>Ga0209344_10000004_pt1 | contig 986654 bp, 948 predicted proteins | sample Cruoilmetagenom6_FD_187293 | JGI IMG/M metagenome (GOLD analysis project Ga0209344, IMG submission 187293) | Oil polluted marine microbial communities from Coal Oil Point, Santa Barbara, California, USA - Santa Barbara Oil Seep Sample 6 (SPAdes)... | ecosystem: Environmental > Aquatic >... | reverse complement strand
TCGGCTTGGGATCTTCCCTCGAGCACGACAGCGGTGATGACAAGGCGAGTTTTCGACACTCCACGAGCGTGGCCGAGAGTTTCCTATGTCTTGAGAGATACGTTTCCTATGTCCTGAACGAACACACTGCTGGGGGCACCGTTCTCACCTGACACGCTGGTTCGGCCTTTTGCCACGAAATCTAGTTCTTCGCCGTCGGTCTCACGGAAAACTCCACCGGTAGACCGCTGCCCTTCCGAAACGTAGCCTGAGAGCATGAAGTGGCGGAAGCACTGCGCGTTCCCGTTCGAGACCTATTCCTCGCGATCGACGATGCGGGGCTGAACAGTCGCGTCGAGTCCCTCAAGGATCGCACTCACCATCAGCAAGTCGCCCGCGACCGGACCAGCGGTGCGTGGCGATGGCTATACATCGGTATCGGCGTCATCGCTACTCTGCTCAGCTTCACCTTCGCACAAGGGCTCGTCCTATTCTTGAATTACTGGATTGGCGGCACCATGATCCTGCTCGCCGTCCGACGTCTCTACCTCGAACCGCACCTCGATGAGAAGTATCCGTTGTCTCGAGGTGCGGCGCGCAACCGTTCACGTAGTAAGAAACCAGACGCCACCCATCAGGTATCGGGTGACGCGCCCAGGTCCTGAGCAAGACCCGGCGGAAGGCGGTTGGCAAAACCACACCTACTGTTGACAATGAGCAAAACGGATTCCACGCCCACGCTGATGGTTCTCGGCGTGATGGCTACATCGCGCGCTCCGACATTGTGCTTCTGCCCAAGCCACAAGCCTCAGACGTTGCATATCTTCGAGACGGGCAAGTTTTGTGGGGCTGACCCCACTGCGTGCAGGATCGCGAGATTACCCAGCTCGCTACAGACAAAAGCCTTACCCTCATCGCCTGGGAGGCCATGAATCACTGGCAGTCGGATGGCGGATTCGGGCTGCACGTATTTCACAAAAACAACGAACTCGCTGGCTACTGCCCGGTGATCCACGCCTTGCAGCTCTGCGGGTCAACGGGTGACTATGGCCGCAGACTCACCGCGGTAGTGATCGGATTCGGAGCGACAGCGCGCGGTGCCGTTACTGCCCTCAATGCCCACGGAATCCATGACGTGCGAGTGCTCACCAACCGGGACATCGCCGCGGTCGGCTCGCCGATCCCCTCAGTGGATATCATCCAGTTCGAGCACAACGACAAGGCACCATTCGAAAGCACCGTCAACACGGAGGACGGGCCAGTGAAACTTGCGCCCTTCCTTGCCGAAACCGACATCGTTGTGAACTGCACCCTTCAGGACCCCAACGCGCCGCTGACCTACCTTCGAACCGAAGACCTCGACGCGTTCCGTCCCGGCAGTCTCATCATCGATGTGTCGGTCGATGAAGGGATGGATTTCAGCTGGGCGCGACCGACTTCGTTTGCTGACCCCATGTTCACAGTGGGTGCGTCAACAAACTATTACGCGGTCGATCACAGCCCATCACTGTTGTGGAACTCGACGACCTGGGAAACCAGCGAAGCGTTGATGCCTTTCCTGCGCACCGTGATGAAGGGCCCGACGTCGTGGGCAGAGTCGGACACCATCCAACGCGCAATCGAAATCGAAGGCGGCCAGATCCGCAACGAGGCGACCCTCACTTTTCAGGGTCGCTCGGCCTAGTTCGGTTCTGCGGAGCCAAGAACCGCGCGCCTAGCGTCGGAAGAAATGACAACATCCGATCATCAACTTAAGTTGACGATCCGACATCTGTCAACTAAAGTTGATGCATGTCTAGTGCACTCTCCGATCCACTTTCGGACGACCCCGCTGAGGCCCTCGCCGCAGCGGTAACCCTGCGCCGACTGGCAGCGTCACGTGAGCGCTCAGCCGTAGATCTTGCCCTTGCCAAAGGCTGGACGTGGGCAAAAATCGGGCAGGCGTTGGGAATGACCGCCCAAGCCGCACACAAGCGACTTGCCCCCTCCCGCCGCACCCCCATCAATTAAGGATCAAGATGAAGATCATCGACGACATGAAGAACCTCAGTGAGCTGCTCTCCGAGGCCGAAAATCAGGCCCACCTTCTTGGAGACAGTGTGCCGGGTGCCGAACACTTGGTGCTCGCGGCCCTCCTGCATAGCGATGGCTCAGCCGAGACGCTGTTGGGGGTCGACGCCGAGCAGTTTCGCGCGGCAATTGTTGACGCACACGCCAAGGCACTTGCCTCTGCGGGGATTTCGGTGACAGAACCCGAACTGGCGCCGGCGAAGACTCGGTCCCCCCTGTACCGCAGCGAGGCATCCGCGGAAGAAGTATTGAAACGCACTCGGATCCTCGCGAAAAAGGATGGCGTGAGGTTTCAGAGTGCGTACGTCGTGCGCGCTGCAGCCGAACGGGAGCAGGGCACCGTTGCGCGCGTACTCATAACTCTCGGCATTGACCGCGAATCACTCAGCTAAGGCTCGTCGCTTCGATTGCAACAAGCTCCGCACGCTCAAAGCGCCTTGCGCATTTTCACCGTTGTGGTCTCGTAGCCGAGAGATTCGTACAGCCCACGAGCAGCGTCATTGAAGCCAAAAACGCTGAGCCCTAGAGTACGAGCACCCTGCGAACGCGCATACTCTTCCGCAAGTTTCATGGTGGCCCGGCCAAGCCCCTTCCCCCGCTGCTCGCTCTCAACCAGGATGTCCCAGATCCACCATGAGCTCGCCTCGCCCGAATTGTCTCGACCAACCCAGAGGTAGCCCACGGTGGACCCATCATCGTCCACGACATCAAATACGGCGTTGTCGGGCGTCGGAGAGCCAGTCGGAAAGGCATCCACCATGCTCGTGGCGGCATGTTCACGGGCATCGTGCGGAGCCTCGCCCGAAGCGGTGAGATCGGATTCGTATTCTGCCTGGCTTCGTTCGAGCCAACTGGGGAATCGCTCCGTGCTGAGCGGGATGAGCCGAAGGTTCATCTGATCAGTGTGGCATCCAGTGAGCGCGCCGGACTACCCCTCGTTGCCACTTTCAGCTGCGCGCAGCGTTGCGAGCGCGGCATCAATGGTGTGGGCCTGCGCAAGGGCACGGGCCGGCGAAAGGTGCACCGCACAGAACCAGTCAGTGTCGGGCGGATGCCCCACAAAACCTGGCTGTCGTGCGCGCTCTCGCCAATCAAGATCAGTCGCTCGCGAGACAAAGCGCACGAGACCGTCTTGGCTCTTAACATCACGCTCGCACACGGCGCACAGTGGTGGACGCATGACGACACGCTATCGGATTGGCGGTGGTCGGGCTTCGACCCTCGCCGCGTGGCTACGGCCGCGCGGGCGGGCCGCCGACCCCACCACCTGGGCCGCCACCCTGCTCACCTCCGGCAGCCGCCTCGCCAGCGGTCACCGATCCGGCATTCTGACCGCCAACGGTGACCGTATATGTGGCTCCCTTGACGAGATCGGAGTCAGACAGAACCACGGACTGGAACGACTTCACCGAAGTGAACTCGGCGATCATCGCGCCGCTGTCGTCCAGCACTTGCACACTTTCCCCTGCGCCATACGTCTGGTCGAGCGCGGCGGACAACCAGCCTTGAGCTGACGAGGCATTGGGCGACACCGCCATCCCGGTTGTTCCTACCGCGAGAACTGTCCCGCCATCGACGACGAGCGATCCGTTGGTATCGAGTGCGCCCTCGCGGTCGCTCGAAGAACCGAACACCGTGGTGGTTCCGCCAACGATCAGCGCAGAACCATTGGAGTCAATGCCGTCGCCTTCAGCGTTGACCGTAGTCTGTCCACCGCTGATGGTGACCCACGCTCCGTCGTCTTCTTCCACAACACCGCCAATATCGGTTGTTGTGCTCGTGCCACTTGTCGCGTTGATTCCGTCGTCGCTCGCGGTGACATCAAGGTCGCCACCCTCGATCGTGACGTAGTAGGACTCGACGCCCTCGTACGAACTCTCAACGGTTGTTGAGCCACCGGCGATGACGAGGTTCACTTCGGACTTGAGCCCATCATCCGCTGCGCTGAGCGAGGTCGACCCGCCCGTGATCACCAGATCGGTCTGGGCCTGAACACCGTCATCACCAGCCACCAGGTCGAGCGTTCCGCCCGAGATGAGGATGAACCCGCGAGTCTCGTCACTCTCGTCATCAGACTTGAGCGCATCCCCTCCGGCATTCACCGTGATGTCACCACCTTCGATGGTCAGTGAGTCCTTTCCGCGAAGCCCGTCGTCACCCGCGGTAACGGCGATAGTGCCGGAGAGCACCACGAGGTCGTCGTGGCTCGTGATCCCGTCGTTAGCACTGCTCGTTACGGTGAGCGATCCATTGCCGGAGATCGTCAGATCTGCGTCGCTAAAGAGCGCAGCGTTTGCTTCTTCGTCGTCGCCGGTGGAGCTGAGGAAGCTGGTTCCGTTGAGTGACACTACAACGTCATCGGCGCTCAGAACAGCGATCGCCGCACTGGTTGTGCTGGAGATCATCGCCCCATCAAGCACGAGGGCAACCACCCCCGCCTGCGCAGTATCGACCACCACTTGTCCATCGAATTGCCCAGTGAGCACATACGTGCCGACGGCTGAAATGGTGACGGTGGAGCCATCGACCTGAACCCCGTCACCGTCCGCTGACGCGGTTGCACCCTCAAGCGTGACGGTCACCGCGCCGTCCATCGTCCACTCGTCATCGTTCACGGTCGTCGAGTTCGCATTGGCCGCGAGAACCTCGGCGGCGACGGTCCCCGTGGTGAACGCGGAGGTGCTCGTGACGGTACTCCCGACATCGGATGTCGATGCCGTTGAGGTGCATCCGGAAAGCAGCAGGCCTCCGATGAAGAGAGTGCTGGCCGCAGCTGTAAGAGTGTATTTCTTGTTTTTCATGTCGAGCTCCTTGAGAAGTGTTGGCGCAGAACGCGCGCCCATTTGTTGGAGGGCAGATCTGGTCGGATCGCGGCAAGGCCGGTTCCAAACTTGGAAATGGTGGCTGGCCGGTGGCCACACGACCACAGCAGTCGATCGATCTCGGAGGTACGCGAGCCTGACTTCGTCTCCACGATGACGAGATCAGGCAGGCTCAATACGTGACCGTTTCCGTCTTCCCACGTGAGGTTAGTGTCGATCGTGGCGCGGCTTTCGCTCGCCTCGACGAACAGCGTCGTGCGGTCATATCTAGTGACGAGTGTTGGCAGCAGCTCCAACTCGCTCGGGTCCGTGAACCCAATTGACTCCAGCGCCACATCGGCATAGTCCCGCGCTGACGCGGTGAGCTGGTCGCGACTCTCGAGTGCGTGCTCCACACGATTCTTGACCGTCGTCTTCCTGGCACCGCGGGTCTTGACCTCTAACCACGCTTCGCACGAGTCGAGGTATGCCCTGGTGCGGAGTTTGAATCGCCGACGCCTCCCTTGCGCCGCCATGCGGTAGCTCACAAGGTTTGGGGTATCGAAGTACTCCGACTCGTACGAAGCGGAGCGGCTGCCGTCGATCTCCAGAACCTGAGTTGACTGGTCAAGGCAGGCGAGCACTTCAGCAGCCTCTGACCGCTGGAGGGCATACTTGCGGTCGATCCTCGTTTGCAATGCGGCCCGCTCGTTGAGGTCGACTAGCGAGATCGGCTGGAGCAGGCTGACGGTTGCCGTGGCATTCATCGAACATCCAATCGTTCGTGGGTTTCTGCGGTGCGCAGCGCGCGGTCGTGCTGAAAGCGCACTTCGACGAGCGTCGAGTCATTGATCAGGTCGACGTGGCGCACTGTCACGTGGTGCACACGAGCGCCAAGCATGGTGCCGAGTGCCGCGACCAGTGCCGCTTCGTCGGTGTAGGCCTTATCGAGTTGCATGGTCTGTAACCGATAGGTCCCGAACAGTCGCGGGTGGTCTCCGACCAGCATGACCACCAACAGCAGCGCCATGAGTCCGATGATCAATGGATCGATAGTTGTAGAGAGTCCCGCAAGCAGCCCAAGCGCAAGCGAGGCGAAGTAGTAGGCGATCTCGTGCTGTTTGATCTCCGACGAACGCAGTCTGATGATCGACAGCACGCCAAAGAGCCCAAGGCCAACACCGAGGCCGACCGTTGCACTCGCGAGCACGATCGAGAGTGCGAGCACTCCGACATTCACCGTGAAGAACGCGACGACCAGATCTTTGCGTCGGTGACGAGGGAAGTACAGCCCAAAGATCAGAATGACGATCGCGACGAGATCGATGGCGATCATGACTGCTGTGACCATGGTGTACTCCTGTCGGTTGGTGACAGGGACATCACACACGCACTTCCTATGCCATTCCTATGAGAGAAATGTGCGGAAGGTGGGCATCCGATTGTGTGGGCGAACGCACGGGCCGCGAGAGTGCCGAATACGGCACACTGTTGGCTATGGATGTGCCGCGAAGAATCGTCATTGCCCCTGATTCGTTCAAGGGGTCGCTGAGCGCGATAGACGTTGCCGCCGCACTAGCGCGTGGTTGGCAGAGCGTGAGGCCGAACGATACCCTCACCCGTCTTCCTCAAGCCGACGGCGGCGAAGGAACGCTCGAAGCGATCGCCGCCACGGTGACCGACGCTGTGCTCCACGATTGCGGGCCGGTCACGGGACCGGATGGACGAACAACCTCTGGCGCCTGGCTTGAACTGCCCGGCCGCGTGGGAGTTGTCGAACTCGCGCAATGCTCGGGACTCCCCCTCATGACCACGCTTGACCCGCTCGGTGCCACCACCCGAGGCCTCGGCGAAGTCATCAACAGTGCACTTGACTTTGGAATTGATTCCCTCGTGGTGGGGCTTGGCGGTTCCGCCTCGACCGACGGAGGAGCCGGGGTGCTTGCGGCACTCGGGCTCGAGCTGCGCGACGAAGAAGGTGTCCGGCTACCCGACGGCGGCTATGCACTGTCCCGGTTGGCCTCCATCGACAGATCTCATTTCCGCGCGCCGCCAACCGCGGGAGTCACCCTGCTCGCGGATGTGAACGCTCCACTTCTTGGCCCGCGAGGGGCCGCTGCGGTGTTCGGCCCACAAAAAGGCGCTACCCCAGAGGACGCGATGGCGCTGGAAGCCGGATTGGCCCGCTTCGCGTCGCTCCTCGGAGGCGATCCGACCAGACCGGGTTCCGGCGCAGCAGGCGGCACCGCCTACGGACTCGCCACAGCGTGGCATGCACACACCGAATCTGGCGCACGAATGCTGCAGAAACTCACCGGTCTCGACGCTGCGATTGCGCAAGCCGATGTCGTAATCACGGGCGAGGGCCGGTTTGACGAGACGTCAACGGAGGGCAAGGTCGTCGGCGAACTGCTGTCACTTGACCAAGAACACGGGGTGCGAGCCGGGATCGTGGCTGGGCAGGTAGCAACGACGTCGAACGCGTGGACCTGCTCTCTCGCTGACCTTGCAGGCTCGGCCGAGGCAGCCATGACCGACCCGGTCCCCTACCTCGAACGGGCAGGGGCCACAGCCGCTCAACATTTTGTTCGCGGCGAATAGCCCTGCCGACTTACTTTCCGGAGTGTGCCTCAAGAAAATCGTAGAGCTCCGTGTCATCCACGCCAGGAAAGGTGCCGGACGGCAGCGGGGACAAAATGTGAGCGTGCAAGCGTGCACTCGCCCACGCCTTGTGCGACCACCGTGCAGTGAGTTCACCGGACGGCCGCCTGCAGCAGTTCGCATCCGGGCACGTCGACGACTTCCGGTTCGAGGTTTCTCTTCCCCTGAACCACTTCGCGTCGTTGAACGGCACACCAAAGGAGATCGAAAACTCCTCTGCTTGCGAGATACCGATTTGAGTTGAGCACCAGAACGTTCCGGCGGACGTGTCGGTGTATTGGTAGAACTCGGTGGTGCGGTTTGTCCGCTCGAAGGCAAGCCGCGCACTCCAGTTTCGACACACAATCTGACCCTCGGTTGACCCCGTAACATCGGTCGGCAGTCGCAAACCATCGTTTTCGTAACCCTTGTACAGCGCACCGTCCTCGCCGACCCGCAAAAAGTGAACGGGAATATCAAGGTGGGTCGTTGCGAGGTTAGTGAATCGCAGCGCTGCGCTCTCGTGAGTCACTCCGAACGCGTCACGGAAGTCCTCAATAGCGAGGTCCTTGTCGGCTTTCGCTCCGGAAAGAAAGTCGACCGACTGCCGCAGCGGCATGAGGCACGCGGCCGCAAAGTAGTTGATTTCCAGCCGCTGCCGAAGAAACTCGGCATAGCTCGCAGGTTCATGGTGGTCCAGGAGTCGGTGAGCGAGAGCCTGGAGCGCCATCGAGCGCAAACCGTGACCGCCAGGAATAGAGGACGGGGGCAAATAGATTCGCCCGTTTTCTAAGTCCGTGACAGAACGTGTGGAGTGTGGAAGGTCGCCAACGAAGATCAACTCGAACCCAAGCCGCTTGGCCATGAGGCTCACCGAACGGTGCGTGAGCGCACCCGTCGAGTGGCCTACCTGCCGAAGCTGATCCTGGGCAAGTTCCTCAATCTCGGGAATGTAATTGTTTTGAGTCCGCATGAATTGACGCAATTCGGTGTTCGCACGCCGCGCTTCCTCTGGAGTAGCGATCGCTTCCTTTGACCGTCGCGCGAGTTCGTGGTGCAGCCCAATCAGCGCTTCGAGCGTCTCGTCTGGCAGCGTGCGCGAAGGCCGGATGGCGGGCAAACCCAACCCGGTGTACACAGCGCTTCGCTGCATCCGCTCGAGTTCAATCTCCATCGCCGCCCGCGGCGAGGGCGGCGCGGGGTCAAGCAAGTCCGCAACATCGACCCCCACGACCTCGGAAATCGACTGCAACAACGACAGTCTCGGCTCTCGTCGCCCGTTCTCCATCAGCGAGAGCTGACTACCGGCAATTCCTACCTTTATTCCAAGTTGATCGAGCGTGAGACCGGCGCTCGTTCGAAAGTGGCGGATGCGTTGCCCCAAAGTTGCAAGATCAGTCATGTTTTCTACTCTAGTGAAAGTTTTGCGGTTCTTTCATCCATTTTTGGCGCAAATTCCCGGCTAAGGGTCGCAGAATGGTATTACTAGCGAAATTGACGCGGAGAGAGAGACATGACCCTCACTACCCCCCAGCGCACCGACCATTCGGGAGACAACGCCATGAACGAGGCACCTGCACGCCCGAAGAATGCACCGCCCTCGGTCGCGGCGTGGGTTGACGAGATCGCTGCGCTCACAAAACCCGCCGATATCCACTGGTGTGATGGCTCCGCGGAAGAGTACGACCTTCTCACGCGCGAAATGATCAAGACCGGCACTCTGCTCCGATTGAACCCCGAGCACCGGCCCAACAGCTTCCTCGCCCGCAGCGACCCGAATGACGTCGCCAGGGTTGAAGCACGAACATTTATCTGTTCCGCCAAGGAAGAAGACGCCGGCCCGACAAACAACTGGCGCGAGCCCGCCGAGATGCGCAAGACCCTCAAGGACCTCTTTGACGGCAGCATGCGCGGCCGAACGATGTACGTAATTCCCTTCTCAATGGGCCCCATTGGAAGCCCCTTCGCCAAGCTCGGCATCCAGGTCACCGATTCGCCCTACGTTGTTGCCAGCATGCACATCATGACCCGCATGGGGACTGCAGCGCTCGACATGATCGGCCCGAAAACCCCGTGGGTCCCCGCAGTTCACAGCGTGGGCGCTCCGCTACTGGACGGCGCAAAAGACGTGCCGTGGCCTTCCAACGAGACGAAGTACATCACGCACTTCCCGGAGACCCACGAAATTTGGTCCTTCGGATCCGCTTACGGTGGCAACGCTCTGCTTGCCAAGAAGTCTTTCGCTCTGCGAATCGCTTCGGTCATGGCTCGCGACGAAGGATGGCTCGCCGAGCACATGCTTATCCTCAAAATCACCAATCCCCGCGGACGTGCGTTCCACATCGCAGCGGCATTCCCCTCCGCGTGCGGAAAGACCAACCTTGCGATGCTGCGACCGTCCATCCCCGGATGGAAAGTTGAAACCATCGGAGATGACATCGCGTGGCTCCGGCCAGGCCCGGACGGCCGACTGCGCGCCATCAACCCAGAGGCAGGATTCTTTGGTGTTGCGCCGGGAACAAGCCCGTCAACGAACGCCACAGCGATCGAGACAATTTGGGGCAACACAATCTTCACGAATGTTGCACTGACCGACGATGGTGACGTGTGGTGGGAGGGACTCACGAAGAAGGCCCCTGACCACCTCACCGACTGGCAGGGCAACGACTGGACTCCGGAGTCAACCACCCCGGCCGCCCATCCGAATTCACGGTTCACCGTGGCAGCTCACCAAGCACCAACGATCGCCGACACGTGGGACGACCCAAACGGTGTAGTTCTGGACGCCATCATCTTCGGTGGGCGACGCGCAAACAACGTGCCGCTCGTCGTCGAATCCCGCGACTGGGAGCACGGCGTGTACATGGGTGCCACGATTTCCTCGGAGCGCACAGCGGCGGCCGAAGGCACAGTCGGAGAGCTACGTCGCGACCCGTTCGCCATGATGCCGTTCTGTGGCTACAACATGGCCGACCACTGGTCGCACTGGTTGAGCATGGGAGAAAAGCTTCGGAAGAACGCTGTCGTACCGCGCATTTTCCAGGTGAACTGGTTCCGCAAGGGAGACGATGGCCGGTTCCTCTGGCCAGGATTTGCGGAAAACTCCCGCGTTCTCGCCTGGATTCTCGACCGGGTGGATGCTCAGACGGGAGCGATAGATACCCCGCTCGGACTCGTGCCCCGCGGAAACGGCATCGACCGCGATGGACTTGATGTTTCGGACGAAGACTGGAACGAACTGTTCTCCATCGACAAGGACGCCTGGCTCAACGAGCTCGAGGGAACCGAAGGGTTCCTGAAGACCTTCGGTGATCGCTTGCCGGAGGCGCTCCCCCGCCAACTGGAAGACATCAGGGGCAGACTAAAAGAGCAGTAGGCCGCGCCCCAACGTTTCTCGCACCTGCTTCGTCTTAGTAGGTGTGACCACCATTTCGCTTGCTTCCCAGCGCGCCACAACCCGAGACACCGGGCGGACGGCGAGACTGGTGCCTGCGCAAGGGAGGTCACGGGTGAACGACGATACAACGGTCGACCCGGTGACTCCGCCGTGGGAGACGGTTGTTTCTGAGTTGGTGGCAGAACGCGGTCCAGCACTGGAGCGCTACGCCTATCTGCTGTGCGGAAATGCTGACGATGCAGCCGACCTGGTTCAGGATGCGTTGGTCAAGACCTTTGGTCGCTTGCGAAACGGCTTCACGGTGTCCAGTGCAGAAGCATATGTGCGCAAGGCGGTGCTGAACACCTACCTCGATCGCGGTCGGAGACGCTCGCGCTGGCGGCGAATTGCCCACCTCGGTGCAGCAAGTGAGATTCAGGAATCCGAGGCGCCCACCACTGAACTCCGGGTCGATGTTCATGCGCAATTACAACGGTTGGCGCCGCGCGAACGGGCCTGCATAGTCTTGCGCTACTACGAGGACCTCAAGATTGACGACATTGCCGAAAGCCTCGGCCTCAGCTCTGGTGCGGTCAAACGCTATGTGAGTGACGCACTCGCCAAACTTGCCATTTCGTTGACTGACGGCGATACGAGGACATCCGGAGGCGACCATGGCCACTGAATCAGAGTTCCGCGATCAATTGCGCAACCACGCGACAGAGGTTCCGTCCCAGCTCGATGCCGAATTCATCATCCGGCAGGCGAAACGGCGTCGAACACCACGCCAGATAGCGGTCGGATCCGTGTCGGCGTTGGCCGTCGTCGGATTCACCGTTTTGGGTGTGTCTGTTGCCCCTTCCCTCATGTCGGCTTCAACTGGAGCGGCAGACTCGGCGGCGATTTCCAGTGCAGAATCCCAGTTCGATGCCCCCGAAGCGGAACTTGAGAGCGGCACTTCCGAGCGTGATGGCGCCACTCCAGGAGCAGAACGTAGCCTCACGAGTCGCTGTGGAACTTCAACCCCCGAATTTGTCTCCAACGAGCTTGGGCTTGAACTAGCTGTCACGTTCCCGCGCGAAATCACTACTGGCTCTCACCCTGTGGAGGGAACCGTAACGCTCACGAACACCGGTGCGTTTCAGGTACACGGCGTGATCCTCGCCGAGCCCACGATGACCGTTTCGCGCGATGGCCTCACGCTCTGGCACAGTGCGGGTGCATCACCACAGGCCGCACAGGACGTCGCTCTCGCTGCGGGAGAATCCCAATCCTTCCCGGCATTTTTCACTCCCGTGGACTGCTCTGCGGCGGACGACGCACAACTCGAGTTCCCCCAGACTCTTCCTGCAATTACGCCGGGGGCTGTCGCCCTCATCGCCGCAATAGAGTTCCGCACCGACCTTGCGGACGCAGCCGGGTCACACGTGATCTTCTCGCAGCCATCTGACACTGTCCTCATGCGCTGAGGCCGGTTGCCGGCACCGGTAAATCCGCTGCTTAAACACGGCGATCGCTGCCACATCATTGGGGCAGCGATCGCACGTTGCTTTTCGGAAATGCCTACTTCTTGTTGAGGATGTAGAGCAATCCGGTCAGGGCCACCACGATAGCGAAGATGAGGCCAATGACCCAACTCGCCAGCGCAGCCATTGCACCGACCGTGCCAAGGAAGTACAGCAATGCAAGCAGCAATACTGCCCACATAGCCCACTTTGCAAGGCCACGAGCGACGCCCTTCTGCATGATGGAGATTGCCGCCAGGAGCGTACCTGCCACTACAAGAATGGCGGTTACCCAACCGAGCGCACCGTCAACCATGCCACCGAATGCGGGCACAAGCGCCCACAACAGTGTGCCGATTGCTGCGGCCCAGAGTCCAACCTTGCCGAGCATGCTGTTTCCGACCGCACCGTTAGATCCGGTCTGACCCCATGCGACAAGAAAGAACCCGATCGCCACAACGACCAGTCCGATGATGCCGAGCCACTTTGTGATGTCAGCCGACACTCCGGCCTGTCCAAGCACAACACCGAGCAGCCAAAGGAAGCCTCCGATAAGGAGTCCTCCACCGCCGAACAGTCGCCAGTTGGCCGTGTCTTTGTCAACAGTTGCCATAGTAGATTCCTCTTCCTTTCGGAATTCACCGCGGTCAGCTTGGCCGCGACGGCACCATTGTGGCAGCACTGACCTGTTGTGTAAACGGGAGAATCACAAAATTCTCCAAAAAACCTGAAAAATCGAAGATTCTCAGTAAACTCGCGGTTATCTTGCGTGGCGGAGTGGTTCGCGTTCTGGTGCTATCGCTCGCGGTACGCGCTCCAGTACCTTAGTGGGGACACTCTCGACGCTCTACAGTGAGGAAACACAAATGGTAAAGCAATCCATTTTTGGCAGGATCGCACAGTTGGCCAAAGCCAACATCAACGCACTACTCGACGCGGCGGAAGACCCGGCGCTCATGCTCGACCAGATGGTGCGCGACTACAGCAACAACATTGCGGAGGCCGAGAGCGCCATCGCGGAGACCATTGGAAACCTTCGACTCCTGGAACAGGATCACGAAGAAGATGTCGCCAACGCGCAGGATTGGGGCAACAAAGCCCTCGCCGCTAGCCGCAAAGGCGACGAATTGCGCGCCGCAGGCAACACCGCGGACGCCGACAAGTTCGACAACCTCGCCAAGGTTGCTCTTGGACGCCAACTCTCTGCCGAGAAAGAAGCGAAGGCTGCTGCGCCAACCATTGCCAGCCAGACCGAGGTTGTCGACAAGCTCAAAAAGGGCCTCGATGGCATGCGCGGCAAGCTCACAGAGCTCTCTTCCAAGCGTGATGAACTCATTGCCCGGTCGAAGACTGCCGAAGCGCAGAACCAGGTCATGGATGCGATGAAGAGCATCGACCTTCTCGACCCGACAAGTGAAATCAGTCGTTTCGAGGACAAGATTCGCCGCGAAGAAGCCAAGGTTCTTGGCCAGCAGGAGCTCGCCGCGTCGAGCCTCGACGCCCAGTTCGAGCAGCTTGCCGACACCGACAAGGTCGTCGAGGTTGACGCCAGACTGGCAGCTCTGAAGGCTGGCGGCGACCCACAGAAAGCCGTCTCTTCCTGAGAAAAGCACGATCGCGATGAACGTTGATTTTCTCGTCGCACCGCAGTGGCAGGGCTCTGGTTCAACCAGGGCCCTGCAACTCGGCGAAGGTGCTGATGTTATTCACGGCGACCTTCCCGCATCCCGCACGACAACCGTCGAGGTCCCTCTTGGGGCCGGCGAAAGTCTTGGCAGTGGCGTCCGTCGGATCAGCGCGATCCAGGCGGTGCGCGACCGTGTCGCTGACGCACTGACCAACCTCTCCGAGCCGGTCATCACGATCGGGGGCGACTGTGGTGTGGAACTCGCGCCCATCGCTCATGCCCACGCGGCCCATCCGCAGGATCTCGCGGTCGTCTGGTTCGACGCGCACCCCGACCTCAATTCGCCCGAAACTTCGCCAACCGGGGCATTCCACGGAATGGTGTTACGCACACTGCTTGGCGAGGGCTTCCCCTCCCTGGTGCCCGACAACCCTCTTCCCACTACCAACGTCGTACTGGCCGGCACGCGCGCGTTTGACGATGCGGAAGCCGAGTGGATCACTGATCGCGGCATCCAGAAATTGTCCACCGCGGAACTCACATCGGAATCCCTCATCGCCGCCATCGAAGCAACTGGTGCACGAGCGGTGTATCTCCACATTGACCTCGATGTCTTGGATTCGGCCGAGTTTTCCTCTCTGGCCTACCCGGAACCGTTCGGGGTCTCCGTCGCGACGCTTCTCGACACGATTCGCGCCGTCACAGCGCACTTCGATTTCGCTGGTGCCGGGATCTGCGAGTTCGCCCCGTCAAACCCCGATTCGGCCTCCGACGATCTCCCCACCATCCTGCGCATCATCGGCGCGCTCACCGCGTGAGTGACACCAGACTGTCGCCAGTCCTTTCGGCACAGTGTGATCAATTCCGTTTAAGCTGACGAAATGACCGACCCCAGTGGAGAAGTGAACGAGCTCGAACCGCGCATCACCGTTGAGCGAGACGGCCATGTCTTGCTCATCGGATTCAATCACCCGAAGAAGCGCAACGCAGCGGATCTACAGTTGCTGCACGAGCTTTCCCTCGCGTACGGCGAGCTCGATCGCGACCCCGAGTTGAGAGTCGGGTTTGTGTTCGCCCACGGTGACCACTTCACCGGAGGTCTTGATCTTGCGGATGTCGGGCCACACATCGGGGCGGAAGGACTCGCGATGGTGCCAGAGGGCGGCATCCACCCCTGGGCCGTGGACGGCCGAGCGGTCAGCAAACCCGTCGTGATGGCCGTGCAAGGAATGTGCCTGACTCTCGGAATCGAACTGATTTTGGCTAGCGACATCGCGGTCGCGGCAGACTCCACAACGTTTGGTCAAATCGAAGTCAGCCGCGGAATCCTCCCCTTTGGCGGAGCAACCATCCGACTTCCCCGCGCTGTCGGGTGGGGCAATGCCATGCGATGGATTCTCACCGGCGATAGCTTTGATGCCGCCGAAGCGCTGCGCATCGGGCTCGTGCAGGAAGTCGTGCCGCACGGCGAGCATTACTCTCGCGGATTAGAACTCGCCCACCGCGTCGCGGCCCAAGCACCCCTCGCAGTCCAAGCTTCCCTCGCAAATGCACGTACAGCGATTCGAGAGGGGGATGCTGTGGCAGAGAGCAAACTGCAGTCCGAACTCGTTCGGCTCGCGGCAACCGAGGACGCCCGGATTGGTATGGAGTCTTTTGTCACGCGAAAGCCCGCCACGTTCGTGGGCCGCTAGCGACACTCACTCCACCTCAACCGCGGCGCGTACCCTTGAGGAATGACAGAGTACGACGTAGTAGTGATTGGAGCCGGGTCCACCGGCGAGAACGTGGCCGACAGAGCGAAGGCGGGCGGCCTCAGCGTCGTTATCGTCGAGAGCGAATTGGTCGGCGGAGAATGCTCCTACTGGGCGTGTATGCCATCGAAAGCACTCTTGCGCAGCGGCGCCGCGCTTCGTGCAGCAGAGAAGGTGAGTGGAGCACGGGAAGCGGTAACGGCCACGCTTGATGTCGCCGCCGTCTTGGCGCGCCGTGACCGGACAGTCAACAACTGGAGTGATGACGGCCAGGTGAAATGGCTCGATTCGGTAGGCCTCGAATTGATTCGCGGCGAGGCACGCATCACGGGCGAACGTGAAGTGACGGTCGTGGCAGTTGACGGCTCCGAACACGTACTTCGCGCCCGTCACGCCGTCGCCGTGTGTACCGGGACGACCGCGTTGATCCCCAACCTCCCAGGCTTGCGTGAAGCACAGCCGTGGACAGCCCGTGAAGCCGTTAGTGCAAAAACTATCCCGTCGAGGCTGGCCATTGTGGGCGGCGGAGTTGTCGGCGTGGAAATGGCCACCGCCTATGCCGGGTTTGGTTCCGAAGTCACCGTGATCGCCCGAAGTGGAATCCTGAGCAACGAAGAGCCTTTCGCGGGTGAGCTCGTTCACAAGGGGCTCACGGAGCTTGGCGCAACCGTGCTCACGGGAGTGTCGCCGGTGTCCGTGAGTAGAAGCAACAATGAAACTCACCTCACTCTCGATGACGGCACCACGATTACCTCCGACGAGCTACTGGTGGCAACCGGCAGGGTCCCCGGCACGATGGGACTTGGACTCGACACTGTGGGCCTCACCGACGGCGAATGGCTCGACGTGGATGACACCATGCTCGTTCGAGGGAGTGACTGGCTGTACGCCGTCGGCGATGTCAACCACCGCGTTCTGCTGACGCACCAAGGCAAGTACCAAGCCAGAGCGGCCGGAGACGTCATCGCGGCGCGAGCTCAGGGTCTACCGGTTGACGACACAGCCTGGGGGCACCACGTCGCCACCGCCGACCATGAAGCGGTACCGCAAGTCACCTTCAGCGAACCGGAAGTCGCCTCGGTTGGCCTCACCGAAGCTGCCGCCACGAAAGCCGGGTATGACATCCGCGTGGTCGACTACAAGCTCGGCTGGGTAGCCGGGGCGAGCCTGCACGCCGAGGGCTACCAGGGTCAAGCACGAATGGTGGTTGATGAGGCCCGTGGAGTGGTCATTGGAGCAACCTTTGTTGGTCAGGATGTCGCGGAACTGTTGCACGCCGCAACGATCGCCATTGTCGGCGAGGTGCCGATCAGTCGGCTGTGGCATGCCGTTCCCGCGTATCCGACGATCAGCGAAGTGTGGCTGCGCTTGCTGGAAACCTATCGGGGTTAAATCACCGCATACATTTCGAGCAGCGTGTTCGCCGAGGCCGCCCAGGTGTAGTCGAGAGCGTGCTGGCGAGCCGACTCGGAAAGCGACTCCAACAGTTCTGGGTCGTTCAGAAGACGCGCGATGGTCTCAGCCCAGTCTTGGGGATCTCGCGAGTCAACAAGCATTCCCGAGACTCCCGCGGAAATCGACTCGAGCATGCCGCTTCCGGCATACCCGACTACCGGGGTGCCGCTCGCGGCAGCCTCCAACGCGACAAGCCCGAATGTTTCGCTTCGCGAGGTCACGAGCGCAAGAGTCGCGGCCGCGAATATTTCCGCGAGCGCGTCCCGACTCAACGCTCCGGTAAAACGCACATCCTCATCGACCCCGAGGTCTATGGCGAGCGCGCGGAGGCCGGAAGCATACGATTCATCACCTGGCGTCGCTTCGCCAGCAATAACAAGAACCGGATTTCCCCCGCCAGCTTCGGGAAGCGCTGCGAGAGCACGGATGGCCAGCTCTTGGTCTTTCAAGGGCTGAATTCGGCCGGCAACCGCGAGAATGGCACGGTCGGGCGCGATGGCAAGATCCGCACGCACGCGATCCTCTGCCTCCGCGCGATTCGGTCGAAATTGGTCGACATCCACTCCGGGTGGAATCACCCACACGCGGTCGATCGGAGCACGCACGGCGTCGAGCAGAAACGTCGCTTCCGCGGCGGATCCGGCCACAACCGCAGTCGATTGACTCGCGAGAAACGCCTCTGACTTCACCCGGCGAGTCGATTCCGGAGGTGTCGACGGAGGAGCCAGAAGATTCTTCATAGCGGCGAGCGTGTGAAAGCTCTGCACAAAGGGGATGCCAAGTTCAAGCGCCACGGGAAGAGTGGCAATTCCACTCAACCAATAGTGCGCATGGATGAGGTCAAATCGAGTTTCTGGTTGCCGAGCAAGCGCAGCTACGGCTTCGCCAAACTCATCGGTCACCGCGGCAAGCGACTCCTTCGAGAGCGGGCCGGGCCTGCCTGCAGCAAGTTCGTAGAGGACGACGCCCGGCTCCAACTCACGTTCGAGCGGTTCGTTTTCGGCTCGAGTAAGGAGCGCGACCTCCACCCCGCGGATCGCCAACTCGCTTGCCAGAGAACGCAATGCGACGTTCATCCCGCCCGCGTCTCCGGTTCCCGGTTGCGACGCTGGCGAAGTGTGCATCGAAACAAAAGCCACTCGAGTGGGGATGCCGGACATGCAAACACTGTATTGCCTAGAAAGCTCCTGGCGTGAGAAGGTGCTAGAAAGTGACCATGTCCTCTGCCTATTCACGCTTCGAGCGTGGCGCTCGCACCCTCGTGCGCGGCGTCACTCGTGTGCGGTGGCTGCGAGCAGCACTCGTGAGCTGGCCCATTGCACGGCCGGGCTACTGGTTCGCAACACTGTGTGGGCTCCTCTGGGGCACGGTGTTGAGTCTCGGTCGAATCCGACCTCAGGGCGGTGTGATTGTGGCGCGAAAATGTCCGCGCTGGGCGTTTGGCCGTGGCGGAACAACCATCGGCGCCGTATTCCTCACGAACGACATGCTCTCCCCCGGCGTGCTTGCCCATGAGAGCGTGCATCGAGCTCAGTGGAAACGCTACGGCCTGGCGTTCATCCCCCTCTACATTGCGGCCGGTCGGACTGCCACAACCAACCGGTTCGAAATTGAGGCGGGCCTCAAACGCGCTGGCTACATTTCGTAGGCAGGCGGATGCCGATCCTGCCACCGCAGGCGACGTTCGAGTTGCGCCCCAAGGGCAAGCAGCACGTGTTCGCCGCCGGGACGACCAATAAGTTGAACCCCCATCGGAAGACCGCTCTGAGTGACCGCAACCGGGAGAGTGATCGCGGGTAGGCCTGCCACGTTCAGGAACGAAGTGAAGGGCGTGTACTGCACTTGCTGTGCGAAGTTGAGTTCGGCATCCGTGTGGTCGTACCAGCCGATCGGCCGCGGGGTCATGGCAAGCGCGGGAGTAAGCACTGCGTCAAATCCCGCAAACTGCCGGATCACAGACCGTTCGAACGCAGTGAGTGTCGCCAGTGCTTCGGAGAGTTGACGCGCGGTGAGTTCCCGCCCGCGCTGCACGAGCCACTGAGTGAGTGGTTCCAGGAGTGCAAGGGCGTCGCCTTCTGCTGGAATGCTTGCGGCCCCCGCTTGCCAAATCGTGCGGAATGCCGGCGAGTAGCTGTCGTCTGGTTCGAGAGCGGTCTGTTCAATTCCGTGACCGATCGCCTCGAGTTCTTTGACCGCAAGGTCAAGTGCCGCGGTTGCTTCTGGTGCGATCGTGATGTCGTAGGCCGTGTCCCACGGTGAGGTCGTCATCACCCCGAGCTGGAATTTGCCTTCTCCGCGCACTGCGGCACTAAGGAGCGGCCCGCCATCCCACTGGGGTGCGCGGAGTGTGAACGGATAGTTGCCACCAGCAATCATGGCGTCGAGAAGCATGGCGGCATCCGCGACGGTGCGAGCGAGCGGCCCTGGCACAACGAGGCCAGCGAGTTTGTCGACACCCGACCCGGAGGGAATCACGCCACGAGACGGTTTGAGGCCGACAAGTCCGCACGCTGCCGCGGGAATGCGAATCGAACCGCCGCCATCGGATCCTGGCGCAAACGGTAAGAGTCCTGCCGCTACCGCAACGGCGGCACCGCCGCTGGATCCACCCGCGCCGAGGGCCACGTCGTAGGGGTTGTGTGCCGCTTCGCCCACAAGGTTTTCCGTATAGCTTGGCAACCCGAATTCGGGGGTGTTTGTTTTTCCAAGGCTCACGGCGCCCGCATCATCAAGGACTGTCGCGAGTTCATCTGTGGTCTCGGGCACGTAGTCAGAAAGTAGCCGAGAACCGTAGGTCGTTCGTACTCCTTTGCGTTGCACGAGGTCCTTGTCGCCAAACGGGAGTCCCCAGAGTGGCGCAGAGCGAGGAATACGTGATTCGACATCGTGGGCTCGGGCGAGGGCCTCCTCCGCGGTCACAGCAAGGAATGCACCCAGCCCGCCATCGAGCCGGGCAATGCGGTCGAGATAGTGAGCCGCCAGCTCCGCCGGCGCGACATCGCCGCGTTGAAGTGCACTCCACTGGTCGAGCGCAGTGAGGTGATGGAGTTCTGTCACGCTTCGAGCCTAGGCGACGGCTTGACAAGAGAGCGCCTTAATGGTTCATTAGTCAAGTAATTAACCGATCAAGTTCGCGGATTGCGAAAGAAGGGCGACGACGTGGACGATTCACGGCCAATCTTCGTTCAGATTGCGGAGCAGATTGAAAAGGAGATCTTGAGCGGCGCACTTGCCGAGGGCGATCAAGTTCCCTCGACAAACGAGTACGCAGCTTTCCTTCGCATCAACCCCGCCACGGTCGGCAAAGGCGTCAACCTGCTCGTTGACGCTGGCATCCTCTTCAAAAAACGGGGAATCGGCATGTTCGTGGCCGAAGGTGCGCGCGCCACGATTGTCTCCAGCCGCCGGGAACTGTTCCACGCCGAGTACGTGAAGCCGCTTGTCCTCGAAGCTCGGAACCTCGGAATTTCGCCGACAGAACTCAACGACATGGTCAGGAAAGAAGGAAACTCATGACAACGGCAATAGAGGTCACCGGCCTCACCCGACGATTCGGTTCCCTCCGCGCCGTCGATGATGTGAGCTTTACCGTCGCCGAAGGAAGCATTTGCGGCTTGCTTGGCCGAAACGGCGCAGGCAAAACCACTCTCATGCAATTGCTCACCGGACAAGACTTTGCCACCAGCGGTTCGATACAGGTTTTTGGCCAGTCGCCAGTGGAGAACGCCAGTGTCCTCCAGAAGATCAGCTTCATCAAGGAGAGCCAGAAATACCCCGAGGATTTCAAGGCCAAGCACGTCATGAAGAGCGCACCGTGGTTCTTCAGCAACTGGGACGCCGACTACGCCGAGCAACTCGTGGAAGAGTTCCGGCTTCCGCTCAATCGTCGAATCAAGAAGCTCTCCCGTGGACAACTCTCCTCCATCGGGGTCATCGTTGGTCTTGCCTCGCGTGCCCCCTTGACGTTCTTTGACGAGCCATACCTCGGCCTGGATGCGGTCGCGCGGCAACTCTTTTACGACCGCCTCCTCGAGGACTACTCCCTGCACCCGCGCACTATTGTTCTCTCCACTCACCTCATCGACGAAGTGAGCAACCTGTTGGAACACGTGCTCGTGATCGACAACGGCCGCATCCTGATGGACGATTCTGCCGAGAATCTCCGCGGGTCAGCGACCTCGCTCGTCGGTTCAGGAAGTGCAGTAGATGCTTTCGTCGCGGGCAAGACCGTGCTCAGTCGCAACCGAATTGGTGGGATCGCCTCGGCGACAGTCGACGCACTCAGTGCCGGCGAGCGAAAAACCGCTGCTGACGCTGGCCTCGAACTCTCGCCTGTCTCACTCCAACAACTCATCATCCACAAGACCACATCGACCGAAAGAGAGTTCGAGGCCAGCGCATGACCACCTCAACGATCAATGCCCGTCCGCACACCACTGGCGCTTTCGCCAGGGTCGCCAATGTTGCACGGCTCCACCTCGTCAACACGGGGCAGATCCTCGTTGTGCCCTGGCTCATCCTCGGGTTCATATTCTCAATCTGGTGGTTGATTGGTTTGCTCTTGTGGTCAAACCTCTCGGAAGAGCAGATCGCCAACGCGAGCGAGGGTATGCAGTACAACGGTTCGCTCGGCTACTTCTTGGTGTACATGCTCATCCTCGCCGTGATGGCGATCAGCCAGACGTTCCCTTTCGCCCAGAGCTACAGTGTCACCCGGCGAGATTTTTACTTCGGTACAGTATTGGCCTTCACGCTCTTGTCGGCGACGCACTCGATCCTCATCACGCTCTTGGGCTGGATCGAAGACCTCAGCATCGGCTGGGGAGTCAATGTGGTGTTCTTCAGTCCTGACTATCTCGGCGACAACCTCCTGAGTCGCTTCGCCCTCATCTTCATCATGTTCCTCTTCTTCTTCATGCTCGGGATGGCTGTTGCCAGCGTCTACGTGCGGTGGAGAGTCAACGGCATGCTCATCTTTTTCGCGTCGTTGACGGTGCTCGTTCTCGGCCTCGTGTTCCTCGCAACAATGTCGGGAAGTTGGCCGGCAGTGGGTGCATGGTTCGCCGCCACAGGATTCGCCGGAGTCGTGACGTGGTCTCTCGTTCCCACTGTGCTGGCTACGTTCTTCGGATTCGTCTTGCTGCGACGAGCAACTCCCCGCAACTAGCCGACACGCCCCTCCTGCGACAAAGCCACGTGACACCGCCACGTGACACAGGATCCCCAAGGTGCGGATAAGGCTAGTTCTCAGGGGCGGCTGCCTTAGTATCGGTTCGTGAGTGAACTGCGCCCGAAGGGGTCCCGACGTCAGAACGAGCCGCCAATTGCGCGGCACGGTCGGCTACGTTCGTCCAAGCCCATTGTTGCCATTATCAAGTTTGTTTCGGCCGCGCTGGCTGTCGTTCTCGTCAGCGGCGCCGCCGTTGCCGGCTATGCGGTGTGGAACATTGCCAGCTCCGTTCAGCCAGGAGTTGCGCTTATCGGCGAGACCGACGGTCCACCACCGGACATCGGCGCGATCGAAGGCGGCGTTAACTTACTCCTCGTCGGCAGCGACAGTGGTGAAGGAGATCCAGCGTTCGGGCGCCGAGGAGAGAACCTCAACGACGTCACGATTTTGCTGCACATCTCCGCAGACCACACCAACGCAACCGTCGTTAGCTTTCCTCGAGATCTTTTTGTGCGCATCCCCTCCTGCCCTCGCGAAGACGGCAACGGAAGCTACGGAGCTCAGTCTTCGGCCAAAATCAATGTCTCCCTCGCTTACGGCGGGCTTGCGTGTTCAGTCCAAACCGTGTCTGAGCTCACCGGACTCGCCATTCCGTTCGCGGCAAAGATTGAATTCAACGGTGTCATTGAAATGTCGAACGCGATTGGCGGAGTCACCGTTTGTGTCGCGAGCGCCATCCATGACGGGCAAATCGGGCTCAACTTGGAAGCGGGACCGAACACTCTGCAAGGCTGGAACGCACTCGCGTTCCTGCGCAGCAGATACGGAGTCGATGGCGGAACTGACATCGCCCGAATCAGCAACCAGCAAGTGTTTATGGCAGCACTCGTTCGGCAGGCGAAAGCAAGCGATACCCTCTCCGACCCGATCAAGGTCTACGGTCTCGCCAAAGCTGCCGTCGACAATATGCAGGTCTCCAACAGCCTGCAGAACCCTCTTACTCTTGCTTCGATCGCCCTCGCCATGAAAGACGTCGCGCCGGAGAATATTCAACTTATTCAGTATCCGTCGCGCTTCGGAAGCAGCAATGGCCAGGGAGGTGTTCTCCCCATTCAAGATGCGGCAAACGTACTCTTTGCCGCAATCAAGAATGACCAGCCGGTGAAGCTGAGCGGATCCACGGGGCCTGGATCGGAAATCGACCCGAACGCGACAGCGGCACCCGTCGATCCCTCGAACGATCCCCTTCAAGGCGCGGTGACTCTGCCGGGAAACATCACCGGCCAAAGCTCAGCTCAGCAAACCTGCTCCAAGGGCCAGACGTACCGCTAGTCGTCAGTGCGAATTGGGCGCGGCTATTCGAGTTCGGCGCGCAGCGACGACATGAGCCGGTCAAACTCAGCTGGCGCTGCATCGATGACTCGCCGATTTGCCCGGCGCCCCAAACGCTTGGGATTCTTGGCCACGCTCACCAGAGCGTGCTCAACGGTGGACCCCGAGTGATCGGGCACCACTCGAAATTCGGCGCGATACCAGTGGCCGCCCTGAACAATGACTACCCACGCGCTCGAGTCTGCGGTGTACAGGCTTTGGGCGCCCTCCCCTGGATCGAATCGTGACGCGATCGAATCAAAAACAGGTCGAGGTCGCGCACGGAGGTGGGACCGGAATTCATGCAGAACGACAGCGCCTTCTGGCCGCTTGCGTGGGGCTTCAGGCATGATCAACACCGTGCCGAACGTTGAGTTTGCTGATCGCCTTCACGGTACCCAAGCCTAGGTGAGCACCGCGGCCAACCGGAATCCGAATCTATTCGCGACCGGCGGCACGACGGCCGTGGCCACTGTCGTCTGAGCTTGCGCCGCCCTTGCGAACTTTCGACACGATCGTACTGGCCACGAGATAGCCAACATAGAGAAACAAGCCACCAGCAATGGTCGGGATCAGCCACACTCGGGCATCCCCGTTGACCGCAGAGTTCACATATCCGAGATACGGGATGCTGTACCAGACAACCCCACGGATTTGCTCCGGAATGACCGGGTTGCTGTCCACCGCGTTGTTGGCGTCGCCCTTGGTGCGAAACGTGACCCTACCGTCAGAAGAACTTGTCACAGACACCACACGGTGTGTGACAACGGTCGGGTCCCCGGACTTGATTTGGTAGGTAACCGCGTCCCCGATGCGAATGTCTGTCGCCTCGGTTGGTTTCACAACGATGAGAGTGCCTGGCGGGTAGGTGGGCGACATGGAGCCGGTAAGCACCGTCATCGGGGTGGACCCGGTTGCGGCCGGTACCACAATGGCCATGACTCCGATGAGGACCACAAGCGCAAGTAACCCCGCGCTCAGCCCTATACCCAGGTAGTACAGAAGCCCACGCGACCGGGCCGCGGAACGCTTCGCCATTACTCGCGCCGACGACGCCGGGCCGCCACAACGAGGAAGAGGCCCGCGCCTACGATGAAAGCTGTCACGACGACGAGCATAACCGGCACCTCACCACCGGTGTTCGGCAACGCGCCAGAGGCGGGAGTAGTCCCCGGCACCGTTGAACCCGACCCGCCACACTCATCCGCCGCGAGCGTGATCGCGGCATCGGTCAAACTCGCCACAATGTCGAAGTCTGCGGAGGAACTCTTCGTCGGGTTTCCAGACGAAGCGTCAAAAATCAATTGGGCGGTGACGGTTACCCTATCGCCAGCTGCCAGAAATAGCCCCTCGTTCAATACCCAGCACGGGCTTGCTTTGTCCAGCCTCACAGAGGGACCAGATTGAGCGGGAACGCTTGCGGAAACGGCAAGGCCGTTGAGGAGCGCTGGATCTCCCGAGACATTCCGCAGGGTGAGGCGAAGATAGCCGTCATCGGGGCCAGTGTTGCGCAGGTGGAACACTTCAGACTGGTTGTCGCCCGGGACAATATTGGCAATTCCGTCGAACAGTGTTCCTGAATAAGTCGTCCCGAAGACGATGCCGTCCTCGCTGACCTGAATGGTTCCGGCCGCGTGTGCCGGTGACGCAATTCCGATCGAAGCAAAGGCAAGCACGACGGCAGTCGTGACTATCCGCGTTGCGCTCTGCCGAAGAGTTGAAAACCGCATTAGTTGCACTTCAGCTTGTCACTGTTTGGATTAACCTTGACTTCATTCGTCCCCACCACGTTGCCATGGGAGTCCAGCGCCCTGACGTCATACGTATCTTTGCTCCAGCCATCGAGCCGATCCCCTGAAGGTTCGGAGCCGTCGATCGTGATCTCTCCAGCGTTCGCCACACTTGTGCCGATCGTCTTCCAGCTTCCGTCGTAGGCCTGGAAGGTATAGGTGCCGGCGAGCCCACTATCCCAGCTGTAGGTGACGTCTGAGCCTGATTTGGAACACACAAGATCGAGCACCACCGGAACGAATTCCAGAGTGAATCGTTGAGCGTTAGAACCGTCGCATGCCGCTTGATAGTAGGCGGTTTGGCCGCCAGAAAGCGCTGCGCCCGGCTCTATACACAAACCACTGAATTTGTTCACGATCTGGTATACACCGGACGAGGAAATTTCTTGAAGCTGCCAAGCCTGATTTCCGGAGGCTGCCGTGTTCTGAATTCTAATTAGGGTGCCGGCGACGTTGGAACCGCCATTGTCCCAACGCAGACCTTCGATGTGCCGAGGCGCCACCGCAAGGTAGCCACGTGAGTCGGCACCACTCAGCTGAAACTGCTGATTAGGGTTTTCGTGGCAACCCCAATCAATGAGCTCGGTATTTGCCCCGCCGGAGGCCTTAATGTCGAGGCATCGTGAAGGATCAGTAACGAGGTGAAGCCGGTACCATTCAGTGGAATCCACTGTGGCCGCGGGATAGACGAACTCCGTCTTCTGTATCCCGCCCGTCGCCACGGAAGAAGTTGTCGTCCAGTGTGAACCGGCAGTCAAGGTGACCGTCAACGTAGGGGTCAAGGCCACGGAACCATTGGTTGAGGCGAGATCGCTTCGCTCGTCAACTGTGGTCCGAATGCACCATACGGTGGAGGCGCCCACAACGAGGGTTCCCGAAATCGCCGGTGGTGAGGTCCACGTTCCCGAAGACGAGGGCGATCCGACGGAATTGCACGAGCCGGACTTCTTCCAGACCGTTACCCCGAGTTTCGTCGCGAGCGGCCCTGGATTGGCCCCCGTGAATGCGAGCGCAACCGAATAGGGCAAAGCCGACGCACTAGCCGATGACGTGGTGTTCGTGACAGTAATCTCACCAGTTTTGGTGGTCTTACCGGTGTTGGTTTCTCCGACGTTGGTAAAAGTTGTAGTGAGCGAAGACGACCACGTGCTGGTGACTGCTAACGTTCCAGCCTGGGCACTTGTGGAAACAGACGCTGCGGTATTCCAATAGGCAAAAGCACCGGTGCCACCGAGAACCAAAAACGCCACAATGCCGATCGTGACGCCCACGCGAGAAACGCGAAAGCGGCGCCAGATCGCTGAGTGTGTCGAGTCGCGGTGTCGTTGCTTCGTCATTACTGCTGCTCCGCGGTCAAGGTCATCCCGATGGTTCCGGTCGAGGTGCCTTGCGTCGCATTTGCGGCGTCGCTTCGCAAGGAAACTTGAACACACACCAACGAGGTCTCGCTCGACGTCCAGGTGCCAAAGCTGACATCGGTCGTCGATAACGGTGTTCCCGTCAGGACACCACCGGAGCATGCTCCCTTAGCGACGCGCAGCTCAAATCCGGCAGGAACCGCGGCGTTGGTTTTGATGGTGAGCGCTGAAGAAAGGCGCGCAGGTGAATTGTTCACTTTTACGCTTACCTGCTGGCGTACCGAATCGCCAGGAAGAAGGGTCGACCACGCAGCGGAGGGAATCGTATAGGAGGCGGTCTCGGACCCGGAAAGGCCAACCGATAGTTCCATCGACCCGGAATCAACTTCGGGAGCTGCGACCTGCGCCGCTTCGTCCCAGAACGCGTAGGTTCCGCCAATGCCGACGAGACCAAGGAATGCGCCTCCACCGACGATTGCGGTGGTGGTGAGGATGCCCCCGAGTGAAGCGATTCGTGCGTGCGGGCGGGTATCAGCGCGGTGCGCGGCTACGCGACGGCGGCGTCCGGAAGCAGGAATACGGGACATGACTTCACCTCCAATGAGGATCGAGTGTTGTGGGAAGTAGTTCTGAGGCGAGGCGGATGCGGGACACGATGCCCGCACCCACCTCTTCACTCAGGATTGTCTAAATTGTGCAGACTAGACGGTCTGGGTCAGAAGCACCTTGAGGTCGCCCAAAGCGACCGACAGGTTCTGCGCCTCTTCATCAGTTGTTGCGCTGTCGAAGGAAATCGACACCGTCACGTAGTCGATGGATGCTGCCTGAGCTGCAGTCATCCCGGTTGTGGGGACCGCGACGTTGGTAGAAGTGAAGGCGTTGACCGTGACCGTGATGGCGTCGGCAAGGTCGTTTCCAACGATTGCAGTCTTGTCAATGGTGAGGTCTACCTTGAGGTGCTCACCGACCGCGGTGATGGTCACGTCTTGGGTCATCGTCACAACGTCGCCTGGAACAATCTTGTTCGTGGCGGGGTTGAACGCGGCCGGTGTTCCACCGTTGAAGGCGTACATAACGTTCGTCGGTGCGGCTGCTGCCTCAATGGTCAGGTTTCCTGAGCTCACGGAACCGCCGTTAAGGCCCGTCTCAGAGTTCCAGTAGGCGAGCGATCCTGCGCCGCCGAGAAGAAGGGCGATGCCTGCTGCGCCCGCAATTGCTGCTTTAGTTAGCTTGTTCATGATTGTTGTCCTGTTCGAGTGAAGACTCGTGCAGGCAGCATTCAATGACACTGAATGCCCGCGTTCGAGTCACGGGAAATGCAAAATTCGGATGGCCTAGGTGCCACCCTTGGAAATAGATGAACCGGATAAACAACTGTGTGAGTAATCCGGTATATCCCCCGCAAAGAACTTTACCTGTCAGCACAATGGTGGACAAGGTTTGTACCCCACCCAATAGGGGGCACACTCACTCGGGGGTCATTACCCCCCTTTTCTGCCCTCACAATCGATCATCGGTTTTCGCGCGAGAGGCCTGTTTTGGCCCATCGTTCGCTACGGTCGAAGGGTGAGCTCAGCTTTCCAACCGACTTCGGGTCGACTCCCACACCGCGTGATCTCCCCGCGTGCGCCGCACGACCGGTCTACCCCGAAGTCGTGGGTTGGCGAAGTCATCCCGTTTCGGGCCATCGTCTTCGCTGAGGGACACGATGAGATTGATGCCGAGGTGGTCCTCACGTCGCCGAGCGGCACTCAGTCGGCTCATCGGATGCACTCCGTAGCGCCGGGCCTGGATACCTGGCAGGTTCTCGCCCGCGTCGACGAACCCGGTGCATGGCAGTTTCATCTTCGCGCGTGGCGGGACGACTGGACGTCATGGCTTTCGGCGGCACAGCTCAAGGTTCCCGCCGAGGTTGACGTTTCCGTCACTCTCGACACGGGCGCTGCCCTCTTAGAGAGCGCACTGGCAAAGGACCCCGACAACGCAGTTCTCGCCTCTGCCCTGGCTATCGTGGCAAATCAGACCCTCAGCCCCGCCGCACGACTTGCCGCGGCCTCTGAACGTTCGCTCACTACGGAGCTCGCCGCGCATCCGCTCGCCTCGCTTGTCACTCACAGTGAGAACTACCCGCTCTCGGTGGAACGCCAGCGTGCCGGAGTCGGCGCCTGGTACGAATTTTTCCCGCGTTCCGAAGGAGCCAAGAAACTCAGCGACGGCAGTTGGGAGAGTGGAACGTTTGCATCGGCCTCGCGCAGGCTTCCCGCAATCGCTGACATGGGCTTTGATGTTGTCTATCTTCCGCCCATTCATCCCATCGGGACCAGTTTCCGCAAAGGCCCGAACAACACGCTCACTGCCGGCCCCCATGACCCTGGGTCACCGTGGGCCATCGGATCTTCCGCTGGCGGCCACGACGCGATCCACCCGGATCTCGGCAGCATCAAAGACTTCACAGCATTCCTCGCGAAGGCTCAAAAGCACAATATTGAGATTGCCCTCGACCTCGCGCTTCAGTGCTCCCCCGACCACCCGTGGGTCACCGAACACCCCGAGTGGTTCACTCATCGCGTTGACGGCTCCATCGCGTACGCCGAGAATCCGCCCAAGAAGTACCAGGACATCTACCCGCTGAATTTTGACAACGACGAAGTGGGTCTTCGCGACGAGGTCTTGCGAATCGTCAACTATTGGATCGATCTCGGCATCACTATTTTTCGAGTCGACAACCCGCACACGAAACCACTGCGCTTCTGGGAGTGGTTGTTGCACGAAGTGACGTCGACGCACCCCGAAGTAGTGTTTCTTGCCGAAGCGTTCACCCGCCCTCACCCGCTTCGGGCCCTCGCAGAAGTGGGCTTCCAGCAGTCGTACACCTACTTCACGTGGCGCAATACGAAACAGGAACTCGAAGACTATTTGAGCGAGCTCTCCCATGACACGAGCGACTATCTTCGACCCAATTTATTCGTGACCACGCCAGATATTTTGAGTGAATACCTTCAGCTCGGCGGGGTAGCCGCCTACCGCATCAGAGCTGCCATCGCCGCTACCGCCAGTCCCTCGTGGGGCGTGTACTCCGGATATGAACTGGTGGAAAACACCGCTCGGCCAGGCTCAGAAGAGAACATCGACAACGAGAAGTACCAATACTTCCCGCGCGACTGGGCACAAGCCGAAAAGGATGGCACGTCACTCGCACCGTTCTTGCGGCAGCTCAACCGCATTCGTGCCGAACATCCCGCTTTGCAACAACTCAAGAATCTGAGCATCCACTGGAGTGATGACGATGCAGTTCTTGTGTACAGCAAGACTCTCGAGGGCCGCTTCACGCCCGACGGCACAGACGATACTGTCATCGTCGTCGTCAATGTTGACCCACATTCGGCACGAGAGACAACCATCCACTTAGATCTCACGGCGCTCGGCCGTGGCGCGGATGACGAAATCACCGTATCGGACTTACTGAGTGGAACGCAGTTTCACTGGGGGCGCGACAATTTTGTGCGATTGGATCCCCTCACCAACCCCGTGCACATTGTGAAGGTTAATCCGAAAAAGGCGCGCTGATGTCGACTGCGGCAAAGGCACAGAAGATTCCAGACCACGAATGGGCCTTGCTCGCTGACGCGCGGCATCCGAACCCGCACGCCCTGTTGGGGCCGCACGTAGAAAAATCCGGGTGGGTTGTTCGCACGCGACGGCCGCTGGCGAAAACGGTGACGGCCGTGTGTGCCGACGGCGAGCGGATAGTGCTCACTCACCTAGCCCACGGAATATGGCACGGTCACACGACGGGGAAGCCGCAGCCATACCAAGTAGAAGCAACCTACGATTCAGGGCCGACCTGGCTCAGCGACGATCCCTATCGTTTCGGTCCCACGATCGGTGAGCTCGACCTCTACCTTTTCGCAGAGGGCCGTCACGAACGACTCTGGAACGCGCTGGGAGCACACCATCGAGTTCACGAAGGGGTAAGCGGAACCTCGTTCACCGTTTGGGCGCCCCACGCGAAGGCGGCCCGTGTCGTCGGCGACTTCAACGGATGGGACGGACGCGCTAGCGCAATGCGGCGTCTCGACGACAACGGCGTGTGGGAAATCTTCCTCCCGGAAACAACCGCCGGAGCCTCCTACAAATTTGAACTTCTCACCGGCACCGATGACTGGGTGATGCGCGCCGACCCGATGGCCAGACACACCGAGGTGCCGCCGGCCACCGCATCACGCATTGCACTCTCCGACTACGCCTGGCGCGACCATGAGTGGATAGCTGCTCGTGCAGAGCGCAACCCACTCGTCGAACCGATGAGCGTTTTCGAACTCCACGCTGGCTCCTGGCGCCCAGGGCTCAGCTATCGTGAACTCGCCACAGAGCTCGTCGACTACGTTTCCGCACTCGGGTACACCCATGTCGAGTTCATGCCGTTGGCTGAGCATCCTTTCGGTGGATCGTGGGGTTACCAAGTCACCGGATACTACGCACCGACGAGCAGGTTTGGCACTCCAGACGAGCTGCGCTATTTGATTGACAGTCTTCACGCCGCTGGTATCGGAGTCATCTTGGATTGGGTCCCGGCGCACTTCCCGAAGGATGAGTGGGCGCTTGCCCACTTTGATGGCCAGACTCTGTACGAACATGCCGATCCACAACGAGGCGAGCATCCCGATTGGGGCACGCTCATTTTCGACTTCGGCCAGCCGCAGGTCCGCAATTTTCTGGTCGCGAACGCCCTCTACTGGTTCGAGGAATTCCACATTGACGGGCTGCGAGTGGATGCCGTCGCCTCAATGCTCTACCTCGACTACTCGAAAAGCGACGGTGAATGGACACCAAATCATTTGGGTGGTCGCGAGAATCTGGAAGCAATCGATCTTCTCAAAGAGGTCAATGCAACCGTATACAAGCATCATCCAGGGGTCGTGATGATCGCCGAAGAGTCCACTGCTTTCCCCGGTGTCACAGCGCCAACCGACGCGAACGGTCTCGGCTTCGGGCTCAAATGGAACATGGGCTGGATGCACGACTCGCTTCAGTACATGGCGAACGATCCGATGTACCGTTCACACCATCACGCCGAACTCACGTTCAGTCTCGCCTACGCGTTCGACGAAAACTTCCTCCTTCCGATCAGCCACGATGAAGTGGTTCACGGCAAGGGGTCGCTCCTCAACAAGATGCCTGGCGACGAAGGGCAAAAGCTCGCAAACGAGCGCGCCTACCTCGCGTACCAGTGGGCACATCCGGGAAAGCAATTGCTGTTTATGGGTCAGGAGTTTGGGCAGCCCACCGAATGGAGCGAAGAACGCGGACTTGACTGGTCGATTCTCGATCACCCCCTGCACCGCGGACTCCACAGTCTTGTTGGCGAGCTGAACCGGCTGTATCGAACCACACCGGCTCTCTGGCAACTCGATAATGAACAACGCGGATTCCAGTGGCTCGTCGACAACGACGCCCACAACAACGTCGTCGCATTTCTGCGGTGGCCAGCCGAAGGCAGCCCCGTCGCGGTCGTAATCAATTTCTCGGGTGCACCGGTCGGGTCCTACACACTCGGGCTGCCGTTTCACGGCGAATGGATTGAGCTCCTCAATACGAACGCAGAAGCCTTCGGAGGTTCAGGCGCAGGAAATCTCGGGGGCGTGCTTGCGCGAAGCGAACCCGCAGGTGGCCAACCTGCCTCAGCAACAATCTCGATGCCCCCGCTCTCCGCGCTGTGGCTCACACCGCGCGACGAGACGTTAGAGGCGCGAGGAAACTAGAACAACAGCGCAGTGAGTTGACGCCTCGCCGCCGCGACGCGTGGATCTTCGGCACCAGCGATTTCAAAGTAGGAAAGCAGTCTCGTGCGCACTGCGTCTTTACCCGGCTGGTCTAGCCCAACGAAGAGGTCCAAGAGTCGCGTAAACGCATCATCCAGGTGTCCGCCAGAAACGTCCAAATCGGCGACGGCCAGTTGAGCTTCAAGATCATCGGGTTGTGACGCAGCCTCGGCTCGGATGCTGTCGGCCGTGTGGCCTTCAAGCCGCGCCAGTAGCGACACTTGAGCAAGTCCAGCGATAGCGAGAGAGTCGCGCGGGTCCTGTGCGATGGCGGTTCGATATTCACTGATCGCCGTCGCGTAGTCTCCGCGATCAATCGCATCGAACGCGGCCTGGTGGTGCGGTGGAAGTGGCTCCTCTGCCGGTTCCTCGGCTGGCTCCCCCGAATCAGCAGCTTTCGCGACACCCGTCACGCCGTTTTGCGCAGCAATCGTGAGCACTTGATCGAAGACGGGTTTTGCCTCCGCTTCAGGAAGTTCGCCCTCGTAGAGCGCTACCGGGCGGCCGCCAATAACGGCGGCCACTGTCGGGGTTGCGGTGACTTGAAATGCTTGGGCGAGCTGAGGATTTAGCCGAGCATCCACGGTCACCAGCACGAGCTTGCCTTGGAAGCTGCGAATGACACGTTCCAGCACGGCCGACTTGCTTCCGGCATACATTTCCACGATGACAGCAACCGTGCGCGAGAGTTCGAGAATCTGCCCGAAGTTCGCCTCGTTCCCTTCCGAAACCAAGCTTTCGATGGCGACCTCGCCGCCCGGAGCGGTTGGGCTGCCTGGAACTCCTGGCGCAGAACCTGGAGCGCCTTGCCCTTGCGCACCCGGCTTGTCTCTCAGAAGTGATGAAAGGTCTACTGCCCCACGCAACTGTGTGGGTGGAATATCTGTCACTACAACTCCTTTGCCGCGATGAGTGCCGATGCCCATCCAATGAGCATGATTTTCTCGCTGCTTGCGCCTGGCGGAACATAGAACAGCAACTGGTCGCCGTACGTTGCAATCGTTCCCTTGGTCGTCGACGATACCCGAGACAAAGACTTCACAGCGCCCTCGGCATTGATCACGGCGCCGGGTTCGGTGGGCGCGACAGTCTCGGTTTCGTTCAGGTACACGGCGACAATCGCGCCGCTGTCATTCGTCACCATCGGTATGACATCACCCTCGCCGAGGGCCATGCCGAAGGTCATTTGTGCAATGTCCGGAATCGAGTTCAGGCGAGATTGCTTGGCCTCGTAGCCGATGGACGCCACCAACGAATCAGTTTCCACATCAAAATATTTGTAGAAGTCGCTGGATTCACCGTTCAACAAGACATCGCCGTAATTGAGTGCGAGTTCGTCTGGCTGCATTGCGAAGATCTTGATGTCTGGCTGCAACCGCTGAGTTCCCACTTCGGCTGCCGCCATCGCGGGCAACACGGTGTCTGCCTCCAAGTGAACCGCGTACACCACTTTGTAGTTTTCGCGTGGGGTTTGCTGAACGAGCATGAGCGCGGTGGGCGCTGTGGTCATGTCTTCGGGGTCCTGAACCACCGTGAACACCGTTCGAGGCCACTTGTCATTTTGCTGCGGAAGCGTCACTTCGACTTTTCCGGAAGGAATCGCCGGCAAAGGATCGTAGTTCGTGTCCGCTTTGCGAATCGCATAGTTGGCTTTTCGGAATGCGAGCGCTGGCCCGTCAAACCGCTCCTCAATGAGTTCGCCGTCTCGATCGGCATCGGCCTGCTGCGCAACAACAGCCACCTTGGAAACGATGGATTCAAGTTGCGTCGTGTTCACGACCGGCGGTTTGTCTGTGCTGATGGTCGGCGCGGTGTCGGTTGGCGTCGGAGTAGGGACTACCTCGGCGCTCCCACCCAGGAACTCAGGCCACGACTCGGCGGTACAGCCGGTCAAAACAAGCGCGCTAACAAGCAATATCGCTGAAACCGAACCTATATTGCCTGCGGAACGTCTACCTCGTTGGGTAGAGATCGCCTTTGGTTTCTTCGCGCCAAGCTTTGAGCGCTTAGGCGGTGTCGGTATTTTGGGAGGGCGCCTGCGCGGCCCACGGGCTTTGCGCAAGTGGGTAAGCGCCCACAGGTAGAGGCCCAGTCCGGCAAGCAAGAGAAGTACCCCGCCCACAATCAAGGGCCCAGACCATGGGGTGCGGTTATCCACTGGCCAGGTGATCGACACGTTTCCTGGCGCCGGTTCTGTGCCGTCCGACACGATAATCACGGAAACATCTTCGGGAACGTTGACGATAAACGTGAGTTCTGTTTCTCTGGTCAACTCTGCCAACCAAAGGTCCGAACCGTGAGGATCCGGCACCGTATCCTCAGTCCCGGATACGACAGAATTTTTCAGGCTTGAGGCCTCCGCGTCGAGACTGATCTCGTTGTAGCTGGCCTCGCCAACCCACGCAAGCACGTCAATAGTTTTCCCGTAGGCCGCAAACACGGTGGGCGAACCAGAAATACTGATCTTCTGCCGGCCATCATTGGCGTTGAGTACCGCGCCATCAATGACCGTCACGGGTGCCGATGTGGCCAGAGACGTCGATGCTGCAACGTGGTCAGGCTCCGACAATACTGTCCGCTGAGCGATTCCGTAGCTGATCATTCCGAACGCAACCACGAAGCTCACGATCGCAACGATGAACCGCAAGTCGAACTCCTTTCGTGCCGCTACCTCCCCCACGCATTATCGGCACTCGTGATGCACGCGTGGCTGTGGCCGACAGGGTCGGCATCAGGTTCGGTCGAGCCGAATTGGGCAGCAGGCAAAGACACTTCAGATTAGCGCACCGAGTCTGAAAGCTTCCCTATTGCGGGCTGTGAAGAAAGGCGAGCATAAAGTTTTCCCCGCCGAGGCGCCCACTACTAAACTCGACAGTGCTCGGCCGATGCCTCGACACGTGGCCGAACGCTAACCAGGGAGATGACGTGGCAACTGAAGACGAAGCCTTTTCGACCGCGATGCGCGGGTACAACCGCGACGAAGTTGACAGCGCGCTCCAAGACTTACGTCGAGCGCTTACCAAGGCGAACGCGGACAAAGCGGACAACGCCAAGGAGCTCAAACGCCTCAGCGCCGTCGTAGAAGACCTGCAGGCCGAGATCGATGAAATCGGCAGCCCCACGTACACCGGCCTTGGGACGCGACTGGAGAACGTGCTTCGAGTCGCCGAAGAGCAGTCAACGCGGTTGATCAGCCAAGCCGATATCGACGCCGAGAAGCTCCGCAACAGCGTTCAGGGCGAGGTCAACACGCTCCGCGTCGAGGCGATGGAAGAAGCAGAACGCATCATCGCGGAGGCAAAAGCCAAAGCAGCGGAACTTGCAGACGCCGCTAGAACGGAAGCCGAAGGCCTGATCTCCCGCAGTGCCGCTCAAGCGAAGTCGGCACATCAAGAAGCGATCAAAGAGGCAGCCTCAATTCGAGGTGCGGCCTCCACTGAAGCAGCCGAAGCGCGGGCCACTGCCAAGCGTGAGGCAGCAGCAATTCGGGCGGAAGCGGAGCGGGTGGCAGCCGAGCTCAAAGCGGTCACTGTGCAAGAAACCACCGAAGCAAACGATGCGGCAGCAGCGCTCGCACGGGACACCGAGAAGAACCGCAAAGAGTTCATTGCTGAGACTGAAAAGCAGTGGGGCGATCTGGCCCGCGACGTTGAACAGCAGCGCACCGATGCGGAGCGTGACGTTCAGGCAACCCGAGCGCAATTGGCGGTCGAGGCAGAACAGGCCCGCGCCGACCTCGAGCGTGAGTTGACCGAAGCTCGAGCCAAGTTCGACGAAGAAACAGCTGCAGCGGAAGCCAAACTCAAGAACGACATGGCCGCGGCTCACTCCAAGCTTGCACTCGAAACCAAATCTGCGAAAGCAGAAATGGCTCGCGCACAACAGGAAGCAAGGGCGAAGCTCGATACCGAGATTTCGGAAGCGCGGGCAAGCCTCGCTCACGACATCGAAAAAGAACGCACCGATCTTGATCGCGAGCTTGAGCAGACTCGATCCAACTTCACGAACGATATGGATCGGGCACGCGCTGAACTCGAAGCCGAGCTTTCCGCTTCCCGTACGGCCCTCAAGGCAAACGCGGAGCAGGCACGTTCGGCACTCGAAACCGAACTTGCCACGCGGCGCGACGAAGCGGAAAAGGACTATCTCGCGAAGCATCAGGAAGCCGTCGCCCAGAACCAGAAGTACCTCGACGAAGCTCGTGCTCAGCTTGCCGAAGCCGTGAAGCGCACCAACGAGAAGATTCAGGAAAGCGAGAAGCTTTCGACGGATGCTGCCAAGGAAGCCGCCGAAGTGCGCGCCTCGGCGAAGAAGCAGGCCGCTGACGTTTTGGCCAACGCCGAGTCTCGTTCCAAGTCGATGATTTCCGACGCTGAGACGCGGACCAACACGCTCGTTGCCGAAGCTGAAGAGCGACTGGCCAAGATTAGAATCGAGCGTGAAGCGGTTGCCGGGTACTTTGGCGCACTTCGCACCGTTCTCGGAGATGCAGAGAAAGCCACCTCAGACGACTAAGCCAGGCAAAGGGATCCAGTGAAGATTCAGAACGCTTTTCGATTCGGACTATTTGGAGCCCTTGGGGTCCTTGTAGCGCTGGGTATTGGCGCCGCGGTGGGAACGCTGGCAACGATCATCACCTACATCGGTGCCGCAATTTTTCTTGCCCTCGGGCTTGACCCCGCGGTGTCGTGGCTGGAGCGACACAAGTTCCCTCGATGGCTTGCCATTCTCACCGTCGTGGTGCTCGTACTCGCCGTGTTCACGGGGCTCTTTTTTGCCGTCATCCCGGTGATCATCGCCCAAACCTCCAACCTCATCAACGGCCTGACCCCGTTGATTGCCGCACTGGGCGACCAGGACAACAACTGGGTGGCAGCGGTTCAATCGAATTTGCCCGACTACATCGACCTTCAGGCGATCATTGCGGGGGCGCTCGAATTTTTGCAGAACAACCTCACGTCAATCGGCGGTGGCGTACTTCAGGTTGGGCTCGGAATTGCCAGCTGGGCATTCGGTCTTATCATCGTGCTCATTCTCACCCTGTATTTCGTCGCATCACTCAACAATATGAAGCGCGGCCTTTACCAGCTCATCCCTGCTTCGCGGCGTGCACGGTTCTCAAACCTCGCCGAGCAGATTGGTGACTCGGTTGGCCGTTATGTCGTCGGACAGGCCACCCTCGCGCTGTTCAACGGCATCCTGAGCTTCGTCTACCTCTCCATCATCAAGGCGGAGTATCCAGCGCTATTCGCCTTCATCGCGTTCCTGTTCTCCCTCGTGCCCCTGGTCGGCACACTCTCGGGGAGCATCCTGATCACGCTCAGCTCTCTTGTGTTCGATGGTGTTCCCACCGCCCTCGCGGTCGGGATCTACTACATCATCTACATGCAGCTTGAGGCCTACGTGCTGAACCCGAACATCATGAATCGGGCAGTCAAGGTTCCCGGTGTAATTGTGGTGATCGCCGCGCTATCCGGAGGAACACTGCTGGGAATTCTTGGCGCACTTATCGCCATTCCGGTTGCGGCCTCTGTGCTCATCATCATCAACCAGGTGGTTGTTCCACGCCAGAACGAGTTGTAGCTACTCCGGCCACTCGGTCGGCAACGGTAGCGCGTTCGGGTTGACCGCCTTCACGACCTCGGTGAGCACGCGTCGCGTCTGGTCTTCGCCAACCCACAGGTGTTTTCCACCGTCGACAGCGACAAGCTCTGTCTCCGGAAGCACAGCAAATTGCTCGCGCGCAGCCTCCGGTCGCAAGTAGTCATCGAGTTCGGGAACAACAGCGACCACGCGCTTGCCGCTCCCCGCCCACGCGGCAACCTCGACGCTTGTGACACGCTTGAGAGGCGGCGAAAGCAGAATCGCTCCCACAATCGGATACTGCAGGCCATAGCCCAAGGCAATTTCTGTGCCGAACGACCAGCCAAGAAGCCACGGTGCCGGCAAGTTTCGCTCAGACACAAAGTTCATTGCGGCCGCAAGATCGAAACGCTCGGTTATGCCCTCACCAAATGTGCCCTCGGACGTACCACGAGGTGACTGAACTCCGCGGAAGTTGAATCGAAGCACGGCAATGTCAGCGAGAGCCGGAAGGCGCGCTGCAGCTTTGCGAATGATGTGCGAATCCATGAACCCGCCTGCTGTTGGCAGCGGATGCAGGCACACCAACGTCGCAACCGGAGGGGCCTCAAGCGGTGATGCAAGCTCACCCACCAAAGTGAGCCCATCTTCCGTGTGCAGTTCAATGTTTTCCCTGCGTGCGGGAAGTTCACGTCCAGATCGAATTTCCACGTACTAGTTCACCTTCCAACAGTGCGAGTGCCAGTGTCGACGCGCTGCGACGTCGGATGCCGCCCCCATGATTCCATCAGCCCGCCACGCAACAGTGTGTGCTTGCCCTGGCGGAACCTCGAGCCCGCAACCGGGGCACACATATGACTTCGCGGCAGAGACCGCCGAAACTCGCTGCACGTTCCACAACCCGTCTCGACGAGACTCGGTGCGTGGCATGCCATAAAGCGAGCGCTGCAGATCTGACTCTTCTGATTCATGACCAACAGGGCGTCCGCTGCGTCGCGGTCGGTTGGATCGAGGCATAACCCCTAGCCTATCGATGCCGGCCTAGTACCAGTTGTGCGACTCCGAGTGCTCCCACGCCCCACACGGGGTGCCGTAGCGCGCCAGAATGTAGCCGATTCCCCAGCGGATTTGCGTCTCTGGGTTTGTCGCCCAGTCGGCACCAGCCGACGCCATCTTGTCGCCAGGGAGCGACTGCGGAATGCCATAGGCACCACTCGATGGGTTCATGGCGAAGGTGTTCCAGTTGGATTCCCTCGTCCACAACGCCACCAAACAGCTGTACTGGGCTTCGTCCCAGCCTCGAGCGAGCACGAGCTCGTATGCGATGGCTTTTGCCGAGCCCGGATCCGGCTTGCCCACGGCGGGAGCGGTGGGTTTTTTGGTAATCCGATAGTTATCGCGAACGAGTGTTTGCGCGTCGTCACGTGTGTGAGTGAACTGCTGGGCCACCAAAAGTGGAGCGGAAACCGTTGGCGCTTCTGGCGAGACCGCGTAAGCGGAAGAATCTGGAGCGATCACCGAAACCAAAACAATGGCGAGTGACACGAAGAACGAAGACGCAGGCAAGGAGTATCGGTAGCCTCGACGGCGCGCCAAAGTAGCCGCCCCGGCCCCCGTAGTCCGCGACAGGCTCAGGACGAAATCCGTTTGCCTACCCACAGTGTCTGGATTTTAGCCCAGATTGGCCGTGACTGCGCGAAAAGTCTCACCGCACCGCAAGCATGACCGACACGATGCTGTCAAGAAAGTAGTCGACCTGCCATTCCCGATACCCGCCCTTTTTGGGGCGGAAGGCGACTTCGCGTACCTCATCGACACTCATGGGTGAGCCTTTGAGGAAATATTCTGAGAGTCGTTCGCAGAACGCGTCGACCTGTTTGCGGTCGTAGCCTTCGGCCAAGAATCCGGCGTGACGAAACTTCTGACCTTTGGGCCGCGCCAACCGGTCAATAATCTCTTTCGCCTTGGCGCGAGCTTCGTTGTACCACGCTTCGTCACCCTTGATCTGGCGTGCCTTCTCGCGTTCACGGCTGGCGAAAGCGTCTTCTAGCCGCGCCAATGCCGCGTCAACATGGGCGGGCGAATAGCCGCCCTTTTGCAGAGAAAACGCGGTGTTGCGGATGTCGTCAGAGCCGAGCACTGCCGGGGCGTTGTTCTCTGCCGTGTAGGCCGTGCGCGCCTCCTCAAGGAACTCTTCGACCTGATCGATGTCATAGCCGCGACGGGACTTCCTGGTGCGGGGAAAGGTTGTACTCACGGTCCTATTCTGCCTCACGCATGCTGGGACTTACGCAAAAATCAAGAACAACACATACGCCGCTGCAGCGCTGGGGAGAATCGAATCCATTCGATCAAGGAAACCGCCGTGTCCTGGCAACCACTTGCTGCTGTCTTTGATGCCGATATCCCGCTTGAGAAGTGACTCGGTGAGGTCGCCGATCGTTGCGGTAGAGACGATCACCGCGGCGAAGATGAATCCAAACCACCACGGCTGATGGATCATAAACATCGACACCAGAACACCGGCAATTGCCGCAGCTGCTACAGAGCCTGCGAAACCCTCCCAAGTTTTCTTCGGGCTGATCCGCGGCGCCATCGGATGCTTCCCGAGCGTCAGTCCGGTCGCGTAGGCGCCCGTATCGACGGAGATCACGAGAATTAGGAAACCAAGCGTCCACCATTCGCCACCCTCTTGGGCGGTGAGAAGCACGGAAAAACCTGCCAAAAAGGGGATGTAAATCTGGACGAAAGCGCCGGCCGCAAGATCGCGCCACAGGTCACGTGGGGTGCCGCGCAGCCGCGGGTTGATGGTCTCCAGCAGCCGCCAAAGGACGACAAAGCCGATCCCCGCGAGCGTGACAAGCCACTTGCCACTGTCACCAAGGTAGAACGCGGCCGGCACCGTCACGACCGCGGCGGCGACCGCTGGCCACCGTGGCACGCGTCGACCGGACGAACGCAGAGCACTCGCCAACTCGAACGCGGTAAACGCGATCAGAACCGCAGCCACAATCATGAAGAGTTCCTTCACGACAATGAGGCTGAACAGCATCGACAGCCCAAGAGCCAGGCCAATCAAAATAGCCAACGGCAAATTACGGCCGGTTTTCTCTTCGATCTTCTCGTTTGCGTGGTCGATTTGAGCACGAGTGGCGTTCATCTGTGCTTTCAACTCCGCCTTGGTAGCAAGCACTTGTGCGCGAATTTCGGCGCGTCGCGCATCAGCGCGGGCTTCTATTCGGGCGCGGCCCAGTATCCACCGCTTCTTCGCCGACGACTCCGGCGTTCCACCAGCATCATGCGGCATTTAGACCTCGAGAAGTTCGGCTTCCTTTTTGCGCAGAGCCTCATCGATGGCGTCGACTTGACCCTTGGTGAGTACTTCAAGCTCTTTCTCCGCGCGGGCTACTTCGTCGTCTCCGACCTCAGATTTGAGCGCATCGAGGTCGTCTTTGCACTTGCGGCGGATGTTGCGAATCGCGACCTTGGCGTCTTCACCTTTGCCGCGCACAATTTTCACAAACTCTTTGCGCCGATCCTCGGTGAGTTCGGGAAGAGTGGCACGGATGACATTTCCGTCATTGCCGACGTTGGCGCCCAGGTTGGGTGTCACCACAATCGCCTTCTCGATCTCTTTCATCGCGGCCTTGTCGTAGGGCGTGATGACCAGAGTGCGGGCATCCGCGTTCTGAAGGCCAGCAAGTTGCTCGAGAGGCGTGGGGGTGCCGTAATAGTCGACGAGTACCTTCTGGAGGAGCGCAGGGTTGGCTCGGCCAGTGCGCACAGTGCTGAAATCTTCTTTGGCGACCTCGACTGCCTTGTGCATTTTCTCTTTGGCCTCAGCCATTACGTCATTGATCACGTGCTCTCCTTCGTGTCGGGGCAATCTTACCGGCTAAGCGAATGCGAGTAGCACGATGCCGGCAAGCACAACGGTTGCACCGATAAGCCGCTGCACCGGATGAGGCTCCCGAAAGAACAACCAACCGGCAAGACTTACCAACACGACACTGACTTCTCTGGCGGGTGCCACCATCGACACTGGCGCCAATTGGATAGCAAGAAGGATCAAAATATAGGCCAGTGGCGAGAGAACTCCGACCACGAGCACAGCGACCCACTGGCGCCGCGCCGTAGCAACGAGAGTGCCTCGGTCTCTCAATGCGAGCGGTGCGAGCAACACCATTTGGAACGTCACACTCCCCCAGTACAGCGCCACTGCCGGCATCCCCCCGAACGTCACAGCTGCGCTGTCCCACAGCGTGTAGGCGGCGATGAGCACTCCGATCGAGAGCCCGAACCAAATTCCGGCTCGGTTACCGCCTCCTAGGCGTTGACCGGCAGAGCCCGTAATGATCACACCGGCGATAATTGTGGCTGCCCCGATGAGTGCGATGACTCCGGGTCTCTCACCGAAAAGCACAATTGCCAACACCACTGTGAGCAGTGGCCCGGTTCCACGCGCGAGCGGATACACCACGGAGACGTCTCCTGCCCGGTACCCCTTCTGCAGAAGGAAAAAGTAGCCGATTTGCACAGCGCCGCTCACCGCCGCCAGCCACAGCCAATGGACAAAGTCGACTTCCTCGGCGATGAGCGACCACACGCCAAAGGGCAGGAACACTACAGCTCCCACGATGAACGTCAGCCACAAAAAGCCGGTGCCACTCGCGCCCGCGCGTTTGATTGCAACGTTCCACGTTGCGTGAGCGATGGCCGCGAGCGCGACCAGGGCGAGGACGAGCGGCGACATCCCCGTCAGTTGCTGACGAGAGTACCGATGTGATCCCCGCGGATTGCCTTCGTGATGTTGCCTTCCGGTTCCATACCAAAGACAACCATGGGCATTCCGTTGTCCATGCAGAGGCTGAACGCGGTCGAATCAACAACCTTCAGTCCCTGCACGAGCGCCTCCTGGTAGGTGATGCGTTCCAGCTTCGACGCTTTCGCGTTCTTGCGCGGATCGCCGTCGTAGACCCCGTCGACACCATTCTTCGCCACGAGCACGACATCGGCACCGATTTCGAGCGCACGTTGAGCGGCGACCGTGTCGGTCGAAAAGTAGGGTAGTCCGGCGCCTGCACCGAAAATGACAATACGACCCTTGGAGAGGTGCCGTTCGGCCCGCAGGGGGATGTAGGGCTCGGCCACCTGCGTCATCGTGATGGCCGACTGCACGCGTGTCTCTGCGCCCGCTTGTTCCAGGAAGTCTTGAAGGGCCAGCGCATTCATCACGGTTCCCAGCATGCCCATGTAGTCGGCACGCCCACGGTCCATCCCACGCTGGGAGAGCTCCGCGCCGCGGAAGAAGTTGCCACCACCGACCACGATCGCAATTTCTGCGTCTGCTGCGGCCGCCGCAATCTCTTTAGCAAGACCGCTGACAACGTCCGGATTAACCCCGAGGGAGCCGCCACCAAAGGATTCACCGGAAAGTTTGAGAAGAACGCGTCTCGTCTTGTTGTCAGTCATGATGTCTCCTCGATTAGCCACTCACTACAGGATATTGCGTCGCTCCAACAAAAAGGGCCGGAGACACTAGTCTCCGACCCTCTTAGTATGAATTCACTTTCGCGATCGGGTTACGCACCGACCTTGAACCGGGCAAAGCCCGTTACGGTGAGCCCAGCGTCCTTCAACACCTGGCCAATCGAAAGCTTGTTGTCTTTGGCGTAGTCCTGGTCGAGCAGGGAAACCTGCTTGAAGAACGCGCCAATTCGACCTTCAACGATCTTCGGAAGCGCAGCCTCAGGCTTACCTTCGTTGCGGGAGATCTCCGTGACGATTTCACGCTCTTTCTCCACAACATCCGCGGGAACTTCGTCGCGCGAAAGGTACTGCGGGTCGGCGAACGCAATGTGCTGCGCAACGCTACGCGCGGTGTCGGCATCCGAACCGGAGTATCCGACAACAACGCCAACCTGTGGCGGAAGGTCTTTGCTCGTCTTGTGCAGGTAGATCGCGAATGCATCGGCATCGACGGAGACAACGCGACGCAGCTCCACCTTCTCGCCAAGCACAGCGGAATCATTGCTGATGACGTCTGCGACGGTCTTGTCGCCGGCCTGAGCGGCGAGCGCCTCGTCAACGGAGCCTGCCCTGGCAGCGGATGCTGCGTTCAGCACGGCCTCGGCGAGGTTCACGAACTTGTCGCTCTTGGCCACAAAGTCGGTCTCGCACGCGAGCTCGATCATGGTGGCCGTTCCACCGTTTTCAACAGCGGCAACGAGGCCTTCGCTCGTGGAGCGGTCGGCACGCTTTGCGTTGTTCTTGGCGCCCTTGAGTCGAAGAAGTTCAACGGCCTTTTCGAGGTCGCCATCCGCTTCCACAAGTGCGTTCTTGCTGTCCATCATTCCTGTGCCGAGGCGGTCACGGAGCGCCTTGACATCTGCGGCAGTGAAGTTTGCCATGTCGTGTAGTCCCTTAGTGTTTGTCGTTACTTGGTCTCGGATGCGGCGTCGGCCTTCGCGGCCGGCTTCTTCGCAGCGGGCTTGGCGGCAGGCTTTTCCGCCTTCTCGGCCTTGTCAGCAGCAGGCTTTTCGGCCTTCTCGGCGGCAGGCTTCTCCGCCTTTTCTGCCTTTTCGGCCTTCTCTGCGGCAGGCTTTTCCGCCTTCTCAGCAGCAGGCTTCTCCGCCTTTTCTGCCTTTTCGGCAGCAGGCGCGTCAGTCTTGTCAGCAGCAGGCTTTTCTGCACCAGCATCATCGGCACCGAGCAATTCGGCTTCCCATTCCGCCATCGGCTCAGCAGCTTCGCCTTCGCCTTCTGTCTTCTGGTGACGCTGAATGAGGCCCTCGGCTGCAGCATCCGCGACGATGCGCGTCAACAAGGCAACCGAACGGATCGCGTCGTCGTTGCCCGGGATCGGGTACTGAACTTCGTCCGGGTCGCAGTTGGTGTCGAGAATTCCGATGACCGGGATGCCAAGCTTGCGCGCCTCGTCAATGGCGAGGTGCTCCTTCTTGGTGTCGACAACCCACATCGCCGACGGCGTCTTCGTGAGGTTGCGGATACCACCGAGGCTCTTGTGCAGCTTGGTGAGCTCGCGCTTCTTGAGGAGGAGCTCCTTCTTGGTGAAGCCCTTCGTGGTGTCGTCGAAGTCGATCTCTTCGAGTTCCTTCATGCGGGTGAGGCGCTTTGACACCGTCTGGAAGTTGGTGAGGAGGCCACCGAGCCAACGCTGGTTTACGTACGGCTGGCCAACGCGCTGCGCCTGCTCAGCAATCGCACCCTGTGCCTGCTTCTTGGTTCCGACAAAAAGAATCGTTCCACCGTGGGCAACTGTCTCGCGCACGTAGTCATAGGTCTTGTCGATGTAGGCAAGCGACTGCTGCAAGTCAATGATGTGGCTACCGCTGCGGTCGGTGAGGATGAAACGCTTCATCTTCGGGTTCCAACGGCGGGTCTGGTGCCCGAAGTGAACGCCGCTATCGAGAAGCTGGCGAATGGTTACAACGGCCATGGCCGTCTCCTTTTCTGGCACACTGCATCCGAAAGGAAGGTGCACCGCTCAGTTATTTTTCGCACCGGTCGGCGCGAAACCTGGTGCCCGGCGCACATCCGCCTGGCTTTCGCCGGACTGAGTGGATGTGGTGTGTGTGTTTTGCAACAGCATGCGGGCACGCGTAGTCACCCCGTAAACGGAGTGCGAAGGCCAATATTAGCAGCCTTTCTGCTCCTCCCCCGCTTCGTCTAGGACACGGTCTCCACGGAAGCCACTTTCCGCGCCGGCCGCGACCGGAGATTGGTCCACGCTCGAACAATGTTGTCCCCGTCGCCGAAGCGGCGCATCCCGCAGGCTCTCGCCGCAGTGGTGCTTATTCTGGTGGCGCTCACCGGCACCACGCCGGCGGCGGGGGCGACGACCACACTCGCACTGCGCGCCTCGTGGTTGTGGCCTGTGGAATCTCCACACCCCATCATTGGCCCGTACATTGCCCCCGAAACGCCCTACTCCTCTGGTCATCGCGGCATCGACATTGCAGCACCGCGTGGAGCCGTAGTGCGCTCCCCCGCCGGCGGCGTTGTTCACTTCTCTGGCTTCGTCGTGAACCGCACTCTCGTGTCGATCGATCACGGAGGCGGGCTCCTCTCAAGCTTTGAGCCCGTCCTCTCTGCACTCACCGAGGGAACCGTCGTCGTACGCGGTCAGGAAATTGGCACTCTGCAAGCGGGACATTGCCAGGCAGTGTGCCTGCATTTCGGTGTCCGCCTGCACGGCGCATACCTCTCGCCGCTGAACTTCCTGGGCGGAATTGAACGCTCTGTGTTGCTACCAACAAGAAGACTGCCGTGACGTGAGGCCGTGTCCGATCTACGCTCGCGGGTGCGCGGTGCGGTAGCTCTCTTTAAGCCGCTCGGCGGAAACGTGCGTATACATCTGGGTTGTGCCAAGGCTTGCGTGGCCGAGCAACTCTTGAACGGCGCGAAGGTCGGCACCTCCGTCGAGAAGGTGGGTGGCCGCCGTGTGGCGAAAAGCGTGCGGACCAGCCGGCCCGGTACCGGGAATGTCGGCGAGTAGCGCTGCAACCAGTTGGTACACCGTGCGGGTACCAATCCTCTTGCCGCGTGCACCAAGGAATGCAGCAGGCGTTGCGTCAACCACAAGTGCCTCTCGGCTTCTTTCGAGGTATCGGGCAAGCGCTTTTGCCGCAGGGATCCCAAATGGAACCACTCGCTCCTTTGACCCTTTTCCCGTGACACGCACCGTGTTTCGTTCCAGGTCGATGCGGTCAGCGTCGAGTCCAGCGAGTTCGCTCACGCGAAGCGCTGATGCGTAGAGGAGTTCCACGATGGCCACATTGCGAAGAGCGATCGGGTCTCCGGTAGCGGCGAGCGCGGTGAGCGAGTCGAGAATGTGATCGACCTGTTGACGCGTGAGAACACGAGGCAAATGCGCATCCGCTTTCGGGGCGCGCAGTCGGGTTGCGACATCGGTTTCGATCACACCGGTGCGTCTCGCCCAATCGGTAAAACTGCGCGCGGCCGCTGTTCGCCTGGCAAGAGTGGATTTGGCGAGGCCTTCTTGGGATGCCTGCCAGAGCCAGTCCCGCAGCAACTCGAGGTCGAGGTCTGCCGCCGCGCTCAGGTTGCGAGCGCGGGCAAAGGCAAGCAGGTTGCCAAGATCCGTTTGATAGGAGCGTGCGGTGTTCGCGCTCAGCCCACGCTCAACTTCCAGTTGCGTGACGAAGTCACTCACTGCGCGTTCGAGCTCCATGCGTCTATCGTCCCGCACTCACGCCGGTTGGCGTCGGATGCTGGCAGGTCAGTTGGAGCTTTCGGCATCCTGTTTGTTGAAGGGCGACTTTTTGTTTGAAAACATTTCGAGCCGCTGTTCCGGGCTCATCGCTTCGATTTCGGCCCAGTGGTCTGCAGAGAATCCGGTGACCTCTGCTGGCGCACCCACCGGCACGATGGAGTGCACAATTTGCTCGTCGTAGACGTGTACAAGGTTGAACGCTTGGCCGAAGTCAACTCCAGAAAGGATGCGATCTTTTGCCGTGAGGTCGAGCGTGTAGCACGTGGCTGCGGCGACTGAGACGGGGATTCCGGCGAAGGTGCTGTGTGTCGAATAGTGCAGGTGGCCTGCCAAGATCGCCCGCACGTCTGTGCCACGGATGACATCGGCGAGTTTGTTCTGCTGTTGCAGTTCGAGCATTCCCATCGCTTCGAGCAGCGGTGTGGGGATGGGCGGGTGGTGCGCGGCGAGAAGAGTTCCCTGCGGGGCTGGCGTAGCCAGTATCTCTGCGAGCCAGTCGAGTTGTTCTTGACGGAGATCACCGTGGTGGTATCCGGGAACGGTGGTATCGAGGGAGATGATGCGGAGACCGTTGACGTCATAGACGCGGTCTTGCGGGTTTTCTGTGGGGTCGATATCGAAGAGTTGTTGGGAATACTGGAGCCGTTCGTCGTGGTTTCCCATGACCCAGATGATCTCGGCTCCCAGTCGTTCGGCGAACGGTTCCACGAGCGTGCGCAGTCGTGTGTAGGCATCCGGTTCGCCGAGGTCGGCGAGGTCACCGGTAAAGACGATTGCGGCAGGTTTGGCACCGGATTCTTCGAGTTGGGTGAGCGCCTGAGTGAGATGCTCGTCGGTGCTGACGCTGCCGTACAGGGGGCGGCTTCCGCCCAGAAAATGGGTGTCGCTGATGTGGGCGACAACGTGGCCGGCTGCGGGGTATTGTCCGAGTTGTATCACCAAACCAGCATATTGGTCGGCCTACTCAGTTGGGGAAGTTTTTGTCCGCGTCTCTTCGAGTAGGTTCGCGAGGTCTTCGTCGATGAGCGCCCGCATGCGATCTTCGCGATGTTGTTTGTAGTCGGCGTCGACTGGCAGATACTCAATGTCGAGGTTGTTTTCAATGTTGGCGGCGACTTCTCGCCACGCGTCGCGCCTGGCGGCGCTGACGAGTTCACTGATGTAGTTGTCGTCTTCGCTTTGTTCACGCAGCCGTTGTGCTACTTCAAGAGAGACGTCGCGGCGATGTTCCATGTTGGGGATGTCGTCGTAGCCGTACCCCTGTGAGTCACGTTCGTTGTGCGGGTTCGTGCGGTATCGAGTGATGGTTCGGTCAAGGTTTTCCGCATCGGTTTCGGATTCGCGGGCCAGTAGTTGGAGCACGGTGCGCGCATCGTCTTGGGAGCGCTCAAGGAACCAAGGCTGTTTATCGGCGAGGATTTTTTGAATGAAACGGTTTTTCACTGACATGCGGGCGGCATATTCGGTGAGGAGGAGTGCTTCTTCGGTCGCTTCGGCGACGGTGAGGAACGCTTTCGGTGGCAGCCGTGATTCGTCAAAGGGTCGCTTGGTGACGCGCTTCTTGCGTCCGCGCAACCACATGTCGCTTCCCTCACCTTTCGCCGCAACCCGACAGCATTGTCGGTGCCGGGCACGGTTCTTAGGTTAGTTTGTCGCGACCCAAAGCAACTAGGCCCGACTGCGTCGCCGACCCCAATAAAGAAGGATGCCCCCGGCTGCCGCAAGCAGCAGGCCGAGCCCGATGAAGGCCTCGGACTCTACGCCTCCTGTCGCAGCGAGTTCGAAGGCACTCACCTGAATGGTGACCGAGTCGCTCATACCGCCAACGGTCGCCGTAATCGTGTGGGGGCTCGCGGTGGGGAAGGTCACATCGAGACCGGAGACCACGTCGGTGGGCACACTGCTCGTAAGAACAACATCGGACGCTGCAATTGTGACTGCGGAGCCGCCAGCATCAACGCCCGATACCGCGAAGCTCAGAGTGTCGCCCTCGGCCACGCTCGAGGCTGACGGCGTGATGGTGACGCTCGCGAGCGCTCCGACGGCGACCGTGACAGGAAGCGTTGCCGTGAAGGCCGCGTAGGTGCTCGTGATGGTGCGGGCACCCGCGGTGGGGAAGGTGACCGAATCCCCGACAGCGACGTCTGCTCCGTCGTCTGAGGTCAACGTTGCTGTGGCGCTCACGTCAGTCGATGTACCTAAGTCTCCGGACAACTCACTCACAAAAGTGGTCACTGTACCGTCGATTGTGGATTCTGGACTGCCGCTCACCAGAGCTAATTCTTGGGGCACCCAGGTGGCATACAGAGTCACCGCACCCGCGGTTGTTTCTGGCGCGATCGCGGTAGTGAGTGACACGGTGGTACCTGAACCGTCGGATTCGGTGTTCCACGAGTCGACGACATATCCCGGGTAGCTGATGCCAGAGGTAACGTAGCCGGCTTCACCGAGTGTCGCGGCGTAGGCGCGGAAGGGCGCGGAAGCTGGCGCCGCGCCGGCGTCATTCGCTACGAAAGTGATGTCGAAGTTGTTGACGGTGATCGCCATCGACGACGCGTCAACGTTTGTTGCTGGGCGAATGGCGCCGTTATTCGTGATGCTCGAGGTGCCCGTGAGCGCGCCGTCAACCACGATCACGCCATTGTTCGTCATGTCGCTTTCCACGCTGACCGACCCCGCTGCTGGAATGGTGACCGTTGCACCAGCGACCACGGTGGTGCTCGTTGTGCGCAGGCTTGTTGCGGACAGGCTCAACGCTTCCCCGGCAGTGCCGAGCGTCAGGGGGTGGGTGCCGGAAGCCGGCGAGCCCGTGCCGATGCCTGCGCCTCCGCTGCTCCCGACGGCAGTAACCGTTCCGCCGGTAATGGTGGTTGGGGTTCCGCCACCACTCTGGCCGCCGCCGATTCCCGCGCCGTTGGTGCCCCCTGTGGCCGTCACGGTTCCCCCAGTGATGGTGATGCTGCTGCTGGCGTTTGCCGCGCTAGCCGCATAGCGACCGCTGCCAATACCTCCCGCCTCGCTTCCGCCCACCGCTGTCACGGTTCCGCCGGTGATAAGAATTGTTCCGGCCGGCGCGCCATACCCGCCGCCGATGCCGGCGCTGCCCTGGTTTCCTCGCGCATCGACCACGCCACCCGTGATGGTCGTCGTGCCGCCACCAACAGTGCTCTGGCCTCCGCCACCGATGCCCGCGGCGTTTCCGCCACCCAGTGTCGTCACGGTGCCACCGCTAATGTTCGTGACGCCACCGGTTCCACGCTCGCCGCCGCCAATGCCTGCTCCGAAGGACGAACCCTTCGCGTACACCACTCCACCGGTGATGTTTGTCGCACCGCCGTCTTCGAAAAATCCGCCGCCGATTCCTGCGCCACGACCATTGCTGATGGCCGTCACGGTTCCGCCGTCGATCGTTAACGTTGCGCCGGTGGTCTGGAATGCCCCTTTGAACTCACTCGGGTTCGTGGAGGCCCACTCGCCGGTTTCGCCGGGGCTGGAATCGTCAATCGTGAGGGTGACGCCTGCGGTGAGGTCGACTGTTGCCGAGGTGAGCGTGTAGCCATTGAGGTCGACCGTGACGGTTCGTTCAACCAGAAGGTCGTCGGCGGTGGTGACGATGTCGGCAGTAAGCGTGACGGTGGAGTCCACGCCATTCGAACTGAGCTCGCTCACCAGGGTCGCAAAGTCAGGTGCCGTGGATGCTGCGGCTGGACTCACCCCGATGAAACTCACGCTGAATGCTACGAGGGCTGCTATTCCCGCAGACGCGAAAATTCGGGATTTCTTGGTGCGTGGGTGCATTACTGGCTCTCGTCAGTGGGCGGGTGAGCTTCTCACCCTATCGATGCTGGGAACTCACTGTGCTCGAAACGGCCCAGTAGCCAGAGGAACTCATGCCACCGTGTGATAGCTGAAAATTTGTCGCTACGTGTCAGGCAGTGCGGCTGGTCATTTTGACCCATCCGGTGGCCCGTTCCGCGGCGCGACCGTCAAGCTGCAGTGAACCGAGCGCACTTTGCACTTCGGCTATCGAGAGGCCAGAACGCGCAGCGATATCGTCGACGGCGCGCGCCGAGCGACTACTGAGTGCGTCGGTCACACGAACGTGTTCGGCTGAAGGACTGTTCGCGTTCGCTCCGTCACTCTCGCTGCGTGTCGCCTGCGGTACCGAAGAGTGCGGCATAAGTTCGGCCATCTCGTCAGCGTTTGTCACACACACCGCATCAAATTCTCGGATGAGTCGGTGGCATCCCGCGGAGGCAGCACTCGTCACGGGGCCTGGAACCGCGCCGAGAGGTCGACCGAGGGCAGCGGCGTGGCCTGCGGTATTAAGCGAGCCGGAGCGCCACCCCGCTTCGAGCACGACCGTCGCGTGACTTAGCGCCGCAATGAGCCTGTTGCGTTGCAGGAAACGCCACTTTGTGGGCGCAGCACCACAGGGCAATTCGGAGAGCACAGCTCCTTCATCGACGATTCGGGTGAGGAGTGCTTCGTGGCCGCTTGGGTAGAAACGATCCACCCCTCCCGCGAGTACCGCAATCGTGTTGCCTGAACTGGCCAGTGCTGCTCGGTGTGCCATTCCGTCGATGCCATACGCCGCCCCGGACACGATGGTGAATCCACGGTCGACGAGACCGGCAGAGGCTTCCATCGCAACGTGCTCACCGTATCCGGTTGCCGCTCGTGCGCCGACCAGGGCGATGGAAGTGTCAGCGGCGGCAAGCGTGGACTCGTTTCCGCGCAACCACAGAGCCACTGGCGCGTGTGGGCCCAGATCAGCGAATCCGCTCGGCCACGCGTCGTCGTCTGGAACGAGGAGGCGCACGTTGTACCTGGCAGCCTGCGTGAGGGCGAGAAGAGCAACACGGGACTGCAATCGTGGGAGCCAGCGCTCGATTGCCTGCTCCACATCGTCTGCCGTCACCTCGTCCCCGATGGCCATCATCACACTTTGACTGCTTGCGCGAGTCACGATTGCTTCTAGCGCTTTCATGGCTCCCATCGCCGAGATCAGGATCCCCGCCACGCGATCCCCCGGCTCAACGATTCCACTCCACGCTGATCGGGCAAATCGCTCGGCGAGCGCGTCACTCGTGAGCTCCTCCCCGCCAATTGCGCGCACCAACGGCGCGACTTCTGCCTCCTTCAGTCCGAGAATGCTCATGAGGAGAGTGCCTTTCTGAGGTAAAGCGCACGACCGATGTGGTCGGCAGTGGGTGAGGGTGCATCGTCAAGATCAGCAAGTGTCCAGCCGACGCGCAGCACTCGGTCATAGCCGCGCATCGTGATTCCCCCACGTTCCAGCGCACGGTCGATGGAGGCCGTGACCACCGAACCAAGTCGTGATTGGGGGCCTCGCAACCAGAATCCGGGGACCTGTGAGTTCAGACTCCACGGCGTTCCCGAGAGGCGCTCCTCAGCACGGGATCGTGCCGCCGCGACGCGTTCACGAGCACGCGCGGTCGTCAGCTGTCCGCCTTCGTTGGCAAGCTTCAATTGCGCGCTTGTGATTCGTTGCACCCGCAACTGAATGTCGATGCGGTCCAGAAGTGGCCCAGATAAACGACCCAAGTACCTCCGCCGAGAACTGGGCGTGCACGTGCACTCAGAATCGCGCGCCCCGTACTGCCCGCACGGGCAAGGGTTGGCCGCGAGGATGAGTTGGAATCGTCCGGGGAAGTGCGCGATTGCATTGGCCCGATGGATGCTCATCACTCCGGACTCGATCGGTTGGCGAAGAGCATCCAAGACCGAGTTGGTGAACTCGGGAGCCTCAACGTGGAATTACAAATACAATTGTCCTTGGCGAAAGGACTACGATGCCCACGACGACAGCCATCTACGCTCGACTTTCAGTCGATCGCGACGCGGACAAGATCGGGATCGACAATCAACTCAAAGACACACGAGCGTTGGCCAGCCGCCTCGGGTACGAGGTGGTTGAGGAGTACATAGATCGGAATTTGACGGCAGGTGACAAGCTCGTCACACGTCCGGAGTACGACCGTATGCATCAAGACGCCCTAGCTGGACAGTTCAGTCGCATCCTCGTTTGGGATCTTGACCGACTCACGCGACAGCCGCGCCAGTTGGAGGATTGGATCGACCTTGCCGAAGATCACAACCGGTTCGTCGCCACTTACACCGAGGGAATAGACCTGAGCACGGAGACTGGAAGGACTTACGCGCGCATCAAAGCGGCGGTCGCGAGACAAGAACTGCAGAACATGAAGAAGCGCGCGAAGCGCAGTGCCAAGGGCCGGGCCGAGAATGGTTCCTGGCACGGCGGGTCCATCCCGTATGGCTATCGCGACAAGCACGGGCAAATTAGAAATGAGGCAGGAAAGCTCGTTTCCAAAGTTGAACTCGTTCCCAATGCTCGCGAGGTCAAACTGATCCTCGAGGCGGCCAACCGCATCCTCGAAGGCGACTCGATGCACTCCATCGTCGCGGACTGGAATCAGCGGAACATCACCACGAGGTTCGGCAAGCACTGGCGTCAGTCGAATCTGAGGGCAATTCTGACTAACCGGACGCTGCTCGGTGAAACCAAGGCGGGCGCCAAAGCAACGTGGGAACCGATCATCGAGCAGCGCACTTTCGACAGACTTGCCCGTGTCTTCAACGACCCTGCCCGCAAGGTCACTCACTCCCCCGGCGTCAAGGGCGGCAAATACTCGATGGGTGGTGGAATCTCGGTCTGCGCGGTCTGTGGGAATCGTCTCATCACCGGCGGCAAGCGCACCGAACCGTGGAACAAGTCGTCGCCGATCCGCCCTATCTTGAAATGTACGAGCGTCGTCAATGGGCCGACTGCTTGCAACTCGGTGGTGGTCGACCACGACCGCCTCGAAGCATACGTGTTCGAAACTCTTATCGTCTCCTTCGCGAGCAGCGAACGGTGGAATCAGCGACTTGGAGAGAAAGACCCTGAGGTTGACGCAAAGATCGACATCTTCGAAGCACGGCTCACTGACCTGCAGGAACAGCAGCGTCGGATCAACGAGCTTTATATCGCTGGCGACATCGACCGCCTTCAGCACTCCGAACAAGTGCAGCGCGTCAAGGACGAGAGCGTCGCGATCCAGCGCCAGCGCGACGAACTCCTAGGTAAGCCGCTGTTGTCCAAGGCTCTGGAAAGCGGCATCGAGAACTGGCGTGATTGGCCACCCATGAAGAGGCGTAGTTTTCTCAAGCAGGTTGTTGCACGTGTCGAGGTCGGACGATGGCCAGAGGGGATGTCAAGGACTCTGCCACGTCGGAAGGATGACACGGACGAAACGCTCAAAGAGCGTCGCGAGGCTCACCTACTCGAAGTTATGAAAAAGCGCGCGAAGATCATCTTCTAGTCGAAGCACGAGAGCGTCACCGTCGTTTTCCAAACACCCTTCGAGTCGAGGAAATGTCGGTGGCACAGGGGAACCTTGAGTTAGAGGCCCAACCCGAAAGGGCCACTTACCCGAAGGAGTTCCCCATGAGCGTGGAAATCACGCATGTCCGCTACGCGGAAAATAGCAACAAGTCCCACCAGACCATCTCCGCCTATCGGTATCACTATGACGGCCAGTCACAGGCGTACTTCCGGCCCAAAGCGGACATGGTTGCGTTTTTGGAGGGTGGCGAAACGGCGCATGTCGGGACCGGCACCAACCGGGTTGCCGTTGGCGTCGTAAACGATCCGCCTAGCCCGAAGTACCTGCGCACGTACGCTGACGGCAAGTACAACAACAACTTGCTCAGCCTGCCGGAGTTCTAGCCGGCGGCGGCGAGTCTCGTAGGGCCGCGGACCAGCGGCCCTACCCTAAGCGGTATGGACTTGACTCACTCGTTTGAGACATGGGCGCCAGAATCCGTAAAGTCTCGGTACACCCTTGTAGAGGTGCGCAATGCCTCAGCTATTTTTGCCGCTACTGATGCCGAACTGTTCGATGAATTCGTTGCAGCACTCGATGAGTTTGAGATTTTGCGATCGGACTTGACCACCGCAGGCGGCCAAGAAACACAACTCGCAAAGCGATTCAACAGGGCATTCCGTCGTCGGGGTTGGCGTGAAGCAAGAGTCGATACCGATATTGACCTAAAGCTACGAGTGATGCCGTATCGACCGGACGGCGAGACTAGCGCATCCGTTACGACAACCAGTGTCAGCAACCGCGGCTACAAGGTCGACAACTACAAACATCGTGTTGCCCTCGATCTGGAATGGAACGCAAAGGATGGCAACCTTGATCGTGACATTGGCGCATATCGCGCTCTCTATGAACTAGGTCTGATCGACGTTGCCGTGCTCGTCACTCGGACGCAAACTGACCTACGCGAGCTTGCCGCGAATTTGCGAATGGAAGACGGCGCGCCAGAGGCAGAAGCCCGGCGCGCACTCGGCACAACTACGACGACGAATCTCGACAAGCTGCTACCACGACTTACGCGGGGCGACGCAGGCGGTTGCCCAATCCTGGCAGTCGCGATCAGCACGGCAACCTATGAGAATGCCCCTAACCCGTTTGATGAGCAACTGCCGCCCGATGAGGATCTGCTCGTGGCTGACGATGACGAAGTTGCCTAAGTCTTGCTCCGACACACATAAAGATCTACTTCGATCTTTTAGATCTTTACTGATACTCTCGAATAGTGACCACCATTACAGAAGCCTCTACCGAGATTCCACCACTACCCACTGTCAGTGACGGCTTCCAGACCGTACTTGCTGACCCGCCTTGGCGGTTCACCAATCGAACCGGAAAGGTAGCACCCGAGCACAAGCGGCTCGACCGCTACTCCACGATGGACTTGGCAGACATCAAAGCGTTGCCTGTTGGCGATGTAACGGCGAAGAATGCCCACCTCTATCTTTGGGTTCCGAACGCTCTGCTGCTTGAGGGGATCGAGGTGCTCCAAGCGTGGGGCTTTCGCTATGTGTCCAACATCGTGTGGGCCAAGCGACGCAAAGATGGTGGCCCTGATGGTCGAGGCGTCGGCTTCTATTTTCGCAACGTGACTGAACCCATCCTCTTCGGGGTCAAGGGTTCCATGCGCACACTTGCCCCTGCGCGCTCAACGGTGAACATGATCGAAACGCGTAAGCGCGAGCACTCCCGCAAGCCAGATGAACAATATGACCTCATCGAGTCGTGTTCACCCGGTCCCTACCTAGAGATGTTCGCCCGATACGCTCGACCGGGCTGGACGGCGTGGGGCAATGAAGCCGACGAAGAAGTCACACCGCGAGGGAAGTCACATCGTGGCTACGCAGGAGGCTCATTAGAGTCAGTCCCATTCATGGAGCCGAACGAACGAATGAGTGATTGGCTTTCTGCGCGGGTCGCCAGCATGTTAGCTGACGAGTACCGCAACGGAGCAAGTGTGCAACGACTAGTCGAGGACACGGGCTACTCGGTGGCACGAGTTCGATCACTTCTCACTCAGCAGGGTGTGCAGTTCCGACGTCAAGGGCGTCCCGCGCTTGCGCAAGAGGTCGTGAACGCCTAGGCCACCCAAGCCAACAGGGCAAACCGAACTTTTCTAATGCCGCTGGCACTCGATGTCGTCATGCGGTATTCTCTTTCGCAACGGCTCATATTATGCACGCGGAACTTGTAAGCCCGCCTCGCCTGAGCAGTCATCCACCGGGAGGAAACCGGGCCGCAAGGCTAGGTTCCTCCTTTTCTGTTTTCGGCCCGGTTGCTCCCTTTACTGACAAGGAGCAACACATGACAACTACAACTGCACTCCGCGAAAACGACACGGACAAACTGGTCAACCGCTATATGACGCGGGCGGGACTCTTGGTTGAAATACAACCAGCCGATGGGACGACTTACACGCGACTGCTCGAAGGCAACGCGATAGTCGAGTACCTCCTATCAGGGCAGGAGAATCTAATCGGCTTCGATGTGACCGATGTGATCGATCCCGACACTAAGCATGAGGCGTGGACGCTAGGTAGAGACTTCTTGATCAATGCGAGTAAAACGTTCGGCTACCGGGATATCTACCTCATGGCCATTCGCCTACTCGGCCACTTCGGCGCGCACGATTGGTATCTCGAAGAGTTCGGTCTTAGTGCGCTACCCAAGGTGGCAGATATGAAGAAGGACGGCGAGTGGGACTACATGATCGGTAGAGAGCATATGCAGTTCTTCACAGCAGAGGGAATGCGCAAAGGACTGTCTGGCCGCGAGCTGGAACGGTACGCCGTGAAGCGGCTGACCACAATGGACGCGCAAGAACTGCTCGAAGACGCCGTTGCGAAGGTGGCATGGGACTTCGAAAATTGGCAGCGCCGTTACGAGCCTTCCGACAGCGTCGAAGCCTAAACGAGAGAAGACCCTCGGCGAATGCCGGGGGTCTTTTCTCGTGTGCGTCAGTTGGTTCAGGCAGCAGTTACATTTCGCGAGTGGATCGCCCGAACCGTACTGGCATGCCACCGTTCCCCCTTGCCAGCCGGTGGCACGAGGTCGTCATTCAAAGCCTCGGCAATCTGGCGGTAGGTATATCCTCGCGATCGATCGGTAACGATCCTCTCGGCCACCTGAGAGGACACCAGAACAGGACTACCGAGGCGTACGCCTTTCTTGCGAGCCTCAGCCAGCCCCTCTCTCGTTCGTAGACCGATCATCTGGCGTTCCCACCGGGAGACGGCGGCCATGATGTTGGCGACCAGTTCGCCGGTCGGGGTGGTCGTATCGATTCCGAGGTCAATCGCAACCACTCCCCAACCCTGCTTGTTTGCCGTTTCAAGAAGTCGAGCGAAATCGGCAAGGGATCGAGACAGCCGATCAAGCTTCGAGACAACCAACGCATCGGCCTCCCCCTGCCTCAGCATTTCGAGGGCATGAGTGATGCCTGGTCGATTGATGTCCTTGCCTGATCGTCCGGCATCCTCGATGAATGTGACCTGCCAGCCTCGACGTTCTGCCTCGGCAGTTATGGCAGATCGTTGCGCATCGATGCCATACTCCTGCCCGATGGTCGAGACGCGCAGGTAGCCGATGACCTTCATCGTGACCCCTTGTAGAGGTCGCCCTCGACATAGGTTGCAACGTCGCTTGTCGTTGGGTTGAACGCCCGATAGACGTACGTACCGTCCGAGTAGGCGATTCGCCAGCCCGCATCCGACAAGGCATCGGCTAGCGTGTCGTCCGCACCGTCAGGGAAGAATGCGTCGCCAGACGATGGCGGTTCGAACTCGTCGAGGATCAACTTCAATCCGGCGAAAGAGTCAGGACGCTCGGAACGAATACGCGCAAGCGTCTCGTCGTACTTGCGCCAGTACCCTTCGAGGCTCACGCTGTTGCCTGAGTCGTGTTGTCAGCAATCCACCGCTTGACCGCTTCGAGGTCATCCCCAACGGCAAGGATGTCAGCCAGAGCCTCCTGATATCCCTGCTGCCATTTCGTCAACCGTCGAACCTTCGAGGCAGGGGCAGGCTTGAGGTCAGGATGAACAGCGAATAGAACGCCGTTCGGAACCGCTCCGATGTCCTTGGGGCTTCCCGCCTCGAACCAGTCAACGATCTGGCGCAGAACCGTGACCGTGAATGATGTCGGCCCCTCGTAGCCTTTCAGTTCGAGAATGGCAAGAAGATCCTTGCGTGTAGGAGCCTTAGCAACCTCAGGGGCAGGAGTGGAAGCCTTAGCGGACTTCGTGACCTTCGGGGCAACCTTGGTGGTCGTGGGCATAGCGTTCTTAGCGGTTGTGCTCTTCGTGGTGTTCATTGATTCATTCCATCCTCGGCAGGTACCTCCTGCCGTCGAATCGAATTGAATCCAAAGTTGGGTGCAATGTAAACCGAGAAATACACAAGACCGACGATTGGTGTACAACCTCGGATAGAAGGCCATTTGAGAGGTTGACCTCGGCAGAGTGGAATCGACTACCCAGAGGTATCTAGAGCTTGTCTCGACCTCGCTCAGCGTCATTGATGTAGGACTGCGGAGGAAGTCTGCTGCATAGGAGAACACGTAAATTCCCTCTACTAGTGGACACCTGATTGGTCAGGCAACGGTTTGCATCTCATCTTTGATTCATACGTAGGCTTGCCTGCTACCGGTACCGGTTCTGACCGGTTCTATAGAACCGGCTCCAGAACCGGTTACCGGAACCGGTTCGGCAGTGGTTCCAGAACCGGTCGGAACCGGTTCCAGAACCGCTATACGACCTCAGCCCATTGCCTACCGACATCGGTTACTACGAGTTCATCTGCACGGCCAGGACTCGACTTGTGGATTTCGAGGTAGCCCAACCCTTCGAGCAATTCGGCGAGCACTTTCCAACGTCCGTGTCCGATTCCGAAGGTCGCCATGATTCTCTTGCCCGTCATCGATGGGTCACCGATCAATCCCAGAAGAATCGCCCGGCCATCTTCAAGGTCACGACTCATTGAGGTTGCCGCCTCATGCATTGCCTCGGAGGTCGTTCGCTCCCTCACGTACAAGGACTTCCCCTCTTCGACCGTCTCGAACCTGATCGGATCGAATAGCCGGCCAGACTTCTGCTTGATGTTCGTGATGGTCTTCAAATCGATCTGCATCACCACGTCGAGCGCCTGCCGTTGCCGTGACGATCCACGTTCACGCGTCTTGTCCCAGCCCGTGTGATGAACCAACCCGACCGCTGCCCCCGTTGCCTGAGAGATTCGCTGAATCGCTCGCTTGATAACCGTGAAGTCCTTTGCCCGATCTTCGTCACCCGACGGCATGTGGTCTGCCTGAGTGTCGAACACGACGAGTTTCCAGTTCTTGTCCGGGTGGGATTCCGCCTGATGTCGGAGTAGGTCGTCGATGATCGTGTCCACGTGTGCGGTCAACATCAAGTCGAGCTGCTGCTCAACCGAATAGGACAGCAGATAATCCGACGTGCCCGGATATGCGGACAGCCATGAGGCAAGTCGCGCGCCAGCATCTGCGCCACCTTCACCGAGAACCAATGCCACCGGGCCGGGGTCTGCCACTCGATGCCCCATCCAATCCACACCGTTGGCAATCGACAGTGCAAGGTCGAGCATGACGAACGACTTGAACGAGCCAGTCACGCCGAACACTTGGAACAACCCGCCCTGAGGAAGCACACCCTCAACCAGTTGCGGCACGTCGGGTTGTTGCCTGATCCGCACTCCTGGTCTCAGATTGAGCGAGGCAATATCGCCGTGTTCGATCTCGGCCACGATCTCGCTGGCTCGCTTTCGCTTGAGCATCTGCGCGACATGTCGTCTCACTTCGGGATCGCTGTCGATGATGTCGTCAATGTCCACGACGTGCCCCCCAATATGCCTTGATGAACTCCAGATCGCGTTCGTCTGAATCCTCGATGTGGCTTCGAGCACTCTCGACCGCGCGCTCAACTTCGACCCACGGAAACGATTCATGATCTGGAGTGGCATCCCACACCTTGCGAGCAACTTCATAGACCTCGATCCGCCCAGCCGCTCCGAACTCGCGCCACCATCTGCAAGCCAGCGCATGCATGGTGTTATTGCGATCGCCCGAAGTCAGGCCATCGTCTATGGCCTCCTGTGTTGATGGGAGTTCGCCGCTCAATCGCTGAACGCCGTTGCTCGCCACCACGGATGATCGAACTCTTCCATTGCGAATCAGCGACAGAAGTGGCTCAGGGGCAACAGGGATATTGCGTAAGTCACCGCGAATCAGTCGATAGGTGGCCTCGCAACCGTCAACAACTCGAAGCGTGCCCGGTGCAGCGACCTGGTGTCCGCCATCTGCTTTCACATCCAAGTGCGGCATGAACGGAACTCGCGATGGAAGCACACCCAGATATCGAAAGTAGATGTGCCGCCCTGAGGCCGTTTCGACAATCGGATGATCGGACATGTCGAGATCGATCAATCCCTCCAGTTCGATCATCGATGAGAACCCGCCGTAACCGTATGGGTCGCTCTTAGTATCAATATCAAGAACTCCGAGGCCATTGCCGGTAAGTACGCCCCAGTTGGCATCGACACACTCTGCGCGCAACTCTTCCAATACGACTGCTTCTGTGGTTGCTCTTGTTGGCCAATCCTTCATGTTGGGGCGGTTCGTTCCCGGTGCCAGTCGAATAATCGGCAGGCCGAAGTCGGCGAGTTCGACTGCGAGTCGAAATTGACCCGACACTTCCTCACGAGTTTGGATATTGTCAATCTCAGGCTGGTGATTGCATTCCTTCTTGGTGTGTTGGGCGGTGTCCGAAAGGGCACCGCCCTCTGTCGTTTCAGTCGTCATCGTTGCTCACCGCCGTCGCTCGCAGGAACGCAACCGCACGGTCGATAGCTTCATCTGGAATCTCGACCGGCTCGATGCCGCTCATGATTGATCCCACGAGGTCGGCCACGGTTGACCGTTGCGCTTTCGATGCTGTTGACCGCGGCCGCTTCGATACTTTGCTGCCAACGATTCCTCGGTGAACAGCTGTGACAGAGGTTTGCCCAACAGGGCAGGAAGTCGATCACGTACAACCTGTGACGGCGGAACGTGGCCGTTGACTGCACCACGAAGGTGCAGGCGAGGGACGTTGATCTGATCAGCCGCTCCCGGCTGGGTCCATCTTTCGTCCACGAGTACTTGACGCGCTGGCTGCACGCCAAAACGCGATTGCGTAGGCATTGCTGAACTCCACTGAGTGAATCCTCGAAGCGGAGCCCCTACGTGGAACTGGGGAACTTACCCAACGTTTGCTGCTGCCGATATTCGACAGAGCATTGACGCTATCTTTTGCTCACCCGGAGCATTGAGGTTGTTCAGAGTCTCCGGGGGTCTGTTTCGATTGCGACAATATTACATAACTGTTCCGCGAGCAACCGAAGCATTGTTATTCTCCGACTGTGTGCACGACAGACTCAGCTGACGACCTCGACAACGTCGCAGCGCCCAACTGCCCTGAGTGTTTGGAGCCGATGGAGGCTGTCGTTGGCGCTTGGTATTGCGCATCCTGTCAGGTCAGTCAGCGACCGGGAGAAGCCGCTAAACCGAATTCATAGCTGATGCTTTGGTGGGTTAGCCGCCCCGATCGATGTGATTGTGAATATAGGGGGTCGCTCGCTGTCGCCTGACTCGTCCTCTGCAAATGTCTGAGCACGATCTGAGAAGCCTGCCTCTAGCGCCGGTAATTGTCGTCGCAGCTCCGGCGGTGGCGTCCTGAGAATGCCTTGCAGCGTCTGCTCCCATTGCTTGACCTCGACTTCTAGCTCTGCCTTGGGGCCATTGCCAGTCCGATCAAGGAGAAGCGTGATCGCCCGTAGACGATCAGCGTCCGTCGTATCGGACTTCGTGAGGATGCGATCCAGTTGCGCCAACGCTGGAGAAATCATCTCCAGCATTCGCTCTCGTGCTTTCGCTTTCGTCTGAGGCGCTTTGCCTCCGTGGTAACGACAAACCGTTGTTCCCGGCACGGCGTACTGTCTGCACTGTTCGCCGTCCTTCTTGATCCGGCAACATTGTGTTCCGCCACGATCTTTCCTGTGGCGCACCTTGTCCGGCGTGGACGTCGTTGAGGTTCCGCCGTGCATGACGCAAGTTGTCGAACCAGTCACGGCATGGCGCTGACACTGCTTGCCGAAGTTTGGTCGTCCTGGCGTCTTGCCGGTCGCTTCACACTGAGCCATTGTGGGACTCCGCTGGGACAATCTCGCCGTACATCGTTTCCATGAAGAAGACACAATCCGCGCACAGCGCGAACTCGACAACGAACCTTCCTCCGGCGATGTGGAACCTCTTGTCGATGCGCTTCTGAGGACATTCGAAGATGCGTGCAAGTGCAGGACTAATATTGCATCGGTGGCAGTAGTCGAATTCACTTCGAATGGCAGGACCGCCATCGTCCTGAAGTGGATAAGCGGATCTGCGATAGCCCTCGTCGTTCAGGTAGTCCTCGGTCGTGAACGTGTTGCTCATGACGATGACGGCTTCCCCGACTGGCGGCAACTCTCGTGGCCCATCGTCATCACAGGCAGCTTGCCCTACCGCCATTGCGACGTAGGAGTCTTTCAGAAGGTGCCTGTTGTGGCGTGCATACGCTATTGCTCGCGCGGCACCGTCTACGGTCGCGTCTGCCGCCATGAACGCGAACGGGTTGTCGCGCAGGTTGCGATCAATCGTGGCCCGCAGTACTTGTGGGTCAGTGATGCTGAGTATGTCGGTCATTTCATTCTCCCTTTCTAATTGGCTGGGCAAGGGATGGAGGGCGCCGCCGCCCAGCCGTGAGAGACGGCGCCCGGTCTGTTACAGCGAAGGGTTGTCGTATGTTCCTGACGCCTTGATCTGCATGACAGCCGCAGCACCACGGTTGCGAACGCCGATGCCGAAGCCCTGCGCGTAGGTCGAACCAACCAGCGGCACTCGCTCAGTACCGGGGATCATCCGAAGCCCGCGGTACTCCGTACGCTCGTGGGTTCTGAATCCGAGCGGGTTGCGTGCCGAGTTCGCCCCAGAGGTCGCAGCAGCAATCACGTAACCGGTCGGAACGTAATACGACTCAGCAACAAGGGCAGGGCCATAGGAGCCGAGGATCGGCAGACCATTGAAACTGGCTGGCGGCTTGTCCCCGATGACGAACTCGTTGCTCAGGAACGCTGGAGCACTCTCTGATGGGATGAAGTCGTACGGAGAGGTTGCCCCAACCCGGAAGCTTCGAATCGTCTTGCCCTGATCTGGGTGAACAAGAATGACGATCTTCTCCGAACCGTTGACCGCGTAGCCGTGTTCGGTGACATGGTCGATCAGATCCGACAGATCCTGGCCGTCGATTGTTGCACCACCGGAGACCAGATAGTGGCTGTGTCCTGAACTGAACGTCTTGCCGCCGTATGCCGGTGGCTTGCTGTCAGCCGATCCGTCGTACAGCGAGAAGATGTCGACGCCCTGCTCGTTCGTGGGTCGTGAGCCGAGCGCCGTCTTCGTCATCAGCGCGCGAAGCGTTGACGAGAACAGCAGACGGTTGTTGGCATCGAGAGCCGAAGCGTGCTGTGTGTCCACTTGCGATTGGCTCGCGTCCCTCAGGAACTTCTCCGTGAAGGTAATTCGCAGGTCGTACCATTCGAGCGGGAAGCCGACGATAATCTTCTCCGGCTCAACCTGCCCAGTCTTTGCGATGCCGAACTCCGAGGCAGTCTCGAAGCTCATGTCGTCGCCATCAAGCGAAATGGCATCAGCCTTGAGGGTCGTGTCGAACGTGAACAGGCTTGAGATCAGATTCCTATTCGTGTTGGCCAGTGTGAGGGTGGTTTGGAACTCATTCCAGATTCGGTTGAGGTCCACGCCATCAGTCGTCGCGGTGAGGATGTCACCACGCGAGAGGATTCCGCGTGCCATGATGTTTTCTCCTAGGGTCGTGTGTGGTTGCGGTTAGTCCCACTAGCCCGGAGCAGACCGCCCCTCTGGGGCTGGCTCCGTGGATCAAGGAACTCGCAACTCGACCTCAGGTCTCGCTGTCGAGACTATATTGCCACCAAATGTCCTACATTGGTTGCAAACGTGATCGATTCGCCAAGGTTGTATTTGGGATTCCGTGCATCGTCGAGAAACAGCACTCCCCCACTTGCCCGTGCTGCGGCACCTGGTCGAATCTGTTTGCTTCCCCCGCCAATCAACGCGGCGGCAGTCGCTGTGTGGTGTGGTGCTTCAAGTGGCGGCCGTGTCGTGAGCGACTGTCCCACCGGAAGTCCGCACAGCGAACGGATTGAACTGACTTCGAGCGCTACCGCTGGAGTGAGGTCAGGGAGGATTCCGGGTAGTCGCGCAGCAAGCATTGTTTTGCCGGAGCCAGGCGGACCAAGCAGGAACGCATGGTGACCACCCGCCGCCGCGACCACCATTGCTTCCACCGCGTCGGCATTGCCAACAACATCAGCGAGGTCCAACTGGTCTTCTTCTGGCTCCTCCGGATGCCCCACGAGAATCGGCTCCACCTCGATGGGGTCAAAACTGGCGCCGTGCCAGATGGCAGCATCCCGCAATGACGCGACAGCCACCACGCGGATGCCGGGGACAAGTTCCGCCTCTGCCCTGTTGCCTGTCGGAACCATGACGGTGTGAAACCCTGCGGCAGCGGTGGCCGAGACAGCGGGAAGAATCCCGGTGATCGGGCGGAGGCGTCCGTCGAGGCCGAGTTCGCCCACGTGCACGACACGCGAGATGGATTCGGCGGGAACAATCCCAGCCGCCCCGAACGTGGCAAGAGCGATACCGAGGTCAAACCCAGAACCCTGTTTGGGAAGAGCCGCAGGCGACAGGTTCACGGTGAGACGCCTACTCGGCAACTCGCATCCGGAGTTCGCGGCCGCCGCGATCACCCGATCGCGTGCTTCGCCGAGCGCAGCATCCGGAAGCCCGATGAGCACGAATTTGGGAAGCTGTGAGGAGTAGTCAGCCTCAATCTCGACTACGGCACCCTGAAGCCCGAGCAGGGCGACGGCGTGAGTGCGGCCCACCGGCATCAGAACACCCGCCGGAGGTGTTCAATAACGGGCTCGAGGCCGTTGCCCGCGATGACGGAGACGGCATCAAGGCGAATGACACCCCGGCGATACGGGTGCGCATCGCACCACGCTTTCGCAAGGCGACGCATTCGTGCAAGCTTCTGAGCAGTAATTGCTTCAAAGGGATGCCCAAACGCCGTGCTGGAGCGCGTCTTGACTTCAACAAACACGGTGTCATTGCCGTCACGTGCGACCAGATCGATCTCGCCACGGGAGCACCGCCAATTGCGATCAATAACCGTGTAGCCAGCGTCCGCGAGGTACTGCGCAGCAAGGTCTTCGCCGCGCCTGCCCAGGTCATCCTTTGCCGCCATGACTCGAGGATGCGGGAATACGGCACGCGTGCCTCACCGGACGCGAACGATCCGGGCACTCTCGCGCCAGAAGCTACGTGTGGAGGACTAGCTGCGGCTAGAGCGCCGAATGAGCGTTAGGCGAAGTACACCTTGCGCAGCGTCGTGGCAATGGTCCACACCGTGCGCTGGCCTTCACGCAACCGTCCCACCGACCCCGGACCGAGGGTGATCGTTTCTGCGCCATCGAACTGCACGGTTCCTGCGCCAGAGATCACGACGTAGAGCTCATCGGCTTCAACGTCAGAGGACGCCCCGACCGAGTGCTCCCAGACGCCGTACTCGTGACCATCAAACGTGCCGAGCTCGGCTGAACCTGTCGTCGGCTGGCCAGCGACAATCTGATCCTTAGGCACCGGCTCGTGCTCCAGAACAAGACCAGCGGCCTCGGTGAACTCTGAACTACTGAATGCTGCATTCATCACAGAACCTCGATCACGAATCAAACCTGCTTACGAATCAAACCCGAGCCCGAGCGCATCCAGCGTGCGCAGGATGATGTTGCGCTTGCCGCGTTTGTGATCGGCGCGGTTCATCGCCCACTTCGACACCTCAACACCCATCCAGGCAATCGGGTCAGGCGGGAACGGAATCGGCAGAGACTTCACCATTTTCAGTTGAGTGCGCTCCGTCTTCAGTCCCCACAATTGATCGAGCATCACGTTTGCGGCGAACCGCGTTCCCGCGACACCCAGTCCGGTAAACCCGGCAACGTGCGCAACCCGGCCACCGCGTGCGTGCCCGAAGAACGCTGTGAAGCGACTGCACGTGTCAATCACGCCAGCCCAGCGGTGCGAAAACTTCACGCCCTCCAGCTGCGGGAACGTGGTGAAAAAGTGGCTCGCCAACAGTCGATGCGAAGCCGGGCGGTCATCATACTCCGGCTTGATCTTGCCGCCAAAGTGGTAAATCGCGTCATAGCCGCCGAACAAAATTCGATTATCTTTCGTGAGCCGGTAGTAGTGGAACTGGTTGGCAAGGTCGCTAATCCCCTGCCGGTTCTTCCAGCCAATCGACTCGAGCTGCGCATCCGTGAGCGGCTCGGTCATCAGCACGTAGTCGTAGACCGGCACGGTGTGCCAGCGGTAGCGCTTCAGCAGCGAAGGGAACGCGTTCGTGGCGAGCGCCACCCGCGGGGCCCGAATCTGACCAGACTCAAGCCGCACCGTCACCGGACCGTGCCGTTTACTCTCAAGTTTCACGACGGGCGAATGCTCAAACACATCGACACCGGCCTCGTGGCACGCCCGTGCCAACTCGTGCGCGAGCTTGCCCGGATGCACCATCGCGGTATCCCGAGTTGACCACACCCCCGCGAGGTAGGTGGGCGATGCAATCTCCGCTTGGATCTGCTTCTCATCAAAAAACTTGGTGTGTTCGGCGCCTTGTTCTTCCTCAAGCCACTCCACCTGGTGCGGCTCCACCGCTACCGCAACAGCGCCCGTGCGCTCAAAGTCACAGTCGAGGCCAAGCTCCCACACGGTTTGCTCAATCTCGTCGAGGTTCTGCATGCCAAGGCGGTCCAGCTGCTCAAGCTCCTTCGGGAATCGGCGGGCGCCGTTGCTTTCGCCGTGCGTCAGGGTCGCCTCACAGAAACCGCCATTGCGACCGGATGCCGCCCACCCAATAGTCTTTGCCTCCAACAACGCGACCCGTGTCGAAGGGTCACGCTGCTTCGCCATGAGGGCAGTCCACAGCCCAGCGAATCCGCCGCCCACCACCACCAAGTCGTAGTCCTGCACGTCGTTGAAGCGCGGCCACGCGCGCGCCGCCACATCATCAAGCCAAAACGGCGCAAGCACCGAGTCTGCAAGCGACTCGTCTATGACGTGTTCAGCGGGAACGGAACGCTCAAAAGCGGTGGATTCCACAGGAGACTTCCTTGTCAGTGATAGTGAAAAACGGGAACCTGCTACTCGTCGAGAGCGAGCTCCTTGGGGAGCTCAAGCTCCTTCGAACTCAACTCCTCAACGTTGACGTCCTTAAACGTGAGCACACGCACCGACTTCACGAAGCGGTCGGAGCGGTAGACATCCCACACCCACACATCACTCATCGTGAGTTCGAAGTAAAAATCGTGCTCAGTCTCTTGACGCACAAGCTCAACTTCGTTGGCAAGGTAGAAGCGTCGCTCGGTCTCCACGACGTAGCGGAACTGGCCGACCACATCCCGGTATTCACGGAACAACGCCAGCTCGACCTCGCGGTCGTAGTCTTCGAAATCTTCCTCGTCCATTGCCTGTCAATCCTAGGCGGTCTAGTCGCTCAACGCAGGTGTCTTCAGCCAACTCAAACGGTGAATACTCGACGCCCCCAAACGTTCGATTGCCGCCATATGGCCGGCCGAACCGTAGCCCTTGTTTCCACTCCAGTCGTAACCGGGTTCGCGGGAATCCGCCTCAATCATGAGCCGGTCGCGATACACCTTCGCAATGACGGATGCGGCCGCAACCGAAGCGCAGTCCCGATCCGCTTTCACGCGCGTGTGCACCGCCAAGGGGGTCGCCAGCGCTGGATTCAGCCAATCCTGGTGGCCGTCCAGAAGCACAACACTCTCCAGAATGCCCACACCCGATTCATGAAGGGTGGTCAGTGCGCGTTTGCCGGCAAGCCCTAAACACGCGGTGATCCCGAGCCGGTCGACTTCCTCGGCACTGGCAAGCCCCACCGCCGAATGCAAGGCCCACTCCGTCGCGAGCGGCGCGAGAGCCTCGCGTCGTTTCTCGCTCAACATCTTGGAATCACGCAGCCCCGCGGGGATCGCGCCCACCGTGGCATCAATCGCGCACATCCCGACGCCTACCGGGCCGGCGAGGGCACCGCGACCAACTTCATCGCATCCGATGACAAAGCGCGTCCCATCAGCGAACAGTTCCTGCTCTAGCTGAAGAGTGGGATCAGCGACAGCCATCTACTGGCCTTTGTCCTCCACGCCAGCAAAGACCGTGGGGTAATTATCAAGCCAGGTCCAATTGTCGACTGGCCAGCTCACCAAGAACGCACGGCCAACGACATTGTCGATTGGAACAAACCCTTTACCTGGCTTATTCGTGTTGTATCGAGAGTCGGCCGAGTCGTAACGGTTGTCACCCATCACCCACAGGGAATCCTTGGGAACGGTGACGCTGAAGTCCGTGCCCGACACCTTCGTGACACCGTTGGGAAGCTCAAGATACGGTTCGTCCAACGGCACACCATTGATCGACATCTGGCCGAACGTGTTGCAACAGACCACTTTGTCGCCCGGCAAACCAATCACACGCTTGATGAGGTGGTCATTGCTATCGGGGGCGCTCAGGCCGACAACAGACAACAACCAATCGATGCTGGTAACGAACCAGTTTTGTGGCAATTGCTCATACGCAGGTAGCCATCCGCCCGGATCGCGGAACACCACAACGTCACCGTGTTCGATCGCCACGAAATTGGGAACCAACTCGTTGACGATGATTCGGTCATCAATCTGCAACGTGTTCTGCATGGAGCCGGACGGAATATAGAACGAACGAATGAGGAACGCCTTGATTCCGACAGAAATCACGATCGCGGCAACCAGAATCAGCACAATGTCGCGAATGAAGAGTTTCATTCCACGATTGCGGCGACGGCGACGGCTGTCGGCCGCTTCATGCCGTGTTGGTTGTACTTCTGTAGTCATTACGCCCCTGAGTTCTCCACAAGTCTAGGGTCTGAAGAACTCCGGTTGGCCCAACGAATCAGCTTGTTTCGCGCTTTTCCTTGATCTTCGCCTTCTTGCCGCGAAGGTCGCGCAGGTAGTAGAGCTTCGCGCGACGAACGTCACCGCGAGTGACAACCTCAATGTGGTCGATCGCCGGGGAGTGCACCGGGAAGGTGCGCTCGACGCCAACCTGGAAGCTGATCTTGCGAACACAGAACGTCTCGCGGATGCCTTCGCCGGAGCGGCCAATGACAACACCTTGGAACACCTGAACACGTGAACGGGTTCCTTCAACGATGTTGACGTGAACCTTGACGTTGTCGCCGGCGCGGAAGTCAGGAATGTCGTTGCGCAGCGATGCCGCGTCAACTGAATCGAGAATGTGCATTGTGTTCGCTCTCTGCAATCGCCACAGGTCGACGGCGTGCTGGTTACTACCTGGAAGAAGAAACGTGCCGGATGAGTGTTTGCCCCCCTATGGCAGGGCTGTGCACTGGCACAAAGAGTAATTCTGTCACACCGGAAGGCCTGCCGCCAACCGCGGCGGCGGGAGACAACGAAGGAGCTAGCGCGAAGTTACGGTAATTGACTCGTAACCGGCGAACGCAAGATTGATGCGTTGCCGGGTTTCCACGATCAACTGCCAGACAGTGCCCCAAAACGCGGCGAGCGTGACCACGATGGCGCCCACCGCCACAAGCGGGTTCGTGTAGAGCCCGGCGACGATAATCATGGCGTACCAGGCGCTAAGTAGCCCCACATCTACCCACGAGAGCAGTCGTGCACGGCGGACAGACTTTCGCGCGACGGTCAGTCCCATCACCACGATGAGCGCAACCGACAGTGCCGGTGCGGCGAAGAGCAAGAAGACAAGCTCCCACCCGGAACCATCAATGGCGATCCCGCGGCCGATAAGCAGCCACAGCGGAAGCACCGGAATTGCCCAGTACTGGGCGTAGTAAAACGCTTTCCTCAACCACATGCATTCCAGAGTACGCGCCGATTGGTGAAGAATAGCTGGATGATCGAATTGAGAACGCCTGCCGAGTTAGACGCGATGCGACCGGCTGGCCAGTTTGTGGCCAGCGTTCTTACCGCCCTGTCGGAGGCGACCGACGTGGGAGTGAACCTTCTAGAGTTGGACGCCCTCGCCCACAAAATGATTCGCAAACAGGGCGCGGAGAGCTGCTACATCGACTACCACCCCTCCTTCGGCGCCATGCCGTTTGGGAAGGTGCTGTGCACGTCGGTAAACGATGCCGCTCTGCACGGCCTCCCCTACGACTACACGCTGAAGGACGGCGACCTCGTGAGCCTGGACTTCGCCGTGTCCGTCGACGGGTGGGTCGCCGACTCGGCGATATCGCTCATCGTTGGCACACCGCGGCCCGCAGATCTTGCGCTCATCGAAACCACAGAACGTGCCCTTGCTGCCGGGATCGCCGCAGCCCAATCCGGTAACCGGATGGGCGACGTGTCAGCAGCCATCGGCGATGTGGCCCGGGCCGCCGGCCTTGGCATCAACACAGACTTTGGCGGCCACGGAGTTGGCCACACGATGCACGGCGACCCGCACGTGCCCAACGATGGGCGCGCGCGTCGCGGCTATCCGTTGAAGCCCGGCCTCGTGTTTGCGATCGAACCGTGGTTCATGCAGAACACCGACGAAGTGTTTACTGACCCTGACGGTTGGACACTGCGCAGCGTTGACGGCTCTCGCTCAGCCCACGCTGAACACACGATTGCGATCACGAAAGACGGCCCCCTCATCCTCACCGCGCGAAGTTAGGCCGCGGTCTTCACCTCTCGGAGTCGTCCGCGACACGGTCTCCCGAATTAGGGAAGCAAGTCGGGGCGCACGGCGCGGGTGCGGGCAAGCTGTTGTTCGTGGCGCCAGGTAGCGATCGCCCCGTGATTGCCGTTTGTGAGCACAGGCGGCACCTCGAACCCACGCCACGAGGCCGGCTTGGTGTAACTCGGATACTCGAGAAGCCCGTCGCTGTGTGACTCCTCCACCAGGCTTTGCGGGTTGCCCACCACACCAGGAATGAGTCTCCCCGTTGCTTCGATCATCGCCATCGTGGCCACTTCGCCACCGTTCAGCACGTAGTCGCCCATGCTGATCAGTCGCACTCGCCCTCGCGATGCTGCGTACTCAAACACGCGCTCATCGATGCCTTCATAGCGACCGCACCCAAACACGAGGTGCTTTTCTGTGGAAAGCTCCTGTGCCATCGCCTGATGGAAGACTTCGCCTGCTGGCGACGGAAAAATGATCACCGGGTCATCTTCCGGCAGCGAATCGAGGGCTTCACCCCACGGCTCCGGCTTCATGACCATCCCCGCGCCGCCACCGTAGGGGGTGTCATCCACCGTGCGGTGTCGATCATGGGTGAAATCGCGCAAATCGTGGATGCCGAGCTCGATGAGCCCCGCTGTGCGGGCCTTGCCAAGCAGCGACACATCCAGCACGGAAAAGAACTCCGGAAAGATCGTGACAATGTCGATGCGCATGAGGCTCAGCTTAAGGCGTTGACTCCGCAGGCGGCGCTGTTTCGTCGTCATCAGCCAGCGGTTCGAACAGCCCCTTCGGCGGTGTCACCGTGAGGGTACCTGCTGCAATGTCGACCGAGGGAACGATTGCCTTCACAAACGGGGCCATGACCTCGCCAGCATCCGTCGTGATGTGCAAGAGGTCTTGAGCTGGGAAGTGGTCTACGCGGGCCACTGTTCCCACCTTCACACCATCACGCATGACCGCAAGACCGATGAGCTGGTGGTCGTACCAGGCATCCGGCTCATCGGATGCTTCGTTGGGATCGTGTTCGATCATCAAGATCGCTTTAGCGAGGCTTTCGGCGATCGTGCGGTCGGTCACGTCTTTGAAGAACGCGACTGGATGAGTGTTAAACCACTTCAACTCGATCAGTTCCAGCGACTTGCCCGCCCACGGTGAGCTCTCGGGAACTTGCAATAAGAACACGGCGCCCGGAACAAAACGCTGTTCCGGGACGTCCGTGTATAGCTCGATCTTGATCGCTCCCTTGAGGCCGTGTGCCTTGGTGAGTCGACCCACCCGAAGTCGGGTGCTCTCAGAGTCGGTCTTGCTAGAAATCGGTGTCCACCACGTCAACACGCACCTTGCGGCCATCGGCCAACGCGGTCACGAGAGTGCGAAGTGCTTTCGCGGTGCGACCGGATCGACCGATCACGCGCCCCAAGTCCTCCGGGTTCACCCTGACCTCAAGAACATCACCTCGCGGAGAGTTCTTGGAAACAACCTCCACCTCGTCAGGGTGATCAACGATCCCCTTGACCAGGTGTTCTAGAGCTGACGCGAGCACTATCAGGCCTTGGCGTCGTCGTCGGCCTTGTCGGCGTCAGCTTTGGACTCGTCTGCTTTCGCGTCAGCCTTGGGCTCGTCAGCCTTCTCGTCGGCCTTAGCATCTGCCTTGGGCTCATCAGCCTTAGCGTCAGCCTTGGGCTCGTCGGCCTTCGCCTCAGCGGCGGGCGCCTCGGTTGCGGCATCGGAATCTGCAGCCTTGTCAGCTTTGTCAGCTTTGTCGGCCTTCTCCGCCTTGGCGGGAGTTTCCTTCTTGGGCTTGAGAACAGGCTTCTTCTTCTCGTCGGCCTGGAACTCAGCCTTCGGTTCCGCCATCTTGACGGTGTTCTTCGCGCCCTTTTCGCCCTTGAAGATTCCCCAGTCGCCTGTGAGCTTCAACAGCGCAGCGACCTGCTCGGATGGCTGGGCGCCAACGCCGAGCCAGTACTGAGCACGATCAGACTTGATCTCGATGACCGAAGGCTCTTCGGTGGGGTGGTACTTTCCGATCTCCTCGATCACGCGACCGTCGCGCTTGGTGCGCGAGTCAGCCACAACGATGCGGTAGTACGGTGCGCGGACCTTGCCAAAGCGCTTCAAACGAATCTTTACAGCCACAATTCTCCGTAGATTTCTTGTATAGGGGCGAACTGCCGACCGTGGGCGTAGGGGCACACGCGGCGAAAGCTCTGGTGGATTCCGCGGCAGCCGATTAGAGGGTCGGGCCGTGACGGGATTCAACTGTCTATTGTGACAGATTTTGAGGGTCGACGTTAACCGTCATCGCCCCCGGCTCCAACGCGGGGACAACCTGCGTGGCGCGATCCCGTGATCGACGCCGCGAAAGTGCCACACCGACCAAGCAAGTCACGCCTCCGACGATCGCCAATAAGGCTGGCACTTCACCAAACGCCATCAACCCGAGAACGATCACAATCGGCGGAACCACGTAGGTCGTAATCCCGAGCTGACCTGCTGGCAACTTCGACAGTGCATATCCCCAGGTCGAAAACGCGAGCGCCGTGGGAACTGCCCCAAGGTAGATCACGCCCAGAATTGCTGACACGGGCGCGGCCTGCACCTGAGCGACCAACCCTCCCGCAAACGGCAAACACGCCACCATCCCTATCGTGCAACCCAGCCACGTGATCTGTGTCGTAGGGATCCTGCGCAACAGGATTTTCTGGCACAACACGCCAATCGTGTACGTCACGGCAGCACCGAGCGCCCAAAGAATCCCCACCCCGTCGCCAACCCCGCTCAGGCCGGTGCTGAGTCCAATAAGAATGACTCCCCCGAAGGCAACGCTCGCGCCAATCGCCAACCACTTGGGGATACCTTCGCCCAGAAAAATTCCCGCACCCAGCGCGAGCAGAATTGGCCCGATATTAATCACCATCGACGTGGTACCGGCATCCAACGTGTGTTCGGCAATATTGAGAGCAATGTTGTACGCGCCAAACCAGGCAACGCCATAGATTACAATGAGCAGCCACTCCCGGCCAGAGGGGCGAACCCACTTGCGCCCGATGAGCAGGAGTGCCAGTAGCGCGGTGCCAATAATCAGTCGCCCCAGCGCCAGTTCACCACCGCCAAAATAGCTGCCGACCCCACGGATGACAACGAATGCGGTGGCCCAGGCAAGCACGGTGACACCGATCGCCACGAGCACCAGCGGGCTCATCGCGGCCGACACCGAAGGGCTACGTAATGTACTCACTCGCCCACACTACGAGGTGCAACGGACTCCCGTGACCACGCGGTCACAACCACGCGGGCCGCAGTCCCACGACGGTCGAACTGACCCGGTCAGCCCACCAGATGACTATGCGCGGGCGGCGTTGTGCTGGTCACGCCACGCGAGCCAGTCACGCACTTGTTCCAAGTCGTAGTCTGGGCCGGAAATCCCGAGAGTAAACATTGTGACTCCCAAGGCCACGAGCTCGTCTGCCTCACCGTGGGTGCGATTCCGCACCTCGGTCGACAGCTCGATCTCACTCGTGTCGCGACCGACGTCCGCCCCGTGCTTCGCCAAGATCTCAATCTTGCGCTGCATCGTCTCCGCATCACTGAAGCTGTGCCAAATGTTGGCGTGCTCAGCAACGATGCGCAGAGTCTTCTTTTCGCCGCCGCCACCGATCATGATCGGGATGTCTCTGGTCGGCGCAGGATTCAGCTTCGACCACCGGTCGCGAATGATCGGCAGATCCCGTGCGAGCGCACCGAGGCGGCTGCCCGGGGTACCAAACTCATAGCCGTACTCGTTGTAGTCACGTTCAAACCAGCCGGCACCCGTGCCGAAAATGAAACGACCGACACCACCGTTCGACCCGGCACTGATGTGGTCAATTGTGCGCGCCATGTCGGCCTGAAGACTCGGGTTGCGGTAGCTGTTGCAGTTGACCAGGCAACCAAGTTCAACACCGGTAGTTTGCTCAGCGATCGCCGCGAGCATCGACCACGATTCGAAGTGCATTCCCTCTGGATCGCCTGAGAGGGGGAAGAAGTGATCCCAATTGAACACAATGTCGGCACCGAGTTCTTCGCACGCGGCGACTATGTCCCGGATTTTGTCGTAGCTTGCGTGCTGAGGGGCAACCTGAACGCCAATACGCAGTCGTGAAGAAGTCATTAATCAATCCTACGGTGCGTACTGCCGTCTACGCTGAGCCGCCAGGACAGCGAAAAACTAGCGACCCAAGAATTTGTTGAGGGATGCGAGTTCTTCCTCGCTCGGGCCTCCCGGTGCGCCCTGAGAGCCGTCGGCTGCCGCCGCGCCCAGTCCACCGAGGCCGCCGGCCCCAAGCCCGAACCCGGAACCCGCAGGCCCCGCAGTCTTGGGCGCTGCGGCGAGCGCTGCCTCTTCTGCCGCGCGCTTCGCCGGGTTCCCGGAACGTGATCCCTTTTTCTTCTTCTGTTGCTTCTTCTTGCCGCCAGCGTGACCAGCACCGGGAATCGGTCCCATCCCTGGCACTTGTGGAACACCGCCCTTTGCGACGGTCTTCATCATCTTGGCTGCCTGCTCGAAACGATTCACGAGCGCATTGACCTCGGTCACGGTCATTCCAGATCCACGGGCGATCCGCAATCGACGCGAACCATTCAAGAGCTTCGGTTGGCGACGCTCGGTCGGTGTCATCGACTGAATGATCGCCTCTGTACGCGTGATCTCTCGTTCGTCAAAGTTGTCGAGCTGCTCCCGCATGCCCTTCGCGCCCGGGAGCATCCCCAGCATTCCCTTGATGGAGCCCATGTTTTTGAGCTGCTGCATCTGCCCAAGGAAGTCTTCAAGAGTGAACGTGTCGGTGGCGAACTTTTCCGCAACCTTCTTCGCTTCGTCTTCGTCAAAATTCTTTTGCGCCTGCTCGATGAGGGTGAGGATGTCACCGAGATCCAGGATTCGGCTCGCCATCCGATCGGGGTGGAACGGCTCGAAATCGTCGAGGCTCTCCCCCGTGCTGGCGAACATAATCGGTCGCCCGGTCACCGAGGCAACCGATAGTGCCGCCCCACCACGAGCATCACCATCAAGCTTGGTCAGTACCACGCCCGTGAAGTCGACAGCATCCTGGAACGCTTTCGCCGTGGTGACGGCGTCTTGACCGATCATCGCGTCAATCACGAACAGCACTTCGTCTGAGCTGACAGCCTTGCGGATGTCGGCAGCCTGCTTCATGAGTTCGGCGTCCACACCGAGGCGGCCGGCCGTGTCCACAATCACCACATCGTGCTGTCGGCGCTGAGCCTCTTTCACACCGTTTTTGGCAACCTTGACTGGGTTTCCTACCCCATTGCCCGGTTCTGGCGCCCACACGGGTACACCGGCCTGCTCCCCCACAACCTGAAGCTGGGTGACCGCGTTCGGTCGCTGAAGGTCCGCGGCAACAAGAATGGGCGTGTGCCCCTCGCCCACGAGCCACTTTGCGAGCTTTCCTGCAAGGGTCGTCTTACCGGCACCCTGAAGGCCCGCGAGCATGATGACCGTTGGCGGAGTCTTGGCAAACTGAAGCCGCCGCTGTTGCCCGCCGAGGATGCCTACCAGCTCGTCGTTGACGATCTGGACAACCTGCTGCGCGGGATTCAGCGCCTTACTCACCTCGTCGCTCAGCGCGCGCTCGCGCACATTCGAGGTGAAGTCCTTCACGACATCTAAGGCGACATCCGCTTCGAGCAGGGCGCGCCTAATCTCGCGGACAGTACCGTCGACATCGGCAGGGGTCAGTTTGCCTTTACCGCGCAGTTTCTTAAACGCATCGGTAAGGCGGTCGGTGAGATTTCCGAAAGTGGCCATGGTGCGTCCATCTTAATCGAGAAGTTGACGCACGCAGGCCTCGGTAGTGTTGCCGCATGCGTCACGGAATCGCCATCCTCCCCCAGCAGCCCTGGAATGAAGCTCGTCAGCGTTGGCGAGGCGCCGAGGAATTGGGCTTTGATCACGCGTGGACTTTCGATCACCTCTCGTGGCGGAGCCTTAACAACGAACTGTGGGGCGCCACCATACCGACACTGACCGCGGCTGCTACGGCTACCACGAGCATCCGGCTCGGCACCTTTGTCACCTCACCGAACTTTCGGCACCCCGTTCCCTTCGCCAAAGAATTGGCGACGCTTGATGATATTTCCAGCGGACGGTTTCTCCTCGGGGTTGGCTCCGGCGGTACCGGATTCGACGCCTTCGTCCTCGGTCAAGACGAACTCACCGGGCGCGAGCGCCATGCACGGTTTGTCGAGTTCGTTCGCGGACTCGACGAGTTGCTTCGCTTCGAAAAGCCCGGCAGCGGCGGCATCAGTTTTGAGGGTGACTGGTTCACCGCGCACGAAGCACGGATGGTAGGCGTGCCGGCCCAACGGCCGAGGATGCCGTTTGTTGTGGCCGCCGATGGACCCAAGGGACTGCAACTAGTCGCCGAACTCGCGGACGGCTGGGTCACGCTCGGACGGGTCTCCGATGATCCGAAAGCCTGGTGGCAGTCCGTTGCCGCCGTGTCGCACAGACTCGATGAAGCCCTGCTCGCACAAGAGCGTAAACCTGCGACGCTCGACCGCTACCTGAACCTCGACGCACACAGCTACGCGCTCGAGAGCGTCGATGCGTGGGAGGATGCCGTCGGCCGTGCCGCCGAACTGGGGTTCACGGACGTCATCACCCACTGGCCGCGAAACGAAGGTATCTTCGCGGGGAGCGAGAGCGTTCTCACCGAGGTGGCAAGCCGCTTCTCGCGCTAGCGTTGAAGGATGACAACTCCACTGATCCGCACCTTTGCTGGCCACACCCCCGAAGTCGACGCGAGCGCATGGGTGGCACCGAACGCGACGCTCGTTGGCCGGGTGTCGCTCGGCTCCGAGTCGAGCGTGTTCTACGGCGCAGTGCTGCGCGGTGACACCGACCAGATCACGCTCGGTGCCCGCAGCAACCTCCAAGACACGGTTGTCGTGCACTGTGACTCAGGCATCCCGACAACCATCGGCTCGGGCGTGAGTGTGGGCCACGGCGCGGTTGTGCACGGCTGCACCATCGAAGACGACTGCCTCATTGGAATGCACGCAACCATCATGAACGGCGCGGTGATCGGTGCAGAATCCCTCGTTGCCGGTGGAGCCGTCGTGCTGGAGGGTGCCGAGTTTCCGCCACGGTCCCTCATCGCGGGAGTACCCGCCAAGCTGCGCCGCGTACTCTCCGACGACGAAGTGGCTTCGTTACGAGCGAACGCCGACCACTACGTGGAACTCAGCCGCGGTCACGCCGCCATCAACTAACCGACAAGGTTCTGCACGAACACGTGCGGGGTGAACCCGGTGAGGTCACCGATACCTTCGCCTTGACCAATGAGCTTGATCGGAATTCCCGTTTTCTCCTGAACGGCGAGCACGAATCCGCCCTTGGCTGAGCCATCCAGTTTGGTGAGAACAAGCCCGGTCACCCCTGCGTGCTCAATGAACGCTTGCGCTTGGGCCAGACCATTCTGACCCGTTGTCGCGTCCAGCACGAGCAAGACTTCGGCAATGTCAGTTTGCTTCTCGATTACGCGCCGGATCTTGCCGAGCTCATCCATGAGCCCACTCTTGGTTTGAAGCCGCCCGGCGGTATCGACCAACACAATGTCGATTCCCTCACGCTCGGCCAGCTCCACAGTTTGGAACGCCACGGATGCGGGATCCTGACCCTGCGTCTGCGGCTTCACAATCTTCGCGCCGCCACGCTCAGCCCAGGTTGCAAGCTGCTCCACCGCTGCGGCGCGGAACGTGTCTGCGGCTCCCACCACGACGCTGCGACCGTGGTTGGCCAAGAACTTGGCAAACTTGCCGATCGTTGTCGTCTTGCCGACACCATTCACACCCACAACAAGCACGACCGCCGGCCTGGCCGTCAATCGCAGTGTTGGATCGAGTCGCGCCAGGCGCTCTTCGAGCGTTTCGCGCAACATCCGCTTCAAGTCGGTGGGGTCCGTAGTGCGAAAACGATCAACGTTCGCACGCAACTCAGTGATGATCGAGTCGGTCACATCCGGCCCGAAATCAGCGGAAATGAGGGCGTCCTCGAGGTCATCCCACGTCTCGTCGTCGATTGTTTTTCGAGAAAACAGACCACGCAGTGAGCCCCCGAGGGACCAAGGTAGAGCAGCTTCAGCCATGCCAGCGATCCTAACTGGCTACCGGAATCCGAACCGCCAACCGACGGATGGACCACACAATGACAACCGCGACCAGCAACAAACTTGCCACGCCAAGTCCGGAATAGCCCACGAGCGCAAGCACCGGTCCGGCCAACGCTCCGAACACCGCCGCCGTGGAGTTCATCAGCAGGTCGGAGACACCCTGCACGCCTGCTCGGTCGTCCACCGGCGCCGATTCCGCCACGAGTGTCGAACCGGCAATCGTCGAGGCGGACCAGCCGAGACCAAGCAGGATGACGCTGATCACCACGAGAATTTGCGACTCGGCGCCCACCCAGGCAAGGAGAAGAGAAACGACGAGGATGCCCTGGCCCACGAGAATTGTCGGCACACGGCCCCAGCGGTCGCTTAGCCAACCGAAGACCGGAGAGAGGGAATACATCCCCGCAATGTGCAAGCTCAGCGCGAAGCCGACGATGACGAGCGTCGCGCCGTGGCCGTAAAGGTGCACCGGCGTCATGGACATCATCGCAACCATGGTGGCGTGGCTAAACGCCACCGAAACGACTGCGTACCTCGCGAGGCTGTTCACGCGAAGAGTCGCGAACCCGTTGCGCGGGGGCGCGCCCTCACGCGGAGGCGCGTTCTTGAGGGCGGTGAGAAGCGGATCCGGCCTCAGCCCGAAAAAGTACACGCACATTGCGGCAACTTGAGCCACAACAGTGAAGACGAAGGGGCCGGTCAATGTGGGCAGCCCTAAAGCGCCACCAATCACCTCGCCGGGTTCGATGAGGTTCGGACCCAACACCGCGCCGAGCGTCGTGGACCACACGACGAGAGAGAGTTGACGTCCTCGGCGCTCTGGCGTGGCAAGGTCGGTGGCGGAAAACCTCGCCTGTAGCCCGGTGGCGGATCCGGCACCCGCGAGCGCGAGTCCGACGAGCAAGATAGGGAACGAACCCATTGCCGCAGAAACAGTCGCCAGCACGGCACCGAGTGCTGTCACAAACGAACCGATAGACAGTGCCACGCGCCGCCCACGCACCATTGCTGTGCGGGCAAGGGGAACCGCGATAAGCGCAGCGCCCAGCGTGCTCATCGTTGCAGCCATTCCCGACCACGCGGGCGAACCACTCACCTCGGAGGCGAGCAAAGCGCCCACTGATACGGTGGCCCCCACGCCGATCCCACCAAGAACTTGGGCAATGACCAGAACGCGAATAACGCGTTTTTGCAGGGCTTCGGTTTCCGTCACCGCGCAAGTCTATGCTGACGCGGAAGGCTACTCTGAGTCGCGGTCCTTGGCCACTCTCTGCCCCACGACCGCACTCACTCCGTCCTGGCGCATGGAAACCCCGTACAGGGCATCCGCGATCTCCATCGTGCGTTTCTGGTGGGTAATCACGATGAGTTGTGAACTCGCGCGGAGGTCCTCCAGCACGAGCAGGAGACGGCCAAGGTTGGCGTCATCCAATGCCGCCTCGACTTCATCGAGAATGTAGAACGGGCTCGGCCGTGCCTTGAAGATGGCGATCAGGAGAGCAACTGCGGCCAGTGAACGCTCACCACCGCTCAACAGCGAGAGGCGTTCAATCTTTTTCCCTGCCGGCTTCACTGAAACTTCAATGCCGGTTGCCAGCAGGTCGTCCGGGTCGGTGAGATGGATACTGCCGGTACCACCGGGGAAGAGCACAGGGAACACTTCGTTGAACGCGCTTCTGGTGTCTTCGAAGGCGCTCGCGAAAATGTCCTGCATCCGACCGTCGATGTCATCAATGATCGTGAGAAGGTCTTTGCGGGTGTTTGTCAGGTCGGTGAGTTGTTCGGTGAGGAACTTGTGGCGCTGTTCGAGTGCTTCGAACTCCTCGAGAGCAAGCGGATTCACGCGGCCCAACTGGCTCAGTTTGCGCTCAGCTTTTGCGAGTCGCGCTTGCTGCTCCGCGCGCACAAACGGCGTCCCTTTCACAAATGCAGGAGTTGAGTCACTTTCTGCTTCGGGATCTCCCGTACTTGCTGGCGACTCATCCACCGACTCCTGCATTTCGTGAATCGCGGAGGCGGCAGCATCCTCGAGTTCGGCCGACGTGGGATCTGGTGGCACAGGAACATCGGGGCCGTACTCGGCAACCAACACCTCTTCTACGAGGCCAAGTTCGTCGCCAGCACGCTCCAACAAGCTAGAGAGCTGCAGCTTCTTCTCATAAATCTGCATCTCGAGGCCGTGCACGCTGTCACTCACCGCAGTGAGTCGTTCCCTCAGCGCTGCCTCATCTCGACGCAGTGCAGAGAGCTCTTCGTTTTGTTTCACACGCTCGGCTTCGCGGGTGGAGAGCACCACCCGAGCCTCGGAAACGGATCGGTCGACGGCATCCAGCACGGCAGGCAAGGCCTCGATCACGCGCTGGGCAGAATTCAACTGTTCGCGCCGGATGACCGCACGTCTGGCCGATTCCTGTGCGGCGGCACGATCCTCTTCGAGTTGCCGCGCCAGTTGCACGCCGCGTGCTTCCTCCGCCCGCACACGCTCACGCGCTGTCTCCACTTGCAGTCGCGCCTCAACTTCACGTTCCCTGGCCAAGTCCAGTTCGGCGGAAAGGCCCTCGCGCGCGGACGCATCTAGAATTGGCTTCGGCCGCGATTGGGCTTCCTCCAGCGCTGCAGTGGCTTTCTCGGAAGCAATAACCGCTTCGCTCACGGCATCCGTAGCAAGAGCAAGACCGCGCTCCAGTCGCGCCGACTCCGCTGCGGCCGCCTCAACCTGCGCTCGTGCCCGGCTCAGTTTTTCCGTGCTCGCAGCAAGCTTCGCATCGAATTCGCGCAGAGTAGTCAGCGCCTCGGTCGCACGCTGCTTGGCGGTGTCGTGAACTACTCGCTGCTCTTCGAGAGCTTCTCTCGCCTTCTCGATGAGCGCGGTCACCTCTGTGAGCCGCGCCTGTGCCGCGTCGCGGTCGGCCACGAGTTCGACTCGAGAGCGCTTGGCTCCTGAGCCTCCCCGCAGCACGTACCGGCTGAGCACGTCTCCCGCTTTCGTGATGATCGTCACTGGCGAGGTCTCCGGCAACTTCTTCCATACGGTGCGGGCAACGGCAAGGTCTTCCGTGACAATCACGTGGGAGAGAATCCCCATCACGCCGCCGGGAGCCGTGACAACGGATGCTGCAGTGACCGCGCCCTCCGGCAGGGTGCTCGGCACACCATCCTTCTCATGGGAACTGGAGGGCACTGTGGCGTCCGCGAGCAGAACATCGACGCGTCCGAGTTCGTCGCTTCTGGCCTGCTCGACAGCATCAAGCGCAGCATCACGATTCTCGGCAAGCACCGCATCCGCGAGGGTGCCAAGAGCGGCCGCAATCGCCGCCTCAAAACCGGGTTCAACTTGAATGTGTTCGGCAACGAGTCCGCGGATGCCACGCAGTTTCTTCGCCACGAGCGCACTCGACCCATCCTTCTGGTCGAGGGCGCTGGACAGTGCACTTGTGCGTGCGGCCAGGCCTGAACGTTCCCGCTCGTGATCGTGGAGGGCATCGCGAAGCCGCTCGATTTCGGCCTCGGTGACCGTGACTTCTGCCTGAGCTTTTTCGTACGCAGCGTCGAGGTCGGTTTCGGACCCCTCGCCGGCACCGGCATCCTCTTCACGGTTCGCCAACTCGGTTTGCGCTGCTGCGCGACGCTCGGCTGCAGCATCCAGTGCATTCTGCTGGCGCAACACTTCACCGCGCACGGCCGCGAGTCGCGATGCCGCAGTTTCGGCGTGCCCGGTCAGTTTGGAAAGTTCCAGTTCATGCCGAGAAACAAGCGAGGCCTGCAGCGCGATCTCTTCGTCCAGCGCGTCAAGGTTTGCCTTGACCTGGGCACTCTCCTGTTGAGCTTCCTTCCACGCGGCTTCCGCCTCCGCGATGGTTTCCGCAAGTCGAGCAGCCTCCGCTTGTGAATCCTCAATCTGCTGCGGCGTTACTGCGCTCCCGCTGCCCTGATCTTCTGCTTGACTGCCGAGAAGGGCGATGCGTTGATTGGCCAGAGTGAAAAGCCCGCGCAGTCGTTCCTGCACAGACTCCAACCCGAACGCAGTGCGTCGTGCCACGTCAACGGCGTCACCGATCTGCGCTTGCTCAAGGTGTAGTCCCCGCAGCTTGTTTTGATCGAGTTGCTCCTGAAGCACAATGCGCTCAGTCTTGCGCTCGGATTCGCTTCGCCCGTGAAGGGTCAGTGTGGAGCGGAGTTCCACGACCTCATCTGCCAGGAGTCTTGCACGAGCATCGCGCACAATCGCAGCGATGGATTGAGCCTCTTTTGCGATTTCCGCCTGATGCCCGAGCGGTTTGAGCTGTCGACGCAATTCCCCCGCAAGGTCGCTGAGTCTCGTGAGGTTTGCCTGCATCGCATCGAGTTTGCGCAGAGTCTTCTCTTTGCGCCGACGATGCTTCAGGATGCCCGCGGCCTCCTCGATGAAGCCGCGTCGCTCCTCAGGGGTCGCGTGGAGAACTTGGTCGAGTTGTCCCTGACCAACGATGACGTGCATTTCGCGGCCGAGTCCGGAATCGCTGAGCAACTCCTGCACATCAAGCAGTCGACACGATTCACCGTTAATCGCGTATTCGCTGCCGCCGTTTCGAAACAGTGTGCGGCTAATGGTGACTTCGGTGTAGTCGATGGGGAGGGCACCATCCGAGTTGTCGATAGTGAGAACAACCTCGGCCCGACCGAGAGGGCCCTTTGTGGAGGTGCCCGCGAAGATGACGTCTTCCATCTTGCCGCCGCGCAAAGTTTTCGCGCCCTGCTCCCCCATGACCCAGGCGAGCGCATCCACCACATTGGACTTGCCAGAACCGTTCGGCCCAACAACACACGTGACGCCCGGTTCGAACGCGAACGTCGTGGGCTGGGCGAAGGACTTAAACCCTTTCAGGGTCAGGCTCTTCAGGTACACCGCGGTGCCCCCCTCAGCCCGACAAAACTCATTTCACTACGGTACCGGAATGCGAGGGTGCTTCGAGTCGATTGCAACAGTTCGATCACCGTCCACCTGCGCCAGCTTTCCCAGTTGTAGGCTGATCGGCCTTAGGCATTCGCTACCCGGCAACTGACCTTCAAGGATTCGACTGATGACCGCTTTCACGATCCACCAGCTCGTTGTTCCCGCGACGATCACTGCGCCGGATGCCGCCGACTTCATTGAGATGATCCACGTGCGCAATGAGATCGAAGCCGACACGATGGGGACCCGGGATTTCGCCTACGAACCGGCCGAACTTCTGCCCCATTGGCACAACAGCTATGAGCCAAAGACATGCTTGGTCGCAAAGGTTGACGGTCGAATCGTGGCGCGCACAATTTACGAAGCACCGCACGAGAGCGGTTCGGTTGATGTGTGGCTCAAACTCGAAGTGCTGCCCGCGTTTCGGAGGACGGGAATCGGTTCAGCACTGTTTGAGCAGCTTCACACGATGGCGGTTGCTGAGGGTCGAACGGCACAACAGGCGTACGTTCTCCACAAGATAGCGGAGGGTGGGCCGAGGCTTGCCTCCCCGAATGGGTTTGGCTCCGTACCGCGCAATAACGCAGAAACACAGTTCCTCCTGCAGCGTGGATTTGTGCTGGAACAAGTGGCGCGAATTAGTCGGCTCGATCTTCCCTTGGATGACGCTGCGCTCTCCGCATCGATCGCCATGGCAACTCACGCCGCTGGTACCGACTACCGGGTCACCCTGTGGACGGGACGCACCCCCGAACAGTGGATTTCCGACATCGCAATGTTGCACCAGCGAATGAGCACTGATGCGCCCTCTGCGGGAATGGAGTTCACGGAAGAAACCTGGGACGAGGATCGGGTGCGCGCTCTCGACGACAGTCGCGAGGCAAGCCCCCGCACCATGCTGGTGGCGGGTGTCGAGCATGTGCCAACCGGTGTCCTTGCCGGATTCACTGAACTCTGGGTTCCTGAAGAAGTGGAACGCCCGGTGGAGCAACGCGACACCCTCGTATTGAAGGAGCACCGCGGGCACCGACTCGGAATGCTGCTGAAACTCGCAAACCTGCAGCACCTGGAACACACGCATCCAGGGCATCCGTCTGTGAACACGTTCAACGCTGAAGAGAACCGCCCCATGCTCGGAGTGAACGAAGCAATTGGCTTTCAGGCAGTGGGCTATGGCGGCGGTTGGAAGCGTGTGGTCTAGCACGCCAAACAGGTGCAGAAACATGTCAGAGGCACCAACTACACTTCCCCAATGACGTTCGTAGAAGCCGAAGGGCTTACCAAGATCTACACGCCAAAAGGGTCCGGACCAGTGCACGCCCTTGATGGCCTCGACCTCTCCGTGCCGCAGGGAACAGTCACTGCATTGTTGGGCCCAAACGGGGCAGGCAAGACCACGACGGTGAAGGTGCTCACCACACTCATCACACCCAACGAGGGCCGTGCCACGATCGACGGAATCGACGTGCTCAAACACCCCGAGCGCATCCGCCCCATCATTGGGGTGTCCGGCCAGTATGCAGCGGTCGACGAAAACCTCACGGGCTTCGAAAACCTCGACATGGTGGGCAGGCTCTACCACCTGGGCGCGAAGGCGTCGCGTCAGCGCGCGCGCGAACTCATCGAGCTGTTTGACCTCACCGAGGCAATGAACCGACCGGTGAAAGGGTTCTCCGGCGGGATGCGGCGCCGCATCGACCTCGCCGGCGCACTCGTGACGCGCCCCAAGGTGCTCTTTCTCGACGAGCCCACGACGGGCCTCGACCCGCGCAGCAGGCTCGGCATGTGGGATGTCATTACCGGGCTGGTCGGCGAAGGCACGACCGTCTTGCTCACTACCCAATACCTCGAAGAGGCCGATCGGCTTGCCGACAGCATCTCCGTCATCGATGACGGCAAGGTCATCGCGCGCGGAACCGCGAACGAACTCAAGGCGTCCATCGGTGGGCAGCGCGTCGAGTTGAACCTGGTCTCTGCTGAACACAGCGCCGAGGTGATCGAACTGTTGAAGCGCGTCGGCAACGCCGAGCCGACTGTCTCGGCAGACGGCCGCGAACTGACGGTGAGTGCCGCTGACGCTCCCGCCGCCCTGCAGGAGGTTCTCGCCGAGCTCGGTGCCCGAGGCATCCGCTTGTATGACGCGGGGATGCGCCGGCCCACGCTTGACGACGTATTCCTTCGCCTGACCGGCCATACCGCCGAGGAAATAGAGGAGGTCGCCTCATGACGACAACCAGGCCAACACCGACCGAACTTGCCCGGCCAGCCTCTCTGTCGTCTCCCGTAGCACGCTGGTTCTCAGATGGCTGGATCACGACCAAGCGAAACCTGATCAAAATCAAACGGGTGCCGGACATCCTCGTGTTCACGACACTGCAGCCGATCATGTTCGTGCTGCTGTTCACTTACATCTATGCCGGGGTGATCGACATTCCCGGTAGCAGTTACAAAGAGTTCATCATGGCGGGCATCTTCGCGCAGACCGTGGTGTTCGGCTCCACGTACTCTGGCTCGGCGATGGCGCAGGACCTGCGCGACGGCATCATCGACCGCTTTCGAACCCTGCCCATGAGCCCGTCCGCCGTGCTCATCGGGCGCACCAACGGCGACCTGTTTATCAACGCCACGTCCATGGTCGTCATGATGGTGACCGGCCTGATCGTCGGATGGCGCGTGCGGTCGAGCTTGCTCGAGGGCATCGCCGCCGTCGCGCTGCTGTTGCTCTTCGCCTACGCGTTGTCGTGGGTGATGGCCTACCTCGGCATGCTCGTGCGCAGCCCGGAAGTGATCAACAACGTCTCGTTCCTCGTGTTGTTCCCACTCACGTTCATCTCGAACGCGTTCGTGCCGAGCGAGACGCTGCCGACTCCGTTGCGCATTTTTGCGGAGTTCAATCCCGTCTCGGCACTCGTGCAGGCCGCGCGCGAACTGTTCGGGAACGTGCCGCCGGGCACCCCCGTCTCGGACGTGTGGAGCCAGCAGAATCCGATTGCCACTGTGCTCATCGGAATCACCGTCGTGCTCGTGATCTTCGTTCCCCTGGCCACCAACCGGTTTAAGAAGATCAGCTCGCGCTAGCGCTGCGCAGAGAAGCGCGTTCGTCAGGGAAGGCGCTGGCAGCGGGGGCAGAAGTGACTGCCGCGGTTCATGAACCGCTCGCGCACAATCGGCGTGCCACAACGCGGGCACGGCTCACCCTGCTGACCGTAAGCATTGAGTGAGTGAGCGAAGTACCCAGACTCCCCATTGACGTTCAGGTACTGCGCGTCGAAACTGGTCCCGCCCTCGACGAGTGCCTTCTCGAGCACCAGCCGCACCTCGGCGAGCAGGAGTTTTGCCCGGGGCCGGCTCAGGGCATCCGTCGCCTGGTCGTAGTGGATACGAGAGGCCCACAACGCTTCATCCGCATAAATGTTGCCGATACCGCTGATGAGCGTCTGGTCGAGCAGGGCGCGCTTCACGCCCGTGCGCTTTTTGCGTAGCGCGGCCAGGAATCGAGCGTCATCGAAGTGTGGGTCGAGCGGATCGCGGGCGATGTGCGCGGCAGAGTTCGGCACCTTTTCGACCCTCGCATCCGCTGGCAGGTCGGTGACGGGTACGAGATCGTCAATCGCCATCGACCCAAAGATTCGCTGGTCCACGAAGTTGAGCCGCACGGCCCCCTTCTCCGGATGCTCCAGGTCGATCCGGATGCGCGTGCGCAAATCTTCCACCCCCGGCGGCCGCAGCAGCACCTGACCGCTCATCCCCAAATGCGCCACGAGTGCTTCTTGCGCGTGCTCAGGCGACAGTAGTGGCAGCCACAGGAACTTACCGCGACGCGAGGGGGACGCGAGCACTGCGCCGGTCAGCCGGTCGACAAAATCTTCGGAAGGGCCCGGATGGCGGCGCAGCGAGCGCTCATCCAGCACTTCGACATGAATCACCGTCGCGCCGGTGGCAAAAGGCGCAAGCCCGGCACGCACCACCTCGACTTCGGGCAGCTCCGGCACGGTTAGTCGTCAGTTGGGTCGGCAGTGAGATCTGGCGTCGTCCCATCGGGAATCGTGCCGTCCGCCTCGTGGCGCAGCGATTCCCACGCACTCAACGCCGCACCCATTTCCGCTTGCTTCTTGCTTGAGCCTTCTCCCGCAGCGATCTCTTCGTCGGCGACGACGACGACTGCACGGAACCTCTTCGAGTGGTCAGGCCCACTATCGGTGACTACGTAACGAGGCAGCCCACGCCCAAGCGCTGCCGAAAGCTCTTGCAGGCTCGTCTTCGGGTCCATGGAAGCACCGAACCGACCCGGCGTCTTCATGAGTGGCCGAATCAGGCGAAGCACGAGATCGGTGGCAACATCAGGCCCGGCATCCAAATAGACGGCGCCGATCACGGCCTCGACGGTATCCGCGAGAATGGATGACTTTTCCCGGCCGCCGGTTTGTTCCTCACCTTTGCCTAGGCGAATGTAGGAACCAAGTCCGATTCGATTGGCCACCTCGGCGAGCGCGATACTACTCACGAGACTCGCCCGGCGCTTGGCCAGATCCCCCTCGTCGAGGTTCGGGTTCTCGCTGTACAGCATGACCGTGACGGCCTGCCCCAGAATCGAGTCGCCCAAAAACTCCAGACGCTCATTGTGCGGGGTTCCGCCGTTTTCGTACGCGAACGAGCGGTGCGTCAGGGCAAGCTCAAGTAGCCCGCTGCTGAAAGTGACCCCAAGGCTTCGTGCCAACTCATCCGGATCGCCAGGCTTGCCGACGCCGTGATTCACGCGACTCGACACCCTAGGCGTCCCTGACGTAATCCGGTTCGAGACTAGATGTCGGCGACTTTGCGACCCTTGTACTCCATGTACAGGGCGGTGCCGGTCGAGTCTTCAACAACCTTGGCACGGTGCGGGAGGCTGTAGACAACCTTTCCGCCCTCCATCGTCTTGACGAGGGTTGGCGGGGTCGCCTTCCACTGGGCGCGGCGCATGCGAGTGCTTGCGCGGGACATCTTGCGCTTGGGAACAGCCATGATTATCTCTTCTCTTCTTCGGCGTCGGTATCGGCACCGATCACATTGTCTTGGGTCAGATCTGCTAATCCGCCGAGCGCTGCCCACCGTGGATCGACGGGCGCTTCATGCTCATGCCCGGGGTTGTCCAAGAGCCGCACCCCGCACTGCGGGCACAAACCTGTACATTCGCTCTGGCAGACAGGCTGGAACGGAAGTGACAACACCACCGCGTCCCGCACTGCCGGCTCAAGATCCACTTGACTGTCCTGGATCTCGTAGTCGAATGCGTCGTCATGAGAATACGCGAAAATCTCGCGAATTTCGACCTCAACTGGTAGCTCGACGTCAATGAGGCACCTTACGCACTCCCCGCGGGATGTTGTTGAGGCATCCACGGTGGCGAGAACTCCGTCGTGAAGTGACTCCAACCGCACGTCAAGGTGCACCGGTTCGCCCTCTCGAACGGCCAGGACAGCGTTCCCCCACCTTTCGGGCGCATCGGTATCGACGACTCGCTCACGCATTTCGCCCGGGCGATGAATGAGGTCGACAACGTCCATCGTGTACGGAGTCTTTTTCTGGTGTGCCACCGCATTAGCCTAGTTACTTTGTGAGGGCCTCACGCCCAGCGAGTTGTCAGGGCCGGACTGCCCTGCGATTCGACGTGTGCCGCGGCCACCAACGCGGCAGCGACTGATTCCACATCACCCGAGATTGCGCCCGCGGTGACTCGAATGTGCGGCTGCGTCGTTTCCAAGGCGAAGAACGCTGTTCCACCGGCGACCCGGATGCCGCCGGCAGCCAATTGCAGGATCGCGCCGTGTTCGTTTGCGACGGGAATCCACGCGTTGATTCCGTCAGCTTGGCGCACACTCATCCCGAGCGCATTGAGCGCATCGGTGAATGCTTTCTGCCGAGAAAAGTACACGCGCCTCGCATCGCTGACTTCGGCGATACTCTCCGAAGAAGTGAGGAGGTCGTAGAGAATGCGCTGCAACATCCGGCTTGTCCAACCGGGGCCGAGCATCCGGCGGTCAACGATCGCGTTGATGTGGTGCGTGGATCCGCCAAGAGCGGCAATGCGCAAATCGGGACCGTGCGACTTCGAGTAACTGCGCACGTGAAGCACGCGGTCGGGAATCCAGGTTCCTAAACTGACGTCAGGCGCTGAGGTGACATCACCGGAGTGATCGTCTTCGACCACGACAACTTTCGAATGGGCGCTGTCGTCGCCGATCATCGACGCCAAAACTTCTGCACGCTCCTTTGTCATGGAGGCACCTGTGGGGTTGTGCCCTCGAGGCTGCAGGATGACGAGGGTCGGCTTCTTCGCAAGTGCGTGCGCAAAAGACTCCGGCTCGATGCCGTGCGCATCGACATCAACGGGCAACGCCTCCAGTCCAAGTCGCTTCAGGAGATCGAAGAACGGAGGAAATCCAGGGTTCTCCACCACGACACGGTCCCCGAAGCTGGCGATTTGTTCAATACAGCGGGAGATCGCATCCAGTGCACCGTTCACGATCGTGATGGTGTCAACCGGATACGGCCAGGAGTCGGTCAGCAATTCCAGGAGTTCGGGGATGACCGGTAATTCCATGTAGGCGGAGGTTTCAGCGCGCTCGGAGACGCGAGAGAGAGCACGGCCAAGACCAGGCAAGAGCTTCGAATCCGGTGTGCCGCGAGAAAGGTCAAGACCAGGCAGGTCGCTCGTCGCCGTGTGGGGTTGGCTAAACGTGGATCTCACCGGGACGACCGTCTCGCGCACGAACGTTCCGTTGCGGCCGTGGGACTCGATCAGGCCGGCCGCGGCAAGTGCCTTCCAGGCCTGGCTCACCGTGGCCGGACTCACCCCAAGCTCGGCCGCGAGACCCCGCACCGTCGGGAGTCGCGCACCAGTGGGAAGCTCCCCCGAAGCGATGAGGCGCCCCAAAGAAGCCGAGATCCCCAAAGGGGTTCGGCTTTCAATTCGGTTCATTAAGATTGTGTTTCCCACTTGCCTCACGTCGGCTTGGAGGACAGTATGAAGACTGTACGGCATCATTCGACACAAAGCCTAAATGTTTAGGTTAGTGAGTAACAAATAGGGCACAGTGTCCCTGAGCTGGAGGCAAAATGACTGGCAGTGGATCGAACATCGTTCGCGCGGCAATTACACAAACGACGTGGACAGGCGACAAAGAGTCGATGCTCGCCAAGCACGAGCAATTTGCACGGGACGCTGCCGCCGATGGCGCGCAAGTGATCTGTTTCCAGGAACTTTTCTACGGCCCCTACTTCGGAATCACTGAAGACAAGAAGTACTACGCCTACGCTGAGCCGTCCGACGGCCCGATCGTGCAGCACTTCGCAAAGCTCGCAAAAGAGCTGAACATGGTCATGATTCTTCCCATTTACGAGGAAGAAATGCCCGGCCTCTACTACAACACCGCGGTTATCGTCGATGCCGACGGCACAATCCTTGGCCAGTACCGCAAGCACCACATCCCCCACCTCGATCGTTTCTGGGAGAAGTTCTACTTCCGCCCGGGCAACCAGGGTTACCCGGTCTTCGACACGGCGGTTGGCAAGATCGGCCTGTACATCTGCTACGACCGCCACTTCCCAGAAGGCTGGCGCGAACTGGGTCTGAACGGTGCCGAGATGGTCTTCAACCCCAACGCCACCAAGCCGGGCCTCTCCAACCGCTTGTGGGAAGTCGAAGGCCCTGCAGCAGCAGTCGCCAACGGTTACTACGTGCTCCAGCCCAACCGTGTAGGCCGCGAGGACAACGAGTACGGGGAGCTCGCCGTCGACTTCTACGGCACCAGCCAAGTCATTGACCCCCGCGGCAACTTTGTCGGCGAGCGCGGCTCAGGCACCGACGAAGAGATCATGATTCGCGACATCGACATGGACATGGTGCGCCAGATGCGTGACGATTGGCAGTTCTACCGTGACCGTCGACCGGATTCCTACACTTCCATTCCGAAGCCGTAGCCACCCAAGACCGCATCTGCAAAGGAGCAGCCGATGAAAACTCTCATCAAAAATGGAACCGTCGTCAACTCCACCGGAACCGGCCAAGCCGACGTTCTTATTGACGGTGAAACAATCGCCGCGGTGCTCTCGCCGGGGTCAAATCTTCTCGGTTTCGAGTTGGAGAAGAACGTCGACACGGTGATCGATGCCAAGGGAAAGTACGTCATCCCTGGCGGCATCGACGCACACACCCACATGCAGATGCCGTTCGGCGGAACACAGGCGAGCGACACCTTTGAGACTGGTACCCGCGCGGCAGCGTGGGGTGGTACAACGAGCATCGTCGACTTCGTCGTGCAGTACGCCGGCGAGAATGTGCTCGACCAGTACGCGGCATGGCAGGAGAAGGCGGCCGGGCAGTGCGCCATCGACTACGGCTTCCACCAGATCCTCTCGGATATTCAAGACTCGTCTCTCACCGCGATGGACGAATTGATCAACGAGGGTGTCTCCAGCTTCAAGCTGTTCATGGCGTACAAGGGAGTGTTCCTTTCGGATGACGGGCAGATTCTGCGCGCATTCCAAAAGGGTTCGGAGCTCGGAGCCATGATGATGATGCACGCCGAAAACGGCGCGGTCATCGACGTTCTCGTGCAGCAGGCGCTCGCGGCTGGCAACACCTCGCCGTACTACCACGGGCTCACTCGCCCGTGGCAGGCGGAGGAAGAGGCAACCCACCGCGCGATCATGCTCGCGAACCTCACCGGCGCACCGCTCTACATCGTGCACGTGAGCGCGAAGCAGGCGGTGCAACAGATCACGGCCGCTCGCGACAACGGGCAAAACGTGTTCGGCGAGACGTGCCCGCAGTATCTCTACCTCTCGTTGGAGGAGCAACTGGGCGCGCCCGGCTTCGAGGGCGCCAAGTGGGTCTGTTCCACTCCCCTGCGCTCCCGCGCAGAGGGCCACCAACACCACATGTGGCAGAGCCTGCGCACGAACGACATCCAGATGGTCTCCACCGACCACTGTCCGTTCTGCATGAAGGGCCAGAAAGACATGGGGATCGACGACTTCTCGAAGATTCCGAACGGCATCGGCTCGGTCGAACACCGGATGGACTTGCTCTATCAGGGCGTCGTTGACGGGAACATTTCGCTGGAGCGCTGGGTGGAAGTCACCTCGACCACTCCGGCACGCATGTTCGGAATGTACGGAAAGAAGGGTGTCATCCAGCCCGGTGCCGACGGCGACGTCGTGGTGTACGACCCGAACGGTCACACCTCCATTGGGCTCGACAAGACCCACCACATGAACATGGACTACTCCGCCTGGGAGGGCTACGAAATCGACGGCCACGTCGACACCGTTCTCTCGCGCGGCAAGGTCATCATCGACAACAACGAGTACCTCGGTAAGGCTGGCGATGGAAAATACTTCAAGCGTGGACTCACCCAGTACCTAATCTGACCTGACCCCGACCTGACCCAGACCAGAGCCAGACCAGACAACAAGAGGACCACATGGATTTCGGAGCAGTACTCCAAACCAACCCACCGTCAGCACGTACCGTTCAATTGGCGAAACTCGCCGAGGCACACGGGTTCAGCCATGTGTGGACGTTCGACTCGCACCTGCTGTGGCAGGAACCGTACGTCATTTACAGCAAGATCCTGGCCGAAACGAACCGCATCATTGTCGGCCCGATGGTGACCAACCCGGCCACTAGGGACTGGACCGTCACCGCGTCCACGTACGCGACTCTCAACGAGATGTACGGAAACCGCACGATCTGCGGAATCGGCCGTGGTGACTCTGCCGTGCGTGTGACGAACGGGGCGCCCACCAACCTCAAGACGTTGCGGGAATCGATCCACGTGATCCGTGAGCTCGCAAACTCGCGTTCGGTGGAGTACAACGGTGCAACTCTGCAGTTCCCCTGGAGCAAGGGTTCTGAGCTTGAAGTGTGGGTGGCCGCATACGGCCCCCTCGCCCTGAAACTCACTGGTGAAGTCGGTGACGGCTTCATTCTGCAAATGGCGGACCTTGACGTTGCCGAATGGATGATCGCTACGGTGCGTAAAGCAGCAGACGCGGCCGGGCGCGATCCGATGGCAGTGAAGTTCTGTGTTGCCGCTCCGATGTATATCGGCGACGACACGGAGCACATGCGCGATCAGTGCCGCTGGTTCGGCGGAATGGTCGGAAACCACGTCGCCGACATTGTCTCCAAATACGGCGAGGGCTCAGCCGTGCCGAAGGCGCTCACCGACTACATCAAGGGCCGCGAAGGCTACGACTACAACCAGCACGGTCAAGCCGGCAACACTCACGCCGACTTCGTGCCGGATGAAATCGTTGACCGATTCTGCCTGCTCGGAACCGCCGACGACCACATTAAGAAGCTCAAGACCCTCGAGGAAATGGGTGTCCACCAGTTCGCCGGCTATCTCCAGCACGACAACAAGGAGGAAACTCTGCGCGTGTATGGCGAAACGGTGATTCCCGCACTTACCGAACACACCGTGGCCAAGGTCTAACAATGGAGCCGACCGCCACGCCAACCATGCAGGTCGAAACCATGACCTCTGGCTCAACCAAGCGCGGACGATTCCGGTCGTCAGGACAAACGCGAGCGAGCAGAATCGCTACGTGGCGCAAGGTAGTTCTGGGGTTTAGCGGGATCCTGCTGGTGGCGTTGCTGTGGGAAGCGTACAAGTTTCTCGGCCCTGAAAAAGGCTTCCAGCTCGGCGACATCACGATCCTGCCGCGCACGAACGACATGTCGATGCCGCACATCGCCACCATGTTTGAGCGGCTGGGTGAGCCGCTGACCGGCGCATCCAACTCCATCTACATGTGGCAGGCCGTCCTCGACGCCTCCGCCTTCTCCCTGTATGTGGCTGCGGTCGGATGGCTCATTGGGGTCAGCGTTGGACTGCTGCTTGCCCTGGTCATGCAGCGGTTCCGCACAGCGCAATCCGCGGTGTTGCCGTGGATCATCCTGAGCCAAACAGTGCCCCTCATCGCTATTGCCCCGCTCGTGCGACGGTGGGGAGCACAGATTCAAATCGGCGACTTTGTCTGGGAAAACTGGATGTCGGTGGCGCTTATCGCGAGCTACCTCGCGTTCTTCCCCGTCTCGATCGGTGCACTTCAGGGGCTGAACTCCCCCGACACCAACCACGTCGAACTGTTTCGCTCGTTCGGTGTCGGCTGGTGGAAGACCCTCTTCAGATTGCGAGTCCCCGCCAGCATTCCGTACCTGATTCCTGCGTTACAGCTCGCGGCCGCAAACGCCGTGATCGGCACAATCGTCGCCGAAGTCTCTATTGGGCTGAAGGGCGGTATTGGCCGCATGGTCATTGAGTTTGCCGGGGCAGCTGGTGGCGATCCAGGCAAACCGTGGGCGCCCATCTTCGGCGCCGTAGCCATTGGCTTGATTGCTGCAGCAGCCGTGGGGATTCTCGCCCTCACCGTGCGCCGCTACCGCCGCGGGGAGACGAACGCATGACAACACAGAACGAGGAGACTATGTCCCACGAACCGACGACTGCGCCGACAACCGCCACAGGCATCGACAGTGCGCCCGCAGTAGTGGCCAAGCACGTCGGCCGCGTGTTCGAAGGACAAAAGGGCGCTCAAGTTATCGCACTGGAGGACATCAATCTCACGGTGGCCCGTGGCGAGTTTGTGTCACTGATTGGCCCATCCGGATGCGGCAAGAGCACGCTCATGCGGCTCATCGCCGACCTCGACCAGCCGACTTCCGGCGAACTTACCGTCTTCGGAAAGCCGGCAAGCCAGGCCAGACTCGACCAGGACTATGGCATCGCGTTTCAGCAGGCCGGTCTCCTACCGTGGCGCACCGTCCGGCAAAACATTGAACTCCCGTTGCAGCTCCACAAAGTGGACAAAGCTGCTCGAGCACGTCGGTCAACCGAACTTCTCAAGCTTGTCGGACTCCGCGATTTTGCCGACAACTTTCCTGACCAACTCTCTGGCGGAATGCAGCAGCGCGTAGCGATCGCCAGATCGCTGGCGGAAAGCCCCAACCTGCTGCTAATGGACGAGCCGTTCGGCGCCCTCGATGAGATGACGCGAGAGCACATGCAGGCCGAACTCGCACACATTTGTAGCGAAACGAACGCCGCAGTCGTGTTTGTGACGCACTCGATTCCCGAAGCAGTGTTCTTGGCGAATCGCGTTGTTGTGTTGTCGCCTCGACCGGGGCGCATCCGTGCCATTGTCGACGTCAATTTGGGTGGGGCAGGAGAACGCACCGACCATCTTCGCGAAAGCGAAGCATTTTTCGCCTCAGTGAGTGAAGTGCGCGAGCATTTGCACGGTTCCGCTGACGTAAGCCCTCTCGGAGTGGATAACCGGTGAAAGCAACATTTGGCGCTACGAAAGGGGCACTTCCCCCTCTCGTTCTCGGTGTCGTCACACTCCTGCTGTGGCAACTCGCGGTCATGGTCCTCGAGATCAAGCCGTTCGTACTTCCGAGCCCCACCGCGATCGGTGGTCAATTCTTCGAAAACCTGCCCACCGTGTGGTCCAACTCGGTGGTGACCGGCTTCAATTCACTTGTCGGTTTGTTCATCGGAACTGTGCTTGGCATCCTGCTGGCCGTTATTGCCTCGCTCGTGCGCACAATTGACGAACTCAGTTCAGCAGTGGTCGCCGCCGCGATGGTGTTGCCGATCGTTGCGCTTGCTCCTGTGCTCTATGGAATGTTCAGTGCGAGCCAACAAACCGCCAGACAACTCGTCGCTTCGCTCGCGGTGTTTGTGCCCGTCTACGTGAACACGCTCAAAGGACTTCGACAGGTTCGACCGGTGCACCGCGACCTAATGAAAGCGCACGCCGCGACGACGTGGCAAACGATCGGTGTCGTGACGCTGCCGACAGCGCTGCCCTTCATCTTCACTGGTGTGCGCATCGCTTCTTCACTCGCGGTGATCGCCGCCGTGATCGCCGAATACTTCGGAGGCCCCATTGGGGGTCTCGGTAAATCAATCACGACCGCAGCGGCCGGAAGCAACTATCCGCTCGCCTGGGCTTATGTGCTGGGTTCAATCATCCTCGGCCTCGTTTTCTATCTCGCAGTGCTCGCCATCGAACGATGGGTTCTACGAAATAGAGCAAGTTAGTTCACAGTGTTCCACCCGGCAGTTTCCACAGCAGTACCAACAAGGAGGAAGCAATGCACTACGGCAAAAGAATACTGACGGGGGCAGCGGTTCTCGCAACCGCAGCACTCGCGCTTACCGCCTGCACGCCACCCGGTGGCGGCGGTTCGGATAGCGGTGGCGGCGACGAGGGTCTGACCCCTGTCACGCTGCAACTCCAGTGGTTCGCCCAGGCTCAGTTCAGCGGTTACTACGCTGCGGTCGACCAGGGCTTCTACGAGGATGAAGGACTCGATGTCACGATTCAGGAGGGTGGCGCGGACATTGTTCCTCAGGACGCTCTGACCTCAGGAGAAGTTGACTACGCAATTTCGTGGGTTCCCAAGGTCTTGGGTTCCATCCAGCAGGGCGCTCACATCACGAACGTGGCGCAGATCTTTGAGCGGTCAGCAACGACGCAAATTTCGTTCAAAGACAAGAACATCACGAAGCCCGAAGATCTGAAGGGTCACACCGTCGGAAGCTGGGGCTACGGCAACGAGTGGGAGATCTTCGCTGGACTGCAGAAAGCGAACCTCACCGTGAACGACATCACACTGGTCACTCAAGCATTCGACATGCTTGGTCTTCTTCAGGGCGACATTGATGCTGCCCAGGCGATGACCTACAACGAGTACGCGCAGGTCCTGGAAAGCATCAACCCGGACACCGGCGAGCTGTACCAGCCAGAAGATCTGAACGTCATCGACTGGAACGAAGCCGGAAGCGGAATGCTTCAGGACTCGATCTGGGCCGATGCTGATCGACTCGCGAGCGACCCCGCGTATGAAGAAACCACCGTCAAGTTCTTGAAGGCCTCCATCCGGGGCTGGATCTACGCGATGGGCGACCCGCAGGCCGCCGCCGACATTGTGACGGCCGCCGGCTCGACACTCGGAACCAGCCACCAGCTGTGGATGGCGAACGAGGTCAACAAGTTGATCTGGCCGTCCACCAACGGCATTGGAATCATCGACAAGGCCGCATGGGACCGCACCGTGTCGATCGCGTTGACAACACAGAACGAAACTGGCGCGACAATCCTCACAGAGGACCCGCCAGCGGATGCCTACAGCAACAAGTACATCCAGCAAGCGCTGGACGAGCTCACAGCTGACGGCGTTGATGTGATGGGCGCAAGTTACCAGCCCATCACCGTCACCCTCAAGGAGGGCGGCAAGTAGCACGACACTCGGTTGGGCAGCCCTTCGGGGCTGCCCAACCACCCCACCAACAACAACAAGAAAGAAGCACGATAGACCGTGACCGACACCAAGCTAACCGGCGCCGAACTCGACGCCAGGGCAATCGAACTCGATGCCCACGTTTTTCACTCGTGGTCAGCGCAAGCGAAGCTGACTCCGTTTGTTCTCTCCGGCGGCCTTGGGTGCCGCGCGTGGGATAACTCCGGTCGCACTTTTCTCGATTTCTCCAGTCAGCTTGTCAACCTGAATATCGGGCACCAGCATCCGGCAGTGATCGCTGCCATTCAAGAGCAGGCCAGCACGCTGGCCACCATCGCCCCCGCCACCGTGAACCTGCAGCGCGGAGAAGCGGCCAAGCGCATTGTTTCTCGCGCACCCGATGGCTTTAACAAAGTGTTCTTTACGAACGGTGGTGCCGACGCAAACGAGAATGCCATCCGCATGGCGAGGTTGCACACCGGTCGCGACAAAATTCTTTCCACCTACCGCTCCTACCACGGCAATACCGGTGCAGCAATTGTGTCTACCGGCGACTGGCGTCGTGTTGCCAACGAGTTCGCTCGCGGGCACGCGCACTTCTTCGGTCCGTACGCCTACCGCAGCGAGTTTTGGTCCGAGAGCCCCGAGCAGGAGTCCGAGCGCGCCCTGCACCACCTCGAGCGTGTCATCCAGAGCGAAGGCCCAGCCGGTATTGCTGCGGTGCTGCTGGAAACCATCCCCGGCACGGCGGGAGTACTTATGCCGCCGCCTGGCTATCTTGAGGGCGTACGCAAGCTCTGCGACAAGTACGAACTCCTGCTGATTCTCGACGAAGTGATGGCCGGTTTTGGCCGCACAGGCAACTGGTTCGCGTTTGACGCCTACGACGTGGTTCCCGACCTCATTACGTTCGCCAAGGGTGTGAACTCCGGCTATGTGCCTGCCGGCGGTGTCCTCATGACCGACGCGATTGCTTCCGACTTTGACGAAACTGTCTTCCCCGGCGGGCTCACCTACAGTGGCCACCCGCTCGCGATGGCCTCAATCGTTGCGACGCTCGACGTCATGGAATCCGAAGGCATTGTGGACAACGCCGCGCGCGTTGGTCGCGACGTGATCGCTCCGGCGCTCGACAAGCTTCAAGCGGATCATCCGATCGTCGGTGAAGTTCGGGGCACGGGAGTGTTCTGGGCGATCGAACTCGTCTCGGACCGTGCTGCACGCACCCCGGTGAGTGCAGAGGTGATGGGCAGGATCAAGAACGAGCTCTTCGCTCGGAATCTACTGCCGTTCATTTCGGAAAACCGCATTCACGTCGTACCACCGTGTGTGGTCACCGATCTGGAGGTCGCCGAAGCCATGTCGATCTACGACGAAGTGCTCTCCCTTGATCTCCTCTCCTAGCGCTCCCTTCGCGATTACTGACGACGAATCGACTCATCATGACTGAAACGCTTTCGCACTACATCAACGGGAAAACCTACGAGGGCTCGTCCGCGCGCACCTCTCCCGTGTTCAACCCGGCCACCGGAGCGGTCGCCAAGAATGTTCGACTGGCCAGTGTGGCCGATGTGGATACCGCGGTGGCGGCAGCAACCGCCGCGTACCCTGGCTGGCGCGATACCTCACAGGCGAACCGTCAGGCCATCCTGTACCGCTACCGCGAGCTGCTGAACGAGCGCCGCAACGATCTGGCCGACATCCTCACCGCCGAACATGGCAAAGTCACCTCGGACGCCCGCGGTGAAGTTGCGCGCGGCATCGAGGTTGTGGAGTTCGCACTCGGGATGCCGCACCTGATCAAGGGCGACTTCTCCGAGAACGTCTCCACCGGTGTTGACGTGTACACGTTGCGCCAGCCGCTCGGTGCCGTTGCCATCATCAGTCCGTTCAACTTTCCGGCAATGGTTCCCATGTGGTTCTTCCCCGTCGCGATTGCTGCCGGAAACACGGTCGTGTTGAAGCCGTCCGAAAAGGACCCTTCTGCGGCGAACTGGATGGCCGAGTTGTTCGCCGAAGCTGGCTTGCCGGACGGCGTCTTCAATGTCGTTCACGGTGACAAAGAATCAGTGGATGCTCTCCTGGAACACGACGACATCAAGGCCGTCTCGTTCGTAGGGTCCACCCCGATCGCCAAATACATCTACGAAACTGCGTCGAAGCACGGCAAGCGAGTTCAAGCATTGGGCGGGGCGAAAAACCACATGCTCGTGCTTCCGGATGCCGACCTCGATTTGACCGCGGATGCCGCCGTGAACGCGGGCTTCGGGTCTGCGGGCGAGCGGTGCATGGCGATCAGTGTGATCGTCGCCGTTGAGCCGGTGGCAGACGACCTCATCGCAAAAATCACCGAGCGCATGAAGGGATTGAAGGTCGGCGACGGAATGCGCAATTGCGACATGGGTCCTCTCATCACTGAGGCGCATCGAGACAAAGTGGCGGCCTACATCGATCTCGCGCACAAAGACGGCGCCACCGTTGTCGTGGATGGTCGCGGGATTCAGGTCGATGGCGAGCCGGACGGGTTCTGGCTTGGCCCGACACTCCTCGACAAGGTCAGTACTGATTCCGACGTGTACGGCGACGAAATCTTCGGGCCCATCTTGTCCATCATCCGCGTCTCCTCTTTCGAGGAAGGCGTTGCTCTCATCAACCGAAGCCCCTACGGAAACGGCACCGCGATCTTCACGAACGACGGTGGTGCGGCACGTCGTTACCAGCACGAGATCGAGGCCGGCATGGTCGGTGTGAACGTTCCCATCCCCGTACCGGTGGCCTACCACTCCTTCGGTGGCTGGAAGAACTCTGCGTTCGGGGATGCGAAAGCCTACGGCCCTGCTGGCGTGGCGTTCTACACGAGAGAGAAAGTGGTCACGAGCCGCTGGCTCGACCCAAGCCACGGTGGGATCAACCTGGGCTTCCCCCAGAACACCTAACGATGTGGGGTCGGCATCCACTGCCGTGCGTGTTTCCTGTGAGCGAGTACAGTGGAGGTCGACCCCCTCACCGGATGTGGTGAGGTGCGCGCGTCCCCGATCTGGGACGGCAGGTTGGCCACCGGAATTCCGGTTGGTTTTTCGTCCTGCCTACCTCCGGAAGTTCTATGACACGTCCTACCTCTTTCACTCGAGCATTCACCGTGCTTGCACTCGCACCGGCCCTTGTTTTGAGCGGCTGCGCCGCCAGCACGCTCGCAACGCCAAGCCCGTCCACCGCGTCAAGCGAGGCCACCTCATTCACCAATTGCGGCGTGACGGTACCTCTCACCGGGCCACCGGAGCGCGTGATCACCATCAAGTCCACCTCTACGGCAATGCTTCTTGCGCTCGGTCTCCAGGACCGCATCGTCGGTACCGCATTCCAAGACGGCCCGGTGCCTGAGGTGTGGGCGGATGCCGCAGCCGACATCCCTGTGCTCGCCGACAAAGTGCCCTCTCAGGAAGTGGTTCTGAACGCGAACCCGGACTTTGTGTATGCCGGATGGGAGTCGAATTTCTCCGCGGGCGGAGCAGGAGACCGCGCAGATCTTGCCGTACTCGGCATCCGCACGTACGTCTCCCCTGCCGCCTGCAAAGAAGCCAACTACCAACCGCGCCAACTCACCTTCGATGACATCGATCACGAGATTGGTGAAATTGCTGCCCTCTTTGGCGTCGACGACACCGCACTACTTGCCGAACAACATGCCACGCTTGACGCCATCGACAAGGATCAGCGTGGGCTCACTGCTCTCTGGTTCTCCTCTGGCTCCGACATCCCCTACGTGGGGGCGGGGATCGGGGCTCCCCAACTCGTGCTCGACACTATCGGTGTAGAAAATATCGCCGCAGAGGTGAAGGACACCTGGTCGAGCTACAACTGGGAAACCGTGGTCGCTGCCAACCCTGACGTGATCGTGCTCGTGGACGCGAGCTGGAGCACCAGCGCCAAGAAGATTGGCGTGCTCGAAGGGAACCCGGCCACTGCGAAACTCGATGCAGTGAAAAACCACCGCTACCTCATCATCCCGTTTGCCGCGAGCGAGGCCGGCGTACGCACGGTGGAGGCCGCAGCGGATCTCGCAGCGCAGTTGAGGGACCTCAAACTTGGCTAGCCCAGCTCGCGTCAAGGGTGTGCTCTGGACTGCAGGTCTCGGGGCGGCGCTCGTCATCTCCATCATCGTGGCCGTGACATTTGGGCCAGCAAACATCACTCCGGCGGAAGTCTGGGGATCGATCCTGCACCACCTCGGAATCGGACAGTCCCCGCTCAGCCCCTTGCGCGACAGCATCGTGTGGGATCTGCGTCTCCCTCGAGTGCTCACGGCTGGAGCAGTCGGTGCAGGGCTTGCCCTCGCCGGTGTCGTGATGCAGTCCATCACGCGAAACCCTCTCGCCGACCCATACCTGCTGGGGCTCTCCTCTGGAGCGTCGCTCGGCGCCGTCGCTGTTCTCTTGCTCGGTAGTGCACTGCTGCTTCCCGTCGCCGCATTTATTGGCGCAGTCCTGGCTCTGGCCGCAACCCTGCTGCTTGCGGGAGCCTTCGGCCGCATCACGCCCGGCCGAACGGTGCTCGCGGGCATCGCCGTTTCTGCTCTGGCTGCTGCAGTGACGAGCCTCATCATCTTTTGGACCGTGACGGGAGACTCGTACCGTGAAATCCTCGGATGGCTGTTGGGTTCCCTTGCGGGAGCACGGTGGCCCGCCGTCGGCATCACCGTGGTCGCCATCATCGTTGCGGGTATTCCAATCATGCTGAGCGGCCGAGTACTAGACGCGTTTGCCTTCGGTGACACGACGGCAACGACGCTCGGTGTCAACGTGCCAGCGACCCGGTGGACCATGCTCACCGCCTCCGCCCTGCTGACCGGCGCGATGGTGTCAGTCAGTGGTGCCATTGGGTTCGTCGGGCTCATACTGCCGCACGCCGTTCGCCTTCTGGTCGGCCCTCGCCACCGGCTCTTGTTGCCACTTTCCGCACTCGTGGGTGCGAGCTTTCTGATTTGGGCCGATACCGCCGCCCGGTCCCTGTTTGACCCTCGCGAACTTCCCGTCGGAATTGTGACGGCCATCATCGGAGCTCCCGTCTTCGCCGCAATCCTGGCGCGCAGAAAGGTCTCATCATGACCGGGCTCGAACTCGACCGCGTCACAGTTCGGCGTGACGGCAGTGTCATCGTTGACGGCGTCGACTGTACGATTCCGCCCGGCGCTGTCACCGCGCTCATTGGGCCAAACGGCGCAGGCAAATCCACTCTGCTCCATGCGCTTGCCGTGACGCTTTCGTCCACTGGCGTCATCCGCTTCGACGACGTGAACCTTGCCGAAATGCCCCGGCGTGAGCGGGCACAAACAGTGGCCCTTGTCGAGCAGGATGCCTCCACCGATTTAGCACTCACAGTTGCCGACGTTGTCGCTCTCGGGCGAATCCCGCATCACGGAATTTTCGCAGACGAAACGGCCACCGATCGTGAACTGACGCACGAGGCATTGCGCTCGGTCGGCATGGAGAGGTTTGCAGAACGGGAGATCACCTCGCTCTCCGGTGGTGAACGTCAACGAGTGTTATTGGCCAGAGCCCTCGCACAGGATCCGCGCTTACTTCTTCTCGATGAGCCCACGAATCACCTCGACATCTCCGCGCAATTGGAAACGCTCTCCTTGCTTGGTGATCTTGCCAGTGACGGAGTCACGGTAGTTGCTGCCCTTCACGACCTCACCCTTGCCGCAGGTTGGAGCGATCACATTGTCGTGCTCGACGGTGGTCGCGTTGTCGCCTCTGGCGCGACGCCGACCACGTTGACCCCTGATCTCATTGACAAGGTGTACGGAGTTCGGGCTGAGATTCTTCACGGACCCGAAGTGCGCCCAACGATCGCGTTTAGTCGCCGCGACTAACCCCGACCAGTCGCCTCCAGGTGGAGCGTGGGGCGAAGGTTGCTGCCATCCGCGCTTTCCAGCCCGCTGCGGAGCGCAGCGACCACAGGACAGCGCGCACGTGCTGTTCAAGCCCGCTATCCGCTGCCGAAGGCGGGCGATCAGAGAAACTCTCCCGTTCGACTCGCGTCGCGACAACGTCGAGCGCTGACTGGCCATCGTTCACGAACCGGGCAGGAATCGCCACCACACTGCTGGTCGCCGCCTCGAGGGTTCGCGCTGCTTCACGCGGGGTTGCGGAACCGCTGACCTCGACACCGAGATCTGCGGCCAACTGCAAGATTTCTCGCCACCCGGTCGTCGCGATCGGTGAACCGCGCGAGATTCGGCGCAATCGGATGCTGCGCTGCAGACTCCGCACAAGCGCCGGAAGGAGAAGTACGGTAATCACTCCCAACACACTGAGCATCAGCCACAACCAGCCAAGTGACGCGGTCTGGCTTCCCCCTCCCGCCACTGTGTCGTCAAGGTCACGCGTTGACGCGTTAGCCGAAGGCGCAATTGTCGGAGTTGACGTGGGGGTCGGTGTCGCATTCGGTGTCAGAGTTGTTGGTACTCCCGGGGTTGCTTCGTCCGCGTAGGTGGGCACAAATCCACGCCCTGGCGTGGGCTCAAATCGAGTCCAGCCGATTCCTTCAAAATACAGTTCGGGCCACGAGTGGACATTTTTTGTCGTCACCCGATATTGAATGCGATTCTCCTCGAGTGCGTCTTGTCTCTTCCCGGGGAGGAGGCCCACCGCCACTCGTGACGGAATGCCCAGTGTTCTGGCCATGACAGCCATCGCGGAGGCGAAGTGGATGCAGTAACCGCTGCGAACCTCGAGGAACTTCGCGAGCACGTCCATACCGTTGCCGTCGTAGCCCTGCTCGACTGGGGCGATTTCGGAATACGCAAAAGTGCTTCGGAAGTAGTCCTGGAGCGCGACGGCCTTGCCGTAGTCGCTCGTGGATTGCGTGGTTATTTCCAGCGCCTCGGACGCAATGACCGGTGGCATACCCTCCGGCAACGCCAAATACTTTTCGAAGTCGCCAGGAATGACGCGCCCCGCCGCCGCCAATTGTCGCGGTGTCGGTTGCACATCGAGGCTCTGCACTTGAAACTGCTGACCGCGTGCTGGGCGGTCGAGACTCGCAAAGGTGAGATCGTTCGCGTTCCAAAACCACTCCCCAGTCAAACCGCTCACCTGAGTCGCCGGGTACGGTACGGGCAACCACGGACTCCCCAGATTCTCGACTTTCACCCACGTGGTGGCACTCTCTACAGAGATATCCGAGGCAAGGCCAGGCGGCGGTCCAACGCTTGAAGGCAGGTTGTCCTGGTCAATGACCGTTGCATCCGGTTCCCAGGTTTCGGCGGTGAAGTTTTGCAGACTCACGAGCCTGAGATAAGTCGGTGCACCCGAATCAGAGCTGTAGGTGAGGACGGTGCGCGGGATGTCCCTGCGCAAATTAGAGCCGAGGCTAAGGACCGGGTTCACTCCCGAGAGGTAGCCATCGAAACCGTCACTTGCGGGTGTTGCCGTACCCACCTGAGGTAACCCGAGGGGCACAATCAGAGCCACGGTCAGCGCCGCGGCACCAACACCGGTCGCACGTCTGGCCTGCGAATACGGTTGGCCCGCTCGCAGAAGACCGAGCCACGCAATTGCGGCGAGCACAAAAATGAACAAGTCGCCAAGCGCGATCCCGATGACTGTGGGAAGAAAGAGGAACACGGCAAGCGGAATGGCCGCGAGCGCCGGCCGCCGCCATGCCACGGCAAGCAGGTCGGTGGCAATGGCAAAGATCCCTGCCCCAACACTCACGAGAAACGTGATGCCTACTGTGGCCTCTGCCGGAACAGTTTGGCTGGCGATCGACCGTGCCCCCTCCTGCACAAGGTCACCAAACACACCCCACGTCTCAAACGTGGGAACCACAATCAAGAACGCCGATTGCTCCGAGAAGAACGCGGTGAGAGCGCCAACCAACACGAGTGCACCCGTCAGTGGTGGAACCCAGATTCGCGCACTCAGGGCACGCGAGATGGCTGATGCCCCCAGCACCACCAGAACGAATCCGGCCATCGTGAACCACCAGTTGAAGCCCTCAAGAATCGTGTGCAAAGCAGCGAAAGTGACCCAGAAACACACCAGCAGCGCGAGGCTGATTCGCCACGCATCGCTCCTGTCGCCCGCGTGTCGTTCAGGAACCGGCTGGGAACCAGAGTTTCGCAACGGTAACGCTCGACGGTCAGGCACGGCTGGCCTCTTGAACCTCGGCCGCCGCGATCCACACGGCGGCAATATCGTCGGTCGGGCGGGCGGCCACGCAGGCCCACCCCGCGTGGCGCAACGACTCGATGACAACCTCGTTGTGCGGATTCACCACTATCGCGAGCGCCGAATCAAACTGGCCGCGTTGCGACACCAAGCGCTCAATGGTTGGGGCCTCCGCATCCGCAATGATCGCGAAGAGAGAACCGCGTGAACGACCGGGTTCGGCAAAGTTCGCGAGCAACCGTGGAAGGTGTGCCCCACCAACCAGACCGATCGCGGCAAGGGATTCAAGGAACTCTTCCGGATGTTCCGGACTGGCCACTTGCCGATACCCCGTCTCGGTGACATCCACCGTGAAACCCGAGTGCTGTAGATGAAGTGCAAGCGACGCAGCAAACGCCACCGCCCATTCGAAACTGTCGCTCTCGGGGTGCTCAACCGAGATTAGCCCCGTGTCGCGGTATCCCGACCGGCGAGTTTCGAGCACGATGTGCGCTTGCGCACGACTGCGTTGTTCCTCCAAACGCACCATGAGCTCACCATGACGAGCAGTCGCCTTCCAGTGGACTCGACGCATCGGGTCGCCATCCCGATATTCACGCGTCATCAGGTCGTCGCCACCTCCGGAGTTGCGACGCTGGAGCGCTCGCGCCGATCCATCATCAGCAGCAATCGAGAGCCCGGTGAAGGGCAGCACAGCAACTCGGGGCGTCACGACAAGCTTCTGCGTCTCGCCAACAACGACCTCTCCACGCACCAACTGGAACGGGTCGGCTACGTCGACCACGAGGGGGCCAACGTCGAACACTCCACGCCGTGGTGGCGTGAGTACATAGTTGATATCCACCTGATTGGCGGTATCGGCCGCACCCCGATTTCGGGAAATCGATCTCAATCGGGCGGGTTCGGTACTAAAGGGTGCCCACTGCCAGGTATCGCGCCAGCTCGCTTCGCTCGTGCGATGTCCTGCAAGATTGCGGATCTGGGCAAATACCGTGACCGAGTTGCCTGCCTCCGCTACCGCGGGCGAGAACCGGCGATTGACGGCCATCCGGTGCTGACGGAACCGCACGAGGGCAACGGCGAGCAAGGGAAGGCCCAGGAGCAAGCTGCCGGCATAGAGAAACTCGCTGCGAGAGAACGCGTAGGCGGCGACAATGAATATCCCACCGACGATCAAGAACGCCCGACCACGGCGGGCCAGAGCGCTGCGCAACGGTGTTCTCGAGGCAGGACGCACTGTGGTGGGTGCCGCCCTCCTCGGTGTGCGGGACATACTCGAACGCTACGCCGAATTACCAGCGCCGAGAGGTATCGGCGTTTCGGCGACGATGCGGTGGATGATGTCCGCGATGCTGCTGGACTGCACAGCGCTACCGGCCCCGGCAACTCGCGCCGCCGCAATCAGCCGGTGGCCAAGAACAGGCACCGCGAGAGCATCGATGTCGTCCGGGAGGACAAACTCGCGGCCATCGAGCGCCGCGCGTGCCTTTGCCGCCCGCACCAAATGGAGGGTTGCGCGAGGGCTGGCACCCAACCTCAACTCCCGATCACGTCGAGTCTCTTGCGCGATGTTTACCGCGTAACGCTCAACCGCTTCGGAAACAAAAATCCCTCGAACGGTCGCAATCATGGCCTTGATCTGATTAAGCGACACCACTGGAGTGAGTGCATCCAGCGGGCTCGACATTCCCCTCCGTTGCAGCATTGTCAGCTCCGCAGAGTCATCCGGATAGCCCATTGAAATACGCACCATAAACCGGTCACGTTGCGCCTCCGGCAGGGGGTAGGTTCCCTCCATTTCGACCGGGTTCTGCGTCGCAACCACCGTAAACGGCTTCGCCAGCGGGTAGGTCGCTCCGTCTACGCTGACCTGGCCCTCTTCCATACTCTCCAGAAGCGCCGATTGTGTTTTTGGGCTCGCCCGGTTAATTTCGTCGCCGATCACGAGGTTCGCGAACACTGGCCCCGGTTTGAACTGGAATTCGCCATCAGCTTGATTGAAAACAGACACACCAGTGACGTCGGACGGAAGAAGATCTGGCGTGAACTGGATGCGATTGACGGTGCAGTCGATTGACCGCGCAAGCGCCTTCGCGAGCATTGTCTTGCCGACCCCTGGTACGTCCTCGATCAGGAGGTGACCCTCCGCCAACACGGTGGTCAGGGCAAGCTCTACCGCTTCTCGCTTGCCATCGATCACGGTCTCGACACCGTTGATGATCTCTCGCGTGAACGAGTGGAAGTCACCAAAACCTACAGTGGTCGTTGCCGGCACACCGCTCACCTCGTTCCCGAGTTTCCTCTCCTGCGAGTCTGCCAGAACCATTCGCGAACGCCTAGCATCACTCACTTTCGAGAATTCTTCATTGTTTCACTCGCCGTTGCGGGCAAGGGGGTGTTCTCCGATACCCTGTTTCCATGCGCCTGCGCACCCTTATATCTTCTGCTCTGGCAGTGGCCGTCATCACCGGCGGTATTGCGCTTCTCGCGCCAACCGCCTCCGCGTCGACCCAAGACTTTTCTTTCGACTCGATGACGTCCGACTACTACCTCGGCCGGGACGCCGGCGGGAACGCGACGCTGCGCACCGTGGAGACGCTCGTCGCCCAGTTCCCGGACTTCGACCAGAACCACGGAATCGAACGTGCCATCCCGTTGAAGTACGGCGAAGCCGATCTCGAACTCCAAGTGAAATCGGTGACAGACGAGACTGGCGTGTCCGTTCCATACTCGCGCAACAACACCGATGGTTTCGCTGTGTTGCGCATCGGAAGCGCGGATGCGTTCGTCCACGGAACCACCCACTACCGCATCGAATACACGCAGCGGAATGTCGTACGGTCCTTTGACGACACCGCGTCCGACGAGTTCTATTGGGACGTCAATGGCACCGGATGGAGTCAACCCTTTGATTCTGTGACCGCCACTGTGCACTTTCGTGACGGGATCAGTAGCGAACTCACCGGAAACGTCGCGTGCTACCAGGGCTACGCAGGGAGCACGACACCGTGCAGCATTGTCAGTTCTGACGGCACCATTACTGCCTCCGCAAACGGTCTTCGCGCCTACCAAAACATGACGATCGCAATCGGTTTTGACCCCGACACCTTCGTCGACCCGCCCCTCCTCAAGAACAGCTGGATTTTCGCACTCCTGCCATGGCTGCTTTTGGGAATCACCGGCATCGCGTTCTTGATCGTGCTTTTCCTCCGAACCTTCGTATGGCGGGATGCCAAAGGTCGCGGCGTCATCATTCCCGAGTACAGCCCGCCAGAGGACGCCTACCCGTTGCTGGCTGCCGAACTCCTGAAGCGACCGAGCTCCGGACTACCCGCCCAGATCGTTCGCTTTGCGGTGGCACGGGTACTTGCAATTCGAGAAAATCCCGGCAGCGCGAAGGACCTTAAATACGAGTTGGAATTGTTGGCAGACGACGAGGCCATTCCCCACGACGAGCAGTGGATTCTCACGTCCCTGTTCGGAACGATCGCGGTCGGCCAAAAACAAGCGCTCAATAGCACCGACCGCAAACTTGGCGACCGACTTGCCGCTCGCCACACCAAGGCGAAAGCGGAGGTCCTGAAGCGAGGCTGGCGAGAAAAACCCGCCAGCAAGGCGTCGAAGTGGTTGGGGTGGATCACCTTCCTCACTGCCGCAGCAGCGGTGACAGTCTTCATTTCCGCCGGAATCAACGATGTAACCCAGACCGGAGTGGGCCCTGCGGCACTGATCTGCAGCTTGGGGTGGATCTTCACCATTTCTCTCGCAGTTCCACCCTTCGTGATGACCGACGAGGGTGCGCGGGTGAGGGACTACCTTTATGGCATCCGTGACTACATTGCATTGGCCGAGGTCGACCGGTTCAAGTTCTTGCAGGCGCCGGGAACCGCCGAGCGTATTGACGTCAATGACGAGTCAGCGATCATCAAGCTGTACGAGAAGCTGTTGCCTTACGCCATGATTTTCGGCCTCGAAAAAGAATGGATCGGGGAGCTCGGCAGGCACTACGAAGTCACCGAAGACCCCGACTGGTACACCGGAGGGAGCGGCTTCGCCCAGGTCGCCGGGTTCAACTCCGCTCTCGCGTCGACCCGGTTTGCGACGACCTCCACCAGTACTTCGAGTAGCGGTTCCTCGTGGAGTTCTTCTGGCGGTAGCAGCAGCTTCGGTGGCTCTAGTGGCGGGGGGTCTTCAGGTGGTGGAGGCGGCGGAGGTGGCGGCGGCGGCTGGTAGCCCCGCTGTGGCATCACGGTAGCCCTGGTCGTATGCCTCGTCTGCTCCCAGACGGAAGAGATCGTCCGCTGCGGGCCGAATAATCGCTCGCGCTCCCGGCTCGTCGAGGTCTCCGACAAGTCGTCCGAGTCCACGGATCACGGCCACCGGCATTCCGGACGCTTTGCCCTTCACAAGGTCTGCTGCTGCGGCGAGTTCATCTGCGACAGCAACGATCGTGGCATCGAGTCTCCGGCCACCAGCATCCGTACTCCCGCGCAAATCGTCGAGTACTCGAAGTCCCGCCGCACCGATCGCAATGTCGGTTTGTCCTAACCGCCAGGCCCGGCCCAACGTGTCAGAAACGATGACGCCGACGCGAACCCCCGTTTCGACGCGGAGCGCGGCACAGATTGCTCTCGCCGAGGCATCCGGATCCTCCGGCAACAACAGCACGATCCCATCGGGGGTGTTGCTCGAATCAACACCCGCTGCCGCGAGCACGAGTCCTTGCCGGTTTTCCACGATGCGTGTCACCCCGCCCGCGTGCACTTTCGACGCCACGATGCGAACGGATTCTGCGGTGATGGCCTCTTCGCGGTCGGCCGCCTCCACTTGGCGGCCCTCCGCCTTGGAAACAATCTTGCTCGTGACGACGAGGATATCGCCGTCCTCCAGCTCGCCAACTGCCGACGAAATGATGGCCGGCAGGTCGTCGCCAGCCACGATCTCGGGAATCCCCTCGACTGCCCATCCGGTGAAAGAAGTCATCATCCCACCAACTTAGGCAGTACGTCGCTCGAAAACACATCGAGCCATTCACGTTGATTGCGGCCCACGTTGTGCAGATAGATGCGGTCGAATCCAAGGTCGAGGTAGCGCTGAATTTCTGCGCGATGTACGTCGGGGTCGGCAGAGACCGTCATTCGCCCGTCAAAGTCTTTCGGCCGCACAAGACGCGCAAGTTGTTCAAACTCAAAGGGCGAGCGGATGTCGGACCGCGGGAACCGCAAGCCGCCGTTTGGCCACTCTCGCATCGCGTTCGCCATGGCTTCTTCATCGGTTGACGCCCAACTGAGGTGGAGTCTCAAAACTCGAGTGCCTGGGCCACGCCCGGTCTCGCGAGCTCCCTCTTCGAATCGAGAGAACAAGGCTGGGATTCGGTCGATTGGGGCACCATCCACAATGATTCCGTCAACCGTTCGACCGGCGCGCTTGGCGGTCACTGGGCCCGAGGTCGCGACCAGCATCGGCGGTGCCACTGGTGGCATAGTCCACAAACGCGTGGACTCCAGTGTGAAGTTTTTGCCCGCGTGCTTCACATCCCGTCCCGCCAACGAGGCAGTGAAAAGTTTGTGAATCACCTCGACCGCTTCAAACATCCGGTTGATTCGTTCCGCCGTTTCGGGCCAGTAGGTGCCCGTGACATGCTCATCGATTGCTTCGCCAGAGCCGATACCCAACCAGTGCCGGCCCGGGTTCAGAGCAGCTAAAGTGGCGCTGGCCTGTGCGACCATCGCCGGATGCCAGCGAAAGCTCGGCACGGTCATCCCGGTACCGAGATCCCCACGCGTGACCTGGCCGAGTGCGCCAAGAACCGTCCACGCGAACGCCGCCTGGCCTTGTTTGGGCACCCACGGCTGGAACCGGTCGGCCGCCATCACGCCGCGAAAGCCGCGGCTTTCTGCGTGCGCGGAATACTCCAACACCTCTGCTGGCTCGAATTGATCGAGGGCGGCGGCGTAACCGATGTGGGGGGCTGAGTGCGGCACGGCTCTATTGTCGCGGATTGCGTGAACGACTGCTGACGCCGGCTACGTCCCGGCACCCTTTTCGCGGCGCTTTTGCTCAAGTTCTGCCTCGAGCCGGCGAATGTGTTCCGCCCGCTCGTGTGCCGCAATCTCGCGATCCAAAGCGGCAAGCTCCGCTTCGGCATCTCGCACCGACAAATCCGGCCCCGCCGAGCGCGTTGGTTGCCTAGTGGACCACCCGCCGGACATGCCGGAGCCGCTGCGTTCGGAGGGCGCTGCATACTGTCGACCGACCAAGAACCACAGAAGCCCCCCGGCAAAGGGGATGAGGATCACAATGATGATCCACGCCATTTTGGGCAGGTGTTTCACTCGAGAAGGATCCATCGTGATCATGTCGGCAAGCGCCACAATCATCAAAATCAAAACGAGCGCGGAAAACGCGATGGTCATGACTGCATTCTAGGGAAAATCACAGGCGATTCTCCCCTTGCGTTAGTTCGTGATTTAGGCGAGGGCGCGCAGTCGCGGCGCAATGTCGCGCTCAAACAGTTCCAGGAACTGACGCTGATCTGCACGAGGGTCGTGGAACACCAAATGGTTCAGGCCCGCGTCGATGTACTGGCGAATTTCTGCGACGACCGCATCAGGGTCCGAGCCAACAATCCAGCGTGATGCGATCTTCTCGATGGGCAGCGCATCGGCGGCTTCTTCCATCTCGATCGGATCGGTGATGTCGTGCTTCTCTTCCTTGCTGAGCGCCAGTGGGGCCCAGAACCTGGTGTTCTCGAGCGCCGCCTTCGGGTCAGGGTCATAGGAGAGCTTGATCTCGATCATGTGATCGACGTCATTTGGCTCACGCCTCGCGGTGGCAATGCCTTCCGCGACGGCCGGGAGCAGCTTCTCCGTGTAGAGATCCATCCCCTTGCCGGAGGTGCAAATGAAGCCGTCACCCGCGCGGCCCGCATAGCGGGCTACGAGTGGACCGCCAGCAGCAATGTAGACCGGAACTGGGTTGTCGGGTCGGTCGTAGATGGAGGCGCCGTGCGTGGAGTAGTACTCACCCTCAAAGTCGACCCGATCTTCGGTCCACAGTTGACGCATGAGCTCAACCGATTCGCGGAGCCTGGCAAAGCGCTCTTTGAACTCTGGCCAATCCTGCTCGCCCGCGCCTCGAAAACCGGTCGCGATCTCATTGAGCGCTTCCCCTGAGCCCACACCGAGAAAAATACGATCAGGGTAGAGGCACCCCATCGTCGCAAACGCTTGAGCGATCACTGCCGGGTTGTAGCGGAAAGTCGGTGTCATCACCGAGGTCCCGATTTTGATCGTCTTTGTACGCTCGCCCACTGCCGCCATCCAGGCGAGAGAGAACGGCGCATGGCCACCCTTGTGACGCCACGGTTGAAAATGGTCACTGACCGTCACGGTTTCGAACCCGTGAGTTTCCGCAGCAACCGCGTACTCAACAAGATCGCGCGGGGTGAACTGCTCGGCGGAGGCTTTGTAGCCCAATTTCAGTGATTGCATTCTCAACCTTTATGGTTTGGGGGTTTGAAGGTACTTCGATACTGCTGCAGGAACATACGGGCTCACGTCTCCGCCGAGTGCAGCGACTTGCCGCACGAGCGAACTTGACACGTGGGCGTGCGCCGGATCTGGCAACAGGAAAACGGTTTCTACTCCGGCAAGATTACGGTTCACAATCGCCATCGGCGTTTCATAGGCGACATCGACCTGCGATCGCACACCCTTCACCAACACGCTCGCGCCCACGTCAGTGCAATAGTCCACGAGCAAGCCAACGCTCCAGGCCTGCACTCGGATGTTCGCTGGCAACCCGGCATCCGAAATGGATTCTTCAATGAGCGCGACGCGCTGCGCAACGGGGAGAAGCGCCGTCTTGTCTGGGTTGTGAACGACGAGCACGTGAAGTTCATCGAACAGTCCGGCTGCGCGGTCAATCACGTCGAGGTGGCCGAGCGTGATCGGATCAAACGACCCGGGAACTACGGCGATCCTGTGCATCATCCAACCCTACCGTTTGTCGCATTCCGCATTCCGCATTCCGCATTCCGCTAGCGCAGTGTGCGAATTGGTCAGGATTTGGCGAGGAAATCACGTTCGGTTTCGTCGAGTCGTCTCTCCAATGCGCCGCGCAGTGCCGGATGCTGCGCCAGCGTCGGATCTGCAGCCAACACGTTTTCGGCAATCTCACGCGCGTCAAGGATGGGGTCTGCGTCCTTAACGACCCGCAATAGCCGAAGGCTCGACCGGCGCCCAGATTGAACACTGCCGAGCACGTCGCCCTCCTGCCGCAGTTCCAGATCCTTTTGCGCGAGTTCAAACCCGTCAAGGGTTGCGGCAACGGCCTCGACACGCTCGCGCGCGGGAGTTTCCAGCTCCGCCGCAGTTACGAGGAGGCACAGCCCTGGAATGCCGCCCCGCCCCACGCGCCCACGCAACTGATGAAGCTGAGAAACACCAAAACGATCGGCATCCAACACGATCATCGCCGACGCGTTCGGAACGTCCACGCCCACTTCAATCACTGTTGTCGCCACGAGCACATCGATCTCGCCCGCAGCAAACGCCCGCATCCGGGCATCCTTTTCGTCGCTAGTAAGCCTTCCGTGCAACTCTTCGATGCGCGTTGACGAAAATCGCGGGTCTGCCCGAAGCGTCACAAGCGTGTCGGCGACAGTGGTCAGAGGGCGGAGGCTCTCCCCCGGTTCCGCAGCCGCCGTGGCAGTCTCTGTGTCGATCGCTGGGCACACGACAAAGGCTTGTCTGCCCAGGGCGAGCTCCTCAGAAAGACGTTCCCATACGCGGGCTTCCCACCCTGGCCGATCAGCAAGCGGCACAACGAAGGTCTCAATAGGAATTCGACCGGCCGGCAATTCGGCAATGGTTGAAATGTCGAGATCGCCAAACACTGTCATCGCTACAGTGCGCGGAATCGGGGTTGCCGTCAGCACTAGAACGTGGGGAGGCACTGCTCCTTTGCGCCGGAGCGCCTCCCGTTGTTCCACTCCGAATCGGTGCTGCTCGTCCACGACGACGAGACCGAGGTCGAAAAATTCCACAGACTCACTGATGAGCGCGTGCGTGCCAACTACGATCTGCGCTTGCCCCGTCACTGTCGCCAGCAGCGCCTTTCGGCGATCAGCGGTGGGTAGTTGTCCCGTGATGAGCGTGGGGCGCAGTCTCGCGGCGAGGTCGGGCCCGAGGGCTGAGACAATCGACCGCACGTGCTGGCCGGCGAGAACCTCGGTTGGAGCCAAGAGAGCAGACTGGCCGCCGGAATCCGCCACTGCCAACATGGCCCGCAGCGCCACCACGGTCTTTCCTGAGCCCACTTCACCCTGCAGAAGTCGATTCATGGGCTCAGCAGTGGAAATATCGTCTGCGATAGCCGCACCGACCAACTGTTGGTCAGCCGTGAGCGTGAAGGGCAGTGCCGCGTCGAACTGTTCAAGCAGGCCGCCTGGCTTGGGTACCCGTGGCGTTGCTGCTTGCTCTTTCAGCCGATGGCGCTGCTCAAGCAGTGCTGTTTGCAGCACGAACGCTTCCTGGAAACGCAACGACTTCTGCGCGGCACGCCATTCGGAATCCACCGTCGGTTTGTGGATGTCGTGGATCGCGCGCGAGAACGGCACGAGCCCCCGTGCGTTGCGCACGTCCTCCGGAACCGGGTCATCCAATGTGGGAAGAACGTCGAGAATAACGCCCAACGCTTTCTGCACTTGCCAACTCGCCACGGTCGAGGTGGCTGGGTAGATCGGAATCGGAGTCATCGCCCATGTGGCTGCCGAGTCTGTACGTTCCGAGTCGTCATCGTCAAACAGCTCATAGTCGGGGTGGGCAAGTTGTCTGGTTCCGCGATACTCCCCCACCTTGCCTGCAAAGATCCCGCGCACGCCCTTGTGCAAATCTTTCGAACGCCAGGTTTGGTTAAAAAACGTGAGGGTCAGCATGCCGGTTCCGTCCGTGATCCGCACCTCAAGAATCGAACCCTTCTTTGCGCGCATGGGTCGCTCGCGCACGTCGATCACTTCGGCAACGATCGTGACATTCTCATCAACCGGCAGGTGTGTGAGGTCCGTGAGTTCGCCCCGACGGGCGTAACGCCGCGGGTAGTGCGTGAGCAGATCACCGACGGTCGCGATGCCAAACGCTTTCGCGAATGCTGCCGCCGTGCGGGCCCCGAGAGCGCCGCTCAGCTTCTGATCGAGAGGTGAGTCCACAATCAGAGGGTACCTTTGCATCGTGACTCGCATCATCGCCGGCTTCGCCGGATCCCTCCCGCTTACCGTTCCGGGTGCCGGTACACGACCCACAAGCGACCGCGTGCGCGAAGCAATTTTCTCCGCGCTGGAGTCCAGAGATGCGGTGTATGACGCGCGCGTTGTCGACCTTTACGCCGGGTCGGGAGCGCTAGGCCTCGAAGCAGCCTCGCGCGGTGCCTCCTCTGTCACACTCGTGGAACGTGCTGCACCGGCCGCACGAGCGTGTCGAGACAATGCCGCACGCATTCTGCGCAATGCCCCGGCGGAGGCAACCCCGCGCATCGCCGTTGCCGCGCAAGCAGTTCAAACGTTTCTCGACACGAGCTCGGCCACGTGGGACCTTGCCTTGATCGATCCACCCTACGAAGTCGGCGATGAAGAACTCGCTCGCTCGCTTGCCGCGCTCGCGCCGAAGCTTGCGCCTGTGGCAATCATTCTGGTCGAGCGGGCATCAAAGTCGCCCGAACCACTGTGGCCAGACGGTGTCACTATGGATCGGCGGCGCGACTACGGAGACACGACGCTGTGGTGGGCCTCCACCGAGTGAGTCAGCCCGTCGAACGGTCGGAGAACGGATCCCATCCCGCCACGGACTGTGGCACGCCGTCCAGCAAGATCATGCCGGATTCCTCGGGCTGAACCACCATTCCGACGCTGCGGAAACCGCCAGGCAGCGTGACCGATGGCGGGAACGTCGCCAACAGCGAGTGGTCCTCTCCTCCGTTCAACGCGAGCATCGGGTCATCACCAAGTGTCGAACTCTCAAAGTCGATCGCGACCCCACTTGCCTCCGCCAGTCGCCCGGCGTCGAGGGCGAGTCCGTCGCTCACATCGATCATGGCGGTTGCACGAGCGATGGCGGCGCGGCGCCCATCCGAAATCGGAGGGGTCGGGGCAAGTTGGGCACCGGTGTGCTCGCGCAGCCCTTTGGCGAGCTTCGCGTCCGGCTCGCCGTGCTCATCAAGCGCCTGAGTGAAGAGGAGGTGTAGCCCCCGAGCAGATTCCCCGAGGTGGCCAGAAACAGCGACAGTGTCACCTAGACGGGCCCCAGAGCGCAATACCGGCTCACGCCCCTCCAGGTCGCCAAAGGCGGTCACGGCAATCGTGAAGGTGGCAGACACCGAGAGATCCCCACCAACAACGCCACAGCCGGGTGCCATCGACTCGCACGCATCCCGGAGTCCATCGGCGATGCCCTCCAACACGGTCACTGGCGTAGTGGCTGGCGCGGCGATCGCCACCACCAACGCGGTGGGTTTCGCCCCCATGGCAGCGACATCCGACAGGTTGGACGCAGCGGCTTTCCAACCGAGGTCATGAGGCTCAGACCACGCAAGTCGAAAATCGGGACCCTGCACCATGAGGTCGGTCGTGACCACGAATCGAGCATCCGGCGCGGCAACGACCGCAGCATCATCCCCTGGGCCAATCAGTGCGGCCTGCGCTGCAGGCAGTCGCGGAAAAATCCGGGCGAGCACTCTCGACTCTCTGAGTTCGCCCAGTGTCGGAACACTGTCGGCATCCTTCGGCATGCTCACACGGTAGCCTGAAATGGATGCCAACTCTTCCTCGCCGAGTGCTCTCGACCGCGCTGATTCCCGCCGCGCTCGTGCCCGCCCTCCTGCTGTCGCTCGCCGCGTGCGCACCAGCTGTTCCGCTCACCCCCGCACCGGACGCGACCAACCCTGACTGCGCTGACGTGATCGTACGGCTCCCCGACACCGTAGGCGGTCTAGAGAAGCGCGTTACCGATGCTCAAGCCACTGGAGCGTGGGGCAACCCCGCGTCTGTGCTGCTGCGCTGCGGCGTGGAAGTCCCAGGCCCCTCCACTCTCCTGTGCGTCACGCTCCGCGGAGTTGACTGGTTGCGTGACGACAGCGGCGCACCAAACTATGTGTTCACCAGCTACGGCAGGGACCCCGCAGTGCAAGTGATCATCAACGGCAATGAAGCATCCGGAACCGAGGCCCTTATCGACCTCAGCAATGCGGTCGGAACCATTCCCGCCACTCGCGCCTGCACCAACCCGGATGACGTGCTGGACTTTCCCGAAGCAACTCCAAGCCCGAGCCCCTCACCAGCCCCCTGAGCATGCTGAGCACGCTGGTTGGGCTCGCTGGTCGGGCTATCCAGTTGGGCTAGCGCTGACCTGCTTGCAGGCCGAGTTCGATGAGTTCGGTGATGAGGTCGGTGTACCCAAGGCCGCTCGCGCTCCAGCACTTCGGATACATCGAGATCGGAGTGAACCCCGGCATCGTATTGATTTCGTTCACGACAAACCCCGACGCGGTGAGGAAGAAGTCGATTCGTGCGAGACCTTCGCCGCCAATCGCTTCAAACGCGTGGCCGGCGATGCGCTGCATCTCCGAAAGTTCTTCGTCGCTGAGCTTCGCTGGGCAAACCAACTCAATACCGTCTGCACCCAAGTACTTGGCAGCGAAGTCATAGAAGCCGCCGCCGGTCACCACGACTTCACCAGCCACGGACACCCGCGTTGCCGCTCCATCTCGACCGCCAAGCACGCCACACTCGATTTCTCGGCCGACGAGTGCACTCTCGACCAGAACTTTGTTGTCTTCAGCAAACGCCAGCTCGAGTGCGGCATCGAAAGATTCCCACTCGTCGACGCGGCTCACCCCCACGGAGGATCCCGCACGCGCTGGTTTCACAAACACCGGTAGTCCAAGCGCCTGCGACGCGGAGCGCCACTGTTCTGGCTCTCGTTGCCATCCAAAGGCCGAAATCGTCACCCACGGGGCGACGGCAAGACCGGCGGCGTGCAGCACCATTTTGGTGAAGTGTTTATCCATGCACAACGCAGAGGCCAGAACTCCGTTCCCGACGTAGGGCAGACCGGTTAGTTCGAAAAGCCCCTGGACGGTTCCGTCCTCACCATATGGCCCATGCAGAATCGGGAAGGCAATGTCGATCTCTCCAAGACTGCTCGTCGTACCCGCCGCGTCCGTGACCGTAAATTCGCGCGATCGTGCGCTGGCCGGAAAATGAATCCGCGACCCGTTGTCGAGGACTTCTGGCAGTGCTTCCGCTGTGAGACGGAACCGATTGGGCTCATCCGTCTCCAAAACAAAGTCGCCAGCACGGGTTACTCCGATCGGGATAATCTCGAAACGCTCTCGATCTATTGCCGCGAGAACGCCCTCTGCCGTGGCACAGCTAATCGGGTGTTCACTCGACTGACCACCAAAAATCAGGGCAACTCTGATTCGCTTTCCCATCGCTCAGCTCTCCGGCTGGGGCTCGTCCCCATCCGCAGTGAGGTGCGGGGCAATGTCGCGGGGGTTCATGGTGCCAGCGAGCACCTCGGCCACTTGAGAAACAATGGGCATCTCGACGCCCTTGGCCATTGCCAGTTCAAGCACGGGCGCCACGGAAGCCAACCCTTCGGCCGTTTGGTTCATTTGGGCCACAACGTCGGTGAAGCTGTATCCCTGCCCGAGCAGTCGCCCTGCCGTGTTGTTGCGGGAAAGCGATGATCCGCAGGTGGCGATGAGATCGCCAAGTCCAGCCAGGCCCCGGAGAGTGTCGGCTCGACCACCGTAGGCCACAGCAAAATCAGTCATCTCAACAAGCCCGCGCGTGATGATGGAGGCTTTCGTGTTTTCGCCATACCCCACACCATCAACGATGCCGATAGCGACGGCGATGAGGTTCTTGAGCACACCACCGAACTCGGTACCGATCACGTCGGTGTTCACGAACGACCGCAAGTATGTAGTGCGTGCCGCCATCGCCACAAGAGTCGCAGTTTCAAGATTCTCGGAGGAGACAACAGAGGCGGTCGGTTCTTCTTTCGCAATCTCCAACGCAAGATTAGGCCCCGAGATGACGGCGACCTGCGCCGGATCCGCCTGCAGCTCTTCGCGAATCACCTCGCTCATGCGACGTGCGGTACCGCGTTCCACGCCCTTCATGAGGCTCACGATGATCGCGTTCTTCGGGATCAACTCCCGCGCAGCAGCGAGGTTCGCTCGCAGCGTCTGGCTCGGCACCGAAACGAACACCATTTCGGCGCCCTCAAGTACCTCTTCGATTCGCGAACTCGACCACAGTGTTCGCGGAAGATTGATTCCTGGCAAGTAGTCACTGTTGCGCTTGCCCTCGGCAATCTCGCGCGCTAATTCTGGCCTGCGCGCCCAAATCGCAACATCCGAGCCACCGTCAGCAAGAACTTTGGAAAACGTGGTTCCCCAGCTACCCGCGCCCAACACCGCGACGCGACGCACCCCGGGTCTGGTCACTCTGATCGGCATCGTGTTGATCATGACCGCTCCTCGAATCGCCCGATCTCGGCTTGACCCTTCTTCGCCGGATCCCATCGTTCCTTTGGCGGAGTTTCTTCACGCAATTCAGCAAGCAATCCGGTGATCGCCTCCATCAAGAGCTCCGTTGCTTCGGTGAACACGGCAGCGTTGAGCGGCCGGCCTTCGAACGCGGAAAGGTCAATGGGCGGCCCAAACTTGATATTGACCTCTTTGCGCGGAAAGAGGCTGAGTCGCTTTCCGTATCTGGGCATAATTTTCTGGGTACCCCACTGGGCAACCGGGATGAGCGGAACCCCTGCCGTGAGTGCAAGCCGGACTGCGCCAGTTTTTCCCCGCATCGGCCACAGATCGGGATCGCGCGTCAACGTCCCTTCCGGGTACACGACAACCACGAGGTTGTTTTCGACGAGCTGGTTTGCTGCGGCCAGCGGGTCTGCTCCCCTGGCGCCAGCCCGCTCCACCGGGATTTGTCCCGACTTGCGAAGAAGCCAACCGAATACGGGAATTCTAAAGAGTGAGGCTTTCCCGAGGTAGCGCGGTGCGCGGCCAAGCCTCCAGATTGTGAGCCCAATGACGAGGGGGTCGATTTCGCTGAAGTGGTTGGGTGCCACCACGACTGGCCCGGTCTGGGGGAGATATTCCCCTTGGTGAATTCGGTATCGCCCCAACACATTCATCGGCGGAACGATCAACGCGGCGAGCAGCCGAAAAATCGGAATCTTCTCTGAACGAGGCTTCCCCGAACGAGACTTCTTCGACCGGTTGTCGTTCGCCATCGGCTAGTCCTCGACGTCGAAGTCGGCGCCGAGTCCAGCAAGCTTCTCGACGAAGTGTTCGTAGCCGCGACGAATAAGGTTCACATTGCTCACTCGAGAAACACCATCTGCGCTGAGCGCCGCAATCACGTGACTAAACCCGCCTCGAAGGTCGGGAACACGGATGTCTGCACCGTGCAGCGGCGTGGGTCCCGTGATGACGGCAGCCTGCTCGAAGTCGCGTCTGGCTACGCGACGCGGGGTGTCCGGAATGCCACGCGGGTGAACCACAATCTGCGCGCCCATCTCATTGAGCGCCTCAGTGAACCCGAACCGGTTTTCGTACACCGTCTCGTGCACCACTGACACACCCTGCGCCTGAGTGAGCGCAACAACGAGGGGCTGCTGCCAGTCGGTCATGAAACCCGGATGCACATCCGTTTCAATCGTGACCGGCTTCAATTCGCCGCCGGGGTGGTAGAAACGGATGCCGTCTTCATCGATGTCAAAACCGCCACCGACCTTGCGGAACACGTTCAGGAACGTCATGAGCTCGGACTGACGTGCCCCGGCAACAAAAATGTCACCGTGGGTGACGAGCGCGGCCGTTGCCCAGCTTGCCGCCTCATTGCGATCAAACAGGGATCGATGCTTGTAGCCGGTGAGACGATCGACGCCCTCGATCAGGATGACTCGGTTCGGTTCCACCGAAATGATCGCACCCATTTTTTGCAGGATGGCGATGAGGTCCATGATCTCTGGCTCGATCGCCGCGTTGCGAAGTTCGGTGGTGCCGGTTGCGCGCACTGCCGTCAGCAGGACCTGCTCTGTGGCACCCACACTCGGGTACGGCAGGTGAATATCGGCACCCTTGAGACCGTCTGGAGCGGTGAGGTGGATGCCTTCATAACTCTTGTCGACGATGGCGCCGAAGGCACGCAACGCGTCGAGGTGATAGTCGATGGGGCGGTCGCCGATGCGGCAGCCGCCGAGGTCAGGAATGAAGGCTTCGCCGAGCCGATGAAGCAGCGGTCCACAAAAAAGAATGGGGATGCGACTTGAGCTGGCTAGGGCATCCACTTCGGCAAAGTGTGCCGTCTCCACGTTCGCGGGATCGAGGAAAAGCTCACCGGGAGTTTCGCCGTCGGTGACCAAAACACCGTGCACTTCGAGGAGGCCGCGCACGACACCAACATCACTGATGTCCGGGACTTCGCGGAGCACACTCGGGGTTTCACCGAGGAGCGCTGCCACCATGGCCTTTGTCGCAAGGTTTTTTGCACCGCGAACGTCTACACGCCCACGAAGCGGATTGCCGCCGCGGATGATGAGGGTGTCACCAGTTAAGTTCACGCCTTCACCCGCCTTTCGGGAGTTTTGGACATCCGTTTCCATTGGTTACCTGCTGACTATTGTGCGGGAAGGGTGAGGGGCCGCCACGATTGTCTGGTTTTTTCAAACCTGGTAATCGACGGTTCATCACGCAGGGTGAGGGCGATGTCGTCTAGGCCCTCCAGCAGACGCCACCTAGTGTAATCATCGATTTCGAACGGAACCGTGAAAGTGCCGACCGTCACTGTTTTTGCCACCAAATCGACGGTCGCGTTGATCCCGGGCTGCTCGCGAAGGAGCTTCCACATGGTCTCAACAGCCTCGTCGGTGACTTGTGCGGCGAGGAAGCCTTGCTTGCCGGAGTTGCCACGGAAAATGTCGCCAAATTTGGGGCTCACGACGGCCTTAAACCCGAAGTCCCGCAAGGCCCACACCGCGTGTTCACGACTCGATCCCGTACCGAAATCGGGTCCAGCAATGAGCACGGTGGGGTTCTGGAAGGCCGGGTCGTTGAGCACGAAGTCCGGGTCTTGCCGCCACGCGAAAAACAGGGCATCCTCGAAACCGGTCTTAGTGACCCGCTTCAAGAATTCGGCGGGAATGATCTGGTCGGTGTCGACCTGGTTGCGCTCCAGAGGCACGGCCACGCCCTCGACAACAGTGAGCTTTTCCATTTAGCGTGCCTCCTCAATGTCCCACGGGCCCGAGAGGGTTCCCCGCACGGCTGTTGCCGCAGCAACCAGGGGCGAAACCAAGTGTGTTCGCCCTCCCTTGCCCTGTCGTCCTTCAAAGTTGCGGTTGGATGTCGAGGCGCAGCGTTCGCCAGGCGCCAACTGGTCTGGGTTCATCCCGAGACACATCGAGCAACCAGCGAAGCGCCATTCGGCACCGAAGTCTTCCACGATCTTGTCAATACCTTCGGCTTCCGCCTCCAGTCGCACACGGGCAGACCCCGGCACAACCATGACGCGTACGCCATCCGCCTTTTTCTTCCCCTTGATGATGGAAGCAAACGCGCGAAGGTCTTCGATGCGGCTGTTCGTGCACGACCCCATGAAGACGGCATCGACACGAATGTCTTTCATGCGGGTTCCCGCTTCAAGGTCCATGTATTCGAGGGCACGACGAGCGGATGCCTGCTCGTTCGGGTTCGCGAAACTTTGCGGGTCCGGAATCGAATCCGAAAGCAAAACGCCCTGGCCGGGGTTCGTCCCCCACGTCACGAACGGTTCAAGCTCACTCGCGTCGAAGGACACTTCGGCGTCGAACACGGCGTCATCGTCGGTGGAAAGGGTGTTCCAGTAGGCGACCGCCTCATCCCAGTCAGCACCCTTCGGTGCGTGCGGGCGGCCCTTGAGGTAGTCGTAGGTGACCTGGTCTGGCGCCACCATTCCGGCACGCGCACCCGCCTCGATCGACATGTTGCAGACCGTCATGCGGCCCTCCATGGAAAGGGCACGGATCGCGCTGCCGCGGTACTCCAGCACATAGCCTTGCCCGCCGCCGGTGCCGATCTTGGCAATGACTGCCAAAATGATGTCCTTTGCCGTGACGCCGTCGCGCAACTCGCCCTCGACGTTGATCGCCATGGTCTTGAACGGCTTCAGCGGCAGGGTCTGGGTCGCCATCACGTGCTCGACCTCGCTCGTACCGATTCCGAAGGCCATTGCGCCAAATGCGCCGTGAGTGGAGGTGTGGCTGTCGCCGCACACCACTGTGATCCCCGGCATGGTGAGGCCGAGCTGCGGGCCAACCACGTGGACGATTCCTTGCTCGATGTCGCCAAGAGGATGCAGGCGAACCCCGAACTCTTTGCAGTTGCGCTGAAGGGTCTCGATCTGGATGCGGCTTACCGGATCCTCGATCTTCTTCGTGATGTCGAGGGTGGGGGTGTTGTGATCTTCGGTAGCGATCGTCAGATCGGGGCGACGCAACGGGCGTCCCGCCATCCGCAACCCGTCAAAGGCTTGCGGGGAGGTCACCTCGTGAAGAAGGTGAAGATCAATGTAGAGAAGATCGGGGGCGCCATCTTCGCCCTTGACCACGATGTGGTCGTCCCATACCTTTTCCGCCAACGTCTTGCCCACGGTCGCGCCTCGTTCCACTACTTTCGCCCGCGCCAGTTGCGCGGAAAACCATCCCACCAGTCTAGTTGCGCGCTGAAGCTCAGGGCGAAGCGTCAGATCGCCGGGAAACTATGGAGAAGTGCAGCCCTTCACGGCTAGGATTCGTAGCGTGGCGCCCACAACAGCGTCGCATCCGTGTGCCCACAAGGCCAGCTTCAAGGAGTTCCCTGCAATGACGCCAGATCCCCTTTCTACAATCCCGTTCACGCACGAGAATGTGCTCGTCACTACCGGCCAAAGGTCGGGACTGGTGATTAGCGTGGCGGTTCACTCGACCAAACTCGGTCAAGCGCTCGGTGGCGCTCGAGTGTGGCAATACGAGAACTGGACGGATGCGGTCGCCGACTCGCTGCGCCTTTCCGCCGCGATGACGTTGAAGAACGCCGCGGCAGGCCTCAACCGCGGAGGCGGCAAGGCCGTCATCAATCTGCCGATGGGTACCGTCCTCACCGATGATCAGAAGCGCGACGCCATGCTCGACTTGGGCGACGCCGTTGAGAGTCTCGGTGGCGCGTACATGACGGCGGAAGATGTGGGCACGAGCGCTGAACTCATGGCGATCGTGGCGGAGCGCACCGACCACGTCTGTGGCCTCCCGCCCGAAAAGGGTGGCGTTGGCGAACCGGCGGATGCCACGAGCGAGGGCGTGCACGCCAGCATTCTGGCCACGCTCGATGCCCTCTATGGAAGCAAAGACGTCGTCGGGCGGCACCTCGTGATTTCTGGTCTCGGGCAGGTCGGCGGTCGGCTCGCGACACGGCTTGCTGCGGAAGGCGCAACGCTCACGGTCACCGATGTGAACATGGGCAAGAAAGACCTGGCTGAGTCGATCGGCGCGAATTGGGTGGAAGTTCCCACGGCCCACACCGTCGAAGCCGACCTGTTTGTTCCGTGTGGTCTTGGCGGCGTCCTCACCGCGAACGTGATCGAAGAGCTTGCGGTGCGCGGCGTTGTCGGCGCGGCGAACAATCAACTCGCTGAGCACGCGGGAGCGGGGCAACTGGCCGCCCGCGGCATCCTGTGGGCCCCAGACTTCGTCGTGAACGGCGGTGGCGTGATCTACCTCGACACGGCGATGCGCCCCGGCGCAGATGCCGCAGCGATCTCGGCACGCGTCACTCAGATTGGCGACGTGGTCGCCACCATTTTCCGTGACTCTCAGGAGAAGAGCATTACAACGTTGGAGGCGGCAGAGCAACTTGCGGCTGCGCGCTTGGACGCGGCGTAACGCCCACGCAGCAACGCTACCTAGTGGGCTGGCTCAGTCCATTCGCCGTAGCGATCGGCGAGTGTGTCACTATCCAAAATGATTTGGCCGTGGCTCAGGTATCGCTCGTCGATGCCGAGAAGAGAGGCAAAGGGCGCTGGATTTAGCGGCGAAGTCTCCATGCGCGGAGGGTTAAGTGGCTTCTCGCCCTTGATCGCTGCGATGCCAATAGTTGCCGGCTCCGAAGGGAACTCTGCCCAGATTGTTGACAACGCCAGATACATTGCGGTGCTAATCAACGTCGCGTCATCGGTGTCGGCGTAGAGCTGCACCACGACGGTGCGCTGTGATGCACCGCTGTACGCGAGACTCATATTCACGCCGTCGAGGTGGGGCGCGTCAGTGACGATGGTGGATTCCAGCTCCGCCGTGAGTTCTGAATCCGTCAACCCCTGTGAACAACCGGTGAGCGCAAGGAGCACGAGAGCGCCCACGGCTAGGGAGGCTCGGGGTGGCCGTTTCGTTGCCATGGCGCGATCCTCACTTGTCTGCCCTGAGGGTTGATCGTCGATCCGTCCGCAACTTCACGAGGCTCGCCACCGTCGCAATGACCATCGCACCGATGATAACCGCAAGCGAAGTCCAGGTGCTGATTTCCGGAGCCCACTGGATCGGGTTGCCGCCATTGATGAAGGGCAGTTCATTCGTGTGCAGCGCATGCAACACGAGCTTCACCCCGATAAACCCGAGAATAAACGCGATTCCGTAGTGCAAATAAACGAGGCGTTCGATGAGGTCACCGAGCAGGAAGTACAACTGCCGCAGCCCCATCAGCGCAAAGACGTTCGCAGCAAAGACGAGGAACGGATCTTGAGTAATCCCGAATATCGCAGGTATGGAGTCCAGCGCGAACACGAGGTCAGTAGCGCCGAGCGCCACAATCACCACAAGAACCGGCGTGAACATCCGCTGACCGTTGATGGTCGTACGCAGTTTGCCCTCATCAAACGTGTCAGTAATGGCAACACGTTTGCGTAGCATCCGGATGATGCGGCTCTCGGTTTGTACATCATCTTCATACCCAGTGAATGCCTGCTTCCACGCGGTGTAGAGGAGGAACGCACCGAAAATGTAGAACACCCAGCTAAAGCTCTCGATGAGTTGGGCCCCGATGATGATGAAGATCGCGCGCAAAATCAACGCGATCAGAATTCCCACCATGAGAATCTCCTGCTGATACTTCTTCGGCACCTTGAACTGCGCCATGATCAGCAGAAATACAAACAGATTGTCGATGCTCAGGCTGTACTCGGTGAGCCAACCGGCGACAAACTGTCCGGCGTGTTCCACACCGCTAAACCACACGAGAAGCCCAGCAAAGATCAGGGCCAACAACACGTAGAAGCCAACCCACAGGCTGGACTCCCGCACACTCGGGATGTGTGGCCTGCGATACGCCAACACGAGATCGGCAACGATGATGAGGCTCAAAACAATGAGAGCGCCCCATTCAAACCAGACAGGGATTGCGAGTTCCATGGGGTGCTTTTTCCGATCATGAAGGGTCGAGAGAGATTCGAAAGTCTCTCCCGTGCCGAAACTGCTCGGCACCACCGCAACCGGGACAGCAACGATGCTGACCGTCTTGACGATTGCGGCGAATCGGGATACTCCCCTTCGCTCCCGCAATCGTAGCGGATGGGCGCGCCAAAAGAGGCACGATTCAGGTCAACTGTGACGGAAGAAATACTGTGGTGACCCCAACGGGATTCGAACCCGTGTTACCGCCGTGAGAGGGCGGCGTACTAGGCCACTATACGATGGGGCCGTAGTGGTCGGACTCATAGAGTATGCCATAGAGGTGCGAACCAACAAAAACGGATTCGCCACACAATCTCAAGGAGAACAGATGCGCAGGAAGCTGTTGACGGCAGTGTCGGTTATCGGCGTTGGATTATTTTTGGGCGGATGCTCGCTTCTCAACTCTGGACCACCCCGGGACAGCGACGGAAACGTGACCGAAAGCACAGTGATTTCGGCCCGCGACCTCATCACGGGAGACTGTTTCACCTTCAACTCTGCTGACGGTGGCGTCGTTGATGAAGTCACGGTCATGCCGTGTTCTTTGGAGCACGCCTACATTGTGATCGACCAGGGCACGCTCACCGCTGTCAATGTGACGACCGCGGGTTCGCTCCAAAACGCGGTCTCATTCGCGTGTAAAGACACCTTCGCCGCGTTCAAGGATGCTGTGGTCGGCGACGTTCGCCCGAAGCAAGAGTTCTTGGTGTTCCCCGAATCCAACGAGGACGATGCAGACCAGGCTTACTCGTGCATTTCTACTGACCCCGACCAAGGTGTCACGACACCGACGCCGGAGGAAACGCCAACCACCACTTCTACGCCAACACCCTGAGTGCGCCGGGTCGCACTTCCACCACGAGTGGTAGTGCGTCGACTCGCTCACCATCCGCGTAGGCGACAACATCAACCGCATCGATTCGGATGTGTCGTGCGCGCCTGATAGACACGCGCGCATCCGTCACGTGGGTGCCTTTGAACACGCGAGGAAAGATCCGGAGGAACGCCATCCTTGACAGTGGTTGGACAACGAAAAGGTCCAGGAGTCCGTCGTCCAACTCTGCATCCGGGGTGATGCGCATGCCTCCCCCGAGTGAAACATTGTTGGCGACGGCGACAAGCACGGCGCTCGTTTCGCTTTCCACGCCGTCGATAGTGAGGCGATAGCGGATGGGTTTGAGGAAGGCGAGCTCGCGCAGCAAGGCAAGGTTGTAACGCTGCCTGCCGCGCGGCCAGCGCATCAGGTTGGCGCGCTCGTTCACGATGGCGTCGAATCCGGCAGAGAGCACACAGCCAAACCAGCTCGTTGACCCGTCCGCGCGATTGACGACACCAGCATCGATGACGCGCGGCGAGATGTCCAGTGCTGCCAGCAGCGCATCGATCGCCTGTTCGGTGTTTCCGACCGGAATGCCGAGCCCGCGCGACATATCGTTGCCCGTTCCCGACGGGACGATGCCGAGCGGAATCTTCGTGCCCGCCACCAGGTTGACCCCCAGATTGACCATGCCGTCTCCACCCACCACGACGAGGGCGTCAGGTCTGGTTTCCAATGCCGTTCTTGCCGAAGCGAGCAGTTGTTCGAAATCTGGCTCAGTGAGGCTTGTGACGTCATAGCCTGCCGAACGAAGCGTGTGCACGACAGCGGGACCCACCGCGACGCTTTTTCCGAAGGATGCTTGTGGATTGATGGCAACGACAATGTGCTTCGGCTTCGTTGTCATTCCCCGATTATGGCGGTATTCAGCAGAGCAGGTGAGTTCTAGGCTGAAGGAATGAGAGTGACAAAGCATGAGCACGCGTGCCTTCAGGTCGAAAAAGATGGTGCGCTGCTGGTCTTAGACCCCGGAAATTTCACAACCCTGCTTGTGGGCTTGGACGATGTTGTCGCGATTGTGATCACCCACGAGCACCCCGATCATTGGTCAAGCGATCAGCTCGACGAGATCCTCGAACGAAATCCACAGGCCCGCATCTTCGGCCCGGCCGGCGTTGCCGCCGCCGCATCCGAGTTCACTATCGAAGTCGTCAAGGATGGCGATGAACTGTCGGTGGGGCCGTTTGCTCTGCGCTTTTTCGGTAGCAAACACGCGATCATCCACTCCTCGATCCCGGTCGTCGACAACGTGGGTGTCCTCATTGACAACGAGGTGTACTACGCGGGCGACTCCTACACGGTCCCAGCCGGAGTGGACGTCGGAACTCTGGCCGTTCCGGCAGGTGCGCCGTGGCTCAAGATCGGCGAGGTAATGGACTACGTGATGACGGTGGCCCCGCAGCGGAGTTTTCCGGTTCACGAAATGGTGTTGTCCACTGTGGGGAAAGAAATGTCGAACGGGCGAATTCAGGCAGCAACCGAGGCCGGCGGCGGAGAGTTCTTTCCGCTAAAGCCAGGCGAGTCCATCGACCTATAGAGGCTCATTAACGAGGAAGGGCCCCGACAGTAACGGTCGGAGCCCCACAAAACCTTCGAATCAGGCTTCGCTCATAGCGGTGACTTCTGCTTTGCCCTTTGCGGCGAAGTAGGCGGCGCGCTCGGCAATGCGGCGCGTCTGCTCTGCTTGACCCGCGTCGAGAATGTCTTGCGACACCTCGTAGTTGGGAACGCGGGACTTACCGTTGTACTTGGCGATGTACGCGTCGAGCTCGGGGCCGGACTCCCACGACGTAATGAGGCAGTAGCGTGGCTCGTCACCGTTGTGGGTGGTCGCGTGCCAAAGACGCTGAGTGTCCACAATCAGTTGCGCGCCGGCAGGCAGTGCAATGTGGTATTCGACACTCGGGTCAGTGCGGTTTTCGCGCAGAACAAAGTAGCTGTCTTTGTCGTCCGTGAGGTTGAAGAATCCCCGCACAACCCAGCCGGTTCCATCCGGGTTCAGCCGGTTGTTGTCGTCCTGGTGGAGGTTGTAGAGGCAGTCGGCGTAGCTCGTAGGCTGAAGCTCAATCACTCGGCAGCGACCGACATCGGCACCGGGCTCTTGCGCGCGACGCGTCAGGTTCGGCGCAACCTCGGTTTGAGCGGGAATCCAGACTCCGCCTTTGTCCGTGCGCGGGTTTTCCCCGTGCCAGAAACCGTTGCACTCGATCTCACCATTCTTTGAGGCGAGAGGGGCAAACCGGGTTTCACCGGACGACTTCCAATCCACAAACTCAATATCGAGCCACTCTTTGGGGTCGAGTTCTTGGTTGTAGCGATCGAGGACGACGTAGCCGGTCTCTTCGAGCGCGGCAGATTTGATATATCCCATGAGGTTTTTCGGACCTTTCTTAGGGGCCAGCACGTTTTTACAGGCCCAACTTAGGGTAGCCTAACACCGGGTATGCTGCGTAGAGGCTGGATATCCCGTGATAAAGGATCTTCGGCGGCACACCGCACTCAACAAAGCGAAGCGAGACGATGGTTACGGCCACCAATATCGAGGCAATCGCGGTCAGCACAATCGGCTGGCTCTCCACCACCGACGCCACAATCGTCGTTCCGGTGTACCAACGTCAATACCGTTGGGACATCGGCGGGTGCGAGCAACTACTGGCCGACATTCGCAGCGTCGCGGACGCCGACGACAGCCATCGGCACTTTCTCGGCTCCATTCTCTCGTCGGTGAACTCGGCGAGCGCGAGTGGCGAGCTCGTGCTCATCGACGGCCAACAGCGCATCACGACCCTCATGCTCCTGATCGCAGCACTGCACCACACGGTGCGAGATGACGACCCCTCGCTTGGCGCCGAGTTGGAGAAAGTCCTCATCCGGGAGAGCCCGGCCGGACGCACCAAATTGCGCCCGCATTCCGCATGGGCACACAATTTCGAAAGCATTGTGCTTGACGAACGCATGGCCGAAGACGAGTTCCGGGATTCTCGGTTCGATGACAACTACGCCTTCTTCCGCAGCCAAGTGCGACGCGACGATGTCGAACACATTTGGAGCGGTCTGAAAAAACTCGAACACGTGGCGATTTCTTTGGGCGCGGATGCCAACGCACAACAGATCTTTGAGAGCCTCAACTCCACCGGAGCCCCGCTTCGCGACCACGAACTCATTCACAATTACCTGCTGATGGGTCTCACTCACGCCGAGCAGAACGACATCGAAGACAACTATTGGGTGCCGATCGAGCAGAATACGGGCGAGTCAATCGCAAGCTTTTGGCGACACTACCTTGTCATGTCGACGGGCCGTGAAGTCATCGCTGGCAGCGATCATGGCGTGTACGAGGTATTCCGCCAGCGCTTTCCACGGCTCGGGCTTGAATCGCTGCGCACGCACGCCGCCGAATGGCGCGAATACTCAGAGTTGTACCGGACGCTGTTGGACCCCTCGCGTCACGAGAACGACGAGGTCGCTGAACAACTCAACGGACTCAATACTTTTGGGCGGGGAATGTACCCGCTCGTGCTGCGGGCTCTCTACGATCACCGGCACGGATCGCTCAGCACCGAGGGCCTCCTTGGCTCGCTGGAGAATATCCAGTCACTTCTGATTCGCCGCAGTGTCTCTGGAATCAGCACCGACCGACTCGTTGCCCGGTTGTGTCGCGCTCGCGAAGACAGTTCCGACGCCCTGTTGAGCGCTATCGCTCGCATTACCCCTTCGGATGAGCGGGTGCGGGTTGCACTGAAATATGCGGAGCTCCCGCACGCACGCTACGTGCTCGGCCGTCTTGCGGGGGTGCCAAGCACGGCGCAACTCGACGTCGACCACATCGTGCCTCTCGCTCCATCCGATACCTGGACCGGCGACGGTGATCGCACGTGGGCTGAGTTGAGCGAGGACGAGCAAAACAGTTACCGCGCCATGGCTCCGACTCTTGGCAACCTGTCACTCCTCGAGGAACCGCTGGCCGAGCGGGCTTTCGGCTCATCCTTCCCCGACAAGCGAAAGACGGCATACGGTGCAAGTGATGTTGCGCTCAGCCGTGAATTGGAACACGTTCCCGCCTGGAGCACGTCCGCCATTTCAGAGCGCACGGTGAGACTGAGCGGCCTCTTCTTGTCCCGCTGGGAACGCCCAGGGCCGAACGAGATCGACGATGACGGGCTCACGCCCATCCTCGATGCTCAGCGCAGACGCGGGTGGCCGCCAGGCTGGGATCGCGAATTTGCCTACGTCGAGTTTCGCGGTGAGCACTGGGAAGTGTATGACGTGAAGGCGTTGTTCCACCGCATCTTCCTTCGGCTGTGGTCGGATGCACGCGACTCTGTCGAGTCATTTAGCGCCAGCCGCGGTGGCCCGCTGTTCGACGCCCAAGCCTGGAACGGTGAGTGGGAAAAGTTCGACGACACCCACCACCTCTATCTCGGCTGGGATTCGCGGTACATGATGAGCGCTATTCAAGGCGTTCTCGACGAGGCCGGGCTCGCCTCCGAAGTGTTCGTGAAGTACTCCTACATTGGTGACGCGATGTAGCGTGCGCTGGCCGCGCACCGTGTCAAGATACCCACATGCACATCCTTCTCGCCGCTCCACGCGACGACATGGAACTGGCCTTGGAACTTTTGGCCATTCAGAAGGCGGCTTACTCGCGCGAGGCGGAGCTCGTGGGCGACGATCGGATCCCGCCACTCCACGAAAGTGTTGACGAGCTGCGCTCGGCCACGTTGCTGTGGCTTGTCGCCTACCTAGACGGCACCGTTGCCGGCGCGATTGGTTGGACCGAGGACGACACAGAACTCGATATTGACCGTCTAGTTGTTGCCCCGCATGCTCATCGACGTGGCGTTGGCTCGGCACTGGTCAGCAGTCTCATCGAGCGTGCGGGAACGCGACGCCTCGTTGTCTCGACCGGCAAAGACAACACTCCAGCGACGAGCCTTTACGAACAACTAGGTTTTGTGCGGCAGCACGACACAGAGGTGTTGCCAGGGCTCATCGTGACGCAGTTCCACTATGCGTGACCAGCAGGAAGACTGCTGCGGAATTCCCTCACATCGGGGGAACAATATTGCTGGGGTACCTGGACTCGAACCAAGAACAAGAGAATCAGAATCTCCCGTGTTGCCAATTACACCATACCCCACCGGTTCCGACTCAAGCCGGGCCGACTGTCCACTTTAGCGTACCTGACGAGGCTTTGGAGTAAGTCAGCCGGAGCGCTTCCCTGTGGTCGCGACTAGCTTGCCCTCCGGGTCGAGCTTCTCAAGAAGTTTGGCCGAAATAGTCGAGAGCTGTGCCACTTCTTCCGCCGTGATCGAATCGATGACGACGGACCGAACCAAGTTCACGTGCCCAGGTGCGGTGTCCACGACCTTCTCCATGCCTGCGTCGGTGAGCGAGACGTTAGTCGCCCTCCGGTCCGCGGGGCACGGCTGCCGCCGGGCGAATCCGGATTCTTCGAGGTTCGAGACCACTCGTGACAGCCGGGCAAGCGTCGCGTTTGTTCGTGCGGCGAGCGCTGTCATCCGGAGGGTACGGTCTGGAGCCTCGGAAAGCATGGCGAGCGTGAAGTACTCGAAGTGAGTGAGGCCCGCGTCCCGCTCGAGCTGTGCGTCCAACGCCGGGGGAAAAAGTTGCATGACAGCGACAAAACGCACCCAGGCTTCAAGCTCTTCGCTGGAAAGCCACTGCGGCTCAATCGCTTCGTTGGTCATGAATTGATTCTACACATTACTTGTATCTACAAGTAATTTGTTCTACATTAGTTGTAGATACAAGTAATCAAGACTTGTCGCCGGCCCACCACACCAAGGAGTACATCACATGAATACAGTCACGATTATCGGAACCGGCACCATGGCCAACGCGATTGGCGGCGTGCTCGCTGACGGTGGAGCGGTTGTCGACTACGTCGGGCACTCAGAAACCTCGAACACAGTTGCCGGCGACATCTTCGTCCTTGCCGTACCGTACCCAGCCGTCGCAAGTGTCATCAACCAGTACGGTGACCAATTGGCGGGCAAGACCGTCATCGACATCACCAACCCGCTCGACTTTGAGACTTTCGACTCACTCACGGTCCCAGAGGGAAGCTCCGCAACGGCAGTGATCGCAGCGCAACTGCCAAATTCCACGCTTCTCAAAGCGTTCAACACCACGTTTGCGGCAACTCTCGGATCCAAGAAAATTGGGTCGATGCAAACGACAGTGCTGATCGCTGGCGACGACGTCGAAGCCAAATCCACACTTGCCTCACTCATCGAAGCCGGTGGAGTTGCTGCCATGGATGCCGGCTCGCTGCGTCGCGCCCACGAGCTGGAGGCACTCGGATTCCTCCAGCTGACTCTCGCGGTCAGTGAAAAGATCAACTGGACTGGTGGATTCGGAATCGTACGCTAGGGATAGCTCGCACCGAAGGAACAACAATGACCAAAGATGATGTGATCAGTTCAGGCACCAACGTGGGCGCGGTGACCCTGAAGGTTGCCAACCTCGACGCGATGACTGCGTTTTACCGGGACGGCATTGGCTTGAGGGTGTTATCTCACGACGGTGACCGCGTAGTCCTCGGATCGGGAGGACCGTCTGTTGTGCTTGAGTACTCCCCTTTGCTCACTCACGCCGCAGAAGGCGCCGCCGGCCTCTTCCACACTGCACTCCTATTCGACACCCAGGCCGACCTCGCACGTGCCCTCCACTCGATCGCTACGAAGTACCCCCGCGCCTTCACCGGAAGCGCAGATCACCTCGTCTCAGAGGCCCTGTACTTCGACGACCCCGAAGGCAACGGCGTCGAGCTGTACTGGGATCGGCCGCGCAGCACGTGGCAGTGGAACGGATCCTTGGTGTCGATGGAAACGCTTTACCTCGACCCCAACCTGTTCCTGCAAACCCACCTTTCCGACGCCGGCGGTACGGGGATTCTCGCCCCCACGACGGTCGGACACGTGCACTTGAAGGTCGGCAACATACCGTCGGCACGCAAGTTCTACTCCGACATGCTCGGTTTCGAGATAACTGGAGAGTTCGGTTCTCAAGCACTATTCGTCGCCGCAGGTGGCTACCATCACCACCTCGGAATGAACACCTGGCAGAGCCGTGGGGCGCTGAGCCGGTCTCCCGCGCTCGGTCTTGGCGAGGTGGCAATTCACCTACCGACGGTGGATGACCTCGGTGCTCTACGCGAACGTCTCGCCGCAGAGAAAATCAGTACGCGCGACGACGGACACACCCTGGCGTTCGACGACCCATGGAAAAACGAGATCGCCGTCTCCGTTGCCGCGGGCTGATCCGGCGACCAGAATCACGTCCCTACAGTTCAGCCACCTTGGCGAGTGCCTGTGTCACGTCGGCGATTAGATCGTCACGATCCTCGCAGCCCACCGAGAGCCGCACCATGAAATCACGCTTCGGCATCGGGTAAGCGAGCGTGTGCAGATCGCCGAGACTCACGGCGACCCCCGCCAGTTCAAGCGACTCGCAGAACGTCGCCATTGCCCGCTCACCCTTCGTCATGTGAAAAGAGATCATGCCGCCGTACCCGTTCGACATGTACTTCGAGGCGACCTCGTGAGCAGCATCGGTGTCCAGGCCCGGGTAGCGCACCCAGTCGACCTCGGGATGGTCACGCAGCAACTCGGCGATCACGTGGCCGTTGGCGGAATGCTGGCGCATGCGCAATGGCAACGTGCGCACCCCGCGGGCCACAAGCCACGAGTTGAAAGGAGCAGCGGCGGCACCGAGGGTATCCATCTGGATGCGCGCAAGGCCCGTGTCTGCCGCGCTTCCGGCAACGATACCGCTCACGGTATCGCCGTGCCCGCTCAGGTACTTTGTCGCCGAGTGCACCACGATATCGGCGCCGAAGGCCAGCGGTTTCAACAGCGACGGCGTGAAGAAGGTGTTGTCGACCACGAACTTCGCCCCGGCATCACGCGAAATCTCCGCTATCGCGCTCAGGTCGGCGAAACGCATGTACGGGTTGGTGATCGATTCGGTGAAAATCATGCGGGTGTTCGGTCGAATCGCAGTACGGATCGCTTGGAGGTCGGAGATATCGACGGGCGTCACCTCAATGCCAAGCGGGCGAAGCGTCTGGTTGACAAGAATCTCGGTGATGATGAACAGATTGTCGGAGAGCACCAAGTGGTCGCCGGACGTCAACTGGCTGAAGAGCACGGCGCTGATCGCACCCATTCCCGAGGCGCACGCGAGCGCGTCCTCCGCACCTTCGAGCGCCGCGACTTTCACCTCAAGCACGCGATTCGTTGGATTCGACGTGCGCGAATAGAAATACGCGTCGGGCGCCCCACCCATTGACGCCTCTACCGCATCTTCTTTAGCCTGCGCCGACTCGAACGCAAAGGTCGCCGTCTGATAGATCGGCGCAGCAAGCGCACCCGTCGCCTGATCGACACTTTCACCGGCGTGTATCGCCGCAGTCATTTCCTTCATGCTCTCCGCCTTCTCAACTCTCCGAACGTAACACCAACACCGGTAATGGTGATGCAGAGCGCCACATCGACGTCGGAGGGATGCCTTCGAGACGCGGCCTGCGTCGGTTCGTCAGCGAATCAAACGCGACCTATATGCGGTCAGCCAGCCGTGCGATCCTCGCGAGAGTCGAGTCTTTGCCGAGCAACTCCATCGACTCGAATAACGGCGGGCTGATTCGGCGGCCAGAAATCGCTGAGCGCAACGGGCCGAAGGCAAGTCGCGGCTTCAACCCCAACTCCTCGATAAGCGCTGCACGTAGTGCCGCCTCGATCGCGGGGACGGTCCAGTCGGAGACGTCGCTGAGGGCGCGAGTTGATGCGGCAAGTACCTCTGCCCCGCCTTCGCCGGGAAGAGCATCCGCGTCGTACTCAAGTGCGTCATCGTCCGTGAACAGGAACGCAAGAAGCCCAGGCGCTTCACCGAGCAATTGCATGCGCTCCTGAACGATGGGTGCGGCGCGATGTAAAAGGTCGCGATGCGCTTCGGTCTGTACGAGGTCGCCAAGGTAGGGCAGCATCCGGTCCGCAAATTCGGCGGTCTCCAGCAACCGGATGTGGTCCCCGTTTATCGACTCCGCCTTCTTGAGGTCGAAGCGCGCCGGGTTCGGGTTCACATCCGTCACTTCAAAGGCGGCAACCATTTCGTCAATCGAGAACACGTCGCGATCCGGGGCGATAGACCAGCCCAGAAGGGCGAGATAATTGATGAGGCCCTCAGGGATGAACCCGCGATCACGGTGGTGGAACAGGCTTGCCTCTGGGTCGCGCTTGGAGAGCTTCTTGTTGCCCGTTCCCATCACGTAGGGCAAGTGCCCAAAGCGCGGGATGGCGTCGGCAACTCCGACCTCGATGAGTGCGTGATACAGCGCGATCTGGCGTGGAGTACTGGATAGCAGATCCTCGCCGCGTAGCACGTGCGTGACGCCCATGAGCGCGTCGTCGACGGGGTTCACGAACGTGTACAGCGGTTTGCCGTTCGGTCGCACGACCACAAAGTCGGTGAAGCTTCCGGCCGGAAACGTGATGTCGCCGCGCACGAGGTCTGTGAAGCTGAGGTCGCTGTCGGGAACGCGCAAGCGCAGTGCCGGCTCGCGACCTTCCGCGCGGTAGGCGGCGCGTTGTTCTTCGGTGAAGTCGCGCTCAAAGTTGTCGTAGCCCTGCTTCGGGTCGCGGCCATTCGCCACGTTCCGCGCCTCGATCTCTTCACCCGTCGCGAAGCTCTCATAGAGGTGGCCGGATGCGCGCAGCTTCTCGATCACGCCCTGATAAATGTCGTCACGCTGAGACTGGCGGTACGGGCCGTGTGGCCCGCCAACGCCTTCACCCTCGTCCCAGTTGATCTTTAGCCAGGAAAGACCATCCAAGAGTTGCTCATAGCTCTCTTCGCTATCGCGGGCCGAGTCCGTGTCTTCGATGCGGAAAACCATCGTTCCGCCGACATGACGCGCGTACGCCCAATTGAACAGCGCGGTGCGAATGAGCCCGACGTGCGGCGTTCCCGTCGGCGAGGGGCAAAAGCGCACCCGAATATCAGAACCGGTTGCAGTGGTCACGGGGGCGGAGTCAGTGGTGGCATTCACCCTTGTAATTCTAGGTGAGCCGCACCAAGCTGCCCTGCGTCAGCGTTGCCGAAGTCCACGCCACAAGAGCCACATCCCTGCGAGAAAGGGCGAGAAGAACACCGAGAGGATGGCCAGGTGCCAACCAGTGAGACTCTCGGGCGAGAGGCTGCGCGCCAGAAAGCTTCCCGCAATGAGTAGCACCGCAATCGCGACGGGTGCCAACGTGCCCACCCACTTCTCCCACGTGCGCCAGGAGCCTGTCATCCACACCATGACGATTCCGGCGATCCAGCCGAGAACTGGAATCACGATGCCACCCACGGCCACCAGAAGGCTCGCAACGACGATGTACCAACGCTCTTCCGAACGGGGTGTCACAGTCGCTGGCTGGTTGGGTTCGGAAGACGCCAGTGTTCTCGTCTCGTGTGCTTCAGCATCGGAGGCCGCTCGTGCTCCCGCCGCGATGAAGGCGGGGTCGCCCATTTCCGTGATTCGCGTGGCCGCGGCGGCCGCGTCAAGTCCGGCGAGCTCTTCCCTGACCCCCTCGGCTATCTCCCTTGCAACCTCGCGGGGGACGCCGTCCAGAGCCTTTTCGAGTTCGCCTAAGTAGCTGCGTACAACCTCCGGCTGGCTCTCCTGGCTCATGATGTGCTGTCCTTCCCAATAAGTTCATTGACGGTGGCGGCGAAGGGTGCCCACTGTTTTCGAAACAGGTCAAGTTCTTTCGTGCCAGAACTCGTGAGTCGGTAGTACTTGCGTACCGGCCCCGCATCGGAGGCTTGGTCAAAGCTGCTCACGAGCCCGCCCGTGCGCAACCGAGTGAGCATCGGGTAGAGCGTGCCAATGCTCGCGATGAGTCCACGACCGGTGAGAAGGTCCGCAAGCTGCCAGCCATACATTGGCTCGCGCGCGAGCAGGCCGAGCACGCAATACTCCACCACACCTTTGCGCAGTTGAGCGCCAACATCCGCTGTCATGCATTACACGCTACCGTGCCATGCACACTACCGCAATGTGAGTGAACGAATTTGAAGGAGACTGCGACGGAACAGCAGCGAAAAGCGCCAAGGGGACACCCAGCGTGCGAATGTCCTTCACATTCGTTCGGGCTCGCGGAGGCGGGCGGCGGTGCGCCGTGCCCTGCGGTGGCGTGCTGGCTTTTAGCGGTTGCGTGCGGGGTTGCTCAGCGTACCGACGCCTTCAATGGTGATGTCGACGGTCTGACCATCGGTGAATCCGCCGAGACCGGCCGGCGTTCCCGTGCAAATCACGTCGCCAGGAAGCAGCGTCCACACGCTGGAAGCAAACTCGATGATCTCCGGAATCTTGTAGAGCATGTCCGAGGTGTTGCCGTGACGGCGAGGCTCGCCATCAACGAATGTCTGGATCTCCAGATTCGTCGGGTCGAGTTCAGTTTCAATCCACGGCCCGAGCGGGCAAAACGTGTCATAGCCCTTCGCCCTCGCCCATTGCCCATCGGCGAACATCACATCGCGGGCAGAAATATCGTTCGCGATCGTGTAGCCGAAAACGTAGTCTTCCCAGTTCGCCGCCGACACCTGCTTGGCAATCTTGCCGATCACCACTGCCAGTTCACCCTCGTGGACAATGCGACCATCGACAGGTGGAATCTGGATCGTGTCGTTCGGGCCAATCACCGCAGTGTTTGGCTTCAAGAAGATAAGTGGGTTGTTCGGGGTATCCGCGTGCAGTTCGGCTTTATGCGCGGCGTAATTCATGCCAACGCACACCACCTTCGAGCGAGGGATTACCGGAGCCAACAGTTTCGAGTCGGAAAGAGCTACTCGCTCCCCTGTCGTGTCGAACCCGCTAAACAAGGGGTCGCCCGTGAGCACTACGAGCTCTTTCTCATCCACAATTCCGTACTTGGGGTCTCCCCCGGAAACGCTGAACCGTGCAATCTTCACTTGGTGTCCCCTTCGCGGCGACCGTGGTCGGCGGCGTTGTTTGGCTCGTCGAGGCGCATCATCCAGCCGTGCCGGTCCTCGGTCTTTCCGTACTGGATATCCGTGAGTTCCTGCCGAAGCGACATCGTGAGCTCGCCAGCCGCAGCATCCGCTGAACCGATCGTGAAATCAGCCGCCTTCAACTGAGCGATGGGCGTGACCACTGCCGCTGTTCCGCACGCGAACACCTCCACGATGTCTCCGGATGCCGCCCCCTCACGCCACTCTTCAAGCGTCACCGGACGCTCCTCAACCGTGTGCCCGCGGTCGCGTGCAAGCTGAAGGATCGACTCACGAGTGATGCCTTCAAGAATGCTGTCCGACTGAGGAGTGACCAACGAACCATCCTTGTAGACGAGCACGATATTCATTCCGCCGAGCTCCTCAAGGTGGTGTCCATCTGAGGAGTTCAAGAACATGACCTGCGCGCAGCCGTGTTCCGTGGCCTCTGCCTGGGCCACGAGTGACGATGCGTAGTTTCCGCCGGTCTTCGCCGCACCCGTTCCGCCTTTACCTGCTCTGGCGTAGTTGGTGGAAAGCCAAATGGACACTGGGGCCACCCCGCCGTGGAAGTACGCACCCGCCGGGCTCCCGATCACGTAGTAGGAGACTTCGTGGGCCGGCCGCACCCCCAAGAAAGCCTCTTGGGCAAACATGAAGGGTCGCAGGTACAGGCTTGTTTCTGCCGCACAGGGCACCCAATCCCCGTCAACCGCAACGAGTTGACGTAGCGAATCAAGAAAGTACTCTGTTGGCAGTTCAGGAAGCGCGAGTCGCTTCGCGGAGCGCTGCATCCGCGCGGCATTCTGTTCCGGTCTAAACGTCCAGACGGAGCCGTCTTCGTGCCGGTACGCTTTCATCCCCTCGAAGATCTCCTGCCCATAGTGCAGCACGGCAGCCGCCGGATCGAGGGTGATTGGCCCGTAGGGCTGCACGCGTGGCTGGTGCCATCCACCGTCAACCGTCCACCGAATATCGACCATGTGGTCAGTGAAGTTGGTACCGAATCCTGGGTTCGCGAGAATCGCCGCACGCTCCTTGGAGCTGCGGGCCTCCGGATTGCGCGTGACGACCCAGTCCAGGTTGCTCGTCGGCACTAATCCTGCGGTGGTGGAGCCTGCGGTATTCGTCATGTTCGGTCCTTCGTAAATTACCGGTTAGTGGTGTGAGAGTTTTTCGGTGATCGCGGCACCGATCTCTACTGTGGTTCGCGTCGCGGTACCTCGCTCGGCGAGGTCCTCGATGACAGCGGCCGTAATCTTCGCTGCAGCCTCCGGATAGCCCTGCTGCTCAAGCAAGAGAGCGACCGAGAGAATTGCCGCGGTAGGGTCGGCCACGTTCTTTCCCGCAATGTCCGGAGCGGAACCGTGAACCGGCTCGAACATACTGGGATAGGTGCCGTCCGGATTGATGTTGCCGGAAGCCGCCAACCCGATTCCGCCGCTGATTGCGCCAGCCAAATCGGTGATGATGTCGCCGAAAAGGTTGTCGGTGACGATCACGTCAAATCTACTCGGATTTGTGACCATGTGAATCGTTGCCGCATCAATGTGTTGGTATCCGACCTCAACATCTGGATGTTCGGCGGCGACCGCGTCGACGGTGCGCTGCCACAGCGAGCCAGAAAAAACCAGCACATTCGTTTTGTGCACGAGCGTGAGTTGTTTACGACGAGTCTCCGCCAGGTCGAAGGCAAACCGCACAACGCGTTCTACGCCGAACGCCGTGTTCACGCTCACCTCGCTGGCAATCTCGTGGGGTGTTCCGGTGCGGAGGCTCCCGCCGGTGCCCGCGTAGGGTCCTTCTGTCCCTTCCCGCACCACCACGAAGTCGACATCACCTGGCTCGCGCAGTGGGGTCTCAACTCCCGGCAGGATACGCGTCGGACGAAGGTTCACGAAGTGGTCAAATGCAAAGCGCAATTTGAGGAGCAAACCGCGTTCGATGATTCCACCGGCAAGTCGAACATCGCGCGGATCGCCACCGACCGCTCCGAGCAAAATCGCGTCGTGTTTGCGGAGCGCCGCCAGATCATCGTCGCTCAAGATGTTCCCGGTCGCCAAGAAGTGACCGGCCCCAAATGGGTATTCCGTGGCCGCCACCTCAGTGTCGGCAGGAACGGCAGCGTGCAGAACAGCGATCGCTTGGGCAATGACTTCGGGACCGATGCCATCCCCAGCAATCACGGCGAGATCGAGCGTGCGTGACATGAATCCTCCGAAAAGTACTGGAGTTCCAGCGTACCGCGACGATTAGCGGCCTCCGCCTCCGCCGCCGCCTCCGCCGCCCCCGGAGAATCCTCCTCCGGAAGATCCGCCCGAGAAGCTTCCGCCACCGCTCCCTGACCACGACGAACTGGACCTCGCCGGCGGTGTGGAGCGGGCGATGCTCGAAGTGGAGAAGGTAGTGACCGCACGGGAGAAGATCGCCACATCAAATCCATTTTGGGAGACGAACCACGATGGGGTGTTGTCACCATATTCGACCGTGAGTTCGCGCGCCCATTCCTTCTCAATGCCCCACAACACAGCGAAAGGTAAAAGCTTTTCGTAGAGCTTTACTTTGTCGACGGGATTGTTGACATCAAAACCTTCTGCCCGAACGCGCTCGGCGCCTTCCGGGCTCTGCAGCATCCGAAATCGATCTGCTTCTGCCAGTTGAAGGTAGTCCTTCATTCCGAGCAGATAGTCCCGGTGTTCAGCGCCTGCCGCGGAAAGGACCGCTGGACGCCAGGCAAACCCGAGGCACAAGAATTGTGCAAAGAACGTGAAGACGATCGCAAGGAAACTCCACCCGCTCTCCTCCCCAAAAAAGGCTGAAGTCAAGAGCAGGATGAACGCCACCAAGCCGAGGAGGAACATGCACCCGGCGAGAATGAACCCGATTCGCGAGGTGCGCTTTTGCTTGAACCCGCGCGACATGACCCGCCTGCGGATACCCACCGAGACTGCACTGATCGCACTGGCGGCCTGATCGTCAACGACGCCAACCTCTTGCACTGCCCCGACTTCGAGCTTCCCGAAGATGGCGAGGAGAAGCTCCCGCTCCTCGTCATCGACACCAGAGTCGTCGAGCAATTGCAGAGTGTATTGCGCCCCACCGGACGTGACCGGATAGTCGAGGATGCGAAGTTTTCCTCGCACCGCAAAACTGACGATCTGCGCTGGGACTCCGGTCCCCCGACGACCAATGATGTCCGCCGCCTCGAGAAGGTTCAGGTCTTTGGGCACCGTGTATTGGGGGATGATAATTCCCCGGCCTTGTGCCGACTTGGGTGAGATGAACCGCCACACGATCGTGAACGCTGTGCCGAGCACGGCAAACACGGTGATCACGATAGAGCCGGTACCGGCCCACCATGGTGCGTCGGTGAGGCCTGTGGGCAGAATCGACCACGGTCCATCAGCTGGATCTGACACGTGCGGGGGGTACCCGGAGTTGTTTTCTGCCCCGGCCGGAACTTGAACGAACGTTCCCAGGGGGAACCCTATGGCAACCGTGAGATTTTCGCCCGGGCCGAAATTGCGCGCGGAGGCCGTCAACACATCGCCATCGTCATCCGAATCGAGCGTGATCTGGCACGTATCAGTCGCCCCTTGCTCTCCCTGATAGCAGGCGTTGTTGCCGGTGAGAAACTCTGACAGCGCTGGATCAATGTGCACGCGCGCCGCGACAGAACCGAACGGCTGGTTGAAGCCGGTGCCGTTCGTATCCCAGTAGAACTCGTCGTCGTTCGTGTCGGGGAACGCTCGCACCACGTTCTCCTGGGTGTAGGTGATCGTGTACGTGGTGCGACCGTGAACGTACTCGTCCGAGCCGAGCGCGAGCTCGGTGAAATCGTCGTAGATAGAAATGTCAAACCGAATACCGTTGCCGGTTTCGTCGACGACAGACTGAACATGCGTCTGGAGGGGAACGCCGTCGTAGCTGTTCGGGATGGCGCGGATCATGCCCCGGTTCTGATCAAAGTCCGGGAATACCGCCACGAAGGTTTCCACCGTGCGCAACGTCGAGTGGCCCTCGGCGTCGCGCGCCAGATAGTAGTCGGCAGAGTACGACTCGAACTCGAAATCCTGCACGCCGGTTGTGACGATGGCGGCCCCGAGAAGGGGAACGGCAATCACAAACCCGGCGAGGACGGCGGACACATGGCGCAGGATTCGTCTCACGAGGCTGAGCTTATCCCCCCAAGCATTTACAGTTCATGTTCAGTCGATTCACAGCTCGTGCAGACATGGTGAGGGCCGCACGTCAACGAAAGGAATCAAGATTATGGGAATTGGATCCGGAATAGCCCTCTTCGTGATCGGCGCAATTGCCGCATTCGCGATCAACCTTGAGAACGCGTGGGTCGACCTTGACATGATCGGTTACATCCTGATGGGAGCGGGAGTCGTCATGTTCGTGATTTCGCTCATTCTCGCGCTGCGGAAACGTTCCAGCGTGGAAACCGTGCGTCACATCGACAATGGTGGCGAACGCGTTACCGAGCATGAGACACGATCGGACGGCAACGACCCTGACGCCCTGCTCTAACCGCGAGAACAACGATCCAGCGGCTACACCGCCGGGTCGTTGCCGTGGGTGAGACGCGCTCTAGTGAGCGTTGTCACTGTTTCGAAGCTCATCGGTGAGCCGAGCTTTGGTATGGCGGAAGTACCGCACGAGCGCCTCGTTCGGTTCACCGTTCATCGCTTCAGCGACTGCGGTTACGGCAGCCGCGAGGTTGCCGCGTCGTTCTTCAACGTCAGCAATGGCGGCGTAAACCCTGCGACGAAAGTCCTCACTAGCGTCAGCGCTGAGCTTCCGAAGTGCCTCCGCGGCCTGATCAAGCTCCGTTGGACCCCGGTGGCTTTGCGCAACGATGCTCCCCAAGTGCACGACCGGTGCCGGCCATACTCGCTTGAGACCGTGATAGAGCGTGGAGATCGAGGCCCAATCGGTCTGCTCCCAAGTGGGTGCTGAACTATGGATTCCGGCGATTCCGGCCTGGAGGGCAAATCGTCCGCCGCCGGGCAGCGCCTTTGCCGCAAGGGCCAGTCCCTCACGAATTCGTTGATGACCCCACGCCGAGCGGTCAACGTCTGCGAGGGATATCGGCACCCCGTCCGCTCCGATTCGCGCGGGCCGACGGGCTTCGCTTAGGACGATCAGCGCCTTCAGCCCAAGAATCTCCCGCTCGTTCGGATACTCGGCTTCCATTGAATCGGCAAGCGAAAGCGCCAACTCCGTCAGTCGCGCGTCGATGAGGGTTGGGCCACGAGGAGCAGTGTGTCCGAGCGTGTAGATCCCGTAGATCGTGGTCAGGACATACGTCAATCGCGCTGCGCGGTCAGCCTCGGTTGGCCATTCAAACGGCACTCCGGCCCGCGCTACCGCTTTGCGTGCTCGAGTGAGGCGCGCGGCGATCGTCGCCTCCGGGAGCCCAAAAAAGTCAGCAATGTTCACTGTCGGGATTCCGCACACGATGCGCAGGGCCAGCGCGACCTGTTGTTCCTCCGACAGCACGGGGTGGCACGCTACAAAGATGAGTTCGAGCCTCGCGGTTGCCGCATCGTCGTCCACCCCGCTATCGGCACCAACCGAAGCGCCAGTCGAGTCTTCCGGAAGCAACAAGGGCAGTTTTGCTCGGAGCACGGTGTCCCTGCGGAGCGAATCGATCGCGATGCGGCGCGCGCTTGTGGTTACCCACGCTCCAAGGTTGTTAATCGACTCACCACTGGCTATTCGCTCATGGGCTCGAAGGAAGGCTTCTTGAGCGCTGTCCTCTGCAAGCTCGAGATCGCCAAAAGAGCGCAGAACGGCCCCGACAACGCGGGGCCATTCTTGGGCAAACTCGTCACGAAAGTGCGCCGCGAGTTCAGACTTCATGCGTCCATTCTCGCTGGACCGATCACATTCCGGTCATGTCGACTATCTGGCGAACGTCAATATGGCCGTCCGTCGGACACAGCGCGGCAAGCTCCCGCACCTGTTCGATGCTCTCGGCCTCAATCACGTAGTACCCGCCAAGCACCTCGGTGGTCTCGGCGAGCGGACCGTTCGTGTACATGGCGGGCTTTCCATCGCGTGCTGGCGTCACGCTGAACCCGGTGCTGGTGGGCTGAAGCGCTTCTCCACCGAGAACTTTCGCGCCAGCTGCGGCCACCGCAGCGGAAAAAGCACCGTGCGCCTTCATCTCTTCCGCGAAATCTTCTTCACTCGTTTCGGACGGATCCCATTCAGTTCCCATGAGAAGCAAAAGGTATTGCTCGGACATGACATCTCCTTTGATTGAAGGGACCGTAGCGGCCCCGCCTGATGTTCTTGTGAGAACGACGAACGAGAGCGCGCCAAAATCGACACCTGAAGAAACTAGATCAATGATCTAACAAAAACGCCGCGACATCGACACCGAACGGCGTGGAATTCGCGCTAGTCGGTGATGTGGATCTCGCACACGAGCTCAGCATCAATCGCCGTGCGCACAGTATCGAGCAGGCCGTCCGGAGCCGGGGAATCCACCGTGAGAACACACAGCGCCTGCCCACCCGCCGTGCGCCGGCTCACCTGCATGCCCGCGATGTTGATGCTGGCGCCGCCAAATTCCTGGCCAAAGATCGCCACGATGCCCGGGCGGTCTTTGTAGACCAAAACGACAAGGTGCTCGGCAACCGGAACCTCGACGTCATAGCCATTGATCTCAACAATTTTTTGAATCTGCTTTGTCCCGGTCAACGTGCCGGAAACCGAAATCTCGGTGCCGTCTGCCAACCCTCCGCGGATCGTCAAAAGGTTGCGGTACTCATCACTGACCGGATCCGTCACAAGGCGCACCGGGATGCCACGCGATTCGGCCAACAGCGGCGCATTCACGTAGGACACGGATTCGCTCACAATGTTTGAGAAATATCCCTTGAGCGCGGCAAGCTTCAACACGTTCACATCGAACTCGACGATCTCGCCACTGACTTCGACGTCGATGCTCGTGACGGGGCTATCGGCAAGTCCGCTGAATACTTGGCCAAGCTTTTCCATCAAAGGAATTCCCGGCCGCACTGTCTGGTCGATGATTCCTCCGGCGACGTTAACCGCGTCCGGAACGAGCTCGCCGTCGAGAGCAAGGCGCACAGAGCGGGCGACAGCCACTCCCGCTTTCTCCTGAGCTTCATCGGTGGAGGCGCCCAGGTGCGGAGTGAGGATGATGTTGTCGAGACCAAGCAGTTTGGAATCCGTTGGCGGCTCGTTAACAAACACGTCGAGGCCAGCACCAGCAATTTTTTTGGACGACAACGCCTCCACGAGCGCGTCTTCGTCGATGATTCCACCCCGGCTGCAGTTCACAATGCGCAGGGAAGGCTTCGCCTTCGCAAACTCCTCAGCACCAATGAGACCTGTGGTCTCCGGGGTGCGGGGAATGTGAATGGTGATGAAGTCTGCCTGCTCCATGACCTCATCCAGGGTGGCGAGTTGCACACCCAACTGCTGGGCCCGAGTGGGAGTGACGTAGGGGTCGTAGGCGATAATCGTGGCGTCAAACCCGGCAAGGCGTTGCGCGACGAGGGTACCAATTCGCCCGAGGCCAACAATGCCGATCGTCTTCTCAAAGAGTTCGGTGCCCGTAAAAGCGGAACGCTTCCACTCCCCCGCCTTTGCAGACTGGTTCGCATCCGGGATGAAGCGCGCAAGGGACAAAAGGTGCCCAATAGCAAGTTCGGCAGCCGACACGATGTTCGAGGTGGGTGCGTTCACCACCATGACCCCGGCTTCGGTTGCTGACTTCACGTCGACGTTGTCGAGACCAACACCCGCACGCGCAATGACCTTGAGTTGGCGACCGGCAGCGATCGCTTCGGCATCCATCTGGGTTGCCGAGCGGATGAGAATCGCGCTCGCCTCGGACAGTGCTGCGAGCAGTGCCGGGCGGTCGGTACCGTCGATCTTCCGGATATCAAAATCCGGACCGAGGGCATCCACTGTGGCGGGAGAAAGCTCTTCAGCGATCAGTACGACGGGCTTGGGCACGACAACACTCCTTTGATTGCAGCATGGGGCAGTGTGCGCCGCGACCCTGAGACGCCGGTAAGCACCCCACTCTACTGCTTACAGAATGGTGGACTGAAATTGTTGCGCTTGCCCGGCGCTACTGAATTACGAAGTTCAGGCCAGCGTAAGAACGTAGGCGATCAGACTGAGGCTCACGGCCGCAACCGCCCCGAGGCCGGCCAACATCATCACGGCAAGTAGCCCAACATTCCGCTTGCGCGAGATCCACAACGCGAGCGCGAACACAATTACCGGGAGCACCAAATTCGCGATGAGTGGAATCCAGGGTGTGGAGAGTTCCGCAAAACCGTTGAGGACTCGAACCTCATTGACTTTGGAAAGTTGGTCAAGCTTGCCGATGAAGTTCGACAGTGCGGAGAAAAGATTCCATGCGTAGGCAATTCCAAACAACACGATGACGGTGAGTCGGAACCACTGTCGTTTCTTCGCCGGTGTTGCCTCCGGCGTAGCGGCTGAATCGGTTGCGATTGGTTCAGGCGCCGTGGGCGTCGTCGGTTCGGCCTTCTTTTTCGGCTCCACCACACCGTTGGTCGCGGCCGCATTCTTTTTTACCATGTGCCTACCCCAGCCCGCCGAAGAGAATCGGCCACGGTGCCAGAACGAGCACTCCCACAAACAGCCACAGGAGTCTCCATCCGATCTTCTTCACTCTGAGCCACACGGCAATGGCCCAAATGAACGGGCTCGCAATGGCGAGGGCTTCGCCCACTTGGTACATGATGCTAAAAAACACGCCCTGTACCGGCACTGGGTTCACGAATCCGAGTACGGCCCAGCCCGCCGCATAAAGCAGGTACACGCCAGCAAGAATCCCTAGCACGACAAGAACTGCCGGGTGTAGCGGCTTCTTCGATGAGGCGGCAGGTTGAGAACCAGTCGACGACACCTTTTTCTCGCTCACCCGCGCGGGAGCACTGACGTGAGTTGGGTCGGTTTCGCCCGACCAACTCAGCGCTTCCCTATCCGGATCTTCAGCCATGCTAAAACCCTAGCGTGCTCGCCCAACCGACACTGCGGCGGATCGCGTGGTTGTCGTGGAGCGATTGCCCCCGCGAACGCCAGCTCGGTCGCGCTCGCGTATCGTCGACACCATGCCCAGTGATCGCACCTTGAAAACGATGAACACCGTCAACCGTCTGGTGCAACGCGTGAGCGGCGGAAAACTGGGCTGGGAGATGGGCGGAATGCCTGTGCTCGAGCTCACCACGATTGGCCGCAAGTCCGGCCAGCCACGCACGACCCTGTTAACGTCGCCATTGCAACTCGACGGAGCCTTTGTCGTGGTCGCTTCTCGCGGGGGCGACGACACGCACCCCGCTTGGTTCCTCAACCTGCGTGACAATCCCGAGGTAACCGTGGGAGTAAAGGGCGCAAAGCCAATCACCATGACCGCGCGCATTGCCAGCTCAGCAGAGCGGGCAGAACTGTGGCCACGGGTCACCGCTGACCACAAAAACTACGCCGAGTATCAGGAGAAGACCGAGCGGGAAATCCCCCTCGTTATTCTTGCGCCGTAGCCTGACCGAGGTCGATTCGCCGAGCGGAATGCCGGCTGTGGGCGATTGCCAATGAGGCGAGACCAAGAATGAGGACCGCGATTCCCAGGATGTAAATTCCGATACTGAGCCAACCGGTCGCCGGCTCGAGAAACGGGTAGGGGAACCATCCCGTGGCCGCACCGCGCAGCAGGGTAAACGCGAGCCAGGCGAGCGGAAAAATGACGACGATGCGCAGTCCAGTCCACCGCAGTGCAGGTCGTCCAGGCGAAAAAAGCCAGTCCAGAACGAGCACGAGCGGGATCCACACGTGCATGATCTCGCCTGGCCACGGGGACACCACAAAACCTTCGTCTGGAATTCCCCGCAGCGGTAACCACTATCGCCAGAATCGTGGTCAGAATCGTGAAGTAGGTGAAATACTCCCCGGGAACCATGTCGTTGTTGACTGTTTTCTCAACGATTTGAAACCCGAGAGCCGTCGCAAGGGTCGCTGCTGCTGCTAGACGCTGGGTGCCAGCAACTCTGCGGGGACCTGAAACCACGATCATTCGGCCAGACTCGCAATCCACTACGGCCAACGAGAGAAGGCCGCCCCTCACCGGGACGGCCTTCTCTACTCAGTCTCAACGGGGCGAGACGCGCACCATTTAGCGGGCGGCGGTTCCCTCCGTGTAGTCGTCATCCTTCTGTGCCCAGGCAAAGAGTTCACGCAACTTGCGGCCGGTCGCCTCGATCGGGTGTCCCTCGCCCTTGGCGCGCAGGGCGGTGAACTCGGGTGCACCAGCATCCTGATCGGTGATGAACCGTTCCGCGAACGCACCGTTCTGGATGTCGGAAAGAACACCCTTCATGTTTTCCTTGACACTTTCGTCGATCACGCGCGGGCCGGAGACGTAGTCGCCGTACTCGGCTGTGTCGGAAACGCTCCAACGCTGCTTCGCGATCCCACCCTCATTCATGAGGTCCACGATCAGCTTGAGTTCGTGCAACACCTCAAAGTAGGCAACCTCTGGCTGGTAACCAGCCTCGGTCAGCGTTTCAAATCCGTACTGTACGAGCTGGGAAACACCACCACAGAGCACTGCCTGCTCACCGAACAGGTCTGTCTCAGTTTCTTCGGTGAACGTGGTCTTGATGCCGCCGGCACGCAAGCCACCAATCGCCTTGGCGTAGCTGAGCACGAGCGGCCAGGCTGCACCCGTTGCGTCGTTCTCGACAGCCACGATGACGGGGACACCGCGTCCCGCTTCGAACTCGCGGCGCACAACGTGCCCTGGACCCTTGGGGGCCACCATGATGACATCCACGCCCTCTGGTGCCTCGATGTAGCCGAAGCGAATGTTGAACCCGTGGCCGAAGACGAGCGCGTCACCCTTGGCCAGGTTGTCCTTGATGTCGGCGGCGTAGAGGCCACGCTGGTGCTGGTCTGGGGCCAGGATGACCACCACGTTCGCCCAGGCCGCGGCCTCAGCGGACGGAAGCACAGTGAATCCGGCCTCTTCCGCCTTTTGCTTCGACTTCGAGTCGGGCTTCAGACCGATAACGACCTCGACTCCGGAGTCGCGAAGGTTCTGCGCGTGGGCGTGACCTTGCGATCCGTACCCAATCACTGCAACCTTGCGGCCTTGAATGATGGACATGTCGGCGGCGTCGTCGTAAAAAATTTCGGCCATGAGGTGTACTCCTTGTTGGTTGTGAGTGTGACGAGTAATTAGTTCTTGTGAACGCGTTCGGTGATGCTCTTAGATCCACGACCCATCGCGAGCAGCCCAGACTGTGCGATCTCCCGGATCCCGTAGGGCTCAAGCACACGCAGAAGCGCTTGAGTCTTGCCGGAGTCGCCCGTGACCTCAATGATGAGGGCATCGGTGGAAACATCCACGACCCGGGCACGGAAAAGGTTTGCCGCCTCAAGGATCTGACTCCGCGTTGCGTTGTCCACCTTCACCTTGATGAGCAAGTGTTCCCGCTCCACAGACTGTGTCGGGTCGAGTTCGACAATCTTGATCACATTGATCAATTTGTTGAGCTGCTTGGTGACCTGTTCAAGTGGTCCCTGCTCGACGTCGACAACAACGGTGATGCGGGAGAGTCCTTCAATTTCGCTCTTACCGACAGCCAACGACTCGATGTTGAACCCTCGTCGAGCGAACAGTCCGGCGACCCTGGTGAGAAGGCCTGGCTTGTCTTCAACGAGTAAGGAAAGTACGTGACTCATGACTACTCCTCCTCCCATTCAGGCGCCTTCTCGCGCGCATACTGCACGCTGGAATTCCCCACGCCTTGCGGAACCATCGGCCACACCATGGCGTCAGCACTCACGATGAAGTCGATGACGACGGGGCGATCATTGGTCTCATTGGCGAGTTTGATGGCCGCATCCACCTCCTCCTTTTTCGTGACCCGAATACCGAGAGCGCCATACGCGTCGGCCATTTTCACGAAGTCGGGGATCATCACGGTGTCATGACCGGTGTTCAAATCGGTAAACGAGTGACGCCCGTTGTAAAACAGGGTCTGCCACTGCCGCACCATCCCTAGGGAGGAGTTGTTGATAATCGCGACTTTGATCGGAATGTTGTTGATCGTGCACGTAGCAAGTTCCTGATTGGTCATCTGGAAGCAGCCGTCGCCATCGATCGCCCACACCGTGCGGTCGGGGTTGGCGACTTTCGCGCCCATCGCTGCGGGCAGTCCGTATCCCATCGTTCCTGCGCCGCCAGAGTTCAGCCATGCGTTGGGCCGTTCGTACTTGATGTACTGAGCCGCCCACATCTGATGCTGGCCGACGCCGGCCGCATAGATCGCTTCGGGTCCGGTGATGGCTCCGATGCGTTCGATGACGTACTGCGGCGAAAGGAGGCCGTCTTCCGGCTCGTCGTAGCCGAGCGGGAAGCGTGTTCGCAATTCGTTGAGTCGAGTCCACCACGCGGCAATGTCTGGTGTCGTCTTTTTCGCAACGTCGGCAAAAGCCGCGGTGAGATCAATGATCACGTCTTTCGCGTCACCGACGATGGGGACATCAGCGATACGAATCTTGGAGATCTCGGCCGGGTCAACATCCACGTGAATGACCGTGGCGTCGGGCGCAAACTCGTTCGGTTTGCCGGTTACCCGGTCATCGAATCGGGCGCCAAGTGCAATCAGAACGTCGGATTCCTGCAGGGCGAGAACCGCTGGAACAGTGCCGTGCATTCCAGGCATTCCGAGGTGCTGCTCATGGGAGTCGGGGAAGGCGCCACGGGCCATCAGCGTGGTCACCACGGGTGACCCAGTTGCTTCCGCGAGCGCAAGCAACTCCGCAGAGGCCTCTGCGCGAATGACGCCACCGCCAACATAAAACACGGGCCGCTTTGCTTCGGCAATCAGTTTCGCTGCCGCCTGAATTTGCTTGCCATGCGCTTTCATGACGGGCCGGTACCCGGGGAGTTCCATCTTCGGCGGCCAGTGGAACGGCGCGCTAGCTTGCTGCGCGTCCTTGGTGATATCGACGAGAACCGGACCCGGGCGTCCCGTTGACGCAATCAGGTATGCCGCGGCAAGGGTTGCTGGAACATCTTCCGGCTTCGTCACAAGGAAGGAGTGTTTCGTGATCGGCATCGTAATTCCCACGATGTCGATTTCCTGGAACGCGTCGGTTCCCATCGACGTGGAAAACACTTGACCGGTGATCGCCAAGAGCGGCACAGAGTCCATGTGCGCGTCCGCGATCGCCGTGACCAGGTTTGTTGCGCCAGGGCCACTCGTAGCAATCGCCACGCCAACCTTGCCGGTCGAGGACGCGTATCCCTCCGCAGCGTGGCCTGCACCCTGCTCGTGGCGCACGAGAATGTGACGAATCACTTTCGACGACATGAGCTCGTCGTAAAACGGCATGATCGCGCCACCCGGAAGGCCAAAGACTTCCTTGACTCCGAGCATCTCCAGTGAACGGAGAATTGCACCGGAGCCTGTCAGCACTTCTGCTTTCGCAGCGCTCGCCGATTTCTTGGGCGGAACGAGCGAGTCGGTCGCCTTCGGCTTGGTTGGCACGGGTTTTGATTCCGTGGGCATGTGTTGCCTGTCCTTTGCGGTTGATCGTGATGGGCGTGAAGCTACCCGGTGATCGCGCCCTCAGCGGCCGAGTGCACGAGCTTGGAGTATTTTGCGAGAACGCCACGGGTGTAGCGAGGAGCAAGCGGAGCCCAGCCTTTGCGGCGAGCTTCGAGCTCTGCCGGTTCGACAAGTAAGTCGAGTGAGCGAGCTGCGATATCGACCCGTATCAGATCACCATCGCGCACGAAGGCAATGGGTCCTGCATCCACTGCTTCGGGAGCTATGTGGCCGATGCACAGGCCGGTTGTGCCGCCTGAAAATCTGCCGTCTGTTAAGAGTAATACATCTTTTCCTAGACCGGCGCCCTTGATGGCGGCGGTGATCGCGAGCATCTCCCGCATTCCCGGCCCGCCCTTGGGGCCTTCGTAGCGGATGATGACGACATCGCCCTTGCCGATTGCTCCCTCAGTGAGGGCATCCATTGCTGCGCGTTCACGTTCGAACACCCGCGCAGGGCCCTCGAACACATCCGCGTCGAATCCGGCAGTCTTGACAACTGCGCCGTCGGGGGCGAAGGATCCGTGCAAAACGGTAAGCCCGCCTGTTGCGTGAATCGGGTTGTCAAGAGTGCGCAGAACTGTGCCGTCCAACGGCATCGGGTCTAGCTCAGCAAGGTTCTCGGCGACAGTCTTGCCCGTAACAGTGAGCGCGTCACCGTGGAGCAAACCAGCATCGAGAAGCGCCTTCATCACGACGGGCACACCACCGTGACGGTCAACATCATTCATGACGAATTGACCGAACGGCTTCAGATCACCGATGTGCGGAGTCTTGTCGCCGATCCGGTTGAAGTCGGCGAGGGTCAAGTCGACGTCTGCCTCGCGCGCAATAGCGAGCAAGTGCAACACAACGTTTGTTGAGCCGCCAAACGCCATAGCGACGGCGATCGCGTTCTCGAACGCCTTTTTGGTCAGGATGTCGCGAGTGGTGATGCCAAGGCGCAGCATGTTCACCACTGCTTCACCGCTGCGGTGCGCGAAGTAGTCGCGGCGGCGGTCTGCTGCTGGCGGAGCGGCCGAACCCGGCAGGCTCATTCCGAGCGCTTCTGACACGCTCGCCATGGTGTTTGCCGTGTACATTCCTCCACAGGCACCCTCGCCTGGAGCGATCGCACACTCAATGCGGTGGGCGTCGATCTCAGACATCGTGCCGGCCTTCACGGCACCGACTGCTTCAAAGGAGTCGATGATCGTGACGTCCTTCTCGGTTCCGTCGCTGAGCTTGACCCAACCTGGGGCAATCGATCCGGCATAGAGAAAGACACTGGCAAGGTCGAGCCTGGCCGCCGCCATGAGCATTCCGGGCAAGGACTTGTCACAACCGGCAAGCAGCACGGAGCCGTCGAGACGCTCTGCCATCATGACCGTCTCAACCGAATCGGCGATGACCTCGCGACTCACGAGGGAGAAGTGCATGCCTTCGTGACCCATCGAGATTCCGTCGGAGACGGAGATCGTGCCGAACTGGAGCGGGTAGCCGCCGCCGGAGTGCACGCCCTCTTTCGAGGCCTGTGCGAGGCGGTCGAGGCTGAGGTTGCAGGGAGTGATTTCATTCCACGAACTTGCAATACCAATTTGTGGCTTATCCCAATCAGCATCACCCATGCCGACCGCGCGGAGCATTCCGCGGGACGTCATGGCCTCGATGCCGTCGGTAACGACGCGGGAACGGGGCTTCATGTCAGGCTCAGGCATGCAACCGAGTCTAGAACTTTGCGGCGGCTTCTCCATTCCGCGTTACCGCTAGGGGCTTCGGATCACCGTTCCGAATCGTCTTCGGTTCGAGCCGAGGCGTCACGAATCGCTTGTTCTAGCTCGTCGACCAGTAGCGAACCGGGGGCAACGACACCGGTCCGATAGCCTGCCCGGCCCGCCATATGGGCCGAGATTGGCGCTGTCACCATTTGGAAGATCATCACGAGCCCCAGCACGAGTGTGGCCCGCCAACTACGAACCTGAAGAGCGAGGGCGATCAGAAAAAACATCAACCCAAGAATTTGCGGCTTCGTTGTTGCGTGCATTCGCGCTATGGCATCAGAAAAGCGCAGTAGTCCCACGCCAGCAGCGAGCGAAAGGAATGCGCCCAGAATCAGAAATACCGCCGAGAGCACGTCAATTACGGTGTCGAGAATCATGAGTCCCCCCTTCTCTGCACATAGCGGGACACGGCGAGAGCGCCTAGGAACGCGGTCGCGGCAAGTACCAGCATCAGAAGGATGTTGCGCCCGTGGCCGTTGTAGAGCATTTCAGCGCCAATCGCGCAAATGATGACGGTGAGAAGCATGTCTGACGCGATCATCCGATCCAAAATCGTGGGGCCACGCACGATTCGGAACAATGCCATCACGGCAGCCAGCGTCAGCAACGCACCCGCAAGTACAAACACCCACTCACTCATCGATCGTCGCCTCCCCACGAAGGTGTGCGAGGTCTTCTGCGGACCCAATCGCCAAGACGAGCCGCTCCTCCATGGCCAACGCACTGCGACGAATGGCGTCCACGTCAGCGAGCGTTCGCGTCGGAAACGCATGCAGAAACAGAATGCCTCGTTCGCGGTCGGCCTCGACTACGAGCGAGCCAGGTATCAGCGAGATCGCAATCGCCTCCAACGTCAAAATCAGGTCAGATCTGGTGCGCAATTGAACCTTGACGACGGAGGAGCGCGGGATGGGCCTTGGATCCAGGCCTTGAAAAGCAACTTGGAAGGAGCTTGAGACAACATCCGCGAAGAAGCGGACAAGGAACACCGCGAGGTACCAAAGGTTGAGACGTCCAGACAGTTCGACCGGTGGAAGATAAAAAAAGCGGGTAACCACGATGGCCGCGACAATTCCTGAGAGCGCACTCACCACGCTCACCTGCCCCCACAACACCATCCACAGCACGACGAGTCCCGCGAGGAGCGGCAGCTGCCTCCACCACCGACGGCCGGCTTCCCGGCCGCTCACGCGGGGAGCACCGTCAAGCTCTTCGCCACTGGCCGCGCCTACGTCATTCATTGCGACTCCCCAGTGAATACCGTCGTCACGTAATATTCCGGGCCGTCAATGTTTGCCCCAGCACGCGTGCTGATCTCAAACAGAGGCCCGGCCAACAGCGTCAACGCAACAGTGACGGCGACCATCGCTGCCGTCGAGGCCACCATGATGCGAGGGAGCTTGCGCGAAGATTTGACGTCCGTTGATACGCCAACTGTTCCGGCCGGGGGAAGCGAGTCGACAACGTTCTCGAGTTCGTCCGGCTTTCGCCAGAACGCGAGATTCCACGCGCGTGCGAGCGCGTACAGCGTGAGCAGTGACACGATAGCTCCCGCGGCGATGAGCACCCAAGCCAACGTCGTGCCCTCCTCAGCGCCGGCCTGAAAGAGCGCAAGTTTCCCGAGAAATCCGGAAAACGGTGGAATTCCCCCAAGGTTCAACATGGGAATGAAGAAGAGGAACCCAATGATGGGGCTGGTCTTGAGCAGACCAGCGAGCCGGTTGAGGGAGGTTGTCCCTCCCACGCGCTCAACCAGACCGGTCGCCAAAAACAAGGTGGTCTGAACGGTGATGTGGTGCACGACGTAATAGATCGCAGCAGATAACCCTGCCGCTGTACTCAACCCGATGCCAAACAGCATGTACCCGATGTGGCTGATCAGCGTAAACGAAAGCAGTCGCTTAATGTCGGTCTGCGCAACTGCGCCCAAAATGCCAATGATCATCGTCAAGGCGGCAACAATCAGGATCGCAGTGTTGAGGTCGTTTGAGGTGAACACGATCATCTCGGTACGCATGATCGCGTACACACCCACTTTTGTGAGCAATCCCGCGAACACTGCCGTGACCGGAGCGGGGGCGGTCGGATACGAGTCGGGGAGCCAGAATGCCAGCGGAAACACTGCTGCCTTAATACCGAACGCGACGAGCAACATGGCGTGCAGGATGAACTGAATATCCTGCGGAAGCTCGGCAAGGCGAACCGAGAGCTGGGCGATATTGACCGTGCCCACTGCGCCATAAATCATCGCAATTGCCGCGAGGAACAGGATTGACGAGAGAAGGCTCACAATGATGTACGTCACACCGGTACGGATTCTCTGTTCGGTTCCACCGATCGTGATGAGGACGTAGCTTGACACGAGGAGAATCTCGAAACTCACGTAGAGGTTAAACAAGTCACCCGCGAGGAAGGCGTTGAACACCCCCGCAGCCAGGATGAGGTAGCTGGGGTAGTAAATGGAGACGGGGGTTTCGCGGTCGCCATCGGCAATCCCCTGGCCGACGGAGAACACGAGCACGGCGAGCAGCACCGCCGCCGAAACTACGACAAGTAGCGCAGACAAACGATCAACCACAAGCACAATCCCGATGGGTGCTTGCCAGCCGCCCACCTCCACCGCGATCGCACCGTGAAGGTCCACCGCGATGAGCAAAATCACGCCAAGAACCAGCACGGTGAACAGGGTCACCACTGCGACGACAGTTTGAACCCGTGGACGCCGAGCCTGCGCAAGTGCAACGGCCGCCCCCAGCAGGGGAAGCAGCACGACGATGGGGACTATGGTGTTCACTTCTCCACCCCTTCGTTTGACTCCGACGATATTGGGGTGTTTTCCGACTCGTCCAGATCAACGGCGGAGGAGACTGCCGCTGTCGCTTGCGTTCCAAACTCGGTGTCATCGTCGGAAGAGACTGCCGCCTCATCCGCAGAGGGGTCCCGCAGGGCGATTGCGGCATCCTCGGTGTCGTCCTGCACATCGTCATCGTGAGCGAGACGCCATGATCGATAGATCAACGCCATGAGGAATGCGGAGATTCCAAACGTAATCACGATCGACGTGAGTACGAACGCTTGCGGCAACGGATCGGCGATCGGTGCTGTTTCGCCAAAGAATGGCGCAGCGCCTGCCCGCCCGGACACAATAAGAATCAACAAATTTGTTGCGTTGCCGACCAGCAGAAAGCCCAACAAAACTCGCGTCATGCTGCGCTCCATGAGCAAATAGATTCCGCAGGCGTAGAGCACTGCCATCGTGACGACAAGCACGAGAGAGACGCTCATATGGTGCTCCCCTCCGCCAGCTCGTCTGAGCTCTCCTCTTGCTGCCGGTCTACTTCGGCACCGAGGCTGCGCAACACGTCAAGGACCATTCCAATCACGACGAGGTACACCCCAATGTCGAACAGCGTTGAGGTTGTGAACTCGAGGTGTCCAAGCACCGGCACAGTGGCTTCGAAGAAATATGACGTGAGTGCGTTCGCCCCAAACAGCATGGGCACAACTGCTGTTCCGACGGCGAGAGCCAACCCAAGACCGAACAGCTTTCCGGCGTCGAGAGGCGTTGCAGCCCCCAACTCATAACGACCGCCGGCGAGATACCGCGCGGCGAGGGCGAACCCCGCGACCAGTCCGGCAGCAAAACCGCCTCCCGGATTGTTGTGGCCGGCGAAGAGGACAAAGACGGAAAGCACAATAATGCTGTGGAACAGCAGTCGCACCGTCACCTCAAGCAGGATCGACCGATTTTCTGGCGCGAGTTTGCGCCCGGCAAGCAGCCACGCGTTCCGCGTCGTCGAAGCGCCAACCCCCGGAACCCGCTCATCAGCGAGAGTCTCGGGTATCGGGGTCATGCGGGCCCGCACACCCCGCCGCAAGCTGCGCTGGTTGGCCCTGGGCAGCCGATCCGTTCTGGTTCGCAAGAACACCAGGCTCGCGACGCCGGTGGCTGCTGCGATGATCACCGCGAGCTCCCCCAGCGTGTCCCAGCTGCGAACATCCACCAAGATCACGTTCACCGTATTCGTCCCGTGCCCTCCGGCAAAGGCAATCGCGGGAAGATCCACCGAAACTGGCAGCGCCGTTCTCGCCCCGAGCGAGACGATTGCAACCACGGACATGAGCACGCCTACCGCGACCCCTAAAACAGCCCGCAGCGTTCGGTGCACAACCGTGTTGGCCTGCCCCAACCGCGCGGGGAGGCGTCGGAGCAAGAGCACAAACGCAATCAACGTCATGGTTTCCACGAGAGCCTGAGTAAGCGCCAAGTCTGGAGCGCCGTGGAAAGCAAACAGTGTCGCCATTCCGTACCCGGCGGCGCCGACCAACAGTGCAGCGTGGAATCGCTTCGTGGCGAGCGTGAGCGCGACCGCCGCAATCGAAATGATGACGCCGATAGCCAGTTGCGGCAGGCTGTCGAAAAGAAGCCACTCGGCTGGCCAGGTTTTGTTGAGCAGAAGAGTGGAGCCCACCGTGCCAATCAACACCAAGAGAATGATTCCAAGGTAAAACGGCAACGAACCACGCTGGGTGGTGGAGGTGACGCGAGCAGCCACTCGGTCAAGTCCCCGCATTGTCTTGCCATACATGCCCTGCGAGGTTGATGCCGGCGTGGTGCTTCGCTGCAATTCCTGTACCGGCCGACGCCGGAAAAATAGGGCGAGGCCAGCAACAATGGTCAGGGTTGATACCAGAAGCGGTGCATCAAATCCATGCCAGAGCAGTAGCTCATAGTCGTGGTCTGCCGAAGCGGAAAACTGCTGGGAGTACCCAGTCAAAACGGGATTGAGCGAACCGGCAAAGGGCGCAAGCACAATGCCTGCGAAGGCCAGTATCCCCGGCGAGAGCAGCAGAGAAACACTCTCATGAACCGGGCGCACGACCTCGACGTTCGGCTTACGCGCAAACGCGCCCCACAGGAACCGTGCCGTGTAGGTGACGGTAAGGGCTGACGCCACCCCGAGACCCACCAACACGATCCAGGGAACCAGCCCGTCGCCAAGCGAAAGCACGCCGGTCAGGTCAGAGGCGCGAGACGACCCTGTCACCTCGAGCAACGACTCCCAGACTGCCTCCTTCGCGACGAACCCCAACGTGAGGGGGGCTCCAATCATGGAGAGCGCCGCCGCTGTGGCAATGGCGGTAAGAAACGGCGCCTCCCGCCCCAAGCCGCTCAGCTTGCGCAAATCACGAGTGCCTGCACGGCGGTCGATGATTCCGACCACGAGAAACAGCGCTGCTTTGAACAGTGCGTGCGCGAGAAGCAGTGCCAATCCGGCCAACGCGGCAGTGCGCGTGCCGAATCCAACCATGACGGTCAAGAAGCCAAGCTGGCTGACCGTCCCATAGGCCAGGATCAGTTTCACGTCGAACTGGCGCAGCGCCTTGGCCGCACCGTAGATCATGGTGAGAACGCCGAGCGAAAGCAATACGATGCGCCATCCGGGTGTTGCGGCGAAGCCGGGTGCGAGTCTGGCGATGAGGTAAATCCCCGCCTGAACCATAGCCGCAGCATGCAGGTAGGCGCTCACCGGTGTCGGCGCGACCATGGCGGCCGGCAGCCACGACTGGAACGGAATGATGGCCGATTTGCTGAGTGCCCCGACCAAGATCAGCATCACCGCGACGACGACGAGAGGCGAGTCCAGCGCAATCTGCCCATCTTGGGCTAGCGCCACAAGTCCGGAAATACTCGTGCTGCCTTCGTTCACCGAAAGCATGACGAGCCCGACCAACATCACCAGCCCGCCGCTGGTCGTGACAATGAGCGCCTGAAGGGCTGCGCGTCTACTCGCACGCCTGCCGGTGTAGTGGCCGATCAGTAGGTAGGAGAAGACGCTGGTTGCTTCCCACAGGATGAACAACAGGTAGACGTTGTCGGCGATCACGAGGCCGTACATGGTTCCGGTGAAGGCCAGCAACACGGCAGCGAAGCGGCCGAGTCCCTCCTCCGATTGGGAGAAGTACTTTGCACAGTAGCTGAGGACCAGCGCCCCGACGCCGGTCACCACCAGCGCGAGAAGCCACGAGAGAGTGTCCAGTCGGACGCTGAACTCAATCCCGAGCGCTGGCAGCCACGAAACCGATTCGGCAGAGTCGCCGCCAGCCAACACCAGTGGGGTGAGAACAAGCGTGTGAACAAAGGCAGCGGCGGGCACAATCGCAAGGACCGGAAACACTCGTCGGCCCAGTCGCCTGCTCAGATACGGAACGACACTCTGCGCAACGAGGAACAGGGTAAGCAGAATAAGCATGCTTCCTCCTGAGCGTCAGTGCGGCAGGCGCTCGGCGCATGGAATTACCCCGAATTGTTGTACATCCGCAGTTACATTCTACTAGAGCGACTTTCTACCTCGTCGCGACGAGCACGAAAAAGTTGGGCCAAAAACAAGGCCACCGCGTCAGGATTTACCACGCGAAAGTCAGCGGCGGTGTCTCCTTCACCGACTTTGACCGAGAGATCTCCCTGTCGCAGCGCCCGAAATCCGTCTTCATCCGTGACATCGTCCCCAACGAAAACGACCGCGGATGCTCCCAGTTGTTCCCTCAAACGTGACAGTGCCGTTCCCTTGTCAGCAGTGTGCAGAGTGAACTCCAAAATATCTTTTCCATAGCGTGAAGAAACCTGATTTTCCCCGTCCAACTCGCCAACAACACGCAAAGCCACGGCGTGGGCAGCGGCAGCATCTTTTCGCGTGCAGAGTCTGGTGTGCAGTCCGCACCCGCTCGGCTTTTGCTCGATTCTGACGCCGTCAAATTCGCCTGCAACTTCGGTGAGCGCACGGTAGACGAGACCCAATAGGCTGCGTTGGCTGTCATCCAACTCGTGGCTGCTCTCCAGACCATCAACGCGAAACTCTGACCCGTGAGAGCCCACGAGAGCGACGCTGGAAGGAAATTGCGAAACACGTTCAAGACTGTCCAGGGCTCGCCCAGACACGACAGCGATGCGTGTGTCGGCAAGCTCAAGAAGGTCGAGCACTGCGGAACGGGCGAGCGGGAGTGCGCGGGCGTCTTCTGGATTGTCGACGGTCTCAGACAGCGTGCCGTCGAAGTCGAGGGCAATGAGAAGTTGATCGGTCAGTGCGATCCGGTCCACGGCGTCATCGAGGGCGATCGGTTCGGTCATGCGTCAGTGCCAGAAGGTGCTTCATCACCCTTGTCCGCGGAGGCGAGCCCGTTTCGCCCGTAGTGCTCGAGTTCCGCGAGGAACCCTGTCGACCACTTGGCGACGTCGTTCTCAAACACTCGCTTGCGTAGGCTCCGCATGCGTGACTCACGTTCCTTCTTCGGCATGTTCATCGCGGTGAGGATCGCCTGCTTCATGCCGTCGATGTCGTGGGGATTCACCATGACAGCTCGGGAAAGCTCATCGGAGGCACCAGCGAACTCCGACAAAATCAGCACACCGTCATTGTCAAAACGGGACGCGACGTACTCTTTTGCAACCAAGTTCATTCCGTCGCGAAGAGCCGTGACCAGCATGATGTCCGCCGCAAGATAGAGCGCAACCATTTCCTCGCGTGGGTAGCTGTGGTGGTGGTAGCTGATTGCCTGATGGCCAATTTCACTTGCATCGCCATTGATTCGACCGACGGTGAGTTCAATCTCATCGCGCAAGTCCATGTAGCTCTTCACTCGCTGGCGGCTCGGGCTTGCCACTTGCACAAGAACCACCTCGCCCGCGTTGACCGCGCCGTCCGACAATAGCTCCCCGTATGCCTTCAACCGGTGTCCGATGCCCTTGGTGTAGTCGAGTCGATCGACGCCCAACAAGACGACTTTCGGATTGCCGAGATCCCCGCGAATCTGGCGCGCCCTGGCCTGCACGTCCGGCCGCTCGGCGGTCTTCTGAAAGTACTCCGTGTCAATGGAGATCGGGAACTTCTTCGCGAGAACTCGACGAGAAGCGAGGTTGGCTTTCGCGGGAGCGTGCACGCGCACACCGGGGCTTGGGTCCTCGAGAGGCACCGTGATCTGCGAGCCCTTGGTGGTGAAGCCCTTCAGCCTGCGCACCGCTCGAGCGAAGTTGCCTGCGTCTGCTTCGCGCTGGAATCCAACAACGTCCGCCCCAAGAAGTCCTTCAATAATTCTGGTGCGCCACGGAAGCTGAGAGAACAGCCCGTACGACGGGAAGGGGATGTGGTTGAAGAATCCGATCGTCAGGTCAGGACGAAGTGTACGCAGCAGGTCGGGAACCAACTGCAATTGATAGTCCTGCACCCACACTGTGGCCCCCTTGGCTGCCACCTCTGCAGCATGACGAGCGAAGCGCGCATTGACCAGTTTGTAGGCGTCCCACCACTCCCGGTGGAATGAAGGAACGACAATCACGTCGTGGTACAGCGGCCACAGTGTGTCGTTGGAAAACCCTTCGTAGTAGTCCTCGACTTCCGAATCGGAGAGCCTGACCGGGACTAGACGCATCCCTCCGCTATCGAAGGGTTCCACGTCAATGTCTGCACGCCCTGGCCAACCGACCCATGCGCCGTCATGGTTTTGCATGACCGGCTCAAGTGCCGCAACGAGGCCGCCGGGGGAACGAGTCCAAGCTTGCTTACCGTCGCTGTCTTCGACACTGTCTACGGGCAAGCGGTTGGAAACGACAATGAAGTCGTAGAGTCGCTGTGTGGCTCCTGGTCGCGATGTCATTGTGTGTTGCTCCTGCCTACCGTCACGTTATCAGCAGTGACTGGATGAGCCCCGAATCCCATCCACTGGTCAGGCTCAGCTTCACGACATACACTGGAAGTACATGATTCGCATCGGAATGAGCACGTCTGCCGTCTTCCCGCTTTCCCCAGAGAACGCGTTCCGGCTGTCACGGCTCGCAGGATTCGACGGAATAGAAGTCATGGTCACCAACGACGAGGTGACTCAAGACGCCCGGGCCCTCCTTGAACTCTCGGAACGCTACGAGCAGCCCATCCTTGCTATTCACGCTCCCGTACTACTTCTCACGCACTTTGTGTGGGGTCGCGACCCACGCGTGAAACTTGAACGTTCGGCCGAACTGGCGCGCTCGGTGGGCGCAAAAACGGTCGTTGTGCATCCTCCCTTTCGTTGGCAGGCGCAATACGCGAAAGATTTCCTGCGGATCGTGCGCGAAACCGCACACACGTATGGGGTCGAAGTAGCGGTCGAGAACATGTTCCCGTGGAAAGTGGCTAGGCAAAACCTCAAGGCGTATGCGCCAAGTTCAGACCCCACGACGATGGACTGCGACGCGATGACGCTGGATTTCTCCCACGCCTCACTGTCCGGTCGCGACTCTCTCCAACTGGCCGTAGATATGGGTTCGAAACTGCGGCACGTCCATTTGTGTGACGGTTCCGGGTCGATGGAAGAGGGTCGTATTTTCGACGAGCACCTCCTGCCTGGGCGTGGCAATGAACCGGTGGCTGAAGTACTTGACTATCTCGTCCGACAGGGCTGGGAAGGCTCCGTCGTCGCCGAAGTCAATACTCGCAAGGCCAAGACGGAGGAAGAGCGACTCGCTCTGCTGCGCGAAACCTTGAGTTTTGCGCAAGCGCATCTAGGTACCGCCCGTCGCGGGTACTTTTGGCACCCGCATCCTCCTGCCATTGTCGGAGCGTTCCGTCGCGCAGGGCGACGGGCACTTGCCGCGCTTCGGTCACACGGCTGAGACCGGTACGAGCCCAAGCACTCTGGCCCTGCGCGTGCGACGAATCGCCACCAGGCCAATCACGACGCTGGCGATTCCGAACAACGCAAGCACGCTCGCGGCACCCAGTACTTGACTCGCTGCACCGCCCGCGATGATGCCCTGCATGCCTGACACTCCGTAAGTGAGTGGCAGGAAGGGGCTCACCCACTGAAACGGTGCTGCCAGCATTTGTAGCGGGTAGAGCCCACCAGTGGAAGTAACCTGCAAAGCCAACAGGAAGATCGAGACGACGAGTCCTCCGCGACCCAATCCAATTGTGAGCAAGTAGTGGAAGGCGGTAAACGCGGCGGCCATCAGCAAAGAGAATCCGAGTGTTGCTGGCAATGTGCTCCAGCTCGCCCCCACCACAGTGTGCAGGAGTCCGACGAGCAACAGTGCTTGAGCTCCGGTCACGGCAGCAGCCCGCGCGAGGGAATCAAACACCAACCGTCCGTTGCTCGCAGTCGACACCAACTCGCGTCGGTTCACGGGGCGGATCACGAGGAAGACAGCGAGAGCACCCATCCACAGCCCAAGCGGGATGAAGAATGTTGCGATGTTTTGGCCGATACCGGATACCTCGTTGTCCCGGGTCACCGTCACTGAAACTGGACTCGCCACCACTTCTGCGGAGGACGCTGCCGTGTCGCTATCCGTTGCGGGCACGCCAGCTGCACCGGCTGCGAGACCATCGGCGAGTTCGGTTGCACCGTCAGCCAACGCCCCGGCACCCTCCGCCGCGCTTGAGGCGCCACCGGTGAGACCGGCCAGTCCCGAAGCGAGCGAGGAGGCTCCTGAACGCAGGCCAGCGGAACCGGCTGCGAGTCGTGCCGCGCCCGAGGCGCTCTGGGAAATTCCACCGGTAACGCCGGTCACAGCACCACTAGTTTGAGCCGCAAGTGTCGCTCCCCCGGAAGCGGCGGCGCTGAGCTGGGCGGTCACCGCATTGACGGTAGCGAGCGCAACAGGGTCGTTGGGGTTCGCTTGCAGGTCAACATTGGCTGCCGCGAGTTGGGCGGCAAGCGCTGAGACCGACCCGGTGAAATTTGTCACCCCTGCGCTGATCCCCGCGAGCCCACTTGCACTGTTGTTAAGTTGCGAGAGCCCCGAGCTGAGGCCGTCAACGCCCTGCGTGTAGCTGCGGACGCCTCCCGCAAAGTCGGATGCTCCGCTGTGCGCTGATGCGACTCCGCCTGCGAGCTCTTCCAAGCCAGAATTGAGATCAGCGACTCCGCCAGAGAGCGACTCCGCGCCTGTTGCGGCCTCTCCGAGGGACTCGCCCAATTCACCAAAACTTGAGTAGATGCCCTCAAGGTACTGAGCAGTGATGGCCGTGCCAAATGCGTTTGCCATCGAATCACCCACCGACTGCGCGAGCGCACCGGTCAAATAGTTGTGCGCGTCGTCCGTCGTAATTGCCAGGTCGGCCCGTGTGGGTTCGCTCGTCGAAAGGGACAGGATCGACTCAGAGAAGTCACTCGGGATCACGAGTACCGCATACACCTCGCCCGCGGTGAGTGCTTCTTGGGCCTCGTCCTCGTTTGTGACAAGCCAATCGAAGCCCGCACTTCCGCCGGTAAGTTCCGTAACGAGTTGGCGGCCGGCAAATACCGGCGACTCGGTACTGTCGCTCGCGGTCGTGTACACCAGGGTGTCGTTGTTCACGATCGCTGCAGGAATCCGATCAATCGCGGTGTCCGCTTGGGACAGCGCGCCGACGAAGAGCCCAGCGAACGCGAGCGGTACGAGAACGACCGCAACCACGCCGAGCCATTTCAGCCAAGGGGTTCGCGCACCCTCCTGTCGAGAACGGCGAGCCCGTGTTGACACGCTCATGAGTTGTTACCTTCCGTCGTACCTGCTGTGTTCACTTGAAGTCGGTCAAGCTCAGGGGCAAGCTCCAAGCGCAGCACCTCCCGATCAGGGATCTGGCCTTGAGAGAGCGGCCGGGTGGAACCGATCACGATTGTGGTGTGTGCCGGCGCAATCTGGGTGACCGCGCTGAGGAATGCCTGATCTTCGTTTGGACCACCGAATGGCTCCGGAAGATCCAACATGACGATCGTTGGCGACTCGGCGAGCGCGACGCTCGCGAGCGCAATCGCGCGCTCTAGCCTGGGCAAACTTCGAATGCCGACCTCGGGGCTAATCGGTGTGGCGCCACGCACGTCAACCGTCTCGGAGACGAGTCGCATCCGCTCTCTCGCGACCCGACGCGCGGTCCATGCCCGGTACCAGGGAAGAGTCACGGCAAGCCGCTCTTCCATGAGCTCTCGCCAGTTTGGGTCGCGCCACGCGCCATCGCCGGAGTGATTCCCTGAATCACCCGTAGTCATTCCGCCCACGTCGATCATGGCGACACGGCGTGCGACGCGGTCACTCTCCGACGGCAACGGATGTCCGGCAACCTGCACACGGCCACTGTGGAGGGTGAGCCGCCCGGCCAGCGTCGCGGCGAGAATCCGTCGGTCAAATGCGGGGCCACTCGCCAGCAGCACGGCACCTTCCGGGAGGACGAAACTGATGGGGCCAACACCAGCCGCGTCTGGTTCTAGCGGGGAACCAGTCACGAGGTCTTCAGCGGTGATCGCCATCCCCTGTTGCTCACGTGCCCACGCCGAGGCGGTGATGTGCTCGCGCAGGCTTTCGCCTTCGATGTCGACATTGGGCAGGATGCGGTTCAACCATGCCGGCATCCACCACGCTGCCCGGCCCATGAGCGCCATGAGCGCCGGCCCGAGTGTCATCCGCACCAAGAACGCATCGAACGCAATTCCCGTGGCAAGCCCCAGAGCAATCGGCTTGATCATGCCGGAGCCTTCGGGAACGAACGCGAAGAAGACGAAGAACATGATGAGCGCAGCTGCCGTCACGACCCGCGCACCGTTCGCGAACCCTCGCGGAATCGCAGCTTTCGCCCGTTCACTCCGAGAGCCGACTCCGTGCACAAACTCTTCACGCATTCCGGAAACGAGAAACACCTCGTAGTCCATGGCGAGACCAAAAAGCACCGCCATGAGGAGGATGGGCATAAAGCTCAGAATGGGTCCGGCCCGTTCAAGCTGTACGAGCTCGCCCAACCAGCCCCACTGAAACACGGCGACGGTCACACCGAACGCGGCAACGACAGACAGCAAGAAGCCCAGTGCCGCTTTGATGGGCACGAGCACCGACCTGAACACCATCATGAGCAACACAATTGACAGGCCCACAACGATGAGCCCAAACGGAACAAGGGCATCACTTAGCCGACTGGAAATGTCGATTCCCACTGCCGTGGTTCCCGTCACCCACAAGGGCGTGCCGTACTTCTCTTCAATAGACGGGGCCAGATCGCGCAGGGATTGCACGAGTACTTTGGTTTCTTCTGCCTCTGGGGCGCTCGACGGAACGACCTGAATGATGGCCGTATCCAGGCCTGCATCCGGGAGCCCTCCACTGACCCATTCCACCCCGTCCAGGTCGCCAATTTCCGCGGCAATGCCGTCCAGGTCATCCATGATGTTCGTCGTTTGTGTGATGTCAACGGCGACGATGAGCGGACCGTTGTATCCCGCGCCGAAGCCTTCGGTGACGAGGTCGTACGCCTGCCGTTGTGTGGATGCGGCGGGCTCGGAGCCGCCATCCGGAAGGCTCAGTTGAAGGGAGAATGCAGGGATCGCGAGCACGCCCAGAAGCCCAACCACGCCGACAGTGGCGACGATCGGATGTTTGAGAACCCCAGTCACCCACCGCAAACCCATGCTCGACTTGCCGCCACTGTCCGCAGCGAGTGCTCTCTTTGCCGAGCGAGATCCCTGCTTTGGACGCAAACGCTCGCCAGCAAGACCAAGCAGCGCGGGAAGAAGGGTGGTGGCCACACCAATCGCAATGAGCACAGCAAAGGCCGCACCGATTCCCATGACGCTCAAGAACGGGATGCCTACGACAAGCAGCCCGAGGAGAGCAATGATCACGGTAATGCCCGCAAACACGACGGCGCTTCCTGCGGTGCCGACAGCCTTGGCAGCAGACTCTTCAACTTCTTCGCCCGCCGCCAACTGATTTCGATGTCGCGAAAGGATGAACAGCGTGTAGTCGATCCCGACGGCGAGACCGATCATGAGTGCAAGGAGCGGCGCTGAACTGGAAATCGTCGTAAACGCCGACGCGGCGGTGATCCCACCAATCACGATGCCGACACCGATGAGGGCGCTGAGGAGCGGCATCCCCGCAGCCAACAGTGATCCAAAGGTCACGAGCAGCACGATTCCTGCGAACACCACTCCGAAGATTTCCGTCACGGTAATCCCGAACGAGGTCTCTTGGAAGACCTGGCCGCCAAACTCGACGCGCAATCCTGCATCCTCCGCAATGGAGGACGTCACGATGAGCTCCGACAGCGTCTCTTCCGTGACGGCTGAAGACGCGCCATCAAATTGGATGCGCGTAATTGCCATCGACTCGTCGTCGGTGACTTGGTTGCCGGCGTATTCGTCGAACGGCGTGGTTGCCGAACTAATTCCTGACACCGAACGAACAGCGGTGGCCATGTTAAGAATGGCGTCTTCGTAGGGGGCGTCTGTGACACGATCGCCTTCGGGTGCGACGAACACCACTTCGGCGCTGGCTCCTGCAACCTCGGGGAAGACCGCGCTGAGTCGGTCTAGTGCCTGTTGCGATTCCGTACCGGGGATGACAAACGACTCTTGAGACTGTCCCCCAAGCGCGATTCCGCCGCCGAGGATTCCAATCAGCAAAGCAAGCCAGACCGCGACAATGCGCCACGGGCGCCGATAAGAGAACCGGCCGAGCCGGTAGAGGATGGTGGCCACTGAGCTATCCCTTGGTTTTTATTGGGGCAAGAAGTTCGCCCAGAATGCGAATGAGAACGGTACGAGTTTCTTCGCGAGGAGTGGGCTCAAATCCCATGCTGCGCTGGGATGCCAGAAGGTAGGCAGCGCCGCCAAGGGCAACTCCGAACCGCATCCAATCCTCGGTTGTGCTCGCGGTGGTGAAGAAGTATTCGGCGAGACGAAGCACGGAGGCATTCGCAAGGTCGATCACGGGAACGCCCACGAGCGAGGGGCCTTGGTTGATGAAAAAGTTCACTTCGAGGGAGTGATCGAGCAGGAAGTCGACGAACTCTTCGATGAAACGGGTGCGGCTTGCGCGAGTGCGCGGGCGCGACTCCAGTTGGTCGAGGATGGTGTTCATGACCGTGATCGCGGGCTGGACGGCCGCACCAAGGAGGGCGTCCTTTGACTCGTAGTGATAGAGCACGCTGGATTTTGAGACGCCAGCAAGTTCGGCAATGCGATGCAGCGAAGTGCCAATGTAGCCAGCTGTCGCGAACTCTTCGAGCGCGATCACACGCAAGTCTTCGGCACGGCTGGACATACAACAACGGTAGCTGACCGATCGGTCAGGAACTGTCCGATCGGTCAGTTTTCGGGTGAATTCTCAGGAACATCTCACCTTTGTGTCGCCTGTGCATCAGCTCTGCGAGTTCCCCCTCCGCGGTAGACGCGATAGCGTTGCACCGTGCGAAAATTCATCTTTAGTGGCACGATGCTCAGCGCGCTGTTCGGCGGCTGGAGCACCGTGCAGGCGACACGCAAGGGTCCGCGCGATTGGCGCTTGGCTCTCTTGTGGATCGTCTGGGGGCTGAGCATTGCCGTTGCAGTTGGCACTGTCCTCAAAGAAAACGACATTGACGAGCTTGAGGAGTAAGAATGATTAATCCTGATTTTGGTTGGGGCATTGGCCACGGTTTCCTGTCGCTCGTGAGCGGGCTGTTTTCCGCAGTGGCGGGGATTCTCATCTTCACGGTCACCGTCGCCGTGCTGTTCCTCCTCGTGCGTTTCCTTCTCGTGGGCACACGTGCGGCTCAGCTGTATGTCGCGAAGCATGAACCTGCTCGGCCCGCCACTCCAGCCGCGCCAACTGCGCCCACCGCGCCCGCTGCTCCTGCCGCCTCGGCTTCTGCAACGAAAGTTGCGCCAAAGACCGCGACCAAAGCCACACCAGCTGCTTCCGCCTCGAAGTCGACTACCGTGACGAAGCCGGCCACAAAGCCGGCCGCCAAGTCCGCGTCGTCAGCGAAAGCTCCGGCCAAGCCAGAGTCCAGCGTTCCGCGCACGCCGAAGGCCGCCTCCAAGTCCACGCCGAAGAAGGCTGCACCGAAGAAGCCGTAGGCATCCTAAGATGGAGTCATGAACGGTATCGGATTCGTCGTCTCTCTCGCGCTCTTCGTCCTGGGCCTGTACCTCATGGGCATCGCCTTCGACGTTGCTGAGAACATGGGGCTCGTCACCTTTGCTGGCGGCCTTCTGGCCGTCTCAGCGGGAGTCTTCATCCCGGTGCACATCATGCACCGCATCGACCGCTAATCCGGCGCGAAACCGGCTGCGTCTAGATCGACCTCGCCCACAGCAGTCTCAACGGCACCAGTCGGGGAGGAATCCGTTGATTCCCCTGTCCGAGGCACCGTCCGTGAGTTTCACAAAACTGACGGAACTGGCGCTGTAGCCATTCACGATCGGGTAGAAGTCTGGAGTCCCTTCGCTGGAGATCACCTCGACAGCGAGATACTCCCCGTTCGGCGACAGGCAGTAGTCGCGGATTGTGGTCCCCGGTGACGTGGTCCGATACAGTTCGCGGTCGCCATCCGGTCCCGTCGCGACGATGACGGACGTGAGGTCATTGCTCGTGGCACCGGGCTTGATCTCGGTGTACTCCTGGATATAGCTGTTCTCGGTGAGCAATACGAGCTTGCCGGGGTAAAGGGTGTCTGGCAGGTTGGGGACAGGCAAGTCAAAGGCCTCGGTCACCCCCGTGGCTAAGTCGATAGTCGATCCGGTCAGCGGGTCCGCGACGATGAGTTGCACCGTGCCGGGGATGAAGCCGCGCATCTCAACATGCTGCCCAAGTGGAGTCGGCTCCTCATCAGAGAGCGTGTCGATGAGGTACAACTGCAGGTCTTCACTGTGCACAACAATCGAGGTGGTTCCTGGAACGAACGTCCAGTCCATGACCGGAAGAGCTTCACCTCCGAACCCGACCACCTCCTTAGGAACGGCCGATCCGCTCGTGAAATCATATAGATAAAGTGCGTTCTGCGGGCCATCTGGATTCCCATAGCCCGCGTTGAGAATGTAACCGAACAGGTCGCCAGAGCTTGCCGCGTGGAGGTTTCGGATAGTTTTCGCTCCGGGCACGCTGATCGGCATCTGCACTCCGTCAGTCAGCGACGCCACGGTCAGAGCAGGATTGTCGTCCTCATCGAGAGTCACGACCGCAAGAAGATTGTTTAGCGTGACGTAGTCCTGAATTCTCGGGGCTTCGAACACCGACTCGCTCTCGCTGCCATTTGGAATGCTCTTGCGAAGGATTCGATCGGGTTGATCTTCGCCACTGGCTGTCTGTCCTGTATCCCGTTGGAGAGAGTACACAGCAATGTCGGGGGTGGTGAACCTGACCTCGAGCGTCGCATTGATGCCCGTGGTGGCCCCCCGTGTGTCAATACTCACGACGTATTCGGTCCCGTAATCGAGCATGGAGGCGAACGTCACGGTGACCGTGTTTTGGCTGACGCTCACCTCCGCGTCAGTCGCCGGCGAGACGACAACGTCGCCCACCGGGACATCCGCGAGAGGCTGATTGGTGTGCACCAACACACGTTGGCCCGCGCGGGAGATCAACGCCTGCAAATTCATCTCAGTGTTGCTGACACGAGGTCCTTGGGTGGCATTCACGACCCCTAAACCGCTCGCCACCACGCCGAGAATGACGATGATGCTTAAGCTCAGGCGTCGAAAATGAGTCCGTTGCCGCTGATCGGCACGGAAACTAGGGTTCGGAAGATCAATAGACATACGGCTGCGCTGGTTGGTCGATGACGTCGATGTCAGTCGGAGTAAGGACGAAAGCCTGCACGCTCCGGATGCTCGGGTTCGGGATAAATGAACCAGTAACACTCACCCAGTCGTCGGTATCAAATTCGTCTTGCCAGCCCGGCAAATACACGGGCACGCCAATGGGCTGGGCATCGACGGCGCAACACGTGATCACAAACCGTGCGACGTAGAAGACGTCGTCTGGCGAATCAGTGTCCGGAGTGATGAAACCCACCACGGTGGGCGTCTTCCCGGCGAAGAACTCTTGATCTGCTCCTTGTCGCAGCAGTCCAGCCCAGTCCTTGACCGTGAAGGAACTGTAGTCTCCACCAACCAGACTGACCGACTCGCTCTGCGAAACCGTGGACACAGATCCGTTGATATCCCTCTGCGCCACCGTCGAGGTCGTCAGGATGGTGGGCGGCAACACCAGCAAAGCCCCTGCGCTCACCAGGACGAGCACAACGCTCACGCCGGTCCACCAACCGGTTGACCGCGAAGAAGGTTCGGCGTGGTCGTGGCCGTCCTCTTCGGCTTTGGCGGAGGGAAGGAGCGCAAAGGCCAGGAGCACAAAGACCGCGGCGATGACCGCCATCACCACAGTAAAGACAAAATATCTAGGGTGGATGTACAGGCCGAGTTGGTCGGTCATGGCCAGCCAGGTGGTGGCGACGATGCCGATCAGGCTGAGGACAATGCCGCGCCAATGGCTCAGGAAACGACTAGGCAAGAAGGTTCACCCCAAATCCGAGAATCATGCAACAGAGGCCAACGATCACGGTGATTCTCACCAGAGTCGCCGTCGTGAAGGTGGTCCGCAACAGGGCGAGCATCTTAACGTCCACCATCGCTCCGAATGTGAGAAACGCGACGATGCTTCCCGGCATAAACGTGGAGCCGAAGGACAAAATGAAGAAGGCATCCACGTTTGCGCAGATCGCGATCACGAACGCCAACGCCATCAACGCCAGCACGGACCAAATCGGGTTGGAACCCAAGGCGAGCAAAATGTCGCGGGAGACCCCCACTTGAATCGCGCCGGCAATAGCAGAACCGATGACGAGGGCGGGCAGCAGAGTGCTGGTCTCCTCGGCAAAACCGGTCACGCTGCGGCGCAACCGATTCCCTCGCGTGGGATTCGCTTGATGCGACTGGCAGCTGGTCTCGAATTGGGTGGTCAGCAGTTCGTGTTGGCGCGGGTGCTTGCTGAACATCCATCCGACAAGATTGGCGATCACAAACCCACCGATAATTCGACCAGCGAGGATCCCATGATCCCAACCAAACGCCTGATAGGTCGTGACGATCGTCACCGGGTTGAGGATCGGAGCAGCCAGCAAGAACGTCATGGATTCCGACACGGTGAGCCCGCGGAAAATCAACCCGCGCGCCAACGGCACGTTCCCGCACTCGCACACGGGCAGAAGCACACCGAGGAGCGACATGACCGCGCGGCGCAGAACGGGGCGGCGCGGTAGCAGCCGGTCGAATAGCGTCGCGGGAAGCCACACCTGCACGACCATCGACAGCAGCACGCCAAGAAAAATGAAGGGAAGTGACTCCACGAGCACGCTAATAGACAGGGTGAAAAAGTCCCGAGCGGCGTTGGGCAACGCCCCTTCGATTGAGTCAGGCGACCACACGCGCACCGCAAACATGGAGGAGAGAAGAAGGAGACCCAAGGCGATTCCCACCACGTTCCGCCGCGCGGTCCGAATACCCATCAGGCAAGAATACCTATTCGACAGGGCACAGCCCGTCGGTGTGGAGGCAGTGTCGGCAGACTGTCAGCCACGAATTATCGAGCATCACTCGCTCGATGGAATTTGAGGGGCCTCGAGGTGGTACACCCCCCGGGACTTGAACCCGGAACCCACTGATTAAGAGTCAGTTGCTCTGCCAATTGAGCTAGAGGTGCGCGAGCCCGGTTGTGAAACCCGGGCCGACGAACAAGATTAGCATGAGAGTGAGGGGCCGGAAAGTCAGCCCGTAACGCTTCAAAGGAGACACCATGTCGGACGCCGTCAAACTCGAGCCAGGGGACACTGCTCCCGCCTTCACCCTGAGTGATCAGGACGGCAACCACACCGCGCTCTCAGACTTCCAGGGCAAGAAAGTGATCGTCTACTTTTACCCGGCCGCATCCACCCCCGGTTGCACCACTCAGGCGTGTGACTTCAGTGAAAACTTGGGCTCACTCACCTCTGCCGGGTACCAGGTGCTTGGACTCTCCAAAGATGATTTGCCAGCGCTCATGATGTTCAAAGCTGAGGAGCACATCACGTTCCCGCTGCTCAGCGACCCGGGGCTAGACACACACAAGGCCTACGGCGCGTGGGGCGAAAAGTCGCTGTACGGCAAGGCTGTGACCGGCACCATCCGTTCGACCTTCGTGATCGACGAGGCCGGCAAAATTGAGCTCGCCCTTTACAACGTCAAAGCGACAGGGCACGTCGCCATGCTTCGCAAGCGCCTCGGACTAGACCAGTAGCCTCACGCGCGGCGGGTTGCCGCCATCACTGAGCGTGTGAACAGCAAGAAGATCACAATCACCGCCGGGGCCAACAGAAACCACGCAACGTCGGTGCGCGCGAACATTCCTTGGAAACTACCGATTGCTACCGCAATTTGCAGCACCTGCCAGGTCAGCGCGGCCGACCGCACCCAGGGCTTTGCCCGGAGTGCCCCGACGCCGACCACCACGAGCCACACGGCCGCAATGACTACCAGAACGAGGATTGCGACGGCGCTTCCATACGAAAGCGGCATCTCCGACGCGAGCTCGTAGACGAACCATCCGGCAACGACAGCGAGGTACGCCGCCTCAAGAAACAGCACCGCCGCCAAGACGACAAGCAATCGTGGTCGACGAGGAGAACCCTCGCGCCCACCATTTTTGTTTTCACTCACAGGGATATCCCAACCAAACCTATTGATTTGCCCCAACCGGTATGAGAGTCTAGTTGAGGTTGATTTGCCGCTCACAGTGGCGTGGGCATATCCCCAAGCATCGTTCGCACTCGGATTCCGAGTTCTTCAACTGTGCACTCACGCGTTCACTTTAAGGAGCACAAATAACATGGACTGGCGCGACAAAGCCGCATGCCTTACAGCCGACCCCGAACTCTTCTTTCCGGTAGGAAACACGGGGCCCGCGGTAGACCAGATCGAAAAAGCCAAATCTGTGTGTGCCCGCTGCACCGTCAGCGAAATGTGCCTTCAGTACGCGCTCGACACAAACCAAGACTCCGGTGTCTGGGGCGGTCTGAGCGAAGACGAACGCCGCGCTCTCAAGCGTCGCGCCGCTCGCGCCCGCCGCGCTTCCTAAACGTTACCAACGGCGCCGAGGGCGTCAGATCATCTTCGACGATGATCGACCCGTGGTCTCCTGGGACTTGTTCAACCAGGTGAGTGGAATTTCGATCGTCACCTCTGTGCCGCTGCCCATAATGGTGTGCCAGTCGATCGTGCCGCCAAGCTCACCTTGAATCAGCGTGCGCACAATCTGTGTGCCAAGCCCGGTGCCGACTTTTCCTTCCGCGAGCCCCACACCGTTGTCACGCACTTCCACACTCAGAGTGTCCTTTGTGCGATGAGCAATGATCTGCACTTCGCCGTCTCGGCCGGCAAGACCGTGCTCTACCGCATTGGTCACGAGCTCGGTCAGCGCCAAAGCGAGAGGCGTCGCGTAGGCGCTCGGCAGTTCCCCGAAACTTCCTGAAAACGTCGGGTTCACCTTCGTCTGATGTGAGGAGGCCACTTCCGCGATGAGGAGTAGGACCCGGTCAAACACCACATCGAAGTCAACACTTTGGCTCAAGCCCTCACTCAGGGTGTCGTGCACGACAGCGATGGCGCCCACCCTGCGCATCGCATGATTGAGCGAGTCGCGCGCTTCCTCGGAGTGTGAGCGCCGTGCTTGAATCCGCAGAAGTGAGGCCACCGTCTGCAGGTTGTTCTTTACGCGATGGTGGATCTCGCGAATCGTTGCATCTTTGGTGAGCAGTTCCTGCTCCCGGTGGCGCAACTCTGTGACATCCCGACACAACACGATTGCCCCCACGCGTTCGCCGTTGCGACGCACCGGGATTGCCCGCAAGGTGACCGAGACGCCCCTTGCCTCAATGTCGGTCCGCCAGGGGGCGCGGCCGGTAACGACCAAGGGAAGCGATTCGTCCACGTCCGCCGCCTTCTCCAGCATTCCGGACGTCACCTCCGCGAGCGACTCCCCCTCCAACTCCCCAAGGAAGCCCATGCGGTTGAACGCGGAAAGCCCGTTCGGGCTTGCGAAGGTCACAATGCCGTCCACGTCGAGCTTGAACAGACCATCGGATGCGCGAGGCGCTCCTCGTCTCGGCCCGGTCGTTGCGACAAGGTCCGGAAAATCACCGGTGGCCACCATGCCGAAAAGTTCGTTAGCGCACTCGTTGAACGTGAGTTCCTGGCGGCTCGGCGTTCGTGCTTCGCTCAGGTTTGTGTGGCGCGTGAGAACGGCGATGGGCCGAGTATCGACGGGGGTCCGCGCGCTCGTCACCCGCTGACGAAGTACCGGCACAGCGCGCACCCTGGTTGGTGTCTCTTCGTACCAATCTGGGGCAGAAGAGTCCGCAAACCGCGACGCAGTAAAGGCTTCAGAAACCAAACCGATCCACTCCGGCTTAATCTCTTTCCCCACAAAGTCGCGATAAAACAGGGTGGCAGAAGACGACGGTCTCGAAAGGCTCACCGCAACAAAGCTGTCCTCTTTTGTTGGCACCCACAACACAATGTCGGCGAAGGCGAGATCCGCCAGCAACTGCATTTCGCCCACCAGAAGATGCAGCCAATCGATGTCTTCTTCGGTTGCGTAGCCGTGCTCTTGAACCAGATCTGAGAGTGTGGACACGCTACTAGCCTAAGTGTGCGAGATACCGCATGCTGGTGTCATGCAGACAACTGAGGTTAAGCCTGATCGGACACTCCTGGTGATTGTCTCGATCATCGCGGCAATGGTGGTGCTTGCGCTTGTGGTCGTTTTCTCCCGGGGCGCACCAGCACCGCTCGATCCGTCGACGCCCCAAGGCGTTGTGCAGACCTACTCCAACGCGGTCGTCGCGGGCGACCTGCCAGCGGCGAAGTCGCTACTGACCGATGACCTCCGGGAAAACTGTGACGGAGTCGATTCCAGCATGGTGACCGACCTTCGCCTCACACTCATCTCCTCCACGATCAACGGAGACAACGCGAAGGTTCGCGTTGCCATCTCCAGCAATCCCGGCGGCGGTGCTTTTGGCGGATCTTCCTACGAAACAGAAGACGCTTTCATTCTCGAGCGGGTCGCCGGTGGCAATTGGAAAATCGACAACGCGCCATGGCCACTCACCATTTGCTACAAGATGGAAGGTTGATTGTGAATTCACCAGCCTCAAATCCTCCCCGCGCCGTGGGAGGCGTCCACACCGTCCGCAGGGTGATCATCTACCTGCTGCTGCTCACCATGGTGATCATTGCCGCCATTGGCGCGAGTGGTTTACTCGAGCGCGCATTGGACGCGGGCAACACGCTCGTCTACAGCGGTAGCGATGGCCTCGCCCAGTCTCTCGCGTTCGCGCTCATCGCCGGCCCACTCGCGGCGTTGCTGTGGTGGCTAACCTGGCGTGAGACCACGATTGCGCGGGACCGTGCCTCTGTTGCCTGGCCCGTGTATTTGATGGTTGCCTCGACGGTAGCCCTGCTCACGTTCACCATTGCTCTCTTCACGTGGGGCGCGAACGTTGTTTCCGGCTACTGGCAATGGTCGGGGCTCGCTGTTCCGATCGTGTGGGGCCTCATCTGGTTGTGGCACTACTGGATGTGGCGTCATCCGGCCAAGGGTCCCACCCGTCTTAACGGCGTCACCCCAGCAATCGCATCGCTCATTGGATTGGCGTTCGCAACCGGTGGGCTTGTCTTCGCTCTCGCGAGTCTCATTGACTTGGCGGTCGATTCGTTTGGCACGGTGGTTGTCGCGGGCGTGGGTTGGCATCCGATCGTCAAAGCGCTGATCTGGGCGATTGGTGGCGCGGTGATTTGGTGGTGGCACTGGTTCCGCGCGGGGGTGCGCACACAGCCCACGGGCTTCGCGAACGTGCTCCTGGTTTTTGTCACCGGATTCGCCTCGTTCGCCTTGTTCGCAGTCGGGGCAACGCTTACTCTCTCGGTGGTGCTTGAGCTTGCGACCGGGACGCAGGACCCTCTCGCTACCACTCTCGACCCGCTGGGCACGGCGGTCAGTTCTGCCGCGTTCGGTGCGCTCGTCATGCTCTATCACTTGCGGGTGGTTTCCGTGCACCCGCCCGTGATCGGTATGGCGGTCCGGCTTGTCACCTCAGCTGTTGCCCTGGCGGTGGCCGCAACAGGGGTCGGTGTCACCGTGAATGCTCTTCTGGCGTCGGTGGCGACGCCGCTGGTGGGGTCGAACGTTCGCAACCTTTTGCTCGGTGGTATCAGCGCGCTTGTGGTTGGCGGTGCGCTCTGGTGGACGTCGTGGCGGCCGCGCGGTGCGTCGAGCCTTGAGCGCGCGTCTGCACCCGGTCGCCGGGTGTATCTAGTCGTGATTTTTGGGGTGAGTGCTCTTGTCGCTCTCATTACCCTTCTGGTGATCGGATACCAGTTGTTTTCGTTCGCGCTCGACGGCGATTCCGGTAGCAGTCTGCTGGAACGCATCCGCGCCGCGTTTGGTTTGTTGGTGGCGACGGTGTTGGTGGCGGCGTATCACTTCACGTTGTGGCGACGCGATCGCAGCATTGTGGTGGTGAACGAGACTCCGCGCACGATCGACCGGGTCACTCTCGTGACCTCCGCAGAGACTGGTGGCCCGGTCGAAGCATTGGTCGAGGCGATTCGCGAAGCGACGGGTGCCCGCGTGAGCGTGCAGCGACGCGCGGATGCGATACCGGACGAGCCGGATGCGGCCAGCCTTGTTGCGGCACTCGATGGCATTGAAGCGGGCCACGTGCTCGTGGTGGCCGGCGCAAAATCCACGGCCGAGGTCATTCGCCTCAACGAGTGAGCGCTCGGCCTCGTTTTTCCTTCCGAGTCGACGTTGCGGTGTCATGAGGCAAGAAGTGCTCCGCGACAAACTTGCTCACGGCAATTCTCGGGGCCGATTTGCCGGCCACATCCCGCAACGTTTTGCCTGCAAAAATCGCTGCATCGAGCGCCGCGAGATCGTGTGGCACGAGGGCTGGTGACTCGATCCCCCCAAATCGCCGCAAGGTTTGTTCCACCTGCGCTGATGGGTTCGACCCGATGACGCTTCCGCGGACGCGGTTCACGACAGTGAGAACTCGTTCGGCCTCGACAACTTCCAGCAGGTCGACGTGTGCACGAAGGAATCGAGAGAGCCCGACCGGGTCGGCACATCCGACCGCGACCACCTTGTCGGCCTCGCGGAGAGCTGAAATAGTGGCAGCGTTGCGGCGCGGTGCAAACAGATCGCTGGAGATCTCTTCATCGTTCTCGAGGCAGAATCCCGTGTCGATCACGGTAAAGTCCACCCATTCCCGACATGCGGCGATGGTGGCCACAACCCGCTCGCCGGAGAGTTCTGGCCAGCGATGCGGGCGCCCAATCCCGGTTAACACCCAGAAGCTTCCGTGCGGCGAAAGATATCGTTCACTGATCCGCTCAAGTTCGTCTGTCGTCAGGCTGTTCGAACTGGCCAGTCGGCACGCCGCCGCAAACCCCGGAGCTTCGTCGAGTAGACCGAGGGTCGGTGCGACAGAGCCACTGTGCGTATCGGCATCCGCGAGGGCAACTGAGTGGCCTTCGGCAGCGAGCTCGGCAGCGATCGTGGTGGCAATCGTCGTGCGCCCAGGGGCGCCCGCGGGACCCCACACCGCGATGACCTGCCCATGCCATTCGCCGGGATGCTTCTGGCCCGTATCTTCTGGTCGAGCCAAGTCAAGACCGGCGGTAAGAAGCTGCTCGATGTGGGGCCAAGGGGCTGTCGCCTCAATGATTTCGTACAGCCCAAGCTCTGAGGCGTGCCGGCGTTCAGAATCGTTCGATGCCAACGCCACGATCCTCGCCCCCGCTTTGTCGCACGCAGCCAACAGCTCTGACGAAAGACAGTCAGCTCCTGCGCCACAAATGACTGCAGAGAACCCGCCGGCAGCGATCCCGCTCTCCTCGTTGGCAGAGTCCATCGGCAATAGTTGCGTGCGATAGCCATGGTGTTCAAGCTCGGTGAGAATGCGGTGTTCGATCGACCGCGGCACACGCACAGCAACCAGCTTCATCGCTATCGCCTCACGGGAATACTGACCGGAATCAGCGCAATGGAGTTGCCGTCCGCTGCGGCCTCAAGTACCCGGGCAATCTTGCCCTTGGGCACCAGGAGTTCCACGCCACTCCCCTGCCGATCAGCAATGAGGCCGCTGGATTCCAAAACCCGGACAACGGTTGCTGAGCCAACGAGAACGGCCGGCGGCCCAAACCTTCTGTCCTCAAGCTCCGCCGAGGACCACACATCAACGACCGCGCCAGGTTCAATGGACCGTGAAAGCTGGCCGCTGACTGTCACCACAACCGAAGCAACGCGGATGCTCGCAGCCGACCCCACTGCCGAGACCGGGAGGAGTTCGCCTTCCAATACGGTGCGCGTGACCACGAGGCCATCGCTGGGAACATCACCCTGACGGAAGTAGCGATCATCAGCATCGCCGAGCTGCACTGACGTGACACCGAGGTCGGATTCATACACCCGGTCACCTGGGGAAAGGACCCCAGTTGTCGAATACACGAACACTGACCTGTCGGTGGCCTGTACAACGCCGTACACCCCGACAACAGAAGCAACGACAAGGCCGATGCCGATCGCAAGGCGCGGATCAAACCTGAACCGTCGTGGCGAACGTTCCTTGCCCACGGTGGAGCCTGCGCCGACCATGAGACCTCCTTGATTTGTCGATCGTTGTTACCCGCACACCATCGTGGTGGGCGACCGGAAAAGCTTTCGGAAGTTATCCACACCCCCGTTGTCGGCGAGCCATTCGGCCGATAATCGAGGCATGGAACAGCGCAATCATCGAGAAGAACTTGCCCGATTTCTCACCATCACGGACACCGCTGAAGTGCTGAACATTTCTGTTTCCCAGGCCTACGCTCTCGTGCGTTCTAGCGAGCTTCCTGCAATCCGAATTGGTGAGCAGGGGCAGTGGCGTGTTGAGCGAGACGTGCTCGAGACCTACATCGAAGCCAAATACGAGGAGTCTCGTCGGGCGAGCCTCTGGAACCAATCTGACTTCGCAAACATCGCGGACTTCGCCCTTCCCGCCGATCAGAGCCGCACAAGCAGAAGGTGATCAATCGGGACAATCCGATACTGACTCACCGAGGTTTCTCGACGCGGCGTCCCCACCTCGTGAACCGCCAGATCACAATGGTCCCTACCGACGCGGTCGATGGTCCCGTGAAATGTGCCATGGACAGTAACCAACTCCAACGCACAGCGACGTCGCGCACAGTCGCGAAGCACAAATGTGAGCCCAAGCCGGTCGGCAAGCCAACCAGACGCCACGCGTGGTGTGCTCGTCAAACTCGACATCGCCTGGTTTCGATCAAGAATGAGGCTAGCCAACGCAGGCAATGGCACCACGACCTTCCGCCGAGACTGGGTCTCATCGATGAGGGAGCCTGCCACCCAATCTCGGCCGAAACTTGTGGGACTGACCTTGATGATGTGGCCACCAACGTCGAGACGAATCGAGTATTCACCGCCGCCCGCTGCTTCGTGGATGTTCATGAGCCGGTCGCGAAGAGAGAGTCGGCCGAGACGCAGTCTCTCCTCTTCGGCTTTGAGATCAACGTCCTCTGCGCTCAACTCGTGTTCGAGCTGACTTTCGAGGTCATCGAACAGGTTGTTCCATCGCATGCTGCGACGCTAGCCACCCGCAACCCCACGAGAGGGAGGTTATCCACAAGACCGATATAAAGGTAGACAGACTTGTCTTGATCTGGTTGAGTATTCGCGGGTACCTCCCCCACAAGGGGGGCAGAGCCAGGCCCAGCAGCACGCGATCCCACACACGATTTGGAGTCCCGATGAGCACTGCAGTTTCCCTTCCGCATAGCCTGCGGGCAGTCCAATCGGTCGCGCCCACCTCGACACGAACATCGTTGGATGCTGACGAATTCTTCTCGCCCCAACCCTCACCACGATCCGCACTTCCTGGCCCTACGCCGCTACTTGAGAACCTCACCCGCTGTGTCATCGAGATTCTCGCCGGAGCGCGCGACCTCGAACAAATTTCAAGGTGGGTTACCGATGATGTTTATCGCCATCTGCTGAAGCGCGTCGTGCTCTCCGCCCGTGCCCGCCAAGCCAAAGGGCAGTCTCCGTCTCGCCCGGCATTCTCGATCGGATCCATTACTCAGTGTGAACCGCGTGACGGCGTCGTCGAAGCCGTCGTCATCGTGCGCGGGCGGGCGCGAGCACGCGCGGTAGCGATCCGACTTGAGGGTCTGGACAGCCGCTGGCGTGCGACCGCGATCAACGTGCTCTAGCGCACGAGTTGCCGCAGGAGTGCACCGCGAACGGCCCTTAGCAACGCGAGAGGTCTTCGACGTTCACCGACAGCGCCCCGGTTCCGCCCAATAGTGTCGCCATCGTTGCCCTCAGCGACGCGATCTCGGCGAGAACAGATATCGGCACGCACGAGCCGGGGACGAGTAACAATGGTGCGCTGGTACTGCCGGCAAGAGCGGCCCCCGCCAGGGCATCCGCATACCCCAACCCGGTAGCGAGGAACACCGTATCGGCCGCGCCAAAGAATGCGGAGTTGATTGCAACCGAAGTTGCGTACCGATTGCCACCAGCCAACCGAACAACCTTTTCCGAACCCACAATGGCCTTCAGCGCATTCTCTACCGAAACCGAAACAACACCGGTGCCTCCGGCAATGTACACATCAGTAACACCCAGCGTGGCGAACAAGGCTTGAGTGTCGGTATCAATACCCGTCCCGTTGCCGTTGACCAACACGACAGGCATCCCCGAATCCCCGGCTGCCGCTGAGGCAGACAGGGCGTCAGGGAAATCCGCGCCCGTGGCGATGAACACACTCGTCGTCGACCCGACCAGGAAGCCCTTTTCAGCAATCTGTCGAGACGTTGCGTACCTGTTGCTACCGGCATCACGACGAACCGTTGCACTGGGGAGAAGAGCGGCCACATCCGACTCCACACCCGCCGACACCACCCCGGTGCCGCCGACAATCACGACCAATGTCGGATTGAGTCGCTGCAATTCGTCTCGCACCTCCTGCGGAAGCGCGGTTGGCGGCGTCAACAACAACGGGCCACCTTGGCGCGCGGCGGCAGATGCCGCAGAGAGCGCATCCGGAAAGTTCGTGCCAGTAGCGAGATAGGCCACGGGCACATCCGCTGCAAATTGCTGGGAAATCTCCACAGCAGTCAGGTACCGATTCGAACCCGCTAGACGCGACACCGTCAGGTCGACGCGCGTTGACACCTGCACTCGGAAGTTTGCACCGTCAGAGCGGCGCCAGGCTACGGAAAGGCCGGTATCGTTCTGGACAATCACCGGGTAGTTTGCGCTCTGGCCGGCTTCCGAAAGCGTGACCGGCGACGTCCAAACTGCTCCGCCGTTCGTTGACGAGGCCTCCTGCACGCGGGAATTGCTGCCATCGGAGCCAGACCATACGGCCGTGATCGTCGTGCTATCAGAAACGATCTGCGCCTTGGACGCATCCCGGCCAGCGTCGGACACCGTAACCGGCACTCCCCACGTAGCGCCGCCATCGCCGGACCACGACGCTCGCACCCGGGAAATACTGTCTTTACTACTTTCCCAGACCACAGTGAGGGTCGTGCCATCGGTGACCAACAGCGGATCCTTTGCGGATTCGTTGGTAGGGGAAAGGGTCTTCACCGCACCCCAGGAAACACCACCGTCGGTGGACGACGACACCTGAATACGGTTCGCCACGCCGAAATTGCGGCTCCAGACCGCAGTGATGGTCGTGCCATCGGTGACAAGCTGGGGATGCTCCGAGTTCTGTCCTGCGTCGGATAGGCGAACGGGCGCGCTCCATGTGGCTCCGCCATCGGTCGACGACGATGTCTGGATGACAAAGTTTGAGCCGTCATTGAATGCCCAGACGGCCGTAATGATCGTGCCATCCGTCACGAGTTGCGGTGTGCCCTCGTACAGGGTGAATCCACCTTCCTGCGAGACGTTAGCAACGGGCGAGCTCCAGGACACACCACCGTCGGTCGAATACGCCGCCTGAACGCGGGCGTTCACGCCGTTTAGTCGGTACCAGATCGCAGTGACCGTGGTTCCATCCGTGACCAACTGCGGGGCGAACGCGTTGTCACCTGAGGCTGACAGGGTGGCGGCCGCACTCCAGGTTGCTCCACCGTCAGTGGACGATGACGCCTGCACGCGATCGTTGGTGCCATCGCTGCGAATCCAGATCGCCGTAATGGTTGTGCCATCAGACACGACCTGCGACCCAAACGAGTGCTGACCGGGGGCAGACAGCGCAGTGGCCGCGCCCCACGTGGCCCCACCATCAGTCGACGACGCCACCTCAGTCCGCTGATGTGAGCCATCGCTGCGAGTCCACACCACGGTGGTGGTACCTCCCGCGCTCGCCATGTGCGGCTCAATTGCCGTTTGACCGGCAGCCGACAGCGTGTCCGGCGTCGACCACAAACCTTCGGCTGCGCTTGCACCGGTAGTTGAAATTAGGGACGCTGCGACCACAATGACAGCAGCGAAGGCGATTCTTGGGAACACGCGCATGGTCAAACCTCACATATCTCATCGATATTTGAGGAAAACCCTACGCCCGCGATGTTGTTACCGTCTACCCGCACAGTCGAGAGTGCGACCACTCGCTATCACGTGAACAGCGTGCGGTTAGTTGCCTTTGTTCTTCTCCTGCGCACGACGTTCAGCACGGTTCTGCGGGGCTGGCTGGCCCTGTGCCGGGCCACCTGAGCGTTGCCCGAACGCACCGCGTTGGCCACCGCCTTGCTGGTTTTGGCCGCCGCCTTGCTGCCCAGCCTGCTGGTTCTGTCCCTTCTGCTGATTCTGACCGCCGAACGCAGCACTTGCCGCGTTCGCCTGGGCAGCTGCCGCCTGCTGGGCCTTCGCCGTTGCCGCCTGTTCAAGCTGGCCGCGCTGGTTGCGCACCTCGACACCGCCGCTCACGGACGGAGCCGAATAGCTAAGGCCAGCGGACGGCGCTGAACTGCCGTCAAGACCCTTCGCCGCGACCTTTGGCAGTGCCGCTGTCGCGCCGTCTCCGGACACCTCAACTTCGAGGTTGAACAAGAAGCTCACGGCCTCCTCGCGGATCTGCCCCATCATGTTCTGGAACAGCATGAAGCCTTCGCGCTGGTACTCCACGAGCGGATCGCGCTGGGCCATTGCGCGCAGTCCGATACCGTCCTTGAGATAGTCCATCTCGTACAGGTGGTCGCGCCACCGGCGGTCAATCACCGACAACACAACGCGGCGCTCCAGCTCACGCATAGCTGCCTCACCGAGCTCGTTCGTGCGGCGCTCGTAGGCGATCTTTGCGTCCGACATGATCTCGTCGCCAACGAACGCGCGCGTCACGCGACCGCGAGAACCGGCCTCAGTAAACAACTCGTCAATCGTGATCGAGATCGGGTAAATGGTCTTCAGTTCGCGCCACAGTGCGTCAAGGTTCCAGTCATCGGAATGACCCTCGCCCGTGTGGTCATCCACAATCTCGTTGATGACGTCTTCGAGGAACCGGGTCACCCGATCCTGCAAGTCATCGCCTTCAAGGATGTGCCGGCGGTCACCATAGATTGCCTCACGCTGACGGTTCAACACATCGTCATACTTGAGCACGTTCTTGCGGATCTCCGCGTTGCGCGACTCCACCTGAGCCTGCGCGCTACGGATAGCGCGGCTCACAACCTTCGACTCAAGCGCAAGATCATCCGGAACATTGCCGCGACCCATCAGGGATTCCGCCGCAGCCGAATTAAACAAACGCATAAGGTCGTCAGTCAACGACAGGTAGAAGCGGCTCTCGCCAGGGTCGCCCTGACGGCCAGAACGACCACGCAACTGGTTGTCGATACGGCGCGACTCGTGTCGTTCAGTACCAAGAACGTACAGGCCGCCAACCTCGACAACCTTCGCTGCCTCCGCGTTGACCTTCGCCTTGACCGCGTCGAACACGGCATCCCACTCGGCCTCATACTCTTCTGGCGTCTCGGTCGGGTTGAGGCCCTTGGCGTTCATCTCGGCCACCGCAAGGAACTCGGCGTTACCACCGAGCATGACGTCGGTTCCACGACCGGCCATGTTCGTTGCTACCGTGACCGAGCCGACCCGACCCGCCTGCGCCACAATTGCGGCCTCACGCGCGTGGTTCTTCGCGTTCAACACCTCGTGCTTGATGCCGCGCTTGGCAAGGAGCTTGGAGAGGTACTCGCTCTTTTCCACGCTCGTGGTACCCACAAGCACCGGCTGGCCGGACTGATGACGACCAGCAATGTCCTCAACAACCTGAGCGAACTTGGCTTCCTCGTTTTTGTAAACGAGGTCAGGCTTATCCATCCGGATCATCGGCTTGTTCGTGGGGATCGCCACAACACCAAGCTTGTAGGTGCTCATGAACTCGGCCGCTTCAGTTTCGGCGGTACCGGTCATACCTGCAAGCTTCTTGTACAGGCGGAAATAGTTCTGCAGCGTGACCGTGGCGAGAGTTTGGTTCTCGGCCTTGACCGCAACGCCCTCTTTCGCTTCGATCGCCTGGTGAATACCTTCGTTGTAGCGGCGGCCCACGAGGATACGACCGGTGTGCTCGTCAACGATGAGCACTTCACCGTTCATCACCACATAGTCTTTGTCGCGCTTGAACAGCGCCGCGGCCTTGATCGCATTGTTCAGGAACGAAATGAGTGGAGTGTTCGCCGACTCGTACAGGTTGTCAATACCGAGATAGTCTTCGACCTTCTCGATACCAGGCTCCAACACACCCACGGTGCGCTTCTTCTCATCAACTTCGTAGTCGACGTCGGGAACAAGCTTCTTCGCCACTTGCGCAAACTCGTTGAACCACCGGTTCGCCTCTCCTGAGGACGGGCCGGAAATGATGAGCGGGGTGCGCGCTTCATCGATCAGGATCGAGTCAACCTCATCCACAATCGCGAAGTAGTGGTCGCGCTGCACCATGTCGGCCCTCGTCCAGGCCATGTTGTCGCGCAAGTAGTCGAAACCGAACTCGTTGTTCGTGCCGTAGGTGATGTCGGCTTCGTACTGTTCGCGGCGCTCTGCGGGGTTCTGGCCTGAGACGATGCAGCCGGTCGTCATCCCGAGCGCGCGGAACACGCGTCCCATAATTTCGGACTGGTAGCTGGCGAGGTAGTCGTTGACCGTAATGATGTGCACGCCACGGGATGCGATCGCATTCAGGTAGGCAGGCAAGGTTGCGACAAGCGTCTTACCTTCACCAGTCTTCATCTCGGCGATATTTCCGAGATGAAGAGCCGCACCACCCATCAGCTGCACGTCGAATGGCCGCATGCCGAGCGTGCGCACGGCGGCCTCCCGCACGGCGGCGAAGGCCTCCGGCAATAGGTCGTCGAGGCTCTCGCCCGAGTCGAACCGCTCGCGCAGCTCGTTCGTCTCGTTTTTCAGTTCCTCGTCGGAGAGTTCCTTGAAGTCATCCTCGAGTTGATTGATGGCGTGCGCGTAGCGTTCCAACTTGCGGAGGGTGCGACCCTCCCCAACTCGGAGTACACGTTCAAAAACATTGGCCACGAATTACTCCCATTAGGTTTACGAGGCTGTTTACGGCACGCTTGCGCGGCCATTCAGCCAACAACACAGCCTAACCCGCGACCGCACGCGGGCGCGCACCCATCAACCGCGTTGGCCACGCCGCCCCTTCGTCGCCTGCTCTTCCACATCCAGCCCGATGACACCGTAGTCCCACCCTTTGCGGCGATAGACCACACTCGGGCGGTCGGTTTCGGCATCAATGAACAGGTAAAAGTCGTGGCCGACCAGCTCCATGCGATAGAGCGCGTCATCCACTGTCATCGGGGCTGCCGAGAACACCTTCTTGCGGATGACAACGGGGCTCCACTCTTCCTCAACCTCAGCACCGCTCTCCGCGACAACCGGGATCCCACCGGTGGCGACTCGCTCCAGAACGTCAGAATCTACTGGCGTGATGTCGACAACCTTGAAACCGCCGGCGCTTGCTTCGCGCAACGACACGGGGCGCCGCTTGCCACTCTTGCGCACCTTGTTGCGATCTTTCGAGCGACGAATGCGTTCCATCAATTTGTCGAGCGCCAGATCAAACGCCACGTACTTGTCCGAGCCAACCGCTTCCGCGCGCACAAGCGGCCCCGGACAGATCAGGGTGAGTTCTACCCGATCATCTCCTGATGAACCGTTCTTTTCGTTGTGGCGAGAGACCTTAACCTCGAAGGCCATGGCCTTATCGGCGAGGTGGGAAACCTTCTCAGATTTCTCGGTGGCGTAGTCACGGAATCTGTCGGTGATCCCGAGCCCCAGACCCTTGATGGAAATTTCCATGTCGTCCTCCCAGTCTTCTGCTGCGCACCCGCCCAGCGAAACCAGGCGGTTCGTTTGCGCCTCTTTTAGCCACCGTAGCTCTCGGAACTGTGGAAGTCACGTGTGGATGTTGAGAGGTTCCAAAATTGTTTGGTCAGCGCCCAAAAATCCGATCCGAGGTGCTCACCCTCCTGGGCGTGAACGCAAGGGTTGCGGCGGCAAGCACCTCCCCGCCTGCTGCCCGAAGCGCACGCACTGCTTCGCTCACAGTGGACCCGGTCGTGATGATGTCGTCAACAATGATGAACCGTCGGCCGTGTAGCGGTGCCCGCGCGCGGAGCGAACCACGAATGTTTACTTCGCGCCCGACACGTCCCAACGTTTTCTGCTGCATCGCCTCCGTCGAGAGCGCGAGAACCCGCGCTGCACGAAGCCCACACCCCCGCACCAGGACCTCGACTGGACCGAAGCCTCGACGCCGCAGTGCCGATCGGGATGAAGGAATTGGGCACACTTCTACCGGAGCGGTTAGCCCAGCAACTGCAGCGTCGATTGCCACTCGCGTTGCCTGCGAAAGCGGTCGTGCGAGGTCTGTTCGACCCCGCTCCTTAAAGTCGAGGACCACGGAGCGAACGACTCCCTCGTAGCGCAGAGCGCTAAATACTGGCGTTTGATCAGCAATCGTCTGAAAGTGCACTGTTGGGCTGAGCGCTGACGGGCTGTGCGCGATTGGGCGGAGTGCCGACGGGCCTGCTGTTGATGGGCGCAGCGCCGCCCTGCACTCCGCGCACAGAACACGATCCGCACGGCCACACCCTGCACACTCGACTGGGAAGACAACCGCGAGAGCGTCGAGGAGTGCAGCGTGCACGCGGGCCACCATCGCGCCAGCCTGCCGCTCAATTCACGTTTCGAGCGCCCGGACCGGACGAACAGTGGGAACCCTGGCCTGCACTTTCGTGTGGAGGAGTGATCAGCGCTGGCCCGCGATGAGGTCGACTTCGATCGCGGTCGACTGCCAACTGGGACCGCGCGGAGACTCCAGGAGACGGTCGATGCCCAACACCCTCAACCCGGTTTTGCTGTTTCCCCCCACAATTGCGACAGCGAGCGCGGCGGGGCGCCCAAGAGACACTCTCTGGCCGCCGATCTCAAACGAATTCACTTCCGAGATTCCGTCCGATTCGGTGAGCGTGGCGACCGAGAATCGATCCACCCACGCTGCATCGACCGCGAGCTCAGAGTCAATCAGTGTGTCGAGAACAGGCGGCCCAATGGCCGTAGGGATGTACCCTCTGGCCGGATCCCGCACAATCGCCGAAACAATGAGTCGTGGGCCGACCGCCGTTTGGATCAGCATGGCGACTCTCGTGTTGTCTTGCGCGATATCGAGGGAAAGAATTCGCGAGCCAACAGGCAGCGTGACAGAAATGGGTTCGCCGTTGCCCGCATAGTCGAACGCAATGATGTCGTTGGGTGAGTCCATTGGAACCGACCAGATATAGCCAAAGTCATCAATCGCGGGAGTTGCCAAACCAGGCCGGGCATCCAACAATCGCGCCTCGGTTTGTCCTGCCCTCGCGACAAAGACACCCTCCTCAGAGAGCACAGCCGCCGCAGTGGCATTCTCGCCAACCGAGACCGCTCGTGGCTCCAGGCCCACGACTGTGGAACTCAAATTTTCGATCGGCGCGACCTCGCCGCCAGAAAAGTAGCCAAACTTCCCGTCCGCGAGAACGACCGGTCGCGAGTCGAGCGGTCGCTGCACGACGGGACTGTCAGCGCCAATCGGTGTGATGTTGAGAAGGGAACCCGCCACCGAGACTTCAACGCTCGCAATTCCCGGCACAGTGACAAGGCTCTCGGTGAGTTGCAACTGCATGAGTTGGCGCTGCCGTTCATCGGCACCCGCAGCCTCCGACGTCAGGTCTATTTGCGCCTCAGTCGACTCCAACACCACCGTCGTGCCGGGGGTCAATTGGGTGCCATCCGGGAACTGCGATACCACCGCACCCTTCAACCATTCCGGCGGGCCAACGAGAAGTGCCGTCACGATCCTTGTCGCGGTGGTCCCGCCCGGGAACCAGCGCTCATCCGGGACCAGGTTGCGCAGACTCAAATCGTAGAAGTAGAGGGAGTGCTTGCTGAAAATCGACAAGAACGTGCTCTCGGGAAGCACGATCCCTGGCGGCGCCTGACTGATACGCCACTGATCGTCCTCCTTGACGAATCTGAACTGAAGAATCTGAGTCGCGACGCCGGATACCGAGTACGCACCAAACTCATCAAGCTGGGCTTTGGGAGTGAAGGCGTAATCGATCGTGGATCCGTCGATCGTCGTAATCGTCGGACTGCCGGTGCGAATCACCACGCTCTGGCGTGGGTCCCACTCCTTCTTGAAATCTGAGCTGAGGAACTGTCGCGCCACCGCGTAGTCGCCCTGCGGTCCGGTAAAGGCGGCAACAAACCCTTCGAGGATGGCGCGCTGGTTGGCATCCTTCGCGGGTTCGAGCGGGTTAAAAACGAAGTCGCCGGATGGCTCGTCTGTGAGAGTATCGCCGGCCCGCACACTGCCCGAGGTGGGGATGCCACCGCACGCCGCGAGCGCTAACGCCAGCGCAAAGATTGAGGCCGTGGATGCGACCTTTCTGGAGAATTCACGCATCGTTTGCCTCCACTTCCTCTGCTGGTTCTTCAGGCGGCAACTCGATGGGTGACACCCGAATGGAGCGCTCAAGGTCGCGTGGCAAGGTCAATCGGAAGCACGTGCCGTCGCCCGGCTCAGACCACACTTCAAGATTGCCACGGTGCAGTGCTGCGTCCTCGAGAGCGATGGCGAGCCCCAGTCCCGTGCCGCCAATGGTGCGCTGCCTCGACGGGTCTGCGCGCCAGAATCGATCAAACACCCGCGTGAGGTCGTCGGTGTTGATCCCAATTCCGTGGTCCCGCACCGCAAGAGCCACGGCGTCCTCATTACTATCCACATACACGACGATGCGCTTGCCTTCACCGTGTTCAATCGCGTTCCCGAGCAGGTTGCGCAGGATGCGGCGAATCCGGCGAGCATCCAGCTCCACCTCGAAGTAGCCCCCGGCCGCGACCACGCGGATATCTGATCCGCGCTCGTTGGCCACGAGTTGCATGGAGTCCACCGCGTCCTCGACGAGTCGCACCAAGTTTGTCGGTTCGATTTCGAGCTCCACTGCGCCGGCATCGAACCGACTCACTTCGAGGAGGTCGGCAAGCAGAACCTCGAAACGTTGAACCTGCGTGTGCAAAAGTTCGGCGGTGCGTCCCGTCGCCGTGGGAAACGTGTCGCGTTGGTCGTAGAGCACGTCGCCGGCAAGTCTGATCGTCGTCAGCGGAGTTCGAAGCTCGTGCGAAACATCCGCGACGAACCGTTGCTGAAGCCGCGAGAGCTCCCCCAGTTTGGTGATCTGTTCCTGAAGACTGTCCGCCATTCCATTAAAAGATCGAGCAAGGGTGGCGATGACGTCCTCGCCCTTTTCCGGAATTCTCTGCTCGAGTTGCCCGGCCGCGAGTCGCTGACTGACTTGGGCGGCCACTCGCACGGGGCCAACCACCAACCGCACGACAATGTAGGTGACCGCGCCGATCAGCAGGACAAGAGCGAAGCCGCCGAGGAGCAGAGTTTGCTGCACAAAGGCAAGAGTCTCTTGTGCATCACCGAGGTCGTACACGAAGTAGAGCTCATAAAAGCCCGCGTTGGGGACATTGAGCAGTGACCCCACAGACAGTGCCGGCCTACCGTCGGCCAAGGCCACCGACTGCCACCACACGCGTTCGGCACCGTTCTCGCCCTCCACCGCTTCCTGCAGCTCGCTCGAGATGACCTCCTCCGGGAAACCGCGGCTTTGAGAGGGCTGCATCGTTACCGCTGTCTGTTGCCCGGGAGAGCGATAAATCGCCACACCCAGTCCACCGGGGCTTGTCGACGTCGCTCGAATGTTGCCGAGGACAGTGTTGCTCAGAAACTCCAAGTCGGTGCGCGAAGGATCCGCGGTGGCTAAGTCGCTGTCGAAAAAGTCCTGGGCTTGGCTCGTAGCTCGGCTCGACTCCGCGAGCACCTGGTTGAGCCGCTGATCGAACAGGTTGCTTCCAATACTTACCGACATGTAGCTGCCGAGAATCGCGACAGCAAGGCCAGAAAGCACCACCGAGATTGCGACAGTGCGGAACTGGAGGTTTGCCCGCCAAAAGTGGAGGAGCCTGCCGGGGTACGACCGCCATGCGGGCATGCGCAGCAACGGCATCCGGATCGCCGGTATGCGGTCGTCCTCGCGGCTATTATCCGGTTGCGCCTGCACGATAACCGACCCCGCGCACGGTCATCACGATCTTCGGGTTGTCCGGGTCGTCCTCGATCTTTGCGCGCAAGCGCTGGACGTGGACGTTCACGAGTCGCGTGTCCGCTTTGTAGTGGTAACCCCAGACCTGTTCAAGCAGCATTTCTCGCGTGAACACCTGCTGGGGCCGCGACGCGAGCGCCAACAACAGCTCGAACTCGAGCGGAGTGAGGTTGATTTTCTTGTCCCCGCGGAGCACTTCATGACCCGCGACATCGAGGGTGAGGTCGCCAACCCGCAGAATATCTGTCGTGCCCACCGGGGTGGGGCGAAGCCGAGTGCGGATGCGGGCGACAAGCTCTTTGGGATTAAACGGCTTCACGACGTAGTCGTCTGCACCGCTTTCCAAACCACGCACAACATCGGTGGTATCGGATTTGGCTGTCAACATGATGATCGGAACACCAGATTCATTGCGAATCTCCGTGCACACTTCGATCCCGTTCTTTCCCGGCAACATGAGGTCGAGAAGGACAAGATCTGGCCTGGACGATTGGAAGATCGACAGCGCCTCGTTTCCGTCAGCGCAGAACACCGGCTCAAGGCCTTCCGTGCGCAGCACAATGCCGATCATCTCCGAGAGAGCTGCGTCGTCATCAACGACAAGGATTCGTGCGGTCATCGCTCCTGCTTTTCTTCCGCTGGGCACTGCTGTCGGGCACGGTAATGCTCACGCACAACAGTAGCCGAGTGTGAAACGATAGTCCCGTGAACCTGAGAGCAGTGAGCACCTGATGACCGATGACCGTGCTTGGCAGGCTCCCGGCGGGCCAACGAACTCAGGCAAGTCAGGCGCCTCCGTGCCTCCAGTCCCGCCTTCTGGCGGCCCCGTCTACGGTCCGACAGACCCTCCACCACCTGCTCCCGGGCCCCTTTCTGTTGGCGCGACGCCGCCGACCCCCGCAAAGCCCGGTTGGACCCCACCGCCCAAGCCCGGACTGATCCCACTTCGCCCCCTCGACCTGGGCACCCTCCTCGGCGCCTCCTTCCGCGTTCTCCGCCGCAATCCGAAGCCGACGTTCGGCTTTGCCCTCATCGTTCAGACGATCGTGACGATCGTGAGCCTGGTCCTCATTGGCGGACCAACGATCGCGTCGTTGTTGCGCGTGCAGTCCGCAGCACCGGAAGACGAATCGGCAATTATCGCAGGAACCGTCGCCTTTAGCCTTGTCTCAGGGTTCCTGGCCGTGGTCCTCAGCTTCGTTGCCAATGCGTGGCTCCAGGGAATTATCGTGATCGAGGTTGCGCGGGCAACGCTTGGCGAGAAGCTCACGCTGCGAGGACTGTGGGGATACGCAAAGGGACGGATCGGCGCGCTCCTGGGTTGGTCTCTCTTGGTGGGACTTGCCCTGTTTCTCGTCATCGCAATCCTTGCCGGCATTATTGCGTTGCTCGTCGTCACGCTCGGGCCGCTGGGGATTGGGCTCGGAGTTCTCATCGGGATTCTCGGTGGACTCGGTCTTCTCGTCGTGGGGGTGTGGATCTCCACCAAGCTGTCGCTTGTGCCCAGTGCGCTCATGATTGAGCGACTTTCCCTCCGCGCGGCCATCGCCAGATCCTGGTCACTCACGCGCGGGTACTTCTGGAAGGTATTTGGAATTCAACTTCTGGTGGCCGCCATTCTCGGGCTTGCCATGAACATCATCTCGACACCGTTCTCCATCATCGGAGCAATCGTTGTCGCGTTGGTCGACCCGAATGGCACCGGGGCGGAATCCACGGTCGTTATTGTCCTCGTGTTGTACGTTGTGCAGCTCGTCATCACGCTTGTTCTCAGCGCAATCTCCGCGGTCATCACCACCGGCGCGAGTGCCCTCATCTACCTTGACTTGCGGATTCGCACGGAGGGCCTCGACCTGAAACTCACCTCGTATGTGGAGGCGCAGCAAGCCGGCCAATCAGGACTCTCCGACCCCTACCTGCCTGATCCTCCACCGGGCACCCCGGCCGGTCCAACGTTTGTATGATCACCTCGATGGGCGGCGGGTTTCCCATTCTGCCGCGTGATGTCCCGGTCGATCCGGATGGTGATCAGGCGCGCGAGTGGATCATCGGCGAGCTTTCTAAGCCGGAGTATCAAGCAAGCAAACCGACGCTGTGGGATCAGATCAGCCAGGCAGTGTGGGATTGGTTTACCTCGCTGCGGTCGCCTGATGGCGTGTTTCAAGCACCACTGATAGCGCTGATCCTCGTGGTGATCGCCGCCATCATCGTGGCCGCGTTCCTGATATTTGGTCGACCCCAGAGCAATCGGAGAAGCTCTCAAGTTGGCGCATTGTTCGGCGCAGACGAGGAACGATCCGCCGAAGAGTTGCGGCGCACCGCAAGTAAAGCTGCGGCGAAGGGAGACTGGGTTCTCGCGATCGAAGAACTGTTTCGCTCGATCGCGCGAGGCATGACCGAGCGCGTGCTCCTCACCACCAACCCAGGAACGACCGCCCACGGTTTCGCGAATCAGGCCGGCGCTGTCTTCCCTACCCATGCACCACAGCTCAGGCAGAGCGCCTCCGTGTTTGATGGGGTTCGCTACTTGGACGCCCCAGGAAATGAAGAACAGTATCGCGCACTCGTTTCGCTGGAGAGCGAGCTCCGTTCCGCGCGGCCGACCGCGAGCGAGGTTTCGGTCCGGTGACAGCCACGAGCTCGGTGACCACTCCCACAATTCGGCAATCGGGACGACAATGGCGGTTCTGGTTCGCGGCAGGTGCCGTCGCGCTCGTGGTGGCACTGTTCTCGCTCCTCGTCACCGGCGCGGTCGGATCAACGGGGCTGCCGCTCTCACCGAAAGACGCCGGCGCAGAAGGGGGAAAAGCCCTCGCAGAAGTCTTACGACAGCAGGGTGTCACAGTGACGGCAGCAGACACTCTGGCTGACGTGCGCATCGCCGCGGCAGCACCATCCGACACGACCATCTTTGTCGTCGACACCAATCACTACCTTGACGGCAGCAAATTGCGTGAGCTTCAAAGCCTGTCTAGCCACCTCATCTTGATGACTCCCAATTTCGATCAGCTCGAGGTCATCGCCCCGGAAGTCGCTCTGGCCGGGAACGTGTCTGGGGTCCTCACTGCAGACTGCTCGCTTCGCCCCGTAGTACAGGCCGACACGGTGACCGGAACCGGGTCAGGCTACCGAAACGTTGGCGCAGACCCGAATATCACTTTGTGTCTTGGCAGCGGCGACGACGTGTATTCCCTCGTCCAGGCACAACACGATGGGGCCCTCATCACCGTCGTCGGGACGGTCCAGGCATTTACAAACCAATTCGTCACCAACGAAGGCAATGCTGCGTTCGCGCTCGGCCTGCTCGGCGACAACCCAAACCTCGTGTGGCTGTCTCCCTCCATCGACGAGGCAGACGGGCCGCCCTCGGCCGCCGACCTCACCCCGGAGTGGGTGAGTGTAGTCATGGTCTTGCTCATCTTTGCGGCCATCGCTGCCGGATTCTGGCGCGGACGCCGCTTCGGTCCACTCGTTGTCGAGAACCTGCCCGTCGTCGTGCGCGCCAGCGAGACCATGCACGGCCGCGCACGCCTGTACGAAAAATCGTCAGCACGCTTGCACGCGCTCGACGCACTCCGCATTGGTACCGTTCGGCGGCTTGGTTCCGCGTGTGGATTGCCGGCTACGGCAGGAGTCGACGACGTCATCCGCACGGTGGCGGTGCTCGTGCACACCCCGGAGCCTGAGATTGCACAACTCCTCCGCGACGCGGACCCACCCACCGAAGCTGACCTCGTGCGGCTATCGGATGCCCTCCTCGAGTTGGAAAAGCACGTCGCCGCAGCCCTTCGCCCAAGTCAACGACAATAGACACAACCGTGCCGCGCACAGAACCGGGAGAATGACCCCATGACCGACGATCTTCGAGCACAGTTTTCGCAGGTTCGCACCGAAGTTGGCAAAGCTGTTGTTGGCCAAGAGGGTGCTGTGACCGGGCTCATGATTGCGCTACTCGCGGGTGGGCACGTGGTTCTGGAAGGGGTGCCGGGAGTTGCCAAGACTCTGCTCGTGCGCACGCTCAGCACGGCGCTCCGGCTCGACACGAAGCGCATCCAATTTACCCCCGACCTCATGCCGGGCGACGTCACCGGTTCCCTCGTCTACGACACGAAAGCTGGAGCGTTCGAGTTCCGCGCCGGGCCCGTATTCACGAACATTCTGCTGGCTGATGAGATCAACCGCACGCCGCCCAAGACCCAGTCCGCTCTTCTTGAAGCGATGGAAGAGCGCCAGGTTTCGGTTGACGGTGAAACGCGGCCGCTGCCCGATCCGTTCTTGGTGGCGGCGACCATGAACCCCATCGAATACGAGGGAACGTACCAACTTCCCGAAGCCCAGCTCGACCGGTTCCTGCTCAAGCTCGTACTCGATATTCCCGAGCGCGACGACGAAGTGACGATTCTGGAACGCAGCGCAGACGGCTTCAATCCCCGAGATCTTGCCACGGCAGGGGTGACTCCAGTTCTCGATGCAGCCCAAATCTCGGCGGCACGAGCCGAAGTTGCCACGGTGACGGTAAGTCCGGATGTGATCGGCTACATTGTGGATCTTGCGCGCGGTACCCGGCAGAGCCCTTCAGTGAAACTCGGAGTTAGCCCGCGAGGAACCAATGCGCTGATGGCGGCGGCGCGGGCATGGGCGTGGCTCACCGGGTCCACCGGTGTCACGCCAGACCATGTGCAGGCCATGGCCTTGCCGGTGTGGCGGCACCGCATCCAGTTGCGACCAGAAGCCGAACTCGAAGGGGTCTCTGCCGACACGATCCTGCGTTCGGTTATGCAGCAAGTCCAGGTTCCGATCTAACGAGCACACGATGGTGATCTCGGGCTGGTTCGTCACACTGCTCCTTCTTGGAGTGGTGCCAATTGTGCTGACGAATGACCCGGCCTGGCTCGGATACTGGCTACTGCTGTGCGTGCTTCTCGTGGTGATCGACCTGCTCCTTGCAGCCACACCCCGTCGGGTGAACCTTTCCCGTGACGTTCCAGGCCGAGTGCGACTTGGGGAGACCACTTTCGCGACTCTTGTCGTGGAGAACACCGGAAGACGCACCATTCGAGGCATTGTTCGGGATGCGTGGCAACCGTCAGCCGGAGCACACCCGACCAGAACTTCGGTGACGATTCGCGGCGGCGAGCGCAAAGCCATCCGCACAGCGCTCACGCCAATCCGTCGAGGTGAACGTCGGGCGGCCCACGTCACTGTGCGCTCGTACGGGCCCTTCCGGCTTGCCGCACGTCAAGCCACCCACACGGCGCCGGGCGCCCTTCGGGTGCTGCCTCCCTTCAACTCTCGAAAGCACCTCCCCTCGCGGCTCGCACAGCTTCGAGAACTTGATGGCCGTACGAGCGTGATGATCCGCGGGCAAGGCACCGAATTCGACAGTCTGCGCGAATACGTGCGCGGGGACGATGTGCGCTCAATCGACTGGCGCGCCACAGCGAGACGAACCGACCCGCAGGGCGGTCAAGAACTCATGGTCCGCACGTGGCGACCGGAGCGCGACCGTCGAGTGGTCATCGTCATTGATAGCGGCCGCACCTCCGCTGCGCGCATCGCCGGGGAACCACGCATCGACACCGCATTCGAGTCTGCGCTGCTTCTTGCGGCGCTCGCCACCCGCGCAGGTGACCGCGTCGACCTCCTGATCTTCGACCGGCGGGTTCGGGGGCGCGTGCAGGGCGCAAGCGGGCCCGAACTGTTGTCACGGATGGTCGACACCATGGCCACCGTGGACCCGGAACTCATCGAACCAGACTGGAGCGCTGTCCCCGGGCTTGTCCGCTCCGTGACAAACCAGCACGCCCTCGTGGTGATTGCCACCGCGATCGATGCGCCCGGGGCCTCACGAGGGCTCCTGTCCGTGCTCCCCCAACTCACGAAGCGGCACACTTTGGTCGTTTCCTCGGTCACCGACCCCGATGTCCTCAGCGCCACCCACGACCGGAGCCGGCGCAGTGCAGTGTACCTTGCCGCAGCCGCCGAGCGCGCCCTGCTCGACCAGTCGCGGGTGGCAGCAGCCATCCACCAGCTCGGCGGGGACGTGGTCACGGGATCCCCCGCCGATCTCCCACCCGCCCTCGCTGATCGATACATTGCGCTCAAAGCGGCCGGGAGGCTGTGAGTAGGCTTACGGCACCGCACAGGGATTCTGAGTCACCGAGGTTCACCGGCGCCCGCCGCCGTGCGCCGTCAGGCTCTTTCGGCGTCGTGCGTGGCTTGAGACGATAGGGTCGGCACTCCGCTATTCTGCGAGTGTCCCACCGAACGTAACTGCCCAGAAAGGCATGCCTCATGGCTAAAGCAGCTTCCAGCACAGCGGCTTCCAGCACCGCAACTCCCTCACTCACCGCCCGACTCATTGCCGAAGCATTCGGCACTTTCCTCCTGGTCTTCGGAGTGATCGGTACCGCACTCTTCGCGTCAAGCAACACCGGATATCTCGGCGTTGCCCTCGCCGTCGGGCTCACGCTTGTGGCCGGCATCTACATGGTTGGCAATATTTCCGGTGGACACTTCAACCCGGCGGTCAGCGTCGGCGTCGCAACGGCAGGTCGACTGCCGTGGCGGGATGTTGCCCCATACATCGTGGCCCAGATTGTTGGTGGAATCATCGCCACGTCACTTCTGTTCGCCATCTCTGCGGGAGGAAAAGAAGGCTACCTCCAGAGTCTGCAAGACGGTGGATTCGCGTCGAACGGTTTCGGTGAGCACTCCCCAGGCGGGTTCGGTCTCGTTTCAGTTCTGATCGCCGAAATCGTGTTGACCGCAATCTTTGTGTGGGTCATCCTCGGGGTAACCGGGCCAAAGGGAAATGCCTCCCTTGCCCCGCTGGCGATTGCCCTCACGCTCACGCTCATCCACTTGATCAGCATTCCGATCAGCAACACCTCGGTTAACCCCGCGCGCTCTATTGCGACCGCACTCTATGGTGGCCCCGATGCGCTCATCCAACTGTGGGTGTTCCTCGTCGCTCCCATCGTCGGTGCGCTCATCGCAGGTGCAACCTACAAGGTCCTGTTCGACCGCAAGTAGTACTCCACCGAACGAAAACGAAGGAGATCCGTCTCGGATCGCGTCACCACAGCACTCGGTGACCGGTTTGCGGCAGATCTCCTTCGTTTTTGTTCGTCGCGGCAGGGCGGGAACAGAGTTACTGTGACCAATCGCGGCGTAGAGTGTGGGGACCACACGAAGTGAGCACGATGTCGGGGTACCGTGGCGAGGTGAACGACTTTTCCTTTGATGCTCTGCGCCGTTGGCCCGACGCTGAAGAAAGCAACCTTTTTGCGGTTGACGCGGCGGATCGGCTGATGCTCGATGAGGCCGCCACCGCCCTCACGAGTGCCGGGCCGGGCGACGTGGTCGTGGTCGGCGACAACTATGGTGCACTCAGCCTTGGAGCGGCGGCGACGCATGCCGTGGCGGACGTCCGAGTGCATCAGGACGAGCGTGTTGGTGAGCTGGCTTTGGCGCGCAATGCTGCCGAGTTGGAGTTGGCCGACGCTCTCCGTTCGATGCCGCTGGAACCCGAGCTTCTTTCCGGCGCAAAAATTGTGTTGCTGCGTCTGCCACGCAGCCTTGACGCCCTCGATGAAGTCGCTGCCCTGATCGCAGCGCACGCTGATCCCGCGGTCACGGTCTATGCCGGCGGCATGATCAAACACATGGCGCTGGCCATGAATGAGGTGCTTGGCCACCATTTTGCGGGTGTACAACCAGGGCGTGCGCGGCAGAAAGCTCGCGTACTCACGGTGACCGGCCCCGTGGCAGACGCAACGGGCACAGCGTGGCCGAAACGACAGTTTCACGATAACCTTGGCCTGTGGGTGTGCGCCCACGGCGGTGCGTTCGCCGGAACGCGCATCGACATTGGAACCCGTTTCCTCCTCGACACGCTGAGTGAGGCGAAACCGGATGCGGCATCCGCGATCGATTTGGGGTGCGGAACGGGCGTGGTGGCTTCCGCCCTCGCACTAGCGCGACCGGGGATCACGGTACTCGCGACGGATCAGTCGGCGGCCGCAGTCGCCTCCGCCCGCGCAACCGCGGAAGCGAACGGGGTCTCCGATCACGTGCGCGTGCTGCGCGACGACGGGCTTGCGAGTCAGCTGGATGCCTCTGCCGAACTGATTCTGCTGAACCCGCCCTTCCATGTCGGTGCCACCGTTCACACCGGCGCCGCCGTGCGACTGTTTGAGGATGCGGCCCGCGTGCTCGCTCCTGGCGGCGAACTGTGGACCGTCTTCAACTCGCACCTCGGATACCGACCGATACTGAACCGCCTCATCGGTCCGACACGTCAAGTAGCCCGCAACACCAAGTTCACCGTCACGGTGTCGACCCGACGCTGAACACTGCACTCACGTGAGCCGTCGACTCTCACGCACCGTCAATGACGCACGGCGTCGGGTGCACTCGCCGGAGAAGGCGAATCAGCCGGCAACGATGCGCTTGGCACCCGATTCGAACTCATCCAGGTCACCAGTTTCTCCCAGACGGAACGCCTTGCCACCAATGACCCACTGGTAAATCAGGAACGCGGCCAGCGCCACCGTTCCGATACCGATTTTGATCGGCCACGGCCACGGTTGCCGCGTCACAACGCCCTCAATCACTCCGGACACGAGCAAAGCCAAAGTCAGACCGATGGCGATCGTGATGAGTGCTCGGCCATCCTCCGCGAGCGCCTGCACGCGAGTTCGTGCCCCCGGTGCGACCACAGACCAAAAGATCATCATGCCCGCAGCACCGGCCACGAAAATCGAATACAGCTCAAGCTGACCGTGCGGGGCAATGTAGAGAAAAAAAATGTCGAGGCGATCGTGGGCGCCCATGAGAGCCGCCGAAATTCCCAGATTCTGTGCATTCGAAAACAACAAATAGGGCGCGTACACCCCGATGATGCCAAACGCCACACACTGGGCGGCGAGCCAGGCGTTGTTGGTCCAGACGAATGCGGTGAACGACGCCAAACCGTTCTCCGAGTAGTAGTTGACGAAGTCCTCCTCCGCGAACTGGCGGCGTAACTCTTCCGTGCCAAAACTCTGAAGAACGCCAGGAGTATTCAGCGCCCACAGGGCGTAGAGAACGGCGACCAAGACCGTTCCGGCTGTCACCGCCAACGACATCCACCTCACGCGGTAGAGGGCGGCAGGCAACTGGTGCCCAAAAAAGGCGGGAATGCGACTCATCACATTCATGCCAGCACCCGTGAACTGCAGTCGCGCGCGCGACAACGACAGCGAAAGCCGGTCGCTCTGCACGGAACTCCCCGACGTTGCCTGCATTGCGGAGAGTTGGCTTGCCCCCGACTGATAGTGATCGATCAAATCATCCGCTTCAGCACCTTCGGGGCGGCGGCGCGAAGCCAAACGGGCAAGCTCGTCCCATTCTTCGCGGTGAGCGGCGGTGTAGGCGTCAAGATCCATCTGATTAGATACTAGACATGGCTGTCCCGGAGCGCTCAACCCCGACGGACTTTGCTGATCTAGACGACGATCTGATGACCGGCGAAGCCGTTGCCCTCAACGTGCGAGCCACCGGTTTTGTGCTGCGAGGCGCCGGTGCCGCCATCGACCTCATCGTGTACGTCGGGCTGTGGATTGGCATCCTCATTGCCCTGTCGACTCCGTGGATTACCGGCGGTGTGAGCGAGGCCATGTTCCAGGCGTTGATCGTCGCGGCGCTGGTGCTCTGCATCGTCGTCATCCCGATGACCGTAGAACTCGCCACTCGAGGACGGTCCCTTGGGAAGCTCGCGGTAGGTGCACGCATCGTGCGCGACGATGGAGGAGCGATCGGTTTCCGGCACGCGTTTATCCGGGCGATGACCGGTGTTCTGGAGATCTTCGGGACGTTGGGCGGATTCGCCGCACTCGTGGCTCTCTTTAACTCCAAAGCAAAACGCCTCGGAGATTACCTGGCCGGAACTTACAGTCAAAACGAACGCATCACTCGATATGTTCAACCGGTGTACGGAGTGCCGCTCGAACTCGTCGAATGGTCGCACACAGCGGATGTCGCCAAGATGCCAGATCGTCTCTCCCGCAGAATTTCCCAATTCCTTTCCGCTGCCGGCGGGTTTACCGCACCCTCCCGCACAGCGATCGCTCGCTCGCTCGCGGCGGAGGCAGCACCATATGTTTCGCCGTTACCCTCCGCTGACCCCGAACTATTTCTTGCGGCCATCACTGTTCTGCGGCGCGATCGGGAGTATGCAGCACTTCAGGCAGAGAAAGCGCGGCTTGCCAGACTCGCCCCGGCACTGGAAAAGCTTCCCCACAGCTTTCCCACCCGCTGAACAGAGACGCTGCCGGCGACTAGTACCGGTAGTGCTCGGGCTTGTACGGCCCGTCGACGGGAATACCCAGATACGCGGACTGCTCCGGTGTGAGAGTCGTCAGGTGGACTCCGAGAGCATCAAGGTGAAGTCTGGCCACTTTCTCATCCAACTTCTTGGGAAGCGTGTGTACGCCGAGCGGGTAGTCCTCAGTGAATAGTTCGAGCTGCGCGAGCACCTGATTTGAGAACGAATTGCTCATCACAAAGGACGGGTGCCCGGTCGCATTGCCCAAATTCATGAGCCGCCCTTCGGAAAGCACGAGGACGCTGCGGCCATTCGGCAATCGCCACTCATGCACTTGCGGCTTAATCTCTACCTTCTCCGCGCCCTCCAGCGCCTCCAGAGCCGCCATCTCGATCTCGTCATCAAAGTGGCCCACGTTTGCCACAATCGCGTGATCCTTCATCCCCAGCAGGTGCTGGAGCGTGATCACGTTCTGATTGCCTGTCGTGGTGATGAAAATATCCGCTTCGGCTAGCGTGCTCTCGATCCTGGCTACCTGGAAGCCATCCATGGCCGCCTGCAGAGCGTTGATCGGGTCGATCTCACTCACGATCACCCGAGCGCCCTGGCCGCGCAGCGCATCCGCAGCGCCCTTGCCCACGTCTCCGTAGCCGGCGACGAACACCACTTTGCCGCCAATCAACACATCGGTGGCGCGGTTGAGACCATCGGGAAGCGAATGGCGGATGCCGTAGCGGTTGTCGAACTTCGACTTCGTCACCGAATCGTTCACGTTGATCGCGGGGAACAGCAACTCTCCCGCCTTTTCGAGCTCATACAGGCGGTGCACGCCCGTAGTGGTCTCCTCTGTGACTCCTCGGATGTCGTTGGCGATCCTGCTCCAGCGGTCGGGCGAGGCTGCCATCGACGTGCGCAGTGCTTGGAGGATGACCGTCCACTCGTGGCTGTCGCCCTGCGCGGCATCCGGCACAGCGCCGGCGCGCTCAAACTCACGGCCTTTGTGCACGAGAAGGGTGGCGTCGCCGCCATCATCAAGAATCATGTTGGGGCCAATCCAGCTTTCGCCAGCGGCCTCCGCTTCAGCACTCCAATCGAAAATCTGGGAAGTAGCCCACCAGTATTCCTCGAGCGTTTCGCCCTTCCACGCGAACACTGGAACTCCGGCAGGGGCGTCAACGGTTCCGGTAGGCCCTACAGCGACGGCCGCGGCGGCATCATCCTGCGTGGAAAAAATGTTGCAGCTCGCCCACCGCACCTGTGCGCCGAGGGCGACAAGGGTTTCAATGAGCACCGCCGTCTGGACGGTCATGTGCAGGCTGCCGGCGATCCGGGCGCCGGCGAGCGGCCTGGCGGCACCGAATTCTTCGCGCAGCGCCATCAGTCCGGGCATCTCATGTTCGGCAAGCCGAAGCTGATGCCTGCCCGCCTCAGCAAGCGTCAGGTCGGCAACTTTGAAACGCACAGCGGTCTTCACGGTCATGCCCCCATTCTTCACCACGCCCCCGCCCCCGTGTCGAACGAAAACGAAGGAGATCACCTCGAAAGGCGGGCGCTAGTGTCCCCCCTCGCCCCAAAGGACGCGGATCTCCTTCAAATTCGTTCAGGCGGAAGGGCTAGGGGGTGCGGATGAGTGAAAGCACGTGATCGCGAATGCGCTCCATGTCAGCGACCTTGCCCGCCTCAACATTCAGGCGCAAAAGTGGCTCGGTGTTCGACGGGCGCACGTTGAACGACCAGAACACCCCGTCAGTGTTCCCACTCACGGTAAGTCCGTCCAGTTCATCAAGTTCGAACGCGGCATAGGCGCTCACAATCCGCTCGTACGCGGCCGGGATATCGGTCACCGTCGAATTCAGCTCACCGCTGGAGGAGTAAGGGGAGAACCGCGCAGCCAATTCCGAAAGCGGGCGATCCTGATGACCAAACTCGGCAATCAAGTGCATTGCCGCGAGCATCCCGTTGTCGGCACCCCAAAAGTCTTTGAAGTAGTAGTGGGCCGAGTGCTCCCCACCGAACACAGCGCCGGTTGCCGCCATCTCGTCTTTGATGAGCGAGTGTCCCACGCGCGTGCGCACCGGAATCGCGCCAGCATCCCGAATTGTTTCCGGAACGATGCGCGAGGTAATCAGGTTGTGGATGACATACACGGGCGACACTGTTGCCCTCGCGATCTCCCGGAGCGCCACCACCGCGGCAACCGCCGAAGGACTCATCGTGTTCCCGTTTTCGTCCAACACAAAACACCGGTCGGCATCGCCATCGAACGCGAGACCGAGATCCGCACCGTGCTCAACAACTGCGCGCTGCAGATCAACAATGTTGGCTGGTTCCAGCGGATTCGCTTCGTGATTTGGGAACGATCCATCCAACTCGAAGTACATCGGAATAACTTCGATGGGGAGTTGAGGCAACCCCGCACTCGTCTCCAACACGGCGGGTACCGTCAGCCCGCCCATGCCGTTTCCGGCGTCCACGACAACACGCAGCGGTCGAATGTCGGAAAGATCAACAAGGCCACGTAGGTAGCTTGCGTAGTCGGCAAGCACCTCCAGCTCCCGGTATGTGCCCGGCGTGGCATGCGCGACGATACCGTTCGCCAGATACTCCGTCGCGCGGTCCCGGATGGCAGCAAGTCCCGTGTCCAGGCTGATCCCCCGCGCGCCGGCCCGACTGAGCTTGATGCCGTTGTAGCTTGCCGGGTTGTGACTTGCCGTGAACATGGCCGCCGGGGCATCGAAACTGCCGGACGCGAAGTAACTCTCATCGGTAGAACACAGGCCGATGGAGACCACGTTGCCGCCTCGAGCCTGCACTCCTGAGGCAAAAGCGAGGGCAAACCCAGGAGACGAATCACGCATGTCATGGCCAATGATCACATCGCGGCCTGCCGCGTCGATTTCATCAACAAACGCTGCGCCGATCGCGCTCACAACCTCGTCAGTGAGCTGAGAGCCCACAAGCCCCCGCACGTCGTAGGTCTTGACGAAGGCGCTCAGATCTGGATTAGAGCTCATTCCCCAATGCTACGTGACGCAGAACCTGCCATCCCCGTGGGGCGGAAAGCCGTTCGGAATGTTTCTCGCACAAATCATAGGAGTGCGGTTCTTGGCGTGAACTGAGCGGGCCAAGCACCGCCATCGAGTCGGCGTACACGTAAGTAAGTGTTGACACCGCTTCGCGGCCACACGCAACTTTGCTGCACAACCGATCGTTCATCGTGCTCCCACTGTAGCGACCGACGACGGCGCAGGGGCAGAACCGCGCCGTAGAATGAGCGCATGGTTAAGGGTTCCCGACTCGGTGCTGCCGGGTCACCCCGCACTCTCGGCCGGGATCGTCACGGCCGCGGAATCCGCGCCTCCGTGACCGGCCCACGCCTCCCCCGCCTGCACACTCGACTTGATGTGTTCGCGTCGACGGTGGCCTCCACCGCCGAGTACCTCAAAGCAATCTGGCCAGAGGAACTCGCGAACCTCAAAGTCGATATTGCCGGTATTCCTGCCACCACATCCGAAGGCCGTCGGGTGAGACGTTGGCTGGTGATCCCAGACGAGAACCGGATCGTGCTGTTTCGGCTTCCCATCGAACGACTGGCCAAACTCCACCGCAACGACGACCTGCACCGCAGGATGATGATCGAGAGTTGCGTGTTTCGTGCGGTCGCCGAATTGCTCGGCAAAGATCCGTGGGACCTAGCGCCCGAGCGTTTCCGACACTTCTAGCCGAACCGGTAGAACACGGTGACCGGCTGGGATGCTCGCTCCGGCGGGCTCACCACGAACCCGCTGAGTTGCCCAACGTCGTGATAGCTCACCGACGCTCGAAGTGAGTCGAAGCCTCCGAGCGTGTAGCTGAGTCCGGCTGCCACCGGTAAGGCGGTTGCGCGGCCAGCGGCCACCGTCACCGTGGTACCGGCGCCTTCGTCCGCATCGACGGTCACCACCGCATCGACCGGGCCAGTGTTGACGAGGTGGAGCACAGAATTCGGTCCATCCGCCACGCTCACGAGGGCAGTGCCAGAAAGGTCGGGCGCCGCCACAAACCAGGCAAAGTCAGTGTTGGTGATGATGGGGTCTTCACCGTTGGTCACTACTTCTGCCGGGTCGCCATCGAGCGTCACGGCTGTCGTTCGGGCAGCAACCACCGCTGGAGTGTCGCTGGCGATCGTGAACGTCCAGACCCCCTCAGCAAAGTTCCCAAGCGGGATATCCGTCACGACACCCTCGTCCACCTCAAGCGTCGTCGTGGTCGGCGGAGAGGCGTCTCCTTCGGGGATCGCCGTCACCGTAACTTCGGTGGATTCCGTTCCCGGAATGAACACCCTCAAGACCGCTGCGGTGTCGTCGTAACCATTGAGGCCACCCGATGCTGTGACCGATTCCTGGTCGGAAATCACGACACCGGGGATGACATTGAAAATCGACGGGCGCGTGGTCGCCCCAAAGGTGTCCACCCCACCCGGGGTGAGCGTGCGAACGATTGATTGCTGCAGGCTCGCCGTCACTTGCCCGCCCTTGCTCACGACGTGGACAACCGGGCTCGCAATCCCTGGAGCGAAACCGGCGAGCGACAACACTTTCTGACCACCAGGAGGAACAACAATTCCTTCGGTTCCGGAGGTCTCCTCTCCTCCGTTCTCGGAGAAGATTTCCACGCTCACCGTTGAGCTCACTTTGCTCGGGTTGCTGAGCGCGAGCAGGGTCGTGCGCCCTGTGGTTGTCGAACCGCCCACAAGCCACGTGTCGGAACTCGACTTGCGGCACTCACTCGCCGCAAACCCGACGTACTCGTTGCTCTCCACAAACTGTGACTGACTTCCGGCAAGAATCCCAGGAGCAGTGCCTTCTGGGCCCGGATCGAGGAGGAGACGCTGGGAGGGGTTGTTGGACTCGTTCTGCGTTGAGTCCATGTCTTCTAACCGCGGGGTGCCCTCCGTTGAGGTACTTGTGACCGACGCCGTACCCACGGAAACCGCCGTAGTGGCTTCTAGTCCAGTTTCATCGCCCAGTCGCAGGATAGGTCCGGCGCAGATCCGTTGCTGGGTTGCAGCCACCGGAATCACGGCCGTGGATTGTGCGCCCGTTCCTACGGTTGGAAGAGGCAACCACGTGGCCGCAGCAACGCTCACCGCGGCAACGCCGACGCCAAGCAGACCCAGCACTCCTCGTGCTCCGACCATGGCGAATGTGCGGACGCCCCGTCCGCGTGCGGGCTCAGTCATGGTCATCCTCATCAAACGTGGTCGCCGGTTCTTCAGCAGTGCCGGTGGCCGGGCGCCTCCGTGGCCGCCCACCAATCGGAATTGCCAAAAGTACAGTGACGCCGAATACAATGCCGAGGGCGATCAAGTACCACTGGCCCAGTACCGTCTCCGTGTTGCCCGGATGCGTGGGGGGCGACTCGACTGTCCCTTCAAACCGCCACAGCAATCCGTTGTCTGTCGATCCGACCGGATTCAGTGTCTCGTTTCCATCCAACGCCTCAACGGTTGCCCGATACGTGGCATCGTCACCGTCACTGGGAGGAACAAGAACGAAGGAGACGCCAAGCGAGGTGAACTCGCTCACAAAGTCGAAACCGCTCCGCGCGGCGAGGTTTCCCGCCAAGACTGCCAATCGGGAGTCCACTTCATCGGCGTCCTGCTTCGTACTGACGAGCGTTGACTGCTCGTCGAGAGTGGCGCCGCGCCCGCGTTCGAGGGCCACCGCAACGCCCGGCTCGCCGAGGGAAGAAATCACAAGCGTTCCGATATCAGGAGTACTCCCGGCTTCCGCCGTGACGAGGGCAGGCAGGATCCGGCCCGTCGAGGGCTGCACGGTTGCAGTACCAATCGCCATGGCGCCCAGAAGTGGAAGTGCGAGCGCCGTGGTCGTGAGGACAGCAAGCACGGAAACCGGTGTCGCTGCTCGGCCGAAAGCATCCAGCGCGCCCACGGCCGCGGCAACAAGCCCAAGCCAGAACAGGCTGACACCCGGGCCCGACCATACGGTTACCGGGTCAATCCCGACAGCGCCGACCTGAACCGTGTGCGCGAGAACCGCTGTGGCAAACCCCAACAGCGCAATGATCAGGGCGGGGACAGCACGCCGCGCACCGGGGAGAAACAGCGACAAGAACGCTAATACCGCCAGCGGAGCAAAAAGCACAACTACAAGCAGTGGTGCTGAGACTCCAGCAATCGGCAAGCCTTCCAGTGCCTGCGCCCACCCATGGAAGGTTCCGGAAACATCACCAAGGGCAAGCTGCCAACCGGACGTGGCCTGCAGTGCTTGCGGGACGCCCGGGTCTGCGAACAGCCCGAACGGATTCCCGGCGACAAACTGCTGCACTATCAGCGGCGCGAACAGTGCCAACGCGGGGACGGGAATCCCCACCGTGCGGTGAATCCTTGTCGGTCGAACGACAAGGAGCACCACGAATAGCACGAGGAGGGCGAGAACGAGCGAGGGAGAGGACGCAGCGATCACCGCGAAGAGGAGTGCAGCTCCTGCGCCGGATGCCCAGGACTTGGCCGCCCCGAGCGCGGCAAGGAAAAGCCATGGCAGAAGAAGGTGGGCGAGAAGAGCACCCAGATGGCCACTGGTCAGTGCGGACAACAGCGGCGGCGAAAATGCCCAAAGAATTGCGGCGAGCACCGGCAGCCACGGGTTTCTACTGAAGCGTCGCGCAGCAAACCATGCACCAAGAGCGGCAAGCGGAAGCGCAAGAAAATAGAGGAGCACGATCGAAAAACTCGGGTTCCAGAACGTGAGCGAACCCAAAACTGCCAAAACGGCGGCGAACGGATCTGCTGCACCCCACGCTCCCGTGCCCACGGCACGCCATCCGATACCAATGTTTGACCAGAGCGCACCGACCGAGTCAGAAAGGGGGCGCAACCCGCCACCACTCACCGCATTCGCACCCAGCAATGCGCCGTACGCGAGGACACCGACAACTCCGACGAGCAGCACGACCCAGAGCCCCGCGTGTGCCACGAAACCGGCACGCGGCCATGCGGCTGCCGCGTTGGTCGGAAGCGGCTCGAGGCCGGCGAGTTCGGCTTCCCTTGCTTGCCCCCGCAGCTCCCGAACTTCGGATGGTGGCATGCGCAACGGGGCGATCGCCGCCCATCCGACAACGCGAGACTTTTTGAGTTGGCGTCGCGCTGCACCGATGCTTCCTGAGAACGCTGTGCTGAGTGCGGCCCCAATTTCTCCACCGATCGCGCTTGGTCGTTTACCGATCAGGTCGCCAACAGAACGAAGAACTGCCAAAGGCACGAGTGACAGCCAGTGCAGGAACACCGCCCACCCGGGGGCATAGGTAAGGCGACGGTGCAGTTGTGCGGCGCGGGCGATCCGGAAGGTGCGTGCCGGCGACGACGATGACCGGCCAAAGGTTTCAGGGCCGCCCGCACTGGACACGCGGGCTCCAGGCACCAAGACCACGCGGTGGCCGGCAAGTCTGGTTCTCACGGAAAAGTCGAGGGAAGCATCAATACTCGGAAGACCGGGATCAAACCCGCCCAATTTCTGCCACACCGAGCGCCGCACCAGCATTCCCGCGGCGGCAACAGCGAGCACATCGTCGCGAACATCGTGTTGCGCCTGATCAAGTTCGCCCGGCACGAGAGAAATACTCGCGCCAAAGCGAGTCATGGTCTGGCCGAAGTCAGTGATCCATGTGGGGTCGTTGTGCGCCATGAGTTTTGGCCCGGCGACCGCGACGGAGGGCGCAACCTCCACGGCCGCGAGGAGCTGTTGCAACGCATCCGGGGCGGGAGCGTTGTCGTGACCAAGCAACCACAACCACTCGTTGTCCGACTCGGCGGGGGGCGCGAATTGCACGGCGTGGGCAACGGCGCTGCCGAAGGAGGTTCCGTCGCGAACGGAAAGCACTTGGGTGGGGCCGGATGCCGAAAGCATCGACTCGGAACTGTCCGTGGACGATACGTCCACGGCAATGGTGACGTTCGGCCGGCGAGACTGCGCGGCGAGCGCCGCGAGGGTCCGCTTGAGGTGCGCGTCCCCGTTTCGAGCGACAAGAATCGCGGTGACCCTGGGTTGCATTGATTACAAACTACGCTTGCTTGCGCAGCTTGCGGCGTTCCCTCTCGGAGAGTCCGCCCCAAATACCGAATCGCTCGTCATTCTGCAACGCGTATTCGAGACACTCAGCGCGCACTTCACACGTGGTGCAAATCTTTTTTGCGTCTCTGGTCGATCCACCCTTTTCGGGGAAGAACGCTTCTGGGTCAGTTTGGGCGCACAGGGCGTCTGACTGCCAGGCAAGTTCGTTTTCGTCTTCATCGATGTGCTGCCGCACACCGGGTACCCCTAGTTTGATCGGGTCTACGAACCAGTTATCGGGGACACCGTGCTGGTGTTCGTTGATCGCCATAGCACATCCTCCCCAGTCCAACCGCGATAGCGTGCGCGAGTTGCTTACGCTAATTACACTCGTGTAGTTCGCTGAGGTCAAGTCGCAAATCGTAAACCCTCCATGTCAACTTGAAGGTTACCGACGCGCCGCGCAACGCCAAACACACCCGCTTCACTCTCCGCCGGCCCCGTCCTCCGCCCAAGTCGCACCCGCCCCTTCCGCTCTGACCGAAAACGAAGGAGAATCGCGCTCGCAAGTCACGCTTCGGCGAATAGTGACGCTACCCACCCGGATCTCCTTCAAATTCGTTCGGCACGAGAGGGGGTTGGGCTCGGGGGCGGCGTCGGGGGCGATACGGATGCTTCTTCCGATACGCGCACAGCGCCCGGTCGTCGTCAATCGCCCGTCTCATCGAGGCAAGGCAATCCGGCCAACTCGCGTAGAGCATCCGATAGCTAAACCGGAGAACACGGTAGCCGCGTGCCGCCATTGCCGCATCACGCTGGCGATCCTTCTCGAACGTGCTCGCGCCAGAGCCCGTCCAGGCCACATCGTGCTGGCCACCATCCACTTCGACGAACACATTCGGTGAGATTCTGCCGTCGAGGCGGCCAACGCCGGAAACTCTCGGTTGCGGAAACCATGCGATTCCAGCGTCGCGACACCACAATCGCACGTAGGTTTCTCCGTGCGACTCGTCCAGCCGGCCGATGAGCGAGCGCCAAGATCGTGCTCGTACTGGTGCGCGTGCGAAGACCGCGTCCATCCGGCTTTCTGGCCAGCGGAACACGTGCATCACTGCGCTGCAGCACGCGACCGCAGTATCTCGATTCTCGGTGCCCAGGACGTGCACGAGCGCTGCATCGATGTCTACTCGCCAGCGCGACGCGGCACCGAGGGCCGCTACTGGTTTGTCACTCCAGTGCGCGCGAACCCCGTCGCCGGATTCCAGTCGTTCCCTCCGTTCGGTCGGCCGGCGAAGCCTGCACGCATGCGAAGGCACCGCGACGTCAACCCGAGAGCGACGAGGGACAGTGAGTCCGTAACTTTGCAACGCGGCAATGCCGGTAAGTCGGCCGCCAACACGAACGGCCCGAACCGCAAAGTCCGGCGCATCCGGAATCGAATACCAGCCATGGCGAACCCTAAAGATCGCGCGGTAACGCAGCGCGGCGCGAATCCCGCCGTCGGTACAACCCAGCGCGAGGAGGTCCCGACGGCGCAAAAACCCTCCGCGGTCTCGGATCTCGGAAGCAATACGCAGCACCACTCCAGCGTTGCGAAATGCGCCTTACTGTGGAGCTAACGGTCAGACACTCGTGGACTAGTCGCCCGTGCGCACCGTGTGGAGGAGTCGGTTCACGGAGTGGTTCCGACGAACAATTCGCCAGTTCCCGAGATTGCCAACGTCGATTCATCGGCCGTCACAAACGCGGCGTCGCCTCCCGAGAGTGTCATCGACGAGTTCTCGCCAGCAATCGTCATCGTTCCCGCAACGCACAACGCGATTGCTGGGCCGGTCAGGGCCAACACGCAATCACCGGTCGCGTGAGCGAGAACGAAGTCGTCATTGCCTGGCCGAAATACTTCGAGCGCCCCTTCACCCTTTTCCGGCGCGAGCCACGGTGGTGACCCTGGGGTGAAATCCAGTACGCGGGCGAGCTCGGCAACATCCACATGCTTCGGCGTGAGCCCGCCACGCAAGACGTTGTCGGACGCTGTCATGATTTCAATCCCGACACCGCGGAGATAGGCGTGGATGTTGCCCGCCGGAAGGTAGAGCGCCTGACCTCGCGTCATGGTCACCCGATTGAGGAGCAGCGCCGCCAGTATCCCGACATCGCACGGATAGTGCTGTGCCAGCAGAGTCACCGTGTCGAGAGCATCCAAAACGAAGGAACTTTGGCCGTTCGGGCCCCCTTTTGTTGCTGTACCGGGCCGATCGTCGCTATTCTCCTTCAAATTCGTTCGAGCGATTGCTTGGGCTACTAGGGCGTCGACTTCGGGGGAACCCGACATGAGCCACGCGAAGAGATCCGGGAGCGAATCCAGCTTGGGGACGAGCTCGTCCAGTCCGAGTGCGAGAAACACCTCGCGCGACTCGGCAATGGGGCGAAACCCACACAGCGCATCGAAAGTGTCACTCAGCGCATAAATCACCTCTGGCTTGGGATACGCGTCACGGTAGTTGCGGTTCGGGGCGTCCAGCGGGATTCCGAGCGCATTCTCACGCTCGAATCCCTCGATCGCTTGCTCCGGGGACGGATGCGCTTGCAGCGATAGCGGCGCGCCGGCCGCGAGTACTTTCATGAGAAACGGCAACCGTGTTCGCCCGCCGAGCGCTGCAGAGGGGTCTGCCTGAATCCACTGTGCAAGATCGGCGGCACCACCAGTCGCAAGGTCATTGGCGGCAGCAGTTGCAAGGTCAGTTGCCGCATCAGCACCAGCACCAGCACCCACAATTCGCGACGGCGAGCCGGGGTGTGCACCGAGCCACAGTTCCGCCTGCGGCTTGCCAGTAGGAGGCGTTCCGAGTAGTTCAGCGATGGCCGTTACCGAGCCCCACGCATAGTCCCGCGGTGTGTTGGCGATTGCCACAAACATGGTGCCCCTTTCGGCGGGGATCCCGCTCTTCTCACGCTATCAAGTCGGCCACTGCCTCTGAGCAATAAGCTTGCTGACATGTTGGAGTCCCCGCGCTTTCGTCTCGGGTTCTCCGCGCTCGTCCTGTTCACGCTTCTCGCAGGCGATGCGTGGCGGCTGTCGCTCGGCTGGTGGGTGTTTGGCACCATCACCATCGCCATCACTCTCGTCTCCGGATGGCTGTTGTGGCGCCAACGCAGCCGGTGGAACATCGGCGGGCTTCCTCTCCCGCTCGTAGTGTTCCTTGCTCTCGCGACGGTCTCGATCTTCTGGTCTCACTATCCGGCGGCGACGGCTCTTGGGCTCGTCACAACCTGGATCATTGTGGTGAATGCGGTTGCTCTCGCCGTCACGTTCACGTGGGCGGAGTTGTTGAGGGGGCTGGGCGTCGTACTCCGCGTAGTGCTCGGTCTTTCACTGGTTTTCGAGTTGTTCGTGTCACTAGTCATCCGCGAACGCGTGCTGCCGTTTTTCGGGCTGCCGGATATTGACTACAGCTCCTACGATCGCATTCCTGGCATGTTGATGTGGTCACGAAACGAGCTGTTTGAGGTGTTCGACAATGGCCGCATTCAGGGCATAGTCGGTAACGCAAACAGCCTCGGTTTTCTTGCGCTCCTTGCCTTGATCGTGTTCGGCATTCAGCTGGCATCCCGCAACGTCTCCAAACACAGCGTCTCCAAGCGGTGGGGCAGTGCGTGGTTTGTCATTGCGCTCGCCACTGTTCTGATGACGAAATCGGCGACCGTCACGGTCGCCTCCGCTGCCGTGATCGTCGTGCTTGTCGTTGCGTTGCTTGTGCGCCGCGCGACGTCGAGTCGTGGTCGCGCCGCCGTGTATTTTTCGAGTGCCGCCGTACTTGTTGCCGGAGGCACGGCAGCTTTCCTGTTTCGTGACACCGTGTTTGACCTGCTTGGCAAGAGTTCTGACCTCACCGGCCGCCTGGGTATTTGGGAAAAAGTGATTGACCTCACTCAACAGCGTCCGGCTTTCGGATGGGGGTGGGTAAGTTACTGGGTCCCCTGGGCGGACCCGTTCGACAACCTTGTGTTTCGTTCGGGGGTGCGGCAACTGCAAGCGCACAACACCTGGCTTGATGTTGCCTTCCAACTCGGATTTGTCGGGCTCATCGTGTTTCTCGCCCTCGTAGGTGCCGCACTCGTGAAAGCGTGGCAGCACGCGGTGGATCGACCGCAGAAGTCGCCGGGTACCCCACTTCACTATTCAACGGTCACCCTGCTGCCGCTTGCACTCCTTGTTGCTCTTGTTGTGCAGTCCTTTGCGGAGAGCCGGTTGATAACCGAGTATGGTCTCGCTCTACTAGTTGTCGTAGCGGTCAAGACGAAGCGTAGGGAGTTGTTGTGAAGTTCGGTCAGCGCGTTGACATCATTGTCGCCTTCCTGTCGTCAGCACGCTTTCTCACGGTTCTCACAACAGCCAGTGTCGGTTCTGCCGCATTCGCGTTTTCTCTCCGACAGATCGTCGGTTGGGCGGGGCTCTTCGGCATCCTTGGAACGCTCGTCGCCCTGTGGGCGCTCATCTTGGTCGTGAAGCGCGGTGAAATCGAGTGGAGCGGCCTGTTGCCGATTTCCCTCATGATTTTTCTTGGCTGGGCCGGCGCATCGGTGTTCTGGAGCCACTACCAATGGGCCACCCTTGGCAGCTTCGCCTATTTGCTTGCCTTCAGCTTTCTTGGGGTGTCTGTGGCTCTCCTGCGGGACACCATCCAGATTGTGCGCGCTTTCGGTGACGTCCTCCGGCTCGTTCTCGCGGGATCACTTGTGGTGGAAATCTTGTCTGGGCTCGTGATCGACATGCCCATCCCGTTTCTCGATGTTGCAGGCCACCTTGACCAACTCGGCCCACTTCAAGGTCTGCTCGGTGCCCGAAATCAACTCGGCATTGTCGCGGTCATCGCGCTCATTACGTTCGCAACTGAACTTCGCACCCGTTCGGTCTCCAGAGCACTCGGGGTGTCCTCCACCGTGCTCGCCGCCGCCCTGCTCTTGTTGTCGCAATCGCCGGTTGCCATTGGAACGAGCGCGATTCTTGGGCTTGCCGCAGCGGCACTCTACGGATTGCGCAAGGTCGCCTCGGAGCGGCGACACTTCTGGCAATTGGGCTTGCTGGCGGCCAGTGTGGTCACTCTGTTGCTTGCCTGGCTGTTCCGGAGTCCGCTGATCGGAATGTTGGATGCCACGACCGAGCTCAGGTACCGGCTGAGTCTGTGGCGCCGCATCATGGACATCCAGTCGACCCGTCCCTTGGAAGGCTGGGGCTGGGTTGGCGCATGGCGCATTGATCTCGTGCCCTTTGTTGGGTTCAAGGACTTTCCGGGCGGTGCGCCCCTGTCGGCGGCGAACGCGTTCTTTGACACGTGGCTTCAACTGGGTGTGATCGGGCTGTTCGCCTTGTTGGTGCTCATGACCCTCGCCTTTGCGCGCTCGTGGCTGCTGGCGGTGGCGCGACGCAGCGTGGTGTTTACGTGGCCCGCGCTGGTTCTGTTGGCACTCATCACGACCTCGTTCGCGGAGAGTTCGATCCTGATCGAGTTCGGATTTCTCACTCTTGTGGTCTGCACGGTGAAAGCAAGTCGCGAGCTAAGTTGGCGTCAAGCGTTTACTGCGGCACCAGGGCAACTAGAGCTTCCGCACCGCGGCTAGGTCCGATGCAGTAGTTGAGGCGGGAGGGTCCGCCGTGTCAGCTGGCACTCTCGTCGAGAATCGCGAGGTCGTTCTGCACCATCCGCTCGACCAGTTCGGCGAAGTCGACTGTTGGTCGCCACCCGAGTTCGGTGAATGCTTTCGTGCTGTCTGCGCGTTGAGTGGGCGGATCTACTGGACGCAGGAGCGACTCATCGACCACGATTCGCGACTCCCAGTCGTCAATGCCCGCTGCGGTGAGCGCGGCAGCAACAAACTCGCGCACGGTATGCAATACGCCCGTGCCGATCACGTAGTCTCCCGGCGTCGAATGCGCTGCGGCGAGGCGCAGTGCCTCCACGATGTCGGGGGCCCAACCCCAGTCGCGTGCAGCATCAAGGTTTCCGAGAGTGAGCGAGTCTTGGTGCCCGCGCGCGATGCGCGCCGCTGCAGCGGTGATTTTGCGCGTGACGAATCGCTCAGGGCGCAGTGGCGATTCATGGTTGTACAGGATGCACGAGGACGCGTGGAGGCTGCGCTGGCGGTATCCACCGACCAGATGGTGCCCTAGCGCCTTTGCGGCCCCGTACGGCGATACAGGGGCGATAGGGGTCGACTCGGTTTGCGGTGCAGGTGCTCGGCCAAAAATCTCTGCGCTGGAGGCAAGGACGAACCGCGTGTGTGGGCTCTTCTCGGAGACCGCGTGGAGGAGTGCCGCGGTTGGCTCCCCCGTGTGCCGCACGGTGTCGACCGGGTCCGCCCAGGATGCCGCGACGGAGCTTTGCCCTGCGAGGTGGTAAAGCTCGTCCGGTTGGAGTCGCTCCACGAGCTCAACCAGCGCCTTTTCGTCGGCGATGTCGCCGACGTGAGTGTTCACACCCTGCTCGACGGGCTTGGTCGACCCCGGCCTCACCAGGCCGTGCACCTCGACGTCGTCGCTCAGGAGCGCGCGACTCAAATAGGTACCGTCTTGGCCGGTAACACCGGTGATGAGAGCGACGGACATGTGGTTAGTCCCGGCCCGCCGTCCGCTGCTCTTCGATGTCGGAATCCACCATCATGTTGATGAGTTCGGTGAAGTCGACACTGGGCTCCCAGCCGAGCACCTTTTTGGCTTTGCTTGCGTCGCCGATCAGGAGGTCAACTTCTGCAGGCCGCTCGTACTGTTTGTCGTAGCTGACATAGGAGGACCAGTCGGTGATTCCGATGCGGGCGAACGCGACGTCGAGGAGGTCGCGAATCGTGTGGGTGACTCCCGTGGCGATCACATAGTCGTCGGCCGTGGGCTGCTGCAGCATCCGCCACATCGCGTCAACATAGTCGCCGGCGAAGCCCCAGTCGCGACTGGCTTCCAGATTTCCCATGGTGAGGGAGTCTTGCTTGCCGAGCTTGATCCGTGCGACCGCTGTAGAGACTTTTCGCGTCACGAACTCGATGCCCCGACGCGGTGATTCGTGATTGAACAGGATGCCGCTTGAGGCGTGCATTCCGTAAGACTCGCGATAGTTGATGGTCATGTAGTGGCCAAACACTTTGGCAACTCCGTAGGGCGAGCGTGGCCACAGGAGCGTCGACTCTTTCTGCGGAACGTCTTGCACTTTGCCGAACATTTCCGAGCTTGACGCTTGGTAGAACCGAATACTCGCCGGATCGGAGCCCGCAAGTTTTCTGGTTGCCTCCAGCATGTTGAGTACGCCTTTTCCGGTGACATCTGAGGTCATTCCGGCGTTTTCCCACGAGTGGGCAACGAAGGAAATCGCGCCCAAGTTGTAGACCTCGTTTGGCGCGGCGGTTTCCATCACACGCATGAGCGAGCCCAAATCGGTGAGGTCGCCAAATAGAAGCTTCGCGTTAGGGAGCACTCGGCGAATCTCGGCAACTTTCGGGTTGTTCTGGCCGCGAACGAGACCGAATACCTCGTAGCCTTTGCTTTCGAGCAATTCTCCCAAGTACATGCCGTCTTGGCCGGTGATGCCGGTGATGAGTGCTCTCGTCATGGTTTCCCTTTTTCACTGTCGCGTCTGCGTGAACTGGGGTCGTCTACGCCGAAACCCACGCTACCGGACTGACCGCACGCTCGGGGCCTAGTCAGGGTGCTGAGTGAAGGTGCTCGTGTGCTTCCCACGCCGAGCGGATGATGTCGTCGAGGCTGAACCGCGCGCTCCACCCCAGTCGGGTTTTGATCTGGTCCACTGCCGCAACCACGGTGCTGTGGTCACCGGCTCTGCGCGGTGCTACTTCTGCGGTGGCCGTGGATCCGGAAACGTCCAGAATGGCGTCGACGATTTCGCGCACGCTCGCGCCCTGGCCTGTCCCCACGTTGAAGAGGTGGTGTCCTGACCCGAGGGAATCGAGTCCGGTCAGCGCCGCGAGATGGGCTTCCGCGACATCCTGCACGTGTACGTAGTCCCGAACGCAGGTGCCATCGGGAGTCGGGTAGTCGCCTCCGAAGATCAGCGGCGACTTACCCGCATCAAGTTTTTCAAACACCATCGGCACGAGGTTGAGCGCTGCCGTGTCCCCGAGTTCTGGACTTCCGGCCCCAGCAACATTGAAGTACCGCAGACTTACCGCCTGCAAACCCCACGCGCGTGCTGAGTCACTCACGAGCTTTTCACCCACAAGCTTTGTCTCGCCGTAGGGGTTGAGCGGTTCGGTGAGATCGAGCTCGGTCAGCGGGTGATCTGCCGCGGCGTACACCGCCGCGGAGGAGGAGAAGATCAGTCGCGTCACGTTCACGCGCTCCATCGCCAGAAGCAGGTTGGCAAGCCCGCCCACGTTCTCGCGGTAATACCATGCTGGTTTTTGTACGGATTCGTTCACTTGCTTGCGTGCGGCAAAGTGCACGACGGTGTCAACATTGTGTTCGCTCAGCGTCGCCGCGAGGAGATCCACGGACGTGTCGTGTGCGAGGTCCAGCTGCACTATCGGCACATCGCCCACGCGTGCTGCAGTTCCTGTCACCAGGTCATCGACTATGACGACGTGGTCACCGTGGCTCACGAGAGCGCTCACCACGTGGGCCCCAATGTATCCGGCTCCGCCGGTCACGAGTACGTTCACGTGCCAAGTCTAAGAACAAACCGCAGTTTCACGGTTGCCGACGTCAGTAGCAGTTGACGAACGAGGAGACTCCTGAACCGAGGACCCCGGTTCCACCGAGGATGGTCATCTTCGTGGCACCGAAGGTGTCGAAGTCTTCAATCACCGAACGGTACACGCAGCTCGACGGCGTGAGGTACAGGGGAATTTTGTTCATTCCCGCCACTGCCGCTCCGGCGAGCGCGTCCGGGAAGGACATTCCGGACGCGATATAAATCTCGTCGCTCGAGGCGAACGACGCTCTCGTCGTCGCCGCCGACACGATGTATCGATTGCTACCGCCGTACCTGGTCACCTCGGTTACCCCGGGGACGAGCGCAAGGGAGGCTTCCAGCTCGGTACTGACTGCTGCTGGCCCTCCGGTGATAAAGACGGTGGTGACCCCAAGGTTCTGCAGAAGGTCGCTGGTTTCGGTATCCAGTTCGGTACTTTGGCCGGGGACGAGAATGACCGGCGCGCCAAGTGATCCCGCTGCTGCGCTGGCGGAGAGTGCATCAGGAAACATACTGCCCGTGGACACAAATGCGGTTGTTGTTGTTCCCATTGCGAACGTGCTCGCAATTCGCCGTGATGTCTCGTACCGGTTGAGTCCACCAACTCGTTCGGTGGGTGCGATCTCGGCAAGCTCGTTGAAGACATCGTCAGAGACAGCCCCAGCTAAACCGGTTACCACGATCTTCGCGGGAGCCAGTCGAACTATTTCGGACAAGACTATGCCGGGTACGTACTCCTTTTTCACGAGAAGGAGCGGTCCTTTGTCGCGAGCAGCGACCGGGGCCGCGCTCAGGGCATCGGGGAAGTTGCTGCCGTCAGTGACGTATACAACGGGCACCGGGCTTGCTTCGGGGTCGGGAAACGCTTGCTCTGAGATCTGCACGGCGGTGTCGTAGCGGTTTGTTCCACCGATGCGATCAACAGTGACACCGACCGGTGAAATGTCTGTTGGGCTACCGAACCAGTCGGAATAGTAGAACCAGAAGTTTCGGTTTCCGTAAGAACCGCAAGGAGGAGAAACCGACGGGTACGCGGCGATGGCGCCAGCCGTTGGCTGATACGGGGTGTAGTTGTAGAGCGCTGCCGTTGCATTGTTCTGGATGAGAACGCTGCTGGATCCGCAACTGGAGTTTGGGTGATACTTGATCGTTTTCACGCCTGGCTGGTAGTAGCCCCACTGGTCCGGGGTGCTGTAGCGCTTGAACTGCCAGGCGGCGCGATAAATCTGGTTGTAGAAGCCGGCTTGGTCGCTGTCGCACGGTGACGTATCCGGGCATCCGTATCCCATCGCCGCGTTCAGCTGCCCTTGCCGTGGGGCTTTGTTGGTGATGAGGCCCATCTCTTTTTGCAGAGTGACGAGCAATACTTTTGCGCTGATGCCGCAGGCTTTCTGAACCTTGTAAATCAAGCGCGACGCCAGCTCGTTGTCTGCGCCTGTATAGGCGGCACACACCGTGCGGTCTGCTGGGCGGTCGTACGTGTTTTGAGTGAGGATGTTCAGACACAGCGAGTTATTACACGTGCCAATCTTCGCGTCGAGGAACGCTTGGATTTCCGCTTCGCTCATGGCGTCGTCGTCATAAAAGTTGCCGTCGCTAATGATGTTGCCGGCGTTGAAGCCGCTGGGGTCTGCTGCGCTGGCAGGAACACTCGGCGTTACGGCAACAAGCCCCGCAGCGATCATGAGACCCGCCGAAAGTAGGGCGATGGCGCGCCGCATCGGTCGCGCACGCTTTCGCGTCAGTTCAATTTCTTTACGCATGTGTATTCCGCCCCAATACTCCCCTTAGCACCCCAGACTAAGTCAACGGTTTCAGAAATCAAGGATATTCACACTATTCACACTGTTAACATTGGCCCCAGTTGTGGTCTGCACAGAGTTTTGGTGTCAAGCGAATAGGATTGGCGTTGACCACAATCTACCTTCTGGAGCGTGAATGGCCGCCAACATCCACAACACGGCGGATGTCGCCGAGACTGCTTCAATTGCACCCTCTGCACACGTGTGGCACTACGCCCAAGTGCGGGAAGACGCTTCCCTTGGAGCGAACTGCATCGTGGGTCGCGGTGCGTACATCGGCACTGGCGTCGAGGTCGGCGACAACTGCAAGATTCAGAACTACGCGCTCGTGTACGAACCAGCCAAGCTCGCCAACGGCGTGTTTATTGGCCCGGCCGTCGTGTTCACGAATGACCAGTTTCCCCGCGCCATCAACGAAGATGGCACCCCCAAGTCGGCTTCGGACTGGGAACCCGTGGGTGTCACGGTTTACGAAGGCGCCTCGATCGGCGCCCAAAGCGTGTGCATCGCCCCGCTCACCATTGGTGCCTGGGCGCTCATCGGGTCCGGATCAACCGTCGTAAAAGATGTGCCAAGTTTTGCCCTCGTGGTTGGCAACCCAGCAAAGCGAGTCGGCTGGGTTGGCCGAGCAGGTCATCCGCTCACGAAGGCAGAAGACGACCACTGGGTGTGTCCGGTGACGCAGCGTCGATACCGACAAACGGATGACAACACCCTGATTGAACTGGAGGCTTCATGATCCCCGCCGCACGCCCACAGATCGGTGATGAAGAACGAGCGGCGGTTGATCGCGTCATGCTTTCGGGCATGCTCGCGCAGGGCCCAGAAGTTGCCGCGTTCGAAAACGAGTTTTCTCCGTTGGTAGATGGCCGGCACTGCATTGCCGTGAACTCCGGCACGTCCGCCCTTCACTTGTCGATGCTCGCGCTCGGTATTGGTCCGGGCGACGAAGTGATTGTGCCCTCGTTTAGCTTCGCCGCAACAGCGAACGCGGTTCAGATCACGGGTGCGACTGCGGTGTTTGCCGACATTGAAGCCGACTATTTTTCGCTCGATGCTTCCGCCGTCGAAGCGGCAATCACCCCGCGCACGAAAGCCATCATGCCGGTGCACCTCTACGGTCACCCCGCAGACCTCGTAGCGCTCAAAGCGCTCGCCGAACGTCATGGACTGCTCCTCGTGGAAGACGCCGCGCAAGCCCACATGGCTAGTGTCGCTGGAACACCGGTTGGCGCCTGGAGCGATGCGGCTTCGTTCTCCTTCTACCCCACAAAAAACATGACCTCCGGTGAGGGCGGCATTGTCACCACAGCCTCAGACGAAGTCGCACGGATGACGCGCCTGCTGCGCAATCAGGGCATGGAGAAGCGCTACGAAAACGAGGTCTTCGGATTCAACAACCGGATGACCGATCTGCACGCAGCGATCGGCCGAGTCCAACTCACCAAACTCGCTGAGTGGACCAAGAAACGGCAATCGAACGCCGCCTTCCTGAGCGAGAATCTCAGCGGCGTCATCACTCCGCCCACCGCGCCGTGGGCGAGTCACGTGTTCCACCAGTACACGATCCGCGTCGTGGGCCAGGACCGGGACCGATTTGCTGAAGAACTGACCACGCGTGGGGTTGGCAACGGCGTCTACTATCCGACACCCATCCACCGCCTCCCGTCGTTTGGTCTTGAGCTCGATCTTCCCACCACGGAGTTGGCAACAACCCAGGTGCTCTCGCTTCCGATTTATCCTTCGCTGACCGATGACGAACTGGGGCAGATCGTCTCCGCGGTCAACGAGGTCGCCAAGGCAGGCAGCTAATGGCCACGAATCTTCGGGCCGGTGTGCTCGGCCTCGGCATGATGGGCCGCCACCACTGCCGAGTTCTCAATTCGCTCGATGGTGTCGACTTTGTCGGCGTGTACGACCCCGCCGACGGTGTTCAAGCCGAGATCGAGGGTCGACCTGTTACGAAGGATCTAGAAAAGTTCCTTGACGGTCTCGACTACGCAGTGATCGCAACCCCCACGGTGTACCACCGCGAGATGGGTCAACTGTTAGCCGAGCACGGAATTCACGCCCTCATTGAGAAGCCGGTGGCACACAGTGCCGAGGCGTCTCGAGAGTTGGTTGAGATTTTCCGTGCCGCGAAGCTTGTGGGCGGTGTCGGCCACATCGAACGTTTCAACCCGGCACTTCAGTCCATGCGCCAGCGCATCGAAGACGGCCTCCTCGGAGACATCTATCAGATCGCCACCCGACGGCAGGGGCCCTTCCCAGGGCGGATCGCCGACGTTGGTGTGATCAAGGACTTGGCGTCGCACGACATCGACCTCACCGCGTGGGTGAGCCAACAGAACTTCGTCAGTGTGAACGCGCGCACGACGCACCGGAGCGGTCGCCCCCACGAGGACATGCTCGTTGCCGTCGGCACGTTGAGCAAAGGAACAATTACCAGCCACACGGTGAACTGGCTCACTCCGTTCAAGGAGCGCACCACCATCGTCACGGGCGAAAAGGGCGCACTCGTCGCCGACACGCTCACCGCCGATCTCACGTTTTACGAGAACGGTATTGGCGCGAGCAACTGGAGTGGAGTTTCGACGTTCCGCGGCGTTTCCGAAGGTGATGTCACGCGGTTTGCGCTCAACAAGAAGGAACCTCTGCTTGCTGAGCATGAGGCATTCCGCGACGCGGTTCTCACCGGAAATCACGACGGCATCGTCACGCTCGAACAAGGGGCGGATGTCGTGGACATTGCCGAACAACTCATCACTGACGGACTCAGCCACCGGCTGCGCGACAAGTAACCAGGTAAAGGGGACACCATGAACATCACCGTTGTTGGGTTGGGCAAAATCGGCCTGCCCCTTGCCGTCCAGTTCGCATCAAAAGGGCACACCGTGTTCGGCGCAGACGTGAATCCGAATACCGTCGACCTCATCAACTCCGGCATTGAACCGTTCCCCGGTGAAGACTTCTTGGACACGAAGCTCGCTGAGGCTGTGGCCGCCGGCACTCTCACGGCCACGCTCGACACGAGCGCGGCCGTGGCAAAGAGCGATGCTGTGGTCATTGTGGTCCCCCTCTTCGTCGACATCGAGGGTGTGCCCGATTTTGGCTGGATGGACAACGCAACCGAAGCGGTCGGCCGCGGGCTGAAGGCCGGCACGCTTGTCTCCTACGAAACAACACTTCCGGTGGGCACAACACGCAACCGCTTTGGGCCCATGCTTGAGAAGCTTTCCGGGCTCACCGCGGGAAGCGACTTCCACCTCGTTTTCAGTCCAGAACGAGTTCTCACCGGGCGCGTGTTTGCCGACCTACGCAAGTATCCGAAACTCGTCGGCGGCATCGACGAAGCATCCACCGCGCGCGGCATCACGTTCTATGAAGAGGTCCTCGACTTTGACGAGCGCCCGGATCTTGCCCGCGGGAACGGTGTGTGGAGCCTCGGTACCTCCGAAGCCAGCGAGCTCGCAAAACTTGCCGAAACCACATACCGAGATGTGAATATCGGCCTTGCCAATCAGTTTGCTCGGTACGCAGACAGCCAAGGCATCGATGTGTATGGCGTCATTGAGGCGTCCAATAGTCAGCCGTACAGCCACATCCATTTGCCGGGTATCGCCGTCGGTGGCCACTGCATCCCCATCTATCCGCAAATGTATTTGTGGAACGACCCTGAAGCGACGATTGTGCGTTCCGCGCGGGCCGCGAATCGGGGCATGCCGAACTATGCGGTGACGCTGCTCGAAAAGCACCACGGTTCGTTGAAGGGTCAGCGAGTTGCGGTTCTCGGCGCCAGCTATCGCGGCGGCGTGAAGGAGACCGCCTTCTCGGGTGTTTTCGATGTCGTTGACGAACTCACCAAAGCCGGGGCAATCCCGGTTGTGAACGACCCGATGTACACGAAGGAAGAGATCGAGAAGCTCGGCTTCGAGGACTACGAGTTCGGCGCGCCCGTGGATGCCGTCATCGTGCAGGCGAACCACAAGGAATACGAGTTGATCCGCGCCGAGAACGTGCCGGGTGCCCGCACCGTGATCGACGGCCGCGGCATCACGAGCGCTGAATTGCGCGCCGAAATCCCCACGTACGTGATTGGCTCTGCTTCCGTCTAAAAGTAGTGACCTAGCGGGCCCACCAGGTCACGCTATGACCGCACTAACTCAGCAAGACCCGAAATTCGCCACACGGCTTGTGAGCACGCCTGTCCCGCCAACGAGCCAGAAGTCTTCGACGCCAATCGAAAGAATGTCGGATCTGGTCTGTGAAGGTATGCACGTCGTTTGCACGAGATACAACGGGTCCCCTTTGAGACCGGCAAGGGCCGCGCCTGCCAAGGCATCCGGGAACTGATATCCCGTTGCTAGATACGCGCCAGAAGCGCTGGAGAAGATCGCGCTGTTAATTTTCTGGTTTGTGTCAAATCTATTGGCACCCGCATACCTCACGGCAGTTGAAACTGTGGCTAGCGAATTTTGGACACCCGTGCTCACGACTCCCGTGCCGCCCGCAATTCGTGTTGTGGTTACACCCAAATCTTGAAGAAGCGTTTTCGTTGCAGCATCCACGGAGGACGCCGCACCGTTGACCAGCACGACAGGGCTACCCACTGCGCCGGCTGCGGCAGAAGCCGACAACGCATCAGGGAAGCCAGACCCGGTCGCAACATAGGCAACTGCTGCTCCCCCAGGCGCACCGACTCGATCGAGGAATGCGTGCCGAACTACGAGACGTGCTGTCTCGTACCGATTGGCCCCGCCGAGTCGAATGGTGTTGCCGGGGGCTAGAGTCTCTAACTCGTTGAACACTGCAGGCGCGATAACTCCCGTGCCACCAACGACGACGATCTTGAGCGGCTTGAGGCGCTGGATCTCGGCCTTCACTACGGGAGTTAACGCATTCCCAGCGGTAAGCAAGAGCGGGCCGCCCTCGGAGACTGCGGCGGGTGCTGCACCGAGAGCATCCGGATAGTCAGCGCCTTGAGCTACGTAGACCACCGGGGTACTCGTCACGGGGTCGGGGAAGGCCTGCTTTGAAACTTCCACTGCCGTGGAGTAGCGGTTAGAACCCGCGATGCGGTCGGATTGGGGAAGTGCGTGAATTCCGATGGAGACATCGGCATTGCCGGAGGTTGTCCCGGTGAAAGTAACCGAAAGTCCACCACTCGGTGTCATGAACGTGTCGCCCGGGGTCAGGGCAAGCATCTTGAACGGATCCCCCGGCTGTTTCAACATGGCCAAGGCAACGGAGTCGCTACCTGGTGAGGTCCCGCGCGCTTTGAGAATACGGACACCCGGTTGAAGCGACGCGAGATCCTCGCCATATCCGCTCGAAAACGAGTGCGTGTAGAACGCGCCAGCGTCCATTCCCGTTCCGGAACGGTACTCCACGTAGTAGGTGTCACCGGTGATCGCGTCTTGCACTTCCACTCCGCGCACCCCGCTCGCATCGGAAGCGGGAGCCAAGCTCACGACGTCACCAGATCCCCCCACAACCTCCAGGTCGCCGGGCGGGAGAAAGCCGAGGTTCACTCGGTCGGTCACGTTGAGGGCCGCAAGCTGGTTCGTGTTGATTCCGCCAACAATGTATCCGCCGGACATGACGTCGTAGTAGTCGGAGTATTCGTAGTCGTAGCAGCCTTGGCCGCTCGACCCCTCGACGAGTGCGGGGTTGGAGCACTGGTGCACATTTGCGTGGCCTAGACCAAGATTGTGCCCGAACTCGTGGGCGAGAGTGTGCTGGGTAACCGTGCCGATATTTGCGACCAAGACTCCGCTGCCATTAGTGCCGCCCCACACGCTTCCGATTCCTTCACTGCAATATGTACCGCTCGGCATTGAGGCGAACACGGCAAGGTGCGAACCTGAGGTTGAATAGTAATCGCTAACGGACTTGCCGAACTTTGCCGCTGCCTCTTCCCACACCTGGTAGGCCCAATTGGAACTGGTCTTGCAGTTGTTCAGGTATGCGGAAGTGTATTGCTGAACCGGGTTTGGTCGAGTAATTTCACTAATCGCGCTATTTGACTGGCCCACCCAAAAGCCGCCGAGCTTTGTCACCTGGTCATCGACACCCGTGCCCGAAGGGAATGTGGCCCCATTGAGTACTGCCACGTCGAGCGTGTGGGCTGATGTTCCCAGAGTTGCCTGAGAGAGCGTGACCTCCGCTGTCACAACTTGCAACGGTTCGGCTTCCGCTTCTGCAAGCTCGACAAGTTGTGTGCCCTCCACCGCACGGACGTTGATCGGCGACGTGGCTGACCGCTCAACGCGATCTGAATAGCGAGCCGACATTCGATCGGTAAGCGAGGCTGGCAAAGCAACCGTTCCTGCAAACGTGCTGCCCCCGGTGATGCGGTCAAGATTGCCGTCGATGCGCACGAGGCCAGCGTCCGTAAGCACGGAGTAGTGGGTGGTGGAACTGTCCTCCATATCCATCTCGACGACGATAACTTTGCCGGAAAGATACAACTGTGGTTCTGCGTCGAGCTTCGGGTTCGAGACCTCGATCGTGTCCCCCGCTTCCGCAGGGGACGCCTCGAGCTCGGGCGCGACCACGGTTCGTAGAGTCGAGCTGACACTAGTAGATTGCACGTCAGCGGCATGAAGAGCGTCTGACTGCGCTGCGGCGGGCGGTGTGCCCCCGACGACCAGCAGCAGCATTGACAGCGCCACAAGCATCGAGATCGTGCGGACGCGTAAGACGCGCAGAAAGTCGTACTTGACCATGTGTAGTTCCCCCAACCTACACACCATTCATATCGGAATTCATGCCCAAACGCGATCCCCCCAAAAGGGCGACTCACTCCATGGGGGGATGAGCACCTAAGAAACTGCCAAGAACTCGTGCTGAGACCCGGCCATTGTGCACGGCTTCCACAAACCGGACTCCGGCCTCTGCCCGCTCCAGATATTCCGACGGATTCGCAATGATCCTTCTCAGTGTGGATTCAAGCTGATCTGGATTCGCCTCAACAATCGGCAAGGTGAGACCCGTCATATTGGCGACTGTTTCACGGCCCTGTGCGCTCACGTGGGAGACGACGACTCGTCCGGCGGCCATCGCTTCGCACGCGGCGACACCGTAGATCCCCATCCGGATTTGGTCGATGACGATGTCGGCACTCCGGTAGACCGCAGGCATTTCGCTGGAGGGCAAGCCCTCCACACGCCGATAGTGAAGAATGCCCTCGACATCGAGTCGCGTGAGAATCGGGTCGATGAGGTCGGAACCCTTGAGAACGCCGTGAGACGGTGCGTGCGCAACAATCGGTACACCACCGCCAGAGAACGGAGCGATGTCCGTGTGCCATACCTCAGGATCGACGACGACGGGAAGCCACGTTGCTTCTGGCAGATCGACAAGAAGATCCGGGGTGGAGACAAAAAGCGGAAGGCCGAGGTTCGCAATTCGGGCGTGGGTTGCCTGGACCGTTGCTTCCAAACTTGGAGTCATCTCAGTAACGCCCGGCAGGAACGGAGAAAAGGCGGACCCTGCCGCGTGTCTACTCGGTAGGCGAATATCGCTTCCGTGAAACACCAACGCGACAGGAATATCGTGCGCGCGGAGTATGCGGAGATCCCCCAGAAGGTCCCGGTCCATCGCGTCCCCGAACAGTGGGCGGCCCGACTCCACGAGGACGTGCGTGAAATCACGTGTCAATGCGCGGATGTGTTGTGCTCGCCACGACGGCGACCAACGGTAGACGAAATACGGTACGCGCACGTCCACGGGAAACGAGAAAATACGACCCTTTTTGGGTCCCGCCATCGACGCGGCTCCAACACCGGTCAAGTAGCGAGTTGCAGATCGAGCCCAGGCCCACCCTTGGCCCGCCATGTTTGAAGGTCCGATGAAGAGGCGTATGGGCGTGGTTCGCGGGCCCAACGGGGGCGGAATGTCCTTGGGATCGTAGCGCTCTGGTTTGGGCACAATTCGAGAAACCAGAGCATCGGGCAGGACAGGAAGCACCGCCATAAACACTCGTTTCGCAAGCGTCGCGAATCGCTTCATGTCACGCCGATGTGCCGGGTTCGTCGTCCACCGGTGCAGGTGCGGTGATCAGCGCGACCTGACGCGAAAGCTCAGTGACGTCTTGCTCCAAATTGCGGAATCGGCGATACGTCGTCGCGACAAATCCCAGGAAGGTCAGTACGAGAAAATACAGCAACAGATCTGCGCCTCGACCGACTCCGACAAGATTCGCGGCCCAGGTCCAGATTTGCGGAAAGAACACTGACGATGCGGCCGCGACAATAAACAAGAGCATGAGGATGCGACGAATAGCTTGGTGTCGCGCCCCTCCCCCGCGCAGCATGAAGAATGCAGCAACGGCGATGGTGATCACGGCAAGAATCTGAAAAATAATGGTCATGAGTGGTCACCTAAAAAGTAGTTCTACGAGGATATTGATCGAATTCAATACGGACTGACCTTTCGCCTTCGAGTATTCCGTATACACAATGTGCGTCGGATACTCCGCCCACGACGCCTTGTTGCCACCGATTTGGTCAATGAGCTCGGAAGCGTGAGCCATCCGGTTCTGCCGCAGGTTAATCTTCTCCAGCAGTCCGCGGTCAATGATACGCAAGCCATTGTGAGCGTCGGTGAGTGCCATACCCGTCGTCAGCCGCGTGTAAAAAGCAGCAAGACGCAAGACCAGTCGCTTCACCCGGTCCATCTCCGTTCGGTCGTCGAGGAACCGGGAGCCGACCACAACATCAAGCCTCTCGCTCCGCAGCTTCGCCAACATGCCAACCGCATCCTCGACAAGATGCTGTCCGTCCGCATCAAAGGTGAGGACCTCGGTCATTCGAGGGTCACTCAGTGCGTAGTCAAATCCAGTTTGGAGGCTTGCCCCCTGCCCCAAATTGATGGGGTGCTGCACGACAACAGCGCCAGCATTCCTGGCTGCCTCGACCGAACCATCGCTCGAACCATCGTCAACGCACACTACGAAGGGGAAACTCTCACGCAATTCCGAAACCACGGAGCCGATCATGCTGCCCTCGTTAAACATAGGGACAACTACCCAGGTGCGGCTCATGCTCAATAGTTTCTCATGCGAGGTGCCTGGTCCCACATCAGGCGTCCCGCAGATAAGCTTGGTGAGACATGCCACAGGACGCCAAATATGCGCTAGTCATCGCTCTGACGATGATCCATCGAGACCCACGGGTGATGCCCCAAGTCAAGTCATTAACGAGCGAAGGTTGGATCGTCGACACGATCGGAAACGGTCAGAATCCTGCCCCTGGCGTTCGAGACCATTTCGCGCTGAACTCGCCCGCCGCGTGGACACAGTCCACGATCGGAACCCTGTTGATTCATGGATTTCTTCCACACAGCCTCCGGTTCAAACTCTTGGCCTCCAACAGCGTGGAAGCAGAAGTCAAAGCCCGGATCCGAGCGGGAAAGTACCAGTTGATCGTGTTCAACGATCTAGATTTTGTCCCGTGGATTGCCGATTCGACGACGTTCACGTCGCAGGCACTTAGCGGGCACATCCACTTGGACCTCCACGAGTACTTTCCGATCAAGGTTCGACGAGATTCGCTGTATCGCCGATTCATCGCCAGCTACAACGTGTGGATGCGCAAACATATCGGCAATCGGGGATTCACCACGCGATCGACGCCGGTGCGAGGAATTAGCGAACTTTACGCCGAAGAGTTCGGCTTTCCCACGCCAGAAGTCATTCGCAACTGTCCGCCCTACACCGTCCAGGATCCCAGCGCCGTCGATCCATCCAAAATTAGGCTGCTCTACCACGGTGCGTACAACCCGCACCGGGGCATTTACGAGATTGTGGATGCCATGCGCCTTGTAGATGAACGCTTCTCGATGACCTTCATGTTCGTCGGAACCAAGTCCCTGATTGAGGAATTGAAAACGTACGCGAAGGATTTGCAACATCGAGTCCACTTCGTACCTGCGGTTCCCATGGAAGAAATCAGCCACTTCATTAACTCGTACGACCTCGAAATCATGTTCTACCCGCCACGCACAACAAACCTCGTGATGGCGCTTCCGAACAAATTCTTCGAAGCCATTCAGGGGCGGCTTGGCGTCATTATCGGCGACAGCCCGATGATGAAAGAGCTTGTCGACGAACACGGTCTCGGGCTTGTCGTCAACGGCTGGTCGCCCTCGGATCTTGCTGCGGGAATCAATTCACTTACACCGGAACAAGTCACCAGCTACAAACGTGCCGCACACGCTGTGGCCGCAAACTTCTCGGCGGAGTCGGAGCGCCAAGCCTTTCTGGCGATCGTGCAGTCAAGCGGCGAACACCGAACGTCGCGCGACTAGACTTCAACTTCTGCCCAAGAGAACCAGCAAGGAGCCCACTACAGTGCGAAACACCTGGAGCCTGTATCGAGAGGTCCTTGATATCCTCCCCGGTAAGGCACGGCGTTTTCTCGTCGCGTACTCGTTTGCACTCGCACTCCTTTCTGTCTTGGATGCTGCAGCCCTCGGCCTTCTTGCCGCAGTTCTTGGCCCGCTCCTCAGTGAAGTGAAGCTGTCTCTCCCCATTCTTGGCGAAGTGAACGACACCGGATTGATCATCCTGCTCGGGATTGTGTGCCTGCTCATCATTCTGAAAGGTGTGCTCTCGCTGCTCGTCATTTGGAGAGCGACGCGAGTCTTCGCAGGATACGAACTCGAACTGGGCTCCCGACTCTTTGACAGCTATATGGCCTCCAGCTGGATCGAGCGTTTGAAGCGAAACTCCTCCGACATTGTGCGTCTGACAGACGGAAGCGTTTCCACGACAATTTCCGGTTTTGTACTTCCGGCCACAACCATCGTGGGCGAAGTGTTGAGCTTCGTCACCATCATTGTCGTGCTCTGGATCGCCCAACCCGTTGTTGCCCTCATTGCGTTCTTCTATTTGGGATTGTTGGGGGTCGTCCTCTTTTTCGGGGTCACGAAGCGCACACGGCAGGCCGGTCTCGTGGTTCTCAGGTTCTCCCTGCGCAGTTCTCGGTTGATCACCGAAATGGTAGGCGCCCTCAAGGAAGTCACGCTCCGCAATAAGGGCGCGGAAGCTGCCCGCGTTGTCAAAGAAAATCGGCGACACGCCACGCGTGCGCGTTCCAACGCCCAGTTCCTTGCCCAATCACCGCGGTATGTCCTGGAATCAGGAATTATCGGCGGGTTCGTTTTGGTTGGGTTTGCCGGTTTCTTGATGGGTGGGCTCACCGCTGCGACAACTGCGGTAGCGCTGTTTGGGCTCGCTGGCTTCCGGCTCGCACCGTCAGTCGTTAGGTTTCAAACCATCGTTTCCCAGGTCACCGTCGCGACGCCACACGCCCAGCGCGTTGTCGCCGAGATCACACGATCTGAAGAAAGCAGCGCTGAATCCGCGCTCGTTACTCAACGCCCGATGCCTGAGACGCCCTCGGAGCTTCTCCTCGATCGCGTGAGTTTCCGCTATTCAGTAGAAAACGCCGAGGATGCTGTAACTGACGTCACCATGAAAATCCCGTTCGGGTCGGCGGTCGCTCTCGTCGGATCCTCCGGCGCCGGCAAGTCAACGATGATCGACCTGCTTCTTGGCCTCATGGAACCGACGAAGGGGACCATCTCGGTTGATGGCATTTCGCTGGCGGAGCTCAAAACGGCCTGGCGCTCACGGGTTGGTTACGTCCCACAAGACGTGTCGCTTTTCGACCGAACTGTTGCGCAAAATGTTGCGCTGAGTTGGACAGACGATTTCGACGAAGAACGAGTTCGGCGGGCGCTTTCGCTCGCGCAGATACTCCCGACCATCGAAGCGCGCAAGGGTGGAATTCACTCCCTCATCGGCGAGCGCGGTCTTGCCCTGTCTGGCGGCCAACGTCAGCGCTTGGGGATCGCGCGCGCACTCTACGCCGACCCGCTCGTTCTCGTCATGGACGAGGCCACCAGTGCGCTGGATACAACAACCGAGGCTGCGGTCACGGATGCCATTAAGAAGCTCCGCGGCTCCATGACCATCATTACCGTTGCCCATCGACTTTCCACCGTGAAAGAGTCCGACATTATTTTCTTTATGCGCGACGGCCGCGTGGCGGCACAAGGGACATTTGCCGAACTAGTCGCAAAAGAGCCCGACTTCGCGATTCAGGCGCGACTTGCTGGGCTCGCCAACAGCTGACGTCTCAGGGAATGAGCGTTTTGCCGTCCGACAGCACCCGCACATTCGCCTCTTCCCACATTCGGCCCAGTGTGCGGTCGAGCCCGTTTCGGTAGTAGCGCTCACCGCCGGGGGTGAGACACAACTCACCCAAAATCACGTCGCCGTCCTGCGTTTCGAATAAATCAACCCGAATGAACCCGGTGGGTATCTCTAGTGAGATGGCTTCTGCCGCCTCCAAGATTTTCTCCGGAGCTAGTGGGAGCGGGAGGGATGAAACTGCTCTTCGTTGTATCCACACATCGCCCAGATCTTTCCACTCCCGTGAATAGCTCTTGGAGAGAATTTCCCCATCGGAGCGCACGTTCTGCTGAATGAGTCCGACCTGACCGTAGAACGTGAACGCTTTCCACTCTTGGGCGAGGACCCCACCAACGGCCATCGATTCTTCGACAAGAAGATCTTCCACGCTTCCGCGGCCGCTGAGCTGGACGTCTCTGTGGAGGCGCGCGCGAATCTCATCCTGTGTCAATCGTGCTTCGTCGAATAGGTTGACGAACACAGAATCAGATTCGCGATGAAGCACCAAGACGCCTCGGGAGGAGGCACCCCAGTTGGGCTTGATGACAAAGTCATCCCCGTACTCGTCAAGCCTGAGGTCGTCAACTCCGATCGGGCCATCCAGCAGCCGCGGGGAGGGCACCCCAGCAGCATCCCCGATCTTGCGGCCACTCAATTTTGAGAGTTCCGGAAAGAGCTCTTTCTCAATCCCGTGCTGCGCCACGAGCGCTCGCCACATCCGAGTCCTCGTTTCCAGCATGGCAAAAAAGGAGGTCGGGTGAGAGGGCCGAAATAGTTTGTACTTTGCCGCCTTGTAGCGAAGCCGTAAGTGACGAGAAATGGATATCCCACGAAACGACGACGCCATCAATTCTGCCTTCCAATCGCCAGCCAGCATGAGTGCAACAACAGAGCGATTGTTGCACTATTTGAGAACCATACCGCGCAGTTGAGATTGGCTACGTCAACCGCCACACCAGGACGTCGTGGACCGGATCGTCGCTCGTATGGTGATCAACAACGGTGAAGTCGTGAGGAAACTCGATACCGCACGCGTCGAGCCCCGTGGCCAAGCGCTCAAACTTTATGGTGCCCTCACTCTCAGACTGTGACTGCAGCACGATGAGGTCATCCGGCACACTGTGTGAACAGGTTTTTGCGATAGATGCCGTCCAGGCCGGACCAGGCCAAATCGCTGTCCACCCACTTGCATTGAACGCGAGAAGTGCGCCAGGCGTCGCGAGAGACAGGGTGGGGACGCTGTGCGCGTCGTGGCGCAGACCGGCGTCATGGAGCCACGTGTAGAGCTCCGCCTCGCCAGGAGTCAATTGAATCCCTCGCAGATCCCCCACCTTTACCATCGAGTTCTGTGTGAAATACGGGGTGCTGCGGTAGGGATGCACGAACACCTCGCCGGCCACAGCAATCCCGGCGGAAGCAACAATTACGCCGAGAAGCAGCACCGGAAGCAGCCTGGCCGCGGCAGTGATGGCTTCCGAGCGTTGCCACAACAGTACGAGCCCCACCGCGGCCCCCACCGCCCACAGTGTGGATGAGAATACAGTGTGCCCAAAAAAATTGTTGTCGGTTCCTAGCGCACTGATCAATGGACCAATGGCAAACAGGAACCCTGCGACGATCAGAGCGCTGACAGTGCGTCTTCGGGACGAATAGCGAGTCCCCGGTCCGAGGGTGGCGAGCACGGCAAGCGCAAGCAAGGCGACCACCAGTAAGAAGGTGGTGCTGACACCAAGGGATGGCCAACTGCCAAGGGTGCCTTGGAACACGTTGATGGAGATGAGAATGGTTGCGAGTACAAAGGCAAATAGCAGCGTTACATTTTCCACCGATCTGATGACCCGTAACGCGGGTGCGGCAGCACTGTCGACTCCTCTCACGACCACCATGATTGCTCCGGCAAGCAGGATCGGAATTGCCAACGCTCCGACCGTTGTCGACGCCGATCCCAGATAGGACACAAGAAGCTCGGTAATCGAATGACCGCTGTCTGCTTGAGCAGAAGGGTCCGCGGCGAATCTGCCGATTGTCGCCGCGTACGTCGAAAGCGGCGCACCCCCCGCCAACATGAGCAGGAACCCACCCACCGCTCCACCGGCGAGTGCCAAAAATACCTTCCACCAGACTTTGGGTCCAACCGCAAAGGCAGTTGTCGTGATGGCGAGAAGAAGTAAGAAGACGCCGGCGGAAATCTTGGCAACGAGGAGAATGGACGTGACTACCCCCACTCCTGACCACAGCCACGGCCACATCCGCATTCTGCGTGCGCTGTGATCTTGGGCTGTGCCGTGACCATCCAGAAGTAAAAAGATAAGGAGGGCTATGCCGATTTGGGAAAGCCACCCCGCCAGTTCGTTGTAGCCCAGGTAGCGAGGCGGATAGGTCCACGCGCCCACGGTTCCAACTTGAGCGACGAGCCCCACAAGGAACCAACCGACTCGACCAAGAGCAATGCCGCGTCGCCGGAGAATCTCTCGCGCAAGCAACGTCAGGGCTATTCCCAGCACAACATACCCAAGCAGCCGAAGAATGCGAAATACGAGAACACTGCCTCCCAGCAATTCATACAGGGGGCCCAGCAGGTAGTGGAATCCCCAATACTCGTTTGTTGAGACATGGTTGCTGGCGATCATCGCGTAGACGAAACCCTCGTCGGTCCAATCGAATCCTCGATTGAGGCTCGCAATGATCACGGCAAACGTGGCCACCATGATGGCCACAATCCCTGCGATCACGAGAACGTGTGGGGAGAGAAGATCACTCGCACGCAGTGTGCGAACCCTGTTGATCACGTCGTGTCCCTTCGCACTGCTCAATCGTCGTGGCGCGTGATAGCTCGGATGAAATAGGCAGGCTTATTCATCGTGCGAAAGTGCGACCTGCCAATGTATTCCCCGATAATGCCGATCGTGATCAATTGAACGCCAGAAAACAGTGCGATGAGGCCAACAGTGGTAGTGAAACCAGGTTGCGTCGTGACACCAACAAAGTAAGAAACGAGGACATAGACCAGCGCGACGAATCCAAATGCTCCGAAGCAGAACCCGAGCCACGTGGCAAGCCGCAGGGGCAGCGTTCCGTACCCGGTCACCATGTTCATCGCGTGCGCGGTGAGTTTACCGAAGGTGTATCCGCTTCGCCCGGCCTTGCGTCTCTCCATAGTTACCTCCACAGGCCGCACGCTCAACGTAGCCCACGAAAGCAACACATCGATGTTGGGGGCTGGATCAGAGGCCTCCGCAAAAGCCTCACGCAGGTGGGTGCGGAACGCCCGAAAGGCACCGACCCACTTCGCATTGGCGACTCCTGTGGCCGAGAGCGCCGACTTCACTAATCGCGATGCGCCGCTGCGGAAAACGCCATGCTCCTCCGCGAAAGGCACCCCGTAGACGAGATCAATGTCGTGCGCCCCTAACGGTTCAAGGAGTGCACCAATCTGTTCCGGAGGGTGCTGCAAATCGTCATCAATCGTCACGATCACATCGTTCTTCGCGAGCCGAATCCCGGCGAGCACCGCACTGTGTTGTCCGTAGTTTCTATGGAGCTCGACGGCGATAACATTGGCATGATCCTTAGCGAGAGATGCGGCAACCGCTCCGGTCGTGTCGGCGCTGCCATCAACGACAAGGATCAGCTCCCACCCGACAATTGCCCCGTTTTCGATGAGCTTCCCAAGCGCAGCTTCGATTCTGGACACCAGTTCCGGGAGCATCATCGCGGAGCGATAGCACGGCACGACAACCGAAATTTTCACGACTCCGACCTTACTTTGTCGGCAACCAGATCCCGCTCGACCGTTTTTTCTCTGCCGAAAGTGAAGAAGCGATGGAACAAAAACGACCCCACGCTGATCACCAAGATTGCGGAGACCTGGGCCCAAAACGGATGAACGCCGAAAAGTTCCACAAGAATAGGCGTTGCAATAAATCCCGCCACTGTTCCACTAGACCAGACACCGAGAAACCTGATGAAGTCGGAACGAATCGACGAGGTTGATTCGAATACGAACGCTCGATAGAGCGGGAATGCAACAATAATAGCGATGACCTGTGCAATGAGGATCGCGATGAAGTAGTGCAACTCGAGTTGCAGTCCGACCCAATAGACAAAAAGGTAGAGCAGTGCCACAAACCCGGCGCTCATTCCATACCGAATGAGCTGAATGAAATCGACCCAACGCACTGCGCCAGCATAGTGGTTGAACTCTCTATGAAGGAGTCGACGATGACAATTCCACAAGAGTTCACGCTGCCAACATCACGCGAAAAGCAGTGTGAGTGAGTCACGGCTTCTCCTGCCCGCGCGGTAGATTGGGGTACTCAAGCCATGTTCGGCCGTCTTCCGAACGCAGCGACGAACGCCACGGAGCCCCTTGATGACAAAGCCACAACGTGCGCTTCTTATTTCCTTTTCGGATCTGAAGAGCGACCCGAGGGTGCGAAAACAGATCGATTGGTTGAAAGAATCCGGCTGGGTCATCGACACGCTGGGTCTCGGCGACGAGCCGTCACCGCAAGTTCGTGACCATTTCGCTCTCCAAGACCAAGCCAAGTGGGTACGTTCCCGCATAGGCGCGGCATTCATCTACCTACTCTTGCCAAGGACTCGACGCTTCGCCCTCTTGACCGGTGACCGCATTCCAGAAGAAGCCAACCGACGGGTTCGCGACGGCGACTACTCGCTCATTTTTTTCAATGACTTTGAGCTCATCGCCTGGACAAAGAATCGACGAGTATTCACGCCCGCCGCATTGCGCGCGACCATCCATCTCGACCTCCACGAATACCGGGATCCAAAATTGCCACTCACCTCGGCATGGCGAGTCATTACGAGTGATTACTATCGGTGGACTCGCACGCTCATCGGGGATCCCGTGTTCACCTCTCGGTCCACTGTTGCGAGTCGAATTGCAGAGTTCTTCGTGGAGGACTTCGGCTTTGATAAACCTGCGATAGTACGAAACTGTCCGCCGTTTGTCGATCAGGAACCGAGCCCGGTCGACCCCAACAACATCAAATTGGTGTTCCACGGCATGGCGAGTTGGGCGCGTGGGCTGAAGGATATTTGCGATGCCCTCCGGGTGCTTGATGATCGGTTTTCCGCGACGTTTATGCTCACTCCTAACCGTCAAGTAATTTCGGAGCTCACCGAGTATGCACAGGACCTTGGCGACCGAGTTCGGTTTGTTCCGCCGGTCGCTATGAGAGACGTCAGCTCAACGTTGAATCAATACGATCTCGAGGTCATGTTTTACCAGCCAGATTCCCGAAACCTCGAGTTTTCCTTGCCCAACAAGTTCTTTGAAGCAATTCAAGGTCGACTTGGGCTCGTCATTGGTGAAAGCCCCATGATGTCGGAAATCGTCGATGAGTACGGGAACGGGGTCATTGTGGATGGTTGGGCCACCCAGGACCTTGCTAAAACCCTCTCAGCTCTTACCGCGGATCGCGTCGCCGCCCTCAAATCGGCCTCGCACCGTGCGGCTCTCGCGATCAACGCCGAAACTGAACGTGCCGCCTTTTTGCAATCAATCGGCGCGTCAGAGTAAACCATTTGCATCTCAAGCTTGATAGGTTCACTCCCGTGACCAGGACCCCGAGAGCAATCGTGGCCACTCGTGTATTCGAACCCGAGGGCAGCGCAGCCGCGTATCGAATCGGCGCGCTCGTACGTTCGCTCGAACGCTCCGGTTACCTTGTCACCGTGCTCACGACAAAATCTGCCGCTGAGTCCGCGAGCACCGATCGGGTTCGTCGCTGGCCGGTATTGCGGGACAAGAATGGCTCAGTCCGTGGGTATCTGCAATACGCAAGTTTCGATATTCCACTCTTCTTTCGACTTCTCTTCAGCTCCCGTGCAGACGTGGTTATTGCGGAACCCCCGCCAACAACCGGAGTCGTCACGCGCGTCGTCTGCTGGCTGAAGCGCACACCCTACGTGTACTTTTCTGCCGATGTCAGTTCAACAGCCGCTGCCGGAATAGGCGCTAGCCGCACTGTGGTCGCTATCGTGACGCGGCTGGAGAAGTGGTCACTTCGTGGGGCGTCGGGTGTTCTGGCCGTGTCGGAAGCGGTGAAGCACGAAATCATCGGCCTCGGTGCCGATCCACACACTGTGATGGTGGTTGGAACCGGAATTGATACTGACCAGTTCTCCGTGACTGGGCCCACTCAAGTCGTCGACTACCCCTATTTCATCTACGCCGGAACCATGTCGGAGATCCAAGGTGCGGGAGTCTTTATTGATGCTTTTGCCACCGTCAGCAAGAGCAATCCAACGGTTCGACTAAAAATGTTTGGCACTGGCGTGGAAGTTGATGAGCTCTCCCGCAAGGCGCGCGCGCTGAACCTTCGGGTAGATTTTCCCGGCACTCTCGAGGGCCCGGAACTCTCCGCCTGGATTCGTGGGGCCGTCGCCGGGCTGGCGTCAGTCCGGCCGATGCGCGGATACGATTTTGCTTTCGCCACAAAAGGTCTCGTCAGCATTAGCTGTGGTGTGCCCGTAATCTATGCGGGAGTTGGACCTCTAGGCTCCCTCATCACAGAGAACTCACTTGGATGGTCTACGGAGTGGGAGCCAACAGCAGTGTCAGAAGCGATGGCCGCAGCACTCAACAGATCTCAACCCGAATCTCGTCATCGACTTGGCGAATGGGTCGAATCGCACTTCTCGCTGCGAGCGGTTGCCAATCATGCAACGGCCGCGATTGACCAAACTATTGGTCGAGATTCTGCGGACTCCAGCGATGGAGACGATTCGCCCGGGTAAGTTGCATGGGAAGAATCTCCCGGCCTAGAGAAGTCGCGACGCGGCCATAAAACGCAGCGGCCCATCTGCAGCGAGCAGCCCCCGCAGGTCTCGAGTCAGAATAGTCACGGGGTGGCCATACCGGGAGCGGCTAGAAAGCAGCTTACTGAGACGTTCAACTGAAACGTCCCCAGCGGTTAGCGCATCGACAAGACGACGGTCGGCAAGAGAAAACGGCCTCTCATAGCCTGGCGCAGACTCCGCGAAAGACAGCAAAAGGCTTCGGACTGCAGCACGATCATCATCAGTCCAACGATTGTTGAGAGTGCGCACCAATGCCGCAGAAAAGACATGCACCCGCACTGTCTTTGCCACAATTGCCCGTCTGGCTCTCGCGGGCAGTGCACGAACATAGGGATGGCAGATCAACTCTGTGATTGCCCGAAGCTCTTCCTGTGCTGGCCTCGGAATCAACGTAACGCGGCTCACCGCGTCCGCACCAACCACGTACTTTGGCGCGCCTTTCGCATACCCGATTCGTTCGCCAGAGAACCACAGCTTAATCCCGAACAGCTGGTCTGAACCGCTCCGTTGAGTGGGGGGCATATCGAGGCCAAGCCGCTCGACTGCATCTCGCAAAATCAATCCGAGTGGTGCAGTTCGGTACGCCAGACGGTCTTTGAGGGGGTCCAGCTCTCCCTTCCGCAAAGGCCGGATGGGTGGAGTCGCAACTTTCCTGCCATCCGCATGACGCTCGGGCGGAATCAGCGCAGTGAGTTCTCTCCGTTGGGCAATCGACAACCAGGCTTTCAGCGCACCAACTTCCAGCGTGTCGTCGGAGCCCATGATGGAAACATACTTGGCAGTCGCATTGCGGATCCCAAACATGAACGGTCCGGCTGGAGACGGCTCGCCATCATCCAACTGTAGAAATCGAACTGACTTTCGCGCGTCCGCACTGAGCGATTCTTCGATCTCCGCAATGGGAATGTTGTGGCAGACAACGGTTACTTGCAGCTCCTCTGGTACCCGAAGGCCAGAACGCACTATTGAATCGATGGCTCGCTGCAATGGACGCGAGCTGTCATGAATGGGGATTATGAGATCGACGAGAGGAGTTGTGTCGTTCACTTCAGCACCGTTCCCAAGATTTGTGCGGAGAGTCGCCCGTCGTGAACTTTGCGAACGAAATCTACGCCTTCAGCCGCGATCGCCACAAACTTTTCGCGATCAGCAAGGATTCTTCGAATGAGGATTTCGAGCTCGTCAATTGTTGCTTCAACAACCGGGAGGGGCAAACCAGTCACTTCACGAACGTGAGATCGAGCATGATCGCTCACATGCCCGATGACAACCCGACCGGCGGCCATCGCTTCGCAGGAAGCCACCCCGTAGTCACCGAGCCGAAACTGGTCAAGCACAATGTCGGCTTCACGATAAATTGCCGGCATGAGCTCGTAATGAACGCCCTCCACCTTGCGGTAGCTAATGAGCCCTTCGTCATCAAGCTTGCGGAGGATCGGATCGATGAGCTCTGACCCTTTTACCGAACCAGCACTCGGTGCGTGTGCGACAACCGGCCTGGGTCGGTTGAGTGGGGGCGATTGCGTGCTCCACGCATCCACATCGACAACGACTGGGAGCCACTTGGCGTTTGGCACGTCGAGCAGCAGGTCCGGCGTCGACACAAACACCGGGCACGCGAGCTTGTCGAGCAGGGTGCGATTGCGCCGTGCGGTTCGTTCCAAGACTTGCGACACGCCTGCCAACGAGTCGAGGTATGGGGAATCATCGTTGAGCGCGATGTGCCGACTGGGCAATCGGATGTCGGTCCCGTGACAGAGCATGATGACGCGAACCCCGCGTTTCTGCAACCACTGCACTTGCGATGTGACGGATTCATCGAGCACTGCCCCAAAGGGTTGCTTCTCCGCTTCGATCATCACGTGGGTGAAACCGGTGGCGACGGTTTCGCGCTGGGCCCGTTGCCATCGAGCAGACGCGAGATAGAAGCCGAGTGGAACGACATTGTCTGCCGGGTGTCCGAAGTCGGCCCTCATGCGAGCGACCATGTTCACGGCCCCCGCCCCGTCAACGTAGGCATCTACTGCCCGCGCCCAGCGCCAGCCTTGACCTGCATAGTTCACTGGAGCGATATACAACCGCACATCGCCGTCCGGAATTGTGGGCGGTGGTGGAATCTCGGCGGCAACAAACCCGTATTGACCCGGCAGGACTCGGCCGCGGATTCTTTCAGGGACGAGCCGAAGAATCCGGCCCGCGATCCACTTTCCGGCCCTGACAATCACGAGGCTAAGAGCGCATCGACAACTCGCGCCGCCGCCTTACCGTCGCCGTAAGGTTGAGCCTCCGTCACCGGTGGGATGTCGCGCTGAACGGTGCTTGGTAAGAGAGCTAGGTCGTCACTGACAAGCACGTTCCAGCCCAGATCCACCGTTTCGACCCATTCGGTTTCCGGCCGAATCGTCGTGCACGGCACGCGCAACAAGAACGCTTCTTTTTGCAGTCCACCAGAATCGGTGATCACCCCAGCGCTGCCCAGGACGGCATTGACCAGTTGCGGATAGGCCAGTGGTTGGATGGGCCGAATGGAGCCGGTTGCAAGGTCGATACCGTGCTGCGCCGCCAGGCTGGCCAACCTCGGATGTACGAGAAGGAGCACAGGCCGATCGAGCGCGGACAGTCCACGGACGATCATCGCGAGGCGCTCCGGGGAATCAGTATTGTCAGGCCGGTGGAGGGTACTGACATAGTAGTTCCCGGCCTCAACGCCTTCTGGCAAGGGCAAATTCGACTCGCGCAATTCATCCCGCACGGTGTACAGCACGTCGGTCATGACGTCCCCGACCAGCACGCTTCGGGAAGCCAAACCCTCGGTAGCAAGATGATCCATCGCCACCTGAGTTGGGGCGAGCAACAAATCTGAGGCGTGGTCGGTCAGAACACGATTGTGTTCTTCCGGCATCCGCCGGTTGAACGAACGAAGGCCCGCCTCAAGGTGCGCAACCGGAATGTGCATTTTTACCGCAGCGATGGCGGCAGCCAAAGTCGAATTCGTATCGCCATAGACCAACACGGTATCGGGAGAAAACTTTTCGAATTCCGGCTCCAGGCCAGCCAACATGGCGCCAGTCTGAGCCCCGTGCGCGCCCGATCCGATGGCCAGGTTCACATCAGGGGCAGGAATGCCAAGATCCCGGAAAAACACGTCAGACATGAGCTCGTCGTAGTGCTGGCCGGTATGAATGACCACGTGCTCAGCTCTCCCGGCGAGAGAGTGAGAAATCGGGGCCAGCTTGACGAACTGTGGCCTCGCGCCAACCACACTCAAAATCCGCATGCAGCAAATCTACCGGACAAGATTCGATTCACTCGCGAGAGTTGCCCGTCACTCGCCGCTCACACTCAGAGCGGCTGATACGCTTACCGCCGTGCGAGTGGTGCGGCTAGATTCGCTCACCGGGCTCCGCTGGTGGGCAGCGTTTGGCGTCTTCGCGTTTCACATGCGCAACCTCACGCCTCTTCCCATCAACGACCTGCTTGCCATTGGGAATGCCGGCGTCACGTTCTTCTTCATCCTCTCCGGGTTCGTCCTGACCTGGTCGTCACGACCCGGAGTTGACACATCGACGTTCTGGTGGCGCCGCTTCGCACGAATCTGGCCGATCCATATGGTCGCCCTCCTCATTGCCATACCGGTGTTCTACAGTTTTGCCGCAGCACCAGAGGACTCCTGGGTTAAGCCATTTAGCCTGGGCATTCTCCTGCTTTCGGTCGTGCTGTTCCAAGGCTGGTGGCGGGATCCCGCGATTCTGTTTTCCGGAAACCCCGCCGCATGGACTCTCACTTGTGAAGCGTTCTTCTACGCCCTGCACCCCGCCATCAATCGCGTGCTCCGACGCGTATCACGACGCGGTGCCCTCATCGCCGCGGGGGCGACCGTAGGAATCGCAGTGGCCTATCGGGTCGGCGTGATTCTCTTCCCCGGTTCCTTCTTGGGTGAACTGCCGTGGCCGATCGTCCGCCTCACCGAGTTCGTGATTGGGATGGCCATCGCGCGAGCAATGGTCAGTGGCTGGCGAGTGACTTTGAAGCCGCTGTGGTGTTACCTCGTTGGCGGGCTTGTCCTGATCACACTTGGTCTTGGCGGCCGAGTGGCCGAGTGGGTTCCTCCGCTGAAATTCGTCCTACTGTTTTCGAACGAAATCATCATCGTCGTCTTCGCTGCCACCATCGCAGCGATCGCTGCCCGCGACCTTCGCGGCGAGCCGTCACTGCTGCGGTCTCGGCCACTGGTCGCTCTCGGCGACATGTCCTACGCCTTCTACCTCCTGCACGCGACAGTCATCTACGCTCTGCTTTCGGTCATGGGACCGCAACGCGTGGGACTCATTACAGTGCCACTGTGGCTGCTCGCCACCGCGCTTTCCATCGCTGGCGCTGCAGTGTTGCACTACTTCATCGAACGCCCACTAGAAAAGCGGATGCGGCGCTGGTGGGATTCGAGAAAGGTTCCGCAGAGCACGAGCTAGGCCTCGACCCGCGCCGCCGTCTTCGATGCTTCGCGCGAGAGGATCACCACGAGAGCTAAGAACACGAGCGAACCGACCAGCCACACGGCGTTGGGAGAAACGGGAACCCCCGACCACCACCATTCAGCGTCAGTGTCCAACGACAGACCGGGGCTATCGACTCCCGTCACGTAGCGCCGGATATTTACTTGCAGTGCAATGAAGTTCGCGAGCGACAACGCGACGACAATGGCAAGCCGCTGCACCCGGCCCAACCGGAACCGCCTGCCTACCGGTTCGTAAAGGAGCACGAAGGCCAGAATCACAATCAGCGGCAGGATGTACCGGGCCTGCAAGTGGTGGCCGACCGGAGCGTTGCTCTTCCACAGAACGTATAGCGGGAGCACGACCAGAATAAGGGCGGTTCCCCCCGCTGCAATTGCCTTGCGCTTGGACATCACGGCGAGACCCAGGAACGCGAAAACGATGAAAGCAGAAGCTGCTGCCCACAACACCATGGTCGGCATTGCCGTGTCTAGCCAGCCCAGCCCCCAACCGCCAAAGACACCAGTCCACAAGTAGGGCAAGTTCAGGATGTTGTACGCGAGCACGCCGCCAGACCCCAGTGACTCGGCAGCGTCGGGCCCGGCCTCGCTCGAGCTCGGACTCGGGCCAAAGCCCTCGACCCCCGACGCGGTCTGGCCAGCTGTGAGAAAGAAGAGTGCCGCAATGGCGATACCCACCACGGGAAGGATGGACAGGATAAGGAATTTTCGCTCCCACGCGGCCTTGAGCACGAGGACCGTCACGGTGCCGCCAGCGACAAAAAATGCCGCATCTGAACGCGCCCCTGCCGCCATGAGAACAGACAGTAGGAAGACTCCTCCCAACGCGATTCGTCGCCGTCCCTCCGTCTCGAAATAGCCCAGAAGGGCAAGCCAGGAGCTGCCGACCGCAGTGACCGCCCACCCGCTCGGGTTGTTCGACGTGACGAGAAAAATGCCCAGTGGCACGAGTGTGACGAGCCAACCCCACAACAGAATCGGCCTCCGCTTGATGGGGAGCAGCAAGAAAAGGGCAGTGGACAAGCCCACGAAAAGCAAGATGTTGACGATACGCATCACCATCGCTGAGGCGAGGATGTCGTCCCCCGCGAACACGTGCATCGTGGAGTAGTAGAGCGGCGGGTAGTTGCCCGCAAAGTTGCCTCGTCGAGTCAGCGTCTCCTCGCTCGCATCAGTAAGAATCGACTCCTGACATCCCGCGCTGGCGTTCTCGTCGTAGGCGAAACACTGCAGTTCCAAAAGGTCACTATTCACGAGTCGATTGCTCGGGGCCTCCCCCGGCTGGCAATACTCGCTGCCTCCGTCTGCGCACCAAATACTCACCAAATGAAAGTCATCATCCGGAGACGAGGCGACCGGCGACGCGAAGGCCCATGCGCTCAAAGCGAGAAACGCTAGCAGCGGTGCCAGAATGATCGTTCCGAGTCGAGGACGTCGTGAACGGGGCGACACCGAAAGCTTCGGTTCTACTGAATTAGTCACAAGGCTCCGGTTGACGTCCTGGCTAGCGGAATTCCAGACTACCGGCACGCTCCGTCAACTACAGCACTGTGTTGCCGACGTACTTCTTGCGGCTAACTCCAGCTCGCAGCGCGCCAGGTGCGTTCGATCCCGGTCTCCAACGGAACCGTCGCTGTGACACCAAACTCAGCCGCAAATCGATCAACATCAAGGATTACTCGCTCAACAAAAGCCGGAGGCCGAGGAAGGCGCTCCACTTCCACCGGGCGGTTCGTGATGGTGCGGCACAACTCAACGATCGTCGACACCGTGGCGCCCTGGCCGCTGCCCAGGTTGTAGATCGCGTGCTGAGGCGTCGACTCCATCGTTGCCCCCACCATCCGGGCCAGATCCTCAACATAGAGGTAATCGCGCACCATGGAACCATCGCCAAAGATCGGAATGGGCAGCCCTTGCGCAATCCGATGCAAAAAAATGGGGATGACGCCCTGACGTTTGTGCGGGTGCTGCCCTGGACCGTAGGGGTTGGAAATCCGAAGTGAAACCGACTCCAGCCCGTGCGTGACGCGGAAGTACCGAAGGTAGCCTTCGATCGCGAGTTTACCGATCGCGTAGGGCGAGATGGGGTAAGGAACGGTCTGCTCCGACACTTTTTCAGCCCCGTGTTCGCCATAAATTGCGCCACCTGAGGAAGCAAACGTCACTCGCTTGACTCCAACGTCGACTGCCGCCTGCAACAGCTCGACGCTGTGCGCAAGATTGGTCCGAACCTCAAGCGAAGGGTCGCCGGCGGCATCGATGGGTGTCGTCGCGGAAGCGAAGTGGGCAACATGATCGTGCCCCTCCAACGCGGAGCGCAAGGCGACAGGGTCCGAGAACTCACCCTTGATTCGTCGAATCCCGGTGTCGGGCAACGTGGATGACTCGTGTGAGAAGCGGTCGAAGACGCTCACCTCATGGCCAAGACCCACAAGTTCGTTGACGACGTGGGCTCCCAAGAAGCCATTCCCGCCGATCACCAGGCTAGCGACCACGAATCTCTCCCTCAAAGGCATCCAAGAACTGCTTAGCCGCGTTATCCCAGCTACTGCCCTCGACACTGTGGGCTGCCTTTGTGGCGTGCGCCGCAGCATCCGGATGATCCAAAATCTCCAGTATCCGATCGGCAAGTGCCCGCGGGGACAGACTCGTGTACTCGATGAACGGATTGTCACTCACCGCTCGATTGTTCGGGGCATCGTTCACCACGGGAATCACCCCGGAAGACAAGAGTTCCAGTGGCAGCAGCGACAGGTTAGACAGGGACAGCACCAAACCGACCCGACAGCGGTTGTACAGCTCATTGAGTTCGTGCAACCCCAGCGAGCCGGGGGCGGAATGCGGGAAAGGAACCCGCCGCTGTCGCTTCGTGAGCTTTTGCCCGACAAGGTGAATGTGCACGTCTGGTCGAGCCTGGTGAACCAGGTCCAACGCCATAATCCCGAGTTCAAAGCCGCGACGGGTGGTGGAGGGTCGTGCATAAAACAAGACCTCAGAGCGTTCGCCCTGATTGGTGATCCGGTAGTTGTCGAGGTTGCTGCCGAAATCGAAGTGCGCGGTTTTCATTCCATATTCGCGGTGCAGCTTCTCGGAAAGCCATGCTCCAGCGGTGATGCCGAAAAACCCAAACCGATAGGTGTTCTCCGCAAGCACGCTCTCAGAACTGACCGGATAGAAGTCAGGTTCGAAATCCTGAATGAAATAGAACCGGTGGGCAAGCGACTTGTCGCGAAAAGACCGATAGGCCGTTGGCCAGTTTGAGGACACGATCACGTCGACATCGTCGTCGACCCCGCCGGCCGGATAATTCTCAATCGACGCAGTCACCCCCGCAAAATGCGACGAGCCACGCACGAGGTTCTTTACGTCCTCAGGACTATAGAAGTCGTTGGCGCTGTAGAGGTAAATGCGCACCTGGTGGCCGGCGGATTCCAGCACCCGAATGAACCGGAACAGGTTCTGATGCCCGCCGCTGGAGGCAACCGGCGGTGACATAACCCACGCCACGACAAGAGGCTCCTCACCGACAGGGCGAGGGTGAATGGTGGCCGGATGCGGCGTTTCCCAATCCGCAGCGATGGCGTCTTCGTAGCGCAAAGACGACGGCCGGGTAAAGAAGGTGGGAGAAACTCGAGCGACCACAAACTGCAGGAACTGTAGTGTCCCGGTACGGCGCCAAATACGCCACGCCGCAGCGAGCTTACCCATGGGTCACAATGCTAGCCGATGCGGTTCTGGCCCAACGCGGAGGCACGGGTCACCCCTCAAACGACATGAGTCTCACGTATTCGGCGACGGCCGGAACCGTGTCGCGAATGGTCTTGAAATCACCTGACGCCGCGACTTTTCCCTTGTCCAGGAAGTGCACGATGTCAGCGTGTTGTACGGTCGACAAGCGGTGCGCGATCACCACGACGGTCATTGAGCCATGCAAGTCGGCAACGGTGCGGGCAACAAACGCTTCGCTCGTGGCATCCAGTCCACTGGTCGCTTCATCAAGAACGAGCAGCCGCGGGTGGGTGTAGAGCGCCCGCGCAAGTCCGATTCGCTGGATCTGGCCACCGCTCAACGTCGTTCCGTCGACTTCGAGTGCCGTGTCCATTCCCTGAGGCAAGGAGTCGACAAAATCCTGGAGGTAGGCCGCAGCAAGAACTTCAGACACTCTCGCCCGGTCGATCGATTCCGGTGCAACACCCAGGGCCACGTTCTCAGCGATCGTCCCCGACACAATTCCAGGCTTCTGGGGAACATATGAGATCACACCGGGCTGGCTCAGGCGAAACGCGAGGGGGGTTACCTCGTCAATGGTGACCGAACCCTGCGTCGGAGTGACCAGTCCAAGCAACGCATCGACCAGCGTTGTCTTCCCGGCCCCAGACGGCCCAATGATCGCCACATAGTCTCCAGCGTTAATCGAGAGATCAACTTTGTGGAGAACATCGGTGGCGCCCGTTGGATAGCGGAAGCTGACATCGTCGAACCGAACCGCTAGCGGGGCAGCGTCGCCTGACGGAGGAACCGAAGCCACTCCCGCACCCGCCTCCGCGTCTTTCTCTTCCACATCCACGATGTCAAGAAGATCCAGTGCTGGACGTGCGCGTTCAAGATGTTGCTTCACATGCCCGACAGAATTCTGAAGCGGCATCAACGACGCCATCAGCCGCACACCGCCGGCCAAGAATGTCGCCACGGTGGCGAGACCGGTCACGAGTTGGCCGCTCAGGAACTGCTGTCCGACAAGAAGAACCACGCCGAGAATGAGGGCCGTCTCGATCACATACCGCGGCATCACACCCAAGAGCGCCATCGACGCGTCGCTGGACGACACACGCCGACGCGCCTCCATCACGCGATCGATGAAAACATCGTTCTTTTTCAGGACAGTGATCTCGCGGAACGCGTTTGACGTGCTGTTCAGCAGATCGATCGTGTCGACAGTGCCGTCGACAACCGCAAGCCCAGCACGCTTCAGGAAGCGTCCGATGAAGAACTGGATCACGATCACGACAACCACGAAGTACAGCAACGTGAAGACGGCCGCCATCGGATCCACCAGGAAGAACGTCGTCGTCATGACGAGAAGGAGAAATGACTCCGAGACGACAATCGAGAAATTGTTGAGCGCTCCGGTGAATCCGTAGGTAACGGCACCCGTCATCGCGTACTGAAGATCTGCCTGGGTGATTCCGTTCATTCGATCTAATTTGCCAGCGAAGATATAGCGCGCAATTCGCTCAGCGTTCTTCGCTTCGATCACCGCGACGCGGCGAGTGAGGGCCCGAGTCAAGAGCGTGGCGACGACCGCTTTGGTCACAAACACGGCCAAGGCTGCGGACGCGAGCAAAACAATTCCCGCATCGTCGAACTGAGGAATTTCCACTCCGAAGATCACCGTGGGGCCTTTGCCGTCTGCAGCGCCGAAGCTGCTGGCGGCCACGAGCGTTAACAGTCCAACCAAGAGGACGCCGACCATGTCAAGGACCGCGCTCAACGAGCGAAGGGATACCAAACCCCAGAAGGCGAAACGGTCGCTGCGATCGATTCGGCGCAACAGCCGCCTCACATCGGGGACCATCGTTGTTGAGAAAAAGCGATTGGCCATTAGTTCATGAGCCGAATCAGGTATTCGCCGTAGCCACTCTTGCGCAACGGCTCGGCAAGAGCACTCAGCTGCTCGTCGTCAATCCAACCGGCACGCCACGCAACTTCCTCGATGCAGCCGATCTTGTATCCCTGTCGGTGTTCGACGACGCGCACGAATTCGGTGGCCTGAATCATCGACTCGAAAGTCCCCGTATCCAGCCACGCAGTACCCCGGTCGAGCTGTTGTACCTGCAGGTTTCCCTGCGTGAGATAGTGCTCGTTGACCGTCGAAATTTCCAATTCACCGCGCGCACTTGGCTTGATCGACTTGGCAACGTCAACCACCGAGTTGTCATAGAAATACAAACCAGGAATGGCGAATCCGCTCTTCGGCTTGGCAGGCTTTTCTTCGATGGACACTGCCGTGAAGTTGTCGTCGAATTCCACGACGCCGTACGCGCTCGGATCCGCAACTTCGTACGCAAAAATGAGTGCACCATCCACTTCGGTGTGCCGACTCAAATTCGACTCAAGGTCTGCCCCATGGAAAATGTTGTCGCCAAGCACGAGCGCGACTCGGTCGTCGCCAATAAAGCTCTCACCAATGATGAACGCTTGGGCGAGACCATCCGGGTTCGGCTGCTCCGCGAACTCCAAATGAATACCCAGTTCACTGCCGTCACCCAACAGTCGCTCAAACTGCGCACGATCATCGGGAGTTGTGATGATGAGAATCTCGCGGATTCCCGCGCTCATCAACGTGAAAAGGGGGTAGTAAATCATGGGCTTGTCGTAAATCGGCATGAGCTGCTTGGAGATGCCCTTGGTGATGGGCCACAGCCGAGTACCGGAACCACCAGCGAGAATGAGCCCTTTCACAGGTTCCTGCCTTTCCCTTGACGGCGTGCGTCGTACAGAGCGCGTGCAGCATCCCACTGGGGAAGAGCACCCGTCTTCAGCGCATCCGCGAGCGACGGAGCCGCAGTGTCTTTGTCGGAGAGGATCAGCTCACCGATGTCGCGTGGCAGCTCGAGAGCAATCTCCGTGTCAAGCGGATTAATCGCATGCTCACTGTCTGGACGGTATACGTCGCTCACCAGGTAGCTCACTGTTGCCGAGTCTGTGGTTGCGACAAATGCGTGGCCCAGGCCTTCCGCAAGGTACACCGCGTGACGGTCTACGTCATCCAACGGCACCGCTTCCCAGCGACCAAACGTCGGAGAGCCAACGCGCAAATCAATCACGTAGTCGATGACTGCACCGCTCATCACGGTGACGTATTTGGCTTGGCCGGGCGGAATGTCCGCATAGTGAATGCCGCGGACAACGCCGCGACGAGAGAGAGACGTGTTTGCTTGACGGACCACAAACTCATGCCCGAGCGCTTCCTGGAAGCGTTCCGTCTGAAACCACTCAAGAAAAAGTCCGCGCCCATCTTCGCGCTTCACCGGCCTAATGAGATAGGCATCGGGGATCGATAGTTCCCTGAATTCCACCACCCGAGCCTACAGTGTGCGACCCAGCAATCAGGCAGCAGTCTCGTGCTCTGCACTTTCCGTCCGACGGACGGAACGCCCGCGATTTACTCTTCAGGCTGCAGGAGATCAGCCACGACGGCAGTCCAGCCTCGACCAGCTCCTGAATAGCGGCCTGTTCGCACTTCCCGTAGCACCGGGCCGACTCGTCGCCAACGAGCAGCCGGATACGCCGAACGCGCGTTCTCGTGCAGCAACTTTCGCGTGGCACCGGCCATCACCTGCTCGGAAGGCTTGCTCTGGCCAAGTCGAGCCACAAGCTGCTCGGAGGCGCGCTTGAGCCGTTCATTGCGCTCATGCCGCGGCTCTCGTAGCCGGGCGAGTTTCGCACGAACGGACAGCTTTCGGGCGCCGATTTGATTCGAGGCGTGTTGGCGATAGTCCAACAATTGTTCACGGAGCACGTCTACTGCTTCCGGCCCCTGTGCCGCAGCGATGATCGCCAGCCATTCGTCGTGAACCCACGCATCCCCGAACGGAACGGCGGCATCGAGGAGAGTCTTGCGAAACGCGATCGACGCCCCGAGAGCCAGATTTCTTCTCAACAGCACTTCGAACGCCGAACCCGAAGTGATTCCCTGGATTTCTCCCTCGGTGGCCTCAAGCGAATCAAAAAGCGTCACTCCAAGGCTGCTCCCCTGTTCATCAACGAGGAGCGCATCGGTGTGCAGCAGTAAGAGTTCAGGCTTCCGGTCGAACTCCGCGACCATCCGCTCCACCTTGTCTGGTCGCCACCGATCATCCTGATCGCTGAGAAAGATGATGTCACCACTGGCCGCCAACACCGCCTGCTGAAAATTCGCGACCACGCCAAGAGCTCGCTCATTACGGAGCACCCGGAGCCGAACCTTCTTTTGGCCGGAAAACACAGACTCAACGAGCTCCACAGTGCCGTCAGTCGATGCATCATCAGAGAGGATTACCTCGTCTGGCGGAACCGTCTGCTGCACGATACTTTCCGCCTGCTCGACGACAAATCGCGAACCCTGATGAGTGCACAGCGCGACGGAGATGCTCACGAGGCGTTCACTTTCGGATCGAGCAGCTCCACGAACCCTCGCACCCACGACTGCAACGAATACTCGTCGAAACCTTCCGGCGCAGCATCCGGAACTGGTTTTGCGCGCAAAATTTCGATCAACTGCTCCGGGTCGACGTCTTCATCCACCACAATGACTCGATCGGTGGAAATCAGGGACGTCTTTCGAATCGACGCATTCGTCGTAATCAAATAGGCCCCGGACGCCAACACTTCGAAAGTGCGCATGGTCAGGCCGGTCTGGTTCTCATGTTGCATGTCGAGTACCGCGAGCGAGTTTCTGAACACGTCAGCGACTTGCGCGTGGGTCAATTTGGAAAACGTCACATCGCGGCGAGGAACTGCACGGTATCGCCGATCAAAGATCCGGCGCAGCGCGAAATACCAACGGGCCTGCACAAAAAAGTAGGTGTAGCTCGAGCGGAAGGAGCTAAACGCCCTCTTAGCGAACGCATACCGACCGGAGTGCAGCGTTCCGATAAACGATCCGTCGAAGCGGCGCGGCGTGTCTTCCCCGAGAGGAGAGAACGAAGGCGAGTAAAAAAGATGCTTGATGCGGAATCGATCGTCGAGTTCCCTGGCACCTTCCTCGAAGCTGTAGAGGTGGTCGAAGAAGGGAAGCAGCTTCGCGAAGTTCGAGCTGTTTTGGACCGAATCCCAACTGTAAAAAACGATCGTCGCATCCGGCGCCTTCGATCGAACGAGCGTCAGAAACCAGGGCGGAACAATTTCGCCCCTGATCACCAAAACAAGGGAGAGGTCCTGCCAGACCATGCTCTTCGCCACACGCCGGTAATACCGATCAACCTGGTTTGCGGCCGCACGAACATTGACTCGATAAATGGCCTTCAAGATTGAAGAATTCGATGGCCTCTCGTCAAGAAACTCAGCGTCAAGCCCCTGGCGCCCGAGCTCATCGACGATCTCTTGTTCGTAGCCAAAGAAACTCGGCGAGATCAGCAGCGCACGGGGCCGTGAGCCATTCATTTAAGCAAGTTCCGCGTTCGAAGCTCAGCAAGGGACCCGCCGTAGTCAGACTCGGTAAGCGGAACCCCCAAAACCCACTTCGCGAACGCCGCGATCCCCTCCGCGAACTTCGTCTGCGGCTCGAAGCCCAGCAGATCGCGCGCGCGAGTCAAATCAGCAACGTTGTGGCGAATGTCGCCGACCCGGAAGTTTCCGGTAATGCTGTACTTGCTCGTCGTACCGAGCCCGGCAGACAGCATCGCCACAACATCCAAAACAGTTGTCGACTCGCCGCTGCCCACGTTGACGGGCTGCCCAATCGCGTGTTGCGACGTCATGGCCGCGACCGTCGCCTCGACGACATCGTCGATGTAAACGAAGTCCCGACTTTCCAGGCCATCCTCAAAAACGTTGATTTCATCGCCACGACGCAACAGGTTCGAAAAAATACTGAGAATACCCGTGTACGGGTTCCGAAGAGCCTGGCCTGGACCATAAACGTTTTGGTACCGCAGCGCCACCGCATCAATGCCAAGTCCCGCAGCTGCCGTCAACACGAGATTCTCCTGTGCGAGCTTCGTCGCCCCATACACAGAGAGTGGCGTGAGTCGAGAGTCCTCGTCAGTCGGTACCGTGAGCAAAGTATCCGCGCTATTTCGAGGATCGGCCGGGTCAAACCGGCCCGCTTGCAGCAGTGCTTCATCCCGCTGATGCGGGTAAAACACGACGCCGTCCGCCGCGACGTATTTACCTTCACCGTAGACAGCTCTGGATGATGCCACCACAAGTCGAGAGACCTGATGATGCTCACGCCCCAGCAGATCCAACAGGAGTGCCGTGCCTCCGACGTTGACGTCCGCATAGCGCTGGACCTCATACATTGACTGCCCAGTACCGGTCTCGGCGGCAAGGTGGATGACCGCATCCACGCCGTCCAAGGAAGACAAAAGGTCCTCGCGCGAGGTCACAGAACCTTTGCGAATTTCTGCACAAGCAGCGGCGCGAGCAAACGTGGCAGAGGTGCGTTCCGGATCTGGCCCGTGGATCTGCTCACTGAGCGAGTCCAGGATTCGAACCTCGTATCCGTCAGTCGTCAACCGTGAAGCGAGAGCACTCCCGATGAATCCGGCACCGCCGGTGATGAGCACCCGCTGCACACTCACGCGTCACCCATTCTCTATACCCTCACTACCAAACTGGCTCGGCCACATACTCATGAACACAATAGCTTCCTCTGCGTACATCAAGGACAACGGCACCGTGGAGCTAATCCTTGACTACCCCCGGCAGTCGACCTCGAACCGGTCAGGAATCGTCGAGCGCGCATGCGTGCCGTGAACGCGTCGCATACCATCGACTTGTGAGAATACTTGTGACCGGCGGGGCCGGCTTCATCGGCTCCAACTTTGTGCGTCGCACTTTGGAAGATGCCTACCCGAGCCTTGAAGGCTCAGAGGTTGTCGTGCTCGACGCCCTCACCTATTCGGGCAACCTGGAGAATCTCGCGAGCGTGGCAGATTCGCCTCGCTACTCGTTCGTGCACGGCGACATTCGCGACTCCGATCTCCTGGATACCATCCTGCCGAGCATCGACACAGTGATTCACTTTGCTGCGGAGTCCCACGTTGACCGTTCTGTTCGGGATGCCTCAATTTTTGTTGAAACGAATGTTCTTGGCACCCAACGGTTGCTTGACGCGTCACTTCGCGCGGGTCTGAAGCGATTCGTACACGTCTCTACGGATGAGGTGTACGGTTCCATCGCGGAAGGCTCGTGGGATGAGAATCGGCCGCTCGAACCGAATTCGCCATACTCTGCCTCGAAGGCCGGGAGTGATTTGCTCGCGCGCAGCTATCACCGCACGCACGGAATGAACGTGTCCATCACGCGCTGCTCGAACAACTATGGCCCGTACCACTTCCCGGAAAAGGTCATTCCACTGTTTGTCTCCAATTTGATCGACGACAAACACGTTCCTCTCTACGGCGACGGCGGAAACATCCGAGACTGGCTTCACGTTGATGACCACTGCCGCGGCATTGCGCTCGTGGCCGATCGCGGGCGGGCCGGTGAAATCTACAACATTGGTGGTGGGACAGAACTCACCAACAAAGAGCTCACCACCTTGCTACTGGATTCCACAGGCAAAGACTGGTCTTTTGTGGACCGGGTGGAAGATCGCAAAGGTCACGACCTGCGGTATTCCGTAGATATTGGGAAGATCTCCGCCGAACTCGGATATTCACCGCAGGTTCCGTTCGAGCAAGGTCTCGCGGATGTCGTGCAGTGGTACCGCGACAATCGCGCATGGTGGGAGCCCCTCAAACAGCGAGCAGCGCTGTAGAAAAATGTCTATCCTCATCACCGGCGCGCAGGGCATGCTCGGGCATGACCTGCAACAGGTGCTTGCCGGTAGAGACGTGACCGCTCTCGCCCGCGCCGACCTCGACGTGACGGACCCGGCAGGCGTGCTGGCCGCCGTCGCCGGGCACAGCGTGGTGATCAACTGCGCGGCATACACGCGCGTAGACGACGCCGAAGAACACGAAGATGAAGCATTTGCGGTGAACGCCACGGGGGCTGGAAACCTCGCAACGGCGACAGCCCAGCACGGCGCCACATTCGTGCAACTCTCCACCGATTACGTCTTCGACGGAACAGCCACAACACCGTATTCGGAAACCGCACCGCGACATCCGATGTCGGCATACGGCCGCACGAAAGCCGAAGGAGAACGGCTCGCGCTTGAAAACAACCCCGAGGGCACGTTCATCGTTCGCACCGCGTGGCTGTACGGCGCGCACGGCCCCAACTTCGCAAAAACAATGGTGCGTCTCGCCGCCTCGCGACCGACACTGAACGTTGTTGAGGATCAGCGTGGCCAGCCCACCTGGACCCTCGACCTTGCCCACCAGATTGTCGCCTTGCTTGATTCGGATGCCGCGCCCGGCATTTACCACGCCACCAACGCGGGAAACACCAGTTGGTTCGACTTCGCGCAATCGATCTTTCGACACGTGGGACTGGACCCTGACCGAGTCTCGCCAATCCCGAGCGCCCAGTTCCCGCTCCCCGCTCCCCGGCCCGCTTACTCGGTGCTTGGTCACGACGCCTGGGCTGCGGCAGGGCTCGCACCTCTCCGCGACTGGAATGACGCGCTCGCGGATGCCGCAGCGCACGGGGTGCTCACCACGCCATGACCACTCTGAATGTGATCCTCGACCCGATGCTGTCGCACGCCTCTCGCGGCATCAGCCGGTACACGGAAGAGCTGACCCGCGAACTCATTCACGTCGCCCCGCCAGGGTGCAGCGTTTCCGGAATTGTGGCTCCCACGAGCAACGAGGAATACGAGAGGCTAAAGACTCTCCTGCCCGGACTCAACTCGCTGAGCAAAGGCACACTTCGCAGCAAAGAACTCGCAGTTGCGTGGCGACTCGGCCTTGGCGGCATCAAGGGCAAAGGAATGGTCCATTCCACGAGCCTCTTTGCACCGCTCAGCAAGCACGATCGACTCAATCGGGAATCCGACCAGATTGTGGTGACGATTCACGATGTTTCGGCCTGGACTCACCCCGAATTGCTCAGCTCCCAACAGGTTGCCTGGCAAAAAGCGATGGTCAAACGTGCACACCGATTTGCCGACGCAGTCGTTGCACCAACACATTCTGTGGCCGCGCAACTTGGCGACATCCTGAACTTCGGCGATCGGATTCGGGTGATCGGTGGCGCGGTGAGCCCCAAGCTGCAGCTCCCCGTTGACGCCGACCGCCGCGCACAACGATTGGGATTGCCTTCGCGCTACCTGCTGAGCATGGGAACGCTCGAATCTCACAAAGGAATTCCCGCACTGATCGCGGCACTAGCTCATCCGGATGCCGCAAATATTCCGCTACTGATCGCCGGCCCCGATGGTTCCCACGAGGTCAACGCTGCGAGCATGGCTGCCGATGCAGGACTCACCCCGGACCGGGTTCGATCGCTGGGTTTTCTGGCGGATGCCGACCTGGCGGTGGCTCTCAACCGCGCGACCGCGTTCGTGTACCCGAGCGTTGCAGAAGGGTTCGGGCTGCCTGTCATTGAAGCATTCCACTTTGGCACTCCCGTGATCCACTCGGATGCTCCCGCCGTGCTCGAGGTGTCGGCCGGCGCCGGAATCGCCGTTGCCAGCGAGGACGCCGAGGCGTTCCCCGCGAAACTCGCTGCTACCATCGGTGAAGTTGTCGGCTCTCCCGCGCTGGCGGAGAGACTCCATTTTCAAGGACTTGACCGGGCGGCCGCGTTCAGTTGGCGCGATTCCGCCCACAAAGTGTGGCAACTGCACGCCGACCTATAGCGGCTATGGCGTTGGTGTCTCGGTGGGCGTAATTGCCGATTCCGCCATTGCTTCCGCCAGTGCGGTAGCAATCATGTCGTAGTCGGGATACGCAGGCGAGAACTCCGGTGGCACCAGCTCAAGTCGAACTACCGGGAGTGCGCGGGATTTCGTGGCAAGTTCCGTGAAGAGCCCCAACATGACTGATGGGATATCTGTCTTTACGACTTGCGTGCCGGCATCCGCCACCTGCTGAAACTTGAGCAACACATTCGCCGGGGAGAAGCCCCGCAAGATGGCTTCCTGCACGTCGCGTTGCCGAACCATGCGGACAAAATCAGAACTTTCGTAGCGCGTCCGTGCGTACCAGAGGGCCGTGCGCCCGTCGAGGTGCTGTTCGCCTGCCTCAACCCACGCGAACGGCTTCGCTCCCGGTATCGCCGCCGCCAACGGAGTTCGCTCGGGAACCTCGAGCGTAATTCCGCCGAGCGCATCGATCAGGTCGGAGAAGCCCTGCATGTCGATTAGAACGTAGTACTGGATGGTGATCCCGAGCACGCCGGACACCGCGTCCCGCATCGCTTCAACCCCGGGCAGTGAACCGTTCTCCTCCGCCTCGGGGTAGAGCTCGGGATGCTCATGGCCGTACGTATAGAGGTAATCGATGAGGCAGTCGTCCCCACAGTCGTACCCGTTCGGGAAGGGCCCGTACAGCGGAGAGTCAGCGGAAAAGCGAATACGTTCAAGGTTGCGAGGAATCCCGACAAGCACGGTCGCGCCGGTTTCCGCATCGACACTCGCGACCGAAATGCTGTCCGGTCGCATCCCCTCGCGGTCGGGCCCGGCATCGCCTCCGAGCAAGAGGATGTTGTAGCGCCCCTCTACCGGAGCCTCATAGTCGCCGCTGTCAAAAATCGCTGAGATCGCTGATCGCGCCGAACCGGCCACAACGGCCCCGTAGCTGGCGACACCGGCCACCGCCACCAGTCCAAACACGGCAAGCCCCGCGACGAAACCTCTGGCAAGGGGGCGAATCCGAATGAGTCGAACCAACCGCAGCGTGTCGAGAGTCAAGACAACCCACAGCACCACGTAAGCGACCAACACGATTTGCACAAGAGTGAGCACGATTGGTGTCGAAGCGATCGAATACACGAAAACTGGCGCCACAAGGAGGAGCACCAACAGGGCGATCGCAACACCCCACAACACAAAAGTCGACGTCACCCCGACCTTGCCAACCCGCCGGTTTCCCGCGATGAGTTGTGCGGAGCCGGGGATCAGCAGGTTGAGAGCAACAAGCCACCAGGCGCGCCTGCGCATGGTTTCAGGCGAAGAAATATCGGGAACGCGAACAGAACTGGTAGCGCTCACAGCGTGGACTTGAGGGCGGCGTTCTTCGCGGCGACAGACTCTTCAAGAGCCTTCGCGAAGGCGCCGAGCCGGGTGGCCAACGCGGGGTCGGATGCGGCGAGCATCCGAATTGCCAAGAGCCCAGCGTTTCGGCCTCCACCGATCGAAACGGTCGCCACCGGTACGCCGGCCGGCATCTGCACAATGGAAAGCAACGAGTCGAGTCCGTCCAACGTGGCGAGAGGAACCGGCACACCAATCACCGGAAGAGTCGTCACCGACGCGAGCATTCCGGGCAAGTGGGCGGCACCGCCTGCGCCGGCGATCACACTTTTTAGCCCCCGCCCTGCCGCAGCTTTGCCCCACGAGATCATGCGCTCTGGCGTGCGGTGCGCGGAAAGCACTTCGACTTCATGCTCCACGCCAAACTCGGTCAGCACCGCCGCTGCAGCGCTCATGACCTTCCAGTCAGAGTCTGAGCCCATGACGACGGCGACGAGCGGTTTCGACATGTCCCCCATGGTATTGCTCAGTCGCACAACTGGGCGACTGCGGCACGCGCGTCGTACGCGACCTCATCCAGGTCGTCACCGATGACCGTGACGTGACCAATCTTTCGGCCAGGCCGTGGATCTTTGCCGTAGTTGTGAACTTTTGCCGTGGGGTGAGCACCCAAGGCTGCCGGATACCGTTCGGCAAGGGAACCGGATGTCGGCCCGCCAAGCACATTCACCATGACGCTCCAAGGCGCCACACACCCTGTGGCCCCGAGCGGGAGATCAAGCACCGCCCGCAAGTGCTGCTCGAATTGGCTGGTCGTGGAGCCTTCGATGCTCCAGTGGCCGGAATTATGGGGCCTCATAGCTAGCTCGTTTACCAGGATCCGGTCATCGGTCGTCTCGAACAGTTCGACCGCGAGCACCCCGGTGACGCCGAGACCTTCCGCGATCGCCACCGCGACATCTGCCGCCACTTGAGCTAGTTTTCCCGCAGAGGAAGGTGCGGGCGCGATGACTTCAGCGCAGACACCCTCACGCTGAATGCTCTCCACGACCGGCCACACGGCAATCTCACCTGAGGGCCTGCGCGCGACGGACTGGGCGAGTTCGCGGCGGAAATCCACCAGCTCTTCCACGAGTAGGGTTCCGCCATTTCCGTCCTCGGCGAGCGCCATGAACCAGTCATCAGCTTCGTGCGCGGCGCGAACCACGCGCACCCCTTTTCCGTCGTAGCCGCCCCTCGCGGTTTTCGCGACCGCGACCCCGCCGTTCTCGGCGAGAAAATCAGCGAGCTCCTCCGAGTTCGAGACGGCGGCCCAGACCGGTACCGGCATCCCCATCTCGCTCAGTTTTTTGCGCATCAGGATCTTGTCTTGCGCGTATTGCAGCGCATCCGGGCCGGGGTGCACGGCAATGCCTTCGGCGACGAGCGCCCGCAACACGGATTGCGGCACGTGCTCGTGGTCAAAAGTCACCACATCCAGGTCCGAACAAAAACGAAGGACTTCGTCAACGTTTCGGTAGTCTCCGACACCGGCCACGGCCATTTCGGCAGACATTCCTTCGTTTTCGGCCAGCACGCGGAGGTCGATTCCGAGGTTGATCGCCGCCGGGATCATCATGCGTGCCAGTTGGCCGCCCCCAATGACGCCTACCTTCATGTCTGTACTCCCGTGTGTGCGTTTACAGCTTCGGTGTGGTCCTGCACGGTTAGACTTCCTACCGCTCCTATCCATCTTTGCCTACCTTGCCCCCGTCGGAGGCCCTGTGAAAGCCCTCTTCGCGCAACTCGCGCGCTTTGGCGCGGTGGGCGCCGTCGGGTTTGTGGTGGATGTTGGGGTGTTCAACCTCCTGCGAGTGAGTGTCTTCTCACCCGAAAATCTGCACGAAGGTCCCGTGTGGGCGAAGGTCGTCTCAACCTCTATCGCCATCGCGGTGAACTGGGTCGGAAATCGGTATTGGACATTCGGCCCGCATCGCAGGCCCCAGGCGCTTCGCGAAGGACTCGAGTTCGCCCTCGTGAGCATCGGCGGCATGGGGATCGGTCTCGCATGCTTGTGGTTCTCGCACTACGTTCTGGGGTTCACGTCGCTGCTCGCCGACAACGTGTCATCGAACGTCATCGGCCTCGCCTTGGGCACAGCATTTCGTTTCTGGCTCTATCGCACCTGGGTGTTCAAACCTCGGTTGACCGAGTCAGAGAGCTATCGCTCCCCCCAGACCACCGTTTCATCGGGAGCACTCGACGCGGATGCCTGACGCCGGGCAGCAATCGGGTTGATGCTGCGCTCCATAAGGTCGTGAAGTGCGCTTTGCACGAGGTCCGCATTGGGAACGTCTCTCAACGTGACCGGGTGGTCCAGTCCGGTATTGATGCGCACATCTCCGCTTCCGAACATGCTCTGCAGGGCATTCTTTCGAACCGTGATGTCGTAGCCGCGGCTGTGCAGGAGTTCTTGTCGCACGCGCACGAAGAAGCCACGCCGCAACACAATTCTCCGGGTCGTGATGGAGTAGCGCCGGCCAAGCCAATTGAGTAGAGGCAACAGCCACAGCAACACAATGACGAGCACCGCCGCGACGAGTACCGCCACGTTTTGCCACGCCTGCTCGAAGTGCCCGTAGAAATAAGTGAGACCCCCAACTGCGCCAATCAGAACGAGCGATGGCCAAAAAAGTGCGCGTCCATGCGAGCGCAGGCTGGCGACAAGTTGCTCAGTTTCCTGTGCCGCTGTCGCCGTACCCTGTGTGGTCATGACTCATTCATACCGCAGATGCGTGATGTCGCCAGCGGCGACAGTCTGCACGTGACCATTCGATCCAATTCTGATCTGCAGCCGACCTGTTTCATCAAGGCCGATACCGGTACCAGTGTTGTGAGTGCCGTCCGGATTGTCGACCCGGACAGCATGGCCGAGAGTGCTGCAGGCCGCACTCACATCAGCACGAAGGGCCGCGACGCCGCGTCCGGGCTCCTGCGAAATAAACACACCCCAGCACCGACGCAGTTCGCGAAGATAACCGGAAAGGGCACGGTCCGCGAGCGCTTCTGCCGAGCCGCTAACCCCCTCTAGCAACAGCGAGGTTGCGGTGGGAACAGGAAGTGCATCGGCGGGAATAGTGAGGTTGAGCCCTGCTCCCACGACCACCGAGGTGCCGTCGGAAAGCAACTCGGAAAGGACACCGCACACTTTCTTGCCCTCAATAAGTACATCGTTTGGCCATTTGAGCGCCACAGTGCGATCCGGGACCAACTCACGAACTGTCCGGGTCATCGCGAGCCCGGCAATGAGCGGAATCCAGCCGTAGAGCTCGAGCGGCACCGCGGCGGCTTTCGGACGCAGCAGCACGGACGCCGCTAATGAGGTGTGCGGCGGGGCCTCCCACGTGCGTCCAAGCCTTCCGCGCCCGGCCGACTGGCTCGTGGTCGCAACAACAGTGAACTCAGGCACCTCCTCCGCGGCAGCTAGAGCAACAAGATCGTCGTTGGTTGAGTGGGTCATTTCCCGTGCGATCATCCTGGGAACGATCTCGCACGAGAGTGGGAAGTTCATGAGGCAAGGCTACGGCCCCAATCCCGCAACCCGTAGACGACGGTCTCAAAAAACCGCTAACCTGTGACGCAGCGAAGACGAAATTTGCTTCGCGGTCAGTACGAGATGGAGCTGGATTGTCTGGATAGGTCAACGCCGCACAAGGTGAGTTCTGCGCACAGCAGAATGTGAATCTTGAACCTGTGGCCGAGACCCTTAACCCCGCCAGACCCTGAGACTTTCACGGTCGACCCCTGGTGGAGCTGAGCACCCGTCCGCAGTCAGTGACGATGTTCGATCCACCGCCACCGACAAGGAACCGTTCATGACCCAACCCATCATCATGGATGTCGACACCGGCATCGATGACTCTCTTGCTCTTCTCTATCTTCTCGCGAGCCCAGAAGCTGAGATTCTCGCCATCACGTGCACGTCGGGCAACGTCCCCGCGAAGCAAGTGGCCACAAATAACCTGGCATGGCTTGAACTGTGTGATGCACCAGAGATTGAGGTTGCTCTCGGTTCCGAAGTCCCCGTGCTCGCTCCCCTCATGACCACGGAAGAAACTCACGGTCCGCAGGGCATTGGGTACGCAGAACTTCCCGCTCCGACCAGAACCGTGTCGTCACGGCACGCCACGGAAGTGTGGATTGAACTTGCCAGGAGCCGTCCAGGAGAAATTATTGGACTGGTAACCGGCCCCCTCACGAACCTGGCCTTGGCACTTCGCATCGAACCGGAGTTGCCACGCCTCTTGAAGCGTTTGGTGATCATGGGTGGCGCGTTCAATCACGCCGGAAACACCCTGCCGACAACCGAATGGAACATCGCCGTCGACCCCGAGTCGGCAAAAATGGTGTTCGATGCCTTCTCCGGGTTGCCTGCTGATCGACGTCCCGTTGTGTGTGCGCTCGATGTCACCGAGCAGATCGAAATGAAGCCAGAACACGTTGCCGAGATTGGCAGACTGGCCGGAAGCACGCCAGACGAAATCATCGCGGAAGCCGATGTCGACGGCACGCTCTCCAAGGCCTCCAACAAGGTTGTCCGGTACCTCACGGATGCCGTGCGGTTCTACATGGAATTCCACATCGCCCATGACCAAGGCTTCCTCGCGCACATGCACGACCCGTTCGCGGCAGCCATTGCACTCCATCCGGAACTCGGAAAAACTATGCCGGCAACCGTCGACGTAGAACTTGCCGGTTCTCTCACTCGCGGGCAGACCGTGGCAGACTGGCGCGGCATGTGGGGCAAAGAACCCAACGCCGATATTGTCGTCGCTGTTGATCCCCCCAAATTCTTCGACCACCTCGTCGAAAGGGTCAGCGACCTCGCTCGTCGAGTAGGTTGACCGGCATCACCCCCGATAAATTCGCAAGTGAACCAACCCAGAAGGAGAAAGTCATGAGTAGCACTGCAACAGCTCCGGCTGATTCGAAGAAAACGAGAAATCGGCTCCTCGTCGCAGCCGGCACCATCATCATCGTCGCAACCTACCTGTACTTGGTTGTCGGTCAGCCGACAGAAATCGCCGAGAGCACCTTCAGCCAGGCAGGCCTCATCGCGATCGCCGGTTATGTCATCGGCGCAATCCTGTTGGCGATGGGTGCCATCCACCGTCTCCCCACGGCAACTGTCGCCATGGTGCCGGTCGCCATCGCGCTCAACATCGTTGTTGGCCAGTTGGTTGCCGTCATCGGACTTCCGCTGTACGTCGACTCGATCGGTACTGTGTTGGTCGCCGCGCTTGCGGGCCCGGCAGCCGGTGTTGTCACCGGTATCCTCACGAACGTGATCTGGGGACTCACCCTGAGCCCGATCGCACTGCCGTACGCAGTCGTTCAGGTCATCATCGGTGTCATGGCCGGATACGCCGCTCGCCTCGGAATGTTCCGCATGTTCTACCTCGCGCCGGTCGCCGGTGCGGTTACCGGTCTCGTCGCCGCAGTGATTTCTGCACCGATCTCCGCGTTCGTGTTCGGTGGAGCAACCGGAGGTGGTACGGCCGCCATCGTGGGAGCATTCCAGTCCATGGGCAACTCTCTCCTTGGAGCAACAACACTGCAGGGTCTGCTCTCTGACCCTCTGGATAAGGCAATCACCTTCACGATCGTTGTGTTGATCCTTGCCGCACTCCCGAGCCGGTTCCGTCAGCGGTTCCCGTTCGTGCGCGAGTTCAACGTGTTCGGTCGCAAGGCAACCGTTCTGCAGCACCAGACCGCTGGCGCCGCAGACTCAACGAAAGAGAACTAACAACGTATGTCGACGACGCTGTTCGACCCCAGGAAGTCGGTCATTCACCGGCTTAACCCCGTGACGAAACTGATCGCGCTTCTTGCCATCATTGTCACGGTGTTCGCCATCCCTTTGTGGTGGGTTGCCGCGTCGATCGTCGTCGTCGTCGTTGTGCCTGCCGCCGCACTCTCGGGTGTCGGCGGCAGGCTCCTCAGCATCAGTCTCAAGATCCTGCTCCCGATCATCCTTGCGCTGTTCATCGTGCAAGGTCTCACGTTCCCTGGTGGCACGACAGTGCTGTGGGAGTGGGGCATCCTCTCGGTCACCTCTGAGGGTCTGCTGTTTGCTTTGGGGATCGGGTCACGCATTATCGTGCTCGTCTTGACCTCCATTTTGCTCGTGCTCACGACCCACCCTGGCGACCTCATGAGCGCGCTCACCGAACGCGGGATGTCACCCAAGTTCGCCTACATCATCAGCTCAACGCTCCAGCTCATTCCCGCCTTTCGGGAACGAGCCGACAGCATTTTGCTCGCCCAACAGGCGCGCGGACTCAGCATCAAAGGCAGTCCGATTCGCCGCGTAAAGTTCATGCTTCCGCTCCTCAGCCCCCTCGTTCTCGGTATGTTCACCGACGTTGAAGAGCGTTCGACGGCGATGGAGGCGCGAGCGTTCGGTTCCACAGCGAAGCGCACAGCCCTCATCCCCGTCCCGGATTCCACTGTCCAGCGTGTCGCGCGGTGGCTGTTCATTGTTCTGGCCCTCGCGGCCGTTGCCACCCCGATCGTGTTTGGACTGCTGTGATTGACCTCAAAGATGTTTCGTACGCCTACCCAGATACCGACCACTACGTTCTGTCGCACGTTGATCTGTCGGTAAAGCCGGGGACCGTCACCGGCGTTGTCGGTGCCTCTGGTTCCGGGAAAACTACCCTCGCCAAGATCATCTCCGGCTTTGTTCCGCACGTTGACGGCGGGGAACTAAGCGGAAGCGTCGTCGTCGATGGAGTCACGATCGCCGACGCAACACTCTCGGAGGCCGTTTCACACGTTGGGCTGGTCATCCAGAGTCCGTTCAACCAGATTTCCGGCGCCAAGTTCACGGTGCGGGAAGAACTCGCCTTTGGGCTGGAAAACCTCGGCGTGGCGCGGGAAGAAATGGCTGAACGTGTTGCCGCCGTCGCGGATCTTCTCGGCATCACAGGTCTTCTTGACCGGTCCCCCTACGCGCTCTCTGGCGGACAACAACAACTGGTGGCGATTGCCTCCATGATCATTATGCGAACGCCGGTCCTCGTCATGGATGAACCCACATCGCAGTTGGACCCTGGCGGAACCCGCATGGTGTTTGATGTCATGTCGAGTCTTCGCGATGCGGGCATCACGGTCGTGATTTTCGAACACAAGCTGGAGCTGCTGCGCGAGCACGCCGACATCATCCACGTTCTCGCCGATCACCAGCTTGTGGCGAGCGGCCCCTCCCGCGCCATGCTCGCCGATCCACGACTCGATGAGTGGGGTATCGGCTCCACTCGCTTCACCGACGCCGCGACCACCGCGCGCGAACGCGGCCTGCTTCCCAAGAATGTGGAAATTCCGGTGTCGTTGTCCGACTCCATCCCGGTTTTCAGTTCCTACTCCAACAAGAAAGCGGTGTGACATGGACTTACGCTTTCAGGACGTCCGCTTCACCTACCCCAGCGGCGTCGACGCCATCAAGGGGGTTTCCCTCGAGGTTCCAGGCGGTCAACGACTCGCCATTGTCGGCCAGAATGGCGCAGGAAAGACAACGCTCGTGCGCCTGCTCAACGGAATCTTCCAGCCCACCAGCGGAGTTGTTCAGGTGGGCGACTGGGACACGACCGGCCACTCCATCGCTCAGCTTTCCGCACGCGTTGGCTATGTCTTCCAGAACCCCGATGAGCAACTATTCGCTCGCAAGGTGATCGACGACGTCGCGTTCGGACCCAAGAACCTGGGCTTTGACGATGATCGCGCCGAGGCCTTGGTCGCGGCAGCGCTCGAACAAACCGGGCTCACGTCCGAAGCCGAGACCCACCCACACCACCTGTCGCTCTCGGAGCGCAAGCGCGTTGCCCTGGCGGCTGTTCTCGCCATGGACACCCCGGTTGTGGTTCTCGACGAACCGACAACTGGCCAGGACGAGCACGGTGTGCGGATGATCGCCGCAATCGTAGCGAAGCTTCAGGCCGAGGGTCGCACGGTGATTGCCATCACCCACGACATGGATTTCTGTGCCGAAAACTTCGACCGAGTCGTCGCCATGGCCCAGGGCGAGATCCTCGCTGACGACCTTCCGGAGGCCGTCTTCGGTATGGACACGATTCTTGACACCGCACGAGTCGAAGCGCCACAACTGGCACGGCTGGCCCACGCACTGGGCTGGACTACACGCCCCCTCACGATCGACTCGTTTGTGGACTCGCTTCCGGCGCACCGCAAGTGATCGGTGGCGCACTACTGGCCCTACTGGCCAGTGCGTTCCTCGGTGTCTCGGATTTTCTTGGCGGACTTACCTCGCGCAAGGTCGCCCTCGTCACGGTGCTCGTGCTGTCGCAGCTCGTCGCGACAGTGGCAATCCTCCCGAGGATGTTCTGGGAGTCCCCTCTCGATAGCGCCGGGCCCGCCCTGTTCTGGGGCGTGATCGGCGGGGTCGCCACTGCCATAGCGGTGTCCAGCCTGTTTACAGCACTCGCGATCGGCACCATGGGCGTTGTTGCCCCCATCACCTCGTTGAGCGTGCTCGTCCCCGTGGTTGTGGGCTTGGTCACAGGCGATCGGCTTCGGTGTCGCAAACCTCTCCGTTGCGCTTGGTAGCGCGGCCAACGTCACGACCACCCTGGTGTCGAACTCTCTTGTCGTCTTGGTGATCTACGGGGTTGCCGCACTGGTCCTCAAGCAGGCGCCTAGAGCCAGTGGCCGCAGCCTCGTTGGAATTATTGCGATCGGGATTCTCGGTATTTCTGCGAACCTGTGTTTCGCGTTGGCCAGCACGGTTGCCCCGCTCACCGTCGTTGCCGTTCTTGCCTCTCTCTACCCTGTCATCACCGTCATTTTGGGCTGGCGAATTCTCGGCGAACACCTGAAACGACTACAAATCCTTGGCGTAGTTGCGGTTTTCATTGGCGTCGCCACCATCGCCGCCTCCACCTGACGGTAAAGTTGCAGTCGTGACTGCCGACGACACGAACACACCCGACCTCTATACGACTGCGGGCAAGCTCGCCGACCTCAAGCAGCGCTATCACGAGGCCGTGACAGCCAGCGGTGAGGCGGCGATCGACAAGCAGCACAAACGCGGCAAGAAGACCGCGCGCGAGCGCATCGCCCAACTGCTTGACCACGGCTCCTTCGTGGAGCTCGACGAATTCGTTCGTCACCGCACGCACGCGTTCGGCATGGACAAGTCACGGCCATACGGTGACTCGGTCGTCACCGGCACTGGCACCATTCACGGTCGCCAGGTCGCCGTGTACGCACAAGACTTCACAATCTTCGGCGGAAGCCTTGGCGAGGTCGCTGGCGAGAAAATCGTCAAGGTTATGGAACTCGCCATGAAAACAGGCGTTCCGATTATTGGAATGCTCGATTCGGGTGGTGCACGCATCCAAGAGGGAGTCGTTGCCCTCGGCAAGTACGGCGAAATTTTCCGCCTCAACACTCGAGCGTCTGGCGTGATCCCACAGATTTCCATCATCATGGGGCCTGCCGCCGGTGGCGCCGTGTACTCCCCCGCGCTCACAGACTTTGTCATCATGGTCGACAAGACGAGCCAGATGTTCGTCACCGGTCCGGACGTCATCAAGACGGTGACCGGAGAAGACGTGGGGATGGAGGAGCTCGGAGGCGCGCTCACTCACAATCAGAAGTCCGGCGTCGCGCACTACCTTGCGTCAGACGAAGACGATGCTCTGGACTACGCGCGCACACTCCTGTCGTTCCTCCCCGACAACAACTTGGCTGATCTTCCCGTCTACGAGATGGAAGCCGAACTTGAAATCACGGATGAGGACCGAAAGCTCAACACCCTCATTCCGGATTCGCCCAACCAGCCGTACGACGTCAAGACCGTCATCGAGCACGTGGTCGACAACGGAGACTTCCTGGAGACCCAGCCGCTGTTCGCCCCCAACATTGTGGTGGGCTTCGGCCGCGTTGAGGGTCGCTCCGTCGGAGTGATCGCGAACCAACCGAACGCGATGGCCGGCACCCTCAACATTGAAGCGGGAGAAAAGGCAAGCCGGTTCGTTCGGTTCTGCGATGCTTTCTCTATCCCGATCCTGACGCTCGTGGATGTCCCCGGCTATCTACCCGGCACTGATCAGGAATGGACCGGGGTCATCCGCCGTGGGGCGAAGCTTCTCTACGCCTATGCAGAAGCGACTGTTCCCCTTGTGACTGTGATTACTCGCAAGGCCTACGGCGGCGCCTACATCGTGATGGGCTCTAAGCAACTTGGTGCCGATCTCAACTACGCCTGGCCTACCGCGGAAATCGCGGTGATGGGTGGCCAGGGCGCTGTCAATATTCTGTTCCGTGGCGAAATCAAGGCTGCGGAGGAAGCCGGCGAAGACGTCGCGGCAGTGCGCACTCGGCTCGCGAACGAGTACACCTACAACGTGGCCAGTCCGTTCCTTGCGGCCGAGCGCGGAGAGCTTGATGGCGTGATTGAGCCCGCGGCAACGCGAGTTGCTGTGATCAAGGCGATGCGAGCGCTTCGAACGAAACGGGCAAGCCTTCCTCCAAAGAAGCATGGGAATATCCCGCTGTGACCGACGCCGAGGAGATTCACGTCGTTCGTGGAAATCCGACCCCAGACGAATTAGCTGCCGTTGTCTCGGTTCTTGAGGCAATGACAGCCGAGTTTGAGGGCACACGCGCGACCGCCAAGGCTCGCGCCGCGAGCGCATGGGCGCTCAGCCAGCGGCCAATTCGTACCCCAATTGTGCCCGGCGTCACTCGTTGGCGCAGTTTTTCCTAAAGCGCCCCCGTTTTGGGGGTAATGCGTCGACGTGCTTCCGCTTTCGCGACTATTCCTCGGCGAACAGCGTGAAATTTGTAGATACTCGCATGAAATCGACCGAAATGGCCGTTTTTGCGCAATATTATTGCATTCTGTACCCCTGCCACGCGAGTACGACATCTCTCGATGACCGTATATTGGCGCAAAGTGCCGATCAATTTCGAACTTTGTCCCCCGGCTGTCCCCCAAAATGACGACTTTAGGATATGTTGATCGCACCCCACAATAGATATTGCTAGGTGTTCCTCTCACAAGAGCAACACCACCAATCATTGGCCGACTAGGGTAAGCGGGCTAATGAATTGGGGGTGGGTTAGGGCGATATTCGGGTTATCGCCCTAACCCAATACTTGAAAAAGGCCGGAGGATTATCCTCCGGCCTTTTTTCTTTGCCCCGGGGAGACAACTCATAGTTTGTCCCCCAGCACTGCGCCTCAGTCTGCGGCGACCGAACTCCGCGGAATCTCCAGCCACAGTTCAACCTGGTTGTCATCTTCATCGTCACGGCCGAGCGCACTCGCATTGCCGTCATCGGTCGACGTCAACCCCACCACTGTCACCGCAATGTCAGAACCTTCTGGAACCGTGCGCGCAATAAGTCGATCTGATCCTGAACTCCCCACGGCCTCTGCCAAGCTATCGAGCACCCGCTCCAGCTCACCCTCGGTCAGCTCGTCGATACCTCCCTCGTCCAGCAGTGTGACGATTGTCCCGCGGCGGCGCGCACGCATCACTTGACCCCGAACGCGATTGTTCAAAAGCTTTCGGCCGCGAATTTCATCACGAATGGCGGCTTCCAAATACACGCATTCTCGACGTTGTGCCTCAGTGAGGTCTCCATTGCGCGACACAATCTGGCGCAGCATCGGCAGGGCCATGCGATTTGTTTGGCGAATACGAAACTGCCTCTCAAACAAGTGCGCTTCTTGCGCAGCCTGCCATTCAGCGGCCTCTCGCTCTGCCGTCACGTACCTTTGCGCTCTCGTGCTAATCCGCTTCAAAGAGATCGAAAGAACGTGGGACACGCCCACCCAGACCACGCTGGCGGCGACTCCCAGCGTCGCGAGCGCGGCCGGGCCAGCCCAAATCACTGTTTGCACTGCGAGGAACAGAACACCCAACCACGCAAAGATGTGTCTGCCGCGTGTCGAGGTGATCACCATGAGGGTTCCGACCGCTGCGGGGTACCAGGTCGAATAGTCCGATCCGACACTTCCGTCGACGTCCAGCTGGGCGGTGACCAAGAGGGGCAGCGCGATGCACACGACGAGGTTCACGATCGCAACCCACATCGGCATGATGGGTTTCTTCGACGGCAACAGGCTGAGTGTTGTCGCGATGGCGTAGAGCACCATGGCAACGACATACGGGACTTTGTCGTGCGGTACCTCAATGGAGTACATCGCAAGGACGAGGTGGTAGGCGGAGAACACCGCGGCGAGCGCCACGATGATGTATCTCGGGATTGAAATAACCATCACTCGGTGCCGCTCTCAAGATCCGAGTCTGGCCATCGGATGCTGATGACCGTCCCCTGCCCAACCTGAGAATCAATTTCCGCTCGGCCGCCCGCGTTGGCAACCCGCTCGATGATGGAAACACGGAGGCCGAGGCGCTCGTCCGGCACGCTCGCCGGATCAAATCCGACGCCAGTATCGCCAATTTCAACGTCGAGCCCGTCCGCACCAATCCCCTCAATGCGAAGCCAACGCTCCATCGATTCGTGTTTTCCGGCGTGCTGCAAACTGTTCACCATCGCCTGCACCGACGCGGAATACACAGCCTCCGCGACCTGCACCGCCACGGCCCCCGCGCCCACTCCCATCACTCGAGTGGCAAACGGTGCGGACAGCGCCTCAGCAGCGTCGACAATGCGGTCGGCAATTTGGCTAGTACTAATCAACGATTCATTGTCTGGCGACGCGTCTGCCGCCTCCTTGAGGTGGCCAATCGCGTTATCCGCCATGGTCGCGGAAAGCGCCATGGCTTCCGGGGAAAACGCCCGGGACGCCGAGATCAACGTTGTGAGCACACTGTCGTGCACGATCGAGTCCACTTGAACTCTCTCGACCTCTGTCGCGTGGTGGCGGATGGCGAGCGAGTACCTGGATAGCGCGGTCCCTTGCGCCGAATCTACCGCGACTGCTGCGCCGCGCAGCAACGCAATAATCATGAGAACACCACCGCCCAACAAAATCGCGTACATGGTGTCGAGAGCGGCAAGATCCCAGGTGGCACCTCCACCTGAGGGCGTAAGTCGAATGAACCCGTAGAGAGTAGGCGCCACCACGAGGTAGGCGGCCGCAGCCCACGTGGACAACGCAATTGCCGCCGTCGCGGTCGCCACGGTGCAAATGAACCACAGCCAGGGGCGCTCATCGGCAACCGCCGTGGCGTCGACGACTGCGAATGGCCACGTGGCCATTGCGACAAGATACGCGCCGGCGATCCACAAGTTGACTTCGCGCACGAATCGCCGGGCAATCGAGGCCGCGACGCTCAGAAGCATCCCACCGAACAAGGCAATGTTGTAGGCCCAAAACCACGCGGGTTGAAGCACATCAATCTGGCCGAGCATGACTGGAAACGTCTGAGCTCCGAACACGAGTCCGAAAAACGCCACCGATCGGGAGGACACAACCTCCATTTGGGTGCCGCTCATCGGCTTCCGCTGCGGAGTCAGCGGTGGCGGCAACGCGATATTAGTTGCCATCTCCGCCATCAGTGTCTAGTCCGGGGAGAATCCCGTCCTCCACTGCGCGTCGCAAAAGGTCGACTTTCGTTGGGGCAGGCCTGCCCACTTCAACGTATTTGACGCGAATCCGGTCGAGGTATTCGCGAGCGGTTGCGTAGCCGATTCCTAGCTTTTCAGCGGCGAGCTTCAACGGAAGCCCTGACGCGTAGAGGTGCAGGATCTCCCGCTCCCGACGGCCAAGCTGTGCTTTGGAAAAGTCGCGGTCTGCGTCGATCGCCGTAGCCCACTCCAGGTTGTTCAGCACGTCGCCTCGCGCGACAGTCGCTGCCGCGGACAGCACAGTTTTCGTCGCAGAAGACTTGGGGATGACACCAGCCGCCCCTGCAGCGAGCGCCTCGCGAACTAGGGCAACGCGGTCAGCAATGCTGTGAATGAGAACAGCTGAGCCCGTTGCTTGAATTGACTTGACGTTTTCCGTGACGGTTGACCCGTCGCCAAGCGACAGGTCAAGAACCACTACATCGCACTCGCGCCCATTGACACCTGCGACGAATTCACGAACTGATGGTGCGGCCAAAACAAAATCAAATCCGGCGTCAATAAATGCCGCTTTCAGGCCAAGCCGTACCGACTCGTGGTCGTCAACGACTCCCACTCGTACGCCTGGACGCGTCACTTCTGTAGACGTCTCGTTCTCTGCGGTAAGTTGCATGATCTCGATCCAGTCTCCCCCCGGGTTTTCTCTAGCTTAATGGCACCGCGCCCGCCCAGCCGGTAGAGTCTGCACATGTTTGCCCGGATAGTGAAAATTGCCCTTTCGGCGGGGATCGCCGCCCTTGTCCTTGCGGGATGCTCTGGTGGCATCGGCTATGGCGAAGAAACCATCACGAACTTCGACATCCACTACACGATTGATGTCGACGGGACTGTTCACGTCGTCGAAACGATTGACTACGACTTCGCCGGCGCCGAAGACCGACACGGCATCGATCGGTACCTCGCGTCACGCTTCACGACCGGTACCGAAGGCGTTGATCGTGTGTACCGCTACACCGTGACCGACGTGACGAGCCCGACAGGTGCCAGTGCGCTGTATTCAACCAAGCTGGGCAACGCCCTGCAAATTCGGGTGGGAAATCAGAACGCAAATGTTAGCGGCAAGCAGACTTATGTCGTCAGCTACGACATCGATGGAGCGCTCAACCGCGCGGAACAACCGGATGGCACCTTTCTCGACGAGTTCTATTGGAATGCGACCGGGAGCTACTGGGACCCGGTAATCCAGCGCGCCACCGTCACTGTTGACGGTCCGGCACCGGTGGCCTCTGTGGCCTGCTTTGCCGGCTTTGACGGTTCGCAGGAACCGTGTTCGGTGGCAAAGACGGCGGGATCAACAGCACAGTTCGAGTCAACGCAGCTCTCAAGCCGTCAAGGCCTCACGATCCTTGCAGCGTGGCCAGCCGAAACGTTCACGAAGACAGACCCGAACCTCGAGCCAAGCCTTCCCGCGTACTTCGAGCCGATCGAGACTGGGTCGAACAATGGCCCCGACCCCTTCTGGAACCCATGGAACTGGGGCTCGGGGCTTGTTCTTCTTGCCGGAATTCCCCTCGCGTTCCAAGCACTCGTGGTAGCGCGCCGGCGCGATCGTAAATTTGTTGGTGTCACCCCTGGCATGGTCCCAGCCGATCCAGCCAACGCCGAAATCGGTAATGCCGAAAAAGACGAAACCATCGTGGTGCAGTACCAACCGCCGAAGGGTCTGCCGGTCGGTGCCGCGCGAACGATTCTTGAAAAGAAGCGTAAAAACGCTGATATCACGGCAACCCTCATCGACCTTGCCGTGCGTGGCCACCTTCGCATTGAAGAAGTAGAGGGGGGAAACCGACGCAAAGCCAAGGACTACAACCTCGTCGCTACGCCTGAGCGTGCGGCCCAAAAGAAGGCGGCGTCGCGACCAGGCGGCCCCGATGCCGCTGAGCTGCTGCCCCACGAAGCCCTGTTGTTGAGCAAGCTGTTCCGCGGGAACCGCGCAAGTGTCTCGCTTTCGTCTCTGACCAACAAGTTTGCTTCAGACATGCGCGCGATCGTGAAGTCGCTGGACACCTGGATCGAGCACCGGGAGTACTTCATCGACAAGATCAACCGGGTCCATCCACTCATCGCGTGGTGTATTCCGGTCGGAATTGTGGGATTCATCATCTCGTCAATTTTCGATGGCTTGCTTGTCTTCATCCCGATCGGCCTCATCGCCGGAGGATTCATCACTCTCGGCCGGGCGTCCAAGGCAGCACGGCGCAGCGCACTCGGGCACGCCATGTACATGCAGGTCGCCGGCTTCAAGGAGTACATCGCAACGGCGGAAGCCGACCGCATCCGCTTCGATGAAGACGAAGATGTGTTCAGTCGCTACATGCCGTGGGCCATGGTCTTCGGTGAAGCCGAGCGCTGGGCCAAAGTGTTTGCCGAGCTAGTGGCTCAGGGCAAGGTGCAACCGGCACCCGACTGGTACGTGGGCAGTGCGGGATTCCACGCCGGTGCGCTTTCCGGCACCGTGGCGTCCATTTCTTCGATCGGCTCGGCAGTCGACTCCTTCACCAGCATGGCGACCTCTTCCTTCACGTCGACACCCAGCTCGAGCGGCAGCTCGGGTGGTGGCGGCGGCGGAGGAGGCGGCGGAGGAGGCGGCGGAGGAGGCAGCTGGTAGCTAGCTGCGCACGAGAGTAGCGACCGCTTCAACATGGTGCGTATTCGGGAATAGGTCGAACGCGCGGATCGATTCCACGCGGTATCCCCTGCTCGCGAAGAGCGCCACATCTCTCGCCAAGGCAACCGGATCACACGCAACGTAGACCACTTGTGCGGGGCTCAAGGCGGCAAGCTCGTCGACAACGCCCTTGCCCGCACCCGATCGCGGCGGATCGAGGATCACGGTGGCCTGGTCGAGACGACCGCCATCAACTCGCATTCGAGTCAGGAACCGGTCCACTCGCGCCGTCGTAGCACGCGCGTCTGCCCAGTCCGCAAGGTTGTCTTTGGCGAACCCGGTTGCCCGCGCATCGCTCTCTACCGAGGTGATGCGGATATCTCGCCCATACTGATCCCCGATCGCGGCTGCGAGAAGCCCAACACCTCCGTACAGGTCAAGATTGGGGGCACGAGGATCAAATAGTTCCGGCACAACGGCGTTCTGTACTGCCTGCGTGAGCGTGGCCGCCGCCGCCTCATGGACTTGCCAGAAGCCACGCGCATCCAGCCGAAACTCACGCTCGCCCACTCGCTCGGTGATTGGCTCTTCCTCCCGATCGTCGCTCAGCACGAGCACCGGACCCTGAGACGGAGCGATCACATCGACCGGCCCCGAAAACCGACCCGTTAGGGGCGCAGCAGCAACCAGCCTGGCTGTGGCAAGAGGCAAGTCGGTCACCGGAATGACCTGATGCGAGCGGGCGGCGTAGGGCCCGATCACACCATCCTCTCCAGCGTGCAGCCGGACGCGAGTGCGCCACCCGGTGCCGTCACTGGCACCAGGCAACGCTTCGACAACCACGTCAGTCTCGATTCCCGCCATCCGAGACAACGCTTCGGTCAGAACCGTTCGCTTGAGTTCACGCTGGTGCTCAAGCGTAATGTGGCCAAACTCAGCACCTCCCGCACGATCACCAGGTGCGCGGTCGAGCGCCGCGGCCGACCACACATGGTCCTGTCGAAACGGGGATGCGTCAAGCACTTCGACGGTGTCTGCCCGCCAAAACTTTGCTTTCGAGTCGTCACTGACGACGGCGCGCACGCGCTCCCCGGGGATAGCGTCGGAAACAAAGACAACCCGGCCCTCATGGCGGGCGATCATGACACCCCCGTGAGCTACGTTGGAAATCTCCACCTCAATGAGTTGGCCCAGTTGTTCGCCCATCCCCACAGTTTAGGAGCGCCAGTGCAGCTTTACCTCGCCTCGACCTCACCGGCCCGGCTTGCGACGCTGCGTTCCGCAGGAATCGACCCCGTCGTGGTGCCCTCAAAAGTGGATGAGTCAAGGGCGGTCGACGAGGCAACCGCCGACAAAGCGGGCCCCCTGACGCCGCAGGAAACCGTGGAGTTGCTTGCGCGGTTGAAAGCCGAGGCAGTCATGGTGCCGGAATTTGACGGTTTCATCCTTGGCGGCGACTCAGTGTTCGAACTTGACGGTGTGGTCTACGGCAAGCCACACACCCCTGCAGCCGCAAGGGAACGATGGCACCTTCAACGGGGCCGCACCGGTACATTGCATTCCGGACATTGGCTCATCGACCACCGTGGCGGAACTGTGCAGGGAGCGGCCGGAGCGGTTTCGAGCGCTGCGGTGAGTTTCGCCGGAGACATCACTGATCGTGAGATCGACGCGTACATTGCCACCGGTGAACCACTTCATGTTGCTGGAGCCTTCACGATCGACTCTCTCGGTGCTCCGTTCATTACCGAAGTCGACGGAGACCCACACACTGTCGTCGGCTTGTCGCTGTCCACCTTGCGTGGACTCTTTCGCGAATTCAATGTTCAGTGGCACGAGATCGCACGCTGGCCCGAATAGGCGACCTTCTCAACTTTGTCACCCAAGTTACAAGGACATCCGACCATATTTGTGGGTCCTCGCCAATGTTTCGGCCCGAAAGCGCAATAGGCTAAACAACTATGCCCCGTATTTCCAAAGTTCTCATCGCCAACCGTGGCGAGATCGCCGTTCGTGTTATCCGGGCCGCGAAGGACAGTGGGATCGCCTCGGTCGCCGTGTACGCCGACCAGGATCGTGACGCCCGACATGTGAAACTCGCTGACGAGGCCTACGCCTTGGAAGGCTCCACGAGCGCCGAAACCTACCTTGTCATCGACAAACTGCTTTCCATCGCCCGACGATCCGGCGCGGATGCGGTTCACCCCGGCTACGGCTTCCTCGCCGAGAACGCGGACTTCGCTCGAGCCGTGATCGACTCTGGACTGATCTGGATTGGGCCCTCCCCCGAAGCAATTGAGAAACTTGGCGACAAAGTCTCTGCTCGTCACATCGCGGAGAAGGTGGGAGCACCACTGGCACCCGGGACTCTCAACCCGGTGGTGGATGCCGCAGAGGTCCTCGCTTTCGTGGACGAACACGGTCTCCCGGTCGCGATCAAGGCTGCCTTCGGCGGTGGCGGACGCGGCCTCAAGGTTGCCCGCACGCGCGAAGAGATCCCCGAACTTTTCGACTCAGCGACGCGCGAAGCCATCACCGCCTTCGGTCGAGGAGAGTGTTTCGTTGAGAAATATCTCGACAAGCCGCGCCACGTTGAGACGCAGTGCCTCGCTGATGCGGCCGGCAACGTTGTGGTCATTTCTACCCGGGACTGCTCGCTGCAGCGCCGGCATCAGAAGCTTGTCGAAGAAGCACCAGCGCCCTTCCTCACCGACGCTCAAAACGAGCAGTTGTACACCTCGTCCAAAGCCATCCTGCGCGAGGTCGGCTATGTTGGCGCCGGCACCTGCGAGTTTCTCGTCGCCGCAGACGGCACGATCTCCTTCCTTGAAGTGAACACGCGACTCCAGGTTGAACATCCGGTTTCAGAAGAGATCACCGGGATTGATCTCGTTCGTGAACAATTCCGTATCGCCGAAGGGGGCACCCTCGACTATCCGGACCCCGAACCCCAAGGCCACTCGTTTGAGTTCCGCATCAACGGGGAAGACCCCGGGCTGAACTTCATGCCCACTCCTGGGCCCGTGAACGTCTTGCGATTCCCCGGTGGACCGGGCGTCCGAGTCGACAGCGGCGTCACAACCGGCGACGTGATCGGCGGTTCCTTCGACTCCCTGCTCGCCAAACTCATTGTGACCGGGTCGAGTCGCGAAGATGCTCTTGAGCGTTCACGACGCGCTCTCGACGAATTTGAAGTAGCCGGGCTTCCCACGGTGTTGCCATTCCACCGGGCAATCGTGCGCGACCCGGCATTCATTTCGGAGCCGTTCTCCGTATACACGCGGTGGATCGAAACCGACTTCGACAACGACATTGAACCGTGGAGCGGGTCGCTCCCCGACGCCGAACCCGCCGCTCCTCGTCAGAACGTTGTTGTGGAAGTGGGCGGCAAGCGCATTGAAGTATCGTTGCCCGCTCGGATGCTCGGGGCCGCCGCCACGACCACGTCCGCGGCACCTCCGCGCCGCAATGCCGGAAGCGTCACCTCCACTGCGACAGGTGACTCCGTGAAAGCGCCCATGCAGGCGACCATTGTGAAGCTCGCTGTCTCTGATGGTGACCACGTTGTGAAGGGTGACCTTGTGGTTGTTCTGGAGGCGATGAAGATGGAGCAGCCCCTCACCGCCCACAAAGACGGAACGATCGCAAACATCAACGCGGCGGTAGGTACGACGGTTTCGTCAGGTCACCTGCTGCTCAACATCACGGACTAAGTCCGTTCAGAACTCAGAAGGTGACTACTTCACGATGTGCATTGCGCGAGCGGCATCCGTGATGCTGCCCGACAGCGACGGGTAGACGCTAAACGCCTCCGCGAGTTCATCCACCGTGAGTCGGTGTTCAATCGCGAGAGCGATGGGCAAAATCAATTCGGATGCTTTTGGCGAGACGACAACTCCACCAATCACTGTCCCGGTGCTTTTGCTCGCGACAAGTTTCACGAAGCCATCGCGAATGCCCTGCATTTTCGCGCGCGGGTTTTGTGAGAGCGGCAGCTTGTATATACGGCCAGGTACGACGCCATCCTCGATCTGCTTTTGCGACCATCCGACCGTCGCAATCTCTGGCTGCGTGAAGATGTTCGAGGTGACATTGCGAAGCTCAACGGGGTTCACGGCGTCGCCCATCGCGTGGAACACGGCTGTGCGGCCCTGCATGGAAGCTACAGAGGCCAAGGGCAAGAAATCTGAACAGTCCCCCGCCGCGTAAATCGACGGCATGGAGGTTCGGGCAACCCGGTTCACGCGGATGTGACCGGACTCGGTGAGCTGCACTCCGGCATCTTCGAGCCCGAGATCTGCCGTGTTGGGCACCGATCCGACCGCCATGAGGCAGTGGCTGCCTTCGACCGTGCGGCCGTCCGCGAGCGTGGCGACGACGCCATCCGCGGTGCGTTCGATCGACTCAGCGCGAGACTTGGGCATGACCGTCATCCCGTTGCGCTTGAACACGGTTTCGATCACTTTCGCGGCGTCCACGTCTTCGCCGGGAAGCACGGTGTCGCGGCTCGAGATGAGGGTGACTTTCGCGCCGAGCGCCGTGTACGCGGAAGCGAACTCGGCGCCGGTCACTCCCGACCCCACCACAATGAGGTGCTCCGGAACGCTCTCGAGTGTGTAGAGCTGCGTCCAGGTCAGGATGCGCTCACCATCCGGCTTCGCGGAAGGCAGGATGCGGGGGCTCGCGCCCACCGAGACGACGATCGTGTCGGCGTCGATCGATTCAAAGTCGGTGCGTTTCTTGCCTTTTCCGGTAGAGACCACGACCCGCTGCGGACCGTCCAGTCTGCCATCGCCCTGCACAATCGTGACGCCCGCTTTGGTGAGCGCCTTCTTCATGTCTTCCGACTGGTCGCGGGCAAGCCCCAGGAGACGCTTATTGACGGCGGCAAGATTGACGGCGACTTCAGGCTTGGAAGGACCGCTGCCTCCGCGCGCAAAAAACTGCACGCCGAGGTCGACGGCATCCACGATCGCGTTCGCCGCCTCCGCGGTGGCGATCAACGTCTTGGAGGGCACAACATCCGTGAGCACGGCAGACCCGCCGACCCCCGTGCGTTCGACGAGCGTGACTTCCGCGCCGAGTTGAGCACCGGTCAGTGCGGCTTCGTACCCACCAGGGCCACCACCGATGATTGCAATGCGCTGCTTACGTTCGAACTTGTACGCCATGCGACCATTCTCCCGCAGTTCTCGGCCGGTTCGTCCCTCCATCACAAGCTGGTGTGCCTGATGGTCGAACTGAATGAGGAAAACCAGCGGAGCAAATTAGAGTGGGGGTATGACGAATCACTCGAATCCGCTGGACAACCCGGCCGCCGACCCGTTTCAGGTCGCGAAGGACGCCGCGGCACAGATCGCTGAGAAAACCGGCGTCGACCGACACGACATTGCACTGACCCTCGGTAGCGGATGGGCGAAAGCCGCCGACCTCATCGGGGAGACAACGGCCACCATCCCGGCGACCGACATCACCGGCTTTAGCGCACCGGCCCTCGAAGGCCACGTCGGCTCCCTGCGATCGATTTTGTTGCCCAATGGCAAGCGCGCCCTCGTAATCGGTGCCCGCACGCACTACTACGAAGGCCACGGCGTTCGGCGCGTTGCGCACAGTGTGCGTACCGCTGCCGCAACCGGCGCAAAGGTGATGATTCTCACGAACGGCGCTGGCGGCATCCGCGATTCGTGGACGGCAGGCATCCCGGTGCTCATCAGCGACCACATCAACCTCACGGGGACGTCCCCGCTCGAGGGTGCCACGTTCATCGACCTCACCGATCTGTACTCCAAGCGGCTGCGCGACCTCGCTCGCACGATCGACCCCGATCTGGATGAGGGCGTCTACTGCCAGTTCCGCGGCCCCAACTATGAGACTCCGGCCGAAGTTCAAATGGCCAAAGCCATCGGCGGGCACATCGTGGGCATGTCGACCGCCCTCGAAGCAATCGCTGCCAGGCAAGCAGGCATGGAAGTGTTTGGAATGTCCCTCATTACGAACCTTGCTGCCGGCATCCAAAAGACGCCGCTGAGCCACCAGGAAGTCATCGATGCTGGCAAGTCAGCCGAATCAGTCATTAGTGCGCTGCTTGCGAAGATTGTGGCGGCCATCTAATGGCCATCGTCGACGACGCCAAGGCCTGGCGCGATCAGGACCCTGACGACGAGACCCGCGCAGAACTTGATGCGCTCATCGCGGACGTCGAATCCGGAAATGAGAAAGCCCTCGAGGGCCTGCACTCCCGCTTCGATTCTCGACTTGCCTTCGGCACTGCAGGCTTGCGCGGGGAACTTGCTGCCGGCCCAAACCGGATGAACCGCGTCTTGGTTTCTCAAGCGGCAGCAGGGTTCGCGAACTTCCTGCTGGGTCGGGAGAGCAAGCCAAGTGTCGTAATCGGGTACGACGGCCGCAAGAACTCCCAAGTTTTCGCGACCGATTCGGCTGAAATCATGGCCGGTGCCGGTGTACGCGCCATTATCCTTCCCCGTCTGATGCCGACCCCGGTGTTGGCGTTCGCCGTGCGCTATCTCGGTGTGAGCGCCGGCATCATGGTCACGGCGAGCCACAACCCACCCAACGACAACGGGTACAAAGTGTACCTCGGCGGCGCCGACGAGGGGTCACAAATTGTGTCTCCCGTTGATGCCGAAATTGAAGCAGAAATCCAGAGGGTTGCCGCGACGCAGCTTGTGCCAGATTTGGCCCGGTCCACGGACTATGGAACGGCATCCGAAGACGTGTTGGACGAGTACGTGAAGGAAACCGCCGCGTTTGTGAACCGTCCAGAGGTGGCCCCACGTTTCGTCTATACGGCAATGCACGGCGTCGGATGGGAGACAGCGAAGCGCGTATTTGCTGACGCCGGTTTCGGTGAACCAACTGTTGTCCCCGAGCAGATTGAACCGGATGCCGCGTTCCCAACCGTCGCCTTCCCCAACCCCGAAGAACCGGGAGCACTGGACCTCGCATTCCGCACGGCCACCGAAGTCGGTGCAGACCTTATTCTCGCGAACGACCCAGATGCCGATCGCTTGGCCGTCGCCGTTCCGGATGGCGACGGTAGCTGGCGCAAGCTGTCTGGCAATGAGGTCGGGTGGTTGCTCGGCTGGCGCGCAGCGCAGCGCCTTCACAACGCCGGTGAAGCGGTAGCCGCGGTTGGTGGCGATGTCGCCTCGAGCGTGACTGGGACACTTGCCGCATCGTTGGTCAGTTCGCCTGCCCTGTCCAAAATTGCCGAGGCATACCATCTCAACTACACGGAAACTCTGACCGGTTTCAAGTGGGTTTCGAGAGTGCCTGATCTGGCCTTCGGCTATGAGGAGGCGCTTGGCTATCTCGTCGACCCGCACAAGGTGCGCGACAAGGATGGCATTTCGGCCGCGGTCGAGTTCCTTTCCCTTGTCTCTGAGCTGAAAGTGGCGGGGAAATCCTTGGAAGACCTCGAACTGGAGTTCGCCGACGAGTTCGGCGGGTTCGCGTCGGGCCAGGTGTCTGTGCGGGTCCAGGACTTGGACGATATTCCGCAGATCATGTCGCGCATCCGCCAGTCGCCGCCCACGCACTTGGGCGACGTTGCGGTGAGTTCCGTTGACGACTTTCTCAACGGGTTTGGGGATTATCCGCCAGGGGACATTCTGCGTATCCACCTCGCCGACGGCTCGCGCGTCATTGTGCGTCCGAGTGGCACAGAACCGAAGGTGAAGGTGTACCTGGATGCTTCCAGCACTGACGGCTCCGCCCGTGAACGCATCATCGCGGCGCAAGCCGCGGTTGACGCACTCGAAACCGCTGTGAAAGGTCTGCTCGCCCGATGACGCTGCCGACAGTCGACACCGTGGTTACGTATCCCGCCGGCGCCACTGAGGGTGCCGCCACCGTGCTGCACGTTGAGCCGGCGAACGATCTTTTCGCAGTTCTCCTGGACACGACACCCGTTCACCCGGTGGATCTTGGCTGGCCCGATCAGCTCGCCGACCGCGCTTCACTCGAATGGAACGGCGGTAGTGCGGAGATCATTGACTGTGTTGTCGCGGCAACGGAAGGCACTCAGCTTTTTGTGGGCGACGCCATTCCGGTGCGAAAAGGCACAGAGGGTTGGATCTTTACCGTCGCACACCTTGTGGAGAAAGCACCGCCGGTCGGCATTGTCGTCACCGCTGAGGTAGACCAGAAGGCTCGGCGTGCGGTCTCCATTGGCCACACCGGCTGCCACCTTGCTTCTCTTGCTCTCAATCGTGCCATGGCTGATCGCTGGTCGAAGCAAGTGGAATTGGATGCGTTGGGTGCGCCGAACTTTGACGCGCTAGCAAACGACACCTCCAGCATCCTCGAATACGGCTCGCATGACACGTACCGGCTCGGAAAGTCTCTGCGCAAGAAAGGGTTCCGTACGGAAGGGTTGAGCGACGACCTGGCGCAGGTCGAGAACATGATCAATGCCACGCTCACCGAATGGGTTTCGAACAAGACTCCCGTGCGCATCGACCGCGAGGGTGAACGTCTCACGGATCGCCGCTACTGGGTGTGCGCTCTACCCGAGGGTGAAGCCCGCATCCCGTGCGGTGGCACTCACGCGAGCAACCTCGGCGAGCTGAAGGGTCTCACTGCACGATTGTCGCTCGAAGACAACGACGGTACTCCGGTTCTCATCATGGAGACGACAAGCGACTGAGGGAACTTCGCCAAACACTAGGCCGAGACGTCAGGAGCCGTTTTCACCGTTCCACATGAACGTGGGTGGTTGCTTCGCGAGAAATGCCTCAACGCCGATGGTGCGGTCAACGGATTCGGTCGCCTGCCACTTCGCAGCGATCTGGCCGACGTCGGCTGTACCACCCGACCCGCGATCCACGATTGCGTCAATGATTTCTTTCGTGGCGTGAATCGAATATTGGCTTCTGGAGGCCAGCGCGCGAACGAACTCGTCGACGGTGTCCCAAAAACCGTAGCTGGGATAAATCTTGGTCACGAGTCCAAACCCGAGTGCGGCATCCGCCGGGAACAGTTCGCCCGTATACAGGAGGTGTTTGGCGACCGCGGGCCCGACGAGGGAGACAACGCGTCGAATTCCGGAAAGTGGGTAGACGATTCCAAGCCGCGAGGGGGTAATTCCGAACGTGGAGCGCTCCGAGGCGATGCGGATGTCGCACGCGCCGGCGACTTCCCACCCGCCGCCTACGCAAAAGCCGTCAATGGCGGCAACGGTCGGCTTGGGGAACGCGGCAATCGCGTTCTCTGCGACGGTCATGATGCCCCCGTCCGCGTCATCGGCAGAGGGAACTTCGGGCAGAATCTCCGCGAGGTCGCCAATGGAAGCCCCGGCGGAGAAGTCATCTCCGGCCCCGCGGAACACCACGACTTTGACGGCACCGTCGTTCGCGAGAGTGTCGAGCAACGGTGCGAACTGCGCCCACATGTGGGTATCCATCGCATTGCGTTTGCCCACGTTGTCGATCACAACAGTGGCAATTTCGCCAGAGGTTTCTACCCGTACAGCGCCCACGCTAGTCGCCCGTGTTTTCGCGCGCAGACACCACGCCAGCGTCGATGAGTCCTTGCACTTGGCTTTCGCTCAAGCCGAGCGCATCGAGCACCGCGCGAGTGTCTTGTCCCAGCGCAGGCGGTGCCTTACGAATCTTCGGAGCTTGACCATCGATTGAGACGGGACCACGCAATAGTGGCAACTCTGTGCCGTCCTGCCGTCTCACGCGTTGCACCATGTCGAGGTGCTGCACTTGCGGATCTTCGAACACTTGACCGAAGTTATAGATCGGCCCGGTGGGGATACGTGCCTTTCGGAATATGTCGACCCATTCAGTTCCTGGCCGCACTACGAGAAGAGCCTCTAGGCGTTCCTTCAACTCGGCACGGTGTTCGGTGCGCAGTTTTCCGCTCGCCAAATCTGGGTGATCAGCGAGCGTCGCATCGCCCAGAATTTCGCACAGGTCCCGCCACTGCTTTTCGTTGCCAACGGCGATGATGATGGGAATGTCTGCTGTGGCAAAAACACCGTAGGGTGCGAGCACCGGGTGGTCGTTTCCCTGCGGCTCCGGAACGACACCGGTACTCAAGAATCGTTGCCCTTGGAACACCGAGATTGCCAGAGCTGCCTCAAGTAGCGACGTGGAGACGGTATGCCCGGTGCCCGTGCGCTCACGATCAACGAGTGACGCGAGAATTCCGACAGCAGTAAAGATGCCCGAAATGATGTCGATCACGGGGATTCCGACGCGGTACACGTTGTCGGCGTCTTTGCCCGTGACAGACATGAGGCCCGACATGCCTTGAGCCACTTGATCGAGCCCGGCTGTTTGACTGAGCGGTCCGGTCGCACCGAATCCGCTCACGGAAGCGACGACAAGGCTCGGCTTCTCGGCGCGCAAAGCAACCGGATCAAGACCGAGGTCCGCCATGACCCCTGGGCGGAAGTTCTCGATGACGACATCGGAAGCGAGGGCGAGCCGCTTCAGGAGTGCTTGACCTTCATCGCTATAGAAGTCGAGCGCAATGGAGGATTTTCCCCGATTCGTTGAGTCGTAGTACAGGCTGTTGTCGCCCTCAAACGGCGGCCATCCGCGCGTGGAGTCCCCACCCTTTATCGATTCGACCTTCGTGACGGTCGCGCCGAGGTCTGCCAGCAGCGCCGTCGCGTAGGGCCCGGCAAGTGCGCGCGTGAGGTCAAGCACAGTGATGCCAGTGAGCGGCAATGCGGGCCCGTCCACTGACTCTCCAGCGTGGTCGGTCGCGTCAGGCTGGTCAGTCACGCCTAGGCCTGCAGCTTGACGTTGACTTGCTTGATCTGGGTGAACCCTTCGAGCATTCCCTCCAGCGACGCTTCGCGGCCGATACCGGACTGCTTGTATCCGCCATAGGACTGACCGGCGACCTGGCCGCCACCCTGGTTGACCTGCACCCAACCAGCTTCGAGCCGGTGCGCGGTGCTGAGGGCATTGTCCAAGTTGTGACTCCAGACAAAGGCGGCGAGCCCATAGTGGGAGTCGTTCGCCATGGCGACGACCTCATCGACACTCTTCCACGGGATCGCCACGAGTACCGGGCCGAAAATTTCTTCACGGGCGAGTCGGAACTCGTTCTTGCCTCCCGCGAACACTGTGGGCAGGTGGTAGAAACCGTCGGCGAGCGGACCCTCTGTCGGAGCGGTTCCGCCAAGCGCGACACTCATATCTGAGCTTTCCCGGCCCTCGACCATATACTCGTCGATCGCGTCGAACTGCTTCTGATTGATGACAGCGCCCATGTCGGATGCTTCGTTCAGCGGGTCTCCCACGACGAGATTTCCCAGCTTGTCCACGAGCGAGCCAAGTACCTCGTCGTAGATGTCCTCGTGCAGAAACAGTCGGGAGCCTGCTGTGCAGCTTTGCCCTTGACGAGTGAATCGGCTCGCGAGCAGCAGCCCGTCGATGAGCTGATCGTCCACGCCATCCGGGAACACAATGTTCGGGTTCTTGCCACCGAGCTCAAGCGACATGTGGGCGAGGCGGGCGCCAGCCTGCTTCGCGACAGTGCGCCCGACATCGGTTGACCCGGTGAAAGACACTTTGTCGACATCCGGATGATCGGCGAGCGCCGAACCGATGAGGCTGCCACGGCCGGTGAGAGCGTTCAGCACGCCCTTTGGCAAGAACTTGTTGCACACGGCTGCGAGCAACAGGATCGTGAGTGGAGCGTCATCCGCGGCCTTCAACACGACAGTGTTCCCTGCGGCAAGCGCGGCAGGGACCTTGAAGCCGGCAATCATGAGCGGGGAGTTCCACGGCAGAATCGCGGCGACAACGCCCAGCGGCTCGCGGCGCGTGTACTGCAACTGGTTATCGCCAGCGGGCAGAGTGACACCTTTAACTTCGCCAGCAACACCCGCGAAGTAACGGAACAGGGAAACGAGAGAGTTCACTTCTGGACGGGCCTGGGTGCGCAGCGCGTTTCCCGTGTCGAGCGAAGTGAGCCGTGCAAAGTCGTCGGCGCGGGCCTCAATCTCGTCGGCGATGAGAGACAGCGCGCGTGCGCGTTCCGCGAAGTGCGTTGAACGCCATGCCGGGAATGCTGCCTTCGCCGCAGCAACCGCGCGATCAACATCGTCTGTGCCAGCGGCAGGGACACGACAAATGACGGTGCCGCGACGCGCAGGATTCTGCACTTCTCGCCACTGCCCTGTTGTCGACTCGACCGGCTCGCCGTTGATCCACATCGGCTGGTCGGGCCCGGTGAACGTCGTGTGTGTGTCGACGGCGCCGCTCAGCGCCACATCCTTTGCCATCGTCTTCCTATCGATTCGTGAACTGGGGATCACGCTTTTCTACAAACGCGCTCATTCCCTCGTGTTGATCTTGCGTCGCGAAAGTCGCGTGGAACATTCGGCGTTCGAAGCGGATGCCGTTCTCCAACATCGTCTCGTACGCCGCGTTCACTGCCTCTTTCGCCATCATGGCGATGGGTAGGGACATTGATCCAATCGTAACGCCGACGGCTAGCGCTTCTTCAAGCACAGACTCTGTGGGAACGATGCGCGAGACAAGTCCGGCACGCTCCGCTTCCTCCGCCCCCATCATGCGCCCCGTGAGAATCAGCTCCATCGCCTTCGCCTTACCGATCGCGCGCGTGAGGCGCTGCGAGCCACCCATGCCAGGGATCACGCCCAGTTTGATCTCGGGCTGCCCGAACTTGGCATTCTCACCGGCGATCACGATGTCGCACATCATCACGAGCTCGCAGCCGCCGCCCAGAGCAAATCCGGAAACCGCAGCCACGATGGGGGTGCGCACGGCGGTGAACCGGCTCCACCCTTCAAACCAGTCTGCGGCGTACATTTCCTGGTAGTCCTTCGACACCATTTCCTTGATGTCCGCACCGGCAGCGAATGCTTTTGCGGATCCGGTGAGCACGATCGCGCCAATTTCCGTGTCCGTGTCGAGCTCCTGCGCCGCAGCAACAAGTTCGTCCATGAGTTCGAGGTTGAGAGCATTCAATGCGTCGGGACGATTGAGGGTGATGAGGCCGACACGGTCACGCCGCTCAACGGTGATGGTGTTCCACGCGGTCATGATGCACTCCCCTTTTCGCGGTTCACGTGGTCGCCGCTGGCGGACCGTTCGCGAATGGTGTTGATAATTGCCGAGAAATCGAGTCCTGCGCCGTCGCCCTCAGCAAATTGGCGATACAGGTCTGCGGCAAGGGTGCCCATCCGCGCATCCGTGCCGGTGGATTCGAGCGCCTCAAGGGCGAGCCCCAAATCTTTCGACATGAGCTGGCCGGCGAACCCTGGCTGGTAGTCGCGGTTTGCCGGGCTTGTCGGCACTGGGCCGGGCACTGGGCAGTTTGTCGTGAGCGCCCAGCACTGGCCGGATGCGGTAGACGAAACATCGAACAGGGCTTGGTTGCTGAGGCCAAGCTTCTCCCCGAGCACGAAGGCTTCACTCACCGCAATCATGGAGATCCCGAGAATCATGTTGTTGCAAATCTTTGCGGCCTGCCCCGCGCCGGAACCGCCGCAGTGCACAACTCGTCCGCCCATCACGCTCAGCAGTGGTTCGGCCTCGGCGAAGTCAGCATCCTCAGCACCCACCATGAACGTGAGTGTGCCGGCTTCGGCACCCACGACACCGCCTGAGACCGGGGCATCCATCCCGCGGTGGCCGGCAGCCAGAGCAAGCTCTCGTGCCGCGCGGGCACTGTCCACATCAATCGTGGACGAGTCGATAAAAAGTGTCCCGGGCTTCGCTGCCGCCAACAGCCCGCCCTCGTAGACGCCGAGCACCTGTTTACCTGCCAACAACATCGTGATGACGACGTCTGCGTGAGCGGCCGCCTCCGGTCCGCTCGCGGCAATGGTGACTCCGTTCGCTTTCGCGGCGTCCAGAGCGGCCGGTGCCAGGTCAAAACCGGTTACCGCATGCCCGGCTTTCACCAGATTCGCGGCCATCGGTCCACCCATGTGACCCAGTCCGATAAAGGCGATGTTCGTCATGATGCACTCCTATCTTGCCGGGCGACAAGCCCGAGTTCTCCTGCTTCGCGCGTGGCAAAGTACGCCTCAACATCTGCCCTGGCGACCTCGCTGAGGCCCGCCGGAGACCAGTGCGGCATCCGATCTTTGTCGATGACTTGAGCCCGGATGCCTTCAATCAATTCGGTACCGTCGAGGAATGCGGTCGACACCCGGTAGTCCTGATTGAGCGCCTCCTCCAGGGTGGGCAAGTGGCGAGCACGCCGCACTGACTCCAAAGCAACGCTCACACCGATGGGTGACTTGGTCGCTATCGACGTGGCTGTCTCGCGAGCGGCCGCAACAGAGGAGTTCTGCAACCTGGCGACGATCGCTTGTGCGTCATCACCTACGAAGCACTCGTCGATCCATCCGCGTTGAGCCAGAAGCGGTGAATCGGGTGCGGGCAGTGCGACTGCCGCGATCGCTTCGGAGGCTGGCGTGGTTTCCAGCGCTGTCGCAAGTGCAGCTAGCCAGTCGTTGTGCACATAGTGATCCGCAAACCCCAGTGCAACTGCGTCCGCCCCGGCGCCCATTCGACCGGTCATGGCCAGGTACGTTCCGAGTTCACCCGGCGCGCGAGAAAGCAGGAAGGCGCCTCCCACATCCGGTGCGAATCCGATACCGACTTCCGGCATGCCAAATCGTGTGCGCTCGGTAACGATCCGTTCGCTTGCGTGTGCCGAAACGCCAATTCCACCGCCAAGAACCACGCCATCCATGAATGCCACGAAGGGTTTCGAGTAGCCCGCTATGCGGGAATTTAAGTGGTATTCGTCACGCCAAAACAGTGCAGTATCTTTGCCGCCGGCAATCGCATCGTGGTAGATGCCGACGATGTCACCTCCGGCGCACAGCCCTCGCTCCCCTGCCCCGGTGAGCAGCACCGTGTGCACCGTGTCGTCGTGCTCCCATTCGTCCAATGCCGCGGCCATGGTCAACACCATCCTGCGAGTGAGGGCGTTCATGGCGCGCGGCCGATTAAGCGTGAGGGAGCCCAAGGCTCCGCGACGTTCCACGAGGACTTCGTCGTCCGAGTGCTGCATGTGACCCTCCGGCTGCTTCAACTTCTTCGACTGCGTGTGGCTCAGCGACCTAAGAGACTCCGGCCAACAATGAGCCTCATGATTTCGTTCGTGCCTTCCAAGATTTGGTGAACTCGTAGATCCCGCACAATGCGTTCGAGTCCGTACTCCGTGAGATAACCGTATCCCCCGTGCAACTGGATGGCACTGTTGGCTACCGCGAATCCAGCGTCGGTGGCGACGCGTTTGGCCATAGCGCACAATCGCACTTTGTCGGCGTCTCCGTTGTCGAGAGACTCGGCGGCCCGCGCCAAGAGCGTCCTTGCGGACTCAAGTTGCATGTCCATGTCGGCAAGCTCGAACAGCACCGATTGGTGTTCGGCGAGCGGTTTGCCGAACGTTTCGCGAGTTTTCACGTACTCCACTGTCTTGTCGAGCGCGGCCTGACCGCCGCCGAGCGAGCACGCACCGATGTTGAGCCGGCCACCGTTCAGCCCGTTCATAGCGATACCGAATCCGTCTCCTTCATCGGCGAGTCGATTCGCAACGGGAACTCGCACATCTTCGAAAATCACGGCGCTCGTCGGCTGCGCGTGCCATCCCATCTTCTTCTCTGGCGGGCCGAACGAAAGACCTGGCGTGCCGTCAGGAACGAGGATCGCGGTCACGCCTTTGCTGCCGGAATCTTCGGTGCGCGCCATGACGACGTACACCGCGGAAGTGCCTGCCCCGGAAATGAACTGTTTCGTACCGTTGATGACGTAGTCGTCGCCGTCCCGCACGGCACGAGTGCTGAGCGCCGCGGCATCCGATCCGGCACCAGGTTCAGTAAGGCAGTAGCTGCCGAGGTGTTCCATGGTGGCGAGTTTCGGAATCCACTCTTCACGCTGAGCGTCGGAACCATACGTGTCGATCATCCACACGACCATGTTGTGAATGGAAATGTAGGCGGCAATCGTGGGGTCGCCCTTCGCGAGCTCCTCGAAGATGAGGACCGAATCGGCGCGGGAGAGGGCTGAACCACCGAAGTCTTCGCGCGAGTAAATGGCGCCCATCCCGAGTTCTCCGGCAGCCCGGAGTACGTCGATCGGAAAATGGTGCGTTTCGTCCCATTCGGCGGCGTGTGGCGTGAGGGACTCGGCAGCGAACTGTCGAACCATATCGACGAGCGCGCGCTGATCTTCGCTGATGTTGTACACGGGAACCTCTCGGGGCTGAGTGGGATTGTGTCCCACCCGGGACGATGTCGCTCGGATGCCGCTATTTGGCAACCTACGACAATTTAGTTGGACATCCAACTATATCGTTGTGGGCAGCAACCAACAGGTTGTGAATAACATCGAAATCAATGGTGGAATAGTAGGCATGATGAAGATCGCAGTGCTTGTCAAGGAAGTCCCCGACACCTGGAGCGACCGCCGAATCGACGAATCAACGAAACGGGTCGACCGCAGCGGCGATGTCGTGATCGATGAGATCAATGAGAAAGCGGTTGAGGCCGCACTCTTGGTCAAGGAGTCAGGCGACGCGGAGATTACCGCCGTCACTATGGGTCCCAAGAATTCTCTCGACGCCGTGCGCAAAGCGCTGGCGATGGGGGCGGATGCCGGAATCCACATCATCGACGACGCACTCGGCGGCTCGGATGCCATCCAAACCTCCGCTGCGCTTGCTGCGGCCCTCGGGTCCCGCGGGTTCGACCTGGTCATTGCCGGCAACGAGTCCACTGATGGACGCACTGCGGCGATCCCGGCCATGCTCGCCGAACGCCTCGGCCTCGCGCAGGCAACGTTCTTGCGCACCCTGTCGGTGAAAGACGGCACCGTGACGGGCGAACGAATGACCGGAGACGGCCACGCGGAAGTGAGCGCGGCGCTCCCGGCACTTGTGTCCGTTACCGAACAGATCGCCGAAGCGCGCTTCCCCAACTTCAAGGGCATCATGGCCGCCAAGAAGAAGCCGGTGGAAGTTCTCGCACTGGCCGACCTTGGCATCGACGCAGCGGAGGCCGGCGGAGCGAACTCGTGGTCGGTTGTCGACTCGGTCGCCAAGAAACCACCGCGTGAAGGCGGCACCATCATCAAAGACGACGGGACAGCCGGACAGCAGCTCGCCGACTTCCTCGCTACCGCGAAACTGATTTAGAGGAACTGACATGTCTCACGTACTCGTTCTCGTAGAACTCACCGAAGGTAAGCCAGCAGATTCCGCCCGTGAGCTTCTCGCCGCGGCGGCAGTGTTGGGTGAGCCTGCCGCGGTTGTTGTCACTGAGCCTGGCTCGGAAGGCGACCTCGCGAAAGCACTCGGCGCACTTGGTGCGGCTACCGTCTATGCAGCAGGCGTGAAGGGCGCAGCCACCATGCTGGTGACCCCGCAGGTTGCCGCGCTCGACGCCGCAGCCAAGGCCGCGTCTCCTGTCGCCGTACTCGTCGGCTCGACGCCAGACGCGCGCGAAGCCGGTGCTCGGCTGGCCGTGCGAATGGGCGGCGCGTACCAAAGCGATGTCACCGGCATCGATGCGAATGGCACGCTCTCGCAGTCCGCGTTCGGCGGCTCGTTCACTGTCACCTCGAGCAGCCAGAAAGGTGTTCCGGTGATTTCCCTTCGGTCAAACTCGATCGATGGCGCGGCGGATGCTGCCTCCGGCACGCTGGTGGAGCTCGACATTTCGGGTGACACCGCACCAACAACCACGATCGTTTCCCGACATGTGGAGACCGCGGCAAGCGAGCGACCCGCCCTCACTGCAGCCAACATTGTCGTCTCGGGTGGTCGCGGACTTGGCTCGAAAGAAAAGTTCGCACTCATGGGCGACCTCGCCGACTCGCTGGGAGCAGCCCTTGGCGCTTCTCGCGCCGCGGTGGATGCCGGCTACTGCGAGCACAACATGCAGGTCGGCCAGACCGGAACAACCGTGTCTCCTGACCTGTACATTGCGGTCGGAATTTCCGGTGCTATTCAACACCTCGCGGGCATGCAAAGCTCCAAGACCATCGTTGCGATCAACAAAGACGAGAACTCACCGATCTTTGACATTGCCGACTACGGCATCGTCGGAGACTTGTTCACGGTCGTCCCCCAGTTCATGGAAGCTGTGGCAGCAAGGAAGAACGGATGACACTCGCTACCTTCCGCGAAAGCCGCTGGTTCCGTCTGGTCTGGATCGTCCCGATCCTCATCGTTGTCGCCGCCATTGTGGTGGCGTTGGCGATCTGGTTGCGCACGCTGCCTGGAGTTCAGTCGTTTATGGCTGACTACCCCGGGAGAAGCGAACTGCCTTCGGGCGCTACCGAGGGCTTTCCGGCCTGGCTAGCGTGGCAGCACTTCTTCAACTCATTCTTCATCCTGTTTGTCATCAAGTCTGGCTGGCAGATTCGCACGACCAAGCGCCCTGCCGCGTATTGGACTCGTAACAACTCTGGGGTTTTGCGCACCAAGGGCGAACCGCAACGTATCAGCATCCACCAGTGGTTCCACATCAGCCTGAATACGCTCTGGCTGGTGAACGGGCTCCTGCTCTACGTGCTGCTGTTTTCCACGAACCAGTGGATGCGCATCGTCCCGGTGAGCTGGGACATCTTCCCGAACGCGATCTCGGCGGGGCTGCAGTACGCCTCGTTCAACTGGCCTCTGGAAATGGGCTGGGTGAACTACAACGCGCTTCAGGTACTCGCCTACTTCACCACTGTGTTCATTGCGGCGCCGCTCGCCGTGATCACTGGCATCCGCATGACACCGGGCCTCGCGGCGCGTTTTCGGCCCCTTGACCGGGTATTCCCGCTGCCACTTGCGCGCTTCATTCACTTTCCGGTCATGGTGTATTTCGTGGCGTTCATTGTTGTGCACGTGCTGCTTGTGCTCACCACAGGGGCGCTCAACAACCTGAACCACATGTACGCGATACGGGATGATTACAGTTGGTGGGGCTTCGGACTATTTGCGGCCTCGCTCGTACTCATGGCTGTCGCGTGGATTGCGGCGAAACCGTCAATTCTCGCCATGATCGCTGGGCTGACCGGCAAGGTGCGCCGCTAGCACTCCACGACGTTGACAGCGAGGCCACCCAGCGAGGTCTCTTTGTAGTTGGAGCTCATATCGAGACCCGTCGCCTTCATTGTGGCGATCACTTGGTCAAGCGACACCTTGTGTTCGCCGTCTCCCCACAGAGCGATCTTTGTCGCGTTGATGGCTTTGCTCGCGGCAATGGCGTTGCGTTCGATGCACGGGATTTGAACGAGGCCGCCAATCGGGTCGCAGGTGAGACCAAGGTTGTGTTCCATCGCGATTTCTGCGGCGTTTTCCACTTGATCGATACTCCCGCCGAGCACTTCAGCGAGTCCGGCCGCCGCCATGGACGACGCGGAACCGACTTCGCCCTGACAGCCCATTTCCGCACCCGAGATAGATGCACCCTCCTTGTAGAGCACTCCGACGGCAGCGGCGGCGAGCAGAAACCGAACGGTCGCGTCGTCACGCTCGGCTTGGCTCGCATTCGGCATCCCGTAGCGGGTGGCGTAGTACAGTACGGCCGGGATAATGCCGGCAGCCCCGTTGGTGGGCGCCGTGACGACGCGGCCGCCGGACGCGTTCTCTTCGTTCACCGCGAGGGCAACAAAGTTCACCCATTCTTGCCAGTACGACGGCGCGCGGTCAGGGTCTTCGGCGATCAGCCGCTCATACCAGGCGGGTGAGCGCCTCCGAACGTTGAGGCCGCCTGGGAGGATGCCCGGGCGGGCGATCGCGGAGGCGACGCACGATTCCATGGCGTCGCGGATGCCCAAAAGTTTTTCGCGCACCGCCTGCTCCGTGTAGTTTCCCAACTCGTTGCGCAGCATCACGCCGCTGAACGGCAGGCCGGTGGCCCGGCAATGGGCGAGAAGTTCGGCCGCCGTGGTGAAGGGGAACTCAACCTCAACTGCGCCATCCTCGAAGGGCTCCTCCCCTTCGCGCACGATGAAACCGCCGCCGATCGAAAAATACGTCATGGCATGCAGGGTGGCGCCTTCGGCATCCAGCACCTCGAAGGTCATGCCGTTGGTGTGGGTTTCGAGCACAGTGCGCGGACTCAGCACAATGTCGGATTCACGGAACGGCACCTCCGCGACACCGCCAACCTTCACGATTCCGGTTGCCTCAAGCTCGAGAGCACGGGCATCCACAACATCGGGCATGACCTGATCGGGCAAGTTGCCTTCCAACCCGAGCAGTACAGCCAAGAACGTGCCGTGACCTTTTCCGGTGGCGGCGAGCGAGCCGTACAGGTGCACCTTGAGCCCGGCAACCCGGTCAAGTACTTCCAGTTCCCGCAACTCATCGACGAACGTTGCGGCAGCCCGCATCGGGCCAACGGTGTGGGAACTGGACGGGCCAATCCCGATCTTGAACAGTTCGAATGTGCTTATCGCCATGAGCGATCTGCCTTGCTTAGATGAAACAACATGAGGAACTCCTTTGTTCGCGCGAACGCCCGGTGGTTCCTCCCCGCTCTGTCTGTTGACCCGAGAGATTCAGCCGCGGTGTGCACTGATGAGCTGTGTAGTTCAGTGAAACTGCGGCCTTGCACCATAGGCGGGCCTTTCGGCCGTTTCCAGAGTTGCCTGGCCGGGGCGGTGCGGTTGCCTGAAAGTTTCCTGGGGAGGATTTGCCTCTTCGGCGCCCTTGCGGGTCTCTCCCGCTCCGACTCATGTGGCGATATTGAGTTTGAGTTACTGCCTGACTGAGCCTAGGCGGTCACGCCTACCTACACCAGCCCAAGGTCGACGAGACTTTTACCCGTGGCCGTGATGAGCTCCTCATTAGACCGCGGGGACCAGCCGAGCAATGTCTTTGCTTTCGCGTTGGACACCCCTCTGTGGTTCCCGAGGCGCTGCGCAACTTCGCGCAGGGACGGATCAAAGACGGCAACCAGTCGCACTGCCCAGTTCGGCAAGGTGAGTTTTGGTACCTTGCGGGCCGTATCGCCGAGGTGTGCGCGCAAAATGCGGGCGACGTCTGGCACCGTCGGCACATCGTCCGACACGGCAAGAAATCGCTCGCCCTTGGCTTTCGGGTTCGTCATGGCCAGGAGGTGTAAATCCGCGACATCACGCACGTCGACGAGACCGAACGACATCTTCGGCAGGCCAGGAACTTTGCCCTTCAGTAGGCGCAGCACGAGGTCGATGGAGGTGGAGATGTCTGTGCCGAGGGCTGGTCCAAGGATGCCCACCGGGTTAACAACGGAGAGTTCCAACTTTCCGCCTTCTCGCGTCATGAAATCCCACGCGGCGCTCTCCGCCAGCGTCTTGGATTTCACGTACGCACTGACATCCTCATCCGGATCCGTCCAGTCTTCCTCCGTGTAGGGGCGAGTGTGCCTGTCAATGCCGTAGCCAACCGCCGCGAACGACGAGGTGAGTACCACCCGTTTCACTCCGGCATCCCGTGACGCCGCCAACACGCGCAAGGCCCCTTCGCGTGCCGGGCGAATGAGTTCATTTTCATCTTTGGGATCGCTGCCGGGGAACGGGGAGGCGACGTGCATCACATACGTGCAGCCGGCGACGGCATCCGCCCATCCGGTGTCGTTGAGCAGGTCGGCTTTCGCGAATTCGAGCGCGTCGCCCGGGACAACGCCTCCACGCGCGAGCATGGCGCGAACTTCCGGCTCCCGTTCGAGAGAGCGTACGGTTGTGCGCACCGTGTAGCCAGCGTTCAAGAGCACAAGGATGCAGTGCACCCCCAGAAAACCGCTGCCACCTGTCACCAGTACTCGTTCGCCGCCCATTGCCGTCTCCTGTCGTCGCTACCCATTCCACCACGCGCAGGGTTGGCGTGCGCAGTGGGGTCACATCACTCCCGGCCGAAGCGCCGATCTACTCCCCGGTCTGACCGTCTACGGATTCGCGCAGCAGATCGGCGTGCCCGTTGTGGCGCGCGTACTCCTCAATCATGTGTACGAGAATCCAGCGAAGCGTGGGGGCACGACCGTCGCGGGACGGCTTCGCAACCACACAGTCAAGACCGTCCTTTGTCATGATCTCGGCCACGGTTGCGCGGGAGCGCTCCGTCGCATCGGTCCACAGTGCGCGGAGGTCGTCTGGGGCATCATTCGCGGCAGAGTTCCACTCCCAATCGCCGTCGGCATCCCAGTCGACATTTGCCCAAGACTCGTCTGGCGCACGCGCGAGAAGCCGAACTCCAAACCAGTAGTCCTCCACCCACGCCATGTGTTTGAGAATTCCGCCGAGCGTCATGGTCGTTGGCGCCAGACCGGCGCGTAACCCTTCCGCATCGAGACCGGCCGTCTTCCACTCCAGTGTTGCCCGCTGATAGTCGAGAAACGCGACGAGCATATCGTGCTCGCTTGCCGCCAGCTGTGGCTCTGGCCTGCCCTGTTCGTCTGTAGCGTTCATGCTCAGCGACTCTACTGCCGCCCGTAACCTCGCGGCAACGGGAGTGTGATGGACTTAACCCATGCAATTTTGCAGTTACGTCGCGATTGGCGACAGCTTCACAGAAGGCGTTGGTGACGACCTTCCCGATGGAAGCGTACGCGGATGGGCCGACTTCGTGGCGCTCGGCCTTGCGCTCGCCTCGCACGCGTCGGATCCGCCGTTCGGCTATGCAAACCTGGCCATCCGCGGTCGGCTACTTGGTCCGATTCTCGAGGAGCAATTGGACGCGGCGCTCGCGCTCGGCCCAGACCTGGTGAGCATCAACGGTGGCGGCAACGACATCATGCGCCCGAAGGTATCGGTGGAGTCTGTGGCTGACCAACTGGCTGCTGCCGTCGAAAAGGCAGTGGCGGCGGGCACCCACGTTTTGTTGCTGAGCGGCGCGAACCCGACGAAACATATTCCGCTGGGGGCACGCATCGAGGCACGTGGTGACGAGTTGGCGATGGCCGTGCGAGCGCGAGTGCCGGAATCCGACCTGGTGACGTTTGTCGACAACTGGGCAGATGACGTACTCACTGGATTGCCGTACTGGGCCGTAGACCGGCTGCACTTGAACACGCGCGGCCACCAGAGAGTCGCGTCGAACATCTTGACGGCGCTCGGCGTTCCCGTGCCGAACTGGGGCGACGACATGCCGGAACTGCAGCGGCCCGGCGTGTTCGCGTACTGGCGCGGGTATGTGTTCCCGTGGATTGGGCGCCGACTTACCGGACGCTCGTCAGGCGACGGTCGAGTTCCGAAGCGCTCGACACTCTTGCCGGTTGAGTTGCCAGCACACCTGCTCTAGTCACAGTTTGCCAAAACAGTTTCGGCGAGAGGCTTGCCCTCGGGAATGATGTACGTGACCCACAACACAACATCCGTGGTTCCCTCGTTGCGGCCTTCGTGGGGGTATCCGGCACCTTCGATGATGGCTTCACCGGCCTCGTAGACGTTGACACCACCCTCGTAAATGTCGGCGTAGTGGGTGAGGTCGCCTTCTTTCACGACGGCAATGAGTTGACCGTAGTGGCAGTGCTCCCCTGTGGTCGCGCCCGGCTTGATGGTGATCTCGCGGAACGTGACACCGACGCCTTCGTCGCCGCCGTCGACAGAAACGTTGACCGGGTCATCGAATTCCCCCTCGGCGAAGTCGACCGCGCTGATCGGTGCTTCGGATGCTGAATCGGTGGTTGGCTCTGGATTGACAAGTGGGTTTTCTGCGGAAGCGCATGAGGTGAGGGCAATCCCCAGCACGATCGTCAGTGCGGCGAGGGTGAGGTGGCGTGGGCGTGGCTCGGACTTCATGGCGCTCCTTAGCGTGATTGTTCCGTGATTCCAGCGAATCGGCATTAGATCGACTTTACTGGCCAGCATCCGCGCCTGTTTGGTGCCCCGTGGCCCGCCACGCTTATTTCACGTGCGGAGTGCGTCGGTAATGGACATACACAAAGAACGCGGCAACCGCGCCAAGGGTGTGCCAGATTGCGTGGCCTTGCAGTAGCGATCCGGGCTCACAGAACGCCGGCGTTTGATCGAGCAGCCAGATTCCGTACGCCACGATCATGACGACAAGCCCGGCATAGAGTGCCGCAACGCGCCCGGATCGCGGACTGTGCCCGGTCACCCAGGGCGTGAGTTCGAGAATGATCCCTGGCAGAAGGAGTGCGGTGAACAGGATTCGGCGCGCATCCGGATAAGCGAACTGCACAAGGCCGAACACGATGCTGGCCGCCACAAAGCCGGCGAGCGCGTAGCTTCCGCGGATGCGGCCCGCCCGGTAGAGGGCCCCGAAGAACAGGAGGAGGCCGAACGTGTACATGGAGAAAATGTCGAGGAACTGGCCGAGGAACGACAGTGTTGCGTGGTAGAAAAAGCTGGAAGCTCCGAGGAAGAACATGGTGATCCCGAGGAGCGGAACAAGCCGGTGTTCGCGGGTACCCGGCGCAGGGTTGCGGCGCGAAAGGAACACCCATGCCCCGAGAAAGACGAAAGCGAACGAGCTGAACGAATTCGCTATCTGTACCGGGAACTCGGCGGCGCGTTCACAAAAGCACTGACCGGGAACGCAGGTTGCCGCGCGGGCGACGATCTCTGTTCCCGACACAAGCCCACTCCCCCACCAGGCAAGCGCGACAATAGCGGAACCGAGAGCTGCTGCTCCAAGAATCCGCCAGGGGACTCGCACGGGAGTGTTCCTCACACCCCGCGGAATCGGATGCCGGTGATGGTTTCCGCTTCGATGCGCACGTAGTTCCACTTCTCGGTGGGCAATGTCGACTCGAGATCCAGAATGCCGGACTCCTGAATGTCGCTGTCGAACATCATGCGACGGGCGTTGCCGTGGACAACGACGCTCCAGTGGCGGCGGCCTCGGTTTCCATCCGTTTGGAACGCAATCTTCGGCTGGGTGGTGAGGTCGATGAGTTTGCTGCCTGGCGCGGTGCGGAACAGGATGCGTTGCTCGAACACATGAAAGTTGATCGGAAAGATGTCGGGCGCGACCTCACCGGTAACGCGGTCAACAACTGCGGTGGCGAGGCGACCGACGCCGTCCTTCTCGAGAAGCTTCCAGCATTCGTCGACGGTGAGTTCTTCGACTACTGACACCGAGTTGTCCGCCATGGTTCCTCTCCTCGAGAAGTTTCCGTACCGCTCAAGCGTATGCCAGCAGGACATGGCGCGTGTGCTACCGGAAGGACGCGAACGATTCCTGCACTGCTTCCGCCTCGGCATTGACGGTGGACGCCGACACGAGGTCGTCGGCCTGAGTCGTCAGCACGGTCACCCAGTCGGTGATGACCTGATCCGCAGCCCCGCTCGTGTAGAACGTGGCGATCAACGAAGCTTTTGCTTCGGTGACGAGCGCAAAGAACTCATCATTCTGCTGAAAGCGCTCCGAGAGCACGTTGCCATTGCTCGGTTCGCCGCCCGCGCCTGCCGGGCCGCCGAGTGCAGCACCGCCTGCCGCGTCGTCACCCGGGCCTCCGGGTCGACCGCCGAGCTGACCGCCGGGCTCTCCGCCGGGTTCTCCGCCCGGCTGAACACCGGCTTGAACGCCAGGCTGGCCGCCGGCTGGCCGGTCTTGTGCGCCTGCACCGCCGCCACCGCCGCCCACATTCGCGGTCCCGAAGGCGAGATTCAGATCCCAATTAACCACGGTCATGATTCCCGTGGCCTCGTCGTAGTGCAGGTAAGAGTTGTTGCCGGGGCCGTCAATATCATCGGCATTGCCGACAAGGTCCTGGTAGGCGAGGTAGGTCGCGAAAGCGTCGACGTCGAGGTGCTGATCGAGTTCCGCCGCGAACGTCGCATCATCCGACTCATTGATGAACTGCAAGAAGTCGATCAGCGGAACGAGGTTTTTGTCGCCCGCTTCCTGATCGAAAATATCGGTGTAGCTTTCGGGGTCGTCACCGCGGTAGCTGTAGTCGCCGCCGCTCTCCGCCTTGTAGAGCAAGCCGGTCTCGCCGAATTCTTGTTCGTCCCAACCGTCGTTGGGGTTCTGGATGACCAGCCTCAAGTCGGTGGTGCCGCCGTTGATGGTGAAGCGGGAGGCCACCGCCTCTTCGCTCGCGAGCCCGGCCAACGACAGCAACTCAAGGGCGAGCGCCTCGTTGATCGCCGTCTCTGTACTGTTGCCACGCACCACAAATTCGGTTTCGCCGTCGAGTGACTGGTCGTCGACAAACTTGTCCAGACGGATCACCCAGGGCAGCGTCGCCGGATCACTGTCCGCCGTGACCACTCGCAGGCTCGAGTTGCCCTTGAGCTTGAAGCCCACCTCAGTGAAGGTCTCCCCGTCGATGGTGACCGTCGCACTCGCCCACTCTTTCTCGCCGCTGGAGAGGTACGTGTCGAGGAGCCCCTGCAGCTCTGCCGGGTCGATCTCAACCTCAATACTGTGCACGACGCTGGAATCCCAGACCGCAGCCACGACACCTGTCGTTTGCACCGAGCTGGTTGTTTGCCCGGTCGATGCGGTCGTTCCGACGGAGCAGCCAGTCAGGCTGGCCGCCACAATTCCGATTCCGACGATGGCCGCACTGCTCTTGGTTCGTATTCCGCGTGTGGTGATCATGGTCCCACCGTGCCGGAGTGGCATGGGCCGACCCAATGTACTGGCTATGAAGTAACTGTGAGTGGGTGTTCACCGGCTACGTGGGCAATCCCAGCGATGTGATCAATCTCGGGCGACAGGGGATGAGGAGAGAAACCAAATCGGTCGACAGTGTCGACCGCGAACCCGGCAGACTCAATCGCGGCGAGAGTATCGCGATTGGGGCGACAGCCGCCGGCAATCGCAGCCCATGCGGGTGTGAGAGCATCCTGAACGACAGCCACAGCACGACTGCTCGAGCGCACATGCTCGTAAAACATGAGGCGGCCACCGGGCTTCAACACGCGAACAAACTCGGCGAGCGCGGCCTGTTGGTCAGGGACGGTGCAGAGCACGAGACTGCAGACAACCCAGTCGCAACTGTGATCTTCCGCGGGTATCGCTTCGGCGGTGCCATCGCTGACCGTGATCGTGGCATTGGCCTCCCGCGCAGCATTTTCAGCGATGGCGCGAAGTTGCTCGTCGGGTTCGATAGCAAGGACGGAATCCACCGCCGTCCCGTAGTGCTGAAACGTCGTGCCCGTTCCCGCACCCACCTCAACCACCGTGCCGGTCAGGCCACGAAAAAGCTGCGCGCGGTGGACATCACCACCGCGCGCGTCCATGGTCGGAGACAGTTTCAGAAACCCGCGACGGAAGAACGCTTCGCGCCATCCACCCGCAGCCATCGTCGAATGCCTCGCGGCACGTGCCTAAATGAACAGGGTTGTCGTCGATTCGGCTGCCTCGCCGAGGAACGTGGCAACTCCGCCAAGCTCGACGCCGTCGATGAGGTCGGATTCGGCGATCCCGAGCAGGTCCATTGTCATGGTGCAGCCGATAACGCGTGCACCGCCCGCCATGGCCGATTCCATGAGTTCGGGGAGCGAGTGCACCCCGTTCTTCTTCATCGTCTTCTTGATCATGGCAGTGCCCGCGCCCATCATGTGCATCTGGGAGAGAGTGAGCTTGTCGGCCCCTGCCGGCATCATCGCGGCGTACAACTTGTCCATGGTGGTGCGCTCACGCTTCGGTGGCTTGCGCTTGCGCAGCGAGTTCAGGCCCCAGAACGTGAAGAACATGGAGACTTCTTCGCCCATTGAAATCGCACCGTTGGCGATGATGAAGGCAGCGATCAGCTTGTCGAGGTCACCGGAGAACACGACGAAGGAAACCTTCGGTGTTGCGGGAGCGACAACCCCCGCTCCCCTCCCCGCGAGCATGAGCGCTTCGGGCCCGGCCTTGCGGATGGTGGCCACATAGCCTGGACCTTCCGGTTCGATGGCGAGCAATTCGTGACCATTGCGTCGCACCCAAGCGGGGGCGTCGCTCGCGAATCCGGGGTCGGACACGTGAACCACAATGTCGTCGCCCGGGTTCAGCGTTTTCATCTCGCTGGCAAGGCGCATGATGGGTCCGGGGCACGCCAGGCCCGTGCAGTCGAGGTTCACGGAGACACCGGTGCCATTGGCCACATGGGCAGCAACGCGCGCGGAGTTCAGTGCCTCTGCCGCTTCCGCGTAAGGGGTTTCGGCTTCCACCGGCCCGTCCACGAGCGGTTCGACTTCGTGCCACGCGCGGAAGGTTTCGGACCCGCCGGACAGTGTCGCGACATCCGTGAAGCCAAGTTGCACGAGGGCGCGGTAGGCAAGGTAACTGCGGAACCCTACGGAGCAGTACAGGCGCAGTCCCGCTGCCTTATCCCAGTCCGTTGTGGCTGTGCGGATGGTGGCGAGCGGCACGTTTTCGGCTCCGGGCAAATGCCAGATGGAAAACTCTTCTGCCGTGCGCACGTCGATGATGCGCGCGCCATCAGTAGCGTGCGGGTAGTCCTGCGCGTACCAGAGGTTCAGGTCTCCGAGCAGCACGTTGCTTGCAACGAATCCGGCCATGTTCACCGGGTCTTTCGCCGACCCGAAGGGTGGGGCATAGGCGAGTTCGAGTTCTTCGAGATCCCACACGGTGAGCCCTGCACGCAAGGCGGTGGCGAAAACATCCAGTCGCTTGTCGACGCCGTCGAAGCCGGTGACTTGAGCGCCGAGCACAGCACCGGAGGTTGGTTCGACCAGGAGCTTGATGTGCATCATGGCAGTGCCCGGGTAATACCCGGCGTGACCGGAGGGGTGCACGTGCACGGCCCGGTAGGGCAGGTTCGCCGCAAGAAGTTGGCGTTCGGTCGCCCCGGTTCCCCCAGCCACCATGTCGAACACCTTCACGATGGAGGTGCCCTGAGTGGATTTGTACTCGGTTTCCCGTCCGCAAATGTTTTCGGCCGCGACGCGTGCTTCACGGTTGGCGGGGCCGGCAAGTGGGGCGAGCCCGGAGCCTTTCAGCACAGTGTTCGGGGTCTCAACGGAGTCTCCGGCCGCCCAAATATTCGGGTCGGACGTGCGCATGTGGGTATCGACTGCCAGGCCACCATGCTCGCCGAGCTCGAGTCCTGCGGCGCGCGCGAGATCCACATTAGGGCGCACCCCCACCGACAGAATGACGACATCCGCTTCGAGGAACGTGGAATTCGTGAGCTCAACCGTGACGCCACCGCCGTCGCGCCTGGCGAAGGCTGCTGCGGCGGTCGAGAGGTGGAGGGAGATGCCACGACTGCGAAGGTGGTGTTCGACGGGAACAGACATTTCATGGTCGATGGGCGGCAAGATTTGGTCCGACATTTCCACAACGTCCACAAGGGCGCCGCGGTGCTTGAGGTTCTCGGCCATTTCGAGGCCGATGTACCCGGCACCAATGACAACGCAACGCACCGGGCCGCGGTCACCGGCTGCGGCGAGCGCGAGTGCACCATCGAGCTCAGTCTTGATGGAGTCCATGTCGTCGATGTTGCGCAGTACGTGTAGCTCTGGCAGGTCAATCCCTGGCAGTGGCGGGCGGATAGCTTCCGCACCTGTGCACAGGGCGAGCTTGTCGTAGCTCTCCACATATTCGCGCCCCGAGTCGAGTTCGCGCACCGCAATAGTCTTTGCTTTGCGGTCGATCGCGGTGACTTCGCTCGTGATGCGCACGTCGATGTTGAGGGACTCGCGCAGACTCTCGGGTGTTTGCAGCAACAGGCGATCCCGCTCAGTGATGACTCCACCGATGTGGTACGGCAGGCCGCAGTTCGCGAACGAAACATGGTGGCCACGCTCCAACACGATGATCTCGGCGTCTTCGTCCAGCCTGCGTGCACGGGCGGCAACGGACGCTCCGCCAGCTACTCCTCCAACAACGACCAACTTCATGAGATGCCTTGCCTTTCGCGATGTGCTTGAGGCTGCGTTTATCGCAGTCCAAGGATGTGCCGGATACCTCTAACGCTACTCTCGACATTCTCGCGAGCGCGCACGAGGGCTTCAGGGCGCGTGATGCCGTGCGATGCGCCCCACGAATTTAGCGTGTGACGATCGGAATTCCGGTGGCCTCCGAGGCCTGCTCGACGGAGCCCAGATTGGTGGTGTTCGTGATGCCGCGCTCCTGCATTAGCGCGATTGCCTGGCCGGAGCGGTTCCCGGACCGGCAGTAGACCACGTATTCGGCGTCGGGGTCGAGGCTGGGGAGTGCCTCCGCAAACTGGCCGCCATTCAAGTCGAGGAGCACCGCACCGTCGAGGTGCCCCTGCGCGTACTCTTCGGGAGTTCGCACATCCAGCACGATGGTGTTTTCGGAGATGCTCACACTGGGTTCGCTGCCTTCTGCGCTGGCCGCAGGAGTGGAGCAGGCCGCGACCCCCAGAAGAATGGTGACCGCAAAGAGGGGGCTGATGAGTTTGCCAAGCATGTGGTGGTGTCCTTTCAGAACGTGGTGAGTAGTCGAGGTATTTCTTGCGAGAGCACGAGCGCCCCCATGGCGAGAACGAAGAATCCGAAGCCTTTCCGTAGCGCCCGGTCGGGCACCATGCCGGCAAGTTTCACTCCAAGGAACGATCCGGCAATGGCGGCCGCAGAGAACCCGAGCATAATCGGCCAGTCGAGACTGACCGAGAACAGGTAGCCGGCAAAACCGGCAGAGGTGTTCATGACGATCACGAGCAGCGATGTCGCGACAGCGACGGCCATCGGGAGCCCGCCGAGATAGCTGAGCGCCGGAACAATGAGGAACCCGCCGCCCGCGCCCACGAGCCCCGTGGAGAATCCGAGGAGGAGGCCGAGGAGGATGACGCGCCAGAGCTGCAACTTCGGCTCAGCAGCATCCGCGGGAGCAGTATTTTTCCGGCCTCGAATCATGGCGGTGGCGACCACGATCATCATGACGGCGAAGAGGAGCATGAGCACGACACCGGGAACGAACCCGCCGGTGATACCGCCGGCAAACGCGCCAGTCATGCTTGCGGCACCGAGCGTGGCCCCGACTTTCCAGCGCACGCGTTTCGCTGTGGAGTGGCGATACAGGCCAACAATGCTCGTGACGCCGACAATGAAGAGCGACGAGGCTATTGCTTGCTGCGGTTCCATCCCCACGACGTAGGTGAGGATCGGCACAGTGAGGATCGACCCGCCCCCGCCAAGGAGCCCCAGGGAAACACCCACGAGCACCGCGAGTACTAGCGCGATGATCAGGGTTATTTCCATGGGAATTCAGGTCCTCAGGCAGGGGCGGATCTGGCCGGTTGGGGTAAGCGGCAGCTGTGGGGCTAGGCGTTCACGAGTGCGGGGGTGTTCTCCTGAAGCTCTTCCCACGCAAGGTAACTTCCTTCGAGCTCGACTACATCGAACCCTTCGCGGCGTAGCGCGCTCGCGGCGACCGAATTACGTACTCCGCTTCGGCAGTAGCTGACGATCGTTCCCGTGCGCGGAAGCTGTTCAAGGCTCCACAGGACGCGGCCGCCGGAGATTTGTTCGGCGCCCGGGATGTGTCCTTCGGCGTACTCGGTCTTGTTCCGAACGTCGAGGAGCAGCACGCGGTCTAAGGTTTCCAGGTCCTCTGGCTGCACGATTTTGGGCTGCACAAGCGTGAAACCGTCGAGCGTGGTGATGAATCCGCGCACGGTGTCAATGCCGACGCGCACGAGGTGGTCGCGCATCCGTTCGGCTTCGTCACGGTTGGTAGAGAGGAGCACGAGGGGACGGTTTTCGCGCTCAGGATCGTAGACCCAGGCACCATAGCTTGCCGCTTTGTCGAGGCCGGGGATGTTCAGTGAACGATCCACGGTGCCCTCGTGAACGAGAGTGTTGTCGCGCGTATCGACGAAAATCACGCGGTCGGCGTCGAGTTCGGGGCTCAGTGCTTCCGCCGTGTACTCGATGAGTTCTGGTTGCTCCCCCATGACGGCAGGACCAATCTTGTTTTGTACTTTCATGCGGGCAAAATAGGCGTGGGCGTCAGGCTGCCCGCTCAAGAGCTCGTCAACAAAACCCTGCTCATCGTCGTTGGCGAGATAGGGCGCCCACCACGCAAAGGCTCGCTCGTAGCCAACAGTGGATGACGGAATCGCACCGAGCGCTTTGCCGCACGCGCTACCGGAGCCGTGCGCAGGAAGCACTTGAACGTAGTCCGGGAGCGTGAGGAACTGATTGCGCAGGCTTGCGAAGATGTCCTTCGCGCCTTGGAACCGGGTGTCCACTCCGCCTGCGGCCTCATCGAGGAGATCGGGGCGACCGACATCGCCCACGAACACGAAGTCGCCGGTGAGCATGAAGCCTGGCGCGGTGGCTTGGGCCCCATCAGTGACGAGGAACGAGAGGTGTTCGGGAGTGTGCCCTGGAGTGTGTACTGCACCCACGGTGATGTTTCCGAGGGTGATCTCGTGACCATGTTTCATCCGAATGGCATCGTCAAACTCGGAGCCGTAGGTCCAGTCGGGGCCGCCTTCATCGGAAATGTACATTTGCGCGCCGGTCTTGGCTGCGAGTTCACGCGTGCCGGAAAGGTAGTCGGCGTGGATGTGGGTTTCGGTAACCCCGACAATCATCATGCCGTGTTTTTCGGCGAGGTTCAGGTATTCCTCGAGATCGCGACGCGGGTCGATGACGATTGCTTCGCCGTGTGCCTGGCAGCCAATAAAGTAGCTCGCCTGCGCGAGGTCTTCGTCATAAATGCGTTCTAGCAACATGGTTGTTTACCTCTCGCTATTCGCACGTGCAGCGAGCGGACTGGGGAACGTTCGCGAGCGCTTCCTCGACGTGCTCTCCGCATCCGGCCCACGTGGGGCGTCCGCAGGTTCCACAAGTTACAGCAGCACACATATTGGGGGTCCTTTCGTCAGGAAGTTCAGAGAATTAGTGAAGAGGCTCGGTGAGTGGAATGAGCTTGCGACTCGTTCAACGACCGAACAGTCTCGAGAAGAATCCGCCCTGGCTGGCTTTCGCCTCCGCGATTTGAGCTGCGGTGTGGTTACCTCCGCACCATTGCGATGCGGGAACGCTTCGCTTCACGGCCTGGATATGTTGGCCACAGCCGGACCATGTTGTTTTGCCACAGGTTCGGCATCGTGATGCTGCACACATCCGGAGTTCTCTCTCTCAAATCGGAATTGCTTTCGGGGATATACCTAATATACCCCTGGGGGTATCCCTTTTGTCAACTCGAGAACTACAGCCAGACCATGAGCGAGTGCGTTGCAGTTACTAGATTCGCGGCAATCGCACCCCGCGGATCAACAACCAGAAGATGATCGCGAGCTCCCCGACGAACAGGAATCCGGCGAAGATGGCGGTGAATCCGGGAATCGCGAGCATGCCGATGGCGTCAGCGAGGTACCCGGCACCGGCGAGCGCCAGCAATACCCCGAAGACACGCGCAATGAATCCGGAACGGAAAGCAAGGTAGCCGATCAGGAGGAGGTGGATGCCGAAGATTCCGAGAACGCTCACCCAGATGGTGGTGAAGGCGGTCGCTGCGGCGAGAGTCGCGTCGGGGTTGTCGGTACTCATGAGCGCCACGACCAGTTGGTTGATCGCGATGATGAATCCGATCGTGAACACGACTCGTGCCCAGGCGGCAATCGCGGAGAGCCTGCGGCTCACAGGAGCGAAGAGGGTGAACCACGCGGCGGCCACAACAATGTCGAGCGCGATGACGAAATACAGTCCGATGATGCCAGCGAGGAACTGAGCCTGGTTGCCACCGATCGCCTCGGCGGTGGCGACCGCGTCACCCGGGATCACGAGCGGGGTGATGGCGGCGAAGTTTGCCACGCCGGCGACTACCGCCATGATGGCGAGCGCAATCCCCGAAACGAGGCTTGCGGTGCGCGGCGACCATCGAGTGAAGTTCCAGGTCGAGGCGACGGGGGCTGCTGTGGCGGCAATTGTGGTGTTCACGGTAATTCTCCTAGTGTTGGTTTACGATGTAAGACAATTGACTTACAATGTAAGTAGTAAAACATACGCTGTAAGTCGCGTCAAGAGTATTTTTGTGCGCGCCAGCACACCGGGCAAAGTGAGGGGAATCCATGGCCAAGGCCGAAGGGGCGCCACGCGCCGCCCTCACTCGCGAACGCATCCTAAACACCGCGATCGAACTGGCAGATGCCCGCGGCATCAGCGGGCTGACCATGCGTGGGCTTGGCGAGGCGCTCGACGTGGAGGCTATGTCCCTCTACAACCACGTGGCAAACAAGGCCGCCTTGCTCAACGGGATGGTCGACGCGGTGTTCGCGGAAATCGAGCTGCCGTCGCACAGCGATCACTGGCGCGTCGCCATCCGCAAGCGCTCGGTGTCGTTTCATGAGGTGCTGACCCAGCATCCGTGGGTGAGCGGGTTGCGGGATTCAGCCACTCAACCAGGAGTGTCGACTCTGCGACACCACGATCGGGTGATTGGCACGTTCCGCAATGCCGGGTTTTCGGTAGCCCTGACCGCGCACGCATTCTCGCTCGTGGACAGCTACATTTACGGATTCGCGCTGCAGGAAGCGGCCCTTCCTCTGGCCACCGAGGAACAATCAGCGGAGGTTGCCGAGGCGATGATGGCGCAGTTGCCAGTCGCCGAATTCCCGTACCTGGCCGAACTGACGGTCGACCACGTGATGCAGCCCGGCTACCAGTACAGCAACGAGTTCGCGATTGGGCTCGACCTCGTGCTGGATTCGCTTGAGACTGCGCTCACGAAAGAGCAGGTCGCGACGGCGCAGTAAGGGGACACATCCTCGGCCTGTGATACCTCCTGCGGGGTATACCGAGTGACCCCACAGGTGGGATGAGAGCCGCACGCCGAATCTGTAGCTTTGGCTCGCCAACAGGGAAATCCCCTGCGGCGAAAGGAACTTTTTCCCGTGTTCAAGCCCATAGTTGCCCACCTTTGGAGTCACGTTCGGCCCGTCACGAGCCAACAACGCTTCCTGTTTCTTGTTGGCGCCATTCTGCTTACCTCCGCCGTCATCCATGGCGGGATCGCGGTCGTCGCGCTCATTTCTGGCGAAGAATGGGCCGGGCCCGTCTCGTGGCGTAAGCCCGTGGTGTTTGCCGGATCCTTCGGGATGCTCTCGCTCACCGGCGTGTGGATATTGCGGTTGCTTCACCCCACACGCTGGCTGTGGTTGCCTGCCGTCGTGCTCGGGGTGTTCTCGCTCCTCGAGGTTGCTGCCATCACGCTTCAGAAGTGGCGCGGAGTTCCGTCGCATTTCAACAACGAATCAACGTTCGACGCGATCGTGTTTGGAGTCATGGGCGTGTCCGTCGTGATGGTCGTTCTCGTGCTGGCCATCCTGTTGGCCTGGGTTTTCGCGAAGTTTCGGGGCAATGGCGGCGAGAGGCTTGCGGCAATCGTGGGATTGATCGGGCTCCTCGTGGCTGGCTACCTCGGCAACAAAATGATCGAAGTAGGACTTGAACAGTCAATGACTACCGGGAGCGTACCGTTTGAAGTGGTGTTCGGCGCGGAGGGCAGTGCCAAGCTTGCGCACTTCACCGGTATGCACCTCATCCAGTTTCTGGCTGTGCTCGCCATCATGACGCCTGCTCGGCGCCGGATCGCGCTGGTCGCGGTCGGGGCAGCCGGAAGTCTGGCCGTTTTTGTGCCGATCACCCTGACCGCATTCGCCGGCGAACCGTGGCTCACGCCGGCCCCCGCTGTCGGGGCACTCGGGCTGTTCGGGCTGGTGATGGTCCTCGCCGCATCCGCGCTCAGCGTGCGATCTTTCGTCCGTGAGGGCATCGCGCAAAGGGCGCGAACCGGCGTACCAGTGGGATGATATGCACGTGTCTCGTAGAACTGACCTGATTCTGGACCTCAGCATTTCCGTCGCGCTCACTGTGGCGATGGCGGCCGAACAGGTTCGCCTCGACACCACGACGACGGTGCCCCCGGTCGTCTCGTTCGCTCTCGTAGTCGTGATCGGCGGGAGCCTCGCGTTTCGCCGCCGTTTTCCTTTAGTGAGCTATATCGTCGGCACGGCAGCACTCATCGCGCTTTCGCTGCTGGCCGATCCCGGCTCGATCGCACCGTACGCGAACTTGGTGGGCTTGTTCTCGCTCGGGACCTACGGATCCCGCCGCCACGCACTCTGGGGGCCGGTGATTCTCATTCCCGGAGTGCTCGCGTATTTCTTTGATTCCAAACAACCCTTCGGCCCACTCACTTTCAGCGTGTTCGGGTTGTGGCTCGCAAGTTGGGCCATCGGATTTCAGATGGCGCGGGGTCGCGAGCATTCCCTACTCGCTCGAGAGGCGTCACGGCGAGAGGCCATGGCAGATGAGCGAGTGCGCATTGCCCGCGAACTGCACGACGTGGTCGGGCACGCCGTGAACCTCATGCTCGTGCAGGTGGGGGCGAGCCGACTCATTGTGGATAGCGACCCAAGCAAAGCCAAGTCGATGCTCGGCGACGTGGAGAACACCGCCCGCCAGGCACTCGGCGAACTCGACCAACTGCTCGGGTTGTTGCGCGACGACACCGACCCTGCCACACAATTGGGGCTAGGCGATCTGCCGACTCTTCGCGAACGGCTGGCGGGAGTCGGCCTCGCGGTCGAGCTTGTTGTCGAGCCGCGCTCTTTCCCACCGCAGGTCGATGTCGTGGTGTATCGAATCGTGCAGGAGGCGCTGACGAACGCGTTGCGCCACGGCAAGGCGTCGAAGGCTCGTGTTCGAGTGCAAGGGGGCGAACGTGTGGTGATCGACATCTCCGACAACGGGCATGGTCCGGCCGACTACCAGCCGGGCCGTGGGCTCAGAGGGATGGCGGAACGCGTCGCCGTGTTTGGCGGATCCCTGGAGCATCACCGCGATGCAGACGGATTCCACGTTCACGCCGAGTTGGTGCTGACGTGACGATTTCCGTTCTCGTAGTCGATGATGACGCGCTTCTTCGCCAGGGCGTGCGTGTGGTGCTGGACAGTTCTCCCGACCTCCGCGTGGTCGGCGAAGCAGGTGACGGGTTAGAGGCTGTGGCCCGCTGCCGTGAGCTTAAGCCCGATGTCGTGCTCATGGATGTGCGCATGCCCGGGGTGGACGGAATCGAGGCAACGCGACGCATCACTACCGAGCACGATGAGGTTCGCGTGCTGGTACTCACCACCTTTCGCCACGACGACTATGTGTGGGGCGCGCTGCGTGCCGGGGCCAGCGGCTTTCTGCTGAAGCGCACGCAACCGGAGCACCTCATCGAGGCGGTGCGCACCATTCACCATGGCGACTCGCTGTTGGACGTCGCCGTCACCCGGGAGTTGATCGACCATTTTGTGCTCGGCGCCGGTGTAAAAACTGAAGACAACACGAAGGGGCAGGAGGCCATCGCGTTGCTGACGGACCGCGAGCGAGAGGTGCTTCGACTCGTTGCGAGCGGTCGATCCAATGCTGAACTCGCCGCGACGCTGGTTATTGCCGAATCGACAGCGAAGACGCACGTCAAACGGATTCTGGCCAAGATTGGCGCACGCGACCGCGCACAGGCTGTGGTGGTTGCCTACCAATCCGGGCTGGTGACCGTGCGGTGACGATCATCCGCATGTGGCGAGAAATGGTCCTCGCCCCCTGATGCCACCTCACTCACCGTGAACTAGTGACGCGGTTTTACCTGCGCATTGCGCGCCCAGACACAGAAGGGAGGGTATTTCCTTCAGGGCTGAGGGATAGACCAGCGCGAGACCACGTCGTCGAAGAGCACTTTCCAGCCGGGGTTTTCGCGAGCGATTTCGGCCACCGCCTGATTGGCCTCCTGTTGCCGAGAAGCCCGCCACAGCGCCACCGCCCGCCAGAAAGTCGGTTCGAAATTTTGCGGTCCGTATTCACGCTGTGCGATGTCGAGAACGCCAAGAGCCTCATCGGTTTCGCCCGGGGTCGGCGCGACCGGGCCGCGGCAGGCGGGTCCGCGTATCGCGCGCCACATCGGAGTGAACGCGAGCGCGAGCCCGACAGCGACCCGAAGCTGCGCCAAGGGTTCCGCATCGTTGTCGACGCGTAAATCGAGGAGAGCATCATCGTCGACAACATCAGACTCTCCCCCAGCGACAATGTAGATTGCCGCTGACTGCCGACCACGCAGATCGCCGCCGAGAACTTCGGCTGCGTCGAGTGCCGCCAGAAGCCTCATCGCAAACGGTCCCTCGCTCGACTGATAGGCGACGACCATCGCTTCAGGGATAGCCAAACTTGCCACCATATTGGCTTGAGCAGATACCCCGTCAACTGCGTAATGCGAGGCTGACTTCCAGCAATCGGCTCCAGTATGTGCAGCAGTGCGGCCCTTGTCGTCGATCATGGCGACCTGGCGCACTGCCGACATCGGATCGTTCGCTACGCACGCCGCGAGCGCCTCTTCCGCGCTCGCCCCATCCGAGAGCAATTGGAGACCTTCCGCGCGATAGGCAGTTCGAACGTTCGCCTGAGTCGCTACAGCGCCCACACCCGCCAACGCTCCAGGGACCATTTGGCCCACCGCGAGAAAGTGTGATTGGACAGCAACGCCAAACTGACCTGTGGCGGTGTCGCGCGCAATAATCGAGTACGTCACTTAACCCCGGGGCCCTCTAACGACCGAAGCAACACTCGGAGCAAATCGTTGAGTTGCTCTTTCTGTTTGGGAGAAAGCACGTCGGTCAGTTCCGTCGCAATTCCGACATACGAGTCGAAAGCCTCCTCGTGCAAAGCCATGCCCGCAGGGGTGAGTTGGACCTTGAGCTTTCTCCGGTCGACCGCATCCGGCTCGCGTTTGATGAGGCCTCTGTTTTCTAACCGATCCAGTACTGGCGTGAGGCCGCCGGAGGTGAACAGCATGCCGCGACTCACGTCGGAGGGCGCAAGTTGGTATGGGGCACCGGAGCGTCTCAGCGCAGCAAGCACGTTGTACTCTGACTCTCGCAATTCGTGTTCGCCGATACAATCAACGACGGCTTTGCGAAGCAGACCGTTGAGTCGACCGAAACGAGCAATGGGAGCGACAGCTTCAGCGCCAGCTTGTGGCAATTCTGCGACTAGTTGCTCGACGATCAAATCGACGAAGTCAGGTTGCGATTTCATATGCATCCTTAGGGCCTAATTCAAGTGTCGAGTGCGAAGGCGGCCAATGCGTCGGCAAGCTGGGTTGGATGTGTTTCTTGGACATCGAGCCCGGCCCCGGCAATGATCTGCCAGCGCCCATCATAAGCGAGCCCCGCAGCCTCCGGTGTGCTCTCCGCGAGGAACTCATTCTCTCCACACAGGACAAGCACCGGTACTTTCACGCGTGCGAGATCTGCCCTGGAGTCGTATCGCATCACATCGTCGTACACGAGTTGCGGAGAGTGCGCGCTCAGGAGCGACACGACCTCTCGGGTGAGGACCTCCAATGGCGCGTCCGGGGTGTAGCGACTGACTCGTTCCCACGCGCTCATGAGATGTGAGCCTGCGGAGTCGACGGGAAGCGGTTTGAGTGCCTTCGCAAGCCGCGTACGATCGCCAGCCTCGGGCAAAAGAATGCCCGAGAGCACGAGTCGATCGACCGTGTTTCCAGCCTCAGCAGCCACCCGCAGGCCAATCGAGGCACCGGTATGGTGACCGAACACCGACCAGCGCTCTATGCCCAGAGATTTCATTCCGGCGATTACTGCCTCGGCAAACCCCGCGATGGAAGGAGTTTCGAGCGGGTCTGACATGCCAAAGCCAGGAGTGTCAAACGCGATCGCCGCGTGCCCTTGGGCCGCGAGCGCATCGCCCAATAGCTCCAAAGATCGCGAATCGCTCGCCGAGTGGTGCAGCAATATCCACGGGATCGCCTCAGAGTCTGCGTTCCAACGTCGATAGTGGAGCTGCCCTTGAGCAGTATCGGCGTACCCGCGATGCGGCTTAGGCACCCTTTCCTCCGCCAAGGTAGGCGCTAAGTAACCCTTTCGATGACCTGAATTCCTCAGCATCGCCGTGCGCCGCGACGCGACCGTTTTCGAGCACGGAAACATTGTTCGCCACCGAGAGCGCGGCACCCACCATCTGTTCGATGAGCAACACGCCAATGCCGCTATCCCTCACGGCCGCAATCGCTCGATACAAATTCTCTACCATGATGGGCGAAAGTCCGAGCGAGGGCTCATCAAGAACAAGCACTCTCGGTTCGGCCATCATCGCTCGCCCGACGGCGAGCATTTGCTGTTCGCCACCGCTCAGGCTGCCTGCTTGCCGATGTCCGAGATCCTTGAGCTTCGGGAACAGCTCATAGATGGAGTCAAGAGTTTCTTTGCGGCTCCGTCGACCCGCCGCGAACCGCGCCACGAAAAGATTCTCGCTCACGGTGAGGTCAGGGAACACCCTCCGACCTTGCGGCACGTGGATGAGGCCGCGCTTTGCGCGTCCTTCGGGATTCATTCCCACAATGCTCTCGCCATCCAGCCGAATATCACCCCCGGTGATGGGGAGCGCACCGGCAATCGCCCCGGCAAGAGTTGTCTTTCCCGCGCCATTCGGCCCGAGAAGTACCGAGATCTCGTTGGCTTCAACTGTGACGCTGAAATCCCAAATAATCTGTCTCGTGCCGTACGCCACGGCGAGCGATTCGACTTCAAAGAGCGAGCTCAAAATCCCACCCCCAGATATGCGCTGACGACTCGCGGATCCTCGCGGATCTGGTCCGGAGTTCCTTCGGCGAGCACCTTCCCCACGTCGAGCACCGTGACTCGTTGACAGACCGTCATGACCAGATCCATGTCGTGGTCGATGAGCAGTACCGAAACTTTCGTTTCGGCCAGAGTGCGCAATGCATCTATTAGCCCTTCTTTCTCGTTTGGGGTCAGCCCAGCGCCTGGCTCATCGAGCATCACAATGAGTGGTTGAGTCATCATCGCCCGACTGACTTCTACGAGGCGTCGGGCGCCGTAAGGAAGCAGAGCTGCCGACTCGGACAACAGGTGGGTGATTCCGAAAATCTCGGCTACTTCATGTGCTCGTTCCTCCGCTTTGCGGCGCCCCGCGTGCAGCATCGGAACAGTGAGATTTTGCAACACGGACATCCCGCGCCAGAGCTGGGCCTGCTGGAAAGTGCGCGCGACTCCCGCTTGCAGAATCTTCGCTGGAGGTAGCCCAACCAGTTCCTTTCCACTGGACTTCACACTGCCCGCATTGGCTCGGATGAAGCCAGTCATCGCGTTCACTGCTGTCGACTTGCCAGCCCCATTGGGACCGATCAATCCGACCACTTCACCAGAAGAGACACTGAGGTTAAAGCCATCGAGAGCTTTGTTCCCTCCAAATGCCACTGTCAGTCCTTCGACAACCAGAGTCATCTCACTCAACCTCTCGCTGTTTCGTCAACATTTTCGGGCACTGCCTGTTCTAGGCCAGGTGGTTTCACAGCGCGCCGCCGTGTAGCACGAACGCGCAATCGTTCAACAAGTCCGGCGATCCCACCCGGGAGGAACGCGATCACCAAGATCAACGTGAGGCCCATAATTCCATCTGTCATACCGGAGGAACGGTTGAGCATCACGGGTAGTAGCGAGATAAAGGCAGCACCCAGGAACGCTCCAAGTATCGAACCTGCACCGCCAAGTGCTACGGCAAGAAGCAGGAAGATCGAGAAGAACAACCCGTACTGCGTGGGCCCAACGTGGGTGACGACGAAGGAGAAGACCGCGCCGGCGACCCCCGCGATCATCGAACTGAAGATGAACCCGTTGACTCGAACTCGGCGAACGGCCAAACCGTTCGCCATCGCCGCCATCGGTGCGTCGCGTACCGCCACCCACCTTTGACCGATCGGCGAACGCAGCACTATCAAGACGACAGCGACGACCACCGCGAGTGTGCCAAGGGCAACATAGTAGCGACCGAAGTCGTTGGTGATCGGGACCCCGAGAATTGGCGCGGGGACGTTGAGACCGGTCGCGCCTCCGGTGATATCCCGCGCCTGGAGCGCAACCTCCGCGACGATATAGGTCAACACGAGGGTTGCAACGGCAAGATAGAGGCCGGAAAGCCGGATCGTTGCCCATCCCAAGGCAGCTCCCGCGAGACCAGCGGTGGCCGCGGCGGTGAGCACCACAATCGGATACGGGGCCGCTGGCCACACGTTCATCATGATCCCCGCGGTATAGGCACCGATGGCGACGAGTGCACCGTGACCAAGCGATATCTCGCCGACGTATCCCATGAAGACGCTCAGTGCAATCACCGCAATGGTCATCGCGATCATCACTCCGAAGACGGAGACGGGGAACGGCAAGTTAAGGACAGGGATGAGCAGCACGAACACCGCGAGGGCTGCACCAGATATCAACAGAAGTCGATTGCGCCCATTCGGCAGCGACGGAAGGGTTTCCGGAGCTGGGCCGGATTCCTGCACGACAATACTCTTCCTGCCGATCAGGCCATCCGGGCGGATCGTAAGGAACAGGAGTATCAAAACGAAGACAATGGAGTTCTTGAATGATGGTGCGAGAAATCCCGCCACAAGGCTGGAAGCAATGCCCAGGGTCAAACCGCCCACGACGGCACCCACGGTGCTACTGAACCCTCCAAGAACCAGCGCGGCAAAGCTCATGATCATGATCGTGGTCATGACGGTGTGGTCGACTTGAAGCATAGATGCGACGAGTACCCCCGCACCCCCGCCGATGGCGGACGAGATAACCCAACTCAACAAGATGAGGCGACTCGAGGGCACACCGTACTGACGCGCTGTCTCCTCATCTTGGGCTAGAGCGCGCATGCCTAGGCCCATCCGTGTCTTGCTGATGATGAGGAAGACCAGCACGATGGCAACCGTGCTCACCCCCGCAATGACGAGGCCGTTTGTGTTGATGAGCAGTCCACCCAGGTCGATGGATCCCTCCACGGGAGGGGGCATCCGCCGGGGGCTTTCGCCGAAGACCGTGCGGCCACCCCAGCCGACCAACTGAAAAATTCCGAGGCAGGCGACGGACTTCTCAAGCACCGTCGCTTTCGCCATGACGAAGGTCAACAGGGCTCCGATAGCCAACCCCATCACTCCGCCGATGAGAATGGCCAGGAAGAATGCCGGCCACCAAGGCCAGTTCAAGCTGTCCATCACGATCCAGGCGGTGAACGCCGAAATCGTGGCTACTGCACCTTGTGCAAAGTTGAGCACCCGGGTCGTGCGGAAGATCAGAACTTGCCCCAATGCGACGATCGCATAGAGGGCTCCGATGATTACACCATCGATAGTTAGTTGTAGTGCGAACACGACTTAGTCCTTTCGGCCCGGGGAGTGGTCCTCGGGCACGAATGTACCCGAGGACCACCAATTCGAATTATCGGAAAAGGGGTGCTGTCTCAAACCCTGAGACGTCGAAGCCCGTACCGTTGAATCCCCACACGGCGACCTTGGTGATGCCCCAGTGGAAGTCAGGGTTCCAGGTCACGCCTTCCACGCCGGCGATGCTCTCATTGTCGAATGAGTTGAGCGTCGCCTGGAGGGTTGGCCAGTCAAGCTCTTCCCCGTTTGCTGTGGCGCGCTCCACCGCCTCCAACAGGAAGGATGCTGCGATCCATCCGGGCTGTGCGAAGTCTGGGTCTTCGCCCGGGTATGCCTCAGTCCATGCATCGAGGAACTCTTTAGTTGAGTCGGCGTGAGCGGGGCTCATGTAGGTCGACAGGAAGAACCGCTGGTCGAGCTCCGGACGCTCAAGGAGCGCATCCAGGTAGAGTCCTCCGCGGAATCCGTCCTGGCCGAACCAGAGTCCTTCGTAGCCGCTGTCTTCAGCAGCACCGAGGATCTCAACCGAACCAGTGACAGACCAGAGCACAACCGCATCAGCGCCAGACTCGGCGATCCGTCGGCCAATCGGGGCGAAGTTCGTCTCCGTAGCGTCGAATCCGATGTCATCGACGACCGTGAGGCCAAGCGAGGGCCCGATTTCCTCAAGTGCCGTCACCGCAGTTTCTCCGGTGTCGTCGTTTGAGTGCACGACTGCGATCGTTTTGACGTTTTTCCGCTCCCCAGCAAAGGTGATGATGCTGTTGAGGAACTCACCATACGGTGGGTAGAAGCCGAAAACATTCTCGGGAGGTGTTACCCCATCTTCCAAATAGACATCGGCCGAAGCGAACGGGAAGAGTAGAGGAATCTCATTCTCAAGCACATACTCCTTCGCGGCGCTGTTCGCACCGGTTCCGTATGGCATAAAGAGGCTGAACACCTTGTCCTGCTCCCACAGTTGCTTTACCGCGGTGACGGACTGTGCCGGGTCGGCCTGGTCATCGAGCGCGACGTAGTCAAAGGTGTAACCGTTTACTCCGCCAGCCTCGTTAATCGTGTCGAATCGAAGGGCAGCGGCGTCCTTGATTGACTTGACGATGGCGAGAGGGCCACTTTGAGCAATGAACCCTCCAATCTTGATTACTTTGTCGCTGCTAATGCCTTGCACGGACGAGGCTTCGCCCGCTGGTGCGCTACAGCCGGCGAGTAGCGCGAGCGCAGTTGCGCTCGCTGCTGCCCCGGCGATGAAACGTTGGATTCGCATTGTTGCCTTTCTTACTCTTTGGTGGGTTGGATTTACTCGGATTGGTGAAGAGAAAGCATCTGCTGTCCGACCATGGGTTCACTGAAATTGACGAAGTTTACTTCGTCCTCCAGAACCCACTCTCGATGGGAAGGGTCATGTGCAACTTGGGCAAAATCGGAGAGGCCGCGCGTCGTGATGTGCATCCATCCGTCGATGTCGCTCGCTCGCAACTGGCCCTGTGCCGCCTCATTGCTCAGGTCGTGGTCAACCACGAAAATTTGATAGCCGATCGGGACCGGTGCCTCGCGAAGTTCTTTGACGGCGTGCGGCGCGTGGTTTTGGGCCCAATATTGGCCAAACTGCTCCATGGTTAAGTTGGACTTTCGCTGCGCACCCAGAAGGAGAAGGTTCACCCCAGAAGGCTCAAGCAAAGTCACCACAGCCCCGATAGAGATCGTCGCATCGCCTAGCGGCTTGGGAACGTCCACACTCTGCAAGAGTCGAATCACTGCTGATTCACGATCTACGCTGTAGTCGATCTGCACCGCTGCTGCGACATCGATAAACTGCTGCGGTCGGTCGGGATCCGGTCGATAACCCCCCGTGGATTGGAATGCTTCCACGACGAGTCCGCTCAACCCCGCGGATTCTGCCGAGGCATTGAGCTGCTCCGCAAACTCGGCAGCATCCGCCTCGTGCATGAAGATTACGAGGGCTCGCCTGGACACAACTGACGCATCGTAGGCAACCTCTGCCCGTTCAATTACGGTCATGTCCATCTCCTTTGACCTCACTGTAGAGATTGTGATCGCTTTCTGTCAAGCTACTAGCTGTAAAGTAAATTTGGAAGAGCCCCTACGGAAGGCGAACAACTCAATGAGTACGGACGAAGCTCGAATCCGAGAATTACATGACCAGTTTGTGACGGCGAACACGTGCGAAGACACCGACTGGCTGGCCGCTCACATCTTGGACGATGTCAGTTGGTTCAACCTGAACAAGAGCAACTACTTTGGCGCAGAGGAAATCCTCACACTGTGGAAGTGGCTCTACGAGCAGAAGCCCGACCCCACCCAGGTTGCGCCGATTGTCGTGAGTAATCGCATCATCAAGGTGGTTGGAGATGTCGCGTATGTGGCCTACCTCATGACGATTGATTACGACTTCGGTGATGCGGCACAGTTCCATGCTGAGGCAAATTCCACCGAGATCTGGATCCGCACCGATGGAGATTTCAAGCTCGCGCACTTCCATTGCTCCGAGCACGAGGCCGGCATCATGGGCGGATCGTGACTCGTAGCGATCTCGAATATTTCGGGTTCACCGAACCCACAAGCTACATTGATGGCCCAGTCGGTCCGCTAGCCGTTTACGAGCGACCTGGCACTGGAATTCCCTTGGTGCTCATTCACGGCATTAACATGCGGGCCGCGGTGTGGGCTGACGTTGTGGAACTGCTTGACCACCGGCACATCATCGCGCTGGATTTGCGCGGTCACGGTCGATCCACCGATTCCGGCCCGTTCGGAGTCGCAGATTATGCGGCCGATGTGCTCGCCGTTGTAAAGAGCAGCGGCTACTCCGAAATTCAAATCGGAGGCGTGTCGATCGGCGGAATGGTGGGCTGCCTCATTGCGCAGGAAAGACCAGAACTGGTCTCGTCTGTAACCGCTTTTGGGAGTGCGCTGAAGGGCACACATCCAGACCTGGAAGCAGGTATGCGTCGGCTCCGAGAGATCGGGGTCGACGCGTACTTCCAACAGTCCCTGACGAACGGTACCCTTGCGGACGGCGAAAACCTGGAGCGGCTTATCTCCTTCGCGACAGTCGACCGCGCCAACGTGGATATGGTCGAAGCCATCACTCGCGCGGGATTCAACGAGGACCTGACAGGGAAATTCCAACCCTCAGTTCGCCCCGTGCACCTGGTCAATGGAGCGCTGGACAAGACCTGCACGCCGGAGGCAAGCCGCGAGTTGGCCTCCGCTATCAACGGAAAGTCAAGCATCCTGCCTGGTGTAGGCCATGTGATTCCGCTTGAACGACCCGCCGAATGCGCCGCGTTATTGACGGCGGCGCTTGATTAACGATCAACCCAACAGTATTGAGGTATGAAAATGCGCATCAGTATCGGTTACGCCGGCAGCACGCCACTCCCCCAGACCCTTCCGGCTGTTGATGCAGCCGACGCTGCGGGGCTCAGCGGTATATGGTCCGCCGAGCATGTGGGAATGAATGACGCGATCGTCCCCAGCGCGCTCTATGCCGCGCAGACCAAGAACCTCGAGATCGGCGCCATGGGCTTGAACGCTGACACTCGGTCACCGGGTGTCCTCGCCATGGAACTCGCCACGCTTAACACGCTGGCGCCCGGCAGGGTTCGCCTGCACGTGGGCACCGGGAGCCCGCAGCGCGCCGCAATGCTTGGCGTAACCACCTCGCGCACCCTCAAAGACGTCGAAAATTTCATCGATACTTTGCGGCGGCTCTTGCGTGGAGACTCGGCCACGGTGCACAGTGATGCTTTCACTCTTGAGGACATGCGCATCACGACGGTGAACACCTCCCTACCTCCGATCCCCATCGACCTCATGGCGATCCGACCCAAAATGACCGCCCTCGCTGGACGCATTGCCGATGGGCTTTCACTCTCGGTATTGTGCTCGCACGACTACCTTCGCTCGCAGGTCAAACTCATCGAACAGACCCTGGAACAAGAAGGTCGAGAGCGCAGCTCTTTCCGGATTTCGGCGAGTGTGCTTGCGTCCATTGAGCCGGACCTTGACCAAGCGCGCGCAACAATGGCCAACGACCTTGCCTTGTTCCCACTGGGGCTCCCCGAGATGGTCGCGGGACTGGATCTGCCCGATGCAGAAGCGATTGCGGAAGCCAGGGCTGAGGGCGGAGCTGAGCAGGTCGCGAAGCTGTTCAGCACGGAAACGATCGATGCGCTCGGTCTTGTCGCCACACCGCAAACGTTGGCAAGTGCAATTGACCGCTACCGCGAGGACGGCGTCGACGAACTCATTGTCATGCCTCGTTCCTCTCCCGAATTGCACCCCGAACTCATCGGCATGCTCGGCGAGTACAGCGACTGATGAGCAATCTCACTTCGCTCGTCCACGACATCCAGACCCTAGTTGAGTGCGAGTCGCCCTCAGACGACAAAGAGGCCGTCGCTCGCAGTGCCACAGCGGTCGCAACTCTCGGCGCTTCCCTCTTGGGGATGGAGCCAGAGACTCTAGTCATTGACGGGTCTACCCACCTACGGTGGCGATTTGGTAGCGCTCCACGCCGCGTCCTCATTCTTGCCCACCACGACACCGTGTGGCCCATCGGCACTCTCGAACGGAAGCCTTTCACCAACCTCAACGGGGTGCTGCGCGGCCCGGGTGTCTTTGACATGAAGACGGGGCTTGTGATGGGCCTTCACGCTCTCGCTGAACTCGGCGAGAGCGGACGCGACGGCATCACCCTGCTGGTCACCGGGGATGAAGAGATCGGGTCTCCAAGCTCCCGCGCGCTCATCGAGGATGAGGCACGAGGAATGGACGCAACACTCGTGCTCGAACCATCTGCCGACGGAGGTGCGCTCAAGACCGCCCGCAAGGGTGTGTCCATGTATCGCATAGAGATCGAAGGTCGTGCCTCGCACGCTGGCCTCGACCCAGAAAGTGGGGTCAACGCCGCAATCGAGCTTGCACACTGGATTCTGGCTGTTTCACAGTTCGGTGACAGTGAACTTGGCACTACCGTCACCCCGACGGTCGCATCCGCCGGGTCAACGAACAACACGGTGCCTGCGAAAGCCCAGCTTTTGGTCGATGCACGCGCGTGGACCTCGGACGAGCAATTGCGAGTGGATGAGGCCATCCACGCCATTCAAACGACTGTTCCCGACGCCTGCGTTTCTATTGCTGGAGGCATCAACAGGCCACCAATGGAAGAAGCCATGACGCTCGGTATTTTCCAGCGCGCCCAAGCTGTTGCCGCACGCCTCGGAGCCACACCTCCGGGGAGTTCGAAGGCCGGTGGCGGTTCGGACGGCAACTTCACAGCCGGTATCGGAGTAGCAACTCTGGACGGTTTGGGAGCGGTGGGCGGCGGAGCCCATGCCGAAAGCGAACATGTTGCTGTTGATCAGTTGCTGCCGCGCGTCTCGCTTCTTCGTGATTTGTTCGAAAACCTGCTCACTCAACGCAAGTCGTAGAGCCGCTTCAACTTGCCCTCACTCCTAGGCAGGACGCCGGGCTCCTCTATCGTGATGTCGACGGTCACACCAATATGCGCTTTGATCTGTCGGTGGAGCTCGGTCTCCGTCTCGCCACTGTCTGAGACGTGAGCAGGGTGCCGCTCGATGCGAACGGTGAGCGCATCCAGTGGCCCTCGCTTCGAGAGCTCGAGAATGAAGTGCGGAGTTAGTGCATCAAAGCCCAGCACGATTTCTTCGATCTGGGTTGGGAAGAGGTTGACCCCGCGAAGGATGATCATGTCGTCGTTGCGACCCGTGATCTTTTGGATCCGGCGCATCCCGGGGAAAGTGGTTCCCGGGAGCAGGCGCGTGAGGTCGCTCGTGCGGTAGCGGATTACGGGGAACGCCTCTTTCGTCAAGGAGGTAAAGACGAGCTCTCCGTCCTCGCCATCTGCGATCGGCTGCATGGTTTCCGGGTCGATGATCTCGGGCAGAAAATGGTCTTCCCAGACGTGCGGACCGTCCTTGGTCAGGACGCTTTCGCTGGCGACACCTGGGCCCATTACTTCGCTGAGTCCGTAAATGTCGACAGCGTCGATGCCGAGTCGGCCCTCGATTTCACGGCGCAGTTCGTTCGTCCAGGGCTCGGCCCCGAGGATCCCCACCTTCAGCGACGTGGACGTCGGGTCGATTCCCATGTGCTCCATGGCATCCGCGATGGTGAGCAGGTAGCTCGGGGTGCACATGATCGCATCCGGCTCGAAGTCAATGATGAGTTGAACCTGCCGCTCGGTCTGGCCGCCCGACATAGGAATGACGGTTGCACCGAGCTTTTCGATACCCGCGTGCGCTCCCAGTCCTCCGGTGAACAGCCCGTAGCCATATGCATTGTGTACGCGCCATCCGGGGCGCACTCCCGCCGCTTCGAGGGATCGCGCAACCAGCGAACTCCACCGGTCGAGGTCGCCTTCTGTGTAGCCCACGACTGTCGGGCGGCCCGTTGTCCCGGACGATGCATGGATGCGCCGGACGTCCTCCATGGGCACGGCGAACATGCCGAAGGGGTAGGTCTCGCGCAGGTCCGCCTTGGTGGTGAACGGGAGAAGTCGAACATCGTCTAGCGACTTAATGTCCTCAGGCCGCACTCCGGCCGAATCAAACTTGGCCCGGTACATTGCGACGTTGTCGTACGCATGGTGGAGCGTTTTCTGGAGGCGTTCGAGCTGGATGCCTTCAATGTCGCTCCTCGAAAGATCGCTAACCGATTGCTCGCGTTGCGGCAACCCGCCCATTCCCTGCGCCGACATATCCGCTCCTCTCATCGCTGTGCAGCCACAAAACTACTTTCGCTTTTTGGAAAGCAATCGTGTCGCCAGTATAGTCACGAGCTGGAGCAGTGGCACCCTGCGGTTGCATTAGTTCGCCCCACAATGCAAGGAGTTCGCATTGCGGTGCTGTGCCACCGGCCGCAAAAGGTGTTCACACGAGGGCTAGTCGGATGCGGAGATAGCTGCTATTCTCTGGACACCCAAGCGCAAGGAGCTGACCGTGCGCCTAATTATCGCTGCCCTCGTTCTCGCCACAGTATCCGTTTCGACGCCTCTTGCGAACGATACGGAATCGGTTCCCGGCGCCATTGCCGTGATCTCGAAGGCGGAAATTGATAAGACGGCAGTCACCAACATCCAGTCTTTGTTGTCCACGATTCCGACTGTGCAGTCATATCGTTACGGGGATAACCCGAGAGGCACGCCAACCCTCACGCGGGATGATGCGCCGGCCGCGACACCGGACGTCATCGGCGCCATGGTCATTCAGCCGGGCACCACCGGGTTCACCGATCTGACGTCAGTGGTTCAGGGCGCATCAGCCTTGTACGGGATAAACGGCGACGGCCTTCTTGACTCAAAAGATTACGCGTTTTTCCTTGCCAGCCGAAGTGTCTCCGAGCTAGAAGCCACCAGCGGCCCTGTTGCATCCGGCTTGGCACTCCAAATTGATTTTCCGATCGGTTTTGCTGACCGGACGGGTTGGGTCGCCAATTCGCAGTTTCCCGGCGACACCTGGCAGGGCGCTTCGCTCGTGTTGAGCGGGCAGCTGGCGCTGGATGGCACGTTCCAGTCGTCGCTCATCGACACGGCCAACGGTTTTTCCCCCGTCCCGTTTGATGGCATGTTCGCGATCGGCGCGGACTGGGCGATAGCCGCCGTCGACCTTCCGACGCTCACCTCCGTCAGTGACGCTCCCGTCAAGTGGGGTTTCGCCTCCCACGTGCACGACGGGAGTTTCGGATCGTGCGCCTCCTGCCCGTCGGTCGTGACCGCCTACCCCGAGGTGCCACGCACCAACCTCGACCTATTCACGCTCCCGGACGTTCCGGTGGTGCTGGACAAGCCAGCACCGGAAGCCCCGGCCAGTAGCACGCAACCTGGCGAGTTTCCGTTGTGGCTCACCGTGCTGTTTCTCGCCGTCCTGGCGATGATCGTGGTGGCCCTCATCGGCTGGTTCGTGATGACCCGACCCTCGGGCACCTCGAACTGCTCTCGCCTGCGCCGCGCTTGGGAGAATGCGAAACGACGCCTGGCGACGACGCGGGAACTGTTGGAGTCTCAAACGGAAGCGTTCAACAGTCGGATGGCAAGGGTCGGCGAGGTGGAGGCGCTGCTTGCCGAGTACCGCCGTGCTCTCGACGGGCCGACCGCCTCAACTGGGGGTAACGAGTTTGCCCGGCTCGACGGTGAGCTGATTCTTGTGGACGGATTGAGGGAGTTGATCGCCCACCTGGAGTCGGATCTCACGGATGCCCGTACCGACGCCGATCGGGAACGTGTGGAGCTTGATAACAGGCTTGCGACGTTCAACAGGTGCGAGGAGGATGAAGCGGCCGCGCGCGCAGCGTACGAGGCGTGTGTCGCAGCATCCGCGAAGGACGCCACTGGCGGTGCGGCTGACGCCGGCGGCTCAGGTGAGGCGGACTCTGGCCCGGCCACCCCGCCAGCCACCCCATCCGGGTCCGCTGCCTCCGGGCCCCGCGCCCCAGCAGTGGTGGCCACGCCGCCGATCAGCTCAGTTCCTCAGGCCGATTGCGGGTGCAACCCGGAAGCTTCGAAGAGTCCGGTTGCTGTGCCGGTCGGGCCCGCGCAACCTTTCCGACTGTATCGCGACTTCGATGTCATTTCCCGTGTCGATGAGGCATCGCAACATGGTGCGGACACGGTGGGCGCGGAAATGGCCACGGGCCTGAAGGATGCAGGCACTGTACTGAACGCGATCGGTTCGGTCTTAGGGGGCGCCAGTGCAGGGAAGGGGGCCGCGAAGGCGGTCGGGTCTTTCCAGACCGGCCAGATAGTGAAGGGTTCGCTTGAGGGAGTCAAGGGAACAGTGGAGGGGCTTGGGGCGGCGAATGTCATCCCGAATGTGCCGACGAGCCTGCCTGAGGCGGTCGCTCAGGGTCTCGCCGCGACCGCAAATCTGGGCGCGTTTGTTGCGGACAAGGTGACCGAGTGGATGGGCAAGAACACGCTCGTCAACGTGCACGTGACATTCTTCTATCAGACCGTGTCGATTCAGCCCACGCAAATCTGGGTGTGTGAGGACGGGGCTTGGCGCTGCGCCACCAAAGTGAACGTTTACACAGTGGGCCCGTTGGAGCGCGAGCGCGGACGAGAGCAGAAGTTCACGGTCAAGAGCGATCCGGAACGTCGGAGGCTACGGGCGCATCTGGCGACGCTCGCTTCCCGCGGGCGCCTGCGCATCACGAACTCTGTGTCGCAGATTGCAGCCTGGGAGGCCGCGCATCCGACCGGGGGTTGCCCGTAGTCGACGGGCCTGTGCTTACTTTTCTGAATCGACGTGTGCCTTAAGCCATTCGGCAACCAGCGTGATGACTCGGCCGTCAACCGGCCGCGCGGCTTGCGCTTTGTAGCCTTTGAGTCCGGCATCGTTGGGGTCGTCGCGTATCAAGTGTGTGACGCCCGGAATCTTGTGCGACTCGAACGGCTGCGTGATCAGGTTGGCCATCCGCGCCAGGTCGCTCGGGTCTACCTGAATATCTTTCTCGCCCGTGATGGCGAGCGTGGGCACCTGCACTTTCGCGAGGTCGGCGGTGGGGTCGTAGGTAAGGAATTCGCGCATCCATTTCGCGTTGATTTTCTGCAGCTGGATGCGGGTGACGTCGGCGGTGGTCGCCTTCAACCGATTCAGAGTTTTCTGCTGCGCCTTCACCACGTCCACCCGCAGGAAGCGGATCAGGGCCTTGTTGAAGCCGGTGAGGGTGCTCGCAATTGTGCGGCCCTGCCACACCATGGCTTCTTCACCAGTCTTCGTGGACCCGGCAAGCAGGATGGCTCCCGCGACGGCAGCGCCCCCGGCAGCGAGGCGCACGGCATGCAGGGCCCCTTCGCTGTGGTCGAGCACGAAGATGCGGGTCGAGTCGACCTCGGGATGCTGGGCGAGCCAGGCGACGGCGGCCGCAGCATCCGCCGTGGTGTCGTTGAATCCGGTGGACCAGTAGTCGCCTTCGCTCGCGCCCACACCGCGCTTGTCGTAACTGAAAGTCGCGATGCCTCGTGCCGTGAGCGCGGGGACGAGCTGTGGGAACAGGTCGACCGGCAGTCGCTTGGCGTTGTCGTTGCGGTCAGTTTGGCCGGACCCCGGCAGCATCAGCACCACGGGCGACGGCGTTTTGGTCGCGGGTGTAGTGAGTGTGCCGGCGAGCGCGAGCCCGTCGGAGGTGAAAGTCACCGCGTGTTCGGTGACGTTGTCGTTAGTCATCGTGTGCCTCGGCTTTCTAGGTTGTCCAGAAACACCTGCACGATGCGCAACCGCACCGGGTGATAGACAAGATCGGCACATGCCATGGGTCGATCATGACTATCTATTCCCAGTATTGTAAATAACTTTCTCCCTTGAATTGTTGACGTGACTTTCCGCTTCCCCGCACATCGCGAAATTTCGAGTGTGCTTTTTGACCGGGTCGAAACCGGACCGCACTTCACATTGACGCCCACCAACCCGACTCCATCAAGAAATCGAACACCGAGCGAACGGAAGGCAATCGCGACGCTGCGCTGGGTGGGGGCACAGCTGCGTTGAGTTTTGCCAAGTTCAGGGCGCACGAACCACCTCTCAACACGATGACCGCGCGCAGAGTCGATGCAAAAATCCGTTATGATAATGAGAACGATTATCAATAGACACACTTGTGTCCCTACTTAGAAATTACGGTCCATGACATCGCGTCCACTTCTCTTCTCTCTTGCCTCCGTGGCATCGCTCGCCCTGCTCGCAGGGTGCAGCACCGCTCCCGAGGTTGATACATCGGTTCTCCGACTTCCAGTCGGGGGAAGCATTGTGCATGCCGATCCCGTGACACCCTCAGTGCCGGTTGAACCTTCGCTGAGCATCGTTGACCCGACCGGAGTCGAAATTTCTCTCGACACAATCCCCGAGCGCATTGTGTGCGTTACCGGAATTTGTGATGACATTCTCATCTCGCTGGGAATCACACCCGTCGGCACTACGACTCCAGCGCTAATAGCGCTCCCGCAATACTTGGGAGATGCGGCCGCCGATGTGCCCGTGATCCCGGGAGGGTGGGGCAATGAGGATGTAGAAGTAATCGCCTCACTTGAGCCCGATTTGGTGATCGGACTTGCCAACGCTCAGGAAGGCCTCGCCGAGTCCATCGAACAGTTCGCCCCTTACTGGCTCGCGAGCGTCGAGACCGTGGAAGACTCCATCGGATACTTGCGAGCACTGGCCGCCCTCACCGGCAAAGTCGATGAAGGCGCCAAAGTGGAAACAGCGCTGAGGCAGGCGATGGCCGACGCCGAAGCCACTAGTGCCGAGTACGGACTGAAAGACATCCCGATCCTTTCGATGTACGCCAGCAGCGTGGGTTCCGGCGTGAATACTCGTGAAACCATCGTCGGCGACCTGCTAGGTGAATACTTTGCCTACCCGTGGGAGACCAAAAATGGCGACCCGGCCACCGCGTACACTTTCAGCAACGAAGAGATTCTCTCCGTCGACCCCGCCGCGATATTCATCACCTCATTCGTCTTTGGGGCCGATGACAAGACCTGGACTGAAGAAGTTTCCAGCGATCCGATCTGGTCGCGAATCGACGCAGTGAGCAACGGCAAGTCTTTTGAGGTTGAGACCGCACTGTGGGCCTCCGGTCGTGGCCCACACTCCCTCACGCTCGTGCTTACCGAGGCGCTGACGAAAGCAGTGGGCTGATCCAGCCCAACGTTGCCCGGCGCCGGCGAGTTATTATTCTCGCCAGCGCCGGGCTCTCCCTAATCGGAATTACTTCGTTGTGCCTTGGCTTTCCCGCGGTATCGCCGTGGGATTTGCTGGCGCTACCTGCCGACGCAAACTCTCTCGCCGCGGTTGTTGTTGGTGAGGTGCGCGCGCCGAGATTGGTGATAGGAATTCTTGCAGGAGCCAGCTTCGGGGTGGCCGGCTTGTTACTGCAGGAATCACTGCAAAATCCGCTCGCGGTCCCCGAAGTGCTTGGTGCATCCTCAGGGGCCTCCCTCGTCGCAGCAACCATCGTTGTCTGGGGTATCCCCGTACCAGGCGCACTTCACCCAGTGCTCACCTTGCTCGGAGCTCTGGGTGCTGGCGCAGCTACATTACTGGCCGCTCGGCGCGTGCGCACCACCACAGGGGTTCTGCTTATGGGAATCGCGATCTCTTCCGCGTTCACCGCAATCATGCTTAGCGTCATCTCTCTCGCGGACAACATGGAGTACCACGCGTTGTTCCGGTATCTCTCAGGCAGCCTGTACGGACTGACTTGGGTAGACGTTCTTCCAACACTGCCGTGGCTTGTACTCACCGTGCCTTTATCCATCCTCGCGATCCCGGCAATTGAGATGCTGAGACTAGGTGATGAGACGGCATCGGCGCTTGGCGCCCGGCCGGCGTTGATGCGCTATGGCATCCTCGGGCTGGTGTGCGTGATGATCGCTGCCTTTATCGCCGTGACCGGCCCGGTGTCATGGGTTGGATTCCTTGCTCCCGTCTTGTCCCGCACGCTCCTGCCCGGTGCCCGCGGGGGGTGGTGGCTTGCGGCGAGCGCACTGTTTGGAGGAGCCCTCGTGGCGGCAGCAGACCTACTTGCCCGATTTGCGTTCTACCCCGTCGAGACACCGGTCGGCGGGTGGACCGCGGTGGCGAGCGTCGCCGTCGGCGCGGCCATACTGCTGAGCACGCGGTTTCGGAGCGCTCGATGAATCGGACACTGGGTTTTGTCTTGCTAGTAGTTGGCACCGTCACCGCCGCTGCGGTCGACCTCATGCTCGGCCGTGGCGTCGAATTTAGTCAGTTCTTTGCCGCAATTTCCGATTTCGGGGACACTCCTGGTCGAATTATTCTTGTCGTACGACTTCCGCGAGTGGTCACCGCTTTGCTCATTGGTCTCGCGCTCGGCATCGCCGGGCACGTCGTGCAGACCGCACTACGCAACCGTCTTGCATCACCCGAGATGATCGGCGTCAACCCGGCCGCCGTCGTCGGAATCATGCTCGGCCTCTGGACGGGCCTGGTCAGCGCCGACAACCCGGTGAGCATGCTCGCTGCAGCACTAGTTGGCGGCATTGTGGGCGGGACGATCGCGTGGATGTTCGGACGTCACACCGATTCGGCCGGACTCGTTGTGGTTGGCATGTTGCTTTCAGCGGCGCTGGGCGGAATCATTATCCTTTTTCTCTCCACGCGAGCAAGCCAATTTGGCAACGTGTTTCGCTGGATAATCGGTAGCACCGACGGCCGAGTCTGGTCCCAAGTCGCTGTCGCCGCTCCCTGGATCATCGGCTGGGTCCTCGTGCTCATCGCGTGTTCCGGAGTGTTGTACTTACTCGAGGTTGGAGACGACCATGCCAGCGCTCTTGGCCTGCGTGCGTCCGCAGCACGGGGCACGGTGCTGCTCGCGGCGGTGGCCACAATCGCTGGGTCAGTCGCCCTTGCAGGGCCGATCACTTTTGTAGGGCTGCTCGTGCCCCATATAACTCGCAGGCTTCTGGGAATCAGCCCCCGCTGGGGTCTGCCATATTCGGCGATCATCGGAGCACTTCTGCTGGTGTGCTGCGACGCTCTCGCCCAGGCCCTCACATCCCTGTTCACTACCACCCAGCTCGCTGATCGTTTCGGTGTACCCACCGGGGCTATGACTGCGCTCATCGGTGCGATCGCGCTCATCTGGGTGGCCAGGAAAGAAGCAACACAATGACTGCAGCACTCCGTACCTCAGCACTCAGTTTCGCCCACTCGGGCGCGCGACAACCCGTGCTCGACAACATCACACTTGAGATTAAGTCGGGTGACTTTGTCGCGCTGGTGGGTCAGAACGGCAGTGGGAAATCCACGCTGCTGCATTTGCTCTCTGGCCTGCCACGTCCGATCGCCGGTGACGTATTTGTGACACCGCCCGACCAGGCCGAGGTCAGTCTGAGCTCGGTGTCGCGGCGCACGCTCGCACAGAACATTGCGATCATGCATCAAAACCTTGCCCCCGTTCCTGGACTTCTGGTGCGCCAACTTGTGCAGCAAGGAAGCTATCCTCGCCGCGGATCCCTTGGCATGCTCTCCACCACCCATTCGGACGAGATTGAGAGCGCACTCGCTTTGGTCGGGCTTGCCGGCTGGGGCGATCGCGCTCTCGATGAGCTTTCCGGAGGAGAGCGGCAACGTGTCCGACTCGCCCTTGCCCTCGCTCAGGACGCACCCATTCTCTTGTTGGACGAACCCACCGCCCACCTTGACGTTCACCACCAGCTTTCTATCCTCGAGTTGGTTCGCACGCTGCAACAAAAACGCGCACTCACCGTTGTTGTCGTACTGCACGACCTCGATCACGCCGCCCGATTCGCCGACCGCATCATTGCCCTCTCGGGCAACGCGATATACGCCGATGGCCCCCCAGAGCAAGTCATCACCCCAAAGACGCTTGCCGAAGTCTTCGCGGTACGCGGTCAAGTGGCAACCGAAAACGGTAGGTTGCACGCCATCATTGATGCCCCCATCGGGAACACCGAATGAAATCCGTTCCTGATCGTTTGTCAGTCCCGTTGGCGTGGAGGCATCTCACGCAGGCGCTTCCGCTACCCGCACAATGGCACGACATCGCCTCCAGCAAGCCCGGAAGCGAGCTGCGTATTGACTTCTCAAGTGCTTCGACTGCCTTACAGCTCGTCGCGAACCTTGCCGACGCAGATGGACTTCGCGAGTCTTACGAGTCCCTGAATCTCCGACCCGGAACTCAACTCCTAGACGCGGCTTGCGGGCCGGCAGTTTCTAGCCAAATTGCCGCGAGCTTTGGTCACGACGTGACTGCTGTCGACAACAGTCCCGCCATGCTCGACGTAGCGCGCCTTGGGCCCGACGCCGAGACCATCGAACTAGTGCACGCCGATCTGCGTCAATCTCTTCCCTGGCCGGACAAGCACTTCCAGTCAATCGTGGTCGGAGACTGGTGGGACGACGCATTCCTTCCCGAATTGCTGCGAATCCTCGCCCCCGATGGAACGCTCTGGGTGAGGCTCAGCAACATCGTGCCGCCTGTTCTCTACACTCAAGATTCCATGTTCAACACGCGAATGTGGGAAGCGCTGACGGCTGGCTACCGACAGCACTTTGGTGACGCGGGTGAGGCGACTTTGCATTCGCTTCACGAAGCTGGGTTCCAACACAGCCACGACATCAGTCTCCGCCACGATCCGCACCGCCGCATCACGGCCTATCGATTTGCTCTGGCCTTCACGCTGTGGGAATCGCGCTTCATCCAGGATCACGTGAACGACGATGACTGGAACGCCGCTCTCGCGTATTGGAATCCTTCGAATTCGCAGGCATGGTGGACAGACCCACGCAATGCGGCGACGACGTGGCTCAGCCACTGGAAACTGAGCCGCAGCGCAGTGTTCTGAGTGGCGCCAAACGAGAGGCCAACGTATTATTGAGAATCATCCTCAATAAGTCGCGATGGGTGATTCAACGAGAACGAGGTGGACCCGATGGGTAGAAGTGCATTTGGAGTCAAAGTCGAGCAAGCCGCGGGATGGTACCTCGACCCCAAGGGCTCTGGAGTGTTGCGATGGTTCGACGGGTCATCGTGGACAAACTTGACACGACGCGCCGACGACGACTGCGCCGACGGGTGCTGTTGAGCACCGAAGACCCTGCACCACGCCCCCTCCCGAGGGCTCCACGAACGCGGTTGTCGCGAGCAGTTCGACTAGTGATACTATTGAGAATCATTATCATTACGGTTGGTTGATCAACGACCTTCCAACGACCTCAAATAGGAGCACTCTCGTGTCCACGACGCGCCGCCTTGCCATCACTCTCGTTCTCGGGGGGATGTCAGTGTCCGCCCTCACTGGCTGTAGTGCACCGGGCACCGTCGTGTCCGAATTTCACGTTGTCGCGACGACAACTCAGATTGGCGACTTTGTGCGCCATGTTGTCGGGGACGCCGAGGGCGTCGCTGTCAACCAGCTTCTTCAAGCCGGCTCGAGCCCGCACGCCTACGACCCCAGTGCCGTCGATCTCGTAGCTCTCGGAGAAGCAGACCTCGTTGTCGAGAACGGGCTCGAGCTCGAGCCGTGGCTCACCGACGCAATGGCAGCGTCGGGATCGGAGGCCCTCATCATCGACACCTCGAAGGGCGTGACCTTTCTTGCCGGAGAGCACGACGAGGAATCGGATGATGGAGATGACCACGATCACGATCACGATCACGATCACGGCGAGTATGACCCGCACATTTGGCATTCTGCAGCGAACGCCCAGATAATGGTCAACAACATTCTCGATTCACTCGTCGAGGCCGATCCTGCTCGCGCAAGCGAATACACCGCGCACGCCGAGGCGTATATCGCAACACTCGAGGATCTGAACACCTGGATCACCGACAGCATCTCGCAGGTTTTTCCGTCCGATCGGCTCCTCGTCACGAGCCACGACGCCTTTGGCTACTACATTGATGCCTATGATCTGGAGTTTGTAGGAGCTATTATCCCGAGCCTCGACGACAGTGCGGAGGCTAGCGCTGCCGAGATCGACGAGCTCCTCGCCCTTATCGACGCGACTGGAGCCCGCGCCATCTTTGCCGAGACATCGGTGAACCCGAGCGCCGCACGAACCCTCGCCAGCGAGGCTGGCGTCACTGTATTCGCGGGCGACGAAGCACTCTACGCAGACTCACTCGGGGCCGAAGGGTCGTCGGGGGCTACGTACATTGCGAGCATGGTTCACAACACTCAACGAATTGTTGAGTCGTGGAACGCGAGCCAGCTTCCACTGCCCGCATCACTGACACCTTTTGTCGCGGATGTCGACTAATCACATCGCCCGTGCTCGCACGCTCCAAGAAGGCGATGAGCCGATTCGGGGACTCCCGGCGATCGGAACCTCGCTCATTCGGCTAACCAATGCGACCTTCGGATACCGCGGGCACAAAGCACTCGCCCACGTGGATCTCGATATTGCGGCTGGAAGTGCGGTCGCGCTTATCGGGCCCAACGGCGCAGGAAAGTCCACACTACTCAAAGGTTTGCTGCGCGTGCTCGCACCAATCTCGGGTCGTGTGGAAGGCTCGCCCCGCACCGGATATCTTCCCCAAACTCTTCGCATAGATCCAGATTTTCCGATCAGCGTCCGTCAAGCAGTCGCGATGGGGTGTTATCACCACGGTGGGTGGCTTCGGCCGTTGCGCCGGTCGGATCGCGATGTCATAGACGGGGCCATCGAGCGGGTCGGGCTCTCAACCCAGAAAAGTCGACGCTTCGGCGACCTCTCGGGTGGGCAGCGCCAACGCGCGCTCCTTGCCCGCGCCATCACATGCAACCCCGAGTTATTGCTGCTTGACGAGCCGTTCAACGGGCTCGATCAATATAGCCGTGATGCCTTGCTGGACACTATTAGGTCGCTCACAGACGATGGCGTTGCGGTCGTCCTGTCAACTCACGACGCCGAACTCGCACGAAACGTTTGTGATCGCGCTTTACTGCTTGGTGGTCGCATTATCGCGGAGGGAAGCGTAGATGACCTGCTTAGTGAAAGTCACCTGACTTTAGGTCTCAGCGACGGCCCGCACGCCTCACCGGCTGGCGCCTGAACGGATGATATTCGATGCCTTCGGGCTTCCCTTCATGTCGACGGCCCTTGCCGCGCTACTAATCATTTCCCTCGCCGCGGGCCCCATTTCGATGCTGGTCAGTCTGCGCGGGCTCGAATTCCTTAGCGAAGGAATCATCCACGCCGTGTTCCCAGGCATTGTCATCGGGTATATCGCCGGCGGCGTCGCAAGTCTGTACACCGGCTCACTTGTAGCCGCGGCACTCGCGGCGACATCTCTCACTCTTGTCGCGCGGCGCGGAGTGGTTTCAGGTTCCGCCATCGCAATCATCCTCACTTCCGCGTTTGGCGTCGGGGTCGTCATTGTCAGTCGCGAGTCGAACTATGCTGGCCAGCTAGAGCAGTTGCTCTTCGGTCGCGTGTTCACCATTCCCCCCGGCGAATTGTTCCCCTTAGCCGCGGGTGTTTTCCTCGCGCTGGGGTTGGTCGCGGCGACGTGGCGTCGACAGATTCACCTCGCGTTTGACCGACCTGGTGCCATCGCGGGCGGTGTACGTCCACTTCACACCGATCTCGCCCTCAATGTCGCGATTGCACTCGTGGTCGTTGCCGTCTCGACCACCGTTGGAAACCTTCTCGCGCTCGCTGTCGTCATTTTGCCAGGCGCCGTCGGCCGGCTCGTAGGGAACCTTATCCCTGCGTCTGTGGTTGTTGCCACCCTATTTGCTGCTTCTACGGCATGGCTCGGGCTGGCAGCGGCCTTCGCGCTCTCCCTCGGCGGAGCCACCCACTTGCCCGGTGGAGCCACCACCGTGCTCACCATGGTGCTCAGCTATCTACTTATTGCCGCCGTCAAAACAGGCTGGGACGCCACTCGCCGCCCAACCCGAGCTGCGGACAACCGGTGAGCTACTTCGAACGCGCACTTCTGGCGGCGGCGCTCGTCGGTGTCTTGGCAGGCGTCGTCGGCACGGTCGCTGTCCTAAGAAGCCGAGTGTTTTTTGCACAAGCCCTCTCGCATGCGACCTTCCCCGGCGCGATCTTTGCCGCGATCGTCGGAGTGGACATGCTCTTCGGCGCCGGCGTCTCTGTTCTCTTCCTCATTGGAACGATGGCCCTCCTCGGGCGACTCCCACGCCAAGGAGTACAAGTCGCAACGGGCGTCGTTCTCACTGCAGGGTTTTCGCTTGGGATGGTAATGCATTCACTCAACCCGCAGATCCCGCTGCGCCCCGAAGGTGTTCTGGTTGGCAGCGTGCTGTTCGCCAGCGACGCCAACGTCACTGTCCTGCTCATCGCTCTCGCACTGACGCTCGGAACGCTCGTCTTGGTGCACCGACCCCTCCTCTACTCCACCTTCGACCCGGAGGGCTTCCGTGGCAGCGGTGGCCACGAATGGCCCATTGAAGGAACCGCTTTGACCCTCATCGCATTTGTCTCGATTGTCGCGATCCCTGTGACAGGCTCGCTGCTCACCATCGCGCTCATCGCAGGGCCGCCCGCCACAGCACGCCTCATCGCGCACACATGGGTCGGCATGATTATCATTGCCCCCGCACTCGGTGCTGCTGTCGCCATTGTCGGAATCCTGCTCTCGCGCGCCGTCGATGTGAGCCCTGGTGGCATGATAGCCGTGTTGTCAGGAGGTGTGTTTCTAGCCACCTTTGGACTTCGCCGATTCGTTCGACGGTTCAATCGGGATACGCTCAATGGTCGGCTCAGCGCCGCAGCATAGTGCCGATTGGTTCGAATCATGTGCGAGACGGAAGCGTGGCAAGTCAAAACAACGGTGCCCCTGGAGGGATTCGAACCCCCAACCTGCTCCTTAGGACGGAGTTGCTCTTCCGTTGAGCTACAGAGGCTAGTGGGTTGAGTTTAGCGAAGATACTGCCGAGGCTGTTTGCGCGTCGACCGCTGTGTGCAACGCGGGGCAACCCTGCTGGTTAGATTATTAGGCAGTAGCGGATGTGCCGATGCATCCGCTTTCTGATTCAAGGAGACACACGATCATGGCTAGAGCCGCAAAGCCACTCACCGGAGACTCTTCGATCGCCACCTGGCTGAAACACCCAGTTGGCGGTCCACTGCTGCGCGAACTGTTGGAGCAGGGAGGCCAGAAAGCGGATGCGCTGGATCTGGTGCGCGTCCTACCGTTCAAGCGCCTCGTCGCCATGAGCAAAGGCGCGTTCACCACCGAGATGGTCGACGAGTTAGTGAGTCGCGCGCAAGCAGAAGGCTGATCTCAGCGCAGCTACGCGGCGACGGGCGCCAGGAACTCTTCCCACTCGGGCTCGGCACGCTCAACGCCGCGCACCATCCAGCTCGTGCCGTGCGGCGGTTGCGGGCGCACCCGCAGCGACCACTGCATCTCGGCTGGAGTGCGGTCGCCCTTCTTGTTGTTGCAGCGCAGGCAGCAGGCCACCAAGTTCTCCCACGTCTCCTTGCCGCCGCGCGAACGGGGCATCACATGGTCAATCGTCGACGCCGAACCACCACAGTAGGCGCAACGCGACGCATCCCGGCGCAGCACACCGCGCCGGCTCACCGGAATTGACCGGCCGGTCGGAATCCGCACGTACCTGGTCAGCAGAATGACTCTCGGGCGGTCATACGCGCCGAAAACGGTGAACACCGGATGTTCATCATCCGCCGACAGAATCGACGCCTTCTCGTTCATCACCAACACGAGAGCACGCTTAAACGACACCACAGCGAGAGGCTCAAAGCCTGCATTCAAAACCAAAGTACGCATGTTTATCCTTCCGAAGGGTCCCGCACGGCTTGCAGGAATTCGACCCACCCTGCAGCCCCGCGAGAGGGAGTGGAAGAACAAAAAAGCACCGCCGCAAACCGCGGCAGTGCTCAGACTTTCAGGGTGCGCCGACAGGCGTACCCGCTACCCAGCCGTATGAAAAAGAGGGCACGCTCATCCACGGTTTGGATGGTGCGACCACTAGTCATCAGGCTCTCCCGAGCTTCTCAACAGAACAACAAGGACGCCCCAGAGTAACCCAGTAAGCCGGAATACGGCTGGATTGACGCGGATCGACGCGTTTTCGAGACGATCACGAGTCGGCGTTTCAGCCGACAAAAAGGCTAGTCAGCGAAGCGGCTGGTCCCCACATAGATGTGTTGGGCGACCTCAACGGGCAACTCAAGACCCTCCCCGTCGCTACCGTCCACAGTCGCAAGCACGTAGTCACCGCGCGAACTGAAACTGCCCGCAGCACCAGGAATCAAACCGGCACCCTTCAATTGCTCCAGCAGTTCCGGCTCATACTGCACCGGTTCGCCGAGCCGGCGAATCACGCCCTTAACCGGGCCGACCGCGCCGAGCACGAGGTTCACGAGGTTCACGACACCGTCCGAAAACTTGGCTTTCGGCACTTTATCGCCCAGGCCATCCAACCCCGGAATCGGGTTGCCGTATGGCGAGTGTGTCGGATGCTCCAACAGCTCCAGCAGGCGACGCTCCACCTGCTCGCTCATCACGTGCTCCCAGCGGCAGGCTTCATCGTGCACGAGCGCCCAGTCGAGGCCAATCACATCCGCAAGCAACCGCTCCGCGAGACGATGGCGGCGCATCACCGTCACCGCTTTTTCGCGGCCGTCGGCGGTGAGCCGCAAATGGCGGTCACCTTCCACAACGACAAGGCCGTCGCGCTCCATGCGGCCAACGGTCTGCGACACGGTGGGCCCAGAGTGCCCGATCCGCTCGCTGATGCGGGCCCGCAACGGGATGATGTTCTCTTCTTCAAGCTCGTAAATCGTGCGGAGGTACATCTCAGTGGTGTCAATAAGGTCAGCCATCCGAGCCTCCTCCCGCAATAATCCGTTTAGGTTAGCCTAACCGTGAACGGCCGCCGGCACCGGCGCGGAAACACACCACACGCCCACCATAAGATTGCTGCATGGCCGCGCTCACTATCCCCCAAAATCTGCTCCCCGTCGACGGACGGTTCGGATGCGGCCCCTCGAAAGTGCGCCCAGAACAACTCGCCCACCTCGCGAATATCGGTGCCTCCATACTCGGCACCTCCCACCGGCAGGCCCCCGTCAAAGACCTTGTCGGTCGCGTACGCACCGGATTCGCCGACCTCTTCCAGCTGCCCGACGGCTACGAGGTCGTGCTCGGCAACGGCGGATCCACCGCATTTTGGGATGCCGCTGCGTTCGGCCTGATCAGTAAGCGCAGCCAAAACCTTACGTTCGGCGAATTCGGCGGCAAGTTCGCCAAGGCCGCCTCCGCGCCGTGGCTTGAGGCACCGGATGTGCGCGCGGCCGAGCCGGGCAGCCGCAGCGACGTCTCCCCCGCATCCGGCATCGACGTATACGCGTGGCCGCACAACGAAACCTCCACCGGGGTGATGGCCCCCGTGCAGCGCGTGTCCGCAGGCGACGCGGGCGCACTCACGGTCGTCGACGCCACAAGCGCGGCCGGCGGGATCGCCTTCGACGCGAGCGAAGCGGATGTCTACTACTTCGCCCCGCAAAAGAACTTCGCCTCCGATGGCGGCGTCTGGTTCGCGCTGTTCTCCCCGGCCGCCCTCGACCGCGTTGAGACGATCGCCGCAAGCGACCGCTACATCCCCGAATTTCTGAGCCTGAAGAACGCGGTCGACAACTCCCGCCTCAACCAAACGCTCAACACTCCAGCGCTGACCACACTCCTGCTGCTCGAAAACCAGCTCGACTGGATCAACGGAAACGGCGGCCTCGCCTGGGCGGATGCCCGCACCCGCGAATCCTCCACCGTGCTCTACGACTGGGCGACAAGCGTCGACTACGCGACCCCGTTCGTCGCGAACCCCGACCACCGCTCGCAGGTTGTCGTCACCATCGACTTCGATGTCTCGATCGACGCCTCAGCAATCGCGAAAGCACTGCGCGCGAGCGGCATCGTCGACACGGAGCCGTACCGCAAACTCGGCCGCAACCAGTTGCGTATTGCCACGTTCACCGCCATCGAACCGGATGACGTGCGCGCGCTCGTCACCTGCATCGAGTACGTGGTGGGTAACCTTTAACCCATGCGACTGTGGCTGAAGGACTCGGAGCGTCGTCCCGACCCGGAACCCGTGAAAACGGATGACCGCAAAGCCATGCTCATCGGCCTCGGCCTGTGGCTACTCGCCCTTGTCGTCCTGCTCTTGTTTCTTGGGCCCCTGACTGCGGCGGGACTTACGGGCTGGCTCTGGACTTGCGTCGTCGGACTTGCCCTCGGCCTTCTTGGCCTGATCGTCACGCACCGAGGCCGAGCTTGAGCGACGCGAACGCCCTGACCCGCTAGCGGTTCCAGACTTCGCAGTGCTCGAATTCGCAGTGTGATCCGCAGCATCAGCAAGATCGGATTCGTCGAGCGAATCAATGTCGACCCCGTCAAGGTCGCCGCTGTGCAGCAGCGCTTCGTCGTCATCATTCACGTCGAGGTCATCGAAGTCGTCATCGTCATCATCGTCGTCGCTGTCGTCGTCCGCCGCTTCCGCTGCCAGAACAGCCTGGGCTTCCTTGTAGTCGGCGAGACGCTCCGACCACGGCACCCAATCCGGCGACAGCAGTGCGCCCTCGCCCGGGGTGAGCTCCGTTTCGAGAACAGTGGGTGCGAAACCTTTGACATGGGCAAGGCCCACAGTCCACTTCCAGCCGGGGTAGCCCGCCATAGTCGTGTCGAAGTACATGGTGAGACTGCCGTCGGCCTCCGTCAAAGAACCAGCGGGTTCCCCGATCGTGTCCGCCTCAGTAACCTCCAGCAGTGCCGCACGCGCGAGCGTGAAGTCCTCCGCCGTCGGCTCAATGTTCTTCGGCTTCGTCGTCTTGGGTGCCGCGGTCTTCGGTGCAGCAGTCTTCGCGGCAGCGGACTTGGCTGCCGTCTTTACGACCGGAGCCTTCGCTGCACCGGACTTTGCTGACCCAGTCTTTGTCGCTGCAGGCTCTGCAGTCTCGGCGTTGGCAACCTCAGCCTTCGCTGCACGAGTTTTGGTGGCCGCGGCTTTCGGCGCAGCCTTCTTCGCGGCAGCACGTTTCGGCGCTGTGCCTTTGGCCTCAGTGACTTTGGGCTCCGCCTTCTTCGGCGCAGCGCTTTTGGGTGCAGCGCCCTTGGGCGCTGCACCCTTCGACGCGACGTCCTCTGACTTCGTGGCCTTAGCTTCAGGCATCCAGTTCTTCCGCAACCTTGCGCAGCATCGCCGCGATCTTGCGCGCGTTGCCGGCCTCGGGGTAGCGTCCCCGCTTCAGGTTGGACCCCATGCTGTCGAGAACCTTCACCAGGTCCTCAACAATGACCGCCATGTCGTCGGCCGGTTTACGGCTCATCCGCACCAGGCTCGGTGGTGCCTCCAGCACGCGCACAGACAACGCCTGAGCGCCGCGCTTGCCATCAGCGATACCAAACTCGAGTTTCGTGCCGGGCTTTACCGTGACCCCGGCCGGAAGCGCCGAGGCGTGCAGAAATACCTCCTGGCCGTCATCAGAACTGATGAAGCCGAAGCCTTTCTCGTCGTCGTAGAACTTGACCTTGCCGGTGGGCATGCCACTACCTTTCCTCGGTCGCGATGCGTATTGTGCACGCGCGATCATCTCACCCAAGCCTACGGGCAATTGCCCCACGCGTATCCTTGTAAACGTGAGCAAAAAAGCGCCTAAAACACCGCCGCCCGTGCGCATCAATCGTATCGAACGCGGCCTCGCTTTCGGCATCGTCTTTTTTGTCGGCCTCGCGCTGATTTGTTTCGTCGCCGTCATCGTCGGAACCTCGCTCGGCGCGGGAGCAAATGACGGCTTCAGCCACGGACTGTGGCCCACCGTGTTCTTCATTCAATACTTCGGAATGCCGCTCGCGTTCCTCCTCATTGTTGCGCTCCTCATCTCCAACGCCATGCGCAGATCCCGAGCAGCAAAGGCCGATGCGCAGTAGCGCACCGACATCGCCCATGACGAGCACTGCAGTACTCGCCTCCCTGCTTCGGGACTACAACGACAACGACCTTGTCGCACTTCTCGGGCGTCGAGGTATCGCCGCGACCGGCATCCGTGACTATTTCGACCTCGCCGACGCTCTCCTCGCCGCCAGCTCCGTTCAAGAATGCGTGGAGCGGCTCGACCGTCGCACGCTCACTGGGCTTGTTGCGCTGGGCGCAGAGCGGATGTCGCCGAGCGCCATCCAAGAAACCCTCGGCTTCGACGCGGATGCGATAGAACGCCTGCGCGGTCTACAACTTGTCGAAGTGACTGCCGACGGTGCCGCAACGTGGCCCGAAGTTGCCGCGCAACTCGACCAGTGGCCTGCACTCGGGCTGACCGACCCGAACAGCAACGACCCAGAACCAGTGAACGACCCGGTGAGCGAATCGGAGCGGAACGCGGCAGACCACCTCGCCGCCGAGCACGCATTCACCGCCTCAACAGCCACCGCCGAACTGCTGTTCGAACTCGGCCGGGAGCCGGTGAGGTTGCTCGCGCGCGGAGCAATCGGCAACCCTGAGAAACGTCGACTGTCCGAAGCAATGGGCGTCGAAGAATCCGCAATCGACACACTCGTGAACGCGGCCGAACTTGCGGGGCTCGTGCACCGCAGCGGAAAACGGATGCTCGCCTCGGCACGACACACTGACTGGCTCAGCACTGGCCCCGCCCAACGGTGGGCCACACTCGCCGAAGCGTGGGCGGCAAGTTTGCCGTCCGGTATCCGTCCGGTGCTTGCCGAACATTCCGACACTCTGTGGGGCCGCGGACTGCGGGCCTGGTTGCAATGGAACTACCCGGGAGGCCGCGATTGGCTCGCCGAGCGCGTCACCACGGGTCTTGCTGAAGCGGAACGCCTCGGTATCACCGCCGGAGACATTGTGAGCACCCCCGGTGCAGCCCTGCTTGGCCACGACCACGAACGCGCAATCTCCCTGCTCACGGAAACGCTGCCCACCCCTGTTGATCGTCTCTATCTGCAGCACGACCTCACCGCCGTCGCGCCCGGCCCCCTCGAAGCCACGATCGATACGCGCCTTCGCGCCATGGCGATCATGGATGGGCGCGCGATTGCGTCCCGCTACCGGTTCACGTCCTCAAGCGTTGACCGCGCTATCACGGGAGGCGAAACCGCGGAGACAATTCTGACCTTCCTCAGCGAAGTGTCACTGAGTGATGTGCCCCAGCCGCTCGAATACTTGGTCACTGAAACGGCAACCCGGCACGGACTACTCCGCGTCGGCCCGCTGCCCGACGGGAACCCGAACGCCGTGAGCTATCTGCGATCCGACGACGCCACACTGCTCAGCACAGTGCTCGTGGACCGGTCGCTCGCGATGCTCGGCCTGCAGCCCTCCGACTCCGATCGACTCGTGAGTCGGCGCGACCTCAGCGAAGTGTATTGGATGCTGCAGAGCGCAAACTATCCGGTCGCCGCCGAAGATTCACACGGTCGCGCCATCGAGTTGAGCCCGCCAACACCAACCGCCGCGCGGCAGTCGGCAACGTCGTCAGCTCCCGACCCGCACCGCGCACTCGTGGAGCGGTTGAGGTTGGCAGACAAGGCGACCCCAGACGATTCAGGCCAGGCCTGGTTCGCGCGGGAACTGGATGCCGCCATCCGGTCAAAATCTGCCGTGACGGTGAGCGTGCGGATGCCCAGTGGCGAAGTCGTGGACCACCGCCTCGAACCGACCAGCGTCGCCAGCGGTCGGCTGCGCGCCCGCGACCCGATCTCCGAAGTCGAACGCACGCTCCCGCTCTCCAGCATTGCCGCCGTCACCACTCTCCACACCGACTAGCTGGCCGCACGCGCGGAGCGCGTAGAATCGAACGTTATGTCTGACGGCCCCCTCATCGTGCAAAGCGACCGAACTGTTCTGTTGGAAGTCGCGCACCCGGATGCCGACGACGCCCGCCACGAACTCGCCATTTTCGCTGAGTTGGAGCGCGCGCCCGAACACATTCACACCTACCGCATCACGCGACTGGGGCTCTGGAACGCTCGCGCTGCCGGCCACGAAGCCGACGACATGCTCGCGACACTGGAGAAGTTTTCCAAGTTCCCGGTGCCCCAATCGGTGGCCGTCGACCTGCGCGAAACGGTGGGGCGGTATGGGCGACTCGTCATCGAACGCACGGATGCCGGCGACCTTGAACTGCGCTCCACGGATGCCGCGGTGCTGGCCGAAATCGCCCGCGCCAAGCGCATCGTCCCCCTACTGACGGAGCAACTCGCGCCCGACCGCTTCGGCGTTGTGGCGTGGGCGCGCGGTCAGCTAAAGCAAGAACTCGTGAAACTCGGGTGGCCTGCAGAAGACCTCGCCGGCTACACGCCCGGCACACCGCATCCGATCGATCTCGACACCGCCGACTGGCATTTGCGCCCGTACCAGCAGGAAGCGATCGACCATTTCTTCACCGGTGGTTCCGGAGTTGTCGTGTTGCCCTGTGGTGCCGGCAAGACTCTCGTCGGGGCGGGCGCGATGGCCCAGGCGAAAACCACGACGCTCGTGCTCGTGACGAACACGGTTTCCGCTAGGCAGTGGCGCGACGAACTTCTCAAACGCACTTCTCTCACGGAGGAGGAGATCGGCGAATATTCCGGCCAGATGAAAGAGGTCAAGCCGGTCACGATCGCGACCTACCAAATCTTGACCGCCAAGCGGAAGGGCGATTACGCGCACCTGTCGCTGCTCGACGCCATGGACTGGGGGCTCGTCATTTACGACGAAGTGCACTTGCTGCCGGCGCCCGTGTTCAAACTCACCGCCGAACTTCAGGCCCGCCGCCGACTCGGGCTCACCGCCACGCTCGTGCGTGAGGATGGCCGCGAAGGCGACGTGTTCAGCCTCATCGGGCCGAAACGGTTCGACGCGCCCTGGAAAGAGATCGAGGCGCAGGGGTTCATTTCACCCGCATCCTGTTTCGAAGTGCGGATCGACTTGCCCCAGCAGGAACGGCTCGAGTACGCGGCGAGCGCCGACAACGAGCGGTACCGTCTCGCGGCAACCTCCCCCACGAAACTGCGCGTGGTGCGTCAGCTTGTTGAGCAACACCAGGGCGAACGCATCCTCGTGATCGGGCAGTACCTCGACCAAATCGACGAACTTGCGGATGCGTTGGGCGCCCCGAAACTCACCGGCGCAACCCCGGTGGATGAGCGGGAGCGCTTGTACCAGGAGTTCCGCGAGGGAACGACGAAAGTGTTGGTCGTGTCCAAGGTGGCGAACTTCTCGGTCGACCTGCCGGAAGCGACAGTGGCTATCCAGGTTTCGGGATCCTACGGGTCTCGGCAGGAAGAAGCGCAGCGTCTCGGCCGTTTACTTCGACCGAAGGAATCCGGTCTGCCGGCGAACTTCTACACGCTCGTCGCGCGCGACACCGTCGATCAAGAATTCGCCCAAAACCGTCAGCGTTTCCTCGCCGAGCAGGGCTACAGCTACACCATTTTCGACGCCTAACCCCCGTCGCGCCGACTGGAGGGCACGGCTAGCCGGTGGAGTAGCGCAGGAGAAGCGTGCTGCCGGAGGCAAGTACGGCATCGAGGGTGAGGTTCGCCGAGGCGGTCAGCGCGCCCACCGTGAGCCGTGCCGCATCACCCGATTCCAGAGTCGGGCTCACGGTGAGGAAGAGTTCATCAACAACACCGTCGGCAAGCAGCGAACCGAACAAGTGCGGGCCGCCCTCACACAGAATGGTGCGGAGCCCGCGTTCGTGTAGCGCGCCCGCCAGGGCCGGGCCGTGCACTCGTGCCACAGTCATTCCTGAGTTGTCGGTCTCCGCTATTACCAGATCCGCAACCACCACGTCCGCGACTGCCGCGAGGGCATCCGCTCGCACTCCGGCGAGCGCCACCGCCACTGACGTCGTGAACACGATGGGGCGTACCGGCGCATTTGCAAAAATGTCAGAACTCGGGTCAAGGTCAAGCGAACCGCTGACTATCGCGAACACCGGATGCGGTGGCATCCCGTTCGCCACCCGCCAGCGCGCTGACTCCTCGCTCACCCGCATCGCACTGTAGCCCTCGTCCCGAACAGTTCCGGCACCGACGAGCACAACATCACACACGCGGCGCAGCAGTTCGAAGTGGCGTTTGTCTGCATCATCTGAGAGACCACCGGAACGGCCGTCGTGAGTCACGGCACCGTCAACACTCGCCACGAAGTTCACGCGCAGGACCGGCGCATCTGAGCGCAGCGACTCCACGATATCCGCATCACTCAGAGGCGGCGACGATTCGGAGCCAGCGTGATTCCCCTCGGCAATCGCGGCCGGCCACACTCGTCGAATCTCGCCAGCGCCGCTCACCTCAGCTGCAGCGCTCATTCACACCCCTGAACCCATGTTGTGTATCGTCCAGGCCGGGTCGCGCCAGCCGAAAATGCCCTCGACCATGCGTACAGCAGCAACGGTTGCTGGCACGTCGTGCATCCGAACGATGCGCGCACCCTCCATGATGCAAAACACGGCGGCGGCGAGCGAGCCCTCCAGCCGAGCTCCTTGCTTGCGGTCGACCATCTCCCCGATGAAGTCTTTGTTGGATACTGCGACGAGCGTTGGGTAGCCCAGCGCCACAATCTCGTGGAGGCGCCGGGTGAGCTCAAGCGAGTGGAACGTGTTCTTGTTCAGGTCGTGGCCAGGGTCCACAATGATGCGGTCCGCAGGGATGCCGGCATCCGTCGCCCGGTCAATTCGGTCGCGCAGGAAGTCGATCACCTCCGAGACAACATCCACGTACTCGGGCTTGGGTGGCTCGGCGCGCGGCGGAGACATGCTGTGGGTGAGCACGAGCGTCGCCTCGGTTGCCGCGACAGCGGAGGCCATGCCGGGGTCGTACAGCCCGCTCGTGTCGTTGATCACGGAGGCACCCGCCTCGATCGCTGCGGTCGCCACGGCCGCGCTAAAGGTATCCACGGAGATCACGACATCCGAAGCGGCGGAGATTGCCGAAACGACCGGCACCACGCGCTCCAACTCTTCCTCCAGGGTGACGACGGGGCCACGCCCGAACGGCACTCCCCCAATGTCGACCCAATCCGCACCATCCGAAACCGCCTGCAGTGCCGCGCCCACCGCTTTGTCGAGCGCGTAGGTAGCGCCTTTATCAAAGAACGAGTCGGGAGTGCGGTTGATGACAGCCATGACGGCGACTTCGCGGTCAAAGTCGAAGGTGCGACTACCGATCTTCCTCAGCAACCAACTCTCCTCAGCACTCGGTGTTCCGAAACTGCTAGATGTCCGCGAGCGGAACACTCTCGTCGGTCAGGCGCGACTCATCCACAACTTTGCCAGAACGGATGAGACGCTGCACCTGATCGTTCACGTCCCACACGTTCACGTTCATGCCCGCCACCACCCGATCGTCCTTCAGCCAGAACGCAATGAACTCGCGACCTGCCCGGTTTCCGCGGTACACAATTTTCGCGCCCCGCGTCATCGGGCCGTAGCCGGAGTATTCCATCCCGACGTCGTACTGGTCAGTGTAGAAGTACGGGATGTCCTCGAAGCTCTCGTTTTGGCCGAGCATCCCGCGCGCGGCAGCGGCTCCCTCGTTGAGTGCGTTCGCCCAGTGTTCACTGCGCAGTCGCATGTTGGCGAGCGGGTGGAAGGCGTTCGCGACATCGCCCGCGGCAAAAATGTCCGGATCGCTGGACTGCATCGCCTGATCAACGGCAATACCGTTTTCAGTGATGATCCCGGCGTCGTCAGCGAGCGCGACATTGGGCACAGCACCCACACCAATGAGCACCATGTCGGCGGGCACAACTTCACCGGTGTCCAATTGCACACCCGAGACTTTGCCGTGCGCGCCGATGATCTTCTCGACGACCACGGACATCCGCAAGACCGCTCCGTGCTCCTGGTGAAGCTCAGCAAACATGGTTCCCAGTTCGTCGCCGATCGCGTTGGCAAGCGGGATGGGGTCGCGTTCCAGGATGGTCACTTCGTTGCCAAGGGAGCGGGCAGTTGCGCCCACTTCCATGCCGATCCAGCCGGACCCGATGAGCACCAGGTTGCGCCCACCCCCGGTGAGCTCTTTGTTGAGCGCTTTCGAGTCGTCGAGCGTGCGCAGATAGTGCACGCCGCCAAGCTCAGCGCCGTCAATGGTGAGCAGGCGCGGAGAGGAGCCGGTAGCCAGCAGCAGTTTGTCGTAGTGCAAAGGCTTGCCCCCCGACACCGTGACTTCGTGGGCGACAGAGTTCACCCCGTACACCTTCGTGTCGGTCAGGAGATCGATGGAGTGTTCTGCGTACCACTCTTCCGGATGCACGTACACCGCGTCGAGCCCTTCCGATCCGTTCAGGTAGCCCTTCGACAGCGGCGGTCGAATGTAGGGAGCATGCGCTTCCTGTCCGATAAGTTGGATCGTTCCGGCGAAGCCTTGCGTGCGGAGCTCTTCCGCAGCGGAAACCCCGGCGAGTCCTCCTCCGATAATGATGAAGTTCTGGTCAGTAGTCATATCTCTCTCCTTCGAGCGGATTCCGCGCTCACGCGAGCTGGCCTGCCCCTGCGGCCTGGAACTGGCGGCGCAGGGTGTTGTCGTGGGCAAGAATCCCGGTGAACGCTGTCGTAGTTGTTGTCGAACCGGCCGCCTGCGCTCCGCGCATCGTCATGCAGAGGTGTTCGGCCTCCAACACCACTCCCACTCCTCGCGGAGCCAGCTCGGTCATGAGGTGTGTGCAGATTTGCTGAGTGAGTCGCTCCTGCACCTGCAGGTCGCGGGCAAAGTGCTCGACGACCCGCGCGAGTTTGGACAGACCAACGAGTCGATCCCCCGGCACGTAGCCGACGTGTGCGACGCCGCGGAACGGCAGCAAGTGGTGTTCGCACAACGAGTGGAAGGGGATGTCTCGAACGAGCACGAGCTCCTCGTAGCCTTCGTCGTTCGGGAACGTGGTCATGCTGAACTCGCGCGGTGTCAGCATCTCAAGCAAGCTGGCCGCGACTCGGCGTGGAGTGTCCGCTAGGTGTTCACTCATGGTGTCTTTGCCAAGTGCGGTCAGTAGTTCGGCGACAGCCGCTTCCGCGCGCACAGCACTGGGGGCGTGCGCCGGTTCGACAATCGTCAGGCTGGGCCGGCTTTCGCTCTCGGATCCGGCTTCGACTTCGGCTCTCGCTTCAGCTTCGGCTTCGGCTCCGGCTCCGGCTCTAGCCTCACGATGGGACTCGAACATGGATTAGCTCCGGCCCTCTGTTGCGGAATCCGTGCGCAGAACCGTGTTGCGCTGCCCAGCCGAAAGCCGGAAGAGCGCGAGCGCTGCGACGAAAAGTCCGAAGTCGCGCAGGGCGACGTCAAAGTATCCGGGGAGCAAGAGAAGGTTCAGGATGATCCCCGCGAGCCAGGCGGCGACGAGCAGTGAACCGTAGCGCGGCGCCACGAGCACGACAAGCCCGGCGAGAATCTCGACGACTCCCACGATGTACATGAACTGCTGCCCGGTCAGTGGCAGGATGTCGGTCACGATCGGGGCGACGTAAATCGGCCAATCGGTGAGCAGGTTGAAAAACTTGTCGAGCCCGAAGGCGATCGGCGCAATCGTGAAGACCGTGCGCAGCAGAGCGAATGCCTGCCAAGCTGGGTCGCGACGATTGGCCACGGCAAGGGTTGTGGTGGTGGTTTCTGACGTCACAATGTTTCCTTTCCCGGAGACTTAGTGCCGACTTTACGACCGAATAATTTCTTTTGTCAAGTTTTACGTTTTTAGAAGTAGGATGGGAACCATGAACGAGTCGAGAACAGAACAGCTCTCCGCCGTCGCTGCTATCAGCGACCCGCAACGGCGGGCTTTGTTCGAGTTCGTCAGTCGAGGCACCGGGCCGGTGAGTAGGGACAGTGCGGCGGAAGCTCTGGGCATTCCGCGTAGCACTGCGGCCTTTCACCTCGACAAACTCGTCAAAGAAGGTGTTTTGGAGATCGAGTTCAAACGCCTGAGTGGCAAGACCGGTCCTGGTTCTGGTCGGCCCTCGAAGCTGTACCGGCGGGCGAGGGGTGAGATCTCCGTTTCCATTCCTCCTCGCCGGTACGAGCTCGCCGGAAACTTGTTGGCCGCCGCAGTAGACCAGGCCGACCACACGGGCGAACCGGTGCGTCAGGCACTGACCGCTGTCGCCACCAAGACCGGGCGCGAACTCGGCGCCTCCGCCGGCTCCTTGGATGCCGCACTCGAATTGTGTGGGTACGAACCGCGCGAGGAAGACGACGGCAGCATGGTGCTCACAAACTGCCCGTTCGACAAACTTTCCACCAAACACACGGATGTCATTTGCAGCGCAAACGTCGCCCTACTTCAGGGAGTCGCGGAAGGCGCATCCGAGACCGAACGCACCGTCGAATTCGTTCCGCCAACCGACGGATGCTGCTGCGTGCGAGTCACCGCGCCCTGAACGAAAACGAAGGACATTCGCACGATTCAACGCTGAGAGTGCGCTTTCTGGTGCCCTCGCGCCGTTTCTCCTTCAAATTCGTTCACACCGCGGCGACTGTCACTCCGCAGCGCCAGCAGGTGGCGGGCAGCGGGCCCTCGATGAGAGCGCCGCACTCGTCGCACACGTGCTCGAGCCAGCAAACCGGGTCACCGGTCGACGTGAACTCTTCGTTGTCCATTCCTCAATTGTGCACCCGCGCCCTCATCAAGACAGCCCTCATGTGGCGCAAACACAACACACAGTCATCTCCCAGCAAACGCGCAGATACTGTTAGGCATGAGCGACGGACCGAAAATTCTCATTGTTGATGACGAGCCCAATATCCGGGACCTGCTGACCACAAGCTTGCGCTTTGCCAAGTTCGCGGTGCGGGCTGTCGGCAACGGCGCTCAAGCGATTTCTGCAGTTCTGGAAGAAGAACCAGACCTCATCATCCTTGACGTGATGCTGCCAGACATGAACGGATTCGGCGTCACGAAGCGGCTGCGCGCGAGCGGCTACACCGCCCCCATTCTGTTCCTCACCGCCAAAGATGACACGGAAGACAAGATCACCGGTCTCACCGTCGGCGGCGACGACTACGTGACTAAGCCGTTCAGTCTCGACGAGATTGTGGCGCGAATCAAGGCCATCCTGCGCCGCACCATGGTGGACGAAGAGGATGCCATCATCCGCGCCGGGGACCTCACGATGGACCAGGACACCCACGAGGTGACCATCGGCGACACCCAGGTTGAGCTCAGCCCCACCGAGTTCAAGCTGCTGCGCTACCTGATGTTGAACCCCAACCGTGTTCTCTCCAAAGCTCAAATTCTCGACCACGTGTGGGAGTACGACTTCAACGGGGATGCCGGCATTGTCGAGTCCTACGTTTCGTACCTACGCCGCAAGCTTGACCAGTACTCGGAAGAGCCGGTCATCCAGACCAAGCGCGGTTTCGGCTACATGCTCAAGGCAGCGAAAATCTGACCAACCCCCACCTGCCCCTGCAGTACCCGGGTGATTCTCGGAGATACCAGTTAGCCTAAAATCCTGATGCACGATCATCTTTCACAGTGGTGGGGCAGGATCTCACTGCGCACAAAAACGACAGCCGTCACGGTCCTTCTGTTGACCGTCGGCCTCCTCGTCGCGGGCGTGGGAACCATGACGGTGCTTCGCAACTATCTGGTGAGTGAGATCGATACCAAGATTTCGTCGACTGCCGTGGATTTGCGCGCGCTCAGCCTGAACATTCAGGGCACGTGTGATCGGGCATCCGGCCCGAGCCAATTCTTCGTCGCTATCCTCACCTCTGATGGCACCCTGTTGTGCCGCAACCGCAGTGACAATCAGGCGCAGCCGGTGATCCAGGGCCTCGACATCAACATCGTGCGGGAGCAGAAGGGCATTCCGCTCACGCTGTGGAATGCCGACCGCACCGGCCAGTGGCGCGTTGTCGCCGCTCCGTATGAGGATGCCACGACCGGTGCCACCGTCACTCTCGCTGTAGGGGTAAGCCTCGGCGACATCAACTCCACGATCTCCCAGTACACCGCCGTGTTCCTCGGGTTCGGACTCACCGTGGTCATTCTCGGCGGGGCGCTCACTCGTTTTCTGGTCACCGCCACGTTCACACCGTTGCGCGAGGTGGAGGCCACAGCGGCAGCGATCGCGAATGGCGACTTCAGCCAGCGGCTCCCCGGCGCCACCCCGAACACCGAGGTTGGCAGGCTCAACCGCTCCCTCAACACCATGTTGAACCGCATCGACCGCGCTTTTGCCGACCGCGCGAAAACCATCGATCAGATGCGGCGGTTTGTTGGCGATGCCAGCCACGAACTGCGCACCCCGCTTGTCACGGTGCGCGGGTACGCCGAGTTGTATCGGATGGGCGCGCTCCACACGCCGGAAGAAGTGGGCCAGGCGATGGACCGCATCGAGAAGGAAGCGATTCGGATGGGTGGGCTTGTCGAGGACCTCCTCGAGTTGGCCCGGCTGGATGAATCCAAACCGATGCGTCTCGCGCCCGTGGACCTCGTACCTCTTGCCCGCGATGCAGCCTTGGACGCGATGGCTACCGCCCCCGACCGCAAAGTGTCGGTGATTGTCGCTGAGCCTGACTCTCCCGCCCCCCAGGAGGACTCTCCCGCCCCGGAACGCCCCGGCCGCGGTCGCGAGTCCACGGCGTCCAAGAATGGCGTTTCGACCGCCACCGGCCCGATTGCGTTCGCTGGGGCCAGAATCGCGAGACTGCGCTCCCGTCGCGCAAAGGCAATGCCGTCTACGGCATCCGCAAACCTGGACAACCTGCAAGAGCTTGAACTGCCAGCGGTGGTGCTTGCCGACGAGAACAAGATCCGCCAGGTGATTACGAACCTGATCGGCAATGCGATGCGGTTCACGCCGCCCGGCAGCCCTCTGGAACTTGTCGTGCACGTCGACCCGACCCGCAAGCTCGGTGTGCTGGATGTCGTCGATCACGGCGAGGGCATCCCCCCGCAGATTCGCGACAAGATTTTCCAACGCTTCTGGCGGGCCGATACCTCGCGCACCCGTTCGACCGGTGGCAGCGGATTGGGCTTGGCGATCGTGTCGGGCATTATTTCCGCCCACAAGGGCTCTGTGGAGGTTCTCGAGACCGAAGGCGGCGGCGCCACCTTCCGCATCGAACTTCCCCTCCTCCCCACCGGCTACACGCCGCCGCCAGCAACCGACTAACTCCTCCGGCAGGTTCAGCGCCAACTGACCCACCTACCGTGTTCGTATCGGGGCGTACCCCGCGAACTCAGGAGGAACTATGACCAGCTATCGCGTCGACAGTGAAGCCGTTCTCAGCGCTCACGGGGCCATCCAAAACACGATGTCCAGAATTGAAGCTGAGGCGGCAAGCTTGAAATCTCAGCTTGTGAATTTGCAGAGCTCGTGGACGGGGCCAGCCGCCATGGCGTTCCAGTCCATCGTTGGCGATTGGACGGCGACCCAGCAGCGCGTGGAGCAGAGCCTTGCCGCGATCGGGCAGGCACTCGGCCAGGCCGGTCGCCAGTATTCGGATGTGGAGCTCGCGAACGCCCGCATGTTCGCCAGCTAACGCACCCTGGCTTGTCAGGCGTCTAGCGCACGAAAAGGGCGGCCCCTTCCGGGACCGCCCTTTTGCAGGTAGTGCTTGGTTGGACTAGAAGTCCATGCCGCCTGACGGGTCACCCATCGGGGCTGGCGGGTTCTTCTCTGGCTTGTCAGCAACAACGGCCTCGGTGGTGAGGAACAGTGCGGCAATCGACGCTGCGTTTTGCAGCGCGGAGCGCGTGACCTTCACCGGGTCATTGATGCCAGCGGTCAGCATGTCGCCATACTCACCGGTCGCGGCGTTCAGTCCGTGGCCAACCGGAAGGTTGCGTACCTTCTCGGCGACAACACCCGGCTCGAGTCCGGCGTTCAAGGCGATCTGCTTGAGCGGAGCATCAACGGCAACGCGAACAATGTTCGCGCCGGTTGCCTCGTCGCCCTTCAGGCCCTTGAGTGCCTTCGACTCGAACGCAGTAGCGCCTGCCTGGATGAGCGCAACGCCACCACCGGCGACGATGCCCTCTTCGACTGCAGCCTTCGCGTTGCGAACGGCGTCCTCAATGCGGTGCTTGCGCTCCTTGAGCTCAACCTCCGTTGCGGCACCGGCCTTGATGACGGCAACGCCACCGGCAAGCTTCGCCAGTCGCTCCTGCAGCTTCTCGCGGTCGTAGTCGCTGTCCGTGTTGTCGATCTCGCTGCGGATCTGCTTCACGCGACCGGCGATGGCGTCGGCCTCGCCTGCGCCCTCAACGATCGTGGTTTCGTCCTTGGTGACGATGACCTTACGTGCCTGACCGAGCATGTCGAGTGTCGTGTTCTCAAGCTTGAGTCCGACTTCCTCACTGATGACCTGACCACCGGTGAGGATGGCGATGTCCTGCAACTGGGCCTTGCGACGGTCACCGAAGCCTGGAGCCTTGACAGCAACCGACTTGAAGATTCCGCGGATCTTGTTCACAACGAGAGTTGCAAGCGCTTCGCCGTCGACGTCTTCGGCGATGATGAGCAGCTGCTTGCCACTCTGGATCACCTTGTCGACGATGGGGAGCAGATCCTTGATGTTGGAGATCTTGCCGTTGACAATGAGGACGTAAGGGTCCTCGAATACCGTCTCCTGGCGCTCCGGGTCGGTCACGAAGTATGCCGAAAGGAAACCCTTGTCAAAGCGCATACCTTCGGTGAGCTCCAGCTCGGTGCCGAACGTGTTCGACTCCTCAACGGTGACAACGCCTTCCTTGCCTACCTTGTCGATCGCTTCCGCGATGAGCGCGCCGATCTCGGTGTCGCCGGCAGAGATGGATGCGGTTGCCGCGATCTCATCCTTGGTCTCGATCTCCTTGGCGCTCGCTACGAGCGACGCGATAACCTCAGCGACAGCCTTTTCGATTCCGCGCTTCAGGCTGATCGGGTCCGTACCGGCCGCGACGTTGCGCAGACCTTCGCGAACGAGAGCCTGCGCAAGAACAACCGAGGTTGTCGTTCCGTCACCGGCGACATCGTCAGTCTTCTTGGCGACCTCTTTGACCAGCTCTGCGCCGATCTTTTCGAATGGGTCGTCGAGCTCGATCTCCTTGGCGATCGAAACACCGTCGTTTGTGATGGTGGGTGCGCCCCACTTTTTTTCCAGTACGACGTTGCGGCCGCGTGGGCCAAGCGTCACCTTAACTGCGTCGGCCAGAATGTTCAGGCCGCGTTCGAGGCCGCGACGGGCCTCTTCGTCGAAAGCAATAATCTTTGCCATGTGTGTTTCTCGTCCCTCCCGGACGTCGTGAAAAATACAACACCTAATTGGCACTCACACTAAGAGAGTGCTAAACGATTCTGGCACTCCATGACCGAGAGTGCAAGCGGGCTTAGGGTGCCGCTGGTGCCGTGAATGACACGGATCCGCCCGGCGGCAAAAGCTCGAACCAGGTATTGCCCGCCGCAAGCCGAATTGTGACCCCGTTTTCGTCCACAAGTCGGATGGGTGCGGTAGGTGAGGACTTCGACCACGTGCCGTGAACGGTGGCCCCGCCACTGGAAACCCACGCCTCCCCTGTGCCGGAAAGGATGGTCTTCGGAACTCCTCCGTCATTCACCACGGTGACCCGCAAAACAACGACGTTGTTGGCCCGCAGCTGGTTTCCGTCGCTGTCTAAGTCGGCTCCGCCTTGCTGCTCTCGCATCCACTGTTGAATGGTGGGGCTCCAGGTCCAGGTTCCGAAGAATAGGGAAGAGAAGCGGTAGGCGACCACGGCAGTCGGGCTGCCGTCCTTGCCCGCCGAGGAGGATTCCCCATCCAGGGAGTAGGCGAACTGTTGTGGCGGTGGCGTGATGTCAGGGTGTTGGCTGAGAACATCCTGAGCCTTCACCAGAACGTCGTGTGGGGCGCGTTTCGTGTCTGTGCGAAAGAACGTCTTGGAGGTGTCTGCTTGGCCGTGTATCGCGTTGTAGACGGGAGTTTCCAGCATGAGGCGTACGAAGCGTTGTTGGCCGCCTGAGTAGCAAATGATGCCCCCGAAGGGCGAGACGATGTCGGGGTCCATCGGGCGAATGGAACGCACCGGTCCGAGCAGTTCCGGAATCGTGGACTGCCAGACCGCCACGTATCGGGTGATCCCGCCTTCAACGAGTTCTTCAAACACCATGTCGGTGAGTTCGAGCCCTACTTGCGGCCTGGCATCCCAATGATTGTCAATTTTGGCGGCGACCGAGGACTGCACAAGGGACCCGGCCGGAACGGTGGTTCCACGCAACGGGGCGAGCTCGGTGGGTGCGGGCTCCTCGTAGGTGGAAACCCAGGTCGGTGTCGGGGTTGGTGTGGGCATGCGTTCTGGCGCACAACCGGTTACGACAACGAGTGTCAGCACCCCCACCGCAACCCCGCAAATGAACTTCACCGGCACAGGCTACCGCTGCGGATGGGTGGGGCTACGGTGTGGCGCGGCGAACGTTTTCGTTTCTCAGGTAACTGCTACTCGATCGGCTTGTAGTCCAGCCCAACCACGACAGTGATTTGGGATCCCGGGAAGTCGGTTGACAGGCGGATGTCGCCCACGCCGAGTGCGAGCACAATTCCGCGGGCTGCGCCTTCCAACGTTGGGTCGTTGTAGTACACAACCGTTTCGTCAATTTCGTTCGACGACGCGTTGGCGCGGCTACCGATTCCCTGCTTGGCGCCATCCCAGCCTTGAGCGGCGAGGACATCGCCAACCTGGTTCGCGAGCCCGACAGTGGGCGTTCCGTTGAGCACGGTGAGCGGGATCGCCGGGTCGAGGGTCGGTTCCGCTGTGGGGGTTTGGGTCGGTGTGGGTTCTTCCGTTGGTTCTGACTGCAGGAACGGAAGATCAAAGTTGATGTTGCTGTCAATGGCGGCGAGGCCAAACAGCCCACCTGTGGTGAGAAGAACGGTCGCTAATACTGCCCAGGCGAAGCCGATCCAGCCGCGCCCTTTTTTGCGCGGCGCACGGTGCGCTCCGACGCGCAAAAGCTCTGAGGGCTCTTCATCGAATCGGTCCTGCGGAAAGTTGGCCATCGTTCTCTCAGTTGGTTTCAGCTGTGGCTGGCGGGGTCTTCGGTGCGGTGGGGCCGCAAAGTTCGAGCGCTTGTGCGCGTGTGGCGCATCCGCTGCAACCGTTTCACCAGCATAGGATCGTACGCAAGTGCAGCAGGCAAGTCGATGACGGCGTTCAGCACTTGATAGTACCGGGCTGCGGTGAGTCCAAACTCCGCATGAACGGCATCTTCTTTTGCTTCAGCATGGCGCTTCCAGTCCCGTTCGAAATCGAGAATACTGCGATCCCGTTTGGACAACACCGAATCGGAGACCTGTGCAGCGTCTTCGGGTGTCTGATCCTTGGTGGATGCCATCTGCACATCATAAAACGTTCCGACCGTGAGACCGCTGAAGTTAACCGGCGGGGTGCACTAGCCAGTCTATGAACTGGCCGTGCGGTCCGACATCGGCTAGGGGCACACCGTCGAGGGAAAGCGTGAACCTCCCCGGCACCGGATGCGGGTATTGCGCGTCCATTTTCGGGCGCACGCCGGTGGCGTCAAGTGAGATCCCGTGACCGCCGGTCTCGCGGATTGCTTCGATCAGCTGCATCCGCTCCGGGTAGGGAAGGTAGACGAGCATGGCGCTCGTGATGACGACCAGCGTTACGTTGGCGGGGGCGGCGGCGGCGAGCGCGTCAAGTTCGTCGATGGCGTTGCCGCGCACAAGCACGGGTGGGTCGTGTCGCACGATGTCGACGGCCGCACGGATGCGTTCGAGCCGCTCAGTCTGTTCTGGCCAGACGAGTGTTTCGAGCCACCGCACGTCCTCGGGGTTTGCCACGTCGAGCGGGCGAAGGTCGATGCCGGCGCGCCAGACTATTTCGGGTAGGCGTGTAGGTATTGGGACGGGCCCGACCACCTCAGTGTCGAGCTGCACAGCGGATGGGCCGGTTTCTGGGTGCAACTCTTCGCCGTCGCCGTAACGGTAGCTGTAGCGGTCGGGGTAGAGACAGAGGCCTGCGCTTGCGCCAAGTTCCAGGAGGGCAATCGGTCCTTCGATCCGTTCGGCGATGAGGCCGAGTGCGATCAGGATGGCTGCGCACCGTCGAGGTTCGTTGGTTTGTGTCATCCGCTGGTGTGCTTCGTTAGCGACCGCCGGCCAGTGTTCTAGCAGCCAGGCCCGCACACTGGCGTATCCGTCTTCCGGGGCGCCAAGGAACCGCGCGGTGGCGAAGACGAGGTTTGGCTGGCGTTTTTGCAGCGGAAGGCTGCTGATGAGGGCGAGAATTTCGGCGTCTTCGGCGATCCCGAGCGCCCACTCTTCGAAGAGTGGCGACTGCCCATGCGCCTCCACCTCACCGAATGCCCGGTACCAGTCTGCTGTGCTGCGTTCCGCCACCCCTGCATTTTGGCAGTCAATAGGGAACAAGTCGACTGTTCTCGCGGTTGAATAGTGGTGGAAGGAACCGTCAGGGTTCCCGGGAGGGGTATCGCAATGAACTTCAAGGTGACGAAAAGTGATGACGAGTGGCGCCAAGAATTGAGCGCGGATGAGTTCGCTGTGTTGCGTGAAGCCGCCACAGAACGTCCCTGGACAGGCGAACTGCTCGATGAGCACCGTGAGGGTGTCTTCCACTGCAAGGCGTGTAGCGCTGAACTGTTTCGCAGTGACGCAAAGTTTGACTCGCACTGCGGATGGCCAAGCTTCTACATTCCCACCGAGCAGGATGCCGTGAAGCTTGTGAAGGACTCCACGCTCGGCATGGAGCGCGTCGAGGTTTTGTGCGCCAACTGTGGCTCGCACCTGGGCCACGTGTTCAAGGATGCCCCGCAAACACCGACCGGTGACCGGTTCTGCATGAACTCAGTTTCACTCTCGTTCGAACCTAAGGCAAACTAACCTCTGGCCTCCCCAGTATTATTGGGGAGGTTATTCGCCTCCTTAGCTCAGTTGGCCAGAGCACCGCTCTTGTAAAGCGGGGGTCGTCGGTTCGAATCCGACAGGGGGCTCAAACAAAAGAGCCGGTGACCCGGCTCTTTTGTTTGAGCCCAGATAGAACGAGCCAACGATTTGGCTCTTTTTTTTGAGCCCCGCTCTTGTCGACGACGCCACTACCATCACCCATTAACAAGCTGGTGCGCCCGCTGGTGTGAGACTCCGAGCACTACCCCGACATCCTCATAGCTGAGCCTCTGAGCACGCAGCGCCTGCGCTGCAGCGCGGAGTTCCAATGCTGCTGTACGCCGGGACTGCTCTTCGACTGCGCGTGCGCTGTCGACATTCGTCAGGTGGGCCCTGATCGGCTCGGGCAGAACGAACTTGAGTTCGATTCCGGCATCCGCGTCGCCGGTCATGATTTCGATGAGCTCCTTCGCCATAGTGGGGATCTCCTTGGTGTTGCGTGCCTGTGTCACTCGGTCGATCGCGGGGACAGTGAGCAGCCAGAATCGGCCATCAGGCTCAGCCACTACTTTGTACATCACCGCCACCACCTTCTCCCGAGTTTGGGTTCGCATTCCTTGAGGAGACCCACAGCGAGCTGCTCACCGAGCTCACGATGACGGGGAATCGGTATTACCAACCCGTCGAGACTGTAAACGTCGTGGTTTGCTCCATTGCGGGCCAACTCCCAGATCAGACCGCGACGTTTCGCGGCGTCACCGACCTTCTTGATCACATCCTTGCGCTTCATGGTAAGCCTTCTACTTCGGCCTTGCAAATACTGCAATAGCAAGGTTGCAAAATGGCGTTTCTGCGGTCGTGATTCGGCAATGCTCGCGCGCTTACTACTGATGAACGAGACCGGGGCACGTGTGTTGGCCTCGTTGGGACAGCAACGGCATCCAGATTGCTACGACACGAGATGACTGACTCTCGAGGGCTGCTGCCGCAGTTCGTTGAAGTGGAGGAGTTGCCTGGCACCAAAAGCAGGCGCAGTAAAGCGGGTTAGGTTACTGCCATTAGGAGCTCAGTACGTGAGTGGCGGGTTCGAGTCGTCGTAGATGCGCACGCGGGAGACTTTGCCGCTGTCGCCCAGCACGTAGACCGCGATTCCGGCCTGCGGCGGGAGGGTTGTCGAGCCCCACTTCATGACGTTGTACTCGAGGGCGCTCGTGCCGCCTTCTTCCGTGATGCTGCAATGATCCAGCGCCACTCCTCCCCCGTTGGAGAAGAAGAACGTGTACATCTCGCGAACGTCTTCCAGGCCACTGTGCACGAACGCGTCGCCGGAGGGCTCGCGGATTGAGGCATCCGGGTCGAGGGTCGCGAGAATACGGTCGATGTCGCCTGCGGCGAGCGCGTGGAAGTACTCGGCCACAATGGGCGGCTCGTTGAGGTCAGGATCGAGCTGCAGGAGTGGCTGCCGAACGGCGTGCTCTCCGGTGATCGGCCAGGTACTGAAATAGAGGCGCAGTTCGACGATCAGTCCGCCGGGTTCGCGGTCGGCCACGATCGCCATCGGGAGTCGGATACGCCCGGAGTCACCGTCGTAGCTCAGCACGACCTCCTCCACGGTGCGCGTCTCGCTCACGATGAGGTCGACGGCTTCGACCTCGGCGTTGCGCGCCTTCAGGTCGGCAGCGGATGCGCGCGCATAACGAGTGAATGCTGCGGCCCCTTTTACTCGGCCCTGAATGGGGTCGTGCAATTGCGGTTCACCCGCGAAGGAGCCCACGAGAATCTCGGGATCGTCGGAGAGCAGCCCGTCGAAATAGGGCACGGCCGCGACCGTATCGGCGTTTCTTTTGAGCGCGACCTCGCTGAGGTATTTAGCGGAGAAGAGTTGGGGGTCCCAGGGCATTAGTTTGTACCTTTCGTGGTGATCATCGCGGCATCCACATTGTGGAGCCGAAGCTTGCGAAGTGTCGCCGCGAGTGCGCGGCGCTCTTCGGTATCGAGTCGCGCGTCAACGCGAGCGGCCAATTCAGTGCTGACCAACTCGGCCGCGCGCTCCCGTGCGGTGACACCGGCCGCGGTGAGCTTGAGCACGGAGGAACGCCGGTCATCAGGATTGGCGAGACGAGTGACAAGGCCACCGCGTTCCAGGCGATCGGCGAGCTTGCTTGCGCCACCAACAGTGATGACGAGGTCCTCCGCAAGGTCGTTGACGCGGGAGGTTTCTCGCGCAGCGATAACTCGAAGGCCCTCGCAGTCGCTCAAAGGCAGTCCGAGTTCTGCACGTAGTCGCACGTCGAGCGCGTTCCAGAGTTCGATCTGGATGCCCACAAGTTCAGTGAACAGTGCCTCGCTCGTCATGACTTACCTTCCTGAGATTTATATTACTAGTAATATACATCCCGGGAAGATTGTTTGCAAGGCGCACCCCGCTTACTCGGTCACTCCGCGAGCGCACTCACACACGCAGCGAGCCCGCGCGCCAACTCAGCACTCTCCGTCGACGTCAGGCCGGAGAGCATCCGCTGCTCAACACCTTCTACGAGAATCTCGGCATCGCCGAGGGCGCGAGCCCCCTCGGGCGTCAACACAGCGGGTAGTGCGCGCCCGCTGTCGGCATGGCGGGGTCGCGATACCAGGTCGCGGTCAATGAGCTGCTGCAGCATCACATTCATCGATTGGCGCGTCACGAACGTTCGCCTGGCGAGAGCGGAGGCCGAAATGCCTGGCTCCCGACGAAGGTGGTGGAGGCAGGAGTAGTGAGACACCGTGAGCCGAAGAGGCTTTAGAGCCTCTTCCATCCGGAGATAGAGAAGAGACTGCGCCTGCTTCAACACATATCCGACTTGAGGAGAATAGTTGCCCATGTCAGTATCCTCACATATGATGATTGTAAGGAAACTGACATTGGAGAATCAACATGAGTGTTACCGGCCCAGACTTCATCGCCCTACAAGTGCGCGACCTTGACAAGGCGGCTGCCTTCTACGAGGAGACTGTCGGGCTCACGCGCGCTTCGTTCTCACCACCACACGCGGTCGTTTTCGATACCCAACCGGCGTTCGCGGTCCGTGACCCTGCCCCGGGAGTCGATCTTGATTCTGGCCCGCTCGGGCTCGGGGTCGCGCTGTGGATGCACGATCCAGAGGCAACGGCACTTCACGACACCCTGGCCGCTGCCGGTGCGGTCATAGTCCAACCACTGTTTGACGGCCCGTTCGGCGCGACATTCGTGTTTCAGGACCTCGACGGCTACCACGTCACCGTGCACGATCGAACCACTGCCAGCTAGCCGCGCGCTACGCACATTGCCGGAGTACTCACCTATTCTGTAACCCATGCGCACCCCAGCAGCCACCCTCCGCGGAATCCGACACCCTGAGGCGTATCACGGCAATGGCGTGCGGCGCGGATTCTTTGAGGGCTGGTACAACAAGCTCGTGTCGGCGGATCGCTCGCAGCGTTGGGCAGTCATCCCCGGCATCTTCCGCGGGCTCGCCACCGGTGACGACGGATCACACGAAGACACCCCGCGCGACGAAGCGTTCGTGCAAGTGCTCGACGGGCTCACCGGGCGTTCCTGGTACCACCGATTTCCGGTCGAGGAGTTTCGGGCATCCGACCGCGAGTTCGACGTCCACGTCGGCGGCAACCATTTCTCGGCCGAGGGCATCACGCTCGACCTTCCGCAACTGAAGGGGCACATCGACTACGCGACACCAATGGAACCGTGGCCGGTCACCGCGCGTGAGCCCGGCATCATGGGTTGGTACGGGCTCGTGCCGTTCATGGAATGCTTCCACGGCATCGTCTCGTTCGGCCACGAACTGCGCGGCACACTCGACGTCGAGGGCGCAGCCACCTCCTTCGACGAGGGTCGCGGATACATCGAGAAAGACTGGGGCAAAGCATTCCCGGCCGGCTACGTCTGGATGGCCAGCAACCACATCGACACCACCACCGGCGACGGCACGGATGCCTCACTCATCGCCTCCGTCGCCATCATCCCCTGGCTGCGCGGGTCGTTCCGCGGATCCATCATCGGATTCCGCCACGGTGGGCGCCTGCACAAGTGGACTACCTACAACCGCTCCACCGAACGCTCCCTCACGATCGACGACAGCCACGTGCGCTGGTCAGTGAGCGGTCCGGATGGCGTGCTCGACCTCACCGCCGAACGCGTGCGCGGCGGCCTTCTGCACGCGCCCTTGCGCACCGCCATGCACCAACGCGTCGAAGAGACGCTGGATGCCCGCATCGAGTTCCGGCACACCGACCACGACGGAAAAGTCCTCATCGAGGGTGTCGGCGAATGCGCTGGGCTCGAAGTGTTCGGCGAAACCGAGCGCCTCCTCGCGCTCTGATCCCGCCCAAGACCACAGCTTCTCTAGGCCCTCGGGCTGAACACGACGACCGCCGTCTCCGTCGAGCGCATCGCGGCATAGCCGTCGAGGCCCTCGTCTAATTCTTGCCACCGCGCCCACAGGCGCTCACGCTCTGCACCCTTCGCAGCCGCCGCGCTCACCTCGCGGGTTCCGTCAGTCAACACGATCGTCGCCTCCGGATTCGCGAGCAGGTTAAGCCACCAGGCCGGTTCGCCCTCACCCCAACCGTTCATGGCCATGGTGACGAGATTCGGCCCATCCTCGAAATAGCCGAGGATGACGCTGCGTTCCTTGCCTGTGCGGCGACCAATCGTGGTGACGCGCATCGCACCCCACTTTTCAGGTTCTGCTGGCCACAATCCGCTGCGACCGCGAGTCACCTTATAAATCGCTCGGTGCGCCCGCCACGCGATGAGAACGATCCACCTCGGCGGAATTCGTGGTGACTTCGTGGCACTGCTCATCAGAACTCCTTCGTCAGCGCACGAGCCCCACGATGGCGATGGTGATGCGTTTAGGGACGCTCAGCGTGGTCTTGAGACTAGCAACAGGGGACGTGTCCGCCGAAAACCCAGCAGTTCACGGCTGTTTCATAGGTTGCTGAGTGGAGATCCATAGTTCTTGACCCTAAATTTCAATACTTGGTATCCCCACGCTCGCCGCGTGGTTGAGAGGAGAACATGAATTTCCGGAGCGCCCTTGCACACCAACCCCGACGGCGGTGGGTCATCATTGGCTCTGTGATCGCCGTTCTGGCCGCGGCAGCCGTTGTGTTCGCTCTTGTGGTGGTCCCCGCGACCGCCTCCTCTACAGACGAAACCGTCACGACGACCGCCCTCGCCAGCTTTGAAACGTTGGATAAGAGTGTCTCGACCACCGGAACGCTGACGCCCCTCGTCAACGAGGACGTCTCCTTCGCCGTCTCTGGCACCGTGACCGAAATTGCGGTAGCCGAGGGCGACTCAGTCGAGGAGGGTCAAGTACTGGCCCGCGTGGATACCCTCAGCCTCACTGCGGCACTGCTTCAGGCGAAAGCTGACCTCGCGAGCGCTCAAGCGCGACTGAGCGACAGCTACTCCTCGAACAGTGGCAGCGCCGCTGATCTGGCGCAGATCTCCGCGAACTCTGCAGCAGTGGATGTTGCCGAAGCGGCCGTGAGCAACGCGGCGGATGCGGTCAGCGACGCGACCCTGACTGCCCCAGCCGCTGGAACCATTACAGCAATCGGCATCGAGGTCGGAGATTCAATGGGCTCTGGCGCAGGCGGCTCAGCTGTCTCAAGCGCCGCCTTCACGATCGTGGGAACCGACGCCTGGGCGGTGGACGTGACCGTCAGCGAAGCGGAGGTCGCGCTCATCGATGTCGGAAACCAGGTCGAGCTCACCACCGGCGACAGCGTTGACTTTTTCGGTGTTGTCAGCGAGGTCGGGATGCTTCCCTCCACCGACACCGGAGCAGCGGCGTATCCGGTCAGTATCGACGTCACCGGCACGGCTGATGGCCTGTTTGACGGCATTTCAGTGACCGCCAACATCATCTACGAACGGCGCGTCGACGTGCTCACGGTGCCGAGCGCGGCCGTCACAACGGGCGATGAATCCAGCACCGTCACGCTCATCGGCGCGGATGGCGAACAGGTTGTGACCGTCGTCGAGGTCGGCGAGACCGTCGGCGCCCTGACCGAAATTCTTTCCGGAATTGTGGAGGGCGACGAGATTGTTGTCGCGACCTTCACCCCCGGCGAGGGCAATACCGGAGTCCCCGAGGGTGTGACAGGCAACTTCCGCCCTGGCGCAGGAGGCGGAACCGACGAACGTCCCGATTTCGGAGGACGGGTACCGGGCCAGTGAGCGTCGCACAGCCCAAGCACGTCCCAGGCACAACCGTGACGAACACCGACGCAGCACAGGTGGACGCCCCGACCTCGCTCACCGAACTGGACACAGCGGGCCCGGTGATCAGCCTCGACCAAGTCCGGAAGACGTATCGCACCGGCACGGTCGAGTTTGAGGCCCTCCGCGGCATTGACTTGACGATTGAGCGCGGCGAATACCTCGCAATCATGGGCCCCTCCGGCTCGGGAAAGTCGACCCTGATGAACATTCTCGGGTGCCTCGACACCCTCACCGAAGGTGAGTACCACCTCGCGGGAACGAACGTCCGCGACCTGGACGAGGCGGAACTCGCCCGCATCCGCAATCGTGAGATCGGGTTCGTGTTTCAAGGCTTCAACCTGTTGCCTTCGCTGTCGGCCTGGCGCAACGTCGAGCTTCCGCTCGTCTACGCAGGGGTTGATCGCGACGAACGCCGGGAACGTGCCGAGCGTGCACTCGAGCGCGTAGGGCTTGGCAGTCGTCTCGACAACAAACCAGGCGAACTGTCGGGCGGCCAGCAACAGCGTGTGGCGGTTGCCCGCGCGCTCGTCGGTGACCCGACCATGATCCTTGCCGACGAACCGACCGGAAACCTCGACTCGGTGTCGTCTGCGGACGTTTTGGCGCTGTTCGACGAACTCCGCGAGGCGGGTCGCACAATCGTGCTGATCACCCACGAGGAAGAGGTCGCCGAACGATCACGCCGCGTGGTGCGTGTGCGCGACGGGCTCATCCAGTCGGATGTGAAGGTCGCAGCATGAACTGGAGCGAAACCTTCACGACGGCCTGGTCGGCGGTTCGCGCGCACTTGTTGCGTTCGATGCTGACTGTGCTCGGCATCCTGATCGGTATTGCCGCGGTAATTCTGACCGTCGGCCTTGGACTCGGAACCCAGAAGGATGTGAGCGAGTCGATCAGCTCGCTCGGCAGCAACCTTCTCATCGTGACTCCCGGATCCAGCACCGACGCCGCCGGTGGGCGTGGCGGATTCGGCACGGCAACCACCCTCAAGGCCTCGGACGCCGAGGCTCTCGCCTCAGAGGTCAGCGCCCCCGACATTGCGGGCGTGGCAGCCGAGAAGTCGAGCCCCTTCGCCCTCGAGGCCAATGACACCAACTGGACGACAACGGTGACCGGAACGACCGAGTCCTGGCTCGACGTGCGTTCCCGCACACTATTGGTCGGCGACTTCCTCACGGAGGCAGACGTCAACACGACCGCACACGTGGTCGTACTCGGCTCCCAGACGGCGGACGAGTTGTTCGGGAGCACAACCGTCGTGGGCCAGAACGTCGAGATCGACGGGACGTCATTCGAGGTCGTCGGTGTGCTCGCCTCGGCCGGATCCGACAGTTCGACGAATCTGGACGACATCGCGATCGTTCCACTGACAACGGCGTCCAACGTACTTTCGGGTGGGCCGACGGCGAGGGCCGTCTCCACGATCTACCTGCAGGCGGCGAGCGCCGATCAGCTGTCGGCCGCCTACCAGGAGGCCCAAACAATCCTGCTCAATCTCCACGGGATCACCTCGGTTGATGATGCCGACTTCCAACTCTCCAGTCAGGATGCCCTCGTCAGCACCGCAACGGCGATCTACCAGACACTCACCATCCTGCTCACCGGGATTGCGGCACTGTCGCTTCTGGTCGGCGGCATCGGAGTGATGAACATCCAATTGGTGTCGGTCACCGAGCGCACACGTGAGATTGGTTTGCGCAAGGCGCTCGGCGCTCCGCCGTGGGCGATCCGACGTCAGTTCCTGGTGGAGGCCGGCATCCTCGGCCTCACCGGTGGTGTGCTCGGGGCCGCCCTCGGCGCCGTCGCCACCCTCACGCTCCCCAGTGTGATCGGCAGCTCGATCGTGCTGTCGCCCACCGCCGTCGCCATGGCGATCGGAGTCTCGGTCGCAATCGGTCTGGTGTTCGGGGTCTACCCGGCAACCAGGGCCGCCCGACTCGCCCCCATCGACGCACTGCGAACCGAATAGCCGTAATGACTCCTCAACCCCTGACCTCTCAAGTCCTCATCTCTCAAGGAGAAACACCATGAAATCCACCTTTCGCACCCGCACCGCACTGCCCGTTCTGACGGTGTTCGCGCTCGGCACCACGTTGATACTCGCCGGATGCGCCACCACCACCACCGAAACCACCACCGTTGCTGCCGCCGATACTCCGGCCGCGCAGGGGCCACAGGAGCGCGCAGCATCCGGAGTCTCCGGCGAGATCGCCTACGTTTCCGACGGACTCCTGCAGGTGCAGAACACCGAATCGCAGACCGCCGTGTCGTACACCGACGACACCCTGATTTCAGCGCAAGTATCTGGCTCGCTCTCAGACCTCGAGGTGGGCAGTTGCGTTTTCGTCACGACCGACACCGAGGACGCGACCATCGCCACGATGGTGACAGTGACAGCTACCTCCGACGGTGAATGTGGCATCGCCGGGGGCCTGGGTGGCAGAGCTCCCGGGGGGACGCCCGGCAACGCACCCGGCAACGGCGCTGCTCCCGACGGTCCTCCTGCGGACGGTGCAGCTCCTGATGGCGACGCCCGAACCACTGCGCCCGAGCGTGGTGCGCCTTCCGGCGCCGCGGCGTTCACGGCGGGTACCGTTTCGGCCGTGGACGCCAACAGCTTCACGGTGGCCTCGATTGGTCAAGACGACGCGACCACCTCCACGAGCCTGACGCTGACGGATGCGACCAGCGTTCTGATGACGGTCGCTTCCGACACCTCGGCACTCGTTCTCGGCCAGTGTGTGTTGGCGCAGGGCGAAGCCGACACGTCGGGTGGCTACGCCGCGGCCTCGCTCGTGGTGAGTGAACCGGGTGATGACGGTTGCAGCACTGCAGCTGCGACGCGCGGCGGCCAGGAGCGTCCTGCTGCGGGCGGCAACCGATGAGCTGGCTTGCCTCGGTCTTGCCGAGCATGAAACGAATCACGTGGACGCGCCGGCGGACGTTCATTGCCAGTGCGGCAGGGCTCGCCCTGATGGTGGGCGGGGCAGGTGCCGCGTGGGCAGCCGTGCCCGACTCGGGTTCGTACCGCACAGCGACGGCCCAGACGGGGTCGATCACCGAGGAACTCGGTCTGACCGGCTCAATCGCCTCGGCGAGCCGACACGACGCAAGTTTTTCAATTGCCGGCACTGTAACGACTGTCTCGGTGACCCTCGGTGACAGGGTCAACGCTGGCGACGTGTTGGCCACGCTTGACACCGGCGAGCTGCAGGATGCCGTTGACTCCGCCGAGGAACGAGTCTCCTCCGCGAAAGAGGCTCTTGCCAGCGACCTCGAAGCGCAATCGAGCGCGACAGAGCAAGCCGCAAGCTCGGGTGGCTCGGCGGCGTCCGATTCGGGTGATAATTCCGTCGATTCGGACATCGACTCCGCTGTGCATGAAATTCAACTCGCGCAAGAACAATTGTTGACCTTGGTCGATGCCGCCACCACGTCCCTCGCGGCCGCGCAGAGTTCACAAACCGACGCCGCCGACCTCTGCCAGCCCTTCCTCGACGCCGAACTCGAGGGTGACGACGACACTGTGCCCGACGCTGGCTCAGAGCCTGATGCCGGAACCGAACCGGCCGAGGAATCGGATAATGATTCCGCGCCACTCACCCTCGACGCCGTACAAGCGCTTCTCGTCACTTGCCAGGAAGCAATCGCGGGCGTCGCTGATGCCCAGTCGGTCACGCAGGCCGCGCAGGAAGCGGTCGCCGCGGCGATGAGCGAGCTGGACGTCGCTATCACCGCACTACAGGACGCCGTCGCCACGAGCATGCCGAGCACGCCCACGGCATCCGGGCCAACAGGCGGCACGACCTCAGTCCCCAGCGCAGCTGACATTGTGTCCGACTACGCCGACATTGACGTCGCCGAAGCGAAAGTTCTTATTGCCACGCAACAGCTCACCGCCGCCGTGCTGACGAGCCCGATCACCGGGACTGTCGCGAAAGTTGCATTCGCGGTGGGCGATACCGTCGCCGCGAACTCGACGACCGCCGTCATCACGATCCTGGGGGACGACGGCTACCTCATCACGACGACCGTCACCCTCTCCGAGGTGCAGAAGGTCGCCGTCGGTCAGGCCGCCGAAGTGATGATCTCGAGCTCTGGCGAGAGCTACCCGGCCTCGGTGAGTGCGATCGGTTTCCTCAATGTAGCGACCAACTCAGCGACGCCCGAATACTCGATCACCATTGCGATTGACTCAGGTGACGTCGTGCTGTTGAACGGTGCCGCGGCCCAGGTAGCGGTGTCGGTGGCGACGGCGGACGACGTTGTTGTAATCCCGATCTCAGCGCTGCATCGTTCCGACAACGGAGACACCGTTGCGGTGCTCGTTGACGGCCAACTCAGCACTGCTCTCGTCGAGGTGGGCGCGATGGGCGTCGATCGGGTAGAGATCACCGCGGGCATCGCAGTAGGCGACGTAGTTGTGATCGCCGACCTGTCGGCCGCGACGGAGGAAACGTCGACCGAGACGACGGGCCTGATCGACCTCGGTGGAGCGACCACTGATTCCGGTCCAGGCGTGAGAGGCGGCCGCCCGGCAGGTGGTCCGCCAACCAGAGGTGCCGGCGGCTGATCCCCGCACTGGTGCCTACGTCAGTTCGGGCAGTGCAATCACTCCCTCGACGAGGCTGACCACGGAACTCCACCAGCCCTCTGGCATCTCCATGGCGTAGCCGGGGACCAGCCAGGCGTTGCCGTCGGCATCCCACATGAGCAACAGTGTCGCCGCGGCGTTATCGACCGTGACCTCCACAATTTCGGGAGTCGGCTCGACCTCAATGGGCGGCAGTGTCTCCTCAGGAGCGGGGATGGACGGGTCGACCGGCTCATCGATCGGAACATCCGTGGGCGGGGGGCCATCCGGGTCAACGGGAGTGCCCGGCTCCTCCGCCGCCGGAAGTGACGGCTCGGCGCCAGGCTCAACCTCCGCGCGGGGCTCTTCCACACTCATGACTCCGTCATCGACCGCACCGCGCGCCGCAAACATCATCGCGCCACCCTGGAACTCGGGTCCGGCTGCACCAAACCAGCGGAAGTCCGACAACCGCTGTACGGCATCCGTCGCCGACACCGTGTTAAAGCTGCCACGCGACTCCGCCCGAACCGTGTGGCCAAACGCGTAGGAAAGTTCCCCCGTGTTCGCCCAGTACGCGCCCCAACCAAGCCCTGTCTTGACCCCTTCCACGGTGAGGTACGCGCTCGCGCTGGTACCGTCGATGCCCGAAACGATCTCGATCTCGGCGGTCGGCACCGCAAACCCTGTGGATGCGAACAAGTCCTTCGCCAGCGACCGTGCCTTCTCCCCCGTGGGAGCCAAATTGGCAGGAGCCTCGGTCGGCAAAACACAACCCTGGCGCTCAGCCTCCTCCGACACCACTGACGAGTCGCACACGTAAAACGACGTCGCGGTCGGATCGTTGAACCACCAGTCACCGGTACCGAACCCGCTATACGTGAGGTTTTCCCCTGAGCCGTCCTGAGGACCCACGACCCACGTCGGATACGCCGGGTCGGAGAACTCGGCCTTGGCGACGGAACCGTTCACACCGAGCGCGTCGGCAAGTTCTGCGGTGCGCACCTGCGGATCGGCGGAGTCGCGCACAAGCTGGTACACCGGCCCGGAACCACCCGCTGTCGACAGCGACGGGTCGGCGGAGTAGCGATACTCCACCCACATCATCATCCTGTCTTCGCTGGACATCGCATCGCTCGCGCCCAGCGCCGACGCTTCCGAGGATCCCGCTGCTGCAGTGAACAACGGAGCCCGCGTCATGTTCGGCCCGAGCACGAGAGCACCCACCGTGACGGCGGCGACGGCAACCCCTGCAGCCCCCGCGATGCGTAGCGTTCTCGCCGGATTAGTTAGTCGAGGTGCCGAACGGCCGGAAGCGCCGCTCACGAGATCAGAGGAAAGCTCTGGGGCCGCTCCGCGATCGAGGCTGCTGCGCAGGCGTCGGCGGATGTCGTCGTAATTGTTGCTCATACCCGGGAAATGTCGTGAGTGGTTGAATCTTTCACCCTGCCCACAAAATTTATTCTGCGGCGAGCAACCGAGTGAGTTTTGCGCGTGCCCGATGCACTCGAATGGTTGCCGCATTCACACTCACACCGAGCGCAATGGCCAGCTCACTGGGGGCAAGATCCTCGACCAGAGAAAGGGCGAGCACTTCACGCTCCGCCGCGCGCAACTGGCCCCACGCTGCAGCCAGTGATGCGTCGGCCAACACGATCTCCTCAGCCGACGGCGCAGAGTCGGCCGGTCGAAGAATCGCGAGCAGCGCAGCGCCCGATGCCTGCTTTCGACGATGGTTGGCGACAACGTTCGCTGCGATCCGATACAGCCAGGGCAACTCTTCGCCCTCGGCGACTGACGCCCGCCGGCGCCACGCGATAGCAAAAACGTCGGCCGCCAAATCCTCAACGTACTGCCGTTCAACACGGCGGAACAAGAATCCGCTGACGGCCGGCAAGTACTCGAGATAGGCGCGCTCAAAGGACGCGTCGGTTGACACCATGCTGCCAGTGTGAATTCCAGGTCGTCACATCACAACCCAACGTTGTTGATGAGTTGTTCGTCACACTGTGGCAATGTGGTCACGCAGTACAGGAGAGGAGAAGCGCCCATGGTGAGTTTCGCCGACAAACCGATACTTGACGTCACGATCGCAGAGTGGACTGCCTACCTGGAAGACTCCCCCTCCGACGACGGTGTGCGATTGAAACTGCGCAAGAAGCTGTCGAAAGCTCCCGGCATGACCTGGTCAGAAGCACTGGATGTTGCACTGTGCTTTGGCTGGATTGATGGCCAAACCTCCCGTCTCGACGACGATTACACGCTTCAAGCTTTCACTCCGAGACGCAAGAACAGTCCGTGGTCGAAAATCAACCGCGACCACGTTGCGCGACTCACCGAATCAGGATTAATGCGCCCACGCGGCATTGCCGAAGTGGAGCGAGCAAAGGCAGACGGACGCTGGGATGCCGCCTATCGGGTGCGAGATGCGGCGCCGTCACCAGAGCTGCAGGCCGCGCTCGACGCGAATCCAGAGGCCGCAGCATTCCTCGACAGCCTCACCAAAGCGGAAAAGTTTCGAATCTACTTTCGGATCTCCGGGATCAAGACTCCCGCTGTGCGTGCCGCGCGCATCAACGATGTGGTTGACAAGGCCGCACGCGGCGAGCATCACTACCGATAAGCAACGGCCGCGAGGGAGTGGAGCGTTGCTGAGGAGCTAAGGGGCAACCGACGGGCTTGGCGACGGCGACGGAACGGGCGCAGCGTCTTCCGAGAAGTTCGCACCCAACACCTTCGTAAAGAAGGCGAAGAATTGTGCAGGATCAAACTCGCCCGTGACCTCGTCATACGTGTACGGGAACAGCTGCCCATTCACGTAAATTATCGGGGTTCCGTGCTTCTCAGGTTGAGTTGCAGCATTGGGGAACGGGTTGCTGTTGAAGCGATCAGTCGCCCCAGCCACCCAGTTCTTGAACTCTTGAGTCTCAATACACGTGACGATGTTCGTGTACTTGTCGACACCGGTTTCTTTCGCCAACTCAATCAAGCGTCCGTCGCTCAGTCCTGAGGAGTCCTCTTCAGGCTGATGTTTGAACAACAGTTCATTGAACGCGAAGAAGTTGTTTGGCGAATAGTTCGCAACGCACGCTGCCGCGTTTGCCGCCCTGGTCGAATACTTGGTGCCCATCGACAGTCGGTCCAGGATTGCGACCGGGTGGATCTCCACGGTGGCCGCGCCATCCTTCACGAGCTTCTTAATCTGCTCACCGTTGGCCTTTTCGAACATTCCGCACACCGGGCACATGTAGTCAACATAGATACGGATGTCGAGCACAGACGACAGCTCGTTGGATGCCGACGGCACCGGTTCCGCACTCGGCTGCAGCGCCGAAGTCTTCACCGCATCGAAGTTCTCGCCAATCTTGATCCCGTCACTCAACATATTGAGCGGGCCGGGAGCTGCCGGGCGAATGGTGCTCGTAATGACCAAAAACACCGCAGCGACGATGGCCACCACAATGACAATCAGGCTGCCCTGAATGATCCACTTGTTGCGGCGATCCTTCTTCTTCTGTTCCGCACGCAACTGCCGGGCTTTCTCGCGAGCAACATCTCGACGATCGCCAAAACTCGGCTGCGAATCGTCTTTCTTCTTGCTCACCACAAACCTCACTCAACTTATGTACGTCGTTGCGGCATCAGAGCCGTCCGGAAAATGTTAGACCACCGAAACTGGGAAGGTTCGGGATGGCCCTCGTACATCTAACCACCGGTTAGCCCCCGAAACTCGCGTGCGCCACGAACGGGTGCCATAATGGCGGGACGCGTTGGCTCTCTCGGGAGCTGCGCAATCCATTCACTACGGATCGTCCGGCACGTACCTGCCGGTGAAGGAGAAGTACAACTATGGCATCTGTCACTTTTGACAAAGCAAGCCGCGTCTACCCGGGACAAGCTCGTCCCGCTGTTGACCAGCTCGATCTCGAAGTCGCTGACGGCGAGTTCCTCGTCCTCGTCGGCCCTTCCGGATGTGGAAAATCCACGTCCCTGCGTATGCTCGCCGGCCTCGAAGAGGTCAACGACGGGCGCATCCTCATCGGTGACCGCGACGTCACCGATGTGCCCCCGAAGGACCGCGACATTGCGATGGTCTTCCAGAATTACGCGCTCTATCCGCACATGACGGTGGCAGAAAACATGGGCTTCGCGCTCAAGATTGCTGGCGTCAACAAAGAGGAGCGGGCATCACGCGTTCTCGAAGCCGCTAAACTCCTTGACCTGCAGGACTACCTCGGCCGCAAGCCGAAAGCGCTTTCCGGTGGCCAGCGCCAGCGGGTAGCCATGGGCCGCGCGATCGTCCGTAGCCCCCAGGTGTTCCTCATGGATGAGCCGCTCTCCAACCTTGATGCGAAGCTGCGTGTCCAGACACGTACGCAGATCGCGTCGCTCACCCGCCGCCTCGGAGTCACCACCGTCTACGTCACCCACGACCAGACTGAGGCGCTCACGATGGGTGACCGTATCGCCGTGCTCAAGGACGGTGTCCTTCAGCAGGTGGGTACCCCGCGCGATCTCTACGCTGACCCGCAAAACGTATTCGTTGCCGGGTTCATCGGATCCCCGGCCATGAACCTGTTCAACGCCGACATTGTCGACGGTGGCCTCAAGTTCGGAACGGCGATTGCCAAGTTGGACCGGGCCTCGCTCGCGGATGCCTCAAGCAAGAAGGTCACGATCGGTGTGCGGCCCGAAGATGTTGTCGTCGCCGAGAGCGGAAAGGGGTTGCCCGTCGACGTGGACCTCGTTGAGGAGCTCGGAGCCGATGGCTACCTGTACGGACACACCGAAATCGATGGCGACCGAGTCGAGATTGTTGTGCGCGTCGATGGTCGCACGCACCCGGTCGCTGGCGACAAGGTCGTCATCACGCCGAAGGTAGACCACATTCACGTGTTCGACACTGAGTCGGGCGAACGGTTGAGCAAAAAAGCCGTCAAGTCCAGTAAGTAACGTCGGTGCGGTTCGCCAGCCAGAACGGTTGGCGAACCGCCTTCACGACGCAAGAGAGGCAATCGTGGCTGGGTCGCTGAACATCACCTCAGCGATCGTCGATTCTGCGCTGCTTGATTTGCCCTGGGATCTCCCGCTGGATGTGTGGCCGGATGACTCCATCGCCACCCTGCCGAAAGGCCTCTCCCGCCACCTCGTTCGCTTCGCCCACCTGAGCGGCTACGTCGTGGCGATCAAAGAAACCTCCGCCGACTTGGCACGGCGTGAATACGAGTTGCTGAGGAACCTGCAACGCCTCGACGTGCCCTGCGTCGAACCGGTCGCCGTCATCACCAACCGCACCGACAGCCAGGGAAACGACTTGGATTCGGTGCTCGTGACTCGGCACTTAAAGTTTTCACTCCCCTATCGCGCGCTCTACTCGCAAACGCTTCGACCCGACACGGCGGCGCGGCTCATCGACGCCCTCGCAGTGCTTCTCGTTCGACTCCACATCACCGGGTTCTTTTGGGGCGATGTCTCCCTGTCCAACACTCTTTTTCGCCGGGATGCCGGCGCGTTCGCCGCCTACCTTGTTGATGCGGAAACCGGGAACCTGTACGAGAAACTTTCCGACGGTCAACGCGAACACGATTTGGAGATCGCGCGGGTGAACATCGCAGGCGAACTCCTTGACCTTGCCGCGGGCGGCCGACTCGACGACGCGACAGACCCCATCGACGTGAGCAACGGAATCCTTGCGGCGTATCGAACGCTGTGGAGTGAACTCACCGATTCCGAGTCGTTCTCCTCCACCGAGCGGTGGCGCATCGCCGAACGGGTGGAGCGTCTCAACACACTCGGATTCGACATCGAAGAGCTCGCTATCAAAACCGACGACACGGGAAGCCAACTTCGAATCCAACCCAAGGTCGTGGATGCCGGGCACCACCAGCGCCGCCTACTGCGGCTCACCGGACTCGATGTGGAAGAGAACCAGGCTCGGCGGCTACTGAACGATCTGGACGCCTACGCCGCAACCCACTTTGAGGGCGAGACCGACGAAGAGATCTCCGCCCACGAGTGGCTTGCCACCGTGTTCGAGCCGGTGACTCGCGCCATTCCCAAAGAGCTTCGCGGCAAGTTGGAGCCTGCCGAAGTGTTCCACCAAATGCTGGAGCACCGTTGGTATTTGTCCCAAAATGAGGACCGCGACATTCCGCTTGCGGAAGCGGTGAGCTCCTACATTGAGAACGTCCTGCAACACCGCAGAGATGAAGCCACCGTCTTCGACCCACCCACCGGAGCGTTCACGCTCCCCATCGCGCTCGTCGACGAGCAGGATTGGCGCGACCGCGTCTAAGCCAGCAGGTGTTCGATGCCCCGCCCGGCCACGTGATCGAAAATGAGGTTCGTCTCCGTGTTGGCAACGGACGGATGGCCTGCCAAGTGTTCGAGCACGAAGTCGCGCAGCTCTGAGGAATTCCGCGCCGCCACGTGAATCAAAAAGTCGTCAACGCCGGCCATGTGAAAGATCCCCAGCACGCCCGGCCAATTTGGTGCCTCGTCGCGGAACGACTCGACATCTTCCCGGATGATCGACACGAGTCGCACAGATACGAGCGCCTGCACCGTCATCCCGAGCGCTGCGACGTCCAGTTCCGCGTGGTAGCCAAGCACATAGCCCTCGGCTTGCAGTCTCCGGATACGCAGGGACACCGTGGATTCTGCGACACCGATCGTGTTGGCGAGGGCCGTTCCCGACATCCGAGCATTCGCGGAAAGCGCACGAAGGATTCTGCGATCTATATCGTCCATTCCCCCATCTTCGCGCAGAAGTCATGGCAAATCATGGCTTTTGGCTGGAAACCTTGTGGCGGACTTGCAGTTTGTCGCGGATTCTGTTTCTGTCTAGACATGCAGCCTTCGAAACCACGTCTGGAAACCCGCGCAGTTCACGCCGGAATGGAGGGCGTCGAGGAAACTGGATCCCACGTTCCCACGATCGACCTCTCCACCACGAACCCGTTGCCGAACGTTCTCATCGGCGGTGACTCCTACGAGCACCTCGCCACGGGTGGCACACTCCAGCCCGGCCAGTCCGCGGTGTACCAGCGCCTGTGGCAGCCCGGCGTTGCCCGTTTCGAGACGTCACTGGCAAACCTCGAAGGTTCTGAAGCTTCCGTTGCCTTCTCCACCGGCATGGCCGCACTCACCGCGTGCCTTATCGCTACGGTCTCTGACGGCAAGCCCCACATTGTTGCGCTTCGCCCGCTCTACGGCGGAACCGACCACGTTCTCGACAATGGACTCGTCGGCACAACGGTGACCTGGGCGCACAGTGTGGACGATATTGCCGCCGCGATCCAGCCAGACACCGGCCTCGTCATCATCGAAACACCGGCAAACCCCACTCTGGAACTGGTGAACATCGCCCGCGCCGTCGCTGCAGCGGGAGACGTACCGGTGCTCGTTGACAACACGTTCGCCACGCCCGTGCTGCAGCGGCCGATCGAACAGGGTGCAACTCTCGTGCTGCACAGCGCCACCAAGTACATCGGTGGCCACGGAGACGTCATGGGTGGCGTGATTGCCACAAATGAGGAGTGGGCCCCGCGGCTGCGCCACGTTCGGGCACTCACCGGCGGCCTGCTTCACGCGTTCGCCGCATACCTCCTGCACCGTGGACTTCGCACGATGCCACTGCGCGTGCGCGCCCAGCAAGAGACTGCCAAGGATCTCGCGGAGCGACTGAACGGGCACCCGGCGCTTGCCCGCGTACTGTTCCCGACCCTGCCAGGCTGCGACCCGGAAGGTCTCATTGGAACGCAGATGGAGGGCCCGGGCTCGATGCTCTCGCTCGATCTTGCCGGTGGCTACGACGCTGCCGCCAAGTTCATCGAGTCGCTGAAGCTCATCACCCACGCGGTGTCGCTCGGCGGAATCGACACACTCGCCCAGCATCCGGCCTCGCTCACGCACCGACCGGTCGCGGCAGAAGCCAAGCCCGGCGGTGGGATCGTGCGGATCTCAATCGGACTCGAGCACGTCGACGACCTCTACGAGGACCTTGTACAAGCGCTAGAAGCTTAAGTATTCCGAAGAACAGGGCGCGCTTCAGCGCGCCCTGTTCTTCGAGATCTCGTAGAGCGCGACGCTCGCAGCGATACCGGCGTTCAACGACTCGGTGGATGCGGCAATCGGGATCGATACGACCGCGTCACAGGTTTCTGTCACGAGTCGCGACAGCCCCTTGCCTTCGCTGCCCACCACGACCACAAGCGGCGACTTCGACCAGGTGAGGCCTGGGAGTTCAACGTCCCCGCCGCCATCGAGACCGAGCACAAACACACCGCGCTCTTTCAACGCCTTCAGCGTTTGAGTGAGGTTGCTTGCCATCGCCACGGGTGTGCGCGCCGCGGCACCCGCTGAGGTCTTCCAGGCCGATGCCGTCATCCCCACAGAGCGTCGTTGCGGCACGATAACCCCGTGCCCGCCGAACGCCGCCACAGAACGAATGATCGCCCCAAGGTTGCGCGGGTCGGTGATCCCGTCGAGGGCAAACAACAAAGGAACTTTGCCCTGGCTGATCACTTTGTCGAGCAGTTCGATGGGATGCGCGTATTCATACGGAGGGACCTTGAGCGCGAGCCCCTGGTGCACCGCATCGAACCCGGCAAGTCGATCCAGTTCAGGCCGCATGACCTCCAGGATGGGAAGCCCGCGTTTCGTGGCAATTCCCATGACCTCTTTCACTCGGTCGTCATATTCGATACGCGACGCCACGTAGAGCGTGGTCGCTGGGATGGAGGCCCGAAGCGCTTCCAAAACGGAGTTGCGACCGGTGACAAACTCGAAGTCGTCAGAAGTTCTCGGCTTGCGCATGCGCTGTGGCTGGTCGCCCGACTGGCCAGCGGCCCCGGAACGCCCGGCCTTGTCGAACTGGCCGCCCTTACCTGCACGACCGCCCTGACGCTTGCCACCGATGGTGGCCTCGTACCTGTCTTTTGCTGCCTTGCGCTTTCCCGCGGGGTGGTACGGACGATCCTCCGCCTTCGGCGTTGGCTTCTTGCCCTCCAGCGCTTGTCTGCCCTGTCCACCAGAGCCCACTTGCGGTCCGCGGCTCTTCTTACGCACGGCGGTAGGTCGGCCGTTCTTAGGTCCTGGTTTTTTCACGCGATGCTCCATTGAGTTCCGGTCGGTGTGTCGTCGAGTTGGATGCCGGCATCGGCCAACTCGTCGCGGATTCGATCGGCCGCAGCGAAATCCTTTTCTGCACGTGCAGTGACGCGGTCAGCGAGCAGTTGCTCGACGAGTTTGCCCAACGCGGGGCCCGCGGCATCCGACTGAACAGTGTTCCACGGTTCGCTGAGAGGATTAATCCCCAGAACCGCCGTCATGGCAAAAACTTCGCCGCGGATGCGCGCTGCCGTCTCGACATCGTCCGCGTCGAGCGCGGCATTTCCGGCCCGCACCGCGTCGTGCAACACTGCGAGCGCTTGCGGCACAGCGAGGTCATCATCCATTGCCGATGCGAACGCCTCGGGAACGAGGCGCTCATCGCTCGCTGTCTGGTTGCCGGCGAGGCGGCGATCCGACCGCGCAAGAAAACCTTCAATTCGCTCCAGTGCCGCCTCAGCCTCCACGAGGGAGCCTTCGTGATAGTCGATCGTCGACCGGTAGTGCGCCGATCCGAGGTAGTAGCGAATCACGAGTGGGCGTGCCATGTCGAGAAACTCTGAGGCGTACAGCGAGTTGCCAAGCGACTTGGACATCTTCTGCCCGCCGATGTTGACGAGCCCGTTGTGCACCCAGTACTTCGCGAAACCGTCTCCGGCCGCGCTCGACTGTGCGAGCTCATTTTCGTGGTGCGGGAAACGCAGGTCGAGGCCACCACCGTGAATGTCGAATTGTGGGCCAAGGTAGCGCGCCGACATTGCCGAGCATTCCAGATGCCATCCGGGGCGCCCGGCACCCCACGGCGAATTCCAACTGGCCGATTCCGGCTCGGAAGGCTTGTGCCCTTTCCACAGGGCGAAGTCGTGCGGGTCACGTTTGCCGCGCGGATCAGCGTCCGCTGCGGCCTCCATGTCTTCAAGTTTTTGATTTGTCAGCTCGCCGTAGCGTGGCCACGAGGCCGTGTCGAAGTACACGTCTCCAGAGTCATCCGCTGCCGGATAGGCGTGCCCCGCGTCGATGAGCCGTTGAATGAGCTCGTGCATTTGGCCAATGCTCGCGGTGGCTCGTGGTTCGTAGGTGGGCGGCAGGATGCCAAGCGCCGAGTACCCGGCAGTGAACTCCAACTCCACCCGGTAGGCGAGCGCCCACCACGGTTCTGCCGCCTGGTCGGAGCCCTTGGCGCCGGTGGCAGCACTGGCCAGAATTTTGTCGTCAATGTCGGTCACGTTGCGCACGAGCGTCACGCGGTATCCGCGATAGCCAAGCCACCGACGCCACAGGTCGTAGACAAGCGCTGAACGCAAATGGCCAATGTGCGGGGAGGATTGCACCGTAGGGCCGCACACGTACATGCCGACTTCGCCCTGCACGAGAGGAACGAGGTCGGTCACGGTTTGCGACCGGGAGTCGTAGAGGCGCACTGTCACAGTCAAAGCCTACTTGGCGTGGCTTCAAGCGAGCGATACGAGTCAACTAACATCTAGAGGATGCAAGCCACGAGTGCCCCCCAGTTTCAGGCCGCAACAACCGGCACCGTTCCTGGGCTCGAGGAGGTGCGCGAGCGCCTGTATTGTTACGGCCTCGCCCAGCCCGGCACCCTGCCCCACTACTCCCTCAGCTACCTGCTCATCGATGCTGCAGGCGCCGTGCACATCATCGACCCCGGCTGGAACACCGACGAGAACTGGGATGCGTTTACTGCCATGCTCGCCCAACTTGACCGCTCGGTCTCGGATGTCGCCTCCGTGACAGTCACCCACCTGCACCCTGACCATTTGGGGCTGGCCGAACGGATGCGTGCCGCGAGCGGGGCCCTCGTTGCACTCCACGCAGCCGAGCAGGACGGTATCCGGGAGTTGTCGACGCCGACGCCAGACGAGGAGATTCTGGCGAACCTCTCCGATTGGGGAGTGCCCGCCGATCGAGTGCCCGAACTCGTGGCCGCAGCACACCGCCGGAGCCAGTGGGCTTCCTTCACCGCCGACCGGTTTGTAGAAGACGGGGACACTCTCGAAATTTCGGGGCACTCCGTGCGGGCGCTGCACACCCCTGGGCATACGTCCGGGCATCTCGCGTTCGTTGATGACGTGCACAGGGTCATCTTTCTCGGCGACCATCTCCTGCCGAACCAGTTCCCGGGTATCGGGCTCGGCGGCACCGCCCCCGGAAACCCGATCGACCACTACCTCGCCTCGCTCGACACGGTAGCCAGCTTTGACGACTTCGAGGCACTGCCAGGTCACGCCTACCGATTCACCGGCATTGCGGAGCGTTGCGCGGAAACCGCTAAACATCACGAAACCCGAACGCGGGAGGTCGCGGCCATTCGGCATCCGGATGCCACGGTGTGGGATTTGGCTGGCGCGCTCACCTGGACGGCCGGTTGGGGTCAACTCAGCGGGTTGCCGCTACTCTCTGCTCTGTCCCAGACAGCACTGCACGAGGAACGCGCGGGACGCTCCAGCACGCGCTGACGCGCGTCGTCAGGACGAGGTGATGAGGCAGGTCGCCAGAACAGCGATACCGTCGCCGCGGCCCGTCAAGCCAAGCCCGTCTGAGGTGGTGGCACCCACACTCACGGGAGCGCCAACAAGGTCGCTGAGCACGTGCTCGAGTTCGGTACGGCGTGGACCAATCTTTGGCCGGTTGGCGACGACCTGAACAGCAACGTTGAGAATGCGAAAGCCCGCCCCGGTCACCAGCGCCACGGTTTCGGCGATGAATTCTGCTCCCGCGGCATCCGCGAAACGCGGATCGTCTGTGCCAAACCGGCTGCCGACATCGCCGAGGCCGGCCGCCGAAAGCAGTGCGTCGCAGATCGCGTGAGAGGCCGCATCACCGTCACTGTGTCCGGCCAACCCCGACTCATCCGGCCAGTACACGCCGCAAAACCACAGCGGGCGGGTGTCGTCGAGAGCGTGCACATCCACGCCGATGCCGGTGCGGGCACCACCGAGGCCCCCGTGCGACCCGGCGGAGGTGGAAACAAGTTGTTCGGCCCTGCGCAGGTCCCACGGTGTGGTGATCTTGAACGCGCGAGGATCGCCCTCGATGATCGACACCGTATGACCCGCCGCGGCGAACAACGCGGCGTCATCCGTGTATTCCGCGGTGACCGAATCGTGGGCGGCGACAAACGCCACCCGAGGGAATCCTTGCGGGGTTTGGATCTCCCGCATTCCGGCGCGATCCAGCTCCTCGTGAACCACATCACGTTCGTCGACCCGTTTCATGGTGTTCACGACCGGAAGCCCGAGAACCACGCCACGATCCAACAGTTCAACCTCGTTGATCACGCGGTGAAAGACGGATGCCGGCGTCAACGCCCGCGCAGCATCATGCACGAGAACCGTCGCGATCGTCGGGGCAAGAACAGCCACTCCGCGCGCCACGGACTGTTGGCGGGTTTCCCCACCGGGCACGACGACAGCGGATGTCCCCTCACACAGTTGGGTGGCCAACGTCAGAAGGTTGTCTGGGACAACGACCACAACCTGCGGTTCGGGAACGATGTCGAAGACTTCATCGAGCGCGCGCTCAAGAATGGTTCGACCAGAGACCTTGACGAATGCTTTGGGGACTGGTGTGCCCAGCCGCGTTCCACTGCCTGCTGCCACCACGATGACGGCAACGGTCGGCAGAGACATGCCTCACAGCGTACCAACGGATGAAAACTTCTCACCCACCGAAAGCGTTAGGAAGCCAGAACCTCGTCGAGAGTGTCTGAGGCCTTTTCTTCGTCGGTCTTTTCCGCCAACGCGAGCTCAGAAATGAGAATCTGGCGCGCCTTCGCGAGCATCCGCTTCTCCCCTGCGGACAAGCCGCGGTCCTGATCGCGACGCCACAGGTCGCGAACGACCTCAGAAACCTTGATCACATCACCAGAGGCAAGCTTCTCGAGATTGGCCTTGTACCGGCGTGACCAGTTGGTGGGCTCTTCGGTGAACGGAGCACGCAGGACCTCAAAAACCTGGTCCAGTCCCTCTTTGCCAATCACATCGCGAACGCCGACAAGATCGACATTTTCGGCCGGAACCTCAATGGTGAGATCACCCTGAGTGACGTTGAGTTTCAGGTAAAGTTTTTCTTCACCTCGAACGATGCGCTTCTTCACCTCTGTGATGGTTGCCGCTCCGTGATGGGGATAAACGACAGTCTCGCCGACCTCGAAAAGCATTGATTGGGCTCCATTCCGCGACCAAAAGTTTACCATACGGACCTGAGCCAACCCGGGGTCTTGGCGGTGCCTCCCGGCGTGACGGCGCTAGGCTAAACTCGCAAGTGAATCCGTGGGCCGATTGCCCTTTGGATGACACCGATTTTCACACTCGGAGGAAACTGTGAGAGCACGTCTCGCCGCGAGCGCCGCACTCGTCGCCCTACTAACGCTGGGTACGACAGGCTGCACGTTCATGACCGACCAGGCAACAACACAGCACTACGACCCGAGTGACGGTATTGGTACAACCCTTGGCGACGTCGCGGTCCAGAACGCACTTCTGGTGACAGAGGACGGCACCAATGCGAGCCTTCTCATCAACGTGATCAACCACTCGGAGTTCGGCGTTCAGGTCAACATCCAGTACGAAAACACCGACAACGAGAAAGTCAACGACAGCGTGTACGTGAACGCTGGCTCGGTCACGAGTCTCGGTGCCGCGGATGCGAAGAAGCTTGTTCTCAGCGACATCGACGCGCCGGCCGGAACCAACTTCCCCGTATTTGTTCAATACGGTGAGGTCTCGGGCAAGCAGCTGTGGCTCCCGGTTCTAGAACCTCGTGGCGAATACGAATCGCTTGCGCCGCAAACTGACGCGCCCTAGTCGCTACTCTTCGAAGCGGTAGCCGAGCCCGCGCACGGTAACCAGCATCACCGGAACCGCCGGATCCTTTTCGATTCGACCGCGCACGCGCTTCACGTGAACATCCAGCGTTTTCGTGTCGCCCACGTAGTCAGCACCCCAGACGCGATCAATGAGCTGACCGCGAGTGAGCACGCGTCCGGCGTTGCGAAGGAGGAACTCGAGAAGTTCATACTCTTTCAACGGCATCGAGACGGGCTCGCCGCGCACGGTCACGACATGCTTTTCCAGGTCCATCGCGACATCGCCCGCCGAGAGTGCGGTGTCATCTGTGTCGCTGATCTCATCCCTGCGCCGCATGACCGCGCGGATGCGAGCCAAGAGTTCTCGCGACGAGTACGGCTTCGTCACGTAGTCATCCGCACCGAGCTCAAGACCGACCACAATGTCGACTTCACTGTCCTTCGCGGTCAGCATGATGATCGGCACGCTGGAGTGGGACCGCAACTGTTTGCACACCTCTGTTCCCGAAAGACCGGGGAGCATCAGATCCAGAAGCACCAAATCCGGTGCCTCCCGGGCGAACGCGTCAAGTGCCGAAGGACCGTCCTTTGCAATGGTCGTCTGGTAGCCCTCACGTTCAAGCAAGAACGCGAGCGGCTCGCTCAGTGACCGCTCGTCTTCGACAATGAGAATGTGCGTCATGCGGTCTCCCCCAGTGATGCTGCCGTGGCGTGATTGGCTTCCGGCAACCGAATAGTAAACGTGGATCCGTAGCCTGGTTGCGACCACACCCGCACGTCACCGCCATGATTTTGGACAACGTGTTTGACGATGCTGAGCCCGAGGCCTGTACCGCCCGTATGCCGTGAGCGCGCAGGGTCTGTGCGGTAGAAACGTTCAAACACGCGTTCGGTTTCGGACTCGGGGATACCCGCTCCTTGATCCGTCACGGCGATCTCGACGATGCCGTCGACGCTGCTCACGCCCACGCCGACTCTGGAGCCTTTTGACGAATACAGGATCGCGTTGGAGATGAGGTTCTGCATGGCGACAATGAGCAACGACTCGTCTCCCAACACTTCGATGCCTGCGTCTCCCCCACTCGTGACGGTCACTCTCCGCGCCTCAGCAGCCACCCGGTTGTGATCTAGCGCGGCGGCAACCACATGGTCGATCTCCACAATCTCCGGTTTGCTCAACGCGTCGGCAGCCTGAAGACGCGACAAATCGATGATCTCTTGCGTGATCCTGGCGAGGCGCTCAGATTCTTTTGTCAATCGCTTTGCGAAGCGTTTTACCTGCTCAGGTTCCTTCGCCGCCGCCTGCAGCGCCTCCGCGAGCAAGCTCACAGCACCGATCGGGGTTTTGAGTTCGTGACTGATGTTTGCCACAAAGTCGCGGCGGACCGCATCCAGTTTGTGGCCCTCCGTGCGGTCTTCCGCGAGCAACAACACGTAGCGCGAACCGAGTCGAGCCACCCTCACGAGAAGATAAATATTCGCGTCGCCGAGAGGGCCACGCGGCAGTTCAAGTTCTTGTGTGACGGACTCGCCAGAGCGACGCACTTTGTCGACGATCGCGACAAGTTCCGGATGAACGAGAGCCTGATCCCAGACGAGACCGTACGCGAGAGCACCAGGGCTGGCCTTGATCACATTGTTCGACGGGTCAAGGACGACTCCGCCGGAATCCAAGGCATCAATGACTTGTTCGATGCCATCCGGCACCGACGGTGTGACCACTTTTACCGCACGGTCGCCTCGGCGTGCAGCGAGATACACGATGCTCACGACACCTGCGCCCACGAGAACACCGAACGCTGTTGCGGTCGTCACGAGCCACGCGGAGTCCATAGCGACTAGATTAGTTACTTCCCCGAGGCTACGGAGACGACAAGTGCCTCCCGGCCTGTGATGTGGTCATTTGTTCAGTCCACAGTCACAGTCTGTTTACCTCGGGAAGCGAGTATTGCCGCGACAGTTAGTGAACAGCGGGAGAGGATCAAACATGCGTGAAGTGTTTCAGCAAGAATTGCGCGAGGTACAAGAGCGCCTTGTCGAGATTGCGGCACTCGTGCAAGTCTCGATCGAAAACGCAGTGAGTGCGTTCAATGAGTCCAACGTGTCACTGGCAGAAGCCGTGATCGCCGACGACGACAAAATTGACGAACTTACCGTGAACCTCGACGAACTAGCCATCAACATTTTGGCCAGGCAGCAGCCGGTCGCTCGCGACCTGCGCATTGTGGTCAGCGCTCTGCGAATTTCAGCGTCGCTCGAGCGGATGGGCGACATGAGCGAGCACATTGCTCAGCTCGCCCGCTACCGCTTTCCGGAGAAAGTCGTCCCGAAGACGCTGCGGTCCACGTTCGCAGAAATGGGCCGGCTCGACGTTGAGGTCGCGAAGAAGCTCACTCTCCTGCTCACGACTCAGGACGTTCGCATCGCGGAAGAGATTCGCAATGATGACGACAAGATTGATGACCTGCACTTGAGCGTGTTCGACAAGGTTCTGGGTGAATCGTGGAAGGGCGGAGCGGAAGACACCGTCGATGCCACCCTCGCCTCGCGCTACCACGAGCGTTTTGCCGACCACGCCGTATCGATCGCCAAGAAGGTCCAGTACCTGGCCACCGGCGACTGGCAGGTCAGCGACACTTCGTCCTAGAACGCAGAAGTGGCTGCGACGAATCGCCGCAGCCACAACCGAGAAGTTCGAGCTAGTTGCCCTTCGCGTTCGCGACAACCGCGAGAAGCTCATCCGGTCCAAGCAACTGAGCCTGCTGCTCACCGTTGATGAACAGGGTTGGCGTGCCAGTCACGCCTGCGTCACGCGACGCATCCGTGTTGGAGCCGATCCAGCTCGTGTAGGTTCCATCGGAGATGCACTCCAGGGTTGCCTCATCTGTGATGCCAAACAGCTTCGCGAAGTCAGCAAACTGGCTTGAGTTCCAGCCGTCCGACGTGCTGCTGTGGTTGGAAAACAGCGTGGTGTGGAAGCCGGTCCAGTTTTGCGGATCGTTCTCAGCAACGCAGGCAGCTGCGGAGCCGGCATACGTGCCGTAGGAGGTGACGATCTGAATCGGGTGGTAGCTGACCACGGCATCGCCGTCGGCAATGAGCTGCAACACCGTCGACCCGACCGCGGCCTCATAGTCTGCACAGTGTGGGCAGGAGTAGTCCTCGTAGATGTCGATCTGAACGGGAGCATCCTCTTGGCCAACCGTGACCGCAGTTTCGGCTACTTCGAAGGGCACCCCTGAAGTACCGAGTAACGAGATCGTGCCGTCGGCGGACGGCGGTACAACGGGCGCCCGGTTGTTTTGCGCAACGAGCACTCCCCCCACAATGGCACCGACCACCACGATGATTCCGAGCGCGATGCCGGACTGGATGAGAACCGTCTTGCGCTTCTCAGCACGCTGCTGTTCGCGCCTCTGCTGGTTTGCTTTCTCACGAATCGCGATGATCCGTTCTGAATCTTTCTTGGCCACGTGGTCACACACTTTCTATTTGAGGCAAAGCCGCTGGCGAGGCTGCACCGTAAGGGATGTCGGGATCAGAAGTGAAAGTCGAAGCTATTCAAGGCCATGAACATCAATTTTTGCCCTGAGCCGCGACCGCTGCCGCGCCCTCTGCTGCTGCGTTCGGATCGAGGTATCGTGACGGCGCAACCGGCATGAAGTCATCACCAAGTTCGTAGAGGAGCGGGATGCCGGTCGGAATGTTCAATTCGGCAATTGCCTCATCAGAGATTCCATCCAGGTGCTTCACGAGTGCGCGAAGCGAATTCCCGTGCGCGGTGACCAGCACGGTCTTGCCCTCACCCAGTGCGGGAGTGATGTCAGAGTGCCAGTACGGAAGCATCCGCGCGATCACATCTTTCAGGCACTCCGTGCGGGGCATGTCTGACCCGAGGTCGGCATAGCGAGGGTCGTTCGCTTGCGAGTACTCGTTGTCGTCATCGATGGGCGGCGGCGGCGTGTCGAAGGAACGACGCCACGTCATGAACTGTTCTTCGCCGAACTCGGCCAGCGTCTCCGGCTTGCTCTTGCCCTGCAACGCGCCATAGTGGCGTTCGTTGAGCCGCCAACTGCGCTGAACCGGGATCCAGTCGCGGTCTGCTGTCTTGAGGGTCTCGTTCGCGGTGTGAATCGCCCGCTTGAGAAGGCTGGTGAATTGAACGTCAGGCAGCAACCCGGAAGACGAAAGCAACTCACCGGCATTTCGCGCTTCCTGCCACCCCAACTCGGTCAGCGGCACATCCACCCAACCGGTAAAGAGGTTCTTTTCGTTCCATTCGGACTGGCCGTGACGCAAGAGGATCAAGGTGTAAGTCATTGCGCCAGTTTATCTGCGGTCAGCACTGACCGCTGGAGGCGCCTCCGCTAACGCAGTCGCGGCAAACGTGGAACCTCGGCTACTGCCCCGGCAGTGGGCGGAACAATGACTTCCTGTGCGGCAGCGACCATCACGCCGCCAACCGGAATCGTGAGCACGGCATCCGGGTCTGTCCTGCGTTTGACCACCGCGAGTGCAATGGGGCCAAGCTCAAAATGTATTGCTGCGCTGGTGACCTGACCCACAGCGCTGTCGTCGAGCATGACGTCGTCCCCGTGTGACGGCAAGACCGAGTCAGAACCGTCCAGATGCAGCATCACCAGTCGGCGCGGAGGATGCCCAAGGTTGTGGACTTTCGCAACCGTCTCTTGTCCGCGGTAACACCCCTTGGTGAGGTGCACAGCTGAGCGGAGCAAGTCGAGTTCGTGCGGGATGGACTTCTCGTCGACCTCGGTGCCGTAGCGCGGCCTCCAGGCCGCAATACGCAGCGCCTCCAGTGCGAGCAGGCCCGCGCGGGGGAGCTTCGCCGCACTCGCCAACGCGGTTCGTTCGACAAGCACCTCGCTGTAGTTCCAGCCGGCAGACGGATGCTGCTCCGATGCTGAGTATTGGTGACCACCCGGTGTGACGCTCGACCACGGGTCATGCCAGACGAGTGGCACTCCGTGCGGCGCTGCAGCATCCACGAGTGATTCGCCAAGCATCCCGAGGGTTGCAAAGTCCGCGCTGCGGTTCGCCACTTCCACCCGCAGCATGAATCGCATGGAGTCCAGCCATTCGACAAGAGCCTTCGTGGTGTCGCCTTCGACAAGCAACCATGCACTTTCGCCGTCGTCGATCACGCGAATGTCGTGTTCAATTCGTCCGGTTTGCCCGAGCAGGAGAGTCTCAGCTGAGTCGCCAGGTGTCATTCGGGAAAGGCTCTGGCTGGTCACCGAGTCAAGCCAACTCAACCGATCTGGACCGGTGATGGACACCACTCCGCGGTGCGAAAGATCTACCAGGGCGTCGCCTGCTGCGAGCGCACGCTGTTCGGCAATCGGGTTTCCGTAGTGCGCGGCAACGCCGGCATCGACACCGGTGGCCTCCACAGCACCGTCAACGGCAAGAAACTCAGTCGACACGGGCGAGCCGTCCCGACGCGTGAGAGGTGAGCGGGGCGCCAAGCGCAGCGATATCCCACGCCCACAACAGATGATTCTCGACAAGTCCGTACATACGCGTGGACGCGGAGTGCTCTTTCGCGCTGGCCGAACGCATCACCGCATCCGTGGCCAGGTCAATTCGCCCGGCCTTCACCTGGCCGAGGTAGAGCTCGCTCACTCCACCCGGATGCAAAATCGACACTTCAAGGTCGAATCCGCCGTCCGCGTTGCGCAGCTTTTCTACGTCGTCGGCGTTTCGCAGTGTGGGCTCGCCAACGCCAGCCAACAAGCCTGGACCGGGATCCGACTCGGTAGCCGGTCGAGCAAGGCACCAGTAACCTGTCTCGGTCACGAGCGGACTCGGGAACGACTCGTCGTCGTCTGCGCCGAACAACCAGGTGTAGGAGCTGTAGTTCACGTGCGGTAGACCGTCATGGCTAAAACTCACCCGTTGACCAAACTCGTAATTGCGCACCTCGCCGTTGACCGGGTAATTGAGAATGCCGGTTCCTTCCCACACCCCGAGGAGCCACGCCAGCGGCGCGAGTCCGGCTGGAAGGTTATCCGGCAGCTGCAGCATGGCTGCGCTGCCTAGCGCTGGCCGCGGAAGAGGTTGTAGAGCACAACAACTGAGACATACCCGATGGCGAGCGTCGCGAGTCCAAGAAGGCCAACGAACGTGAGCTCAAGCGCAAGAAGCATGGTCTAATCCTATCCACTCACTGCCGTGAGTGTGGCAATCACCGCTGTGGCCAAGCCAAGAATGACCGCGGCACCGCCAATTGACGCCATCACCCGGTTCACGAAACCTTCTCGTTCGAGCGTGGAAAGTTGGATCGCAAACGTGGCGATCACTGCCGCGGCGAGCGCAATCGGCAACCAGATGAGGAACTCGTCGCGCGGGCTCAACAACCCAATGATGACGGCAGCGATTGCGCTGAGCGCCCAAATGGGCAAGACAGTGCCCACCTCAAGGTCCCGAATTCGGTTGGTCGATGTCACCCTTCTATCCTGCCCCATCCGCGCCCCGAATAGACTGTGATGGTTAACGCCGGGAGGATCCTGTGGCGCAGCTTCTTATTCTCACCCCGCAGGGGGAAGACAGCGTGCTGCCCGCATTGGGTCTTCTCAATCACCAGGTCAGGTGCATCCCTGCCGAACCTGCCCAGCTCGTGAAAGCACCAAGCTGCGATGTGATTCTGGTGGATGCCCGTGCAGATTTGGCCGGCTCCAAATCCTTGTGCAAGATTCTGCGCAGCACTGGATTGTCGGTTCCCCTCATGGCGATTGTGACGGAGGGCGGGCTTGCCGCCGTGAACACGGAGTGGGGCGTGGATGATTTGCTGCTCACAACAGCCGGCCCCGCAGAAGTGGATACCCGAATTCGACTTGCGATCGGGCGAACCATCGACGACGCGGAGAAAGCCCAGATTTCGATCAACGGAGTCGTCATCGACGAAGCAAATTATTCGGCGAAGATTCGCGGGCGCTCCCTCGACCTCACTTATAAAGAATTCGAGCTGTTGAAGTTTCTCACCACGAATCCCGACCGGGTGTTTACTCGTGAACAATTGTTGAGCGAAGTGTGGGGGTACGACTATTACGGTGGGAGTCGAACGGTCGACGTCCACGTACGACGACTGCGAGCCAAACTCGGCGACCAGGAATCTCTCATCGGTACGGTGCGCAACGTGGGTTACCGGTTCAACGCGAAGGACGAAGAGGAGGAGATTGATCATGCCGACGCACCAGCTAGTTCCTGACTCCGTTGATGCACTGATCGTTCGAGCCCGGGCCGCGGATGGTGTGCCACCGTTCTCCGACCAGTCAGTGGTAGAGCTGTGCCGCGGCGAGCGTGAACTCGTGACGACCACGAATGGTGCCGTGACAGTGGGCGCCGCAATTGTCGGGCCAGACGAGCTTGAACTTGTCATCGACCCGGGAGCGCGCGGGAAAGGACTCGGAACCGAGCTTCTCGACAGAGTGATCTCCGAACACCCTGGCGCCGTCTTCGCGTGGGCGCACGGTGATCACCCGGGCTCTCGCGCACTTGCGAACAGGTTCGCTTTTACCCAGATCCGAACGCTGCTGCAATTACATGCTCCCGTGCCGGGGAGTGCATTCCCCAAACGCAACTCGCCTCCCGCAACCAAGGGTGGCGACGTGCGGCGACTCACTGCTTTCACGCCGGGAACCGACGATGCCGAATGGCTTTCCGTCAACGCTCGCGCGTTCGCGCATCACCCAGAGCAGGGCGGGCTCACTCAACAAGACCTTGACGACCGCATTGCGGATAGCTGGTTCAACTCTGACGACTTTCTCGTACTTCGTGACGGCGACACGATGATCGGGTTCTGCTGGCTCAAGATTGTGGACACCAGCGCGCGAGGTATCGGCGAGTTCTACGCCGTGGGAATCGACCCCGAACATCAGGGTGAAGGACTCGGTCGTGTGCTCATGGATGCCGGCTTTGCCCGCCTTGCCGAGCACGGCATCCACACAGCAAACCTCTACGTGGAAGCCGACAATGAGCCGGCGCTCGCGCTCTACCGCCGCTACGGCTTCCAGCAGCACACCATCGATGTGCAGTATCAACGGCGCGGTCGTTAACCATACGGTTACGCAGTAGTGTCATGCTCTTGTGATGGACGCTGACGCCTACATCGATGACTCAGGCATAGGAACCGACAGTCTTGACGACGACTACGACTCGACCTGGGTTCAGGACGACTCGCTTCCGACCGAGCGGTTCCTCGACCGCGAACTGAGTTGGTTGGCCTTCAACCGACGCGTTCTTGAGCTCGCCGAGGACGAGAGCGTCCCGCTTTTAGAGCGAGTGAACTTTCTCGCGATCTTCGCCAGCAACCTCGACGAGTTCTTCATGGTGCGAGTTGCCGGGTTGAAGCGACGCATCGTCACGGGCCTGGCTGTCCCCACCAACATTGGGCACGCACCCGCGGATGTGCTCAGCAGCATCCGGGACGAGGCTGAGGCATTGCAGTTGCGCCACGCACTGGCCTTCCGAGACCACGTGAAGCCAGCACTGGATGATGCCGGAATCCACATCGAAACCTGGGCGGACCTCGGCGAAGAAGACCGCGAGCGCATCGACGAGATCTTCTCCACGCAAATATTTCCCGTGCTCATGCCTCTCGCAGTGGACCCGGCACATCCGTTCCCGTACATTTCTGGGCTCTCCCTCAACCTGTCGATTCGCGTGCGGAACCCTAAGAACGGCAAAGAAGAGTTCGCGCGGCTCAAAGTTCCCACCGTGCTGCCTCGGTTCGTGCAACTCCCGGACGACGAGCGCGGCCTGCTGCGCTTCATCCCGCTAGAAGACCTCATCTCCAACCACCTGGAAGAGCTGTTCCCCGGAATGGAAATCCTGGCCCACCATGAGTTCCGGGTGACCAGAAACGAAGATTTCGAAGTCGATGAAGATGAGACCGAAAACCTCATTCAGTCCCTCGAACGCGAGCTCCTGCGACGCCGCTTCGGACCGCCGATCCGACTGGAAATCACCGACGACATGGATGACCGCACGAGAGAGCTCCTCGTGCGCGAACTCGGTATCACCGATCAGGAGGTGTACAGGCTTCCCGCCCCTCTGGATCTGCGGGGCCTGTTTGAGGTGTTCAAGATCGACAGGCCTGCGCTGAAATACCGCAAGCACGTCCCGACAACCAGTGCGAACCTTCTTCCGACCGAACCCAACGCGGAATCTGACCTTTTTGCTTCCATTGCGAGGCAAGACATCCTGCTGCACCACCCGTACGAGTCCTTCGCCACAAGCGTGCAAGCCTTCCTTGAGCAGGCTGCCCGCGACCCCAATGTGCTCGCCATCAAGCAGACCCTGTACCGCACGAGCGGTGACAGCCCCATCGTCGAGGCACTTATCTACGCGGCGGAAGCGGGCAAAGCGGTGCTTGCGCTCGTGGAGATCAAGGCGCGCTTCGACGAAACCGCGAACATCAACTGGGCGAAGCAGTTGGAGCGCGCGGGCGTCCATGTCGTGTACGGAATTGTCGGGCTCAAGACGCACTGCAAACTCGCCCAGGTGGTGCGCGAAGAAAACGGGGTTCTGCGGCACTACAGCCACATCGGCACCGGAAACTACAACCCGAAGACCAGTCGCATTTACGAGGACTTCGGGCTTCTCACCATGGACAACCAGATCGGGAAAGATCTGACCCGGTTGTTCAACCAGCTTTCCGGGTATGCGATCGAAAAGAAGTTCAAGCGACTTCTTGTTGCCCCGCTCCACTTGCGCAAAGGGCTCCTCAAACGCATCCGCGCTGAAGCCCACAATGCGAAAGAGGGCAAGCCCTCTGGCATTCGGATCAAAGTGAACTCCATCGTCGACGAAGCAATCATCGACGCGCTCTACAAAGCCAGCCAGGCCGGGGTTCCCATCGATTTGTGGGTCCGAGGGATCTGCTCGGTGCGACCGGGAGTCCCCGGACTCAGCGAGACCATCAGGGTGCGGTCCATCCTCGGGCGCTACCTTGAACACTCGCGAGTGTTCTGCTTTCACTCCGACGGCGAACCACAAGTGTTCATCGGCAGTGCCGACATCATGCACCGCAATCTGGACCGCAGAATTGAGGCGTTGGTGCGTCTCGTTGCCCCCGACCAGATCGAGAGCATCGGTGAACTTTTCGACCTCGCCATGTCGGAGAAAACCAGCTCGTGGTGGCTCGGAGGCGATGGCGAATGGTCGCGCCACGCGGTGGACGCGGAAGGCAAGCCCCTCCGGGACCTGCAGAATGTTGTGATGCGGAATATCACGTCACGAAAGACCGGGGCTCTCCGGTGAGTCTTCTCACGAGTCCTGCCGTCGTGGTGGCCGCGGGAGCGGTGTGCTGGCGAGAGGTGAAGGGCAAACTCAACGTGCTTCTCGTTCACCGGGAAGCACGCGCGGACGTGTCACTTCCCAAAGGAAAACTCGACCCGGGTGAGACTCCCCCGGAAACCGCTGCTCGCGAGGTAGAGGAAGAAACCGGCCTTCGCATTGCGCTCGGCGTGCCCCTGGACACCATCGAGTACACGATGAGTGGGGGCCGCGAAAAGGTCGTGTACTACTGGGCTGCCGAGGTTTCTGACGACGCGATCAAGGCATCCAGTTTCTCGCCAAACGAAGAAATTGCCGCGCTGGAATGGTTGAGCCTCGCGAAAGCCCGCAAAGCGGTCACCTACGAACGCGATCGCGACGTGTTGGATCGTTTCGCCGCCTACGTCGAGGCGGGAACGCACAAAACTTTTGCCCTCATTGCGTTGCGCCACGCGAAAGCCGTGCCACCGGGAAGCTGGGACGGCCCGGATTCCACCCGGCCGCTCCTGCACAGAGGGCTTGAGCAGGCCACAAGCACCGCTCGCGCCGTAGCCGCATTCGGCCCGAAGAAGCTCGTCAGCAGTACGGCGACTCGCTGCCTCTCCACAAGCGAACCGCTTGCCGCCCTCTCCGGCATCTCGATCAAAGCAAACGCCGGGATCAGCCAAGACGCCTACGAAGAGGGAAAGTCAACCGTCCGCAAGGTGGTGAAACGCCAACTCGACAAAGGGAACACCGTTGTGTTGTGCAGTCACGGACCCGTGCTCCCCGAGGTGATCTCGGCAACGGCAAAAGAGACGGGCACCACCGTCGATGCCCGCTTGCGCCGCGCAGGCATGCTCTCCACTGCCGAATTCTCGGTACTGCACATTGCGCGGGACAATCCCGGCGGAGGAATCGTCGCGATCGAAACACACGGACCCGCACCAAGCGAGTGAACGGCCGCGCGCGACGGTGCAGTTCAACCAAGTACCCTGAAACAGTGAACGGCACGCCCCCAACCCTGGCCCTAACGAGTGTGGCTCTCGCAGCGACGCTGGTCATTGGCCTGTCCGGTTGCGCAGCAAACGAGCTCGCAGTCACTTCCGACTCCACACTCTCTGGCTTGCTTCTTGGCGACGGAGCATCCTCTCAGAAGGCGGCGCAAGACGTCTGGGTCGCCGCGTTTCAGACCGAACACCCTCGCGCAACCGTGGAATACAACCCCATCGGTTCCGGCTCAGGTCGAGAAGCGTTCCTTGCCGGGGCCAGCTCGTTCGCAGGCTCGGACCGAGCGTTCCGGCTGAGCGAGATCGCAGAGGAGGAGTTCCTCTCCTGCGCGCCAAACACCGGAATTGTTGAGCTCCCCGCCTACATCTCCCCCATCGCGATTGTGTTCAACGTGGAGGGCGTTGACTCGCTCAGCCTTGACCCCAGCACGCTCGCCCGCATCTTCACGGGAGACATCAGGCGCTGGAATGACCCCGCACTTGTTGCCCTCAACCCGGAACAGAACCTGCCAGATGCCACCATCACTGCCGTGCATCGAGCGGACGACTCCGGCGTGACCGAAAACTTCACCGACTACCTCGCACAGGCTGCACCGACAGAGTGGCCGTATTCGCCGAGCGGTGAATGGCCCGTCTCTGGTGGCGAAGCAGCCAACCAAACCTCCGGAGTGATCTCTGCCGTGACCACCGGAATCGGGACGATCGGCTACACCGACGCATCGCGGGCAGAGGGCTTGGGTATTGCTGGAGTGCTCGTGGGCGATTCCCCTACCTTCCCGACCGCAGAATCGGCCGCCGCCATCGTTGATGCGTCCACGGTGGAGGAAGGGCGGTCACCCGGGGATCTTGCGATCGACCTCGACCGGGCCACAACATCGGAGGGCGCTTACCCGATCGTGCTCGTGAGCTACCTCATCGGTTGCGTTGAGTATCGCAAGTCCGATCAGGCCGAACTGGTCAAACGATATTTTGACTACGTGATCAGCGACGACGGCCAGGCTCGCGCGCAAGATTACGCCGGATCTGCGCCCATCTCCGCCAGCCTCTTCGAACGCGCATCCGCCGCGGTCAACCTCATCCACTGAATTGTCGCACCGCTGTTTCTGCGACAGGTCATCGTAGTGATCTCGATGGCCAGTTTGAGCTGGGAATTTCACCACTCACCCGATCTGTGCCCTAGCCTGTTAGTGCAGGATGGTGGCACCGAACAGACCGTGGTTGTTCACTTCCAACCCACGCCAAGCGAAACCAAAAACCCAAGGGATTTCGAGTAGATGACATCGCCGGCCAATCAGGTTGAGGCTCCGCGTCCACCTCACGAGTCGCGCCCCGCGAACCCGCCGCGCACCCGGGCCACCCAACGCCTTGGGGACCGAATATTCTCCAACACGGCACTCACTGCCGGCACCCTGATTCTCGCCATTCTCGCGGCGGTATCCGCGTTCTTGATCCTGGAGAGCGTACCGGCGCTCACGACAGACCCGCACGACATTGAGATCCTCGATGGAGAACCGTTCTGGTCGTATGTTGCTCCACTCGTTTTTGGAACACTGTGGTCTGCGGCGTTGGCCCTCCTTATGGCCATTCCGGTTTCCATCGGAATCGCTCTGTTCATTTCCCACTACGCCCCACGGCGACTCGCCCAGGGCCTCGGCTACGTTGTGGATCTTCTCGCGGCAGTGCCCTCGGTGGTCTTCGGATTGTGGGGCGGAATTGTTTTAGCCCCTGCCGTGCAGCCGCTCTACACCTGGCTCACCCAGAATCTGGGTTGGATTCCTTTTTTTGCCGGCCCCGCCTCCGGAACGGGGCGCACCATTCTCACCGCATCCATCGTGTTGGCCGTCATGGTGTTGCCCATCATTACCGCGCTCTCCCGCGAAGTGTTCCTCCAAACTCCGGTCTTGCACGAAGAGGCCGCCCTCGCGCTCGGCGCTACCCGATGGGAGATGATTCGCACGGCGGTGCTCCCCTTCGGCCGTTCCGGAATCGTCTCCGCGTCCATGTTGGGTCTCGGTCGAGCTCTGGGCGAGACCATGGCCGTCGCTATGGTGCTCTCCGCGTCCGGCGGAATCAGCTTTGCTCTCCTGACCTCAGCCAACCCCGGGACGATTGCCGCAAACATCGCCTTGCGCTTTGGCGAAGCGTTCGGCACGAACATCAACCTGCTCATCGCCACTGGGCTGATCTTGTTTGCCATCACGCTGATCGTCAACTCGATTGCCCGCTGGGTCATCTCCCGACGCAGTGAATTCTCGGGGGCGAACTAATGACGGTTACCAGCGCTGACCTTCTCAGCAACCCGTACGCCTCCGGCCAGTTGGCGAAGCGAACGCCGTGGCTCATCCTCTCTGTTTCCCTCGTGCTCTCCGCCATCCTGTTCCTGCTCATTGCGCTGGCCGATCCGGAAGCCGGATACAACCTCGTTGGCGTGATTCTGGTGGGAGCGATTGCCCACACCATCGTGATCTATGTCATTTCGTATCTGATCGAGGGTTCACGCAAAGCCAAGGATCGACTCGTGACCGCACTCGTGAGCGGGGCTTTCCTCCTTGCCCTGCTGCCACTGATCTCCTTGCTCTCCACCGTGCTCGTCAATGGTCTGCCCCGCTTCGACATCACGTTCTTTACAAATTCGATGCGCAGCATTGTCGGTGCCGGCGGCGGCGCAATTCACGCGATCGTGGGAACCGTGTCCATGACGCTGGCCGCGACAGTGATTTCTGTTCCGATCGGGCTCATGACCTCGATCTACCTCGTCGAGTACGGTCGGGGGCCGCTCGCCCGCGCGATCACGTTCTTCGTGGATGTCATGACCGGCATCCCGTCAATCGTCGCTGGACTCTTCGCGTACTCGGTTTTTGCCATCCTGTTTGGGCCCGGCGTCAAGCTCGGAATTGCTGGAGCCATCTCTCTCGCCGTGCTCATGATCCCAGTGGTGGTGCGATCCTCCGAGGACATGCTGAAGCTTGTTCCCAACGAACTGCGGGAAGCCGCCTACGCGTTGGGCGTTCCGAAGTGGCTCACCATCCTCAAGATCGTGCTTCCCACCTCCATCGCCGGAATCACGACCGGCATCATGCTTGCTATTGCGCGAGTAATCGGTGAAACGGCCCCGCTGCTTGTTGCCGCCGGATTCACCAACAACTTGAACTACAACCTCGTCGAGGGCCGGATGCAAAGCCTGCCCGTTCTGGTCTACAACAACTACATCAGCCAGGGTACGGATGCCCAGGCCAATCTGGATCGCGCGTGGGCTGGTGCCCTCACACTCATTCTGATCGTCATGGTCTTGAACCTTGTCGCTCGACTCATCGCCAAATACTTCGCCCCCAAACTGGGCCGCTGAGAGCTAAGGAACCCCTGTGTCAAAACGCATTGAAGTTTCGGACCTTGATGTCTATTACGGCAAGTTCAAAGCCGTAGAGGGCGTAACGCTCAACATTGAGCCCCGCAGTGTGACGGCGTTCATCGGGCCGAGTGGCTGCGGCAAGTCCACGTTCATCCGCACCCTCAACCGGATGCACGAAGTCATTCCCGGCGCCTATGTCGACGGCGAAGTACGCATTGACGGAGCCGACCTCTACGCTCCCGGTGTCGATCCGGTCTTGGTTCGCAGACAAGTGGGCATGGTGTTCCAACGCCCCAACCCGTTCCCCACCATGTCGATCAAAGAAAACGTGTTGGCCGGTGTGCGCCTCAACAATCGTCGAATCTCCAAAGGTGACGCCGACGAGTTGGTGGAGAGTGCACTTCAGGGCGCAAACCTCTGGAGCGAGGTGAAGGATCGCCTTGATCGCCCGGGCTCTGGACTGTCCGGTGGGCAACAGCAGCGGCTCTGCATTGCTCGAGCAATCGCCGTTCAGCCCGATGTTCTTCTCATGGATGAGCCGTGTTCAGCACTCGACCCGATTTCAACGCTCGCTATCGAAGACCTCATTGAAGAACTCAAGCAGGACTACACGATCGTGATCGTGACGCACAACATGCAGCAGGCCTCCCGCGTTTCGGACCGCACCGCGTTCTTCAACATTGCGGGTACGGGCAAACCGGGCAAGCTCATCGAATACGACGACACAACCACGATGTTCTCGCGGCCCTCCGTGCAAGCAACAGAAGACTACGTTTCAGGCAAGTTCGGCTGATCCAACGGGCACACGCGAAGGCCAGCTAGGCGGGCGGTGCGTCGACGATCGCCACAAACTGGCTGCCAATGCCATCCTGCTCGCTGCGGGCGAGACCGTCTGCCGGCGCTGGTAGTTGGTCCGCTGGGTGGTGTGCGCAGCTCAAGTAGGTGTAGTCCGGCCACCACTTCTTGGGCCGCGCGGTTTCAGAGAAACCGCAAATATCGCAGCGCAGTTGAACCCAGACCGGTCGTTTCCCAGTGCGGTTTGCCCGGGATTGCGCCAACCATGCTGGCGGATTCTCGTCAAGGTTGGCGAGCTCTGCCTCCGTCATCCGAGTTGGCAGACCGTGACGTTTCGCCATTTCCAGCGTCACGTCAAGACGCAGCGCTGCCTCTCGTCGTGTGACCATCACGGTCAACGATAGGCGATGCGGCCGGTCAAAACTCCCCGCAGAAGCCGTCAGGTCGCACTCTGGTTGGCGCGCACGCGCCAGATTACGGTGGCCAGCAAAATAACCACCACGGCGGTGATCGCAGCGACCCCTGTCGCGAAGGAATGGGGATCTCCGGTGAGCCTGGCTACGGCAACCCAGGCGAGACCCCAGCCAAGCGAGAGTGTCGGCCCGACTCGGCCGCCACCCGTGATAGCGAGCAGCACCCCCACGAGCCCGGCAACAGCGACAACAACCACTGCCCAGATATCCGGTGCGATTCCCCAGCCGTTGAATCCGATGGCAACCAGCCACGCAGTGATGTTCGCGGCGGTCGCAACGACCACCCACCCCAAGTAGAGACCGAGGACTCCGTCAACGAGCACGGCCTCGATCCAGTTCTTCGGCGCAGTGGCTACGTAAGTCTTAAACAGCATGCCAAGGACGATCACGAGGGCGGCGATAACGACAACGCTGAACGCAAGAAATCCGGCCTGAATGCTGAGAATCCACGCGGCGTTGAGCACCAGAGATGCGGCCACAAGGTATCCGAGCTTTCGCTGGCGCGGGCTTCCCTTCTGCGCTGGCAATAGTTGCCAGATCGCCAGTGCAGCGAGCCCGAGGTAGATGACGCTCCAAATCGAAAACGCTTGCACGGCGGGAGCGATGAGCGTTGCGTCGGCGCTGAGCGCTCCGCCAGCGGCCTCCTGAATCGGAGTGCCGCCAAGAGCTCCTGAGCCCACGAGTGAGCCCACGACGGCCACCACAAGGCTTGCGAGCACCACCCACTGTCGGAGGGTGTCAGATGTGCGTGGCGGAAGAGTTGTGTGTTCGGTGTTCATAGTGGGAGTTCCTTTCCCAGTTGATGGCGGAGTGAGGTTTCCAGGTCTGCCCGTCGGAAGGGATACTTCACCTTGGTGAGGACCGACGGAGTCACACGTTGGCCTCCCTCGACGAGGTTTTGAGATCCTTCTTTGCCGAGAATCATCCGGGGGCCAAGCGCCGGAACCGGAACGATCGCCGGACGCTTCAGGACTTTCGCCAGAATGCGTGCGTATTCGGCGTTTCGGACCGGCTGCGGTGCCACGGCATTCACTGGTCCCGAAATGCGTGGGTCAAACACCGCGCGATGATAAGTGCCGACAAGGTCGTCAATGTCGATCCACGACACCCACTGTGTGCCGTCCGCGATCTTCCCACCCAGACCGGCAGCAAACAGCGGACGATACAACTTCAGCGAACCGCCACGAGCAGATTGCACAATTCCCGTGCGAATCATGGCAACTCGGATACCCGCTGCGCGTGCGGGCGCGGCAGCATCCTCCCAGTCAGCCACGACCTCGGCGAGAAAATCTTGGCCCTTTTCGCTTTCTTCGGTGAGCTCGTCGTCTCCTCGATCAGCGCCGTAATACCCAATGGCGGAAGCAACAACAAATGTTGACGGCCCAGATTTTGCGTTCGCCGCAACGTCGGCCAATAGTCGCGTTGGCTCAATTCGGCTGTCGCGGATGGCGCGTTTGTGACGCTCAGTAAAGCGACCGGCGATGGATTCACCAGCGAGGTGGATGACGGCATCGATGTCGTCGAGCAGATCATTTGCCGGGTCATCTGGATCCCATTCGCGCTCATCTGGAGCGGTCGCAGCGCCCCTGACGAGTCGAATTACCCGGTGACCGCCGGTGGTGAGGAAGGCGCAGAGCGCGGACCCGATCAGGCCGGATGCGCCGGTCACCGCAATCGTCGTGGGCTTCACGCCCCGTTTCTTCGCCCACTGATGTGTGGCCAGGTCTTCCGCGACCTGCCCGTGCCGGTAGCGGAACATGGGGCGCAATACGCGCGAACCAAGTGGGGTTTCCACTCGGTCGACAATTCGCGTGCGGCCTTGACCAGCTTCCGCGAACTCGTGAATATGCCTCCATCGCGTGAATGCGGCGACGGGAAGCGAGCTCGGTCCGTCCGCGACGGCAACATCCACGAACCGGTGGGGTCGTCGGTATTCGTTCGGGTCGTGTCGTGCAACCCAGGTGAAACCTAAAGGCAGCGAAAGGCGAGCTATTCCGTCTTCAAGCGACGGGCTCTCGGCGACGATTGTCACGGGCGCCCAGGGTGGTGAGAGCCTCTCAAACGCGCCTGGCCGGGAGAACCAGGCGAAGACTTCGTCGATGGGCGACTCGACAATACTCGCGTGCAGGATCGACATGATTGCTCCAATTCCCAAGCTTGGGTTATTACTAGTCTAGCTAGTAATAACCCATTGCGCGAGTGTCGCGAACAACAGACACTCGCATCATCAACAAAATGCGCAGCATGTGTGCGGGAGAAAGCCAACCTCACAGGGTTGGCCGAGCCGCAGAACGCCTCTCAGCGCGAGGCCGCTCGTAGCGGCGAATATTGGAGCCCGGGGTTACTGCGGCCCGGCATTGACCCTTGCGGGCCACGACAATTCTAACCGCAGACCGGCCATAGTCGCTGGGCGTTTCAACTCAGTCGAGTTGATCTCGCCTCCAGAGTTGAGCGCACGACGAAAGCTCCGATGCCGTCTCAGAGAGCCGCAACGCGCGGGTCGTCAAGTCTGTTGCCCGTTCAGGGTTCGCAATGTCTTCGTCGTCAGCAAGCGAGGTTGCCCCGCCCGACGTGAGCCGACAAAACGCGGCAGCCCGGTCCAGTGCAATGGCGAAATCCCCTTGGAACGCGCCGCGCAAAACTTCGTCTGCGAGCGCCAGGATTTCGGTGGGCCCGGTAGGGGTGGATGCTCCCGCAACGACATGATCGATCGTGGGAGTGACCTCGGCACCTCGTTGGTAGAGAAAGCTCGCGTAGTCGGCGTCCTGCCGAACGAAGGCGCGCATCAGGTATATGCGCCACAAAGCACCCGGGAGGCTCCGCGGGCTAGCACGCGCCCACAACTCGGCAACAGCGTCGATTCCGTGCTCATCGGTGTACGCGATCATTCGCTCAACGACCGCAACATCCGACTCGCCCCGCACCCTCGACAAGAGCGCCGCGGCCGTTTCGTGGGCGACAGCGCTGATCTGGGCAGGGTCGGCACCACCCTCGAACTCATCGAACTTTGAGCCCGAAAATTGGGTTGGTTTATGGAACTCGCTACTCACTCTTTCCACACTAGGCGAGCTGGCCATCGCAACATTGTGAGAACATCACCGTGGCCAGTTTTCGTTGAGGGCCAGTCACAGGTAGATTTGCTTCGCGGGCCTCTAGCTCAGTTGGTAGAGCAAAGGACTTTTAATCCTTGGGTCGTGGGTTCGAGCCCCACGGGGCCCACCGTGAACGTTGCTGTGCAGAGCGACGGTGCTCTATGCGCTGCTAGCCTTAGCAAGTGGGAGTACGCGTAGAAAAATCTGACCTTCCAGGTCTCGGTGTTCGGCATGACCTGATCACCACGAAGGGTCGACGCATCGGAGTTGTCACGTTTCGTGACGGCCAGCGCGAACTCGCCATCTTCAAACTCGATGACCCCGACTCCTGTGTCGTGTCGATTCCGATCAGTGATGCAGAAGCGGCAACACTCGCCGAACTTCTCGGCGCATCCGTTGTCCTCAGCAAACTTACTGAGTTGACGGATGAGGCGGCCGGGCTGTTCACCGAGCACATGCTGATCCCCTCCAGCTCGCAATACGCGGGCCGCCCTTTGGGAGACACGAAAGCACGTACGCGCACCGGTGTCTCCATCGTCGCTATCGTTCGGGACAAAAAAGTCACACCCTCTCCCACCCCAGATTTCACTATCGAAGCCGGCGACGCGCTTATTGCAGTGGGCACACGACCAGGGCTTGATGCCCTTTCCGAACTGATTATTTCTAACTCAAGCTGAGCACCATGGGCGATCAGGTGCATGACACGACCATTCTCCTTATTGAGGTCGGCGCGCTTCTCCTCGGACTCAGTCTGCTCTCCCGACTGGGAATGCGATTCGGGATCTCGCCCATCCCTCTCTATCTGCTTGCCGGCCTCGCGTTCGGTCAGGGTGGCGCGCTCCCCCTCTCGGCCAGCAACGAGTTCTTTCTTGTCGGTTCCGAAATTGGTGTCATCCTTCTGCTCGTCATGCTTGGCCTCGAATACTCGGCAACAGAACTCGTGGGGAGCCTGAAAAAGTCCAAACTGGCCGGCCTCCTTGATGCCGTTTTCAACGCTCTGCCCGGCGCGATATTCGCGATCATTCTTGGTTGGGGGCCCATTGCCGCTCTCGCTCTCGCCGGAATCACCTGGGTGTCCTCCTCCGGGGTCATCGCCAAACTGTTGCGAGATCTCGGGCGAATCGGTAACCGCGAAACCCCGGTGATCCTCTCCGCCTTGGTCATTGAAGATCTGGCGATGGCGTTCTACCTTCCGGTTCTTTCTGCGGTCGTGATCGGGGCCAGCATTGTGGAGGGGGCCATCACGCTCACCATCGCCGTGCTCGTGGTGTTGTTTATTCTTCTTGTCGCCCTGCGCTGGGGCCGATTGCTCTCCAAACTTTTCCCGGCAGAACACGCAGAAGCGCTCTTGCTTGGGGTACTCGGCCTCACAATGCTCGTGGCGGGCATTGCCGAGCAGGTCAACGTCTCCGCCGCCGTCGGTGCCTTCCTTGTGGGGATTGCACTTTCCGGCCCTGTCGCCCACAACGCCGCACAGTTGCTCATGCCGCTGCGGGACCTCTTCGCAGCAATCTTCTTCGTGTTCTTCGGACTGGCAACAGACCCCGCCGATATTTGGCCCGTGTTGGTACCTGCACTTGTGCTTGCTTTCGCGACCATCCTCACGAAGACCGCGAGTGGCTACCTCGCAGCAAAACACGCGGGAATCGGAAAGATGGGTCGCTGGCGTACCGGCCTCTCACTCACGCCCCGAGGAGAGTTCTCCATTGTCATCGCGGGGCTCGCCGTTGGCGCAGGACTTCAGCCTCAACTTGCACCGCTTGCGACCGCTTATGTGCTCATCACGGTTGTCGTGGGTTCCGTGACCACGAGACTCCCGGATGCTGCCTGGTTCCGCCGCATGGTCGGCCCGACTCCCACGCAGGAAAGTCAACCCAACCAGACACCGACTACAGACCCAAGCCCGAACGTCACGGCAGCGGCCCCATAGCCAATTGCCAGTTGCCGCAGCGCCTTCCACATCGGCGAGGCACCAGACACAAGGCCAACCACCGCTCCGGTCATGAGCAGGAACACCCCGACGAGGGCGGCCGCGACAACGACGGCACCAAGCCCGGTCGCACCAAAAAGATAGGGCAAAACAGGAATCAGGGCACCCACCGCGAAAAACGCGAAGCTCGAGGTGGCCGCGCCGGTAGCCGATCCGATCTCCTCGTGCAGGTCCACTTCTGCGGTGACATCAAGGCGGTGGTCTCGCAGCACTTCTGCCGCCTTCGCGGCAGCGTCGGATTCGGAAAGCCCACGCGCTCGATACACGAGCGCCAGTTCGTTTGCGTTCACATCAAGATCGGTAATGGCATCCCTGCGTCCTGGCCCAGGAGTGCTCGCGTCGAGCAATTCACGCTGCGAACTCACCGACACGAACTCGCCCGCTGCCATCGAGAGCGCCCCGGCAAGAAGACCAGCAAGGCCCGTCACAATGACGAACTGACTTCCGACGCCGGTGGCTCCCACCCCCAGAACAAGTGCGAAGTTGCTCACAAGACCGTCATTCGCGCCGAAAACTGCCGCCCGGAACGTACCGGAAATCCTCGCTCGACCCCGCGCAGCAAGACCCCGCACGACCTCTTCATGGATGCGTTCATCCGCTGCCATAGAACGGGTGGCGTCGTCATCCGAGTCGTACGGCGAACGTGACTCTGCGCGTTGCGCAAGAGCCAGAATGAAGACGGAACCGAATCGTCGGGCCAACCACCCCAGCAGCCGTGTGCTCAGTTGTCCGCGCAACGCAGGGCCCACCTGATCGCCAAGCAGAGTGATCCAGTGCGATTCGTGCCGGCCTTCCGCCTCAGCGAGGGCGAGCAAAATCTCACGTTCCTCCCCCGCGCGACGCGAGGCCAAATCTCGGTACACGGCAGCCTCTGCGCGTTCGTTGGCAAGATAGCGACGCCAGCGGCGGGCTTCGGCCCGTGTGGGGTTACCGGCAGCCATAGTGTTCGCCGGTTAATGAGTGCATACCGTTCAGCCTAAATGCCACGGGTAACGAGGCCGCGATATTGCGCTTTCGATGACACTGTTACGAATGGCTATCAATGGGGAGTTTGCCCGACATGGCCATGCCCAACCTGATATTTTCAGTGGTGTTGCATCCGCCGGCGCCCGGCGAGAAACGTGAATCATTCGTGTGCGAAACGCTCAAAAGGAGTCGACTGTGGGGGTCCCTTTGTTAAAGGCTGCAGGAGTATCAATTGCTGCCTTCGCTCTTATTCTCGGGTTAAGCGGCTGCAGTCCCGAATCGGCTCCGGAGCCAACGGCATCTGCACCGGAGACTGAGGCTCCCGAGCCTTCTGCCGAGCCCTCTGTTGACCCGAACGCGGATGCGCTCTTCACCATCACAGCGAACGTGCGCGCTGTCGACGGTCGCACCATTGGCATCACCATGATCGCGCACGCACCCGTAGCGGGCTCCGACGATGCGGCAGCAGACATCCGCGCCCAGTTTCTGAGTGTGTGCGGTGCCGGAAACGGTGCTCAACCGATCGACGAGCAGTACCTCATCGACAACGGAAGCACCCTCCTTCGCATTTCGCTGAGCTCCACCACCCCAGACCTCACGTTTGCGTCCCCCATCCAACTGTTCTTTGGAAGCCCCTACTTTGCACAGTCTGCGTCGGGTAGCGGAATCGATCCTGTCCCAGGTGGGCAAGTGTGCTTCAACGGTTTCGATTGGTCGAAATCCGGTGAAGCGCGCGGTGTTGCCGGCTTCGAAAACTCAGACGGTATACCCGACTTTACCCAGTGGCACTTTGGCCGCTACGGGTTCTCCGTCGACCCGAACGCCGGTGCAACGATTGAAGCGTGCAGGGTAACGCTCAGTGACCTGGCCTTGGCCGATGACCTTTCCGGTGCACCCGGATGGGATCCCAGCTCAGCGGGCGACGGCATTTCCTGCCTGATCGGTTACGTCGGAGAGTAGTTTCGTTCCGCAAGATCCACCACGTTGCTCAGCAACATGGCCCGGGTCATCGGACCAACCCCGCCAGGGTTGGGTGAAATCCAGCTGGCAACGTCGGCAACCTCCGGCGCAACATCGCCAGCGATTCGACTGCTGCTGCCATCAGTCACCCTGCTTACTCCCACGTCGAGAACAATCGCACCCGGTTTGACGTTCTCCGCCGTAATGATGCCCGCAACCCCCGCCGCAGCGACGATCACATCGGCACGTCGGAGATGATCAGCGAGATCCGCGGTTCCCGTGTGGGTGAGCGTCACTGTGGCGTTGTATTCGCGGCGCGTGAGCAACGGACCGATCGCACGCCCCACCGTCACGCCCCGCCCAACCACGACGACGTTGCGACCGGACCAACCAATCCCGTGCCGCTCCACCAGTTCGATGACGCCGCGCGGAGTGCACGGCAGCGGCGAATCAATGGGTCGATTCACATTAAGCAGTAGGCGACCAAGGTTCGTGGGGTGCAACCCATCAGCGTCTTTGTTGGGTGACATCCGCTCCAAGATGACGTCGGTGTCGAGGTGGCTCGGCAGAGGTAACTGCACAATGTACCCGGTCGTTTCCGGGTCCTCATTCAGCTCGTCAATGACCGCTTCCAATTCGGCCTGGGTCGTCTCTACCGGCAGGTCGCGCCGAATCGACGCAATCCCTATTTCCGCGCAGTCGCGGTGCTTCCCGCCGACGTATTGCCGTGAGGCCGGGTCATCGCCGACAAGCACGGTTGCGAGCCCAGGAGTGACGCCCCTGGCGCGAAGAACAGCAACGCGTTCCTTCAGTTCACCTTTGATCGCGGACGCAGTCGCCCGCCCGTCCAGTATCGTTGCGGTCACCACTGCTCAAGACCGGGATACAGCGGGAACGCGTCGGTGAGTGTTTTCACTCGAGCACGCAGCGCGGCGACATCCGGGTTCGGCAGGAGTGCTGAGGCGATCACATCGGCAACCTCGGTGAACTCGGCGTCGTCGAATCCACGCGTGGCGAGCGCCGGAGTACCGATGCGCAGACCGGAGGTGACCATCGGCGGGCGCGGGTCGAATGGCACCGAGTTGCGGTTCACCGTGATCATGACCTCGTGCAGGATATCTTCGGCCTGCTGGCCATCCAGCGGCGAGTTGCGAAGATCGGCGAGCACGAGGTGCACATCCGTGCCTCCCGTGAGCACGTCAAGCCCATTTTCTTTCGCGTCGTCGGCAACAAGTCGTTCCGCAAGAATCTTTGCACCACGAATGGTGCGCTCTTGGCGGTCCTTGAATTCGACGGTTCCGGCCAGAAGAAACGCGGTCGCCTTCGCGGCGATGATGTGCATGAGCGGTCCACCCTGCTGACCGGGGAACACATTCGAGTTCAGCTTCTTCGCGAGCTCCATGTCGCGGCTCAGGATCAAGCCGGAACGCGGGCCCGCCAACGTCTTGTGCACGGTCGAAGAGACGACATCGGCATAGGGCACCGGGTTGGGGTGCAGTCCCGCCGCGACAAGACCGGCAAAGTGCGCCATGTCAACCCACAGTTTTGCCCCCACCTCATCCGCGATTGCACGGAATGCCTCAAAGTCGAGCTGGCGGGGGTACGCAGACCACCCAGCGATGATGACCTTTGGCTGGTGCTCGATCGCTTTCTGGCGAACAACATCCATGTCGATGACAAAGGACTTGGGGTCAACGCCGTAGCTGACCACGTTGTAAAGTTTGCCGGAGAAGTTCAACTTCATACCGTGGGTGAGGTGGCCCCCGTGAGCAAGCTCGAGGCCCAAGATAGTGTCACCCGGCTGCGCGATGGCCGACAAAACGGCCGCGTTCGCGGTTGCTCCGGAGTGCGGTTGCACGTTCGCGTACTCGGCACCAAACAGGGCCTTGGCGCGATCAATGGCAAGCTGCTCGGCAATATCGACGAACTCGCATCCGCCGTAGTAGCGGCGGCCGGGGTAGCCCTCCGCGTACTTGTTGGTGAGCACGGAACCCGCTGATTCGAGAACGGCGCGCGGAACAAAGTTCTCACTCGCAATCATCTCGAGATAGTCCCGCTGACGCCCAAGCTCCTGTTGGAGAACGGCGGCAATCTCTGGGTCAACGCTCGAAAGCGGATCAGTGAAGGTGGAAGGAAGGCGGTCGGACACAGGCGGGCTCCTCACAAGCTCATCGGATGTCTATAACGGTATCCGCTTACGGCCCAGGCGTACGGCCGATTCGCTTGTTAATCGCTCCCCGGTGGTGGCCACCTGAACGCCAGTTGCGATGGGGCAAGTCTAAACCTTGTGACGGGACATGGTGCGGCCATTCGATATGAAGAAGCTTCTTTTCTTCTCCGTTCACAGCCGTCACCTCAGAGCCAGCGTGGCGCGCCGCCCAAAAGGCGAGCCAGACTAACCACTTCCGGCGTCGGTCACGCCAGTGAATACGGCGCGGAAGACTCAGTTTCCACCCGCCCCAGTAGCCGGCCGCCGCGCACACACTCGGGAGAAGCACTTCGGCCGCTCTCGCGTATCCCTCCGACGACGGGTGAACCTGGTCGCCAGAGAACATCGCGTCTGGTTGGCGCGTGAAGCTTGGCCCAAGTGTGTCCGCAAGCGAGACTGTTCGCCCCCCTGCTCGCAGCACCACGATGGTTTGTGCAGTCGCCAACAATCGACTCAGCAGGTGCGCAAGGTGTCGCAGGGGCTGCGCGAAGAGCCGAACAGTGCCCATATCTGGGCAAGTGGCGACCACCACGCGGCATCCGCGTCGACGCAAATCTCGCACCGCCGACGCGAGGTACTGCACCGAGGCGCCAACGCTCTGCAGGTTCAAAATGTCATTTCCGCCAACGATGATCACGACCACCTCAAGAGTCACCTCAGGGTGCGTTAATCGCGCTATCTGTCCAGCAAGATCTTTTGATTGAGAGCCGACCACCGCAACATTGCGCAATTGCACAGGTTTTTCGGCGGCCGCGACGAGGCCCGTGGCCAACAACTCACCCACGGTCTCGTCAGAAACTTCTGCGCCGTACCCTGCTGCCAAAGAGTCGCCGACTAGCGCCAGCTCAAGCGGCTTGCCAGGTAGTTCACCACCGAATAGCCCAGACCGAACCGGAACTTGAGGCACCAGGCTGGGATTGCGCCGCCGGCGCGCCCATTCGGCCTGCACCGCCAGAAGCACGGTGACACCCACGAGAGCGAGGATCACCGTTTTGCCGACCGCGGCGAGCACTCTGAAGATAGAGTTCATCGATTTTTCCGAATCCGCGCTACTGCTGTGACTCGTCGACAAACATGTCTCTCACGCTACCCTCCCCTTCACCAACTCGCTGCCGCAGTCGAACGGTGAAAGGCGAGAGCCTCGTGACGACCGCCAACAGCGCGTGAGGACAAACTCATGGCACTGATTCACCGCGTACCTTGGTGCGCCCTGCTCGCGATTGTGCTTGCCGGGGGCGACCACCGCGAATACGGCGAGTATGGCGAAATTAGCCTAAACCTATCAGCTAGCCACAATGCGGATACTGTCGGCTATTTCGCGCGCCGCGTCGGTATTAAAACTGGCGGCGCCTGGTTGCAGCGCATTCGCAATCGAGCATCCTGCTCCGCGCGCGAGGGCCTCAGAAAAATTAAGCCCGAAGTCCAATGCGGAGAGGAGTCCTCCGAGGAACGCATCCCCGCTGCCGACGGGGAAACCCCCGAGGCGCTCGGGCGGAGGAATGTGCCAATGGCGTTTTCCGTCGGTTGCCGCCGCACCTTCTGTGCCGTCGGTCACGATCACCATTCCTGCACTCATCGCGTGGATGTCTCCTGCAAGTTCTGCTGCATCGCGGGTTGCGGCGCACCCCAGCAACTCCCGCGCTTCAGCCCTGTTCACTTTAATGAGAGCCGGTTTAGCTTGTACTGCAGCAGCGAGCGCTGCACCGTGCGTATCCAGGGCGAAGGGAACACCCAACGTGGCACACTCCCGAACCAGCTGTGCGAGAGCCTCGGGGTCAAGGCTCGCGGGAAGGCTCCCGGATGCAGCGACCCAGCTCGGCTTCAGAAGCAAAATTTCTTCCATCGCTGCCCGTACTTGTTCCCATTCACCACCTGTCACGTTACTTGCGTGCTCGTACACCTCGGTAAGAATGCCCGTGCCTTTCGAGGCAATCGAGATGCAACTTCGGGTGTCGGTACTGCCGGCGATGGCGTGCAGCTCAACACCGTGGCGTTGAAGTTGCTCTGCAATGAACGCACCGGAATGTCCGGCGAGAACGGCGGTCGCATGCACCTTCGCGCCCATTGCACTCGCACTTCGCGCCGCATTCAGCGCCTTCCCTCCCGCGTTCCTGTGCACCGACACGGGGCGGTGTCCCTCACCGAGCGTGAGCTCGTCGACCTCATACGTGACGTCGACGGATGGGCTGGGCGAGACGAAGGCTAGCAAGGGCTCCTCTAGTAATCGCAGATGAATGATCGTGAATGATTATGCCCTAAATCAATCAGGATCTGTCAAACGAAGGGCTACGGTTTGTCCGCCACGACAACCTGGACAGAAGCCCGATCCAGCGCCCGCGCAAGGTCGTCATCCACTGGCGCATTCGTGACGAGAGTATCGATGCTCTCCAGCGGGCAGATCCTCGCGAAGGTCGACTTCCCGAGCTTTGACGCATCCGCGGCAACGATGAGTCTCTTAGCGACCGACGCTAGTTGCCTGCTGACTTTGGCTTCGCTCTCGTGGACCGTCGTTGCCCCAAACTCCGCGCCAAGTCCATCGACGCCAATAATGGCCAAATCGAGCGTCACGTTATCGAGCATGTTCCCCACGAGGGGCCCGACCAACTCGTAGGACTGCCTCCGGGCAACACCACCGACCACGACAATTTTCACGTGCGGTCGAATGGACAGTTCGAATGCAATATTGAGTGCATTGGTGACGATCGTGACTCCGGTATCACCACCTTGGGCAATCAGGTGCTCGCTTCTCCCCAGCGCGCGAGATACTTCGCTCATCGTGGTGCCACCATTGAGCCCGATTACATCACCCAACTTCACCATTCCGGCGACGGTCGCGGCGATCGCGGCCTTGGCTTCAGCGTTGCGTGGAATCTTGTACTGGAGCGGGAGTTCGTAACCCGAACCGAGCGCCATTCCTCCGCCGTGAGTCCTGGTGACAAGCCGCTGCTCAGCGAGGCTGTTGAGGTCCCGGCGAGCGGTCGCAGCCGACACTGTCAACTCGTCAACGATCTCCTGAATCGAGACCGATCCGCGCAGCGTCAGGAGCTCGAGTAGTGCGTTCAACCTCTGTTGTTGGGACATGGTACTGACTTCCGATCGAAGCGTGGCGCAGAGCGATCTCTGCGCCAGGACCAGCAAAGCATACAGTCAGTCCAACTCGGCATTATGATTGATTTTGCTTGTTTTGATTAGACTCGCTCAATAACGTTCGTAGCATTCCATGATTCATTGACAGGAAGTACCCCATGACCACGACACACGTCGCCTCCGAAATCGCTGCACAGCCAGAGTCCTGGCGCGCAGCAACTGCGCTAGCGGGATCGGTGGCAAACGCGCTTCCTTCGAGCGGAGAACGAGTTGCCATCATCGGGTGTGGCACTTCGTGGTTCATTGCAATGAGCTGCGCCCAATATCGCGAACGGGCCGGCCACGGCGAAACCGACGCGTTCACCTGCTCAGAATTCCCAACAAATCGGCAATACGACAGGGTCGTGGCAATCTCGCGATCGGGAACGACCACTGAGGTCATCGAGGTTCTCGCACACTTGCCGAAAGCCACGACAACCCTCATCACCGCCGTTCCAGGGTCGCCGGCGACCGAGGTCGCGGGTGAAGTTGTTTCACTTGCGTTCGCCGACGAGAAGTCTGTGGTCCAGACTCAGTTTGCGACAACAGTGCTTTCCCTGTTTCGCGCCCATCTTGGCGACGATATGGCTACCGTCATCCGCCAGGGCGAGAGTGCCGTTGTCGAACCGATCGACGAGCTACTGGAGTCCGACCAAGTGACGTTCCTGGGAGTCGGGCCCGCCGTGGGGCTCGCAAACGAGGCCGCCCTCAAGTGCCGCGAAGCTGCACAGTTCTGGGCCGAATCGTACCCAGCGATGGACTACCGACACGGACCAATTTCCATTGCCCAGCCGGGCCGACTCGTGTGGTCCCTCGGCCAGTCGCCAGAAGGTCTTCGGGCAAACGTGGAGGCCACCGGCGCTCGATTCATCGAGTTCGACCTGGACCCACAAGCCGCTCTCGTCATCGCACAGCGGTTCGCCGTCGCGCTCGCCGAAAAACGCGGGTTCAACCCCGACCAGCCACGGAACCTGACCAGGTCGGTAATTTTGGAAACCCCCTGAGCCGTTCGGCCACGGTGAGCCTGCGAGGAGGCTGCGGGCTCACCCGGTGACGACGCGACAGAGCTCCGCTACCGCGGCGTCAACCGCGTCTCGCGCCGGCCCCAAGTATTTTCGCGGATCGGTCAACTTCGGTCCATCGCTCAACACTTCCCGGACACTGTGCGTGAACCCCACGTTAAGCGCTGTGCCGATGTTGACCTTGCGAATCCCCGCTGTGATCGCCGCACGCAGCGTGGCATTCGGCACGCCAGACGATCCGTGAAGCACGAGGGGAATGGGAAGCTTTTCCGCTAGTCGTTCAACCAGTGCGATGTCCAACACGGCCTCGCGCGACGTCATCGCGTGAGAGCTTCCCACCGCCACGGCGAGTCCCTGAACTTCGGTCGCCTGAACGAAACTGAACGCCTCGACTGGATCAGTGCGCACTCCTGGCGCATGAGCGCCATCCTTGCCGCCGATCTCACCGAGTTCCGCTTCAATCCAGAGCCCAGCGGCACGTCCACGTGCGGCGAGAGACTGGGTAAATTCCACGTTGCGTTCGTAGGCCAGTCGTGAGGCGTCAATCATGAGCGAGCTCACCCCCAGCTCGTCGGCGTGGGTAATGCCCTCCACAATGAGCCTCTCGTCTTCTAAGTGGTCAAGGTGGAGTGACACCGGGGTCTCGGCAGCAATGGCAAGTTCCCGGCACGCGGCGAGGAGTGGGCGCATCCGGCCATCGTGATAGCGTACTGCGTTCTCGCTGATCTGAAGGATGACCGGGCACCCCGCACGCTGCGCACCCGCAACAATGCCCTCAGCGTGTTCGAGCGTAATGACGTTGAACGCCGGTACTGCGGTGTGAGCGCGGCAGGCGCTCTCGAGAAGGTCAGATGTGTGCGCAAGTGCCATTGTTAGATCCTTGCCCCCCTGCTCTGATTTCGCAACTTAATGCTCAATCATGACTAGTTTCAATCATAATCAGTCGTCAATTGCGTGTGTTTAGTGATCGCGTGAGCGGGCCCAAAGTCCTTGTGAAATCGATTACAAAACTGTTACCGTTACTACCCACAGGAAACCAACATTGAGAGGGCCGACACTCGCATGACACAAGGCACGCACGCACCCGGTAGAAAAGCACTACTTTTCGGACTCGACGGAATCGGCTGGCATTCACTCCAAGATGCCCACACGCCGAATTTGGATCGCATCGCTGCCGCTGGCGGAATGTACCCCGTTCGCGTTGATGACCGGCGGCCAACAATCTCTGCCCCAAACTGGGCGACGGTCTTGACGGGTGTCGAAGGTGACCTGCACCAGGTGAAGGACAACCTCGACCCCGTTCACAAGCTGTACGAGACGCGCAACATTTTCGAACAGCTTTCGGATGCTGCACCCGAGCTAAAGACCTTCGCCGCAGTGACCTGGCCAACACTCGTTGTGAAGACCGGAAGCGGCCCTGTGCTTCGCGGTGGCGGCTACGTGCCCAATGTGGATCTGCCCGAGATTCCAGCCGAATGGGCAAAGTCGGACCAAATGGTTCACGACTACTCCCTTCAAAAGCTTGAGGAGGGTTTCGACTTTGCCTTCATCTACTTTGGCCAGAGTGACTGCACCGCCCACCAACTAGGCACAGGCGACGCCTACCGCGAATCCATCGAACAATGCGATTTCCTCATGGGACCGCTTCTGGACTACGCGCTGGATGGAACCATCGTTCGTGATGGCTGGGCGGTCGCAGCGGTCACAGACCACGGCCACATCGATGGTGGTGGCCACGGCGGCAACAGCCCCCAAGAACGCGCGTCGTGGATCGCCGAAGCCGGCCTCGAGAGCGTTCGGGAAAACCCTTCAGAACCGGGTCAGTTGCTGCACGCAGAGATTACGCCGAGCCTCGTCAAGTTCCTCACCGGTTCCTAGGCTCTGCTGTGCGGTGTGCGATCGGCGACAATCGCACACCGCACCACGAATGCGTCACCGCCTATCCGACTCGTCACCGACTCGTCACGCTAGTGAAAGAGCTTCTCCCGCTGCCCACACATTCGCCACGGTGAGATCTTCCTCCAGCAGCACGGCATCGGCAGCGTAGCCAACCTCAATCTTCCCAAACTGACCGTCAACGCCGAGCGCTCGCGCAGGAGTCACCGTCAACGCGTTAACCGCGTCTTCGATCGGAAGTCCAGCCGACACCGCGTTGCGCAGCGCAACATCCAGCGTCAGCGTGGATCCGGAAATCGAGCTGCCGTCCGCAAGCTGGGCGACTCCGTCGCGCACGATGACACGCATCGTTCCAGACATGTACTCACCATCAGTCGAGCCCGCCGCCGCCATCGCGTCGGTGATCAATGCCACGCGGCCGTGCGCGCCCGCAAAGAGCAGTTTTGCGACATCCGGATGCACGTGGACATGATCGTTAATCAATTCCAACGTCACGCCAGGCGTTTGGATCGCGGCAATGACCGGACCGGGAGCACGGTGGTGAATACCCGGCATTCCATTGAACGTGTGTGTCAAGACGGTTGCCCCAGAGGCAAAGGCGGCCAGGGTCGTCTCCATATCTGCGCTCGTGTGCCCAACGGCAACGACCACTCCGGCATCGAGAAACCTCTCAATAGCGTGCTGCGCGCCCGGCAGTTCCGGGGCCAACGTGATCTGGGAGATGATTCCTTCTCCTGCAGCAAGCAACCGATCAATGATCTGGAGTTCGGGACCGGTCAACAGGGCGGGGTCGTGAGAACCGCGGTGCCCATCGCTGAGGAAGGGGCCCTCAAGATGTGCGCCCACCACGAGCGGGTCACGCTGCATATGGCTTCGCACACTTTTCAGTTGCGTTTCCACATTTTCTAGCGACGCGGTGGACAAAGAAAGAACAGAGCGCGTTGTTCCGTGTTGGCGGTGCAACGCCAAGGCGGTCGCGATATCGTCGACGCCCTTGTTGAAGGAGGCGCCTCCACCGCCATGTCCATGCATGTCCACAAACCCGGGGGTGAGCCATCGGCCAGCCGCATCAATAGTGTTGTCGAAGTCTCCCGTACATGGTGGCAAACCCACGCCGCGGGCAACGATTCGGCCCGATTCCCAACTCACCCACGCGTTCTCCGTGACGATGCCGTCGGAGACAATTCGAGCGGAGTGAATAAGCACCATCGACTTATTTACTTGCCTTGGGTCGGGGTTCACGTTCCCGAGCCAACAATGCCGCACCAACAATGCCAGCACTCTGCCCGAGAGTTGCGCACATGAGCTGTGGCCGCGCCTGGAACGTGCGGAGTGAGTCAAGCCGTTCGCTCAACGGGCGCACGAGTGTATCGCCGGCAGACGATAACCCACCTCCGAGGATGATTGCCTCGGGCGCAAAGAGTGACTCCACCGTGCTTAGTCCAGAGGCGAGGGCATCCAGCGCACTGTCCCACACAGACTTCGCGTGGACGTCGCCCTGCTCAACCAGTTCAAGAACCTCTTTCGCGCCGCGGACGTGTGCCCCCGAGAGTTCGTTGTAGCGACGCACAATTGCCGCAGCAGAAGAAATTGCTTCGATGCATCCGTACCCGCCGCAACTGCACAGCGGTTCGCTTGCCACGCGCACGTTGCCGAGCTCTCCCGCCATCCCTGTGCCCACATAGGGTTCCCCCTTGATGAATATTGCGCAGGAGAGGCCAGTCCCAATGCTCACGAAGACCATGTTGTCGAAGGCGGATCCCGCCCCCAACCTTTTCTCTGCTTCCCCGGCACCCATGACATCGTGGCCAAAGGCGACGGGTAGTGAAAGTTCCATGGCGACCCGATCACGAATCGGAACGTTCTTCCAACCGATGTTCTCCGCTTGAACCGCGATCCCCTTGACCGTGTCCACCTGGCCAGGCACAATCACCCCGGCCGCCAGCGGAACGGCCCCTGGATACCGAGCAATCAGTCCCTTCGCTATCTGGGAAATGCTCGCGATAATCCCGTCGGCGATGTCGGGGCCGAGTGGTGGAGTCGCGACCCTCTCAAACTCGTGCACTGCACCAGTCGCGTCCACCAGCGCGGCTTTGATATCCGTTCCGCCGACATCGAATGCGAGAACTGAATCACCCGGACCCAGCGACACCGTTCCTTCGGAGTTGGCTACCGCTGGGATCACTTCCCAATCCCGAGCGACATCCCGTCCGTGATTCTGCGGCCTAGGAAGAGGAACGCAATGATCGTCGGAACAACCACAATCATGATGCCGGCGAACAAGCCGCCCCAGTCCGCAGTTTGCTGCATCGCACCATAGAGCGAAAGCAACGCTTGCGGAAGCGTCTGTTTGTCGTTGTCGGTAATGAAGACTAGGGCGAGAAGAGTCTCGTTCCACAATCCGACAACCGTCAAGATGAACGCCGTGGTGAGACCAGCCCGCGCCATCGGCCACACAACGTGGACGAAAGTTTGGAACGAGCTCGCGCCATCAAGCGATGCGGCCTCTTCGACTTCCGTCGGCATCGAGCGGAAGAATCCCGTCAACAAGAACACCGCAAACGGAAGCGATGTCGCAACGTATACAAGAAAGAGACTGAGCCGGTCATCCCACCACCCGAACACAAAGAAGGCAGCAGAACTGATCGAGTTCATGAACACCCACAGCGGGATAATTACCGCCTGCAGCGGCACTCCCAAGCCCAGCGCGAAGAGCAACGTGAGCGGCTCCGCGGATTTGCGAGGGATGCGCGAAAGTGCGTAGGCAGCCATCGCAGCCAACAAGATCGTAACTATGGCGCCCAGCGACACGAGCAGGACCGAGTTCACAAAACCGGAACCAAGCTCTGATCTGAACCACGCGTTCCCGTAGTTAACAAAGTCAAACGAAGTAGGGAGTTCAAAGGGCTTTGAGAAAATCGCTTGGCCACCGCGGAACGAGTTGAGAGCAACCCAAATCAGCATCGCGATGTTGAACAGAACCCACGCAGCGATAGACACTAGGCCGACGGCCCACAGAACTCGAGTCAGCACAGTTCGGCTTTTAGGCCTGCCGCTTGCCACTCGATCCTGTTCCACTGTCGCCTCCATCAGAACTCCAAACTTTCACGACGCATCACGCGTCGGCCAAGAACAACCAACAGTGTGATGAGCACGAGCATGATCACACCGATTGCAGAGCCAATCCCCATCGCATATTGCGGAGCTGGACCACCGGTGGTTGCCAGAAATTGTGAAACAGCAAGAGTTCGGGTCTCTGGTGGTGGCGTATAACTTCCGCCTCCGGCAAACCCGTACACGAACTCAAAGACTTTGACTGCGCCCATCATCCAGAACACGACGGAAATCGAGATGATGTCCCAGGTCAACGGAACGGTGACGTTCAGGAAGGTGCGGAAGCGGCCAGCACCATCGAGTTGCGCCTGTTCATAGTAGTAGGACGGAATTCGACCGATACCCGCCATCATAAGCAAGATGTAGAACCCTGAGCTGACCCAGATGATTCCGATTAAAACGATCCCCCAGACCTTGTCTGGACTGAGCCAAATCTGCGTGGCCTCATCCAAACCGATGACCCGTAGTGTCGAGTTGATGAGGCCATCGGGAACGAAGAGAAGCGAAAAGGTAATCCCCACTGCGATGGACGACAGCATGTGCGGAAAGAACAATATTGTTTGTACAACCTGGCCGTATTTGAGCTCGCGCAAAATCGACGACACCAGGAACGCCACGGCGAAAACTGCGATGCCACAAAGAAAGACAATACTGAGGGTGTTCCAGAAGGACTGGATAAAGATGGGGTCACGCCAGAGGACAATGTAGTTTTTGAAGCCGACAAAGGTCTGTTCTCCCGCGCCTCGCCAGCTGACAAAGCTCACCCATCCGGTGTACACAGCGGGTACTGCGAAAAGCACGATGTACATGAATAAAGCTGGCAGGACAAATGGCCAGTAGATCCTGGCGCGTTCCCGCTGAGCGGGGGAGAACCCCTTGTGGAGTCCCCCCCGCTGCGGCGAACGCGCTGCTTCAACTACGGCAGTACGTCGTTGTGACATTGTGGTTGCCTTTGACTACTTGTTTTCGTGGTACGTGACGGTCAGTTCTTTCAACACCTTGCGGAACTCAGCGGTGTCAATGTTGCTTGCCCACCACTTCTGCAGCGAGGGAAGAAGCACATCGGAGTACCACTTCGGTTCAGACACAGTAACGCCGTCCCAGAAACTCGGGATTGCATCTGCGGCCGCGAAGCGTGCAGCGAAGTCGGTCAACGCCGCTGGTGCCTCAACATCGGAACGAGGTGACATCGACGTGGTTGCTTTCGTGAACTTCGTCTGCTGCTCGTTGCTCATGAAGAAGGAGATGAACTTCTCCGCAGCTTCTGGTGCCTTCGCTGTGCTCGGGATGGCGAAACCGGTCAGACCAGCAACGACAGTCGCTGAGCCCTTGTCTGCGGACGAGACCTGGGGGAACTGCATTGAACGGTAGTTCATGAGCTCCTTCGGGTCCAACCCTTGCTTCTCCAGCGAGGCATCGGTCTCAGCAGGAAGCCACGTTCCCATTGCCATGACGTCAGACTTGATCGACTGATCTGCCCATCCGGCCTGCGCGACAGGGTACTTCGTACCGTCCCAGCCTTCTGGAACATAGTTTCCTTCGATCATTTCGCCGAGAGCGTCCGTTGCGGCAACCCATTCTGGCGAATCGATCGTGGCGCCGGATGCGTCTTCGGCGCCGGCGAGGAATGCTCCTGCGCCACCGGTCTGCGTTACGGCAAGCCACAGCCAGAAGGCTGCGTTGTCGACTGTGCTGCCTTCAATGGACAACGGCGTCCGGCCCTCGGCCTTCAGCGCGTCCATGTCGGAGATGAACTCGTCCCAGGTCGCAGGAGGTGCGTCTTGCCACATCGTGGTCACCTTGTCGTTATACCAAAGTGTCACGCCACCCAATGAGTAGGGAACAAGGAACGGGTGTCCAACATTTCCGTAAACCTGAGCGTCCATTGCCGCAGGAACAACGTTCTTGAGCGGTTCACTCTCGCCCATGATCGTCGTGTCGTAGAGACCGGTGAGGTCCCTGAGTCCATCAATCGGACCAAGCGCTGCCTCAAGGTTGTCGCCTGATTGATCGACCAGGTCTGGTGCGTTGCCGGCATTCATACGGGGGACGACCTTCGTCAGGACATCGCGGCCCTGCCACTCTGCGTCAACCTCAATACCGGTCTCGGCAGTGAAGTCTTTGAAGGACTGCTCAAGGGCGATCTGATTGGGCTCGCCCTTGCTCCACATCGACCAGTAGGTCAGGGTCTGGTTTCCACCGTCTTCGGTGGAGTTCGACGCGAGACCACATCCGGCGAGCACTACTGCTCCCACGGATATGGTGGCTGCTATCGAAAGACCTCTTTTGATTCTTCGTTGCATTTTACTCTCCTGTGTTTGGTGTAACTTTCTCGGACATCTTCGGATAAGAAAGAACTTGTGTGACTCAGAACTTTGGTTGTGGTCCAGATCCGGTTTGCACCTCCATCACGTCATGAGTGGGTGGCGTCGGCCGCTCCGCGGTGGGACGGTCGAGGTAGAAGAACGCGGTGGAGGAAATGTCGTCGCGCAGTGGCTCATAGCGCTTGCGGGAACGCCAGCCGAGCGCCTGGATGTCTACCCGCAGCGAAGTCTGGAAGTGGATGGCATCACGAACGTGCCACCGGTACATTCCAAAGCGCTGTTGGCTAACGAATAGCCCGTCTGGCCTAATGACTTGCGGCATGCCCAGGTATGGGGTGGAAAACGTGGTGTACCCCTCACCCTTGATGACAAAGTCCCAGGCTCCGCCGAAATAGTCTTCGGTTCCCGTGCCGCAAATTGTGGGGAACTCATCGTCGTCGTCGAGGAACATCTTGACTTCGCCCTCACCCCACCAGCCGTTGCTGTTCACGCCCCAGGTCATGTACGTGCCGACATAGTGGCCTGCGCCAGTTACTCCTTGCACGATGGGATGCGTGGTGAGTTCGGGAAGGGGATTACTACGGTTCCACTGCGCGTGCAGGTAGCCGCGGCCCTCGATGTCCTTTTCGGTCAAATCTTTGTCATCGATCTCATATGTGACCTGGTAGTAGACGAACACTGCCTCCGACGACGTATTTTCAATCGTGAGGCGTGCGCCCGACCGGAAGGGCATTGGCCAATAGGAGTTGAATCCGCCAAGCGGGTTCACCGAGATCATCTCGGAGTTGACCTGAGCAAACTCTCCCCAGCCGTTGCAGAAGAAGTCGCCGATCGGCACCTCAATGGCAGGTTCTGAGCTTCCATCCCAGTAAGCGCGAAGTATGCATTTGCGCCAAAAATCACTGTCCAACGTAAGCCAGATGTGCGTAATGACCCCTGGTCCATCGATGGCAGCAATCTCAAATGTTTCCCCGCCAGCCAACGAGATGCTGGGTGAAACTTTCCATCCCTGCCCGAGCTCGCGAGCGGCATTCGCGCCCGTTCCTTCTGTCGCGCGACCTCCACCACCAGCTGAACCGTCAAAATTCTCGGCACTGATGGAGCGCGACTTAACATTCCTTAGCCGAGCGATTGATTGATTCTTGACCTCGGTCACGGAACCTCCTTGTTCCCTACAAACGGTTTTGTAGGTTTTTTCTGTAATCGATTACATAGATTATGGATGATGACTTCTGCGGTTGTCAACCAGTTGAGTACGGCAAACCCCCGCGAGCGCCCACAAGAATATCGTGGGCGCACACTGCTCTCGATTCAGCCCCCCTTCGGCATTGCTTGCGTGACGCTTACGCCGGAGCGGGAGATGTTCGCTGTGTTTCCGGCCTCCAACGAGACGTGTCGACCAGAAGACAGCGCACCAAGAAGTGGATGCGCCACCGTGATGCTGTCGAGCTCCAGGGTTCCGGCAATGACACTCACGCTGGCGCCTGCCGCATCCGTCGCAATCTCGCCCCATGCGCTGCCTGTGCTGAAGAACGAGCGAAAGACTGGGTTGGCGTTCCTCGGCGCGAAACTCAGGCTCCGAGAGGGCGCGTCGTAGTCGACGCCGCCCATGGCGACGACCAGCGCCCAACTGGCCATCGAGCGTGCATAGTGATTCCCGCATTCGATCTCGTTCCACGGGCTACGCCGATATCCATCGTGGCGAGCGCGCACGGCACGCACGAGCTCTAGTCCTTCGTCGACAAGTCCCTCGTAGATGAGGTGGGTCGCGACCTGGTACTCGATACCGGTCCACACCTCGTCTGAGTAGATGAATGGGATCTGCGGCCGCCCTCCCCGCGGCCACGAGCACAGAAGCAAACCCGCTTCATCATTCAGCGCATAGGTGCGCTGAACATTCTCATGCTCACTGAAGTCCTTGCGGAAGTTGTATCGGAAGACACTGCCGATCGCGCTCTTCACATGCGCCGCAGGCAGCACATGGCCAAGTCCGGTGACGTGTGCGAGAAACTGACCAAAGAGCTGGTCCGAGAGGCAGCCAGCTCCAAACTGGTAGCGCTTGTCGAGGTCACCGTTGAGATTCTGTTCATAGAATTCGCCGTTGAACAGGAGCTCGTCCATGCGCGCGGCACCGCTCTCCGCGGCCTCGGTGTAGCGTTTGGCCGATTCGGCGTCCCCAAGGTGCGTCGCCATTGCTGCGCCGGCACGCAACGCTGCGTAGAACACGGAATTCGACATGGAGTTTTCTCCGAAGAACTCAATGTCGTAGGTGTTGTGTTGCTCGGTATCCAAGACGAAATCGCCATTGGAATCCCAGTGCGTGAACGCGTACTCCAATGCCCTCGCCGCATGTGGCCAGAGTTCCTTGAGGAAGTCATCGTCTCCGCTGAACTTCCATTCTCGATACAGCCGGACAATCGTCCCCATTTGCCCATCTACCGCGGCATGAAACTCCCACGGCTCATTTCCAAAAATGCTGTTCGTTCGGAAATTCATCCGCCCGTCTTCGCGAGTCTCCTTCAAGAACTCGGTGCGCCTAGCGTTTCGCTCCAGTTCGGGAAAAAGAAACGCCACGGTCTGGGCATAGTTCCAGACGTGGGTGCACGTGCCCTCGCAACTTCCGGCGTGGTCGAAGCTGCCCTCCCAACCAGCAAAGGTTCCCGACTCGGTGCCATCGTCGAGCCGGAAGCACGTCGTGCTACGAAGCGTTGCGATCATGGATGAGGCCGCGTCGACAACCTCTGGCGGCAACGTGCTTCCGTGCAACACGTCGTGGAACCGCGACGTGAGCCCTTCCAGTGCTGGGAGCTTGCCAGAGAGGTGCTTTGCGACCGACCAGGCATCGGAAAACTGCCTGGTGTAGTGGTTGCGCACGATCTCGTTCGCGTGGGAATTGTCCAAGCCAACATTGCCGTTCCATGCACGCGAGCGATTCGGCATGTACCACGTCAGGAAGAACTCAAACTCTCGAGTTTCACCAGGGGCAAGGCTGTGCACCACACCGAGGCTGCCAACGCGAAGGCGTGGGAGTTTCGAATGATCGCTGACGTCCTCGAAGGTGAACGGCCGCGACTCGAGACGACCATCCGTGCGCAAGTCGTCCCAAAATAGCCGAACACCATCCTGCCAAAAGTTGACCGGCCATTGGGGCGTCACCGTCACGCTTTCATCGCTCGTGGCCAGCACCGCAGAACCGTATCGGAGGTGATCCTCGGGGAGATCTGTGCCAAACGCCAGCCCACGCAGGTTCGATTCATCGCGATAACTGATGTTCGGAGTGCCTTCAATTTCTGGCATCCCGTACACACTCATCCCGTGAGCCCCGACCGGGTTTGACATCGAACCGACAATGCTGACTGTCACCGGTGACGCTGTGGGGTTCGTCACTGAGTACCGCAGGACTGCTCCTGGGATTCCGGAGGCGTCAGCATCGAGGGGAACCAAGGGAGTGAACGCGTTGAGAGCAACAGTGACGGGAAGGGTGTCGTCGGAGAAGGCGACAGAGACATGAGGATACGTTCCGCTCATGGTCGAGTCAGCAAGTCGCGGCAACCCGGCGGTGTAGGCCATTCCGCCGTGCCCAACATCGTGCCGCCCGCGAATTCGTGATTCCAGAATGCGAGTAATCGGTTCCTGGCCTTCGGTCTCGGCATGAATGGCGAAGAAGGTGAAGGGTATGGTGCCTTCTTTGTTCGGCTCATTCCATATTTCCCAGTCACGAAGTTCCCCTCGCGCACCGACCGAAACGTTGCCGGTACCAATGCCCCCGAGGGGAAACGCCGCAGCAGCGGCATCCGAGTTCAGGGAAAAATACGAGCGAGTAACCATAGATAGCTTCCTTTGTGTGGCGTCGATGGTACTGTAATCGATTACAAGTATTGTTGGCCGAGGCGCCCCTGACAACCGGGTCATTGCAGTTCGATTTCATCCCGGGTGGTCAGAGGCGTGCACGTGTATTCTCGGACCAGCATTTCAAACACTCAACTCCTTGACGTTGGGTTAGGGAGAATCTCTAGCGATAAGGTTCATCGATTTAGTGCGAATGCGTTGATCTTCGAGGATGAAATGGCAACAATTTACGATGTCGCAGCGCTCGCGGGCGTTTCGTCCGCGACCGTCTCGCGAGTTTTCAATGGGATTCGCGTCTCTGACGAAAAGGTCGAAGCAGTACGACGCGCGGCCGAAGAGCTGAGTTTTACGCCAAGCCGGACCGCTCGGACCCTGCGCAGACAGAATTCAGAAGTTATCGCGCTACTAATCCCTGATATCGAAAACCCCTTCTTCACCTCCCTCGCTCGAGGAGTCGAAGATCGAGCGCAAGCATCCGGATTCTCCGTTGTCTTGTGCAACACCGATGACGACCTCGACAAGGAATCCAAATACCTCAAGATCGCGATTTCCGAGAACATGGCCGGCGTCATCGTGGCACCGGCCTCGGAAGACAGCGATCTTTCCGAAGTGGTAGCGCGAAAGAAGCCGATCGTCGCGGTTGACCGCGGAACACGCCACGACGTTGACATGGTGATGACGGATAACAGGCCAGCTGGACAGTCGGCAACCGAAGCACTCTTTGATGCCGGCTACAGCAAGGTCGCGTGCATCACGGGTCCCACCGGTATTGAAACGGCAGATGAGCGCTCCCGCGGCTGGGAGCAAGTCGTCACACAACGCGGCAATTATGACACCGAGCCATATTTGAAGCGCGGCAACAACCGCGTCGACGGTGGTCGTGCCGCCATGCTGGAGCTGTTGTCGATGGACGATCGTCCAGACGCACTTGTCGCAACCAACAACCTCATGGGTGTCGGCGCCCTCCAGGTTCTTTCTGAATCAGGCATGATTCCACCAGAGTTTGGTGTCGCCGTCGTTGGAGATCTGCCGTTTACGACGCTCGATCCCTCCTCGATCACGCGAGTGCATCTTCCCGCGAGGAACCTCGGTGTGACCGCTGCAGAAATTCTCATCCAACGCATTGGCGGCGACGAGCACCCCAAGCGCACGGTCGTATTGCGCAATGAAACAGCCGTCGCGACGAACCCACGACAGGCCGTTTAAGCAGGTCGCTGCACCGTCGGCGGTTGCGCATGTAATCGATTACTGCCATCTTTGAAGGAGCCGGGTGGGCGCAAGAAGTCGAGTGACCATCCGCGTCCATTTGTAATCGAATACAGTGCGTGGCGAAGAGGCCACCCGGAGGCGCTCTCACCGCTGAGCAGCTCTCCACTTAGACATGAGAACCAAACAATGACAGTCAGGAATAGTCATATGACTTACAGTTTCCCGCAGGAGCGAACGACACCTGCCCTCGCCGAAAACACCGCGTACCTCATCGCGAGCGGCGACCTACGGGAGTCCGCCAACGTCCCAGGGTGGCCGGTGCAACTCGAGCTTGAGCAGAGCGTCACGCGCGTGCTTTCCCAGTTCGGCTGGGCAGTTGAGCGGGCAAACCCCATCGATCCAGTCCTCGGCCACGGATTTATTCGCAGCCAACGAATGGGGCTCGAGGTCTTCAAGAACATCCCGCCGTCCGCCCCGCTCATCGTGGCAGAAGCGGTCTGGCAGTACAGCCATCACGTTCTCGCTGGGCTGCGCACCCATCAAGGTCCAATCCTGACTGTCGCGAACTTTGCCCCCGACTGGCCCGGCCTCGTTGGGCTGCTCGGCCTCAACGCCGGGCTCACGAAGATGGGCGTGGAGTACTCAACCCTCTGGAGTGTCGACTTTTCGGATGAGTGGTTCCTCAACGGCATCCGGAGCTGGCTCAACACCGGACGAATCGAACATGATTCACGCCACGTGCGGGAGATCACGAATCTGAAAGACAGCCCGGAAAAGCAACTTGGTGAGGCACTCGCCGACCAGTTGCTCACCGAGAAGGCGATCATTGGAGTCTTTGACGAAGGCTGCATGGGCATGTACAACGCCATCATCGACGATGAGTTGTTGAACCCCATCGGCATTTACAAGGAGCGGTTGTCCCAGAGTGCGCTCTGGGCCGAAATGCAAACTGTGGATGACGCCGAAGCAGACGCAGTCGGACAGTGGTTGCTCGACGCAGGAATGACGTTCCAGCTCGGCACTGACGAAGCAACGGAACTCACCGAGAATCAACTGCGCTGGCAGTACAAGATGTACATTGCTGCTCTGCGCATTAGCGATGACTTTGGGCTCGATGCCGTCGGTATTCAGTACCAGCAGGGCCTTAAGGACCTCTCCCCCGCGAGCGACCTCGCCGAGGGCCTACTCAACAATGTCTCCCGCCCACCCGTTCGAAGTCGCGACGGATCTCGAATTCTGTGGGAGGGCGAAGCTCTTCCCCACTTCAACGAAGTGGATGAAGGAGTGGCTGTCGACACGCTCGTCACCAACCGCATCTGGACCGCTATGGGTCTCGATCCGGCCAACACACTGCACGACGTGCGCTGGGGTGAAGAGTTCGATGGCGAATTTGTCTGGGTGTACGAGATTTCCGGATCGGTGCCCGCGTCACACCTCGGCGGCTATCAGAACGCTGTCGGATGGCGTCAAGGCCCGGCGTTCTTCCCGGCAGGCGGATCCACGATCAACGGGATTTCAAAGCCTGGCGAGATTGTCTGGTCTCGCCTCTATATTGCCGATGATGTTCTCAACGTTGATATCGGTACGGCCAGTGTTGTTGAGCTGCCTCCTGCCGAGACGGAGAGACGCAAGCAGTCCACGAACCCGGAGTGGCCGATCGCACACGTCGTACTCCACGGAATCACTCGCGACCAATTCATGGGCCGACACAAAGCGAATCATGTGCAGGTTGTGTACGCGCCCGACGCCGACACCGCGCAGAAGGCGCTCACCGCAAAGGTGGCGCTGTTCGCGAAGCTCGGTGTGCGCGTGTTCGTCTGTGGCGAGGTGGACCTCTGAGCTCGACACGCTACTTCCTCGGGGTCGACATCGGGACTTCCAGCAGCAAGGGAGTGATCGTCGATGACACCGGTGCTGTGCTCAACAGTGCGGTGCGGGAGCATGAGGTGGTTCGGCCCGCGCCCGGCCACGTTGAGATGGATGCCCAGGTCTGGTGGGACGAGTTTGCGTCGATTTCTCGCGAGCTCATGGCCACATTTGAGCACGAGGTCAGTGCAGTAGGCGTGAGCGGAATGGGACCGTGCGTGCTCGTTGCCGACGCGGATTGCACTCCACTCAGACCCGCAATTCTCTACGGAATCGACACGCGAGCAACCGCGCAGATCACCCGGCTAAATTCTGAGCTTGGCGAACGTGACGTACTCGATCGTTGCGGCTCAGCTCTGTCGACCCAGGCGGTCGGCCCGAAACTTGCGTGGCTCGCAGACAACGAACCCGACGTGTTTTCCCAAACCCGGCGTCTCTTCATGGCGAGTTCCTGGTTGGTATGGAACCTAACCGGTGAGTACGTGCTCGATCAGCATTCGGCAAGCCAATCAACACCGCTCTACGATTCGGATGCTCTCGCCTGGTACGAGCCCTGGGCTTCCCACATCGCGCCACAGCTTGCACTGCCGGAGCTTCGATGGCCAGGGGAGATTGCCGGGACAATCACCGACTCAGCCGCTACGGAAACTGGCCTTCGCGCAGGGACCCCCGTCATCACAGGCACCATCGATGCATGGACAGAGGCAGTAAGCGTAGGCGCTCAAGGCGTTGGCGACTTGATGCTCATGTATGGAACGACCATGTTCCTCGTGAACACGGTGGATCACCGCGTCACGGTCCCGGAATTGTGGGGAACCGTCGGCGCATTTGAGGGCACTCGCAATATTGCCGGAGGAATGGCAACCTCCGGGGCGATTACCGCGTGGATGAGAGATCTCTTCGGCACTCACGACTACGCCTCCCTCACCTCTCTCGCGGCAGAAAGCCCGCCAGGCGCGAACGGCCTTCTGATGCTCCCCTACTTTGCTGGGGAACGAACCCCCCTTGCCGATCCGGATGCTCGAGGTGTGATCATTGGGCTCACCGTCACCCACGGCGTGGGCGACTTGTACCGTTCAGCGCTGGAGGCGACGGCCTTTGGTGTGCGCCACAACATCGAAGCAATGGAGGCAGCGGGCGGCGAGATCACTCGTGTCGTCGCCGTAGGCGGTGGCACCCAGGGTGGCCTGTGGGCGCAGATCGTCGCTGATGTGACCGGGCGTGAACAGCTAGTCCACGAGGTCACGATTGGTGCAAGCTATGGCGCCGCGTTCCTCGCTGCCTCAGCCGTGTCGAATCCACTCATCGCTGAATGGAATTCTCTCAAGACCACGGTGAAGCCGCGCGACGAACTCACGGCTTTCTACGACGGTGTGTACACGCAGTACCGTGCCTTGTATCCGGCAACGAGAGACATTGCCCACACCCTCGCGGCACAACAGCGCGGATAGGGACATTCGCCGCTGACGTCACTCAGCAGTGGTGGAATTCCACAACACAGCGCAGCTCGCGCGGATCTCATCAATCGGTCTACCGCGCTTCGTCACGACGGGGGCACCGTCGACGAGTTCCACACGGGTGTCGCCCAGTTGCGCCGCTGCGCCACCATCCACGACTTCGGCACTCTCGTACGGTTCGTTGAGGCTCCGCAAATCTTCAAGAATGAAGTCGGGTCGCATTCCCGCGGATGCCGCGAGCAGGCTGTCAAGACCATCAACTCCGGTCAAGACCAGCGCAGATTTCAGTCCTGCACGCTTGGCACCCAAGATGTCAGTGTCGAGTCGATCACCGACGAATAGCGCGTGCTTCGCGGCGAAGCGATCAAGGGCAGCTTGATAGATCGGAATCTCTGGCTTTCCCGCAACGAGCGGGGGGCGATCGACCGCAGCGCCGACCGCCGCGACCAACGCTCCGTTTTCAAGCTGTAGCCCCTCAGGGGACGGCACTGTCGAATCCAAGTTTGTGGCAATCCAGACAACGCCAGGGTCAGCCCTGACGGCTCGCGCGGCATCGGAGAGCTGCGGCCACGTGACGTCGGCAGAGAAACCCTGGACGACGGCCGCCGGCGTATCCAGCGCCGAGTGTGTCACCGCGTATCCTGCACGCTCCAGCTCAAACCGAAGACTGTCGCTTCCCACCACGAGAACTGTGCTGCCCGGAGGTATGAGGGACGGAAGCATCCACGATGCGGCATGGGCGGAAGTCACAACGTCCGTGGTTGCAGCGTCAACTCCGAAAGAGCGCAAGTGACCCGAAATGGTCTCTGTCGACCGAGCAGCACTGTTCGTGACAAACCCGATGCGTGCGGACTTTGCCGCGAGAGTCAGTGCCTCTGCCGCGAAGGGAACGGCTTCGCTACCGCGATACACAACACCGTCCAGATCGCTCAAGAGCAGGTCGGTGCCGGTCATGGGTGTTGAGTTCAATCGACTTCCGATCCTTGCGCGAGCCGAACGGCAACGACACCCCGAACTCCCGAAAGCGTCTCCACTAATTCGTCAACGGCGTGGCTTTTGCTTTCGGTGAATCTCAGGCTCGCTTCAACGCGAACCGTCTTGCCGGGCACTTCGATCTTTCGCGTGTCGGTCAGCGCTACCCGGTATCCGAGGCGGGACGCATTCGACAGGATCACCTGCAGAACGCCCCGATTCTCTTTGTACTGAAGTACGACGACATGGTCGAAGTTCGTCTTGGGAAGCCGACGCCCGAGCATCGTGAGAATTCCCACCGCGGCCATGTACAGGATGGTCGTCGTCACCGCGAGGACGGGCATCCCTGCACCGCAGGCCATTCCAATTGAAGCGGTGACCCATACTGATGCTGCGGTAGTGAGCCCGCTCACCGCGTTCCTGCGAACGAAAATTACCCCGGCGCCAAGAAAGCCGATACCGGACACTACCTGCGCAGCAATGCGGGACGGATCGACAATGACGGCATCTCCGGCGACCGTAGCGAAGCCGTAGGCGGAAACAAGAGTGAAGACTGCGGAACCGAGGCCGACCAGCGTGTGGGTCCGCAGGCCAGCAGACTTTCTCCCGCGTTCGCGTTCGATCCCGACGGCGGCCGAGAGTACGAAGGCAAGCGCAACAAGGAAGACTTCAGTGAGGGTGGATTCGTTGATCCAGGCGACATCGATGTTCATGGTTTATCCCTTCCTCTCGAACTGGAAGCTGGTGTCAACCGTGCTGTGACCACCATCCGATCCTCCTGTCTTCCGTCTGGCAGAGAGGGGGTGTGAGTCGTAGCTGCCGCCCTAGTGCGCTCGTGATGGCCTAGAATCTACCAACAGTGTAATCGATTTCACAAATTCTTATTGGCTTCCCCTGCTGGGGTAGGAAAGGAGCACGACAATGAAGATCGGGCTTATCGGATCTGGCTACTGGGCGGAATCCGTTCACTGTCCTGCACTTGCCGCGTCGAACGATGTCGAGTTCGTTGGCGTGTGGGGGCGGAACCACGAAGAGACTCAACGACTCGCCTTAAAGTTTGGCGTCGACGCCTATTCGGACCTCGACACACTGATCCGCGACGTTGATGCGCTCGACTTCGCGGTGCCACCTCACGTGCAGAAGGATATTGCGCTTCGTGCGGCCAAGGCAGGAAAACACCTGCTGCTGGAGAAGCCACTCGCCTTGAATGTTGCAGATGCCGACGAACTTATTTCGACCTTCACCGAGGCGGGTATCTCTACTGTCGTCTTTCACACCACTCTCTTTCAGTCCGACATCGGTGAGTGGGTGGATGCTGCGCAGGGCACCTCCTGGGCCAGCGGTGTGAGCGAATGGATATCCGACGCTCTCTCCGACCCCGCAAGCCCTTTCCGAGCGTCACCATGGCGGCACGATCGAGGTGCGCTGTGGGACATCGGCCCACACGTCGTCTCCTTGTTCATCTCACTACTGGGCCCGGTAACCGAGGTCGTTGCCGTCGCGGGCCCCGCCGACACGGTACATCTCGTGCTCATGCACGCGGAGGGACGCACCAGCAGCAGCACTCTTTCCCTGAACGGCCCTCCAGGCCAATATGTGTTTGGAGTCAGAGTCTGGAACGACACGACGTCTGCGCAGTTGCCAGAGTCCCAGGTGGACGGAACCGAAGCGCTCGTTTTGGCGCTAGAGGCGCTTGCCTCGCACGCCGCGGGAAAGACATCGGTGCCGCGAAGCGATGCCGCCTACGCTCGAGACATCGTGGCGGTCCTGGACAAGGCCCAGCGACAACTCGATGCCCGGCAATAATTCGCACCTTCACCGGTTTCAGTCCAGCATCTGTGGACTGGGGTTCTGCAGGGGCAACTCGTACTGGCCCGCTTTCGTTTGGCCTATCCAGCCCAGCGCGCAGCGGCCTTCGCAGACAGTTTTCCTGAAGCGCAGAGCCAGCTGATTGCCTCGGAGACAGCCTCCACAGAGGAATACTGGGGACGATAGCCAAGTGCGTTCCTCGCCCTGTCAATACTCATCGATTGGCTCCGTGAAAAATGTTCGAAAGACGATTGGGCGTTCTCTGGCGAGAGCTGCTCCTGGAAAAAGTGGAATGGGACGAACTCTAAGACGGCTTTCTGCCCGAACCGAGTCGCGATCTCTTCGGCGAGACCTCGCAGAGTTGTTGCTTGCGGTGAAACGGCATTGAAGACGTCGAATGCCGGAGCGACCTCGCGCTCGATCGTGAGGTGGAACAGGTGCGCGACATCGCTGGCATGAACGAGGTGAAGAGTTTCCAAACCGAAGTTGGGCAAAGTGAGGGTTTCCCCCGACGCGAGCAGCTCCCATACCGCTAGGTCGGAAGTACCTTGCGGATTGATGATCGCCCACCCCGGTCCACTGATGTGGCCAGGGCGAACAATGGTGCTGCACACGATCAATTGATCAACTCGGCCGCGCAAGCTCTCGACCAAGTGCCGAGCGGAGTCGGCGGTGAAGCAAATCATGTCCACGACCACGTCCGCATTCAGGTCGGCAATCACGCCAGCAAAGGAATCAGATAGCCACCAACGTGCCCCGTTGCACCAATGACGACGATTCTCATTCGATCCTTCTTTCACGAACCTGGCTTGTTGACATCCCTCGACGGCGTCATCAATACTTTGTGTAATCGATTTCAAATTTTACCGACAAACCGAGAGCGCGGTAGTGAGGTGGCCCCGTGAACAATCACATTACGCGCCAGGCCTTCGGAGCGGGGCAAGCAGTTCCACTGAGCATCCGGACGGACACGGACGCCATACGAGTGTTCCGAGTTGGCGAGGTTGAACCTCTCCTCACTCAGAATGTGGCACGTGATGCCCGACCTTTCATCCACCCGATCACTCTCCCAGGTGGAGTTGGGGACGTGACCGAGAATGCGCCAGACCACCATCCTTGGCAACACGGTCTCTATGTCGGCCTCAACGATGTGAACGGCGTGGGTTTTTGGACCGAAGGATTGCAAAAAGACCGCCCGGCCAACGACGACGGAACTTTTCACCCCTGGGTCATTGGTACTCCCACTGTGAGTTCCGATAGTCATGCCTCGTGGACGATCGGCACCGAGTATCGATCTCAAGCCGGCGACGTCCTACTCTTCGAGACTCAAGAGTGGAACCTTGGGGTAGCGAATGACCGCTACACACTCGACCTACGCTTGACCTTCCGCGCGGCGCAGCACCTGACTTTCGGCGAATACCCTTATGGCGGCCTGTTTCTCCGGATGCCGTTTCGCGCTGAGATCGGCGGCCATGCCGTGACGAGCGAAGGACTTTCAAACTCGGAGGCAGAAGGACAACGTGCCCGATGGGTCGCCACCCACATGGCACTTCCCCACCGCGCGCTGAACGGCCACGAGATCACGGTCGCGGTCATGGATCACCCTTCCAACCCCCAGCATCCGGTGCCATGGCGGGTCGATAGTGAACTCGGGATTGGGCCAAGCAGAAGCATCGCTGGGGCGTGGACCCTTGTGAGCGGAGCAGCCACTCAGTTCCTTCACCGCATCGTTGTGTTCCCCCGCGTGGCAGAATCTGCCGTGATCGACGCCGCCTGGTACTCCTTTCACGAAGAGGTCCCAGCATGAGAACTGAGATCATCGTGCATCCCCGCTTTGACCAGATTTGGCCTTTTGCGGCGGATCACGTTCTTTCGCTGCTCTCTCCTTTCTGCGAGGTAGCCCTCACACGGTTGTCCGATCGCGAACCTGTCTCGAGCGTGATTGATTCCCCTGCCCACGTCCGGCGCCTCCTCTCTCTTGGCTCCCCCATCAATGGCGCGGATCTCGATGTTCTGTCCGCACTGGAGGAAGCGTTCGTGACAGACGGGTATCAGGAGGATGGCGCCTCGACGCTTCTCGAGAGCCGTGGCGTTCGCCAGTTATCTCATCCTTCGGAAGGTTTTTGGGGGCAGTCAGTTTCCGAATTTGCCCTCGGGCTGACCATTGGTGCGCTCCGACGAATTCCGCAAACCCATCGCTCGATGATCACGTCACACGACGCCTGGAACTACCCTCAAGAACAGTTCGGCGACGACCCGCGCTTTACCAACGGCACGGTACACGGCAAGCGAATTCGAATCGTCGGTGCCGGCAATATCGCCAGCCGCTTCGCCAGCTTCACACACGCGCTCGGCGCCGACGTCGCGGCGTGGGATCCCTTCGCGAGCGAACCCGCGTTTCACCGTTCCGGCAGTCGGCGCGAGTGGCATCTCGATGCCTTGGTAAAGGACGCAGAGATCTTTGTGCCGATGGTTCCGTTGATGCCCAGCACAGAAGGACTCATCACAGCGGACCATATTCGTGCGCTTCCACACGGGTGTCTTGTGGTTCTTGCAACGCGAGCAAATATCTGCGACATGACGGAACTGCGCCGCCGCGTTCTTGCGAACGAACTGAGCCTGGCTGCCGACGTGTTCGATACCGAGCCACTCCCGCTGGATGACGCGCTCCTTGGCAAGCCCAACGTAGTCCACACTCCGCACAACGCAGGCAGAACAAAAGAATCCAACGAAAGCTGGGCAAGACTGTTGGTTGTACAATTCGCTGAGTATGTGGCACCGCCCGCGATTCCTTGAGTCGAGCGGCGGGAGCCTGTTCTGCCAGAATGGGTCATCACGCCTGCTCCCCACGAGTTGGCGCGTGAGGACGAACTCATGGCACTGATCCACCGCGTACCGCTGTACGCCCTGCTCGCGATTGTGCTCGCCGGGGCGACTGCCGCGAATGGTGCCGTCACCACCACAACATTCGCCGGTGCCCCTCCCGCCAAAGAGACCTCAGCGACTCTTGCCCGCACGGTCATCCCCGTTCCCGTGTACCGAATTCCGGGCGAAGGCTCGTACTACCTCGACAAGAACAGCGCCGTCGACGCTCGCGGCGAAGCTGCTCCTGTGGGTGAGTACCTCGTGAACCTGCTCCGCCCGATGACCGGGTACACCGTGCCGCTCGCTGGCCACGGCAGCAACATTGTGCTTGTCGTCGAAGATGGGCATCCACCCGGCGGGTATGACTTGCGGGTCACCCCATCCGGGATCTGGTTGGCCGCCAACGACGCCGCTGGCCTCTTTCTGGGTGTGCAAACTTTGCGGCAATTGATGCCACCGGAGACCCCGTCGACACACGGATATGCGATTTCGGCGACCACTATCTCTGACTACCCGCGTTACTCCTATCGCGGCGCCATGTTGGATGTTGCCAGACACTTTTTTCCGGTTTCCGTGGTGAAGCGTTACATCGACAACATCGCTTCGCTGAAGATGAACGTATTGCACTTGCATCTGGCGGACGATCAAGGCTGGCGCATCGCCATCAACGGCTGGCCACGACTCACCGAAATTGGTGGCGCAACCCAGGTCGGCGGAGGTGCTGGCGGCTACTACACCCAGGCGCAGTATCAAGAAATTGTGGCCTATGCCGAATCCCGCCACGTCACGATCGTTCCGGAAATCGACATGCCAGGTCACACGAACGCCGCTCTCGCTTCCTACGCGGAGCTCAACTGCAACGGGGTCGCCCGCCGGCCCTACTACGGCACGAGTGTTGGTTTTTCGTCGTTGTGCGTCGACAAGGCGGTGACCTGGAAATTCGTGACGGATGTCATCACCCAACTCGCGGAACTCACCCCCGGCCCATGGATCCATATTGGTGGGGACGAATCAACCGCCACGAGCAAAGCCGACTATGTTGCGTTTATTAACCGCGCTACCGCACTTGTCGCGGAGACGGGCAAGACTGTCATTGGTTGGCATGACATCGGCGCAGCGCCCAATCTGCCGGACGGCACGATTGGTCAGTATTGGGACTTCACACCGCCTCGTACCAGTTCACCGAAACAGACCAGAGATCTGCTCAAGCGGGGTGGCCAGTTGATCATGTCCCCTGCGAACGTCGCCTATCTCGATCAAAAATACGATCTCAGTGAACGCATTGGCACTCAGTGGGCCCAGGCCCCGCTCACGTTGAAAGAGTCCTACTCGTGGGATCCGGTAGAAATTTTCCCGGAGCGAGAGGCGGACATCATCCTCGGCGTCGAGGCGCCGCTGTGGACGGAAACCATCCGGACGCAAGCCGACATCGACTACATGGCATTCCCGCGCATCATCTCGATCGCGGAGATCGGGTGGATGCATCAAGATCAGCGCGATTTCGTCGATTTCATGGGTCGGCTGCCAACGTTCGGGGTGTACCTCGATTCGTGGGGAATACAGTTTAATCGCGTCCCCGGAATTTCTTGGTCGAAGGCAGGCTCATGACCTCTGTTGTACAGCTCGTTCGTCTCGTCATCGCCCCACTCACTCGAACACAAGCCTTTCGTTGGCTTGGACCCCGACTGCTGCCGCCCTTTGAACTTTTGGTTAAGGGGCTCAGTGGCGGACGTATCCAAGTCAGTAGTCTGCTCGTGCACTCGCTCACCCTCTACTCCACGGGGGCGAAGTCGGGAGAGCTTCGCGTCACCGAACTCATGTACACACCGGACGGTCGCGGGTCTGCGATCGTGGCTGGCACGAGTTTCGCGCGCGAACGACACCCCGGCTGGACCTACAACCTGCTCGCGCATCCGGAGGCCTCGATCGCTGTGCGTGATCGTCGCCTCGCCGTTCACGCCGTGCCGATCCCGGACAGTGAGCGGGATGCGGCCTGGTCGCTCATCGAAGCGCAGTGGCCCGGATACCGCGCCTACGAGCGCGAATCTGGGCGCACGGTCCGTCTCTTTCGGTTGCACCCAACCAAAGAACTCCCTGCCGAGAACCTCACGTAGGCATCTACTCGTCGCGACCAATCTCCGGCGCTTTCAGTCGCGCCTCCTCGGATGCACGATCGTCAGGTTCACGTTGTGCGGCGCGTTCTGCCTCAACCCTGGCGAGGTACACCCTGACTTCACGATCTCGTCTCGCGGCATTCCAGCCCAATATTGGAGCCATGAGTTCTGCCGCCAATGAAGCAGAATCGACTCCGCGATCCCATGATTCAATCGACAGTCGCGTACGCCGCGTCAGCACATCATCAAGATGCAATGCACCCTCGTGAGTCACTGCGTACACGACTTCGGCCGCAAGATGTTCGTCGTTGCTTGGCAGCGGATTCCCCAGCGTATGGTCTTCCTCCACTAGCCTGAGGACATCGCCCACGTACGAACCGTAGCGTTGAAGCAAGCTTTCCACTCGGTCGAGAGAGAGCCCCGACCGATTCGCCAACTGTTGTCTATTGCCCCACATGGCTGCATACTCGGCAGCGCCTGCTAACGGGAGTGCCGAGGTCTTCGATTTTGCAACCACACGCTTGACTTTGGCGAATGCAGCATCAACCGCATCCTTCGCCATTACGCGGTATGTCGTGTATTTGCCCCCCGCGATTACTGTCAAGTTCGCCAGTGGGTGATCGATGTGATGTTCACGAGAAAGCCGCGTTGTCTGCTGGGTATTGCCACTAACGAGTGGTCGAAGTCCCGCGTAGACACCTTGAATATCATCGAGTGTCAGAGGATTTTCGAGTACCTGATTCACATGTTCTAGAAGGTACTCAACGTCGTACGCGCTCACAGACGGGTGAGCCTTCCCGAGGCTCCATTCGGTATCGGTGGTGCCGATAATCCAGTGCTCTCCCCACGGAATGACGAAGAGCACACTCTTCTCGGTCCGAAGAATGATCCCGCTTGAGCCGGGGATCCGCTTTCGCTCCACCACGATGTGCGCACCCTTCGATGCGGTGACGACCAGTCCAGCATCCGAGCCGCCCAGTTCCTCCAGTTGATCGGTCCATACGCCGCCGGCAATGATCGTTTGGGCGGCTTGGACGGTTCGCTTAGCTCCGGTCTCAAGATCAACGATGACGGCACCACTAACGGAGTCACCGTCTTTGACGAGACTGATCACACTGGCCCTGTTGGCAGCTGCGGCCCCGCGCCCGACCGCCGTCCGAACTACCGCCATAGTGTGTCTAGCATCGTCAACCTGGGCATCCGAATAGCGAATGGCGCCAACGAGGGCATCCGGGGCCAGCCCCGGAAGTTCGCGTCTCGCACCGGCCCGCGTGAGGTGTTTGTGCCACGAGAGCCGTTGTCGCGTCCCACTCAGCAACGCAAGTACGTCATAAAGGAGAATCCCGGCACCGATATAGACGCGTTCCCATACCCGATGCTGCAGGGGATAAAGGAACGTCACCGGCCGCACCAAATGCGGTGCGATGGTGTTCAAGAGTCGGCCGCGCTCCGCCAACGCTTCGAAGACGAGGCGGAAGTCGAGCATCTCCAGATAGCGGAGTCCGCCATGGACAAGCTTGCTCGATCGGCTGGAAGTGCCGGAGGCCCAATCGCGTTCCTCCACGATCGCCACAGATAGCCCGCGACTGGCGGCATCCAACGCGATTCCGGCACCGACAACACCACCACCAATGACGAGTACGTCAAATTTTTCGTTCTGCATTCGCTCGAGTGCCGCAGTTCGTGATGCGGGACTCAACCTCGTGGAGGGCATTCGTGTTCTCCGATGTAGATAATGAAGGCGATGTCCGGGGGCCTTGCCGGCCCCCGGACATCGCCAATAATGGTCACTCGTGGATGGCTAGCCCATCGTGAGTGTGTTCGACACCGACATCATGGTCACTACCGCAGCGGTAATGAACCCTCCGATGTACGGGTTATTCGTCGCGCGATAGATCTTGCGCGAAATCACTGCCGCGACGCCCAGGATGATGATCACGGGGAATAGCCAGATGCTGTAGATCCCGCCGAACCCTTCGATCAAGTTCCCTGTGTTGAAGAACGTCGAGTACTGAGCGATGACCAACACGAGGGGGCCCATGGCATTGAAGAGGACGAGCAGACCAGTGGTAATCCACTCTTTTCCTCGGAGGGTGAAGCGACTGAAGCTGCTCACCATCAGCGAGTTCGCTACGAAGTAGACCAGGAAGAGTGGCAGGTAGAGCCACGCGATTCCGATCTTGTCCGGGCCGAACGCCTTCACCGCAAGGACCCACAACCGGAAGTCTGTCTTCAAGAAGTAGTCCAAGACGAAGACGATTCCGAAAGCAGCCGTCACGACGGTCGCGCTCAGCAATACGCTTAGCCCAAGCTTTCGCCATCCGGGGACAAGCCCCATAGCCTTCGGTGAAAAGCCCTGCTTCTTTCCGTAAAGGTAGTAGTAGACCACCATGTACACCACAGCAACAAGGCCGTTCACTGCAGCCCACAATCCGACAAAGAAGGGCGGAGACTGCGGGAAGAACGGCGGCATGATGTCTCCCGCCACCGTCGACAACGAAACGTAAGTCCAGGCGGAAACAACGGCGAAGCCGAACATACTCGCCCAGAACCAAATCAGACCGTTGCGAGTTGAAGGGGCAACTGCTGCCTTCTCTGCAACCTTCAGACCCGCGAACGCGCGCGTGGCGAGAAGCCCGCGAGCAAATGCGACAAGAAATGTTGCGAATCCAATCAAACCAATGACGTTGAAGAACTCCTTCCACTGCCAGGTCTGGTTGCCCGGGTCGATCGGGTTCGGTGCTCCCAACGACTCGTCAAAGAAGCTCACAAGATCGTGCGCTTCTGTCGAGGAGAACGTGGCCCACGGGTGGATCATCGGGTGGCTGTCAACAACACGGATAGCCTCGCGGCCATCGATGCTTTTGGTGTAGTACTTGCCCGCTTCTCTTGTTCCGTCAAAGTCGGCCGCAGCTGCTCCAAAGTTGAGGAAGGATTGTGCGTTGTCGGTTTCCATGAAGTCCCGAGGTGCGGTCCTCCCGGTCTCGGTCGCTGTACGGAAGAAGAATTCGTCGTATTGGGTCTGGAAGATACCCACGTCGCGCGAACCGTACTCGTTGAAGTACTCCTTCGTCTCTGGGTCTGCGTAGTCAGCATCCTTCGACACGAGGTAGACAGCCTTGATGAGTTGTTCGTCCATCATGTTGTCTTGAACGACCGACAGGTTTGAGGCAAGCCCACCGTTGGAATGCCCGGTGACGCCGATCTTGGAGGCATCAACATAGGGCAATGTCGAAAGCAACTCAACGGCGTTATACATTCCGATGCCGTTTTGGCCCAACATTTCTTGTGGCACTGCCTCAGAGTTGCCGTGGCCTTGCATGTCGATGGAGATCACGACGAATCCACGACGTGACAGTTCCACATAGTTGAGGTCCTGCATCTCGCGGTTGTTGTACCAACCGTGGCTCACGATGATGCCTGGTGCAGGGTTGTCGGCCGTAGCTGAGTTGGGTTTGAACAGCAGCGCGCTCATCGATGAGCCCGTTGCTGTCTCCCAACGCATGTCTTTGATGGTGACGGAGCCACCGCTGGATTGAACGAATGATGCGCCTAGTGCAGAAACAAGACAAAGCACGAGGGAAAAGACGAGCCAGAAGGCATTCGTCTTGAGAAAACTACCCTTCATAATTCTGAACTCCTTATTTTGAAATTTGGATCAGTGGATTCTTAGTCGTAGCTGCCGAGATGACGCGTTCGGCAGTGGATTTACGGAGTGCGGGCATCGGCCTCCTCGTCCTCAACCCAGTTGAGTGTTCGTTGAACTGCTTTCTTCCATTGGCGATACTCCCGAGCCCTGCGCTCAGGGTCCACGATCGGCTCCCACTGTGCACCTCGATGCCAGTTCGCCTTGAGGTCGTCGATGCTGTCCCAGAAGCCCACAGCTAGGCCGGCAGCGTATGCGGCACCCAAGCACGTTGTCTCAGCGACCATGGGCCGGATGACTGTTTGGTTTAGTGCATCGGCCAGGATCTGCATCAAGAGATTGTTCGCGGTCATTCCGCCGTCAACCTTGAGCTCTTTCATAACGATGCCTGTGTCGGCCTGCATCGCGTCGACGACTTCCCGTGTCTGCCATGCGGATGCTTCGAGCACTGCACGAGCGATATGAGCCTTAGTGATGTATCCAGTGAGTCCGGCAATTACGCCCCGCGCGTCGCTGCGCCAGTATGGTGCGAAAAGCCCCGAGAACGCTGGAACGAAATAGCATCCTCCGTTGTCATCGACTGTGGCGGCCAGAGTTTCAATCTCACTCGCTTTGGAGATCACCCCAAGCCGATCGCGCAGCCACTGCACGAGGGCACCTGTGACAGCGATGGAACCTTCCAAGGCATATACCGCCGGTGCGTCGCCAATCTTGTAGGCAACCGTGCTGAGCAGCCCGTGTTTGGATTGAACTGGCTCATCGCCGGTATTGAGAAGGAGAAAACTACCCGTACCATAGGTGCTTTTGACGTCGCCCTTGTTGAAAGCCGTTTGGCCAAAGAGCGCCGCGTGCTGGTCTCCCAAAGCTCCCGCGACGGGGACGCCGGCAAGTGCGCCTGTTGCGACGCCGTACACCTCCGAGGATGAGGCAATCTCTGGAAGTACTGCCGCGGGAATGTTCATCCGCTCCAAGATTGTTTCGTCCCAACTCAGACTCCTGAGGTTCATCAAGATTGTGCGGCTCGCATTGGTCACGTCAGTAACGTGCCGACCACCATTTACACCGCCAGTGAGATTCCAGATCAGCCACGTGTCCATCGTGCCAAAGAGAACTTCGCCCTTTTCCGCGCGTTCTCTCAACCCCTCGACATTCTCGAGCAGCCACAAAAGTTTGGGTCCTGAAAAGTATGTCGCGAGTGGCAGGCCAGTGCGTTCCCTAAATCGCTCCGGACCTACGGGCGCCCCCAACTCTCGAACGAGTTCCGAAGTCCGCGTGTCTTGCCACACAATTGCGTTAAAGACTGGTTCGCCCGTTGATTTGTCCCACACCACCGTGGTTTCTCGCTGGTTGGTGATTCCGATTGAGGCGATATCGGCAACCGTAAGCGTGGCGTCGGAGAGTGCGTCTTGGACGACTTCTTGAACGTTCGTCCAAATTTCCACCGCGTCATGCTCGACCCAACCCGGTTTCGGGAAGATTTGTTCGTGCTCCTTTTGAGCGACAGACACGATCCCCCCACGCGCATCAAAAATAATGCAGCGACTTGAGGTTGTCCCTTGATCGATTGCGGCGATGAATCGCTCGGTACTCACGTCGTTCCTCTTCTCTGAGATCGATGGCGTTTCATCGACACTACTCGTGTCAGTTCGACAATGCCGAACGATTGGGACACTATGACAAAAACTGGCGGTGTGTCAAGGATGAATTTTGCCCGGTGAGGATAAATCACGAGAAATCGCTACGGCCGCGTCGACAACAAAAGTCACGAGACCCTTGCGCAACGAAAGATCCGGCTCGCACAGTCGCTCAACAGCTCCACGAATCCCGATGGAGCCGACAACTAGTTGACGGTCATCGAGGATTGGTGCGGCAATAGCGGCCTGCCCGTCAACCAATTCGTTGACCTCTCCCGACCAGCCATTGGCCCGAATATCACCGAGTTGAATCTCGAGATCACGGCTACTCACCAGGGTTTGAGTTGCCAGCCGCGCCAATGGCAGGGGCAAAACTTCGCTCAGTTCCTCAGGATCAAAGGCAAGCAAGACCTTACCCAAAGCGCTCGCGTGAAGAGGCAGGACCGCCCCAACTTCAAGGTTCTGAATACTGTCATCCGGCCGGAAAACATGGTGCACGATGAGTGCCCCTCCGTCGTGCAGCGAGCCGATCTGTACGGCCTCACGGCTTCGGGAGGCTAGTGCGTCAGCCCAGTTGATCGAAATATTTCGCAATTCGTTGACATCGAGATAACTCGTGCCGAGTTGGAGTACCGTCGCTCCCAGTTGATATTTTCCGGTCGCCCGATCTTGTTCGACGAAACCGATATGCGTGAGCGTCGCAAGAATTCCGTGCACGGTGCCCTTAGGCAATCCCATGTATTGCGCGAGCTCGACCACTCCGAGACGTCGCTGCCCGCTCGACAACAACTTGAGAATAGCCGCGGCTCTCTCGATTGATTGTATCTGCCTCGCCACGCCACGAGCATAGGCCAAAGTTCGACATTGTCGTACGACTTTGTCGTTTGAAGAAGACTAAACAGAACCGCGAAAGCCCCTCAGTCGCAAACTATTAGTGACTACGAACACCGAGGAGAACGCCATCGCGGCGCCAGCGATCAGCGGGTTGAGCAGCCCAAGCATTGCGAGAGGAATCGCAGCAACGTTGTAAGCAAACGCCCAAAACAGGTTTGCTTTGATCGTGCGCAGTGTCCTTCGCGCGAGCCGAATTGCGTCGCCCACCACCATCAGATCTCCACCGACCACCGTGACATCGCTTGCGGCGATCGCCGCGTCGGTGCCGGAACCCATGGCGATGCCGAGGTCCGCAGCGGCCAAAGCAGCGGCGTCATTCACACCGTCGCCAACCATTGCCACGACTTTGCCTTGCGCCTGCAGATCGCGGATCGCTTCAAGCTTTCCTTCCGGCGTGACTCCGGCACGCACATCCGCAATACCCACGGCCTTCGCGACGGTCGCCGCAGCGCCGGCATTGTCACCCGTGAGCAACACCGGCGTGAGTCCCAACTTTTCCAGCACGGTGATCGCGTGAGCGCTGCTGACTTTGATCGTGTCCGCCACCGTGGCGATGCCGCGCACGACACCATCCCAAGAGATCGCCATGACCGTCGATCCGGCACTTTCTGCCTCGGCTGCGGCTGCCGTCAACTCTGATGTGATGGACGCCGACCAGTTCTCGAGAACCCAACTCACCCGGCCGACCGCAACAAGTCGCCCTTCCACCACACCGTGCACGCCATTCCCGGCATCCGCGGCAAAGTCCTCCGCGACGCCAAACGAAATCGTGCGGTCAGTTGCCGCTTCGGTAATTGCGCGCGCCGTTGGATGCTCCGAGTTCTGCTCGATCGCAGCGGCCGCACCGAGAACCTCATCCTCAGATTCGCCCTCGTTGACAATCACCCTCTGCAGTGCCATTCGCCCGGTCGTGACGGTGCCGGTCTTGTCGAGAACGATGGTGTCGACACGGCGAGTCTGCTCCAACACTTCTGGGCCAGCGATCAGGATTCCCAGCTGCGAACCTCGCCCGGTTCCCACGAGCAGGGCGGTCGGCGTCGCGAGCCCCAAGGCGCACGGGCACGCGATGATGAGCGTGGCAACTGCGGCGGTGAAGGCCACACTTGGGCCCGCCCCCACGAGTAACCAGACAATCAGGGTTAACAGTGCGAGCACGAGCACGATGGGTACGAAGACAGCAGAAACTCGGTCAGCGAGACGCTGTACTTTCGCTTTGCCGGTTTGGGCTTGCTCGACAAGTCTTCCCATTCGCGCGAGCTCAGTGTCCGCGCCAACACGAGTGACTTCCACGAGGAGTCTGCCGGCAAGGTTGAGAGTCGCGCCGACGACGTTTTGCCCAGCGGTCACTTCCACCGGAACCGACTCCCCTGTGAGCATGCTTGCGTCTACTGACGAATTGCCGTCAAGGATGACGCCGTCTGTGGCGACCTTCTCTCCCGGGCGCACGACAAATTGGTCTCCAGGCTGTAGCTCTGAGACGGGGACTCGACGTTCTTTCCCGTCTTCCCACTTCACCGCATCCTTGGCCCCAAGCTCGAGGAGCGCCTGCAACGCCGCACCGGATTCGCGCTTGGCTCTGGCCTCAATGTACCGACCGAACAATAGGAAAACGGTGACAGCCGAGGCTACTTCCAGGTAGATCTCATTCGCACCGGAGCCGGGCTCGGAAAAAAAGTGAAAACTCATGGTCATGCCGGGTTCGCCCGCGGTTCCAAGGAAGAGCGCGTACAGCGACCAGCCAAGCGCGGCGATCACCCCGACACTCACGAGAGTGTCCATGGTGGTGCCGCCGTGACGTAGATTCACCCACGCCGCTCGATGGAACGGCCATGCCCCCCACACGGCGACGGGTGCGGCGAGCGCGAGCGCGAGCCACTGCCAGTTCGTGAACTGAAGTAGGGGAACCATCGACAGCACGGCGACCGGTATCGCTAAAGCAGCGGAGACAATGAGCCTGTGGCGCAGCTCGGCGGTCGGATCACCCGCGCTCCCGGATACAGTCGCCATTGTTTCGCCGCCCGCTTCAGGTTCGTGAGCGGTTGCGGGTGGCGGTGGCGGCGTTGCGGTATAGCCCGCCGCTTCCACTGCGGCAACGAGCGCGTTCACATCCACGTCGCCTGCCACACGCACCTGGGCCTTTTCGGTGGCGAAGTTCACGCTCGCTTCCACCCCTGGGAGCTTGTTCAACTTGCGCTCAACGCGCGTAGCGCACGAAGCGCACGTCATGCCTCCGATCGTGAGATTAAGCGATTCCGTCGCATCGCCCTTCACGTCGACTCCTGTTTGGGTCGGCACCGGAGTCGTCATGACTCTGGGGTCACCAGCTCATATCCCGCCTCAACGATGGCGGAGCGCACATCGTGAACGTCGAGCGGTGAGGTGCTTTGTACCGTTACTACTGATGTCCCGCCCGAGTTGAGCGCAACATCAACACCGGTCACTGCCGGAAGTTCGGAGAGCTCCTCGGTCACACTGGCGACGCAGTGTTCACACGTCATCCCGGTCACCGAGTAAGTTGCGTTGAAATCCGCTTGTGGTGTCAACGGTGTTTCCACGATGTCTCCTTTTGTCGGTGCTGCGGGTGAAGAGTTGGGTAGCCGCCGGTTCATGAGCGAACGAGCCGGGCTATGGCGTCAGTGGCTTCGCGCAGCTTTTCCTCGGCCAGTTCGCCACCCTCCCGAGTGGCTTCGGCGACGCAATGGCTGAGGTGATCCCCCAAGAGTGCGAGTGCGACATTTTCGAGCGCCTTGGTTGCAGCTGAGACCTGCGTAAGCACATCGATGCAGTAGGTGTCATTTTCGATCATCCGATGGATGCCGCGCACTTGCCCTTCTGCGCGACGCAGCCGCTTGAGCAAGTTTTCTTTGTCGTCGACGTAACCAACCACTGTTGGCCCCTTCCATGGAGCGTCCCCTTTGGACACTCCCCAACATACCCCCTATGGGTATCTACGGCAAGGGGGTGAAGCGGCTCCGGTCCAGTCTTTTCTTGATGACACGATCGGTGACGACGAGCAAGACCAGCACGCCAAACATGACGGCCGCATCCGCAAAAGGCAACACGGTCAGACCCCAGCCTTCGAGCAGCAAAGCACCGATGAGCGCCCCGCCACCGATCCCAATATTGAAGGAGGTGGTAACCATCGCGGACGCGAGATCCCGCAATTGCGGCGACGCGATGTGCAGTCCTCGGGTTTGCAGAAGTGCAGGAATGCCGCCCATGGCCAGCCCCCACATCACAAGGGCACCAATAACCAGCCACTGAGCGCTAGGGAACGAGGCAATCAAAAGCGCCGAGGCAATCAACGACGCGACGCCAAGAATCAACCCAAGGCGCGGGAGTCGACCACCGAAAACCCCGACCAAGACCAATCCACCCGCGCCCGCGATTCCGTAGACCAGGAGGAGGGTGCTCACGGATGCCTCGGGGAATCCGTTGACCTCGGTGAAGAACGGAACGATATAGGTGTAGAACACGTTGTGCCCCACCATGATCGCCAGAGTGATCACGCCGACCAGCACCACCCCTGGCAGCGTTGGATCCCGTCGCAGCGGCAACGGTATTTCACCAGTTTTCAGGGGCTGCCGGTGGTTTACGGTCGGAACGAACTTAGCCACAAGAACCAACAACACGAGGATCACTACCCCGATCGAGACAAACGCAAGCCGCCATCCCAAAAAGTGGCCAATAGCGGTTCCCGCGGGAACTCCAAGTACGAACGCCGCCGACCCGCCTGCCGACGTGATCGCCACAGCGCGCGCTAAGTGCTTTTGTGGAACGAGGTGGCCAGGGTAGGCGCCGACAACCGCCCAAAACAGCCCGTGCGCGAGTCCGCCAAGGACCCGGGTGGCAACCATGAACTCGTAGGTAGGAGAAATGGCGCCCAGGAAGTTGGTCAGGGCAAACGCTGCCAAAACAATGAGGATGAGCGGTTTGCGCGGCAAGTGACGTGTAAATCCCGTGAGGGCCCCGGCCGTCAGGACTACGGTTCCCGCGAAGACAGTAATAAGGAGCCCAATTTGCGATTGGGGAACATCCAAGCCCTCCGCCATCTGGGGCAAAAGTCCGGTGGGTAAGAACTCACTGGTGACGGTGACAAAAATTGCTCCGGCCAGCGTGACGAGGCCAATCAAAGGGAACGTAGTGTCAGTTTTCGGCGCAGGCATGCCCTGTCATTCCTTCAAAATTGGTGGTGCGTGTAGCCGCCCGCTGGATGCCGCGACCGGCGGCATCCGTTCCAGCGTACCTCTTCGTTCGCCTACGCTAGAGGGCTATGGTCGAGTCACTCGAGGGAACACACTGGGTTCTCACTCTCGTCTGCGCTGACCAACCTGGAATCGTGCACGCAGTAAGCGGTGCGATTGTTCAGGCCGGCGGCAACATCACCGAGTCGCAGCAGTTTGCAAGCCTCGACACCGGCACCTTCTTTATGCGAGTTCAGGTGGAGGCATCAACCGGCCGCGATGCGTTCGAGGCCGAGCTTGCTCCCGTGGCCAACCGCTACGGCATGACGTGGACTTTGGATGTTGTCGGCAGGCCGTTGCGCACGCTTGTTCTCGTCTCCAAAGCCGGGCACTGCCTCAACGACCTGCTGTTTCGTCAGCGTGCCGACCAGTTGGAGGTGGCGCTGCCACTCGTCCTCAGCAACCATCCGGACCTGGCCGGACTTGCCGAGTTCTATGGAGTTCCCTTCGAGTCACTTCCTGTCGTTTCGGCTGGTGACAAAACGAAATTTGAACAGCGGGTTCTCGACGCCGTTGACGAGCACGACATCGAGCTTGTGGTGCTCGCGCGGTACATGCAGGTGCTTTCGCCTGAGTTGTGCGAGGCGCTTGCGGGTCGCATGATCAACATCCATCATTCGTTCCTGCCGGGTTTCAAGGGGGCAAACCCCTATCGTCAGGCGCACGCCCGCGGTGTGAAACTCATTGGTGCGACCGCCCACTTTGTCACGAGCGACCTTGATGAAGGGCCCATCATCGAACAAAACGTGGTGCGCGTGGATCACTCGCGGAACGCCACAGAGCTTCGTGCGATTGGGCAGGACGAGGAGTCGCGCACACTCACTCAGGCGGTGAAATGGTTCGCAGAACATCGAGTGCTTCTCGACGGGCAGCGCACCATCATCTTCCGCTAGAACCAGCCTGATCGCCCTAACGACAGTGCCTTTTTGCTCGCCAGCAAGCCAAATTTGCCGCCAAACCCCCAGTTTGCTGGGAGTCTTGTGTATGGTGAAAAGCGTAACTGTGTCGAATAACTCCACAAGATGTTGAATTCGGCTGCCCGATCACGACCCCATCTGAAGTAGGAAAAGGCCTGACCGTGACATTCCGAAAGTCTTCCCGCGCGCTCCTCACCGGCACTAGCGCTCTCGCTTTAGCCTTTGCCGGCTCAGTCCTCGGTGCAGGCCCCGCCGCCGCAGCAGCATTCGTTGCATCGACCGAGCTTGAGCTCTCCGATGCCATTGCCGATGCCAACCTCACCCCAGCACTCGATACCATCACGCTCGGCGACAACATCACCCTGACAGGCAATCTGCCGGCGATCACCGAGAGTCTCATCATTGTGGGAACCGGGTACACGATTGACGGCGACGGCAATTCCGCCTTCGGTGTTAACTCCGGTGGGCCCCTCATCGACACGACATTCATCGACGTGACGGTCACTGACGCCGCCTTCGGAATCAGTACGCAGGACAGCAATGTGACAATTACAGACTCAACTTTCGACGATGCCCCCACGGCTCTTGTTGGCTCGGGAGTCTCCATCACGATCTCGGGAACGAGCTTCGACAACTATCCCTTAGGTGACGGGCTCAGCATCGAGGCAGACTCGTCGTCCATCGTCTCGGTCTCGGGCAGCTCTGCCGAAAGCAACGGTGAGAACGGAATGGGCTTCCAGCTCGTGGATTCAACACTCGACCTCACGTCTACGTCGGGTATCGACAACATCGGAAATGGAATCATTGTAATTGCGACCGGCGGGTCGACCGTCGCTGTTGACGCCGCTGAGGTTCACGACAACATTGGGGACGGTCTTAACATCGATCTCGATGGGAATATCACAGCGACGATCTCCAACAGCAACGCGAGCGAGAACCATGATGACGGAATCGACGCTAAGGCCACTAGCTCTGATTCAACTGTCATTCTCACCAACAATGATTCCTCGGACAACGACACCACTGGTTTCGACTTCTACGCCGACAACGGCACCATCACGGGAACGGGGCTCACGGCCTCCGGAAACAACGACTCCGGGCTCTATGGTGAGTCCGAGGGCTCCGGTTCAATAACGGTCAGTGACTCTTCCTTTACCGAAACTCTCGATGGATATGGCGCCGAGCTCGAACCGACGGGAACCTCCACGGTGACCCTCGAGCGCGTCACCGTCACCAATAACTCCAGCGGCGGGGTCGGGGTCTTCGACGACGACACCCAGGAGGATGGATCCGCCATCGTGTCAGACTCGACCATTGCCGACAACGATGGGCCCGGATTCGACGTCTACACCACAGGGACTACGTCCTTGGACATTTCGGACACGACTATCTCCGGAAACAGCTATTCCTACGGAAGCGGCATCTACGCCGCGCTGGAAGATGAAACCTCGATCACGCTGACGAACTCCACAATCTCCGGCAACTCCCAGTCGGAAGATGGCGCGGTGTTCATCTACGACGACAGCGACGAAACAGCGACGCTCAACATTTCGCACAGCACCATCGTTAACAACGACTCGGTGGGAGTCGACACCGCTGGCGGCGTGATGATCGCGAACGTCATCTACTCGATCCAGCACAGCATCATTGCGGGCAACACCTCGAATGGTGCACCCTCAGACCTTCGCTTCGACTCGGGAGACCTGCCGACCGGCTCCATCAGCTACAGCCTGGTACAGAACTCCACGCTCGACGCGTTGACCGCCGTCGATGCCGGAACTGGCAACCTGAAGGACACGGACCCCATGCTGGGACCGCTGGCCAACAACGGGGGAACGACACTCACCCACTTGCCGCAAGATGGAAGCCCCGTCATCAATGCCGGAAACCCAGCAGTGACGGGGGCGCCAACTCTAGATCAACGCGGCAACACCCGAATCATCGCCACCATCGACCTCGGTGCCGTTGAGACCGGGGTCGCACTCGCCAACACCGGTGCCGACGCGACCCTCCCGATCACCGGCGGTGCGCTTGCACTGGGACTCGGTGTTCTGCTCCTGATGACACGGCGCCGACTCCTCGCGCGCTGACGTCAAGGTCAACGAAATTTCGAAACGATGTGATCGTGATAACCCGAAAGACGCCCCGCGCACTCCTCGCCAGTACCAGTGCGCTTGCACTTGCGCTCGGCGGAGCGCTCGTGGTGAGCTCCCCCGCCACGGCGGCGTCGTTCACTGCGAACGATGAGACTGAGCTGGCGGCGGCAATCACGGCGGCGAACGCCGCGGCGGATCTGGACACTATTACCCTCACGGACAACATCCTGCTCACCGCGGATCTGCCCTCCATCACGGAGAGCCTGGAGATCATCGGAAACGGATACTCCATCGACGGTGGCGGCTACGACGTGTTCTACGATGACGACGCCACCTCGATCACGAACCTCACGTTTACCGGAGTGTCCGTCATGAACACCGAGGCCGCCATCGTCACCAGCTACAGCATCACCGTCAGCATCACCGACTCCGTCTTCGAAGATGCACTGGTCGATATATACGGGGATGGCGGAAACACCCTTGACGTCACCGGGTCTGAATTCAACAATGCGAGCGACGGCCACGGGCTCAGCGTGAGCGTTCGAGATATCTCGGACGTCACGATCGAGGGGAGTTCGGCCACGGGCAACAGCAGAAACGGGTTCGACATCAACCTGGTCATCAATTCGACGATGAGCCTGACCGGCAGCACCGCAAACAACAATTCCAGGAATGGTTTCGAGGTGGATGCGGGTCTTGACGCTGTCGCGACCCTGTCGGGCCTCACCGCGACAGGGAACACGTTTAGCGGGTTGCGTGGCATAGCGGACGTCGCCTCGACAATCACCGTCAGCGACTCCACGTTCAGTGAATCCGGTGGATTCGGAGTGGTTCTGAACCCCACCGACGATTCCACGATTTCTCTCGAGCGCATCGCATCCCACGGTAACGACGGCGGCATTCGCATCAACGACAGTGGCTACGTTGGCGATCACAGCACCGTCACCATCACCGGCTGCACCATCGACGGCAACGACGAAACCGGAATCTTTATAATCGATGGGGGCGCCGGTCTTAGTAATCCTGGAGCGACGTCACTGGATATCACCGTGCAGGATTCCACGATTTCCAATAACGTCTCGACTACCGCAGGCGGCATCTTTGCAGCCCTCAGTGACGCCAGTTCGCTCTCCATCGACAATTCGACAATCTCCGGGAACGAGCAGTTTCGGCCGTCAGCGGTGACGATTGCCGGTACCAGTGATCCCACGGCGTCGGTATCGTTCACCCACAGCACGATCGTGGACAACCACAGCACCACTCCCTCAAGCATCGGCTTCGTCGGTGGCGTCACCCTGGCGCAGGTGCAGTACGAGATTGACCACAGCATCATTGCGGGAAACACCTCGGGCGGCGCTCCCAGCGACTTCATTTTTGGTGGGGGGCCCTTGCCCACCGGCACCGTTAACTTCAGCCTCGTGCAGGTTCCCTTCGGGAGTGCGGGCATTGCCGTGGATGCGGGCACAGGCAACCTCAAGAACATGGGCGCCCAGCTCGGCGCACTCGCCAACAACGGCGGGCCGACGCTCACCCACCTACCACAAGACGGCAGCCCGGTCATCAACGTCGGGAACCCGGCCATTACCGGAGCACCCGCCACCGACCAGCGAGGCCAAACCCGCATCGTCGGCACCATCGATCTGGGTGCCGTCGAAGTCCAGCCAGCACTCGCCGCAACCGGCGCGGATGCGGCACTCCCGATCGCCGGCGGGGCGCTTGCCCTTGGACTCGGCATCCTGCTTTTGCTTGTGCGACGGCGCGCTCTCCGCCGCTAATCACCGCGAAAATGCGAATTTCCTCGTAGTTTGCTGTGACTTTTGTATAGTGTGGAATCAACAACCTGTCGGATTTTCACGCACAAGTGCGCATTCGGCTGCCCGATCCCACCCATCAGATATCTGAAAAGGTCCGACCGTGACATCCCGAAACGCTTCCCGCACTCTAGTCACCGGCGCTTGCGCCCTCGCTTTGGCTTTCGCCGGAACGGTGCTCGTCGCTGGCCCGGCCTCAGCAGCGCCCCTCGCTGCCAACGATGAAGCCACACTGATCGCGGCGATTAACACCGCAAACGGCAACGGCACGGCGGATGTCATCACCCTGGGTGCGGACATCGCCCTCACTGCAAGCCTTCCCCCGATTACCGAGGACCTTGAGATTGTCGGCACCGGCTTCACCCTTGACGGCGGCGGCTGGGCGAGCGGCTACACCGTCTTCAGCGACGTAGGCGCCACCGCAAACATCACACTCGTGTTCACTGAGGTCACCCTCGAGAACGCCTACTTCGGAATCGAAACCGACTTCAGCAACGTAACCATCACTGACTCAGCATTCGATGACGCCACCGTGGACATCAACGGAAACGGCGTGACAATTGATGTCTCAGGCTCTGTTTTTGACAACGTCACCGATGACGACGGACTCTACGTGAGCGTTTACGACGGGTCAACAGTCAGCGTCTCGGGAAGCTCGGCAGACCTGAACGGCTCGGACGGCTTTGACCTCAACGTCGAAGACGCTTCGTCACTGACCGTCTCCGGCAACTCGGCGGACGAGAACGGCGATAACGGTTTCGAGATTACCGTTGACGTCGATTCCACCGCCACCATCGAGGACAGCACTGCAGACAACAACGAGGAGATTGGGATTGATGTCGAAAACGACAGTGGTTCGACAGCAACCATCGACCGGGTGATTGTCAACGACAACGGCGACGAAGGCGTTGGCGTCGAGGCCGAGTCGGGTAGCACCATCACGGTCTCCGACAGTTCCGCGACAGGAAATGGCGACGACGGGTTCGACGCGGACACATCCGACGCTGGATCAAGTATCACCTTCACGAATTTGACGGCAACCGGCAACGAGTCCGCCGGGTTTGAGTTCACCACCGAAAGCGAATCGACTGTCACAGGGAGCAACCTCACCTCCACCGGCAGCGACGAGTATGGGATGACGATGGCTGCAGAGGATGGCTCGTCCATCTCAGTTTCCGACGTCACCGTCACGGGCAATGACTTCGGCGGAATTCTCGTCGATGACGACGGCGCCGACGACACCCATGGAACGGTTACCATCGTCGACTCCACCCTCGCGGACAACTCTGGCTCCGGCCTCGACGTCTACTCAGCAACATCCATGGATGTTATGGTGCGCGGCACCACGATCTCCGGAAACTCGCAGATCGAGGGCGGGGGTATCTACGCCGAGCTCTACAACACGAGTTCGCTCACTGTCATCAACTCGACAATTTCCGGAAACGAACAGGCCGAAGAGGGCGCCATCTTCGTCGAAGACAACAGCGACGACACTGCGACGGTCACGTTCTCCCACAGCACCATCGTGAACAACACCACGCTCAATTCCGGCGATGCCGGCGGCATGTCGATCGCCCAAGTCAACTTCCTTATGGACCACACCATCGTTGCCGGAAACACCTCCGATGGTGCGCCGTCCGACCTCCGCTTCGACTCGTCGGTTCCCGCAATGGCCCCCATTAACTACAGCCTCGTCCAGAACTCCAACGGTGATGCTCTCACGGCAGTCGATGCTGGAACCAGCAATCTCAAAGACATGAGCGCCCTGCTAGGCTCCCTCGCCGACAACGGTGGGCCCACCCTCACCCACTTGCCGCAAGACAACAGCCCAGTAGTTGGTGCGGGAAACCCTGCAATCACCGGAGCTCCTGCGACAGACCAGCGTGGCCAAACCCGCATCGTTGACACCATCGACTTAGGGGCGGTCGAACTGCAGCCGGCCCTCGCCGCGACCGGCGTTGACGCAACTTTCCTCATTGCCGGCACGGGCACCCTGCTTGGGGCGGGCGCTCTCCTCCTGCTGCTGCGTCGTCGCCACCTCAGGAATCAACCTTGACAGCCCGGTGTTCTCCCGTTCAGATCTCTGAAAAGGTTCGACCGTGACAACCCGAACCGCCTTCCGCACGATTCTCACTGGCGCGAGCCGTCGCTGGAACTGTGTTCATGAGCGGACCAGCCACTGCCGCTGCCTTCTCTGTGACGACCGAGCTCGAACTATCCGATGCCATCGACGCGGCCAACCTCACCCCGGCACTCGACGTCATCACCCTCGGGGCGGACATTGCCCTCACTGCATACCTTCCCTCGATCACCGAAGACCTCGAAGTTGTCGGCAACAACCACACGATCGACGCTGGCCACGCCCCCATCGAAATTTTCTATGACCTGGGTGCGACCGCAAACATTGATCTCACCTTCACCGGAGTGACGATTAAGAATGCTGACCTCGGGTTCGGCATCGACACACGTTTCAGCAACGTCACCATCACCGATTCAACATTTGATTCGGCGGCCGTTCAGATCTCCGGAACCGATATCGCGGTTACCGTCTCGGCGTCGACTTTTGACAACACCTTGCTCTGGGACGGCCTGAATGTGACGGCCACGGGGGCATCCACCGTGAATGTGTCGGCAAGTAGTGCTGATGGCAACACGTACGACGGGTTCGGCCTGGAAGTTGGCGACACCTCCACGCTGAGCTTTACCGGCAGTACGGCAACCGTCAACCAACGGGCTGGTGTTGATATTGACACGAATGAGTTCGCTACCGCCACCGTCACCGGTATCACCGCCGATACCAATGGAAGTTTTGGCCAATCCGGAATCGACATTCGTTCCGACGATGATTCGACGGTCACGGTGTCACGAATCTCGGTCAACGGCAATGATCACGACGGGCTCGACGTAGTTGCCCATGCGCGCTCCTCAGTTACCGTTGCCGACAGTAACGCCTCCAACAATGATGACGACGGGTTTGACGCCGACACCTATGGGGCCGACGCGAGCGTGATGTTCACCAACTCTGTCTCAACAAGCAATGATGGCCAGGGCTTTGACTTCATTTTCAATGCCGGCACGGCCACCGGAACTGGACTCACGGCGACGGGCAACGTTGGTGGCGGACTCGCACTAGTTGGAGAGTCCGGAACTGTGTTGGTCAGCGATTCGACGTTTGATGGATCCACGGACGGCCCCGGAGTCATGATTCGCCCCGACGACGGCACCCTGATCACGCTGCAGCGGATCACCGCGAGCGGAAACCGTGGAGGCGATGGCGGCATCCAGATCAACGAGTGGTTTGTTTCCGGTGCCGTCAGCGTGATCACGATCATCGATTCAACCGTGGACAACAACGAGGGATCCGGGCTCTCCCTCACCGCGGTCGATGCCGGTACCGGCAACGTGAAGGACATGGATGCCCAGCTCGGCGCCCTCGCCAACAACGGCGGCCTCACACTGACTCACTTGCCGCAGGACGGTAGCCCGGTCATCAACGCCGGCAACCCAGCCATCGCCGGCGCACCCGCCACCGACCAGCGAGGCCAAACCCGCATCGTCGGCATCATCGACCTCGGTGCCGTCGAGATCCAGGCCGCACTCGCGGCAACCGGCTCCGACGCGATCGGACCGATTACCGGCGGAAGCCTCCTGCTCGGCACAGGCTTCCTCCTTCTGCTCGCACGGCGGCGACTCCTCACTCGCTAGGCTGGAACGGTGTCGACGCCACCACCCGCCAATGCTGTAGGTCTCAACGACGGCCTGCGTTTCCTCCTCGAACTTTTCGCGCTCTTTACCCTCGGACTGTGGGGCTATCTCGCGTGGCCCTTTCCCTGGCCCGGACTCCTGTTCATGATCGGAACGCCCCTCTTCGCCGCCATCGTCTGGGGACTGTTTCGCTCGCCCAAGGCCCGCATCCCACTCGACCCCGTCGGCCGAGGACTCGTCGAGATTGCCGTCATGGGTTCCGCAACGATCGCGTGGGTGATGCTCGGCCAACCCCTCGTCGCGCTCGGTTTCGCGGTGACCGCTCTCGTAAGCGGAACCATCAACCTCCGCAAAGAAATGGCTCGGGAGACGACCGAATGACCACACTTTTTCACGGGGCCCGCAAGCTCGACGCCGACGGACAGGTTGACGACTTCTGGATGGTCACCGACGGCGGCGTGATCACCGAGACCGGAAATGGCGAACCTCCGAAGCTCGGCTCCCCCACCACGGTCGATGTCGGCGACCGTTGGCTGGTACCCGGATTTGTCGACATACACGGGCACGGTGGCGGCGGCCACTCGTTCGATACAAGCGCCGCAGATATTCTCGCGGCCGTCGCGACACACCGGGCCCACGGCACCACGCGTTCCGTGATCAGTTTGGTCGCCAACCCCATCGCGCAGTTGCGAACAAGCCTCGCAATCGTGGCAGACCTCACCGAGACAGATCCCACCATTCTCGGCTCACATCTCGAGGGGCCATTCCTCACCGAAAACAAGCGGGGAGCTCACAATCCCGCGTACCTGAAGCCTGCCAGCACTTTCGACGTTGAAGAACTCATTGGTGCCGCCCGCGGCACTCTGAGGCAACTCACCATCGCCCCGGAGATACCGGGAGCCTTCGACGCGATAGATGCCCTTGTTGAGGCCGGAGTGGTCGTGGCTATTGGCCACACTGACGCCGACTTTGAACTCACGCGAGAAGCGTTCGACCGCGGGGCGCGCATTCTCACCCACGCGTTCAACGCCATGAACGGAATCCACCATCGTGAGCCTGGTCCGATCATTGCGGCATTCGAAGATGAGCGGGTCACCATCGAACTCATTCTCGACGGCCAACACGTGCATCCGGATGTCGCGGCAATGGCCTTCCGCGCGGCACCCGGCCGCATCGCTCTCATCACCGACTCCATGGCTGCCGCTGGATTCACGGACGGCGACTATCCCCTCGGCACTCTCAATGTGACCGTGCGAGACGGACTCGCGGTGCTCCGGGGCACGCACACCATTGCCGGATCCACCCTCACCCAAGACATTGCACTGCGCAATGCCATTGAGCACGCCGGAGTGCACCCCGTTGACGCAATCGCGGCGCTCACCACGGTTCCTGCGAAAGCGCTGGGACTCGATCACGAGTTCGGGCGACTCGCCCCCGGGTTCGCCGCCGACGCGGTCCTCCTCGATAAAGGCCTGCGTGTAGAGCAAGTGTGGGCGAACGGAGACCTCGTCGACTAGCCCAAGTGGTGCGGGTTCAGCCCTTAATCCAATCCGGGCGGTTATCCCACGCGTACCGGTAGTAGTTGGCGTTGACGAGTTCCGATGCTGCTGCCTCATCAACAATCACGGTGACTTCAGGGTGCAGTTGAAGGACGGACCCAGGCAAACTGGCCGTCACTGGCCCCTCCACGGCGCCCGCTACAACCGCCGCCTTTGCTTCGCCAAAGGCCAACAGGACAAGCTCGCGTGCCCGAAGAATGGTTCCCAACCCCTGAGTGATGCAATGGGTTGGCACCTCGTCGGGGCTCGAAAAGAATCTCGCATTGTCGCGGCGGGTTTGTTCGGTCAGCGTCTTTACTCGCGTGAGCGACGATAGTGAGGAACCGGGCTCGTTGAAGCCAACATGCCCCGTCCGCCCAATCCCCAACACTTGCAAGTCCACCCCGCCGGCGTCGACGATGGCGTTCTCAAAATCCTGGCCGGCCGTGTCGAACGGCGCGGTTCCGCGTGGCACATGAATGAGTTCCGGAGTCAGGCCCAGCGGCTCCACCACTTCACGGTCGATAACGGATCGGTACGACTCCGGATGTCCTGACGGCAGTCCGACATACTCATCGAGTGCGAAGCCTCGCACACGGGACAGATCTAGCTTGCGTGCAGCTAGAGCCCTCCAGGTGGTGAGCGGTGTGGATCCAGTAGCGAGACCAAGAACCGCATCCGGATCCCGACGTACCAATTTTTCAATCATCGTGGCGGCAACTTCGCCCGCCTCATCCGCATTGCGGACGATCACAACTTCAGCCATCCGCCGAGCCTACCGGCTCGCCGGCCCCTTGCTTGATCGCCTGCAGTTTCGCCCCATGGTCACTGCACGCTTAGCGATGCCCGATCGTTCAGCAACTCCGGCGCAAATCCCGCCGCCTGCTTGTACTGAGCCGCGATGGACTGAAGTTCTTCAGGAGACACCACATCATTGATATGGGCGAATCCGTCAGGGGCACGCTCGAAAGCCAGCTGCATCACGCGCTCAGGGCCGAGCTGTCGATTGCTGAGCGTCAGTGCCGCCGTGAGCGGAAGGCGTGCACTTTCGTAGCGGGCGAGCGCTTCTGCCACTGTCGGCGCCGTCGCCAGTTCGAAGGCGAGGGTGCGTGCGTCAATGATGGCCTGCGACGCGCCGTTCGACCCGATCGGGTACATCGGGTGCGCGGCATCCCCCAACAGCGTCTGATTGCCAAAATTCCAGCGCTCCACAGGATCGCGGTCAACCATCGGATACCGGAGCAACTCCGTGGCCGATGCGATGACTGCTGGCACGTTCAGCCAGCCAAAATCCCAATCGCGAAACTCGCGAGCAACCTCCGCCGGCTCAGCAGAACGGGTCCAACTGCTGTCTCCTGGGCTCTCCTCAGGAACGCGGCGCTCTGCGATGAAATTGAGCCTTACCCGGCCTGAATGCTCTGCATCGTCCTGGGCCCCCGAGAGGGGATACGCCACAAACTTCTGTTGGCCGTCCCCCGCCATGATCATGGTGCGGCCGTCAAGGTACGGGTCAACCCACGCCGTGCCCCGCCACAGCATGAGGCCGTTCCACACCGGGTCGCCCTGGTCCGGATACTGGCGGGCACGCAGAGTGCTGTGGATTCCGTCAGCGCCGACCACGACATCCGCGTGAATGTCAGACTCAGCTCCGGAGGGCAAACACACCACTACCGTTTCACCGCCTCCCGCGGAGGGGGCTGACGACTGCACGGCAGTTCCGAGCACGAGAGACCCGGGCATCACGCGGTCGACCTCGTCGCGAAGCAGCATTTGCAGCTCGCCACGATGAATCGAATACTGCGGCCACCGGTATCCGGCATTGATGCCTCGCGGCTCCGTCCAAATCTCCTGGCCGAAACGGTTGAAATAGCTCAGTCGGCTCGTGGCGACTCCGAGTCGAGAAAGCTCCTCGCCGAGTCCCAGCTCGGTGAGTTCCCGCACCGCATGCGGTAGCAGGTTGATACCCACGCCCAAAGGCCGAAGTTCGTTGACGCTTTCATAAATGGTGACATTGGTAATCCCTGCGGCGTGAAGCGACAGTGCAGCGGTGAGCCCGCCTATTCCTGCTCCCGCAATTACGACGTTCATGAAATCGACCCGGCCTCGATCGTGACGAGGTTCACGATTCTTTCCTCAACTCGCTCGGGAATCGCACTCATGACCGCGGCGCGCTCAGCGGAGGCCAGATACCGTGCTTCGACCTCGTCGAACTGCTCGGCCGACCCATCAACGCCTACCGCCCACACGAACTCGCGGGTTTCCGGAATCCCGTAGGCAAACTCGATCGTGAATCCCGCGGCCACGCGAAGCTCCTGCATGACTGACTTCCACCACGCGACGAACGCCTCAAACTCACCTTCGTTGATCGTGTACCGGCGAAGCTGAACGGTTTTCATTGCGTCACCTCTCCGAGATTGCGGTGGATGTCGCAGGATTGTCCCGGTCGTAAACGATCTTCCCTCCAGAGATCGTCAACCGCACCGCCGCGTCGCCGATCTCCACCGTGGGGAAGTCAAAGAGATTGCGGTCGATCACCACGAGGTCAGCGAGGTATCCGGCGTCAAGGCGCCCGGTGTCCTGATCGAGCCCGTTCACAAGAGCACTACCCCAGGTGTATGCAGTGATCGCATCCGCGAGGGTGAGCCGTTGCTCTACCCCGCCGAGAGCCGGGGTGATCTTCTGGTCCATCGTGCGATTCACACCAATGTGAATCGCGGCAAGCGGATCGGGCGTGGATACCGGCCAGTCGCTGCCCGCGGCCAGTGTCACACCGCTCTCGGCCAGTTCACCAAACGGGTAGAGGCGATCGACGAGGCTCGGCTGAAGGAACGGGATGGTGAGTTCGTCAAGTTGTTCCTCGTGCATGGCCCACAACATCTGGAGGTTCGCGATCGCCCCCAGCTTCGCGAATCGCGGGATGTCGGCGGAGGCCACCACTTGCAAGTGAGCCAGGTGGTGCCGGTTGCCCCGATCGCCGTGTGCGTCTCGCGCCGCCTCGATCGCATTGAGCGCTTCGCTCACCGCTCGGTCGCCGAGGGCGTGGAAGTGGACCTGGAACCCCGCGTCATCCAGAGCGGTGACGTACCGTTTCAAGTCTTCCGCCGGGATGAAGGAAAGCCCGGAATTCTCGGTGACGTGGCCGGCGTCGTCCCGGTAGGGTGCGCTCAATGCCGCCGTGAAATTCTCGGCAACGCCATCCACCATGATCTTCACGGAGGACGCTCTGAATCTCCCAGTGGGGTCGGCTGCGGCAATCCGATCCCGCCGAGCGATCAACGAGTCGATTTGTTCGAGTCCACCGTCTCGCTCCCACCACAAGGCGCCGACGACGCGCATCGTGAGTTCGCCAGCGGCGAGCGCGTCAAAATACGTGTTGGTGGCATCCTTCATGCCGAGCCCGTTGCCGAGCATGGCGTCCTGCCAGGCCGTAACACCGAGTTCGTGCAGGTACGCTTGCGCGCGGCGGAGCCCATGAGCGGCAAGTTCATCGCTCACTTCAGGCAGGAGCGCGGTCACGGCATCCGACGCGCCTTCGTGGAGCGTGCCGGAAGGATGCCCGGTCGCGTCGCGCTCAATCCGGCCGTCGACCGGATCTGGAGTTTCACGGGTGATTGCCGCAAGTTCGAGGGCCTTCGAGTTCACCCAAATACCGTGGTGGTCTCGGTTCAAGATCGCCGCGGGGCGACCATCCGTTACCGCATCCAAAGCCTCCCGCGTCGGAGTGCCTCCGGGGAAGAACTCCATCGACCAGCCGGCGCCGATGATCCACTCCGGTTCCGGGCGCTCTGCGCAGTATTGCGCAATCAACCGGTAGCAGTCTTCCGCACTCGTGGCTGCCGTGAGATCGCACTGAAGTAGTTCGGTACCGCCAAACACAGGATGGATATGTGCATCCTGGAAGCCGGGAACGATGAGTTCTCCCGCTGCGCTGTGCACCGTGGTATCCGGACCAATGAGCTCGGCGAGTTCGCCGGCATCGCGCACAGCCATGATCCGTTCGCCGGCAATGGCGATGTCGGCCAGGACCGGGCGCTCCATTCCAGCGGAGTAAATCCAGCCGTCGACGAGCACGGAATCGGCGAAAGCTGACACGACTACCTCCTCAAGGCATCCGGGGCTACCGACAGCTCTCGGCGCTAGCGCCCACCTGAAATGTACGCGCAGGGCCGTGCATATGTCAACAGCGTTGACAACATCGTGGGCGAATGTGAAACAATGCTGTCATGACGGACACCGTGCGCGAAATCGACAGTGAAACAACGGACCTGCCGCGACTCAGTCGAGAGTCCATCGTGGAGGCCGGGATGCTGATCGCGGCTCGCCCCGGAACCTCCGCCGTCACTGTACGGGACCTCGGAAGGCAACTTGGAGTTGATCCCACCGCCATCTATCGCCACTTTCGCAACAAAGAAGAACTCATGTCTGCGCTACTGGAGCGCCTCATCTCGATGGTGGCCGCACGCGCGGCTGTCGACCCGCTCGATTGGAAAGCAGCGCTTACCGAACTGTCCGAGAACCTCATGGCGACGTATCTCGAATATCCAGCGGTGGCTGCGGAAGCAGCAATCCTGCCCTCGGGCGGGCCCGCGGAGCTCGACGGAATCGAGTTCATCCTCAGCTGCTTTACCCGCGCCGGGCTCGAGGGACACGAGTTGATCGAGTACTACCAACTCTTCTCAAGCCATATGCTCGCGCTCGGATCAATCATCGCTCAGACCGAAATCGCCCAGTCGCAATCCAGTCGTGACAGCAATGCGGTTGAACGCGCCTACGTGCCGGAGACCGTTGGGGCGACGCAGTCTGGACATCCCACTACCGCAGCGCACCGGGAACAACTCCTCGCCCTGGATGACTTTTCGGTTTATCGCACCGGTATTCGCATGATCCTCGACAGCGCCGAATCGACCGGCTCCGCGTACGCGCAGGGCGAACGCTAAAACTGGCACTCTCATGGGTAGAGTGCTAATTTAGTGGTAGTTGAGTCGAGTGGACTCAAGTATTGAAGGAGAGATGAAATGACTATGTTGTTTGATCCGTTTCGTGAGTTGGACCGTCTCGCTTCGAGCCTCATGGACTCGCGGCAGGGACCCCCCCTCATGCCCATCGACCTGCACAAGGACGGCGATCTGTACATTTTGAACGCCGACCTCCCCGGCATCGATCCGGGTTCGGTGGACCTTGATGTCGATGGACAGTTGCTCACCATCCGCGCCGAGCGGACCTCACGTGGCACTGACGTGAAGTGGCTCGCGCACGAACGCCCCAGTGGCTCGTTCCTGCGTCAACTAAACCTTGGCGACGGAATCGACACTGAGCACATCAGCGCAACCTACGACAATGGCGTACTCAGCGTCATGATCCCCGTAAGCGAGAAGGCCAAGCCCCGCAAGATCGCGGTACAGGCTGCCGGCTCAGAGACTCCCGTCGAAGTGACCGCCGGGTAGTCGATGCCACAAGGCAAGTGAAGGCTGGGGCTCGCGCCCCGGCCTTTACTTTTTTCCCACCTGTTTCAACAGTCGGGTATTTACTGCCGGTCTGGCGGCGACCGGCACAGTAGCGTTGGCTCCGCCGAGCGCCCGCAACGCGTTGAGGATCGTCGCTAGATCCACTACTTCCTGAAGTGCCGCGCCCACGATTGCGGGAAGGAGTCCAAACGCGGCAATCACCATGAGGCCACCACTGAGCCCAATACCGAGCCAAATGCTCTGCAGCGCGACGCGCATCGTCCTCTGGCCAATGGCCATCGCCTCTGCCGTTCTCGAAATGTCGTCAAGCACAATCACCACATCGGCGGATTCACTCGCGGCCGTCGAGCCCCGTGCGCCCATCGCAATGCCGACATCGGCCACGGCAAGCACGGGCGCGTCATTTACTCCGTCACCCACCATGATGACCGGGCGCTCGGCAATGGACTTGACGAGCTCGACCTTGTCTCTCGGCAGAAGTTCGGCGTGAACTTCTGTGATGCCCAGGTCATGGGCGACAAACTGCGCCGTATCCTTCGCGTCTCCCGTGAGCATCATGAACTTCGTGATGCCCAACTTCTCAAACGCCGAAATCGTCTCTGGAGCATTTTCCCGCTCCCGATCGCGCAGAATGATCGACCCAGCGAACGTGCCGTCGACAGCAACGTACGCAGACAGTTCTCCGCTCGAAATCGGAGTTGCGAGCGCATCCGGAGCGTGTTCGGTGACGAAGCGGAGTTTTCCCACCACCACTTCACGGCCGCCAATCATCGCCACGACACCGTTTGTCGCCTCCTCACGGGCACTCGTCGCGCTCGTGATCGCAAGCCCCCGCTCCTGCGCCGCCTCCACAATTGCGGTGGCAAGCACGTGCGAGGAATACGTCTCGGCGGATGCGACAAGCGCAAACAACTCGTCTTCAGTGATGCTGCCCGCCGGTCGCACATCGACGACAGTGGGGTCACCGTGTGTGAGCGTTCCCGTCTTATCGAACGCCACCGTGCGGGCGCGAGACAACTGTTCCAAAGTTCCGCCACCCTTGACAATGATTCCGAAACGGGAAGCACGGCTCATCCCGCCCATGAACGCGACGGGCGCGGCAATGAGCAGCGGGCACGGCGTCGCAACAACGAGCACTTCGGCAAAACGCACCGGGTCTCCAGTAAGCAGCCAGGCCAGGCCGGCAATCAGCAGCGAGATCACGGTGAACGGCACGGCGTAGCGATCCGCAAGGCGCACCAGGGGCGCCCGGCTTTCGGCAGCCTCCGCGACAAGTGCGACGATGCGCTGGTATTGGCTGTCCTGCGCGAGAGCTCGAGCCTGAATGATGACGGCGTGTTCCCCGTTGAGAGAACCGCTGAGGAGCGCATCCCCTTTCGAGCGTTCGACCGGGAGGCTTTCGCCCGTGAGAGATGACTCGTCGAAAGTCCCCTCGTCAGATTCAAGAACACCGTCAACCGGCACCAGTTCAGACGGCCGCACAAGAAGTCGGTCGCCAATGGCAACATCAGTGGACGAGACCTCTTCGATGGTTCCGTCGTCATCCACCAGGCGGTGGGCAGTTTGTGGCGAGCGATCCAACAACGACTTCATCTCGCGTTGAGCTCTGCCCGCAGCGTAGTCCTCGAGTGCTTCTCCGCCGGAGAGCATAAGAACGATGACGAGGCTCGCCCAGTACTCGCCTACGGACACTGTGGCGATGATTGCCATGATCGCGAGCGCGTCGATGCCCCACTGGCCACCGATCAGGTTCTTGACCATGTCCCATGCCTGCATGGCAGCGACAATGAGGGCGAACCCACTGATCAACCACTGAGCGATCGTCTCGTACCCAGTGATCGCGAGAGCACCACCGGTCAGGGCGACAAGCAGCGTGATCGCGACAATTGGGTATCTACGGATGGCCGTTCGGAGCCAGTTCATACTTCAGTACTACCCGCAACTCGCTGCGGTCTCCAGCAAGGCAAGGCTCGCCTCAGATCGCCACAGCGTGGACGATGCGCCGCATCGCCCACGAAAATCAGGCCAGTCGCGCCTTCAAGTTGTCGGCGAGAGCTCCGAGGAACTCTTCCGTCGTCTGGTACGCCTGATCCGGGCCCACGAGGAGCGCAAGGTCCTTCGTCATTTTGCCGGACTCGACCGTCTTCACCACAACGTCTTCGAGGGTGTGGGAAAACTCGATGAGCGCCTGGTTGTCGTCCAGCTTTCCACGGTGGGCAAGCGCACGGGTCCACGCGTAGATCGACGCGATCGGGTTCGTGGAGGTGGGCTTTCCCGCCTGGTGCTGGCGGTAGTGGCGCGTGACGGTGCCGTGTGCAGCCTCGGCCTCAACGACCTTGCCATCCGGCGTCGTGAGAACACTCGTCATGAGGCCGAGCGACCCGAAGCCCTGCGCGACCGTATCGGACTGAACGTCTCCGTCATAGTTCTTGCAGGCCCAGACGTAGCCGCCTTCCCACTTGAGGGATGCCGCGACCATGTCGTCGATCAGACGGTGCTCATAGGTGATGCCCGCTGCCTCGAACTTGGCCTTGAACTCTTCTTCGAAGACCTCGGCGAACAGGTCCTTGAAGCGGCCGTCGTAAGCCTTCAAGATCGTGTTCTTCGTGGAGAGGTACACCGGGTAGCCACGGTCGAGTCCGTAGGCGAGGGAGGCGCGAGCGAAGTCACGGATGGAGTCGTCCAGGTTGTACATGCCCATGGCAACGCCGGAGCTCGGGGACTGGAACACCTCGAACGACTTTGGCTCTGAGCCATCCTTCGGCGTGAACGTCATCGTGAGCGTACCTTCGCCCTCGAAGCGGAAGTCGGTTGCACGGTACTGGTCGCCGAACGCGTGACGGCCGATGATGATCGGCTTGTTCCAGCCGGGAACCAGACGCGGGATGTTGGAGATGATGATCGGCTCGCGGAAGATCGTGCCGCCCAGAATGTTGCGGATCGTGCCGTTCGGGCTTCGCCACATCTTCTTGAGGCCGAACTCTTCGACACGTGCCTCGTCCGGCGTGATTGTCGCGCACTTCACGCCAACACCGTGCTTCTGAATGGCGTGAGCGGCGTCGATCGTGATCTGGTCGTCGGTCTCGTCGCGCTTTTCCATACCGAGGTCGTAGTACTCGAGATCAATGTCGAGATACGGATGGATCAGGGTCTCTTTGATGGCTTTCCAGATGATGCGCGTCATCTCGTCGCCGTCGAGTTCAACGACCGTACCTTCAACCTTGATCTTCGACACTGGGATCTCCTCGTAAACAACAGTTCTGACGTAAGAATATGTGGGCAATGGCCCCGGCCCGACGGGCCATCAAACAGCTTACAGCCACCCTTCAATTATCTCGACATCAAGATATCTCTAGGTGCTTGTCAGTCAGTGTGGTTAACCTGTCTTCATGGCCAACTTGAGACTCGAAGAGCTTTCCGCGAGCACTGCCCTCGCAGCAAACAAGCTAACGCTGCGCCGGGGACAGGAACAGTTCGTCGTGCCTCCGACCTATGCCATAGCTGACGCTTACCTTGATCCGACGACGAGTTGGCCCAGGGTCGTTTTGAAGGACGACAAGGTTGTGGGCTTCATCCGGGGCAATTTTGACAAAGACGCCGCCGAAGAAGAGTTCCGCAGCTGCGTGTGGCGCGTGCACGTTTCTGCAGACGAACAGGGTCAAGGCGTCGGAACATTCGCCGTGTTGGCTCTCGCCGATGAGGCCAGGCAGCGTGGCTTCAAGAGCCTCTCGGCGCTCTGGGAGCCCGGTGATGACGGGCCCGAGCAGTTCTTCACGAACATTGGCTTCAAAGTCGAGCAAGAGACTCAGTATGGGGAAAAGTTCGGCGTGCTCGCCCTCTAGCCCCCGGATGCCTCAGAACGAAGACTTCGTCTCACGCGTCCTTGCCGTCGTTGAGTCGATTCCGCCGGGCACGGTGATGGCCTACGGCGACGTCGCGGCGGCAGTTGGTTCACGCGCAGCGAGGGCCGTGGGGCAGACCATGGCTTACTACGGTTCTGGGCTGCCCTGGTGGCGCGTGATTCGCGCAAGCGGGCATCCGCCCGAGGGCCATGATGCTGAGGCACTACCCCACTATGAAGCCGAGGGCACTCCTCTCGTGCGCGCAGCGTCTGGATACCGCGTGAACCTTCGGCTGGCCCGCCACCACCCGTAGGCTCTGACGACCTCCGACATTCGGTGTTTCACCCGAACCGTGTTTGCACGATATAGTGTGGTCAGACCACACACGGATCGAGGCGTCAATGAGTGAATCACCGAGGGCCTGGGAGGTTGTGCTCCATCATTTGGAGGCGCGGCTTCTCTCTGGCGATCTCGGGCCAGGCGATCACTTGCCGCCAGAACGAGCACTTGCCACCGAGCTTGGTGTTGGCAGGTCATCGGTGCGGGAAGCAGTTCGCGTTCTCGACGTACTGGGGCTCGTTCGCACGCAAACCGGTTCCGGGCCGCACGCTGGAGCCATCATTATTGCCACGCCATCCGGCGGAATGTCCGCTCTCTTGCGGCTACAGGTCGCAGCAAAAGGTTTCGCCGTCGCCGACATTGTGAAAACTCGAGTGATGCTAGAAAGCGCTATCGTTGCTGGCCTCGCCGAGGGAATCCACGACTTAGAGCCGGCAACGACCCTGCTCAATGCGATGGACTCAGATGAGTTATCGCCCGCAGAATTTCTCGCACTCGATGCCCGTTTCCACGTTGCACTTGCGGAGGCAAGTGGCAACCATGTAGTCACCGCAATGATGGCTGGGCTGCGCAACTCCATTGAGAGTTACGTCGTTCTCGGTGTCCCGTCAATCTCGGATTGGCCTGCCGAAGTCCGTCAACTGCGAACTGAACACCGAAACATTCTCTCCGCCATCAACAAGGGCGATGCCGCAGCCGCCTCAACAGCGATTCACGAACACATCACCGGCTACTACGCCGCAACCAATCTGACAGAACAGGACCACTCATGAAACGCCGCTTCCCGCGCCCCCGCGATCTTGCTCCCCTCATGAAGTTTAAGAAGCCAACACTTAACGCAAAGAAGCGCAGGCTGCAGGAAGCGCTCACAATCTACGACCTCAGGCTCATTGCCCAGCGCCGCACGCCCAAGGCTGCCTTTGACTACACGGATGGTGCTGCTGAAGACGAATTGAGTTTGAGCCGCGCACGGCAAGCGTTCGAGGACATCCAGTTCAACCCGGCCATCCTTCGCGACGTCTCGAATGTCGACACGAGCCGCACGGTTCTGGGCGATCAGGTCGCGTTGCCGTTCGGCATCTCACCGACCGGGTTCACCCGAATGATGCACACCGAAGGCGAGATCGCCGGCGCAAGTGCGGCCGGAGCTGCCGGGATTCCTTTCGCCCTCTCCACGATGGGCACGGCGTCCATCGAGGATGTGAAGGCTGCCAACCCGAACGGCCGCAACTGGTTTCAGTTGTACATGTGGAAGGATCGCGACCGCTCTATGGCGCTGGTCGAGCGCGCAGCGAATTCCGGCTTCGACACGCTCATGGTGACGGTGGATGTTCCCGTGGCGGGAGCACGATTGCGGGATGCCCGAAACGGAATGACCATCCCGCCCACGTTGACTCCAAAGACCGTCATCAATGCGCTCCCAAGGCCCTCATGGTGGGTCAACTTCCTCACGACGGAACCTCTCGCGTTTGCCTCACTTGACCGCTGGTCTGGCACGGTCGCTGAACTGCTCAACAACATGTTCGACCCAACCGTCACGTTCGAGGACCTGGCCTGGATTCAAAAGCAGTGGCCGGGCAAAGTCGTGGTGAAGGGTGTGCAAAGCGTCGCCGACGCACAAAAGCTTGCCTCCATGGGCGTAGACGGCATCCTGTTGTCGAATCACGGCGGCCGCCAACTTGACCGCGCCCCCATCCCGTTCCACTTGCTGCCGGATGTGGTGCGTGAGGTCGGCAAGGACACCGAGATTCACCTCGACACGGGGATCATGTCCGGTGCCGACGTTGTCGCGGGAATCGCCATGGGCGCCCACTTCACCTACATCGGGCGCGCCTACCTCTACGGACTGATGGCAGGCGGACGCGCGGGTGTTGACCGCTCGATCGAGATCCTCTCCAGCCAACTCACCCGAACGATGCAACTCCTCGGCGTGACCTCATTGGACGAACTCGAACCCGCGCACGTCACGCAACTGCAGCGGCTCATCCCCCGCGGCTAGATCAGTAGTAGACCACAAGCAAAAAGATTCCAAGCACAGCACGTCAGTAGAGCCCAATAGATTCAGGCGCAGACTGGTTATCAAAGAAAGTTGAGTCAACTATGAAATTTGCACGTCTTGGCGAGATCGGTTCAGAGATTCCCGTGATCATTACTGACGAAGGAACTTACGACCTTCGCTCGATTACGGCAGACATTGATGGCGGATTCCTTGAGTCCCACGGAATGACGACGGCCAAGCTAGCGCTTGACGAACGAAAACTCCCCTTGCTTCCCGATGCTGAAAACCTGCGAATTGGGTCGCCCATCGCGCGGCCCAGTGCGGTCCTCTGTATCGGAATGAACTACGCGGCTCACGCGGCGGAATCGGGCGCAGAACCGCCCGAGATCCCGATCCTGTTCCTGAAGACCCCCAACACCGTGGTCGGCCCAAACGACACCGTGCCCATCCCACGCACAAGCGTGAAAACGGATTGGGAAGTGGAGCTAGGCGTAGTTATCAGTGAGCGCGCCAGCTACTTAGATTCCCCCGACGATAGCCAACGCCACATCGCGGGTTTTGTGACCGCCAATGATCTTTCTGAACGCGACTTCCAAATGACTGTTTCAGGCGGGCAATGGAGCAAGGGAAAGTCTGCCCCCGGATTCAACCCGACTGGCCCGTGGCTCGTCACCCCGGATGAGGTCGACTATGCAAACCTCCGCCTTCGCAGCTGGGTGAATGGTGAGCCCCGCCAAGATTCCACTACGGCGGACATGATTTTCAGCGTTGACTACATCATCTGGCACCTCAGCCAATACATGGCTCTCGAGGCAGGCGACTTGATCCTCACCGGCACACCCCAGGGTGTCGCCTTGTCGGGCAGGTTCCCCTACCTTGTCGCGGGCGATACCGTCGAAATTGAGATCGAGGGGCTCGGGCACCAGACACAAAAGTTCACGTCCGCGTGACCCCGCGCGGCCGTGTGGCCGTGCTCGCTTACTACCCGAGCGAGTCGCGCCACGCGGCGTGCATCTTCGAGAACTTTCCTGTGCCCGCAATGAGATCGGCAGGAGCACCGTCCTCAACGATGCGGCCATTCCTACCGCTGATTTGGGTGGAACTTAGACTTCGACGAATTCGAGGCCTAAATGGTGGGCGACTATTTTGAGATCGTGAGCCACATGGCGATCAGTCGCGCAGGAATGGTGCCCAACGCCCGTTGCCGCCCAACGTTCCCATGCCTCAGTGACAGGTGAATGCCGAAACTGAAATGCCGCATTGACCGTTCCAGAGTCGGGCGCCGTGCGCTCAGTGAAACGACCCTCGGCCACGACAATTTTGATCGCCCCATCCGCGCCAGTTGCTACTGCAACGAGACTGGCAGGCCCGGTCGCGATCGAGAACAACGCTGAAGCCGTGGCCTTATCTTGTGAGAACCATGGATTATTGATGATCCGACGACCGGAGTTCTCGTTAAAGCGCCCGTCATGCTCTCCCGAGTTCGCGATAATCGCCTCATCGCTCGCTTCGTCAAGCACCTCAATTTCGTGATACAAAGTCGGGTCCCCAAGAGAAGAAACCAACAGCATCGCTAGGGAAGTCGCGATATCGCCCGTGCACGTCCACGGCACGCCTTTGGTCGTTGATCTACCCAGCGCCATACAGGGGGCCGATCCAATCGACGGATCGAGACGAAGTTGAGCGACGTGGCAGTTCAACGTTCCCGCGTTCAACCGTTCGTCGTTGACGAGAACCTCCAGGGCCACTGAGTATCGCAAGGCCGCATCCAGGGCGCTGTCAGAAACCTCAGCGTCAACGTCGAAGTCATCGAGCGTGGTGCGCGCGGTGACGATCTCATCTGGACTCACCGCGTGAACGCGGGCCGCTAGCTCGTCAGGCGTGCTCGCGACGACGTCAATTCCCATCGCTTCTAGTCGATCGGGAGATATCCGCGCCCACTCATATCCAGGAAGAACTGATCCGACAATTCCGAGGCGAGAACGGCGGACTGCGCCTGCTGCTGCTGCACGGCGCACGGCATTGCCGATTGCCTCCTGCTCAGTAATCTCACCGGCAACGATGTCAAAGGGGCGCCCCTCCCTGTTCAAAGCCGCACCAATCATCGGTCCACCTACCGTCCCGCCACGAACGGTGATTCCTGTATGACTGAGATTCTGGTCTACCGCACGACCTAAATGGGCTGCCCAAATTACTACTGGCACTGACGGGAATGTTGCCAAGAACCGGAGTACTGCGCCCGGCGAGGCCGCCATGGTCGAAATGACGACGATGGCGTCAATATCGCGGTCAAGATCCGCACTCAGCGCCGCCACATCGTCGTCAGATCCGACGGTTACTGACCAAGCAGCCTCACTCCCAGCGGCAATGGTGGCCGCTCCGATAGACCCGAGCTTCTTTCGATCTTCGGCAAAGTCGAAGTCGACCGCCGATTCCCAGAAGCTCCAGTACGGATGCACGATTCCAATACGGCGTCTACTCATTTTGTCTCCTGCGGAGGACCATCTCGCGTGATGTATTCGGCAGTGTGTTCACCGAGAGCGGGGATGGGTCCCGGTTCGGCACCTACCCCATCGAAGAGCAGCGGCAATCGTGGCAACCGAAAGACCGTGCCATCATCGTGTACAGCTCGCGGATCCTCCACAGGCTGAAAGAGCCCGCGCTCAGCCAAGTGGGGGTCAGCTCGAACCTCGTCGATTGTTTGCACCACTCCAGCAGGCTGTCCCGCTTCACGCAAAAGACGAGCAGCTTCTGAGCGGGAGAGCGTTGCCGCCCACGACTCCAGCGCGGGGATCACGAGGTCGTCCATTCGCTCCGCACGCTTGAGTACGGTGTCGAGTTCTGGAGAAGCAATGAGATCGCTCCGGCCAATAGCGACACAACAGCGCCGCCACATTTCATCAGTAGGTATCACCATCGAAACCCACCCTCCATCGCCTGCCCGAAAACTTCCAACTGGACTAAATCGGTCAGATCCTCGGAGAGGCACCTCGCCTGTGAACTCGTGCAAGGTCAGTGGGCGTTCCAGAAATGCGGCACCAATGTCGTACATAGCTGCGTCGACGTGGGTACCGAGTCCGGTGCGTTGACGACCAACGAGAGCAGTAAGTATGCCAACAGCCGCATACACACCACCAAGGATGTCCATGGTGGCCATCGGGGCTAGCCCAGGCGCAGAGTCAGGGCTTTCGCCAATCAAACTACTGAGTCCACTCATTGCTTGGATCACTGAATCGAAGGCGGGCCACGCAGCATATGGGCCTGTTTGCCCAAACCCCGACAGTTCGCACACAATGAGGGCGGGAAAACGCTCGGATACTTGTTCGCGACTGAGTCCGTATTTCGCGAGAGATCCGGGCCGTAGGTTGGAGACAAGAACATCAGCTGAGGACAGCATTTCGTCGAGGTTACCGAGTCCCTCGTCGGTCGTAAGATCGAGTTCAACCGACTTCTTGCCTCGATTGTAAGAGGCGAACCCACCGCTCAGGCTTCCGTTCGCGTCTTCACGACGAGGGTCGTAGGCGCGACGTGGGTCGCCTACTCCAGGCAACTCGATTTTGATCACCTCGGCGCCCGCATCAGCGAGAATCGCCGTGCAATAGGGGGCACCGATGTATTGCTCAATGGAGACTACCCGGATCCCGGCAAGCAAGGTCACTGGATTGGTCATCTGTCGCTCCCTTTCATAAGAAGGACAGGATGCCACTCGAGGACCGCTTCAGGGGACGAGTCGCCGCGGTTAGCGAAAGCCGTCACCGTCGCGTCGACGACCCGAAAACTTTCGGCTACAGCGACCGCATCAACCCTGGTCTCAAAGGTCAACAAGTCACCCTCGAATACCGGACGAAGATGGCTGCAACTGCGCCAGGCGAGAACAGTCACGAGGTCAGAACTAAATCGGGAAAGCGACGCCTGCGCGAGAGCAACCGTGTGCCCGCCATAGACGAGACGTCGGCCGTCGATGCCCGCCCGCGCGTCACGGTGCGCTGCGGCGCGGTTTTGCGTGAGACGGACTAGTTCGAGTGCAGAGGACACAGTATCCGCGAGGGGGTCTGTCCACGTTGCACCGATGTCGAGGACGTGGGGCAACTGACCGCCAGGAGAGGACCACCCCGACGGAATATAGTGGGCGAAATCGTCCAACGGAGTCGTCTGTGCTGGGGCAGGAATCGGGCTAGTGGCCAACTGCTCTGCGTTGGCAACGGGTAACAACGCAAGCCGTTGGTACGAAGCGACAGGCTCACCCTCCGAAGTCGTCAAGTTCATGCTGAGCAGAACCTTGGCACGCTCGCGGCCGGAACGGGTCCATTCGGCAGCAATCGGTGTGACCACTGTCCGAACCGTTTCGCCGAGATAGAGCTGTCGAAACAGTGAAAGATTGTCGTACCGCAAATTCGCAATGACACGCCCTGTCGCGACGGTTGACTGCCCGATTGACAGGGCAATAACCAATCCAGGATTCGCTAATCGAGACGTGCGACCAGTGACTTCGAGCGAAAGTGGTGAGCTCAGGGTGGGACGCAACTGGTCGCCACTTATTGCGAGGTACTGGGCTGCTACTCCTTCATCGATAGTGATGTCGGGCGCAGCCTCCAGCGGCACGCCAAGTCGAAGCTCTTCAGCGAAAGGAGGGATCGGGAAGACCTGCGGCGTACTCATTCGACCCCGTCAAGCACTGTGCGCGCCCACCGGACTGTCGCGAGATCGGCCATCACACCATCACTACCGTACGACCCGCGCCCGGCTTCACTGTGGGCGTCAAATTCAGCAAGGATCTTTCGAGCCTCATCCACTTCGGACTGGTCTGGCGTGAATATTTCGTTGACAATAAGTACTTGAGCCGGATGAATGCATGCGCGAGACCCAAACCCGCGGTTTCGCAACAGCATCGTGCTCTCACGGAACGCATCCATTTCTGTGTAGTTCGGATCGACGGGGGCGACTGCTGGAACAAGGCCTCGCAGCGCGGCCTCCATCACAATGCGCGCGCGGAACGGCACCATCGCTTCTTCGGATGAGTCGCGGATCCGCAGATCCGCTCTCAAATCAATCTCACCAATCTGCGCGAGGGAGTCCACCGGTAGTTCGGAGAGTGCAGGCATTCCCACGAGTCCACGTGCACTTTCTATGAGAACACCCACCCTGAATCCGGCAGCAGTAATCGCCGCCAGTGCTGCGTCGAACCATTCGCCGGGCTCGGCCTTCGGCAGCCAGATCCCGTCAATGTCGGCCTCGGCTAAGGCGGCGATATCGTCGATCCCCCGACTCGCGGAATTCACTCGCACCCAGCGCTGTCCGGCGCCACGCGAGCCAGCAACGGCTGTCAAGACTGCGGAGAGCGCCGCGTCCTTGTTGGACTCGGCTACGGCATCTTCGAGATCGAAAATTACCGCATCCGCGCCACGGTCTTCGGCACGCTCAAGCACGCGTGGTTGGTCGCCTGGCACATAAAGGTGCGAGCGAATCATGGACGTCGACATTGTCCTATTCTGAGCGACGTTCTACCTGACCAGAGGCGGCACTGCGGTAGGCGATATCCAGGGCCTCAACAACACGGGCCCCTAATTCCGCAGGGGACTGATTGATAAATGCCTCGCCGCGGGCGGCGCTGAGCACTGCCTCGATCGGACCGTCGCAATTGTAGGTGCCATCGCCATCTTCCAATTCGACTTTGGTTTCAACCCCATCACGAAATAGCCAGACAGCTTCCCGCTCGACGTCGACGAGGATCTGCCCTTCGCTGCCGATTGCGCGAACTTCAAGTGCATGCTTGTTGTTGTTCACCCCAAGGTGAGCAGAGCCGCCAGACAGCACGCCAATTCCGCCGCCTTCATAGTTGAAGACAATGGCGTCGTGCAGCTCAACAGGAGCATTCAGCGGCGCTGACATAGTAGCGAACCCAGAAGTCGCTCGGGCCCCGGTCAGCCAAAATGCCAGGCCTAGCGCGTGCGTAAGTTGTGCCTGACCATATCCCCCGCCGGATAGGCGGGGATCCGTCCACGTACCCTGCTCGGGAACCGCTTCCGGTGCCGCGCCGGGGTACGCGCCGGTATTGGAAAGTAGTTCACGCGTCTGAGAAGACATGTGCACTGTCATGTGTTCGAGTGTGCCGATGCCGCCCGCATCCATAAGCGCCTTCGCGTTCTGCACCATAGGGCGGTAGTTCCATCCGAACGAGACGATGAACGCCTTGTTGAGTTCCTCTGCGCGACGTGCAAGTGCCCACGCATCAGCGGGGTCAATTGTGACGGGCTTCTCGCACATCACGTGCGCCCCGGCCTCGAGAGCGGCCATGGCATGCTCAAAATGAAGCCCGGACGGGCTCGCCACAATTGCGACGTCGACGCCGGCGTCCAAGACATCGCGGTAGTCCTCTGACGCGATGTCAAACCCGTACTCGTCCTTTATCTTCTGGAGCAATTCGGGACCCTTACGAGAGACTCCGACGAACTCTACGTCATCGTGCTTTGCAAGATTGGGAAGGTGAGAGGCCACGGTCCAGCTGCCTGCACCGATCACACCGACTCGGATAGTCATTTTTTGGTCCTTACTTCTCGTTGAGCGTTACTACTTGTCACCGGTCAGTCGCAGCCTTAGTTGGTCGAATCCGACCGCGGCAAGCAAGAGAACACCGCGTGCGACGTCCTGCCAGAAGGAGTTGATGTTCATCAGGGTCAACCCATTGTTGAGTGTTCCGAGAATGAGCACCCCAAGGAGCGTCCCGACGATTGTTCCTCGGCCACCGGCAAGGCTCGCGCCACCAAGAATGACCGCAGTCACGACAGACAATTCAAGGCCGTTTGCAGCGTTGGGTGAGGCTGCACCAAGTTGCGACACGAGAATAAGTCCACCGATAACCACCGCAGCGCCCGAAAGCAGGAATCCGGTGAAGATTGCCGTCTTAGTGCGGATACCGGCGAGACGTGCTGCGATCGGGTTCGCACCGATTGCGTACATCTGGCGACCAAACACGGTGTACTTCATTGCCAGCGCTGTCAGGATAACCACTGCAGCGAAGACGAGAACCGGAACCGGAACGTTGAAGAACGGCCGCGCATTACCAAGATCGCCGAAGCCGGGAAGGAGCAGTGTCTGACCACCCGCAAGCACCTGACCGAGTCCACGGAGAATTGCCAACATCGCGAGAGTAGTAATCAGCGCGTTGATGCCGAGCACCGTCACCGCGAATCCGTTCACCAACCCAATGAGGATACCCGCAGCGATGGCGAGGATGACTCCAGTGGGAACTCCCCACTGCGCAGTTCCCCACGCCATGACGACTCCGACAAATGCCGCACCGGAGCCGACTGACAAGTCAAACTGGCCTGCGACGAGCAATATGGTTCCGGGCGCGGCGATGATGCCGATCACGGAAGCACTCACAAGAATGTTCAGCAGATTATTTGGTGTGAGGTAGAAGGGCGATTGCGTCGAAAAGAAGATCGCAAGCGCCAGCAATACGCCAGCAAGCACGAGCGTCTCTGGCAATCGTCGACGCGATCGCGTCGATTTCGCTGCTTCCACAGGTTCCATGGAACCCTTGAGCTGAACTGTCACTCTATCCTCCTGCTGCAATGGTTAGGTTCTGGGCTGTGACGTCGTTGCCGTCATATTCTGCGACTTGCTTACCTCGCTGCATCACAACAACACGGTCAGCCAATTGCACTGCCTCTTCATAGTCAGACGTGACTACGAGCACTGCTTGGCCTTCGGCCGCAAGAGCACGAATAGCCGTATAGATCTCCTGGCGTGCACCAACGTCAACCCCACGTGTCGGTTCGACAAGCACCAGTGGATTTGAGGTGCGTTCGAGCCAGCGCGCCAGCATCACTTTCTGCTGGTTTCCACCCGAAAGGTTCGAAATTTGCTGGTTGGCCGGATCTGCAGACTTGATGCCAAGTTTCTGCGACCACCGCCCGTAGGCACTCTTCTCCATACCGGAGCCGATAAAGGTGTAACCCTTGGACAGCTTGCCCCATGACGCGACGGCCAAATTTTCCACAACTGATCGATTCATGAACGCGCCCTCGCGCTTTCGATCTGGTGGGAGATAGCCTACGCCGCGACGAATGGCCGCGGTAGGCGCGGCGGGAAAACCGCTGGTTTCCCCGATGGTGAGCTGGCCGCCTGTAGGTTTGCGGATTCCGAAGCACGCTTCAGCAACCTGGGTAGTCCCACTGCCAAGCTTGCCGTACAGGCAGACCACCTCGCCTTTGCGAACAGTAAGCGAGAGTCCGACGACTTGATTGTCAATCTGGAGATCATCAATCGTAATCATTGGTTCGCCGGTGGCGCCTGCACCCGCGTCCGTGGGGCGAGCGACATCACCGATGTCGCGGCCCACCATCGCCTCGACAAGCTGGCGTCGGTTGACCTCTGAGGTAGGCGCATTGAGCGCAACATCCCCGTTGCGTAGTACTTGCACGCGATCCGCGAGGGTAAACACTTCGTCAAGCCGGTGGGTGATGTATACAATGCAGACACCGCTATCGCGCAATCGCCGCACCCACTCAAATAGGCGGTCAACTTCTTGCTGCGAAAGGGCGGCCGTGGGCTCATCAAGAATGAGAAGTTTTGCTTCGTCAGCCAACGCGCGAGCGATTTCGACGATCTGGCGCTCTCCGACTCTGAGGGAACTCACCAAGGCATCTGGATCAATATCCACGCCCATTTGTCCAAGTACGTCTTCGGCCCGCTGCCTAAGCTTGCGCCACGAGACAAGACCACCGGCACCCGGCCAGCGACCGAGGCTAATATTCTCCGCGACCGTGAGCGCTCCAGCATCCTGGAACTCTTGGTAGATCATTCTGATGCCGAGCTTCCGCGCACTGCGAGGGTTGAGGCTAGGCGCAGATATTCCGTTGACGACGACTTCGCCACCGTCGGGTACGTAGTCGCCTGCAAGTATTTTAACCAGTGTCGATTTACCAGCGCCGTTCTCGCCCAACAAGGCGAGCACTTCACCGCCGACGGCGTTGAGGTCTACGTTATGTAGAACCTCAACACCGCCGAACGACTTACTGATTTGGCGAAGTGCCAGAGTCAGTTGCGTCATATGAATTTAGTTGTAGAACTCGGAAATGTTGGCTGAGTTGATGAAGACGTGCTCGGTGAATACGTTCGCCGACACGCTCTCTCCCTTGATCAACGCGATGATCGAAGGTACGGCAAGTTCGCCGTAGCGCTCCGGGAAGTACGCGGTGTCACCCACCCAGTTCGGGTTGTTTCGAATGTTATCGAATGAGCTCGGGTCTGCACCCTGAGCAACACCGAAGACCTGGTCGGAACGACCCTGTGCCTCTGCGGCGGCGAAGGCTCCGAGAAGCATGTCGTCGTTCAGGCTAACTACGGCAACTCGGCTTGCTCCGGTCAACGCAGTCAGTGTGTCACCGAAGGACGTCAATCCACCATCGATCGTGCCACCACCATCAACGCTGCGGTTCTTGTCTGCCGGAATGGGACCACACACGGATTCGAATCCTGTAACGGCTCCGCCAGTACGGTCAAGGTTTACTTGACCCGCAGCAGGCTGTTCCATGGACACGAACGCGTCGTACTCACAGTTGAAGTTCTCCATGAAGTAGTTCCCGAGCGCTGTTCCGGCAACTTCACCGGCAGTCTTGTTGTCTGCACCGACGAAGACCTGCTCACACGGGAGCTGGTGGATGTCGACGGCGACGACTGGCACGTCAGGACCTGCGGCACAAATGGAGGCTGCGGCTTTCTCGTCAACCTGGAAGTTGATAATGCCGTCAACACCTTGCGTCTTGAAGTTCTGAGCACAAGCGAGTGCCTTTGCTGCGTCGAGCTGTGAGTCACAGAAAAGGAATTCTGCGCCTGCGGCCTCAGCCACTTCCCTGATGTTGTCTGATACGAGCTTCACGAACGGAACTGAATCGCCGAGTGAGATGTATCCGATCTTCAGGCCCGCGCCTTCACCGCCGGCATCTCCTCCGCCGTTGCCGTCGCTCGCGGTCTCTGTCGCGCAGCCGGTCAAGGCGAGCATGACAACTGCTGTCGTGGCTACGATGGCGCCAATGCCCGTTTGCCTCTTTACTTTGAACATGAATCGTTCCTCTCTGAACTGATTCTGGAACCCTTTCCAGTTATCACGAATATAGGCCCTGCGGCTGCAAGGTTGTCAATAGTCGATCTGTAATTGTTAGGAGACCCGGAACGGTGCCCGAAGGCACCGCCCCGACTTTTGTTGCTGAGTTAGCAATAATCGTCGCAATAAAACTCGTCAAAGCCCCCGCCAGCCCCATAGCAATTAGGTGACCGCGACCCCACTTCTTGTCAGCAACTCGCATACTTCGTCCCCTCCTTGGGCATTCCGGATGCAACTTTCTGGAATCAATTCCAGAACTGAAGCTTATGAGCACCTAGCGGTGAGTGTCAAGGGAAACGCGCGGCGCTGGAAATGATTCCGAGAAATTGGGATTTACGCCATACTGTTCTCTAACAACTTCGGATGAAGGTCGCAAAGGAAGGACCCAAAATGGAACGCGTTTGCTTTACTTTCGAACTCTACGAAGGCGCCGAGGAAGAATACAAGCGCCGCCACGACGAGATTTGGCCCGAACTCGCAACCGCAATTCAGGAGTCGGGACTGAAGAACTACAGCTTGTTCCGCCGTGGCACTCAGGTAATCGCCTACGTGGAGGCACACCCCGATGCAGCGACAGCGTTCGCTAAAATTGCCCAATCGGAATACAACGGTAAATGGTCAGACTGGTTCAAGGACCTCATCGTGAATCAGGCAAGTGATACTGGCAAACAACTGAGTTTCACCGAGGTATGGCACCTCGAATAGGGCATGCTCGTTAGCGTCGCGGTCTTCAATCGCGATGACTAGCTAGAAGTGAGACGGGAATAGCAATGGAGACTTCTCGAGCAATCACAATTCATGATGTCGCAAAACTCGCTGGCGTAGCCGTTTCTTCGGTCTCACGCGCGCTTAGTTCGCATCCGGACGTGAGTCCCGCGATGAAAGCAAAGGTGATCGCGGCAGCCGAAGAGCTTGGATACTCGCCCGACCCTGGCGCGCAAAGCCTGCGGAGTGGATTCACGCGCACCGTTGGTTTTGTCGTGCGCGACTTCGCGAATCCCTTTTTCGGCGAGATCATTCACGGTGTAGAAGAAGCGCTCAACGACGAGGGTTACACGCTGCTCGTCACCAACTCAAGTGGTGACCCGGTCCGTGAAGTTGACCGCATGACGTTGCTTCGCCACCGTCGAGTTGATGCGCTACTTGTGTCGTCAATTAGTGAAGAATCAGCGCGCACGAGGAAGGCCATGGCCGCCTTCAAGCGCCCGTTAGTCCTAATCGACCGCGACCCTCGCAAGATGGAAGTGTCGAGTGTTTTGCTTGATCACGCCAGCGGAGTGCGGGAAGCAACGGAAGACCTCATTCGGCTTGGCCACAAGCGAATTGCCATGATCACCGGAAGTACCGAAATCCGCCCGACCCGTGAGCGTATGCGGGGCTATACGGAAGCGCTTTCCGCTGCGGGGATTCCAATCGACGAGCAGTTTCTGGCATCCGGGGCCTTTTCCTCCTCGTTTGCCCGCGAGACGTCCGCGCGATTGCAGGCTCTCAATGAGTCGGAACGACCCACGGCGATCATTGCCGGCGGCATCGCGTCGACCATTGGCGTCTTGGAGGCTCTTTCCGAACTGGGCATACATCCAGGTGAAGACGTATCGCTTGTGGTGTGCGACGACCTTCCGTGGCTGCGTGTCATGCGCCCACGAATAAGCGTTGTCACGCGCGACGCCGAGGCAATGGGCCGTCAAGCAGCCGGCCTTGCGCTGGAAATGATTCGGGGCGGCAGTCCTCGGTCGATCATGCTACCCACGACGTATGAAGTTCGAGAGACTTCTCAGCCCCCTCGATCATGACAGTTGGACTTACCGAAGTTTCTTTGAGTCACATAGCGGAGATGTTCCGTGGCGTGACGGAAGTCGAGCGGTTCGTTGACGGTATCGCTCCGCTGCGTCTTCCAGCGTGGACACGAACGCAACAGGCCAATGACTGGGTGCAGCTCTGGGCAGCACACACGCTCGGAGTGCGACTCGTAACACGCACGACGGCTAGCCGAATTCGACTCCTGGTCACCGCAACGAGGATGTCACCGGCACCGGCCGAAGACCCCCTGTTCTCATCAATCTTCGTCGCCACTGTTGACGGAGTAGAAGCCGACCGTGCAGCGATCACGGAGGGCCCGCGAATCGTGACTCTGCCTGGGCGTATCCGCTTGGATGAACCGGGTCCGTCAACGACCGTGGAACTTGACCTCGGCAGCAGCGAAACCCCGCGCGACGTCGTCGTTTGGTTTCCACACAGCGCAGCGGTCGTTGTGCACGAAGTACACGCCGACGCACAGTTGTTCGTTGCACCGCCGGCCACTCGCCCACGGTGGCTACACCACGGAAGCTCGATCAGTCATAGCCTCGAAGCGCCCACTCCGCGTGAGACATGGCCGCAATTGGCCGCGACGGAACTGGGGCTTGAACTGACAAACCTCGCCATCGCTGGCAACGCGCAGCTCGATCCGTTCCTCGCACGCACGTTGGCGACGGTTCCCGCGGACGTTGTCACTCTCAAACTTGGCGTCAACTTGATCAATGCCGACAGCATGCGCGAACGCACCTTCGTTCCTGCGTTGCATGGATTTTTGGATCTTGTGAGGGAAGGGCACCCGGGGGTTCCGATCGTGGTCATTACGTCCGTAGTTTGTCCATCGATTGAGGACACCCCCGGGCCTACCGTTAAAGAGGCAGATGGCCTCTGGTACGGATCTCCGCGAGAAATCGCCCCGGGGGATGGAACGCTCACCCTTTCGCTCACTCGAATGCTCATACGGGAGGCTGTTGCCAAGCGTCAGGCGACAGACCCTCACCTCTATCTGGGGGAAGGACTAGAGCTGTTCGGTAAGGATGACGTTGACTTGCTCTGGGACGGCCTTCATCCGAGCGCTCCCGGCTATGAGCTCATTGCGTCACGATTCGCGGCACTTGCGCGGGATCCTGAATCCGGAATTGGCGCTGGATTCTCCGGAGTCCTTTAGCGCCGAGCCGACAAAGCGTTGACTCACGTCGTCGTGCTCGACTATTATCGGAATCGTTTCCAGAAATCGCACACTAACAACGAAGTTGAGGAAAAAGTGGCACAAGTAACAGGGTTCTTTCACGCCGGGATCACGGTGCGGGACATGGATGCCTCTTTGAGCTTCTATCGCAACGGGCTGGGGCTCGAGCAACAATTTGATCGAGTGCTAGATGCCGACTACTTGCGAGAGGTTCTCGCTCTTGACTTCACCGCGATCAGAGCCGTCTACCTCACGATCCCAGGTGGCGGGATTATCGAGCTACTTGAATACCAAGGAATTGAGCGGCTTTCCGCACGTTCACGCCCCAATGACTATGGCGCTGGCCACGTCTGCCTCTACGTCGATGACGTCGTCGAGATGGCAGCAACCTTGCGAAAGCACGGCGGTACCTCACGCTCCGAGGGGGTTGCTTCCATCGACAGCGGCCCGAACAAGGGGGCTACCAGTATTTACATGCTCGACCCTGATGGCTACGCCGTCGAACTATTCCAACGGAAGAAGGACTGATGATTCAGAAGACAAGCCTCGTCACCGGCGCCGCAAGTGGCATTGGTAAAGCTACCGCCGAGCGCCTTCAGCGCGAAGGTTTCGATGTGCTGGCCGTGGACCGTGACGCAGAAGGCCTCGCCCCACTCAAAGAAGCCGGGATGCGTATTATGGCTGCCGACCTCTCGAATGACGCCGATCGTGCTCGCGTTATCGAAGCCGGGCGTGGAGTGGATGCTCTCGTAAACTCGGCGGGCATCATCCGTTTGAAGCCGATCCTCGAACTGACAGTGCAAGACCTGCGGGAAATCTACTCAGTCAACGTTGATGCCGTGTGGGAACTAACTTCCAAGATTGGGCGCACGATGCCCAGTGGTGGTGCGATCGTAAACTTGAGCTCCAGTTCCGCAAAACTTGCGGCAACAACTGAAGCAGCCGCCTACGCCTCATCCAAATCTGCTGTGCTGAGCATCACGCGCTCTTTCGCCTACGAGTTCGGGAAAATCAACGTGCGCGTCAATGCGATCTGCCCAGGAATTATCGATACGCCGATGCAGGACACCGTGCTCCAGCGATCGGCTGCAGCACGCGGTATTTCTGTGGAGCAGCTCTCTGCCGAACGCACTCACAGTGTGCCGCTCGCCCGCGCCGCAACAGCAGACGAGTGCGCTGGCGCGATTTACTTCCTGCTGTCGGACGATTCCGCCTACATGACAGGGCAGGCGATCAACTTCACAGGTGGCCTGGTGATGTTCTAGCTGGCGCTGCATCACAGCGGCCGCCTTTCACGCCACGCAGCTATTTCAGGGTGAGATAGGCGACCGGGTTCTCGATGAACAACTGGGTGATGCCGTCCTCTGAAACTCCGTGTGAGCGAAGCAGCGGCACGACATGACGCAGCATGTGACCGTAACCCCAGCCACCGTAGCGGCGCAGCCGCGTTCGGACACCGACATCCTGCGAAAGCATCACCTGAGCGCCAAAGCCTTCCGACTTCAGCATCGCAATGGTCGCTGCCCCTTGGTCATCACTCGGCGGCCAGCGGCCGGGGCCGAGCATGGAATGATCGAAGCCAAAGAGGTCGAACGAAAGCCGCACATCCAGCGCCAACAGCGAGCGAAGGCGCTCGTCGTGACCGGGTATCGGCATCATATGGTTGAGAAGCACACTGTTCATGGGGAGACCGGTTTCCCCCACCGCTGCCAGTACGCGATCAGCATTGTCACCCCACGGGTGCAAATGGATAGACAACGGCAATCCCGTGTCAAGTGCTGCCCGCGCCGATCCGCGAACGACCCGAAGCTCGCCCTCCGTCGGCGGGTCGGATGTCCCGACCTCGCCGATCAATCCAGGCCGAATGCCACCGCTGCCGATCGCCCCGTCCTCATGCTCAGCGACGATAGCGTCGTATGTCGCTGACTCCTCCGAACCCTTGTCAATGAATGCGCGATGCGTTGCCTCTAGGTAGTGGCCCGTCCCCATGACAACGTGAAGATCACTTTCCTCGGAGAGCTTCAGTAGCGCCAAGGGATCTCGGCCGAGGTCAAACGGCGTAGCATCCACGACAGCGCGGCCACCCAGCTCGCGGTAATCAACAAGGTCCTCAAGAACCGGTTCGTGTTGCGTGAACCGGTAGTTGTCGGGATGTGCGCCCGGATTCCACCGACACTCTGCCGCCGCCGCGGTATCAAAAACACCGGGTTCGGGGTCAGAAACGTAGCCATGCGCCGCCGCGAGGTTCGAGCAATCCATGTGGAGGTGCTCATGAATCAGTGTTGTTCCGAGAGACGGTGCGGGGATGTCCCCCCGCACCGTCCGAACGACTCCACTCACAATTTGAAGATACGCGCAGCGTTCTCCGACAGGATCTTGGCTTGTTCGGAGTCACTCAAGTGTGAGATGTACTTGCGGTACAGATCCATGATCACGTCGTAGCTTGAGTACAGGCGGTCCACCGGCCAGTTTGAACCGAGAACACACCTATCCGGGCCGAATGCCTCTATACAGCCATCAACCCAGCGGCGCAGGCTCTCCTCGGTGAAGAACGGGTCAGTCATCCCGAGGCCCGAAATCTTGCAGGTCACGTTCTCTGCGCCCGCTAGTCCCTTAATCGCCGACTGCCATGACGAGAAATAGGCGTCGTCTCTCGAGCGCGGGAAACCGATGTGCTCGAGCACGATCTGCAACTCCGGGTGACGGCGGGCAAGCTCTAACGCTGCCGGCATGTTCATCCACTCGCAGTCCAAGTCGAAAGCGAGACCTCGTTCAGCAAGAACATCAAGCGACGTTTCATACTGTGGATTGATTTCGCCCGAGGCAAGCATGGGCTCGGAAGCGAAATCGCGAACGCCCACAAAATACGGTGATTCGCCGTGCGCATCGAGTTGTCGCATTGCATCATCACCGCCCAGATCCGCGTGGGCGACTATCGTAAACGGCACCGGAGCTGTTTCCCGCATGGTGGTGAGCCACTGGGTCTCCAGCACGGGATCTTCAGAACCGATAGCAGCTTGAACGTGCACGAACGCGCTCACATCAGCAAAGCGCGACTCCGCATAAACATGGTCAATGTTGTATTTGAGGGACTTCATTCCGTCGATGTCGCCCAGGATCGGGTGAACAAATTCCTTCTCCAACCAGACCCACTTCATGCCGTCAACCGGAGTTGCCATGTCCCAGAAGTGAACGTGGGTGTCAATTATCGGGTGTCGCGTCATTGTGACTTCCTTTCGTGGATTCTGCTGGTTATTGAGCCATCAGTTCAGAATGGTCGAATTCAACTCGGTACTTCTCGATGTAATCAAGGTCTAGTTCCCAACCAAGTCCCGGGCCCTCTGGCAGCTCGATGTAGCCATTTTTGAGCTCAGGGCGGTTCGCGATGACGTTGTGCCAGATCGGGTCACGTTGCGGGTGGAAGTACTCGAGGAAGGTGCCGTGCGGGATCGAGGCAAGAAGGTGTGCCGCGACCTGCGGCTCCTCGTGATGTGCCATGCGCACGTCGTAGACGGAGGCGACCGAGGCGGCACGGCGCCACTCGGTGGCCCCTCCAGACCAGGACGAGTCAAAGTTCAGAAAGTCAATCGATCCCGACTCCATGAGGTCGCGGCATCCAGCTGCCGAAAACTCACTCTGGCCCGCACACACGGGGACACCGCCACCGAGTCGGACATCGCGCATCGCGCGCTTGTCGTTCTGCCAAATGCAGGGCTCTTCGAACCACATGATGTTGCAGTCGTCAACCAGTTGAGCAAATTTGATGGCCTCGGCCGGTGTCCAACCTTGATTCGCATCGACGGCAAGATTGAAGTCCGGGCCGGCTGCCTTGCGGGCTTCGCGGAACCGTACCGCGTCCTCTTCCGGGGTAAGTCCGCCAATCTTGAACTTCATGCCGGCGAATCCAGATTCCACAAGCCCGCTGACCTCTGCGGAAATATCTGCGTCCTCCGCGTAGTATCCGCCGATCGTGATAACGGGAACCGACGTGCGGTACCCACCCCACAATCGGTGGAGTGGCATCGAGAGGGCCTTGCCGACTGCGTCCCAGATCGCGTCGTCCACGCACGCCGTTGCGACGAGTCCAAGTCGGCGGTCCCGCAAGATGTTCCACGTTGCTGGTCGGCTGAGCGTCCAGCACCGTTCAGTCGCGAACGCATCCTGTCCGACGAGGATAGGTGCAATCTCGTAAAGGATGATGCCTTCGATTTCCTGAAGGCCCGCATCTTCATCGCCCGCGTACGCTTCGCCGATGATTCCGCACGCTGTGTGAACACGCGTAATGATCGTCGATCGATGCGTCATTCGGTAGTGGCTACCTTTGTAGACGCGGTCAAGTGGCACACGCACTGCGACAGTCTCGATCTTGACAATTGTGAGGTCGGGAAGCTGCGATGGACCCTGCGGATCTTGCATCATGGTTCTCCTAGATTCGTTACTGGAAACGTTTCGATTGTATGCCCCATAACGACTCCGATGTAAACCTTCGGAGTCAAAATGGGGGTCAGTGGATCAAAAACCCTCCGTTGATATCGATGACCGCGCCCGTAATAAAGCCAGCGTGCGCGGAGCTTAAAAAGGCAATCAAGTCGGCCACATCACTGGGCTGGCCGAGTCGCCCTACCGGAATTTTGCCGACAAGATCGGCGATTCCCGTGACCATTTCAGTCTCAATGAGACTCGGCGCCAACGCGTTCGATGTGATCCCAAAAGGGGCGTACTCGGTAGCGATTGCCTTCGAGAGAGCCATGACACCCGCCTTGGACGCGCCATAGGCCGCGGTAGCCTTGCTGCCGCCCGTTATGCCCGCGCTTGACCCGAGTGTGACAACGCGACCATAGCCTGCCTCACGCATGAGCGGAAGCACCGCCTGCGCAACATGAAACGCTCCGGTGAGGTTGACCGCCATAGTCAGATCCCATGACGCACTGGACGTATCCTCAAATCCTTCAATTCTGAAGATGCCGGCGGCCTGCACAAGGATCGAAGGGGTGCCGAGGGTCTGGGTGATCAGGTCGATCCCTGCACGAACGTCGGCCTCATCGGTGATATCCATCTTGACGTTGAGACAGTCTGGAACGCTCGACTCTCTCGCGTCAACGACGGCCACAGTCGCACCGAGCCCCAACATGGTTTCGGCAACTTTTCTGCCGATACCGCCGGCACCGCCCGTAATGATCGCAACGCGATCAGTGAATCCGTCCAACTGCATATTTTTTTTCTCCGATATTTTCTTTGATAGAGAATGCTCAGTACATGAGCTGTCCACCGGAGACGTTGATCACGCTTCCGGTAATAAATGAAGATGCTTCGGATGCGAGAAAGACGACAGCACCAGCGAGTTCGTCTGTCTTGGCAAGGCGACCGAGCGGGACCATTGCTAGGAACGAGGCCATCGCCTCCGGCGTCATTCCCTCGTTCATCATCGGGGTGTCAACGCCGCCAGGCGCGACAGCGTTCACTCGGACCCCGTCTGCGGCAAACGAGCGGGCAAGACCCTTGGTAAGCGTCACGACGCCACCTTTGCTCGCGTTGTAGACCACCGACCCTCCGAAACCGCCAGTCCACCAACCTTGTGAAGTGAAATTCACGATTGATCCTTGAGTACCTGAAGCACGGAAGGCCGCGTGGGCTGCCCGGTCAAGGAAGAACGTCGCCTTGAGGTTGACGTCCAACTGAAGATCCCAGTCTTCCTCGGTGACGTCGTCAACAGAATCCACCCGACGAAGTACTGCGGCAAGGTGAGCCATGGCCCGAAGCGGGGCGAGCTCATTGGCGCGTTCGAAGATGCTGGCGTGCGACGCGAGGTCAAGAAGATTCAGTTCAAGACCCAGGTGCGGACCACCCGGCAACGATGCCGCAAAGTCAACAACAGCGGACCCCGGAATGTCCACAGCAACAACACTGGCCCCCGTCTCAGCAAACGCGTGGGCTATCGACCGGCCGATTCCGCCAGCGGCACCAGTGACCACCACACTGCCTCCGGCAAAGCCGGCATCATTTCTCCATGTCATCGTCGTTCCTATCGTCGAACTCAGTTTTTGGTCATGGTGAGAACGGTCCGCAACGTACGCCCTGCCCGTAAATCGGCAAGCGCTTCTGCCGCCTCGGACAGCGGCCTGACACTGCGCGTCAGGTGACTCGTGTGGAGCTTTCCCTCTCGCACTAAATCAAGTACCTCTCGAATGTCGTCAGCGGTGAATCCCCTGCTGCCCAGTAGCGAAAGCTCTCGCCAAATAAGTTCGGTGGCATGCACCGAAAATGGTTCTTGCGAGACGGCGACAAAAACTACCCGAGCACGGTAACCGGCAATGTCAACGGCCAGGCGATCCATGTCAGAGCTTTCTCCGACCGCCTGGAGGACTACGTCGATCTGCCCCCCGGCTGCCTGCGTTATCGCCGCCGCGCCTTCGGCCGATTTCACCGTCAGGTCAGCCCCCAAAGCAACTGCTTGATCGAGTTTCGCCTGGCTGCGACCAACGGCGATCACTTTCGCCCCAAGGAACTTGCCAATCTGGACCGCATTACTCCCTATTCCGCCCAATCCAATGACGGCAAGGGTTTCTCCCGATTTAAGATCGGCAACTTTCGTCAAGGCATGAAACGGCGTGGCGAGCGCATCCGTCGAAACTGCTACGTCAATGGGGTCCATGGGCGGATTGACCTCAATGAGGCTCCGCACTGGGCGAACAATGTATTCAGCAAATGCGCCATCCTCATCGACGCCCATTCGGCTAATGCCCGGCCCGATGTTCTCGTGCCCGGCCAACGCCCAATCAGACTCACGAGGGCCAACGATGTAGTACAGCGCGACCTGTGATCCGACCCAGTGGGAATCGGAATCAGAACCGACTGACACGACCACCCCTGCAGCTTCATGCCCTGGCACTCGCGGTAGCTTGTCGAAGCCGAAACCACCGTCCTGAAGGAACACATCGGATCCGCAAACTCCACACGCGTCAATCCTGATGAGGGCTTCGTCAGGACCGGGCGCAATCACGGGGCGCTCGACTACGTCGATGGCAGCATCCTGAGACATCACCACCGCTAGACCCGAGGTTGGTAGGGTGTTCACCCGCTTCCCGGCATCCGGAAGACCGTGGGATCAGGCAGGTCGACCGCTCCGTGAGCTTTCGAGCCAAATTCCTTGGGTTTGGTGCGGCCACTGCGTGTGTACATTTCTTCTGGAACCGTTGTCGGGTCCTTATACATCGTCCACTTGCATTGCTGACGAACGGCGGGGTCTTTGTCGGTGTCCGGATACACGGGCGGGTCGACCACACGCACCGGATAGCCGAAGCGATCCATCGGCATGTGCTCCATCAGGATGATGCAGTGCGAGCAGTAAAGGCAGACGCCTTTCTGGTAGTGATTCCAGTCCCGTTCCTCTTCTGACACTCGGAAGTTGTATGGCGCCTCCATGCGCGCTGGAGTGTTCTCGATCCAGTCACCGCGGAGGGTGCGCCCACCGGAACCACACGCGTCAAACTTCAGGACGAATCGATCTGCGAGTTCTTCAAGCTCAAAGTTGCCGTTGCGCTCTGGCCCGCTAAGGTGCCCGCGCATCGCCTCGCAGGAGACGTACATGAGGGTTTCCAAACCTTCGTCCCACGGATGCTTGTCGATGTCGAACTTTTCGTACCGCCACGCGAACAAGGGCACCAATACCCGCTCGTACATGCGCGGGATTGCGTCATCACCGTAACGACGTGCCGTTTCGCTCATGTAGAAATACGTCTTGTCGACGTCGCGGTCGTGAGTTTGGCGCCACACCTCTTTGGCTTCAGCCATCAGCGTCGCAGCCGAAGCCGCATCATGTGCTGTCGCGGCAGCAATAACGTCGTCGATGAGGGACTTGAACTTTTCCCAGAGTGCAAACGTATTGAACGGCGTACCGTCTGGCAGTGGAGTGAGGTCAACGAGCGTTTGGCGGATGCGTTCTAAATCCTCCGCTGTGGTGCCTTCATCGCGAAGAAATCCTTCAAGGTCGGCGAGCCATTGGCGGTACAGGTGCCAGCACACGGCCGCTTCGTCCACGAAGTACGCGGCTAGCTCAATTGCGCCTGACCAGTTTTCAGCCTCAAGAGACTCGAGAACACGATCGTAAGTCGCCACTTTTTGATCTTGCCAAGTGCCGAGCCGCACGCGTCGCTGAAGGATATCAGAGAACCCCATCATGTCTGCCATGAGTGAGACGATACCGCGAGAATTCGACGACTGCAATGGTTACTGGAAAGGATTCCTAAATTTAGTACATCACAAGCCCGCCACTGACATTGATGGTGGCACCTGAAACGAAACTGGCATGACTCGAAGCGAGGAAGACCGCAACAGACGCAACCTCGCTGGCAGTGCCCATTCGCCCAAGTGGGCAATCATTCGAGATGCTCTCCATCGCCTCCGGAGTATTTTCCTGCGCTTGGAGTTCCGTGGCGATTTGACCAGGCGAGATGGCATTGACAGTGATTCCGAATGGCCCAAGTCGCCGCGCGAATCCACGGGTCAATGTCACAACTCCGCCCTTCGACGCAGAATAGGCGTCGCTGTTAATCATCGGACCGGTGAGCCAAGCGGCCGACGTGAAATTGATTATTCGACCTCCCTGACCCTGCTCGCTGAGGCGGTTTCCCACGGCCCGGTTCAGCCAGAAGGTCGCCTTCAGGTTGACATCGAACTGAGCATCCCAAGAATCCTCAGTAACATCATTTGGCTCCTCGCGTTTGAGGAACGCCGCGGCGTGCACGAGTGCCCAGATTTCTCCAAACCTTTCCGTCACCGAATCGATTGCCGGTTCGATGGCGTCCAAATCACCGAGGTTTAGCTCAATTGCAAGATGATCTGAGCGGCCGGAGAGAGATCTCGCCACCTGCTCAACTCCTCGGTCCGGCAAATCGGTTGCGCACACCCGCGCGCCCGCCTCGGCCATCCCGACGGCTATTTCCCGGCCTATGCCTCCGCTAGCACCCGTGACAATGACTCCTTTGCCGGCGAGTCCGGACCCAAGGGTGGGCCCGGTCATTTGAGGGCGTATCGCGTGAGTACTGACAACTCTGGAACCAATCCAATTCCGGGCTCTCGTGACACAGCCACCATTCCATCAACAGCTCGGATGGGAGTCTCAACAAGCTCGTCTTGCATGGGATTGACATCTGGCTTGAGCTCTTGCAACAGCACACGGTCGGTCGAACACGAGAGAGCAATCGATACTGCTGTGTTGATCGCACTCGACCACGCATGGGAATTGAACCAACGATTTTCCCGATCCACGACACTCAACACCTGGAGGGCACCGGTGATACCGCCAACTCGGCCAACGTCGCACCCGACCACGTCAATCATGCCGTCACGGAGCGCATTCTCGTAGCCGTGAACATTCCATTCACGCTCTCCGCCAGCGATCAGGCAACCGACCTGTTGCCGAAGGGCAATCAACTCAAGGGAATGGTCCGGCTCGAAGGGCTCCTCGATCCACTTGAGGTCGTATTCTTCGAACCCCTTGACGCGACGGATCGCGTCATCCAACGTCCACGTGATCTTCTTTCCGCGATCAAGCATGATCCAGGCATCGGGGCCCGCTGCTTCCCTGAGCAAACGCATGAACTCGATGTCTCTATCGACCTCGTAGCCGATATGGGTATCGCCGCGCTTGCCCATTCCGATTTTGAATCCCTTGAATCCACCCTCGGTCACATATGCTCCATGCCGCTCTGCTTCAACTTCCAGTGACGGATCGAAGGCGTGGGTTGACGCGATTGCAGGAAGCGATTCAACGTGCGCCCCACCCAGCATGTCCACGAGGCTGACCCCGGTGAGCTTCCCCTTGAGATCCCACAATGCGACGTCGATGGCGGACAGCGCAAACCAAAAGATGCCTCCACGGTGGCCGTACCACCAGGCCTCTTCAACAAGTTCATGCCAAAGGAGCCCGTTCTCGAGAGGACTGCGGCCGACGATGGCCTCCCTCATGGAATCGATCAGCGCCTCGGTTGCGTGAGCCGCCCCCGGGAACATTGTTACCGCCTCGCCCCAACCCTCGGCGCCGTCGGACGATCGAACACGCACGAATGTAAGGCAACGCAAGGCATCGGAGTCATTCGGTTCTGGATACTGCACCGAAAAAGCATCGACGGCTGTGATGACTGAGGACATGGTAACTACCTATTTACTTTCGAATTGTTGTGTTGGTTTGCGGTGAGAAGTAAGGGTACGCGGGGGGCACCTCGGCGACGGTAAGCCAGCCGGGTGGCGCGTTGAGAACTCGGTCGATGGAATTCGCGACCATGGCTTGCGAACCAGATTGGGAGCTTATCCCTGGATCTATGACGCAGTGAAGTGGTTCGGATGCATCGATTCGAAACTCGTCGCTAACGCGAAGCCCAGCGGCAGCTGTATCTACGTGACCAATGAAGGTTGCGCGATACCAGTCTTCTCCACCGACGATCCCGGTATAGATCTGCTTCACCCCCACAGTCAGGTCATCGAGAAGGATTGGTTCGATGCTGGTATCGATGCGTTGCACGTCGACCCCAAGGGTTTGGGCGACAAGCGAGATCGACTGCGGAAAACCTGCGTGACCAAGGATTTCGCCGCGTTGGAGACCCTGTTCGAAGTCCCGTCGGCTGACACCCAAGCCGAGGCGAGCCCGAACTGCCGGGCCAAATCCGGAAATGTCGACAGTGCGCGTGACGTCGATCTTGCGAGTGGACACTACGGCGCCAAGCAGAGTGATCAGGAGCGCGTCAAAGATCAATCCCGGATTCAACCCACAGCCGAGCACCGTGACGCCATGTGACTGGGCGAGCGTGTCTAGTCGCTCAGCAACGCTGTCATCAACAGCCCAGGGGTAGGCAGATTCTTCAGCCGAGACAATCACGTTCGAGCCAGCACGCACTGCGCTGTCAATAGCGCTGCTGACGTCTGCTAACCGTGTACCCGTCGCAATCACCACCACATCCGCACCCGAAGCAAGAGCTGCCGCTTGCTCTTCTCGCGATGTGGGGCCAGTCAACGTGATGTCGGCACGCGCACCAAGAATACGAGCGACACCGCCGCCCAGCTGCCCGTTTCCGATGATGGCGACATGTGCCACGTGCGTACCCTGTTCTCGAATCGTTTCCAGAACTCTAGTGTCAGTGCTGGTTGAGGTCAACGCGTGCGGTTGACGGCTCACGAATTCCGGCATATCCTCGAAACGATTCCAGCAACCACATTGCCGGGGTCCAGAAGCCGAAGGGAATCAACAAAAGTGACCCAAATGCGCCTCAGACAGGCGATCGTTGCCGCACTCGAAGACGAAATGGATGCCGACCCCAGTGTCATGATCATGGGAGAGGACATCGCCGTTGCCGGCGGCCCATTCAAGACCTCGGAAGGCCTCCTGGAAAAGTTTGGCCCTAATCGGGTGCGCGACACCCCCATCTCCGAAATGGCATTCACGGGGGCAGGTGTTGGAGCGGCAATTGCCGGACTGCGACCAGTCGTCGAGATCATGTTTATGGAATTCCTCGGTGTCGCCCTCGACCAGCTCGTGACGAATGCCGCCAAAATGCACTACCTCAGCAAAGGCGTGTTTTCCGTTCCGCTCACGGTGCGCGCCTCAATTGGTAGCGGTACCGGATTTGGGTCGCAGCACAGTCAGACTCTCGAGAACTGGGTCACTGCAACCCCCGGCCTGACCGTCGTTACCGTCAGCACACCCCAAAACGCCTACGGAGTCCTGCGCGCGGCCATCCAGTCACCAGGTCCCACGATGGTTCTTGAGCCACGAAACCTCTACGCGGTTCGCGAGAACGTCGAACGTGGACCAGCAGGAATGGTGGTGCTTGGAAAAGCGGAAGTAGTGAAGTCCGGAAAGGACATCACCATCGTCACGATGGGACAAACCCGCACTGCCGTGCTCGAGGCGGTTGAGTCCTCCGGAATTGACGCAGAGATTATCGACCTCATCACGCTTGCGCCGTGGGATCGCGAGACGGTATTCGAATCCGTCGCCAAAACTCATCGCCTTGTTGTTGTGGAAGAAGCTCCCGAGTCGGGAGGCTGGGGAAGCGAGATTGTCGCTGCCGTGACACGGGAACTCTTTAGCTCCCTCTCTGCGGCGCCATTTAGGATCACCACCCCGAACATTCCGGTTCCCTACAACAAGCAACTCGAAAGCCGATATTTTCCGAACTCCGCGGAGATTGCTAAACAACTTCTTGAATATCAGTCAAGCGGTGTTGCGCCTTCTGCCTGGTGGGTTCGAGAGGGGTTAAGTAATGTCTGAAATTTCCCTGCACACCTCTGACAGTTCGGTTGCACGTCGCGCTGTACTTCGCGACGATGCAACGGCCCGATTCGAACGCATCGTCGAGATTCGCAAATTTGAAGAACGACTGAATGAATTGTTTTCGACTGGCGCCATTCACGGCACCACGCACCTCGCGATGGGTCAGGAAGCGCTCGCGGTAGGACTCGCGGCTGAACTGCGCACCACCGACACGGTGACCGCAACCTACCGCGGTCATGCGATCGCACTCGCGCTCGGGATGAACCCGCGATCTCTTCTCTCGGAAATCATGGGCAAGTCAGAAGGGTCCACTGGCGGCCTCGGTGGCTCCATGCACGTCAGCGATGAAGAGATCGGTCTGCTTCCTACCTTTGCAATTGTGGGTGCCGGTCTCCCGGTCGCGGCGGGCTCGGCCTTGGCCTATCAGTACCGTGGCGAAGACAACGTCGCTGTTGCCGTATTTGGCGATGGCGCTACGAACATTGGTGCGTTTCACGAATCGCTGAACCTCGCGGCGATCTGGAACCTTCCGGTCGTGTTCCTGTGCGACAACAACGTCTACGGAGAGTACAGCCGCATCAACCTCACGACACCAATCGAGGATCTGCACTTGCGTGCCGCTTCGTACAACATGCCCGCCGCTGTAGTGGATGGCATGGATGTCGACGCGGTTCGTGCGACGATTGCGACCGCCGTCGAACGCGCTCGCACGGGCGGCGGGCCCACACTTGTGGAAGCCAAAACCTACCGGTTTGCCGGGCATTCGCGGGCAGATACTGCACCGTATCGTCCCGAAGGCGAGTTGGAACAATGGCAGCAGCGGGATCCGGTGTTGACGGCGCGACGGCAACTGGAAGCGTCCGGAATGGACCCGAAAGACTTAACTGCACTCGAGTCAGCTGTGGCGTCCTCCCTCGACGAGGTCATTGAGACCGTTCAGGGGTTGGGAGAGCCGAGCGTTACTGACATGTTCGACAACATCTGGTCGCCGGAAAATGGAAAGGCAACAAAATGAGTGAAGTCCGCATCGTCATGCCCAGGGTTTCCGAAGCGGTCGACGAGTCCTATGTCATGGAATGGGTGGCCGAAGTTGGCAGTGATGTCACTGTCGACCAAGTGATTCTCCGCGTCGAAACGGACAAAGCAGTTGTCGATATTCCCAGCACCGTCGCCGGCAAACTAACCCAGCAACTCGTGAAGGTTGACGAGGAGCTTGCCACCGGTGCAGAAATCGCCGTCATCGAAACGGCCTAGTTCCGACAACTGGCCTTCGCACACCTGAGCTGACGAGTTCTGGCTGCAACGCAAATACGTCATTTCAGAGTGGTGGCTCTTGTTCCGAAAGGACAGGAGCCACTCCTTTTGAAATGGCCCTACTTCGTCGCCCGGGTTTAGCGCGTGGCCGTGCTCGCACGCTCGCTACACGAGCGAGTCGCGCCACGCGGCGTGCATCTTCGAGAACTTTCCTGTGCCCGCAATGAGGTCGGCAGGGGCACCGTCCTCAACGATGCGGCCATTTTCCATCACCAAAACCCGGTCAGCGATGGCAACAGTTGACAGCCGGTGAGCGATGATGACGGCAGTGCGGTCAGCAAGAAGCGTCTGCAAGCCTTCTTGAACGAGGCGTTCGCTCGGGATGTCGAGTGAGGCAGTAGCCTCATCCAGGATGAGCACAACGGGGTTCGCGATGAAGGCTCGCGCAAACGAGATGAGTTGTCGCTGGCCAGCCGAAACACGTCCGCCGCGCTTGTTCACATCCGTTTCGTACCCCTTGGGCAGGCCCTCAATGAACTCGTGTGCGCCAACCGCTTTCGCCGCCGCCACAATCTCCTCGCGGGTGGCCTCCGGCTTTCCCAAAGCGATGTTGTCGGCGACCGTCCCCGAAAACAGGTACGCCTCTTGCGTCACCATCACGATGGCGCGTCGCAAGTCTTTCGGATGAAGCCTCCGCAAGTCGACATCGTCAAGCGTTACCGACCCTTGGCTTGGGTCGTAGAAGCGCGACATCAATTTGGCGAGAGTCGACTTGCCCGCACCGGTTGATCCGACAAGGGCAATCGTCTGCCCGGCCGGGATGTCGAGATCAAAAGTGGGCAGCACCACGCGATCAGCCTTGTAGGCGAATTCGACGCCGTCGAACCGCACTGCACCTTTCGCCTGCCACAGGTCGATCGGCCCGGTGGGGTCTGGCACTCCCAACTCTTCTTCAAGCACGCCCGAAATTTTCTCGAGAGCTGCCGCTGCCGACTGATATGAGTTGTAGAACATCGCAATCTCTTGTGCGGGTGCAAAGAACGACCGCGTATACAGCAGTGTCGCCAGCAAAACCCCGATCGCAAGGCTGCCCTGCGCAACCCGCAGGCCGCCCACCAACAACACAACCGCAAGCGTCACATTGCCGATAAGCACGAGCCCAGGATCGAACACTCCAAACAGATTGATCGCGCGCTCGTTCGCATAGCGGTAGTCCTCCACGAGGGAGCCGAACTGCTTTTCGTTGCGCTTCTCTTTGCGGAACGCCTTCACCGCGCGGATGCCCGTCATCGTTTCCACAAACTGGACGATTACGCGGGCAGATGTCGTGCGGGTCTCGCGGAAGACCTTTTGGGACTTCAACTGGAACCATCGCGTAAGAACCCAGAGCGGGATAAAAGCACCAAACAACACAAGGCCGCTTATCGGGTCTATCGAGACCAACGCAATGGCAATAAATACCATGTACAGCCCGCCCTGGACGAGCTCGCTCACCCCAGAGTCCAACAGTTCGCGAATGGCGTCGAGGTCACTCGTTTGGCGCGCGATGATGCGCCCCGAGGTGTAGCTCTCATGGAATTCGAGACTGAGCTTTTGCGTGTGCAAGAACACTCGCTTGCGCAATTCGATGAGGATGGCTTGGCTGATTCTGGCCATCAGGATCGTGTACCAGGCAATCAGAACGGCACCAATTACCCCAGTTACCAGGAACGCGCCCACGGCGAAACCAAGTGGCATCCAGTCCTGCTTCAACATCGCAGGAAGGCCATTGTCGATTCCAAGTGCAATGAACGCGGGGCCGGCAACCTGCGCAGCCGTGCTCACAATGATGACGAGAGTGGTGAGCGCAATGCGACCCCACAATGGCCTAACAAGCGAGCCAAGCAAGCGCAGCGAACGAGCTCGGATCTGCCGGCTCTCCGCCTTGGTGTAATCGTGACGCTCTTCGCCCTCTACTCCGAGAACACTCATGATCCGACCTCTGTACTGGGGCGGCCGACGCCACTCGTGATGATGGGAATAGGTGTTGTGGGCGGTGCGGAATCCCGCGGTGGCGGCCCACCCTCATCGTCGAGGCTGGAGATGACGTACCGATAGTGCTCGCTAGAAGCGAGTAGGTCGGAGTGGCGGCCCACCGCAGTGATCTTGCCGTCCTCCAAGAGTGCCACGCGATCCGCAAGCATCACCGTCGAAGGGCGATGGGCAACGATGAGCGCAGTGGTGGAGGCGAGCACTCGGCGCAGCGCAGCTTCCACAAGCGCTTCCGTGTCGACATCAAGGGCCGAAAGCGGGTCGTCAAGAACAAGAATCTTCGGCTTCGCGGCAACCGCCCGCGCCAACGCGAGTCTTTGACGCTGACCGCCGGAGAGACTCAAGCCTTCCTCCCCCACCGCAGTGTCGAGCCCTTCGGGTAAGTCCCGCACGAAACCCGCCTGCGCAATATCCAATGCTTCGGCAAGCTCTTCCTCGCTGGAGTCCGGCCGTCCCATCAGCACGTTCTCGCGCACCGATGCAGAAAACAGCGTTGCATCCTCAAACGCCATGGCGATGTGCTGGCGGAGCTCTTCCAATCTGAGGTCCCGGACGTCGACCCCATCGAGCGTGACAGAGCCTCCCGTCACGTCATAGAGACGTGTAGCGAGCGCCGTAATCGTCGACTTGCCGCTCCCGGTCAAGCCGACAAGCGCCATCGTTTCACCCGGTTCAAGAACAAGATTGATGCCATCGACGAGGTCCGGGAAACGCTCAGGCGAATCGGCGTAGCGGAAGTGCACATCGTTGAAAGCGAGGCGACCTTTCGGGTCAGCAATCGTCTTCGGTTTCTCGGGATCCACGATCGTGTTTGTCTCGTCCATGACCTCAAAAAATCGGTCGGCCGCGGTTCGCGTATCGAACGTCATCGAGAGTAGAAATCCAACGGATTCAACCGGGAAGCGGAGAACGATCGCGGTGGCAAAAAACGCGACAAGCGCACCAACAGTGATCTGCCCTGCGGCCGCGAGCCACACCCCACCGGCGAGGCACAGTGCAAACGTCACGTCAGGAACGAGTAGCAGCCAAAGCCAAATTCCGGCAATCGCTTTCGCCTTCTCGATTTCGGTACCTCTCAGCATTTCAGCCTGAGATTGAAAATTCTTGAGCGCGTGGCTGCCGCGGCCAAACGCCTTGAGCACCCGAATGCCGTGAACAGACTCCTCGACGGTCGTCGCAAGGTCCCCGGCCTGGTCTTGGCTTCGTCGCGCAACAACCGAGTATTTGTTTTCGAACAAGTACCCGTAGATCCACAGCGGAATCGAACACACCATGAAGAGGAGTCCGAGCATCCAGTTGATACTGACGAGGACGCCGATCCCCACCACGATCGTGATCGTGTTGACAACAAAAAGTACAAGTCCAAAGGAGAACCAACGACGAATGAGATTGAGGTCGCTGATGGCGCGAGACAGCAGTTGACCGCTCGGCCACCGGTCATGGAAATTGACCGGAAGTTCTTGAAGCTTTTCGTACAGCCCGTTGCGCATCCGCGCTTCAATGTGGGTACCTGGCTGAAGTACGAACCAGCGCCGGAACCAAATCATCACCGCCTCGGCGATACCAAGGATCAACATGATGATCACCGGCCACCAAATCTGGCTGGAGTCACCGTCCTGAAGGGGGCCATCAACAAGCGAACGCAGAACTTGCGGGATGGCGAGCGCCACAAGGGCCGCGAGCATGGCGGCGCCCATGCCGAGGTAAATTCTCGGCATGGCGGGCTTCGCATACGGGTACACCCGCATGATCGACGCGAATGTTCCCGGTCGCTTCTTCACGACGTCAGTGGACACAGTTTTCCTTGCAATTTTCAGGGATCGACAAATACTTCACAGTGAGGGGCGGGATTGGCCTCTGCAGTGCTGACGGGGAGGAGCATTCCCAGTGCACCTCTCGGCCAGCGCAGCCTTCTAGATTATGCCCGGTCAGTGGATTTGTGCAAACAATTTTTGTCCACTGTTGCTGACTGCCTGGGTTCCGCTAGCGCGAATTCTCTACGGGAGTTAGGATTGCCTTACCTGCCCTAGATTGGAAGTCGTGTCCATGTTGTCTTGTCAGTCCCTCACCACAGAGTGACCATGCTGCATCAGGCATCCTCCAATTTGGGCGACGAAATGGGCGACCTTCTCGCCACCGTCGGCCCCATCATTTTCTATGTACTCGTGTGGGCACTGGTCTTCGCCGGAACCGCTATCTTCCTCGGACTCTTCATTCCGTTCATTACCGGCGATTCGCTTTTGTTCGCCGCAGGCCTCATCACGGCATCCGCTGCAAGCCTGAATATTGTAGTTTTGGCCATCGGTGTGGGAATCGCTGCCTTCCTCGGCGACCAGGTCGGATTTCTCCTCGGTCGCCGCTATGGGCGCGGATACCTAGACCGTCACGGTGGGCGCCGAACCCAAAAGGCCATTCGCGCTGCAGAGCACTTCTATGAGCGTTACGGATGGTGGTCGATCGTGGTCGCACGTTTCGTCCCGTGGGGACGCGTGTTCGTGCCCGTTATTGCGGGCGTCGGTCGAATGAACTATTACCACTTTCTCTCCAGCAACCTCACCGGAGCGCTTGCGTGGGGTGTGGGTCTTACACTTACGGGGTTCTACGCGGCCAGCATCCCCGGAGTCAAGAATGTGGCGTATGTGATTGCCGGCGTAGTAATTGCCGCGTCGATTGTCGCCGGAATTCGAACCTGGTTGGCGGCAAAGCGTGAACGTGCTGCCGTCGGCGAGGCCTAACTCCTCAGTCCTTCTGCGACCTAGAAGTTCTCGGGTGGCAGTTGTGCAACTTAGCGGATTCGCACCGACAGGCAGGTGACGCAGCCTTCGAGTTTTTCGAACTCGCTGATATCGACTGTCACAACTCGGTAGCCCAGATCAGCAATGAGTTCGGCGCTCTTGGGTGCGGAGCTCGACATGAGTACCGTGTCGTCATCCAACACAACAACCGCGACGCCGGTTTCTTCCGGAACGGCAAGGAACCGATCGAATAGCTCGGGGTTGTCCACAAGTGGTGGATAGCCGATCACGGTGCCATCGGGAAGAGCGGTCACCCCGCTCTTGAGGTGCAGCACCTTGGTGACGGGGACGGCGATCACGTTGTAGCCGAGCGGCGAGACAATCTTGCGCAGCTGCCGAATGCCTTCCGCATTTGTGCGGCCACCGCGGCCCACATAGACGCTCGATCCGACCTTCAGCACGTCGCCACCATCGAGAGTGCCGGGAAGTTCAATTCTGGCGACACGCAAACCAATTTCTCGCACCGTGTCTTCAACCCCTGCGGTTTCCGCGCGACGCGATTCGTGACCAGGGCTCGTGAGCACGGCCATATTGCCGAACACGACTACTGCGTCCTCGACGAACACCGAATCGGGCGCTTCAGGTGCTACCGGAACCTCCACGGTGTCCCAGCCATTCTCCATCAACGCAGAAACGTAGCTGTCCCACTGTTCGTCAGCCTTTTCGGCATCGATAACCGAGCGGGCAATGTGCGTCACTTGGCCTTCGGCGAGGTTCGCTGCCGGGAGTCGAACAAGAGCAACCTTGCGTTCGCGGGCGGGAGGCACATCCAACCGGAAGCCGGTAATGAGACTCCACAATCTCCGCCCCATCGTGACCGCAACGATGACGGCGACAATCACGAAGATGAGTTTCGGCCCCACCAAAGTTCCGAAGATGTAGCCCACTGCCGTTCCGTCGAGAGTCGACCCACCATTGATGACCGAAATGAGACTCCCAAAGAGACCCGCCAACACCGCAGCGAGAATCGTGAGGGGTGCTGTGGCATACCAGCGACGGAAACCGTCAAACCCAGCGATGATGCACAACAGGAGGAAGAGAAGAAGCGACGACGGCAAGAAGTAGCTGTTCAGTTGCTCCAATACTGACGGATTTGCACTGTTCGCGATGAAGAAAAGCAACACGGCTGCGAGGTGGGTGACCACTGCCGCCGCGAGGGCAGAAACGATGACTCCGGTCGCCCTGCGGATCATGGCGGACGCGCCGGAAGTAGTTGTCATGCTGCGAGACTATTGGAAACTTTGGCCGTGTTGTGAATCTCGTTCACAAGTCGTCACCATGCTGCACGTATCGCATCAGTGGAAGAAGTGCCGCTCGCCCGTAAAGTACATGGTCATGCCTGCATCATGAGCCGCCGCGATGGTTTCACTATCGCGTACGGAGCCTCCCGGTTGCACGACCGCGCGCACCCCTGCGTCCAGAAGAATTTGCAGACCGTCAGCAAACGGGAAGAACGCGTCGGATGCGGCCACACTTCCGCGCGCCCGGTCCCCCGCGCGCTCGACGGCAAGCCCGCACGAGTCGACCCGATTAACTTGCCCCATTCCAACACCAACAGAAGCGCGATCTTTCGCAAGCAAAATGGCGTTTGATTTCACCGCGCGGACGGCCCGCCACGCGAATTCGAGATCTGCGCGGGTTGCGGCATCCGCTTCAGTTCCCGAGACGAGCGTCCAGTCCTCGAAGGGGGCAAATTGGGTGTCCGGTGTTTGCGCGAGCATTCCGCCGGAGAGCTGGCGGAGTTCGAGCGCCTCTCGCGAGTAGTTCACAGGCAGCTGAAGGAGTCGGAGGTTCTTCTTCGCCTGGAGAACGGCGAGCGCATCGCTCGTGAAGCCTGGAGCCACAATCACTTCAGTGAAAATGTCTTTGATGGACTCGGCGGCAGCGAGGTCAATGGGGCGATTGGCAGCGATCACACCGCCGAACGCCGACACCGGGTCGCACGCGTGGGCGAGTCGGTGAGCCGAAGCAATTGTGTCGGAAGTGGCGACACCGCACGGGTTTGCGTGCTTGATGATCGCGACGGCAGGTTCGGCAAAGTCAAAAGCGGCGCGCAGGGCAGCGTCCGCGTCGACGTAGTTGTTGTACGACATGTCTTTGCCGTGCAGTTGTTCAGCCTGCGCAATTCCGTGGCCGTCTGCCGCGCGGTACAACGTCGCCGGCTGATGCGAGTTTTCGCCGTAGCGCAGCGCGCGCCCGGCCTCGAACTGCAATTCGAGGGTGTCTGATGACTCTGCTGACCCGCTGGAGCTCTGCAGCCCCACGTGCGAGGCAAAGTATTCAGCAACAGCAGTATCGTAGGTGGCCGTATGTGCGAACGCTTCTCCCGCGAGGCGCTGCCGCTGAGCAAGGGTGGTTCCACCGAGGGAAAGCGCTTTGATGATTTGCGGGTAGCTTGCCGGGGATACCGCGACCGCCACGTTCGCGTGGTTTTTGGCCGCCGACCGTACCATCGCCGGTCCTCCGATATCGATCTGCTCAATCACATCCTCCGGCTGAGCACCGCTTGCTACCGTTTCCACGAACGGGTAAAGATTCACCACAACGAGTTCGAATGGTTCGATGCCAAGAGCAGCGAGCTCGGTGCCGTGCTCTGCCAATCGCAGGTCAGCCAAAATCCCAGCGTGCACTGCCGGATGCAGAGTTTTCACGCGTCCACCGAGAGACTCAGGGAACCCAGTAACCTCCCGTACTTCGGTGACCGGGAATCCGGCATCCGCAATCTGCTTCGCCGTGGAACCGGTCGACACGATGGCCACGTTCGCTTCCGCCAATGCGGTCGCGAGTTCGACCAGTCCGGACTTGTCGCTCACCGAGACGAGCGCGCGGCGAATAGGAATTACGTCGCGCGGGGCGGGAGCGGTCATGCGAGTTCCTCCAGGATGATGCGTTGGTTGGCGATATCGAGCACGGTCTGCACGAGCAGCCGCCTTTCGACGATCTTGATGCGGTCGTGAAGTGTGTGTTCAGAATCGTCTGGGTGGATCGGCACGCGCTCTTGCGCAACGATCGGTCCGGTATCGACGCCCTCATCAACGATGATGATGCTCGCCCCCGTCTGCGTGGCCCCGGCAGAGAGCGCGTCGGCAACAGCGTGCGCGCCGGGAAACTCTGGAAGGTATGCCGGATGGGTGTTAATTAGCCGCGGAGACAACGCAGCCACCACGCGGGAGGGGAGCAACCTCATGAACCCGCTCAAGATCACGAGGTCGGGATTCCACTCCTCGATTTGTTCCAGCACGGCGTCGCCCCAAGAATCGCGGTCGGGGAAGTTGGTGAATGAAACCGAAAAGGTGGGGACCCCAAAACGCTCAGCATGCTCGAGACCGTCAGCAACTCGATCAGACCCCACCGCAACCACTCGTGCGGGAAAGAGTGCGTCTTCGGAGGCCTCGAGCAGTGACAGTAGGTTCGAGCCACCGCCGGAGATGAGGACAACGACGGAGAGCATGTTCCCAGCTTAATTGCTCCGCGGCGGTCGCCCCACCAGTAGCCCCAAAACGGCGGGCACGCCGAACTCGAGTGCGGCAAAGAGTCCCACGCTAAGTGCGTCCGGACCGACCTCGACGAGGCGTCCCGGTCCTGCGGCCCCGCCGGAAACCCACGCAAGAAGCCCCAACACGACACCGCCCACCAGCCCGATGCCAATGCCGGCGAGAGCGAGTGCGGCCGTCGGCGCGCTTGCCGATGTTGCTGCCGCCATTCCACCAGGTTTGTGAGCGATCCCTTCCAAACTGCGCACGATCGCCGGCCGAATCATGACAGCAATAAGGAATCCCACCACGACGGGAACCAGCAGGCCAAGAAATCCGAACGCAAAGTCACCGGTGGGGAGCGCGCCAAGCATCGGCACGGCGGGCAAGGGTCCGAGACTTGTCCCCAACGGGCCAACCGACGATCCTGCGCCGATCGCGAAACCCGGCCCCACGAGCCACGACCCCGTCCAGATCACGAGGTTCGGGAGGAATGCGAGTTCGGCGACAGTCACCGCAATCCCGCCGAGAACGCCGGTGTGGATTCCTTCGTAGAGGGCAATGATTTGGGCGTAGTTCACGACAAACATGACGGCGAGAAGAAGCGCGGCCACCACCATGACCGAGGCCACTGCCGCGGCTCCGCCGCGCAGGGACTGGGCCACCACGGTACGCCGTCCGACCGGCAACGAACCCCACCATATTCGGACTCGCCCATCTGCAGAAAAGCGCCCCGGCATCCGGGTGAGGCGACGAGTCGCAAGCCCCGCGCCGATGAAGAGTGCTGCTGCGAACACCAGAGTGGGGAACACTGCCCCTTGCCAGATTGATGGTCTCGCGTACTGGTGAAGCGCGCTCAGTGTGGCCGCGAAAGCAAGCGCGGCGAAGACGAGAACGGCAACAACGACCCCGATACGCACGTAAGGCGTCTCCGCGATACGACGCCCCGCACGCACACCCAAAAGCGCGGTAAGAAGGGCAAACCCGAGCGCAGCGATCGATAGAACAAAGGGTTTCTCTGCGCCGTCAAATCCAACAGTTCCGGCAGTGACCGGGTCAAGGGTGAGCAACACGTCAGTTCCGTGACCAAGAAGCCACACGTCGACGGAGGCGCGCCAAAACACTACCCAGTCAATTTGCAGACCGTACTGGAATGCCCACAAAAACGTGAGCGGGACGAGTGAAATTCCAATCCCAATGCCCACGACAAGCAGCGCCTCAAGCGCGGCAAACACGGCGGTAATGGATCGGTTCATACTCGACGGAGCCTATCGCCGTCTGCGCTGGTTTCCCGTGCGCCACTCTTGTGAAGTGGCGACACCGCGATTAGAGCGTTGCGAGGATGTCGCGCATGAGCGAGGCTGCCTCGGACGGCGTCTTGCCGACCTTGACTCCTGCGGCCTCAAGCGCTTCCTGCTTGGCCTGCGCGGTTCCCGCCGATCCCGACACAATGGCGCCAGCGTGACCCATCGTCTTTCCTTCGGGAGCGGTGAATCCTGCGACATAGCCCACGACAGGCTTCGTGACATTGGCCTTGATGAAGTCGGCTGCGCGCTCTTCAGCGTCCCCACCGATTTCACCGATCATGACAATCGCTTTCGTCTCAGGGTCTGCTTCAAACGCGGCCAGCGCATCAATGTGGGTGGTACCGATGATGGGGTCACCACCGATTCCAATTGCGGTGGAGAATCCGAGGTCACGCAGTTCGTACATCATCTGGTACGTGAGAGTTCCAGACTTCGAGACAAGCCCAATCGGGCCCTTCTGCGTGATGTTTGCGGGGGTGATCCCCACAAGCGCTTCACCTGGAGTGATGATGCCGGGGCAGTTCGGGCCGATGATGCGCGTCGCGCCACCCTTGGACTTGGCGTGAGACCATGCCTCAGCTGAATCCTGCACAGGGATGCCTTCGGTGATCACGACGAGCAGCGGAATTCCCGCGTCGATCGCTTCGATCATCGCGCCCTTTGCGTGCGCCGGTGGAACGAAAATGATCGACACATCAGCGCCGGTCTTTTCCATGGCTTCGGTAACTGTGGCGAACACGGGCAGCTCCACGTCACCGTGGGTGACGGTGGTCCCTGCCTTGCGGGCATTGACCCCGCCCACGACCTGCGTTCCCGCCTTCAGCATGAGTGCGGTGTGCTTGGTGCCTTCACCGCCGGTGATGCCCTGAACGATGACCTTCGAGTCCTTGTTGAGGAAGATTGACATGTTTGAATCCCTTACTTCGAAGCCAGTTCGGCGGCCTTGTCGGCGCCTTCGTCCATGGTTGCTGCGAGTGTGACCAGCGGGTGTGCGGCCTCGTTCAGGATGCGGCGCCCCTCGTCGACGTTGTTGCCGTCGAGTCGCACGACGAGCGGCTTGTTGGCGCTGTCTCCGAGCTTCGCGAGCGCTCCGACGATGCCGTTTGCGACTGCGTCGCACGCGGTGATTCCACCGAAGACATTCACGAACACGCTCTTGACTTGCGTGTCACCAAGAATCACGTCAAGGCCAGCAGCCATCACGTCTGCTGATGCTCCACCACCAATGTCGAGGAAGTTTGCCGGCTTGACTCCTCCGTGCCTTTCGCCCGCGTAGGCGACGACATCGAGCGTGCTCATGACGAGTCCCGCGCCGTTGCCGATCACGCCGACCTGGCCGTCGAGCTTCACATAGTTGAGGTCGGCCGCTTTGGCCTTCGCTTCGAGCGGGTCTGCGGATGCCGCATCCTCAAGCTCAGCGTGGTTCGGGTGGCGGAACTCTGCGTTCTCGTCGATGGTGACCTTGCCATCGAGGGCGATGATGCGGCCGTCCTCCGTGAGCACGAGCGGGTTCACCTCGACGAGCGTGGCGTCCTCACCCTTGTACACGTCGTAGAGCTTCGCAATGACGGGAGCGACCTTCGCGATCAGCTCTTCAGGGAAGTGACCTGCGCGAGCAATCTCGGCAGCCTTCGCCTCGTCGATTCCTGTTGCTGGGTCAATCTCAATCTTGGCGAGGGCATCCGGCCGTTCCACGGCGAGAACTTCAATCTCCACGCCACCCTCAACACTGCACAGGGAGAGGTAGGAGCGGTTCGCCCGGTCGAGCAAGACCGAGAAGTAGAATTCCTGCTCGATCTTCGCGCCGGCCGCCACCATGACGCGGCGTACAACGTGGCCTTTGATGTCGAGTCCGAGGATTTGTTCGGCTGCTGCAGCGGCGTCATCCGGGTTGTGCACAACCTTGACTCCGCCGGCTTTGCCTCGGCCTCCGACTTTGACTTGAGCCTTGACGACTACCGTTCCGCCGAGCTTTTCAGCAGCAGCTCGAACTTCGTCAGGGGTGTCGGCAATGATGCCGGGTAGTACTGGCACTCCGTATGACTCGAAGAGATCCCGGGCCTGGTACTCAAATAAATCCACGCTGTCTGTCCAATCCGCGTTGGTGTGGGGGAAGCGGCACTATCTCGATGACGAGATCGTTAGACATCGGGACTCTATGGCCACGAAGAATTCTACCCGCTTAGGAGACCGGCGTTGTGCGGAGGCCCCAAAGGCGACTGATCTGCCGCTAGCGTTGCTCGAAAATTGGACGCTGAAACGTCGTCGGGCTCGGTCACACGGCTTCGAATCGCACGGTCCCTGTGGCGATCTCGGCATCAATGAGGCGCACGGTGATGACTTCGCCTGCCACGATCTTTCCATCGCACGCTGCCGTGACTGCCGGGTCGAGAATCTGCACTTGACCGCGACCCTTTTTTACTGAAATCACCGTTGCCGTGAACGTTTCTCCCACTCGGGCGTGCAGCACCGCCGCTTCGACGGCGTTCATTGCGGCGTTGTCGAGCCGACCGGCCAGGGAATCCGATGTCGCCATGATCGACGGCAGGTCAGGCAGTGCGACTCTCGCCCACTCCGGAACGTCGCGACCCGCCGACAGCGCTTCACACACCACAAGCACAAAGCGATCAACAAGTCGGCGCAGTGGCGCAGTCGTGTGAGCGTAGGGTGCGCCAATCGCGGACTGCATGGTGTCGTCGGGGACGTCGCCGTCGAATGCCCGATATCCGGCACCCCGAAACAGCGCCGCCGCAGCGTGCATGATCGCCAACTGTTGCGAGTCCTCTGGGTGCAGCGTTCTCAAGTATTCGCCGTACTCCATGGTTTCCGGCCATGGAGTACCCAGTGCTGCTGCTCGTCGACGGAACCAGGTGACGGACTCCTCTTTGGGCTCCGGCATCGTGCGAAGGATGCCGATCTTCCCTTCGAGCATGATCGCGGCCGCCGCCATTCCAGTCATCAGCGAAATTTGGGCGTTCCAGCTCTCCGCTTCGACCGGTGTGCGGCGATCCAGTTCATAACGGCCGTCGACCTCGTTGATTTCCTGGTCTGGCCTTCCGAGGCTCGCCCCACCGCGTTCGCTCTCAAGTACTACCCGTTTGACGCCGATTTCTTTCAGAAGCTCCAAGTGTTCGGGGGCAGCACCCGAGTCGACGAGGCGCTGTACCTCTTCATAATCGAATCGGGCCGTGCTGCGTATTCGACACCGCTCAAGCGTGACCGAGGTGTGACGCGCCTGGGCATCGAGTTCGAAGGTCCACACGTAGGCGCCTCGGATTTCACCAGGCAATAGCGACGCCGCGCTTTCGCTGAACACGGTCGGGTGCAACGGGATTCGCCCATCCGGCGGATACATCGACTGGCCGCGCTTTCGTGCCTCTGTGTCGATCGCACCACCAGGTTTGACGAACGCCGGAACATCAGCGATTGCATAGCGAACCCGGTATCCGGTTCCCTGTCGCTCGAGGTGCATAGCTTGGTCGAGATCCATGGCGTCGGCGGGGTCGAGCGTGATGAAGGGGATGTCGGTGAGATCCAGCTCGGGCAGGGACGCTGAGGCGACGGCATCGTTTGCTTCTGCCACAACCTCTGGAGGGAACTCCGCAGTGATCTCAAGTTCATTGCGCAGTGCGGCGAGCGCGCGCGCCAGTTCACCATCGGCTGTGCCGAGCCGCACCGTTGAAAGAGTCACAGCTTCTCGATCGGCACGATCGCGAACGAGCGAACGTGCATCAGTAGGTTCGAGAAGCTCATTCGAGCTTCTCGATCGGCACGATCGCGAACGAGCGAACGTGCATCAGTAGGTTCGAGAAGCTCATTCGAGCTTCTCGATCGGACTAATTTTGATGAGTAGTCGTTTGCGGCCCGAAGTTTCGAATTGCACCTCGGCGACCAACTTAGCTCCAGAACCTGTCACCCCGGTCACCTTACCCTCGCCGAAGTCAACGTGACGAATGCGGTCACCGGCAGCAAGTGTGAGGTCACCGTTGTCGCGCACGGTGCTGGTGACGCGGCTCGTCCACTCCGTCTTAGGTCGTTCGGCCGCTCGCGCGGCAGCACGGGCCTGCGCTGTTGCACCGGGCCCTGCGGACTCGATCGAGTACCCGCTGGCCCCGGAGATTCCTTTTTCGGCGCCGAATCCGCCGCGGCGAGCATTGAGTGCTCGCGATTCGGTGCCGCCGCGAGAGGTCGCTGTACCCGGCGACTGTCGCCAGTCAATGAGTTCGGTCGGAATCTCTTGGAGGTACCGGCTCGGCATGGCCACTGTGACGTCGCCGTACTGTGCCCGGGTCATGGCCAGAGACATGTACAGGCGTTGGCGTGCTCGCGTGATTCCCACGTAGAAGAGCCTGCGTTCTTCGGCCGGGCCGCCTGGTTCGGCCGCCGACATCTGGTGTGGGAGCAATCCTTCCTCGACACCGGTGAGGAACACGGCTTCAAACTCGAGCCCTTTGGCCGTGTGCAGCGTCATGAGCGAGACGGTTCCGCTGGAGTCATCAAGGTCATCCACTGCCGCCACAAGCGAGACTTCGGTGAGGAAGTCAAGCAGGGTGCCTTCTGGATTGTTCTTGCGGAACTCCTTCGTAACCGCGATGAGTTCCTCCACGTTCTCTGCCCGCGCTTCGTCTTGCGGGTCGCGACTTGCACGCAGCACTTCCAAAAATCCGCTGCGCTCAAGCAGTACGGTCAGGATGTCGGCGGGCGCCGCAGTTTCCGCAGTCGCGCCAACCTCATCCAGAATTGTGGCAAGGCCGGTGATCGCGCCGGTCACTTTAGGGCCGAGTCCGAGCTGGTCGGCTTCGCGCAGCGCCTCCCGCAGGGTGCGGCCATCCTTGTCGGCGTGGTTTTGCAGCGCCGCCTCGGTCGCCGGGCCGATTCCGCGCTTGGGCACGTTCATGATGCGGCGCAGCGCGAGCGGGTCAGCCGGGTTCGCAACGGTGATCAGGTACGCCATGGCGTCCTTGATTTCGGCACGTTCGTAGAACTTGGTTCCGCCGATGACCCGGTACGGCAACGCCGAGCGAATGAACACGTCTTCGAGTGCACGCGTCTGCGCGTTCGTTCGGTAAAAGACAGCGATCTCGCGATAATCGATTCCCTTTTCGCGCAACTCGATGATCTCATCCGCAATGAACTGTGCTTCATCGTGCTGGCTGTAGCCGGTGAAGCCGACGATCTTCTCGCCGTCACCGATCGTGGTGAACAGTTTCTTGTCTTTGCGGTCGAAGTTGTTCGAGATCACCGCGTTCGCCGCGCTCAGGATGTTCTGCGTCGAGCGGTAGTTCTGTTCAAGCAGGATCACGGTCGTGCGCGGGAAGTCTCGTTCAAACTCCACGATGTTGCGGATATCCGCTCCGCGAAACGCGTAAATCGACTGATCAGAGTCACCCACGACGGTGAGAGCGGCCGGCCCGAGCTCGTGGTCATACTCCTTCAACGGCATGCCGTCGAATCCAAGAGCCCCCTTGAGATCCTCCGGCTTGGGTGGGCGAGTCAGTTCACGAATGAGAGAGTACTGCGCGTGGTTGGTGTCCTGATACTCGTCGACGAGGATGTGGCGAAAACGCCGCTGGTAGAGGGCCGCGACTTTGGGGAAGGCGCGGAACAGGTACACGGTTTGCGCGATGAGATCGTCAAAGTCGAAGGCGTTCGCTCGGGTGAGCTCCGCGACATACCGGCGGAACATCTCCACGAACAGTGCTTCGGCGGGGTCGGCAAAGTTCGCGTTGCGTGAGTAGCTTTCGACATCCTGCAGCTCGTTTTTCGCTTTTGAGATTCGGCCGGCGACCTTGCTCACGGTAAAGCCGAACGTGTCGGCGTCGAGGTCTTTGATGATGCGTTTGATGAGTGCGCGCGAGTCAGCTGAATCGTAAATGGTGAAGCTTTTTGTGTATCCGAAAGTTTCAGCTTCCCGCCGCAAAATGCGCACGCACGCGGAGTGGAATGTCGAAATCCACATTCCTTCGGCGGCTTTGCCGATGAGCGATTCGACTCGTTCGCGCATTTCGGCGGCAGCCTTGTTCGTGAACGTGATGGCGAGAATTTGGCTTGGCCAGGCATCGCGTGTCTCGATGAGGTGGGCGATGCGGCGAGTAAGCACACTGGTCTTACCGGAGCCAGCCCCGGCAATGATGAGCAGCGCCTCACCGCGGTTTACCACCGCTTCCCGCTGCTGCGGATTCAGCCCCTCCAGCAACCGTGACTCGATGTCGGGATTCGGCAACTCAGGGATAAAGGTCATGGCCCGTCAATTGTAGGCTGGGCCGCTGACCGCTGCGGTTCGGACGAGTCAGAGTGCGGAACGCGCCTCGATCGCCAAATCCGGCTGGTCGGCAAAAACACCGTCGAGGCCGCTGCGCATGATGAGTTGGTACTCGTCGTGCCACGCCCCGTATTCTTTGGCGCCGCCACCTTCGCGAAAGTTTTTCGCAAGGAAGTGGTTCTCTGCTCTCAAGGTCCAGCAGAACACGATGAGTCCTGCAGCGTGTGCGCGCTGCACGAGATCAGTGGTGCCGGTGACACGGCCTGCGGCATCCGCCACGAGCAGCATCCGCTTGTCGACACTGATCCCGTCAATCCCGGATTCGGCAAGCTCCGCCAACCCCTGATCGGTGAGGTAGTCGGCGAACCGCTTCCCGGTGGCGCCGTGCGCGGCAACCTCGTCCGCTGGTGCGCCGGAAGATTCCAACAGGAACACCGAGCGCGCACCGATTCCGCGATCCCGCAACTGACCGAGCACTCGCGTTTCAAAGCTCTCCACGGTGAGTCGCGAATCGCTACCCCAGCCGGCGGCGCGCAGTTCGGCGGCGACCAACTCATCGAGCGGGAGTCCGATCGATTCGAAGTAGGTGGCGTGTTTGATCTCGGCAACCATGCCGACATTGCCCCGCGCATCCAACAGGTCTAGGAGATCGGTGAATCGCAAAATGACCTCGTCGCCATCGAAGGCGCGACTTCGCAGTTTTGGCAAGCGCTCTTTCACTCGCAGCACACTCAACTCGGCCCACGTGAAGTCTTCGGTGAACCAACCGGTGTGCTTTGTTCCGTCAATCACCTTGGACGTGCGTCGATCTGCGAACTCCGGATGCTCCGCCACATCCGTCGTGCCCGAAATCTCGTTCTCGTGGCGAAGTACTAATACTCCGTCTCGCGTGGCCACAATATCCGGCTCGACCGCATCCACACCCATGTTCAGGGCGAGCTCATATGCGGCCTTGCTGTGCTCGGGACGGTAGCCACTAGCGCCACGGTGCGCGATCACAAGAGGAGCGGGGCGCGAAGTCGTTTCCACACTGCAACGCTACGCGATGCTCACAGTTGATAATCTGCTGAACATGGAACGCTGCGAGAGTTGTGACCGCGAACTCGCGTCAGTCTGGAATTTTTGCCTTTACTGCGGTCGCCCTACGGCGCACAATGCCGCAGTGAAGGCTCAGAAACTGCCCGCGGCAATTCGCCCTGAACTCGATGAGCCGGCGCCCAAGAAATATGACGCCCCGTTCTGGGTGGGCGTAGCAATGGGCGTGCTCGGACTCGTGCTCATTATTTACGCGGCGGTCCAAATCTATGGGCCACATGGTTGAACTCGCTGCCGAATGGCGCGAGCCGGCACATCGTCTCCTGTTGCGGTGGGGCACCTATCGCGCGCGCTACCTGACCGGCCTCGCCCTCCTCTTCCTTGGCGGAATTCTCGTGCAGTTCACGTCAACCTATTCGTTACTTGTCCTCCCGCTCGGTCTTGCCGCCACCATCACCGGATGGTGCATTCTGCCGGGAATTGGTTGGCGACGGGTGCTCGCTGCCGTGATTGGTGCGTTCGCTACTGTCCTGCTGTTGAACGGCGCCCCCGCCACGCTGTTTTTGGTCGCACCACTGGCAGTGTGGCTCCTCCTGCGCGAACGACCGGTTCTCAGCTACAGCGTGCTCCTGATCCCCATCGTCACGGCTCTCTTTCTCACTCAGTTCTTTCCCGACTATGGCTGGGGAGTACTCGTGTTGACCATCGCCGGGGCTACCCTGGTGGGCTCAGCATGGTTGGCGCGTTCGCTAGCGGCGATGTCGGGCGGATCTTCAGTCAATCCACGGTAGATTTGAGCCCACGAGATTCCCCCGAAAGTAAGAGGAACCCATGGCGTCATCAAACCCGGCCTTCACCAACTCACCCGCGTTCACTGCGAACGCCGCAAAAGCAGCTCAGATTTCGCGGCCAGCGTCCGGGGAGTTGAATGCCCAACAGTTGACGGATCTCTACTCCCGGCCTTCAGCGACACCCGCTGAGACGGACCGGATGAGTTATGAGGACACGATCGTCAAGATTGTGGTCGGCTTCGGGATTCTGCTCGGCGGCGCAGCGGTCGGCTGGTTCATGCCTGGCCTTTTCATCCCCGCCATGATCGCGGGTTTCGTGCTCGCCCTCGTCAATATCTTCAAGAAGAAGCCTTCCCCCGTGCTTGTGCTCGCCTACGCGGCAGTGCAGGGCGTGTTTGTCGGTGGAGTTACCAACTTCTTTGAGTTCATGTATCCCGGAATCGCCATGCAGGCGGTACTCGGCACGTTTGTCGTGATCGGAGTCACGCTCGCCCTGTTTGCCAGCGGCAAAGTGCGCGCATCCAAGAAAGCCACCAAGATTTTCTTGGTCGCGATGGTGGGTTACGCCGTGTTCTCGGTGCTCAACCTTGTGCTCATGTTGACGGGCGTCAACGACCAGCCGTTCGGCATGCGCAGTGCAGAGATCTTCGGTATTCCGATTGGGCTGATCCTCGGTGTGCTCGTCATCCTGCTCGCCGCGTACTCACTCGTGCTCGACTTTGACCGCATCAAGACCGGTGTAGAGCGCGGTGCGCCCCGCATTTACGGCTGGTCCGCAGCGTTCGGCATCATTCTCACCGTCGTGTGGCTGTACTTGGAAATCCTGCGCCTGCTCGCTATCCTGCGGGAGTAATCGTTCGGTACTTGCAAGCGTCGCCGGTCATTCCCACTCAATAGTGCCGGGCGGTTTCGACGTTACGTCGAGTACCACTCGGTTCACGCCATCTACTTGGTTCGTGATCTTGTTTGAGATGCGAGCGAGCACGTCATAGGGCAGGCGGGACCAATCAGCGGTCATCGCGTCCTCGCTCGATACCGGCCGCAAGACGATGGGGTGACCGTAAGTGCGACCATCTCCTTGAACACCGACGGAACGCACATCGGCAAGCAACACGACCGGACACTGCCAAATCTCGGAGTCTAAACCGGCAGCAGTCAGTTCGGCTCGGGCGATGGCGTCCGCCTGACGGAGCAGCTCGAGCCGCTCGCGCGTGACCTCGCCGATGATACGAATTCCGAGCCCTGGTCCGGGGAATGGTTGCCGAGACACAATCACCTCGGGAAGACCCAGCTCGCGGCCCACCGCCCGCACCTCATCTTTAAACAGGGTGCGCAGCGGCTCAACAAGTTCGAACTTCATGTCTTCCGGCAGTCCGCCGACGTTGTGATGGCTCTTGATGTTCGCCGTACCGGTGCCGCCGCCCGACTCCACGACATCCGGGTAGAGCGTGCCCTGCACGAGGAACCGGATCGCCTCGCCATCGGCTTTCGCTTCGAGCACGAGAGCTTCGGCCGCATTCTCAAAACTGCGGATGAACTCTCGCCCAATGATCTTGCGTTTCGTTTCCGGGTCGGAGACTCCAGCAAGCGCATCGAGAAACTGGTCGACAGCATCCACGGTGACAAGCCGCACGCCGGTGGAGGCAACAAAGTCCTCTTCAACCTGGCGCCGCTCATCCTGGCGCAGCAGGCCGTGATCCACAAAAATGCAGGTGAGCTGGTCGCCAACGGCCTCGTGGACGATCGCTGCGGCAACCGCAGAGTCGACGCCGCCAGAGAGACCGCAAATGACGCGGGCATCGCCCACCTGCTCGCGGATGCGCGCCACCTGATCGGTGATGATGCTGCCGCTCGTCCAGTCCGCGGGGATCCCGGCGGCTGTGTGGAGGAAGTTCTCGAGCACGCGCTGGCCAAATTCAGAGTGCTTCACTTCGGGGTGCCATTGCACGCCATACAATTTGCGCTCGACACTGGCGAATGCGGCCACCGGGGTGGAGGCACTGGATGCGAGCACAGTAAAGCCCTCGGGAGCAGCGGCAACAGAGTCGCCGTGGCTCATCCACGCGGTCTGCGTCGCTGGCTGGCCCACGAGGAGAGACCCTCCGTCTCCTTCAAGCACGACATCCGTGGCGCCGTATTCTCGCAGGCCCGTGCGTGCGACTTCCCCGCCGAGTTGTTTTGCCATCATCTGAAAGCCGTAGCAAATTCCCAGCACGGGAACACCGAGCTCCAGAATGCCAGAGTCGAAGTCGGGCGAACCTTCCTCGTACACGCTCGAGGGCCCACCACTCAGAATCACTGCGGAAGGCATCCGCTCGGCAACCTCTGCCGCCGTGACCGTGTGCGGCACGATTTCAGAGTAGACGTGTGCCTCTCGCACCCGACGCGCAATGAGTTGCGCATACTGTGCTCCGAAGTCGACGACCAGGACGGGGCCAAGTTGAGTCACGCGGGCGCCTCCATCGAGTCGAGCGCAGCATTGACACTGCGGGGAACCGTGCGCTCATAAAAGAAGGAGAGCAGCGGGATGATGCCACCAAGGGCAATCAGCAGAAAGCGGCCAAACGACCATCCCATCAATCGCCAGAGTACGAAGTCGGCGGCGACATAGATGACGTAGAGCCAGCCGTGCACGATCAGGATCACCGTGGAGAGGTTCACGCCAAGAATGCTCGCTTTGGGCGTGAGGGCGAGAAAGCCGTCCGGTCCTCCGAGCTCAATATCGACAAGGAACACATACCTAAACACCATCATGAGGCAGAGGAGTAGAAGGAACGATCCGGTGACGATCGCCGAAATTTTGTAAACTTTCAGGGTTTTGCGAATGCGCGGAACGTCGGCCAAGCGGGGCAACTGAAGCATGCCTCTAGTCTACGGATTCCTGAGTTTGTTCCCGCTCCCAGACGTCCCGCACCAGTCGCCACCACAAGAAGACGGCGAAGCCCGCAAAGATTACCCACTCGGCTGCGTAAAACAGGTTGAGCCAGTTCAATTCGACGTCTTCGCGAGGCGTTGGCGAATCAATTTTCTCCAGCCCCGAGGCCGGGGTGTTGTCGATGATGTACCCGTTGTACACGCCGTTTTCGTCAAAGTCTGACCAGAGGTTGACCATCGCCGCCATGGAAAGCGTGCTTAACGCACCTGATTGGAAGTCCCCCGTCTGCGGACCTTCGTCGCCGACAAGTCGCCCCAAGACCGTCGCTTCCCCACCATTGAATTCGGCGGCAACCCTGGCGGCAGTTTGCTCCGATGGGGTCCAGCCGAGCGCGACGGCGATGCCTGCACCCTCCGTGGTGAAGTGTGCGACTACCCAGTAGCCCACAGACCCACCGTTGTACCGTTCACTCAACACCACAGTGTCGGATGCCGTGAAGTGACCGCTCGCGCTCACCTGCTGGCCTTCTGCTGGAGCCAGCAACGGAACTTGGGGTGTCGCAACATCCGAAAGCGGCCTCGTCGTTTCGGTCGGCCGGTCGACGACAGTGCCGGTGCTGATGCTGCGAGAAAGCTGCCATTGCGAGAGCAACGCGAATGCGGCAGCGACGGCGAGCGCCAGCAGGAGCGCCGCAATCCAGCGCGGCCGCAGCGCGATCTTCCACATGGAGGGCGAGGCTCAACTTCCTAAAGAAGGGGGACGCCCAACTCTACCAATCACGCCGACGCAGAAGTGGGGCCCGCCTTGCGGCGAACCCCACTTCTGTTTGCTAGGTGTAGATCAACTGCAGACCATCATGCTTTCCACATCTGCGGTGAGCACTCCCGTTCCACCGAGAAGGATCACCTTCTGTGGGTCAAGCGCGGTGATCGCGTCGAGCACCTGCTGCGGGATGCACGTCGGCATGGTGATGAACAGCGGCGCTCCTTGCGAACCTGCTATCGCCGCCCCCGCGAGTGCATCTGCGAAGTCAGCTCCCTTCGCCATGAACACCACTGAGGCGGTAGTGAATTCGTCGGCGTTTACCGCAACTGCAGTCGAATAACGGTTGGCCCCGCTATTGCGCTTGACATTGCTGGCGCCAAACTCGCTGTTCAACTGGGTGACGATCGCCTCCGTCATAACGCCAGACCCACCCGCAACTTTCACCTTGTTCACCCCGAGGGTGTCAAGCAGGCTGAGGGTTGCAGCATCCACCGAACTGGCGCTACCTGGGACCAGAATCACTGGGCCGCCAAAGTGCGCCGCGGCTGGACTGGCGGTCAGTGCGTCGGGGAAGTTCATCCCGTCCGCGAGGTATGCCGTGTCGACAGTGCCGTGAGGGAACGTTTGATCCGCGATCATCTGTGATGTCACGTATCGGTTGCTGCCGCCAATGCGTTCAACGGTCGGGGTGAAGGAAAGTGCGTTCAGCTCCGCCTCCACACCTGCAGATACTGCGCCTTCGCCACCAACGATGATGATCTTGCTCGGCTCCAAACGCATCAACTCTGTTTTGGTTGGACCAGAGAGTGCGTTCGGCGCGGTCAGCAACAATGGTGCGTTGTTGAACGCCGCTGCCGGGCCGGCGCTCAGCGCGTCAGCGAATCCGAGTCCCGTGGCGATGTACACCGTAGTCGCGGTGTCCCACTCATCGGCAACAGCTGCAGCAGTCCCGTATCGGTTCGACCCTGCGAGCCGATCGACCTTCAGAAGATTCTTGTACTTCCACACGAGCGAGTTGCAACCGTTGTTCCCGACGGTGACCGTCCCGGTCACGACCTTGCTTTCGAAGGTGTAGGTGATGACGTAGCCATTGCTGAAGTCATGGCCCGGTTCGTCCACCGTGCGGATATAGGTGTTGTTCCACCCGGCTCCATAGCCTTGAATTTCTTCGAAGGTGTCCGAGGGGTCATCCGCGCCCACCAGTCCGCCATAGCTATTGATGTCAAAGACGGCCGCGAGATTGCGCTCCTCAAGGCCCCGGCCCAGGTGCACCTCGTACTTGCCGCTGGCGAAGTCCGGGGCATCACACGTTGTTCCAACCGGGTTCACGAAGGAGTATTCCGTGTCGCCAAAGCGGATGCTGGAAATGTGTGCACCATTGTCTGCCTGCACTCCGAATGCGGTCCCCTGCGCACTGCCTTCCGCGATCAATGCGTCAAGAATGTCGCCAAGCGGGTAGGACGTGCTGGCCGCGATCGAGCCGCCGATAGCCTTACTCGACTTCCATGGATCCGTCAGGCTGAAAACGTGGTCTCCTGCACCGAGGCTTTCTGACCGCAGTGTGCCCCACCCGATAGCACCACCGTGGGTGAACGCGACCTGGTACGTGACCGTGCCGCTCTCGACTGTGACGCTCGCCTGGCTGGTGAGCATGGAGTAGAGCTCAGTGGCGGCAACCGGAGTTTCCAAACCCTTAAGGATTTGTGAGTGTGACGGGTCACCAAGGTTCACACCAGTTCCGTCGACCGAGAACGACTTGAAAGCGTTCGCGTAGCCCTCGTGCCAGTTGGTGTAGTTCGAACCGTCACCCGCTTCAAAGGTGTCGATTTCTTCTTCCGGTACGACAACGTGGCTCGTGACCGCTGTGGCGCCGGAGGGTACGAAGTGGTATTTGATCCCATTGAAGAAGAGGTCCTGCACCACTGCCGCGCTGTCGGCCTGAACAGCGACGCCCTGAACCTTCACATTGCCTTGTGCGTCAAGAGCAGCCACGAGGTCGGTCACCGAAGTGGGTGTGTTCTTCGCAATCACAACCCCGTCCCCGCTGTCGAGGATGTCCCGCGAAGAGACCCAGGAGTCAGATCCGGAAAACACGTTTCCGGTCGTGGTCAAGCTCAAGGAACGCAGCGTCGTAAAGTCCTGCGGATCGTCGCTTCCGTAGCGCATCGCGAGCTGGAACGTTGCGCTCCCCGAAACCACGTCAATACCGGATCCCTCAATGAGCGACTCAAGTTCGGTCGTTGGCATCCAAGGCGAGAATGTGTTGATCAACTGGGTCGCGTGCCCGTTTCCTAGGTGCGCACCATCCGCCGCGGTGGAGTAGGAGCGGGGTGAGTGACCATATCCGTCTCCCCAACCCACGACGTCCTCGATGGGCAAGATCTGGCTGTCGTCCACATTCACGATCGACGGTGCTGGACAGTTGGTGTTGACCGTGATGTCCTGGCGCGCGATGTACGAATTCTGCTCGGCACCGGCCTTGACAAAGAATCCGAAGTTAATCTCTCCACCGTGTGCGCCATCCGGAATGGTGAACGTCTTCTTCGACGTACCGGACGCAACACTGAAGCCACCGCCGTCATACTCGGTCGTGGCAGTTCCTTCGTAGAACAGGCCCCACTCTTGACCCACCATCGGGCCTTCAGAGATGATCTCGTGTTCGAGGCCGCTCAAGTTGTAGGTCGGCTCACCGAAGCCGCCGTTGGCGTACATCGAGTAGGCATCGGGGTTGCTGTAGGTCAAGACAACCTGAGCGCCACCCCCTAGTTGACACGAGGCGACCGCAGAAATCGTCCCAATGGCGGCGTTGGCTGGCGAAGCCCCCACCACGGACAATCCAACCGCGAGTAACGCCGTCGTCGAGACGGCGAGAAACTTCTTAGACTTTCCGCGCAAGCCCCCAAATTCTTTTTGGGCAGGCTTGACGGCATGGGTAAACGACATGACACTCTCCAGGTTCGGGTTGGAGCAATTTCGGGTATTCGGGTAATCGGGTACTTCGGGTCGTGCGGCTAGGTGCTAAAAATAGCCAGCGAGCAATGACAGGGTATTAGAGTCATTCTCACCTCCGGCCACCATACCGCCGAGGAGAGACATCCGACAGGGGCTTTTCCGCCGAACGCAAGTAAAACTCTGGTATACCGGGGTTCGACCGCCAGTTCTATCCCCCGAAATGGGGGTATTAATCAATCCGCGCTAACGCGCCAATTGATCAGACGGCGCTAATGTCTGGCGCCTCAAGTCGAACCCGGTCAGCGGATTCATCATCAGATTGCTCCTGGCTCGCGCGCTCGGCAGTGACCCGCTTCACGTAGTACGCGACCTCCTGCTTGACTCGAGCGTCATCCCACCCGAGAACTTCGCCCATCAGGCGAGCAGCAACCGGCGCTGCCGAAACTCCGCGATCCCACGCCTCAATCGAAATGCGCGTGCGTCGCGCAAGAACGTCATCGAGGTGCACCGCACCTTCGTGAGTTGCCGCATAGACAACCTCCGCACCCAGATAATCGTCGGCGCCCGGCAATGGTTCGCCCAGCTCAGGGCGCGACCGAATGAGATCGAGCAATTCATCCGTCATCGTGCCGTACCGGTTCAACAAGTGTTCAATTCGCACCTTGTGAACACCAAAAGCGCGAGCAATCTTAGAACGCTTGTTCCATGCGGCCTGGTAGCCCTCCGCGCCGAGCAAGGCAATGTCCTCAGTCGTGCTTTCCGGCACCCTGCCATCCAAAGCAGCAACTGCCTCGTCGATCGCATCCTTGGCCATGATGCGGTACGTGGTCCACTTACCGCCGGCCACAACCACAAGCCCTGGCACGCTGTGCGCCACAATGTGTTCGCGCGATAGCTTCGACGTGGAATCGCTCTCCCCCGCCAACAACGGGCGCAATCCCGCGTACACACCCTCCACGTCTTCGCGGGTGAGTGGCACATTGATCACCTCGTTCACGTGCTTCAGCAGGTAGTCAATGTCTGCCGCCGTGGCGGCCGGATGCGCTTTGTCAAGGTTCCAGTCGGTGTCCGTCGTGCCGATGAGCCAGTGCCTGCCCCACGGAATCACAAACAGCACACTTTTCTCCGTGCGCAGCAGCAAGCCGACCTTCGACTGGAAGCGGTCCCGCGGCACCACCAAGTGCACGCCCTTCGACGCCCACACTTTGAACTGGCCACGCTCGCCCACCATCGACTGAGTGTCATCAGTCCAGACACCCGTCGCGTTCACGACCTGCCTGGCCCTAATCTCAAACCGCTCACCGGTCAATAGATCGTGGGCTTTCACGCCGACAACGCGCTCACCAACTTTGAGGAAACCTTCCACACGCACGCGGTTCGCTACGTGAGCGCCATAGAACGATGCCGTGCGCGCCAAACTCGACACATACCGGGCATCATCCACTTGAGCGTCGTAGTAGGTAATACCCCCGACCAGCGCATCGTCCCGCAGGCTGGGCATGAGCTTGTGCACCTGACGCTTGGTCAGATGGCGGTGGTGCGGCACTCCTGGCGGGCGACCTCCGCTGTAGCTGAAAAGGTCGTACAACAGCATTCCAGCGCCGATGTAGAAACGCTCAATGATTGGAGTCTTCAACGGGTAGAGGAAACGCACCGGCTTGACCAAGTGCGGTGCAATCCGCTGCAACAGCAAACCACGCTCAATGAGGGCCTCGCGCACAAGTCGAAAGTTCAATTGCTCCAAGTACCGGATGCCACCGTGCACCAGTTTCGACGACCGACTAGAAGTCCCGCTGCCCCAGTCGCGCGCCTCCACCATGCCGACACGCAACCCGCGCGTGACGGCGTCCATGGCGCTGCCCGTTCCCACAATTCCGCCACCAATGACGAGAACGTCGAGTTCTTTCTCCTTGAGCGCGGAAATTGCCTCTGCGCGCTCCGCAGGTCCGAGTTTGGCAGAGCGAGTGACGGTCTTCTTTGCCATGACTTCCCCTAAGCGTGGTACGGAGCGACAACAACCTCGACCCGTTGGAACTCTTTGAGATCGGAGTAGCCGGTAGTGGCCATCGACCGTTTCAACGCACCCATCAGGTTGACGGTTGCATCTGCCACCGTCGACGGGCCAAACAGAATTTGTTCAAGCGGTGCAACCGACCCGACTTCGACCCGGTTGCCTCGAGGCAACTCTGGGTGGTGCGCTTCCGCACCCCAATGCATGCCACGCCCCGGCGCTTCGTTCGCCCTGGCGAGAGCACTCCCGAGCATGACCGCATCCGCGCCGACCGAGATTGCCTTCACAATGTCGCCTGACGTTCCCAGTCCGCCGTCCGCAATGACGTGCACGTACCGTCCACCAGATTCGTCAAGGTAGTCACGACGCGCTCCCGCAACATCCGCGACAGCTGTCGCCATCGGTGCGTGAATGCCAAGGCTCGCCCGCGTGGTCGACGCGGCGCCACCGCCGAATCCAACAAGCACGCCGGCTGCTCCAGTGCGCATGAGGTGCAGCGCGGGGGTATACCCGGCGGCGCCGCCCACAATCACGGGAACGTCGAGTTCATAAATGAACTCTTTAAGGTTCAGTGGCTCCTGATTTTGGGACACATGCTCAGCGCTCACGGTGGTGCCGCGGATGACAAAAACGTCGACACCGGCGGCCACCACTGTCTTGTACAGCTGTTGGGTTCGCTGCGGCGAAAGTGCTCCGGCGACCGTGACGCCTGCTGCTCGAATCTCGGCGAGACGACTCGTGACAAGCTCAGGCTTAATCGGCTCTTCGTAAATTTCCTGCATCCGCTTCGTCGCCACGGATGCGGGGAGCTCGCTGATCTCTTTCAGGAGCGGCTCCGGGTCGTCATAGCGAGTCCACAAACCCTCAAGGTTGAGCACCCCAAGACCGCCAAGCTTGCCGATCTGAATTGCTGTGGCCGGCGAGACAACCGAGTCCATCGGTGCACCGAGCACGGGAATGTCGAATTGGTACGCGTCTATCGTCCAGTTCACCGAAACGTCTTCGGGGTCGCGTGTGCGACGGTTCGGAACGATCGCGATGTCGTCAAATGCGTAGACGCGTCGACCGCGCTTCGCCTGTCCAATCTCGATGTCATTCACCCCACCAGCCTAGCTTCCCGGCCCCCGGCATTCCGGAAGCACGTGCACGGCTCGCACAAAGTGGCAAGCTGGAACAATGGATGTCACTGCAGACCCGATGAACCTTCTTCGCAAGCGCACAAGCGTGAAATGGCGCGTGTTCCCCGAAGATGTTCTTCCGCTCTTTGTTGCCGAAACCGACTACCCCCTGGCCCCGCCGATTCAAGAGGCGCTGTATACCGCCATCCGCAATTCGGACACGGGGTATACGCCCCCCACATCCGACCTGCCGGACGTGTTTTCCACGTTTGCGAAAGCACGATGGGCCTGGGACGTCGACCCGGATCAGGTGTGGACGACAACGGATGTGGGTGTCGCGATAGTAGAGTCCCTCCGCCGCGTCACGACACCGGGAGACGGCGTGATCATCAATCCCCCGGTGTATTTCCCGTTCTTTGATCTGGTCGCCGAGGCCGGTGCTCGCGTTGTCGAGGTGCCACTTGCCGGCGGAATCGAGGAGGGGTGGTCTCTCGACCTTGCCGGGATTGAGGCTGCCTTCCAGGCCGGCGCGCGCGCCTACCTTCTCTGCAATCCGCACAACCCGGTTGGCCGAGCCCACTCGGTAGAAGATTTGCGCGCCGTCGCAGACTTGGCTGCGAAGTATGGCGCGACAATCGTGAGCGACGAAATCCACGGGCCTCTCGCCTACCCCGGATCACAGTTCACCCCGTTCCTTTCGGTGTCGGATGCCGCCCGCGAAGTCGGCATCTGCGTCACCGCTGCGAGCAAGGCCTGGAACCTTGCCGGTCTCAAGTGCGCGGTCATGGTGACCGCCGGTGGGCGCAACCAGACCATTGTCGGTTCCATGCCAGATGAGGTGTACTGGCGCACGAGCCTCCTCGGGCTGAAAGCGAGTGTCGCGGCCTACCGCGAAGGCGGGCCGTGGCTCGAGGGCATCATCGCCTCGCTCGACTCAAGCCGCCGGCTGCTCACCACGCTTCTCGCCGACCACCTGCCCGAGGTGAAGTACCGGATGCCGGAAGCAACCTATCTCGCCTGGCTCGACTTCTCCGCACTCGGCTGGGGCGATGACCCGGCAGCACACATTCTCGACCACGCGAAGGTCGCGCTGAGCAATGGTCCGCCGTTTGGTGAGCAGGGGCGCGGTTTTGCCCGCGTGAATCTCGCCTGCGCTCCGGACACGCTTACCGAAGCCATCACTCGCCTCGCAAAAATTTAGCGGACGCGCGCGACTCGAGCCTCGTCCCACACGGGTTCATCCGACTCGTAGACGCGCCCATCCGCACCGAACACAAGGAACCGGTCAAAGGATCGAGCAAACCAACGATCGTGGGTGACGGCGATAACCGTGCCCTCAAATCGTTCCAGCGCATCCTGCAACGCCTCGGCTGAGACCAGGTCGAGGTTGTCTGTCGGTTCGTCGAGGAGCAGCAGGGTCGCTCCGCTCAATTCCAGCAACAGGATCTGCAATCTCGCCTGTTGCCCGCCCGAGAGCGATTCAAAGTTCTGCTCGGCAGCGCCCACCAACCCGTAACGGTCGAGTGCGCGACTCGCTGCCTCGCGCGCCATGCCCGCCCGATTGTCGTCTCCCCTGTGCAGGATGTCGAGCAACGTGCGCCCGAGGAGCGAGGGGTGCTCGTGCACTTGTGCGAACCATCCGGGCACGACTCGTGCGCCAAGCTTGGCGACGCCATTGTGCTCCACCGTTGAGAGAGTGGCACCGATTGAGGTGAGATGACCCGCCCTCGGATCCGGATCGGTTCCACCAAGAGCAAGCAACCGGAGAAAGTGCGATTTGCCTGAACCATTCGAGCCGAGCGCGGCGACCCGGTCGCCGAACCATACTTCAAGGTCAAACGGTGCCATAAGTCCGGTGAGCTCGAGCTGTTCGCACACGACGGCCCGCTTTCCCGTGCGGTCACCACGCAATCGCATTGCAAGGTCTTGATCGGCAGGCCGCTGAAGGGGCGGCCCTGCCTCTTCGAACTTACGCAAGCGGGTCATCGCCGCGTGGTACCGCGATGCGAACTCGTCACTCGCGGCCGCTTTAACTTTCATCGCCTGAACGAGCTGTCGAAGTTTCAGATGTTGCTCATCCCAACGGCGGCGTAGCTCATCGAGCCGCTCCATCCGGTCCCGCCGCGCGTCGTGGTAGCTGCCGAAACCTCCACCGTGGGTCCAGGTGGTGCTTCCCGCGCCGCCCAACTCAAGCGTGATGATTCGGTCTGCGGCCTGAGCGAGCAACTCGCGGTCGTGGCTCACGAGAAGCACAGTCTTCTTCGTGCTGCGCAGTGACTCCTCGAGCCAGCGTTTGGCCGGTACGTCGAGGTAGTTGTCCGGTTCGTCGAGCAACAAAACCTCGTGTGGCCCGCGCAGGAGCGACTCCAAGACCAGCCGCTTCTGCTCGCCACCGGAGAGCGTGCGCACCTCACGATACTTGGCGCGCTCGAACGGGATACCGAGAGCGGCCATCGTGCACTGATCCCACACGGTCTCTTCGTCGTAGCCTCCGGCATCCGCGTACTCGGCGAGCGCCTCCGCGTAGCTCATTTGCGTTTCGAGGGTGTCCTGCTCAATGATCGCCAGTTCGGAGCGATCGAGCGCAAGTGCAGCTTTCTGGATGCGCTTGGGTGCCACCGAAATGAGCAGGTCACGCACCGTCGATTCGTCTCGCACATGCCCGACGAACTGATCCATGATGCCGAGTGCGCCGTCGATCGAGATCGCCCCCGCGTCGGCTTTGTGTTCGCCACGGATGATGCGCAGCAGAGTTGACTTGCCCGCGCCGTTCGCGCCGATAAGGGCGCTGGTCACCCCATCGCCGACGCGGAAACTCACGTCATCGAGCAGCGGGCGGCCGTCTGGCAACGACAGTGACACGCCATTGACGTCGATGTATCCCATCGTTGTTCCTTCGCGCGGAATTCCTCAGCTTTCTGAGGGCTCACCGAAGGTAAGCCGACCAGAATACACCCGCTACGCGCGCGTCGGAAGCAGAATTTTCGGGCCCAAACCGTCCCGTCGACTAGCGACGGTAGTTGGGCGCCTCAACCACCATTTGGATGTCGTGCGGGTGCGACTCTTTGAGCCCAGCTGCCGTGATCCGCACGAACTTTCCTTTGGCACGCAACTCGTCGATCGTGTGCGCTCCCGTATAAAACATCGACTGCCGCAACCCGCCAAGCAGTTGATACACGACCGAAGATACTGGGCCGCGATACGCGACCTTGCCTTCGATTCCTTCGGCGATGAGTTCGTCGTCGGTCGGGACATCCGCTTGAAAGTACCTGTCTCGTGAATACGACGTGCGCTCTCCGCGAGTCTGCATTGCACCGAGCGAACCCATGCCGCGATAGGACTTGAACTGGTTCCCATTGATGAAAAGCATGTCACCGGGACTCTCGTCTGTGCCTGCAAGAAGCGAGCCAAGCATGACGGACTCGGCGCCAGCAACAAGTGCTTTCGCGATGTCACCCGAATACTGGAGCCCGCCATCGGCGATCACCGGCACATTTGCTTCGCGCGCTGCTTGAGCAGCCTCGTAGACGGCCGTGACTTGAGGTACTCCTACGCCGGCAACGACGCGAGTCGTGCAAATCGAGCCTGGCCCAACGCCCACCTTTACGGCATCCGCGCCTGCCTCGATGAGGGCGAGAGCACCCGATCTGGTCGCAATGTTCCCGCCGACAATATCGATCCCGTCGAATGCCTTGTCAGCTTTCAGGCGACGGATAATGCTGATCTCGCCGTCTGATTCACCGTTGGCAGTGTCGACAACGATGAGGTCGACACCTGCGTCGGCAAGTGCGCCGGCGCGCTGCCACGCATCACCGAAGAATCCGATGGCCGCTCCTACTCGTAGTCGCCCCTCATCATCTTTCGTCGCGTTCGGGTACTTCTCCGTTTTGTCGAAGTCCTTCACCGTGATCAGGCCCGTGAGTTTTCCGCTGGCATCGATCAGGGGAAGCTTTTCAATTTTGTGCTTGGCGAGGATGGCGATCGCGTCATCCGGTTCAATCCCCGTCGGCGCTGTGATGAGCGGCATCTTCGTCATGACGTCACGCACGAGCGTCGTTGACTTCTCCACGGGTGCGACGAATCGCATGTCGCGATTGGTAATGATCCCGACAAGCTTTCCGTCACCCTCAACGACCGGAAGCCCTGACACTCGGAACTGCCCACACAACGCATCAACCTCGGCGACCGTCGCGTCCGCTGTCGTCGTCACCGGGTTTGTGATCATGCCGGACTCGCTGCGCTTGACCTTGTCGACATACCGCGCCTGGTCGTCAATGGAGAGGTTTCGATGCAAAATGCCAAGGCCGCCGTGCCGCGCCATGGCAATGGCCATTCGGCCCTCAGTCACGGTGTCCATCGCGGCGGAGATGAGCGGGGTCGCGACGCGAATGTTCCGCGTGAGCCGCGACGATGTGTCAGCCTCGCTCGGAATAACGTCGGTGTGCCCTGGGAGCAGCATCACGTCGTCGTAGGTGAGTCCGATGAATCCGAATGGGTCTGACTGCTGCATTAGTCTCCGAATTGTTATCCGCCGTTGCGAGAGGCCGGACGCCGCGCTGATTTCCGGTATTTCATCGTACCGTTTTGCGGGGAACTATCGTCCCTCATCAACTGATGTTTGCTCTCGTGTGGAAATGGATGCGCCGAATAGGTCATAATCGGCAGGTACTGTCAACGATGACGGAAGCCAACGCCCGAGATCCATTCCCTTTTTCTCTCGCCGGCCCGTCTTGGAGGTCTCGTGGTTCCTGCTCAGCGGTATCGCTCAAAAGTTAAGCGACCAATCGTGCTTCTGTTCGCGGCTCTCTTGGCTGCGCTCGCCTTCTCGGCCACCGCGGTCGGGCCAGCGTTTGCCGACGAGACAAACGTCGACGAGTACGACTACATCTTTAGCGGCAACGTCAAGTACAACGGCGAGCCGCTCGATGACGTACAGATCGTTGTGAGCGGTGGTGGTTACGAAGCCGAAGTTCAGACTGATGAGAACGGCCAATGGAAGGTGGGTGTGCCTGAGAAGGCGACCTACGACATCACGTTGATCGAGTCCACCCTCCCTGATGGTGTGATCGTTGACGCGGACGCTCAAGATCGCGTCACGATCACCGATAAGGGTGCGACCATTGAGGCCGAATTTGGGCTTACGAAGAATGCGTCAGTCAACTTCTTCCTCGGTGAGGGTATTCGCGTCATCACCCCGTTCATCGATCAGTTCGTGGCAAGCGTCATCAGCGGCCTGAACTTCGGACTCATGCTTGCTCTTGCCTCGATCGGGCTCTCCCTGATCTTCGGCACGACCGGCATCTCGATCTTCTCTCACGCCGAAATGGTCACCTTGGGAGCGGTGCTCGCACTCTTCTTCAATGTCGCGCTTGCTTGGCCAATTTGGCTCACCGTCCCCATCACTCTGGTCCTGCTTATTGTGGCTGGCTACACGCAAGACCTTGCGATTTGGAAGCCTCTGAGAAAGAGGGGGCTGAGTGTCGTCCAACTGATGATCGTGAGTATCGGACTCTCCCTCACGCTCCGGTATGTGTTCCAGTTCTTCATTGGCGGTGGGACAACACTTCTTCCCACCGATCAATCGATGACCACGAAAATTACCTTGTTCGGACCGGTCGCTCTGTCTATCGTCGACATGATCAGCATGGGCGTTTCAATCGTTGTGCTTGCGGCCGTCGCGTACTGGTTGGTCTACACACGCACAGGCAAAGCAACCAGAGCGATCAACGACAACGCGTCACTGTCGGCTGCTTCCGGTATCGACGTGGACCGTGTCGTGCGACTTGTCTGGATTCTGGGTACTGTGCTCGCTGGTCTCTCCGGAATCTTGTGGGCGTACTTCCGCCCCGGAATCAAGTGGGACATGGGCTGGCAGATTCTGCTGCTCATCTTTGCCGCGGTTGTTCTCGGTGGATTGGGTACCGCATTCGGCGCACTGGTTGGCTCCATCATCGTCGGACTGCTTGTTGAGCTCACGCCACTGTGGTTCCCGTCAGACATCAAGTACGTCGGCGCACTCCTGATTCTGATCATCGTTCTGCTGGTCAGACCACAAGGATTGTTGGGCCAGAAAGAGAGGGTCGGATAAATGGACTTCATCGGCATTTTGGGGCAAACCGCCTCCTGGATCCTCGCTCCGGAAACCATCGCGTATGGCCTCGCCACGGTTGGGCTCGCAGTGCACTTCGGTTATGGCGGCCTGCTGAACTTCGGTCAAGCCGGCTTCATGCTGATCGGTGGCTACGGTTACGCGATCACGATTCTGTCGCTTGGTTGGCCGTGGTGGGCTGGCATCCTCGTGGGTATTGGCGCCTCGGTTGTTTTCGCGCTGCTCCTCGGTTTGCCGACGCTTCGCCTTCGCGCTGACTACCTTGCCATCGCGACCATTGCCGCGGCCGAAGCCCTACGCTTGATCGTGCAGTCGACAATGCTCGACGACGTCACGAACTCCGCAGACGGCCTCGGCAACTACCACGAAGGATTCCGCGCAGCGAACCCATTCCCCCCAGGGACCTACGGTTTCGGCCCGTGGACCTATAGTGCGAATGACCTGTGGGTGAGGGTCTTTGGACTCGCCATTCTCGCTCTTGCCATCTGGGCAGTGTGGGCACTCATGCGCAGCCCGTGGGGTCGCGTCGTTCGCGGTATCCGCGAGGATGAGGAAGCCGTGCGCGCCCTGGGCAAGAACGTGTTTGCCTACAAGATGCAGGTGCTCATCATCGGTGGAATCTTGGGGACGCTTGGTGGTGTGGTACTCGTGCTCCCGTCAGCCGTTGTTCCCCAGGTGTATCTACCGTCACTCACCTTCTTCCTGTGGACGATCCTGCTCCTCGGAGGCGCAGCAACCATCTGGGGCCCGGTGCTTGGTACCGGAATCTTCTGGATGATCTACGCCTTCCTTGGCCTCTTCCTCCCGGCCATGGCCGAGGCGGGTTGGCTGCCAGGGATCTCGCCGTCCCAGGCTGGCATCCTGCGCTTTGTCCTCGTCGGGCTCGCGCTCATGCTTATCGTGATTTACCGCCCGCAAGGGATACTCGGCGACAAGAGGGAGCTGTCATTCAATGCCCGCAAATAACGCACGCGAAAAGTCGACCGGGATTGCCACAGGGGATTTCGTACCTGGAGTAGCAAAAACCGATCCCATCATGGTTGCCGACAACGTCACCCGCCACTTTGGTGGGCTGACAGCGGTCGATGTTGACCATCTCGAGATCCAGCGCGGCGTCATCACGGCGCTCATCGGTCCGAACGGTGCTGGGAAGACAACACTGTTCAACCTGTTGTCCGGATTCGACAAGCCCAATACCGGTACCTGGTCGTTCGACGGCAACGCACTTGCCGGGGTCCCTTCATTCAAGGTCTCCCAGCTTGGCCAGATCCGTACCTTCCAGCTCACCAAGGCGCTGAGCATGCTCTCCGTTCTCGAGAACATGAAGCTTGGGGCCAAAGGGCAGTCCGGTGAAAAGCTGTGGGCCTCGATGTTCCCGTGGCTGTGGCGCAAACAGGACGACGAAATTGAGGTCAAGGCGATGGAGTTGCTCACGCGCTTCAAGCTTGATGCCAAAGCCGCTGACTTCGCCGCAAGCCTTTCCGGTGGACAGCGAAAGCTGTTGGAAATGGCCAGGGCGCTCATGAGCGACCCGACCTTGGTCATGCTCGACGAGCCGATGGCCGGAGTGAACCCGGCCCTCACGCAGTCGCTGCTCGATCACATCTTCGGACTGAAAGAGCAAGGCATGACCGTGCTCTTTGTGGAGCACGACATGCAGATGGTCAGCCACATCGCTGACTGGGTTGTTGTCATGGCTGAAGGCAAGATTGTTGCCGAAGGCCCACCGTCGGTCGTGATGAAAGACCCAGCCGTCATTGACGCGTACCTCGGAAGTCATCAAGACACCGACCTTGGTGTCGTGACTGGTCGAATCGAATTGCCGACCTCGAAGAAGGGGAAAAAATGACTAACGGCACAGCACCAAGCCCCGTCCTGGAAGTCACCGATCTCACGGCCGGATACCTGCCGGGAATCGACATTCTCAACAACTGCAACATCACCGTCGGCGAGGGTGAACTCATCGGGATCATCGGGCCAAACGGCGCGGGCAAGTCAACGCTGCTCAAGGCGATCTTCGGCCAGGTGAACATTCGAAGCGGGTCCATTACTCTTCACGGTGACAACATCACCGGGCTCGCCGCCTACAAGCTCGTAGCCAAGGGCGTAGGCATGGTTCCGCAAAACAACAACGTGTTCCCGTCGCTCACGATCGAAGAGAACCTGCAAATGGGGTTGTTCCAGAACCCCAAGATCTACGACGAGCGGCTCGACTTTGTCACCGCGATCTTCTCCGAACTCGCACCGCGACTGAAGCAACGCGCAGGGTCGCTGTCCGGCGGTGAACGTCAAATGGTCGCGATGTCACGCGCTCTCATGATGGACCCGCACGTGCTGCTCCTCGACGAACCGTCTGCAGGGCTCTCCCCCGTTCGACAGGATGAGGCCTTCATTCGAGTGTCGGAGATCAACAAAGCAGGTGTGACCACGATTATGGTCGAGCAGAACGCACGGCGTTGTCTGCAGATCTGTGACCGCGGCTACGTGCTCGACCAGGGCACGGACGCCTACACGGGCTCAGGACGCGATCTGCTGAACGATCCGAAGGTTATTAGCCTCTACCTCGGCACACTCGGCGAGGACGCCGCGTAGCGCCTCCAGAGACGCCGAAGAGGGCCCCGACCGTCATGGTCGGGGCCCTCTTTTCGTTCTCTGCACGCTGGCAGTGAGAAGCACGGGCGCTGAGAAGGAGCGGCGGGGAACGCCAAAGGGCCCCGACCGTGAGGTCGAGGCCCTTCGTTGCTTACCCGTGTCTTAGTTGATGCGGGTGTGCATGTTGTCGTCACCGTACTGGAAGATACCAATGGTTGCTTCCGTGGGGTCGCCAGCGTCATCGAACGTGATCGGTCCGGATGCACCGTCGTAGTCGACCGTGCCACCATCGAGGATCACCTGGGCGCCTGACGCGAAGTCAGTCACCTTTTCGCCGCTTCCTGAACCACCGGAAACTTCTTGCATCTTCGCCTTGAAGACGTTGGCATCCGTCGAGCCCGCTGCAAGAGCAGCAAGAGCCATCAAGATAACCGCGTCGTAGGATTCTGCGGCGTAGCTGTAGTCGTCCAGCTCTCCGCCCCACTTCTCGGCGTAAACGTCCTGCAGACGCTGCTGGAAGTCATCCGCGAGCACTGGGCCCGGGGTGGTTCCCTTTGCACCGGTCAGAGTTGCCGCGGGCAGCTCGTCACCGAACTGCTTCAGGTTGCCATCGACCAAGTACACCTTGGAGGTGTCATAGCCGGCATCCTTCAGCGCGGGCAGGATGGTGAAGATCTCGTCGAACGTGATCAACGCGATCGCGTCCGGGCTCTGCGCGATAACTGCCGCGATCTGAGCGGAGAAGTTCGTGTCACCAGCGTTGAAGAACTCTGAAGCGACGACTTCACCACCAGCAGCGGTGAATACCTCGCCCGTGACCTTCTCAAGACCGGTACCGTATGCGTCATTAAGAACGATCATGCCCAACGTGCTGGCACCATCGCTAGCAATGAGGTTACCGAGCACTTCACCCTGAAGCAGGTCAGAAGGAGCGGTACGGAAGTACAGTCCGTTGTCGTTCCACGTGGTGAAGTCAGGTGACGTGTTCGCCGGGGAGAACATCATCGTGTCTGCACCAACGACCTGGTCGATCACAAGCTTGGTCACACCGGATGATGCGGCGCCAAGAACAGCGTCAACACCTGCCGAGAGGAGGTTCGGTACCGCGGTTGCGTACGCCTTGTTGTCGGGGTCACCGGAGTCTCCGTAGGTAACCTCTACCTTGATACCAAGGTTGGCGTCGTTGACCTCTTTGGCACCGAGCGCAACGCCGGCTTCTTCGGGCGGGCCGAGGAATGCCAGGGCACCGGTCTGCGGAAGCAGGGTGCCGATCTTCAGTGTGAGTTCCTCCTGGGGTCCTGCCGGGGTGTCGCTTGTCGGTGCGCAGCCGCTGAGAACCAGCGCTCCGACTCCGACGATGGCGAGCCCAGTGAGGGACGACTTGAGGTTTCTTGAGCTGGAGGCCTTAGCCTTCGCGAGTACGCTCATGTTGCTCCTTAGCGTTTCTAATTGCTGACACGACAGAATTGCTCTGGCGTTCCTGTAAGGCTATTGGCTATCCGAAAAGTTCTCCAGCGCTTGCGGTTACAGCCCGATAACGCGGGACAATCGTTACCTTTCGTGACCTGTTCTGTACCCCGAGTGGGGGTCAAATCACTCAGAGCGCGGTTAACTGCTACTTTCCGTCCATTCTGACGGAGCCCACAAGTTTGTACTTGTTGTCTGCGCCGTACCGATAAAGCCCATACGTCGCGAGCCCCGGATCGCCTGCAGCATCGAAAGCGATCGGGCCGGAGACACCGTCGTAATCGATGTCAGTTCTAGTTTTCAACACATCAAGGCACTCACCAAAGGTCGTGCATTTGATGCCAGACGCAGAGACGTCCTGAAGCGTTGCGGCGACCGCCCGCCCGCTGTCGTTGCCGGCAACTATTGCCGCGAGCGCGGCGAGAATGGTCGCGTCGTACGCTTCTGCCGAATACCTATAATCGGTCACTGACGGATCCGCGCTCTTGATGCGCTTTTGGAACGCGGCGTCCGGAATGCTGCCTTCGAGAATGCCGTTGACATCCTTGAGCGTGCCACTGGAAAACTCTTGAGAGTAGTCCCCGAGGTTCTGGCTCGTCAGCCACAGCTTCGACCCTGTCAGCTTTGCTTTCGCAAGAGCCAAAATGATGGCCTTGTTCTTGACCTTCGCGTTGAAGGGGCTGGCCAGGATCACTGCATCCGGTTCCGCTTTCGTCAACGCGGCGATGATGCCGTCAGGATTCTTGGTCGCCAACGAGAAACTTTCACTGGCGACGAGAGTGCCGCCAACGCCTTCGATCCGTTCGGCGAGCTGGTCCCGAAGCGTACGGTGCGTGTCATCCAGGTAGTAGACGATCGCCACTTTGCGGTCAGCGCCCATCGCTTCGGCAAGACCGGCGCCTTCCAACGCTGCGGACGGAATCGTGCGGAACAACAGGCCTTGGTCTTTCAACGTGGACAACACCGGACTCGTGGCCGATGGCGAAATCATCGCAACGCCATGGGAAACAAGGGTGGGAAGCAACCGTTCGGCGAGAATCGAGGAGGATGGCCCGACAATCACGTCGACATTCTTATCTAGAAGATCCTTGAGTGATGTTTCTGCCTTTTTTGATGTGGCGTCGCCGGAGTCACGATGAAACGCGACGACGGGCTTGCCGTTGACGCCACCGGCCTCATTGATCTCACGCACCGCGAGCTCCACCCCGGCATCTTGAGCTCGGGCGAGAAATGTTGTGGCCCCCGTTGTCGGAAACAGGGTGCCGATCGTGAGCACACCATCACCCGCAGGAAGTGGAGTCTGCGTTGGCGTCGGTGTCGGAGTCGGCACCGGCATGGGCTCCGAGGTGCACGCAGCGAGTCCCACGCAGAGCGCACCGACTGTCACGAGCGCCAGAAGACGCCGGCGTGATGACGAGGAATTGGTGCGGGGATTCACCCCCGCAGAATATCCGAGCATTAGCCCGGCAGAGGTAAGGCGCGTCGCACTGAACGGGCGTGAAGCACCCTATCGACGCTGAACAGCGCGAGGGCGAGCCACACCAAGGAGAATCCAACCCACCGTTCAAACGGCATCGCTTCGTGAAGGATGAACGTGCCGATAAGGAATTGCATGATCGGTGTGAGGTACTGCACAAACCCAATAATGAACAGCGGAAGTCGGCGGGCGGCAGCAGCGAAGAGGAGCAATGGAACAGACGTCACGATTCCGGCGGCAACCAAGAGCGTGGTGTTCACTGCACCTGCCCCACCAAACACGATTCCCGTTGTGGCACCCACCACCACCAATTGCCCGATTGCCAACGGTGTGAGCCACGCCGTTTCGACTGCGAGGCCAGTGAGCGCGTCCACCTTTCCGCCCACCTGCTTTTTCACCAAGCCGTAGAGCCCAAACGAGAAGGCGAGAACGATGGAGATCCAGGGGAACGAACCGTTGTACACAGCAAGGACAATCACCGCTACTGTACTAATACCGACGGCAACCCACTGCATGGCGCGGAGTTTTTCGCTCAGCACGATCACCCCGAGAAGGACGGTGACGATGGGGTTGATGAAATAGCCAAGCGCCGCCTCGTTGACTCGGCCGGTGACTGCCGCAATGACGTACACCTGCCAATTGACGAAAATGAGCGCCCCGGCGATACCAAGCGCGAGCATGGTTCGTCGATCGCGCATCACTCGAGCCAGGGTGCCTCCTCTGCGCAACACGAGGATGGCGAGAGCGCAGAAAAGAACCGAAAACAGCACGCGCCACGCGACGATTTCGAACGGGCCCGCCGGCGCGAGCAAGAGAAAGTAAATCGGCATGAAGCCCCAGAGCCCGTATGCCGCGAAGGCGTAGAGGAGGCCGCCGCGGGAGTCGGGCGCGGACGGAGGGGCGAGCAGAGGTTGCGACATTAAGTTCACTCTACGACCACAAAGAAGGCCCGCCGGACATGCCGGCGGGCCTTCTTATGGAACGAGTGTTTTAGCGGACGACAACCGCGAGAACGTCACGCGCGGAGAGAACGAGAAGGTCGTCTCCACCGAACTTGACCTCGGTTCCGCCGTACTTGGAATAGATGACTTTGTCGCCTACCGCAATGTCGAGCGGAACGCGGTTTCCGTTGTCGTCAATACGACCCGGTCCTACGGCGACTACTTCGCCTTCCTGCGGCTTCTCTTTCGCCGTGTCAGGAATGACGAGACCGGATGCTGTGACCTGCTCTGCGTCAACCTGCTTGATGACAATGCGATCTTCGAGCGGCTTGATGGACACCGACACAGTTGACCTCTTCTTTCTTACACATAAAAATTCATGGGTTAGCACTCTCACTGCGAGTGTGCCAGATCAACTGTACTCGTCAGGCTGGCACTCGTGCAACGTGAGTGCCAATGACACAATGGGCAGATGGACCAAGGCGAGCTCATCACACTTCTCTCGCCGGAGGGACTACGCCTTCTCGACTCGCTCCCACCCTACGAATCCTCCAAGGATGTCGTGCGCATGGTGGCCCAGTTGCGGGCAGCAGGACATCCGGCTGAATTGCTCTCCGCCGTTCTGCGCCAGTCAAAACTACGCCGTCGAGCGCACAATAAGTTTTCCGAATTCGCCGATCGGATGCTGTTTACCGAGGCCGGTTTGGAACAATCCACCAGGCTTCCCGTCGCCGCGCAGCACGCCAAACGGTTTCGCGCAGCTGGACTGAACACGGTGGTGGACCTCGGCTGTGGAATCGGCGGCGATACTCTGCCGATGGCCGCGCTCGACCTCAACGTCACGGGAGTCGAGCTCGATGAAGTCACGGCAGCAATCGCCGCGTACAACCTCGCACCATGGGACAACGCCCACATCGTCAACGACGACGCCGAAAAGTTTTCACTAGATGGTTTCGACGGTGTGTGGCTGGACCCCGCTCGTCGAAACTCCTCACAGCGGTTGAGGAACCCTGCGGACTGGACCCCGTCTCTTGACGTTGCTTTCGACATCGCACATCGCCGTCCCACCGGAATCAAACTCGGTCCGGGGATTGACCGCGAGCTCATCCCGGACGACGCTGAAGCCCAGTGGGTTTCCGTCGACGGTGCGGTAGTCGAGCTTGCCCTGTGGTTTGGTCCGCTCGCGCGGAGCGGGATACGACGCGCGGCCACCTTGATGGGCCGAGACGGATTCGCCGAGCTCACCGCGGAGGGCGACAGTGATGACGCGCCGATCGGGCCGCTTGGCGACTTTGTCTACGAGCCAGACGGCGCCGTCATCCGCGCTCGACTGATTGGTGACCTTGCGCGAAGCATCGGGGCCACCATGCTGAGTGTGCGCATCGCATGGTTAAGCTCCGACACTGCTGTCGAAACACCGTTTGCCACCCGCTTCCGCGTCGTGGAGTCGATGCCGTACGACGTGAAGTCGTTGAAGAAGTTTCTCGCGGGACGAGGAATTGGAACTCTCGAGATCAAAAAGCGCGGGGTGGATGTCGACCCTGCAGAGCTGCGCAAGAAGCTCAGCCTCTCTGGAAAGAACTCTGCAACGCTCATCCTCACGCGGGTAGCGGGCCGACACACTGCACTTCTGGCCGAACGCGATTCCTAATCGTGACATTCGTTCCTTAACGGCCAATGGGCCCCGCTTTCGCGGAACCCATCGACGTGTAGAGCTTTGTCAGTTCCACCCCGGCACACTCACGTGCAAGGCAAAACTAGAGGTAACTCAGTATCCGGAAACGCTACCGAGCGAACCGGCCGCTCCGAGGAACATCAACGGCACAATGAAGCCGATGAGGAAGATCAGGAGCCACAGTGCGGTGAACACGTATCCGAGGATCGTGCCCCACAGTGCGAGGCCGTGGCCGTTTTCGCCGGTCTTCTTGATCTGGCCAAGAGCAATGTGTCCGAGGATGATCCCGGCGAGCGGGAATACGAACGCGCCGATCAAAGCAATGATCGCGAGGACGTTGGTCGGCTTTCCTGCAGGTGCTGCCGCGTAAGGTGCTGCTGGTGCAGGCGTGGCGGGAACGTTGGGGTCAGTCATATGATCTCCATTAGCTTGATGTGGACGTTCGTCCAGCGCAGCCATAATGGCATCGCTACCGGCGGGTGTCAACGTGGCAGGCCGTCCGTTCTTGGGCTACTACACCAAAATTTCGGTCACTGGCAGGGTGGAATCGGAGCCAAAATCTAGCCCACTTGGCTCACGACCCGCCATCACGAGTTGTGCCCCGAGGGCGGCAATCATCGCCCCATTGTCGGTGCACAGTCCGAGCGGCGGAATGCGCAGCGCAACCCCTTCGGCCTCGCACCGTTGCGCGGCAACGTCACGCAATCGCGCGTTCGCGATGACTCCCCCGCCGAGGAGAAGTCGCGGAACCTGATGATCGGCACACGCGGCAAGCGCCTTCGTGATCAGGACGTCAATCACCGCCTCGCGGAAGCTGGCGGCAACATCCGGAACGGGCACGACCTCTTGTGCATCTTGCAATCGTTCAACGTGCCGCGCAACCGCCGTCTTCAGTCCAGAGAAGGAAAAGTCGTAGCGATGCTTTTCCTTGTCTTTGGGAAGGCTTAACCCACGCGGGAATCTGATCGCGCGGGGGTCACCCTCCGACGCCACCCGGTCAATTTCGGGTCCTCCCGGATACGGCAGCCCCAAGAGTCTGGCGACCTTGTCGAACGCCTCACCCGCCGCGTCGTCAATGGTTTCTCCCAGCAGTTCGACATCCGAAACCAGGTCGCGTACAAGAAGAAGCGAAGTGTGCCCTCCGGAAACCAGCAGCGCAATGGTCGGATATGACAACTCGTCCCCCGCGAGTACGTCGACCCCCACATGGCCGACTAAATGGTTGACGGCAAACAACGGTGTGTCCAAGGCCACCGCGAGAGCCTTCGCAGCGGAAATTCCGACCATCAGCGCACCGGAAAGTCCCGGGCCATTCGTGACGGCTATTGCGTCCAGATCCTCGAGCGAGACTCCGGCTTCCGCGAGCGCTGTCTGCAGTGTCGGCGTGAACGCTTCAAGGTGCGCTCGTGCCGCTATTTCTGGAACCACACCGCCAAAGCGCGCGTGCTCTTCCATCGAAGAGGCGATGACATTCGCCAACAGGGTTTCGCCACGCACAATTCCCACGCCCGTTTCGTCGCAGCTTGTTTCGATCCCGAGGACGAGAGGATTTTCGCGGTTCATGGTGACTCCCCGTTCGTGAAAGCGGGTTCTCTCGGGGTGAGGGCTAACCGCATCACTATCGCGTCCACGTTGTCTGGTTGATAGTACCGAGGGCGCACCGCAATGTGTTCAAACCCGAGAATCGAATACAGCTGTTGCGCGGCCGGGTTGTCAGCGCGCACCTCGAGGAACACCGCAGTGGCGCCCCGCTGTTGTGCCTCGTTAATGAGTGCTCGCATGAGATTGCGTCCTAGCCCATGGCGCCGCGCGTCGGGGGCAACAGCAATGGTCTGGATGTCGGCGTCTTCCACTCCGGGAGGTGCAAGAAGTCCCGCATAGGCATCTAGCCTCTCCGGTGTTTCGGGACGGAACGCGACGAGGTACCAATTATTCGCACTCTCCAGTTCACCGCGCATGGTGTCGGCCGCCCAGGCATCCGTTGTGAAAGTGGCGGTTTCCAGTTCCATGATTCGGTCGAGGTCGCCGACGTTGGCGCGCCGAAACTGCCACGTCATGAGCTCACCCGCTTGAGTCCGGCAGAGGGCGTCGCATCCGGCGAGCGCAGGTAGAGCGGCGCAGCGCCACTGAACTCTCGACCCTGCTCCGCGAGTCTTTCCGCTAACAGCCCAATGGATGCGGCGGAGACCCAGTCACAATCACGGCGCACGTAACTGTCATAGTCAGTTACTGCCGTTGCCAGGTCCTCTGGCCGGTTCAATCCCGGCTCAGCGACGCGCATCGGTAGTGCAAACTCATCAACTCCGCTGTAGAGAGACCAATAGCGTTCACGGCGTCGCGCATCGGTGGAGACCAAAAGGTGCCCAGTGCCACCGGATGCAAAATAGTCACACGCGAGAGCGTCATGGCTCACGACCCGCAACACCAGCTTGCTCGCTCCCAGGGCGAAAGCATTCGCGGCAGCGATTCCTACACGTAGCCCAGTAAACGGACCGGGGCCCATTCCGACCGCGACTCCCGACAATTGCGAGACCGCCACACCTGCCTCACTCATGCACTCGGCAATGAGCGAACCAATGACTTCAGCGTGTCGGCGAGTGTCTTCGACCGCCCGCTCCGCGAGAATGGCGCCCGCCTGAACAATGGCGACGCTGGTCCCCGCAGAAGTATCAATCGCGAGGAGCATGACTACAGCCTAAAGTCCGCAAACCGTGGGCCACGCCCCGTGATGGTGACCTCCCGTGGTTCCACCTCGTCGATTTCGAAATCCGGCGCAGTGGATTCCGATGCCGGCTCCCGAGACTGACCCGCTCCCGTCGGTCTGACAATATCCACCTCGAGCCATGATTCGGCGACACCGTCGAGCATTCCGGCAGCCCACTCCACCACCACGATTGACCCCTCGTAATCGAGATCGAGATCGTCGAGATCGGCGGCACTCGTCAACCGGTAGGCGTCTACGTGCACGAGAGGGGGGCCGTCAGTTCGCGGATGCGTTCGTGCGAGGACAAATGTTGGACTTGTGACTGCCCCTCGCACGCCGAGCGCGCGACCGAGTCCTCTCGTTAGCGTCGTTTTTCCCGCGCCGAGCTCACCGTTCAACGCGACAAGATCCCCCGCGCGCAATATCCGGCCAAGCGCTGCACCGAGATCCTCCATGTCGTCAGGAGTAGCGATCGTGAGCTTCATACGTCTCCGCTGGTCACAGTGCGAACGACCCTCGGGCCGAGACGCGCGACGATGTCATAGTTGATAGTGCCCGCGGCGTCAGCCCAATCGGTGGCACTGGGGGCGCCGGACTGGGCATCTCCGAAGAGCACCGCACGGTCGCCTACCGCCACCGGTGCGTCGCCGACATCCACCACGAGTTGGTCCATCGCGATGACGCCGGCTACCCGAAAGCGCTGACCGTTGATCGTGACAGGTCCCCGCTGAGAAGCAGGCCTCGGAGCCCCGTCAACATACCCAATCGGTACGAGCGCAAGCGTTGTCTCGCGGTCGGTGCGGTACTCCTGCCCGTAGGAAACTCCACTTCCGGCAGGCACTCGCTTCACCGAGACGACGGCCGCACTCAATTCGAGCGCTGGCCGAAGGCCAAACTTCTCCGGTGCCACATCGGCGAATGGGGAAAGTCCGTAGCAACCGAGTCCCACTCGAACAAAGTCGAGCCGCGCGTCCGGCCTCCTGAGCGTGCCCTGGGTCGCCGCAATATGCACAAACTCCGGTACGAGATTCGCGGATGCTGCGACTGCGCGAGCCCGTTCGAATGACTCCAGCTGTGCTGCATCCGCAGAGTCCCCCGCGTTTGCGAGATGGCTGAAGAGTCCCCGAATCTGGGGGCCGCCGGCCTGCTCCAGCGCACGCGCCCTCTCAAACAATGGGCCCCACTGGGTTTCGACTGCACCGTTGCGGCCGAGCCCGGTATCCACTTTCACTTGCACGGCGCTCACGCCGGCCGCCGCCGCACGCTCCAGCTCATCGAGCGAACTCACTCCGACATCAAGATTGTCCTGTGCTGCCGCCGCAAAAGTGTCGTCCGGCGCGTGCAACCACGTGAGGATGGGAGTGGTGATCCCTGTTTCGCGCAGTTCCCGCGCCTCGGTCGAGTCGATTACGCCAAGCCAGTCCGCGCCACCGTCGATGGCCGCCCGCGCCGCCGCTACCGCCCCGTGGCCGTAGCCGTTCGCCTTGACAACTGCCATGAAGTGCCGGGTTCCGGCCAGGCGCCGTAGCGCCTCGACATTTGCCGAGATCGCGTCACGGTTGATTCGCGCTTCCCGAAGCGGCCGCGCGGTCACTCTGCCTCCGCAATGACGTAGGCAATAGCAATTCCCGCATCATGACTCATCGACAAATGCAGTGACGTGATGCCTCTGGCCTTGGCAATGGATTCGACGCCGCCAGTGAGCTCAAAAGACGGATTTCGTAGACCATCAGAAACGATGGGCATGTCATGCCACGTCACACCACTGGAGTCTCCAAGCGCCTTAATGAGTGCCTCTTTCGCCGCAAATCTAGCCGCGAGCGAGTGCACGGCGAGCTTTCGGCCCCCCGAGATTTGTTCACTTTCCGCGAACAAGCGCGGGAGTAGCGCTGGGGTTCGATCAATTGCCCGTTCAAACCGGGCTAGGTCTACAACATCAACCCCAATACCCACAATCATGAGTTACTCGACCGTCACCGATTTCGCGAGGTTCCGCGGCTGATCCACATCCAAGCCCTTCGCAGCCGCAAGCTCCATCGCAAAGATCTGAAGCGGTGCCACTGCGAGCATCGGCTCGAACATGGTCGACGCGAGAGGAATAGTGAAGACCTCATCCGCGTACGGAAGCACCGCGGCATCGCCCGCCTCCGCGATCACAAGAACTCGAGCTCCGCGCGCCTTGATCTCCTGGATGTTTGACACAACCTTCGGGTGCAATGAGTCCTTGCCGCGGGGGCTGGGAACAACCACAAACACGGGCTGGCCTGGCTCAATGAGTGCAATCGGGCCGTGCTTCAACTCGCCGGCCGCAAAACCCTCTGCGTGAATGTACGCGAGCTCCTTCAGCTTCAACGCGCCTTCAAGGGCAACCGGGAAGCCCACGTGCCTGCCGAGGAACAACACTGCGCGCGAGTCCGCCATCCAGTGTGCGAGTTGTGTAATTCGCTCGTGCTGTTCGAGCACGGTTGAGAGCTTTTCCGGAACCGACGTCAGTTCCTCCAACAGCTCCGCCGCCTCGACAGGATCCAGTGCACCCCGAACCCTCGCCAAATGCAGACCAAATAAGTACAACGCGGCAACCTGGGCCACAAATGCCTTCGTCGACGCCACCGCTACCTCAGGACCGGCACGCGTATAAATCACCGCGTCGGACTCGCGAGCAATCGTTGCGCCCTGGGTGTTACACACCGAGATCGTGTGCGCGCCCAGCTTCTTCGCGTACTGCACCGCCATCAGCGTGTCCATGGTCTCGCCGGACTGGCTAATCGAAATAACCAGGGTGCGATTGTCCACAACCGGATCTCGGTACCGGAACTCATGAGATAGCTCGACCTCGACCGGTATTCGCGCCCACTTTTCAATCGCATATTTTCCGAGCAGAGCAGAATACGATGCAGTGCCGCAACCGAGAATCACAATGCGCTCAATCGCCTTGAGTCGCTCGTCGTCATCTTTCAACTCGGGCAAGTGAACTTCACCGTCGGATGAACGGCCAAGAAGTGTGTTCGCAATTGCTTCGGGCTCTTCGCTGATCTCCTTCGCCATGAAGCTTGACCAGCCGCCCTTCTCCGCTGCGGCCGCGTCCCACGTAATTTCGAATTCTTCTGACGCCACCGGCGTGCCGTCAAAGTCAGTAACTGCGACTGAATCCGCCGTGATCGTCACAATCTGATCCTGGCCAACTGCCAAGGCCCTGCGAGTGTGCTCAACGAACGCCGCCACATCTGACCCAAGGAAGTTTTCACCTTCGCCGAGACCGATGACAAGCGGTGAATTCCGTCGGGCGCCGACGACAACTCCTGGTTGATCTTGGTGCATGGCCAAGAGCGTGAAGGCGCCGTGCAGTTTCGCCACAACGCTGCGCATTGCTTCGGCAACGTCCCCCGACTCGCGGAAAGCATGCCCGACGAGGTGCGCCGCCACTTCACTGTCGGTTTCGCTCGTGAACACGGTGCCGGGATGATCCGCGACAAGCTCGGCTTTCAGTTCGGCAAAGTTCTCGATAATCCCGTTGTGGATGAGCGCGAGCTTTCCGTCATCCCCGAGATGAGGGTGCGCATTCTCGTCGGTTGGCCCGCCGTGCGTGGCCCACCTCGTGTGACCGATTCCCGTTGACCCGTTCGCCATCGGCGTCGCATCAAGGTCATCCACCAGCACTTGAAGCTTTCCGGCGTGCTTGCGTGTGCGCAGCACTCCGTCGGCGCCAATGACCGCGATACCGGCAGAGTCGTAGCCGCGGTACTCCAGCCGGCGTAATCCGCCCACGAGAACTTCAACACTGCGGTCTGCACCGACGTAACCCACAATTCCACACATGGTCTGAATTCTAGGACACCTGCGCTGTGAGCCCCCGCTCCCGAGTAGTCTGTTCTGGATGCCTGAGCCCACCAACACGAACGGTAACCCATCACCGTTCCTTGAGTTAGACCGTTCCGCGTGGGCAGAACTGTCGCCATCCACCGAGCAGTTGCTGACGCGCGCAGAGCTCCGCGACCTTCAAGGGTTGGGCGAGAATCTGAATTTGGATGAGGTGAGCGAGGTCTACCTCCCCCTCAGCAAGCTCATCAGCCTGTACGCAGTAAGCGCGCAACGACTTCACGCCTCGACAAGTAGCTTTCTGCGGCAACGCAGTCATCGCACCCCCTTCGTGATCGGAATTGGTGGGTCGGTGGCTGTGGGAAAGTCCACGATCGCGCGTGTTCTGCGCACGCTGCTGGCGCGGTGGGAGGACACCCCTCGTGTAGAGCTCGTAACGACCGATGGGTTCCTGCACCCCAACGCTGAACTCGAACGGCGCGGAATCTTGGATCGCAAAGGGTTTCCGGAGTCGTACGATCGTCGCGCGCTGTTGAGGTTTGTCACCCTCATCAAAAGTGGAGCGCAAGAAGTTCGCGCGCCGCTGTACTCCCATTTGACCTACGACATCGTTTCCGGCGGGGAGATTGTGGTGCGGCGACCGGACATTCTTATTGTCGAAGGTCTCAACGTGCTGCAGCCACCTGCACCTGGGCGCAAGCTCGCGGTGAGCGATCTGTTCGACTTCACCATCTATGTGGATGCGCGCACCTCAGACATTGCCACATGGTACGAAGATCGATTCCTGAAATTGCAGCAGGGTGCGTTCGCGGATCCAAAGTCGTACTTTCATCGGTACTCCAATCTCACGGAGGCTGAGGCACGAGCGAAAGCCCGTTCGATTTGGAGCACCATCAACGAGCCGAACTTGATCCAGAACGTGTTGCCGACCAGGTCGCGCGCAACCCTTGTGCTTCGCAAGGCGACCAAACACGCCGTGAGCAGCGTTCTCCTGCGAAAGATCTAGGAGCAGCTAGCGCAGAACTGCGTTAGCGAGAGAGTCGTTTCGCGACGATGGCGGCCAAATCATTGGCGATCTCATCCGCAACTGACTGGTCAGAGGCTTCCACCATGACCCGGACGAGCGGCTCAGTACCGGACGGACGCAACAGCACCCGGCCCTTGCTTCCCAGTCTCTCCTGCGCAACCACAACCGCCGCAGCGATGGTGTCGTCGTCGCTGAGCGATTCGCGATCGACATCCTTCACGTTGACCATGACCTGGGGGTAGATCGTCATAACCGAAGCGAGTTCTTTCAACGACTTGCCTGTTCGAGCAATTTCCGCTGCGAGGTGAAGCCCGGTCATGATTCCGTCACCCGTTGTCGCGTGCTCAGACATGATGACGTGGCCAGACTGTTCACCACCCAGAGTCGCGCCACTTTCCGCAAGGGTTTCCAGCACGTAGCGGTCGCCGACCCGTGTCTCCAACATTTTGATGTTGTGCTTGGCCATGGCAAGGCGCAGCCCAAGGTTGCTCATGACTGTTGCCACCAGCGTGTCGTGGGCGAGTGTTCCGCGCTCTTTCATCGACAGGGCGAGGATCGCCATAATCTGGTCGCCGTCGATGATGTTGCCTTCTGCATCCACGGCAAGACAGCGGTCAGCGTCACCATCGTGGGCAATTCCCAGATCGGCACCCGTCTCCACGACGGTCTTCGCCAAAAGTTCAAGGTGGGTAGAACCGACACCGTCGTTGATGTTCACACCGTCGGGTTCAGCCCCGATGAGCGACACTGTTGCGCCTGCTGTCGTAAACGCATCTGGGGACACGCCTGATGCCGCGCCGTGCGCACAATCCAACACCACAGTGATGCCGTCTAGGCGAGCCGGAAGCGTGCCAAGCAAGTGCACCAGGTACCGATCTTCGGCATCCGCGAATCGGCGGATACGACCGACCTCTGCACCGGTTGGAGCAATGGGCGGCTCAGCGAGCGCATCTTCGATGCGATCTTCAACCTCATCGGGGAGCTTCGTTCCACGCGCGGCAAAGAACTTGATTCCATTGTCTGGCGCCGGGTTATGCGACGCCGAGACCATCACACCAAAATCGGCATGAAAATCTGCAACCAGAAAGGCCAGCGCGGGTGTGGGAATCACTCCAGCGTCGTAGACATCGACACCCGAACTCGCGAGCCCGGCGGACACGGCAGCGGACAGAAACTCGCCGGAGACACGCGGGTCGCGCGCAACAACGGCTATCGGCCGCCGCCCGGAAGCTCTCCGGCCGTCGGCATATCGACCTTTGCCAAGTACAACGGCTGCTGCTTGAGCCAGCCGAAGAGCCAACTCCACTGTCAGGGTCTCGTTGGCGAGGCCCCGAACACCATCTGTACCGAAAAGCCGTGGCATGTCAGTGCCCTGACGGCCGACTTAACGCTTCGAGAACTGAGGAGCCTTACGGGCCTTCTTGAGACCCGCCTTCTTGCGCTCAATGACACGCGCGTCGCGGCTCAGGAAGCCCGCCTTTTTCAGCTCTGCACGGTTGTTCTCGCGGTCGATCTGGTTCAACGACCGGGCGATGCCGAGACGCAGCGCGCCAGCTTGACCCGAGGGGCCGCCGCCGGTGATGCGTGCGATGACGTCGTAGCTTCCAAGCAAGTCAAGAACCTTGAAGGGATCGTTGATGAGCTGCTGATGGAGCTTGTTCGGGAAGTAGTGCGCGAGTTCGCGACCGTTCACCGTGATCGTGCCGGTTCCGGGAACGAGGCGGACGCGAGCAATTGCTTGCTTGCGACGGCCTACGGCAGCGCCGGGCACGTTGAGTGCCGGTCGAGGTGCCTTCGGTGCCGTCTCGGCTGCTGTCTCGGTCGTGAAGCTGCCACCGGTGGTGGTGACAGTCGTTGACTCTGCGGCAGGAGATGTCGCAGGAGCCGCAGTCTCAGCGACCGGTGCCGCGGTGGCCGCGGCACCTACTGCCGCAGCGTCGACGACGGGAGTGTCTGTGGAGTCTGAAATCTTCGCCATGAAAAGTCCTTTGCTATTCAGCCGGCGCTACTGCGCGACCTGGGTCAGTGTGTAGGGCTTGGGCTGCTGAGCAGCGTGGGGGTGCTCGGCACCGGCATAGACCTTGAGCTTGCTCAGCTGGTCACGACCGATCGAGTTCTTCGGGAGCATGCCGCGCACGGCCTTCTCGACGGCACGCGTGGGGTGCTTTGCCAGCATCTGCGCGTAGGTGGTTGCCGTCAATCCGCCCGGATAACCCGAGTGAGTGTAGGACTTCTTCTGCTCCAGCTTGGCGCCGGTCAGAGCAACCTTTTCGGCGTTGATCACAATGACGAAGTCGCCAGTGTCAACGTGCGGAGCAAAAGTTGCCTTGTGCTTTCCGCGGAGTAGAACGGCAACGTGGCTGGCAAGACGGCCAAGCACGATATCCGTTGCGTCGATAATCAACCACTCACGTGTGACGGTGGCGGGCTTTGGTGTGTAAGTACGCATGGAACGGCACTGCTCTCTGTTCGAAGGGAGGTGTTCGTGAATCCCACTCCGTGGACGTTAGCGCCGCAGACGCGACGGGAACGGATCCGGTGGAGGGCTCAGCTTCGGATGCCCCAAATCTACGGGCACCAAGGGTCAACAATAGTCCACGAGGCGAGCGCGGTCAAACCGCATCCAGCCGACCGCCACGCAGGAGCGCCGCACAGGCTACTCTGCCTGACCAGGTCCCGTGCGGCGAGCGCGCGTCTGTTCGGCGCGCACTCCAAGTTCGTTGTCGTCCGGATAGCCAACCTCGATCAGGCTCAGGCCTTTCGCCGGCACAACCTTGAATTCGCTCGTGCGGAGCAGTTCGTCTCGAATCGCGATCACTCTTGTCGCGGACAGCTTGCCTTCCCCCACCGCGATGGAGGCACCGACGAGGGCCCTGACCATGCTGTGGCAGAACGCATCCGCGCGGACATTCGCGACGAGAACACCGTGCTGATCACGCGCCCAGTCGAATTCCTGAAGCGTGCGAATACTGGTCGCCCCTTCGCGTGACTTGCAGAACGCCGCCCAGTCGTACAACCCCAACAGCGATTGCGCGGCATCGTGCATCGCATTCTCGTTAAGGTGCGCCGGATACCAGAGCGTCCCACGGCGATCGAGCGGGTTTCGTGGTGCGTGGGCATCAGCGACGCGGTATTCGTAGCGGCGCCAGACTGCAGAGAATCGTGCGTCAAAACCCGACGGGGCTAGGCGTGAACTGGATACCCAGATATCCGCGTCGAGGCCAGCGATACCGTTGAGTCTCCTGGCAAGTGCACCCGCTCCTGACGCGGTGTCCGGGAGAGAACCAGAGCCGGAGCCTGCGCTAGTGGACGAATCGGCGGCCGGGCGTGAACCGGTCAGGCTTGCCAACTGCTCGGGCGTGATGTCCAGGTGGGCGACCTGCCCTAGCGCGTGGACACCGGCATCCGTTCTACCGGCAACGGTCAAGGTCGGCGGCGTACCGTGCCTACCGAACACCGTCGCCAACGCTTGTTCCAGCTCGCCCTGAACCGTACGCAAGTCAGGTTGCCGACCCCAACCATGAAAATCGGTTCCGTCGTAAGCGATGTCAAGCCGCAGACGGATACCTTTCGATACCCCGCTGTCTGCGGCTTGATCAACATCCGTGCTCACGCGCTGAGTCTAACCAGCGCGTGGAGCAGGCTACTTGTCTTCAGTGACTGCTTCGTCAGTCTCTGCGGCATCGGTCTCGGCTGCGCCATCGGCGGAGTCTGCCTCAACCGGAGCAGAATCGCCGTCGGTCTTGTCAACGGCCGCGTCTGTTGCCTCGGACTCGTCAGCTGCCTCATCAACAACCGGAGCAGCCTTTGGCTTCTTCGTGCTGGTCTTGGCGCTGGGCTTAGCGTTCACAGGTTCAAGCACGAGCTCGATCTGCACCATCGAGGCGTTGTCGCCCTTACGGAATCCGAGCTTCGTGATGCGCGTGTACCCACCGTTGCGTTCTGCAACGAGCGGTGCGATCTCGGTGAAGAGTTCGTGCACGACACCCTTGTCACCGATCACGGCGAGAACCCGACGACGAGCGTGAAGGTCTCCACGCTTGGCAAAGGTAACGAGGCGTTCGGCGACGGGACGCAAGCGCTTGGCTTTCGTCTCCGTGGTCTTGATGCTCTTGTGGGTGAATAGCGCCGCGGCGAGGTTCGCGAGCATGAGACGCTCGTGAGCTGGTCCGCCTCCGAGACGTGGGCCCTTAGTTGGCTTAGGCATTATTGGTTTTCTCCAGAATCAGTTTGGTCGGGCCTTGCTCAGTTGCTCTCGTCGTCGTAACCACTGTAGAAGTGGGCGCCGTCGAATCCGGGAACAGTGTCCTTGAGGGAAAGGCCCATCTCGACGAGCTTGTCCTTGACCTCATCGACCGACTTCTGGCCGAAGTTCCGGATGTTCATGAGCTGAGTCTCGGAAAGTGCAACAAGCTCGCTTACCGAGTTGATGCCCTCACGCTTGAGGCAGTTGTAGCTGCGCACGGAAAGGTCGAGGTCCTCGATCGGCATGCTCAGTTCGCTGGACATCACCGCGTCGACCGGGGCTGGCCCGATCTCGATGCCTTCTGCCGCAGAGTTGAGTTCGCGAGCGAGACCGAACAGCTCGGTGAGAGTGCGTCCTGCCGACGCGATCGCGTCACGCGGGGTGATCGCGCTCTTCGTCTCGACGTCGACGACCAGGCGGTCGAAGTCAGTGCGCTCACCGGCACGAGTTGCCTCGACGCGGTAGGTCACCTTGAGGACGGGCGAGTAGATCGAGTCGATCGGGATCTGGCCAGCTTCACTGAACTCGTTGCGGTTCTGAGTAGCGGACACATATCCACGGCCGCGCTCAATCGTGAGCTCCAGTTCGAAGCGAGCCTTGTCGTTGAGGGTGGCGATGACGAGTTCAGGGTTGTGAATCTCAACGCCGGCCGGAGCAGAAATGTCTGCGGCGGTGACTTCACCTGCACCCTGCTTGCGCAGGTATGCGGTGATCGGCTCATCGTGCTCGCTGGAAACAACGAGGCCCTTCACGTTCAGGATGATTTCAGTGACATCCTCTTTTACGCCGGGAATCGTGCTGAATTCGTGCAGCACTCCATCGAGACGAATGCTCGTAACCGCTGCACCCGGAATGGACGACAGGAGGGTACGACGAAGTGAGTTGCCGAGGGTGTAGCCGAAGCCGGGTTCGAGCGGTTCAATGATGAACCGGGACCGGAACTCCGAAATGTTTTCTTCGGTCAGGGTGGGACGCTGTGCAATGAGCACTGTGGATTCCTTTCGGCGAAGTGTCCGCTATATGACACTTAGGCGTTCAACCGGTGGCTGGCCGGTCGGTTTGTTGAGTTTTACTATGCACTGGAGCGTTGAGCGAAGGCCATTTCTGACCTCCGCCAACGCCAGCACCGACGAACTCTGTCCGTCGGATTTTGACGATGAAACTTATACCCGACGACGCTTTGGCGGACGGCATCCGTTGTGCGCCTGCGGTGTGACGTCGTTGATGGAACCCACCTCGAGGCCAGCAGCCTGAAGTGAACGAATCGCTGTCTCGCGACCGGAACCCGGTCCCTTGACGAATACGTCGACCTTCTTGACGCCGTGCTCTTGCGCTTGACGCGCTGCCGATTCGGCAGACATCTGCGCGGCGTACGGCGTGGACTTGCGGGATCCCTTGAATCCGACAACGCCGGACGAGGACCACGCGAGCACTGCCCCACTGGGGTCCGTGATCGTCACGATCGTGTTGTTGAACGTCGACTTGATGTGGGCCTGGCCCACAGCAACGTTCTTCTTTTCCTTGCGGCGGGGCTTGCGAGCCGCGCTCTTGGGTGCTGGCATGTTTGGTCTCCTGTCGAAATCTCTGGGCGGGCCGCGCTTAGCGGGCCTTCTTCTTACCTGCGACGGTGCGCTTCGGGCCCTTGCGGGTACGAGCGTTCGTCTTGGTGCGCTGTCCGTGGACCGGGAGGCCCTTACGGTGGCGGATGCCCTGGTAGCTTCCGATCTCAACCTTGCGCCGGATGTCTGCTGCGACCTCACGGCGAAGGTCACCCTCCACCTTGAAGCTTCCTTCGATGTAGTCGCGCAGCGCGATGAGCTGGTCATCGCTGAGATCCTTGACGCGGATCTCGCCGCTGATGCCGGTGTCGGCGAGGGCCTTGATTGACCTCGTGCGACCGACACCGTAGATGTAAGTCAGTGCGATTTCCACGCGCTTATCGCGGGGAATGTCGACTCCTGCTAAACGAGCCATAGTGGCTTCTCCTGTTGTAGGTGGAGGTCTACAGCATCACCGGTGCCCGAGCCTCCAACCCGGGGTGTCCCCACCTTGGTAACAACCAACGCAGATCTGGTGATGCCTTAATTCGTATTGAGTTATCAGTCGTGCCACGTCCAGCGGAAGCTGGTTAGCCTTGACGCTGCTTGTGACGTGGGTTTTCGCAAATGACCATGACTCGGCCGTTGCGGCGAATCACTTTGCACTTTTCGCAAATCTTTTTAACGCTGGGGTTAACCTTCATGTTTGTTGCCTCTTCGCTGTCGTCGTACTCGCGAAGTGTCGCGAGTCGTTACTTTCCAGCAGTCAGTTACTTGTAGCGGTAGACAATGCGACCGCGCGTGAGGTCGTATGGGCTGAGCTCTACGATGACCTTGTCCTCCGGGAGGATTCGGATGTAGTGCTGGCGCATCTTGCCTGAGATGTGCGCAAGGACACGGTGGCCGTTGGTCAACTCAACGCGAAACATTGCGTTGGGTAGAGCTTCGACTACTGAGCCCTCGATCTCGATGACGCCGTCTTTTTTTGCCATAACTCGCTAACGTGAGTAGTTCTGATTGTTGGTCGTGCGGATAAATGTCGGATACCGGGGCAACAACATAATTGGCCCAAGACACCAAAGAGCAATCTTAGGCCAAAAAGGCGCCGACTGCCAAACTCAATTTTGTACCTGTTGTGATGCAGTGCTAGGAATTTCGATCCCGCGCTCGGCGAGACCGGCAAGAATCCGGTCGGCGACTTCATCAACCTCGCCGATACCGTCCACGGTGACGAGCTGCCCGCGATCACCATAAATCTCGATGAGCGGTGCCGTCTCGCGGAGGAACACGTCTTGGCGATGGCGGATCGCATCTTCCGAATCATCCACGCGACCCTGTTCGATCGAACGCTTGCGAAGCCGAGTGACAACCACCTCAACGTCGGCGACAAGTCTGATGACTGCGTCGAGCGCCTGATTCTTTTCCGCCAGGATCTCGTCGAGGAACTCAACCTGCGACGTCGTGCGCGGGTATCCGTCCAACAGGAACCCGGATTCTGCATCCGGCTCCATCAGTCGAGAGCGAACGAGTTCGTTCGTAAGGGAATCCGGAACGTAGTCGCCCGCGTCGACAATGCTCTTGACTTCAATGCCAAGCGGGGTTTCGTTCTTGATGTTGAACCGGAAGATGTCGCCAGTGGCGATTGCGGGGATACCGAAGAGAGTCGACAGGCGCGCGGCCTGTGTACCTTTTCCGGCCCCGGGCGGGCCGATGATCAGAAAGCGTCCGGTCATCGCAGCAATCCTTCGTAGTGCCGCTGTTGGAGCTGGGCATCGATCTGTTTGACCGTCTCTAGTCCGACTCCCACAATGATCAGGATGCTTGCACCACCGAACGGGAAGTTCTGGTTCGCCCCGAAGAAGCTGAGAGCGAAGAGCGGTATCAACGCGACAAAGCCCAAATACAGAGAGCCAGGCAGCGTGATCCTCGTGAGGACATAGTCAAGGTACTCAGCGGTGGGGCGACCGGCACGAATGCCAGGAATAAACCCGCCGTACTTCTTCATGTTGTCAGCAACTTCTTCAGGGTTGAAGGTAATCGCGACATAGAAGTACGTGAACCCAATGTTGAGCAGGAAGTACACAAGCATGTACAACGGGCTGTCGCCTGATCGCAGGTTGTCAGTAATCCACGTCACCCACCCCGCGGGCAGTTCGCCCGGAGCCGGCTGGTTGAACTGCGCGACGAGTGCTGGGAGGTACAGGAGGCTCGAGGCGAAGATCACGGGGATCACACCCGCCATGTTCACCTTGATGGGGATGTAGGTGTTGTTGCCACCGTACGTGCGTCGACCCACCATTCGCTTGGCGTATTGCACCGGCACTCGTCGTTGCGATTGCTCAACGAACACAACAAGCGTCATGATCACGAGCCCAAGGAGGAGAACCAGGATGAACACGTCGAGGCCGTTGACAACCTGAATGCCCCACAGCGCGGTCGGGAAGGTTGCGGCGATGGAGATGAAGATCAACAACGACATTCCGTTGCCAATACCGCGTTCGGTGATGAGCTCACCCATCCACATGATGAGTCCGGTTCCGGCAGTCATCGTGATGACCATGAGCAGAATCGCGTACCAGGAGTCGTTGCTGAGCAACTGGCTGCACTCCGGCGTTCCGGTGGAGCTCGGGAACAATGCCCCGCTCCGCGCCACCGTGATGAGAGTTGTTGACTGCAGGATCGCGAGGCCGATAGTGAGGTAACGCGTGTACTGCGTGAGCTTCGCTTGACCCGACTGGCCCTCTTTGTACAGGGTGTCGAAGTGTGGGATGACAACGCGCAACAACTGCACGATGATCGATGCCGTGATGTACGGCATGATTCCCAACGCGAAAATCGATAGCTGCAGCAGTGCGCCACCGCTAAACAAGTTCACCAGGTCATAAAGCCCTGTTGTTCCGGCGTTGTTGCCGAGACAAACCTGCACATTCACGTAATCAATGAACGGTGTCGGGATAAATGACCCGAGCCGGAACAGCGCGATGATGATCAGCGTGAAGCCGATCTTCCTGCGAAGATCGGGCGTACGGAATATCCGTATGATTGCGCCGAACACGAGGCCTCCTGAATTTACGGGTAGTGCAGGGCCGGTGCGCCTGCAAAGGCGCCCCAGCGACTACAACTCATCTAATGGGCTTTGTCGGATGGCGAACCATCCGACCCGCTTACTTTACTGAGCCGCCCGCGGCCACAATCTTCTGCTCGGCTGAACTGGAGATCTTGTCGACCGCAACATTCAGCTTAACGTCAATCTCACCGGCACCAAGAACTTTGACCTTCTCGTTCTTGCGAACCGCACCCTTGGCAACCAAGTCACTGATCGTGACATCGCCACCCTTCGGGTACAACTCGGCAAGGCGTTCGAGGTTGACAACCTGGTACTCGACGCGGAACGGGTTCTTGAACCCGCGGAGCTTCGGAGTACGCATGACACTGTTCAGGTTTCCGCCCTCGAGGCCAACGCGCACCTGGTAGCGGGCCTTCGTGCCCTTGGTTCCACGCCCGGCAGTCTTACCCTTTGACGCTTCACCGCGACCAACACGAGTACGTGCGGTCTTGGCGCCGGGGGCCGGACGGAGGTGGTGCATCTTGAGAACCTGCGGGCGCACAACCTCAGCGGCCTTGGCCTTCTTCGCTGGAGCTGCAGCAGCCTTCGTCGAAGACTTGGTTGCCGTCGCCTTGGGCGCAGCAGCCTTGCTCGAGGAGGCAGCAGCTTTTGCTGCTGGCTTCGTTGCAGCCTTAGCAGCGGCAGGCTTGGTCGCAGCAGCCTTAGGGGCAGCCGACTTCGCAGCGCTTGCCTTTGGTGCGGCTGACTTCGCAGCAGCAGTCTTGGGCGCAGCCTTCTTTGCCGCCGGCTTTGCAGCGGCCTTGGGGGCCGCCTTCGCTGCGGGCTTCTTCTTCTCGGCTTCGTCAGCCATTAGTCAATCTCCTCGACTTTGACCAGGTGAGCCACGGTGTTCACGTATCCGCGGTTCTGCGAGTTGTCCTCGCGCACGACGACATCATTGATGCGCTTGAGCCCGAGGCTCCGCAGCGTGTCGCGCTGGTTCTGCTTTTCACTGATCTTTGATTTGATCTGGGTCACTTTGAGGCGAGCCATCAGGCACCTGCCTTTTCTGCACTGTCGGCTTTCGCCGTCTCGGCCTGAATCCGCAAGATCTGGGCGGGCACAACGTGCTCAATTGACAAGCCACGTCGACCAGCAACAGCACTGGGCTCTTCAAGCTGGTGAAGCGCCGCAACGGTTGCGCGGACGATGTTGATGGTGTTCGACGAACCGAGGGACTTGCTCAGAACATCGTGGATGCCTGCACACTCCAGAACGGCGCGCACCGGGCCTCCGGCGATAACACCGGTACCTGCTGCTGCGGGACGCAAAAGTACAACGCCAGCAGCCGCCTCACCCTGAACCGGGTGCGGAATGCTCTTTCCCACGCGCGGGACGCGGAAGAAGTTCTTCTTCGCTTCCTCGACACCCTTGGAAATTGCCGTGGGAACTTCGCGGGCCTTGCCGTAGCCAACGCCAACGAGTCCGTTGCCATCACCGACGACGACGAGTGCCGTGAAGCTGAAGCGACGACCACCCTTGACCACCTTGGAGACACGGTTGATTGTCACGACGCGCTCCAGGAACTGGCTCTTGTCGGAGTCGCGACTGCCGCGCTGCTGGTTCGGGTTGCGCTCACGGCCACCACGACGAGCCTCGCGAGGCTCCTTCGCAGCATCCGTTTCTGGCGCCGTTGTCGCGGCCTGCGCGGTCTTGTCGACCTCCTCGGTCGCTGCTGCAGTCACTTGCTGCTCCTTGTCATTAGTGCTCTTGTCGCTCACAGGTTCAAACCACCCTCTCGAGCTCCTTCGGCAATCGCCGCAACGCGACCCGCGTAGCGACTTCCACCGCGGTCGAAGACGACCGCTTCAATTCCGGCCCTCTTTGCGCGCTCGGCGACGAGTTCGCCAACCTTGCGTGCTTTGGCAGTCTTGTCTCCGGAAAGTCCGCGAAGGTCAGTTTCCATCGTGGACGCCGATGCAAGGGTGAAACCCTTGCTGTCGTCGACAACCTGGACGAACACGTGACGTGCCGAACGGGTTACGACAAGACGCGGACGCAACTCGGTACCGACAACCTTCTTGCGAAGGCGTGCGTGCCGACGATTTCTCGCCGCGGTCTTGCTCTTTCCTCGTGTACCTATAGCCATGGTTTACTTACCAGCCTTTCCGGCCTTGCGGCGAACAACCTCGCCCGCATAACGCACTCCCTTGCCCTTATAGGGTTCGGGCTTGCGCAATTTGCGGATGTTGGCCGCGACTTCGCCGACCTGCTGCTTGTCGATTCCGTGGATACCAACCTTGTTGTTGCCTTCCACAGTGAACGTGATACCGGCCGGCGGGTCCACCGAAACGGGGTGCGAGAAGCCGAGAGCGAACTCAAGCCCGCTTCCCTTCTGCGCCACGCGGTAACCGGTGCCGACGATCTCAAGGCCCTTTGAGTAGCCCTCGGTGACGCCAATGATTTGGTTGTTGATGAGGGTACGGGTCAGGCCGTGAAGCGACCGTGACTCACGCTCGTCGTCCGGACGGGACACGAGCACTTGGCTACCCTCGAGCTTGACCTCGATAGGGCTGGAAACCGTGAGGTTCAGCTCGCCCTTCGGGCCCTTGACCGTGACGGCTTGGCCATCGACGGTGACGGTGACGCCCGCAGGGACATCAATCGGAAGCTTTCCAATACGCGACATAGCGATTACCACACGTAGGCGAGGACTTCCCCACCTACGCCCTTCTCCGTCGCCTCGCGGTCGGTCAACAGACCGGAGGAAGTGGACAGGATAGCAACGCCAAGCCCACCAAGAACCCGTGGGATCTCTGTGGAGCGTGCGTACACGCGCAAACCGGGCTTCGACACGCGCTTGAGGCCCGTTATCGAACGTTCGCGGTTGGATCCGTACTTGAGGTCGATCGTGAGCATGGAGCCGACGCGCGCAGGCTCGACCTTCCACGCCGTGATGTAGCCCTCTTTCTTGAGGATCTCGGAGATATGGGCCTTGAGTTTGCTGCTCGGCATCGACACAGTCTCGTGACTGGCCGAATTGGCGTTACGCAGTCTGGTCAGCAAGTCTGCGACCGGATCTGTCATTGTCATGGTGTTGTTCCTGTTTCTCGTTCCGGTTTCGACACCCGTTACACGAATGCCGACCTGGACGATCGGTTACTACTGGTTAGTGGTTTCTTGTACTTTGAACGGGAAGCCAAGTGCCTTGAGAAGTGCACGGCCCTCGTCGTCGTTCTTTGCCGTCGTGACGACGGTGATGTCGAATCCGCGTACGCGGTCGATCTTGTCCTGATCAATCTCGTGGAACATTGCCTGCTCGTTGAGACCGAAGGTGTAGTTTCCGTTGCCATCAAACTGGCGGTCCGACAGTCCGCGGAAGTCGCGGATGCGGGGAAGCGCGAGCGTCAGCAGACGGTCGAGGAACTCCCACGCACGGTCACCACGAAGCGTGACGTGGGCGCCAATGGGCTGACCCTCGCGAAGCTTGAACTGGGCGATCGACTTGCGTGCAGCGGTGATCTGCGGCTTTTGACCGGTGATCGCGGTGAGGTCTTTGACCGCACCATCGATGATTTTGCCATCGCGGGCAGCCTCACCAACACCGGTGTTGACGACGATCTTCACCAGGCCGGGCACTTGGTGCACGTTGGAGAAGCCGAAGTCCTTCTTCAGCTGCGCTGAGATCTCGTTCTGGTACTTCTGCTTCAGGCGCGGCTGAATTTTGACAGCCGGCGCAGCAGTAGCTGTGTCAGTCATTACAGGTCCTCACCTGAGCTCTTGGAGAAACGAACGCGGACAGTCTTGCCCTCGTCGTTCTTCTCTACGCGGAAGCCGACGCGGGTCGGCTTCTTGGTCTTCGGGTCAACCAGCGCCACATTAGAAATGTGGATGGGAGCCTCAAAGGTTTCGAGGCCACCGGTCTTGGTGCCGCGCTGGGTTTGACCCACGCGAGAGTGCTTCGTCACGAAGTTAATACCCTCAACGATCACGCGGTTCCTCTCGACGAGGACCTCCTTGACGCGACCCTGCTTTCCACGGTCACCACCGCGTTCCTGAGTCGGACCGCTGATGACCTGGACGAGGTCGCCCTTTCTAATCTTCGCCATGACTAAATGACCTCCGGTGCCAGCGAGATGATCTTCATGAACTTCTTGTCGCGAAGTTCACGACCGACCGGCCCGAAGATACGAGTGCCACGAGGGTCACCATCCGCCTTCAGAAGCACTGCGGCATTCTCATCAAACTTGATGTAGGAGCCGTCGGAACGACGGGTCTCCTTCTTGGTGCGGACGATAACCGCTTTCACGATCTCGCCCTTCTTCACGTTGCCGCCCGGGATTGCGTCCTTGACGGTCGCAACGATCACATCGCCCAGACCGGCGTAACGCCGACCCGAACCGCCGAGAACGCGAATCGTGAGCAACTGCTTGGCACCGGTGTTATCGGCGACCTTAACTCTGGATTCCTGCTGAAGCATTTTCTATTCCTCTTCACGAGTAAGCCGCGAGGCTTACTTGGCCTTCTCGACGATCTCGACCAGGCGCCAGCGCTTTGTTGCGCTCAGCGGACGGGTCTCACTGATGACGACCATGTCGCCCACGCCGGCGGCGTTGGCTTCATCGTGCACCTTCACTTTGGATGTGCGGCGAATGACCTTGCCGTACAGGGGGTGCTTTACGCGGTCCTCAACCTCAACGACGATGGTCTTGTCCATCTTGTCGCTCGACACGAAACCGCGTCGGGTCTTGCGGTAGCCGCGGTCGAGGGTTGCCTCGGCTGCGACCTTATCTGTGGTCTTCGCCATCAGTTGGCCTCCCCTGTCGTCTCGGCGTCAACGGACTCGGCAGCTGCCTCATCCTTTTTCGCAGTCTTCTTCTTCGCCTTCGGCTCAGCCTTCGTCGGCAGTTCGACACCCACTGGTGTCGCCCGAATACCGAGCTCGCGTTCGCGAATGATCGTGTAGATCCGCGCGATGTCGCGCTTGACCGCACGAAGTCGTCCGTGGCTTTCGAGCTGACCGGTTGCGGACTGGAAACGAAGGTTGAAGAGTTCTTCCTTCGCCTTTTTCAGTTCGTCAACGAGTCTCTCGTCTTCAAAAGTATCGAGCTCATCCGGGTGGAGCTCCTTGGAACCGATCGCCATTATGCGTCGCCTTCCTCGCGCTTGATGATGCGTGCCTTAAGGGGCAGCTTGTGGATGGCACGCGTTAGTGCTTCGCGGGCAACGGTCTCATTGACCCCGCTCAACTCGAACAGCACGCGGCCGGGCTTGACGTTCGCGACCCACCACTCGGGTGAGCCCTTACCGGAACCCATGCGAGTTTCGGCCGGCTTCTTGGTGAGCGGACGGTCTGGGAAGATGTTGATCCAGACCTTTCCACCACGCTTGATGTGGCGAGTCATGGCAATACGAGCAGCTTCAATCTGGCGGTTCGTCACGTACGCAGGCGTGAGTGCCTGAATACCGTACTCACCGAACGACACCTTCGTGCCACCAGTTGCCTGGCCACTACGGCCGGGGTGGTGCTGCTTACGGTGCTTGATCTTACGTGGAATCAGCATTTCAGGCCTCCGCTCCTACTGCCGCAGGTGCGGCGTCCGTGCGGGCGCCACGACGAGGACGGTCTCCGCCATCACGACGCTCTGGGCGCTGGGACTTGGCGTTGGCCTGCTCGCGGGCGAGCTCGCGGTTCGTGATATCACCCTTGTAGATCCAGACCTTCACACCGATGCGTCCGAACGTGGTACGAGCTTCGTAGAAGCCGTAGTCAATGTTCGCGCGCAGCGTGTGCAGCGGGACTCGTCCTTCGCGGTAGAACTCGGAACGGGACATTTCGGCCCCTCCGAGTCGACCGGACACCTGAATACGAACACCCTTGGCGCCGGCGCGCTGAGCACCCTGCATTCCCTTGCGCATTGCACGACGGAATGCGACACGCGCACTCAGCTGTTCGGCAATACCTTGGGCAACCAACTGTGCTTCAGCCTCGGGGTTCTTCACCTCGAGGATGTTCAGCTGAATCTGCTTGGACGTGAGCTTCTCGAGCTCAGAGCGAATGCGCTCTGCTTCGGTTCCGCGACGGCCGATAACAATGCCGGGACGCGCCGTGTGGATGTCGACGCGAACGCGGTCACGCGTGCGCTCGATCTCGATGCGGGCAACGCCGGCACGGTCAAGGTTCGACTTGAGAAGGTTGCGGATCTTCACGTCTTCAGCAACAAAGTCACTGTAACGCTGCCCGGCCTTCGTCGAGTCGGAGAACCACCGCGACACGTGGTCAGTGGTGATACCCAGACGGAACCCGTACGGATTTACTTTCTGTCCCATTACTTCTTCCCTGCCTTCTTCGAGGCCTGCTCGACGTCGGCATCGGTTGGCGTCGACAGCACGATGGTGATGTGGCTCGTGCGCTTCAGAATCTGGAATGCTCGGCCCTGGGCACGAGGCTGGAACCGCTTGAGCGTTGCACCGTCGTCGACGAATGCCTTGGCGACGAACAGGTCCTGCTCGTCAAGGTAGCTGTTCTCGCTGTCCGCCTTTACGCGGGCGTTAGCCATTGCCGAAGCAACAAGCTTGTACACCGGCTCGCTCGCACCCTGCGGCGCGAACTTCAGGATGGCCAAGGCCTCCGCAGCTTGCTTGCCGCGAATCATGTTGACGACACGACGAGCCTTCTGAGGCGTAACGCGGATGTGTCGCACGCGGGCGATCGACTCCACCATTTCTCTTCCTCCTTCACGTCACCGCGTTAGCGGCGACGACCCTTCTTGTCGTCCTTCACGTGGCCGCGGAAGGTGCGGGTAGGGGCGAACTCCCCAAGTTTGTGACCGACCATCGTCTCCGTGACGAAAACCGGGATGTGCTTGCGGCCGTCGTGCACCGCGATCGTGTGACCGAGCATTGCCGGGACGATCATGGAGCGACGTGACCAGGTCTTGATGACGTTCTTGCTTTTGGCCGTATTCTGCGTGACCACCTTGTTGAGCAGGTGATTGTCGACGAAGGGGCCCTTCTTAAGACTGCGTGGCATCTTCTCTTATCTCCTACTTGCGCTTCTTGCCGGCGTTGCGGCGGCGAACGATGAGCTTGTCGCTCTCGAGATTGGACTTGCGGGTACGGCCTTCCTTCTGGCCCCACGGGCTGACCGGGTGACGTCCACCGGAAGTCTTACCTTCACCACCACCGTGTGGGTGGTCTACCGGGTTCATGACAACACCACGCACGGTTGGGCGAACGCCCTTCCACCGCATGCGGCCGGCCTTACCCCAGTTGATGTTTGACTGCTCAGCGTTGCCGACCTCGCCGATCGTTGCGCGGCAGCGAGCATCCACATTGCGGATTTCGCCTGACGGCAAACGAAGCTGCGCGTAGGGGCCTTCTTTGGCCACAAGTCGAACGCTGGAGCCTGCCGAGCGGGCCATCTTCGCGCCGCCACCTGGCTTCAGCTCGATCGCGTGAATCACGGTACCGACCGGAATGTTCTTGAGCGGCAGGTTATTACCTGGCTTGATGTCAGCGGAGGCACCGGACTCGATGATGTCGCCCTGCTTCAACTTGTCGGGAGCAATGATGTAGCGCTTGCTGCCGTCGAAGAAGTGCAGGAGCGCAATACGCGCCGTGCGGTTGGGGTCGTACTCAATGTGAGCGACCTTGGCGTTGACGCCATCTTTGTCGTTGCGCTTGAAGTCGATCACGCGGTACTGGCGCTTGTGGCCACCACCAATGTGACGGGTCGTGATGCGACCGGCATTGTTGCGTCCACCCGTCTTGGGTAGCGGGCGCAGCAACGACTTCTCCGGAGTCGACCGGGTGATCTCGGCAAAATCTGCAACCGAGGAACCGCGGCGACCAGGAGTCGTGGGCTTGTACTTACGAATAGCCATGATTTCTTCCCTTACGCGCCCTAGCCGACAGCCGTGAAGATGTCGATGGAGCCGGACTTGAGCGTGACGATCGCACGCTTGGTGTCTTTGCGCTTTCCGAGGCCGAACTTCGTGCGACGGGTCTTGCCGCTCTTGTTCAGGGTGTTGACCGAGGCAACCTTCACATTGAAGATCTTTTCGATCGCGAGCTTGATCTCGGTCTTGTTCGAACGGGGGTCCACCTCGAAGGTGTACTTACCCTGATCGATGAGCCCGTAGCTCTTCTCAGATACGACCGGCGACAGGATTACATCCCGCGGGTCTTTATACCTGGCGCTCATGCGCTGGCCTCCTCGGTGCTCTTAGAGTTCGCTGCAGCCTTCGATGTTCCCGACTCCGCCTTTGCGGAAACGAAAGAATCGAACGCGCCCTTGGTGAAGACAATGTCGTCGCTCACCACAACGTCGTAAGCGTTCAACTGGTCTGCGGTCAATACGTGGACTGACTGCATGTTGCGCACGCTCTTGTAGCTGAGGTCGTCGCTACGCTCCAAAACGATGAGCACGTGTCGGCTCGGCGCAATGTCGGCCAAAATCGCGGACACAGCTTTTGTCGACGGCTTGTCGCCGGCAGACAGGGAATCGATGACGTGGATGCGTCCGCCGCGTGCGCGGTCGGAAAGTGCCCCGAGGAGCGCAGCAGCGATCATCTTTTTGGGTGTGCGCTGCGAGTAGTCGCGGGGCACTGGTCCGTGAACGGTGCCACCACCACGGTGCTGCGGCATGCGGATCGAGCCCTGACGCGCCCGGCCGGTTCCCTTTTGCTTGTGGGGCTTACGGCCTGAACCGGAAACCTCTCCACGACCCTTGGTGCTGTGGGTACCCTGGCGAGCTGCGGCGCGCTGCGCGACAACTACCTGGTGGATAAGCGGGATGTTGGTCTGCACGTCGAATACCTGGGCGGGAAGCTCAACCGAACTCACCTTCTTGCCCTTGGTGTCGATGACGTCGAGAGTCATTGTCTCAGCCATGGCTCTAGGCCTCCTTCACTGATGTGCGAACGAAGACGATGCGGCCGCGTGCACCGGGAACAGCGCCCTTGACGAGCAGCAGGTTCTTGTCGGTGTCGATCGCGTGCACGGTGAGGCCAAGAACCGAAACGCGTTCTCCACCCATCCGGCCCGCCATACGCATGCCCTTGAACACGCGGCTCGGAGTCGACGATGCGCCGATCGAGCCGGGTTTGCGGTGGTTGCGGTGCGCACCGTGGCTTGCACTCACGCCCTTGAAGTTGTGTCGCTTCATCACACCGGCGAAGCCCTTACCCTTGCTCGTTCCTACGACATCGACGCGCTTTCCCGCTTCGAAGATGTCGACGGCGAGCTCCTGGCCGAGTGCGTAGTCAGCGGCGTCCGCCGTGCGCAGCTCCGTGATGTGACGACGTGGCGTGACGCCCGCCTTCGCAAAGTGGCCAGTGGCCGGCTTGTTCGCCTTACGTGGGTCGATCTGGCCGTACGCGATCTGCACCGCGCTGTAGCCGTCAACCTCGGGTGTACGCACCTGGGTGACGACGTTCGGTGAAATCTCAATCACCGTCACCGGGATGAGCTTGTTGTCCGCGTCCCACACCTGGGTCATGCCGAGCTTGGTGCCCAGCAGTCCCTTGGTGGATCTTGTGGTCTCAGTTGCCATTGTCTCTATAGTCCTTGTCGCAGCGTTTCGAAGCTCAGAGCTTGATCTCGATGTTGACGTCCGCAGGAAGGTCGAGACGCATAAGCGAGTCGACGGCCTTTGGCGTCGGATCGATGATGTCAATCAGCCGCTTGTGGGTGCGCTTTTCGAAGTGCTCCCGGCTGTCCTTGTACTTGTGCGGAGAACGGATCACGGCGATCACATTCTTCTCCGTGGGGAGCGGCACAGGGCCGACCACCGTTGCACCGGCGCGAGTGACCGTATCCACGATCTTGCGGGCCGAGCTGTCGATGACCTCGTGGTCATACGACTTAAGTCGGATGCGGATCTTCTGTCCCGCCATAGCCTGACTCTCTCTCTGTAGTACATGGCGCACCCGTTCGGATACGCACGTTGCCGAAAGCACTGCTTGTGAAAGCGTTGTCGCTTTCGCACCACTGTTGTTGTTTCACGTGCAAGCGGAAGTTCCCGCCTGCACAACGTTTTTGTCTTGGCACTTCGCCCACCCCCGCGCTCGGGCGTGTCGCCCGTTCGGAACACGCGTGTCACCACGAATATTTCGAATGTCGGTTTTCGGTGAGCGTCGTAACCTGGGCTTTCACCCGGATGACGCTTGTTCTGCTACCCGCGGCCTAGGTGCTGATCCGGGGATCAGGCCCTATGCACTGCCTGGCAGTGATTCGCCCGCTGTTACAGCAAAGCAAAGTATTGAACTAGAAGAGTCTGCCACACCTCGGCATTTGCTGCAACCCGGGCGTGTCGCTTTAGGGTGGAGGCCCTTTCGGGCCTCCACCGCGACACGCCCCGATGCCGTCCCGGCATCGGATGGAGCGAGGTTGCGACACGCCCCGAGCCCGTCACGAGCCAGCCTTTCGGAGCTGCGCATTTCACTGCACGCTCACTACCTTCGTGCCGCTGAGCCAGTCGTAGGGTGTCCGCCCACCCCCCACCACGAGGGAGACTACATACGAGATCGGCAACACATACGAGCCCACTGTGAGCACTACGGCCCACGGTGGGACGGTGTCGTCCCCGCTCGAACCAACGATTGCGTAGACCGCCGCGTGGCCAATCAGCCACGGGACGGCAACTTTGACGGCGTTGCGCGTCAGTGCCCTCAGAAACGTCACCGTTCCGCCGGTACGCGCCTCAACTACCCGAAGTCGACGCGCACGCTTTCCGATCGTCGCCTGGCGCGGGCCGGCCTCCTGCACCGCCATCACGATGGTGGTAGGCAACACCAGAACCAGTGCCGCAACGAGATTGAGTTCGAGGTTGCCCCACGAACTGGTAACGCCGGCGAGGTACAGCGGGACGCTGACCGCCGCAACTATCGCGGCCCAGCCGAGAATGAGGGCCCAGTCAATCAACCACGCCAGAATTCGGTTCACCGGGAGTCGGATCACGCCGCCAGCCTAATCGCCAATCTGGCTGCAAAGCCAGACAACAATGGGCCGAGACTTTAAGTCTCGACCCACCGTGCTTGTCCTTCGTGCTACTCGTTACCGATGAGCTTGTCAGCCTGATCGCGAAGCGCATCCGTCTGCTCGTCGAACTTGCCACCGGTGACCTTGTCGGCGAAGCCCTCAACGCCATCCAAGATGTTGTCGCTGATATCTTCAGCCTGCTCACTCTTCAGCGCGTCTTTGACCCCATCGCTGTTCAGGAAGTCAGCGGCGCCCTTAGTGATGTCATCTAGTCCAGCCATGATGGCCTCCTCGTATTCATTGTTGTCGTGGCCGCGCGCCGTGCGCGAGCGACCTCTTAACAGAATAAAGGGGCCGAACCTTTCGATCCGACCCCTTCATCATTGCTTGAGTTACTTGAGTACCTTGACGACCTTGCCTGCACCAACGGTGCGACCACCCTCACGGATGGCGAAGCCAAGGCCCTCTTCCATGGCGATCGGCTGAATCAGCTCGACCGTCATTTCCGTGGTATCACCCGGCATAACCATCTCGGTGCCCTCCGGCAACGTGATGACGCCGGTGACGTCGGTGGTACGGAAGTAGAACTGAGGACGGTAGTTCGCGTAGAACGGGTTGTGACGGCCGCCCTCATCCTTGGAAAGGATGTACGCGGTTCCCTCGAACTGCGTGTGAGGGGTCACCGAACCCGGCTTGACAACAACCTGGCCACGCTCGACATCCTCGCGCTTGGTACCACGAAGAAGCAGACCACAATTCTCGCCTGCCCATGCTTCGTCAAGCTGCTTGTGGAACATCTCGATACCGGTGACCGTAGTCTTCTGGGTCGGACGGATGCCCACGATCTCGACGTCCGAGTTGATCGCGAGTGTTCCTCGCTCGGCACGACCCGTAACAACGGTTCCGCGGCCGGTGATCGTGAAGACATCCTCGACAGGCATCAAGAACGGCTTGTCCTTGTCGCGCACGGGGTCGGGAATATTGTCGTCTGCAGCCTGCATGAGGTCGAGAACAGACTGGACCCACTTCTCTTCACCCTCAAGTGCCTTGAGTGCTGAAACAGGGATCACTGGTGCATTGTCGCCATCGAAGCCCTGGCTAGAGAGCAACTCACGAACTTCAAGCTCAACGAGCTCCATGATCTCAGCGTCGTCGACCATGTCGGCCTTGTTGAGCGCGACCATCAGGTACGGAACACCAACCTGCTTGGCGAGCAGGACGTGTTCGCGGGTCTGTGCCATCGGACCGTCTGTGGCCGCGACTACGAGGATCGCACCGTCCATCTGAGCGGCACCGGTGATCATGTTTTTGATGTAGTCGGCGTGCCCTGGAGCGTCAACGTGCGCGTAGTGGCGCTTTGGGGTCTCGTACTCAACGTGCGAGATGTTGATCGTGATGCCACGCTGACGCTCTTCAGGAGCCGAGTCGATCGACGCGAAGTCGCGCTGAACGTTGACGTCTGACGGGTACTTGTCAGCAAGCACACTAGAAATAGCTGCGGTGAGCGTGGTCTTGCCGTGGTCAACGTGTCCGATCGTTCCGATGTTGACGTGCGGCTTTGTCCGCTCGAACTTGGCCTTGGCCACTGTGGTCCTCCTCAGGACTTTCGAGATTAAGATCCGGCCACGGATTTGTGACCGGGATTCATACGAGATGCTGTTTTATGTTACGGGATACTGCGAGGTGGTGTTACTCACCCTTATTCTTCTGGACAATCTCATCGGCCACCGCGCGCGGCACCTCAGAGTAACTATCGAAGCCCATAGAGTACATTGCGCGACCTGAAGTTTTCGACCTCAAGTCACCCACGTATCCGAACATCTCCGACAGCGGCACGAGCGCCCGAATAACCTTCACGCCAGTGGCATCCTCCATTGTCTGGATTTGGCCACGCCGTGAGTTCAGATCGCCAATCACGTCACCCATGTATTCCTCTGGGGTACGCACTTCGACGGCCATGAGCGGCTCGAGCAGTACTGGGTTCGCCTTACGAGCAGCTTCCTTGAAAGCCATCGATCCAGCGATCTTGAACGCCATCTCCGAAGAGTCGACGTCGTGGGCTGCCCCGTCCAGAAGGATAGCCTTCACCCCGACCATGGGAAAGCCAGCGAGAACACCGACCTGCATGGCATCTTTCATTCCGGCATCGACGGACCCAATGTACTCACGGGGAACACGACCACCGGTGACCTTGTTTTCGAACTCGTACGTTTCTTCACCAGCGAGCTCGAGTGGCTCAAGCGAAATCTGAACTTTAGCGAACTGTCCCGATCCACCGGTCTGCTTCTTGTGAGTGAAGTCGTGCTTGTCGACAACGCGCTTGATCGTCTCGCGGTAGGCGACCTGCGGCTTACCGACGTTTGCCTCAACGTTGAATTCACGGCGCATCCGGTCAACCAGGATGTCGAGGTGAAGCTCACCCATCCCCTTGATAACCGTCTGGCCGGTGTCGATGTTCTGTTCAGTGCGGAACGTCGGGTCCTCTTCAGCGAGCTTCTGGATGGCAACACCCAGCTTCTCCTGGTCGGCCTTCGTCTTCGGCTCGATAGCAACCTCGATAACCGGATCCGGGAACGTCATTGATTCAAGAACGATCTGGTCTGACGGATCACATAGTGTGTCACCAGTCGTGGTGTCCTTGAGCCCGATAACGGCGTAGATGTGACCAGCAGTGACCGCGGGGACCGGGATCTCTTTGTTGGCGTGCATCTGGAAGATCTTTCCGATGCGCTCCTTCTTCTGCTTGGTCGAGTTTGCGACCTGTCCACCACTGTCAAGGTGGCCGGAGTACACGCGAATGTAGGTGAGGCGACCGAAGAACGGGTGAACGGCAACCTTGAACGCGAGCGCCGCGAACGGGTCTTTCGGGTCCGGGTGACGCTCAATAACCTTTTCTTCGTCGCGTGGGTCGAATCCCTCAACTGCGGGAACATCGAGAGGGTTCGGCAAGTAGTCGATGACGGCATCCAACATGGGCTGTACGCCACGGTTCTTGAATGCAGAACCACACAACACCGGGTACATCGCGCTCGTCACGGTGAGCTTGCGGATACCAGCCTTGATTTCGGCAACCGTCAACTCTTCGCCGGAGAAGTACTTCTCCATGAGGGCATCATCGGTTTCAGCGACAGCCTCAAGCAAGTGCTTGCGGTATTCGGCCGCTTTCTCCTTGAGGTCCTCTGGGATCTCCTGAACGTCATACTTGGCACCCATGGTGACGTCACCCTTGGAGTCTGCCTCCCACACGAGCGCGCGCATTTCGACCAGGTCGACGACACCGACGAAGTCGCTCTCGGATCCGATCGGGAGCTGCAGCACGAGCGGCCTTGCGCCAAGTCGGCTGATGATGGTGTCTACGGTGAAGTAGAAGTCTGCGCCGAGCTTGTCCATCTTGTTGACGAAGCAGATGCGGGGCACATCGTACTTATCTGCCTGGCGCCACACCGTCTCGGACTGAGGCTCAACGCCCTCCTTGCCGTCGAACACGGCAACCGCGCCATCGAGCACGCGAAGCGAACGCTCCACCTCGACGGTGAAGTCGACGTGCCCTGGCGTGTCGATGATGTTGATCTGGTTATTGTTCCAGAAACAGGTCACCGCGGCGGAGGTGATGGTAATACCGCGCTCCTGCTCCTGTTCCATCCAGTCAGTCGTTGACGCACCATCATGCGTCTCACCGATCTTGTGGTTGACGCCCGTGTAGAACAGGATGCGCTCGGTAGTCGTCGTCTTGCCAGCATCGATGTGCGCCATGATGCCGATGTTCCGGACCTTACTGAGGTCGGTCAGCGCTTCCTGTGCCACGGTGTTCCTTTACTTTCTGGGATTGGGTTAAAGGTTGTTGTTATTCCCGAGGCCCGGGACGGGCCTCGGCGCTGGGGCCGCGCGAAGGCCCGAAAGGGCCTTCGCTAAATGCGAGCCCGCGCCAGCGGACGGCGTTAGGTCTACGACCTACCACCTATAGTGCGCAAAGGCGCGGTTCGATTCGGCCATCTTGTGCGTGTCCTCGCGACGCTTCACAGCGGCACCCAAACCATTTGAGGCGTCGAGGATCTCGTTGGTGAGGCGTTCCGTCATGGTGTTCTCACGACGGGACTTGGCATAGGTAGTGAGCCAGCGAAGTGCCAGAGTGTTCGCGCGGTGAGGCTTGACCTCAACGGGAACCTGATACGTCGAACCACCAACACGGCGGCTTTTAACTTCAATGGTCGGGCGAACGTTATCAAGCGCCTTCTTCAAAGTGACGACGGCGTCTGCACCGTTCTTGCTGGACACACCGGCGAGCGCGTCGTACACAATGCGCTCGGCGAGAGCCTTCTTGCCGTCAAGCAGAATCTTGTTGACGAGCTGGCTGACAATAGGAGCGCCGTAGACCGGGTCGTTGACGACGGGACGCTTGGGTGCTGGTCCTTTACGTGGCATTACTTCTTGTCCTTCTTCGCGCCGTATTGACTACGAGCCTGCTTGCGATTTTTCACGGCCTGGGTGTCCAGTGCGCCACGGACGATCTTGTAGCGAACACCAGGAAGGTCTTTAACTCGGCCACCGCGGACGAGCACCATCGAGTGCTCTTGCAGATTGTGGCCCTCGCCCGGAATATACGCGGTGACCTCGGTGCCGTTGGAAAGCTTCACGCGTGCGACCTTGCGCAAGGCGGAATTCGGCTTTTTCGGTGTGGTCGTGTACACGCGAGTGCACACGCCTCGCTGTTGTGGATTGGACCGCAAGGCAGGGGTCTTGCTATTGGTCGCCTTCGGCTTCCGTCCCTTACGGACCAACTGCTGAATTGTTGGCACTGATGTAACTCCTTGAATTGACTGCACGGTGACAGTTGGTGCATGTTGTGCCACTCTGCACAGTAAATTCCACTGCGCCAAGTGGCGTGACCCACCGCGGGGTTTGAAGCCCTGGCTTTGGTGGTGGGTATGCCGTGGGGGCGTTGAAATGGTGTTTAGGCCATTCCATCGAGCCCAATTCTGGTGGTGCCTCAGTGCTCGCTAACCTGCGATTTTGGGCACAGGGCAACGCGCGGGAAAGCGCACACCTCACAAAGAATAGCCGCTGAACCACATTCGGTCAAATGCTTTTGCCTATCTCGCACGCGAACGCGCCGTCGCGATCACGGGAAGAAACAGAATCGTCGCTCCCGCCAGAACTGCTGACGCAATCACAAAGGGGCTGAAAAGATACTGTCCGAAGAAGTCCAGGCCAGTAAACAGCTGGTCCTGTCCTAGTGCGTAGGCCACTGAACCCACTAGTGGCCCCAGCACGTAGACAAGCACGAACGTGCCTACTGCCCTGACCACGGGAACCGGACGTCTGCCCACTGTCGGCCTAAGCCCACCCAGTACTGAAACGAACACGACGGCAACCGCCACCATGGCCATGATGGGCCCGACAAGCGGACCAGCATCCTCCTCGACGATGACATCACGGTCAAAAATCAAACTCATGAATCCGTCAATGGCGACCAAAAGCGCACCATACAGAACGGCAACCATCGCCGCGACGAGCAGAGCTCGCGAAAAAGAACCGCTGTGCTGAGTACTAGACAGCGGCGACCCCGCCAAGGTCCGCCTTCTTCCGCGCTTCCTCCGCTTCGAATTCCATCCACGCTTCGTAGTTGCGCTCACGCACGCGGCGACCACGTTTGGCGATTGCTGCACCAAACCAAATCGACGCCTCTCGAGCAAGCAATGCCGCGGCGATAAGTGCCGGGTTTACGGCGAAGCCCACGAAGGCCACCGCTGCTTCGCTTCCGGTCAGGCCGAATCCGCCAGACATCAGCAAAAGCACACCGATTGTGGCGAAGTAGGTTGCCGCGGCGATGATGAGCGAGCCGATGACCCAAGCCCACCAGCTGGCCCGGTTAACCAAGAGCGCCCACAAAATCATGAGCACGAGGAATGCGGCTACCGGTACGTAAAAGATGGGGCCGACAACGAACGTGCTCAGGCCATCCGGAACGGCGCTCGGGTTCACAAAGAGAATGAGAAGGGCCGAAACACCCACATAGGCGGCACCGAAAACCAGCGTAGCGACAATGGCGAGAAACACGCCCATCCCCCGATTGCCTTTGCGCTTGGGTGGATTTGGTGCGGTGACATACACCGTTTGCACAGGAACGCCAGCACCTTCGCCGGCCGCTGGTACCGCGTCAACCGTGTCGTCAGAGAGAGCTGCTGCGACATCGTCCAGCGACGATTCGCTCACTACCTCGGTCTCTTTCGCCTCTACGGCGGGGGCAGTTGCCGCTTCTTCAGCAACTACGGCGTCCGTATTTGCTGCCTCAACGGTGTCTTCTGGTCCCTTGTCGTCCGGGGTGGCATTTTTGGCGTTCATCCGTACCTCCAGGTGCCGGGATAGCGTGGCCCGGTCAGAGTCACTCTAGCAACGGTTGCCGTGGTTGCGACAGGTCGGCCTTTAGCCCTCGGGTGTAGCAGACGGGCTTGGCGAACTATCCAGAGACCCGACCGGCGTCGGCGCAGGCGGCGGCGCAGACGGATCAACGAGCACGTAAACGAATCCCGTCAAGTTTCCGTTGTAGATGCTGTCAACAACGCCACTGCTTTGCACCGTGAGCGAGTTCACGAGGAAGAGTCGCTCACCCTGTTGAAGCGCACTCACAAAGTCGAGAACTTGAGCCCGGGTCCCCTCGACCTTTAGATCAATAGTGATCACGATCAGGTTCTCCGGAGTGACAAGTGGACTCACGATGGAACCGGTACCGTTCTCAATCGGCTGGAAGGCCTCTCCGTCACTTGCTGAGAACGACGTCAAAACCACGCCACTCAGATCCTCAAGATCGTGTAGTTGTCCGAGGAACGTAGAGAGCTCATCGCCGGGTGGCAACGCAATTTGCATATCCGTGAGCTCTTGTTTTAGCTCATCGATTTGCTCCGACTCTTGACGGAGTGTGTCGATGCTCGCTTGGATCGCTGCATTTTGCGCGATGACGCTTTCCTTCTGTGCTGCGGCACTGTTCATCTCGTCGAGCTGGGGTGAGACTCCAAGGAACCACCCCATGAGCAGCACTCCAACGCTGACAATACCGGCGGCGACTAGCCAGATTTTGTTATTCATCGTCTGTGCCCCCTTCCGTCTCGGCTGGAGTACTCGGTGACGGCGATGGGGACGGCTCTACGCCGTTCTTGGCATCCTCTTCAGCTTGCGCTTTGTCGCGAGCGGCGAGAGCCTCTTCGTCAAAACGCAAGAGCAGCGCATCCTTGTTGATGTGCATGGTGATGTTCACTTGGTACGTGCCGTCGCCCTGCAAGCTCACGGTTCCGGGAGAGGCATCTACGTACCCAGTCAACGTCATCAGCGATTGAAGCCACGTTTCGACGTCCGGCAAGGATGCGCTGATCGCGGTAAACGTCAATTCACCGATCCGGTCCCCCTGAAGAGGAACTGATGGCTGCGCAAAGGCGGAAACGGGCGTGGCCGCTTGTGCGACGACGTTCGTGACAACCGTGCCGGCTGGGAGAATCGCTTGAATCTCGTCGAGATAGTTTTTCCAGTCAATTTCCGTCGATGTCGCAGCAACTCGAGCCGCGATAGCTGTCTCAAGAAGTGACTTCACACTGCGAACCTCGGTGAATTGCGCCTGCTCAACCAGCAGGTCCTGCGTGCGCTGATTCTCGGCGGCCAATTCGGCCCGTGCGGCCAGCGAGAGGACCATGGCCCCCGCGTAGCCGGCGATGACGACGAGGAGTGCCACCACGACGATCACCACTGCATTGCGTCGAACAACTTTGCCCTGCGCTGCCGCATCCACTTCCGGAGGCAACAGATTTGCGCGTGCCGGACCACCAATGACGAGGCGGCCCGCGCTCTTGTCAGTATCTCGACTCATGCTGCGACACCCCCCAAAGCCAACCCGAGTGCGACATTCATACCGACCGGACTTTGCGCTCCTTTCGAAGCGTCCCTCGCGACATCGATACTTCCAAAGGAATCGCCAAGGATGACCGGGATACGAGTCAGTTCGGACAAGGCATCAGCAAATCCGGGAAGTCTCGCCCCGCCGCCGGTAAGAATAATGCCGGAGTACGGTTCGTTCTGCCGGGTATTCGCGAAGTATCCGAGCGTGTTCTTGAGGCTGGTCAGCAGATTCCCGGTGACTTCTCGAATAATCGTGATCGCAGGAACTTGCTCGGGGGGAATGGTTACTCCACCAAGCCCCAGGGTGCGTTTTGTGTTCTCTGCATCCAACTCGGGAAGGCTCAGCTGGTCTGCGAGCGCCGTGGTGAGTTCGGCACCTCCGTTCGCGATGATGCGAACAAATTGGGGAACACCATCACTCGTCACGATCACATTGGTGGTCTTTGCCCCCACATCAATGTGTGCAACGTTTCCGGCCATTCGTGATGGCGCCGTAAGTCGCGTGAGTGCGAACGGGATGAGGTCGACGCCGACGGGAATGAGCCCAGCGAGCTGCACCGCTTTCACGTTGGCAAGAACCGGGTCTTTGATGGCCGCGACAAGGAGACCGTTGATCAGCGGACCAGTTTCACCCGCACTCTCCGAGATCGGATAGAAATCCAGTAGCGCGTCAGCGACGGGGACCGGGAGCATCTCCTGCACATGAGTCGGCAGCGACTCTTTGATCTCCGCATAGCCGAGCTTCGGGACAGTCAGGTCACGCACGAGGACTTTCGAGTTACCAACCCCAAGCACGACCTCTTTGCAACTGAACTTTGCCGTACTCCACAGTTGCTTGAGAGCAGCGGAAACGGTGTTGACTTCGACTACTTCACCGTTTTTGACGGCGCCTTCCGGCAGCGGAAGCGACGCGAAGCGCGCTACCGTCGGACGTTTTGTTCCGGCGCCGGTCACCTCGACCGCGCGAATGCTGGCGGAGCCAATATCGACCCCGACAAGTTGAGTGCTGGCCATCACGTCCCCTAACTGATACCGACCAGTGCGAGATACCCAATTGAGATCTCGTTACCAAACACTATGCCTACCCAGGCCCCAAGCAACATCCATGGGCCAAACGGTATTCCGGACTTTCGCGTCGCTTTGCGAAGTGCTAGCAGAACGATGGAAAAGACTCCCCCCAACAAGAATGCAGCAAATGCCCCCACAAGCAAAGAACCCCATCCGAGGTACCCCAGCACTATCCCGACAAGACCGGCGAGCTTCACGTCGCCAAAACCCATTCCGTGCGGGTAGATCATGGCGAGGATGAAATAGAAGGTAAACAAGGCAACGCCACCGACGAGTGCCCACAACAACGCCCACCAGTCACCGCTGCCAAAGCTTGCGAGAGCAAGAAGCACGGGCGCAACGACGAAAGAAGGAACGACGATCCGGTTCGGCAGCGTACGGGTGTCGAGATCGATCAAGGTCAACGCAACGGTCACCGCCGCAAAATACAGGTAGGCGGGAACCAGCCACAGTCCCGTCGACTGCGTCGCAGCCCACAGTGTGACCCCCACGAGGAACAACGCTGTGCCCAGCTCTACGAGTGGGTAGTGCGACGAGATCGGCTCCTGACAATCCCGACATTTTCCGCGAAGGAGAAGCCAGGACAGCACGGGAATGTTGTCTCTCGCCCTAATGGCGTGCCCACACTTTGGACACGCGCTCGGTGGCGCGCTGAGTGACTCACTGCGTGGCACACGCCACACAACGACATTCAGGAACGAACCGACCGCTAGGCCCACAACACCCGAAAGTATTGCGGCTGCTACGGCGACGTCCGGTGTAATTGGACCGAGCATCAGGGCGCTGTGGCTCCACTCGGCAAGAAGGCAGTGGACACGAGCGCGTACTTCGTCACCCCGTATGTTGTCGAGGTCGGCAACAGGAACTTGGGAGGACTAATGGTAAACAACCGCGCGTCGTAGCTGTAGGCCTTGGCATAACCATCCGAGCCCTGTCCCACAGTTCCACGGAACTTCTGCGCAATTGCACCGTTGACCGTGAGAGTTCCACGATCCCCACCTTCCGAGTAGTTCTGCACCTGGAATGTGTGGCCGACCGAAAGAATGGCGCCATTGATGGTCCGGTTTTTCGAGGTCATCGGGCAATAGCCTGAGCGACAACCCTCTCCGTGGTTCCAACTGCTCATCGGGTTCCAGACCCACACCGCGTTGTTGCCAACGAGGCCGAGGACATCGACCGCGGTGTCAGCATAGGTGAGGTCGTCCGTCACGTAAATGTAGTTTGCGCTGGCCACGGTGATTTGACCGCTCACCGTGCCCTCAACATATGCGTCTCCGTTGCGGCAGCCATAGGCCGGAGAGTCAGATTTCGACTCACTGGGCGTGCGTTCACCATACGCTGGGAACTGGACTCGCGAAGCGCCTGAAGGGTTTCTGAGTTCCCACCCTTCGCTGGAGGTGCCGCTGTTGTCGCAGGTAAACCCTGAAGGAGTGTCACCGGTTGTCCAGTAGCCGCGGGTCCACCGAGTGCCGGGGACCCACTCGGGTGGCGTCCAATAGTTGGGGTCGCTCGTGACTCGAGGGACGCCCTGAACGAAGAGGAGATTCTGCGCGGGAGGGGTGAAGGTTGCTCCTGCCGACGTGTGCAGCGCCGCAATGTCACCACACTCTGCTGGTGTTTTCGATGGAATTCCGGCAGTCAATGAAGGCTGCGTTACTTTGGTCCACGGCGAGACGACGTTCACCGTTCCATTGGAATTGAACTTAATCGTTGTCGGGCCCGTGTACATGCAGCCTGGTCTGGTTACTTCAGGAATGTCGACGCGAGCTTCAATTTGCATCTCACTGTTCGTAGGCGGGATGTTCATTTCCGGCACGCGGGGGATCTTGTTGCCGGCGTTGATCGGGTCGCCGAAGGTCGGACTCGGGCCGCAGGTACTCACGTACTCCGGCGAGGTGATCTTGCTTGAGGTCGTTACCGATCGAGTGAACGTGGACGAACAGATCCGCATGATGTCGTTGGAGTGCACCCTGCCATCAAGCACGTCATACGAGGCGAACTGGATCTCGATGCAATAGCTTCCGTGCCGGACCGTACTTCCCGACTTGTAGGCAGACCATCCTGACTCTGTGCATCGAGTGTCGAAGATGTCCGGGTCAGCGATTTCATACGTCGTGTAGTACAGAAAGTCGATGAATCCGCTCTGCTTCAGGTCGGCAACAACTGATTGTGTTTGCCCGCCGACTCGCCCAGTTGACCGAACGCGGAGAGTTCCTGTTGCCGAGTACTGAGAGTTGTCTACCTCGTACCGGAAGGAGGCGCGATCGTCTGTGACTCCAGCAATCTGCGCCCAGGTTCCGTCTGTGCCAATTCCGAACGCGGGGTTCGCTTCGTCAACAGGAGGCAAGGTGACGGTTCCTGCACTCCCTGTCGCGATGGTGAAGGGCGCTGCGGGGTTGCCGAATCGCTGATAGCGACTGTCATTGGAAAGCCTGCTGCTGTACTCATCTACTCCGGCGTACGCCGCAGCAAGAGCAGCCGTGGTGTCCGCGTCAGTCTGTGCGACTTTGACACCCGAGACGGAAAAACTCAAAGCCGCGGTAATCAGAATCAGCATCGTGATGGACAACGCCAAGACGACCACAAGTGCTGCGCCGGCCTCGTCGACCATACGGCGCCGAAGCGTGGAAATCAGAGTCTTCACGATCAACTTCCCCCCGACATTTTCTTTAGGTTCAGCATGCCGATTGTGTTCTCGATAACAACTGGATGATCATCGGGCCCCACCAGCGGCACCGTGTTCATTGTCACGACGACCGACGCGATGAGTTTTCTTTGAGCGAGACTGAGGCTTGTATTGCCGGACGGAACCATTTCGGTGCCATCCGCTTTGAGGTAGCGGAACAGAGATTCTTCCGTACCGGTTGCCAAGAACTTTCCACCGAGGACTCGCGAACTCACTGCCGTTGAATTCAACGGTGGTATCGACCCAAAGTTCCAGAACCGACCAGAGGCGGTCGGGTTCCAGCGCCGCTCGACAACATTGCCGTCGGTTTCCAAAGCAAACTTCACCATGACCGGTTTCAGCGGACGAACCGTGGTTGATGCCAGACCATCGACATCGACCAAGCTGAAAACAATCAGCTCATTTGCCGCTGCTGTGCTGAACGCGGGGAGCGGATCGTTGCCAGAACGCGGGCTGTCAATCGCAAAACGAACGACCCGGTTGACTTCGTTCATAGCGTTCGACGCCACGCGGGTACCTTCGTTGATGGCTTGAGAGCTGTCGGTCGTACGAACAACGCTGATGTACATGTTGCTGGCCATGAGAAGGATCATGCCGAGCAAAACCATGGTCACCAACAACTCGATGACACTCATCCCGCTCTCGGAACGACTCGTGCGTAGTTGTGCTCGAATGCGGCGGATCACGGGGTCACCCCGCGAGGATCAAGAGCGAAGGTCCCATCGGTTCCCGCAATTACGCCGGGTGATTCCAGAGTGATGCGCGACGAGTCTATGGAGCTGCGGTATCCGCTCAACGTGCTGCTTTCGTAGAGCTTCCACGTTCCGAAGGGAAGGGCAATCTTGACCGGCGTCAACGTCAGAATGCTGAATACTCTGCCAAACGAGTACGTGGTCGAAATGTCACACGCGGGCTGACCCGGTAATGGAACCGCTGACTGGGACTCGGCAAAAAGATAGCCCTTTGTCAGGCTCCCTCGCACCGTAGCGATGCCCATCGGCACCGGTGTCGACGCCGCAACTCCACCAGGTTCGGCAAAGGCTGTTGGGGCTCGCGTGCCAATCGTCGACGGAGAAACCGAGGTGTCTTCAGGCCACGAACCTGGGTCGACTGATTCGCAGGAAGGGCCAGATTCAGTCGAGGGCACAAAGCTTCCCGCGACAACTTCATATCCACTGCTGGCCGGATAGAGGTAGGCAGATCCCTGTAGTGACGATGTGGGAACCGCGGTGGTGTATCGGCCGTTCGAGTTGAAGAACGTGGTGGTCAAGTCGGTGGGAATGAGCGGCCGAACCGCGTCGTAGTCATTCGATGCGTAGTTCATGAGGTACGTACCGCGCTGGTCGTACTGGAAACTGAACTGTGCAGAAGAGCCCGCTGCGACGGTCCCGTTGATCGTGGGATTCGCCAACTGACCAATTGACATGCGGTTGGAGCTTGTGAGTTTGACCGTGTAGTCGCCTGGCGGCACTCCGAGCAGGAAGCTGCATCCGTCGGCATTCGTGGGCGTGGTGTCGATGGACGTACCGCCGGAAATCGCGGTAAACGTGATCCCGGCACTCCCCAACCCCGCCTCGTTTTTCACGGAGACAAGAATGGTTCCCTTTGTCGGGTCATTGATTCGCGTGGTGGGCACGAGGGCGGTGTCGGAGTGGACAGAAGATGCGCCTACGCGCATTCCAACCCAGCTCACGGTCACGCTCACCGATTTGTACTGAAGTGGGCCGCCGCCGCTACCGCACGTGTCAACCGAACCGTCCGGTGTTGCCCACCCGGCCGTTCGGGAAATTGTATAGGTGTTGCCGCCCACCACTTGAGTGCGGGAAGGAACGTCGAGAACCTTGAAGGGATCCCCGATTGCGCGGATCGCGTCAAGTTCGGAGCTTGCAAGGCTGATTGCGGTTTCGCGGTTCTGGCTGTCCCTGGTCATTTGAAGAATATTAACGAGCGAGTAGCCGATCCCCACCACCAGCATGGAGAAGATCATCATGGCGACGAGAACTTCTACGAGGGAAAGGCCCTCTTCGGGTGACCGTGTGCTTGCGGTCTTCAATCGATTAAAGATGTCTACCTCCCCCAAGGTTGCGATGAAGCGTTTCGAGATAGCTCCGGTTAACCCTTCACGGCGACGAAGTTCAGCATGTGGACTTCGCCGCCGTAAAGATTTCGCTAGTTGCTAGGCAACACAATCCTCGTCAGCAACCGGAGCCGTTGTTGCGGTGACTCCCCAAACATTTCCGTTTGATCCCGTTGCCGTGATGCAGAACGTGGCCGTGGTGCCTGAACCGCTCGATGAGAACGCAGGCGTTCCACCATCTGCATAGTTGGACGCGTCAATCGTGACGGTGCCCGACAGCGCTGCGACGTTCGCAGGAAGCGAGCCGGCGTTTGCCGTCTGGTACGCAACCGCAGCGGTCTTCAGGTTGGTGAGGTCAGCCTTGACTGCGCTGTCCTTCGCGCTGCTCTGCACGCCCAGGAAGACTGGGATGGCAATTGCGGCGAGGATTCCGATGATGATGACAACAACAAGTAGCTCGATGAGGGTGAAGCCCTCTTCGCGCTTGATGCCAGCGCGCCGATCGTTCAGCGCTTTGTTCATGCGTAGAAACATTTCAAACTTCCTGTCTATAAAACGAACTTGGACAGGGCCCCCAATTGAACATGACCCCCACCATTCATGTTGTACCTGAAACTCAGCCTGCGTAATCCCGCAAAGGGGGCACATCCGTGATTTCCACGCCCCCAGTTGTGGGCACAAAGTTGAGGATCACTTGATTAATGTGAAGATGTTGAAGATCGGAAGGTAGAGGGCCACGATCATGCCACCGACGACCAGGCCAAGGAAGGCAATCATGAGCGGTTCAATCATGGCGGTGAGCTGCTCGGTGGCGGACTGCACTTCTTCATCGTAGAAGTCAGCAATCTTGGCAAGCATCTGCTCAAGTGCCCCCGCGTCTTCACCAACCGAGATCATCTGCGTGACCATCGAGGGGAAGACTTTCTCCTCGCTGAGTGGCCCGGCAACAGTGTTTCCCTGCCGAACCGACTCTGCCACCTTGCGTAACGCGTTCTCCATCACCCAGTTGCCCGAAGTGTCTCCGACAATGTTCAGCACCTGAAGAATCGGAACGCCGGCGGCCATCATGCTCGAGAAGTTTCGCGCGAATCGAGCGATGGCGATCTTGCGAAAGAGCTGACCGAACACAGGAATGCGAAGCTTCCACGGGTCAACAAACTTGCGCACACGTTCGGTGTTCTTGTTCTTCTGCCACCACACCGCGAAGATGATTCCTGCAACGGCGAGGAGCGGAACGAGCCACCACATGATGCTCGAAAGCCACACAAGAATCATCGTGGGCAACGGGAGTTGGCCACCGAAACTCGCAAACATCTTTTCGAAAATGGGCACGATGAAAAGCAGCATGGCAATCACGGCCACGATCGCCATAATGAAGACAATCACCGGATAGGTCATCGCCGACTTAATCGTTCCCCGCAGCTTCACTTCAGACTCGAAGTTTTTTGCCACGGAGAGCAGTGCCTCATCCAGGAACCCGCCGGTCTCACCCGCGCGGATCAGGCTGATCATGATCGGCGGGAACACCGTTGCGTGCCGTGCCGTCGCATCCGACAGCGAAGCTCCAGATTCAACCTCGCGGGTGATGGAGGTGAGAATGCGTTTGAGTTCCTTGTTCTCCGTTTGGTCGGTAAGGATCGTCAACGTACGAAGCAGAGAAAGACCAGAGGTGATCATTGTCGCCATCTGGCGGCTCATCACGGCCAAGTCTTTCAGCCCGACCTTGGGCTTGAACGCGCCGAGGTTGATCTCCTTCTGCAGACCAGTGCCGCCAGCCGCTTCCTGAATCGAGAGCGGGGAGATCCCCATCGTGCGCAATCGGTTCGCTACGGCGCCCTCGGTCATCGCGTCGATCCGACCCTTGACGACCTTGCCTTCAGTATCGCGACCCTTATAGGTAAACGTTCCTACGGAAGCCATCTCAGTGCGCCTTTCGAGCGAAACCTTCACCGAAGGCGGCTGCAGCTTCAGCCATCTGCGTTTCGATACCGCCACCACCTGGGTCAGCGCGGTGGATCAAACGCTTCAGGCCCTCAGCATCGTGAGACTTCTCGAGCGCTGCAGAATGCGTGATCTTGCCCTTGTCGACGAGCTCAGCCAAATGCTGGTCCATCGTGAACATCCCCAAATCGCGACCGGCCTGGAGGGCGGTCGGGATCTGATAGGTCTTCCCCTCGCGGATGAGGTTCGAGATGGCCGGCGTCATCGTCATGACTTCTGTCGCAACCACACGCCCCTTGCCGGTCGCCGCCTTCACCAGCGTCTGGCACACAACACCTTGAAGGGTTGCTGCGAGCTGAGCTCTCACCTGATCTTGCTGGTGAGGGGGAAACACGTCAATGACACGGTCAATAGTTTGCGCCGCGTCTTGCGTGTGCAATGTGGCGAAAACAAGGTGGCCGGTTTCCGCAGCGGTCAGAGCGACAGAGATTGTCTCGAGGTCACGAAGCTCACCAATCAGAATGACGTCGGGGTCCTGTCGCAAGACGTGCTTCAGCGCCTGAGCGAAGCTGTGCGTGTCACTGCCGACCTCCCGCTGGTTGATCAACGAGCGCTTGTTGCCGTGCATGAACTCGATCGGATCCTCGACCGTGACAATGTGGTCTGTCCTGGTGCGATTCACGAGGTCAACGAGCGCGGCCAACGTTGTCGACTTTCCCGAACCGGTTGGACCGGTCACGAGAACAAGTCCGCGCGCCAGCGTTGCGAAACGCGCAACAGTGTCCGGGACACCCAGCTGTTCGAGCGGCTTGATTTCAGTCGGAATGAGTCGGAATGCGCCACCGACTGCATCTCGCTGCTGGTAGAAGTTCACTCGAAAACGAGCGTTTTCCGACACGGAGAATGCGAAGTCGAGCTCAAGCTCTTTCGCGAATTTCTCTTTTTGCTCCTCGGTAAGGATGCTGTGCAGTGCGTTCGTCACGCGATCGCGGCCCCACACTTCAGAACCCTCGACCGGCTGAAGCGCACCATCCACACGAATCATGGGTGGCGCATTTGACGTGACGTGAAGGTCGGAAGCCGTCAAGCGAACAACCGCTTGAAGCGCCGCCAGGAGATCTGGGTCAGCATTGGGATTCGGCTTAAAGTTCGACTGAACTCGACCAAGCGGGTCGATGTCTTCCAGGAGAGTCTCCAGCACCGGCGGGGCCATCGCAGGAACCCCCGCGGCTGGTGGACCAGCGGGGTTGGCAACCTGTGGTCCCGGTTGCGCCGAAAGTGGCGGCGGCATCGCCGGAAGTTGAGCGGCTGGCGGGGCCATGGGTGGGAGTGGAGCAGCGGCCGGCGGCGCCATCGGCGGAAGCGGAGCAGCAACCGGCGGCGCCATCGGCGGTGGTGTCTGCATTTGTGCCGGTGGAGCCACAATCTGCGGACTCGGCGCTCCAGGAGCGGTCGGCGGTGGTGCAGTCTGATACGGCGTAGGTACGGCCGGCGGTGCCACCGTGGGCGCAGGGATCTGCTCGCCCACAACCGGGCGAGGGCGAATGCCTTCACCCTCCGACATCACTGGGATTTCGTGTACTTGCTTGCTCATTAGGTTCCCCCTCAGGACCTGGTGACCTGAACTCAGGCCACCACTCGCAAAATCTCTTCGATCGACGTCAGCCCCATTTGCGCCTTCATCCAACCGTCTTGTCTCAACGGGATCATTCCCTGTGATCGCGCGGTTCTCGCAATGTCTGCTGCGGACGCTCTCTCCACGGCCATCCGTTCAATCTCCTCCGTGACGAGCATCACCTCGTGCACCGCAATACGACCGCGGTACCCGGTGCCAGAACACGTCTGGCAGCCGGTTGGCTGGAACAGAGTTGGAATGGGTTGGCTTGGCTCAAACCCGACCCTCAAATTCGTGAGGTCATTCGGGTTGGGCTGGTAGGCCGTCTTGCACCGGTCACACAGTTTCCGAGCCAACCGCTGGGCAACAACACAGTCGAGAGCGGACCCAACCAAGAAGGGTTCGATCTCCATCTCGGTGAGTCGAGTCACGGCACTAGGCGCATCATTGGTGTGCAACGTCGACAAGACAAGGTGGCCGGTGAGCGCTGCCTCAATGGCAATCTGCGCGGTCTCGTGGTCACGAATCTCACCGAGGAGCACCACATCCGGGTCAGAACGCAGGATGCTGCGCAAGGCGCTTGCAAAGGTGAGGCCCGCCTTCGGGTTCACCTGCACTTGGTTGATACCGGGCATTCGGTACTCCACCGGGTCTTCCACGGTGATGACGTTGATCTCAGGCTTGGCGACGGCATGCAGTGTCGTGTACAGCGTGGTCGACTTTCCCGACCCAGTTGGCCCGGTCACCAAAATCATGCCGTACGGTTTCGTGAACGACGAGCGGAATGACGCCATGTTCTCGTCGAGCATGGCAAGGTCATTCAGCGACATCGTCGACTCTGCGTTGTCGAGAATACGCATGACGACTTTCTCTCCCCACACGGTGGGCAGAGTGGCGACACGCAAGTCAATCTTGCGACCGCCGTGGCTTACCGACATGCGGCCGTCCTGAGGCTTCCGTCGCTCAGCAATGTCGATGTCGCTCATGATTTTGAGGCGGGAGATCACTCCATTTTGGATCGCCTTCGGTGCCTGCTGCATCTCGTGCAACACACCGTCAATGCGGTACCTCACGTTGAGCTGGCGCTCGCCAGGCTCGATGTGGATGTCCGAGGCGCGGTCTTGAATTGCCTGGCTGATCAACAGGTTTACGAAACGTACAATCGGTGCGTCATCCTGCTGAGGCTCTTGAGCGCCGGCGAGTGCGACGTCGGTGCTGGCGCTTTCCTCTTCCAGCTCTGTCGTCAGGTCACTGAGCTCACCATCGGCACGATGGAAACGATCGATCGCACTGATCAGATCGCTGCGCTCGGCAACGACGAGATTGATCTGAAGCCGCGTCGCTGCGCGCACATCGTCAATAGCGAAGACATTGCCCGGATCAACCATGGCGAGTGTTAGGGAGTCCTCACTCATGGCAATCGGCAACACTTCATGACGACGGCACAGCGAATCTGGAACTAGAGATACTGCAGTGCGATCGACCGGGTATTCCAGCAGTTCCACGAAAGGCAGGCCCGCCTGGGCCGCTCGCGCGGATGCTACCTGAGCTTCACTAAGGACACCCTGTTCGACAAGGGCGCGAACAGAGTTCTCCTCTTCGCCCCACCCGCCTGGAATGGTGTCAAGACTCTCGATGGGCATGACGCCACGAAGAATCAGAATTTCGGTCAATGAAGCCACGGAACTCCCCCCTAAAGTTGTTCCCCCACAGTGCAGCCATCGATTCGGGTAAACGAAGGAACTGCACCGAGATGCAAATCTAACTCGCCGGAGTGCCTTTCGGCCATACCCGCAATCAGGGGGTATAGCGCGCTGGCATCCGTCACGGGACGACGAAAGCCCGGTCAAACCCTGAGGCGGGTCGGACCGGGCTTTCGCAACGGGCTAATTGGTTAGCTGTACGTACCAGGCGTGAAGTCGTCACTGCTGAACGTGTCGAAGTCAACGAATGACAGGTCCGACTCGGTCAGTGATGCTTCCTCCGAGTAAATGCGGTTCGGGTAACGCTCCGCTTTTGCCTCTTCGGTCGCCTCAACAGAAACGTTGCGGTACATCGGCAGTCCCGTCCCGGCCGGGATGAGCTTACCGATGATGACGTTCTCCTTGAGCCCCATGAGCGGATCGGACTTGCCTTCCATGGCGGCCTGCGTGAGAACACGCGTGGTCTCCTGGAACGACGCAGCCGACAGCCACGACTCGGTCGCGAGGGATGCCTTGGTGATACCCATGACCTCCTGGCGAGCGGATGCCGTCTTCTTGCCCTCGGTGAGCGCAGCGCGGTTCAACTCGTTGTAACGCGAACGGTCAACAAGCTCACCCGGAAGGAGAACCGTGTCACCGTGATCGACGACCGTCACCTTACGGAGCATCTGGCGAACGATGACCTCGATGTGCTTGTCGTGGATCGGAACACCCTGCGAACGGTAGACGCCCTGGACGCCACCGACGAGGTGCTCCTGAACCGCGCGGACTCCGCGAACTCGCAGAACTTCCTTCGGGTCAATGGCACCAATGTGCAACTGCTGGCCGAGAACGACGTGCTCGCCATCCTCCACAAGCAGGGTTGCACGCTTGAGCACAGGGTAGGCAAACGGCTCGTCCCCATTGTCTGGGGTCAAGATCAGCTTGCGGCTACGATCCGTGTCCTCGATCGTGATGCGGCCTGCGGCCTCCGCGATCGGGCTCGCACCCTTCGGCGTACGCGCTTCGAACAGCTCCGTCACGCGGGGAAGACCCTGCGTGATGTCATCTGCTGTCGCGGCACCACCCGTGTGGAAGGTACGCATCGTGAGCTGGGTTCCCGGCTCACCGATCGACTGGGCTGCGATAATTCCGACCGCTTCACCGATGTCCACGAGCTTGCCCGTGGCCAGTGACCGTCCGTAACAGACCGCACACACACCGACAGCGGATTCGCAGGTCAAGACCGAGCGAACCTTCGCGTGGGTGATGCCCGCCTTGATGAGCGTGTCAATCAAGACGTCACCGATGTCGTCGCCCGCCTTGGCCACCACGGTGCCCTTGGCATCCGTGGCATCCTCGGCGAGGCTGCGTGCGTAGAGAGAGTTCTCCACGTTCGCATCCGCGACGAGTACACCCTGCGAGTTCGGTGCAGCAACGAGAAGTTCAAGCCCTCGCGTAGTACCGCAGTCGTCTTCGCGGATGATGACATCCTGCGACACGTCGACAAGTCGACGGGTCAAGTAACCGGAGTCAGCAGTACGCAGCGCGGTGTCGGCAAGTCCCTTACGGGCACCGTGAGTTGCGATGAAGTACTCAGCAACCGACAGACCTTCACGGTAGCTGGAGATGATCGGACGAGGAATGATCTCACCCTTCGGGTTCGACACCAGACCACGCATACCGGCGATCTGACGAACCTGCATCCAGTTACCACGAGCACCGGAGGTGACCATCCGGCTGATGGTGTTGTCGGCGGGGAGGTTGTCCTCCATCGCCGTCGCCACTTCCGCAGTCGCCTTGTTCCAGATCTCGATGAGTTCTTGGCGACGCTCAGCATCTGTCGTCAAGCCCTTGTCGAACTCGGACTGAACCTTCGCGGCCTGTTTCTCGTAGCCGCCGATGATCGTGCGCTTGTTCGGCGGGGTCAACACGTCGGAAAGTGCAACGGTGACACCGGAGCGGGTTGCCCAGTGGAAACCGGCATCCTTCACGCGGTCAAGAGTCGCAGCGACCTCAACCTTCGGGTAGCGCTCGGCCAGATCGTTGACGATCCCGGAAAGCACACTCTTGTCGGTGACATCCTCCACATACGGGTAATCCGACGGGAGCGTCTCATTGAACAACGCCCGACCAAGGGTCGTGTTCATGATCACTGGATGAACGGCCTTGCCGTCAACCAGCTCGACACCTTCCGGCGCCTCGCCCTCACGGAACGCAACATCCTGCAAGCGGATGCGCACCTTCGCGTTGAGATCAAGCGAACCCTGATCCATAGCCAAAATGGCTTCGGAAACGTTCGAGAACGCGCGACCTTCACCGGCAACACCCTCCTTGAGGGTGGTCAGGTGGTGAAGTCCGATGATCATGTCCTGAGTTGGCAGGGTGACCGGGCGGCCATCCGACGGCTTCAGGATGTTGCTCGACGCGAGCATCAGGATGCGGGCCTCGGCCTGCGCCTCGACGGACAGCGGCAGGTGGACTGCCATCTGGTCGCCATCGAAGTCAGCGTTGAACGCGGCACACACGAGCGGGTGAAGCTGGATGGCTTTACCCTCAACGAGCTGAGGCTCGAACGCTTGGATACCCAAGCGGTGCAGGGTGGGTGCACGGTTCAGCAGCACGGGGCGCTCGCGGATGATCTCCTCGAGCACGTCCCACACCTGCGGACGGCTACGCTCCACCATGCGCTTGGCGCTCTTGATGTTCTGCGCGTGGCTCAGGTCGATCAGTCGCTTGATGACGAACGGCTTGAACAGTTCGAGCGCCATCTGCTTCGGAAGACCACACTGGTGCAGCTTGAGCTGCGGACCGACAACAATGACCGAACGGCCGGAGTAGTCCACGCGCTTTCCGAGCAGGTTCTGGCGGAACCGACCCTGCTTACCCTTGAGCATGTCGCTCAGGGACTTCAGTGCGCGGTTACCTGTGCCCGTGACCGGACGACCACGACGACCGTTGTCGAACAGTGCGTCGACGGCCTCCTGGAGCATCCGCTTCTCGTTGTTCACGATGATTTCCGGTGCGCCAAGGTCAAGCAGGCGGCGGAGACGGTTGTTGCGGTTGATCACACGACGGTAGAGGTCGTTGAGGTCGGAGGTCGCGAAGCGGCCACCGTCCAACTGAACCATCGGGCGAAGCTCCGGTGGAATCACCGGAACGACCTCGAGGACCATGGCTGCCGGCGAGTTGCCGGTCTGCAGGAACGAGTTCACCACGCGCAGTCGCTTGATGGCGCGGATCTTCTTCTGACCCTTACCCGTAGCGATCTCGTCGTGGAGATTGTCGGACTCCGCCTGGAGGTCAAACGCCTGCAAGCGCTTCTGAATGGACTCCGCGCCCATGTAGGCCTCGAAGTAGATGCCGAAGCGGTCCTGGAGCTCGTGGAAGACGGAATCTTCCGGCTTCAGGTCGCCGACCTTCAAGTTGCGGAAGTCGTCCCACACGCGCTCGAGCTGGCTGATCTGCTCGTCATACGCCTTGCGGGTCTGACCCATTTCCTTTTCAGCTGCGTCCTTCGTGCGACGCTTCTGGTCTGCCTTTGCACCCTCTTCTTCCAGGGCGGCGAGGTCGGTCTCGAGCTTCTGAAGACGCTCGGCAACACGAGTGTCGCGCTGGCTCTCCAATTCCTTCATCTCGAGGCGGATCTCGTTTTCGAGACCGGGCATGTCAGCGTGACGGCCCTCCTCGTCAACCGAGATGACCATGTAGGCAGCGAAGTAGATGACCTTCTCGAGGTCCTTCGGTGCCATGTCGAGCAGGTAGCCGAGGCGGCTGGGAACTCCCTTGAAGTACCAGATGTGCGTGACGGGGGCGGCAAGCTCAATGTGGCCCATCCGCTCGCGGCGCACGGAGGACTTGGTGACCTCTACGCCACAGCGCTCACACACGATGCCTTTGAAGCGCACGCGCTTGTACTTTCCACAGGAGCACTCCCAGTCGCGGGAAGGACCAAAGATCTGTTCACCGAACAGACCATCCTTCTCCGGCTTCAGTGTGCGGTAGTTGATCGTCTCCGGCTTTTTTACTTCACCGTGCGACCACTTGCGGATGTCCTCCGCAGTGGCGAGACCGATACGCAGCTCATCAAACGTTGTGACGTCGAGCAATGTTTCTCCTAATGCCTAAATCTTGTTGATTTTCGTTGATGGGCCGCGGGCTAGATCTCGTCGACAGACGAGTTCTCGAACCGGGCGGAGATGTTGATGCCGAGCTCTTCAGCGGCGCGGAAGACTTCGTCATCCGTGTCCTTCAAACTGACTGCGGTTCCGTCAGCCGAGAGCACCTCGACGTTCAGACACAGCGACTGCATCTCCTTGATGAGCACCTTGAAGCTCTCGGGGATACCGGGCTCCTGAATGTTCTCGCCCTTGACGATGGCCTCGTACACCTTGACGCGGCCGAGAATGTCGTCGGACTTGATCGTGAGGAGTTCCTGCAGCGCGTACGCGGCACCGTATGCCTCAAGCGCCCACACTTCCATCTCACCGAAACGCTGTCCACCGAACTGGGCTTTACCACCCAGTGGCTGCTGCGTGATCATCGAGTACGGGCCAGTCGAACGAGCGTGAATCTTGTCGTCGACCAAGTGGTGCAGTTTCAGGATGTACATGTACCCGACCGAGATCGGGTCTGGGAATGGCTCACCACTGCGACCATCGAACAACCGTGTCTTACCGGTGGAGTCAATCAACCGCTCGCCGTCGCGTGTCTTCGTCGTCGAGTTGAGGAGACCCTCAATTTCAGACTCAAGCGCACCGTCGAATACCGGGGTCGCAACCTTGGTACCTGGCTCGGCCTTCAACGAACCCTCGGGGATCGCGGCTGCCCACTTCGGACTTCCTTCGACCTCCCAGCCCTGCTTCGCAACCCAGCCGAGGTGTGTTTCCAGCACCTGGCCGAAGTTCATGCGACCGGGGATACCCAGCGGATTCAGGATGATGTCGACGGGAGTTCCGTCGGCCAAGAATGGCATGTCTTCCACCGGGAGGATCTTGGAGATAACACCCTTGTTGCCGTGACGGCCAGCAAGCTTGTCACCCTCGGTGATCTTGCGCTTCTGAGCGATGAACACGACAACACGCTGGTTGACGCCCGAGCCAAGCTCGTCGTCACCGTCGGTCGCGTCGAACACCTTGACACCGATGATCGTGCCCTTTTCACCGTGTGGAACCTTGAGGCTCGTGTCACGAACCTCGCGGCTCTTCTCGTTGAAGATTGCGCGAAGCAGGCGCTCTTCGGCGGAAAGCTCAGTTTCACCCTTTGGTGTGACCTTGCCGACGAGGATGTCACCGGGGTGAACCTCGGCGCCGATGCGGATGATGCCGCGCTCGTCGAGATCGGCAAGCAACTCCGGGCTGACGTTGGGGAGGTCACGAGTGATCTCCTCTTTACCCAGCTTGGTGTCGCGAGCGTCAACCTCGTACTCTTCGATGTGAATCGAGGAGAGCACGTCGTCCTTCACCAAGTTTTGGCTCAGGATGATCGCGTCTTCGAAGTTGTGGCCTTCCCACGGCATGAACGCAACAAGCAAGTTCTTGCCCAGTGCGAGTTCGCCGTTCTCAGTTGCCGGTCCGTCGGCGATGACTTCGCCAACCTCGACGCGGTCACCCTCGTTGACAACAACGCGGTGGTTGTAGCTCGTGCCCTGGTTGGAGCGGTCGAACTTGCGGAGGTAGTAGTCCTGGGTTCCACCGGCATCCAGCTGAACAGTAACGACATCAGCGGAGACTTCAGAAACCACACCAGCGGACGTCGCCGTAAGAACGTCACCCGCGTCAATGGCGGCGTAGCCTTCCATACCGGTTCCGACCAAGGGGCTTTCGCTCATCAGCAGCGGAACAGCCTGACGTTGCATGTTGGCACCCATGAGTGCGCGGTTTGCATCGTCGTGCTCAAGGAACGGAATCAGCGAGGTTGCCACCGACACCATCTGGCGCGGGGAGACATCCATGTAGCCGATCTCGTCGACGTGGAACAAGTCGACCTCGCCACCCTTTGACCGAGCAAGAACGCGGTCAACAGCGAATCGTGAATCGCTTGTGAGCGGTGCGTTGGCCTGCGCAACCACGTACTCGTCTTCCTCACTCGCCGTGAGGTAGTCGATCGTCTCGGTAACTTTGCCCTTGACGACACGACGGTACGGAGTCTCAATGAACCCGAACGAGTTGATGCGAGCGAAGGATGCGAGCGAACCAATCAGACCAATGTTCGGGCCTTCAGGAGTTTCAATCGGGCACATGCGGCCGTAGTGCGACGGGTGAACGTCACGAACTTCGACGCCTGCGCGCTCACGTGACAAACCACCGGGGCCAAGAGCCGACAAGCGACGCTTGTGGGTCAGGCCGGCGAGTGGGTTGTTCTGGTCCATGAACTGCGACAGCTGGGAGGTTCCGAAGAACTCCTTGATCGCTGCAACAACCGGACGCACGTTGATCAGCGTCTGCGGGGTGATCGCCTCAATGTCCTGAGTCGTCATCCGCTCGCGCACCACGCGCTCCATACGGGAAAGCCCGGTGCGAACCTGGTTCTGGATGAGCTCACCGACGGCACGGATGCGACGGTTGCCGAAGTGGTCAATGTCGTCGATGTCGAGGCGGATGTCCACCTTCTTGCCATCGCGAATACCTGGCAACGTCTTCTGCTCTTCGTGCAGCGCAACGAGGTACTTGATCGTCGCAATGATGTCTTCCTGGCTCAGAACCGAGTCAGACAACTGCGCGTCAATGCCCAGCTTGCGGTTGATCTTGTAGCGACCAACCTTCGCGAGGTCATAACGCTTGGAGTTGAAGTAGAAGTTGTCGAGGAGCGCGCGCGCTGCCTCAGCGGCAACCTGCTCGCCCGGGCGGAGCTTGCGGTAGATGTCCTTGAGCGCCTCTTCCTTGGTGAGGATGGCGTCTTTCTCCAAGGTCGCCTCAATGGACGCGTAGCCCTTGAAGGTTTCAAGAATTTCTTCGCTCGTCAGGCCAAGTGCCTTCAGGAACACGGTGACCGACTGCTTGCGCTTGCGGTCGATGCGAACGCCGACCTGGTCGCGCTTGTCGATCTCGAACTCAAGCCAAGCACCACGGCTCGGGATGATGCGTGCGGAGTAGATGTCCTTGTCAGAGGTCTTCTCCTGCGCCCGGTCGAAGTAGACACCCGGGGAACGCACAAGCTGCGACACGACGACACGCTCGGTGCCGTTGATGACGAAGGTGCCCTTCGGGGTCATGAGCGGGAAGTCGCCCATAAAGACTGTCTGAGTCTTGATCTCACCGGTGAGGTGGTTCATGAACTCGGCTTCGACGTAGAGCGGAGCGGAGAAGGTCTTGCCCTTTTCCTTGCACTCGTCGATCGTGTACTTCTTTTCCTCCAGGAACGGATTCGTGAAGGAGAGTTGCATGGTCTCACCGAGGTCCTCGATGGGCGAGATCTCTTCAAAGATCTCCTCGAGGCCAGTGAGCGAGGGAAGGTCTTGGCGGCCGGCAGCTTTCGCTTCTGCGGCACGCTCCTTCCACAGCTCATTGCCCACGAGCCAGTCAAAGCTCTCAGTCTGCAACGCAAGAAGGTCAGGGACCGTCAGGGTGTCAGTAATCTTCGCGAACGAAAGACGCTCAGCAGAGCGACCGTTCTTGAGGGGCTTCTTCGATGATTTTGAGGTGGATGCGTTGCGCGCAGCAGCCAAGGAAATAACCTCCGGCGGCCCTTTTCAGGCCAGTTACAGTCGGTGATGTGTGGGCTTCACGACTCGCCAGAAACCACGTGTCAAACCGTGGAGTAGTGCCGATGGACTGAACTGTCCTGGCACGCGCAGCCGACCGCAATATGAAGGCAGAGAATCTCTGGGAGCGCAAGGAACAACTATAGGTCGAATTCCGCGACATGTCTACTTAAATATTGACCGAATCCGAATTCTGCGCTATAAAGCGTTTTTGTTCTTGAAAGCCATCGCCGCGAGCGCTTCCCAAATGAGTCCGTGCGCGTTGTTGATGGTGACATCCGCGTGGTCGTAGGCCGGCGCAACCTCCATGACATCCATCGCGACAACGTTCGTGTCCAGCACGATCTGCCGAACAATGCGCAGTAGGTCGATCGGCGCGAATCCGCCCGGTGCCGGTGTTCCCGTCGCCGGCGCGAACGCTGGGTCGAGCACATCGATGTCTATCGAAAGGTAGATCGCGTCTGTGCCATCAAGGGCCTCCGCGACGACATCCTTCATGACCGCCTTTGCACCCCGCTCCCACACCTCGTGCATGGTGTGGTGGCGCAGTCCGTTGTCGCGCATCCACTTCTGGTCTTCCTCGCCTGGCCAATAGCCACGTAGGCCCACCTGAATGAAGTTGTGCCCAGGAATCGCGCCGGACTCGATCAGTCTGCGCATAGGGGAACCGTGGCTCGCAAGGTTTCCGTCGATCTGGTCAGCGGTATCAGCGTGCGCATCGAAATGGATCATGCCCACCTTGCCGAAGCCGTGGTGCTCAGCAACCGCTGTCGCCGCTGGCCAGGTAATGGAGTGATCCCCCCCGAGGATGATGGGAATGATCCCGCGGCTGGCAACCTCTGAAACACGCTGGTGGATGGCCTGCTTTGATGGCTCCCACATGCCGTGGCTCATGATCGCGTCGCCGTAGTCGACAACCTCAAGATGGTCGAACATTTCCACCTGGAGGTCGAGGTGATAAGTCCCAGAGTCGTAGGCGTTCGCCCGCATCGCGCGCGGCCCGAACCGGGCACCAGGCCGGTTAGTGGTGTTGTCGTCCCAGGGCGCTCCCACGATGGCAACATCCGGCTGCCACTCATCCAATTGCTCCGGCTCGGTCAGCAGCGGACGCATCCCGAACGTTGCCGGGCCCTGAAAGGAGGATGAGTCGAGTTGCGCGCGCATTCCCTGAGGAATGTCTCGCTTCGGTGCGGTCATGCGCACCATTGTGGCAGGGTCAGTATGTGAAAGAGAACCCTTCGGCAGTACTCAAACTCAGCGGATACCGCGCGGTCATCGAAATTGACCGCTGGGTTCCCGGCTCCTTCACACTTACTGTCGACGGAACGCCCCAATCTCACGTCAATATGGATGACCCTTCCCAACTCTTTTTTGAGTATGTGCAGCGGATGGGGCTGGTCATCGACCAGTTGGGGATGCCTGGCGAACCGATCACAGCACTACACCTTGGCGCCGGCGCCCTCACCCTTCCTCGCTACATTGAAGCGACCAGGCCCGGGTCTCGCCAACAAGTCATCGAGCTGGAAAGCGACCTCGTCGACCTGGTGCGCTCTGCCCTGCCGTGGTCCAAACACGCCTCAATCCGGGTGCGTCACGGAGATGCCCGCGAAGTTCTCGGACGACTCCCGGCCGGCCTGCACGGTTCGGTGGACCTTGTCATCGTCGACGTGTTTGCTGGCGCCCGAACCCCCGCGCATGTCACGAGTGCCGAGTTCTACCAGTCGATCCTTCCTCTGCTGTCCGAAAACGGGGTCATTCTCGTGAACGTTGCCGACGGGCCGGGGCTCGTGTTCGCCAGAGGGCAAACGGCAACGCTGGGTTCGGTCGCCCCTGAGATTGCCGCTCTGGCAGAACCTCAGATTCTCAAGGGTCGACGATTCGGCAATGTGGTGTTGGTCGCCTCTCGCACACCGCTCCCCCTTGAGTGGATGCCGCGCTTACTTGCCGGCGGCCCGCACCCGGCCAAAGTGCTCACCGGACGGGAACTCACAGAGTGGACGGCCGGAGCGCTCGTCGTGACCGATGGCACGGCCGTGGCCTCTCCAGCACCCTCTGCCGGCATCTTCCGAACCCGCCCCTAACTCCCTCCCCGTTCAGGATTCACTGGGCCCGCAGTGAAATGATGGCCGTATGCAGCGACGGCGAGTTCTCGGAATTGTGGGTGGATTGCTTGTGCTCACGTTGGCCGGATGCTCCGCTGAGCTTCCGCGCGAATCCCTCGGCACCCTTCCCCCCTCGCCATCCGCACCAACCGACGACCCATCGGCAACTCCCTCGACCAGCGCCACCCCGCCGCAAACGACGCCTGTGAAACCTTCCGGCGTTCCCGACCTGCTCGTTACCGGCTTGTCCGCGCCGTGGTCAGTTGTGCTGCTCGAGAGCGGTCCCGCTCTCATCAGCGAGCGCGATACGGCGCAGGTTATTGAGTACACAAGCACAGGCAAGGCCCGCGTCGTCACGACGGTTCAGGGCGTGGCGCACGGTGGTGAGGGCGGGCTTCTCGGACTTGCTGTGCGTGACGCGGGAGCACTGAGCTACCTCTATGCCTATTTCACTTCGCCAACGGACAATCGCATTGTTCGGATGCCTCTGCTCGGCACGCCGGGCGAGTACCGGGTGGGCAGTCAGGAAAGCGTCCTCACCGGCCTGACCAAGGCAGCAAACCACAATGGCGGCCGAATCGCGTTTGGTCCAGACGGCAAGCTCTATGCGACCGTCGGCGACGCGGGCCGCCCTGAGCGCTCGCAAGACATGTCGTCACTGAATGGCAAAATCCTGCGGATGAATCTCGACGGCACCGTTCCCGCGGACAACCCGTTCTCTGGCTCCTTGATCTATTCGCTGGGGCACCGGAACCCTCAAGGGCTGGCGTGGGATTCGAACGATCAACTGTGGGCTGCCGAATTCGGACAGAACACGTGGGATGAGTTCAACCGGATTGTCCCTGGCAAAAATTATGGGTGGCCCACTGTGGAAGGCCGTGAAGGCAAAGCGGGGTTCGTCGATCCTGTCCTCCAGTGGAAAACATCCGAGGCAAGCCCGAGCGGACTTGCGTTCGTGAATGGGACCTTCTTTCTTGCGTCACTTCGCGGGCAACGGCTCTGGGCGATCTACCCCGAGGGCGAGGCACACTCCACGGCCTGGTTCGTGGGAGACTACGGCCGCCTCCGCGACGCGGTGCCCGGCCCGAACGGCACCCTGTGGATTCTCACGAACAACACTGATGGTCGCGGAAGCCCCCGATCCGACGACGACAAACTCCTGCAGGTCACGCTCGTCCCTGATGATTAGCGCGACCGTCCGGCAACGCTGAGATAATCGGTCAGTGGAGGAAAGCGACGAACGGCCCGCCGTGCCTTCGCGCTGGCGTCGCGTCAGTCGAATCTGGCGTCGATCCCGAGCTCTACTTCCGCTCAACAGTGACATTGAAGTCACTCGCACGGTCGTGGGGGTGCCGGTTGCCGTGCGCCTCCGACCTAGCTTTCTCGGGTTGGCCGCGCTCGGTGGCGGCCTCGGCGCCCTGACCCGCTTCATCGTGACCGAATTCGCCCCCGTCTGGCAAGCACTGTCGTTCGGCACTATCGCCGTGAACTTGCTTGGCCCGTTCCTTCTCGGAGCGCTCCTACAAACACTGTCGGTAGGAACAGAAACCTCGCTGCGCCGTTCACTCAGACTCATGGTCGGTGTTGGTTTTCTCGGCGCTTTGACCAGCTATGCCGAACTCGCCCTGGATGTCGTCACGGTCGCAGAGCGCGGCAATCCTCTGCTCGCTATTTCCTATGGCCTCCTCTCGATCGCGCTTGGCGCCTTCGCTACGTGGGTCGGAATTTTCGCGGCCGCACGGTGGCATCGCCTCGTCACACGTCGTGCCGAGCGAAGAGAGTTGGCGGCCCAGTGATGCTAACTCCACTACTTATTTTCATCGCTGGTGGCACCGGGGCGGCGCTGCGTCTCGCCGTCAACGGAGCGATTCATCGGCGCGTGCGTCCCGAGTATCCCATCGCGATGACCCTCATCAACTTTGTCGGCTCCTTTTCTCTCGGACTGGTGACTGGCCTTGCCAGCGGCCTCGTGATTCCCGACTCGTGGGCCATTGTCGTGGGCACCGGTTTGGTCGGCGGGTTTACCGCGTTCAGCACGACAAGCTTTCATACCCTTCGACTCGTCCAGGAGAGACGCTGGTGGTCGGCCGTCGCCAACTCGTTCGGGATGATCGTCGTGGCGGTGGTGCTTGCTGGTCTTGGACTGTGGCTTGGCCGTTCACTGTGATCGACTGAGCAAAGAACGGCAGACCGAGGTCTGGTTGCGCAAAGCTCGGTGGGCTGGGTTATCGTCATCGAGTGGCGGACTTGGCTCGAGTGCGGAAGTGGGCGGATGCTCTCATCGCGCTCCACCTTGATCCTGCAGAGTGGTCATTTGGTTTCGACTCCGCAAAGACTCGCGCTGGCCTCTGCAACTATCAAGCGCGCCGCATCACCGTGTCGAAGTATTTGGCGATTCGATTCGAGGATGACGAGATCCACCAAGTCCTCTTGCACGAAGTCGCCCATGCGATGGCGGGCGTGCGTGCTGGCCACGGGCCGAAATGGAAGTCCATCGCCAGCGACCTTGGCTACGTGGGTAAACGCACGCACGACGGCTCAGTCGCAGACGAACTCGCACCCTGGATCGGGGTGTGCCCGCGGGGCCACGAGTTGCACCGCTACCGCAAACCCACACGCCCGATGTCGTGTGCGCGCTGTTCACGACGGTTCGATCGAGCGAATCTGATCACGTGGCGCTATCGAGAGGTGACAGCGGCAGCGCGCAAGCGCGCGGCATCCTCAACGGGAAGGGCGTAACCAGATAGAATGGTTACGTGACTCTCGAGACGGTTTCGCCCGAAACAACTGGCCAATGGTTCCACCTACCGGGCGAAGCACGTTGGTGGTTCGACTCGGGATCGCTCGCACTGGACTTCGCGTACACGGGTGCGCTCGAAGGCAATCAGGAGACTCTCCTCTCCCCCGCCGATCTTGGCGGCTGGCTTGCGACCCGCTTCCCCCGCATCGACACAGAAGTCTCCGAACGTGAGCTTGCCGACGCGCTCGGTTTCCGTGCGGCAATAGCCAGACTCGCCCTCGCTTCAGTACAAGGCGAGCCTTTGCCGGCATCCGACATTGATGTCATCAACTTGTTCGCGGCACTCGCCGACCTTCCCCCGTCACTACCCGGCGGAACGAGGCAAGCCGGCGCAAGCCGCGCGCGAGCCACTCAAGCGCTCTCCACCATTGCTCGGGACGCGATCGCCACGTTCAGCCCCACCGTTCGAGATCGAATTCGCGAGTGTTCGGCCGACGACTGTTCGCTCCTGTACCTCGATACCTCTCGAAGTGGCAATCGACGTTGGTGCTCAATGCAACGGTGCGGCAACCGGGCGAAGGTGCGTGCGCATCGCGCCAGAACAACTCGGTGACCTGAACCGCTTTCCTGCTTTCCACGACGCGGTGATTGAGGACGTCGGGATCGCCTTCGCTATCCGGCGTCAGTGGGCGTGGGATGGCTGTGCAACGGGAGTGCCGAGGAAGCAGCCCACCGTGTAGGGGTACTCCAGGGTGGCACTGTAGTGGAAGATGTTTTGCTCCACGCCGTTGAACAGCACGGTGCTCGTGCGACCGTGACACTCATCGAGGTCAGCATTCGTGGGCAGGCTCCCGGTCGAGTCGCGTTCGACATAAATGCCGAAGCCATCTAGGGCGTACCCGACCAGCGTTGACGTGCGTGGCATGGGCGAGCCATCATCGCTGGTGCCAGCAGCATCCAACAAACACGAGGGGATGTTGTGGAAGTGGTAGAAGTCGCTGCCATCGGGATGCCCGTCACACACGTCCTGAGTTTCGTGTGCGGCCGCATCAGCGCCCGCGGCGTCAAACGAGTTGAAAATATACACCCCGTTCTTGAGCACTCCGATGGCCCCCATTGGCACGCACGAGGGTTCTGCCGCAGCTACGGGCTCAGCGGGAAGCGAAAGGTCTATCAGTTTCTCGTCGATCTCATTGGGGTTGCGATCGTACTGGTAGGCAGGGTCTGAGGTCGCAATCGGAAAATTGCCGGTCACGTGTTCCGTGGGCAGATTGCTGGCGGTAATCCGCCGGACTCCGGAATCAACCGACTCGGCATAGGTGGCCTGTGGCCACGAGTTCGAGCCTTCCACCTGCGCCTTGGATGTGGCGTCCCAGGTGCCGTTCGCCTCATCAATCCATGGTCCGCCATTCGGAGCGCCGCGGCCCCCAAACTCCGTTTTGCAGGAGTAGAGGGACCCGGCCTCCGGTTCGGCGGACACTTTGCCATCACCCAACGGGAGTGCGGTGGGATCGATCGTGCCCGACCAAAGAACCGGACCCCCGGCCGACTCATCCCATGACGAGGACGATGACCCAGACGGCACTCCGCTGTCTGTAGCGGACTGTGGCCAGGGCTCCGTGCTGCATGCCGTGAGAAGCATGAGGCTGCAAATTCCCGCGACGAGTCCTGCCGTCAGCGCCGAACGCTTACGATACGTTTCCATCTGATCGACCCTAGGAGTCGATCCTATGAGCGAGCCGGAGACAACTCGCGAACTACTCGGTGACGGTCACGTTCCTTGCGAAAGCAACGTATCCGCTGTAGTCCGTGCCCACGCGGTCAAAAGACGACGGGGTTGGGTTCGGATAGCTGAATGCGCTGTCGTTGACAACGGAATTGCCGTCGTTCGCGTTGAAGTACTGGGCCTCGCCCTTCCACGAGCAGGTGTACTGCGTGGGGCTCTCGGTCAAGACGCCATCCTTCACGCTCGACGGCGGAAAATACCAGTTTCCTTCAATGGAAACGAGATCCTCTTTCGGAGCCTCGGCGATGACGGTGCCGTTCAATATTGCCTTCATGGTGTCCCCTTCTGTTATCAACGGTGAACCACGAAGCGCCCTTCACTATTCCTTGAGCACCGGCACGTCCCGCGAACTGTCGATGCAGGACAGTGCAGAAAAATCGAAGTCAGGATCCAGCAGGCGTTGCTCGCTTCCGCCCACGGAGGCCGTCACAAGGTGGCCAATCGCCGGTCGAAGTGCAACAAATGCTGCGCTGGCTGCTGCTGCCTCCGGGGAGCAGTAGTCGATTCCGACCGAGGCCAAAGCGTCCACAATTGCGCCAGCGGCAAGAAAGTCTTCCACGGCGAATCGGAGCGAGCCCTCGACCCGCGCTGACCCGGCGGCAATGATGGCAATCACCAGGCGCTCGCCCTTCGCCGCTTGCCGCTCCAGCAACCAGTTCGCCAGAGCCGTCCGATTGCGCAGGTCGCCGGCGACCACCGTCGTCGACGTGGACTGAAGAACCTTTCCCGTTTCGTGGGAGAGCACATCAACAAGCACGACAACATCCGCATCAGCACCGACATCGGTAGCACCGGGAGCACCCCAGTCGAGACGCACTTGGTAGCTGCGTTGGCTCAGGCTTTGTTTGCGCGGCGGCATAACCACAGATGCTATCCGCCGCCCACTTCGGGGTGACGCAGTATTACGCCAAGTTTCGTCACTGCCACCATCACCCCGAGTTTGTCGCGAAGAGCGAGTCGCCGACGAAGCTACCCTCGGCACACCCTGGTGGGATTGCAAAAACAGCGGACCCGATCGGGGTTGTCCACTCATTCAACAGGTCGAGGTCATCGAGCCGCTTCTGAATGGGAACAAACTGCTTCGTCACGTCAGCTTGGTACGAACCGAAAAGGAGACCGCTGTTCGAGATTTCGCCCATGGCAGGCGCGTCGTCGTAGTTGTATCCGAGTCGATAGATGCGCTCATCCGTATTCTCGCTTCGCGCGCGCCGCACATGGGAGAACTCAGGGATCACGGGGAATCCAATACTGGTCTTTGCCGTGAAGTCTGGATCATCGTGTTCCTTGCTTCCCGTGAGCGGTGCGCCGGTGTCGAGGGTCCGACCGATGGACTGCTCGCGTCCGCTGCGATCAAGCCTGTCCCACTTGTCGAGGTCCATCCGGATGCGCCGCAAGACAAAACTCGTTCCGCCGGCAAGCCACCCGTGGGTGTTCCACACGAGTTGTGCGAAGTCGTCGCTTCCGGGGGTCGGGTTTACCGTGCCATCAACCTGACCAAACAGGTTCCGCATCGTGGTGCCCGGCTTTTCGGAGCCGCGAGATCGTCGGAAACCTGATTGCGACCATCGAACGTCCGCGAAGCTTCTCGCGTCTTTCAGGAGCATCCGAGTGGCATGAGCGACGGTGACGGCGTCATCCGCCGCGAGATGCACGAGAAGATCGCCATCATTCCAAGCGGGGTCGAGCCGGTCGATGGTGAATGCGGGAAGTGGGGCGAGCCACGCCGGACGCGCCTGGTTGCCCGCAACACGCGCAACGAGCTCAGGACCGAACCCGAAGGTCACCGTGAGTCGCGCTGGTACGGTGCCAAGCTCCGGCTCGGTGTCGGCGAGCGCGCCCTGCCCTTGCGTGAGACGGGCAGCATCGTCGGTGAGAATTGTCATCATCCTCCGCACCGCGTCGCGGTCAGTACCAGGATGAAGATCCAGCGCAATGAACGTGGCGTGAGCCTGCGGAATGACCTCGAGCCCCGCCTGATGGTCACCAAAGAATGGAACCGACTCCGTGCCGTTCAGCGCCGGGAAACTCCGCGTGTCCTCGGCGGATCCGCCCTCCCGGTTGAGCACGGCGCCCGCACCAATGGCCGCCGCGGCACCGAGGCCGGCGACGGCCCCTCCAAGGAGGAGACGCCGCCGACTCAGTCCGCGGCGAGCAGGGTCAGGGGTCTGCTCGCCACTCATTACTTGCTGCCGTCCATGTTCATGTCCTTATCCATGTCCATGTCCTCGTCACCGCCGACGTAGTTCTCATTCGCCCCCGCGAATTCTTTTGCTGGGACTGTGAACTCAAACGTGGAGTCGTCCGAGAACGTGAGGGTGAAGCTGACCTCATCGCCCGCGTTGATGGGGTGCGCAAGGCCCATCAGCATGAAGTGGTTTCCACCAGGCTCCAGAGTGAGGGTCCCCCCGGCCGGGATAGTGAATCCACCGTCCCGTTCGCGCATGACCATCTCGCCGGCATCATTCGCAACGGTTTCGTGTAACTGCAACTCACCGGATGCATCGCTGGAGACCGAAACGACAGTGACATCCGTTTCGCCAGCGTTCTTCAGTTCCCCGAAGGCAGCGGACATGCCGTCCTCGGCCGCTTTCACCCAGCCATTGTCGAGGGAGATCATCTCGCCAGCAGGCGTGGACTCTGCCACCGGTTCTAGCGTTGTGCTGCATCCGGTCAGCGCAATGATGGCGGCGGTGGCGATTGCGGCAAATTTTGTGGTGGTTCGTGTGTTCATTGTTGTGTCTTTCTTAGTGTCGTGTTGTCTCAATGGAGGAGACCCGGCTAGTTCTGCCGCGTTTCCACGTTGCTGTTGCTTCTTCGTCGCCTGTTCCACACACTGACCGCCCACAAAAGCAGCACGGCCACAGCCGCACCGCCGACCCCAATGAGCACCGTTCGCGATCCCTCGAGCACGTTGTCGCCGGAGGCCCCAGCATCGTCGGGACCTGCCGTGCCGACTTCTGAAGGTCCCGGCGATGGCACCCGTGGTGCTGGCGTCGCGTCGCCTACCGTGAACGGCACGAGCCCGCTGATGGGATGACCGTCGACGGAGACGACGCGCCAACGGATCTCGTACGCCCCGTCAGGCAATTCGTCTCGCAGCTGGGCGCTCACCGTCCAACCATCGATGACCGGTTCACCACTCACCCAGTTCGTCTCGTTCTCGTCGACGACCAGCACGATTGCTCCAACGGTGAGCACGCTGTCCGAGTACTCCAGCGTGACCTCACGTGGCGAGGCCGCGAGCGCTGAGCCCTCGGCTGGAGTGCTCGACAGGAGCTGATCATGTGCGGCAGCCGAGCCGACGCCAACAACCAGTACTGCGGGAACCACGAGGACGAGAGCAGCGATAAGTGCTGCAGTCCCCCGTGCTCTGGTGGACGCGGTGATGTTCATGTGTTGTCCTCTTTGTGCTGGCAAGCGCAACCGCAGGCGCAGCACTGCAGACCATTCGGACGTTCCTACGAACTCGTCAGCGCCGATTGCGCGAGTGATCGAATGGGTGATGGAAAGTGTGGCGATGTGTCGCCAGGGAAGTCAGACGACGCGAAGAATGGGTGGGCCTCTGAGCACCACAGTTGTCGGGAAAACCCCGAGAGGGCGAACTGGCAATATCTGACCGTAGCCCAGCAACCGGGCAGGCTTCATGGGAAGTGCCAGCGCTATCGGGAAGGTAGGAATCCAGCTCCGAAGGACAAATTCCTTGACTGCGGAAACTGTGGAAATGAGAGCTTCCGCCCAGTGGAGTGTGGCAATAGTGACCACGGCAGCGATCCCGTGCGCGAACCACATTTCTGGACCGGCGAGCACTCCATGGCTCATCGGTAGCGCCGCAGCATCAATCACCACTGGAGCACCGTGCACAGCATGCCCGCCCACTGCTGACGACGACGCAACGCCCTGAGCAGTACCGAGCACGAACAGGGTGTGAAACAGGTACTGGCTCGCTGCGACAGAGAGAGTCAGACGGAACAAGGAGAGCCGACGCCCGGCCAGGAGCACACTGATAAACACCGAGAACACGAGCGGCACCACAATGCCGAGCACACCCGGCATCATTCCGCCACCCACAATGTGCAAAAAGAGCGCAACAAACGTCGAGAATGCCGCAGCGACTACACCACGAAGTGTGCGAGTCGAGCGAGCGGACGCCATACCTCCATTATCGCAAAGCCGGCTGGCTCCCCGTCGCGAGGTGATGTTCATCTGCCCGTTGCCTTCTACCGACGAGCATCCCCGGCGGGAGGGAACGCGATCAGCGGCGTACGCCGGATTGTCGACACTGCCGCGTGAAGAACCGCGATGGGTATCACAACCCCGGATCCGAGAATCGCCCCGATCTCGTAGCCCACGCTGCTGTCAGGGTGGGGGTTACCTTTCAGCCTCGCGCGAAGTGAGCTCAAGGGCATACCGAGGGCATTGCCCATCATGATCATCCGGGTGGCGCCAAGCACGCCACGTGCTACGTCAAGGCCGTAGCCTTGCACGAGGCGATCCCACGCTTCCTTGTCTGGGTGGGCCCGAGTGTCTGCATAGTGCTGGGCAAACCCGATGGCCGCAAGTTCTTCGTCTGGAGCGCCCTGAGTGATCCCCCCAAGAAGTTGACGAACCTCTTCCGTGTTCATTCCGGTGCCCAGCGCGTATTTCGCATGTCCGTAGGCGCACAGGGCACAACCGTTGACCTCAGTCACTGCCAGCATGATGCGTGAGGACCACTGTGCGCTCTGGGTGTGGCGAAACACCCTGAAGCACCGCATCGTGCGCAAAGCATCGTGCGTGATTTGGTAGATCTCCCGCAGCGAGAAGCGCCGAGTGGCACGAATAGTCCATACGTTGAAGGTCTCGACGTCGTTGACGGTCATGCCTGCCCCATTTCATCGGGTACTGCAAAGTTCTTTACCGTTCAATTATACCCCGGGGAGTATCTTGTTCCCCAGTTGTACGCGCACCGCACCAGGACGCAGTCCGACGCTCTGGTGCGTCACGAGCACGGTGAGGTTGTCGGCGAGCGCCGTCTCCAGATCGGACATGAGCGCTTCAGCTCCCTCCACGTCGACGTGGGCCGTCGGCTCATCCAGGAGCACCACCTCAGCGCGCGCGAGAAGCGTTCTGGCTACCGCGAGGCGTTGACGCTCACCCCCGGAAAGATAGCCGCCTTCCGCGCCAATCTGCGTATCAAGACCGAGCGGGAGACGCTTGAAAAGAAGACCGAGCCCAACGCGATCCAACACGCTCTCGAGTTCAGCATCCGTCGGCGCATCAGACCGAGCCCGAGCAATCAGCAAATTTGCTCGGACGCTCGAATTGAAAAGATGACCTTCCTGAGGGCACCACGACACTGTTCTACGCAGAGACTCCGTAGTCATTTCCGTCGTGTCCAGCTCATTGAGCAAATAGTGGCCGCTGCGTGCTGGGAGATGACCGAGAAGAACGGAAAGCAGTGTCGACTTTCCCGAACCAGAAGGCCCGGTGACCACAAGCCACGAACCCCGATCCACTCGAGCGCTGAGGTTCTCAAACACCGGTCGCGGCGAATCGGGCCAGCTCGCCGAAATGCCGTGCAATTCCAGCTCGGAGACCGGCGACGGTGCCGCCCGTGTTCCTTCGGATCGCGCGATCGAGTTGCTTGTGTTTGCCACTCTCGTGAGCACGTCACGCAAGACAGGCCATTGCTGGGCGCCCCCCACCAGATCCAGCAAGACATCGATCAAACCCAGGGGGGTCAACACAAGAACGGCGAGAATTTCGCCAGAGAGCTGACCGCCTGCCACGGCCCCCACCGTCAGGGGTAGCACCAGAATCGCCGCGAGCCCGCAGGCCGCGACCACAACAGCCGACCCGACGCCCGTAGCCGCCGCCGCGCGCTGGGCCGAGGACGTCGCTCGGGAATCGAGGTCACTAAGTTCCTGGCGAACGACGCTGTCAACACCATTGACTCTCAACTGGCCGGCAGCCGCAACGAGCGCCGCAAATCGCGTCGCCACCTGCGAGCGCAACAACTGTTGACCGCGGGAGGACGCCCGGTCTGCTCCCAGCGCCACGAAAGGTGCCACCACAAGTCCGACCACCGCAAGCGCGGCAAAGAGCGGAAACAACGGTGGATACAGCCAACTGAGCCCCAGCACGATCGCCACCGTTGTGATGACGCCGACCACGATTGGTTGCACAACTCGAACCGAAAGATCCCTTACTTCATCCGCATCTCGCACCAGCCGGGTGAGGGCGTTCCCGCCTCCGAGCACCGCACGGTTGCTCGTGCCAGAAACCGAAAGTCCGCGCCACAACCGCATCCGCAGTTGAGTGAGAGCAGAAAACACGGCTTCATGAATGACGAGTCGTTCTGAGTACCGCAGCACCGCCCTGCCGATACCGAAGAAACGCACGCCCACGATTGCCACAAGCAGGTACATGATGGGGGGTTGCTCACTCGCCCGCACAATGAGCCATGCCGAAAGACTGGTCAGCGCGATCGCCGAAATGCTGGCCGCTACCCCCAGCGCAGCTGCAGCGAAAAACTTTGCGCGCTGAGGGTGAAGGAAGACTGCCAGTTCGCGCAGGCCACGTCGATTCGAGGTTGCGTCGAGAACAGGTCGGTCGTCACCTCCGATACCCGCCGTTCGTTGATCCAAGGGAGTTCGTGTTCTCTCGCTCTCCGAAGTGTGCGGATCCACGTGGTGCGCTGGCGCGGAGTCGCCGAATTCCGTTCGAGGGCGTGAGCGTGCAACCACGGTCAACTCCACTTCCTGATCCGCAAGCGCCTGCACCGCATCATCGTGTGAGGCGAGAATCACCGTTGCGCGGTCGCGAAGTTCCGCGATCGCCTCAATCACGATGCGGGCGCTCTCCGCGTCCAGGTGCGCGGTCGGCTCGTCCAAAATCACGACATTCGCGCCGGTGGCAACCCGCATGAGAACCGCACCAAAGGCCACCCGCCTTAGCTCGCCGGGACTGAGCACACCCGGGTGCTCCGCCAACCGGTCTGCAAGTCCAAGTCGGTCAGCCACTGCGGTGGCAACAGCTGCCGAGGTGGCACTGTCTCCGCCGTAAAGGCGAAGCTCCTCTGCAACGGTGTCGCTCACTGTGCGCGGATGCTGCGGGAGCCACGCGAGCAATTCTGGGTCGATCCCGGAAATTCGTCCAGTCGCCACGGCGCTCTTGCTGCCATTGCGCACACGCCCGGTAAGGGCGGCGAGCACTGTCGATTTTCCCACCCCGCTTGGTCCCTTCACGAGGGTGACAGTGTGGGGCACAGCCTCAAAAGAAAGCGCGTTGATGGTGGGCTGACTGCGGTCCGGATACGTCACCGTCAAGTCAGTGACCTGCACGGCACCGGCCGAATCACCAGTGACCAACGAGCGGCCGGAGTCGCCCTCAACAACCTTCGTGACCCGCCGCAACGCCTCGCGCCCCTCGTCCGACGCATGAAAAGCGGCCCCGACATCGCGGAACGGAGCGAAGCACTCTGGCGCGAGCAACAATACAAACAAACCGACATCGAGTTGCATGTCGCCAGCGACCAAACGAACACCGATCGTGACCGCAACAAGTGCCACCGAAATCGTCGCGATGAGTTCCAAAGCAAGAGAAGACAAGAACGCCGTGCGCAGGGTTGCCACTGTCTTGATTCGGTACTGTTCGGAAATCTCGCGCAGCGCGCTCGACTGCTCCTCCGCGCGGCCTAAGCCAACCAGCACAGGGAGCCCTCGCGCGAGCTCAACCAAATGATCGGACAAGCGCGAAAGTGCATCCGTCGCGGCCGCGACCCGATCACTCGTGTGCATACCGATCAGCGCCATGAACACGGGAATGAGCGGCACTGTGAGCACAATGACGACGGCGCTCAACCAATCCGACAGCAGAATTGCAGAACCCATGAGGAGCGGCAGCGTTGCCGCATTGATGAGTGCGGGAAGAAATACCGTGTAGTAGTTGTCCAACTCGTCCAGACCACGGGTAGCGAGAATCGTTGTCGACCCCACCGAGCTGCCCTCGGATTCCACCACCGCGCGCGCCAATTGTGCGCGCAGTTGCTCCTTCGCTCCGAGCAGGGCCCGCACCGACACCACCTGGTGGGCCCAAGCCACGACTGCCCGCACAATGGCGGAGAGCACCCCGAGAATCAGGGCATTTCGCCACCCCTCGCCTCCGTCAATGAGGCTCGCGATTCCCGCGGAAAGACTCAGCGCCACACCAACGAGCGCCGCGGCTTTCACCGCGCTGATCACACCAAGAAGATAAAGTGTGCTCCGCTTAAGCCCCGCGAAGTCTGTGATCTTCACTCGGGACGTCACGGATTCCGAACAGCGGGCTCCACCGGTCGCGTGCTGGGAATGTGCTCACCGCTCACCCGTTTACGGAACACCCAGTAGGTCCACGCTTGGTAGGCGAGCACGAGAGGCACTCCCACGAGAGCAACGATACTCATCACTCCGAGCGTGTATTCCGATGAGGACGCGTTGCTTACCGTGAGATCAAAGGCCGGGCTCAGTGTCGAGGGAAGAACGACGGGATAGACGGACCAGAAGATTGCGCTGGCACCACCGAGAAGAAACACCCCGAGGCCAATGAACGACCAGCCCTCACGCCCGCGACGATTGGCGAGCCACGCGAAGACGGCACCCACAACCGCGAGCACGGTGAGGACCCAACTCACGGCGTCCCCGCGGGCGAGAATCACCCCCAGTACCCACACCACCATGGGGAGGAGGAGTAGGGGGATTCCGACTACCGCGAACTTGCGGGCAGCGACACGCACATCTCCATCAGTTTTGAGCGCGAGGAATACGGCACCGTGGACGAGGCTGAAGCCAACCACCGCGAGACCGCCGATGACGGCGTAGACGGTAAGCCACGCGAACGCCCCGCCCACGCGGTTGCCGCCTTCGTCCAGCGGAAGCCCGGTGGTAGTCAGTGCCAGCATTGCCCCCACGCCAAATGCGGAAATGAGGGAACCGAAGCCGATGGCCAAGTCCCAGCCGCGAATCCAGCGCTCGGTGCACCCTTTTCCACGGTATTCAATCGCCACAGCCCGGAAGATGAGCCCAAGCAGAACAACCACGAGAGGGATATACATTGCCGAAAAGAGCGAGGCGTACCAAAACGGGAACGCTGCGAAGGTCGCGCCCGCCGCCGTGATGAGCCACACTTCGTTGCCATCCCACACCGGGCCGATCGAATTCAGCATGACGCGGCGCTGATTCTCGTTTCGCGCGGTGAACAGCATGTGCATTCCTACGCCAAGGTCGAACCCCTCGAGAAACAGGTAGCCGATCCACAAGACGGCAATGAGGATGAACCAGATGGTGGGAAGTAGTTCCATGAAAATTCTCCTGTCCTCAGCCGATTAGTACGCGAACGCGAGAACGTCGTCGGACTTCTTACCGTCATCCGGCCCCGACGGCCCCTCGCCCTCCGACAATTCCGGAACCGCGCTGGCGATACCACCCCGCACGTACCGCACCAGCAGTTTAATTTCGAAGACCATGAGCACTCCGTAGACCAGTGTCAGCACCACCAGTGAGAACAACATCTCGGCGAAGCTCACGCCGGGTGACACCGCGGCAGCAGTGAACATGAACACACCATCGATGCCCGTCGGGTTTGGCGCGACCACGAAGGGTTGTCGACCCATCTCCGTAAAGATCCAGCCGGCAGAGTTGGCGGCGAACGGGGCAAGGATGCCGACCAAGGCGAGTTGCATCAACCACTTAGGTCGTGGAACCGTGCCCTTTCTCGTAAGCCACAGCGCCACGAGGGCGGCAAACGCAGCGAGTGCCCCGAATCCGATCATGAGCCGGAAGCCCCAATAAGTGACCTCCATAATCGGCACGTAGTTGATCTCCGAACCGGCGCGTTCACCGTAAAGCGGATTGTCCGGGAGGTTCGTTCCGTACTTCGCTTGGTATTCGGGGACGAGCTCGTTGATTCCCTCGATGTTGGTGTCGAAGTCGCCGTGAGCGAGGAACGACAGAACACCGGGAAGCTCGATAATCGGGACGACGTCGTTGCAGTCAGTTGAACCGAGCTGACCGACGGACAGCACAGAGAAGCTCGTTCCCGTGTGGCAGGCCCCTTCGGCTGCGGCCATCTTGAGCGGCTGCTGTTCAAACATGAGTTTGGCCTGCAAGTCGCCGGTGAGAGTGACCCCGCCAAACGAAACAATCGCGACAATGGCCCCTACGCGCAACGACCAAATCCACAAGCTGTGATCGGAGCGGTCCCGGCCTGGAATCTCGGGAGCCTCGCCGGGAACAACACGCCCCGTGCTGTCCACGGTGTCGATGCCATCTTTGCGTCGCTGCCACAACTGATACCAGGAGATGCCAAGCAGGAACGCACCACCCACGCTCAGCGAACCAAGAATGGTGTGGGTAAAGGCCGCGATAGCGGTGTTGTTGGTCAACACCGCCCACACATCGTTCATGATCGGGCGCCCGTCCACCAACTCCACACCCACGGGATGCTGCATCCACGAGTTGGCCACGATGATGAAGTATGCGGAGATGATCGAGCCAGCAACGGCGATCATGAGCGTCGCGAGGTGGACCCGCTTCGACAGTTTGCCCCAACCAAAAATCCACAAGCCGAGGAAGGTAGATTCAATGAAGAACGCTAGGAGTGCTTCCATGGCCAGCGGCGCACCAAATACGTCACCCACGAAGCGGCTGTATTCACTCCACGCCAACCCGAACTGGAACTCTTGCACGAGGCCGGTCGCAACTCCCATGACGAAGTTGATGAGGTAAAGCTTTCCCCAGAACTTTGTCATGCGGTAGTAGCGCACATCAGCGGTCTTGTGCCAGCGGTATTGCATGAATACCAAAATTGGACCGAGACCCAGCGTGAGCGGGACCATCCAGAAGTGGTACACCGTGGTGATACCGAACTGCCAGCGTGCGATTAGGAGCGGATCTATCGCGTCCAATTTTCCTCCGAATTAAATGGCGAAAGCCATCTAGTTGCTCGTGTCAAACCTGCACTGCATGTGGGCTAGAAACCCTGTCTTTCAGTGCAATTCTCCCACAACTGGAAAGTGGTTCTAGACCAACGAACCCCACCCTTGCGACTGCCCTGCTGCCGCGCGATGCTGCGGAACGCCCCACGGGTTGTCGTCGCGCAGCGGCTCGGGCAGCAGTGACTGCGGCACATTCTGGTACGCAACCGGTCGCGTGAATCGCGCAATGGCGGCGGTCCCGACTGATGTGCTGGAGTCGTTGGTTGTTGCCGGCCACGGTCCACCGTGTTGCATGGCGGGGGTCACCGCCACACCGGTCGGCCAGCCACCAAAGAGAACTCGGCCCGCGTTGTGAGAAATCCAGTCGATCAGATTCCGCAGTGCTGGTGAGTCCTCACCAGCGCCCGCGTGCACTGTACCGGTCAGGTTTCCCTCAAACAGTTCGTCTGCGACCTCAGCCAGTTCATCCACGTTGTCGTACTCGGCGATGATCGAAAGCGGGCCGAAGGACTCATCGAGCAGCTCTTCACGGTGTTCCCTGAGCACGCTGACGGGTACTGAAACGATCGTGGGTGTTGCCCAGCCCTGATTGTCGTCGTCCACGCGCAGGCCACCTTCGGCAAGAACCTTCACGCCTGGCGCGGCAAGAACCGCATCGCGCCTCGACTTGTAGCCGGAGGTGATGCTGGGGTTCAAGAGCCGATGTTCTGCGACGGTCGCCGTGCGGGAAGCGATTCCTTCCGCGAGCGCGGCACCGGCTGGGGCGAAAAGGAACCCCGGTTTCGTGCAGAGCTGACCGGCGGAGCCTGAAACGCTGGTGACAAAGCCATCCAGGATGCCTTCGGCGTCCTCCTTGAGGGCGGCTTCCGTGACAAATACTGGGTTCACGCTTCCGAGCTCACCGTAGAACGGGATGGGGGTTGGCCGCGCGGCGGCAATGTCGGCAAGCATGCGGCCAATACGAATCGACCCGGTGAAGCTTCCCGCTTTAATTCGCGGGTCCTTCAGCATTTCCACGCCAGGCTGTTGTCCCGAGATGAGCTGGAGTGTTCCCTCCGGCGCCCCTGCTGCCACGAGCGCGCTCGAGAGCACTTCCGCTGTGTGAATCGACAGCTTCGGATGACCCGAGTGCGCTTTCACGATCACCGGGCACCCTGCGGCGAGGGCCGCGGCGGTGTCGCCACCTGCCACCGAGAACGCGAACGGAAAGTTGCTTGCAGCGAAGTTCAGTACTGGGCCGACAGCAATTCGGAACCGACGAACATCCGGCCGCACCCCCAAGACGAAATCTGGGTCGCTTTCATCGATACGGACATCGAGGTAGGAGCCCTCCACTACAACTTCGGCAAACATCTTCAGCTGCACAGCGGTTCGCTTCAACTCGCCGCTCAATCGGGCTTCCGAAAGGCCGGTCTCCTCCATCGCGGTGGCGACGAGTTCAGTTTGGGCCGCGAGCAGGGCATCCGCACCGGCGACGAGCGCGCGTGCACGATCCCGTGGTGTCGTGGCCGCCCAAAGCGGGGCCACCTTTGCTGCACGTGCAGCTATGGCGTCAAGGTCTTGAGTACTCATCGTTCGCCTCCTGGCGTTAGAACTGGAATCCGGTGGGGAAAGGGTCGCTCGGGTCGAGCAGGTACTGCCCGATTCCGGTGACCCACGCTCGACCAGTGATAGTGGGTATGACTGCTGGCATTCCTGCGACGGTCGTCTCTTTGACGAGTCGGCCAGTAAAGCACGACCCGATGAATGACTCGTTCAGGAAGTCTTGGTCTAGCCCAAGCTCCCCGCGCGAGTAGAGCTCAGCCATGCGGGCTGACGTGCCGGTTCCACAGGGAGACCGGTCAAACCAACCAGGGTAGATCGCCATGGCGTGGCGGGAGTGTTTCGCATCCGATCCGGGCGCGATGAACTCCACGTGGTGGCAGTGATCGACGCCGTCAATCTCCGGATGGCTCGGTGGGTTCGTCGCGTTGATGGCGGTCATAATCGCGAGCCCCGCGGCCATGATTTCTTCCTGGTTGGCACGGTCGAACTCGAGTCCCACCGCATCAAGATCCACCATGGCGTAGAAATTGCCACCAAACGCGAGGCTGTAGGGCACGGTGCCGTATTCGGGCACCTCGACGCTCGCATCCAGCCGCACGGTAAACGACGGCACATTCTCAATCGTGACCGAATCGGCGTGCCCATCTGTCACGGCAACCCGGGCAATCACCAGCCCGGCCGGGGTGTCCAACCGAATCGTCGTTACCGGCTCGGTGACCTCCACCATGCCGGTCTCGACGAGTACGGTCGCGACACCGATGGTTCCGTGCCCGCACATCGGCAGACATCCGGACACCTCGATGTACACGACGCCCCAGTCCGCATCCGGCCTGGTTGGAGCTTGCAGAATTGCCCCGCTCATGGCCGAATGTCCCCGCGGTTCATTCATGAGCAGCAACCGGATATCATCCAGATGCTCCATGAAATACAGGCGCTTCTCGTTCATGGTTGCGCCAGGAATCACTCCCACACCACCGGTGATGACCCGGGTGGGCATCCCCTCGGTGTGGGAGTCAACCGCGGTGAACATTCGTTTCGAGCGCATGCTTAGACCTTACGGCTCGCGATGTAGTCGAGTGCCTTCTTCGTGTCTGCTGTCACTTTCGCGTGGTTCTCAGCAGAAAGCGGGCCGCGTGGTGGGCGCGTGACTCCACCGTAGGTTTGACCGGTGAGGTCCATCGACAACTTGATGGCCTGAACGAACTCGACCTTCGAATCCCAACGGAAGACCGTGGCCAGCTGCGTGTAGAGGTCAAGCGCTGCCTGGATGTTTCCGGCCTTCACCTGGTCGTAAATCTCTACCGCTTCTTTCGGGAACGCGTTCGGGTATCCGGCGAACCAGCCGTCAGCTCCATCAACGAGGGACTCGAACAGCAAGTCATCGGCGCCGCAAATCACGTCAATGTCGCACAATTCCTTGATCTCCAGAATTCGCCGCACGTCTCCGGAGAATTCCTTCACCGCGACAACCTCAGGAATCTCAGCGAGCCTGGCAATCAGGGTCGGTGAGAGGTCGATCTTGGTGGAGAACGGGTTGTTGTAGACCATGATCGGCAGGCCGACCTCTGCCACCTTTGCGTAGTGCTCAAAGATTTCGTCGTCGGTTGCGTCGTAAATGGTCGGCGGAAGCAGAAGCAGACCATCTGCGCCATCTTCCTTCGCAAACTCGGCCCACTTCTTCGCAGCGTGCCACCCGGTTCCGTGGACTCCGGCAATCACGATGCCACGTCCGTCGACAGCCTTCACCGCGGTCTGGATGACTTTGCGGCGCTCCTCATCGGTGAGGGCCTCGTACTCGCCAAGCGAGCCATTCGGGCCAACGCCGCGGCATCCGTTGTTCATCAGGAAGTCGACGTGCTCTGCGTACTTGTCATAGTCGACGGCGAGGCCTGCCGGTGCTGCCGCATCTTCCTTGAATGCGAGAGTGGTGGCTACGACAACCCCTCCGAGGTCGAAGCTCGTGTTAGTCATGGTGTTCCTTTCGTTGATTCTTCTGGCTTGTCGGTTCAGCAAGTTCGCCGATCCGAAGTGGTGAAGCAATGGGTCGGTGGTCACTCAGGGCACCGCCGCTGTTTCCGTTCGCGCCGTGGGATCCCGCCCCGTTCAGGCTGCACAGAAGTTGCTCGGCTGTGCGCCCGCACATCCGCCCTTGGCACACTCCGAGCCCTGCCCGCGTTGCGAGCTTCAGGGATCGGAACGACTCTGACTCGGTGGCGGCCGCCGCGGCACGCATACTCCCGAAGTCAACTTCCTCACATCGGCAGATCACGGTGGCATCAGTGAGCCACTCTGGCCAGCCGGAACGAATTCCGTGCGCTGCTTCGATTCGCCCTGCGAATCCGGTGAACACGCGGCGACGGCGCATGGCTGCGGTCGGAGGTGAGACGGTCGATGGCGACTCGGTCGCGGCCGCGTAGTGACCGGCAATCTCGCCCTCTGCGAGAGAAAGGTCGACTCCGCCGATGCCGGTGATCTCGCCCGCGGCGTAGACACCATCGACGCTGGTGAGTTGCCGATCGTCGACCTCGACGAACCGATTCTCGGTAAGCGCGCACCCGGCGGCGATGGCGAGTTCGAGCCGCGGGCTAAACCCGTGGCTGACGCACACCGCATCCACCTCGACCGTCTTTTCCGTGCCAGGGATCGGTGTCCACAGCGCATCCAACTTCGCTGTAGTCACCGATTCGACCCGGTCAATGCCGTGCGCGGCGATGACCGCCCGGCCAAGCCGATACGGGATTCGGTGGCGAAGGTGCCCGGCGACATAACCGGCAAGCTCGGCACCCTTGCTCGCAGCACCAAGAAGTTGCCACGGCTTGGGGGTCCACCCTTTCAGTAGTCGCGGAACACGATTTGCCTCCAGCACCGCAAGCACGCGCGACCCGGCCAGGGTAAGGGACTGAGCAACGGGCAAAAGGAATGGTCCGGCGCCGGCCACAATCACTCGCTCGCCGACCGCAAGCCGCTCGCCTTTTGCCAGCGCTTGAGCCGCCCCGCCAGTGAACACGCCCGGCAGGTCCCAGCCGGGGAACGGCAGGGTTCGGTCGTGCGCGCCCGTTGCCAAGACGAGTGCGTCTGGGCGAAACACCTGCCTGCTGCGTTTCATCCCGTCCGACTCACCGATGAGGGCGTGAACCGCCACTCCGTCGAAAACTTCGATGGCCCACACTTGGGCGCCCCGGACTATGTTCACGTGCGAATCGCTTTCGAGCGACTCACTCAGTCCGCGGAACTTGTCCCACCCGTGGTGCAAGATTTTTTCGTTGCGCGCGGGGCGTTCGGGTGGCAAGTGCCGCCAAAATTGACCGCCGAGCGCATCCGATGAGTCCAGAATGGTCACCGCGGAGCCTGCATCGCGGGCCGCTCGGGCCGCGGCGAGTCCCGCAGGCCCTGCGCCGATTACCAGTACGTTTCTCATTCGACACCGCCATTAACATCAGTGTCGTGATGGGTGACGACCACATCGCCGTCGCACGCCTTGCGCTGACAAGCGCGTACTTCCCCTAGACCGTTGACCTCAACCACGCAGTCAAAGCACACGCCAATTCCGCAAAACACTCCCCGCGGTCGATTCCGCTTCGCGGTTTGCCTGAACGCTAGGCGGTCATTCGCCATCATGACCCCGGCGAGGCTTTGACCACGCACTCCCGTCACTGATTCACCATCAACGGTGAGAGAGACCTCTGTAGGTTCTTCCGGCCGAATCGGATCGTCCTGGCCAGGGAGCATGCGCGCGGCCACTATGCCACCGCCGTGAGGTACGGGGCGAGAGACTCGCGCGCGAGAGAATATGGTGTCTGATCGACCGGTGACGTCCCACCGGTAACCATTGCCGCGAGTAGCTCGCCGGTGATGGGGCCGAGCCCGATCCCCGCCCCTTCGTGGCCGGTCGCGTGCCACAGCCCTGGCATCCGATGATCAGCACTCACGATGGGAAGGTGGTCTGGCATGAAGGGTCGAAATCCGCCGTAGGTTCGGATGATGGCGTGGTCTGCGAGGAACGGGAAGAGCCTGAGCGCTTTGGCCGCAATCTCTGAAATTGTGTCCACCCGCAAGCGGTCGTCAAACCCCAGCTGTTCCCGCGAGGAGCCGATAAGCACGTTCCCCGACTCGGTGGACTCCACCACACTCGATGTCTGGAGGGTTGCGTCTCCCGAGCCAACTGCACCTACATAGTCCGCGTCGTAGACCTTGTGGAAAATTCGTTGCGGCATGCGCGAGGTCACAAGCAGCATTCCTCGTCGTGGCAGAACGGGCAGTGCCACACCGAGGGTCTTGGCAACCTCACCTGACCAGGGCCCCGCAGCAACAACAGTGATGTCCGCCCGAACTTCACCGTGATCGGTAGTGAGGCCAACAAGCGCCCCGTCCTTGCCGAGAATGGGCGCAATAATCCGAGTGTTCTGCATCAGTCGCGCACCGTGTCGGCGGGCGGAGGCAAGGAGTGCTTCTGCAGCAATCACCGGATGCACTTGGGCGTCTTGTGGGTAGTGCACGGCAGCAGTGATGTCCGGGTTCAGGTCGGGCTCGAGCTGGAACGCTTCGGCGAGCGTGAGTTCGCGCGCATCGACTCCAGCTTCACGCTGCGTGGCAGCAAACTTCACAAGCGGAGCAGCGCCGTCGTCTGTGGTCGCCACCACGAGTCCGCCTTTGGCGTCGAACTCGATCGATGGGAAATCGTCGCCCAGCTCTTCCTCAAGTTCGGAAACCAAACCAGGCCAGCGCGTTGCTGCGGTCAACGCCATCTCGAGTTCGGCGCCTGGCTGTTTGTCGGAAACCAACAGGTTGCCTTCACAGCGTGCAGTCGTTGCAGAAACGGCGGTGGAGCGATCGATTATCACCACATCGAGTCCGGCCAAAGCGAGGCTTCGCGCGCAGGCGGCACCGATGATCCCTGCACCAATCACTACGGCACTGTTCACCGCCATTTGACTCTGCCTCCGAGGATTCAATCGATAATATGTAACATACTACAAGTTGTGCAGTCGACAATGCGTCCATGCGGCCACAGTGATTTGCCTCCTGCGCACGCGCCGCTAAACCACGTCTCCGACGTCAGGAGCCCAAGTACGCGTCGATAATCCTCGAGTCAGCGATCATGTCCTTCGCGTTACCCTCCAGGGTCGTCACGCCTTCTTCAATGACATAGGCCCGGTCAGTAACCTTCAAAGCGGCACGCGCGTTCTGTTCAACGAGCAAAACGGTCGTACCCTCATTTCGGATATCGCCGATGACTTTCATCACCTGGGCAACGATCAGTGGAGCCAACCCCATCGAGGGTTCGTCCAACATGAGCATTTTAGGGCCAGCAATCAGTGCTCGGCCGATTGCCAACATTTGCTGTTCGCCGCCGGAAAGCGTGCCGCCCTGTTGCGTCTTCCGCTCATCGAGAAGAGGAAGAAGCTCATACACATGCTTGAGTCGCTTCGCGACTGTTGCTCGGTCCTTCACCAGGTAGCCGCCAAGGAGCAAATTCTCATGCACGGACAGCGTGCTGAAAATCCGGCGTCCTTCCGGAACGTGAATGAGACCGGCCGCGACCATATCCCACGGCTTGGCCTTGGAAATATCGACACCGTTGAATCGCACTGATCCGGACTGCGGATTCATGAGAGCCGACGCGGTCGACAAAGTGGTGGTCTTTCCCGCGCCGTTGTTGCCAAGCAGCGCGACAATCTCGCCCTCCTCGACCCGCAAGCTAAGACCCCGAAGGGCCTGCACCTTGCCGTAGAAGACTTCGACGTTGTCAAACTCAAGCATCGCCATGAGCCGCCACCTCCTCGTCCTCATCGTCTTTACCCAGATACGCTTCGATCACTGCGGGGTTCGCTTTGACTTCAGCGGGAGTACCCATCGCGATCTCTTTTCCGAAGTTCATTACGACGATGCGCTCGGAGACTTCCATCACCAAACCCATGTCGTGTTCAATCAACACCACGGCGGTGCCGAGATCACGGATGCGCCGAACCAACTCGAGCAGAGACTGCTTCTCGGTGTGGTTCAATCCTGCCGCCGGCTCATCCAATAGGATCAGTTCCGATTTGCGGGCAAGCGCGCGCGCGATTTCCACTTGCTTCTGTTGACCGTAAGAGAGGTTGCGGATAGGAACTCCCCGCCTCCCCCGGTAACCCACGAAGTCAAGCCACGAGTGCGCTTCTTCCGTGTAGTGATTCTCGCTCTTCTTAAAGCGAGGGGTGTGGAAGATCGCGTCAATAAATGACTGACCGCCGTAGAGATGCATTCCAGCTCGAACATTGTCGAGCACCGTCATGTCGTGGAACAGTCTCAGGTTCTGAAACGTCCGCGAGACTCCAGCGCGCGCAATGTCCGCTGGCCGCTTGCCGGTAATGTCCTGGCCGTTCAGTTTCACTGACCCGCCGGTCGGCTTGTAGAAGCCGGTGATGCAGTTGAACGCCGAGGTCTTTCCCGCACCGTTCGGACCGATCACCGCAATGATCTCTTTCGCATTCGCGGTGAACGTGAGCCCGTCTACAGCTTTGACACCACCGAAGGCGATTTCCAAGTCGGTGACTTCAAGTACCGCACTCATTTCGTCACCCCATTCAGCATCGCCGCAGACTCCCGTTGCGCTTTCGTACGTTCTGCCTCGGCTCCGCGCGGCGGCCAGAGGCCCTGCGGTCGGAACACCATGACGACGATGAGAAGCACACCGAAGAGAAGGTAGCGGTACTCGGCGAAGTCACGCAGGAACTCGGGGATCAAGCTGATGGCCAGAGCCCCAAGAACGACGCCCTTCATGTTCCCCATACCGCCGAGGACGACTGCCATAAGCACAAGCGCCGACTGTAGGAAGAGAAAGCTCATTGGAGACACGGCAGTGAGGTGCGAAGCAAAAAGCATCCCACCGAATCCGCCCCACACAGCGCCGAAAATGTACGCCATGAGCTTCACCTTGTAGGTGTGGATGCCCATAGCCTCGGCAGCGTCCTCGTCTTCCTTGACGAACTTCCACGCCCGACCAAGCCGAGACTTGCCGAGCCGAGCCGCGGCCAGCACCAGTCCGGAAACGATGAGAACCGTGAGGTAGTAGAAGATCACCGGATCCTGGAAGTCGATGTCACCGATGGTCAAGAACCCCGGGATTCCGAAGATTCCCGAAGGACCGCCGGTGACCTCGAGGTTGTTTGCCGTGATGCGCGTGATCTCACCAAAGCCGAGGGTCACGATAGCGAGGTAGTCGCTGCGCAACCGCAGGGTAGGAGCTCCGATGATGAGGCCGGCAAGAATGCACATGATGATCACGGCAGGAAGCGTGAACAGCACGGGAAGCTCGAACGCTTTCGAGAGAATCCCCGCGGTATAGGCGCCCACCGCGAGGAACGCGATGTAACCGAGGTCAAGAAGACCGCAATACCCGACAACAATGTTGAGGCCAGCAGCAAGGACAACAAAGATTGCTGCCGTCGTCATAATGTTCAGCGCGTACGGCGTCGCAATCAGGAACGGCATCAGCAGCGCCAGGAAAAGCGCCGCCAGCCCGATGTACTTGTTTTCAAAGATCCGACTGAACCAATAAGCGGGAGTCTTTTTCACGACGCCTGCTTTCGGCGTATGGATGCTTTCGGTGTTGTTTTCGATAGTCATCTCACACACGCTCCGTCACTCGTTCGCCGAGAATTCCTGTGGGCCGCAGGGTGAGGAAGAGGATCAGCACCGCGAACGCGAACGCGTCACGCCACTGCCCGCCCACCAGTTCGGACCCGAAAGCTTCCACAAGCCCCAACACGAGCCCACCGAGCATTGCTCCTCGAATGTTCCCGATACCGCCGATCACCGCCGCGGTAAAGGCCTTGAGCCCAATAATGAACCCCATTAAGAAGTCGATCTTGCCGTAGTAGGCACCAGCCATAACTCCGGCGGCACCCGCCAGGGCGGACCCGATGAAGAAGGTGCGGCTGATCACGGAGTTCACATTGACTCCCATCAACAGCGAACCCTTCATGTCAAGAGAAATGGCGCGCATGGCGCGGCCCGTCGACGTGCGCCGGATATACATATCGAGCGCAAACATGAGGGCCCCGGCGATCAATATGAGAATGATCTGCGGAACGGAAACCCGTGCACCCAAGGCGACGACAACATCGCCACCCAACCGAATCGGGAACCCACGTGGGTTCGGGCTCGCAATCGCGGCCACTCCGTATTCAAGAGCGAAGGAGGCGCCCACAGCCGTAATCAACACAGCCAATCGTGGCGCCCCGCGCAAGGGCCGGTAGGCAAACCTCTCAATAACCACACCGATCGTGCCGGTGAGGAGCATGCTGATCATCATCACGACAATCAGCGCAAAGAGGCCCATCGACGTAAACGTCCCGCCGATCGAGGTGAGGACCGTATAACCGATAAACGCACCGACCATATAGAGGTCACCGTGCGCGAAGTTCAAAAGTTTGATGATGCCGTAGACCATGCTGTAACCCAGCGCGATCAGGGCATAGAAGGAACCGACGAAGATTCCGTCCCAGATTACTTGTGCCATAGAAGCCTGCTCCGTTGCAGTTAAGAAGGCGGGTACCGCGGTCGGGGCTTTCGCGAGCCGACCGCGGCATCCGCCTTTACGTGTTTACTGCAGGTCGTCGTGAAGGACGAAGTCGCCGTCCTTCATGACCAAGATGACAAACCCGCCGCTGGCAAGCGTGTGCTCTGGCGTGAATGACAACGGACCGGAGAACGCGTCGAAGTCGGTGATCGCCTCAAGTGCGGCAATGACGTCATCGGTGTTCGTGTTTCCGGCTGCGGTGATTGCGGCCGCGGCGAGACGCACTGCGTCATACGACTGCGTCGAGTACGGCTTCGGGTCTGCACCGAATGCTGCCTTGTAGTCGGCGATCCAGCCCTCGGCACCCTTGATGGTGTTCGGGGTCGGGGTCATCGTTGCGAAGACGCCCTCGGCAGCGGCACCGGCGATTTCGGAAAGCGTGCTGTCTGCACTGCCGTCCGCAACCATGATGTCGCCCGTGTAACCGGCCTTCTGAAGCTGGTCAATGATGAGTCCACCCTCTTGGTAGTAGCCGGTCCAGTAGAGGATGTCAGCGCCCGAGCCGACGATGTCGCGGACTACAGAGGAGTAGTCGCTCTCACCAGCGTTAACCGAGGTGTTCAAAACAACACTGGATGCGCCGTCAGCGGTGATCTGCTTTTCGGTCTCCGTGGTGATGTCCTTGGAGTAGCTCGTGTTGTCGTCGACAAGTGCAACGGCCTTGTAGCCCTGCTTCTTGACGAACGTGAGCGCGGCGGTGGACTGCTGCAGTCCGGTTCCGTTGATCATGAAGACGTTCTCAAGGCCCTCTTTTACGAGGTCCTGGGAGTTTGCCGCCGGGATGATCATGGGAACGCCGGCCTTGTTGAAGATCGGGAGCTGCGGGAGCGTTGCGCCCGAGCAGTATCCGCCGACCGAAACGACGACGCCGCTGGAAACAAGCTTGTTCGCGCTTGCGACTCCCTGCTGTGCGTCACAGGCCTCATCTTCGACCTGAAGTGAGAGCTGACGGCCAAGTACTCCGCCTGCGGCGTTGATTTCATCAACGGCCATCTGGGCTCCGTTTGCCATGCTTGCCCCGGTGGGCGCGCTGCTGCCGGATGTCGGAACGACCATACCGATCTTGATGGGGCCGGAGTCAGCTTCGCCTCCGTCGTCACCACCAAGTAGGCCGCCGCTGCAGGCCGATGTCGCGAGTAGGACTGCTGTGGCTACGCCCAGCATCCCCAACGTGCGCTTACGAAAGTTCATTTTCTGCCTCTCCTTTGATGGTGAAAATATGCCGAAGTGCACTCGGGCTGTGTTCCGCCTTCCGACACATCGTACGCTGTAGAATATGACATGTTACTCAGGCGGTCAACCCTAACTCTCGGGCGTCGGACCCCACCATGCGAGCACGTGAGCAAAGTGGTTCGCCATCAAAGCAGCCAATTCCTCACCTTTTCCATGTTCAAGAAGATCCAGCATTTCATGGTGCTCTTGTCCCGATTTGCTCAGTTCTGGCGTGTTTGTCATCTTCGCCAAGCCGACCATTCTGGTCTGCGAACGAAGCTCAGAAACGAGTTGAACGAGCCGCTGGTTGCCGTGAAGCGAGATCAAACCGATATGAAAATCGCGGTCCGCTTCGAGGAATTCCATGAGGTTGCCGGCGTCGGCATGCTCACTAATAAGATCAGCCAGGTGCCGCCACTCCATCACGTCTTCCTGGGTCATCGTCTCGGCGAGACTCGCCATGATCGGACCCTCCAGCAGCGTTCGGATCTCGATGATCTCCTGAAGGTCCTTCTGGCTAACCTCAGTGACGCGAAAACCTTTGTTCGCAACCGACTGGACAAAGCCGCGCTGCTCCAAATCCAACATTGCTTCGCGCACCGGGGTTGCCGAAACGCCAAACTCGGCGGCGAGCGCCGGAACCGTCACCATTGAAGATGGCGCTAGTTCACCTGACACGATTTCCGCAGCCAAGGTTTCTCGAACGCGTTCGCGCAGGCTCGCCACTTTATCGACTTTGCGGCTTCTCGATTTGGTCATAACTTTCCTGTAGTTCTTTGCGCGCGCGGCGCATGATGGACGGGTTCTGGGTTGCCCCATAGTACGGGACGCATTCCCTTCGGCCGAGTCACGCGCTTGGTCTGTGCAGCTGAGTCGTCTCCACTGTGAAGACCGATTCGAGTCCCTTGGCGGAAACTTCGATACCGAGACCTGGCCCGGTGGGTGCAGATCCGCGTCCACCAACGGACCGTGGCGCGTACCCGGCGACATGACCGTCGGTCCAGTCGTTCATGAACGATGCGTTCTGGAAGTTCTCGGGGCGTGTGCTCGCCGCCAAGTGGCTCACTGCCGCTGTCACAATATCGCCACCCCAGGTGTCTTCGACCGACACCATCATGTCCAGCTCCTGCATGAGGTCGCGCATGCGTGCCGCCTCGGTGAGTCCGCCAACCCGACTGATCTTGATGTTGATCGAGACCGCCCCCGCCTCGTACTTCGCCTTGACGATGTCGTTGGAAGTGAGGATGGATTCGTCCAGGACCAGAGGTAGCGCTGAGTTTCTCATCGCGAAAATACAGTCGTCTGTTTCCCGACACGGCTGCTCGATGAAGATAGGGAGTCCGGCCATTTCTTGGAGTGCGATCTGTGCCGCGCGCAAATTCCAGCCACCATTGGAGTCCGCGACGATCAGGCTTTCGCGATCGGCGACCTCGACCACGGCGCGAGTACGTGCTGCGTCGTCGAAGGGATCGTTCCCTACCTTGAGCTGGAATCGGTGAATGCCCGCCTCCTGGCGTTCCACCACAAACGCGGCCATCTCTTCCGGGCTTCGTAGCGGCACGGCCTCATACAGCGGAAAGTCTTCTTGCAGCACACCGCCGAGGAGCGCAGACACCGGGAGATTGGCTGCCTTGCCCAGTAGGTCCCAACAGGCCACATCGACGGCCGCTTTTGCGTAGCTGCCTCCGAGAAGTTCGCTGTCCATTGCCCGCCGCACGGAGGAAATATTTGTCGGATCGCAACCGATGATTGCGGGCGCCAGCGTGCGCAGAGCCGCCCGCACCTCGGCCCAGTGCGTGGGGAGATAGCGATTACCCAGCGGGGTGATCTCGCCCCAGCCTTCGAGCCCTTCATCGGTACGCAACCGAACGAGCGTGCCCACCTCACTCGTGGCCGCCCGGCTACCCGACATGACGTATTCACCGTGGGCATACTTGAGGTCGTAACCGAAACAATCAACTGCGATGATCTTCATGGTCTTGGGATCCTTTCGAGCCTGAGCTTCGCTGAATGCGACGGGTCGGCTACCATCACAATATGTGGCATATTACAGGGCCGATAGTGGCAAGTGACTTCCATACGGCCGGAGAACCGTTCCGGATCATCTCCGAAGGCGTCCCAGAGCTCGCCGGAAACACTGTCGCGGAGCGCCGAGTTCACGCCTCCAATTCTGTCGAAATGGAGCATCTCCGACGACTGCTTTGCCACGAGCCACGCGGCCACGCCGATATGTACGGTGGCTTCATCGTTCCTCCGGATGATGACGGTGCGGATTTCGGCGTGCTGTTCTGGCACAAAGACGGATACTCCACGGCCTGCGGTCACGGAACGATTGCCCTTGGCGTCTGGGCAGTTCAGACCGGACAGGTTACCGGCCCCTCCGACGGCGTGACGACTGTCACCATCGATGTTCCGTCCGGTCGCGTCACTGCGCGAGTGCACAGTACCGCCGGCACTATTACGCACGTCGATTTTGAGAACGTTGCCAGCCATGCGATCACTCGCGACCTGCACCTTGACACCACCCGCGGCAAGGTCAGTGTTGACCTGAGCTTTAGCGGCGCTATCTACGCTTCAGTCGAAGCCGCCTCCGTTGGGCTGCGTGTTCGCCCAGAGGACTACACCGAACTCATTGCGATTGGTCGGGAAATCAAGTGGGCACTCAACGAGAGCCCGTTCGCCCGCCACCCAAATGATGGCCGTCTCAGCGGCGTCTACGGCACCATCCTTTTCGACCACCTCGGGGACACCGCAAAAGGTGACGTGCACCAACGCAATGTCACTGTCTTCGCCGACGGTGAAGTTGACCGCTCGCCGTGCGGTTCAGGAACGGGGGCACGCCTTGCCCTTCTTGCCGACTCCGGGCGGCTCACCGAAACGCAAACGCTGATCCATGACTCCATCATCGACACGCGTTTTCTCGGCCACTACCGCGCCGGCTCAACCTCGGGGACCATCATCCCCACGGTTGAGGGAATGGCCTACGCCACCGGCACGCACTCCTTCACTCTCGATCAGACCGACCCGGTCGGAACAGGATTTGTTCTCCGATGACGACTCCCACCATTCCCTGGATTTCCGCAGACGAGGTGTATCGCCGGGTGAGCTTCGGCGATGCCGTGACGGCGTATCACCGCGACCTCCGCGCTGGTGTGGACCCGGCCAAGGACCTCCCCAAGCACATCGACAATCTGCGCAACGGGCAGGTTCTACAGATGCCAACCCAAAGCGAAGAATTCCTTGGAGTGAAGGTCGTTACCGTCGCGCCAGGGAATCCTGACAAAGGGCTTGAACGCATCCAAGGTCACTACCTTCTCTTTGACACCCCCACGTTGACCCCCCTCGCGATCATGGATGGCGTTGCCCTCACGACACTGCGCACCCCCGCGGTTTCCGCTGCAGCAGCCGACCTGCTTGCGCCCCAACAGTGCGACCACCTCGTAATTTTCGGATACGGGCCGCAGGCGTGGGGTCACGTTGAAGCGCTGCGCACCATCCGGGACATCTCACGCATAACGCTGGTTGCCCGCAACCGGGATCGCGCCCAAGTGCTTGCAGACCAGGTCACCGAATCCGGCATTCCCACCCGCGTTGGTTCGCCGGAAGACGTCGTAAACGCTCAACTCATTGTGACTGCAACTACCGCTCGCGAACCCGTTTTCGACGGTTCGCTCGCACCCGTCGACTCGTGTGTCATCGCCGTAGGCAGCCACGAACTCGAGGCCCACGAACTCGACACGGGGCTCATCGAGCGCTCTCAGGTGATTGTGGAGGATCGCGGCCACGTGCAAATTGAAGGCGGCGACATCATGATTCCCGTCACCGAAGGGGCCATCACTCTCGACCATGTCTCCACGATTCGCGAACTCGTGACCGGTGCCGTCACGGTGGACTACTCGCGCACCCGCGTGTTCAAAAGCTCGGGAATGCCGTGGGAAGACCTCGTCATTGCCGCAGAGGTATTCCGCCGCGGGTGATGGCTTTCAGGGCCACTTCTGCCTCACCTGCTACACTGAAGCCACTTGCGAATGCAATTCTTGTGTTCCCTGCGTCGTAGAACGCATCACCGCTCATACTCGAGCTGATCTTTTGCTGCGGCGAACAAATCTGGCCATTGCCATGTTTGCCCCTTTAGTACAGAAACAATCCATGACTGAAACAACTTTCGGCGCGCTCGGCGTGCCTGCACCCCTCGTTGCCGCCCTCGACAAGGCCGGCATCACGAGTCCCTTCCCCATTCAGGAGGACACCCTCCCCGACACTTTGCGTGGTCGTGACGTTCTCGGCCGCGGAAAAACCGGTAGCGGAAAGACGCTTGCGTTCTCCCTGCCCATGATTGCCCGCCTATCGGATGGCAACCGCCCACAGTCAGGTCGCCCGCGCGGCCTCATCCTTGCGCCCACGCGCGAGCTTGCCACTCAGATCACTGCCACCATCGCCCCGCTCGCCGCGGCGTATGGCATGTCGGTCACGACAATCTTTGGTGGCATCTCCCAGCAGCGACAGGTCGCCGCGCTCCGCGCCGGTGTTGACATCGTCGTTGCGTGCCCTGGCCGCCTCGAAGACCTCATGCAGCAGAAGTTCGTGAACCTCGACGCGGTCGAGATCACTGTGCTGGACGAGGCCGATCACATGGCAGACCTCGGGTTCCTTCCGGTCGTCACGCGCATCCTCAACAAGACCCCGGATGGCGGACAGCGCATGCTGTTCTCGGCCACTCTGGACAACGGTGTCGACAAGCTCGTGAAGCGATACCTGCACGACGAGATCCTGCACTCGGTCGACGAAGCCACGAGCCACGTCGAAGCAATGACTCACCACGTTTTTGAGGTCGACGGCGTCGACTCCAAGAAGGCCCTCATTCACGCGCTCGCCTCGGGCACGGGCCGCCGCATCCTGTTCATGCGTACCAAGCACCACGCGAAGAAGCTTGCCCGGCAGCTCATCGACGCCGGAATTCCAAGCGTCGACCTGCACGGAAATCTTTCCCAGCCGCAGCGCGATCGCAACCTGGCATCCTTTTCTGCCGGCGACGTGAAGGTGCTCGTGGCAACGGACGTCGCCGCGCGCGGCATCGACATCGGAAACGTTGAACTCGTCATCCACGTCGACCCGCCGGCCGAACACAAGGCGTACCTGCACCGCAGTGGCCGCACGGCCCGCGCCGGAACCTCCGGAGACGTTGTGACGTTAGTGCTTCCTGCACAGCGATCCGATGTCGCCTCCTTGCTTCGCAAAGCCGCCATCACGGTCACGCCGGAACGCGTGACCGCATCCTCACCCGCCGTCACGGCACTGATTGGTGATGTTGCCGCCTATGTGAAGCCGGCTCCTCGTGCGGCGAAACCCGTTCGTGGCCAGTCGCAGGGTGGACGCTCACAAGGCGCGAACGCACAACGCAAGCGCGCAAACCGCAGGGGCGGGAATGCTGCCGGACATGTCGCCGGTGGGCACGCGTCGGGTGGGCCAGCGTCGCGCGAGCGTAGTTCAAGTGGCCGCGGTGGCAACGCTGCCGGAGGCCAACGCCGGGATCGTTCCGGTAGGCCAGCGGCAACCGGAGCCTCACAGGGTTCGCGTTCTGGTGGCGCACGTTCGGGCAGTGCTCACGCTGGCCAAACTCAGGGCGGTCAGTCCCAGGGCGGTCAGGCTCGCGCCGGACAATCACGCAACAACCGCAATGGCGGAGGCGCTTCCCAGCGCGACTTCACGAGCTACAGCACCTCGACGCCTTCCGGTGGCGAACGCCGCTCCGGTCGTCGCGCCCAAGGCTAAACCCTCGCTGACTTGCGAGTTTGTGCCCTTCCCGAGCTTCGGGAGGGGCACTTTTTCGCAACTGGGCGCTCAATTGGCCTACCCTCACCCGAAATCTAAGATCTAGGGCAGGCAGCCTACGGAGGCAAGAGCAGCGCGCAATAGTGTGCCGCGGCCGCCCTCCATTTCGCGAGATAGCTCCTCGGACGCCGCCTCTTCCGGCGACAACCACGTCACCTCGAGTGCGTCTTGACGCGGCTCGCACGTGCCGGTCACCGGCACGACGTAGGCGAGAGAAACTGCGTGCTGACGATCATCAGTAAACGCAGTAATGCCAGGCATGGGGAAATACTCAGCAACGGTGAACGGCACAGGACTCGGTGGTAGTTGCGGAAACGCCATCGGCCCGAGGTCTTTCTCGAGGTGCCGAAACAGTGCTTCGCGCAGCGTTTCTCCGTACATCACTCGACCCGAAACGAGCGTGCGCGTCATCTCACCGGTGGACGAAGCGCGCAACAGCACTCCGACCTCGACCACGTTGCCAAGCCCGTCAAGGGTGACCGGTACGGCTTCCACATAGAGCAGTGGCAGTCGCATCCGGATGCTCGTGAGTTCATCATCCGACAGCCATCCGGAGTTGGGGTCAGGTGTTCCGACGGAGGTCATGCTCCATTGTCACCCACGCACCGCTCGGCGGGAGAATTTGCGAGCTTCATCCGCCAGCTTGTGCGGGTGGGGATTCGTGTGGGCCGCCCGACCCGAACGGGCGGCCCACACTTTTCCGCGGTGGCTTCGACGAGCTAGGGGGTCCGTCGAGACCACTTCTTATTGGGGGTACTTCTAATTGGTGGCTAACCCACGGCGGCGCTGAACGAGCGCTGCCCCAATCAGAAGGAGTAATACACCGAACGCGACGAGCATTCCCGGTTCCGCTCCGGTGTAGGCCAGGCCTCCGGAGTTATAGGAGTACCCGCCACCAACCACGTCGTCACCGCACGCGGCGGAACCCAGCACCGTGACATCCACGACACCCGTACCTGCCGGGGCAATAGCGGTGATCTCTGTGTCGCTGATGACCGTGAAGCTCGTCGCCGAGGTCGTGCCGAACAGCACATCGGTGGCGCCCGTGAAGCAGTGACCGGTAATCGTCACTTCGGTGCCACCAGCCTCAGGACCCTCATCTGGACCGATCGTGTCAATGGTGGTCACCGGGGTGAACGTGAAATCACCTGGAGCCGAGTTGCCATCACCATGCAGGATCACAACATCCACCGGACCCGGAACATGCACCGGAGACGTCACCTCAATCTCCGTGTCACTCACCACCGTCACCGACGTACCAGCAACACCATCAAAGGTCACACCCGTCGCACCAGTGAAACCAGTACCGGTAATCGTCACGACAGTGCCACCAGTCTCCGGACCATTGTCCGGAGTCAACGAACCAATCACTGGGGCAGAAGCCGAAATGTAAGTGAAGGCATCGTCAAGCACATCGTCACCACACGCGGCGGAACCCAGCACCGTGACATCCACCACACCCGTACCCGCCGGGGCAATAGCCGTGATCTCCGTGTCACTGACAACCGTGAAGCTCGTCGCCGAACTTGCACCGAACAACACATCCGTGGCATCCGTGAAGCAGTGACCGGTAATCGTCACCACGGTGCCGCCCGCCTCCGGACCAAACTCTGGATCCAGACCATCAATCGTGGTCACCGGAGTGAACGTGAACTCACCCGGCGCAGAATCCCCACTCGGATGCTGCACCACAACATCCACCGCACCCGGAACATGCACCGGAGACGTCACCTCAATCTCCGTGTCACTCACCACCGTCACCGACGTACCAGCAACACCATCAAAAGTCACACCCGTCACACCAGTGAAACCAGTACCGGTAATCGTCACGACAGTGCCACCGGTTTCCGGACCATTATCCGGAGTCAGTGAACCAACCACCGGAGCGATCGAGTTCGGACCGACGGTACCGGTTCCCAGGTTGGCTACCAGTGCGTCTGCAGTCGGAAGGACTGTGACGCGCAACGCCGTCTCGGTGAAAACCCCCGCAGACGTGCTCTGGTTGTTGACCGTCAGGGTCAACACCTCGTTCAACACGGGCTTCACCGCTGGCACAACGAGGGTGGTCACCGGGGCAAGCACCGCTGGCCCCAGATCAGTAACTGCCGTGCTGAGATCGGTAAGCGATCCGGTGAAAGCACCGAGGACAGCAGTAAGGCCACCGGGAAGAGCGAGCCCTGCTCCCAGCAACGCGAGACCGCTGGTGTCTCCGGCGAGAAGATCCTCCACCGTGGTGTCGATCGTCAAAACCGAAAACCCTGCGAGGGTGGCGCCACCGGTGACAGCAATACCGTTGATAGCAACCATCAGTGCGTCTTCGACCCGGTCGGTGAGAACGCCAACCAGACCAGTGATCTGCGCAGTAATCTCATTGATCACGGCATCCGTCAAGATGTCCGTTCCTGGCGCCAGCCCGTTGAGGACAGTGATCTCATCAAGATCAACTGCAACCGCTCCGGTCGACAGGTCGATGGTGACTCCGGGGTATGCGGGGTCGCTTAGTGTTCCGGTCGTAAGCCCGGCTACGGCAGCCGCAAGGTCGGGTTCCACAAGGTTGACGTTGACGCTGAGAAGAGCTCCAAGCACACCGAGCACAGTGTCGAGGTTGCCGGTGAGAGTACTTTCGAGCCCGTCAACAAGAGTCTGAATGTCCGATACTTCCGCATTGATCGCTCCCGTGAGACCAGCCAACGTCGGGCTCTGGAATGTCAGCCCGAGATCCGCAATCTCGTAGCTTCCTGTTGCAGCCGCGGGAGCCGCCTGCTGTGCAAGACCGCTGACAGCACCGACCCGAAGGTCGAGGTTCGCGAGTTCGTCAAGTAGTGCTGAGTCGAGGCCTAGCCCGCCAACCACTCCGCCCAAGCTCAACGTGAGGTCGCCCGGAACGTCACCACTGTTAGGTCCAACCCCGATTGCTCCCGAGTTGGAAACTAACCCGGACGCCCCTAAGGAACTGCCGTCAGCAACTGCTTCCGCATACTCGGAAATGACGCCTACGTCAGCTATGTCGAGCGGGATCTGAACGCCGCTCAGAAGCGTGATGTTCACGAGGCCCAAAGCCGTGAGGTCGAGTGGGTCGCGATGCGCTTCCGTCGACGTGCCGTCACTGTGCGCCTCTACGCCGGCCAAGTCGACCACGGTTCCGAGTGGTAGATCAAACAGCGATCCGGATAAAAACTGTCCTGTTGCTGCCGACTGATCTCCTGTCGCAGCCATTGCCGACGGGGCGAGCACGCTGCCCGTGCCAACCGCAATTGCGAACGCGGCAATTGTCGCGATGGCATTGACTGAGCGGCGAGTTCGCCGTTCTCGACGCAATTCAGATTTGCGAGTTGGAACTATTAGCGAATGAAACATTCGGCCCCCGTGGTTGTTATCGATATCGCAAATGCGCGACTTCAGAGCCCCCGCCCTGCGCACTTCCAACCTCAAGTGATGAAATCAATATATCGAGAGGCTTAGAATCGCGCAAGGTTTTTGCAATAGGCGCAATAATCAAGCACGGAAGCGCCACCGGGCGGCCTGAATCACCAATGTTGAGGTGAGGGTGGCAAGCCCAAGCGCAACAAGTAGCGAAGCTCCCTGCATCACCACGTTCATGAGCACGAAGTAGTACTGCCCACCCTCAATGCCCTGATACGCCGCATTTTGCCATTCGATGGAAAACACGACGGCAACGATTCCGAGCACGATGAAGGCGATTCCCAGCCCCCACAGTGGGAGAAACCACGGGTTTATTCGACGCCACCATGTGACCGGAGATGGCCCGTCGTTGTCGGACGTCAGCCACTCCCCCGGACTTCCCTCAGTGTCGTTTTTCGTCGCGGGCGATTCGGAAACCGCGAACTTGGGCGCACCCTCAGCTGGCACACGTGGGGCGGCTGGATCACGACGCTCAGTAGTGCTCTGCTCAATACGGGGTGAAGCCTGGGGCGGCTCTTCCCTGTGTACGCGCGCGTCGTAGCCCGGCTGGAATGCACGACTGAATCGTGGGTCGAATGCTTTACTGACCCCATCCGAATTCGCTCGTTCTGGCTTAGCCATCACGCCTCCTGATCCTGTCTCCCATCAGAGCACATTGGTGGTTCTAGGTACAGTGTGTGAGTGAAAAGTTTCTCTTCGATTGCGCTCCTCATTGTGACGATCGCGATCGCAGCGGCAATCATTGTGTGGCAGCTTCCGTCGCTCGACAACGGCAGCGGAAACACGTCGGCAGGCGGCGGTACAGCTACTGGGGAACTGGCCGGCGGAGCACTAGAACTCCCCTCCGATGCAATCCGCTCACAGGTCACGTACGTATACGACGGCGACACTCTCTACTTGCAGCCGGCCGGAACAACCACCCGTGCTGAGGAAATCAAAGTACGGCTTATCGGTATCGACACCCCTGAACTTCTTCCCGACGTCGAGTGTTTCGGCACCGAAGCGCGTGACCACCTCCGCACTCTCGTCCCGAAGGGCTCCTCCGTATGGATCGCCTCCGATGTCGACGAGTTCGACCAATACGGTCGCAGTCTCTTGTATGTGTGGACAGAAGACGGCACCTCCGTGAATCTCGACCTTGTGGAGAACGGATACGCGACCGCGCTGCGGATCGCCCCGAGCGACACGTATTGGCAGCAATTCGAACGTGCTCAAAATGATGCGAGAGTAGCCAACGCCGGCCTCTGGGGTCGATGCTGAGGTTGGCTCTCGAGGCGGTTACTGCTTCTCGAAGCGCATCCGCATTCTCGTCGACCACGACATCACGAGCGCGAGGACAAGGGCGCCAAGAGCAATACCAATGCTGACAACGATCACCGGAATGTAGCCATCCGGGCGCGGATCGAGGAACGGGTAGGGGTACCAGTCCACGAGCGGCCCGCGAATGAGGCTGTAGGCGAGATAGACAACCGGGTACACGAGCCACACCATTGCTGCACCCACTCGAATACGGAAGGGCGGCAGGTCGATCAACCAATCCACAATCATCACGATCGGGATGATGTAGTGCAGCACAAGGTTCACCCACGGCACGGCGGTGTCCACCTCCACATTGCGAAGAAGGAGGCTATAGGTGATTCCGGTCACCGTCATGTAAATCGTTGCGGCACCGCGCAGGTAGTACACCCATTTGGGCTGATCGCCGCGCCATGCATACAGCGCAGAGATGAACAGGGCCAGCACAGCAATGATGTTGGACTCGACGGTGAAGAAGCTAAAGAAGTTCGCCGGCTTGTAGTCGGGAATATTGGCGATGTTGTACAGATACTGCGCCGTGAGACCGACGAGGCCGAGCACTGCGAAGCCGAACCGAAATAGGGCAAACCATCGTTCACGTGTCATGGGGTGATCCTATGGGGAAGCCCGGTGTTGCCGCTCGTATTGATTCCCCGTGTCGAGCCCGAGGTTGGGCGTGCGCTGTTAGTGTTTTGTGTGGCGAGCGCGCACACTATCGCTCACTCTCTCTCACCGAAGGAGCCCTCTATGAGTTACGTCAAGTCGGCACTTTTGGACGAGCACGGTTTTGTGATTCTGGACCGGTACGACCAGGCCAACGACCCTGCGGAGTGGCATGATCTGGAGTTCGTCGAGTGGAAGTCCTCCGGCGACACCCGTTTCGCGCCACTGGCCAGCGCCCAGGGTGAAATCGAAGTAAATGGATTCTGGAATCACGAACCGCCGCGCACCGACAAGGATGGTGTGTGGGTCGAAAGCCAAGTCGCCAAGGCACCGCACCTTACGCGTCGCGCGCAAGAGCCCGGCAGCAACGTCGGCCGCTGCCGCGTCATCGAACTTCAACCCACGACCTATACCGATGCCCTGTACAACCTGCATCAGGATGACAACAATCGACTCAACCCAGATGAGACGGGGTGGATCGTTCGCGGGTTCTTTAACCTCACCGACAATCCAGATTCGTTCCTTGTTCTGCGCGAAGAACGCTACGATCCGGCCACCGAGATCCGGCTCCCGCTCGCGGCAGGTTCTCAAGTGATCGTCGACACGCAACGCTTCTGGCACGCCGTCTGGCACGCGGGTGATGCGCCCCGGTACAGCCTGATTACGTCGTGGGAGTCGGGGCCCAAGCTCGACGCCTTTATTGCGAAGCATCATGGGCACAACAACCACACGAATGCGCCGCTCGACGACGCCACCATTGACGAGGCCCAGGATGCTGTTCAACGGCGTCTCGCCGAGCGTGCAGCAGCCCTTGCTGAGAAGCGAAAGTCAGCGGCGGCCCGTTCAGATTCTGACGACTAACCTCCGACGAGCTATTCGCCCTGCTCTCCAGCGCTGTGGATACGCGGCGCGTCAGGGAAACGTCAGCGGTTCACTGCCCCAGCCTGAACGAATCGCGTGGTCTGGGTCAGCGACCACGACGTCTTTGGCACCAATCATGAGCGTGTTGCGAGTCGAGGTCTCGAACTGAGGCCACTCGCACGCGCCGGGTGCATCTGGGTTTTCTCCGTGTGCGAAGGCAGCCCACCTGGCACGCATCCTTGTCGACAAGCGCGCTCCGGCCCGTTTTCCGCTAAGCAAATACGTGGGGTCCTTCTTGTCGACCGCGAGGTTCCCCCACACATAAGGCACGTCGGCCGCATGCGTGGCCCCGATCCCCAACAGGGCAAAAAAGGGCGTCGCAAACTCAAAGCGGTAGACCCACACCGGGGCAATCGTGCTGTGGTCGGCTGCGGCCCAGAGCGTCGGCATACGAAATCCGACATCGCGAGCGATCTCCAGCCCGAGCTTTTTTCGCTTGACCGTCGAGTATGAGTTCAACACCTTGTCTTCGCGAGGGAGCGCTTTTTCCGGCGACTCAGCATGCATCTCGCGAATGCGATCGGCGGCAATCGACATGAGCGGCGACTTCATGTATTTGAAGAACGAGGCCTCATCGCGCGTCGTGCCAATGAGCAAGGGAACGGCATGCCCTCGGCCTTCGCTGAGGACCGTGATCGGAGCCTCGGGGACAAGGTCATTGTCGATAACGGGAGCAAACGCGATAGTCCCAGGGGCTATCCCGGGGATCTCTTCGAACACTGCGGCGCCAGCATCACGGAGCGTATCGGCGGAGAGCGCGTAGCTCCGAAGCGTCTTCCACTCCGACTGCCGCCAAGAAGCGCTCCGCGACCTTCTGCGCGCGATCGGAGCCATACACACTTGAGACGGGCGATGACTCGACGATCGCCCGCGAAAAGAGGCCAGCAGCTTTCGGCACAGCAAGCAATGTCGTGACAAGTCCGGCGCCCGCAGACTGACCGAAGATGGTGACCTGATCCGGGTCTCCCTCGAACGATGCAATGTTGTCCTGTACCCACTGCACCGCCAACAACACGTCTTTCAACGCGAGGTTGCTATCAAACGGATGGTCATCGCTGCTCAGGCCCGAAAGGTCAAGAAACCCGAAGGACGACAGGCGGTAGTTGATGGTCACGACAATGACATCGCCTGAAGCGGCAAGCACACTGCCGTCATACACAGGCGCACTACCCGAGCCCAGGATGTATGCACCTCCGTGCAACCAGACCATGACGGGCAGTGCTGTGCTGGCGGCGGAAGAGCGCGATTGGGGCGAAATCGCACCAAAGTTTGTGGCGTTTGTCAGCCCCGGCTAACTAGCCATTCGGTGAACGTTTGTGTGCCTAGAACAGCATCGGACCCGGGGAGCACAAGCCCAGCCCGCATGCTTTTCATTTGCGCACCCGGCACGTTCATCGACGGGACCCAGCCCCGATACCCGATGCTGCGGGCGAACGCTTTGACCATGTCGTCCAGTTTTTCTTCCCGTGGGCCAGCGACGTCTGGCACCCGCCCGCGCGCTCCGCCGGCGGCGAGCTCAGCGAGGCGCCCGGCGACTTCGCGACCAGCGACGGGCTGCAGGCGCGCCCGCGGTGCGATGTGGAGCGGCCCCAACGTGGCTTGGCGAAACATCTGTTCGGCGAATTCGTGGAACTGAGTCGCTCGCAGAATTGACCAGGGCACAGAGGAGCCTTCAATGGTCTGCTCCTGCGCAAGCTTCCCTGCGTAATACCCATGCGGGGCGCGATCGATCCCAACGATCGACAGCGACACGACGTGACGGATACCGTGGCGCGCAGCCGCGGCCAAGAGGTTGCCACTCGCGATCGTAAAGAACTCTGTTGACGCCTTTTCCGCGAGGGTATTGGTGTTGACGGTGTCGATGACAGAATCCGCGCCCTCCAGTGCAGCCTCCAGCCCGGTGCCGTCAATGAGGTCAACCCCGTGCCCGCGGCTCATGACGACGGGTTCATGGCCCAGTTCTCGAACCGCATCCACAGTGAGTCGGCCGATAGTTCCTGTGCCTCCAGCAACGGCAATTTTCATGAGTCGCCCTCCTGTTGTGAGGGTATCGGAGAGTGCCCACTTTCGGGGCTCCCCACTTCCTCGTGCAGCGATATTCTCGCGAGAAGGAAACCTCGCACAACTCCGCTCACTGCGCGAGTGAGCCTTAGCGGATACTGCGGAGCCTGCGACGCGCGAACCCTACGACAGCGAGGCCAGCAGCGAACAGAAGAGCTGCCACTCCGGTCAGCCACCCCGCCGTCTCGGTCCCGGTAGCGGCAAGCTCTGCACCGTCTCCACTCCCGGCCGATCCGCTGCCATCGGCATCCCCGTTGTCAAATTCGAATGCGCCAGCGTCACTTACCGCGGGACGTGCAGTTCCGCGTTGATCCACCGTCATCGAGGAAGCGTCCGCCGAAACAGCTCTGATCGCAGGACTCCCGGAGTGCAAGGCAATGGTCTGTGTCGGGCCACCGTTGTCCGCGAGCGTCGCGCCGTTGAAAATCGCGAGTGTTGTCAATTCGAACTGTGTGCTCGGTTGAACCGAGGTGAGTGCGACTTCAACCGCCTGTGTGGTCGTGAATAGGTTGGCCCCGGTGTCGACGAAAGAACCGGCATCCACCGCCAAGTGCGGCTCGGCGCCCGACCCGGCGAAGATGTTTCCGCGAAGCTCCATCGTTCCGTCTTCAACGGCAATCGACTCACCCCTGCTGGTTACGACGGAATTGTCGAGGAAAGTGGACTGGCGCACGGTTCCCCCCTCCGAGTGGATTGCCCCGCCGCGTGCCGCGGTTGCATGAACAGCCGTGTTGCCTACGAAAGTTGAGTTTTCAACCTCGGCGTTACCGAAAGCATCAATCGCCCCGCCGTAATACAAGGCTTCGTTACTTTCGAAGGTGGAAGAATCCACGGTTGCCACATCGTAGGAGGAAATGGCTCCACCCCCTTGGCTGACATTCTCACGGAACGTGGACCGAGTGGCGGTGACGGAAGTCCACGCCGTTACTGCACCTCCCGTACTGTCGGCGAAATTACTCGCAAACTGGGAATCGTAAATCTCCACAATGTGGGCACTAATTGCTCCACCCAAACTGCCGGAATTGTTGTCGAACTGGGAATTGTGGACGATGATCGTGGAGCTGCTGGCGCCACTACTGCCACGGATCGCGCCTGATTTATTTCCGGCAGCAGCGGAGGTATCATTTCCCCGCGTAAACCGCAGACTCTCTACTGTGATCGTGTTCGCCCCACTGTCCACAAGAATCCCGACGGAATTACCTCCATCAAGCACGGCGTCGATCACGCCATGGATGGTCAGATCGTAGTTATAGGTGAGCGATGCGGCGAGAGCGAATGTGCCGCTGAGGCAAATGACGGGTGTGTTCGCGTCCATCAACGTTTGGATGTCAGCAGCCGTCCCGGGAACAACCGCGGTCGAGTCGACCGTGTTGGCTACGGTGCAGTCAGCATCCGTTGCCGCGTTTGCGGAAGTCGCCCCTGCGAGAGAAACTCCAGCCATGAGCCCCGCCGAGGCAACCCCGGATACCGCGCGAATGGCACGATGGCGGGTGAAGGAGATTCCGCGAGTGGGCATAGCGGTGGCTGACATGAAGTGCTCCGGTCGGGACCCACAGACGAGTGAGTCAGGGCGGGTGTCGAAACAACCACCGGTTTGGCTCCACAGTCTAGTGTGATTAACCTGTTCCCCGAAGAAGAGGTGTCGATGTTTTCACTGCTGGAAGACCTCGACCGTCACGCGCTTGAGAGGCCAACGGCTCTCGCACTAGCCTCACCCGGTGCTTCGTATTCCTACGCCGAACTGAAATCGATGGTGGACGCCACAGCCGTCATGTTACGCGCTGCAGGGGTAACGCCCCGCGCCGTAGTTGCGGTTGATTTGCCGAATGCCCACGAGTGGATCGTCGATCTTGCGCTCCTCAGACTAGCTACCCGCACCGTGTCGATTGCCGGAGTGCGCGGGATTGGCGACCTGAATGTTGACGTCCTCATTACCGCTCCGGGGCGCCAGTCGGTGGTCGTCAAGCCCACAGTGACAGTCGACGCACAGTGGTTCACTGATGCTGTCAGCGCAGCATCCGGCCCGACCCCTGTGGTTGCCTACCCTCGACCAGACTCAATTTTTCGCATCATGCTCACGAGCGGCACCACGGGCCATCCCCGTGCCGCCGCGTACTCGGTCTCGGCGTTCGAGCATCGTAGCCGTGACCCCTATTGGGCGGATGGCCGCGCCGAACTCAACTTCATGGCGCTGTCGACCACCGGCGGATTTCACACCGCGGCCACGAGCCTTCGGCACGGCCAGGCACACCGGGCGATAGACCGAATTGACGCCGAAACCATCGCCTTCGCCGGCGGTCAGGATTTGCGGGTCTTGTGCGGCTCCCCAGTCCAAGTCGCCGCCGCGATCACAGTGCTCACGGAACACAACATCACGCTCGAATCTCTCGAAGAGGTTCGGCTTGCTGGCGCTTCCGCAAGTCCCAGGCTTCTGCGTCGCATTGTCGACGTACTCGGTGTGCCGATTCGCGGCGTCTACGGCTCGACCGAAGGTGGTGGCGTGACGACACGACGGCTGCATCCCGATGACGACCCTTCGAATATTGGCACCGTCATCCCCGGCGTCGAACTCCAGTTCGTCGACGCGGAGGGCTCACCACTCCCCGCCGGCTCCGAGGGCAAAATTCGCTACCGCTCCCCCGGGCAGGTCTCCGGGTACCTCGTCAACGGTGTCGTCGAGCCATTCTCGAGGGGATGGTTCGAATCCGGAGACAGCGGCACGCTGCTTGCTGACGGATCGATAGTCCTGGCCGGCCGTGACTCTGAAGTAATCAATCGCGGCGGCAAGAAAATCAATCCCGCTACCGTCGACTCCACTGCCGCGGAATTTGCGGGCGTGCACGACGTCGCCGCATTTGGTTTCGATCGCTCGAACGGGGTCCCCGAACTGGGCATTGCTGTCGTCGCTACGCCCGAATGCGACCTACGCGAACTTGATCGTCACTTGCGGCTCCACTTGCCCGGCGGCCATCCCACCGCATTTTGGCGCGTCGATAAGATCCCCCGAAATCGCATGGGCAAAACAGAACGCGGTGTGTTGCGAGACATGTTCGAGCACCGGGCTTCTGAGCGCTAGCTCAAGATCCCAAGGAGTACGTGTCGAGGCGGATTAGGCCTAGGCCGCGGCGGTCTCGTCCGAGTCCGCTGCGGGAATGGTTGTGACAAGCACCGCGTCGAGAACCTCAGTGGTCTTTTCGTCGTCCAGCTTCAAGGCGAGAGCCAGTTCAGAGACCAGGATCTGCTTGGCCTTGAACAGCATCCGCTTCTCACCAGCGGAGACACCGGCACCTTGTTCGCGGCGCCACAGATCGCGCACAACCTCGGAGATGCGCATCACGTCGCCGCTGCCCATCTTCTCGGTGTTCGCTTTGAATCGCCGAGACCAGTTGCCCGTCTCCTCTTCGACCTCGCCACGCAACACGTCGTAGACAGCCTCAACTCCGGCCATGTCGATGACGTCGCGCAGTCCAACAAGATCAGCGTTCTCGATCGGCAGTTCGATAGTGAGCTCAGACTGATGGATGTTCAAAGTGACGTACTTTTTGTCATCACCCTTGACCTTGCGATTCTTTACGGCCGTTATCGTGGCGGCACCGTGGTGTGGGTAGACAACTGTCTCTCCGACTTCGAAGATCATTTAACACATTTCCTTAATCTGAGGTCGCAACCAGATTTCTTGTCTGGCGCTGTGGCGCAGCGTTAACCGCACCGGGTGAAAACGACGACACCGTGTACTGGGTTGCACGGGACCGCGCGAACGGTCAAGTCCGGGCGTATATCACGCGCTCTAGTGACATCGTTCGAGGCTTGCTTTTCGGATTATCTCATGAATCGCTGAGAGAGTGGTGAGTGTGGCCTGTGTTCTCTACTGCTCTAGCGTCGCGATGCACGATCACCGAAAGAATTCAGGATCGCTTGCGCCTCGGCGGACTCTAGCCGTTCCTTAAAGATCGCAATCTCTTCGTCAATCACGGCAAGGAGCTCCTCGCGGTCTCGATGCAAGAGTTTGTGTGCCGCGCGCAAACCCAGAGGCGGAAGTTCACCAAGTCGGGCTGCAAGCGCGAGTGCCGTGCGGAGCGCCTCGCCATCGTCAACCACTCGATTGATCAGTCCGGCGCGATCCGCGACATCCACACTGAACGGGTCTCCGAAGAGGAGTATTTCTGCGGTGAGCTTCGCCCCGGCCATTCTCGGCAGCAAGAAAGACGAACCGCCTTCCGGGGTGAGGCCAAGCGGAACAAAGGGCATGCGGAAGCTAGCCGATCGGGCAGCGACGACGAGATCGCAGTGCAAGAGCATGGTGGCGCCAATTCCGACTGCGGCGCCTTCCACCGCAGCGACGAGCGGAGTCTCGACGAGCACCAGGGCACGCAGGAGTTGGCGAGCTGGGGTCGGGTCACTGTGCCGGCGGAAGTCAGCAAGATCGTTCCCACTGGAGAAGGTGCCGTTCGCTCCGGTGAGAATGATCGCGTGCACATTCGCGTCAGCGTCGGCGGCCTGAAGCCCGGCCGCCAGTGCGGAGTACGATTCGATGTCCAGCGCATTCTTCGTGGCTGGACGATCCATGGTCAGCTGACGTACGCCCGGATGCGGCTCGGAGATTACGATGCTCATCGGCGCTCCCTCAGAACCTTCACACGAAGGCCCGGCCACTCTGAAAACGTGGCCAAAAATTGGCGGAGACGGAGGGATTTGAACCCTCGGTACCCTTACGGGTACTCCACCTTAGCAGGGTGGTGCACTAGGCCGGACTATGCGACGTCTCCAGTTGCTCGTCTGCCATCCTAGCCTCCTCAGAGCGATTGGCTAATTCAGTTCCGCTCGAAAACTACCCAATTGTGGGACTAGTTCGCTTTCGAGCAGGTGTAGTCCGCTGCGCTTTGCCCTTTGACGCCGGACAGTACGTCGGCTGGGGGCACTGTCGGTGCCGGTGAACCGGAGGCCAACGGGTCTGGAGTGGGTGCGTTCGGGTTCTCCACCGATCCGATTCCCGTGTTGCCCGCCTCAAGCGTGAACGCTTCGTCAGCCCGAATTCGGTCGAACAAAGCATCCGCGAGGTATTGCACGGGAGCGACCTTGCCGGAATACACGCCGGGTTGCCCGGTCACACCCGGGTACTGCACGAACATTACGCGCTCCAACGGGAGAGTCTTCAAAACCTGCGCCATCGACACCATCGTGTTGATGTTCTTGAAGCTATTGGACACGGTCAGGTTTTGGCTTGCCACCGTTGCAATGTTGTAGAGGCTGCCGAAGTCGTTGAGCACTCCGTCGGCTTTCAGCGTGCGCACGAGCGACGACATAAACACTTGCTGGTTGCTGATGCGCCCAAGGTCGCTGCCGTCACCAACGCCGTGACGGGTTCGCAGAAACGCGAGCGCCTGCCATCCGTCCAACGTGTAATTGCCGGCCTTCGGGAGGTTGATCCCGGAATACTCGTCAACAACGGGACCGTTGACGCACACATCCACGCCGCCGATGGCGCTGGAAATCTTCGCAACACCCGAGAAGGTCACTTCTGCGGCGAACTGGATGTCAAGCCCGGTCAGCTTCGAGACGGTGAGTACCGTGCAGGGCAACCCACCATAAGAAAGCGTCACGTTGATGGGCTGCGCAGACATGGAATAGAAGTTGCCGCCATCCGGGTCAGGACACGACGGAATTGGCACGACCAGGTCACGCGGAAAACTCACGGCCACGGCGTTCGACTGATCCTGCGCGACGTGAAGCAAGATCGTCACGTCATTGAGCTCAGCGCTTCGGTCCTTGCACCCGTTCGGGTCTTCGCACCGGTCGCTTCCGACGAGCAGAATGTTGAACCCGCCCTCATAAGCGCCAAGCTCCGGTGGTGGCCCTTCAGTTTCGCCCACAATGGTGACCGTCTTGATGGTGTTTTCAAGCTTCCACACGGCGTAACCGCCCACCGCAGTTCCACTTACCAGGACAACCGCCATGGCGGCGCCCACGTAGCGAAGTGCGGTTAGCCAGGGACTGCTGCGGCGAAGTCGACCGTGGCGCGCGACAGAAGCTAAGCCTCTTGCGCGCTTCCCGCGTGAACTGTTCTCGCTCATCCGCTTCTCCCCAACTACTGCATTCTGTTGACTGCGGAGGGCGTGGGATTCGAACCCACGAGACATCTCTGCCCACCAGTTTTCAAGACTGGCTCCATCGGCCGCTCGGACAGCCCTCCTCTGGCGCGTGCGCCGCTAGGAATTCTAGCCGAACGAAGGTGAAGGAATGCTGTTCGCTAGCGCGGGAGAGTGGAAAGAGCCGAAACGAGTCCATCATCCAAGACAGACTCTGTGACCTCTGTCGCCAAGGCTTTGACGTCATCCGGCGCCTGGCCCATGGCCACTGCCCTTCCGCCGACACTCGCCCACTCAAACATTTCGATGTCATTTCGACCGTCACCGGCAACGAACACTCGCTCACGCGGGATGTCCAAGAAGTCGCGCACACGTTCCAGCGAAGTTCCCTTGTTCACCCCGTTTGGAGCAATGTCGAGCCATGCAGTCCACCCAATGGAGTAGCTCACTTGATGCAAGCCAAGCGAGTCAACGAGCGCGAGGAACTCGGCCGGCTCTTGTTCGGGAGACATCACCACCACACGAGTGACCGGTTGTTTCGAGAGGTCTTCGAACTTCACCTCCGTCGAGTTGTCCATATTCCACTCGTTCATGCCCTTGGTGAAATAGCGATGTCCCGAAGGGTCCTCAACCAAAAAACGTGCGCTAGGGAGCCCATTGCGTACGAGCTCAAGCACGGGGCCAGCGTCAAACGTCTCGATGAGTTCTCGTCGGTATCCGCCGTCGGCTTGCTCGTCACGCCTCATCGTGATGGCGCCGTTCGCGCACACAATGTACTCCGGCACGATCTCGAGCTTTTCAAGAATCGGCTGAGTCATCTCCCACGAGCGGCCTGTCGCGAGCGTGACCGCATGCCCGGCATCCCGGGCGCTCCGCACCGCGTCTACGACGGCATCCGCCATAGTGCCGTCTTCGTGGATGACTGTACCGTCAACGTCCAGCGCAACAAGCCACACGTCACTTGGTGGAACAGTTGGTGTCTCTTGAGCCGCCATCTAACTAACCGGAACCAGGATGTCGAGACCGCCAAGATACGGCCGAAGGGCATCGGGAATTCGCACTGATCCATCTTTCTGTTGGTGTGTTTCAAGAATGGCCACAAGCCACCGAGTGGTCGCCAGTGTTCCATTCAGCGTAGCTACGGGAGCTGTTTTGCCCGAATCCGTGCGGTACCGAGTGTTGAGCCTGCGCGCCTGGAAGGTCGTGCAGTTACTTGTGCTCGTGAGCTCACGGTAGGTCCCCTGCGTGGGAACCCACGCTTCAATATCAAATTTGCGGGCGGCGCTGGATCCAAGGTCCCCCGCAGCAACATCGATTACGCGGTAGCTCAGCTCGCACGCTTTCAGCATTTCCTCTTGGAATCCCACGAGGCGTTCATGCTCTAGCTGGGCCTGTTCCGGAAGGACATAGCTGAACATTTCCAGCTTGTTGAACTGATGGACCCGCAGAATGCCGCGGTTGTCTTTGCCGGCAGAGCCTGCCTCGCGTCGATAACAGGTGGACCAACCGGCATAGCGTTGGGGGCCTTCGCTCAGGTCGAGGATTTCGTCGGAGTGGAAGCCGGCGAGCGCCACCTCGCTTGTGCCGGTCAAGTAGAGATCGTCAGCTGGCAGGTAGTACACCTCGTCGGCGTGCTCACCAAGAAAACCGGTGCCCTTCATTATTTCTGGCCGAACCAGGGTTGGGGTGATGAGTGGGGTGAACCCCTCGGTGATCGCTTTATCGAGCGCCATGTTCATGAGGGCGATCTCAAGCCGCGCGCCAACGCCGGTCAAGAAATAGAACCTGCTCCCGGACACCTTCGCGCCGCGAGTTACGTCGATCGCCTTGAGAGCTTCGCCAAGTTCGACATGATCGCGGGGTTCAAAATCAAACTCCGCTTTCTCGCCAACCTCACGCAGTGTGATGAAGTTTTCTTCACCGCCAGCGGGTACCCCCTCCATGATGGGGTTCGCGATCGAGCCGACGATCCGGTCAAACTCCGACTCCGCCTCCGCCATTGCTTGGCTTGCCGCTTTTACCCTGGCCGCCAACTCTTGCGCCTGCGCGACAAGCTCCTTTTTCTCCTCTTTAGGAGCGGTAGCAACCTTCTTGCCAAACACGTTTTGTTCTGCACGAAGGGACTCAAACTCGGTAAGGGCAGCGCGGCGTTGGGTATCCGCCTCGAGCGCAGCATCCACCAACTCAACGGAGTCGCCTCTGGCCGTCTGCGATTGGCGTACGACATCCGGGTTTTCGCGAAGCAATTGGGGATCTATCACTCTCCCAGTCTATTGAACAGCGCCATGGCTAAGGTTGAACCGTGACCTCAGAAGCGGTGGCCGGACCCGGCCAGAGTGCTAAGCAGAAGCCTCATGCTGCCGTAATTTACAACCCCACCAAGGTTGACCTGCGCAAGCTTCGCCGCACCGTCGGCAAAGCCGAGAAAGAGGCCGGTTGGTCCCGCACGCGATGGATCGAGACCGATCCAAACGATGCCGGCGAAGCTGCAGCCACGCAAGCGCTGTCGAAGGGTGCGTCCGTCGTGCTTGCTGCCGGAGGTGATGGCACCGTTCGAGCGGTCGCGTCGGCTCTGCGCGGGAGTGGGGTACCGATTGCTCTCCTTCCCGTGGGCACCGGCAATCTTCTGGCACGAAACCTCGACCTTACGGTGACTCATCTGGACGTCGCCGTGACCACCGCCTTTACCGGCCACGATCACGCGATCGATATCGGCATCGCCAAAATCACCCGTGACGATGGCACGATCGAGAGCCACGCGTTTCTCGTGATGGCCGGGCTGGGGTTGGATGCCCGGATGATCGCAAAAACCAACTCAAAACTTAAGAAAGCAGTGGGCTGGCTCGCCTATGTGGATGCCGGGATGCGGGCACTTCCCGAACTCACTCCGGTGCGCATGCACTACCGAGTGGATGACGCTCCCGAACGCCATCTCACCGCACACACACTCATCGTGGGAAACTGCGGCTCACTGCCCGGCGGAATTCTGTTGCTGCCCGAGGCAAAACTCGATGACGGAATCCTGGACATTGCCGCCCTCAAACCGCGCGGCCGGTTCGGATGGCTGCGGGTGTGGAACAAGATCACCTGGGAGAACGGTGTGCTGCGCAGGAGCGCCGCCGGCCGCAGGATCATCGACCTCACCGCCGACGTTCGTGATGTCGCCTACTTTCGCGGGTCCAGGCTTCGATCCAGGTTGCAAAACGCGGAAGAGTTCCAGCTCGACGGCGACGAATTTGGAAAAGTCACGGCCGTCGACTGCACCGTTGACCGGCGCTCACTCATCGTGAAAATACCAGGCCGAGCGCCCTAACTGCCGTCCGCTTCTCCCGAGATGAGCCCGCGCAACCACTCGCGAGCCTCAACAAACACCTCGTTGCCGTAGCGCTGGTCGACCTCGGTTTTCTCATTGTTTGCCCGCGGATATGAGCCGAGGAAGATCACGTTGGGACTGAATCGTTTGAGGCCGAGTAGAGCATCCGCCACACGCTCGTCGAGAATATGCCCGTCAAGATCAATGACGAACCGGTACCGCCCGAGCGTGTCGCCGATCGGCCGAGACTGGATAAGACTCAAGTTCACACCGCGGGTAGCAAACTGCTCCAGCATGTCGAGGAGGGCGCCGGGAGCATCCGTGGGCAACTCAATGATGAGGCTGGTTTTGTCTGCCCCCGTTGCGGGCGGCGTCGGCACGGTGCGACTCACGAGCACGAACCGGGTGACCGCGTTCGGGTTGTCGCCAAGCTCGGTTGCCAAAACATCCAGCGTGTGGTGGTCGGTGATCGCGGGAGGCGCGATCGCTGCATCCGCGACGCCCGGGTCGTCGTCAAGGAGGCTGGAGGCCGCAGCAACGTTGGAACTGGATGGAATGTGGCCGTGGTTCGGCAGGTGACGTTCGAGCCACAAGTGGCACTGCGCGTACGCGACTGGATGCGCGTTGATGACCTTGACCTGGGACAGCGTGACACCGGGGCGCGCGACGAGCACGAAGTTCACTGGAACGAGGTATTCGCCAATAATCCGTAGTCCCGGAATGTTTGCGAGCGCGTCCTGGGTAGCACTGACGCCACCTTCGACAGAGTTCTCAATCGCGATCATTGCCGCGACGCTGCGCCCTGCGACAACGTCGTCGAGTGCTTCGCCCACGTTGTTGACCGCGCGCCACGGTTTACCAGCAGCCTGCGGAACCTGAGCGAGAGCCGCCTCGGTGAACGTTCCTGCAGGGCCGAGAAAGCTGTAGGTCTCCTGGGCTGCGGTATCCGACATGCACCCAACTTTATGCCCTGCCTCAGGGCACGCGGGTCACCCACTCACGTCGGGGGTCAGGGCGCGTAGTCCGGCGCGGGCGGTAGCCCGAAGAACTCCTCAAGAGTTTCGATTCCGGTTTCGTGCATTTCCGTTGCAAGGCTCGTGCCCACGTAGCGGATGTGCCACGGTTCGTAAATGTAACCGGTGATGTCGGTTTTGCCCTCGGGGTAGCGGATGACAAAACCGAACCGCCATGCGTTGTCCGCGAGCCACATCCCCTGCGGGGTCTGACCGAAACACTGCTGAATGTTGCACTTGCTGGGGTACGCCGCTACATCGGCCGTCCACCCGGTTTGGTGTTCGCTGTAACCAGGGCGCGCGCTTTGAGTATCGGCTCCGGCCTGCCCGAGTTGGTTCACCCAGTACTGGTGGGTGCTGACCTGAGTGCTGTAGGAACGGTACGAGTTTTGAACCTGCATTTCGCCTGCACCCTCAGCGACGGCTGCTGCAAACATGGTGGCGATCGCGGCCGCAGCATCCGGGCGCATGAGTGGAGTAGAGATGTATCTCACCTGTGCGCGCACCATGTCCGGCGGGGCGTACTGAAGGGGATTGAGCGGCCGCAGCTTGTCGTTGATTACCCACGGGCTCAACGGGTCATCGATGGAGTACTGGCTTTTATCAAAGAAGGACTTGGTCTTTTCCACCGGGGTGGGTAGCGAGCTCGCGCTCGGCGAGGGCGACTCGCTTGCCTCTGGAATTCGCTCCGGCGCGCAGGCCGCGAGGCCGATGACCACTGCCGTCGCCGTCAATAGTGAGAAGATGCGAGGGATTCTGACAACGGGCATGGGATCGATCCTAGCCCTTACATTCACTGACTTTCTGGGGGTGCTGTTGGGCCAATTGCGAGTTATTTTGGAGGCGATTTTAACTATTCGCTTGACATCCGAGACAGGGTGAATCTATGTTTGTGGCAATCGCGTGAGAGCGCTCCCACGCTTTTGCCACTTTATTCATGCACACAAAGGAGTGACCGTGAAACTCTCACGAAGCACCAAGGCCATGTCTGCAGTTGCTGCAGCCGCGGCCCTCGCAATGGTCGCAACGGGATGTACGCAATCCCCCGCGGCAACTGACGACGATGGGCCGATCACCCTGACCGTCACGACGTTCGGAACGATGGGTCTCGACGGGCTCTACGCCCAGTACGAGGCGGATCACCCGAACATCACGATCAAGGCCACCAACATCGACACCGGCGGCAACGCACTCACCGACTGGAAGACCAAGCAGGCCGCAGGCGCAGGGCTGCCGGATGTCCAGGCTGTAGAGGAAGGCTGGCTCGGACAGGTCATGGGAGTTTCCGACTCCTTCACCGACCTCCGCGATTATGGCGCAGACGACATCAAGGACCGTTGGGTTCCTTGGAAGCTCGGTCAGGCAACTGACCCGAACGGCCGCATCATCGGCTACGGAACCGACATCGGACCAGAGGGCCTCTGCTACAACAGCAAGCTCTTCGCTGACGCTGGGCTTCCCAGCGACCGCGACGGCGTTGCAGAGCTGCTTGGCGGAGACAACGCAACCTGGGAGAAATTCTTCGAGGTGGGCAAGCAGTACAAGACCGCAACCGGAAACGCCTGGTACGACCAGAGCGGGTTCGTCTGGAACGCCATGGTGAACCAGCAGGCCGAGGGTTACTACACGAAGTCCGGTGAACTGAACGTGGACGGAAACTCCACGCTCCAGGGCTTGTGGGGTCAACTCGCTGACGGCGCGGCCTCCGGCCTCTCCTCGAACCAGTCGCAGTGGGACTGGGGCGGAGGCAAGGCATTCCTCGACGGTTCCTTTGCCACGTTCGTGTGCCCGGGCTGGATGCTCGGTGTCGTCAAGGGCCAGGTTGAAGCGGCCGGCGGAGACAACACCTCCGGCTGGGACTTCGCAGACGTGTTCCCCGGCGGCGCAGCCAACTGGGGTGGAACGTTCCTGACAGTTCCAACCACCTCGGAGCACCCGAAGGAAGCCGCTGAACTGGCCGCATGGCTGACCGACACCCCGCAGGAGGTTGCTTCCTTCCAGGCAGCAGGTACCTTCCCGAGCGTCACAGCCGCACAGTCGGACTCCGGCGTTACCGGTCCAAGCGAACTGACGAAGTTCTTCAACGACGCACCCGTTGGCCAGATCCTCGGATCCCGTGCCGAAGGCGTTGTCGCGCAGTTCAAGGGTCCAGATGACTCAGTCATCCAGGAGCAGGTGTTTGGCCCCTCGGTGAAGGAGCTCGACTCCGGCGTCGACGGTGACACGGCGTGGAACAACGCCATGACGCTGTTCGATCAGCTCATCGTCAACAAGTAGTCTCCATCTGACAGGGGCCCCTCGGAGTTGCTCCGGGGGGCCCCCACCCTGACCGAAAGAAAAGCCATGTCACGCTTAGCGGCTCCCACAGCCAGTCCGGGACACTCCCGGTCTGCACTGCGGCACAAGCTCAGCCGCTGGGACGTGCGCTACTCCCCTTACCTCTACATCGCCCCGTTCTTCATCCTCTTCGGACTTGTGGGCCTCTTCCCCCTGGCGTATACGTTCGTGGTGTCGCTCAACAAATGGGATCTCCTGCAGGGCCCTGGCGAGTGGGTCGGTTTCGACAACTTCGCGGCCGAACTTGCGGACCCGCTGTTCTGGAACTCGATCGTCAACACGTTCAGTATTTTTGTCCTGTCGGCGATCCCTCAGCTCATTTTTGCCCTCATTATTGCGGCGGTTCTGGACAAGAATCTCCGGGCGAAGACCTTTTGGCGAATGAGCGTGCTTCTGCCCTACGTGGTGACACCGGTAGCCGTTGCCCTGATCTTCAGCAATCTCTTCGGCGAGAAGTACGGGCTCATCAACAACATGCTGCAGGCCGTCGGCTTTGACCCGGTGCTGTGGAAAACAGACACGCTGCCCGGGCACGTGGCGATCGCCTCCATGGTCAATTGGCGCTGGACGGGCTACAACGCAATTATTCTTCTCGCCGCCATGCAAGCGGTTCCCCGAGACATCTACGAATCAGCGGCCATCGACGGGGCCGGCGCCGTGCGACGATTCTTCTCCATCACGATCCCCAGCATCCGCCCGACATTCATTTTTGTCATCATCACCGCCACGATTGGCGGCCTTCAAATCTTTACCGAACCCAAGCTGTTCGACGCCTCAAGCTCCATCCCCGGCGGCATCTTTCGCCAGTACCAGACGACAGTCCTCTATCTGTGGGATATGGCGTTCAATCGCGGCAACTTCGGCAAGGCGGCGGCAATTGCCTGGATTTTGTTCATCATCATCATCCTGATCGGGGTCTTGAACTTCCTCATCTCTCAGCGGATTGCCTCCGGCGAATCCAAGAGACTTAACAGGCGAACCCGCCGGGCAATGGGGTCCCGCCGATGACAACACCACGCACTCGCACACGCCGACGCCGCTCCGCCTTCTCCGAGCGTCCAGGCTTCCTTACTTACGGGCTGCTCACCGCGTTCTTCGTGGCCGGCGCCTACCCGCTCTGGTGGTCGTTCGTCGTCGGCAGCAGCGACACCACAGCGCTCACGAGCACCTGGCCCCCACTACTACCCGGTGGACGATTCTGGATCAATGTTGGCGAAGTCTTCAACACTGTTCCGTTCTGGCTTGCCTTGGGCAACAGCGTGATCGTTTCGTCGGTGATCACCGCTTCGGTCATCACGTTTTCCACACTGGCCGGGTACGCCTTTGCGAAACTGCGCTTCCGGGGCCGCGAAGGACTCATGATTTTTGTGGTGGCCACCCTCGCCGTCCCCACCCAACTCGGCATCATCCCGATGTTCATTCTCATGAAGCAGTTCGGCTGGACGGGAACCTTGGGAGCTGTGATCGTCCCCACTCTGGTCACCGCATTCGGCGTGTTCTTCATGCGTCAGTACCTCGTGGACGTCATACCGGACGAACTTATTGAAGCGGCACGTGTGGATGGTGCATCCATGATCGGCACGTTCTGGCACGTTGCCGTTCCTGCCGCCCGCCCCGCCATGGCCATTCTGGGGCTCTTTACGTTTATGACCGCGTGGACCGATTACCTGTGGCCACTGCTGGTGGTCTCACAAAACCCCACACTTCAAGTCGCGCTCAGCCAGCTTCAGTCGGCCAGGTACGTCGACTACACGATCGTGCTCGCCGGGGCAGTGCTGGCGACCATCCCGCTTCTCATTCTGTTTATTGCCGCGGGCAAACAACTTATTTCCGGAATCATGCAAGGAGCCGTGAAGGGCTAGATGTCGTACTCATTTCCATCAAACTTTCTGTGGGGTTCGGCTACCGCCGCTGCACAAATCGAAGGCGCCGGCCACGAAGAAGGAAAACAAGACTCGATCTGGGACGCGTTCGCCCGTGTTCCCGGTGCCATCGCCCATTCGGACACCCCTGAGGTAGCCGTCGATCACTACCACCGGATGCCCGAAGACGTCGCACTCATGAAGCGTTTGGGCCTCGCCTCCTATCGGTTTTCTACAAGCTGGGCTCGCGTCGTCCCCGGTGACGAGAACGTCAACAAGGCGGGACTGAGTTTCTACAGCCGGTTGGTTGACGAACTGCTTGAGGCCGGAATTCTCCCGTGGTTGACCCTGTATCACTGGGACTTGCCTCAAGCGCTTCAGGAAAAGGGCGGCTGGGCGAATCGAGATACTGCGTACCGGTTCCGCGACTACGCCGCCACCGTGTACTCAGCCCTCGGTGACCGTGTCACCCACTGGACCACGTTCAATGAGCCACTCTGCTCTTCGCTCATTGGTTATGCAGCAGGGGAACACGCGCCGGGCTACTGCGATCCACGTGCAGCACTGGCTGCCGTGCACCATCAGCATTTGGCTCACGGTCTTGCCACGAATGCGCTCCGCGAACTCGGTGCCGAAAAACTTGGGATCACGCTCAATCTCACCACCGCTGTACCCCTTGACCCGCGCGACCCCGTGGACCTTGAGGCCGCGCGTCGAATTGACGGCATGTTCAACCGCTTGTTTCTCGACCCGCTGTTGCGTGGCGCATACCCGAGCGACGTTCTAGAGGATGTGCGCGACTTCGGCCTCGCCGACCATATCCATGACGGTGACCTCACGATCATTAGCGCCCCGATTGATTTTCTTGGCGTGAATCACTACCACGATGACAGCGTCAGCGGCCATCCAGAACCGTCCGATACCGCGCCGACTCTCCAGCCAACCGACCGGCCAAAAGCGTCGCCCTTTGTCGGTTCTGAATATGTCACTTTTCCCTCGCGTGGTCTCCCGCGCACAGCAATGGACTGGGAGGTAAACCCGAACGGGCTCACCGAGCTTTTGCTGCGGATCACTGCCGACTATGACAACTTGCCACCGTTGTACATCACTGAAAACGGAGCCGCCTTCGATGACGTGGTGTCTGCAGACGGTAGCGTGCACGACCCGGAACGCACCGCATACATTGTGGATCATATTGCGGCAGTTCAGTCCGCGATAGAGCAGGGTGTGGACGTTCGCGGCTACTTCGTGTGGTCGCTTTTGGACAACTTTGAATGGGCGTGGGGCTACAACAAGCGCTTCGGAATCGTCCACGTTGACTACGACACTCAAGTGCGCACGATCAAAGACAGCGGCCTGGCATACGCACGCCTCATCGCCACCGGCACAACTGATGAGTCCTAGACTGGCATCCAGTCCGACCCATCTGAGTGCGAGAGGCGCATGACCACCGAACCCCCGGCAGTTCGCTCGGCCCCAACTTTAGAGATGGTCGCTGCCGTTGCCGGCGTATCCAGGTCAACGGTCTCTCGCGTCGTGAACGACTCCCCCAAAGTCACCCCGGAAGCACTCGCTGCGGTCAATGCCGCGATCGCAAAGCTCGGCTACGTACCGAACCGAGCCGCACGCACGCTCGCGAGCCGAAAGACCCAATCGATTGCCCTCGTGATTCCGGAGAACACCGCAAAGTTCTTCGCTGACCCTTACTTTGCCTCCGTGATCCAAGGCGTTGCCCTGCATTTGGCAACGACCGAATACACGCTCACGCTCCTGATCGCCTCAGAAACCGACACTGACAAGACTCTGCGCTACTTGCGAGGTGGAAACGCCGATGGCGCACTTCTCCTCTCCCACCACAGCGACGATCGCGCCTACGTTGAGCTCGGGCGCACCCTACCGATCGTGTTCGGCGGTCGCCCGATGCTGGGCGGGGAACACAGCTACGTCGTGGATGTCGACAACGTGGCTGCTGCCGAATCTGCGGTGCAGTATCTGATTGACCATGGAAAGCGAAGGATCGCGACCATCGCGGGCCCGCAAGACATGACGGCGGGCCTTGACCGGCTTGAGGGGTGGCGGCGCGCCATCAAGGCTGCGGGGCTTGATGCCCTCACTCCCGAGGCTGCGGACTTTACTCCAGCAGGCGGCGCTTCAGCGATGGCCCGAATTCTCGACTCTGGTGAGCAGTTCGACGGTCTCTTCGCGGCCAGCGCCCAAATGGCCTCCGGCGCCCTCGCGGTGTTGCGAGAGAGGGGCATCTCGGTCCCCGATGATGTCGGAATCACCACAATTGACAACGACTACTACGCAAAAAACGCGACCCCGCCCTTGACGACTGTTGACCAGCCTTCAACGAAACAGGGTGCGCTCATGGCCGAAGTCTTGGTGCGTTTGATCAATGGTGAACGTGTCGAAAAAACCACCATCATGTCGACACAGTTGATTGAACGCTCCAGCGTTTAGAAGTCGACGGCAAGGTTCTGTTCGTTTCGCTCGCCGACACTGGCACCGAACCACTCACTCAGAGAGATAGGCCGCTTTCGCCGTGTCGAGACGCGCACGCACCACCGCGATAGCCTCCGCGCTCTCATCAACAAGCACGAAGCGCCGGCCAAGGGCCGCGGCGACAGCACCCGTCGTGCCACTTCCCGCGAAGAAATCCAATACCCAGTCCCCCTCGCGACTGGATGCTTGGACAATTCGGCGCAGGATCCCTTCGGGCTTCTGGGTGGGGTATCCCGTCTTCTCTTTGCCGGTCGGCGAAACGATGGTGTGCCACCAGACATCCGTGGGAAGTTTCCCGCGAGCGACCTTCTCTGGCGTGACCAAACCGGGCGCCATATAGGGCTCCCGATCAACAGTTTCTGAGTCGAAGTAGTACCCGCTCGGATTCTTCACATACACAAGAATCGTGTCGTGCTTGGTTGGCCACCGGCTCTTCGACTTCGCCCCATAGTCGTAGGCCCAGATGATTTCGTTCAGAAAGCTCTCGCGCCCAAACAGGGCGTCGAGCAGCACTTTCGCGTAGTGCGCTTCCCGGTAGTCGAGGTGCAAATAAAGTGTGCCGTCGTCGGCAAGGAGGCGCCACGCCTCCGCGAGACGCGGCTCAAGGAAGGACCAGTAGTCTTCGAACTCGTCGTCGTACGCCATGAGGTCACCACGAATTCGTTCATAGCGCTGACCTTTAAACCCCACCACCGATCCGGAGGCGCTGCGCACGCTCGTCGTGGACTGGCGCTTCTGCGAGCGCCCGGTATTGAACGGCGGATCGAGATAGACGAGCGTGAACGCACCATCCGGGAGGGTCGCGGCAACCGCAAGGTTGTCCCCGTGGAGGACAAGGTTCTCGCCAGCTTGCGTCCAGTTCACCACGCGGTCGCCTCGCTCATTCAACTACCGTCACGGCACTCGGTTGAGCCACTCGGGCGTCGAGAATTTTTCTTCGACCAGCTGCTGTGCCCGCGCAAGCTCCTCCTCGGTAATCTCGCCATCGGAAAGCCCATGGAGGGAACGGAATGTTCCGATCATCGTGTCGATAATTTCGGGGCGGCTCAGCCCGGTCTGACTCCGCAGTGGATCCACGCGTTTGGCAGCACTCTTCGTGCCCTTGTCGCTGAGCTTCTCGCGGCCAATGCGCAAGACTTCAGCCATTCTTTCGCCGTCCATGTCGTAGCTCATCGTCACGTGGTGAAGGACGGCCCCAATACCCAATCGTTTTTGCGCAGCACCACCGATCTTTCCTTTGGGACTCGTGATGTCGTTGAGCGGCTGGTAGAACGCATCGATGCCGAGGCTCTTGAGTGCGGTGATGACCCACTCGTCCAGAAACGCGTACGAGTCCGCAAAAGACATGCCCTGCACGAGGTCACTGGGCGCATAGATCGAGTACGTGATGACGGAACCGGCCTCCATGAACATGGCACCGCCCCCGCTAATGCGGCGGACAACCTGCATTCCATACTTCTTTGCGTTGTCGAGATCGACCTCGTTTTTGACCGATTGAAAGCTGCCGATCACAACCCCCGGTTCATTCCACTCCCAAATACGAAGTGTTGGTTTGCGCCGACCCGCACCAACTTCTTCGGCAAGGACCTGATCCAGGGCCATCTGAAGCACGGGAGGGTAAGCCGCTCCATGAACCAGCTGCCACTCATAATCGCGCCAACTGCTCGCTTGAGAAAGCGACCGCCGAATAGCAATCGCGACAGCCTCCGGGCTGAAGCCGAGAAGGAGCGCGCCTTCAGGAAGCGCGCCTTTCACGGCCGCCGAAATCCATGCCGATTCGCTGTCGGCCGGGAGTCCATTGACCGCTTCATTAATGTCTTCGAGCGCACTATCTGGCTCGAGGAAGAAGTCGCCTGCGAGCCGGAAGTTTGCAATCCTCTCGTCAACTACGTCGAGATCGACGACAACGAGTTTGCCTCCGGGTACCTTATATTCGCCGTGCAAGAAGTGCCTCCTGTATGGGAATTCGACCCCTGGCGCGGTGTCAGGTCGAGATGTTGTAGTTGTTCCAGCCTATTCCTCAACCGGAACTTCGTGAGTATGACCGTTTGCGCGAAGGCGGGTCCTCAGCCTCACGGCGGCGGCATCCAGATCTGCAGGTTCAGCGGCACGATCAATACCAGAGGGATGGAACTCTCGCGGCGACCACGACGGCCAAACATGCACGTGCAAGTGCGGCACCATATAGCCCTCGATCATGAGACCCGCGCGATCCGAGCCCCACTCTTCCCGCTGAGCTAAGCCAATACGGTGGGCGACGACCATGAGCTTGGCGATCAGGGTGTCTGGCACGTCCAACCAACGGTCAACCTCGACTCGCGGCACCACAAGGGTGTGACCGGGCTGTCGCGGCTCGATTGTGAGAAATGCCACACAGTCATCGTCTTTCCAGACGAACCTGGCCGGCTCTTCGCCCTGAATTATCTTTGTGAAGAGAGTCGTCATGCCACGCGTTCGGACAACCAGGCGAGCGTATCCGCAACTACCTCTTCCTTGTTTGTCTCATTGAAGATTTCATGCCTGGCATTGGGATAAACGATAAGTTCAACGTCGGTGAGCTCACTGGTTGTGCGGTATTCCTTCGCGAGAAGCGTGACGCTCTTCTCGCCACCAAAACTGTCGTCGCCGCCGGCTTGGATGAGTACAGGAATGTCGCTTTCGATTCCATGCGCTGGGCGCCCAAGAAGTCGAAGGCTGTCCAGCACTCCAAAGGTGGGAAGCGCTTTCGCAACAAACATGAACGGATCCTCGGCCGCTGTCGCCACAACTTTCGGATCGCGGCTCAGCCACTCGTAGCCTGTGCCGCCCTCGTGTTTGTGCTTCGCGTTAAGGTCTCCACCGTTCATATGGGTGAAGGTTCGGAGCGCGGATCCACTCAGCACTGCAGCGTCATAATCTTCTGCGTGTTTGTTGAGAAGAATTTGGGCGATGATCGAACCCCAACTGTGGCCCAGGAGCACAAGCGGAAGCTTTCCGGACTCCGCACGGATAATCCGGGTCAACTTGCGCACGGCTTCAATCGTCGCGCGCATGCCACCCGGCCCGAGCTTGCCCAGCTTGGAGTAGTCGCCATCATTTTGACCGAGCCCCGTTTGACCGTGGCCTCGGTGATCATCGGCATACACGGTGTATCCGGCGGCCGTGAGTTTGCTCACCAACCACTCGTACCGAGTGGCATACTCGCCGAGCCCGTGCAGCAATTGAATGACCGCTTTGGGGCGCGCCGCCTTCCAAACGTAATAGTGAATCGTCACGCCTTCGGCGTCCCGATAAGTCTTGTCTTCGCGAGACGAAGTCGATCTGGCCACGGTGCCTCCTTTCTCCACAGTGTATTGCCGTCGCTCGCGACGACCCAGCCCGCAATTCATTAGGCACACTAATTTGCTACACTAACTATTAGTGAATAAGGACAGCAAACAGCAACTGCGACTGGCGATACAGCGCCTCGCCCGCCGCATCCGTTCGAACGCCGCCGACGACGAAGTTCCGGAAAGTCAGCGCTCGGTACTGTTCACCCTGGGTGTCCACGGCTCTCAATCACTCGGTTCCTTGAGCGAACACGAGCGAGTTACCCCGCCCAGCATGAATCGCACCGTCAACGCCCTCGTCTCCGCCGGTCTCGTCACGCGCACCACGGCCCAAGACGATGCCCGGCGTATTGAAGTTGATCTTTCCGACGCAGGGCGCGCGTTCGTCAACGAAACCAGGCGCCGTCGTGATGCCTGGTTCGTTCAGCAGCTTGCCGCGCTTTCTGCAGAAGATCGCCGGATTCTGGACGAGGCCGTTCCTGTGCTCAAAAAGCTCTCGGAGCAGTGACCCCGATGTTTCGTTCCCTGAAAGTTCACAACTACCTGCTGTGGTTTATTGGCGCTCTCACCTCCAACATCGGCGCCTGGATGCAGCGCACCGCTCAAGACTGGATCGTCCTCACCGAGCTCACCGACCATGACGCGGCCGCTGTGGGTATCACGATGGCTCTGCAAATGGGGCCCATCCTGCTGTTGATGCCGTGGGCAGGCCTCATCGCTGACCGCGTCAACGTGCGCAAAATGCTCATGGCCACCCAGACCGCAATGGGCCTGCTTGCCCTCGGGCTTGGCATCATCGTCATCACCGGCGTAGCCGAACTGTGGCATGTCTACCTCTTCGCCTTTCTTCTCGGTAGCGTCTCGGCCATCGACGCACCCATTCGCCAAACATTCGTTGCTGAGTTGGTGAAGAAGAAGGACCTCACCAATGCGGTCTCCCTCAATTCGGTGTCGTTCCACACTGCGCGCCTGATCGGGCCGGCCGTTGCCGGGCTCCTCACCGTGGTCGTTGGGGCTGGCTGGGTCTTCATGATCAACGCGGTCACCTTCGCCGGAACTTTGGTGGCACTGTGGGCCATTCGCGTGCGGGAACTGCACGAACAACCACGGGCGCCGCGAGCTCGAGGTCAAATCATGGACGGATTTAGATACGTTCGGGGCAAGCCGTCGATCCTCGTCATCCTCGTCATGGTCGGGATCATTGGCACCTTCGGGATGAACTTCCCGATCTATAGCTCCACGATGGCAACGCTCGCATTCGACAAGGGGGCGGGCGAGTTTGGGCTACTGAGTTCGGTCATGGCCATCGGCTCCGTCGTGGGCGCGCTCGTATCCGCCAGACAAGACCGGCCTCGAATGCGCACTCTCGTCCTTGCCGCAACCATGTTCTCGGTCGCCTGCACGATTGCCGCGTTGATGCCGAGCTTTGAAACATTCGCAATCTCGCTCACGCTCATTGGGTTCTCCGCTCTGATCTTTATGACCTCCGCAAACTCCATGGTGCAAACCACGGTGAAGCCAGCCATGCGCGGTCGCGTCATGGCGCTCTACATGGCCATTTTCGTGGGCGGCACCCCGATCGGCGCACCGTTCGTCGGCTGGGTGGTTAACCAGTTCGGACCTCGTTGGGGACTGGGCGTTGCCGCCCTTGCCGGCTTGCTTGCCGCGAGCGTCTGTACCTATTGGCTTATGCGTTACAAGCGAGTCCGGGTTCGCTATTCGCGGGCCTGGCCTCAACTACGCGTCGGATACGCGGCCGAAGCGCAGTACCGCGAGCTGGCCACTCAAGAAATCGCGATCGTTGAAGCCGAGGTTCAGAAGGGTTAGCGGCGTAGCTCCAGGGTGCAGCACTTCACGCCACCACCGCCCAAAAGCAGTTCGGAAAGATCGAGCCCGATTGGGTTGTAGCCGCGCTCACGCAACTGCTGTTCGAATCCCGTTGCCCGCGCAGCGATCACGATGTTGTAGCCATCCGAATACGAGTTCAGCCCGAGCACTGATGCGTCTTCTTCGCTCACGAGGATCGCCTCCGGGTAGCGCTCCTGGAGCACAGCGCGTGACTCCTCGCTAAAGGCCGACGGCAAGTAGGCAATATTCGCACTCTGGCCGGGCTCGGGCGCCGGATCGAGCACTGCCATCGCGGTGTCTAAGTGGTAGTAACTGGGGTTGACGAGTTCCAACGAGACGACAGTGCGTCCAAAAATGTCGGCAATTTCACGATGGCTACTGAGGTCAGTACGGAATCCGGTGCCCGCCAGGATGTCCTCCCCCACGAGCAGAATGTCGCCTTCACCTTCGTTGGTTTCTTTCGGCACGTGGACTTCGTACCCGTTGGCGCGGAACCATTCCATATATGCGGGACCCTCTGGCTGCCGCTCCGGGAAGGTGAAATTGGCGCCATAGGCCTTGTTGTCAAGAACGAAACCACCGTTGGCCGCGTAGACCATGTCGGGGAGGCCGTCGATGGGGTCCACCAATTCGACGGTAAATCCCAGATCCAGGTAGGTGCGGTAGAGCGTGTTCCATTGCGCGACCGCGAGCGCCGTGTCGGTGGGTCGGCTCGGATCCATCCACGGGTTGATCTTGTAGTTCACCGTGTAGAAGTCGGGTCGGCACATCAGCACCGTGCGATGCGATGTCGAGCGCTGGGTAGCAGTCGCCGTGTTTTCGGCATGAGATTGGGTCATCAGTTCCTCCAGTTCGATGGCGGACACTGTCACTCACTCGAGCCTCACGCGAGACGCCATTACCAGTGTGCCACGGCGGTATCGAACACATCATGGTGAACCGCGCAGTGATACTGCGTGGACACCTGTCTTTGCACAACAATTCACCGTATGGTGGTGTCATGGACAGCCTCGACTACGGCATTCTCGATCTCTTAAGACAAAACGCCCGCGCCGGCTATGGCGACATCGGCGAGACCATCGGCCTTTCCGCCTCCGCGGTAAAGCGTCGAGTGGACCGTTTGGTTGCCGACAAAGTGATCCGCGGATTCACGATTCATGTTGATCCGAACGTCGATGGCCTCGCCACGGAGGCGTATGTCGAGTTGTTCTGCCGCGGAACTGTAGCCCCAGAGGAACTCAAGCGATCTCTCGCCGCGATCCCCGAAATTGTCTACGCCGGCACTGTTACGGGAAGTGCCGATGCAATCGTGCACATGCGCGCACGCGACATCTCCAGCCTTGAAGTGGCGCTAGAGAGGATGAGACTCGCACCGAACGTCGACAACACGCGGTCCTCGATTGTGCTCTCCAAGTTCATCCATCGCACGCAGGACCTTTAGCCCTCTCGAAGCGCGTCAGTTCCATTCGCTGGGGGCCGGTGATTTCGTCGACGGGAGCGCCCCATCCGAACCCCACTGCAGCAACCACTTCGGTTCAGAGAGTTGCTGTGGAGGGAAGCCGAACAGTTCAACAAGTTCATCCATCGGCACGTGCCCTCCGGATTTCTTGAGGAATCGCCCGCGGACGAAAAGTCGCGCGTGAATCTCGCCATCCACGACAAATCGCTGCTCGATGTAAAGGTTGCGCTCGTCATACCCCAGCAATCGACTCTCCATGTCAAACTTCTGCCACGGGTTCAGGGGCTTCCGGTAGGTAATGGTGGAACTCGTAATCACCGGGTACCAACCCCGCCGCATCAGTTCACGCCACACACCACCGCGGCTCAACATGTCGAACCGGGCCAAATCGGAGATGGATAAGTAGCGGCCATTGTTCATGTGACCGTTCACGTCCAAGTCGGTGGGAAGCACCCTGAAGGTGCTCGTCACAATTTCGAAAGGGCCGCTCACGGGTGCTCGAGACGCGAAGAAAAAGTGCAGGAGAGTACGCCAAATCAAGTTCACTTCGGCAGACTACGCTTCCCACTTGTCAATCCAAATTTCCGAGGTCAACCCTCTTACCCGCGGCCGAGAAACCGGCCCCGCGCTCCACGTTTTCTACAAGGGATCGCGCGTAGGTACCACCGGTGCGAATCTCTGGGCAGTCCGCCCCTACGGCTACCTCGTGCACGAGATTCAAGACGTGTGCGGATGCCCCACCGCACGCTCCTCGCGACCATTCCTGGGCCTCCTCTGGCGATTTGCAACGCCAAAAACGACTTCTACTGCTAATTCCGTACTCAAATTGGGGTTTTCACGACTAGAACCGTTGCGAAGTGTGCCAAAATCAGGTTGACTTCGTAGGACTTGCATTGAGGCGAACTCTCCGAAAGGGGCCACACAGTGACCGCAGTGACCGATAGAGCCGCCGCCGGGAGCGAAAGTGCGCTCGCGGGAGAGGACGAGCCCACCGGAACTGTTGTGCTCGAGTCCGTCACCAAACGATTCGGAACATCGGTCGCCGTCGACAGCATCAACCTGCGCGTGGAGCCAGGCGAATTCCTCTCTCTTCTCGGGCCGTCAGGCTGCGGCAAGACCACAACGCTGCGCATGCTCGCCGGGTTTGAGCAGCCGGATGAAGGCTCGATCCGGATCTCAGGTCAGAACGTCCTCGGAATCCCGCCATACAAGCGGAACGTGAACACCGTGTTTCAGGCCTACGCTCTCTTTCCACACTTGACCATTGCGGAAAATGTCGCCTACGGCCTGCAGCAGACAAAGGTTCCGAAGTCCGAGATTCGCACTCGCGTCGCGGACGCACTCGATATGGTGCGGATGCGCAGCTTTGCCGATCGCAAGCCGCAGCAACTCTCGGGTGGCCAACAGCAGCGCATTGCGTTGGCCCGCGCTCTCGTCAACCGGCCCTCCGTGCTGTTGCTCGACGAGCCACTTGGAGCCCTTGACCGTCAACTTCGTGAAGAGATGCAGTTGGAGCTCAAACTTCTGCAGTCTCGGGTGGGCATTTCCTTCATCTTTGTCACCCACGATCAGCACGAAGCCTTGTCGATGAGCGATCGAATCGCCATCATGCGGGAAGGGCGGATCGAGCAGCTTGCCGACGCGGACACGATTTATGCGGCACCGGCCAATTCCTACGTGGCCGGGTTTATCGGGCAGCAAAACTTCTTCGACGCCACTGCCACCGATGCCACCTCAGCCAAGACTGCGGTTGGCACCCTGACGACGACGAATCCGAACCCTGAGATTCAGGCAGGCGATGCCATGGTCGCAACGGTGCGTCCCGAATTTGTGGAACTCGCCGCCACAGGGGCCTCCGGCACGAAACCGGCCTCTGCGAACCACATGTCCGGAAAAGTACTGAGCGTTTCCCACCTCGGCGAAACGGTGCAGTACCTCATCGATCTCGGCAATGACCTCACAATTCAGGCTCGCCTTCCCACCCCCAACGCACCCCGGCTTTTTGAGGGCGACAATGCAACCGCATCGTTCTCCCCCAATAGCGTGCAATTTTTTCCCGCCGAAACCACCCCGCCACAGCACGGCCCAACTGAGGAGTAACGACAATGAATGATGAACCGATCCGGATCCTTGCCCCACGGGAAGCAATTCCCACCATCAAGCGCGAACTCTCGCGCAGGAACTTTCTCGCGTTCTCCGCGGCAGCCGCATCCGTGGCAACCCTCGCGGCCTGCACCCCAGGCGGCACCACGGAGGCCGGTACAGGAGTTAGTGCGTCCGGTGGACCACTAGAGGACGGCCTCAACATCTTCTCGTGGGGCGACTATGACGACCCGGGAGTCGTGCAGTCGTTCACCGACACGCTCGGCCCGAAGGTCACGTTCGGCTCCTACGGCTCGAACGAAGAAATGATCGCAAAGCTTATCGCCGCAAAGGGCACGAGTGGATACGACATCGTTGTTCCCACCGGTGTCTTTGTCACCCAGCTCGCTTCCGAAGGCCTCATCGTCGAGCTCAACCACGACCTTCTGCCCAACCTCAAATACATGGACCCCGCGTTCCTCAAGCAGGAGTGGGACCCAGAGAACAAATACTCCATTTGCAAGGCGTGGGGCACAACGGGCTTCGTCTACGACAAAACCGTCATCAAGCGCGACCTTCAAACCTGGAATGACTTCCTCGACGCCGCGCAAAACGAGGCGAGTGGAAAGACCACCGTTCTCGATGACCCAGCCGAAATCACCGGCATCTACTTCTGGGCCAACGGCATCGACTGGAACACCACCAACCAGGCTGACCTTGACGCTGCAGAGGACTACCTCGTCAAGAACCTGGCACCGCACCTTTCCGCGTTCGACTCCTACCCGGGTGGCGTCTCCATCCCCGAGGGGACTCAGGTGCTCATGCAGGCGTGGAACGGTGACGCTCGCCTCGGAATCATTAACGGAGGCGAGCCGGACCGTTGGGCTTGGCGCCTCGGTTCACCAGCAACGGAGTTGTGGATGGACAACTGGTCCATTGCCACCGGTGCCAAGAACCCGGAAGCCGCGCACGCGTTCATCAACTACACGATGGTGCCGGAGACTCAGCTCATCCAGCTCGACTACATCGGTTACCACACCGGTGCAGCCGGCATCGAGGAGGCCGCAAACGCCGCGGGCCTTGAGATGCTCGACCTGATGTTCTTCACTCCTGAGCAGCTCTCCACCATGAAGAACGGTGAGTTGAACGAAGCCCAGGATCGCGTCGTTGCCATCTGGAACACCATGAAGGCCGCCGCGGGTGCCTAAACTGCGTTGGCCAAAGGCCACTCTCGCGCTTCCGGCGTGGGTGTGGCTTTTGGCCTTCTTTGCGGCACCCGTTGGCCTCATCATTTGGTACAGCTTCGGGTACAAGCCGAGTATTTTCGGAACCCACGCCAACGACATCCTGTCGCTGGACCGCTACGCCGAGGCGCTGTCCCCCACGTTCTTCGCGACGTTCTCCAACACCCTGTGGGTTGGTGTGGTTGGCACACTCATTTGCCTCGTGATCGGTATGCCCGTCGCGTACTGGATGGCGGTCAAGGTTCCCGTGTCGAAGCGCGGTGTGCTCATCGCCGCCATCATGATCCCGTTTTGGACCAACTTTTTGGTTCGGACGATCGGATGGCAGATTATTCTTGCGCCGCAAGGCTGGCTCTCCCAGACCCTGCAGTCGACCGGCCTTATCGATGGCCCGATGGAAATCTTGTACACGCGAACAGCGGTGCTCATTGGTGTCGTCTACAACTACCTACCGCTCATGATCCTTCCCCTGTTTGTCGCCTTCGACCGTGTTGGCGAACCGCTGCGTGAAGCATCGAAGGATCTCGGTGCCGGACGGTTGCAAACACTCCTGCGGGTCACGATTCCGATTGCCCGTCCCGGCATGATCGCCGGTCTCCTCCTCGTCTATATCCCCCTCATGGGCGACTACATCACCGCGACCGTTCTTGGTGGCGCAAAGGGCAACATGGCTGGGCAACTCGTCGCGAGCCAGTTCCAGACAGCTCAGAATTGGGCTCTTGGCTCCGCCATGGCGGTCATTCTGATTCTCACGATCCTGTTGAGTGCTGCGGCCCTTGGCCTCATTATTTGGCTGGCTACTCTGCCCTTCCGTTCGCACTACCGGCTGCGGTTGGGGGCTGAATCATGAGCAACACCGAGACGAAGCGCATAGCGCTTGAGCGAACTTCGCAGCGCGATTCGACTGATTCGTCGACGACCCCGGTGGCGGTAAAGCCCCGTCGAACCGTGTCCGACCGCCTCTTTACTATTTGGGGCATCATCGTCCTGCTCTTCTTGTTCGCGCCGATCCTCGTGATTCTGTTTTATTCGTTTAACACCGGGCGCCTGCTCATTTCGTTCGACGGTTTCGGCATTGACCCGTTCCTGACCATCCTGAACAAGCCGGCCATCCAAAACGCCGTGTGGGTATCAATCCGCTCCGGGGTGCTCTCGGCACTGTTCGCCACCGCAATCGGCACTCTTGCCGGGGTGGCGATGGCGCGCCGACCAGGCAAATGGGTCGGGTGGTTCCTAGCGGTGCTGATTCTGGTCACGGTGACGCCGGAAATCGTGGATGCCGTCTCGCTGCTCCCCTGGGTTGTTTTCCTCGGTCAAGACCTCGGAATGACAATCTTCAATGACGGCATCTTCCGCCTGATCGTGGGTAACTCGCTGTTCTCCATCGCGGTTGTCAGTTACATCGTGCGCGCGCGGCTTATTGGAATCAGTGAAAGCCTCGAGGAGGCCTCAGCCGACCTGTATGCACCACCGTGGAAAACGTTCTGGCGGATTACGTTGCCGCTGGCAATGCCAGCTGTCCTGGCTGGGGGCCTTCTGTCGTTCACGCTGAGCCTCGACAACACGATCATCTCGTCATTCGTCTCGGTGTCGGGAACCACGCCCTGGCCGGTCTATGTTCTCAGCGCCGTCCGTGGCGGCCTCAGGCCGGAGATCGCCTCGGTTTCGACGCTCATGCTCATCCTCACGCTCCTTTCGCTAGCACTCGTGGCGTGGGTATTGAAACGATCGGGCGACTCCGCCACGGAGATTGCCAGAACCATGGCCGGCAGCTAGCACCGAAGGATCACACATGCAATCAGCTGACACCGTCTTTGCCGGTGGCAAGGTCTTTACCGCAGATACCGTTCGTTCGACCGCGAGCGCAATTGCTGTCCGCGGTGGAAGAATCATCGCCGTCGGCCACGACGAGGTTCGCGATCTCATTGGGCCCAAGACCGACGTGGTGGATCTGGCCGGCCGAATGCTGGTTCCCGGATTTCAAGACGCTCACGTTCACCCGGTATGGGGCGGCCTAGACATGCTCCGTTGCGACCTCGGTGACCTCCTGACACGGGCTGACTATCTGGCACGGATCGGCGAGTACGCGAACGCCCATCCAGAACTGGAATGGGTTCTGGGCGGCGGGTGGTCGATGAGCGGGTTCCCCGGGGGGACCCCTCTCGCGAGCGACCTCGACACCGTCGTCGCAGACCGGCCCGCATTTTTGCCCAACCGCGACGGACACGGCGCGTGGGTGAACTCTCGCGCTCTAGAACTCGCGGGTATTACGAAATACACGCCAGACCCCTCCGATGGGCGCATCGAACGGGATGCCAACGGCGCCCCCTCCGGTACGTTGCACGAGGGCGCCATGTCGCTCGTGAACCATCTGTTGCCCCGCACGGAGGATGCCACCCTGGTGGAAGCACTGCAGGTTGGCCAGTCTTACCTGCACTCTTTCGGAATCACCGGCTGGCAAGATGCCATCGTTGGCTTCTACGGTGACGCGGGGGATGCTGGACCTGCCTACCGCACGGCGAGTGAGCAGGGACTACTCACTGGCCGCGTCATTGGGGCTCTCTGGTGGGATCGTACGCGAGGCGTGGAGCAGATCCCGGATCTCGTCGCGAAGCGCGAGGCCTACAGTCTCGGCGGATTCCGCGCGACGAGCATCAAAATCATGCAGGATGGCGTAGCGGAAAACTTCACGGCCGCCATGATCGATCCGTATCTCGATTCCCACGGCCATCCGACCGTTAACGATGGAATGTCGTTCGTGTCACCCGAAATTCTTACCGAAGCCGCTCCTGCACTTGATGCTCTCGGGTTTCAATTGCACTTCCACGCGATCGGTGACCGTGCCGTGCGCGAATGCCTGGATGCGGTTCAGGCCGCAATCACGGCCAATGGGCGCAACGACCTCCGGCACCACATCGCGCACATTCAGGTGATCCACCCCGAAGACATCCCGCGATTCCGCGAGCTTGGGGTTGTCGCCAATATGCAGTCGCTGTGGGCAGCGTTGGAGCCGCAAATGGTGGAACTCACTCTTCCCTTCCTGGGTGGACCCCGGAGTTCGTGGCAGTACCCATTTGGTGATTTGCTGCGCAGCGGGGCAACGCTCGCGGCAGGCAGCGACTGGTCGGTAAGTACCCCTGACCCGATGGCCGCCATCCATGTTGCGGTGAACCGCAAAGCGTCAAAGGAATACGCAGAAGGCGATTATGAGGCGTTCCTTCCTGAGCAGAGCATTGACCTCGGGACCTCGATCACCGCGTACACGGCAGGCTCCGCATTCGTGAACCATTTCGATGATTGCGGCACGATCGAGGTGGGCAAACTCGCCGACCTCGCCGTTCTCGACCGTGACCCGTTCGTGCACCCGGCGGACGAAATCGGCGACACTCGAACGCTGCAAACCTTCGTCGGCGGTCAGCGCGTGTACTCCGCGAAGGATGCCTGATCGTCATAGTTGACAGTCGCGATTTTGTATCGCTACATTCGTACACGTGCCGCAACCCCAACTAGACATCCCGATCGAAACGTTGTCGCTGTGGGTCTTCTTGATCACTTTCACGGCGTTGGGACTCGTGCTTTTTGCCTTGACCTTTCGCAGACGCGCCCTCGACGCGGCGACACACCGTCTCGAGCGGTCGATGCGGCTTGCGATACCCAGCGAGCGCCGTTCACTCGTCGGGCGCCGACTCCAAGATCGCCGGCGGTTCGCTCTCGCCGGGACGATTCTCGCGATGTGGGGGTCAGTTCCACTCCTCTGGGCCATCGGCGGCACCCAGCAATCGGAACTGTCGACCCGGTATTTCCTGGTCGTCGGGGCAGCCTTCGCCGGCGGTGCACTTGGCACTGCCATCGGATCTCTGCGACCACCACGCCATACCGGCGATAGCGCAGCGAAGTACTCGCGTCCCGGTGCCGTCGGTCTTGACGACTACGTTGCCCCACTTGAACGACGTGGTGCCTGGGTCGTCGTCGGCTTCGCCGTCCTCATCTACGCGGTTTCCTCGGTCCTCAATTCAACGGGCATCATGACAGTTCCTGTGTTGCCACCGGCCACCATCGGTGGCGTCATGGTTCTTCTCTCGACCGCCGCCCTCCTGCTTTTTGAGGTCGTAGGGCAGCGAGTCGTAGGCCGGGAGCTGCCCTTCGGCCCCGAACCTGAAATGGTCTGGAATGACCAAGTACGGTCCGCAGACGCGCGTGGCCTCGCTACTGCCCCGACCATGTTCGGGCTCTACGCGACCGTCCTGTGCCTGATTGATCTCGCGCATCCTCTTCTAGGCTCGCTTGGCAATGCCACGGCCATCATCGTCGTAAATGTTGTCGGCATCGTAGGAATCGCGATCTTAGTTTTGGTCGGTATTTACTCCGTCGTTTCGCAACCGCAGCGGTACTTCCTCAGGCAACTGTGGCCGCACTTTGCCGACGAGAGCCCTCCGCACCCGGCTCCGATTAAGAGCCCTGTGGCCGGGGAGGAACAATGATGTTTTCGATCGACCCGCGTTCGGCGGTTCCACCGTTTGAACAACTGCGCGTACAGGTCCGCGATCTTGTTGCGAACGGCGAGCTTACGCCGGGCACGCGCCTCCCTACGGTTCGGCGGCTCGCCGGAGACTTGGGGCTCGCGACCAACACTGTTGCGCGGGCGTATCGAGAACTCGAAACCGACGGGATCATCGAAACCCGTGGCCGCAAAGGGTCGTTTGTTTCGAGCCACGGCGGGCCAGCTGAACGTCGAGCGCAGGAGGCCGCCGCCGAGTTTGCCCAGCGCATCCGCAACCTCGGCATCGACTCTGAGAGCGCACTCGCGCTGGCCGCTGCCGCGTTGAAAACGAGAACTACGGACTAGTCGCACACGCTTCCGCGCGTTCGGCGTTGTTACGGCGCGGGCTCTTCGGTGGGTTCAGGATCTGGTGTCGGCGCCACTTGAGGTTGTGCGATGTCGCTATCAAGGAGGCCGCCTGAACTGCGAGAGAGGAAGCAGTAGTAATTCTTGTCTCCGGAGACCCAATCCTCGACAGTGGCAGCGAAGCTCGCTTCTACCTGGATGTCGGTATAGGCCGCAGCCTGCGTGTAGTTGATCACCGCCGGATCCGTGCACAACAAGTTCACTTGAGACTGCAGTCCATCAACACCCGGATAGGGCGACGAAACCCCGTTTTCTTCCGGGAAGGTACCGCGAATCGCCAACTGCGCCGCGTGCGGTTCTGTACAGTCCACCACCGTGTATTCCTGACCCCAGGGTCCCGGATACGGGTTCAAGCATTCGCCACCGAGGAGCTCGTCCCAGCGATAGTCTCCGGGCGCTACCGGACCTAGTGGATCCTCGGTTGGAGTAGGCGTTGGCGTGCTCGTGGGAAGCGCGATAACCTCCGGCCCAGGACCCAGCAAGTCGGGAAGCTTTGTCCCCAACGTAAACAGGGCAAGAAGTGCCAGCAGCGCCACCAGTGAACCGGCGACCCACATCAGTATCTTCTGGGTCTTCGAGATCCCTGCAGGCTTTACTTTCTCGGTTTTCGCGGCCGCGCCGGCGAAAGGACCCGCGGGAATCATTGGCTCATCGTCGTATTCGCGGAATTTCGACTCACCAAAGAGCGAATCAATTCCGGCGGCACCCGCATTGTCGGCAAACGCTTCGGTCGGTGGTGGCGGAAACTCCGGTGCGGCAGGAACCCCACCGAGCTCGTCCGCCATCGGCGGCACCATCGGATGACCAGAAGTTGGCGAAACGGGTGGTGCAGGAGGCTCGAAGGTCACCGTTGGAGGCTCTGGCGGCAGTCCAGGCGGCGGGGGCGCGACAGGCGGCGCAGCGGGCGGGACGGGAGTCCCAGCCGGGGGCACTACGGGAGGCATTGCTGACGTCGGTGGCGCCGCAGGGGGTGAAACTGACGGAGGCGGTGCAACGGGAGGAGACGGCGGGAATGGTGTTCCTGCTGTCGGTGTGGTTGGTGGAGGCGCAACGGGCCCGTCGGGAGTTGCGGGAGGAACTGCTGGCCAGACCGGGGCAGGAGTCGCAGGGGTCGCTGGGGGCACGGGCGGACCCGTCGGGGTCAGCGGTGGTGAAGGCGGAAGCGGCGTGGCAGGAGGTGTGGCCGGGCTGGGCGGCGTGGCTGGGCTGGGCGGCGTAGCTGGGCTGGGCGGCGTAGCCGGCGGCGGTGCAACAGGAGGCTCGGCGGGAGGCGGTGTGGTTGGTGTGGTTGGTGCGGGCTCATCCGACTTCTGGGAAGGGAAATTTGCGGCGAACCAGGCATCGAGTCCGTCACCCTCGTCGTTCGTGCCGTTACCGTTTCCCTCATTACCCCGATCGTCGCTCACGATGTGAGACCTAAGTCGTCGAGGCCCAGGGCGGCAAGGTAGGGGTAGCCGGCCCCTTCAATCACTTCGCGCGCACCCGTGTTCCGGTCCACGACGACGGCCACGGCAGCGACCGTCGCGCCCACCTTCTCGATCGCGGCGATCGCAGTAAGAGGAGAACCGCCCGTGGTGGAGGTGTCTTCCACCACAATGACGCGCTTGCCTTCAAGGTCAGGGCCTTCAACCTGACGACCGCGCCCGTGATCTTTTGGCTCTTTGCGCACGACAAACGCATCGTATGCGCGACCGCTCGCGGCGCCCTGATGAAGAATGGCCGACGCAATCGGATCTGCACCCATCGTGAGTCCTCCGACGGCGGCGACATCGGGAACGCCCTCGATAAGGTCAAGCATGACCGTCCCGATGAGCGGAGCAACACGGTGGTCGAGACTCACCCTGCGAAGGTCTACATAGAAGTTCGCTTTGCGACCGCTCGTGAGCGTGAAGTCGCCGCGGAAGACCGCATCCGAAACGATGTGGTCAATTAGTTTGCGTCGTGCGTCGTTCACGCAGACAACTCTATTCATCATTCAGGAACTGGTGTAACTGGAGTAGCAACTCTGGTGGCCGCAGGGCCCTCAACCGACCCCTCATTGATCTTCGTCATACCGCGCCCAAACTCAGGAAAGTGGCGAGACGGTAGCGTTGAAGCATGCGCGTGGCTACCTGGAATGTGAACTCGATCCGCACCCGAGTTGGTCGGGTTGTCGACTGGCTTGTCCGTGAGGACATCGATGTGCTTGGCATGCAGGAAACCAAGTGTCGCCCGGACCAGTTCCCGCTCGAGCAGTTCGAAGAGGCAGGCTACGACGTCATTGCTCACGGTCTCAACCAATGGAATGGGGTCGCCTTCGCCAGTCGACTTCCCATGACGGATATCGACACCCACTTCACAGGTCAACCCGGTTTTGAAAAAGGAGCAGAGGGCCCCGATCAACCACGTGAGGCCCGCGCCATGGGCGTCACCGTCGACGGTGTTCGACTCTGGAGCTTGTATGTTCCCAACGGCCGCGCGCTCAACGATCCGCACTACTTCTACAAGCTCGATTGGCTTGCGCGGCTGAACGACGACGCAACCTCGTGGCTCAAGCAGCATCCGGGTGCGCCTCTAGCTCTCATGGGTGACTGGAATGTGGCGCCCACAGACGACGATATGGGCGACCCGAACTTTGTCCACGGCCAATCGACACACATTTCCGCACCGGAAAGAGCCGCGTTCGCTGCGTTTGTTGACGGCAGCTTTACTGATGTCGTCCGACCTCTCGTGCCGGAAGGGTTCACGTTCTGGGACTACAAGCAGCTTCGATTCCCGCGGAATGAAGGCATGCGCATCGATTTCATTCTGGGCTCGGATGCGTTCGCCGATCGAGTCATCAGTGCGCAGATTCACCGTGAAGAACGCAAAGGAGATAGCCCAAGCGATCACGTTCCGGTGAGCGTGGAGCTCTCCCCTGGCGACGACGATGACGACGATAGGCCAATGATTTTCTGACCATTCACTGACAGAAGCCCTATTATTGGTTGAATGCTTGAGTCTGATCTAACAGACCTCCCTGAACGCGACGATGGCGTTGCAAACATTGCCACAAGCAAGATCGTCACGCGCGTTTTTGATGAGGTTCTTGACGCCATTCACCAGGGGCGACTAACCCCCGGTGAACGATTGAGCGACAACACACTTGCCGCAACTTACGGGGTATCCCGCACACCCATTCGCGAAGCGCTGCAGCGACTGAGAGAGATTGGTGTCGTGGAAGCGTCCGCGAGTCGCTTCACTCGAGTCGCTATTGTCAGTCCGCAAAAAACGGCCGAAGCGGTGGTCGTGTGGAGCGCTCTCTTTGGCGCACTCTTGGACGAAACTATCCCGCTGGCCGGACCAGACGTTCTTGAAGCGATGACCAAAGATCACGCCGACTTTCTTGCGGCAGCGAACGAGCGCCAAATGGAAGCGATGGCGACTTTCAACTTTTCGTTCTACAACCGCCTCACTCCCCTCTCCAACAATGAACTGCTCCGTCGAGCAATCACCTCCGTGGTTCATCTTGTGCGGTTGGGCGGGCTCAACCTACCCGAGGACCTTGATTTCGACGATCTCTATAAGGCGCAAACGGTGCTCCTGAACGCCGTGCGGGGCCGTGACCTCCCGCTCGCTCACGAAGCACTGGCCGCTATCAGAAATATCCGAATTCCACGCTAGATCGCGTAAAAGGTTCCGCTCGCGCTTCGCCGTTCAGGTAAACGTCGTCCGGTGCCATTGGCGCGCAATTTTTCACGGCTCACCACAACCAATCACCGTAGTTCTGCGGATACGCTTTAACGGAATAGTGTCATCAAAACAGGACTACAACATCAACGGCGGGAGGTCGAACCATGTCTCAACTCATTCACGAGAACACCATCATTGGCGAACCCGAGGTCGTTGAGGACATCGCCACCAACCCGGCGTGGCTCGCCCTCAAATCGGCGGCCACAGACATCCGCTCACTCCAAGTGAAGGATGGCAGCATCCCGAAGGCTGCCGACAAGTCGAAGGCCCGCAAGCTCGTTGCTGCCTTGATTCAGGAAGTGCAGAAACTCGCACCGCTTTTCCCGCACGACGAGGAGTACCTCGCCGCGCTTGTGGTCGATTTTGAGCGGTGGGAACACGACAACTTTGGTGTTCCTGACTTCTATGACTCGCTCATCGAGTTCCACCCGGAAACGAACCGGGTCAATGGACTTCGTCACCTGGTTGTCTTCCCGATGTACACGCAGAACGGAAGCAACGAAAGGCTCGTTGAGGCCGTGCTCATCGAGGTCATCTGGCCGGAATACGTTGCCGCGCTGGAAGCAGGCGAATACTCAAACAAGCTGTTTGTTCCCATCCGCTTCATTGACTTCACTGCCGGCTACGACACCAACTCTGCCGTGCTCTTTCCGGAGACTGTTGCGGTGCGGGAAACCCCAAAGTTCACGTGGGGTGCGATCTTTGCCGACCGAGAAGCTGCACGTTTTCGACGCGTCGTAGCGGCGGCAGCCGAGATCACCGGCCTCGTATTGCCGGAAGACGCAGCTGAGCTTCTCACCGACCAAAACCTCGCAGAAGAAACATTCGTGATGTGGGACCTCATTCACGACCGCACCCACATGCGCGGTGATTTGCCGTTCGACCCCTTCATGATCAAGCAGCGAATGCCCTACTTCCTGTACTCACTGGAGGAACTGCGCTGCGATCTCACGGCATTCCGCGAAAGCGTGAAGCTGGTCCGCGCCGACGATACGGATGCGGTGACCAGGCGGCACGCTCAGCTTGTGCAATACACGGTCATCTTTGACCGTATTTTCCGGTTTGCCCTCACCGGGAGCCGTGTTCGCAACTATGACGGTCTCGGTGGTCAACTGCTGTTCGCGTGGATGCACCAGCACCACGTCTTGCACTGGACAGATACGACGCTCAGCATCGACTGGGATGAAGTGCCGGATGTCGTGAACGCGCTCGGCGACGCAATCGGCGACCTTTACTGGCGCTCCATCGACCGCCCGAAAGTGTCGCACTGGTTGGCCGCGTACGAGCTCGTTTCGGATACCCTCGCGCCGCATCCCGCGTCCCAATGGGCGGCCAAAGCGCTCCCGTTCGACGGCTTGCCGAAAGACCTCACAGACAAAGTTCTTGACGACGAGTTTCCGTTGTCAATGTTCTATGAGGCACTTTCGCGCAAAATGACGTCCGTCATCGAGTCGACTTCCGGTATTACCGGAGCCGACTAAATTCGCTAGCTACCCCAGACCTGCTTGAACACGCGCAGGAAGTTGCCGCCGAGGATTTTCACGATTTCAGAATCGTCAAATCCGGCGGCAACTAAGGCGCGCGTGACGTTTGGCATTTCACTCGACACCGAGAGTCCCTCGATCCGACGGGTTTCCCAGCCGAACGTGTTCTTCATTTCTGGGTGCCTGGCGCTTTCCGCGGCCCACTTTTCGGGGGTGTTTGTTTCGTCGAAGTCCAGACCGATGCCGACGTGATCTACGCCGACAAGGTCAACGATGTGGTTGACGTGGCGCATGAACCCCGAGAGGCTCTGACGCTTGGTCGGCTCTGCCGGATCCAAGTTGAAGACGGAGAGCGCCGTGATTCCGATGACTCCGCCCTGAGCGGCCATCGCCTTCAGCACGTCGTCACTCTTGGCGCGGACGCTTGGCGACATCGCGTTGGCGTGCGCGTGAGTGAAGACCGCCGGCTTGCTTGACAGTTCAAACGTCTGCATGGCGGTGGCGGTCCCACAGTGCGACAGGTCGATGACGATTCCGCGTTCGTTCATTTCACGAACGAGTTCACGACCGAAACTTGTCAGTCCACCATCCTCTGGTTCACCGCAACCGGTGCCGACCCAGTTCTGACGCTGGTACGTCAACTGCATGATCCGCATGCCCAGTTGGTAGAAAACATCAAGCTTGTCGATGTCGGTTCCGATGAACTCGGAGTTTTGCGGGCCAAACACGATGGCTTCGCGACCGGACTTCTTCGCCTCTTCGATGTCGGCGACGGTCTTTGCCAACAGCGCCTTGTCTGAGTTTTGAGTAATCCAGGCCGCGCACTGAGCGAGATCCATCGCTGCTTCTTCGAAGGAGCTGTGCGGTCCCGTCACCGTGTGGTTGGTTCCCGTGACACCTCCTGCCCGCGCGCGCTCGAAATGTTCGGGCTCTTGGTTAACTACTGAACTGCAATCGAAAACTATCGATTCAGAATGAAGTTTCAGTGCGCGAGATTCCTGTTCGGAAGTCAGCGTGATGTCCATGTGATGGTTTCCCTTTTCCTGTGTTCTCTTTATCCGTACTACTTGTCAGTTGTCCCGGAAGGTGGCGAAACGTCCAAGTCGATCGGCGGCGTGTGCCCGTCAATTACTGGTCAGACATTCACGCCAGAGTACTGAATTTCGTAGTCAAGTACAATATCTCTTACTAATTTGGGCCGTAATCACAGGTTGCAATACGAAATTCGTAGGCTTCGGCGGATTCCTACACCTCGCCGACTGCCCTAGTCCGTCGTGCTGGCTGTCTCCCCAAACACGAAGTGGCGCTTGGGCGTATTCAGGATCAGAAATGAACTCACCGAGAGCACTCCCTCGACCTGAGCAAGCTCGCCCGTAATGAACTCGCCCAATTTCGCATTGGAGGGGAAGAACGCCACACCCACCACATCGAACTCTCCGAGCGTCTGATAGACGAACGAGAACTGTGGCATCGCCACGAGCTGATCAATGACTTCGTCGATCGTCTTGATTGACAGTTTCATTCCGATCATGGCGTGCGTCGTGAGCCCCAGAGACTGCGGGTCGCCCACCCCCATAAGCCGCAACACCTTCGACTTCAGTAGGTGATCGACGCGTCTGCGCACCGCCCCCTCCGTGAGGTTCACGGTGCGGGCGAGTTCCACATTGGAGGCGCGAGCATTCTCTTGCAACTCCCGCACGAGAATGCGGTCAATGTCATCAAGTTCGTACTTCATTTCAGTTCCCTACTCGCAGACTGCTATGCGTTCACTACGTGAATAGTGGCAGATCGCGCGCAGGATTTGACGATCTCGGCGAAGCAAATCTTTCGCTGGTCTAGGGTTAACGCGTGCTTGAGATATCCGGAATCAACCGATCGTTTGGCGCGAAACAGGTCCTTTGCGACGTGACGTTCGACGTCGTCGGGGGCCGGATGACCGGCTTCGTCGGCGCGAATGGTGCGGGCAAGACCACCACCATGAGAATCATTCTTGGCGTGCTCTCGCTGGACTCTGGCAAAGTCACGCTTGATGGAAAATCTCTCACCGATGCGGACCGTCGTCGCTTCGGCTACATGCCAGAGGAACGCGGCCTTTATCCGAAGATGAAAGTCGCTGAGCACATTATTTACCTCGCGAGACTGCATGGGCTCTCCTCCCCCGCCGCCCGCAAGAACACGATGGCTCTGCTTGAACGCCTCGAGCTCACGGACCGTGCCGACACCCCGGTGGAAAGTTTGTCTCTAGGGAATCAGCAACGCGCGCAAATCGCTGCAGCACTCGTTCACGACCCCGATGTGCTCGTTCTCGATGAACCCTTTTCCGGGCTGGATCCCATCGCTGTTGAAACGGTGCAAGGCGTACTCAAGGATCGCGCCGCAGCGGGTGCGCCTGTTTTGTTCTCATCCCACCAACTCGACATCGTCGAACGAATTTGTGACGACCTCGTCGTCATTTCGAACGGCGTCATCCGCGCTGCCGGGTCAACGGAGAATTTGCGAAGAGAACACGGTGGCTCGCAATATGACCTGGTCCTCACCGAATCCGCGGAATGGGTGTCGGATGAGCCCGGCGTTTCCGCCGCAACCATTACCGGCGAGCACGCGGTGTTCCACGCCGACTCTCCCGCTGCAGCGCACGCCGTGCTCTCGAAGGCGGTGCGCCGTGGTCCGGTCATTCGATTTTCACCACAAGAGGCCAGTTTGGCGCAGATTTTTCGTGAGGTAATCCAGTGACTGACTACAGCACGCCGACCCTGCTCCAGAGCGTCAGCCTTGTCGCCAATCGCGAAATCAGCATGAAGCTGCGCAGCAAGGCATTTCTGATCTCCACCGGAATCCTGATGCTTGCAGTACTTGCGTCGATTCTTGTGGGTGGTTTCCTCACCGCGTCTCCGCCGAAAACCTCCGTCGCCGCCACCGGAACAGCCATCGCCGTTGCAGAGAAGCTGTCCCAGGTGACAGTGACCTCGGTTGACACGGTTGACGCGGCAAAGAGTCTCGTCAATGACGGCACAGTCGAAGCAGCCCTCATTCCTGCCGATCAGTCGCCGTCTGGAGTCTCGGTGATTGCACTCGATTCCGTCCCGCAAAGTCTGGTGGCACAACTCAGCACGTCCCCCGGAGTGCAGTTGCTGAATCCGGATGCCGTCAACCCACTGCTGGCCTATTTTGCGGCGATCGCGTTCGGCATTGTGTTTTTCATGTCCGCAATGACGTTCGGAGCAACGATTGCGCAAAGCGTCGTGGAGGAAAAGCAAACACGAATTGTTGAGATTCTGATTTCCACAATTTCAGTGCGCGCGCTCATGGCGGGCAAGGTACTGGGCAACAGCATTCTCGCGTTCGCCCAAATCGCCCTCATTGCCGGTCTTGCCTCCATTGGGCTCACGGTGACCAACCAGTCTTCTCTCCTGGCGAGTTTCGGACCGTCGATCGCGTGGTTCGTGGTGTTCTTCATGTTTGGATTCGTGATGATCGCAGCCCTGTACGCCGCGACCGCGTCCCTCGTCTCACGTCAGGAAGACGTGGGGAGCGCCACTTCGCCGGTCATGATTCTGGTCATGCTTCCATACATTATGGTGATCGCTTTCAATGACAACCCACTCGTTCTCGCGATCATGTCGTACGTGCCCTTCTCCGCCCCCGTCGGGATGCCCATGCGGGTGTTCCTTGGGCAGGCCGAATGGTGGGAGCCTCTTCTTTCGCTGGCCATCTTGCTTGTCTCGACTGTTTTGGTGATCATTCTCGGCTCCCGTATCTACTCGAATGCACTCCTGAAGACGGGCGCACGGGTGAAACTTTCCGACGCGCTCGCCCGCTAACTCCGCCGCCTTTCCCCACCGAGCGCGCACTCCCCTGTGCTCTCGCGCCCGAAAGTCGACCACCAGTGAACACCCGCGGTGGTGAGAGGATGGAGGGGTGACTCAACTTCATGATTCTGGGCTGCGCGGCTTCGCGAGCGACAACTATTCTGGCGTTCACCCCGAGGTGCTTTCCGCCCTCGCTGAGGCCAACGGTGGCCATCAGGTCGCCTACGGCGGGGATGTCTACACGGAGCGGCTCCAAGAAGTGCTCCGGCAACATTTTGGCGATAACGCTGAAGCGTTCCCGGTGTTCAATGGCACGGGCGCAAACGTCACAGCACTCACCGCAATGCTGCCGCGCTGGGGCGCCGTCATTTCATCGAAGACGGCACACATCAATACTGACGAGAACGGTGCTCCCGAGCGGGTAAGCGGTTTGAAGCTCCTCACCGTCGAAACCCCGGATGGCAAGCTCACCCCGGAACTCATCGATCGCGAGGCCTGGGGTTGGGGTGATGAACACCGCGCTCAACCACTCGCGGTGAGCCTCACGCAGACCACCGAACTCGGCACGCTGTATTCGATCGCAGAGCTTTCCGCCATCGCCGATCATGCGCACTCGAAAGGCATGACGGTTCACATGGATGGTGCGCGCATTGCCAACGCTGCCGCCGCACTCGGCACGGGTTTTCGCGAATTCACGACCGAGGTGGGAATCGACGCGCTCAGTTTCGGTGGAACAAAGAACGGCATCCTCTACGGCGAAGTCATTGTCGCCCTCAACCCGGAGGCCGCACCGGGACTTCTCTACCTGCGCAAGCTCAACATGCAGCTCGCCTCGAAGATGCGGTTCCTCTCCGCGCAATTTTTGGCGCTCTTGGAGGATGACTTGTGGCTGCGTTCGGCGAAACACGCGAACGCGATGGCCGCACACCTTCGGCGATCTCTTGAGTCCCACATCGCCGATGGGTCGATCACCGGACTGAGCTTCTCCCAAAAAACTCAATCAAACGCGGTCTTTGCCATTCTTCCCACGGAGTCAGCAGATCGGTTGCGCAAAGACTTCAAGTTCTACGATTGGGATCCGGCAACCGGCGAGGTGCGCTGGATGTGCTCATTCGATACCACTGAAGCGGATGTCGACGCCTTTGTGCACGCCATCACGCAGGAGCTCGGCTAGCGCTCGCTCTGAACTGAACGAGAACAGACCACGCGCGAAGGGATGACCGGAAATAGTTTCCCGGCCATCCGCTTCTCTATCGCTTCTAGCTACTTGTGACGTTTAGTTCTTCGCCGTTGTCGGCGAGATCGACCAACACGGTGTCACCGTCGCGCACGGTGCCCGCGAGCAGTCCGGTCGCCAGCCGGTCGTCGATTTCGTGCTGCATAAGCCGGCGCAATGGTCGTGCGCCGTAGATCGGGTCGTAACCACGTTCGGCCAGCCACGCTCTCGCGCTCGGCGTGACTGCAAGGCCAAGTCGGCGCTCGGCGAGCCGAGTTTCAAGGCGATCGACGTACAACTCCACGATTTGCCCAAGATCCTCGACCGACAGCGGTGAGAAAATCACGATGTCATCGAGTCGGTTCACGAATTCTGGTTTGAACGCTTGCCGCACCGTCGCATTGACGGCTTCCTCTTTCTGCTCCCAGTTGAGTTCGGGGTCAACCAGGAACTGGCTGCCAAGGTTCGAGGTGAGAATCAGGATGACGTTCCTGAAGTCCACCGTACGGCCCTGACCATCCGTGAGCCGACCGTCATCGAGCACCTGCAACAGAACGTCGAACACGTCCGTATGTGCCTTCTCGACTTCATCCATGAGAACGACCGAGTACGGGCGGCGGCGGACCGCCTCCGTGAGCTGGCCGCCCTGTTCGAATCCGATGTATCCGGGAGGGGCACCAAGAAGACGGGCAACCGAGTGCCGCTCGCCATACTCGCTCATGTCGATGCGGATCATGGCCTTCTCATCATCGAACAGGAATTCGGCGAGCGCTTTCGCCAGTTCCGTTTTTCCGACACCGGTTGGCCCAAGGAACAGGAACGAACCTGTGGGTCGTGCGGGGTCAGCGATACCTGCCCTGCTTCGGCGCACTGCATCCGCGACAGCCTTCACTGCGGGCTTCTGGCCAACGAGCCTCTTGGCCAACTCCGATTCGAGGTGCAGAAGCTTCTCTGTTTCACCCTGCAACAGGCGGCCAACCGGGATGCCGGTCCATGCGGCAATCACCGCAGCAATGTCCTCTGGGGTCACTTGATCGTTGACCATCATGGGGGTTTCCGCTTCTGACTTCTCCGCAGCGGCCAGCTCACGCTCGATCACCGGAATCTCGCCGTACAACAGTCGGGACGCGATTTCCAGGTTGCCCTCACGTTGTGCGCGGTCCGCTTCCATGCGCAAGGTGTCCAAGTTCCCCTTCAATTCACCCACCCGGTTCAGGGATGCACGCTCGTGCTCCCAGCGCACCTGCAGGTCAGCGAGAATCGCGCTCTTCTCTTTAAGGTCGTCACGAAGCTTCTGCAGCCTCGCCTTGCTCGCATCATCCTTTTCTTTCTTCAGCGCGAGCTCTTCAAGTTTGAGCCGATCGACGTTGCGTCGAAGTTCATCGATCTCCACTGGGGCAGAGTCGATCTCCATGCGCAACCGGCTCGCCGCTTCGTCAATGAGGTCGATCGCTTTGTCCGGAAGCTGACGCCCTGAAATGTAGCGGTTGCTCAGAGACGCGGCCGCCACGAGTGCTGCGTCGGCGATCGCGACTTTGTGGTGCGCCTCGTAGCGTTCTTTCAGCCCGCGAAGGATTGCGATCGTGTCTTCAACGCTCGGTTCACCAACATAGACCTGCTGGAAGCGACGCTCCAGGGCCGCATCCTTCTCAATGAATTCGCGGTACTCGTCGAGGGTTGTAGCGCCAATCAGTCGCAACTCGCCCCGCGCCAGCATTGGCTTCAGCATGTTTGCGGCGGCGACGGAACCTTCGCCACCTCCTGCGCCCATGAGCGTGTGAAGCTCGTCCACGAACGTGATGATCTGGCCATCCGCGTCGTTGATCTCTTTGAGCACGGCCTTGAGTCGTTCCTCAAATTCGCCGCGGTATTTCGCTCCGGCAACAAGAGCCGCCAAGTCCAGAGACACGAGTCGCTTGTTTTTCAGCGAGTCTGCGACGTCGCCGGCAATGATCCGCTGCGCGAGTCCCTCGACAACGGCGGTCTTTCCCACTCCGGGCTCCCCGATGAGAACAGGGTTGTTCTTGGTGCGGCGGGTGAGCACTTGACTCACTCTGCGGATCTCTGCATCACGACCGATTACGGGGTCCAGCTTGCCGGTGCCCGCGATAGCCGTAAGGTCAACGCCATACTGCTCGAGAGCAGTTTTCTGCTCTTCGTCGCTTGCTGGTGCACCCTGCATGTTTGCCATGACCTACTCCTGCACTTCCTGTGTTGGCGCCACGACTGCTGGCGCGATGTTTGTGGGGACCTCTACGGTTTTCGGGCGCATGGCAAACGCCATCCACCACCACGAAAGCCAGCCGATGATGGCGTTCCCAATGAAGACGCCCACCAAAACGAGAACGGCAAAGGCGACGACGCCGATCCACGGTTCCGCCCCGCTGGCGAAGATAAAGTACGACACGATCTGGCCAATCACGACCGGAATCCAACCGAGAACCCAATAGGCAAAAATCGCGACGCCTGTGCCTGCCCAAGTGACCAGCCAAGCGCGATGGACCCCATGCGCCTTCAAAATGGCGGCACTCGCTGCCAGCCCACCCCACATCGCGGCCAGTCCCACCAGAATCATCCCGCCAACAATGAGCGCGATGACGCCACCGTCGAAATAGCCCACGATGTTGGCGATTTCCCGCGCACCCGCCTCCTCGCCGCGGCCCGATCGAAGAATCTGGTCCGCGATGAACCCGAATAATGTGCCAAAGGCAACGGCGGTAAGAGGGATGACGACGAGGTAGAACCCGAGCGTTACCAGGTTGAAGCCAACAGCTCCTGCCCAGACCGACCCGCTTTTCGCACGTTTGCTCAGCGGTGGACGCGTGGCAGGGCGATAGTCGAATGGTTGCTGGCCATAGGGGCTCCCATACGGGGCTGGCGCGTGCGGTATCGGCTGCGCCGAGGATGGTTCTGGTGTTTGGTCAGACATGTTTCGCCTTTCCTAGTCGCGGTCTCGCTGAGTGTGCGGCCGCCAAACAACGACCTGGGTATTGCGTTGTGCCCGTCTGCCCGCTTGCAAAGAAACCACATCGCCGGATTCTCCCGCTGCGAACACCCGCCGACCTGGCCGTGACAAAAGTTCGTCGGCCAGCGCGCCCTCCAACTCTCGTACTCGCGCCTGAAGTTCAGTGACCTGATTCTCAAGTTCCAGTACTCGTCGAATTCCCTCGAGGCTGACGCCTTCCGCGCCAAACCGCGCGATTTCGCGCAACTGGGCGACATCTCGCATCGAGTAGCGCCGTGACTTGCCTGCGGTGCGCTGAGGCGAGACCAGACCCATCCGGTCATATTGCCGCAGCGTTTGCGGGTGCATGCCGGAGAGTTCTGCCGCTGTCGCGATAGCGAAGAGCGGTGAGTTCTCGTCCATCGTTGTCACCCCTTCGCCTTCGCAATGAGGTCAGCCCGCGGGTTCTCCTTCGGCATTACTTGAGCAAACTTTTCCAGATGCTCCTTAGCATCGGCCGTCAAGTGAGCAGGAACGGCAACCACGACCTCTGCGAGCAAGTCACCTGTGCCTTGTGGCGTCGTCACTCCTCTGCCCTTTACGCGAAGGACTCGCCCACTCGGCGTGCCCGGCGCTATCCGCAACTTCACGGGATCGCCGTCCAGGGTCGGGACTTCAATCGTTGCTCCAAGAGTTGCCTCGGTGAAGGTCACCGGCACATCCACGCGAAGGTTCAATCCATCGCGCTCGAACACGGGATGCTTGCGCACCGTGACCGTGAGCGTGAGATCGCCAGGAGGGCCACCGTCAAAGCTTGGCTCGCCCTTCCCCTTGAGTCGGACTTTCTGCCCATCCGCCACTCCTGGTGGAATGCGAACGTTGATGGGCTTGCCCCCGGCCGATTGGAGTCGTGCCGTTTCGCCTTTGATTGCCGTGACAAAATCGAGCGTTGTCGATGCGGCAATGTCGCGGCCTTTCGACGGCCCGCCTGCGCCACGGAACCCGCCGCTTGGCTGACCGAATCCGCCTCCACCAAACATGCTTCCAAAGATGTCTTCGAAGCCACCTGCTTGTTGGCCGCCGCGTTGGCCGGCGCCACCGAACATCCCGCCGTAGACGTCTTCGAAACCACCGTTTTGTCCACCCGCGGCGAAACGCGGCACCCCCGAACCCATCGCCCGCATTTGGTCGTACTCTTTGCGGGATTCTGGGTCGGAGAGCACAGCGTTGGCTTCGCTGATTTCTTTGAACTTCGCCTCCGCCTTGGAGTCACCCGGGTTGGAGTCCGGGTGATACTTGCGCGCCAGCTTTCGGTAGCTCTTTTTCAGCTCCGCAGCAGTCACGTCTTTGGACACGCCAAGAACCTTGTAGAAGTCCTTGTCGAACCAGTCTTGGCTTGCCACGATTACTCCTGCGGAACGGAGACAGCGACCTTAGCGGGCCGAATCAGCCGCTCCCCCATCTTGTAGCCGGGCTGTACAACATCGGCAATGGTGTCGACGGTCACGTCTGTGCTTGGCAATTGTGCGACCGCTTCGTGAAGCTTCGGATCGAACAATTCGCCGGCCTCACCAACTTGCTCGAGACCGTACCGTCCAAAGATGGTGCGAATCTTCTGAGCAACAAGCTCCAGCGGACTACCCTCAAGGTCACCGTGAGCATAGGCGAGGTCGAGGTCGTCCAGCACAGGCAAGACGCTGGTGATGACCTCGGCTACCGCAAGCTCACGAGCGACAAAGCGATCACGGTCAACCCTCTTGCGGTAGTTGGCGTATTCGGCCTGAACTCGCTTGAGGTCGTTCAGATGTTCGTTCTCACCGCCCGAGGGCGTGTCGGACTCGGCCGACACGTCCTCGAGAAGCTTCGCAAGATCGTCATCTGTCAACTGCTCACTGCTGTCCTGCTCGTCAGAACTCGCACGCGCTTCACCCGTTTCCGGGTCAATGCGTCGCTTGTCTCGAACGACGGGCTCAGTCGACTCGTGTGTTTCGCCCGAGCCTGCCGAAGTGTCTTTCGCGTCCGGATCGTGGGCCGATTCGTGACGCTTCTTTTTGTCCTTGTCAGCGGCCATTGCTATTTCTTGTCGCCTTCTGGCTCATCTTCAACAACTTCCGCGTCAACGATGTCTTCGTCGTCGGTCGCGGCTGGCTCGCCGGTCTCTGAGTCCGCCGCAGTTGCGTCGGCGGTCTGGCTCTGCTGGTACAGCGCCTCACCGATCTTCTGCTGGCTCACGTTGAGCTTGTCGACTGCCGCACTGACGGCGTCGTCGTCTTCACCAGCGAGCGCGGTCTTGAGTGTGTCGACATCCGCCTGAACCTCGGTGGTGACCTCCTCAGACAGCTTGTCGCTGTTGTCTTTGAGAAGGTTCTCGGTCGAGAAGACAAGCTGCTCGGCAGTGTTGCGCATTTCTGCGGTCTCGCGCCGTGCCTTGTCCTCTGTCGCGTGCTCTTCAGCTTCACGAACCATCCGGTCGATGTCTTCCTTCGCAAGCGAAGATCCGCCCGTGATGGTCATCGACTGTTCCTTGCCAGTGCCCTTGTCCTTCGCCCCGACGTGCACGATGCCGTTCGCATCGATGTCGAACGTAACCTCGACCTGCGGAACGCCGCGCGGCGCTGGCGCAATCCCGGTGAGTTCGAAGGTGCCGAGTGGCTTGTTGTCTTTCGTGAACTCGCGCTCACCCTGGAACACCTGAATTGCCACGGAGGGCTGGTTGTCATCCGCCGTAGTGAAGGTTTCGCTTCGCTTGGTCGGTATAGCGGTGTTGCGTTCGATGAGCTTTGTCATGATGCCACCCTTGGTCTCGATACCGAGGCTCAGCGGGGTCACGTCGATGAGAAGAACGTCTTTGCGCTCGCCCTTCAGCACGCCGGCCTGGAGGGCGGCGCCAACGGCAACCACTTCATCCGGGTTGACGCCCTTGTTGGGCTCCTTGCCGCCAGTTTCCTTCTTGATCAGTTCAACGACTGCTGGCATACGGGTGGACCCACCCACGAGAACAACGTGCGCAACATCGGCGACGTTGATGCCGGCTTCCTTGATGACGTCCGCGAACGGCTTCTTCGTGCGGTCAAGCAGATCACTGGTCAGCTTCTCGAACTGGGCGCGGGTAAGCGTCTCGTCCAAGTTCGCCGGCCCGTTTTCGGTAAGCGAAAGGTAGGGCAACTGAATGCTCGCACTCGTGGAGGAACTGAGTTCCTTCTTCGCCTGCTCTGCGGCCTCCTTGAGGCGCTGCTTGGCAATCTTGTCCTTCGAGACATCCACTCCGGTGGTCTCTTTGAACTTCTTGATGAGGTGATCGACGATGCGCTGATCCCAGTCATCTCCACCGAGTCGGTTGTCACCTGAAGTCGAGCGAACCTGAATTGTGGAAAAGTCATCGTCCTTGCCCACTTCGAGAAGGGACACGTCGAAGGTTCCGCCACCGAGGTCAAAGACCAGAATGAGCTCGTCTTCTTTACCCTTGTCGAGCCCGTATGCCAGCGCGGCGGCAGTGGGCTCGTTGATGATGCGCAGAACGTTCAATCCCGAGATTTCGCCGGCCTCTTTTGTAGCCTGACGTTCGGCGTCGTTGAAGTACGCAGGAACCGTGATGACGGCATCCGTCACCGGCTCACCAAGGTACTGTTCTGCGTCACGCTTGAGCTTGCCGAGGATTCGGGCCGAGAGCTCTTGCGGCGTGAAAGTCTTGTCGTCGATTTTGGTGGTCCAGTCAGTGCCCATGTGGCGCTTAACACTGGCGATGGTGCGGTCGACGTTCGTGACGGCCTGGCGCTTGGCGGTCTCGCCAACCAGCGTTTCCCCGTCTTTCGTGAAGGCCACGACGGATGGTGTCGTGCGGAAACCTTCCGCGTTTGCGATGACGGTGGGTTCTCCACCTTCAAGTACGGCTACGACTGAGTTGGTCGTACCGAGGTCAATTCCTACTGCTCGAGCCATGCGCTCTTTGCTCCTTCGTCATAAGGTCTATTTCAGGGACTTGAGTCCCGATAGCTCAAGTTTTGTCCCTGTGGATAACTTTGTCAAATTTTCAGGCTGAAAGTTGAGTGTGAATGACTCAAGTTAAGCGGAATAGTGCCACATCTCGGACGCTGGACGCCAGACTTGCCACAACGCGCGAGCGCAATTTCATCAAAAATTTTCCATCCGGTTGCCAAACCCCACTAGCCTGACTGCATGAAGAATGAGAAAGCCGACAACGACGTCGCTGCAGCCACCTCAAAGCGGGTTCCGCCCACCGTCAACACTGGCGCCATTGCCTCCATGGGTCTCGACCTGCAAGAGGGCAAGACGATTCCTCGCAAACAAGTGTTTTCCTGGGCCCTCTGGGACTGGGCAACTCAACCGTTCAATACGGTGCTGCTGACCTTCGTCTGGGTCCCCAGCTTTCTCACGTCACACTTCTTTCTCACCGCTGACGTCGCCGCGGCAGGTCAGAACCCGGACGGCTCCTTCATTAGTTGCGATTCCTCCTCCGTGGGAAATGCCTACTGTGATGGCATCGGGCAGTTAGCCGTCAATCTCGGTTGGGGGATCACGGCCGCCGGCATCCTGATCGCCCTGCTCGCCCCCGTCATGGGTCAGCGCGCCGATGCCGCGGGTCGCCAAAAACTTCAGCTGGCGATCTTCACCGGACTTCTTGTTCTCTGCCAGTTCGGCTTGTTCTTCGTCGACGGCGGTCCGGAGTGGTTCCTCCTGGGTGTTTCACTCATTGCACTGGGAAGTGTTGTCGGCGAGATCGCCGGGGTGAACTACAACGCATTACTTGTCTCCGTCTCCACGAAAAAGACCGTCGGCAAAGTTTCCGGCCTCGGTTGGGGCTTCGGATACCTTGGTGGCATCATCGCTCTCGCGATCGTCGTGGGGGCCATCCTCGGCGGGTTGCTCGATGGGGATAGCGCGTTCACCTTCCGTATTGTGGCACTTGGTGCCACAGCGTGGACGCTCATCTTCGCAATCCCGATTCTCGTCAATGTGCCCGAGCCACCGAAGGTGGGAGTTGTCAAGAAGGTCAGCTTCTTCTACAGCTACGTCGAACTCGTCAAGAGTGTCGTCCGCCTGTGGAAAGAAACGCGCCCTACGTTCTGGTTCCTTCTTGCTAGCGCCGTCTACCGCGACGGGCTCGCCGCCGTCTTCACTTTCGGATCCGTGATCGCCGGCGCCGTATTCGGCTTCGGCTTCACCGACCTCGTGATCTTCGGCATCGTGCTCAACCTTGTCGCCGGTATCTCCACGATTATTTCCGGCCGATTGGATGACAGAATCGGCCCGAAGCCGGTGATCCTCTTCGCTATTGGTGGCCTCATCGTGTGCACTCTCGTGGTGTTCTTTGCCGCCGACCTTGGCAAGCCGCTGTTCTGGGTGGTGGGCATCGTTCTGGCCATGTTCGTCGGGCCCGCCCAAGCCTCCTCGCGGTCGTTCCTCGCTCGTGTCACTCCCGCGGGGCGCGAGGGCGAAATCTTTGGGCTGTACGCCACGACCGGTCGGGCGGCGAGCTGGCTCGCCTCTCTGCTGTGGGGCGTGTTCATTGCTCTGGCCGCAAACCAGATCTTGTACGGCCTGCTGGGCATCACCCTCGTGCTCGCCGTCGGCTTCGTACTCTTGGCCTTTGTGCGGGCACCCGCGCACACTCGGGCCTGACCCATCCTCGCCACCAATGAACACGAGGGGAAACGATGACTGCTAGCGATCAGAAGGCCGAACTCCTTCGCTCGCTTCACGTTCCCGGTGATCCGCTCATTCTGGTGAATGTATGGGACGCGGTGAGTGCAAAAGTGGTTGCTTCCGTACCGGGAGTGAAAGCTATTGCCACGGCGAGCGAAGCGATCAGCTACGCGCATGGTGTGGCCGATGGTGGTGGCCTAGGCCGCGACGGTGCCATTGAGGCCGCTCGCATCGTCATTGATGCCGTTGACCTGCCCGTCACTGTCGACTTCGAGAAAGGGTACGGCGCCACCGCCGCTGAGGTTGAGCACAGCGTTGCCGCGCTGATCGCAGCGGGGGCATCCGGGCTCAACATTGAAGACAGCGTCGGGGAGATCGGCGACGAACTATTCTCTGTGCGCACCGCCGCCGCTCGAGTTGCGGCGGCCAGGACTGCTGGCGAGAAGGCGGGTGTTCCGATTGTCATCAATGCCCGGGTGGACGCGCTAGTCGGCGGCGGCGATTGGGCCCACGCGCGTGAACGCGCAAACGCCTATCTCGCGGCCGGTGCAGACGTGGTCTTTCTCCTCGGTCTCGACACCGAAGAGAAAGTGATGCGTGCCATTGCCGAAGTCGACGGCCCGATCTCAGTGTTCGCGAATGCAACATCTCTTGCCCTCCCGCGGCTGGCAAAACTAGGCGTGTGCCGCGTGAGCTTCGCCGGCTATCCTTTGGCTCTCGCCATGGCGCACCTGCACTCGGCAGCCGCGCAGCTCACGGCCCTCGGCAGCTACCCCGCTGAACTCGGGTTCGAATATTCCTGATCAGGTAAAGTTCAAGCATGACCGCTGATGTTGAACTCGTCGTACTTGTCGACGACGACGGAACCCCCACGGGTTCAGTTGAAAAGCTTGGAGTGCACACTGCGGACACCCCCCTGCACTTGGCATTTTCCTGCCACGTTTTCAACTCAGACGGCCAGGTTCTTGTCACACGGCGCGCGCTCGGCAAACTTGCCTGGCCCGGTGTGTGGACGAACTCGGTGTGCGGACATCCCGCACCCGGCGAGGCGATTGAGGATGCGGTTCGTCGACGGGCACAGTACGAGCTTGGGGTCTCGGTAACCAACATCCAGCCTCTGCTTCCCGACTTCCGCTACCGTGCCGTGGATGCAAGTGGTGTTGTCGAGAATGAGATCTGCCCCGTATTCCGTGCGGTCACGACGGATGCGGTGAACCCAAACCCAGACGAGGTTGCCGAGTGGGCGTGGGTAAACCCTGATGCGCTCACGGACTCGGTGAATGCCACCCCGTTTGCGTTCAGCCCGTGGCTCGTTCTGCAGACTGCTGAATTCGCTCGCTAGAGTTTTTTGCCTCAACGCGAGGCTGACCGCGCCGTCCTTCTCGTGGTGGACGTAAGTCGCGAGACACAGGCCCTTAGTCGCGTGGCCAATCCGTCACGAATCGGCTGAGGAGGTCAGCAAAGGTCTCGACCTCGTGCGGGGTGAACGTCGAAATCGCCTGAGTGACAGCCGCGCGTCGATTCTCATGAGCGGATTCGAGGATTCGGCGACCTGCTTCAGTCAATTCGATGACGCTGCGGCGGCCATCCAGAGGGTCAGGCATACGGCGCGCGAAACTGTGTTCCACTGCATCGTTTACGAGCCTGCTCGCTCTCGGCTGGTCCACGCCGATCGCATTGGCGATATCGGAGACACTCCTGCCTCCCGTTCCGACGAGCGCGTCGAGCATGCGCATCCTCGCAGCACCGCCGAGTGAACGATCACGATGGCCAGGCCCGCGCGATCCGTGGTCTCTGCGCTGCAGTCTTCGAAGCTGTTGGTCGCGACGCATCGTGACGAGCGCGTTCTCAATGAGTGAAATCGAGTCTTGACTCTGTGCAGACATGTATGTAATCTTACATTTAGTTGTTATATGACATGCAACTGTAGGAAGAAAGGTGGATCGAATGAACACGACCACACAACCCAAACCCCTCGGCTACTGGCTTGCCGTAGTCGAGGACCACACCCGCAACGCCCTGCGCGACGCTTTTGCCGACCAGGGTGTTTCGCGCCGCGAATGGCGCCTCCTCAACGTGATCTCCGAATCGCCCGTCACCCTCGAAGAACTAGCGGATGCTCTGCCCCGTCGCGGGCCTGCCGGAAAACGCCACGGCCTTCGCCATCGCCCCCATGCCGGCGAACTCGCCGACCGTCGTGGAAAGACCGATCGCAGTGATCGATCAGACCAGCCGACCCGTCCGCGGCTCGTGGAGGTCGTCGATGCTCTAGTAGAGCGCGGATGGCTGGCCTCCAGCGACAGAAAGGTCGCCATCACCGAAGAAGGTTCCCGCAAAACCGCAGAGGTCGGTGAGCACGTGTCCCGCGTACGGGAGAGGGTCGGTGCCGGAATTTCCGACAGCGACTATGCGACCACGGTCTCCACTCTTGAAGCCATGGCGCGAAACCTCGGGTGGACCGAGGAATCGGGACGACCCCGCCGTCGGCGCAGATCGCTGAAGTAGTTCGGGAGCACCCTCCCACTTCTGGCTAGTTCTTTAACACGCCATCGAGAAGCTCAGGGTCCGCGCCTGCGGCCAGAAGGCGAGCATGCATTGCCTGCTCTGCCAGATCGTAGGCGCGGTCACTTCCGTGCAAGAGCGACCCACGGTTCGCCGCATCCATAAGGGCGATCAATTCAAACGCGAGGAGCTGCGGATTCTGCAGCGCGGGCAGTTCCTCTTCGGCCAAGAGCACGCACCGCTCAACAAAAGCGATCCATTCCTCGTCGATCGTGGCGAGAGCGTCGCGCACAGGCCCAGCTTTAGAATCAGCCTCGGCCGCTGCGGCACGGAAGAAACAACCGCCATCGAAAACTCGCTGGCGCGAATAGTCGAGCCACGTGCGGCACAGTGTTGCCAGTCGCGTGACTCCTCGTGGGGCCCTGAGGGTGGGTTCCACGACGGCAGAGAGATATATTTTGCGCGCCGCCTGAATCGTTGCGAGCTGCAAGTCGAGTTTGCTTCCGAATAGCGCGACGACTCCGCTCTTGCTGCCCCCCGTTCGCTCTGCCAGGGCGCCGATCGATACTCCATCGAGCCCGTGAACGGACGCGAGGTTGACTGCGTCATGCAGGATGACTCGTCGCGACTCATCACCGCGCAGTTTTCGGCCATCAATAGTTTTCGAAGACATTGTCACCTCGCTAAGTTAATTGTACGATCGTTCGTATTGTTTTTCAATCCTCATTTGGACCTTGGAGGGCCCGTGTCTGCTGTGGTGTCATCACTGTCGCTGCTAGAAAAGGTCGCGCCGCGCCTTACCTCGGAGATTCTGTGGCGAGTGTGGCGTACTCCCCGGAAACCGCGCGCGATCTCTGCGACAGTGTTGCCCGTGATGGATCTCGCACAACAGGAGCGGTCACGTATCGCTGGTCACGACCTCGCTCTCTACCGTTGGGGATCCGGGCCCCGTGTGGTCTTGCTCGTGCACGGCTGGGAAGGGCGAGCCTCTGACTTCGCCCCGATTGTGCGAGAACTACAGTCCCGTGAGCGCACGATCATTGCTCTCGATGCCCCCGGGCATGGAAACTCCTCGGGCAAGCGCACGAACGTGATCGACTACGGTACCGTTTTGGCTGAGTTGGCTGGGCGCTTCGAGCGACTGGAGGCCGTGGTCTCTCACTCGGTGGGCACGCCGTCGGTTGCTGCCGCGGTCGGAAACGGGTTGACCGCGGACCGGTTTGTATCCATCAGCGGCGTTGCGACGCTTTCCAACCTGGTCACCACCTTCTGCCGCGCCCTTAGAGTGCCAGAGTCCATGGAAGAGCGAGTCCGAACGCGCATCGAAGACAGAGTCTTCAACGGTGACCGCACAATCTGGTCGAGGTACTCGGCCGCGCAAAGCCCTTTTCCGGCGGAGTCGCCCGTGCTGATTGTTCATGACAGGGCCGACCGGATGGTGGGCTTTAGCGAGGCGGGCGCGCTCGCACACGCGCACGGAGGCGTGAATCGAATGCTCGCGACCGAAGGTCTTGGCCACTCCCGCATTTTGGCTGCCGATCTCGTACTCGACGAGATTCTCGCCTTTCTCGACGGGTCAGTGGCGGATTCCGCGCGGGCAGAGCTTGCCTGATTTAGCGCTCAGTGCTCGTGCGGTGGAAGTTCTGGAACGAACGGCTCGCCGTCGGCCCGCGCTGGCCCTGGTACCGCGAACTGTATTCGCTGGAACCGTAGGGCTTCTCGGCGGGCGAGGAGAGTCGAAAAAAGCACAGCTGCCCGATTTTCATGCCCGGCCAGAGTTTGATCGGCAGGGTGGCGACGTTGCTGAGTTCGAGCGTGATGTGGCCAGTGAAGCCGGGGTCGATGAACCCGGCGGTCGAGTGGGTGAGCAGACCTAGCCGCCCAAGGGAGCTTTTGCCTTCGAGACGTGCGGCCACGTCATCCGGAAGGGTCACCTGTTCGAATGTAGAAGCGAGCGCGAACTCGCCTGGGTGCAGGATGAACGGCTGATCGTCGTCGGATTCAACCATCTTGGTGAGCTCTGGCTGCTCCTCCGCCGGGTCAATGTAGGGGTACTTGTGGTTGTCGAACAATCGGAAGTAGCGGTCGAGCCGCACGTCGATGCTGGAGGGCTGAATCATGGAAAGGTCGAGTGGATCGAGGCCCACGCGTCCCGCATCGATTTCGGCTTTGATGTCGCGGTCAGAGAGCAGCATGAGAAGAGACTAGCGGAGGGCGGTTGCTAGTATTGCTGCGGTACCCGTTCGCTAGGAATGTCGCAGCGAGTGGATGCGCGAGTGTAGTTCAATGGTAGAACTCCAGCTTCCCAAGCTGGTAGTGCGGGTTCGATTCCCGTCACTCGCTCCACGTGTCGAGCTGCAGTTGATTCTGTGAGTTCTCAAGATACTTGCGACTCGTCTCAACCAAAGTGAGACCTATCGTCACCGGGCTACGCTCGCGCTTTCCCGTCACGTCACGGGCTGGTTCGGACTTTTGCCACCTTGTTCGGATAACAACGCTCCTAGCGGACGCGCGAAGTTCAAGAACACGAGCGCCGGACATTTGCTCTGGTCAGCGAGCTTGTCACTACGCAACTGCTCTCATCAGGTACACAGAGAGGTACTCTGACCGCCCGCAAGCGGAACCCTCAGCGGGCCCGGTTGATGTCGAATACGTCGCGCCTGAATTCAATGACCGATTGACTGCTCATCGTGCAGCAAACCCTTCATTCACTCATAGATGCTGCTGCGGTGATCGATATCGATCACCAGAACGACCAACAGTGCGTCTCGAAGGTCGCAGACAACACGATAATTACCGACGCGGTACCTCCACAGGCCCGACAAGCCTCCGGTGAGGGCCTTGCCCCGACTCCGGGGGCTGTCGAGGGTCGTGATTGCTCGAAGCGCGGCGCGTATGCGTCGGGCGGTCTCGGGGTCAGCTTTCCGAAGCCACTTCGCCGCGTCTGGTGATAATTCGACTTCCCAACTCACTCGATCTCATCCAGGATGCTGGCGTCAATCGGGGTGTCGCTCAGTCCCAGCTCGCGCTCGACGTCAGCAAGCGGCACGGTCTGCACTCGACCCGAGCGAAGATCTGCGGCACTGGTGATGATGCGCTGCTCCCATTCCAGCTCCGAAAGGTCGCGCTCCAGGACTTCGCGCACAACATCGCCCTGGCTTCGTCTGGAGGCTTTGGCGAGAGCTTCGACACGCTCGCGCAGATCGTCGGGAAGCCGCACTGAGATGGGTCGCCCTAGTGGCGTTGTAGTACTCATGTTTACATTGTAATCGATGTTTACCCCGAAGGCACTCCTCCTGCAGACCCACCATGGTGTCCGCAAGCGGAACGGCTATCGGGTGGCTCACGGGCTTGGGAGGGCTTCGCTATAGCTGTGTCTGCGTCGGCGGACGCCTACAGATCGTTGAAGCGAGGCAATTGCTCATTCGGTGCTGGCACTAGGCCGCACCTGAGGTCGAAGAGGCGGAACGCTTCGTTGACAGCGAGTGCTGCCGCTGCGGCCGAGGGACCGATGTCATGAACAAGGTCTCCGAGGAACTCCATCGTTCGTTTCCCGTCGGCTCCGGCCGAAATAACGTTGCGATCCATCCTGATCAGCGCGTACGAACGTTGGCCGTGAGCTGCCGCGCTACCCATACGCGAGAGGAGCTGGACTCCGCTAGCTGCCACCGCGTCCTCATGGAGGTGCAGTGCGGCAAAGGTGACGACCTCCGTGTTGTTCAGTGCAGCCTTGCTGGACTTGGCGAGTCCGAGCTCCCCTACCGTCTCGTGGCAGAGATCGAGACGTTCGGTCAGTACTTTCGCGTCGTGAGTCTGCGCCGTGAACTGTTGCTCTGTGAGTCCAGTTGCGCTTTCCACTAGCTTCCGTTGATCAGTGAGGTCCTGAATCAGCAGCCTCATCGCGCGCCCACGTCGATCGGCTCTACGCGCCGGCGCGAGCACCCAGACCGCGTGTGAAACAGCGAGGAGCGCCGATCGTAGCGTGGTCATGTAGGCGGTCGGATAAGTCGCGCGTGTCGCACGCATCATTGCCAGTGCGAACTCGAGGTGTTCCGCCGCGACAACAAGCGAGTACCAGGCGAGACCAGAGACCCTCAGATTCGGTGTGTCATCGCCGCCGAGGGCGCTTCGCGGAGGCACATCCTCGGCACGATTCGTGCGCTCCTGCCACGCAGATGAAACTGCGGCTACCACTCCGAGGCGGCGCTCCCACCCGCGCCACGATTCGTCCGTCATGTCCAAATCATGCCTTATTACAGGTCCCGCGAGGCAGACGCGTCGTCTTTGGGCTAGCGCGTTTCGGGACCCGTTAGCGGAACCTCAAAGCATCAAACATGCGGCGGGAACTCGACATCACCAGATCAGGCGCGCCCATCTAACCTAAATCGTAAGCCCGAACTATGTTCGAAGTTGTGCGGCCTTCTGAGCTGTCCGTGACGGTGGACCGACCAAAAGCCAAACCGCAATGCTGGAGGGCAGATGAAAACAACGCTTCTTATTATTGCGACATGGGGAGTCACCGCAATGATCGTGGTGTTTGGGGTCAACGCTGGGGCGACGATTTGGTTCTATACGGAGCGAGCAATGGGCACGGAACCAATGGGTGCACCGCCGGAACCGGCAAGCTACTTTGTCGCTGCCTACTCCGGGATCGTGGTGTTGGTTCTGAGTCTCGCGGTAAGCATCGGAGTAACCATCCGTCTCCTGCAGTGCAGATCGCGGGACCTGGCACACCGGGATACGTAGCGGGTTCTACGAAATAGACGTTCTGAAACAGCACCCGCGGGGTAACGGTTACTGGGATGAGCTATCAGTTAGGTCGAACGTCATTTGAACCCGTCGGCCGTATCCGAGTCCCCGACGTTGCTCGACGTTGCTCGACGATCAACAGATCTCGGAGGAAGTCCGTGTCAGGATCAGATTCGATAAAACCGCAACTGGCATAGAAAGGGGCGTTCCAGGGAACTTCCGCGTAGGTGCGCAGGGTGACACGTTTGCTTCCACGCCGCCCTGACTCGCCCTTAACTGCTTCCACGAGCGCGCGCCCATGTCCGCGGCGCGCCAGCGAGGGCCTGACGGACAGTTGCTCGAGGTGATCGCCACCAGGAATTCCGAGGACGTGGGCGAACCCGAGCGGCTCCAACCCGCGCCCTTCGCTCGCTACGAGGATGTATCCACGCTGCCGTGATCGCTCGATACCAGCAGGAGCCGGCCGCCATTCGCCAATCGAGAAAATGGAAGCGAAGAGTGTGTCCGCCTCGTCCTCGATCGCTTGGAACAGGGTCAGGTCCGCGGATGTTGCCTTTCGGACAGATGTCTTCACCGTGACTCCGACGGTAGCGTGCCGAGGCGTCCCGCAAGCGGGACTGTGACCGGGCACTAACCCAGCATTGCCGCATTCAAGATATTCACTAACGCCAAATGTCGCGTTTGCCCTGCCCGATATTAGGCCCGGTGATGGGACGTTATACGCACGAGTCATCTGTCGCAATTTGTCCGAGGAAAGTCTCATGTCCAACGCGAAGTTTTCGACAGGTCGGATCGTCGCAAAACAATCGACGCTTGGTCTCATGTTGTGCTCGAAGTCTCACCTATCTTGAGACCTCACAGATTCGAGCAAGCCACCTCTGCGTGCGGTCGGCGAAAATCTAGTGAGCCGCAGGGTCGACAAAGTCCCCCGCGTCGCGACGGAAGCGGGCGAGAATTTCCACGAGGGTCACCTGGTCCGCTTCGGCCATCCCGACATTGCTGAAGAACTCCCGATTGATGACGGCGGTAGCGGCATCCACAACCTCGCGGCCGGCATCCGTGATTCGAATAAGCGTTGCCCGACCATCCGTCGGGTGTGCGGTGCGTTCAAGCAGCCCGGAGGCCTCCAGCCGGTCGGTCGTATTCGTGACGCTCGTCGGGTGGACCTGCAGCCGAGCGCTCGCACTCGCCATCGGCATGGCGCCGTCCCGCGTGAAACTGAGAAGCCTCAAAAGCTCGTATCGTGCAAACGTGAGCTTGAACGGCTTGAGCAACGCTTCAACTCGCGCCAGCATCAACTGCTGCGCCCGCATGATTGACGTGACCACCGCCATGCCCTCAGATTCCGCAACCCAGCCGTGTTGCCGCCACTGGCGTGCCGCCTCCTCAATGGGGTCCCACGACAACGGTTTGTTCTGCACGCTTCGACCCTCCTCCGACACCAATGCGTGACTTCACACTACCTGCGCGCGACCCCACACCCTCCGCATAGTCTTGGGAGTATCCAGACCAGAACAGGACCATCCATGCCGCAGCCGTTATCCGTACCCACCATCAGCATCGATCGCGACCCGGCCATTGTGGGCCGGGAGTTCGACGAAGTCCTGCGCGAGGTCGGATTCTTCCAAATCATCGATCATGGAGTTCCGGACGCGGTAGCGGAACGCTGCTGGAATGTGTCCCGCAATTTCTTTGATTTGCCGCTCGATGCGAAGCTCAACGTCGAACGCCCCGACGGCGGACTTTACGGATACTTCCCCATGCTCACGGAGTCCCTTGCGCAATCGCGCGACGACAAAGCGCCCGGCGACCTCAAAGAATCCTTCAACATGGGTCCGGGAGTTGTCGCGGGCTATAGTCCCGTGGACGAAACGGAAGCAAGTCTGTTCACAGCAAACCGGTGGCCTGCGGCAATGCCGGAGCTGAAGCCCGCGTGGGAAGACTACTTCGCTGCGATGACCACGCTCTCGAACCGACTCATGGTGATGTTTGCCCATGGGCTCGCACTGCCAGCCGACTTTTTCGCCGACAAGATCAACCACAGCCCGAGCGCGCTCCGTGCCATCAATTACCCCGAACAGGATGCGCCTCCAGCCGACGGCCAATTGCGAGCAGGCGCCCACACCGACTACGGCACCCTCACGATCCTCCGGCAAGAAATGGGTCGCGCCGGACTCCAGGTGCGCGACGACAACTCGGACTCGTGGGTTGACATCCCACCAACTGCAGGCGCGTTGGTCATCAACATTGGCGACATCATGGCCCGCTGGACCAACGATCGCTGGACCTCAACCCTGCACCGTGTCGTGAATCCGGATGCCGGATCAGCGGTGTCCACCCGTCGCCAGAGCATGCCGTTCTTCCACAACGCAAACTACTCCGCTCTCGTGGAATGCCTCCCCTCCTGCCTCCCGGCGGGAGAGAAACCGCGATACGAGCCCGTGCTTGCCGGGCCGCACCTAGCGGGGAAAACGCATAAAGCGGTCGGCTAAAACCAACGGTTCTGTGGCGGCACGACGAGTTTGCGCACGCGGGACGGGCTCGACGTCTTTTCGGCACACGCGGCGAGCGCCGGATCCAGCTCCCACCACTCGCCGAGAATGACCCATCGTCCGCCGGGAAGCGTGAGCCGTCGCGCGCGAAATCGTGTCTCACCGGCTACTTCAATCTCGTCGACATAGCCGGTCACTTCACCGTCAACCTTGACCTGCCAAAAGCGTCGATCCACTGCGGTGACGTCCACCTGATCCTCCTGGGTGTAGTACGAAACATTCCTGTGGCCGGCCCTTGGCAGCGATTGTAGGCAGGGCCCTCCGACATTCACGCGCGCAGACCGTACCTCCGTACGAGAGAATGGGGCATGACGACCAGCGACGACTACCTCACCAATGATCCTGAGATTCGGGCAGCCCTTGCACTCGTAAACGAAGGCACCGCCTACTTCGATCGGACTCTTGCGGCTCTCCCCGATGCCGCCCTCGACGCGGCCTCCCTGCTCCCGGACTGGTCACGTCGCCACGTAATCGTCCACGTCTGCTACAACGCGCTAGGACTCTTGCGGCTCACCCAGTGGGCGGCAACCGGCGTTGAAACGCCCATGTATGCCTCCTGGAAGGAGCGCGACGTCGAAATTGAACGCGGCCTCGCGTTATCCAACACTGAACTGCGCGCTCTGGTGAGCAGTACGGCACTCGAGCTGGATGAAGGTTGGCGCGGCCATACGGATGAAACCTGGCACAATCCGGTCCGCATGGCGAAGGGGCCCGAATTCCCTGTTTCCACCACGGTGTGGCTGCGCACCCGCGAAGTGTGGCTGCACGCCGTCGATCTCGACAGCGGAGCAACCTTCGATGATTTCCCTCCGGCGATGGTCGATCGTCTTCTCGGCAACGTGCTTTCTGCATGGCGTGGCAGAGCCGAATCCGAAGGTCTCCCCCACTTCATTGCTAGCCCCACAGACCGAGGGGCGGCCAAAGTCAGTTCGGCCGACGACGACCCTTCAGCGGTCGTCCTTCGCGGGACCGCAGTGGACCTTGCTCGATGGGCGACCGGCCGCGGGCACCTCGGCGTCAGCACAGCGAACGGTGCGCCAGTTCCGCCCGCACCACGCTGGATCTGAACGGGTACCGTAGCTTTCATGCCCACCTTTGACTCCACTGTTGTTGATGCTGTGCTCGCCCACATGAACGGCGACCACCCCGACGACAACCTCCTTATTGCGCGAGCGTTCGGGCATCCGGATGCCGTGGACGCCACCATGATCGGCCTGGACGAGAACGGCGGGTCGTGGTCCTACACAATCGCCGACTCCGTGCACGAACTCACGGTGCCGTGGACTGCACCGATTTCAGAACGCCGCGAAATCCGGCGTGAAGTTGTGGTGTTGTATGACGCAGCATGCGCCCGGCTTGGCCTCGAACCGCGCGCACACGAATAGCGTCACCATTCCCCCGATAGACCGCATCGCGTAAGCTTAGGCTGACCTAACCAACTAGTCGAAGCGAGTATTCAGTGCCTGCAGTCCCGTTTTCCGTCGCCCTCCGCGAGCGCACGTGGGCGACCCACGACCGCACAGAAGGCGCCACCTTCATGAGCGACCTGATGAGCGGCAAAGGTACTCGCGACGACTACACCGCGCTCGTGGTCCAGCACTTCTACATGTACGAGGCCCTCGAAGCGGTCGCAGAAGAAATGGCAAGCGACCCCGTCGCCGCCCCGTTCATCTCCTCCAAACTCACACGCTTGCCAGCACTGGAAGCCGACCTCACTTTCTTGCTCGGCCCGGATTGGAAGTCGGTGTCCTCGCCGCTGCCCTCCACTGCACGGTACGTGGAACGCATCAAAGCCGTTTCCGGCTGGGCAGGCGGCTTCATTGCGCACCACTACACCCGCTACTTGGGTGACCTTTCCGGCGGCCAGCACATTTACAAAGTCATGCAGAAGCGTTTCGGTTTCGAAACTGACGGTGTCGGATTTTACCTCTTCGATGAGATCACGGACCCGACCGAGTTCAAGAACCAGTACCGCGAGCAGCTCGACGCCGTGGCGTGGGATGCGGCGGAAGCTGAGCGCGTCATCGACGAAGTCATGGCCGCCTACGTCCTCAACACGGAGGTCTTCCAGGACCTCAGCGCCGCAAAGGCTCTCGCCTAAGTCGCTTCAATACCGGGGATCCGCGTCACGTTCGACATGAAGCGGCGCACGTTTTCGTCCACGATGATGTCGGATGGTCGCAGCGGCCTCGTGAGATACAGTCCCTCAAGTTCGGTGATGCGACTAAGCGCCACATAGGTTTGGCCCGGAGCGAACGATCGCGCCCCTAGATCCACAATTGCGCGATCGTAGGTTTTGCCTTGCGACTTGTGAATCGTCACTGCCCACGCGAGGCGCAACGGAAACTGGTTAAATTCGGCCACGATATCCCGGGTCAACTGTTTGGTCGCAGCCGAGTACGAATACTTGTACTTCTCCCACACGGTCGGTTCCACCTCGTGTGTTTCACCGTCGACTTCCACAAACACGGTAGAAGCGATCTTGCGCACAGTGCCGACAGTGCCGTTTACCCACCGCTGATCGCCATCGTTGCGCAAAAACATCACGCGCGCGCCGACCTTAAGTTCAAGCGTTTCGTCGGCGGGAAATGCCCGCCCCCCAAAATCTCCGGTGATGTCTGCCTTCGCCGTCAGTGATCGACCCGGCAACTTCGCAAGCTCCGATGCGTTGATGCGATTCACTGTGTCGTTGCGAGTGGCCAACGTGATGGCATCCTCGGTCGGCGCAGGGCGCGCCCCCACTTCGTTTAACCGGCCCGCGATCTCCGCGGTCACGGTTCCGTGACGCACCGCGGTGAGCATCGTTTTGAACTCTTCTTCGTGTTGCCGGTGGATCGTGGTGAGCTCGAAAATCTTTAGATCCGCTTCGTCCCACACTTTTGCATCAAAAAACCACATCGACCGGTACTGGTCGTCAAAGTACGCACGCTCGTCGGCGTCGCCAGGAACCGGGGCAAGTTGGTACGGGTCGCCGAACATCACAAGTTGCACGCCACCGAACGCTTCGTGTTGACGCTGCCTCGCTTGGCGCAGACTACGGTCCACGGCATCCAGCAGGTCAGCGTTGACCATCGAGACCTCATCGATCACGAGGGTGTCAATGGTGTTCAACAGTTTGCGCAGATCCCCACTTTGCTCAATGTCGTGGTCCGCAATAACCCCAATAGGCAGTCGAAACAGGGAGTGGATGGTTTGGCCGCCCACGTTGAGCGCAGCAACACCGGTGGGCGCGGCAATCACGAGCTGCTTTGAGGTGTTCCACGACAGGTGGTTCAGTAGCGTCGACTTGCCCGTGCCGGCTCGACCAGTCACGAAAATGTTCTCTCGGGTTCCCTCGATCGTCGCGAAAACAGCGGCCTGCTCGCCGGAGAGTTCGTGCGCGGTCACAGGTTTCCCTTTCTAACGGATGCCGGCCCAGGCGTGGAGATGAAGGGACCAATCTATCTTCCCCTACGCGCCGTGGTCGTTTAGCCTGCACAACGCCCGAGCCTAGGATTGGGGGATGGCGACACCCCAGGAGGAGAACCCTCACACCTCTCTCCAACACGTCATTGTCATTTGGGTTGTGTTGTTGGGACTCCTGATCGGTGGCTTCGCCGTCGCCGTGATTTCTTTAAATGCCACGCTGTACAGCGCAGGCGGTTTCGTGAACTCATATCTGATGGCTCTCCAGCGACACGACTTCCTCGCTGCTGTCAGCACGCCAGGGGTTCGTGGCGCCGCGAATGCCGAAGATGATCTCCTCACCACGGATGCGCTTGGCGATATTGACGACGTCAGCATCGTCACCGACCTTGATCTGGGTGGTGGAATCCACGAAGTCACCTACTCCGCAACCCTGGGCGACGCCTCCGTTGGCGGAACGTTTGAAGTGCAGCAGGAGGCCTCCCGGTTTGGGATCTTTTCAACATGGTCGTTCCTCCAGAGCCCCATGAGTGTGCTGCGGATCACCCCGCTTCACGATGACTTCTTCACCGCGAACGGAGTCGACGTCTCCTCCCCAAACGGGCCGAGCGCTCCGGTGGCGTACCAAGTTCTCACGCCCGGGTTCTTCACACTGAGCCACACTTCGAACTACCTTTCCGCAGAACGGGTCACGGCCACGGTGACCCAGCCCGGTAGCGTCGCGCCGGTCACCCTCGACGTCCAGCCCACGGTCGAGTTCATTTCGGCAATACAAGATCAAGTGGATTCGTTCTTGGACGACTGTACTGAGCAAGAGGTGTTGTTCCCGACCGGGTGCCCGTTCGGCCAGGAGCTTTCCAATCGGGTAGAGAGCACCCCGGAGTGGTCGATGGCCACCTATCCAGAGATCACGATTGAACCAGGCAACGAACGCGGTACGTGGGTAATACCTGAGGCTCAGGGCGCCGCACACCTCATCGTCGAAGTGCGTTCCCTTTTCGATGGAACCCTGTCGACCTTTGACAAGGATGTGCAATTCGCCCTCTCCTGGGAGATGACGATCAGCGGCGACCGGGTAGATATCCAGCAGCGGTAGTCAGTTTAGGGACCTCTCGGTCAACGCTGCTTCTGCAATTTTGCGAGCATGTCGTTGTAGTCACCGAGATCGGCGTCGCCATCCCGATCCGCTTTGCGATCAAGCCGTTTCGCCAAGGCTGTGTCGCTCCGCGCCCACATGACGACGACGGCGAGCGCGAGAACAAGCGTGGGAATCTCGCCAATACTCCACGCGATTCCACCACCAATCTGCTGATCAACAATCGCACTCGGGCCCCAGGTTCGACCCATTGCCCCATACCAGTCGGCCGCGAGAAGGCCGGTTCCGGTCATCAGCGTCACGCCGAAGAAGGCGTGGAATCCCATTGTTGCCAACAACGCGACCAACCGCATCGGATACGCGGATCGGTGCGGCATCGGGTCGATGCCGATCAAGGTCTGAACAAGGAGGTACCCGGTGATCAGGAAGTGGACAAGCATGAGCGTGTGCCCAACGTGATCCTCCACAGCGAACCGGAACAACGGCGAGTAGTAGAAGATCCACAGCGAGCCAACAAAAACCACGGCCGCGACAACGGGGCGTGAGAGGACCCCGGCAATCCGGGAGTGCACGCCGAGAAGGATCCATTCGCGTGGGCCGCGGCTGCCATCCGTTCGCTTGCGAATCGCCCTCATCGCTAAGGTCACCGGAGCTCCCGGCACGAGGAGCACAGGGATCGCCATCCCGAGCGTCATGTGCGCAAGCATGTGCACGCTGAAAAGGTACTTGTGGTACTCGTTCACCCCGCCGTTGGTGATATAGAAAAGTCCGGCAAGTCCGGCGAGGAAAGAGATCGTGCGCAGCACTGGCCAATGGTCGCCTCGACGGTGCAGCCGCCACACCCCCGCGAGGTAGAAGAAGGCCGCAAACCCGATAACGGCCATCCACAGGATGTCGAAATTCCACTCGGTGATAAACCGGATGGGAGTGAGTTCCGGTGGCAACGGTTCGCCCGTGAGAATCAGCGCAGGGGTCGTGGTGATGAGTTCTTGCGGAATCGGTGTTTGTGTACGGCTGAGCCCTGCCGCAACGCCAGAAGCAATACCCATAAAGGCCAACTCAGCGGCGACCAGCCACCAGAAGTAGCCTCGGCCACCGTTCTTCTTATCCTGCATTCGGGAAACCAAGAACCGTCGCTGCACCACCCCGAAGAGCCCAAGCGCACCGAGCGCCAGCACTTTCACGATGACCAAGATCCCGTAAGGAGTTGCCAGGTTCTCCAGCACCCCCACTCGCAGGTTGGCGTTCACGATCCCCGAGGCAGCGACAACAGCAAAAGACACGAGGGCCAGCGTCGAGTATCGACTCAGCACAGGCCCGATCCGACCCCCCTCGAGGGTGCGTCGCGTAAACACGAGGGTAAGAAGACCGCCGAGCCAAACTGCCGCAAACACGACATGGAGCCCGAAGCTGCTGACCGCTTGGTCGTGACCGGAGGTACCCGCAGCGTGACCTTGAAGCGCCATCGGCACGAACGCTACTCCGGCAAAAATGGTGACGAACACCAGTGCAGTGTGGTTTCTGACAGCGAAACACAACACGGTGACAATGGCGGGAATGAGGGTGCTGACAAGCGCCGCTTGCCCGATCGGAATGCTTGTGAGGTAGCTGCCGAAGAGTTGACTGAAAGTGTCGTCGAACGTGATCGGCTGCAAGTACACGCTCATGAAGGTGAGGAACCCGGTTGCCGCGGCGGCAACTGTCCAGAACGCGGCCGCTCCCGCCGCAAAGTCCAGGCTCGCACCAAATTCGGGCTTCTCACTGTCCATGGCAAACAGGACAAGAACAAGGGCGCCTACCGTGCCAGCTGCACCGATGTTGAACAGTAGCTGCGCAATAGGAAGGCCGAACCGCACTGCTGCGCCGGGGTCGGCAAGCAGCGCAGCATCCGCTCCACCGCCGAAAGCCAGCGCGGCAAGCAGGGAGAAGAGAGCAGCCACCAACAGCAGGGCTGGCCCCGCAATTCTCACAAGCCTCGACACCACTCCAGCCTATGCGCCAGCCCGGAGTTAAAAGACGAGAGGGGCACGGTGCCGAAGCACCATACCCCTCTCGGCGACTACGTTGACTAGCCCTTTGCGGCTGCCTTCAGCTTGCTGCCGGCGCTGACCTTTACGCCATAACCTGCAGCGATCTGGATCGCGGCGCCCGTTGAAGGGTTGCGGCCCATGCGGGCAGCGCGGTGGGTGCGCTCGACAGCGAGCCATCCCGGAATGGCGACCTTCGTGCCATTGCCCACCGACTTGGCGAGCGTGTCGAACAGCGAGTCCAGTACGCCGTTTACGGCTGCCTGGCTCTGACCGGTCTCAGCGGCGATGGCCGCGACGAGCTCGGTACGGTTTAGTGACTTGTCTGCCATTGGGTGTCCTCCTCGGACGTCGTTCTTGCGATAGCGCTGAATTTACCAGCTTGACTTGGTGATTCCGGGCAATTCACCTCGGTGAGCCATATCCCGGAAGCGAACACGGGAAACCCCGAACTGCTTCAAGAAACCACGGGGACGACCGTCGATCGCGTCACGGCCGCGAACGCGAACCGGTGAGGCGTTGCGCGGCAACTTCTGGAGACCCTGGCGTGCAGCTTCGCGCTGCTCGTCCGTTGACGCTGGGTCAACGAGAGCCTTCTTCAGCTCGAGGCGCTTGGCCGCGTAACGCGCGACGATAACCTTCCGCTGCTCGTTCTTAGCAATCATGCTTTTCTTGGCCATGCTTAGCGCTCCTCGCGGAATTCGACGTGCTTGCGTACGACCGGGTCGTACTTCTTCAGCACGAGGCGGTCAGGGTTGTTACGGCGGTTCTTGCGGGTCACGTAGGTGTACCCGGTGCCTGCCGTTGAACGGAGTTTGATGATCGGACGGACATCATGTGCCTTTGCCACTAGATCTTCTCCCCACGTGCGATGAGGTCCTTGACGACGGACTCGATGCCGCGTGCGTCAATCACCTTGATGCCCTTGGCGCTCAACGTGAGCGTCACCTTGCGGCGCAAAGACGGGACAAAGTATGTCTTCTTCTGGATGTTCGGATCGAAACGTCGCTTGGTGCGACGGTGCGAGTGCGAAATGTTGTGTCCGAAGCCGGGAATGGCTCCGGTCACCTGGCACACTGCGGCCATGGTTTTTTCCTCTCATACCGTAGGGACGCTGCCCTACCCAAGGTCACTTGTCGGCGCACACGCTTCCACCGGAAATCTAGGTAGTGGAGATGTGCACATGTGGAGCGGAATTGCTCAACCTGTCTATAGTACGCGGAGTCTTCTGGTGCAGCAAGCGGCGCGTTGGATGACCCGTGGACGTGGCCCTTCGGTTTCCCTAGCCTCCCGACGAAGCGCAGCGCGCATCAACCCTGATGTCGTGCGTGGTGCCGTCCTCGGCTGCAAATTGCCCAGCAATGTTGAGGGTGTTCTCGGAGACCGACCCTGGATCACCTGAGATGGTCACGCCCGCAGTACCGTTCGCGTTCACATTTACCGATGAGTCTGGCGGGCTACCGTAGCCAAGCACAACAATGTTGTAGCTGACGCCGTCGCCGCTGTACCGACCCTGACCACTCGGATCGAACGCTCCGACCTGGAAACTGACACTTTTCTTGTCGCTAGTCCGAATGGCACCGCCGGCCCACGCGTAGGTCTTGCCATCGGATGCCGCGTACTCAAGCTCGCATCCGAAAGTGCCGTACTCAAACTTTTCGCCGTCGACTTCCACAACGGCGCCTCCCGCGGCGGAGAATTCGCTGTTGCCACCGTCGGGGTTCTCGGAGAGTGATGATTGGTCACCCTCGCCAGAAGATACCTCGTCTGCCGAACCCGTTGCGGCGCATCCGGAAAGGGAAACTAGGAGGAAGGCAAGGGGCACGAACACGGTTGCGGAATGGATCTTCACGGGTCAGCCTCGGTTCCGTTGGGTGCCGCCGACGCGGTCAAAGTCGGTGAGTGCGCCCACGCTAACATCGGCGACTCCGCTTGTCTCTAAGGGTTCTCCCCATTGCCGACCCGCAAATCAACGCCCGCGTACCGCGCGCACCGCGGCTTCCGTGCGCGAAGCAACGCCGAGCTTGCGCATCAGGTTTGAGACGTGCACCGACGAGGTTTTTTCGCTGATACCCAAGGCCTGACCAATAGCTCGATTGCTGTGACCTGCCGCAAGGAGTTCAAGAACCTCACTCTCTCGTGGAGTGAGGCGCGCCGAATCAGTGCCGGGTGCGGGCAGCACCACCGCGTTCTTCAACGCCGCCGCGTGCACTCGCTCTTCAAGGACCCCGGATCCCAGTTCGCGCGCAACATCGATCGCCACCGTCAGAATTTCGGCCACGTCGCCACCGGGCGAAGACTCCGCCAGGCGGCACGCAGAGTAGACCCGCATGTGGTGCCACCCACCCGTGGCCTCCCAAGCGTGAAGTGCTTCCCGCCACTCCACCGCAGAATCCCCTAAGAGTGACGCGACTTCAGCGTGCGCGCTGAGTGCCCACGGGGTGAGCTCGACCATTCCCTTCGGACTTTCCCTCAGTCGACCGAGCGCGCGTTGTGCCGCAGATCGGTGTCCCGCGGCAACCGCCCCGGCTGCGGCAAGAAAGGCGAGCTCGTTGTTCAGGTCGGCTCGCAGAGGGCCATCGCCCTCAAACATGCGCCACGCCATCCGGTGGCACTGCTTCGCATTCCCCTCCAGCAGCGCGAGCCAACTCGTGACGGCGACGTGGCTCGGGTCGGATGCCCCCGCAAACTCAGCGACGGAAGCCAACGCCTCGCGTACCTCGTCAGGGCGGCCAAGGAAGGCCGTGATTCTCGCCTGAGCGAGATGAAGCGTGGTGCTATACCTGCCATCACCCCCACTTTCCACCGCAACATCAAGGGCTTCATCCCACCGCCCGGAAAGGAACAGCCCCGACGCCGCAAACCCGGCGATTCCTTCCCGCAGCAAGAGGTCATCACCGGTGTCCCGCGTACGCGCAAGACCCGCGAGCGCGTCATCCGCCCCGGCACTCGGTCGGCCCGCTATCGCGAGCATGGCGGAAATGGGGAGGTGGGAGGTGAGCACTCCGACCCTGAATCCTGCCTGCTCGGCAACGGCGCGACCGCGTAGAGCCAAGTCGAGCCCCTCATCGACATTGCCGGACACAAGAACTGCACCACCGGTCTGCACGAGTGCTTGGCTGAGCAACACGGGGTTGCCGAGCGTTTCCGCGAGCGCAACAGCGCGGCGGCCGTGCTCGACGCTGGTCTCAGGTTCGGTATCCCAGTGCCAGCATCGGGCAACCTCTAACCGCGCGATCGAGGCTGTGGCGTCTGCCGGAATGAATTCTTCGGCCCGGTCGACGAGACGGTGAGCCTCCTCTGGCGGGTGATACCCGCGTCTCAGCAACTCGGCGAGCAACAAGTGGCGTTCACCAGCCTGCAGTTCGGATGTTTCCGGTGCGGCGAGCGCCGCACGGGCCAACTCCACAGCCTCCCGATTTCGGCCCAACAGCTCCGCAGTAAATGCCGCCTGCCCATACAGATCGCCGAGCGTTGACGACGGAGTGCTCACCAGGTCCGGCATCCGTTTGGCAAGTTCAATTGCTCGCTGCACATGCGCAAGGGAAGCAGTATGGGCATTCGTCGCTGCGGCAGCCTGGGCGGCGCCAAGAGAGGCTCCAAACGCGCGCTCGATATCTCCAGACCGCATCCAATGGTGCGCCATCTCCGCTGCGGGTAGCCCGAAAGTAAGGGAAGCGTCAGCGTCAATTGCCTGCGCGAACGCCGCATGAATTCGGGATGCCTGTTGGCCTGGGGTAGCTTCCGTGATGGCGTCCGCGAGGAGCGGATGGCGGATCTGATAGCGCCGAGGTTCAGTTTTGGGGATGAGTACGTGGGCAGCGAGCGCGGGCGCAAGCGCCTCATCGAGCTGGTCACCCGAAAGGCCCGAAACCGTCTCGAGCAGCCGATGACCGATTTCGGTGACAGCGAGCGCACACACGGTCACCACGTGTTTGGTGTCCGTCGGAAGAACATCGAGGTTCAACGTAAGGAGGTCGCGAAGCTGAACAGGGATGCCTGTCGTGCCGCCATCGAGGGACCTGGCAAGCTCTAGGGCGTACAGCGGATTGCCCAGAGTGCGCTCGGCAATTTCGTGAACGCGCTCCTTCGATACTGTGCGTCCGAATAACGGCGTGAACATTTTGGCAAGCGCCACCGTGCTGAGCCCGGCGAGGTGCACCAAATGGGCGCCAGGAATCCTGCCCAATTCGGCCAACCATGTGCGGTGAGGCCCCACCGTTTCGGTACCCGGGTTTCGGGCCGTCACCACGATGTTGACCGGAGAGTTTCGCAATCGGCGCGCGAGCGCGTCCAACAGCAGAATCGTGGACGGGTCAGCCCAGTGAATGTCCTCGACAATCACGAACAACGGTTGTTTCGCTGCCAAATTGCGCAGCAATTGCTCCGCACCCCGCACGAGTGACGAACGGTCGGGCATCGCCGCACCGCCGGCCCCGTCCCTCAGGCGAGTCGGAAGTAGCGGACCGAGATCCTGCACTGTGGCAGAATCCAACGCCGCAATCTCGTCGTCACTGGCCTGATTGAACAGTTGCTGGAGTCCGTCGAGCGCGGCACTCTCAATGGCCGGGAAGTATCCGGCAAGCACACGATGCCCTCGATCTCTCGCCGACGTTGCGGCTTCGGAGACGAGTCGAGACTTCCCAATCCCCGCCTCGCCAGAGACAACGGCAACTCCGCCCGCACCCGAATCCGCGTCGTCGAGCATCCCCCTCAGCAGAGCGATTTCTGGCTCTCGACCGACAAACGACGTCGAATATTCCTGCACCGCTCGCCTTTCTTGTCACCAGTTTCCTTCGGTCCGCCTCGGACCAAAGCCACCTGCCAACATCACGACGAGACTACCGGGATCGTTGAGGACACTAAGGCAATTGCCGATTTTGCTCACGAGCGTTTGATGCTGGGCTTAATTCTCCTGTCAACATGCATCGAGTTTTGGAGAATCAATGGCACACCACGTTGGACTGAGGTCTGCCCGAACGGCAGCCGTCATCGGGGCGCTCCTCCTGACGGCAGGCTGCGCAAGTGTCGCGCCCGCAGAGAACATCCCCGCTGGCGGCAATCAGTCGACAACAGAAGAGACGCCCTCAGAACAGAACAGTGGCGAGCGAATTGACTACACCGGCAGCTCCGAGGCGCAGGTGGTTTACGAAGGGGTACTACTGCGGTTTGAAGCTGACGGGTCAGGTGACAACGGAAGTTGTGTACAGACCCGTGACGGAATGCTGAACGCAGAGCTTCACCTCGTCGAAATTGATGGCGCAGCGCACAACGGCGCCGGATCAAACCCCGAGTTGGTGTTGGAGGTTCCCCTTTCGACGGCGAGCACTGATGAGCGCGGTGGAGCGCACCTTCTTTTTGCTGGCGGCTGGGTGGCAGGCGACACCGTCTACAACGTGTCTAGGGTCGATACCCCTGACATCACCCTTGTCGCCGAGGGCGCAACGATCTCAGGAACTCAGAAACTCGTCGCCACTACGCCTCTTGGTTCGGCACGGGATGTGGAAATGGAGGTCACTCTTCAGTGCCGTTAGCCGCGCGGGTTTGGCTCCACCGCGCACCGATCGAGGGCGAAGGCTGGCTACGCTGGATCCATGCGCATCGGCTACGCCACCGGATATTGGAAACAGGGACCACCTCGCGACGCACTCAAGGCGGTGCGCACCGCCGATCGGCTCGGCTACGAGTCGGTGTGGACTGCAGAAGCCTACGGTTCAGACGTGTTTACGCCACTGGCCTGGTGGGGGGCGCACACAAAGCGCATCAAACTGGGCACCGCAATTGCCCAACTCTCCGCCCGCACGCCAGCGGCAACGGCCATGGCAGCACTCACCCTCGATCACCTGTCGGGTGGGCGAGTGATTTTGGGGCTCGGGGCCTCAGGGCCTCAAGTTGTCGAAGGCTGGTACGGGCAACCGTTCCCAAAGCCGCTTTCTCGCACTCGCGAATATGTGGCGATAGTGCGCGACGTCCTTGCCCGCGAGAATCCCCTCACCTCGCCAGGACCGCACTACCCGTTGCCGTACGCCGGTGCCGATGCCACCGGATTGGGAAAAGCTCTGCGCTCCACCGTTCATCCGCTGCGCGCTGACCTCCCCATCTACCTTGCCGCCGAAGGCCCGAAGAACGTGGCGCTCTCCGCCGAAATTGCCGATGGTTGGCTTCCTTTTCTTTTCGCTCCGCGCGCGAACGCCGAATTCGCCGGCTACCTGAAGAACGGCTTCGCCCTGCGCGACCCAGGACTTCGCCCGCCCAGTGAATTTGAGGTGGCTGTGCAACTCGCGGTCATTCCCCACCCGGATGTCGAAGCCGCCGCCGATCTCGTTCGCCCGACGATCGCGCTGTATGTGGGCGGGATGGGGGCGAAGGGTGCGAACTTTCACCGCAACGTTCTCGACCGCCTCGGGTACACCGAAGACTGTGACCGCATTCAAGACCTCTACCTTGCGGGCAAGAAAAAGGAGGCCATCGCCGCCGTACCGACTCGCCTCGTGGAAGAGATTGCCCTCATCGGCCCGCCGGAAAAAATCAGGGACGAGATGGCCGCCTGGGAAGAGTCGGTGGTCACGACAATGCTCGTGCAAGGCCCCAGCTTTGCCCTGCGCGCACTGCGGGATTTGGTCACCGGAACCGGTTCGCTCACCCGTGCGCGCATTGCCGCGCGGATGTTTGCCCGGTCGCTGCGAAACTAGGTCACCCTGCGGGCAAAGTGTTTCTGGCGCTGATCTCAGCTAGCAGATGCCGCGCAGGCGGGGCACACACCGAACACGTCCACGACGTGTTCGGCCTCGGTGAACCCGTACTTGGCCGCGACTTGCTTCGCCCAGCTCTCCACTTCGCTTGCCTCAATTTCGACTGCGGTACCGCAGTTCCGGCACATCAAGTGATGGTGGTGCTGGCCGGGAGTGCACGCGCGATAGAGCGCCTCTCCCTCCGGTGACTGCAGCGAGTCGGCTTCTCCGCCAGCGGCCATATCCGCGAGGGCGCGGTAGACCGTGGCCAGGCCGATTCCCGTGTTCTCCGCACGCAACACTGAGTGCAAGTGTTGAGCACTGACAAACGCCTCTTGGGTGTCGAGCGCAGACTTGACGGCCTCGCGCTGCCACGTGTTCCGCTTCACGGTGTTACCACCTCGACTCTGCGTGAACTCGCACGCTTTCGGCCCCACTCGATCGCCCGGCAACCCAGGTAGATGAGGAACGAGATGGTGGTCACGAATGGGCTAATCGGCAAGCTCCCTCCCAACGAGAGCATGATGCCGCCGACAACCGAGACGACGGCAAAAGCGATACTCAGCAAGGGAACGATCAACGGGGAGGCACTGACCCGCATCGCAGCGGCGGCCGGCGTCACCAAGAGAGCAAGTACGAGCAGCGCCCCAACGATTTGAATTGAAATCGCGGTCGCCAACCCGAGCAGCACCATGAACCCCAATGAGATCGCGGTGATGGGAAGGCCCTTCGCCTGCGCCACTCCCGGATCGACGCTGGTAAACGTGAGCGGGCGCCACATCACGAGGAGCCCGATCACGACGATCGCGGACACCACCACCATCATGACGAGCTGCGGGTTGTCGACGGAAACGATCTGGCCGGTCAGCAGCCCGAACTTGTTGGCGCTGCGGCCCTTGTAGAGAGAGAGGAACAAGATTCCAAGACCCAAACCAAAAGGCATCAGCACACCGATGATCGAATTGCGGTCCCGTGCCCTGACACCGAGGATGCCAATGAGTAGCGCCGCGAGCAGTGAACCGACAATCGATCCAGCGACCACGTTCACACCCAGGAGCAGGGCGGCAGCTGCCCCGGCGAACGAGAGCTCACTAATCCCGTGCACAGCGAACGGCAGATCACGGCTCATCACGAACGGCCCGATCAGTCCTCCGACGACACCCAGGATGGCCCCCGCAATGATCGAGTTGCGCACCAGATAGAGCAATTCGCCATAGTCGGAAAAGTCGAACAGTGTCGACCAGAAGTCGGGGCTCACCGCTGCAGCCTCCGATCGGTGACATGGTGTTCAAGATGGTCGTGCACGCCGTATCCCTCTGGGGCACCCAGCACGGCAACGCGTCCGCGACTGTGGATCACTTCGACCGGGGTGTCGTACATGTACGACAGCACCTCGGAGCGCAGCACCTCTTCCGGTGTTCCCACTCGGAATCGTCCTCCCGCAAGGTAGAGTACCCGATCGACCATTCCCAGAATTGGGTTCACGTCATGCGTGACGAAGATGACGGCGGCACTACGCGCCTTCGCCTGCTCGTTCACTAATTCACTGATCACCTTCTGATGGTGAAGGTCGAGTGACGACAGGGGCTCGTCGCAGAGCAAGAGGCCCAGGTCGCCGACGATCGATTGGGCGACGCGAATACGCTGCTGTTCGCCGCCGGAGAGTGTACCCACTGGCGTTTTCGCAAAGCGGGTAGCGCCCACCGTTTCGAGCGCGGCATCCACCTTGCGCCGTGCTGTTCGGGAAAAACTCGGGGGTCCCCAGCGGTGTCCGTTGATGCCAAGCTCGACAAGGTCCCGGGCGCGCAGCGGAGTTCCCTCGTCGAGCATGCGCTGCTGAGGGATGTAACCGATACGCAGATCTCCATGCTGAGCTGGTTTACCGAACAGCTCGACCTCGCCGGAACTGAGCTTCTGCTGCCCCAGCAGTGTTTTCACGAAGCTGGTCTTGCCCGACCCGTTTGGACCGAGCACGGCAAGGAATTCACCTGGCTGCACCTCGAGGTTGAGGTTGCTCCACAGTTCGCGATCACCGAAGCGAAGGGAGGCAGCGCGCAGGCGAAGTACCGGCGGTGCTGTCGCGCGATCATTCCTCACGCTGCCTCCTCTCGAGGACAAACTATGCCAACGCCATTGCGGATTCCAACTCGTCAAGAATGCCATGCATCCACGTGAGGTAGTCCGCACCGTTCGGGAGCAGCTCCGTCACCGACACGATGGGAGCGCCCACCTCCTCCGCCGCGGATTTGAGAGCCTCGGTTTCTGGGCTCGTGGTCTGGTCGTTGTACACGAGGATGCTCGCCTCGCCGTGCTCGAACAGGTGCAGGGTGTCGTTGAGTGTCGCCGCGGATACTTCGGAGCCTTCTTCGATCGCCTCCGAGAACGCCGCGGGGGTCTCATTGTGCAGTCCGACCGCCTCGAGGAGGTAGAGAGCGACGGGTTCCGTCACGGCAATGCCCAGTTCCGTAGCTGGTCTCATTGAAGAGGCACGCTCCTCCAAGCCGTCAAGTCCATCTAACAGCGCGGTCGTGTTGTCTTTGTACTGTTGTTCATTCTGGGAATCGATGGTGGTCAGGGCATCCCGAATAGCGGTGGCGACAGCGGCCACGGTGGCGAAGTCGTACCAGACATGCTCGTTGAATGCGGCGTGATCGTGGTCGGCGTGGTCATCCTCGTCAGCGTGATCCTCGTCAGCGTGATCGTGGTCGGCGTGGTCGTCCTCGTCGGCGTGGTCGTCCTCGTCGGCGTGGTCGTCCTCGTCGGCGTGGTCGTCCTCGTCAGCGTGATCGTCCTCCGTTTCCAGATCGAGAGGGCTGAGTTCTACCGCGCTCAACACGATGCGATCGGAATCGTCAAGACTCGAAAGCAACTGATCAACGAAAGCGTCGTAGCCACCTCCATTTTCGATCACGATGTCCGCCTTCGACAGCGTCAACTGCACTCGCGCATCCGCCTCGAAGGAGTGTGGGTCCTGCGCCGGGTCATCAATAATCGAAATGACCTCGATCAGGTCCCCTCCGACAAGTTCAGCGATATTGCCGTAAACGTTGGTGGAGGCCACGACGGAGATGACCTGGTCAGAAGCCGGAGATTCCGGCGACGAACAGCCAACAAGGCCGAGGCCGGTAATTAGCGCGGTGACGGCGACGCCCGTCTTGGTGAAAATTCTCATGCTGTGGGTTCCTCGACTCGTAATTCTGCTAATGAAACTCATTATCAATAACGATAATACACACAATTGCTTCTTCGGTTCGCCTGCCGATGGCGCCCCGTTCCGGCGCTCGACGCGCTGAACGGCAAAAGGTCACGTCAACTTTTTACGAAGCGAATTCAGGCACCGAGGCTGCGGATAATCTCCGCGGATGCTGCGAGGATCCGTTCGACGGACTCCGCCTCACCCACCGAGACCCGGATGCCGTCCGTTCCCAAAGCTCGCGCAACCACTCCGTGGGCGAGGAATATTTCATTTGCGGCTGGCGTATTAGTCCCGGTCGGGAACCAGACGAAGTTCGACTCAGAGCGCGGAACAGGCCACCCCTGCTCCACCAATCCCGCGAATAATTGTTCACGCCGCTGCGTAATGACAGCAACGCGCTCCAAGATTTCAGCCTCATGGTCCAACGCGGCGATCGCCGCGCGTTGAGCCGGTTCCGTGACCGATAGTGGAATAGCGGTCGCCCGAGCAGCATCCAAAATGTGTTCGGGGCCGACGGCATACCCGACCCGCAGGCCTGCCAGGCCAAACGCCTTCGAGAACGTACGCAGTATCACCAGGTTGGGGTAACGACCGAGAAGGTCGCGTCCATTAACAGCGTCCTTGTCCGTCAAGAACTCGACGTACGCTTCGTCCAGAAGGACCAGCAGGTCCTTTGGTACCGCCTCCATAAACGTGGCGAATTCTCCCGCCGTCACGATCGTGCCGGTCGGATTGTTGGGGGTGCACACAATGACCACGCGGGTACGGTCGGTCACAGCCGCAGCCATCGCGACGAGGTCGTGTCGGTGGTCGGGAAGATTTGGAACCATCACACTTGTCGCACCGGCCACCGTCACGAGGCCGGGGTACGCCTCAAAGGAGCGCCAGGAATACAACACCTCGTTACCGGGGCCGGCCGCCGCCTGAATAAGCTGCGCAAGAATTGACACTGACCCTGAACCGACGTGGACTTCGCCGCGCGTCACACCAAAGCGATCAGCAAGCCGCTCGCAGAGAACTGTGGCAGCCGCATCCGGATAGCGATTCACGGCGGAGGCTGCTATCGCCTCGAGGACGGCAGGGATCGGATCGAAAGGATTTTCGTTCGACGAAAGCTTAAAAGAGTCCGTTGGCGCGGGCTTGCCCTGGCGATAGGGCGCGGTCGCCAAAATCTCTGGTCGAAGTCGAACTGGGGGCACTGCGTTGAGGTCAGTCACGGTCTCCAGCTTATTGCTGAGAGAACTCCGATTGCGCAGGATCCGACGAACAGTGCATAGTGGTGGGATGTCCCGACTGCTGATCCGCCTCGTAATCAATTCCATCGCGCTGTGGCTGACCACCCTCATTCTGAACCCGCACGTGTGGGTTGAGGCGTTCGCACCCGGCGACACCTTCGCCGTAGTGCTCACCTATCTGCTCGTTGCGCTCATCTTCGGGATCGTGAATGGTGTGATTGGAAACTTCATTCGGATCGTGGCTTTCCCCATCTACATCCTCACGCTTGGCCTGATTGCCCTCGTCGTGAATGCGCTGCTTCTGCTCTTGGTGAGTTGGATTTCCGGTCTGCTCGGGTTTGGCCTTCACATTGAAAGCTTCTGGTGGGGCCTACTCGGTGCCGTGGTGTTGGCCTTGCTGAGCTGGCTCATTGGAATCATCCTGCGCCCGTTCGTCAAGAAGCGCTAAGGAACCACCCGTTCTGCGCGATACAGCGTTGACGTGACCTCGTCGAATCGAGAGTGTTGAAAGCGCGTCAGTGTTTCGCTGATTTTGAGGTTCGTCGAGCGGTCGACGAGTCCGGCCGTCTGGCGATAATTCGATAGTTCATGCGCTGGAAGCACTTTCTCGCCCGGCGGTGGTGTGCCGTCGAAGAGTTGTCTCCGCACAATCACTGGATCGGATGACACGAAGGTTCCACCCAGCGCAGGCACGAGATCATTCGTGTGTTCAATAGCGAGATACGGAATTGTGTGGGGCACCGCAACCTGGCCCGCCGGTGCTCCCACCGTAATCAGTCCGTCGACGACGAAATCGCCAGACGCCGCGAGTTGGGCCGCAATGAGTCCGCCCTGGGAGTACCCGGTGATCGTCACTGCCGAACTCTGTTGAATCCCCGCACGCTGCATCGCTTCTTCGACGGCACGATACGAGCCGGCGCTCGCACCGGACATTGCGGTGATATTGCTCGTCATATCCCACGGCTCGGCCCCGCCAGTCAAGGCAAGCTCAGCCGTCCCTGCGATGTAGACCTCGAATCGGTCTGGCTCGCCGGGGGTGGAGTAGCGATCGATACGGATTTGCTCCGGTTCGGCAGGAATGCGATCGATGCGATCCTGCACCCCTTTAGCGTCGTCGATGCCGGTTCTGGAGCTGATTACTCTCACGCGCACGGGTGTTTCGTTCACTAGCCCCACCCCCGCAGCCAACCCGCCAAGGACACCAGCCGAAGTATCCACACCAAGCACCCCCATTCCCTCGTCACCAAAAAGACTGGCAAGCCACTGCGGAGCCCGCGCTAGTCCCCACCCAGCGTCATCCGCGCTCATCACCGAATATCGCACTGCCTCCACAACGCCAGGGTCAGAGAGCGCTGCGCTGTGTGTACGAAACCAGTTCGTCAGATTTGACAGCACCGTCGCCCAGGCAGAATCCGGCAAAGCAGCCAAGGCCCCGATCCAGGCTGCGCCCAAAGTGAGTGCGCCAGGAAGGAAGAAGGCGAGAAGTATCGGAGCAAGCGAGCCGACAAGGTAGCCAATCTGGGCTGCAACTTCCTGTCCGAGCCGGTCGGCGAAGTGATCCGCCGCTTCGTACCCGCGTGCCGCCGCAGCGCTCCCGCGCGCGAGTGCGTCACAGTCGTCGATTGCCCGAGCCAGGAAAACACGCGCCTCGGCGATCGCGTCCTCGGCGAGCAATGCACTTCTGGGGGCATCCGCTGCGGCAAGGATTCCGCTTCCCACAACACGATCAAGGGATACCAGTCGTCTATTCAACAACGCCAAGTGATCTTCCAGTCGGGAAACCGATCGCGACTCGTCCGCCAGGGCCGTCGTCATCACCGAGGTTGTGCCCGGCCCGCCCACGCTCAGGTCGTCAGTCACGACCACCCAATGTCTCTGCAGCGTGACGGCTCTCGGCTCGCGCGCGCTCAAGGCAAGAGCGTGCTGCGTCCAGTTGTGTCGTCATTCGTCGGACCAGACGGTCATGTGCGTCTCGCGCCGGGCCTGTCCACTGTTGAGGTGGGACCAGATGAAGACCATTGCCCACCGCCACCGCAAGGTCAGCGAGCAATTCGTCGAGGCTGCGTGCTTGGTCTTCCATCAGCACACGGAGGGTCGATGCCGCCGAGGGATCCGCACCGTACACGTTGCGCCTCCGCCCGATCACTCCACATTGGGCGCTCTCGCCCTTGCGATGTCCATGGTGACCGCGTGGTTAGCCCTGTGCTGGCCCAGCGAAAGACTCTGAGTACAGACAGCCTTTGCCTCCGCTGTGGAGGAGAGGGCCAGCACGCCCGGGAAACTGCGGGACAATGGAGTCATGGGCTTCGATCGCACACTCGACGAATCTGCACTCTTTCGAATCTGTTTTGTGTGCACCGGAAACATCTGCCGCTCCCCGATGGGGGAAGTCGTCTTTCGTGATCTCGTGAAACGTTCCGGGTTGACGGATTCTGTCACCGTGATTTCTGCCGGGACCGGTGACTGGCATGTGGGCGAAAACTCCGATGACCGCACCGTCGCCGCTCTCGCAAAGCGCGGCTACGACGGATCCGGCCACCGAGCCAAGCAGTTCGATCCCGAATGGTTTGATCACCTCGACCTCGTGATCGCGTTCGATCGCAGCCACGAACGGATTTTGAAGTCGTGGGCTCAGAACGATGAGGACCGCAGCAAAGTCCAATTGCTGTTGAGCTTCGACCAGGAGCAAACTGGGCAATTCGAAGTCCCGGACCCGTATTATTCGGATGCCGCAATGTTCGACTCGGTTCTCGGAATGATCGAGCACGCAAGTACAGCGCTCTTCCACCAGGTGGAGCCAGGAATTCGACGGAGAGTCTCATGACCCATCTGCCCCACCAGCCGCTCAGCCCCCTCGATGGCCGCTATCGCGAGGCGGTGAGCGAACTCGGCGAGTATCTTTCCGAAGCTGGACTCAACCGTGCCCGAGTTCACGTCGAGGTCGAGTGGTTGATTTTCCTCACCGACAACACAATGTTCGGATCCGCCCCGCTCACCACTGAGCAGAAGTCTTCGCTCCGCGCGGTCGCGACGAACTTCAACGACGAGAACATCCGCGAGCTTGCAGAGCTCGAAGCGGTAACCCGCCACGATGTCAAAGCGGTCGAGTACTTCTTGCGTAACCGGCTAGACGCGCTCGGTATCACCGGGGTCTCTGAACTCGTACATTTCGCTGCAACCAGCGAGGACATCAACAACACCGCATACGCGCTGTGCATCACGTCGGCGGTCCGCGAGGTGTGGCTCCCCCGCCTCCGCACCGTGACTCGCGCCCTGCGTGAGCTGGCGCTCGAGAACCGGGGTGTCGCGATGCTGGCCCGCACGCACGGCCAGCCAGCAACCCCAACCACGGTGGGTAAAGAATTCGCCGTTTTTGTGCACCGTCTTACGCGCATCGCCCAGCAAATTGACGACACCGAGTTCCTCGCGAAGTTCAGCGGTGCCACCGGCACGTTCGCCGCTCATCTTGCGGCTGCGCCCGACGCAGATTGGGCAGCACTCTCTCGCGAGTTCGTTGAGTCTCTTGGGCTCACGTGGAATCCGCTCACCACCCAAATCGAGTCCCACGACTGGCAAGCTGAGCTCTACAACCGGATGAGTCATGCCAATCGTGTGCTCCATAACCTGTGCACCGATGTGTGGACCTATATCTCCATGGGCTACTTCACCCAGATCCCGGCTGCCGGCGCCACCGGTTCTTCCACCATGCCGCACAAAGTCAATCCGATTCGCTTCGAGAACGCCGAATCCAACCTTGAGTTGTCTTCCGCCATCCTCGACTCGTTAGCCGCGACCCTCGTGACATCGCGACTTCAACGTGACCTCACCGACTCCAGTTCCCAGCGCAACATTGGAGTCGGGTTTGGCCACTCGTTCCTCGCGCTCGATAACATCCTTCGGGGTCTCGGCGAGATTGCGGTCAATGAGGTTCAACTCGCGCGCGATCTCGACGAAAACTGGGAAGTTCTGGCGGAGGCGATCCAGACCGTCATTCGCGCAGAGATTACTGCCGGTCGCAGCGCAATCACCGACCCGTATGCGCTTTTGAAAGAACTCACCCGAGGTAAGCGAGTGGGCCACGACGAACTCAGTGCGTTTTTGCACACGCTCGACATCGGCGACGAAGCCAAAGCCCGCCTGGTTGCGCTCATCCCCTCCGGATACACCGGCATCGCGGGAGCGCTTGTCGACTTCGTGGACTAACGCTCGCTTCGGTTAGTGCGCTGCGCGATCCTGTTCTTCTAGGTCGTGTCGTTCGTCAGCGTTCGGCTTGGCCGAGAGCGCGAGCAACGCAATCATCATCACTCCGAGAATGAACGCAACACCAAAGCCGATTCCGGCGAGCCACCATTCTCGAGTTGTCAACAGGATGACGCCACCCGTAAATGCTCCAAGTACAGCGGAAAGGGAAAGCAGCTCTAGCGGGCGAAGGCGATCCCGGAGGCTCGGTGTTTGCATGGTCATTGTCCTGTCAGTGTTTCAGTTGGGGCGCTATCAGCGGTGTTTGTCCAGCGTGAGGAGAGGCCAGCGATCGCCAAGTACACTCCGACCAGAATCGCATACGCACCGAAGATTCCCACAACGATGATCTGGGAAGTGAGGATGCCGGTCACGGTCGACCCGGTGTTCTCGGCGGACCACGGTAGCGCATAGTCTGCGGGCACGAGGAGCACAGCCAAAGCCAACAGTGCGGTCATGATGCCAACGGTGAGCCAGTCTCGTGCGATCTGGTCGTGTCCGCGCGCGCGGATGCCTAAATACAGTTCCAGGAATCCTGTGGTCGCACCGAACAGGATGATCAACAGAAACAGAGTCCCAGGGCCGGTCGCGTTCAGCGCGAGTGCCGCGATCCCGCAAAGGACCGATACCGCCGCCAGCAGGAACGAAATCGCTCGATGCGCCCGCGCGTCGATTCGCACCGAACCCCAGCCGAGAACCAGGCCGGTAGTGAGAGCGAAGAGGCCAAAAACGATCAGGCCGAACCGTGCCGTGTGATCAGCTGAGAAGGTCACGACCAACCCCGCAACGACAGCAAGCGTTGCTCGAACAAGCTGAACCGGCCAATACCGGGCCCGCGGTGGCACTGCGGACACACATCCTCTTCTCGTCAGGTGAACTCGTTCCAGCTTACGCGCCGACGGCACTTCGAATCATGCTGGTGAGGGTGCTGATGAGGCCGGGCAATGACTCTTCGGAAGGCTGTTCGGTCAGGAGCCAGGCATCCATTGCCTCGCCCATACCGAGGACGACTGCGATCAGCAGGGAGGATGGCACATCGTTGCGCACCGCCCCCACACGCTGGCCGACGGAAAGCGCGTGCTCAACCCACTGCATCGATGTCTGTTCAAGTTCACGTTGCACATTCTGAAATGCGGGACTTCTGGACACTGCGCTCCAGCCGCGGAGGAGCTCTGCCAGCTGCGTCGAGGAAACCAGTGTCTTCATCAGCCTCAGAAAGTACTCTTCCAATTCAGCCCAGTACGCGTTCGCGTCGCCCCCCTCCAACGACGGCACGGCACCAACCTTGGGGAAAAAGTGATCAAGTTCGGTGCGCACGACGTGCGCGTAGAGATCCTCTTTGCCATCGAAGTAGTAGTACATCGATCCTTTGGAAATTCCGGCGGTCTCGATCACCTTGTTGAGCGAGGCATCGTGAAATCCGCGCGCCGCAAACTCGTTCCGCGCAGCGCTCAGAATGACCTGCTGCTGTGGTTGCGGCAATGTGGAAAATCGCGGTCGGACCATTCCTTCAGCGCACCGACTTCTCAGCAGGGAAAGACGGAAGTTCAACGGCATCGCGGAAGCTCTTCCCCATGATCATGTCGCCAATCTTAGGCAGTGCCATCATTCGCAGTGCCGTGTTCCTCACAAATAGCTCGAAGCGGTTCTTTGGTGCGAACGCCAGTCCAAGTTTTTCGGCCGCTTTTTGCTTGGTGCGAAGCAACGGGGCCAGCCTCGCTTCGTAATTCGCGAATGCCGTGCGGTGGTCCGGAGTGCGAGAGAGTTCTGCCGCAAGCGTGTAAGCCTCCACCATTGCCAGCGCCGACCCTTGACCGGACAGCAAGGAGGGACCCGCTGCCGCGTCACCCACTAGCGCAATTCGTCCGCGCGTCCACGACGGCATTCTGGCTTGGCTTACCGCGTCAAAATAGAGCTCCTTCGACTGCGTCATCAAGTTCAACATGGCGGGGACTTCCCAACCGGCATCACGAAGCTTTTGCCTGAGCAGTGCCTCCTGACCCTCCCGATCGCCCGGAACTTCGCCGTCGTGCCGAACCGAAAACAAGAACAGGGTCGAGTCGTCGCGAAGTGAGAGCCTCGTGGCTTGAAATCCGACGTCGGCGTACATCATGGCGACAAGTTCATCCCGCTCTGGATAGCCCTGTGCTTGGAACGCAAGCACAATCATCCCCAGATACTTTTCGTATAGGTCGTCTGCCCCAAACGCGAGCTTTCGCACGCGCGAATGTAACCCGTCCGCCCCCACCAGGAGATCGAACTCGCGCACGTTTCCGCTTTCGAATGTCGCGCGAACGCGGTCTCCGTCATTGTTGAGGTCGGTCACGGTGTCGCCCAAAATCACCTCCACCTCGTCGTCAAGAGCCTCAAAGATCACGCGGGAAAGATCTGATCGCGCAAGGCTCAGATATCGCTTCATCGAGCCGAGGACTGCGCCGGGCTTGAAGGATGCTACTCGGTGACCGTCACGATCTACCGCTCGCGCTTCGGTGACCACATATCCCTGTTTCCGGAGCTCAGGCACGATGCCCATTTTCTCCGCAACCTCAAAGCCGGCACCCCAGAAGTCGATGATGTAGCCGCCGCCGCGCAGTTCGTGCGCGTGCTCAACAAGAGTGACCTCGTGTCCGCTTTTGCGCATCCAATACGCAAACGTCGGACCAGCGACACCTGCACCCACCACCAGAATCTTCATTTTGCCATCCTCCACAACAAATTAGACCACCAGTCTAGACCAGTGGTCTAGACTGTGGAAAATGGCGCGCGCCGGAACTCTGCCTGCACAGGGCAGCGGTGGGCAGAAATCGGCGGTGGGTTATCCGGCGGCCATGTCTTGGAAACGCGAGAAGTGGCCCTGGAAGGCGACCGTGATCGTGCGGGTGGGCCCGTTGCGGTGTTTCGCGACGATAAAGTCCGCCTCACCGGCACGCGGATTGTCTTTCTCGTAGGCGCTCTCGCGGTGAAGGAGCACCACGACGTCAGCATCCTGCTCCAGCGAACCCGATTCACGAAGATCCGAAAGAGCCGGCATTTTGTCTGTGCGTTGCTCCGGGCCACGGTTCAGCTGCGACAGCGCGACTACGGGCACTTGCAATTCTTTGGCAAGCAGCTTGAGCGCACGCGAGAACTCGCTCACTTCTTGCTGACGAGATTCGACTCGCTTGCCGGACGTCATGAGCTGCAGGTAGTCGATAACAACCAACTTGAGCCCTACCCGCTGCTTGAGCCTGCGGCACTTTGCGCGGATCTCGACGAGTGTCATGTTCGGGCTGTCGTCAATGTAAAGCGGAGCATCGTTGATGCGACCTCGAGTGTGTGCGATCGTCGTCCAGTCTCGGCTATCCACGGTTCCCTTACGCATGTTCTGCAAGGGAACAGCAGCCTCCGCCGAGAGGAGCCTCATCGCAATTTCACTTCGACCCATCTCGAGCGAAAACACGATGGAGGGCATGTCGTTGTGAATGGATGCTGCACGCGCAAAGTCCAGCGCAAGTGTTGACTTACCGAGCGCTGGTCGCGCGGCAACAATAATGAGCTGGCCTGGGTGCAAACCGTTGGTGAGTTCATCGAGCTCGGCAAACCCGGTAGGGATGCCGGTCATTTGCCCGTCACGACCCTTCGCGGCCTCAATCTCGTCGAGCGCCGCTTCAACCGCGATGGTGAGCGGGACGAAGTCTTCAGAATCGACCCCGCCGGTCACCCCATAGATCTCGGCTTGTGCGTTGTTGACGAGGTCGACGACCTCCCCTTCGCTCGCGTACCCCATCTGCACGATGCGGGTGCCCGCTTCAACGAGCCGTCTAAGAACTGCCTTCTCGGCAACAATGTTGGCGTAAAAGCCCGCGTTCGCTGCGGTGGGAACGAGCCCGGTCAGCGTGTGAAGATACTCGGCGCCACCCGCTCGCGACAATTCAGCGGTTTTGGTGAGTTCGTCTGTGACAGCAATGACGTCGGTGGGTTCACCGTGCGAGTAAAGCGAAAGGATCGCGTCGAAGATGAGCTCGTGCTTGGGGATGTAGAAGTCAATCGCCCGAACTGTTTCAATGACGTCGGCCACAGCATCTTTGCTGAGCAGCATTCCACCGATCGCACTCTGCTCGGCCAGAAGGTCGTGTGGTGGAGTGCGATCGCCCTGCCGCGAATCTGAGGAGGATCGCTGGTCTCCGGCAAGGCCGAGGTGAGCTATTGACATCCCTGCCCCTTCAGTAGTTGTTGCGATCGCGCGCGCGGCACTATTCATCACTGCGCCGGGCGCGCCGATACCTTGTGCAGTGGCGCGAGCCCGGCGGGCCATTGCTTAAGGTTTACTCCACACCGACGACATTCGTTCTGATTACGGTCTGCGAGTGTCGAGTCCGTGTCGGTGCGGAACCACACTAGGAACTCTCACGTCAGCGCTCAACTGGGCTTGTGGATAGACCTGTGGATGATTCGCGTGAAACGCCGTAGTCGTTGTTGGCAACCTGTGGAGTGTCCTGTGGATAATCAACGAGTTTCGAACGGCATATGCTTCCTGACCAGCATTTTATGTGGCTTTCGCTTGTGTGTAGAAACATGTTTATAGTCGTGGTTGAGGGTTGGTGTTTTTGCGAGCGGTTGTACACAGGCAGCGAGCGCGGCGGGGCCGTTGTCAACCCCGCTTTGGTAACGAAAAAGCGGCAACGGTGAGCCGAAGCCCTCCGTTGCCGCCTTCGTCATTGACTACTTAGCTGCAACAACCTTAATCGTGATGGTCGCGACGAGGTCATCCCTCAACCGCACTGTTGCCTCGTGCTCACCGGTGATCTTGATCGGTGTGGTGATCTCGATCTTCCGCTTGTCAATCGAACCAAGACCTGCGGTCGACACGGCATCCGCGATGTCTGAGGTCTTGACCGAGCCAAACAGGCGTCCGCCCTCACCGGCCTTGACTGCGAGAGTGACCGTTGTGGCCTGAAGCTTCAACTTCAGGTCCTGGGCCTCTTCGACCGTTGCGTGCTCGCGGGCAGCGCGGGCAGCTTTGATCTGTTCGATCTGCTTTCCACCGCCACGAGTCCACATCACTGCCCACCCCTGCGGGATGAGGTAGTTGCGGGCGAAACCGTTCTTAACGTCGACGATGTCTCCTGGGGCGCCAAGGCCCGTGACTTCGTGCGTGAGAATCAACTTTGACATTTCCCTAGCCCCTAACGGCCTGAGCCCGCGTAGGGCAGCAAGGCCATTTCGCGAGCGTTCTTGACTGCACGAGCAATGAGGCGCTGTTCCTGTACGGAAACGCCAGTGATGCGACGAGCGCGAATCTTGCCTCGCTCTGAGATGAACTTGCGAAGGGTTGCAACATCTTTGTAGTCGATGACGCCAACCGTGATCGCCTTCGCCGGAGCGAGTGGCTTGCCACCCTTTGCCCCGCGAAGTGGCTTGCGGCGGTCGCCGCTAGATTTTCCTGCCATGATTTCCTGCTTTCTGAAGAAGTTGAGGATCGGCCGTTAGAACGGCGTCTCGTCGTTGAAGTTGCCCGGCGTGTTCCATACGTCGCCAGACGACGAGCCGGAAGAGGACGAATTGGACGATGATGCCCATGGTTCCTCTTGCCCTTGACCGCCCTGAACGCTTTGCCCACCACGAGAACCGCCGCCGCCAGTCGTGCGCGTGACCTGTGCCGTTGCGTAACGCAAGCTGGGCCCGATCTCATCAATCTCGATCTCGAAGCTTGTCCGCTTCTCGCCCTCTTTGGTTTCGTAGTTGCGCTGCTTGAGGCGCCCGGTCGCGATGACCCTGGCACCTTTGCTCAGCGAACCGGCAACGTGCTCGGCAAACTCACGCCAAACCGACGCGCGAAGGAACAGCGGGTCGCCGTCCTTCCAGTCGTTCGACGCTTTGTCGAATGACCGTGGCGTCGATGCGATCGTGAAGTTCGCGACCGCGAGACCGTTTTGCGTGTACCGCAGCTCCGGGTCGGCCGTGAGGTTTCCGACCACCGTGATGATGGTTTCGCCCGCCATGATCTACTCCGCAGCCTTGTCGGCGGCGTCCTCGACCTTGTCGGCACTTGCGTCAACTGCTTTCGCGGCAGCCTTCGCCGGTGCAGCCTTCGCGATGGTTGCGGCGCTCTTCTGCGACTCAGAAGTTGCCTTCGGTGCAGTGGCAGGAGCCGACTTGGGCATTGCCGCCGCTTTACGCGCCGCCTTCTCCGCTGCGCGCTTGGCTGCCTCAGCGACCTGAGCGATTGCCTCTTCTGCACGAAGAACCTTCGTGCGCATGACGGCCTCGCTGAGCTTCAACTGGCGCTCGAGCTCGATCGTGGCATCCGATGTTGCCGTCATGTCGACGACCGCATAGATACCTTCGGACTTCTTGTTGATCTCGTAAGCGAGTCGGCGCTTACCCCAGACGTCGACCTTGTCGATCGTTCCGCCATCTGCGCGGATAACGCCGAGGAACTTATCCAGACTTGGAGCGACGGTGCGCTCATCGATCTCTGGATCGAGAATGACCATAAGTTCGTACTGATGCATAACTAACCCACCTCCTTCGGACTTGAACGGTTACAGACGGTCTGTAACAGGAGGGTTGTGGCATCGTGCCGCCCGGTCAGCAGACCGAGGGCAACCTGCCTATTGTAGTCATTGTCCCTCTTACGTTTCAAGGAGCTGTGAAGTATGCCCATTCGGGTCGCTATTGCCGGTGTTGGAAACTGCGCGAACGCGCTTGTTCAAGGAATCACGTTTTATCGTGATGTCGCAGAATCAGAACTGATTCCTGGACTTATGCACAATCGCCTTGGCGGTTACGCCGTCGCCGACATCGATGTGGTTGCGGCGTTTGACGTCGACGCACTCAAGGTCGGCACGGAGCTTTCCGACGCCATTTGGGCGAGCCAGAACGACACGCTGCGGTTTGCCGAAGTCGAACCAACCGGGATTACTGTGCAGCGCGGCCCCACGCTTGATGGACTCGGTGAGTACTACCGGCAGTTGGTTGAGGAATCGACCGCTCCCGTCGTTGATGTCGCGCAAGCCCTGCGCGATTCCGGCACCGATGTTCTCGTGTGTTACCTCCCTGTCGGTTCGGATGCGGCCGTCAAGGCATACGCGCAAGCAGCGCTCGACGCCGGCGTCGCGTTCGTGAATGCACTGCCCGTGTTTGTCGCCAGCGACCCAGAATGGGCCAAGAAGTTCACCGACGCCGGCGTGCCAATTGTGGGCGACGACGTGAAGAGCCAGCTCGGTGCCACGATCACGCACCGCGTGCTCGCGCGACTCTTTGAGCAACGCGGCCTCGTTCTCGACCGCACGTACCAGTTGAACGTCGGCGGCAACATGGACTTCAAGAACATGCTGGAGCGCTCCCGGCTCGAGTCGAAGAAGATTTCCAAAACTCAAGCTGTCACGAGCAACATCAGCGCCCAGCTCGACCCCAAGAACGTTCACGTGGGCCCGAGTGATCATGTGCCGTGGCTGATCGACCGCAAATTCGCCTTCGTGCGTCTCGAAGGTCACGGTTTTGGAAACGCTCCGACAAGTCTGGAATACAAGCTCGAAGTGTGGGACTCCCCGAACTCGGCAGGAGTCGTTATCGACGCCATCCGTGTGGCCAAGGTCGCCAAGGATGCCGGCGTGGGCGGGCCACTCACCGCGGCATCGGCCTATTTGATGAAGTCTCCGCCAGAGCAACATCCAGACGAAGAGGCTCGCGAAATGCTTGAAGAGTTCATCCGCACTCATTCCGCCTGACGTCACGGATGCGGGTCAGCGCGAAGACCACCACTCGCGCAGGCGTTTCTCCGCCTCTTCTTCACCGATCGGCCCCTCCGAGAGCCGCAGTTCGAGAAGAAAGCGGTACGCCTCACCGACCGCGCGCCCTGGTGAAATATCGAGGATGCGCATGATGCTCTCCCCGTCCAACTCCGGCCTGATCGCCGCGAGTTCTTCCTCTTCGCCGAGGGAAACGATGCGTTCTTCGAGGTCGTCATAGGCGAAGGACAGGCGATCGGCTTTTCTGCGGTTTCGCGTCGTCACATCCGCTCGCGTGAGAATGTGAAGTCGCTCAAGTTGTGGTCCGGCATCGCGCACGTATCGTCGAACCGCGGAATCGGTCCACGCGCCTTCCGTGTAGCCGAAAAAGCGCAAGTGCAATTCGATGAGCCGTGCAACGTTGTTGATGGTTTCTTTGTCGAACCGCAACTCACGCATTCGCTTTGCCGCGAGCTTCGCGCCAACCACATCGTGGTGATGGAAGGTCACAACACCCCCGGGTTCGATCCGCTTGGTCGCCGGCTTTCCGATGTCGTGGAGTAGCGCGGCCAGACGCAAAGTGAGATCGGCTTCCTCGTCCGGATGCCGTGAACGTTCCAAATCGATTGCCTGATCAAGCACCGTGAGGCTGTGTTCGTACACGTCCTTGTGGTGGTGATGCTCGTCCACCTGCAAACGCAGAGCAGGCACTTCGGGAAGAACCCGCTCTGCCAATCCCGTACTCACAAGCAATTCAAGACCGGCACGAGGCTGCGGCGTGCGCAAGAGCCGAGAGAGTTCATCGCGCACGCGCTCGGCCGAAACAATCGATAGCCGGTCGGCCAGATCCCGCATGGCAGCGGCAACAGGCGCTGTGACAGAAAACCCGAGCTGTGCCGTGAATCTCGCGGCGCGCATCATCCGAAGCGGGTCATCTCCGAAAGATTGCTCTGGTGCCCCAGGTGTGGAAAGTCGGCCCGCTATCAAGTCCTCGATACCACCGGAGGGATCCACAAGCACCCGTTCGGGCAGGCGCAACGCCATGGCGTTGACCGTGAAGTCACGGCGAATCAAATCACCCTCAAGGGAGTCGCCGAACTCAACAACCGGCTTTCGCGTTTCGCCATCGTACGCATCCGTGCGGTAGGTGGTGATCTCTACGGTGTGTCCGTCGATGACGGCACCGATCGTGCCGAACGCGCGCCCCACATCCCAATGGGCTTCGGCGATCGGAGCCACCAGCGCCAAAATCCGATCGGGATCGGCACTCGTGGTGAAGTCCAAGTCGTTGAGCGGAGTATCAAGGAAGGCATCGCGCACTGATCCCCCGACAAGAGCGAGCTCTTCACCGGCGTCGGCGAACGCCGAGGCGAGGCGACTTACGTGCGGAGAGCCCGCCAAAGTCCCGAGTTGTGCAACGGCCGCGGCGGCGCTTTTCATGCGCTCAAGACTACCGAGGCATAAGGCCAATAGAATCACTGGAGGCTGACCGGGTAAAACGCGTCGGCTATCGCCTATGAGAATCATTCCGCTCCTACTCGCGCTCGGCCTCGTCGTCGGGGGTGCCGTCGCGCCCGCCGCAGGCGTGGTCATCAACGATGGAAGCGTGAGCATCACCGCTTCTCCAGCATTTTCTGGAGTTTTGCAACCGGGTCAACCACTGTTGATCTCCGGCACCGTCACAAACGGGTCAAGCCAAATCCGCGATGGCGGGACTGCTTCAGTGCGTCTTGGCTCGTCGAAGCTCACGACTCGCACGGCGCTGGCCTCCTGGTTGAGTTCGGATGACTCAGCACGCGCCCTGTCCAACGAGGCCATTGCCACCCATGTCGTAGGAGAGCTCGCCGCCGGGCAAACTCACTCGTTTAGCATCACCATTCCGGCCTCAGCGATTCCCTTCACCCCGTCGAGAACGGGCGTGTATCCCGTCTTGGTGAGCCTTGCCTCCGGCACAGTTGAGCTCGACCTCGCCCGAAGCACCATTGTCTGGGCCTCTGATGCCGCACAACAAAGCATCAACCTCTCGATCGTCGCGCCGCTGGTTGCCCCCGCGTCGGCCTCTGGGCTCTTGACTGCAGAAGAACTTGCAACCCTCACTGCCCCTGGCGGAACCTTCGACACGCAGCTCACGCTTGCGCGCGTTCACTCACTCACTCTCGCTGTTGACCCCAAAATCGTCGCCTCGATCAGGGTGCTGGGAACAACTGCTCCTCCGGCGGCGCTGGACTGGCTCACTCGGCTCGAATCACTGTCAACAAACGTGTTTCCCCTTGCCTATGCGGACGCTGACCTCACCCTCCAACGTGAAGCTGGGGCACAGTCGCCGCTTTCTCCCACCTCCTTCCCGCTCGACGACACCGACTTTCCCGAAGAGCCGGTGGAGACACCAGCGCCCAGTGGTTCGGCCGCGCCCGCTGGAGAGTCCCCCCTTCCCACCCCGGAATCTTTTGTGGCGCTGAGCGGGTCGCTGACCGGTATCGCCTGGCCGTCGGAGAGTGATCTGAGCGTCGAGGACCTCGACTTCGCCGCCGAAGGCGGCTATTCCCGCACGCTCACCACGTCCACTAACGTGACGACCTCAACGGAAACAACCCCCAATGTCACGGTTGGCGAGCATCGACTCACGGTTGCTGATGCCACCGTGTCCGCACTCCTGCGCGAAGCCTCCCTCTCGGAGACTCTCGCGGAGTGGTCTCAAGCAATGGCCTCTCTCACGGGGGCCCTGTCCATTACGGCGACCGAGCATTCTGGCGCGACACTGGTCGCAACGCTTGATCGGGATGGTTCCGCCTCTGGAATTTCACTCAACAAGACGCTCACCGCACTCGGAGCCCAGCAGTGGGTGGGGCCGGTTTCTTTCGGAAGCGCTGTTCTCGTTCCCGCGCTCCCGGCAAAACTCGCTGATGATCAACAATCCGATCCCAGGGCCTCCGTAGTGAGCTCCCTGCTGTCGTCCGAAGAGTCAACGGGGCGTTTCGCCACGGTCGTGGATGAACCAACCCTTGTCACTGGCCCGCTACGGCTAGATCTTCTCGCGCTCCTGTCGCACTCGTGGGCTCAGGACCCCACGGGGTGGGCCGTTGCTGCTGACGAGTTCTTGGGGAAAAACTCCACCCTGCGCTCCTCGGTTCACATTCCCGAAAGCAGTCAAATCACCTTCCCTCTGGAAAAAGGCAACCTGCCCATCGCCGTGCGGAACGAACTTAATTTTCCGGTAACCGTCTACGTCACGGTTCGACCGGAGCGAGCCCTCTTGGAGGTGCTCAACGACCGCGTTGAGCTCAAAATTGAAGCCAATTCTCAAGCAAAAGTGTCTGTGCCCATCCAGTCGATCGCGAACGGCGAGGTCCGCACGAAAGTCACCCTCACTTCGGCGACAAATACGGCGATCTCCATCCCCACCTTCGTTGTTGTCAACGTTCAAGCCGGATGGGAAACCGCCGTCACTGTGGTGCTGGCGGTCATCATCGTCATCATGTTTGGCGCCGGTATTTGGCGTACGGTTCTGCGTCGACGCAAAGCACTCGCACGCAATAGCTCGGATGACGAGACCGAGTAATGAGCGAACCTGCGGGCAGAGTCCAACCAGCGAAGTTGGGAAGGGCGAGCGCGCTCCTCGCCTCGGGAACCGTGGTTTCTCGCGTGCTTGGCTTTGTGAAAGTAGCGATCCTCGCTGCAGCAATCGGTCAAGTCGGTAGTTCAAGCGCCGACGCCTTTGCGATCGCGAATCAACTCCCTAACAACATCTACGCGCTCGTTGCCGGCGGCGTGTTGAGTGCCGTGCTCGTCCCGCAGATTGTGAAGGCCAGCCGGGGCGTGGATGGCGGTTCCCGATATATCAACAAGATTGTGACACTTGGTGTCGTAATTTTCGCCGCGGTTACGGTCATCGCCACGTTGCTCGCACCGGTTCTTGTTGACCTGTATTCGCAGTCTTCCTCCGGTGGCTCCGGATTCACTCCGCAAGCTTTCGCACTGGCGACCGCCTTCGCCTACTTGTGTCTCCCGCAGATCTTTTTCTACGCGCTCTACAGTCTGCTGAGCGAAGTCCTGAATGCGCGCAACGTCTTCGGGCCGTTCACCTGGGCGCCCGTCGTGAACAACATCGTTGCCATCGTTGGGCTCGTCGTGTTCATGTCACTTTTCGGCACGGCCCAACAGAACGCGGACGTCGACGTCTGGACTGGTGACGGAATCGTGCTTCTTGCCGGAACCTTCACCTTTGGAGTCGCAGCTCAGGCCATCATTCTCTTCGTGTTCTGGCGCCGAGCAGGATTGCGATACCGTCCGGATTTCCGATGGCGCGGTGTTGGGCTTTCGGCAACAGGCAAGGCCGCCGGATGGCTCTTCGGAATGATTTTGGTGACCCAGCTCGCCGGAATTGTGCAAAGCCGAGTGGCCTCCATCGCGTCTGGTGACGCTGCCTCGGTCTTCACCCTTCAAAACTCGTGGCTCATTTTCATGCTCCCGCACTCGGTTGTCGCCGTGTCGATTGCGACTGCCTACTTCACCCGGATGAGCGAGCATGCAACGCGAGGTGATCTGGCCGCCGTGCGAAGTGATCTGTCTGGTTCGCTCCGCGGGATCGGGCTGCTCATCGTGTTCTCTGCGGTTGCTCTTGCCGTTGTGGCGTATCCGTTCGCCCGCTTTTTTGAAACCGAGTACTCCAAAGTCTTGGCAATGGGCAACGTCATCCTCGCGTTCGTTCCTGGGCTCATTCTGTTCAGCGCTCTCTTCCTCGTCCAGCGCGTGTTTTATGCGCTTGGGGATATGCGCACCCCGTTCATCCTGCAGTGTGTTCAATCGGCCGTCTTTGTCGCTGGCGCCCTGGCTTGCACGCAGTTGGCGGACGAATGGATCGCGGTCGGCATTGCACTCGTCACGACCGTCGCTGGGGGAACGCAAGCACTGCTCGCGATGATTGTTGTGCGCGCGCGCCTCGGAGGCTCTGGCGGAGGGCTCGTGGTGAAGCGCTACCTCCAATACCTTGGACTTTCGCTAGTTTCCGGTGCAGTTGGCCTCGTGGTTTTGTGGCTCCTCGGTGGTTTTTCCGAGTGGGGATTTGCCCAGTCAGGGAAAGCGCAGGCAATTTTGGCAATTGCGATTACCGGAACGGTGATGGCGGCCTGCTACTTCGGTTTGCTGGCCCTCGTTCGAAATCCAGAACTTGCCTCGGTGGCAAAACCGCTAGCGAGCAAGTTTGGTCGCCGGGGGATGGAATAGTCGCCGAATAGGATGTGTTGTAGGCAGTGGCAAGTAAGGAAACCAACACATGCGTCAGCTCATCATCATCGGGTCAGGTCCCGCCGGATACACCGCAGCGATCTACGCCGCCCGCGCGAATCTTTCCCCCCTGCTTATTGCGAGTTCAGTTGAGGCTGGCGGTGAGCTCATGAATACGACCGAGGTTGAAAACTACCCAGGGTTCCCTGAGGGCATTCAAGGCCCTGCGCTCATGGCTCTTTTCCAGGAACAAGCCGAGCGCTTCGGCACGCAAGTGGTTCTGGACGACGTGACAAAGGTTGAACTCGAAGGTGACGTCAAGAAGGTAACCCTTGGATCCGGCGAAACGATCGAATCCTTGGCAGTGATTTACGCCACCGGCTCGGCGTACCGCAAGCTCGGAGTCGAGGGCGAAGACCGCCTCAGCGGCCACGGAGTCTCTTGGTGCGCAACCTGCGACGGTTTCTTCTTCCGCGAAAAGACGATCGCTGTGGTCGGCGGTGGTGACTCCGCTATGGAGGAAGCCAACTTCCTCACCAAGTTTGCGAGCAAGGTGTACATCATTCACCGCAGCGAGAATCTGCGTGCCTCCGAAATTATGCAGGACCGCGCTCGGGAGAACCCGAAAATTGAATTCGTGCTCAACAAGGTCATCGAAAAGATCGAGGGCGAAGATGCTGTCACCCACGTAATGCTTCGAGACACGGTTGACCAGTCCGAGTCCCGCCTTGACCTTTCCGGCGTTTTCATCGCCGTCGGAAGTGACCCTCGCGTTCACCTCGTTCACGGACAGCTCGAATTGACCTCAGAGGGGACGATCAAGGTCGACGGCCGCTCGTCTCGCACAAACGTCGCTGGCGTGTTTGCTGCTGGCGACGTACTCGACCCCACGTACCGCCAGGCGGTGACGGCAGCCGGCTCCGGAACCGTAGCTGCACTCGATGCCGAGCACTATCTCGCAGCGCTGCCGCGGGAAATTGTGGCACAAGCTATCGAGTTCGAAACCGTTTCGGCCTAAACAACTTCCGGCACAAGCCGGAAACTCTACAACGAGGAAGAAGATTCACCATGACTACTGTTACCGACGTAACCGACGCCACCTTTGAAGAAGAAGTTCTCAACTCCAAGACTCCCGTTTTGGTCGATTTTTGGGCTGAATGGTGCGGACCGTGCCGGGCAGTCTCCCCGATCCTTGACCAGATTGCGGCCGAGAACGAGGGCAAGATTCGCCTCGTCAAGGTTGATGTCGATGCGAACCCTCAGGTCGCGATGAAGTACCAAATTACGTCCATCCCCGCGATGAAGATGTTCAGCGGTGGCGAGGTCGTGAAGTCGGTCATGGGCGCGATGCCCAAGCCTGCTCTCGAAGCACAATTCGCTGACTACTTGAAGTAGCCAGTTGGGGCGTTGCGTCACACGCTCTCCACGTTCTCTATTCTTGAGAGGGACAAGGAGCGCGAATGAACAACGGTAGTGACCCCAACCCCTGGGATAGGCGCTTTGCGGCGCGCACGGCGGGGCTGAGCGCCTCTGAGGTGCGCGCCCTGTTCGCGGTCGCCTCTCGTCCAGAGGTTGTTTCGCTTGCCGGTGGAATGCCCTTCGTCTCAGCCTTGCCGATGGAACTTGTTTCGCAGGCTGTAGATCGAACTCTCATCGAACGCGGTGCCGAATCTCTCCAGTACGGGTCGGGGCAGGGAAAGCCTGAACTACGTCACCAGATTCTGGACGTGATGGCCCTTGAGGGCATCCAGGCGAACGCAGAAGACATTGTTGTGACGACGGGTTCGCAACACGCTCTGGAGCTGTTGGCGAAGCTGCTACTTGATCCCGGGGACCTTGTGCTGGCAGAGGGCCCAAGCTACGTCACGGCACTCGTGGTCTTTCGATCGTTTCAGGCCGAAGTCCAGCACGTCCCCATGGATGAGCGCGGGCTGATCCCCGAGGCGCTACGCGAACAGCTCACGGCGCTTTCCGCCAGCGGGCGACTCCCAAAGTTTCTCTACACGGTACCGAGCTACAACAATCCGGCCGGAGTGACGCTGTCCCAGGAGCGCAGAGCTGAAGTGTTGCAGATCGCAGCCCAGTTCGGGGTGTTGGTTCTCGAGGACAACCCGTATGGACTTCTCTACTTTGATGCACCTCCCCCACCCGCGCTGCGTTCGATTGAAGAGGAGGGTGTCATCTATTTGGGAACCTTCTCCAAGACGCTGGCGCCAGGGCTGCGTGTTGGATGGGTTCTTGCCCCACCCATTGTTCGAGAAAAACTCATTCTCGCAAATGAGGCCGCGGTCCTCTCCCCCAGTTCCTTCACCCAGATCATCATCAGCGAATATCTCGACTCTGCCGACTGGAAGGGTCAAATCGCAATCTTCCGCGACGCCTACCGTCAACGCCGAGATGCGCTGATAAGCGCCCTCGAGGAGCACCTTCCACAACTCACCTGGACGGAACCGGACGGTGGCTTCTACGTGTGGCTCACGCTCCCTGAGAACATCGACTCGCGCGCGATGCTGCCGAAAGCGGTCGACGCACTCGTTGCCTACACGCCAGGAACCGCGTTCTTTGCCGATGGTGATGGCAGTCGAAACATCCGGCTGTCATTCTCCTACCCGGAGCCAGATTTCATTCGGGAAGGAATCCGCCGGCTGGCAGCAGTAATCGAGACCGAGAGTCAGGCTGGAGCCCGCTAGGAGTATCCACTCTCGCCGAGCTCACCCAGGATCCGGTTCAAATCGGCAATGCTCGCGAACTCCACCGTGAGCGTCCCCTTGCTGGCACCTAGAGAGATCTTCACGCGAGTATTCAACCGGTCACCTAAGCGATCGGCAATCTCGCTCAACTGGGCCTGACGCTTGCCCGCGGTTGGCTTGGACTTGCGCACCGCCGTCTTGGAGACGAGACCAGCCGCAGCCTCAGCACCACGCACGGTAAGGTCTTCGTTCACAATCTTGTCCGCAAGCTTTTCCATCGCGACGCGATCGCCGGCAGCAAGGACCGCTCGCGCATGCCCTGCGCTAAGAACGCCGGACGCTACTCGGTTCTGAACCGACTCCGGCAGTTTGAGCAGTCGAAGCGTGTTCGTGATCTGCGGGCGCGAACGACCGATCCGCCCGGCAAGTTGTTCCTGAGTGATTCCAAAGTCCGCCAGGAGCTGCTGGTACGCCGAAGCCTCTTCAAGCGGATTCAGATCCGCGCGGTGAAGGTTTTCCAAGAGCGCGTCACGCAGCATGTCATCGTCAGCGGTGTTCTTGATGACGGCGGGAATTGTCGCTAGCCCGAGCTGCTTTGTGGCGCGAAGCCGTCGCTCTCCCATGATGAGTTCGTACTTCGCGGGGCCACTACCGCCCTCAATCGGGCGCACGACGATTGGCTGCAGAACGCCAACCTCTCGAATAGAAGCGACGAGCTCGTCAAGCTTCTCCTTCGAGAATTCCGTTCGTGGCTGCACGGCGTTGGGAACGATGTCGTCCGGCGACAGGTTGGCGAGACGAGCACCAGGAACGGAGACGAGCCCGGTGCGCCCTTCCGAGGGAAAGAACACGTCGACGGGGCGATCGGGCGACCCTTCATCGGTGGGAATGAGCGCGCCGATTCCCCGACCTAGTCCAGTTCGTTTTGCGGCAGCCATCAGCGCGGTGCCCCCCTGTGTGCGATTTCGGCGGCGGCTTCCTGGTAGGACAACGCGCCTGGTGAATTTGTATCGTAGCTGATCACGCTTTGGCCATAGCTCGGCGCTTCGGAAATACGAACCGAGCGCGGAATGAGGGCGGCAAGAACTTCGTTGGGGAAGTGTTCTCGCACATCGTCCACAACCTGATTCGCCAAGTTTGTGCGCGAGTCATACATCGTCATCAGAATCGTCGAGACAGCCAAGGACGGGTTCAAGTGCCGCTCGATGAGTCGAATGTTCGACATGAGCTGGCTGAGCCCTTCGAGGGCGTAGTACTCGCACTGGATGGGGATGAGCACTTCGGTGGCCGCCACGAAAGCGTTAATGGTCAACAAGCCAAGAGACGGTGGGCAGTCGATAAAGACGTAGTGAAAGTGTTCCTCGGCGCTGGCAAGAAAACTCTCGAGTGCCGTGTGCAACCGCTGTTCTCTTGCCACCATGGAGACCAATTCGATCTCAGCGCCCGCCAAGTGAATTGTGGCCGGGATGCAAAACAGTGTGTCGAATTCGGGACTCGGTCGAATGACATCCGCCGCTGGAGTGTCGTTGATGATCACGTCATACACGCTCGGTGTCTCAGCGCGATGCTCTACCCCGAGTGCAGTTGACGCGTTGCCTTGCGGGTCAAGATCGATCACGAGAACTCGAGCGCCGGATCGCGCCAGCGCCGCAGCAAGGTTGACCGTCGTCGTGGTCTTGCCCACGCCGCCCTTTTGATTCGCGACCGTGAAGATGCGCGTCGTCTCAGGCAGCGGGAGGACTTGGGCCGCCAACGCACGGCGCCGCCGTGAAAGTTCGGCAATCTCCCGCGCAAGCGGAGTTGAGTCGTCTGCCGAGAGCGTTGTGGTGTTCATCTGGCTCGTCTCGTCAGGATGTTTCACGTGAAACCTCGATCGTGTGAATAGGGTCTTTGCTTCGGTCGCGGCAACCGGCGGACCGTGGATGTGCCCTCGAATAGTCAGTCAACTGTAGCCCTAAACAACCGAGTGGGCTCCGTGGCGAAGTCCTCCCCCAGGGTTACAACTTCTACGTCGGAAAGCCGCGCCTTGCGAATCGCTTTCGACGCAGCCTCAATCTCGCGTTCAACATTCGCGCCCTTGAGAAACAGGAGCTCGCCACCGGAGCGCACGATTCGGGCGGAAAGGGGAATGAGCTTGGACAGCGCACTCACGGCGCGCGCGGTCACCTGATCAAGCCAGGGAGAGAACTGGGCCTCTTCGGCTCGGGCCCTCAACACCTCCACGTTGTCGAGCCCGAGTTCCTTGACCTCAGTTCGCAGCCAATCCACACGTCGTTCCATAGGCTCGATTAGGACAAACGATACATCCGGGCGAGCGATGGCGAGAACAAGCCCAGGGAGCCCAGCACCGCTACCCACGTCGCCGACCCTGCCTTCGCGGAGTAGCGGTGCGACGAGGGCACAGTTGATGAGATGGCGCGTCCACAGCCGTGGCAACTCGAGCGGACCAATCAGACCGAGTTCGACGCCTTTCTCGGAAAGGTCAGTTGCGAATTGCCGAGCAAGGGCCACTCGGTCACCAAAAAGGTCAACCGAGAAGGCCGGCTCTACCTCGACACCACCCGCGGATGTTTCACGTGAAACATTCATCTCGAAGCGATCAACGAGCGGAGGTGATCACGGTGTGCCGGTCCCTGCCCTCGCCCTCGGACTCTGAGGTAAGGCCCTTCGCGGCAACGAGATCGTGAACAAGCTTGCGCTCATACGACGACATGGGAGGGAGATCCACCGAGGAGGCGCCCTGCTCAATGCGCTCAACAGCACGCTCGACGATCTTCGCAAGCTCTGCTTCGCGCGCCTCGCGCGAGCCGCCGACGTCAAGAATCAAGCGAGAAAAAGCTCCCGTCTTGGACTGCACAGCAATGCGTGCGAGCTCCTGCAAGGCCGTCACCGTGTCGGGCTTTGACAGCAACCGGAGGTTGGAGTCTTCGCTCGAGTTCACCGAGACATACGCCCGTCCATCACGGGCGTCAATGTCAATGTCGCCGTCAAGATCGGTGATGTCGAGGAGCTCCTCGATGTAGTCGGCCGCGATGTCGCCCTCAGCTTCAAGCTGCTCAATCGTGCGCTCTGAATCGCGTGCGGTCTTCTCGGGTTGAACCTCGTCGGTTACCACCGTGGTGCCGTCTGCGTCATCGTTGGGGGAAAGCTCAGACACGTGCTACCTCTTCTTCTTCTTCTTGCGCTTCTTCGAATTAACCGGCTGCGACCGCTGAGTTGTTTTGGGCTCTTCGATCTGTTCTGGGGCGTCGTCTTCAATGATCGTGATTCCGCGACGACGGTTCTTCTTGGCAAGACGTGCTTCACGGGCCAACGCAGCTTCGCTGCCTGGCGTCGGCATGTTCCTGATGACAATGAACTGCTGAACCATCGTCCAGAAGTTGGAAACCAACCAGTAGAACATCACGCCGAGCGGGAACGTAAACCCAGAGAACAGGAACACAAAAGGCAGTACGTACAACAGCATGCGCTGTTGCTTGTACATCGGGCTTGACTTCATTTCAGGCGACTGGTTCTTCGACATGATCTGCAGTTGAGTGATGAACTGCGAGGCCGTCATCAGCACGACCATGACAGAAGCGATCACGATGACAGATACCGTGCTCGCCCCCACAACGTCGGCCGCTTCCCCCGCCGTGCTAATCGCTAGCTTGAGGGGTGCCGAAAAGAAGATGGCCTCCCCGAAGGATTGGGACAACTCTTTCGAGAGAAGACCGACTCCAACTCCTTCATGCTGAGCATTCTGGAGCACCGAAAACAACCCGAAGAAGATCGGCATCTGAAGCAGGAGCGGGAGGCAGGAACTCAGCGGGTTCGTCCCCGTCTTCTTGTACATCTCCATCGTCTCGCGCGACATCGCTTCGCGGGAGAACTGATCCTTCTTGCCCTTGTACTTGTCTTGGATCTTCTTCAGCTGTGGTGCCACTTCCAGCATCCGGCGCTGGCTTTTAATCTGCTTCACAAATATCGGGATGAGCGCTGCGCGCACAACGAGCACGAGCCCCACGATCGACAGCACCCAGGTCGTGCCAGCATCGGGATCAAGTCCAATGGACGTGAAGACCCAGTGGAAAGCAACGAGAATGGCCTCGATGACCCATTTGATAGGCCAAAGAATTGAACCAATGATGTCCATGCGGGGTCAAACCTTTCCAGTCGACGGAACCACGAAACCGAATCGTGTTACGCCGTACGTTGTTCTCTTGTTCTCGGGAACGTCATCAATTCCACCTGCTGCCCACGGGTGACAACGAGTGATTCTTCTCGTGCCTAGCCAGACTCCCTTGATCACTCCGTGAGTCTGAATGGCTTGGAGTGTGTAGTGCGAGCACGAAGGATAGTAGCGGCATACGTCGCCATACAGCGGGGAGATCGCGGCGCGGTACCCACGGAGGATAATCACACAGATGTTTCGTGGCACGAGCAAAAGGAACGTCGCCGCGGTTTTCATCGAGCGACCTCCCTTTCCTGACGAATCGCGCCCGCAAATTCACTGTGCAGGCTATCCCAGTCCGCCTTCGCTGAACCCGGGAGCCCCCTCACCACAACATCAACACCCGTCGTGCCTTCACGAACAAGCTGCCATGCAATTGCGCGGAGTTGCCGACGAAGTCTGTTGCGAACTACTGCATTGCCGATCTTCTTGGTCATCGTAAAACCAAAGCGAGCCGGCATAGTGCTACCGGTCACGAGCGACGTCACCGCCAGGTGACTCGTTTGAACGCGTCGGCCCCGTCGAGAGGTGAGCCGAAACTCTTCTCCCGAGACAAGGCGGTTCGCCCGTGCGAGCACTACTACCTCACGCAGAAAGTTCGGTGCGTCCCTTGCCACGGCGTGCGCTCAGGATCGCGCGGCCGGCGCGAGTGCGCATCCGCAGGCGAAAACCGTGCACCTTCGAACGGCGGCGGTTGTTTGGCTGAAAAGTTCTCTTGCTCATTGCATTTCTCCACGGTGTCGTGATCTCCGCTGGGCAAATAGCAATAGTAATGCTCGCCCCGGGAAGTCGGGGTGCCTAAAGGCAGAAGTCAACTGATTAAAACTACGGGCTAAAGACCCCAGCGTCAAACTATGTCGTACGAAAAGAACAGCCTTACACACAATTCACAGAGGGGTTGTCCACGACCGCACCCGACAAACTAAGGTGGTCTCACTACACAGTCGGTGGATAACCCTGTGAATAACTACACGATCGAGCAGAGGAAACAATGAACGAAGGAGCTGATCCAACACAAGAACTGTGGCAATCCGTACTCGATGCATTACGCACCGATGATCGCATTACTCCACAACTTGAAGGATTTCTCTCCTTGGTTGAACCCAAGGGTGTGATGGCTGGGACCCTGTATCTAGAAGTTCCCAATGACCTCACCCGCGGAATGCTTGAACAACGCATCCGCCTCCCCCTCTTGAATGCAATCGCCGCACTTGGCGAAGACCAGGCCGTCACCACTTTTGCCATCGTCGTGAATCCAGAAATTGGACACGACTATTTAGAACCAACTACAGAACCAGTAGAGCAGTCCTACATCGAACAGCAGCCGACCATCGCCCCGGTCGAAAGTGGAAAAAAGGGCGACTCCCGGCTCAACCCGAAATACAGCTTCGACAACTTTGTTATTGGCGGGTCCAACAGGTTCGCTCACGCCGCCGCCGTCGCCGTCGCCGAAGCACCCGCAAAAGCGTACAACCCACTCTTCATTTACGGCGGCTCCGGGCTCGGAAAAACTCACCTTCTCCATGCTATCGGCCACTACGCAGAAAGCCTGTATCCAGGTATCCGTATTAGGTATGTGAGCTCGGAAGAATTTACGAACGACTTCATCAACTCCATCGCCAATAACAGAGCTTCTGTTTTTCAATCTCGTTATCGCGAAATTGACATCCTGCTTATCGACGATATCCAGTTCTTACAGGGAAAAGACTCGACTCAAGAGGCCTTCTTCCATACCTTCAATACCCTGCATGACCACAACAAACAGGTGGTAATTACCAGCGATCTTCCGCCGAAACACCTCACGGGTTTTGAAGACCGCATGAGGTCTCGTTTTGAATGGGGCCTCATTACGGATGTCCAGGCTCCCGACCTGGAAACGCGAATCGCTATCTTGCGAAAGAAGGCACAAAGCGAACGCCTTCAAGTTCCCGATGACATTCTGGAATACATGGCATCAAAAGTGTCATCAAATATTCGTGAGCTGGAAGGCACACTGATCCGCGTCACTGCCTTTTCCAGCTTGAATAAAACGCCGGTCGATTTGGCTCTTGTTCAAACAGTCTTGAAGGATCTCATCACGCTCGACGAAGACAATGTCGTTGCGCCGGTGGACATCATCAATCACACGGCCGACTACTTCAAGCTCACGATCGATGACCTCTACGGTTCATCCCGCTCTCAGGCAATTGCCACTGCGCGTCAAATTGCCATGTACCTGTGTCGTGAACTTACGAACCTTTCCTTGCCCAAGATCGGGCAGCTCTTCGGAAATCGCGATCACACCACCGTCATGTACGCAAACAAGAAGATCAGCGAGCTCATGAAGGAACGACGTTCGATTTACAACCAGGTCACCGAGCTCACAAGCCGCATTAAACAAAATCATCGATATAGCAAGGGATAACCCCGCGCTTCCGCACATGTGTATAACTTGTGGATAACTGCGGTCGAGGTTGTGAAAAGTATCGACACTCCTGTGAAGTCAAAATAATCGGGCCTTCGACACGAAAGAGCATTGCACTGACTCTCAACACGGCGTCCACAACTCACACCGTTGTAGTTCCTTACGCGCACATGACAAACAACAAGTTCTACACAGATTGCACAACGGTTAATATCATTAGATTTCTTTAACAATGGATTTAGGAAAATAACCTTAAACCGCAGGGCCCACCGGCTGTGCCAGTATTAAGGCCCGGCCCTGAACTTTCAGCGACAGAGGTGACCATGAAGTTCCAAGTCAATCGTGACGTCTTCAGTGAGGCAGTTTCCTTTGCCGTCAAACTGCTTCCGCAACGGACCACATTGCCCATTTTGAGTGGTGTCCTCATCGACGCGTCCGAAGACGGGCTCACTCTTTCGTCTTTCGACTACGAAGTTTCTGCGCGAACCACGATCGCAGCCGACGTCGAAGAACATGGTCAGGTTCTGGTTTCTGGACGCCTTCTTGCCGACATCGCAAGCCGTTTGCCGAACGCGCCAGTCAACGTCACAACCGATGGTTCAAAAATTGTTGTGAAATGCGGGTCAGCAAACTTCACTCTTCTCAGCATGCCGGTCGAAGAGTACCCAACGTTGCCGGTTGTTCAAGGCGAGACCGGAATTCTCCCCGCGGATGCTTTCGCATCAGCCGTGGCTCAAGTTGCTGTTGCTGCAAGCCGTGACGATGTCACGCCAGTAATTACTGGTGTCCAGCTTGAGGTGACAGAAAACAGTCTTAGCTTGGTGGCGACTGACCGATACCGTGTTGCCATTCGCGGGATTGATTGGGAATCGAAGGACGCCACGATTTCTGAGACGGTCACCGCGTTGGTTCCCGCACGAACACTGATTGAGGTCGGTAAAACATTCGGAAATAGCGGCACGATTTCGGTGTCGATTAACAGCAATGACGATCGTGAACTCATCGCATTCACGGCTGATAAAAAGACTGTCACCTCGCTACTGATCAAAGGTAACTTCCCACCAGTTCGGCGCCTGTTCCCGGAGAGCCCAGACAATTATGCTGTCGCGAACACGGCGGAACTTGTCGAAGCGGTCAGGCGTGTTTCCCTCGTCTTGGAACGAGAAGCCGCACTGAGATTCACGTTTTCTCTGGACGGTGTCACTCTTGAAGCGATCGGCTCTGAGCAAGCTCAAGCATCCGAAACTATCGATGGTCACTTGAACGGTACAGACACTGTTGTTTCACTCAAGCCACAGTTCCTGTTGGACGGATTGGGCGCGGTTCATTCCGAATTTGTACGGATCTCGTTTACTAAAACGGATAACCCAAACAAGCCTGGACCAGTTCTCATCACCAGCCAGACATCCAAGGATCAGGCCGGCGCCGACAACTACAAGTACCTCCTTCAACCGAACCTTCTGTTGCGCTAACGCTGAATTGGAACAGGTCGGACAAGGTTCGGAGTAACGAAAGAAGAGAAGTCATGCACATTGGTTTAGTTGGGCTCGGGAGAATGGGCAGCAACATGAGAGCCAGGTTGCGCGACCACGACATTGAGGTGACGGGGTTCGACAAGAACCCCGATGTGACTGATGCAGCAACTCTCCACGACATGGTCGCGGCAATGCCGACTCCTCGCACAGTGTGGGTCATGGTGCCCGCCGGCGAAATTACCCACTCCGTCATTTCCGAGCTAATTGAACTTCTCGACGAAGGCGATCTCATCATCGATGGTGGAAATTCCCGATTCACCGAGGATGCTCGCCACGGAGCTCTTGCCGACGAAAAATCCATTGGGTTTATGGACGCCGGGGTGTCCGGAGGCGTGTGGGGACTCGCAAACGGATACGGACTCATGGTGGGCGGATCCGATGAGCACGTCGCACGAGCAATGCCTCTGTTCGACGCTCTTCGCCCTGAGGGACCACGCGACGAAAGCTTCGTCCACGTCGGCCCGGTAGGTGCAGGGCACTACGCAAAAATGGTGCACAATGGCGTCGAATATGGCTTGATGCAGGCGTTCGCGGAAGGGTACGAACTTCTCGATAAACGAGAAGACCTCATCAAAGACGTGACGGGTACCTTTAAGGCTTGGCAGCGCGGTACGGTTGTGCGGTCCTGGTTGCTTGAACTTCTTGTTCGAGCGCTAGAGCACGATCCTGACTTCGACGACATTGATGGGTATGTTGAGGATTCGGGTGAAGGGCGCTGGACTCTCGAGGAAGCCATCGACAATGCGGTCCCGATGCCCGCAATTTCAGCATCCATTTTTGCCCGGTTTGTTTCACGCCAGGGTGATGAGTCCCCCGCCATGAAAGCAGTCGCGGCGCTCAGACATCAGTTCGGCGGCCACGCGGTAAAGAAGTCAGACTGACCGAATGCCTAGTTTTGCGCAGCCGCTGCCATGATTGTTGCGCGGCTACAACTCACAGACTTTCGTAATTACGAGTCGGCTGACCTCGAGCTCGTTGCGGGAGCGAACTTGTTTGTTGGAAGTAATGGGCAAGGAAAAACAAATTTGGTCGAAGCCCTCGGCTATTTCGCGACCCTCGGATCTCACCGTGTGTCTTCTGAACAAGCAATGATTCGTCAGGGAACGGATGTGGCCATCGTTCGTGCACGACTTCGCCACCTCGAAAAAGAGGTACTTCTGGAAGTTCAGCTCAATCGCGTGGGCGCCAATCGCGCGCAACTCAACAGAAACCAGATTAAGGTCCGCGAACTCCCCCGTCACTTTTCCACCGTGCTCTTTGCCCCGGAGGATTTGGCGTTGGTGCGGGGTGAGCCATCGGGGCGACGGCGCTTCTTGGACGAGCTCTTGGTGTTGCGCTCGCCTCGGCTGGCCGGCGTGATCACAGATTATGACCGAGTGCTTCGACAGAGAAACACCCTGTTAAAGTCTGCGCGAGCTGCCGGCGTGAAAGGCAACGCACTGTCTACTTTGGATGTTTGGGATGAGCGATTGATTTCGCTTGGGTCGGAAATTATCCAGGCTCGAAGCATCCTGGTCTCTGACTTGCAACCAGCAGTGTACGAGGCATATATCGCGGTAGCGGGTGAGGACCACCACACGAAACTCGCGAATCGCCTCACAATTTTTGGTGGCGACCCCGACTCTGAGGACAACGATCAAGACCTCGCTACCGTCATTGACTTCTCGGAAGCGAAAACAAAATTTCGCGAAGCGCTCGACCGGCTCCGCCGGAATGAAATTGACCGTGGAGTCACGCTTGTCGGCCCACATCGTGACGATCTCGTGCTCGGGCTCAATGGCATGCCGGCCAGGGGTTATGCGAGCCATGGAGAGTCGTGGTCGTTTGCTCTTGCGCTCAAGCTCGCGTCCGCGAAGGTATTGAGAGAAGAGTCCAATGTCGGCGATCCTGTTCTCATTCTTGACGATGTATTCGCAGAACTGGACGAGTCCCGACGAGGACGATTAGCTGAAGCCGTGTACGGATTCGAACAGGTACTCATCACTGCGGCAGTATTTGGTGATGTCCCGGAAAAGCTCGCCCAGCACACAGTACGTATTGACCGGGGAACGATTGTTGATCCGGAGATGCCAGCATGAACGCTGATCCACCACCCGCCGAACACGTGGCAGTGTACGAACGATTTCGACGGGTTTTTGGCGATCGCTCCGCCACATCGAAAGACGCACGAACAAGAACGAGGCGAGAGCCAGGGTCGAGCATCCCCTTCGGTGCGGGGCGGGACCCTCGTGGCATTGCGGAAATCGTTGACGCCCTCACGTCGCGGCTCGGGTGGAATTCCTCCCTCGCGCGTTCAGAACTTTTGGATTCCTGGTCGGATCTCGTCGGCGACGAAACGGCAATGCACTCTTCGCCGGTAGGAATTGAAGAAGGGGTGCTCACCGTGTCTTGTGATTCCACTGCGTGGGCGACCCAGCTGCGCTTGATGCGCGCCCAGATCATCACCAGGATCTTAGAGAAGTACCCGGACGCGGGAATTGAGACACTTCGATTTAACGGGCCGGGTGTTCCCTCGTGGAAAAGGGGCCCCAGATCAATTCCAGGGCGTGGTCCCCGCGATACTTATGGCTAAATGGCCAAAACAGGTGGCCGAGACAAAAATAAGTCCACAGCGGGCCGGATGTGGCTTTTGGCGCAGTGCAACTTGATAGACTGGGGACCTCATCGCGGCAGCTACTTTTCTAGGAGCGGAGCCCGAAGAATCCACCAGGCAGGAGCTCGATTTATACATGTCAGAGAAGCCAAAGAACTCCGAGCCTGACGACAGCTACGGCGCAGACCAAATTCAGGTTCTCGAAGGACTTGAGGCGGTGCGAAAGCGGCCCGGCATGTATATTGGCTCTACGGGGCCCCGTGGACTGCACCACCTTGTCTATGAGGTAGTTGACAATGCTGTCGACGAAGCGCTCGCGGGGTATTGCGACCAAATTTTTGTGACGATGCTCAAGAGTGGCGGGATCCGTGTCGATGATAACGGGCGCGGAATTCCGGTGGCGGAAAACAAACAAGAGAAGAAATCCACCGTCGAAGTTGTGCTTACTATCCTGCACGCCGGCGGAAAGTTCGGCGGCGGAGGGTACTCAGTATCGGGTGGACTCCATGGCGTCGGTGTTTCCGTTGTCAATGCGCTGTCGAGCAAATTAGAAGTCGAGGTACATCGCAACGGCCACGCGTGGCGCCAAGAATACCGGCACGGAATTCCTCAGGCTCCACTCAAGGAAGAGGAAGCGGTTGAGGGCACCGGAACCATCATCACGTTCTGGCCCAGCAGCGACACGTTCGAGACGGTGGAGTTCGACTACGAAACACTGCGTGCGCGCTTCCAGCAGGTGGCCTTCCTCAACAAGGGATTATCGATAACCCTCACCGACGAACGTGACCTTGACGGCACCGGCGAGCCGGTAGAAGTTAACTACCTCTACGAGCAAGGACTTGTCGATTACGTCCACTACCTCAACTCGGCAAAGAAGGTGGAACCAGTCCACGAAGAGATCATCTCGTTCGAGTCAGAGGACACCGACCGCAAAATTTCTATCGAGGTCGCGATGCAGTGGACGAACTCGTACCAAGAGAGCGTCCACACCTATGCGAACACGATCAACACGCACGAGGGTGGGACGCACGAAGAAGGGTTCCGCGCGGCACTGACAACCCTGGTCAACAAGTACGCACGTGAAAAGACCATTCTGAAAGAAAAGGACGAGAACCTCACCGGCGATGACATCCGCGAGGGTCTCACCGCGGTCATTTCCGTGAAGCTTGCGGAACCGCAGTTTGAGGGTCAGACGAAAACGAAGCTGGGCAACACCGAAGCCAAGAGTTTCGTACAGCGGGTCGCCGGTGACCAGTTGAACGACTGGTTTGATCGGAACCCAACCCAAGCACGCGACATCATCCGCAAGTCGATTCAGGCCGCAGCGGCAAGGATGGCCGCCCGCAAAGCGCGTGAACAGACCAGACGAAAAGGTTTGCTCGAGTCGGGCGGGATGCCAGGAAAGCTGCGTGACTGCTCAAGCAGAGATCCGGTTCTTTCTGAGATCTTCATCGTCGAGGGTGACTCGGCCGGCGGATCCGCCGTTCAAGGGCGAAATCCGGAAACCCAGGCGATCCTTCCGCTTCGCGGCAAGATTTTGAATGTCGAGAAGGCGCGCTTGGATCGCGCCCTTGCCAACAACGAAGTGCAGGCGATGATCACTGCGTTTGGTGCGGGTATTGGCGAAGACTTCATGCCGGAAAAAGCCAGGTACCACAAGATCGTGCTCATGGCGGATGCCGATGTCGACGGACAGCACATCACCACGTTGCTGTTGACTCTGCTGTTCCGCTACATGCGACCGCTCATTGATCTCGGCTACGTGTATCTCGCACAACCGCCGCTGTACCGATTGAAGTGGACGAACTCGCCTCACGAGTACGTCTACTCCGATCGTGAACGCGATGCGTTGGTCGAAGATGGACTAGCTGCCGGCAAGCGAATTCCTAAAGACAACGGCATCCAACGCTACAAGGGCCTTGGCGAAATGGACTACCAGGAATTGTGGGAGACCACGATGAACCCGGAGACACGAACTCTCATGCAAGTAACCCTCGATGACGCACTTGCTGCAGACGAAATCTTCTCCACGCTCATGGGTGATGATGTCGAGTCTCGCCGAAATTTCATCCAGCGGAACGCCAAAGATGTTCGCTTCCTGGACATTTAGCAGACTGACAGACCTGAGGAATTCATGGCAGACGAACCGGACACTACTGATCCGAAGAGCACCGAGCCGACCGAGCCGCAGATCGCCGGACGCGAGATTGACCTCGCGAACGACAAGATCGAGCAGGTAGACCTTCAGCTCGAGATGCAGCGCAGCTATCTCGACTATGCGATGAGCGTTATCGTGGGCCGCGCCCTCCCCGACGTGCGGGACGGGCTCAAGCCGGTGCACCGTCGTGTGATCTACGCGATGTATGACGGCGGCTACCGTCCAGACAAGGGATTCTCCAAGTGCACTCGTGTCATCGGCGACGTGATGGGCCAGTTCCACCCGCACGGTGACTCCTCCGTGTACGACGCACTCGTGCGCCTTGTCCAGCCGTGGAGTTTGCGGTATCCGCTCGCACTTGGCCAGGGAAACTTCGGCTCTCCCGGAAATGACGGCGCGGCAGCCCATCGTTACACCGAAACTAAAATGGCTCCTCTTGCTCTCGAAATGGTTCGGGACATCGAGGAAGGCACGGTTGATTTCCAGGACAACTATGACGGCCGAACTCAGGAACCGACGGTGTTGCCAAGCCGGTTCCCCAACTTGTTGGTCAATGGTTCGGTAGGTATCGCCGTCGGTATGGCGACCAACATCCCTCCCCACAACCTCCGTGAAGTTGGAGCGGGAGCGCTGTGGCACCTTTCACACCCTGACGCCACGCAGGAAGAACTTCTCGAAGCACTGCTGCAGCTCGTCAAGGGCCCTGACTTCCCCACCGGGGCGCAAATTCTCGGACTCAAAGGTATTCAGGATGCCTACCGCACAGGGCGCGGTTCAATCACTATGCGCGCGGTCATCAACGTGGAGGAGCTTCAGGGGCGTCAGTGCCTTGTCGTCACGGAGCTTCCGTACCAAGTCAACCCCGATAATTTGGCGCTCAAGATCGCCGAACTTGTCAAAGAGGGCAAACTCTCGGGTATCGCCGACATCCGGGACGAGACCTCGGGGCGCACCGGTCAGCGACTTGTCATCGTCTTGAAGCGGGATGCCGTCGCGAAGGTTGTGCTCAACAATTTGTACAAGCACACGCAGCTGCAGGAAAACTTCGGCGCGAACATGCTTGCGATCGTTGATGGCATTCCGCGCACGTTACCCCTCGACGGCTTTATCACGCTGTGGGTTGAGCACCAGATTGATGTCATCGTCCGGCGAACACAGTTCCGACTGAATAAGGCCGAAGCAGACGCGCACATTCTGCGCGGATACCTCAAGGCCCTCGATGCGCTCGACGAGGTCATTGCATTGATCCGCCGTTCTCCCACCGTGGAGGAGGCGCGGACCGGTCTGATGGAGCTGTTGAGCGTTGATGAACTTCAAGCGACGGCGATTCTGAACCTTCAGCTCCGCCGCCTTGCTGCGCTCGAGCGCCAGAAGATTCAGGATCAGGCCGCGGAGTTAGAACGACTGATCGCCGACTATACGGAAATCCTGGCCAAGCCACAGCGTCAGCGCGACATTGTTAGTGAAGAACTCACTGACGTCATCGACCAGTTCGGCGACGATCGTCGTACCGAGATCATGTTTGGCTTCGACGGCGACATGAACGTTGAGGACCTGATTCCTGAGGAGGAGATGGTCGTCACCGTCACTCGCGATGGCTATGTGAAGCGCACGAGAAGCGATCACTACCGCAGCCAGCACCGTGGCGGTAAAGGTGTTAAGGGCGCACAATTGCGCGCGGATGACGTCGTCGAGCACTTCTTCGTCACAACGACCCATCACTGGTTGTTGTTCTTCACGAACAAGGGACGCGTCTACCGCGCCAAGACTTACGAGCTTCAGGAGGCGGGCCGCGACGCGAAGGGCCAGCACATGGCAAACTTGCTGGCGCTCCAGCCCGATGAAGAAATCGCGCAAATTCTCGACATCAAGGACTATCAAGCGGCGACGTATCTCGCGTTGGCTACGCGTCGAGGGCTCGTCAAGAAAACCCTGATGACCGAGTACGACACGAACCGCTCTGGCGGAATCATCGCGATCAATCTCCGCGAGGACGACGAAGTTGTTTCCGCCATGCTCGTGGAAGAGACTTCGGATGTCTTGCTGATCTCGCACAAGGGAATGTCGATCCGGTTCAAGGCAGACGACAGTGCGTTGCGGCCAATGGGGCGCGCAACAAGCGGCGTCATCGGAATGCATTTCCGCGACGGTGACGAACTGTTGAGCGCGTCAGTTGTTGCAGACGAAGGCTTCGTGTTTGTGGTTACTGAAGGCGGCTACGCGAAACGGACAGACGTCAGCCAGTACCGAGTTCAGAACCGCGGCGGGCTCGGTATCAAGGTGGCGAAGTTGCAAGAAGCCAGAGGGGATCTGGCCGGTGGGCTGATCGTTGAGGATGACGACGAGGTTCTTGTGGTTCTTGCCAGCGGCAAAGTGGTACGCTCTGCCGTGGCCGAAGTCCCCGCGAAGGGACGTGACACCATGGGTGTCGTCTTCGCGAGGTTTGCGGACGACGACAGAATTATCGCGATAGCGAAGAACAGTGAACGCAATCTGGCCGGCCAGTCCGACGAGGAAGACAGTGCTGAAGCACCGTCCGACGCCGAGGTTGCAGTCGATCAGGACGGGAAGGACGAAGGCTAGATGAGTAGCGTTGCGGAGAAACTCCAGAGAAAGTCGCAGAAGGCAACTGCGACGAAGCAAGTTCGTCTCAAGCTTGTGTATGTGGACTTCTGGTCCGCGGTCAAGCTGTCGTTCTTGCTTGCACTGTGCATTGCCATTGTCGAGCTTGTCGCCACGTTCCTGTTGTGGATCGTGTTGAACTCGACCGGGATTTTTGCTCAGTTGACGAGCGTGCTCAGCGACATCCTTGGGCCGACGTTCAGCCTCATGGACAGCATTTCCCTTTCCAAGGTCATGCTCTTCACTGCGGTGGTGGCTGTTTTGAGTGTTGTGGTCGGTACTGCGATCGGCGCAATCTCTGCGTTGATCTACAACTTGACTGTTCGCGTGACCGGAGGATTGCTCGTCGGATTCACAAATAACTGATCGGATTACACGATCAAGGGTCAGGTACGATAATCTCGTATCTGCCCTCAGGGGGATATAGCTCAGGCGGTTAGAGCGCTTCGCTGATAACGAAGAGGTCCCAGGTTCAAGTCCTGGTATCCCCACGCACGATGGTAAGGGGCCTTAGCTCAATTGGTAGAGCGCCTGCTTTGCAAGCAGGAGGTCAGGAGTTCGATTCTCCTAGGCTCCACTCCCGGGTTGTTCTAACTCGTACACGATTTTGATCTAACTTGAAGTCGGCAAGCGACTTTCGGCAAGAATTCGGCCTGTTTTGCAGTTCCCGAAGTGATCGTCGCCACCGGATTTGTTCGCTGAAACGCAAAAGGCACGCCCTGGGCGGCGATCGTTCCGTTTTCGGGAACGACAAACCGTCCTGGACGTGCTGGGGTGGTTCGGGTGTTGGAGCGCCTGGTTATGTTTGGGGCGGCGGGTCGACTCCGGGCGTGGCGGCGGCGACGCATCGTGCGGTGGATGGCCGGTGAAGAACTTGTGTCGCTCGTGATTATCGCGATCGCGGGGGTTGTCGCGTTGTTGCTGGCCAGTTCACGATCAGCGGTGACAATCGCGGTGGGTGGTTCTGTTGCGGCATTGGTGGTCACCTCAACACTGGCGGCCGCACTCGGTGCGCGGCCGCTGGCGACCGGCATCCGTCCGCTACGCCGGGGTAAACGGCGGCACCGGATGGCCGAAGTGCAGGCGTGGGTGACATCATTGGGGCGTCTTGCCCTTCGCGAAGTGAGTGTGCACCGGCTGAACGGGATCGTGCAGCTGATAGCCACGATTGTTGTTGCTGTCGCGGCGGCCGCTGTCACGGTGACGCTGATTGAGGGACGTGCCGCGGCCGGAGCATCCGCACTGGGTGTGTTTGCTGTCGATGAAGCGTTCGTCGCGCAGCTGGCGTTGGGAGCGATTGCGCTGATCGCAGGCATTGTTCTCGCGGTGATTGCACGCCGCATCGATCTGGTGCGTCGGCGCGAACAGTGGGCCACGATGCGGGCGATGGGGTGGAGTGTGGGGCAGGTTCGCACGGATCAGGTCATCGAGGGCGCACTGATCGGCGTTCCCGCGATCGTTATTGCCAGCGGTGTCGTGTGGGTGTACCTGGGTCAGGTGGCGCAAACGCTCGCCGGGATCGGATTGATCATCGCTGTTGCTGCGACGGTGCTTCTGACTGTCGTACTTGTGCTCACCAGTTGGAGGGAAAAGAAATGACAACCGAGACCTCTGTGGCGGAAGCTGCACCGACCCGACAGCCGGACACGGGTGCGATCGTTGAGCTGGTCGGGGTGACGATCCGCTACCAGGGTGCTGATGGACATCCTCTGGACATCGTCACCGACTACAATCTCTCCCTCTCGCCGGGGGAAATGCACTGTTTGGCCGGACGCAGTGGTTCGGGAAAGACCAGCATCCTGCGAGTTGCGGCAGGGTTGGCAGCCCCCACGGCAGGCGAGGTGCGGTGGAACGGTGAGAGCCTCGCGGACCTCAGCGATGCCCGCATCACCGCGCTGCGGCGCGACTTCGTCGGCTATCTCGACCAGAACGGCACTCTCATCCCCGGGTTGAGCGCCATCGAGAACGTGCTCATGCCGGCCATCCCCGCACGCAAAGTGAAAGAACTCGCGCCCACCGCGCGCGACCTGCTGGAGATCCTCGGTGTTGGGGCACGGGCGAAGCACCGTCCGGAACAACTTTCCGGCGGTGAACGCCAGAGGGTCGCCTTCGCCCGGTCACTGCTGCTCAGCCCGCGCGTGCTCATGGTGGACGAGCCGACAGCAAGCCTGGATCGGGCCAGCGCGGATGCCGTGATCACCCTCCTGAAAGAACTCTCCTCAGACGGCATCACCATCCTCGTCTCCGCCCACGACCAGCACCTCATCGCCGCCGCAGACACCACCACGCGCCTGGCCTGACGGACCCATCCCCACTGAAGTCCGAATTTGTCGCGCTGACCGTTCGGCTCGTGGGACGAGCGTGAGGGCGAGTGAGACTGGTTGTCTCATTTCCGCCAGAGGTCACGGTCGGACGACGGTGACGTCCAAGGTTGCACTCTCTGGGTGCGCGCCGCCGGTGTAGGTGAGTATCACGGTCGTTTCGCCCTCCTCGATGCCGGTGAACAGTGGGAGGCTGGCGGTACGTCCGGATCCGTCTGCGGGCGAGAACCGGAGGACAGCCGGGTTCGTGATTGATGCGCTCCAGTACTTTGCTTCAAGATATGCGGGATCTGGTGGAGTGATCACCAATATCTCGCCTGGCTGAATCTGCACATAAGTAGGCGTGCTGCTTTGTGCGGTGTTGGTGAAGTCGACCGGCGTCGACGATGGCTCCTCTGGCAAACCTGTGCAGCCCGCGAGCGTAATTGCGAGGAGCGCTGCCGCGCCGCCGAGCTTCGTGATGCTAAATCTCACCATGGTCTATCTCCTTTGCCCATTTTAGCGAGCTCAAGGCTGTCGCAATAGTTTCGACTGCAGCCCTGGGGGAAGACGGCCTGCGACCCTCCCGATGGTCCAGATGACCTTCGGCTTGCGGACACCTCTCGAAGCGGTAATCGCTCTCAAATCAGTCTCGAGAAGCCTGGTGAATCACGCTCCATCGATCGTTCGGCTTTCGGACACGGAGGCTTCGCCCAATCTGCGGATTCGAGCCATGAGAACACAGCTTCCGGTACTCAACGGGCGCGCAGGGACCTCGACAATCGATAAATGAAGTAGGTCACGGCGAATAAGCTCACAACGCCCAAAGCCCAGGCCCCGGCCACTCCGATGGCAGGGCCGCTGGTACAAACACTTTTGGCTCCTGACTCCGCGGCGTAATCGATGCATTGACCGTTTTGGATACCAAGAGATAGCAGGTTGATCACTACCACGAACGCGATCGCGATGATCCAGCGCCATTTAGCAGGAGGTCGGTGCGACATTGGCTCGGTCATGCCGTAAAGCCTACGATGTTGCGTCAAACTCGCGGGCATGTAGTTCGTGCGCCCGCGCCGTCGATGCTTTTGCCCCGTGGGTGTCCGCCGTGCGTTCCCCTAAGGGCACATGTACTCGACTAATGCGGCAGCTTGGTGTCGCATAACCTCAGTGTCTCGAAACAGATGCGTTTCGACACAACGAGGTTGCGAGCCACCTGTTCGAACCATCGACGTAACCATACAGTCGGATCGGCGGGCGATACTTTTTTGCAGACCTCATTGTGGCCGAGCTCGACTCTCGCACTGCTGGCGAACTCGTGCGCCACACCGCTGTCGACTCGTCAATCAGGCGGAGTTCTATAAGCGGGACTGGCAAGTTTCCGTCACGGGTGTGTGGCCAACTGACACAATGTCTGTGGACTGCCTTCAGCGAGGGGAATACCAGATGGCATATGTCGAGTACCCAATCGAGCACATGGACATACGTTCGCTGCACCTGGACGTCAGCAACTACCGATTCGCTGCCGACCAGCCGTCCGAGACCGCGGCGCTGAACTACCCCTGGGCTGAGGAAAAGGTCTCCGAGGTCGCAGAGCTGATTCTCCGCGACGGGTACATCGACATCGAGCAACCTCTGACAGTAGTTGAGGGAGGCCGACACATCGTACTGGAGGGCAATCGCCGAGTGTCGGCGCTGATGGCGTTGCACGACCCATCGCTTGCGCCGGCGCATCAGGCAGACATCGAACGACTCCTGCGCCGGTTTGCGCTTGAGGCGGAGAACCTGCCGCAGTCCATCCGGGTCATGGTGTTGCCAGACCGCGCCGACGCTGCCCCGATCCTTGCCCGTCTGCACATTGGTGTGTCGAAAAAGCGGTGGGATCTTGATGAGCAGGCCAAGTTCGTAATCGCGCAGATCGGTGAGGGCATCACTATCGAACAGCTCAGCGCCACCCTGCCCGGCATCGAGAACGTGCCACGTGTGGTGCGGATGGGTAACGTACGCGACGCGCTAAAGAAGACGCCGTTCACAGATGAGTCGCTGGCGAAGTACGCGCGCGGATCCCGTTTGAAAATGTCTTCGTTCGAGTATGCCTACCGGCAGTCGGTGATCCGTGACTTGATCGGACTGCAGTTCGATGGGCAGGCGCGAGTGGTCGCCTGGGTGCAGACACCGAAACAGCTGGTAGCGCTGGAGCGCCTGCTCCGCGGGTTCAAGAGCGGCGAGCTGAACACCCGCCGTGGGTTGAAACCGGAGACGGACGAGTTTCGGCAGTTGTTGGCGGAGATGACTGGCCCTGGTAAAGACGCCATGCACGAGACCACGACCGATGACTTAACAGAGATTCCCGGCGGCGACGGCGACGCCGGTGCGGACGGCGCGCCCCCTACGGATATTGGAGATGGCGAAACGTCTGCAACGCCTGATGGGGACCAGAAGCCTGAGCTGGACACTCCCAGAGACGATACGGCCGGAATCGGGCCGGAAGCCGGGTCGACGCCTTACGAAGACGGGAGCGACCATGAGAGGAGAGACGCTGGCGGCGATGATCCCGAAGGAATGGACGCGGACGGTGCTGGCCGTCGCGGACCAAAAGATCCCCTGTCGAAGGTGTACATACAGCTGACGGGCATCGACGAGCTTGCGCAGCCGATCACGATGCAACGGCGACTCCGGGAACTGCGCCAGATCCAGATCTCCCAGTTCCCGGCGGCCGCCGCAATGCTGATTCGTTCCATACTTGAAGCGGCAATCAAGGAACACTTTGGCGGCTCTAACGGCATCGACGCTGTGGGAGAACTGAGCGCTGTGATGAGGATGGTCGCCCGCACCTACGGTAAGAACGGACAGCTCGCCAACGCGATCAACACGGTCACTCGATTCGGCCACGATCAGGCAAACGTTCCCGGCACTGGCCGGTGGTTCAACACGATCACGCACAGCGTCAACGTGGACGTGAACGGCCGGCAGGTGCAGGACGCGTGGCTCGTTGTTCTGCCGTTGGTACGGTTCATGTTGAACGAACCGCACCGCGCCGCTTGACGGCCTTGACGGGATCCGTCGATCTACGATGCTGTTCGGGCCCGTTGTGTAGCGGGCGCCCGGTGCAGCGCCGTCTCGACTCCCGGCGACGTGATCATCAACTCGGACGCTTTACCGTGGTAGCGGGCGGAGTAGTTCAGTTCATACTTTCGGACATGGAAATCACGGTACAGGCTGACGATGAGTGGGGCGATGTCGTAGGTCATCAGCCAGTGGGCGCGGCCAATATTCCGGACCACGGCGGCGAGGTTCGTGTGGTCACGGGCATCGAACGCGTTCAGGTACAGTCGTGATCCGGCGCCAACGTACGGTGGGTCGATGTACATGAAGACGTTCGGGTCGTCCTCGTAGTCGCGGATGACGGTACGGCCATCGTCCTCGCGAACGGTGATCCGTTCGCCAAGCGCGCCGAGCGTCGTGATTCGCTCTCGCAGCGTGTCTTTGTTATAGCGAGCGTCGATCTTGTATGGGCCCGTCTGCTTCAGACCGCCAATGACACCGCCCGTGAGAACACCGGAACGGTTTGTGCGGTTCAGGTAGAAGAACGCGAACCCTAGGGCAAGCAAATCTCCGGTATCACGTGCCCGGTAAATCTCCCTCTGCCGCACCCATTCGGGGATCGTCAGCGGGGTGACCTCAAGCAGCCGCAGCAGCTCACCGGTGCTGTGGACAATGCTGTGCCAGAAGGCGTAGACAGCGGGATCAAAGTCATTGACGATTAGCTCGCCGACAAGGCCCTCTCGCAATAACGCCACGCCTGCGCCGGCACCGCCAGCGTAAGGCTCAACGTACCTTGAGTCAATGAGTCCAAGTTCGTTGATGACATCGGCGAAGAGACCGGCGAGCGACGCCTTGCCACCCGGATAACGCAGTGGGGAGAGCGTGCCGAACCGCCGGCTGGCGGAAATAGTTAGGGGTGCGTCCACCTCGTCCGATTCCTTCCTCCGGCGTGCCCAGGAGTGACACGTTTTCACTGTACGGGGTGCAGCCGCGCGTCTTGCGGTCAATCGCGGCACTTCAACGGACTCGTGCGATGTCATTTCATTCGCCGATGGATCCCCCGCGCTAAGGCAGATCGGAAGGGGACTCTTCGTTCCCAACGGTTGGCCCAGTCGACATCTCTTGATGTCGAACTCAATAATGCGTTGCCAAGCGCCAGAGAACGGCTGAACAACGAACAAGTTGCAGCTGCGGGGCAGTGTCAGGGCCCGACGGGCACCTGCACTTTTGAATTCCGCACCATAGGTAAATAGCTGATTAGACCTATCCTGACTTTGACCAGCATCCAAGCGCTGGAGCTATGGCGACGCGGATCGCTCAGGCTGAGCCGACATGCTGGATCACAACGTCTTATCTTGTTCTGTTGGAGTTGGTCCTCGATGGCGGCGGTAGCATCCGCGATCCTCTTCAGGTGGCCCTTCACGCTGTCGCCATAGCCAAACGCTGGCAGCGCTTCCTGCCACAGTTCTGTTGAGAGCGTGAAGGGCTCTTGAAACCGTTTCCGCCCGATACCGTACCAAGGCCGAAGGTCGCTCTTGTAGGAGACCTGGCCCGTGAAGCGAGTCGGAATTTTGTCGAAGTCCTGTAACCAAATCGACTTTGCTGGAGGAACGAGTCGTGTGGACGCAGTTATCGAAGGCCCCTACCTGTTGTCAAACCGAGGCTTATAGATACTGGCCTGTGACGGCAAAAAGAGGATATTCGTGGATCACGTAGAGGATAGTTTAAGCAAGGCTCGAAAAGTGCCCTTATCCTGCTTGCTCAGATTCGAGTTAGAACAACCCACTCCCGTCGAATTCCGATTCGTCGCTGACCCACAGTTCGTCATCGGCACGCAGTGTCTGCCATGCGGCATAGGCGATTCCTGCTGCGGCAACGACTCCGACTCCGATCAGGAGATACCGGCCGACCCCGCCAGTGGACTTTGCTGGCACGACGGCCTTTGAGGTCGATCTGGTGACCCGTCCGATGGCTTGGCGAATTTGAGGGCTCTTGGCGACCTCTAGGGCTGCCAGAGCGGCTCCTAGGGCCGAGGACACGGCGGGAAGAACCTCGCGGGACACGCGCTTCTTGGTTTCCTCAGCGAAGTGGCGGCTCGCTTCGATGCCACTTTCCACGCCAGGACGCACGCGCTTGTCAAAAGTGTTGCGAACTCGAGGCGCCACATACTCACGATTCACTTCGGCAAGCTGACGGGAGGCATCCCGCACGACCTTGCTTGCGTGTTCAAGAACCTCTTTCTGGTCGTCCCAGAGTTCTGTGGCCCCGTGCTTGAGTCGCTTCAACTCGCGCTTGCGCTTGCGTGATAGTCCCATCGGTAACCTCCGTTTGTGGTGGTTGGATACGTTCTCTATCCTCCCACGAGCATGTCAAGCAGCAAACACTGCTCTGCTGGGCGAACGCTGAAACCGAAGACTCTGTGAAACAATTGCAGAATGCCTGCACACACTCATGTCGCCACATTCCACACGAGCCTCGGTGATATCACCGTGAACCTTCTCGCGAACCACGCACCCAAGACGGTAGCGAACTTCGTGGGGTTGGCCACCGGCCAGATTGAGTGGACTGACCCAGCGACCCACCAAAAAACCAACCGCCCGCTCTACGACGGTGTGATCTTTCACCGCATCATTGACGACTTCATGATTCAGGGCGGCGACCCGCTCGGTGAAGGAATCGGCGGCCCCGGCTACCAGTTCGACGACGAGATTCACCCCGAGCTGAACTTCAACGAGCCCTACGTGCTCGCTATGGCGAACGCGGGTACGCAGATGGGTCGCGGCACAAACGGCTCACAGTTCTTCATCACGACGGTGCCCACAACGTGGCTCCAGGGCAAGCACACCATTTTTGGTCTTGTTGAAGATGACGAGTCCAAAGCTACGGTCAAGAAGATTGAGGCTGTCAAGAAGGACGGTCGCGACCGTCCGATCGAGCCTGTCGTCATCGAGAGCATCACAATCGACGAGATCTAACAGTGACCGACCCCGCATCCGAGACGTCGTCGGATGTTTGTTATCGCCACCCGAAGCGCCAGAGCTTTGTGCTCTGCCAGCGTTGCGGGAGGACCATTTGTTCCGACTGCCAAACTCCGGCGGCTGTCGGGTACCACTGTCCAGAGTGCATGAAGGCCTCGAGGAAGTCTGCCCCCAAGACGAAACCCGCAATTATCACTGCGCTTCGACCGGGTAGTTCGAAACCGGTCGTGACGTGGGCGCTCATTGCCACGTGCGTGGTGGTGTACATCGCCCAACTGTTGAGCGATGGACTCGTGACGAACGCGCTTTTCTACCACCCGTTGCTGACGGCGATAGAACCGTGGCGCATGATCACCTCGATGTTTGTGCATTCTCCAAGCTCGATCCTGCACATCCTGTTCAACATGTTCTTGCTCTACACGCTTGGACCCACTTTGGAGATGGCGCTTGGCCGCTGGCGATACCTCGCCTTGTACTTCCTTAGTGGGCTTGGCGGTTCGGTAGCCGTCTTGCTGTTGTCGCCACTCACCGGGGTGCTTGGCGCCTCGGGAGCAATTTTCGGTTTGTTGGGCGCCTTCTTCGTGATTCAGCGCAGCCTGGGCGGCAAGAGCACCCAACTCGTGATCCTGATCGGATTGAACCTCGTTCTGGGTTTTATCATCCCGAACGTGTCGTGGCAGGCACACGTCGGAGGTCTGCTTGTCGGTGCGCTGGTCGGGTTCGTGTTTGTGCGAACTCGCTCTCGCGCCCAGCAAGGCAGGCAACAGCTCCTCCTCGTGGCGATCCTCGCGGGATTGATCGTCGTGACTGTCGTCCGAGTGCTTTCGCTGTTTTAGCGCGCGCCCGAGGAAACAGTTTCCACAGGGTTATCCACAGTGGGGATAATTACACGAATGTAATTGTGGGAATCAGTGAAGGCCCTTGGCTATGAACGCCAACGCGTGGTCATGAGAAAGCCCACGAAGAGGATGCCGAACCCAACCAGGATGTTCCAGTCGTTCAGCGAAGCCACGGGAAGAGTGCCTTGGCTGACATAGAACACGATGATCCAGGCAAGTCCGATCAGCATGAGACCAAACATGATCGGTTTGAACCACACGGCGTTTGGGGCGTCATCTCCCGAGCGAGTCTCCTGCGGGTGGTCTGAATTAGAAGTGGATCGTGCCATTCCCGAATTCTAGCCTGAATGACCTGGTTGTGAGCGTACGCACACTGCCAGGTCGTGGTTGAACGCCTAGAATTGAAGCCATGTCTGATGGCCCCGTACCCACCCGCGCGAGTATCATGCGTGAACGGCGGCGGCGACGCAGTCGGGTAAGCGTGATCGGTGTCCTTGGCGAACTCCTCATCACCGCGGGCATGCTCGTGTTTCTGTTCCTCGGATGGCAGTTGTGGTTGAACGACCTCATCGTTGGCGACGAGCAAAACAATGTTGCTGCTGGCTTGGCGGATTCCTGGGACACCGGAAATTTTTCGCTCAACAGAGAAGCCGAAACGGTTGACTACGGAGACCCGGTCGTCATGGCTGCGCCCCCCGAAGCAACCTCGTTTGCGGTCATGTATGTTCCGCGTTTCGGCGAGGACTATCGCCGCACCATTTCCGAAGGCGTGAGTACGACACGTGTTCTGAACAAGAACGGTATTGGCAGATACCCAACCACTCAAATGCCAGGCGAACTTGGTAATTTTGCGGTCGCCGCCCACAGGACAACCTATGGTGCGCCCTTCAGCGCGATCGCAGAACTACGTGTCGGCGACAAAATCTATGTTCAAACAGAAGACGCGTTCTACACGTATGTTTTCCGAAACCGTGAAACGGTGAGCCCACGAGGGATCGGTGTACTCGATCCCGTCCCGCAATTTCAGAATGTTGACCCCACGGCACGCTTGTTGACCATGACCAGCTGTAATCCAAAGTTCTCGGCAGCGGAGCGCATCATCGCGTATGCCGTTCTCGAGTCATGGCAACCGTCTTCGGCGGGGCCGCCGTCCGAAATTGCACCACTCGTGATGGCGAAAGGCTAAGAAATGTACGGCGCTTTGTGGCACATTCTTCCCGGTCCTGCCTGGGTGAGAATCATCATTCTTCTTGTGGCTCTCGCTGCGCTGCTGTTTTCCCTCGTGGAGTGGGTATTCCCCTGGGTTAACGAAATGATTCCCACCCTGGACGTGACGGTAGACGGATGACACGCGTTCTCGTTATCGACAACTACGACAGTTTTGTCTACACACTCAACGGCTACTTGCTCCAGCTTGGGGCAGAAACCACCGTGGTGCGCAACGACGTCTTCTCTGACGCGGAGGCGGCGGCAGAGGCTTCGCAGTTTGACGCCGTGCTGTTGTCGCCAGGTCCGGGTACTCCCAAGAATGCTGGCGTTTCGATTCCGCTAGTGAAGGCGGCCCTTGCTTCCGGCATGCCGCTGTTGGGTGTGTGCCTCGGACATCAGGCAATCGCCGAAGCGCTGGGCGCGACAGTGACGGTCGCGGAAGAACTCATGCACGGGAAAACCTCTCTCGTCACGCATGACGGCGGCGACCTCTATGCGGAAGTTCCGCAGCCCTTTACGGCAACGCGCTATCACTCGCTCGCAGTCGTGGACTCGACGGTTCCCGCAGAATTGACCGTAACGGCGCGTACTCAGGGTGGTGTCATCATGGGCGTGCAGCACAAGTCAGCACCGGTGTACGGAGTGCAGTTCCACCCGGAGTCTGTTCTTACCGAGGGGGGCTACCAGTTGCTCGCGAATTGGCTGAGCATTGCCGGACTCCTCAGCGCGAAGAAAGCGGCGAGCGGACTGAGCCCTATGGTGACGGTGACGGAACGGGTGTAGTCCCGCCACAGTAGGTGATCGTGATCGCCGACCGCTGTGGGTGGGTCCCTGGCGCCAGCGACTGAGCGGTAACCGCACCACCGGTACAGGAGTTGTCCGAACTTGTACTGATGTCGAGCCCAATGGGCGAGAGTGCGCGGTTCGCATCTCCAACAGACAGCCCGACTACTTTGGGAACCTCGACAAGACCGTCAGAGACCAGCAGGTCGATGGTGGCACCGAGGCGGGCTTGGGTACCACCTTCGGGATCCGTCCCCATCACTACACCCTTTGCGATCGACGTTGAGTGACTTGTGACGGTTTGCCCGTGCTCAAACCCAGCGTCGGTGAGCGCTTTGATCGCTTCTGCCTCGGTCAGGTTTGTGACCTCGGGAATCGGAACAATACTTCGGCCGGTCGAGACCCACACTTTGACGGGATAATTTTTGGCGACGCGCGTTCCTGCTTCCGGATCAATCCGGGTAATCGCGCCTTCCGGCACCGTATCGCTTGGCTCGCCAAACCGCGTGGGCACGAGTTCGAGATCGGTCAGCTCTTTCGCGCCGCTCTCATAGGTTTGTCCGATGACGTCAGGAACGTCGACGGAAAGTTCGATTCCAATGTTGGCGGGCTCCAGGTTGATGACCCAAAAGGTCAGCCCGCCGAGAATGACGGCCATGATCGCGATACCCGCCCAGATCCACGCAACGGGTGGTCGTGACTGCGTGCGAACCACTCGGTCATCTGCTGAGTTTTCCAACTGGCGCAGGGTGGCTTCAGAACCTGCACGCGCATTCGGGTTTACCCCGAACAACGTGGCATTGAAGTCATCCTTCGGAGCCTTCTTAATCGCAAGCTCACCCGAGGCGGCGCTTTCGAGCGCAGTTCGGAACTCCGCAGCGGATTGGAAGCGGGAAAACTTGTCTTTCTCCAGCGCGTGGAGAACAACAACGTCCATGGCCGGCGATACTTTGGGGTTGAGAGAGCCCGGGCGCACCGGAGTTTCACTGATGTGCTGATACGCGACGGCCACCGGACGGTCACCGTGGAACGGTGGCTTGCCGGTGAGAAGCTCAAACAGCACCACGCCAGTGGAGTACAGGTCGGTACGGGCGTCAACTGTTTCGCCCCGGGCCTGTTCAGGCGAAAAGTACTGGGCGGTGCCAAGGACAGCGCTCGTGTCTGCGACCGTTGCGGAGTTGTCGGAAACAGCCCTGGCAATACCGAAGTCCATGACTTTGACTTGACCACTCTGCGTGATCATGATGTTGCCTGGCTTGATATCGCGGTGCACAAGAAGCGCACGGTGGCTGTACTCCAACGCGGTCAGAACCTGTCCGACAATCCGGGCGGCTTCTGACTGTTCGAGGGGGCCTTCGGCGATGATGTCTTTCAACAAACGGCCGTCGACGAACTCCATGACGATGAAGGGCGCCTGGGTTTCATGGCCGAGCGCATCCCGAACTGTTTCTTCGCCTGCGTCGAACACCCGCACAATCGTCGGATGTGCCATCCGTGCAGCTTTCTGCGCTTCCTCCCGGAACAGAAGACGGAACTTGGGGTCATTAGCAAGCGAAGGCTTGAGGAGCTTGATTGCTACTTTGCGGCCGAGACGAGTGTCGTTTCCGACGTGCACATCCGCCATTCCGCCGTGGCCGATGAGCGCACCGACTTCGTACCTACCAGCGAGCAGGCGAGGGCCTTCAGTCACGTGTGTCTCTCCGGGGTGCAGGGGCAATGATTGTGCCAGTGTACCTGCTTGAGGGTGTCGCTCACGGGACGGTGAGAGTCAGCACGTCGGACACCGGGGACGGTGAGCCTGAACAGGAAGCGGTGTACGAGACTTTGGTCGTTCCCGAATCGGCACGGAGCGTGATGGTCGCGCTCGTCGTTCCGGCTGGAACCGGGTTGGGCGAGGTGATCGTTCCATTCTCGATGGCGACACTGTAACTGTTCAGGGTGGTGTTTGTGGGGCAACCGTTGTAGGTGGGCCACGTGAGCGTGAGGATTTGAGAAGCGGAATAGGGCCCAGCGGGTGCTGCCGTCATTGGCCCAGGTTTCGTCGCCGGCATGAGGGAGTAAATCTTGACATTGATCGTCGTCCCCTTCGCTACGTTTCCGGCGGGGCTGATCTGGTAGACCGTTAGCTCCGCGGCTTTGGAGGGAGCCGCGACTCCTTGCGAGACCGCATAGGAGAGTTCGAGATCGTCCAGCGCAGCTTCGACTTCGTCTTGTGTCATTCCCTCGAACTGAGACAACTTGATGTTCACAAGATCTGGCGAGGGCGAAGGTGAGGGCGAAGGCGATCCGGTCGACGGGGAGGCGCTTGGTTCGGTTGCGGACGGCGACGACGAGGGTTCACCGTTCGTGCTTGGCTGAGCGAACAAGGCAATGACGGCGCCCACAAGTACAACAAGCAAGATCGCGATGAGGGCCACCAGCGGCCACGTCCACGGGTTGCGACCCCTGGACTCCATCGGTTGCCCGTCGTGACCAAGTTCTTGCATCGTGGGAAGGACCCGTGTTGTGGAGGTTTGCCCAAAGGTTGTCCCCAGAGCGACATCGCCGAGAACGCCAGGCACAGCCGTTGCCGCGGCAGCGACGTCGCCGCGACGCAGGGCTTGCGCTGCACGGGCAAAGTGAGCTGCCGACGCCGGTCGGTCCTCCGGGTTTTTGGCAATGGCGGCGTAAACCAAGTTGCGCACAGGTTCGGCGACGGTGACCGGCAAATCTGGTGGTGCATCGTTGATGTGCGCCATCGCGATAGCAACCTGCGACTCGCCGATGAAGGGTCGACGGCCGGCCAGCGCTTCATACGCCACAATGCCGAGCGAGTACACGTCGGTGGTGGGGGAGGCAGAGTGGCCACTTGCCTGTTCCGGCGAAAGGTACTGCACCGTGCCCATGACTTGACCGGTTGCCGTAAGCGGAACTTGATCCGCGATACGGGCAATGCCAAAGTCGGTGATTTTGACGCGGCCATCCGGAGTGATGAGCAGGTTTCCGGGCTTGATGTCACGGTGCACCAGTCCGGCCGCATGTGCCGCGTGCAACGCTGAAGCGGTTTGAGCAACAATGTCGAGCACACGGTCAGTGGCGAGTACACGTTCACGCTCGAGAATTGTGGAGAGCGCTTCGCCCGGAACGAGTTCCATGACGAGGTAGGCGCTTCCCTCCTCCTCGCCATAGTCGAAGACGTTGGCAATGCCCTCATGGTTGACGAGTGCGGCGTGCCGAGCTTCGGCACGGAAACGTTCAAGGAATCCGGGGTCTCCCAGATACTCGTCCTTCAAAATCTTGATTGCTACTGTGCGTCCGATGACAAGGTCGGTCGCTTGCCAGACCTCTCCCATTCCTCCGATCGCTATGCGATTGGAGAGCTGGTACCGTCCCCCGAAAGTGAGGCCGCTTGTGGGTCTCATTTATTCAGCACCGCCTCAATGACTTTCCTCGCAATTGGTGCTGCAACGGCGTTGCCGAAGGTAGTTCCATTCTCGACAACGACTGCAACGGCAATCTGTGGGTCGTTTGCTGGGGCAAATCCGGTGAACCAGAGGGTCAAAGGCTGACCTTCGCCGTTCTGTGCTGTTCCGGTCTTGCCGGCCACATCGACTCCCTTTATTCTGCCATTGCTTGCGGCACCGTTGCTGACGTTGTCGACCATAAGTTGAGTGAGTGTCGCAGCCGACTCGCGGGAGAGCGGGTTGCTGAACACGGTGGGGAGGAAGGGTTGAATGATCGTAAGGTCCGGGGCGATAACCTGCTTGACCAAGGTTGGCTTCATGAGAACACCACCGTTGGCGATCCCTGCGGAGACCATAGCGACCTGTAGGGGTGTGACGCGCACATCGGCTTGCCCGAACGACGAGAGCATTAGTTGCGGCGCATCCAGAGACTCGGGAATGGTGCTGGGAGTCACCGACATCGGTACGTTGAGCTCGTTGCCGAAGCCGAAGGCCTTCGTGTAGTCGCGAAGGACATCCTCGCCAATGGCAGTGCCGATCTCGGCAAAGGGGATGTTGCAGCTGAGCCGCAGGGCATCGGCAAGGGTAACCGTCGCCCCCGGTCCGCAGGTGGAATTACTCGCATTGTGGATAAACGAGGTGCTGAGGGGCAACTGAAGCTCTGCGGGGTTGGCGAAAGCGCTCTCGGGGGTGAATTGGCCGCTGTCGATGGCTGCGGTCGCCGTGACAAGTTTGAAGACGCTGCCCGGGTGATACAGGTCGCCACCAATGGCGCGATTAATCAGTGGGTCCGTGGGGTCCGCGAGAAGCTCGTTGTATGCGGAAAGCACGTCGTCGTTGTTGTGCGACGCCAGGCGGTTCGGATCATAGGAGCGCTTGGAGACCATCGCCAGAATCGCGCCAGTCTTGGGATCTAAAGCAACCACTGCCCCGAGGTTGTCGCCCAAAGCATCCCAGGCGACTTTTTGCAGAGTCGGGTCAAGCGTGAGTTCGACCGCCGCGCCCTTCGGGGATTGACCGGTGAGGATCGAATTCACCTTCGCCAAGAATTGGTCGTTTGCGGTTCCACTCAAGTAGTCGTTGAAGGCTCCCTCCACTCCGGTCGTGCCCTGGTTCAGAGTGAAGTATCCGGTGACGGGCGCGTACAGTTCGGGGTCGGAGTACACGCGCTGGAAGTTGTACTGGTCGTCAACGGAGGACGACGCGGCAATGGGGATCCCTGCCACAAGGATGGGGCCACGCTCAGCGGAATAACTGTCGTACAGGGTGCGGACATTTCGAGCATCATCTCGAAGGTTGTCTACCTGGAAAACAGTGATCACCGTTGTTGATCCCAGCAAGGCAATAAACATCACGAGGATGGCGGCGCTCACGCGCTTGAGTTCACGGTTCACGGGCCAATCACCAGCCTTGGTTGGTTTCGCACGGTATCGGAGAGGCGCAGTAGCAATGCAACGATGATCCAGTTTGCAACGAGCGAGGAACCGCCGGCCGCGAGGAACGGTGTGGTGAGGCCGGTAAGCGGGATGACCCGGGTCACTCCGCCAACCACGATGAACACCTGAAGTGCAATAACGAAGGACAAGCCAACGCCCAAAAGCCGGCCAAAGTCATCCTGCCCGGCAAACCCGATCCGCATGCCGCGGGAGACCAGAATCAAGTAGAGCGCGAAAATTGCGAATAGCCCGGCAAGCCCGAGCTCTTCGCCGAGGCTCGCGATGATGAAGTCGCTCTGGGCAAGAGGGACCACTTCCGGGCGCCCTTGACCTAACCCGGTGCCAATGAGTCCGCCGTGAGCGAGACCGAAAAGCCCTTGAACGAGTTGATAGCTTCCACCGAAGCTGTCGTACACGCCCTGATCAAAAGCGTTGAGCCAACCGTCAAACCGTGACGCTACGTAATTCAGAAGCTGGCCGGCCGCAATGGCGCCGCCGATAAAGAGTCCGAGTCCGAGCGCGACCCAGCTGAGTCGTCCTGTGGCCACATAGATCATGACGAGGAAGAGTCCGAAGTAGAGCAGTGAGGTTCCCAAGTCGCGCTGAACGATCAGCACGAGCATGGCGGCGGCCCAGATCACGAGGATCGGTCCAAGGTCTCGCGCTCGAGGGAAACGCATCCCAAGAAACTTTCGGCCCACCATCGACAGGCTGTCTCGCGCTTGAACGAGGTATCCGGCGAAGAAAATGGCGAGGGCGATCTTTGCGAGCTCACCAGGTTGGAACGAGAAGAATCCCAAGCGGACCCACAGCCGCGCGCCGAACTGTTCATAGCCAATGACCGGGAGCATAGGCAGCAGTAGCAAAACGATCCCGGTGAACATCGCAATGTAGCGGTAGCGCTGCAATACCCGGTGGTTCCGAATCGCCACGATCACACCGAAAGCGATGACGAGCGCAATTGCAGTCCAGACAATCTGGCGAATTCCGTCGGCTTCCCATCCCGTGTTCTTCGCGGCCAGATCGAGGCGATAGATCTCCGCAATACCAAGGCCGTTGAGGAGTGTCGCGACGGGAAGGATGAAGGGGTCGGCATCCGGGGCCACAAACCTGAGAGCAACGTGCATACCCACAGCAAGGACGGCGACCCCGCCGCCCATCCAAATGATCTCGGGTTGAACTTCGCCAAGTACGCCGAGTTGAACGAGCACGACCGCGAGCCCGTTGAGAATGCAGGCGAAAATCAGGAGCACAAGTTCGAGGTTGCGCAGCTTCGCTGGCAAGTGAATGCGGAGTCGGAGAATTCCGCCGTTCTCAACGGGGGCCTCCGTGGAAACGGGTTGAGCGGCGGTTTGTTGCTTCGACGCGTTAGCCATTGCTTGCTTTGGCCAATCGTTCGATGATGGCGCGTGCGTCGGTGAGATCGTCTGCGCTGATCGTGTCGATAACCGTGGACCGCGTGTAGGGGTTCAGGTCTTCCATTTTGATGCTCGTCTGTTGGTAGACGCTGTGCAGCACAATCGGGCCAAGATCTTGTTGGACGCCCTGGTAGATCGCCACCGTTTCACCGTTGGCGCCGACGTAGTAGTGCATTTGTGTCCACCGGTAGGCAAACGTCAACGCGACTCCGATGGCAGCAATGATGAGCGCAATGCCCACCAGCCACGTGATTCGGCGTCGAATCGCACGGCGTTTGTCTTCCAGAATGAGCTCGTCGAAATACTCTTCAGACTCCGGCTCGAAATGGCTGTCCGGGTGTTGTGTCGACTTCAGCGGATGCAGAAGCAACGTTGGCAGGCGAAGCGCGCGACGAGCGCTGTCTGCTTCATAGGTAAGGGGTAGTGCCGCCGAGCCAACCGTGAGGGGTGGAGTGGATGCGGAGTCATTGTTGTCACCGACGTCCATGATCACGATGGTCACGTTGTCGGGGGCGCCCTGGTCGAGTGCTTCTCGCACGAGGCGATTGCAGGCATCTTTTGCACTGGTAAAGGTCTTGAGCGCAGCGGCGATCTTGTCATCCGAAACGTAGCTGCTGAGTCCGTCGGAGCAGAGGAGCCAACGATCGCCAGGCTGGGTGTCAAGAATGGCTGTATCGATTTCGGGGGACGAGTCCACGTCGCCGAGCACGCGCATGAGTACGGAACGGCGGGGGTGCACCGCCGCCTCCTCTTGCGTGATCCGTCCGCTGTCGACGAGCCGTTGGACGAAGGTGTGGTCTGCAGTGACCTGTTCCAAACTGCCGTTCCGAAGCAGGTAGACACGGGAGTCGCCGATGTGGGCGAGCGCAATTTTGTCCTCGACGCGCGCAATCGCGCTAACCGTGGTTCCCATGCCGGTGAGTTCAGCGTGATCGAACACCGTTTCGGCGAGCAGGGTATTGGCGGCGAGCAGTGCGGTTTCTAGTGCGAACTCGGCATCCTTGGCGGACGCGTAGGGCTTGTCGGCTTCAATAATGCGTTTGATGGCGATGGCGGAAGCAACATCCCCGCCCGCGTGACCGCCCATGCCATCGGCAACAACGAAAAGGTTCCGACCGGCATATCCGGAGTCTTGGTTATTGGCGCGGATCTTGCCAACGTGGGAGACGGCGGCGCTTTTGCCTGCTGTGGCCATGGATTACCGTCGCAGCTCGAAGCTTGTCGTGCCGATGCGGACCGCGGTATTGAGGGGAACTTGGGCTGGCACGGTGATGCGCGCTTCGTCGAGGAACGTTCCGTTTGTGGAGTCAAGGTCCTGAATCGCCCACGCTTCGCCCCACAGAAAAAGTCGTGCGTGGTGGGTTGAGGTGTAGTCGTCGCGGATGACAAGACCGCTCTCCGCAGAACGACCGATCGTGAGCGGGTCGCCGGTGAGCTCGATTTCGAGTCCTTCTTTTGCTCCCGAGGTGATGACGAGACGTTTCGCATTCTCTAGCGTTGCCGTGTCAGATTCGACGGAGGGTTTAGACACGGGAGCGTTGGGGGCTTCGTCGCCCGGAAGGGAAGGCGCGCCTTCGACGGGCAGTCGCTTGACGCGTTGGCCGAAAAGGTCGGTGCGCAGCGCGTAGACGATCCCAAAGATGAAAACCCACAGTAGTAATAGGAATCCGAACCGCAGGGCAAGAAGTGTGAGTTCACTCAACCGCGCTCACCCCCGTCATGATTGATGCGGAGGTCGGAGAACTGGTCTACCGACGCGGATTGGGCGAGCACTCGGAAAACAATACGGGTTCTGCCGAGGGAAATCACGGAATCGGGAGGCAGGGCGGCTTTTGTCACGGGCGCCCCGTTCAGTTGCGACCCGTTTGTGGAGCCGAGATCATTCACCTGGGCGCGCTTGCCGTCCCACAAGATTTCTAGATGGCGACGCGAAATCCCGGTGTCGACGACGGTGATATCAGCCTCGGCGCCTCGCCCAACAACGGTGTGTGATTGCGTCAGCGGGTACCGTTTGCCATCGATGTCGAGAACCGGCGTCCAGGAGACCTCGCCTTTCACGTTGGTTGACTCAATTCGGACAACCCCTTCCGAAAGGTCGTTGTCCTCAACCAGTCGGATGTTGATGCCGCCCGCGAACTGATAGTGCTGGGCCGTGGCGTGGGTTTGGACGAGCTGCGTGAGTTCGTCAATCAGGGTTGGGCCGATGCCAAGCATCCGTTCATGATCCCGTGATGCCAAGTACACGACGAATTTGTTGGGAACGAGAATGCGATCTCGTGCGACGATCGCTGCTTTTGTGTCGAGTTCGCGGCGGAGAGCGGCAGTAATTTCCACCGGTTGGAGCCCACTTTTGAAGGTCTTTGCGAACGCGCCATTGACGACTCGCTCAAGACCTTTCTCAAAGTTGTCTAACAAGCCCAACTTTCTGCCCTCCTTACCCTGTTGATGTTAGCCGTACCTCTCGCGCGGACCTGTCTCCGACAGCGATTCTTTCGTCAAAGCGTGCCGGATACTCGGCACATTCGGACTGTGCGCTGTGATAATCTCACTACGCTGCGCGGGTGGCGGAATTGGTAGACGCGCTGGCTTCAGGTGCCAGTACTCGCAAGGGTGTGGGGGTTCAAGTCCCCCCTCGCGCACAGCAGTCCTGATTCAGGACAAAGGAAACCGTTGAACCTTTTGGTTTGGCGGTTTCCTTCGTTTCTGGGATGGAAAATCCGTGGTGAATTCGCAGGCGACGTCGCCGTTCTAGGCCAGCTGGTGGCTGCCCGTGGTGAGTTCCGTCAATTTGTCGACGCCCGTGGGTTCCTCCGCGAGAAGCGGAACGATCGCCATCCGTGGGCTGAGGCCGCGCACTCGTTCGATCTGCTCGACCTCATTTGCCGCGCGCTTCTGGAGGAACGGCGATTGCGGGTGTGCGGCAGCGATGGAGTTGTTGACCACCCACGCCCAGGGGTGGATCTCGGCGCGCTTGAGGTCTTCTTGAAGTCCCTCCGCTTCCAGAACCGGAGTGGTCTCGGCGAGCGTGACGAGCACGACCTTCGTTTGCTTGGGATCCCGAAGGCGCATAAGCGGTGTCGTGAACGACATGGTGTCGCCGATTTGGCGGGCGATTTCCCGATGGTAGGAACCAGTGGCATCCAGGAGCAACAACGTGTGGCCGGTCGGCGCAGTGTCGACCACGACGAAGTGCCGTCGCGATTCGTTGACTGCGCGAGAGAACTGTTGGAACACCGCGACCTCTTCTGTGCAGGGCGACATCAGGTCTTCGGCGAGAGCGGCTTTTCCGTTGTCGTCGAGGTCCTTCCCCTTTGTCGCAATGACGTTGTCCCGGTACTGACGAGTGGCCTCTTCCGGGTTGATGCGAGAAACGGTGAGACCGGGAACCGTGCCGTGCAGTGTTTCGGTGAGGTGGGCTGCGGGGTCTGTGGTGGTGAGGTGTACTTCGTGCCCACGCGAGGCCAGGGCAACAGCAAGGGCTGCGGCAATGGTGGTTTTGCCCACGCCGCCTTTGCCCATGCACAGGATGAGTCCGTGGTCGTCTGACGCGAGCTCGTCAACAAGCGCAGCAAGAGGGGCGTCAGCAATGCCGTCGACGACCACGTCATCCTGCGCCAGTGGCACAGCGGTGGAACCGAACAGACTGCGGACGACCTCCACGCCGACCATGTTTCCGGTCTTCAATTCGAGCACGTCTCTGGGAAGGGAGGCGGTGGTCGCCGGAATCGCGGACAGCGCGGCGCTCTCTCGATTGCGCACAGCAGCGGCAAGGGGTTCGTCTCCCGCAGACTCCGGCAGCACCCCATTGACGACAACAAACCCGTTGGTGATTCCGATCTCGGTCAGCTCGACAAACGTGCGTTCGATTTCTTTCAGAGAAGAAGACTGCGCGCGGGTGACCAGTACCAGCCGGGTGCGCGTGGGGTCGGTGAGTTCGTTGACCGCGTTCGCATACACCGTGCGGTGCTTCTCCAATCCGGCCATCGGGCCGAGACAGGAGGCGTCGCCCTTACCTGTGGAGAGAAACTCTGTCCACGAGCCAGGCAACTGCAGCAGTCGAATCGTGTGTCCGGTGGGTGCGGTATCGAAAATAATGTGGTCGAATTCGCCGTACTCCGCGGTGTCGGTCAGGAGGTTGGTGAACTCATCGAATGACGCGATCTCGGTGGTGCACGATCCGGAGAGGCTTTCCGCGATTCCGGCAATTTCGATTTCGGGAAGCAGTCCGCGCACGGGCGCAATGATTCGCTCCCGGTACGCCTCAGCGGCCTGTTCCGGATCGATTTCCAGTGCCGCCAAACCGGGCGCGACCGGGATCTCGGTGATCTTGTTGCCGATGGTGAGGTTGAACACCTGTCCAATATTGGAAGCGGGGTCGGTGCTGACCAACAGCACTCGTTTGCCGCGCCCAGAAAGTTCGAGCGCTGTGGCGCACGCGACGGAGGTCTTACCAACGCCTCCTTTGCCGGTGAAGAAAAGGAACCTGGGTGGATCTTCAAGAAATTTCACGGTCGCCTCAGCAGCATCCGGTGCCGCCGCAGCACCCGCCGGCTGCTTTCTCGGTCAGCCCAAGCTCGGGGCGCTGCGCGGGTGCTTCTGCAGGGGCGTCGAGGCCTGCCAACTCCAGCAGTGCCTTTTTCGTCGGATAGCTGCCGGTGGCAACGGTGACACCGTCGACCAGGGTGAGCGGCAGCCCCTTCGATCCGACGGTGTGCATAAAAGCGCGCACGGTGTCATCCCCCGTGAACGCGGTGGGGTCGCTGGTTAGGTTGTGACGAGTGACGTCGGCGCCGAGTTCCTGAAGGCTACGCACATCGGCGGTGACCGTCACGAGTGACTCGTCAACATCAGCCCCACAGACGCCGGTATCGCAGCACAGTGCGGGTTCGTAAATGCGAATAGTTGGCATGGTTTCTCTTTCGTGGTCAGGCGGAACGGGTGGGGAGGCTATCGGAAACGGATTCATCGAGCTGGATGGCAGCACCGAGCGCGCGAATTGCGGTGGTCTCAACCGCGTAGTGCACGTTCATTCCGCGGCGCTCTTTCGAAACAAGCCCGGCCTTCTCGAGCGTTTTCAGGTGGTGACTGACGGTCGATTCGGAGAGTCCAATAGCGGGAGCAAGTTCGCACGTGCACGCTTCATGATTGGGCTGACTGAGCATAAAGGCGAGGAGTCTCAGACGTGCCGGATCGGCGAGAGCCTTCAATCGCACGGCGAGACGCACGGCATCGTCCAGGGGAAAGTCTGGCGTCGAGTTCAGCGGCACACAGCACAGAGGCGAGACATCGTCCAGCACGGGAAGGGCTTTGGGCATACCCCAAGTATGTCACTGATTCGATATATGTCGAATAGCTCTCGTTCTCCCCTTCTGCAGAAGGACGACTGCGGTAGCAGGGTAACGACCCTTGATGGCCAATGCCCTCTGTTGTCGCCGTCGAGCCGGCCGGGCGAGCGACGATGGGTCCGGGCCCGCTAACGCTCACGGCAGCTTCTGCCCCGGCTGCAATTGCTGTTGTTCGAACAAAAGAGTTGTTATAGTCGATATCGAATTTGCTATAGCAAGGATCAGGTGTCGAGTTGTCCAGTGAGACCCGTGCGGAGCGCCTTGGGCGCACAATTTCTGTGCCGCGGCCAGCTGATTTTGACGAGTTCTGGACAACGGCGCTAGCCGAGCTCGCTTCGGTCGATCCCGAGACAACATTCGAGCTACGTAGCGATCTGTCATCGGAGAGCGTCGACGTGTTCGATGTAAGGTTTACGAGCCTTGAAGGCGTGCGGGTAGCCGCGTGGTACACCCGACCTGCTGGGGTTGCCGCAGCGGCTAGCCTTCCCGGGCTAATGATTTCGCCGGGATACATTTCGGAACCCTTACTGGGGAAAGCATGGTCAAAACGGGGCTATGCGGTCATGGGCGTGAGTCCGCGCGGAAAGCTTCGCGCTGACTCGCAGGTGAATCCCGGGTACCCGGGACTCTTGGTTTCAGAAATCCTGGACCCATACAGATACACATATCGTGGATTTTATCTCGATGCCGTCAGGGCGCTCGACGTGCTCGACGGGGTGGATGAGGTCGACTCAAGTCGGCTTGCAGCCATGGGAAGCAGCCAAGGGGGCGGGCTGAGTTTGATCGTGGCAGCATTGCGCCCTCGGGTTTCGTGTGCTGTTATCGGGGCACCCTTTCTTGTCGGAATGATCGAAGCCGCATCATTGACGTCCTCTTATCCGTATCAGGAGATCTCCGACTACCTGAAAGTACATCCTGATTCGGTTGAGTGCGTTCAAACCGTTCTTTCCTACTTTGACGGTCTGAACTTTGCCGATCGAGTCACCGTGGATACCTTGATGCATTTTGGCCTCCGCGATGATGTCTGTGCGCCTGAGGTGGCCTATGCCCTTGCTCAGGCATTGCCGAAGAAGCCGGAACTTCACGTATACGCGGAGTGTGGACACGATGCAGGACTTCCTGCCGCGACGGTTCCCATCTGTGCATTTCTTGACTTGAGGCTCCACCCTGTGGCGGCGGCAGGCGGACAAATCAACAACAAAGAGCTCGGCCTCGACATATGACCTTTGACAACACTGCCCATCGACGATGGTGGACCCGCATTGACGAGGACCTGGAGGGCATTCCGCTCGCCCTGCAGCTGACTCGGCAGGAATACCTCTGCTCCAGCGACTACACCGTCTATTTGGCGAGGTTTTCGAGCGCAGACCACTATCGAGTGAGCGCTTATCTCAGCATTCCCACCGGTTCGCATCCTCACTCCGCGCTGATAGAGCTTCCAGCACGGTATGGGAGCGTGGTTCAGGTGCCGCATCCGAACGATCGACTTCGCCACGTGGTCTTGACTCTGATTCACCGTGGGCTACGCCTTTCTGACTTTCCGACACGGGGGTCCTTTCCAGGCTTCTTCACAAGGAATATTGAGGACTCAGAGCGCTACATTTTTCGTGGCGTGATGGCCGACTGTCTCCGAACGATCGAGGTCGTTCAGCAGCTCGAGATGGTGGATCAAGACCGAGTTGGTGCTGTGGGCGATGACTCGACAGTCGTGGTAGCGGCACGACGCGGTGGGCTTGCCGCCATTCGCGTCGATAGCTTACGTTTTACATCGGCCTGGTCACGGCGTCGTGCAACTGATTCCTACCCGCTGGAGGAGCTTAACGAGTTGGAACGACGGGACCCGGAGGCGGCAATCTTGGCCGAACGAACGTTGGAGCTTCTCGACCCTGCGGTTGCCCTTGCTGGAGACGTGGAAGTACCGGCCCTCGTGACTGTGCCGTCCAACACAGATCATGCCCCATATGACCGTTTGGCGCACGAGTTGGGCGATCAAGCCCAAATATTTGAAACGACGCATTTTGATTATGAGCATCATGATGCGAGAGATCGTTGGATTTCGACCCTATTGGAAGTAGAGCCAATGACCAGGTTCAAACCGACTGCCGGCATGCGTGGTCGGTTCGACGGCGATGATTTGTGAGGGTGAGCCTTTGAAGATTTTGGTGCCGGGAACCCTTGCAATTGACTGGGATGCCACATCCGGTTGTGAGTTCTTGTCCTATGATCCTTCCGCACCGATACCTCCATCTCTGAGAGGCGCCGAGGTGCTGGTTGCCTGGGGAAACTCGAAACAGAACCTTGAGTGTGCTGCTAACGAGATGCCCCGACTGGTCTGGGTGCAGTCTCTGGCTGCCGGCGTTGATCCACTTCTCGACGCGGGGTTCGCGGAGAATGTAGTGCTGTGCTCTGGTCGGTCTTTGCACGACACGACGGTGTCCGAGCATGCCTTGGCGTTACTTCTTGCGCTTGTACGCGACCTTCCAGGTCTGGGGCGTGCCCAGCAGCGAGCAGAGTGGAGCGATGAACTCCGGGTCGCACAGGTCGAAGATGGGCGGCCAGGCCCCGTGCGAACGCTTGACGGTGCCACGGTTGCGGTGTGGGGTTTTGGATCAATCGGGCGAAAACTGGCACCCTTGCTTACCGCCCTCGGTGCAAATGTTACTGCCATTGTTCGCTCCGCACCCGGGGGCGACGAAGATGTGGCGACGGGGCAGGTGAAGGATGTCCTGCCTCATGTCGACGTGCTGGTCATGGTGCTCCCGGGGACCTCAGAGAACCGACACGCGCTGGGGCGAGCACAGTTGCATCTGATGCGCCCCGGGACATGGTTGGTCAACGTTGGGCGCGGGTCAACAGTTGACGAAAGGGCGGTCGTGGAGGCGTTGGACGCAGGGCTGCTCGCCGGAGCCGCACTGGATGTTTTTGATGCCGAACCTCTTCCTGCAACTTCACCGCTCTGGTCTCACCCTAGGGTTCTGGTGACGCCGCACGTAGCAGGGGGGCGACCCCGTGGTGCGGCCGAGTTATTTGCATACAACCTTGGTCAGCATCGCCGGGGGCAGCCGCTGCTCAATGAGGTTACACGCTGAAACGAATTGTCTTTCTGGCAATTCTTTAAAGAGGGTCCGCATCGGTTAGTCCTCCTTAGGTCTCAGAAATTTGACGAAATCCGGGTTGACGATCGAAGTCACTTTTTCGCCTGCGAGGAATTGAACGACATTTTCCGCGGCCTGTCGAGGCAGGTCGGCCAGTGATTCTGGGGAGTACCAGGCGGCATGCGGGGACACGATTACGTTCGGAAGAGCGAGTAGCGGGTGTTCCGGAGTCAGCGGTTCTCCTTCGAAGGCGTCCAGCCCGGCGCCACCCAGGCGGCCAGACGCGAGGTTTTCAATAAGGGCACGCTCTTCGATAAGGCCGCCGCGGCACGTGTTAAACACCAACCCGCCATCAGGAATGAGCGCGAGGGTTTCGCGATTGAGCATGTGATGAGTGTCGGCGGTGAGGGGAACGTGCAAGGTGACAACTTCGCTGCGCGCCAAACCCTCATTCAGCCCGACCGCGATAAGGCCGTGCGACTCGATTTTGGAACGTTCAACAAACGGGTCATACACGAGAACTTGAAATCCCAGTGCGTTCAGCCGGGTTGCAACGGCCGAGCCGATTCGGCCAAAGCCCGCTACGAGGGCGGTCGTTGCTGCTGGGCGCAACGCGCGCGGCTTCGCTTGCGTTGCCTGCCAAACCCCACTTCGAACTTCGCGGTCGTAGCTGATGAGACCCCGCGAAAGCGAGAGGATTAGCGCGAGAGTGTGAGTTGTCACCTCGTCGACACAATACGCGGGCGTGTTTGCCACAGCGATCCCCCGCCGCGTCGCGGCGTCAACGTCAATCATGTCGTAGCCAATCCCCAGCCTGCTAATGACGCGGAGCGCGGGCAGCCTGGCCAGCAACTCGTCGTTGATTTTCGCCCACTGGACAATCAGGGCCGAGGAGCCATCTGCTTGTTCCACGATGTCGTCCGAGGACGGTGACGTCGCGAAGGCAGGGTTAAGCCCAGCGGCCCTGAGCGCACCCACTCCGTTGTCGCCGGGGAGGTCAGAGTCCGTGATTACAACGTGATGACAATCCATGGCGGCGATGCTATAGCATTTTGTCATGGATTCAAACCTGAGACGTGTTTTGGTGACTGGTGCAAGCGGCGGCATTGGAGGTGCCACTGCGACAGCGCTCGCCGCGGAAGGTGCCGACGTTTGGCTTAGCTATGCGAACGATGAAGCATCGACGCGACGGCTAGCGGAAACGCTCGCGATGCAGGGCGTTGAAGCTCGGGTTAGCCATCTCGACCTCCGTTCCCCAACGTCAATTGATGCGCTTATCGACGAGATCGAACAGGCGTGGGGCGAGCTGCATGTTCTCGTCAACAATGGCAGCGTGTGTCCCTACGAGCCTTACCAAGAGATCGACATCGATAGCTGGGATCAGGTCATGGAGACAAATGCGCGCGGCACCTTCTTGCTTTCGCGATCCGTGTTGCCCCTGATGCGTGCAGCGAGCGGGGATCGCGCAATGGTGAACATATCGTCTGTCGCGGGCGAGGTGGGTGCACTTACGACCGGAATCCACTACGCAGCAAGCAAGGCCGCAATCCTCGCCATCACGCGCAGTTTTGCGCGCCAACTTGCAGACGAAGGCATTCGCGTCAATGCTGTAGCGCCGGGCCCGATTGCCTCAAAAATTACCAATGCTCTGAGCCCAGAAGCGCGCGCCGGCCTTGAGGCGGGAGTGCCTTTGGGGCGCTTTGGGACGGCTGAAGAGGTTGCTTGGGTTGTCGCGAGCCTAGCCTCAGCAAAAGCTGGATTTGTCACAGGCGCAACATATGACGTAAACGGCGGGGTGCGGGTCGGTTGAGTGCGGCACTTTTACAATTGAGGTTGACGCAGAATGCTATAGCACTTACGCTATCGCAAACCGGAGTAACACAACGTTGCCCCGCGGCAAGCAATCACATAAATACTTCAAAGAAGGGTATTTGACATGAAGAAGTTAGGACGTCTTGTAGCTGCAGTGGTGGGGGTGACACTTGTCGCGAGCGGATGTAGCGCCACTCCGGCCGAACCGACCGGAGGCACAGGTGGCAAGCTCACTGTCGGTGCAGCCCACAGCATCTCGCAGCTCAACCCGGCTATCATCACTCTCGCTTTTGAATCCACGCTCTACCCATTGCTGTGGAATGGCCTCACAAAGCAGGCGCCGGACGGATCAGTGGTTGGTGACCTGGCTGAAGAATGGTCCGCAAGTGATGACCTTACCGAATGGACGTTCACGCTTCGGGACGGAGTGAAGTTCCACGATGGCACGGAGCTTGTCGCCGATGATGTCGTGCAGTCGTTTGAGTATCACCTCGATCCGGACACCGGTGCAAAGTACCGCTCGAAGATCAGTGGAATTGAGTCCGTTGCTGCGCCTGACGAGTCGACCGTCGTGTTCTCGATGGCCCAGGCACAGTCGGTACTTCCGCTCGCGATCGTCGACATCAAGGTGATCGATATCGACGGCCTAGCTGACATCAACACCGCCCCGAACGGCACCGGGCCCTTCAAGCTCACGGAGTTTGTCCCGGACGACCATGTCGAACTTGTTCGCAACGAGGACTACTTCGGCGAGGCCTCACCTCTCGATGAAATCGAGATCGTCCGAGTTGCAGACTCGACGGCGGCAGTGACGGCACTTCGCTCAGGCGAGATCGACGTCATGTACGACCTGTCCTACGCTGATGCGGGCAAGTTTGGGGAGAACCCGGACTTCACCGTCGTCGCTGCTGAGCCTTACCACTGGGCGCAGACGTGGAAGATCGACACGGAATCGGCGCCTTTTAACAACGTAAAGGCACGTCAGGCGCTTTCCTATGCGACGGACCGCGACACGATTTTGGAGAAGGCGTACTACGGTTTCGGGATTGCTGCACCGACGAACAACCCGGTTGCCGAGACGGCTAGCTTCTTCGCCACGTCGGGTCTGACCGATTACAGCTACGACCTCGACAAGGCGAAGGCGCTGTTCTCTGAGGCAGGGGTCAATGAAGGCGACACCATCACCTGGTGGGGCCCTGCGGGCCTGCAGCCCGAGAAGGTGGCAACCGCGGAAATACTCAAGGACAGCTTGGGTCAAATCGGAATCAACGTGGACATTGTTCTCAAGCCGATTGCCGAATGGATTCCCGCGTTCATCCCGGTGGGACAAACTTTCCCCGGGTATATTGCTCCAACAGGATCCTCAACACCGCTTGACCCGGCGTACATCTTCCAGTTCGCCCGCGCCGGTTCGTGCGAGTGTAATTGGGAGTCGTCCGAGTTCGAGAAGCAGTACGATGCAGCACTTGCGATCGCTGACGATGCTGAGCGCGCGAAAGCGTTCGAAGCCATCCAGGCGATCCTGAGCGAAGAGGTTCCAGTCGTAATTCCGCTGATCACCTCCTTCCTTTCAGCGACATCCGCAGAAATTGAAGGTGTCTGGAGCAACGGCAGTGGGACTGCGCTTCACCTCGAGTCGGCCAAACTGAAAGGCTGATCGTCCGTTGCTGAGGTTCCTCCTCCCCCGAGTGGCGACGAGCATTTTCCTGCTCGTCGCCACCTCGGCGTTTGTCTTTGTCGTTCTCCGCTTGCTGCCCGGCGACCCCATAATTACAAGACTGGGCGAGTCATCGACGGCAAGTCCGGAGGTCATTGAGCAGCTCCGACGTGAGCTAGGCCTCGACCAACCGCTCATTTCTCAGTACTTCAATTGGTTGGTCGGCGCGGTACAGGGGGACTTCGGTCGTTCATACTTCAGTCAGTATCCAGTCAGTGAACTCATTGCGGGCAGAATCGAGCCCACCGTTGAACTGGCGTTTCTCGCCCTGTTCCTTACGATTGTGATTTCTGTCCCCACCGCGATCTTGAGCGTTAGGCGCCCCAACGGAATTTTGGATCGATCCATACAGGCGGCCTGCAGCCTCGCAATGTCAACTCCCCAGTTCTTGCTGGGCCTAGTGCTCATTTTGATTTTTGGAATTTGGCTTAATCTGCTTCCTTCGCGCGGCTTCGTGCCTTTGGCAGAAGGGGTGGGTGACAACCTTTTGAGAATGATCCTTCCGGCGTCGACCCTTGCCCTGGTGAGCGCGCCCATCCTCATTCGATTCCTCCGAGCTTCCCTCATTGAGGCGCTCGGCGCGCCCTACGTGCGAACAGCAGAAGGCAAGGGCGTCTCGAGCGGTCGAGTCATCACGCGACATGCGCTACAAAATGCGATTATTCCGGCGTTGACTGTTGTCGGGCTGATGACAGGCAGCCTTCTCGGCGGGTCGGTGATTATCGAATACGTCTTTGGGTTCTCGGGACTTGGCTCGCTCGCCATTGAGGCGGTCGGCAAGCGAGACTACGCGATCGTTCAGGCCGCCGCGCTGTTGATTAGCGCGCTGTTTATCCTCACAAGCCTCGTGGTGGATCTGCTTTATGGGGTTCTTGATCCTAGATTGCGAGTGAAGAAGCATGACTAACCACGAATCCATCCTCCCGCAGGGCACGAAGCCCGGTCCGCGCCGAAGTCGTCGCGGTTTCCACACCAGAGCTTGGTTCATTCCGGTGCTCGCGTTTGCGTCGATCTGTCTGGTCAGCATATTCGCACCTTTGCTGACGCCATACGGGCCGGCTCAACTTGGTGACACTCAGCTCGCTCCCCCATCACTTCAGCACTTGTTTGGAACCGATGAGCTGGGGAGGGACCTTCTCACACGCACCCTTTACGGAGGTCGCGTCTCGCTGCTCGTAGCAGTAGGGGCCACGCTAATTTCGATGGTGCTTGGCACCGTGTGGGGTGTCGCGGCAGCACTTACTCGCTCGTACGTGAGTGAACCGTTGATGCGCCTCGCGGACGTAATCATGGGTATCCCCGGAATTCTTCTTGCATTGGTTCTCGTCGCTGCGTTGGGCACATCTATGACTAGCCTTACCGTGATCATTGGTGTGCTGCTGAGCCCGTCAACCGCACGTCTTGCTCGCGCTGTTGGGCTTGGCGAGGTGCAGGGAGACTACGCTCTAGCCGCCCGCGCGTATGGCGCATCGAATGGCCGACTCATTCTGCGTGAGTTGCTACCGAACATGGTCCCTCAACTCGCCGTTCAGGCCACGGTTAATGCGGCCCATGCCATCATGATTGAGGCTGCACTGAGCTTTGTTGGTGTTGGCGTGCAGCCGCCGGATGCTTCTTGGGGATCGCTTGTTCGGTCTGGATACGAACGAATCTATGACGCGCCAAACTACGCAATCTTCCCTGGACTCATGATGGTCGCTACTGTGTGGGCCCTTAATGTGCTTGGTGATCGACTGGGGGTTGCTCCGTCAGCCCGGGTAATTTCTGCCTAGCAAAATACTCACGATATCGAATCCTTTGGATAGCGAATCCGAAAAATTGATCCGGCCCCGGGTTTGTGAAGAATAGGTCGCCTGATTGGCAGAGGGGCCTACGTCCGAGAGGTTGTTGTGGCCGCTCAGGTCGTGGGCTTTAGCGGGACGCCGTAGTCAACCATGAAACCGCCATCGACCCAGAGAGTCTGACCCGCAATGTACGAGGCGCCATCCGAAACGAGAAATGCAACAACTGAAGCGATCTCGGTCGCCTCGGCAAGACGCCCTTGCGGAATCCGCGAGAGGATCAAGTCAGGGTCAAGTGAGCCAGAGGCCACCCCTTGTCGGTACACACCGGTGTCTATGTATCCGGGTCCGACTGCGTTCACGCGCACGCCGCGTGCTGCCCACTCGGCACCTGCGGTCGCTGTTAGTGCAACGAGGGCCGCCTTGGTGGTCGAGTAGGGGGCACGTCCGGCCTGTCCTCGCGCGCCCACCGAGGTGATGTTCACGATGGCGCCAGTGCCGGCTTCCAGCATGTGTTGTCCCGCCGACTGCAAACAAAAGAAAGTGCCATGCAGGTTCACGTCGACGACGCTCTTCCACTCGTCTGCGGTCAGAACCTCGATCGGTCGATGCAACTGAACGCCGGCATTGTTGACTAACACGTCGATGCGCCCGTGGCGATCGACAACTCCGGTGAATGCGGAGTCAACTGCGGTCTGGTCGCGGATATCGAGAGGAAGCCATTCGATTCCAGCGTCTGAATCTGCAACGCGGCCAGCAGAGAGGTCAGCCGCAAGCACTCGGTAGCCTTCATCTCGGAGCCGACATGAAATTGACCAACCGATCCCCGCGGCTCCACCAGTGACTACGGCAATTTTTTGTTGTTCGCTCATGCGGCCCCTCTTTTCTCTGCCCGGCGCGCGCGCTCGATTGTCGGGTCGGCGACCGGAATTGCGGACAACAGCTCTCGAGTGTATTCGTGCTGAGGACTATTGAAGACGTCTTCGCGCGAACCCTGCTCAACGATCTTGCCACGCTGCATGACCGCAAGACGCTGGGACATATATCTCACTACTGCAAGGTCGTGGCTAATGAAAAGGTAGGTGAGCCCGAGGTCCCGTTGGAGGTCGCGCAGCAGGTTGAGCACCTGGGCCTGAATAGAGACGTCGAGTGACGATACAGATTCGTCGAGAACGAGAAAGCGTGGATCTAGTGCGAGAGAGCGCGCAATGGCCACCCGCTGACACTGACCGCCGGACATTGTTCTGGGGTATCGCGTCTTGAATTCGCCAGGCAAGCCGACCATGTCGAGCACTTCGTTCACGCGATCGGAGCGACTGGCCTTGTCGCCGATCCGGTGTGCTTCCAGCGGCGCACGGATGATTTGCTCCACTGTCTGGCGTCGATTCAGGGCCGCAAAAGGGTCTTGGAATACCATTTGCGCTTCGCGACGAAAGGAGCGGAGTTCTCGCGGTGGCAAGCTGAATATGTTACGGCCCAACATCATGACTTCGCCGTTGTCGATTGGCGCGAGTGCAAGCACTGCTCTGGCTACTGTGGACTTGCCAGAACCAGACTCTCCGACTAAACCGAAGGTTTCACCCTCGGCAATGTCGAAGCTCACTCCGTCGATGGCTGCAACGGTTTCTCTACGCCCGATGCGGAAACTTTTGTGAAGGTCGCGAACTGAAAGGACCGGCGCTTGGCCCTGTGAGGCCGGCTCCCGGGGTGGCGCAACTGGTCTGGTTCTCGTTGGGGCGTCGAGCGTGGGGATGGGTGCGGTGACATCCGCTGTTAGGTCAACGACCGCGCCGAGAAGCGCGCGTGTGTAGGGGTCGGCAGGGGAGCTGTACAATTCCTGGGCAGGCGCCTCTTCCACAATCTTGCCGTGCCTCATGACCGCAATTTCGTCGCAGAGGCCAGCCGCAACTCCCAGATCGTGGGTGATGAGCAAAACCGCAGTTCCATGGTCAGCGGACAGCCGATCCAAGAGGTCAAGGATTCGAGACTGGGTCGTGACATCCAGGGCGGTCGTTGGCTCGTCGCAGATGAGCACCGATGGCTTCGTGGCCATGGCGATGGCAATCATGACGCGCTGTCGCATGCCCCCAGAGAATTCGTGAGGGAATTGGTCTACTCGGACCTCGGGACTGGCAACGCCAACCTCGTTGAGCAACTCGATGGCCCGCCGACGTGCCTCTGCCTTTGGCAGCCCCTTGTGAATGCGTAGCGACTCCGTAATTTGACGCCCGACCGTATGTACTGGGTTGAGTGACGACATGGGGTCTTGATAAACCATTGCGATCTCGCCGCCACGAACCCTGTTCATGGCCTTCACGTTCAGCGAAAGGAGGTCGCGTCCGTTCAATATGACCTGCCCCTGCGGGCCTGAGCCGTGTGCGAGCCGCATGATGGAAAGAGCAGTGAGCGACTTCCCTGAACCAGATTCACCGACGAGGGCCTTGCGCTGTCCGGGCGCGAGGGCGAGTGATACGCCGCTTACAGGCTCAGCGTCCCCAAAACGGACCCGAAGGTCTCGAACATCCAGTACAGCGTCCATACAGATTGCCTCTCACGCGTGAAGTTCCTAGAATGCTATAGCATAATCGTGCGTGTGTCCTGTTTTGAGGAAAGGCAACAATGACTGATCTGCCCACCGAGCGGAGCGTTGTGATCACGGGTGCCGGCAGTGGCATAGGGTTCGCGATTGCGGAAGCGCTCAGTGAGCAGGGTTGGTTTGTTGTCGCTGTAGAAGCCGATGCACAGCGTGCAGATCGAATTGCGGATCGACTACCTGGACCAAGTGAAGTCGTGGTCGGCAATGTTACCGATGCCGGAGTACTCGAATCGGCTCTTGAACGCGCGGTGGCTTCGGCGCCCCTCTTGGGTTGGGTTAACAACGCGGCTGTGTGTCCGCGAGGTGCGCGCGTCCACGACACTCCACTGAGGCAGGTGCGGGAAGTCTGGGAAGTCAATGTGGTCGCGACGTTCCGCGGAACACAGCTTGCTGTGATCGAATTTCTTCGCACCAGTGCCGCCGGATCCATAGTCCAAATTTCTTCAATTCATGGCTCACGCAGCTTTCTCGAACACCCCGAATACGACATGAGTAAGGCCGCCGTCGAATCATTGGCGCGCAACGTCGCCGTTGCCTACGGTCCAGCCTGTATTCGAGCCAACAGCATTGCGCCGGGAGCTATCGAAACGAATATGTACGCGAATGGAATTCAGGCTGCACAGGATAGTCCGGCAGTGAGAAGCACCCCACTCGGTCGGGTCGGCCGACCCGAAGAAATTGCGACGCTCGCCGCCTTCCTGCTCAGCGACGCCTCAAGTTATGTGACAGGTCAGACCATCGGAGCGGATGGTGGCTGGTCGGCCGCACTTACCTCAAGGAGCCCCAAATGACCGCGCTTAAGGAACTTCTCTCGGATTCTTGGAACCCGGGAGCTGATGCCCTCTCGCTCGTACGCGCTAGCGATGATCCGCGAATAGCTGCCCTCACGCTGAACCGGCCAACTAGCCTCAATTCGATCAGCGGAGAAATGTGGCGAGCGATCCCCGAGTTGCTTGGCGGGCTAGGGGAGCCGGTTTCTGCTCTCGTGCTGAGAGGCGCAGGCTCGGCCGCACTGAGCGTTGGGGCTGACATTACCGAATTCCGGGACTTACGGATGACCCCCAAAGGCGCACTCGAGTACAGCGCCGCTATAGGGGCGGCGATTGATGCTTTGCGCGCGAAACCATACCCAGTTGTCGCCATGATCGGCGGCCTTGCTGTTGGGGGCGGGTGCGAGTTGGCCGCAGCCTGCGATATAAGGATCGTTTCCGAGCGCGCCAAGTTTGGCGTGCCGATTGGTGGCCTTGGCGTCACCCTCGGTTTCAGCGAGGCCGCTGCGCTTGCCGAGCTGATTGGGGTGTCCCAGACGTATTATCTGGTGGTAAGTGGCAGGTTGATCGGTTCAGACGAGGCGCTGAGAATGGGCCTGGTCAGTGAGGTGGTCCCTGAAAGTCAGCTCTCAGCGCGTATCGAGCAATTCGTCACTGACCTTGCCGCCCTATCGAAGCCAACAATTCGCTCGCTTAAAAGGACTCTGCGCGCGGTGTCACGCGGTGCGAATCGTGGGGACGCGGAAGCTTTCGCAGCTGAATTATTCGATGTGTACGCAGGTGAGGATCTTCGCGAGGGTGTTGCTGCTTTCGAACGCAAAGTGCCACCTATTTTTGGTAAGGAAGGGTTGTAACTATGGGTCAATTGGACGGAATTCGGGTCATTGACTTCACGCGCTACTTGTCGGGGCCGACTCTCACCATGCTCCTCGCGGATTTTGGAGCCGATGTAATAAAAGTAGAAACGCTGCCCGGGGGAGATCCCGCACGGGCCTCTGGCCCCTTTTCTGACGAAGAAAGCGTCTACTACATGGCGTCCAACCGAAACAAGCGGAGCATCGCGGTCAATCTTCGCGATGAATCTGGGACCGAGGTAGTGCAGCGGCTTGTAGATAGTGCCGATATTCTCGTACAGAATTTCCGGCCTGGAGTTGCCGAGCGAATGGGGTTTGGGTACGACGCCCTAGCCGCGCGGAATCCGGCCCTTATCTATTGCAACATCAGTGGGTTTGGAATGGACGCTCCGGGCTCTGAACTTCCAGGTTTCGATCAGACGGCCCAGGCGATGTCAGGACTTATGTCTGTTACAGGAACCGACCAGACGGGTCCGCTCCGAGTAGGGATTGCTGTCGGCGACTCCGTTACCGGGATCTTCGGAGCAGTCGGCGTTCTCGCGGCCCTTCACGAGCGCGACCGTACAGGGAAAGGCCAGCGCGTGGATGCTTCGTTGATGGAATCGATGCTCACCATGATGTCGTATCAGGCACAGAAGTATCTGAGTCTTGGTGAAGTTCCTGGTCAGGATGGAAATAACCACCCCATCATGTTTCCGCAGGGCACGTTCACCGCACAAGACGGCCCGATTACTTTAGCGGTGGGTAACCCCGGCATGTGGTTGAAGCTGTGCGAGGCGCTGGGGCTTCCTGCCCTCGCTGCTGACGAACGGTTTGCGGACAACGCTGGACGAATGAAGCACCGAGATGAAATTCGCGCAGCTTTAGAGGCGCGCTTGGGTATGGCCCCTGCTGATCACTGGATCAAGCTACTCAATGATGCCGGAGTGCCTTCAAGTCCGGTACTCGATGTGGGACAGGCCTTGAATCTGCCGGTCACGGCCCAACTGGGAATGGTGCAAGAGGTCGAGCACTCTAGCCTTGGGCGCATGAAGGTGCTGGGCAAGGCGGTGAAGGGCAACGGCCATGATCCCAATTGGCTGCGCCACGCACCGCCGACACTCGGAGAGCACAGTGTCGAGGTATGTCGCGAGGCTGGCCTTAGCGAAGCAGAAATCATTGCCCTCATCGAGGCTGGTACTGTCGTGCAAGCTGATCAGATCGCGGCGTGAAATTTCCAGGGTGTTGCACCGGCAATCGAGCACGCTGTAGGTTTTTGCTATAGGACTCCAGGAGGGTCAATGACATCGGAACCTGATGTGAGCAGCAGTCGATTGAGCGATGACATTGCGGCGAAGATTCGCGCCTCGATTCTTGACGGTGAGTTTGAGGCGGGTCAGCGGTTGGTGGAGCGCAAACTGGCTGAGGCCTACGGTGTGAGCCACATTCCTATTCGGGAAGCTCTGTCAACCCTCGCCGAGGAAGGCCTAGTGGAGCGTCTGCCCCGGAGAGGCGCGAGAGTTGTCAATTTGACAGTTCGTGACCTCGAAGAAGTATCGAGTTTGCGCACAACACTCGAGCAGTTTGCTATCCAGCGCACCCAGCGCAACCTCACTCCGGAAAGAGAGGCTCGTCTTCGTGAGATCGTCGCCGGCATGTTTGCCGACGCCAAGCGTGGCGACGCTGAGAGCTTGTTTGCTCGGGATCAGGAGTTCCATAGTGTGGTGAGTGAGTTCGCGGACCACCACCTCTTGCTCACCGTTTTGTTGCAGCTGCGAAACCGTGTGAGCGGGTTCCTCGCTGCTGCGCAACGTGACCTCACGCCCGATCAGCAGCTTGAACATGCGCGGGCTCACCTTGAGCTGTTGGATGCAATTGTGTCGCGTGATCCAGACGCGGCATCGCGCGCTGTGACCGACCACATTGCGACCGCGCTTAGTCGCATCGAAGATACGGAAAGACGCCCACTGGTTGACTAGTTTGCTATAGCAAACTACGCTTGACGAGTGACATCAGCAACGACCGAGGCGGACCACGATAACGCCGGATTGAGCGCTGAAGAGCGTGAACTGCTCAGCGGCAAGCGTGCCTACGGTCCGGCGACCTTTGTCGGCGCGGTGGGAACGGGATTTTGCTCAAACGCTGTTGCGTCTGTAATTGCAGACGGGGCGTACGCGCTTCACGTCGTGTTCGTTGATGCCCAGACCATGGCGCGTGACAAGATAGCCGCCGCCCTAGGGCTCCCGCTAGCATCCGTCATTGTCAACGGTCGCGACATTGATCTCGAGGACTCGATAGCCGCCGCCCGCGAAGCCATGAATAACCTTGCTCCGGGACGGGTGGAGTGGACAAACGGCCTCACCCCCGATGGGAGCGGCTGGGATGGGCTCAGCTCATTCGCGGTGGGCAGGGTTGTTGGCAAGCTCGGGATGCAAGCAAGCATCCTCGTTGCCGGCAACAGAACCGACTGCGGCGCAGTCGCAAAGGTGTTCTCGGCGACCCATGGTGTCCCGTGCGTTACATACTCCTCCTCCACGGGCGATCGGTTCATCCCTGTTAAAGCGCTGGGATATGCAGCCGCTTCGGCGCTAGAGGTGTTACCTCCCTGTGGAGCTAGCCTCTACCTCGACAGGGTGGTGGAGTCGGGTGCACCGCTCGCGGTGTGGCGGCCGCGGCCAGGAGTGTCGGCCGACAGTGCGCTGGCTCAGACAGCAGCCGGGTGGGCCTTGGGCGAAGGCGTAGAGCTTCGCGTGGTCGGCAATGATTGGGATGTTGTGCTCACTCAAGGGCCGTTCGCACCCGAGGGCAAACTCGCGACGTGACGACTATTGCCGCGGCAGGGTTTGATGGTCTGCTTGGGACGGTTGCAGAACTCCGTTTCACGACGAGCGGTGTCACTAAGGTCCGCGAGAGCGTCTTGGCTGCGCGGCCGCTGCACCTTGCCTCGGACGGCGGCGAGTTGTTTGTGTGCCTCGTAGATGACTCGGTCGTCCGTGTGCGTTTTATGGAGAGTGGCTCGCATTTCCTAGAGCGGATTGAACTTGCTGGTCTTCCATGTCACGCCGTCGTGGTGGGGAACAGTTTGGTGGTGAGTCTTTATCGTGCCGGGAAGATTGCCTTTCTGAGCCTCGATAACTCTGTGCCGGTGTACTGGCGTGCGTTGCCTCCGGGGCCACGTGGGCCGTCGCACCCCCATCACACGGAGGTTTCTCCCGACGGCGAGTACCTGATTGTGAGCGATGCTGGCGCAGACGCTGTGGCTGTGTGGGAGCGTGCTGCTCCACACGTTGAGATAAACCGGGTTGCTCTCGGCGAAGGGGTGGGTCCGAGGAACTCAGTTTTCTGCCCAAGTGACGCAAGTCGGCTTTTTGTGACCGGCCAGGACGACTCCACCCTTCGTGAATTTCTATGGAATGGTTCCACTGCAGCACTTTCGGACTCCGGGGCCTGGATGAGCAGCCGTATTTCCGGGAACCTGCCTTCCGGAATTGGGGCAAATGACTTGGCTGTCTATCAGGCAAATCGCGAGGCTGGAACGATTGCAATGCTCCCCTTTGATTCTGGCCAGACAATTCTCGAGTGCGTCAGTGGAGGGTGGCCTATGGCTGTGCTCACTTTCCTACATGAAGGTGATCGCTGGTGTGCAGTGGCTCTGCGTGACTTCGGAAAGGTTGAGTTCCGTCGAGTTGATGACGCCGGGCTGCTTGGTCCGGCTTTGGTTAAGATCCCGATTCCCGGCGCTGTGGGGCTCGCGCTGGCTTGACAAACGCGATCTACGCGCCGAGCTCGGCGAGAAGCTCGTCAGCTCGTTCGACAAGCGCTTCGTGCCCGCCGACCTCAAACGGGGTGTGCCAGACCTGGTAGACGTTGTGGGCGAAGCGTTCAGCGATGGGGAAGTAGGTCCAAATTGGGCCATTGGCAAGACTGAGCACAAGTAGTGGGCGCCGGGGATACCTTCGGCGCAGCTCGCGTTGAAGCTCTTCGTAGGCCTCTCCAGGTGTCGCCACGAGGAAGGTATCGCCGAGTCGCCACACCCAGAGAGGAAAGTCTGCGTTGACCCCGGTTCCGGCTTGCTTGCGACGCCACTCAGCACGACGTACCCGCGATTCGCGGGTACGTGTGTCGAGTTCAGGCCAGAAGCGTAGTGCCAAATCTGGAATGCTCTCTACAGGTTTCAAGGGCAAGCGGATGGCGGAGGTTGCCGCATCGATCGGAGTTTCGAGCCTATTCAGTTCGGCGGGGGCTGGGAGGGTAGCAAGGGCCGCGAGGGCCGAGAGCCCCAGGCCCCGACCGTGGCGCTCCGCAAGCTCAAGTTCGCCTGAATACTGCTCTCGCGGCGCAAGGTCTCCCTCGGCGCCCTGTAAAAATAGGCAGGGCGCATGTGTCTCAGTCTCGACGACCTCGCGCATGGCGCCGACATAGTCTGGCGAGACCAGATGGTTTTCCCACGCAAGAGTTGTCGGGTGGCACGCGTAGTTGACAATGGTGGCCAAGACAGTGCCGGCTGAGTTTGTGACGCGTCCCACGAGTAGCGTGTCGTCGGCATGAACAAGCGGGTTCCACCCGGTGAGATAGCGATCGCCCGCGGGAAGATCGCGTACACCAGCAAGCCGACTGCTTCCTCTGCCCCATTCAATGCAGGCGGGTTCCGCGGTTCGGATGGCATTCTGGGCCGCATCAACGGCGCGTTCCTGCACGAGGCCGAGATAGCCCTCGATGAACTCCCCTCCTTCCCGCACGATGTCGTCTGGACAGAGCGATGGGGTTGAGTGGGAGTGGGTTAGGTGGAAAATTACGCGATCTGCGGTGAGCCCGGTCGCGTCAATCACAGTTGATCGAATAAGCCACTCGTCTTCTGGACGACGCCACGCGGCTGCGTCCAGAACAATAAGCAGGACACCGTGCTTTGGGTCGCCAATGTAGAGAGCGGTGAGCGTGAGGCTCATATGGTTTCCAGCGGAGTGGTCTTGGGTGGCCGCACCCCAAATTCCCATAAATATCCCGGGAGGCGGTGTGACGTCTCTCCTGGCAACCCCGACGGAGGCAAGGGTTTGAGGTCGACGGTGATGGCCATTCACATCACTATGCTATAGCATTTCGGTATGACTGAGGAAGATGCAGGTGTGCAGCGCTTTATTGACCAGGTCGATGCCTTTAACGCTCACGACTTAGAGGCGTTCCTCGCTTGCTACGCGGACGACACCGTCATTGTGTCCACGTCTGGCGCGGCGATCGTCGGTAAAGACAATCTTCGTAAAAGCTACGCGGCGAGGTTTGAGGACGCGACACTTCACTGCGACATTGATCGCGTTGAAAACCGGGGAGGGGGCTGGCTTGAGGCATGGGAGCGGGTCTCTTCCGCAAGCGGTGAGCGGCAGGTGAGAGCACTCTTCGAGATTCTCGATGGTCGCATTTCTCGTGCTGCGTTGTTCTCAAGTTAGGTCGGCGGCTCAGGAGGCCACAACCGCTAGGCCTTGGATTAGTAGCGGACCACACGCTCCGCGCTGAGAGTCAGGTCAAGCGTTCGTCTCCAGTCGGAGTGATTCGTGGATTTTCGTACCGTCAAACCTCATCGCTGTGCGTCTTGGTCACGCCATGGTCGGCGGGGCGTGCTTCCAGCACATGCTCGTGGCAATGATGCCGATTTCGATACTTCCGAATCGCCCAAGCAATAGGGCACCACGCACTTCTAGGCTGAGGCTCACGGAATGTTTCAGACTGCCCGTGGGCGCCCATCCCGCCGTGGCGGCACTGTCTGAGCTGAGCACCAAGTGTGGGAAATGTGCGGCCGGTTTTCTGTAGTGAACTGGGCAGCGGTGTCGGAATTAGTCCCCTACGGTTTGTTCAGAATGTTGGTTCGAAGAAGCAGAAGCGATGAGGCCAACGGGACATTTTTCCTTACGGAGTGATGAATTAGTGGGCTGAAAGCGATCGTGGAAGACACTGAAGATTTTGCTATAGTAAATTACGTGAAGGGCTATTGTGATTGATTTACCTTTTCCATCGATTGCACGAGTTGACGTTGGTGTCGCCCTCAAAGAGCTTCCTCATCCTCTTCAACTCGGGTCGAGTCGCATCGAGCAGCGCGAGTACGCTGCGGTAAGAATCGTTGGTGAGGACGGCGCGATCGGGAAGGCCTACTGCCTGACGCGCGACGCCCCTGTAGAACTCATCATTCGTCGGATGCTTGTGCCGGTGCTGCTTGCTTCTAAAGCCGCGACTATCGCAGAGGTGAGTGATGAGTTGCTGCGGGCGACGGCTCTTGTCGGCAGAGTGGGACTCGTCAGGCGCGCCATCGGGCTGATCGAGATTGCATTGTGGGACCTTGCTGCCCAGCACGCAGGAAAACCCGTCTGGGATTTGGTGGAATCAGGTTCAGCTCCGCGACAGTCAATCATTGTCGCGTGCTACCCGACACCCGGCCGCACCATTCGTGAGTTGGTCAGTGAAGTCCTAACTGAGGCAGAGGATGGCTGGCCGCTGATCAAGATATCCCGCTCTCCCGATGTAATGCTCATGCGAGAATTGCTCTGTGCTTTGGAGCGTGAGCTGCCAAGTTCGACTGGGCTCATAGTCGATGTTGGATTTGGTTGGCGTACCAGCGATGAAGCGTTAATTGAAGTCGAGAATTGGGGATCACCATCGCTCGCATGGATTGAGGACCCGTTCCTCCCTGAGGAGGTGGAGGTCTGTGCTCGCTTTAGACGGGAGACCACACACCGGGTTGGCGCCGGTGACGAAGTCACCGATCCTCGACTGTTGGTGCAACTTGCTGAGGCGGGCGCGCTCGATCTCGTGCGCACTGACGTCGTAGCCCTTGGCGGAATCGCCGCAACCATGGAGGCGGTGGACAAGGCGACGGCTGCTGGCTTGGACGTTTCAACTCATGTCTATCCTGAAGTCAGCGTGCATGTGGGCACGATGGTTGAGACTTTTGCCCGGTCAGGGTCGGGAGCGAACCGATACGATCCGGCCCCATCTTTGGTGCGAGGTGGGCCAGTTTTTGCTGGAGGGTATGCTGCCCCGCCTACTGAGCCCGGGCTCGGATTTGACCTGGACTGGGGTGCGTTCGAGTTTGGCCGATAGAATTGACCGTTGCCCTCCAGACTAACGTTCCGGGCTTGCTCAAGCCTGAACCCTGCCGTCCTCGCTAACGCACGCCATTATCTCAGTCGCGAGTGATGGGGAGAGACCCGTGGCCTCTGTGTGATGCTGCCTCCCGCTTTTGGCAGGTAAACCAGATACGTTCATAGGAGTTAGACAACGATCCTCGTGACACTCGATAGCGACGGATTAGTCACTCCTGTTGGTTCTATTCGTCAAGGCAATCAATGCAGATAATCCCAGTACGACCGCGCGCAGCCGGGCGCCGTCGTCTCGTCGAGGCACTCGAGGGCGAATCACGTTGGACGTTTTTACGGGCTCCGGCCGGGTTCGATAAGACGGCCACGGTCCAGGCCTGGGTGCAGGCAAACCCGCGGCGAGAAAAAGCAACCAGATGGATTGAGGTCGCCGCATCCGAACGCGTCGACGCGGATGCAGTGTCGGCGTTGCTTGAGGAGGAAAGCCGCCTTGCGGTACTCGTACTCGATGCGACAAAGACTTCCCATCCCCTTGAGCTCTCGGCACTTCACGCCCTGGCAGCACGGGCCCGCCACGTTGTTGTGCTCGCGCGCTCTGCACACACTCTTCCCGATCACCTCGTGGTGCTGCTGGAAGCTCACATTTTTGACGCCGAAATGCTGTCGTACCGCCCAGACGAGATCGGTGAACTTGTCCAGGGCATTGATAGCGCCAGAGCGAACGAAATATGTCACGCAACAGCGGGATGGCCGGCGCTCGTCCGTCTCGTTGCGTCTCGTGAACAGCACACACCTCTTGAGCTAGATCGAATGGTGTCGGCCTTTGTCCAAGAAAAACGCGCTCAGCTCTCGCCGCTTGGGTCGAATGTGCTTCTCTCTTCGTGCATTGCGGTCGAGCCAACAGTCGCTCTGACTGCACAACTTTCAGGACTCACCCACGAAGACGCCCGACAAGGGTGGAATGAGATTGCCGCGGAAGGCCTCGCGGTAGAAGACGGGGCAGGCGAGCAAACCCACTGGCGCGTGATCCCGTTGGTGCGAGAAGCGTGCCTTTCGCGGCGACGGAGTGAAGAACCTCAGAAGGTTCGCGAGTTGGACCGGTCAGCGGCCCGATGGTATGCCGAGCGATCTCGACCCGTTGACGCTGCCCATCACGCTATTGCGGCCGAAGACTGGCATACGGCAGGGGAAGTCATCGAGCAGGCCGCGTACACACTGTTCTCGACGCATCCAGGTGTTGCGCGTGATCTTGTTGCGCGCATACCGTCACGCGCCATTGAAGACCATCCAATCGCTCGCGTCGTGAGCGACATGCTCGCCAGTTCGGGCACTGCGGAGGCCGAGTTTGCCGCCGCAACAACCGCTCACCGATTGGTTGCGCAACCGTCGCGCCCCGAGGCTGTCGATGCACTGGTGATTCAGCACGACATTGGCGATGCTGAGGTCGAGGTCAGTTGGCGCGAAGCAATTAGCAGACGGCATGAAGGGAATTTCGAAGGGGCACTTCGAATCCAAAGTGCGTTGGATGCACAGTTTAGGAACCCGGTACGTCCGTTGCGGGCGGCCTCCCGCGCGCTGATGCCGATGGTGCACCTGCAATATGGCATCACGTTGATGCTTGCAGGCCGCTTCGTGGAAGCAGAGAAAGCCTTCACTACTGCGACGAGAGACGGCAACACAGGTTTTGCGGCAATGGCTCAGCGCAATGCCCTCGGTGACCTCGCTTTTCTCGCAGGGGTTGAAGGAGACTTTGCGCGCGCTCAAGAGAGCCTTGACCGGATGAGCGAACGCCCACGCGTTATCGGCTTTTGGGCAAGGCTCGTGCGTTTTGGCGAGCTCGTCGCCGAAGCGCTTGTCGCAACGGCACGTCTCGACTTAGCGACTGCCGGCGCGGCTCTCGATAGCGCAGCGGAGACTGCCGACCGTGACGAACTGTGGGTGTTCTACCTGCTCGCTCGCGCCAGGTTTGCGGTGGCTGACGGCAGCGCCGTCGCAGCGCTCACCGAGATCGCGACTCTCCGAAGAACTCGGCAGCATCTCACTGGCCCCGACTCTGCGGGCGCGTTCCTTCTCCCGTTGGCCGAAGCGGAACTACTGCTGGCCCTCGGTCAGACGGCACGCGCGGGTGAAGTGTTGGAGGCGGCGCCCATGCACCCCCTGCTGACGGGAGTCCGAGTCCTGCAGCGGTTCCAGATTGGTGAGCCGATGCAAGCGATCGCGCTCGCGGGACCTGACTTGTGGAGCGATGAAGCGGGGCCGGCTGTTCGCGGGCTCGGGTTTTTGGCTCGCGCGGCCGCAGAATTGCAGTTGGGTCTGAACGACGATGCTGCAGCGTCATTTCGGTTCGCACACAAGCTCATTGTCAGATTTGAACACCGCCGCGTGCTGGGGCTGCTCCCGCACGAAACGATCGCTGAACTGATGGCGCTCACTGGGCTCACGTTTGGTTTTGAGCTCGACAAGATTCCGGAAATGCTCCCGGCCCCCGCCACCTACGTGTCGATGACAGAACGGGAACTTGTTGTCCTTCGCCACTTGACCACCGGTGCCACCCTTGCGAGCATCGCACGCACGCTATTTGTGTCAGAAAACACGGTGCGCACTCAGGTACGCGCGTTGTATCGGAAGCTAAGGGTGCACAACCGTGATGAGGCCGTTGCTGAGGCGCACCGCCGCGGTATCGTCGCGTAGGCTCTGCCGAAATCACGCCCTGCGGAATTCACCCCCCACTTCACCCGTTTTGACCTGTCCGGTTGGGCGAAGTATGGCTCACTTTATAGTGGACCGCGCGTGGACTTCGCAGCAGGAATAGATGTCTCCGACTCTTTCGGAGAATGATCCTCGTTCCGGCGGTTCTGCTACTTGCTTGGACCAAGGGGGGCCATCCATCATGAGTGAATTGCGATCGAAACGAAAAGGCAACACCAGCCGCCGCATACTGTCGGCTGTGACCGCCGTGATTCTGGGGGCGGGCTTCGCCGTTGCTGGGGCTACTGCGGCGAATGCGGTGGCAGTTGGGGTGAGCATTCAAGCGACTGGCGCGACAACGCAAGCATCAGGGTCGACCTTTAGCTACCAAATCAACCTCGCCTGCGCCGGTACAAATGCGCCCACTTGTGACGACGCGATCGTCACTATCCCGCTAGATTCTGTTGCCGGAATGTCCGGATGGGGCTTTGACGTCTCCGGTGGTCCCTCCGGATTCATTCAAGGTTGGACAATCGTTGGCGACGACCTCGTCGTCACGCTCGCCGACTCCATTCCGGCGGGAAGCTCGCAGAGCATCATTCTCGAGGTTGTTCCACCGAACTTGACCACGCCAGACGGCACCACGTGGAGTTTGCTTCCCACGGTGTCGAGCACCGACCCCAGCATGGAAGGCACCACCGCCCCGCTCGCTGCGCAAGGGACCGCGACAGCGACGGTTCCGCTGACTGTTGCTAAGACCAGTGACCGCACTTTCTACGAAGAGTCTGAGGCGATCACCTATACGCTGCGGGCAACCTGCCCCTCAAGCAAACCCCTTGGCTCCGTCTATGCGGCGAACATGACGATCTTTGACACCCTTCCTGCCGGGCTCACCTTCGTCTCTGCGGTTCCGATGCCCACAAGCCAGGTAGGTCAATATCTGGAGTGGGAATACTCGGATGCCGCCAGCGTTCCAGTCGCCTGCGGTGGAACTGCTCCATCAGCGGCAGCAGAGACAATCACGGTGACCGCGACCGTTGACTCGGTTGGGTCGGACCCCTCCGATGACTTTGCTCCGTACGAGAATGTCGACAACACTGTCGAGGTCACCGCAGACCCGCTGGGCGGTGGCACTTCTGCATCGGGAAGCAGCACACGGACCGTGGTCATGCTCGCTGATGGCGACCCTGCGATCCCTGGCACACATTCTCTTGGTAAGAGCTCTGCAGGGCCGTTGAACCGTGCTCCGAGTGGCAGTGCCGCTGACCGCCGGGCCACCTATCCCGGCCGCTGGCTACCCAACGGGGACAACTCCGTTCGCCCAGCATCGGTCCTCGACGCGGCCCCCGCCACGTACACGATCAGCCCGCGCATCCAGTATGAGTCGTTCCAATATGAAATCCACGACAAGCTGCCGTGCCTCGCCGACCTCGACGGCAGCGGCGTCTACACGCAAAGTGCCGGCCTCTGCGCCGCGCCAGCGTTCCACGTTCTTGGTGTGCGCATTGATTTTTCGGGCACTGCAACCCCCGGAGGCTATGCACCCGAATACCTCAAGACCGACGGCTCCGGCCCGCTCGCGATGGTGTTTGAAACCTCGGGAAGCAACTGGTCAGGATGGGTTGTCCCGGCGGCGGACCTCGGTCAGGTCGCCGAGATCGTCATTCCGCGTGACGCAACTCAAGAGACGCGACTACGCGACAACATCCGCGTGTATGGGTACGCCGATTCCAGCACCACAGACGGGCAGACGCTGCAGAACCGGGCAACCATCGACTGGTACCTCGGAAATGCGGCGGCAGTGATTCCCTCCGGCGGATCGCAGACTTCGGGAGCTGCCGACATTTTCATCCTCAATGCTCCGCAGATTGGCGTCACGAAGTCGATGGCCAATGTTGGTGGGGCGACGGGAACGCAAGCGCGCATTCAGTTGGGCGCGAGCCTGTTCAGTCCAGGAGTTCCGGCTGCGGACCTCGTGGTGGCCGACCTGCTTCCTCAGGACACCACCCTGGCTACCGATCCGACCACTGTGACCGCGCAACTTGTCAGCCCTGGCGGAGCGACGATCTCATTCACTGCTGCGCAGTTAGTGGTGGAGTTGATCACCGACCACGCTCCGGGACGCGACCTCGTTCGGGTCACACTGCCGGTGTCAGAAATTCCGGCCGAGGCAGGCCAGTACACCCTGACGCTCTCGCCACTGGTCGTGGACAAGCCCACCGATCCCGGCGTGTACACCAACACCGCGAGGGTCTTTTACGACCAGAGCGACCTGATGCCGATCTGCGCCGCAGGCTCGTTCACGGCGGATGACGTAAACGGTGTGCGGGCCGACCCCGCCAGCGGTGAAGGAAACTGTGAGGCAAGCGCGACCTTCCGCACCGTCACCTCAAGTTCGGGACAGTTCCAGCTGAACAAAACTGTGCAGGGCGACTACGACACCACACCGCAGCAGTTCCCCGCGGTCGGGCACGTGAAGCTGACCGATGGTACTGCCGACTACGCACTCATCTGGCAGAACACTGGCGCCCCGAACCTGGACGACGTGGTGCTGTACGACGTGTTCCCGCACATCGGTGACACGGGCGTAAGTCAGGCGCAGGCCGGTGAGGCACGCGGTAGTCAGTTCCGGCCCACGCTGGAGGCCGTGGGGGTCGCACCGGCAAATGTCACGGTGTCCTACTCGGCATCCGCTGATGCCTGCCGCCCAGAGGTCTACCCGAGCCAGAACCCGGCAACCTGTGTTGACGATTGGACCACTGATCCTGTTGACCTTGGAGGACTTGAAAACGTGTTGGCCCTCCGGCTGGTGTCGACTGCTGCCTATGAGACCGGCGAGGGTTTCAGTCTCGACTTCCAGATGAGTGTCCCCACTGTGGACAAGGACCTCATCGCGTGGAACAGTGTCGCCGCGTTTGCGCAGACAACTGCTGGCGTGGACTTGTTGCCCACCGAGTCGCCGAAAGTGGGGATTACCGCGTCAGATGATCGGTTCACTCTCGGTAAGACAGTGGACGAGGATCATGCGGTTCCCGGCGACACTCTCACCTATGAGGTCACCGTCGGCAATACCGGCACTCGAGCGAGTGTCCCCACCACCGTGAACGACCAGTTGCCGATAGGGGTTGCCCTCGTTGCTGCTGACAACGGCGGGGTCTATACCGCAGCGACCCGAACGGTGAGTTGGAACATTCCTTCGCTGCCGCGCGACACGACACTCGTGCTCACGGTGACCGTCACGGTCGATTCGTTGCAAGACGATGACGAGATCGTGAACCGGGTGACCATCGTCAATCCGTCCGGCTACTCGGTGCCGATCATTGATGGTGTCTGTACAGATGACCCGGATGCTTCGTGCGTTCGAACGAACGTCCCGCCGACCCCCAAAGCTTTGGGCTACACGGGCGGTGAGATTCCGTTTGGCGCGTTCGGCGCTGGCTTGCTTGCGCTCCTGCTTGGTGGGACACTCGTGATTCTGCGCCGTCGAACCATCCATGTCTAAGCGAGCCCGCCACGACGGCACCACGAAAGGGCCTGTCGTGAGAGTTCACGAACGCGAGATCACCTCCGAGGTGTCCTTGTGTCTGCCCAATGGCAGGCTGAATCCGGAGGCCGTGGGCTGGACGCGCGTGCCGCTCCACAACACGGATCGCATCGGGCAAGGCAGCTACGGTTGGGGCCGGAACAAGCGTTGGGAGTACTGGGCGATCACCACGCCGACGCACATTCTTGCCTTCACCGTCTCCTCCCTCGACTACGCGGCCGTGCACGAGGTGTGGGTGTTTGACCGCGCCACCCAACAGTCCGTGGGCGGCAGCGCGTTCGGCGTGCTCGGCGGGAGCGCCACGCTCCCCGGCACGCTGGGCGCCGGGCCGGCCCGCGCCACGACCAAAGATTTGAGCATCGAGATTGAGGAGTTGGCGGACGAGACGCGGCTGAAAGCGAGCACCACCCAGGGTGATACCCAGGTGAGTCTTGACGTGATCGCCGAGCGGCCGGCCGGCCACGAGTCGCTCGGTGTTGTTGTGCCGTGGAGCAAGCGACTGTTCCAGTACACGGTTAAGGATGTTGCCCGCCCAGCCCACGGCACTCTCACCATCGACGGCCACGAGTACCCGGTGCCGGCCGGGGAGTCGTGGGCGGTGCTCGATCATGGCCGCGGCCGCTGGCCGTATGCGATGCAATGGAACTGGGGTGCGGCATCGGGTGTCCGCGACGGGCGGGTACTCGGGCTGCAGATCGGTGGAAAGTGGACTGACGGAACGGGGTCGACGGAGAACGCAATTCTCGTTGATGGTCGCTTGCACAAGATCAGCGAAGAGCTCACCTGGGAGTACGACGTGACGGACTGGCTTGAACCGTGGCGGATCCACGGCGAGCTAGCCGAGCTGATCTTTATCCCGTTCTACGACAGGATTGCGACCACCGACTTTCTTGTGTTGTCGTCCAACACTCACCAGTGTTTCGGGTACTACACCGGTTGGGTCGTTACGGAGGAGGGTGAGCGCATCCGTGTGGATGGTTTGCTCGGCTGGGCCGAAGCGGTGAGCAATCGCTGGTAGTCACCGCAGTGTGTTGAGATGAAGGCCGTGGACGCTACAGGTCCAACTCGCCCCACTCCTCGTCCCGCCCGCGCAAACGCTCAAGCTCCCGCCGGTCGCGCTTGGTGGGTCTGCCGGCACCGCGATCCCGCTGGGCAACAGCCGCGACCGAAACGCGAGGCGGCGGTGGGGGCGTCAGGTCAACGAAGCATTCGGCCGCAGCGGCAGCGGAGACTCGTTTCGTGATGAGCTTGGACACGGTCACGATCCGATCGAAGCCGGCTATCCGCACCCGCACCTCGTCGCCGATTCGCACAGGCTGAGCCGCCTTCGCTCGCTCGCCCTTCACCCGGACGTGCCCTGCGCGGCATCCGGCGGTTGCTGCAGAGCGGGTCTTGTACACGCGTACCGCCCACAGCCACGCATCCACTCGTGCCGAATCTGCCATGCAAGGAGCCTACGACCGGTGTGGTTCGGCGAGTACGACTTCGTCGCTAGCGCGCGGGTTCGAGCTCAATCAGCGCGGTGCCCGATCCGGCGCTTTGGGTTTCGAGAATCAGGTTTCCGCCCGTGCACTCGTAGCCAGCGAACGAGCCGGCCCCGTCAAGCTCGAGTCCCAAGTCGCTCGCGGTGAACTCGATGCCGGCGACGGATGCTGTCGCGTCAAGGTCACTGGAGTCAACTGTCGTCGTCATGATTCCACCTGGTGAGGTGGAATAGGTCCCGGCGGTTCCGCCGGTCATGAGCGTGCGTACCTCTTGGTCGCCGATGGACATCGAGACGGTGAGTTCGCGTGTGGAAAAAATGAAGTCCGTGTCGGAGAAGGACATCAGGATCTCGCCGACGACCGAGTTCACCACAACATCCCCGGTGGGAACGAAAGCGCTGTACCAGCCCAACAACCCGGAATCTGTGGCGACCCAGTCGCCAACGAGGCAGCCTGGGCCATCGGAGTCGCCTTCGCCGTCAGAACCATCAGTTGACGAGCCCTCTTCGCTCGATGAGCTTGAGTCGGCGGACTCGGGGGTATCGGAACCACCAGCGCAGCCGGTGAGGCTCGTGAACGTCACTGCGGCGATCAACACCGCAAACAACTTGGTGGTTGCTGAGATGGTCGTCGTGGCCATGCGGGGCTCCTTGCCGTTGATGCTGCGGGGCTCTGTAAGTCCTAGGTTATCAATCGGGTCCGCGCGATGACCCTATGGCGTTGGAGTAGAAACCGCTGGTTCGCCTTTTCGTGCGGTGCGACCGAGAACGACAAACCCAAACGCTGCAGCGACGAAGAACATCAAAACCCCGTAGACGGCGGCAGGGAGTGAAAGTTCAAGACTTCCCAGCACGGTCTGGGCGAGCACAATGGCGAGTGTTGCGTTGTGGATTCCAATCTCGAACGCACTCGCAATCGCTTGTGAGCGTTCCACCCGGAACAGCTTGGGCACCCAGTACCCGACGCTCAAGCTCACGAGGCAGAACAGCACCGTAATGATGGCCAGAGCTGCGAAGTTTGCCACAAGGATGTCGATGTTTGTGTACACGGCGCCACCGATGACGACAACCAGAATGACAATCGAAGTGATGCGCACGGGCTTGTCCATGGCATCCGCAAACTTGGGCTTCCACCGTCGAACGAGCATGCCAAGCGCCACAGGCAAGAGCACGATCGCGAACACCTCAACGACCTTCTCGACCTGCAGCCCCAACGAGAGATCGCCGGGCATGAAGTAGGCGATCGCCAGATTCGCGATGATCGGCAACGTCACGACGGCGACAACAGAGTTGATCGCGGTGAGGCTGATGTTCAACGCAACATCGCCACGGAACAAGTGGCTGTAGAGGTTCGCTGTGGTGCCACCAGGCGAGGCGGCGAGCAGCATCATCCCGACGGCGAGCACCGGCGGAAGATTGAACGCGAGCACGAGTCCGAAGCAAATAGCCGGCAACAAGAACAATTGACAAGCGAGGGCAATGAACACCGCCTTGGGGTGCTTGCCGACCCTCGTGAAGTCACCGAGGGTGAGAGAGAGGCCAAGCCCGAACATGATGATGCCAAGGGCGACGGGCAATCCGATGGTGGTCAACGCTGATCCCATGGCCACACACTATCGGCCCGCGCGTTGTCTCCGCTACGGCAACAGCAACGGCCGCAGTTCCTCACTGGAACTCACCGAGGCAATCGCGCCTTCGCTTTCGCCAGAGGCGCCGTAACCCCAATCAACATAAATGGCCGGAACACCGTTTGCGGCAGCGCCTTCCACGTCGTAGAACCGGTCACCGACCATGATCGGGTTGCTTCGGTCGACACCAATCATGTCGAAGCGAGCGAGGGCCTCAGCAACGATGTCCTTCTTGGCGCTACGGATCTCGTCAATGGACGAGCCGGCGATGACACGAAAGCACTGAGTGATATTGCCGTTGTCAAGAATGAGAGACGCCGCGAACTCCGGTTTTGATGTTGCCAAGGCGAGAGGAATTCCCGCTTTGTGAATGGAACGCAGGATTCCGGCTACTCCACGATAAAGCGGGACCTCACTCCCACCGTTCGAGAGGTAGTGCTGGCGGTAAATTGCGAGAGCCTGAGCTGACTCCACCAGATCCATTCCCGCAAGGTCGCGGAACGAGTCAAGAATGGGCGGACCCACCCAGGCGAGAAGCTCTTCTTCCGTGGGTACGGGGCGACCAAGCTTTTCAAACATGTAGCCGAGAGACGCGGTAATACCCGGGGCCGAGTCGGCAATCGTGCCGTCAAGGTCGAACAGAATGCAGCTCCACGAAGGTTTCACTCCACCAGCCTACGAGGTTCCTCGAATCGGCTCAGAAGAGACGAAGGTGCGCATCATCCATTCCGCGCATCGCGTCGTAGTCGAGCGTGACGCAGCGGATGCCGCGGTCGAGTGCGAGCGTGCGCGCCTGCGGTTTGATTTCTTGCGCGGCGAAGACCCCTGAGACCGGGGCGAGAAGAGGATCACGGTTCATGAGTTCGAGGTAGCGGGTGAGCTGTTCGACACCGTCGATGTCGCCACGCCGTTTGATCTCAACCGCGACACTGGCACCGGTCGCGTCTTTCGCGAGGATATCCACGGGGCCGATCGCTGTTATATATTCGCGCCGCACGAGTTGGTAGTCGTCACCGAGAAGCTCGATCTGTTCGGCAAGAAGCCGTTGGAGGTCTGCCTCGACGCCATCCTTTTGCAGGCCAGGGTCGACTCCAAGTTCATGCGAAGTGTCGTGCACAATCTCGTGGATAGAAATCACGAGAAGGTCAGCAGTTTTCACCTGACTGATTTTCCAGAGTTCGATAACCCCGGCATCGGCTTGCGCCGCATCCGGATCAAGAACTGTGAGCGAACACGGTGGGCTCATCCAATTCAAAGGTTTGTAGGAGAGCGAATCGCTGTGCACGAGAACGGAACCGTCGGCCTTGAGCAGCAGAAGCCGGGTTGCTAAAGGAAGGTGTGCGCTGAGGCGCCCGGCATAGTCGACGGAGCAACGGGCAATGACGAGTCTCACTTGTCCACGGTACCTGAGGTGTGACTGAATGAGCCGCCGGCCAAACCAGTGTTGAGAGCGCGGCGGCAGCACACTCTAGAGATTTCGGCCCACAGTGCCCTTCCTCCTCTAAAACGATAAGTTCACTGCTCGGCCACCCTTCGTGCAGCATTCACGGCGTGATGACTGGCCCGCTGACGTCGTGGCGGCCGTGGATCAGGATGGTTGGAATACCATCGAGCTCGGCAATGCGTTCAGCAATTCGCGCGGCACCGGAGAGGAAGCCCAGACACTTGGCACCGTTGGAGCCTCCGCGTAGGCTCGAAAGCTAGTTCATCAATGAGGAGGAACCATGGCATCGGTAGCACGGGTTACGACCCTGAGTGTAAGTTCAGACGTTTCATTCGACGACGCGATCAAGGCGGGCATTTCTCGCGCCAACAAGACGCTACGCGGTGTGAGCGGCGCCTGGGTGAAGGATCAGAAGGTTGAAGTTTCTTCGGGCGACATCGTCACGTGGCGTGTAGTTCTCGAAGTGACGTTCGTTCTCGACGACTAAGCCTTCGACGGATCGCGGGCAGCGCCAGAAGACAAGCCCGCGACCACAATCAGTGCGAATACAAGCAAAAGCGCATTCAGCAAGCCCACTTGTTCGCCGAGGAAACCGATCGCTGGCGGGCCGACGAGGAACGCGCAGTAGCCGATCATGGCGACCGCACTCACGCGGGCGGTTGCGGTGCGCGGGTCATCTGCTGCTGCTGACATGGCCGTAGGGAATCCAAGAGCCGACCCGAGTCCCCACAGGATCACTCCCACAATGGCGATCCACAGCACCGGAACAAAAATAAAGACGAGCAGTCCCAGAGCGGCGAGTCCGGCGGAGACCTGCAACACGGGAACCCGGCCGAAGCGGTCGAGCACTCGCGGTCCTGCGAGGCGCCCGACAGTCATCGCGCTGACAAAGACACCAAAAATAACTGCGCCAACGGCTTTGTCTGCCCCGTGACCTTGAACCGTGGCCAGCGCGAGCCAGTCTTGGGCGGAACCCTCGGCAAACGCCATCCCCAAGGCAATGAGCCCAATAAAAATCGTGCGAGGATCCTTCCAGATCGCGAGTCGGCCGCGCCAACCACCCACAAATGGTTCGGCCTCGGAATCATCCTCCGTCGCGGGTAGCCCTGTCTCGGATTGGGTGGAGAGAGCTCCCCAGATTCCTACGCCGAGGATGAGCGCCGAAATGAGCGCACTCTGCAGGAGTAGCGAGACCTGAGCAATTTCGGCAAGGACGCCGATCCCGGCACCGACCATCGCGCCGATGCTGAAGAAGGCGTGGAACACCGGCATGATGGTGCGCTCCAGCAGGCGCTCATTGATTGCACCCGAAACGTTCATGGCGACGTCACACACGCCCAAGGAGAAACCAAAAATCAAGAGGCCAACAAACGCGATCCAGAATTGAGCGCCAACGGTAATCCCGAATCCGGCGAGGAGAAGACCAAAAGACAGCGTGACCATCGTCAGGGTCAGAACCCCGCGGGTCCCAAGTCGCGTGATGAGGGGCGTCGCGAGAAGAAGGCCCGAAACGGAACCGACCGCGATGCTAAACACGAGAACACCCATGTCGGCGGTGGAGGCGCCGAGAGCTTCTTTCACTGCCGGGATGCGGGCCATCCAGCTCGCCAATCCGAGGCCACACATGGCAAAGACGATAAAGATCCCGTTGCGCCAGGCGAGCAGGTCTTTGCGGGTGAGGGGGGCCTTAGAGGAAGCGGAAAAGATCACGATTCACCCTAAGTGACATTTACCTCTTCACTTGCCACGAGGTGGCGTCCCCGCGCTGCCAAGAACGGCCCAGCGTGTTCCGCGGGCGCGAAATCCGAGCGTGAGTGCCCGTGCGCCCATGTATCCGATTCCAAAAGCAAGCCACAGCCACACCAGTTCCGGCTGCGGCCTACCGAGGTCAACAAGAAGGAGAAGCGGCAGGTACACGATCAGGTTGAGGAACCCGGTAATTGCGAGGTAGCGGGCATCTCCGGCACCAATGAGCACGCCGTCGAGCACGAACACGAAGCCCGCAAGTGGTATCCCGAACGCCATCACCAACATGGTTACGGTGAGCAAGTCACGGACGCCCTGATCGCTAGTAAAAACTGGCCCAGCGATGGGTGCCAGAAGCGCAACAATGACGCCGAGCGCTACCCCGCTCCCAAGGCCGAACTGGATAAGTCGACGGGTGACCGACATTACTGTGGGCAGGTCTGAGGAGCCGAGCCCGTGGCCAACCATCGCCTGGCCTGCGATCGCGAGCGCGTCGAGGATAAACGCAAGTAGCGAAAAAATCGTCAGGGCGATCTGCAGGGTGGCGAGTTCCGTAACCCCGAGGTTGGTAGCGACCACGACGGTGGAGAGCATCGCGACCCGCAAACTCAGCGTGCGCAGGAATAACCAGCCTCCGAGCCCGGCTACGCTGCCGACGCCGCGTAGTCCGGGTCGCAGAGCTACGCTCCGTCTTCTGGCCTCGCGAATGGCAAGCCCGACGTACACAGCAGCCATACCCCACTGTGCGATGACTGTGCCGATGGCGGATCCGGCAATTCCAAGCCCGAAGCCATAGATGAAGAGGGCATTGAGGAGGGCGTTTCCGGCAAACCCGATGAGCGCTACTACGAGAGGCGTGCGGGTGTCCTGCATTCCACGCAGCAGTCCGTTCGCGGCGATCACAATGAGCATGCCGGGGAGGCCCCATACCGAGATACCCAAATACGAGCTGGCCGCCGCGGCCACTTCTGGCGTCGCGCCGAACAGACCAACGGCCCAGTCCGATCCCGGTACCCCGAGCGCGACCAGAAGCAGCCCAAGCCCGAGCGCAAGCCACAGGCCGTCGATTCCGGCGCGGATTGCCCCGGCGGAATCGCCAGAACCCAAGCGTCTGGCGACCGCGGGAGTCGTGGCGTAGGCGAGGAAAACGAGCAGCCCGATCATCGTCTGCAGGATGGCGCTCCCGATGCTCAGGCCAGCCAGGGGAATCTCCCCGAGATGCCCCACCATTGCAGTGTCCGTGAGCAGGAAAAGCGGCTCGGCAACGAGCGCGCCGAGAGCAGGCACGGCGAGACGGAGAATGTCGCGGTCGAGAGTCTTGATAGTCACCAAACTACGTCACGAAAGACCACCGGCCGGCGCCTTAGTTCGACCGCAAATCCGAACCAGGAGGGCCGGTATCCAGCAAATAACTCTTAGGCTGTCAGGATGAGCGACACGCACCCCCTCACCTCCGGTATTCACAGCGAAGAACTTGATTCGACGATCCGTCCACAAGACGATTTGTACCGTCACGTCAACGGCAAATGGGTCGATCGCACCGAAATCCCGTCCGACAAAGCTCGGTACGGTTCGTTTTACCTGTTGGCAGAGGAAGCGGAGAAGGCGGTGCGCGACATCATCGTTGAGGCGCAGGATGCCGAACCGGGGACGGAAGAGCGTAAGTTCGGCGACCTGTACGCAAGCTTTATGGATGAGGAACGGGCCGAAGAGCTTGGCAACTCTCCGCTGCAGCCCATGCTTGAGGGCATCAACGCCGCAGAGTCGGTCGCGGAAATCCTGAATGAACTCGGCAGGTTGGAGCGCAGCGGAATCACCGGATTTGCCCAACTGTTCGTCGACAACGATCCAGGGAACCCGGAACGATACCTTGTCTTTCTCGAGCAGGGCGGGCTCGGCCTCCCGGACGAGTCGTACTACCGTGATGAGAAGTTCGCCGAGGTGAGAAGTAGCTACGTTCCGTTTCTCGAGAAGATGTTTTCTCTCTCCGGCCTTGATGATGCGGTCGCACGCGCTCGCCGTGTATTCGCACTCGAGACCGATATCGCGGCACAGCACTGGGACAATGTGGCAACACGCGACAGCGAAAGAACTTACAACCTCATGTCGTGGTCAGAAGTGGGCGGCCCAGACCTCTCCGGATGGCTTGAACAACTCGACCCGCCTCAGGGCTCCTTCGCTGAAGTTGTTGTCCGCCAGCCCAGCTTTCTTGAAGGTCTGAGCGCGCTCCTTGTTGATGACCGGATCGAGGACTGGAAAGACTGGATGCGGTGGCAGGTCATCCGGTCCTCTGCGGCCTACCTCTCCTCGGCTTTCGTGAACACTAATTTTGATTTCTACGGAAAGACGCTGACAGGGACTCCTGAACTGCGCGATCGGTGGAAGCGCGGAGTCTCCTTCGTCGAAGGCATGATGGGCGAAGCCGTCGGCCGCACGTATGTTGATCGTCACTTCCCGCCCGCAGCGAAAACCGCGATGGATGCCCTCGTCGTTAACCTGATTGAGGCTTACCGGCAGAGCATCACCGAGCTTTCGTGGATGACGGAGGCAACGAGAGAACGCGCGCTAGACAAGCTCGACAAGTTCACGCCCAAGATCGGCTACCCGGTGAAGTGGCGCGACTACTCGACGCTCAACACGAGCGCCACCGACCTCATTGGCAACCTTCGGGAAGCAAGCGAATTCGAGTTCCAGCGTGAGCTCGGCAAGATCGGAAAGCCGCTGGACCGCGACGAGTGGTTCATGACTCCACAAACCATCAACGCCTACTACAATCCGGGGTTTAATGAGATCGTGTTCCCCGCCGCGATCTTGCAGTTTCCCTTCTTTGATGAAACGCGGGATGCGGCCGCAAACTACGGAGCCATTGGCGCTGTCATCGGCCACGAGATTGGTCACGGTTTTGACGATCAGGGTTCGAAGTATGACGGCGACGGCCGTCTCACTGATTGGTGGACCGCCGAAGACCGTGCAGCATTCGAAAAGCTCACGTCTGCCCTCATCGCCCAATACGACGCGCTCGCGCCCCAACAGGTTCCAGAACACCACGTCAACGGTGCCCTCACTATTGGTGAAAACATTGGTGATCTTGGTGGCCTCGGCATCGCCTGGAAGGCGTACTTGATTTCGTTGAAGGGTGCGCAGCCACCAGTAATTGATGGACTGACCGGCGCACAGCGTTTCTACCTCTCCTGGGCACAGTCCTGGCAATTGAAGGCCCGCGATGAGGAGGTCATCCGACTTCTCGCCATCGATCCCCATTCACCCAATGAGTTCCGCTGCAACCAGATCGTTCGCAACCTTGACGGCTTCTATGAGGCCTTTGGAGTCACGGAGAATGATGGGTTGTGGCTGAGTCCGGAAGACCGAGTGACCATTTGGTAGTTCCCGCCAGAAACAAGCTGAAGCGCGATCGAACCCGCATGCCGCGGGACGGTAGACATCGCGGTGCTGGCGGTGCCGAAAACTTCAGTTCAACCTTTACCGCGCTCGGGCTGTTGGGCTACGAAGGTGCCCAAGTTTCGGCAAGCGTGCTGGACCTTTCCAGCGGATTGGTTTTGTGCGCGATCGACGACCGCATTGTTCTCCCTACCGCGAGCGTCGGCAAAGTACTTCTCCTCATTGAAGTGTCAGCGCGACTGACCGCCCGCGAGTTTTCTGGCTACGGCATTTTGGACAAGTCGCCCGCCGACACTGTGAGCGACTCTGGGATGTGGCAGCACCTGCAGGCGCCTTCCCTGCCGGTAGCGGATCTGGGCGCTTTGGTTGGTGCCACGAGCGACAACCTCGCCACCAACGTGCTGTTGCGCCATGTGGGGTTGGAGGCAGTTCGGACGCGCGCGGAATCACTCGGTCTTGCCAGGACGGTTCTCCTTGATCTGGTGCGCGAGTCCAGAGGCCCGGATGATGCACCTCAGCTCTCGGTGGGATCAGCGGCAGAACTCAGTTGGTTGTTTGGAGCTTTGTACCGTGGGCAGGTGGTCGATCAGGTGACCAGCCGAAGGGTGATGGGGTGGCTATCCCTCAACACTGACCTCTCTCTTGTAGCGAGCGCCTTTGGCCTCGACCCGTTGTCGCACCGCACAATCGACCATGGCATCCAACTTGTGAACAAGACCGGGACGGATGTGGGGATTCGCAGCGAAGTGGGCATTTTGAAAGGCCCACGAACGGCAGTGTCCTATGCCGTGACTATTCAGTTCAACGATGACTCGCTCGCGCACAGACTGCGAGCGCTTGACACGATGCGGACGGTGGGACTGGACCTTCTGGAGTACGTGAACTAATTTCACTAGGGCGCGGAATGTTTGCGACCAGCGAATTGTTGCTTGCCCTCCAATGTGGGGTGGTGTACATTTGTCCCTGCACCTGAGCGTTTCGAACCCGAATTTCGAGGCGCTACCCCCCGACAGTGTGCAGCTGAGAAGGTGATACCCCCACATCCCAGGCCGTCCCCCACGGCCGCATCGCTTACGCGAAGCGTTTCCCGACTTACCCCCGATCGGATGCTTTCTGAACAGCATCTGGTTCGTCGTTGTTGAGCCAAGAGCGCGCACACGTCGATGCAACAACACCCGAAAAGCTTGACAGCTTGTTGTTATTCCCTAGGAGCAATCCCATGCGTTCAAAGATTCTTGCTGCACTTAGTGCAGTAGCTATCGCGCTGGGGATGGTCGCCTTTACGGCCACCACCGCCAGCGCCCACCACAACACCATTACTGCAACAGCCACCTGCAACACGGCCACCTCGGAGTGGAACGTTGTCTGGTCGGTTACCAATTCTGAAAACAACAAAACCGAAACGATCATCTCGTCCAACCACACGGATGTCGTCCCAGTCGGTACCACTTTCGCGAACGGTGAGACCAAGACATTCACTCAAGTCGTCTCAGCGCCGACCAGTATTACGTTGACGTTGAAGGCGGAGTGGTCCAACGGTTACATGAAGGAAAACCAGGGATCGATCTCGCAGAGTGCCTTCAAGGGCGACTGTGAGCCACCACCCACGCCCGTGTCAGGGAACGCCACAGCGGTCAACGCGGTGTGTTCGAACGGGGTTGTGACGAAGGGCTACGTCCAGGTCGCGATCAAGACGGGCATCGTCTACACGATCACCAAGAAGAACAGCACGACAGCGATTGCCTACAACCCGACTTCGGGAGTGACCGGTCCACTCGAGGCCGGCGACTACACCGTGACGGCGAAAGCGGCAGACAATTACACGCTGAACAATCCAAAATCATGGAACTTGACCATTGCTTCGGCCGGTTCGTGCACCCCTCCGCCGTGTCTTCCCAACTCCGCAGTGAGTTACACCTACGACTCGGCAACCAACAGCGGCATCGTCACCGTCACAGGTGACAAGGACCACAGTGCCGAACTGTGCAACCCGTTCTGGGTGACGGCGGCAAGCTGGACTTTTGACACCAACACCACGTGGCCGCAGACGTTGGATCAGTGGAACCCGGCCAACGGCGGCGGCAAGATCGACTCGGTGGGAACGTACCCCTATGCCGCCACGGTTGGCTGTGGACAGGGCGACATTTACGCCACCTTCACTAGCCCGGGCGTTGTGAAGCCAAGTACGAGTCCAGGGGCGTTGACCGGACCAAACACCGGCTACGCAGAGCACTTCCTGCACAAGATGGGCTTCACAGGCCCAAGCCCGACGTACATGCAACGTGACGCCGGGGCGTGCAACGCCGTAACGGCAGCCGCTACTTTCCAGGGCTACCAGTGCGATGAGTTTGCGCCACTCGTGCTGAGCGGGACGCACGTAACGTTTACCGTGCGCTACGACGACGCAAACCCCGTCAGGTCCGTCGCGAACGTTGCGCCGGGAAGCTATGAACTTCTGGCCGACTTCGCTGCACAGACCGGCGACCGCTACTTCGGTCAAGTGACGGTGACCGCGCAGGCGGATGCCGGATATGCGCTGGAAACTGGGGCAAAGGCTGCGGCGATGCAATCCACGTGGGTCTTTGACGCAACCACGCCGCAGAATTGCCCGACCGAAGTGAAGGTTGTTCCCGTAGCAACATTCACTGACGTTTGCGGTATCGACAACGACACCGTGAATGGTGTCGCTGACACCCCAGAAATTGACTACACGGTGACCGATGACCGGACTGCCGGTGTCGGACTTGTGACGGTGACCGCCGCGGCGAAGGCGGGCTACGTCTTTGCGGCTGGTGCCTACGCAGGACCATGGACTCACTCGTTTACGAGCGAGGACTGCTTCGTGGACACGTTCGGTGATCCGCTCGCGTTCGACGAGACCTGCTCCTTTGTCGACGAAGGCGCGAAAACCTCAGGCTACATTTGGGTCGATTTGGAGGGCAACCTCGACAACGAGCTCAGCTACCAGATCGTTGGTGGAGCCTATAACTTCACCGCCCTCAAAGAGGTCAACAACCTTCCTCCCGGGGTCTACACGGTGACAGCAACGGCGAAGGCCGGATACCAGTTAGACACCACCAAAGAGTCTGAGTGGACTTTCACGATCAAGGAAGCGGGCACGTGTACTCTCATCACGCATCCGCTCATCTCCACAACGGCCACAGCCACAAACACCACGTGCAGCACCGGTGGTACTTACACGCTGGCTGATACCGAGGGTGTTGTCTGGTACGTGGACGGATCCAAGACTCCGACCGCACCGGGAACCTACTCCGTAACCGGTGCCACGACGGTGAATGTGATTGCCGAAACGTCTGGTCCCGACTACGGATGGGAATTTGACGCGAAGACCTCGTGGACGTTCAACTTCACCGACCCGGTGGATTGCCTCCCGACACTGGCCTACACCGGTAGTGACGGTGCAAACCTCGGTTTGCTTCTGGCTGGCGGATTCCTCCTCTTCGGTGGAACAATCGTCGCCTTCGAGCGTCGGTTCCGATCGAGCACCAGGTAACACTGGCGCATTAGAGTTCAGGTGCCCCCTTATACTCCTGCTTCGGGTGAGGTAGTTGGGGGCATCTGAATCATTCTGAGTTCACAGAGGAACTCTGTGAACTTGCTGACTGCTTCAGAATCCTACGGCGCTACGCTAGAGAGCGACGGGCTGCGATGCAGTCACGCCAGTGAACGGAGACAACATGCGAGGCAAACTGGTCCTGCTAATCGGCGTAGGAATCGGCTACGTGCTCGGCGCTCGCGCCGGACGGGAACGCTATGAAGACATCAAGCGAGCCGTCGGCAAGTTCTGGAATGATCCACGGGTCCAGCACCAGGTGCAGAATGTCGAAGATTTTGCGAAAGACAAAGCACCAGATGTTGTCGACTTTCTCGGGGATGCTGCCAAGAAGGTAGTTCAGAAAAAGAAGCCAGCGACTAAGACCGCGACGAGCAAGACCACTGCGTCTGCGAGCTCGACTGCTCAGAAGAAGAAGTAGCCCAGCATGGGCGGGAGAACACACGTGACGGACTCGAAAGGTGAGCGCGCACAGAAGCGATCACTCATCAGCTTGATTACGAGTCTCCCGAGCCTGGTGGTCGAGTTGGTGAAGAGCGAACTCGATCAACTCAAGCAAGAGATGCTTCGCAAGCTCAAGCACGCGGGCATCGGAGTCGGATTCTTTGCCGCTGCTGCCGTCTTCGTGTTCTTCGCGGTTGGGGTGCTCACGGCTGCGGCAATTCTTGGGCTTGCCGTCGTGGTACCAGGGTGGCTTGCCGCGCTGATTGTCGCCGGAATCCTCCTCATCTTTACCGTGATTTTTGTGATGCTGGGGCTCAACCAGCTGAAGAAGAGCAACCCGGAACCGACTGAAACCATCACGAGCGTTCGACGCGACGTGAAGGTCATCAAAGGAACGGCGAAACGAGGAACCCCGTGAGTGAGTCATCAGGTAAAGCGAGAAGTGCTGCATTGCGCGCTGAACTAGAGGAAACCCTCGATGCCATCGAAGACAAGTTCAACGTACCGAAGCAAGTCGGCTTGTTGAGCACGAAAGCACGCACGTCGTGGAATGAGAACCCCCTGCCGTGGGTGATCGGCGCAACCGGCGCAGTGATAGTTGTCGCCGGGCTTGTTGCTTGGGCGCTCTCCAACGACGACTGATCTCGTTTTCGCGCACTCATCCGGGTGAACGGGCCCGGCAAACCTGCGCGCACTTTTGGCTGTTTCCACTAGACGGTGGAGGATAGGCGACATGGCGTTACACAGATCGAAGCTCCTGTCGGGGTGGAGGGTGCTTGTTCCTCGTGGTGGCGAATGGGGAAACGGGATTGCGGCAACACTGCGCCGCGTTGGTGCTGTGCCGGTAATCGCGCCACTCACGAACTTTGCCAGTACTGACAACGCGGTGGATTTGAGCGCCGCGTTGGCCAGGCTCAGCAACGGCGACTACGAGTGGCTGATTGTTTCAAGTTCCACGACGGTTGATGTGCTCCTCAGTCACGAAGTCCGAATCCCCGAAGGCACGAAAGTTGCCGCGGTGGGAGAGACCACGAAGCTTGCGCTCGCGCTCGCTGGCTACCGAGTGGATTTCGCTCCGGAGAACAACAATTCTTCCCGCGGCCTCGTCAAAGCATGGTCGGCGGTTCCTCCACGTGCGCGAGTACTTGTGCCCCAGGCCGAAGTCGCCGATGAAGCCCTCGTGAAGGGCCTGCGGGGGCTGGGCGTATCCGCTGAGTTTGTGACCGCGTATCGCACCATTGGTGTTCCAGTAGGTGGCGACGTCGCGAAAGAGGTTCGATCCGGGCGGATCAACGGAGTCCTCATCACCTCGGGCAGTGTTGCGCGCCAAATCGAGGCGCAGCTTTCCCCGTTGCCGCCAGGAACGGTTGTTGTTGCCATTGGACCGAGAACGGCGTTCGATGCACGAAGTGCCGGGATTACCGTAGACGCCATCGCCGAGTCGAGAACGGCTGAGGCACTTGTCGAGGCCTTTCTCGAATTTGTTACCTGGCGATCACGTCACGCGGGCTGAACTCGCTCAAATAACAGTGAGTGGTGCGTGCACGGCGACAGCGCCGAGCAGGGCCCCAATCCCGAGAAGCGGCGGTCCTCCCTGAATCACTGCCGCGCGCCACATCCGGCGGTTCGTGATCAGCAGAATGATGCTGGCGAGGGTCATCGAGCTGAGCGAAACCAAGAGAACCCACTTGCCGGCAATGGGGTTTCCCCAACCAAGCAGTAGGAGCCCGAGCACGGCGGAAAGCGCAAGAAAGAGGTTGTAAAAGCCTTGGTTGAACATGATCGGCTCCGCCACGACGGCGTCCGCCTGCGACTTCAGACCGAATCGACGCCACACCTTTGGAGTGGGCCACAGCACGCTTTCAAGGGCGAAAATCAGCACATGGATGAGCGCCGCCAGGATCGCAAAAATGATAGTGAGAGCCTGCAAGGTTGTGATCATGAGCGCTAGTGTGTCACGGGTAGCCTTGTCGGCGCCATTGGCCCGATCCCGAGACATGGTGGTCGCTCGGCGGAAATGGCGTCACTATGTCACAAAAAACTCTCTCTGCAACAGTGTGCATTTCGGGTGGTGGACCTGCCGGCATGATGCTCGGACTGCTTCTCGCCAGAGCAGGCGTGGAGACAATCGTGCTGGAAAAGCATGAGGACTTCTTCCGCGACTTTCGAGGGGACACAATTCACCCCTCCACCATCGACCTCATCGATCAACTTGGCCTGCGCGAAAGGTTCGACGCCATTCGGCAAAGCCACATTCACACGCTGGATGCTGTCGTCAACGGGAACCGCCTGACACCGGTAAATTTTGCGAAACTGCACAGAACCAACGACTATGTGGCGCTCATGCCGCAGTGGGATTTCCTTTCTCTGCTTGCTGAAGCGGGAGCGGACTATCCCACGTTCACACTCATGATGGGGGCAGAAGCAACCGGTCTCGTGCGTGACGGCGACCGAGTGACCGGTGTCACCGCGTCCACTGCCCAGGGTGACCTTGAGATCACTGCGGACCTGACGATCGCGGCAGATGGCCGAGACTCCACCCTGAGGGACGCTGCCGGGATGGTTCCGGTTGACTATGGAGTGGCAATCGACGTGCTGTGGTTCCACTTGCCTCGCACGAAGATCGACCCACCCACCACTCTCGCCTACTTGGATTCTGAGTCCATGATCATCACCATTCCGCGGGAGGGCTACTATCAGGCGGGCATGCTCATCCCCAAGGGTGGGCTTCCGGCGATGAGGGAACTAGGCCTCACCGCGTTCCACGAACGCATTGTTCGTGCTGCGCCATTCCTTGCCGAAGTGGTGGGGTCGATCACGGACTGGGACCAAGTAAAACTCTTGACAGTCCAGATCAACCGCCTGGAGGAGTGGCACAAGGACGGCTTGCTGTGCCTCGGGGACGCGGCTCACGCTATGTCACCGGCGTTCGGCGTCGGGATCAACTACGCGATCCAGGACGCGGTCGCTACCGCGAATCTCTTGGTCGAGAGTTTGCGCGCTGGCTCCGTATCACTTGACGACCTTGCGCGAGTTCAGAAGCGGAGGCTGCCGCCGGCTATCAAGATGCAGGCGCTTCAACTCAGAACCCACGCCATCATTGCGAAGCCGGGTGGAGGCGGATTCCTCCCGAACCCGATGCGCTGGTGGCAACGCGCTATTGCTGCCGTGATCTTGCCGGTCATCCGACTGTTTACCGCGCGAATTGTGGGCCGTGGGTTCCTGCCAGAAAAGATGGAACCGCAACTAGAACCGCGCGAGTAGGGATGACTAGCCGAAGAGAGCGCGCGCTTCGTCGTATCGTGCTTCAGGCACGGTCTTGAGAGAACCAAGAGCGGCCTCGAATGGGACATCGACGATGTCTGTCCCCTTGAGGGCAACCATGTATCCCCACTTTTTATCGAGCACCATTTGGAGAGCTCCCCAGCCCAGCCGGGTGGCGAGTACTCGGTCGAAGGCGGTGGGTGTTCCACCACGCTGAATGTGACCCAGTGTTGTTGCCCGGGTCTCAATTCCCGTGCGTTGTTCGATGAGCGGCGCAAGTATTTCGCCAATGCCGCCGAGGCGGGGGCGGCCAAACGTATCGAGGCCGCGCTCGTTGTGCACATCCGTCATCGAATCGAGCAAGAATCCTTCAGCGACCGCGACGAGTGGCGAACGGCCACGGTGATGTGCGCTTGTGACCCAGTCGCAAATCTGCTCAATTGAAGTCTTGTGTTCCGGGATGAGAATGGCGTGAGCGCCTGCGGCTATACCGGAGTGCAGTGCAATCCAGCCAACGTGCCGCCCCATGACCTCGGCAACCATGCAGCGACTGTGCGAGTCGCCGGTGGTTCGTAGCCGGTCCATCGCTTCGGTCGCGATCTCTACCGCCGTATCGAACCCGAACGTGTAGTCGGTGGCATCGAGGTCGTTGTCGACAGTCTTGGGCACGCCCACGATGGGAAGTCCCATGTCGGAAAGCCGCTTTGCGGCGGCAAGCGTGCCTTCGCCTCCGATTGCGACGATGGCGTCCAGGGAGTGGGCGGCCATCACTTCGCGGACGCGGTCCGCGCCACCATGATCGAAGGGGTTCGTACGGGATGTTCCGAGGATGGTGCCACCCTGCTTGCTGATCCCCATGATGTGGCGTCGCTCAAGGGCGAAGAGGTCTTCGTCGACGAGGCCTTTCCAGCCATTCTTGATCCCCACGAATTCCAGCTTGTGAGTTTGCACACCGCTGAAGACGATCGCGCGAATAACCGCGTTGAGTCCGGGAGCGTCGCCGCCACTTGTGAGGATGCCAATTGCCATGCCACTATCTTGGCGCAATGAGAGGCCGAGCACAGACTTGCGACAAATTGGATCTAGTCGAGTTCGTCTTCGTTGCCGTCGTTGGCACTGTCGCTGTCGTCATCCGAATAGGTGGAGGGGCCAGCGCCAGGCTCGTCCTCCGACTGGGCGAGTTGGGCCAACAATTCTGCTGCGAACTTCTTCGCATCATTGCTGTGCTCAGGATCCCAGGCGGCAGGCCCTCCCTGGTTTGCAAAAGGGTCAAAGTCAGCCATGGCGTTCTCCTTTCGTGATGAGACAATCACGACAAGCCTTGGCTGGAGTTTATTCACGGGCGGACTTCAGGTAAAGAGCCACGAGTTTACTCGTTCTCGAGTACCGCCATTGCCGCATTGTGCCCGCCAAGGCCGCTCACCGCGCCACCACGTTGGGCGCCTGACCCACACAACAGCACGCGGTGCCACGCGGTGGAAACACCCCACCGCTCCGCGGGCGTAGCGAGAGGGGCGTCATCGTCAGCGAAGGGCCAGGCCAGAGGGCCGTGAAAGATGTTCCCGCCCGGCATCCCCAATGAGTGTTCGAGATCCAGGGTGGTTTTAGTTTCCACGCAGCGGCGTCCGTCTGCATCCTCAAGGAACAGGGGCTCGATGGGCTCAGCCAGAACAGAGTTGAGGGACGCCAAAACACTCGATTCGAGTTGCGTGCGCAGCTGATCGTTGTGCTCTGGCGTCACGAGTCGATCCGGAGTGTGCAGGGCAAACACGGTGAGTGTGTGGGCTCCGCTTTCTCTCAATTCGGGCGACAAAATGCTCGGGTCGGTGAGGGAGTGACAATAGATTTCGGCCGGGAGTGGGTCGGGAATCTCGCCAGCCACCGCATTTGAGTACGCGCTCTGAAGTTGGCTGTACAGCTCGTTGATGTGAAACGTTCCACCAAACGCGGCGTGCGGGGCAACAGCTGAATCCCGAAGTTTCGGCAACCGGGAGAGCATGAGGTTGACCTTGACTTGGGCGCCCTCCGGTCGAGCGGAGGGTACCCCTCTGGTGCCGTGTACTAGACGATCCAGCACGAACGGAGCGACCCCGGCCAGTATGGTTCCCGCGGAGATGTTGTGTTTAGTGCCGGAGTGAAGGTAGAAGACCTGACCCTCAGGGTCGACGGCCGTGACCTCGGCGCCGGTGATGAGCTCGGCTCCTGCGCGTCGGGCGGAACGAGCAAGGGCTGTGGTGACCGCGCCCATGCCCCCAACTGGAACATCCCAATCGCCGGTGCCGTTGCCAATCACGTGGTACAAAAAGCAGCGATTCGCCGCGAGGCTCGGATCGTGGGCATCCGCAAAGGTGCCGATGAGTCCGTCGGTGAGGACCACGCCTCGTACAAGGTCGTTCGTGAACGTGCTTTCAATCGTCTCGCCGAGTGGATGCTCAACGAAAGCTGACCACAGGGCGTCGTCGTTAAGGGCGCGACGTGCTTCGGTTTGAGTGAGCAAAGGCTCACACACCGAAGGGAACACGGATTTGGCAAGTTTCGCGGTCCCGGAATAGAACGAGTCCCATGCGGCGGCGTCTGCCGAGGCCCCGAGGGAGGTAAACGATGCGGCTGTGGCTACCGAGTCCGAATTGTCGACGAGAAGGCCACGCGCTGTCCCAGGCTCGGGCGTATAAGAGGAGTAGCGTCGCCGAAGCAAGTGGAGGTCGAGACCGAGTTCGCGGATGATGCGGGCAGGCAGCAAACTCACTAAATAGGAGTAGCGAGAGAGCCGGGCCTCCACGCCAGCGAACGCGTCAGCAGAGACAGCGGCCCCGCCAACAGTGTCGAGCCGTTCGAGCACGGTGACGGACTTTCCCGCCTGGGCGAGATAGGTCGCAGCGACCAAGGCATTGTGGCCGCCGCCGACGATGACGATGTCGCGGTCTCGGTTCATATCCTGAGCCTAGCCAGCGCGAGCCGTGACAGTAGTTGAGATTCAGGTGCGGCCAGTAGCCTTTCAGAATGGACGTGCACGAACAGGCGAGCGCCACTGTTGTGCGGTGGTTGAGTGCGGTGGGTGTTGTCGCGCCCGCGCCTGAGGTGCGGCTCGCTCAGCTTGTTGCCGTGCCGGGCGGCGCGGACTTCGCCAAGGAAATCTTCAACGGCGTTCTGCGCCCTCGCGATGCGCGGACGGTTGGCCATACTCTCGAACGCCTTTCACACAACATTCCAGCGGGGATTCGGCGAAGTACCGAGTTCGGAACCCATATTTCTGCGGGTCTCGCCTCAATCGCGGCAGGCGCGGCAGTGTCGCTTGCGCGAGAAGCGTTCCTGCGGCACTTCTCTCACTTGATGTTGCGCCTTGATGTGCGGGAACTGGAGGCGCATCTTTCTGAGCTAGCTCGTCGTGGCGGGGTGCGCCCGGTGTTGACGCCCATCGCAACGTCCGCGAGCGGACAGCACGAAGCGAATCGCCACGCGACAGATGTGCGGGACTTGCTCTTGCGTGACGATGTAGAGGCGGTCTCCTTTCGCTTGACTTCCGTGGTTGCGAATTGGCGATTGGTGAATTTGGACGGAATGGTGGGTGAGGCTCTAGACCGAGTGATGTCAATCTTTGACCTCGCGGCCAACAGCCAGCGCCCGAAGGCGATCGAACTTGATGTCGCGCACTTTGACGAACTCGAACCAACCCTCCTCGTGTTTGAGCGAATGTTGCAGAGCTATCCCGAGTTAGACGTGGGAATCGCGCTTCCCGACTCGCTACCGGATTCACTCCCAGCGCTCCGCCGCGTTGCGGACGCGGCGAGAAAGCGACGGTCGCGCGGTGGAGATCGTGCAACCGTGCGCATTAAGAGAGAAGAGCATTTTCTCGCAGAGCGCGCGCTGGCCGAAGGGCATGGGTGGAAAACCGCCGCGTTTGAAAGCTCCGATGATTCGCGAGCCCACTTTCTCCGAATGCTTGATTTCGCGCTTCAGCCAGAGCGTTGCGTCTCACTTCGCGTGATTTCGGCCACGCACGATCCGTTTCTCACCGCGTACGCGTGGCGGCTGGCGAAAGAACGCAACGTGGAGAGAAGCCTCGAGCATGAGTTTCGGTTGGGGGTTGCCTCGCGGCTGGTCGATGCGGTGAAACGGGATGTCGGAGGGGTGCGCCTCTCCGCACCGGTGCTGCACACGGGGCGCCTTTCGTTGGCCACCCCGTACCTCGTGCAGCGGATAGAGGAGCTTGCGGGACCCGAAGGCTCCTTGTTGACCTTGACGGGGCCGGCCCCCGCCGACGTCATGGAACGTGGACAGCGACGCTTCGCTGCGGCCGTCGAAGAATCCAGGCGCCCGGTCGTCACCTCGCTGCGGCACCAAAATGCGGTGCGGTCGGAGGCGGCGGACTTCACTCAACCGTCGACACGTGAGTGGGCGTACGCGGTATTGGAACGTGCGCGAGATTCTGCCGCTGGTGAGTCGCTCCTTGCCCAGTCCGAACAGGATGACCCTGCCGCGCTGGAGCAACTTGTTTCGAGCGCGGTGAGCGTTGGAACAGTTTGGGGTGAACGGCGCGGGTCCACGCGAGCGGAAGTGCTCGACAGCGTCGCCGACGTGTTTATGGAGTGGAGGGGCCACCTCGCCGAGGTTATGGTGAGCGAGAGTGGAATCCTGATCGAAGAAGCCGATAGCGACGTGACGGTCGCGGTTTCTTTCGCGCGAAACGCCGCGCGAGAGGCACGCGCTCTTGCCTCGACACCTGATGCCGCTTTTGTGGCGCCGAAATTGATCGTCGTTGTGTCTCCACGAAGTTGCGCGGTGACCTCTCTCGCGGGATCGGTGTTGGCCGCGCTCGCCGCAGGGGCCGCGGTGATCATCACGACGGCACCCGAATCGCGCCGCACGGCCGCGGTGTTTGTCGAGTCGCTTGTCGCGGCGGGTGTGCCGAGCGGACTCCTTACTCTTGTGGCGGGCGAGGGTGCTCTCGCCCGTGCGCTCCTGTGCGACGACCGAGTTGAGCGGGTGCTGCACGCTGGGAGCAGGCATGTCGCAAAGCAGTTTCATGCGTGGCGCGCAGAAACCGCGCTCTCGTCAACAACGGGGGGACGCAATTCGGTAATTGTGACGCCGACCGCAGACCTCGACGCCGCGGTCGCCGACATTGTGCTGGGCGCCTTCGACCATGCAGGTCAAGCTCCGACCGCGACAGGGGCAGTGATTCTCGTCGGTACCGTCGGTGAATCTGCGCGCTTTCTCGGCCGACTCGCGGATGCGGTTGCTTCTGTCCAAGCGGGCAGCGTGGGAAGCGCCGCTGCGGGGGTGTCCGCTCTCGCCCGGCCCGCGGAAACGCGGGAAATCGAGGCGCTAGACACCCTCGCGGAGGGAGAGAAGTGGCGAGTGCGCCCACGCCAACTCGACGAGGAAGGTCGACACTGGTCGCCTGGGCTCCGTCTGGGCGTTCACCCGGAAGCCCTGTTCCGACGGCAAGAGCGTCGCGCGCCGGTACTGGATGTCGTGCACGTGGCGACGTTTGATGAGGCAATCGTCGCGCAGAATGCACCCGGATTCGGGCTGGCAGCTGGTGTCTACTCCCTCGACGAAGTCGAAGTGAGTACGTGGCTTGACGCGGTAGAAGCGGGCGTTTTGTGCGTCAACCGACCGGTGGTGAACAGTGTGGGCTCTCGCGTTCCCCTCGGCGGGTGGGGTCGATCGGTCCTCGGAACCTGGCGGGCACCCGGCGGTCAGGATTCGGTTCTTTCGCTCGGGTCGTGGGAAGCCGTGGACGTGAGGCCAGGTGAGACAGTGACTTTGGACGGTGTCGGTGAACGTGTTGCGAGGTTTGTGGCCGCGGCTCAGCCGGGAATGACGTTTACCGAATTCGACTGGGTGCGTGTCGGCGCCCGCAGTGATGAGGCGGCCTGGGCATCCGCGTACTCAACAAGGGAGCTCACCCATTTCGAAAGCGAACGCAATGTGCAGCGGTATCGTCCTCTTCCGGTCACCATTCGCTTGAGCGAAGGGGCCCCGCTCGTGCACCTGGTCCGCGTCCTTGCGTCGGCAGCGTTGGCGGGCGCACCGGTGGCGGTGAGCAGCGCCACACCGCTTCACCCCGGGATGATCGCACTGTTTGGCGAACACGACAGCCCGGTCGATGTTGCCGAAGTCCTCATTGAATCTGACACGAGATGGCGAGCACGAGTTCAATCGCGGGAGATCGTCACGGAGCGAATCCGACTTATCGGGGGCGACCCGGTAGTGCTGGCGAGGGTGCTGCACGGCCAACCAGGAATTGCAGTGCACGCTGGCTCCGTGACGACCAGTGGCCGAATCGAACTGTTGGCATTTTTGCGCGCACAGTCGATCTCCGTGGGGATTAAACGAGCAGACTCGCCGGGGTCAGATCTGCGAAATCTCGATCTGGGTTAGGGGCGTTGTCCCCAGCTTTGGGGGACTGTGAATCTCCCAAATTGCCCCAGTTCGCTGGACTGCTCTCGTATGGTGGTGGCTGGAGTGTTCCTACAACACGTGAACCCGGCCCTCTTATCTCCGTGTTCTTAAATCCCGCTAGAACTCCGAACCAGCAGGTGCCCCCTTGGTACCTGAACATTGGCGTAGGCCAATGCAAACAGAGGTATTGACTGATGGTAAAAAGAATGAGCCGTGCCCGATCGCGGAAAATCACCGACCGTCGAGCGCGTCCACTCCGGATGCTGATCTCGTTGGCGACGGCCTTGCTGGTCGTGGCAACGACGCTCATTCCCACCACCGCGGCGTTCGCATTCGAGCAGGCAGCCGTTCGAAACGTGAAGTCAGCGAATGCGACGGTAGTTGGCCCCGGCGACTCGTTCAACTGGATCATCCAAGTTGGTTGTTCTGTCCTGACCGATGAGTGCGTGAACGCGGTACTCACCGATGAGGTACCTGCAGAATTTATCCTTCCTGAGCCCGAAGATATCCTGCTGACTCCGGCGCTGAGTGATACAGAACGGACGACCACTATTAGCGGTCAAACCGTGACGGTTCAGTTTCACCAGGACTTGGTAACTCCGGCCGGGCAAAAGGGCCTCACGAACGGCACGGTTACGGTTACCATTCCGGTCACCGTGCGATCCGATCTTGACTACACTCCGACCCCGCGCACCGTCGTCAACACCTCAGAGATGGTGGCGGAGAACGCCACCATGGTGCCAAGCTCAGCTTCTGTTCAGCTGATCGTCCCGCTTGAGCTTGCCACGCAGCCGACTAAATCATTTTCTCCGGACTCCAACATTGCGGTAGCGGGCCTAGCCACAGAATTGACTCTCGGCGGATCGAATACGTCAAATACGACTGTTTCGTCGTTGACAATTCAGGATCCGGTGAATCCCGCCGCGGCAAGCAATATCTTCCGCACTGCTCTCGAACTTAAGACTTTGGACTCGGTAACGTGGCCGGCCGGGGCAACCTCCGCGGTGGTTTCCCTCTGGGATTCCTCGCTTGTGACTCCCGCGTGGGTGGATGCACCTCCGGTAGCTTCCGGGAACCCCTTGACTCTGCCTGCGGGCGTTGACCCTGCGGATGCGGGTGGTATCCGTATCGCGTTCTCCTCGGGTGCCTCTGCCGACATTCCGCGTGCCGCCAGCGCCAGCTTCACGGTGGGCATGGAGAACCGGACCGGAGTTTCCGCTGCGACGTACCCCAACATTGCGCAGTCGGTCGTGGAGCGAGATGCGCTCTCCGCTGACAAACCGGTAACCGCGAACTATACGGTTGCGGCCGCGACCAGTGAGGTTTCCGCTGGAAAGTCAATCAGTCCCGACCGGATGTCCGCAGTCACGTTTGGTAGCAATGACCTCACCGAGGGTACAGTCACCCTGTCGGGCGGCAACTCGGGTACCATCCCGCTTACCTCGCTCACGATTTCTGAGCCGTCCGACCCGACGCTTCTTAGCGCGGCCAATCCGCTCGCCCCGGCACACACCGGCGGCGGCCTCATCTTCAACGGCTTTACCGGCGACGTAGCGTGGCCGGCCGGTGCGACAGCTGCCTCAATCACGTACTATTTCGCGAATGACCCCAGCGAGACGATTGCAGCGACAGCACCGGGACTGCCGGCACCAACCTCGCTGGATCGCGTCACGGGTTTCAGCGTCACATTCACAGGAGACATGGAGCAGGGCGTCGCGGCAAGCGTGCCGTTCACCATCAAGGCGAACCCACTTCAGGTAGCGCCGAACTTTAGCGTCGAATATACAAACGAGATCAAAGTCGTTGGTGTCGACTTCTACGACCAGAACGTTGGCCCGGAGTTCGCGTCGGACACGGTTACGGTGCTTGCCGATCAGATCAACGTGGAGACCTCGAAAGCGCTTTCCCGCGGCTCGTTGCGGGCAACAGCCGGACAGTCCACTACGGCAACACTCACAACCCACGTACTGGACTATCCGTTCTCCACGCGGGCCATTGACCACATTGACATGGTCGACCCTTCCACCGAGACCGGCCTGACCGACTGGTACACGTATTTCAACGCCACGAGGCTTGTAGTGACCCCGGTTCCCGGAGACGCCACGCTCACAATTTCCTACCGAGACGCCGCTGGCACCTACGTGCCACTCACGGTGCTCGGCCCCGGGATTCAGAACTATGACATCCCGTCCGGGGTGAGAGACAGCATTTACGGCCTCAAGTTCAGTTGGGACAGCACGACCGGATTCCAGCCAGATCAGACTCTCGTCGCCAACGTGGAGTATGCACTTCGATCAACGTTGAGAGATAGTGCGACGGCGTTGCCGAATGCTGCGATCACGCTCGAGAACTGCAGCGCCTCCAGTGGCACGTCTGGCACCGCCCCGACGGGAGTGGACTCCAACGTTGCCGTCTCCGACCCCTGCCCGGCCGTCACGCTCGTTCCCTATGAAGCGGGTCCCGGCACAGGCACAGCGAACTTCCTTGACAAGAATTTCATCAACACGAACAACACCAATAGCCAGCAAATAATGAACACCCGCGATAGTGAGCGAACGCGGGCACGTCTGTCCTGGTCGACCGATGGCTATACCGAAGTCGAGAAGATGGTCATTTACGATGGCGCTGTCGACGGATCGGGTAACCCTGATCCGGAGGCTCTGACCAAGGGAATGTACGACGCGTACGACCTCTATCAGATCCCCAAAATCAGCTCTATCGACCCCTTGGTCAAGTACGACAAGGTCGCCATCGAGTTTTATAGCCAGTCCACGTCCACGTGGGTGTCGATTAGCGGGTACTGCACGCTTGCCGCTCCGTGTAACGGTGGCACCGCGAACACGCGTACCCTCAATGCTGCGCAGCAAGCCGACTACATTGCCGTGCGATTCACGTTCACCGAGGGAACAAACCGCCCAGGACTGAACCCAGCACCCGGGAGCGGAGTCGCCGACTCCCTTGGGCACAACCGCCGAATCGACCTCGTCTTTCAAATGAGGGACAGCCTTCGCACGAACGCGGCAACACCGGTGGTAGATGGCTACCGCTACAACGCGGACATGACGACCGCGACCCCTCCCGGACTACCGCACAGCGTAGTTCGCAACGACGCGCACGCCGAGGCGACGCTCGCCGTGGGTGGCCCGCTCAGTGATCGTGCTCACGACACTCTTCAACTTATTGATCCGCCGTTGGCAGTCGCGGTCAACAAAACCTGGACCGGTGGACCCATTCCGATTCCGGACGGGCCCGTGGTGGTCCAACCGACAAGTCGGGTGTCCATTACCGCGACCAACCAGACGGCCGCTCGCGTTGATTCACTGACGATTAGCGAGCCAAACACGTCGGGCCCGGCTCCCAACGATTCGCCGTTCGAGGATTGGGATCTCACTCGATTCCAGTCGATCTCGGCTCCGACAGGGGCAACGGGACTCACGGTCACGGTTGTTCGATCGTCGGGTGGCAACCTCGTTGAAACGGGGACACCCGCAGCGGTGGCATCCACGATGATGGGGTGGACGGCTGTCGACCTCGCGAACGCAACCGGGTTCACGATGGAGTACACCGGCAACATCAAGGCCAGCAATGGACAGGCAGTCATTGTTCTTGACCTCACGCTGAGAACGGCAACTCGGACCGGTGGCGGGGCCATCGCCGAAGGTACCGATCGCAACTCCACCCAGGCAGTTGTGGCTGACAGCCGTTGGGACGAGACCAGTCTCGTGACGGCACCGACGTTCATTGAAGCGGAATTGTCCGCACGGGATGATGCAAGCATCGACCTCTTTGCCACCAGCCTCTCCGTCTCGACGTCGAAGACGTTTGGGAAGGCAACGGAAACGGAGCCAAGCCAGAGCGTCTTCCCGCTCACGCTGGAAGCCACCCCTGGCGGAACCGAACGTGTCCAGACGCTGACCATCACTGATGATCGCGCCACTTTCTGGAACGCCTTCAACTTCACCGGAATGGCGGCAAACCAGCCAACTCTTCCCCAGTTCAGCCCTACCTCTTCCGCTAGTGCGACAGTGATTCGGGTCGAGGCGTGTGTCGACAGCACGTGGTCGGCAGCAGCAGTCGACAGTGCGCCGGACGCAAGTTGCACCGATCGGGGCGGACACTGGGTTGGCTCTGCCGATCCGTGGAAAACCCAAACGGAGTCCAGAGCATCCTTCCTTCCTGCTGGCGTTACCGCCGGTCAGGTTGAGGGCCTTCGGTTCACCGTGAAACGCCTCGACGACTCCCAGTGGGAGAACCCTCAAGCGCCGAAAATTAGCATCCCGATTCTTGTCCAGCGACGAGACAACTTGCGCACGGGCGACCCGGTTCTCACCAACCTGTTCGGCCACGCTGCCGCTCCGGGCGAAACCGTGCCGGGAACCACGACGAACGCGCTGGCGGCAGATGTCCTCGGAATTTGGGGAAACACGGCGACAGCAAGTAACACCGCTTCCTACCTGTTCCAGCACGCAACCACCGCGGTGCGAGTACTCAAGCAGCCGGCCGGGGTTAAAGCGCCGGGTCGGACCTTTGACTACACGCTCAGTGTCACGAACACGGGAACGTGGCCCATCCTGAACCCGATCATCACCGATTACCTACCGAGTGACGGTGTCGGAGCTCAGCTGGTCTTTGACCCAGACAAACCCCTGACCTACAAGTACACGCTTTCCGGTGCTGCACCGGTTCCCGCCACTGGCACGGCGTTGCCTACCGGGACGAGCGGGCCTACCGTCGATGTCACCGCTGACTCTTATGGACCGACTGAGATTCAGTTCACGTTCCCCGCTGGCTCTGTGTTGGAGGTCGGACAGGTGTACGTCATTACGATTCCGATGATGTTCCGGCCGGGACTCGTCAACGACACTGTTGTGACCAATACGTTCGGCATCCGCGGAGATCGTCTGTTTGACAGCTGTACTGCGCCAGCAGGGGCAACGGCGAGCTACAACGCGGCAACCGGCGAGTGCTCCACCGACACCACTGTTCGGCCCTCGGAGCAGGCGGCACTTCGGGCACTCATGACGGTGAGAGCTGAACTTGATGTCGACTATCCGAACGACCAGGGTTTCAATGGCGGAACAAACGCCGAGTGCACCGCGGCTGAAGACGCCGACGGTTTCTCGCGGCTACCGTGTATCCCGCTCACGTTGCCTGGCCAGAAAGAGACCTGGCGTCTCACTGCGCAAAACACCGGAACAACCTACATGCCTCGCGTGGTCCTTTCCACACGGCTTCCGAACGTCAATGACGAGACGATTCTCGACGGATTCATTCGTGATTCACGCTGGGCCGCTGGTTTTGCGGATGAAATCACCGCGAACATTGGTGTACCCGGATCCACGATGACCGTGTACTACACGACGGCAACTGAGCCGTGTAAGTCGGTTCTTCAGACGCCATCGAACCCTGATGCATGTGGAAACGATCCAGAAACCGGTTGGTCAGTATGGACTGCCGGGGACCTTGCAGACCCAACGATCGTGACCGGGCTGCAGTTCGTGATCGACTTCCCTGACTCGCACTTGTTCGCTCCAGCGGAGTTGCTCACGATTGACGTAGTAACGCGCACCGCGGCACTGTCGTCGACACCGGGCGCGGACACGACGGCCAATAACTCGCTGTCGGCCTCCGCCATCACGAGGACGGGAATTACCGACACCCCCGTAACCGCGCTGGACTATTCAGTAGTGTCTGTCGCTTTGGCGACCGGAGGTCTCCGGTTGGAGAAGGAGATCACCGGACCTGCTGCCTCGTTCATTCCCGATGGCCAGACTTTCGAAGGCAAGGTCGTCTGTACGTCGCTTTCGGAAACGTTGGAACGCGACTTCACGATGACGCTGAGCGGCGGAACGGTCGCCGAAGTGACGATCAATAACCTTCCTGGTGGTGCGAGCTGCACGGTCAACGAAACGACGGCAAGCGGTCAGACAAGCTACAGCGCGACAACGGTGACGATCGATCCGCTCATCACCGATCCGGCGTCCTTCCCGAAGGTGACTCTGTCCAACGACTACCAGCTTGCTGGACTTACTGTGTCGAAGTCGGTCACCTCGACGGCTCCTGTTATCCCGATTGAGTTCGCGTTTGCTGTGAGCTGTACCTTCCTTGGCGTGGCAGTGCCGCTTGCGGCAGCAGATGCCTCGTTCACTTTGGATGACACCGAGTCCCGCACAATTACGGGGATTCCGGCAAACGCCGACTGTGTCGTGACCGAGACTGACCCCAAGGGTGCTGACGCAACAATCATGACGGCAAGCACAGACGCGTCCAATACCGGATCGGGGGTCGTGGTCGATAACACTGCGCGCACGGCCACGTTTACCCGGTTGAGCCCGAATGGTGCGGGCGATGTGGTCACGAATACGGCAAATGCGAACAACCGGTTCGATGCTCCAGCTGCCCTCATCGTTACGAAGAAACTGCTTGGCGATGGGGCAGCCCAGTTCGGTGAAGACAAGACCTTCACCGTGGCCGTGCTCTGTACGTTTGGCGCGACCACTCAATACGACGATTCGGTCTTGTTGAATGTGGGCAATGCCTGGCAAGTCGTTCTCGAGAACATCATTGCCGGTTCGAATTGCACGTTCACCGAGGCGGGCCTTCAGGGCGCGGATGCCGTGGTGATTACACCGAATGATGGTGCGGATACGACGGTGGGCGTGCTCACCGTTCCCGGGCCGACTATTCCCGAACCGTCACCGATCGTGAACATTGACGTCACGAACTGGTACTTGACCGGTTCTGTGGAGGTCACGAAGACGTTCGCGGGCGACGCGGAGGCGATCGACAAGTTCGCACGCAACCCGGTTCCTGAGATCGAGTTTGAATTCAGCTTGAGCTGCGTTCGCGACGGTGAGGTTGTCATAATTCCTGGCGGGGAAACCCGCACGGTCACCGCAGCAGCGCCGGTTGCGGACTACACGGGGCTGGCATCCGGTTCTGAATGTACCTTGACCGAAACCCAAACCGGCGGGGCGAGTTTGTCGCGCATCGTGGACGAGTTCTCGGACGAGGTAGTTGACGGTAAGTTCACCGTTACCGTTGACGACACGGTGCTTTCCGTCAGTGATCAGCCCCAGCCCAACCTTTCGGTGGAGAACACCTATCGGTTTGCCGCTGTCGCTGCAACGAAGAACGTTACCGACGTTGGCGCGGGCGGAGCACGGCTCAAGGGCCCATTCGAGCTAACACTCACGTGTACGCTCGACGGCCGGGAGATCGAGGCTGACGAACCGAAGGCACAGTCGATCCGGGCAGGAGAGACCGCGACCTGGACAGAATTGGCGGAGGGTGCGGACTGCACGATCGTCGAGTCTGTGACCGGTGGCGCCACACGCACGACGTCGGTCCTGACCGCGGCCGATGGCAGCACTGGGCCATCTGTACGGGGTGTGAGTGTGGACCTTCTCCCCTTGCGGTGGACCGGTGCAACCGCGCCAAACGCGATCACGTTTACGAACTCCTTCAGCCTCGCGTACACCGGCACGGAGGCGAACCCTGCCTCGCTCGTGTTGGTTCCGCTGGGGATGCTCCTGTTCGGTGGACTTTTCCTTGGCTTTGCCGCAACCAAGCGGCGTGGTCACCGAGAGGTGGTCTCGAACGAGTAGCGTTGGCCACATGGATCATCCTGAGCAGACCACGCACGGGGTTGGTCCATGGGCCGGCGAATGGCCGACGGGAAGCGAGTACGACCCCGAGCTTCTCGAGCGTGGTGACACGCGCAATGTGATCGACCGCTACCGGTATTGGAACATGGCCGCGATTGTTGCTGACCTTGATCACACGCGGCATCCGTTTCACGTGGCCATTGAAAACTGGCAACACGATATGAACATCGGATCGATCGTGCGCAGCGCCAATGCGTTCGGGGCGGAGTCTGTGCACATTATTGGCCGAAAGCGTTGGAACAAGCGCGGGGCGATGGTGACGGACCGCTATCAGCATGTGCTGCAGCATCCGGACGTTGACACGTTTCTTGCGTGGGCAAAGGACGCGAAGCTGCCGGTTATCGGGATCGACAATGTGCCAGGAAGCGTCATCATTGAAACTTTTGATTTTCCGGCGCGCTGTGTTCTCCTCTTCGGCCAGGAAGGCCCCGGGCTTTCTGCTGAGGCGATTGCGGCATCCGACACAGTGGTCGAGATTAGCCAGTTCGGCTCAACCCGGTCGATCAACGCTTCGGCGGCGGCGGCCGTCACAATGCACGCGTGGATTACGCAACACGTGAGCTTCGACACTGGCGCCCGATAGACTGTCGTGTAATCCCCCACCAATCGAAAGGGACGTTTGCCATGCCTGCCATCGTGTTGATCGGAGCCCAATGGGGCGACGAAGGCAAAGGTAAAGCTACCGACTTGCTCAGCGACCGCATTGACTACGTCGTCAAATTCAACGGCGGAAACAACGCTGGACACACCGTCGTGATTGGCTCAGAGAAGTACGCTCTGCACCTTCTCCCTTCCGGAATCCTCACCGAAGGGGTTATCCCCGTCATTGCGAACGGCGTGGTGGTGGACCTTGCCGTGTTGTTCGAGGAACTCGATGCGTTGAGTGCGAGAGGGGTGGATGTCTCCCGTCTGAAGGTGAGCGCAAACGCGCACGTCATCACGACCTACCATCGCACTCTCGACAAGGTGACGGAGCGGTTCCTGGGCAAGCGCCAGATCGGGACGACCGGCCGGGGTATCGGGCCGACCTACGCCGACAAGATCAACCGTGTGGGTATCCGCATTCAAGACATTTTTGACGAGAACATTCTGCGACAGAAGGTCGAAGCGGCCCTGGAACAGAAGAACCAGATTCTGGCGAAGATTTACAACCGCCGTGCAATCACGGTTGACGAAGTGGCCGAGGAACTGCTGGGCTACGCCGACCGGCTGAAGCCCATGGTTTCGGACACCTCGCTTGAGTTGAACCGTGCTCTGGACGCGGGTAAAACGGTCCTGTTTGAGGGCGGCCAGGCCACGATGCTGGATGTCGATCACGGAACGTACCCGTTCGTGACGTCTTCGAACGCGACCAGCGGTGGTGCTGCGACAGGTTCCGGGGTTGCCCCGAACCGGTTCGACCGAGTCATTGGTGTGGTCAAGGCCTATACAACTCGCGTTGGCGCAGGTCCCTTCCCCACGGAACTGTTTGATGAATGGGGCGATTTCCTCACCGAGAAGGGCGCCGAGTTTGGTACCACCACGGGACGCAAGCGCCGCACTGGTTGGTACGACGTCCCGATCGCGCGCTACACGGCCCGCATCAATGGTGTGACTGACTTTGTGCTCACGAAACTCGATGTGCTCACGGGTATCGAGAGCATTCCGGTCTGTGTCGCCTATGACATCGGGGGTGTGCGTACCGAGGAGATGCCGGTGTCACAAACCGACTTTCACCACGCGAAACCCATTTACGAGAACTTCCCTGGCTGGACGGAAGACATCACGGGCGTGCGCTCGTTCGATGACCTTCCGAAGAATGCGCGCGATTACGTGCTCGCACTCGAAGCAATGAGCGGGTCGCGGATTTCGGCGATCGGAGTCGGGGCATCCCGCGACGCCATTGTGGTTCGCCACGATCTTCTTGGCCAGTAGCGAGGTCTTTTGGCCAGGCGGGGCCTACTCGCACACGGTGTGACCCGGAGTCGGCTAGCGAACTTCTCGGGCCTTCTCGGCGCGCTTGGCTTTCACTCTGGCGTTCTCGCTCTGAACCCCCGCGTGCACGGCGCGTTCGTTGACAAGCCACTCCGGTCGTTCCTGAAGTAGGGCGCTGATCTGTTCGGTCGTCAGCGGCTCTGTGATTTCGCCTCTGGCGAGTCCGCTCACCGACACGCCAAGCTTTCGCGCGACCTCTTGTCGGGGGTGCGGTCCAGTTTTACGCAATTCGCGAAGCCATTCAGGCGGGTCGGCCATGATGGCGGTGAGCTGTGACCTCGTAATCGGGTTGCTGCGAAACTCCTCGGGGGCAGCGGGAAGATAGATCGCCAATTTTTTCGCAGCAGTTTCTGGCTTCATCGTTTGGTCGGAGTTTCGTGCGCTCATCTGGCCAGCGTATCCGCTGCGTTAGCCTGTGAATACCGGCAACCGATTGCGTAGCCGTAGCGACTGCACCGGGAGAGGGTCAGCATGGATGACAGCTCCACGCTTGCCGTTGCATTTGCGCCAGGGGTGACCGTCACGAAGTGGGCCAGAATCTGGGCCGAACGCTTCCCGCAGATCCCCCTCAACCTCATCCCCACGAGTCAAGTGCACCAAGTTTCGGTTGTTCTCGAGGGCTCGTCGCAGCTCAGCTTCGTTCGACTCCCGATCGAGACTCAAGGGCTGCACGTCATCCCGTTGTATCGGGAGCGCGCCGTCGCTGTCGCCGCGAAAGACCATGTGATCGCCGCGGCAGAGTCGATCACCCTGAGCGACCTCGCGGGGGAAACACAGCACGCCCTCAGTCCTGAGCATGGCGATCGCGGCGCGTTCGACCTGGTTGCCGCTGGGGTTGGTGTTGTCGTGGTTCCGCAGTCCATAGCTCGCCAACAGAGCCGTAAAGATGTGGTGGTGCGGCCGATCACGGATGCCCCTGAAACTCAGATCGCGCTCGTGTGGCGTGCTGGTGCAGGGGCAGATTCGGGTGCAGAAGAGGGGAACGCGGTAGGGCCGGATACCCGGGCGGACTTGATCGAAGCCTTCATCGGTATTGTCCGTGGACGTACCGCGCAGAGTTCTCGCTCCGCGGCGCCGGAGGCCGGCTCTCCGACGAAGAAAAAGCCCGTCACAGCGCGGCAAGCGCCGAAAGGTCACGGGAAGGCCTCTTCTGGCACGGCACAACGCAGTGGAGCGGCACACGCACGGAACCGTAAACGCACGGAGGCGAAAAAGAAGCGTCGTGGGCGCTAAGCCGATATTGGGTGAGTTCAGACGACGCTGAACTCCGCAGGGAGCGGGGATCTGCCCGTTAGTGCCAGTAGGAGCGCGTCCCCATTCCCGCTGAGTGCGGCGATGCGAGCAGCGAGAGCCGCGGCATCCGACACGGCCTGCACAGGAAGAGAATGAGGCGCCCCGGTCGCCTGTGACAAATCCATGGTGTGCACCACGAGTTCGAAACTTCGGGTGCGGAGGTACTCGGCAAGCGGAATCGATCGGCCGCCCAACACGGAGACGACTCGGTCAGCGGGTTGGGCAGCAATCGCCGCAAGCGTCGATGTCAACGATTGTGCAACTGTGATGCTCGGGTCTTCGCCAAGCAGTTCACCTGCGTGTACTCCGCGAGCGGCCACTTGTGCACTGTCGACCGCCCCGTCACGAACACTCAGAAAATAGCTTTCCGCGTTGGGGCAGTCGACAAAGTCCGGCGCGGTTTGTTCAAGATACTGTCCGACGGTCACGATCGCGCGCGCGGTGTGCCCGGCGAGACTTCGAACACTCCACTCGCCAAGCCCCGGCCCATCCCACTGTGATGGTGTGATGCGGCCGAGCACGTCCAGAAATGCTCGCGCAGCACCCTCAAACTCAGCAACATTCTTCATGAGCCCCATCGTGCCACTTCGGAGTGTCAGAATCGTTAGGTGACCGCACAACGCCCTGAGCCCGCAACTCTTACGGGTACGTACCTCCGATTGGAACCGCTCGGAGAGGAACACCTGCAGGGTCTCTTCGATGCGATCGCGCAACCAACGGTATTTGCCGGTGGATTCGGCGGCGGCTCGGCGGCGCTTCCCGATTCGTTTGAGCGTTTTCGCGAATGGGTGTCCGGCCATTTTTCGACGGACAACAATCCGTTCGCAGTCGTTCTGATCGGTGGCCCGCACGATGGTGCCGTCGTTGGCACCACGACCTTGGGTGACTTCGACGTGCGGAGAGAAGCAACCCACATCGGCTGGACGGCGTACGATCCGCGGGTGTGGGGCACGGTCGTGAACCCAGAATCAAAGCTGCTACTTCTCCAGCACGCGTTCGATGCGGGCTTCGGGCGAGTGAAAATTCAGACGGATGCTCTGAACCTGCGCTCCAGATCAGCCATCGCCAAACTTGGTGCAACGTTTGAAGGAATTGTTCGCCGTGAGCAACGTAGGGCGGACGGCACCTGGCGCGATACCGCGATGTTTTCGATTGTGATCGAAGAATGGCCGACGCTGCGAACAGGGTTGGAAGAACGACTCGCAAAGTTTGACGGCAGGCCGGTGCTCTTTCGCTCGCCACAGGGATAGTGTCAGTCTGTGAGTGACACAGTCGTGGGGGTCAAGAAGTACGGGGTGGCTCTTCAGTTCGTGCTGATGGGCATTGTTTGGGGCTCAAGCTTCCTGTTCATGAAAGTCGCGCTTGATGGTGTTTCCTTTACGCAGATCGTGTGGTCGCGAGAGATTTTGGGTGCCGCAACGCTTGGGGTTGTCATGCTCATCGGGCGCCACCGGTTGCCACGCGCGCCCATCGTCTACCTGCACTTCACCGTCATCGCGATTACGAACTGCATCATCCCTCACCTACTGTTCGCTTGGGCTGAGCAGCACGTCTCCTCAGGCCTCGCGGCGATCTACAACTCCATCACGCCGATTGCGACCGCGATTTTGGTTGCCGTGGCATTCCGCGTGGAGACCCTGCGCCGAGGACAAATGTTTGGTGTGCTTCTTGGCGTGCTCGGGGTCATCATCATCATCGCTCCGTGGCAGTTCACCGACGTCGACGGCGACCTCTGGGGTCAGCTTGCCTGCATCGCGGCGGCATCGTCGTATGGGGTCGCGATCGGGTACACGCGAAAATTTGTGAGTGGCCAGCCGATTAGCGGCACGACAGTCGCGTTCATGAACATCGGAACGGCTGCCGTCATCATGTTGCTGTTGACCCCGTTTGTCGCGCTCGGGCCGGTCAACCTTTCGCTGCCCATCGTAGGCAGTCTCCTGTTGCTCGGTGCCTTCGGCACGGGAATCGCGTATATCTGGAATATTGCGGTGTTGCGGGCCTGGGGTCCGACAAATGTTTCCACCGTTACCTACCTCATCCCGGTGGTCGCGGTCATTCTTGGATTCCTCGTGCTCGGCGAGACGCTGTCGTGGCATGAACCCGTCGGGGCAGTGCTCGTGCTCCTGGGCATCCTGTACACGCAGGAACGCCTGAAGCTGGGTCGGCGCGCAACACTCGCCGAGGCAAAGTAACCTCTAAAGATGGCTGACGACGGCAAGACCTTGGAGCAGGAGCACGACGCCCGCGCAGATTCGCACGTGCAGGACGAGCTCAACGGCATCCGGCTGAGTATTGACAACATTGATGCCGCACTCGTGCATCTCTTGGCTGAACGGTTTCGGGCAACTCAGTTGGTGGGCAAACTCAAGGCGCGTCACGGGCTTCCACCGTCGGACCCGGAACGCGAGAAGGCGCAGATCACCAGACTTAAAGCGCTCGCGGTAGATAGTCACCTCGATCCAGCGTTCGCGGAAAAGTGGTTCAACTTTGTCGTGGCCGAGGTCATCCACCACCACGAACAAATCGCCTCGACCGGCACCATCGAGACGCTGTAACGGTGGCGACATGGAATCCGCGTGAGCTCCCTTCGCAGGTCGGGAAGACATTTGTGATCACGGGCGCCAGTAGCGGAATCGGCTACTTTGCTGCGGAGCAGTTGGCGGGCGCAGGAGCACGAGTGGTGCTTGCCGCGCGGTCGGAAGCGAAAGCGGATGCAGCGGTCGCCGCGATCCTGAAGCGCACCCCGACTGCGGCAGTTGAGTTTGTGACACTAGACCTTTCGTCGCTCGACTCTGTGCAGTCGGCCGCGGCAGAGTTGAACCGGTTGGACCGCATCGACGGAATTCTTGAGAACGCGGCAGTGATTCTGGCCGGATCGAAGCGCAAGGTCACCGTTGATGGGCACGAGCTCACGTTCGGGACGAACCACCTCGGGCACTTCGCTCTCACCGCTCAGGTATTTCCCTTGTTGGTCAAAACCCCCGGCAGTCGCATCGTCACCATGGGTAGCGGCATCACCAAGCTCGTGAAGCTGCGGGCGGACGACCTGCAGAGTGAGAAACACTACAGTTCCTTCTCCAGCTACGGGCAGTCCAAACACGCCACTCAATCCTTCGGTTTTGAGTTGGACCGTCGGCTTCGCGCGGCGGGAAGCCCGGTCACGGCGCTCGTGGCGCATCCGGGCGGCGCGCAGGATGGCCTCACACCGTATCGCTTCGGAGTGAGCGAACCGTCCGCGCTGCAGCGCGTGGTCGCGGGATTGGCTTTCATGGTGGGCGGAGGCAAAGAAGCCGCGGCGTGGCCACTCGTGCGCGCTGCGACCGATCCGGACGCTGAGGGCGGTCAGTACTGGGGTCGCACGACACCGGTCACCGGTCGCCCCGCACTGAACACGCCTGTAGCGTCGAGCCACTCAGCCGAATTTGGCGCGGGACTGTGGTCACTTTCCGAAAACTGGACGGGCGTTTCGTTCGCGGTATAGGGGCTGCTTAGCCGAACGCAGTGCGCAGAGTTGACGTGTGCGAAGACCGCAACTCGTCGATCGCAACGGTGAACATGTCTTGGATCTCAAGCGTGGGGGCAAGCTTGTCCGTGACACCGATCCGCAGCACTGGATAACCGCGACCCTCGCACAGGCCCTGGAACTTGACGTCGTCTTCGCGCGGCACACTCACGATCACGCGACTCGTGGACTCGCTAAAGAGCGCTGTGGTTGCGTCGACCCCGTCGCGCTCCATGATCTCGGTGAGCCACACGCGTGCACCAACACCGAAGCGCAGCACGCTCTCGGAGAGTGCCTGCGCGAGACCGCCATCCGAAAGGTCGTGCGCGGAGGCGATCAGGGACTCGTGCGCGCCCGCAGCGAGCAGCGCGGCGAGTTTCATTTCCCGTGCGAGGTTGACAGCGGGTGGAGTTCCGCCTAAGTGATCGTGAATGGTGCCCGCCCACGCCGAACCGTCCAGCTCCGCGGATGTCGTGCCGAGCAGGTAGATGTTGTTGCCTTCGTCTTGCCAGCCGCTCGGAACCCGCCGGGCCACGTCATCAATCACGCCCAGCACCGCAACGACCGGGGTCGGGTGGATGGGTACGTCGCCGGTCTGGTTGTAGAAGCTCACGTTGCCGCCCGTCACCGGAATCTCGAGCTCGAGGCATCCGTCAGCTAGACCCTCAACGGCGCGGGAGAATTGCCACATGACTTCCGGGTCCTCCGGCGAACCGAAGTTGAGGCAGTCAGAGACGGCGGCAGGAACGGCCCCCGTGACCGCCACGTTGCGGTACGCCTCCGCGAGGGCGAGCTGTGCGCCTTGGTAGGGGTCGAGTTGGGCATAGCGACCGTTGGCATCCGCGGCGATCGCAAAACCGAGCCCACTGGACTCGTCGACACGCACCATTCCGCCGTCGTCCGGGAAGCTCAGCGCGGTGTTGCCGCCAACATAGCGGTCGTACTGGTCAGTGATCCACGACTTCGAGGCGAGGTTTGGTGATCCAAGCAGCGTGAGGAATTGTTCACGCAACACGGCCGGGTCTTCTGAGCGCGAAAGCTTGGAAGCGGAGTCTGCCTGCAACGCATCAATCCACGTTGGGTAGGCGACGGGTCGTTCGTACACGGGGCCATCAACGGCGACCGTGCGCGGCTCGACGTTCACAATTTCTTCTCCGCGCCACTGAATAATGAGCCGCCCGGTGTCGGTGACTTCGCCGAGAACACTCGTCTCAACATCCCACTTTGCGGTCACCGCGAGGAAGGCCTCGAGTTTGTCGGGATGCACGACCGCCATCATGCGTTCCTGGCTCTCCGACATCAGAATCTCTTCTGCCGTGAGGGTGGGGTCACGCAGCAGTACCTGATCAAGTTCGATGAACATGCCGCCGTCACCGTTGGAGGCGAGTTCGCTCGTTGCGCAGCTAATGCCCGCGGCACCGAGATCCTGAATACCCTCGACAAGTTCATCCGCGAACAGTTCAAGGCAGCACTCGATGAGCACCTTTTCGGCGAATGGGTCGCCCACTTGCACTGCTGGGCGCTTTGTAGGGCCGCCTTCGGCGAACGTGTCGGAGGCGAGGATGCTGGCGCCCCCGATTCCGTCGCCACCGGTGCGAGCACCAAACAACACCACCTTGTTGCCGACGCCACGGGCGTTTGCCAAGTGCAGATCTTCGTGGCGGAGCACCCCAACGGCGAGCGCATTCACGAGAGGGTTGTCTTGGTAGCACGAGTCGAAATAGGTTTCGCCGCCGATGTTCGGCAGGCCGAGGCAATTGCCATAGAAGCTGATTCCGGAGACAACCCCGTGCACCACGCGGGCGGTATCCGGGTTGTTGATGTGCCCGAACCGCAACTGGTCCATGACGGCAACCGGTCGTGCTCCCATCGAAATGATGTCGCGCACGATCCCGCCTACACCGGTGGCTGCGCCCTGAAACGGCTCGATGAATGACGGGTGATTGTGGCTCTCCACCTTGAACGTGACAGCCCAACCTTCGCCGATATCGACGACACCGGCATTTTCGCCGATCCCGACCATCAGGTTCTCCTTCATTTTCGGGGACACCTTTTGACCGAACTGCTTGAGGTAGATTTTGGAACTCTTGTAGGAGCAGTGCTCGCTCCACATCACCGAGTACATGGCGAGCTCACCGCTCGTGGGGCGCCGCCCGAGGATTTCGCGAATCCGGGCGTACTCGTCTGGCTTCAGACCCAAGGCCTCGAAGGGTTGTTCCCGCTCCGGGGTGGAGGTCGCGTTGGCAACCGTGTCGATATCCGGACGGGGTGCATGTGGAGTGGTGCTCACCGTCGCCGGCTCCTTAAAACGTGGGGATGTGATGCAATTCTAGCCGGGGAGACGTCGTTACTTTTCGGCAAGGGCAGCGTCGACCTCGTCAACGACGGCCTCTCGGGCCAGTGCAGCGTCGACAGCTTCAATGAGTTCGACAAAAGTTGCTCGCTCAATCGGGTCAAAGTCTTCCTCGGCGATGGAGGCGATCAGCCGGGAACGCTGCATGGCGATGGAGGCCAGTCGACCGCTGTCTTCAGTGTTGAGGGCAACTTCACGCAACATGAGAAAAAGGCGTGCGACGACTTGTGGGTCGCTCGCACCATACCTGCGTGGCTGTTCCATCCCGAGATTGAGCAGGTTGGAGAAACTGTGTGGTCTCACGATCAGGCGCAACTCACCGTCGTTGTCGAGAAGACCGGCCGGCTGCGGCGGAAGCTTTGCGATCCGACACAACACTGCCGAGACATGACTCAAAGCATGAACCGCGGTTGTTGGGTCATTCACTCCGGGAGAGAGAGCACGCACCGCAATGTCGACTAGTTGGCGCAGCCCGAACCCGATGTCCTGACTGGAAGTACGTTCATACGTGGTCGGATAGGCGGAACGTACGGTTCGTTCGAACGCATCGTGGTCCAACTCTTCACCGTGCGCATCGGTGGGTACGGTGTCGGAACGCGACCACCAGCTGACCAGGGGAACACCCGAGATCACACTCGAGCCGAGACTGTGCTCTTCCTCAACGACAATGTCGAACCGGCTCGCGAGCGCAACGACGGCGCGTCGTGATGCCGAGGTAAGGAATCCGGAGCGTTCGGCCAGAACGGTGTTGACGGTGGTCGGTCTCGTGCCTGCGGGAATGACTTCCGGACCGTCGGGCGTGGTGGATTCGACAAGTACGAGGGTGCGGCGAGTTTCCCTGTGCACCCTCAGCAGCATCGTCTCAACTCGCAGCTGTTTGGCCAGGTGTGCGAGGAACACGGTGAGCATGACCACGCTGGCAAGAGTCAGCAGAATGCAAACGGTGATCGAAATGCTGGGGACGGCCGCCGCTGTGGAGTCTGTGCTGTTTTGAACGGTGCGCAAAACGAGCAGAGAAAAGGCGAACGTGGCGAGGAACGTTGCGAGGGTTGCATGCACCATGCTGTCGCTGGAGAACATGCGCAACAGCCGAGGGGATGCCTGACTGCTGGCCAGTTGAAGGGCGAGCACGGTGAGCGAGAACGTGAGCGAGGTGGCGGTGATGAGCGAACCGGCAATGGTGGAAAGCACGGCACGGGCGCTATCCGGTCCACCATTGAAGAGGAGGACTCGAATGCTTTCTGGTAACTCTTCATCGACCCGAGCGTCGAGCAACGGCAGGAGAATTCCAGCAACGACTGCGATAAATATTGCGGCTAGCGGGGTCGGCCACAACTGGGTCGAGACGGCTTCCTGAAGTCGCGCCCACCGGCGTCGGATCCCCGCAGTTCGTGGATGCCCGGCGCGCGAGCCATCGCTGTACGAGCTAAGCGGTGCCTGTCTGGTTCGCGTGCGAGTCATCAGACTCCAAGGCTAGCCGGTCGCTTCGGGAACGTGACGATCCCCTCGGTGTCCGCCCGTAAAGGGTCGGCGAACACTGATGCTCAGGACTCTAGAGAGGACTCACCGATCTCCCGCAGCTCAACGGCGAGCCAAAGCTCGAAGAGTTCGGGAGCGTACGAAATATCGCGTCCAGACAATGCGCTGATTTTTTGCAGTCGTGACCGAACGGTATGCCGGTGGACACCGAGCTTTTCAGCTGCTTGTTCGATGTTGCCGCCGGTGCCGACAAAGGCGCTGAGAGTGTCAAACAGCTCGTGCTTTCCGTCCCGATCGCTGTCATCAATCTCGCTCAGAACTGCATCGGTAAAGGCTTGCCGTTCTCTCGTTCCGCCCATGCTCAACAACGCTCGGTAGCCGCCGATTTCAGACCGGGCAAGAAACGGCAACTTGCGGGACTCGGCGGTTGTTTGTGCAAATCGCGCTTGCTTGAGGCTAAGTCGGATGCGATTTGCCGCCACAGCATCGCCAAGCCCCGCAGGCCCGCACTCGGCTTCCTCAACTCCGAGCGCAATGCTCTCGTTGGACTCGGTGTCAGGGGCGCAGAGCAACAGTACGATTTCGTTCTTACCGTCGTGGACGAGTACTTCCTTTGTGAATTCTGCGAGGCGGGCTACTAGCGCCGTCACGTTTTCCAGGTGTGCTTCCCGCGACACCACGAGTACTTGGTATCGATCGAAGTTCAGTCCTGATTCGCGGAAACGAGCCACTACTTCCTCACCAGAAATAGCCGGGGAGACAATACTGTCGAGAACTCGTTGATACAGCGCTCTTTCGTGTGAGTTCTGCGCGTGACGTAGTTCGAGGAGCACGCCGAGAAGTGACACCACCATGGCAAGCGAAGCCCGATCATACGTATCCATCACGCCGACTTTGCTGACGACGAGAATGCCCCGCAGGCGCCCCTCCGTGCCAAGCGGGAGCGCAACAACCGACTCCACGTTATCTTCGGTAGTCATCGACCACCGCAGACCCCGAACCAGTCGAGAGCGTAGTTCGTCTTTGAGCGGGAGGAGTCGTTGCTCGCTCTCGGGATCGCTGCTGGCAACGGTTCGCAACCGGTCGTCGTAGACAACAGAACTGAACCCGACCGTTGCCGCAAGGCGCTCGATCACGGAAGCGATACCATTCTTACCCGCTGCGGCAACGCTCAACTCGCGCTGAGTGGCCAACGCCTTTATCAGCGGGGTGTTGCGTTCTTGATAGAGAGCATCTGACACTTGTTGCACGACTGACTGCAACAAAGTGTCTTCTGGCACGTGCACGAGATCGAGACCAGCTTGCTTCGCCCCGGCAACAAGCTGTGTGGGCACTTCGCGATGGGGCAAACTCGCTCCAGTGCTAATTCCCAGTGCCGTTACTCCAGAATTAACCAAACGCGAACAGTACTGGAAGCACGCATCGGGAGAGGGATCGATATTGAGCCCAGTGGTGAGAATCAATTCTTGGCCAAGCAACCATGGAGTCGGATCGGCCAGTTCGCTCACATGGGCCCAGCGCACTTCAGATTCTGGGTGGATTAGCTCACCGATAGGACGGAGCCCGAGGCCGGGAAGCTGCAGGACGTTCTCGAGAGCTAACATCGCCGAATTATGACACAAGGGTCTTTGGAAGTGACACTTGTACGCCTCGTCGAAACCCATTTTGGGAAGTGTCCATAACGGATAGCTGGGCGGCGGTGCAGCTATGAAAAACTCGTGCACACTGCAGCAAGGGAGCTGGGAGCAATCTCGGACCCGTTCTTGCAGCGAGTTGTTGTCCTTCCGCCCCCGCGGCGGCTCACACATGCATATTGAAATGGAAACGCAATGAAGCTCAGAAGAACATTGTTGCTAGCGGTTGCGGCCTCAAGCGGCCTTGCCCTAGCCCTTACAGGATGTCAGTCCACCGACTCCGGGACACCGGCAGATGGAGGTGACGTAGATCAGTCAATCGTCTCCGAGGCACAGGCAGAAGTAACCAAAGCAATGGCTGATGTGACGTCTGGCGTGCCGACCGAGTCCCCGGCGCTCGCGGAAGACAAATTCATCATCCTCATCCCGTGCGCCCAGGCTGGCGAAGGTTGCGCTCAGCCCGCGGAAGGCGCGAAGGAGGCCGCAGAGGCCGCCGGATGGCGCGCTCAGATCATCGATGGACAGGGAACTGCCGCAGGGCAAAGTGCTGCTGTCAACCAGGCGATCAGCCTGAACCCTGATGGAATCATCACGTTCGCCATCGACCCAGAAGGCATTAAGGGCGCACTCGACACTGCCCGCAGTGCCGGGATCAAAGTGGTTTCCTCGAGCGGCGTGGAGAACGACCTCGTCGACTTTGGTGGCAACCCCACTGAGCAGGCGTGGTACGACTCAGGCGTCATGCTCGCGAACTACGTGATTGCGGAAACTGAGGGAACGGCAAAGAGCATCGTGCTGACAGGGAACGAGTTCTCCGCGCTTATTCCGCGTTCCGACGGCTACCAGGAGCGCCTCGCTGACTGCGAAAGCTGTGAAGTGGTGGCAACCGAGAACTTTGCGTTTGCCGACATGGCGACATCACTTCCTCGTTTGGTTCAGCAGCTCGTTCAGCGTGAAGCAGACGTGAACTCGATCTACATCGTTTACGATGCAGCAGTGCCATTCGTGCTTCAAGGTCTTGAGTCCATCGGTCGGGATGACATCATCGTCGTTTCCGGCGACGGGACGTCAGATGCCCTCGAGTGCCTTCGCACCTCGTGTGGCCAAAGCGCCTCGGCGGCACTGCCCCTCGGCTGGCTCGGATGGTCGGACATCGACGCGATGAACCGCCTCTTTGCTGACGCAGACCCGAAGCCTGCTGCTGAGGCCCTGCCGATCAAGCTCATCACTTCGGACAACGTCCAGAGCGAGCCAGGCACGTGGAACGGTGACCTCGACTTCAAGGCGGCGTACCGCACTCTCTGGGGTCGTTAATGAGTGGTGCACCTGCTCCGGTTGAATTACGTGGTGTCTCGAAGCATTTTGCGGGCATCCCGGTTCTCAAAGGGGTTGATCTGACCCTTAACCCGGGGCAGGTGCACGGTCTCATCGGTGCAAACGGTTCGGGGAAAAGTACCCTGATCAAGGTTCTCGCCGGCGTCTATCGTCATGACGAAGGCATGTTGCTGAGCGATGAGAAGGAAGTCAGCGTCGTCACGCCAGACTGGGCCTCACGGAATGGCCTGCGGTTCATTCACCAGCACCCTGGACTGTTTGAAGAAATGAGCGTTGTCGACAATATTTCGATCGGCGCGCGCTACCGGCACAGCAAGGGCATCGTCACAGAGTCCGCTGAACGAACTGCCGCGCAGGGTGCGCTCGACTCTATCGGCGTGGCGTTGGATGTCGACCTGCTCGTGCGGGACCTTTCGCCGGCTCAGCGCACCATGGTTGCTGTTGCGCGGGCAGTCCAACAGATCCCTGGCGCAGCGCCAACACGCGTGCTTGTGCTGGATGAACCGACCGCGGCTCTCAATGACGACGAAGCCGCGCGATTGTTCGAGGTCGTTCACCGGGTCCGCCAACTAGGAATCGCTGTTCTCTTCGTGAGCCATCGCCTTCAAGAAGTTGTCGACCATTGCGATGAGGTCACGGTGCTTCGAGACGGCGAACGCATCGCTCATCTCAGCGGCTCAGAAATTACTGAAAATGCTCTTGTCAAGCTCGTGATTTCGCGAGAATTGGCCGCGGACCATGCTGAAGCCGAGACCATCCGTCACGACCGCCCAGAATTGATTGTGGACGACATCTCGAGTTCGCACTGGAGCGGCCTTAGCTTCACCGTCGCCCCAGGCGAAATTGTCGGTGTTGCCGGGTTGCTGGGCTCGGGACGAAGCGAGCTCTTGCAAAGCATTGCTGGGCTTCGCCGCATCACAGCAGGGCAGATCAACCTCGGCGATGAGCCGTTGCCGACCGGAGATCCGGTGGGCAGCGCGCGACGTGGAATTACGTACACGTCCGAAAGTCGCATCGAGAGCGGATCGTTCCCTGGGCTCACCCTCTCGGAGAACGCACTACTTGGCGTGCGGACCCCACCGCGTCGAAAGTGGGGATTGTTGAGCTCGCGCAATGATCGCGCGGAGGCCCTGCAGATTATCGACCAGTACGACGTTCGCCCCCCACGTCCCGACCATGAGTTTTGGGCGCTTTCGGGTGGTAATCAACAAAAAGTCATTCTTGCTCGAGCAATTCGTGAGGCGCCAGATGTGATCCTCCTCGACGAGCCGACGCAAGCGGTGGATGTCGGTGCAAAAGCCGAGATTCATCGGATCATTGTCGAGCTTGCGCGGCAAGGAACGATCGTGCTTGTGGTGAGTTCGGACTTCCCTGAACTGCTTCAACTTTCCCACCGCGTGGTTGTCTTGCGCTCCGGGCGCCTGGTCGCCGATGTCGCGACATCACAACTCACCGAGGAAGAACTACTAGAACTCGCCGCCGTTGATGTGCAGGCGAGCACAACAAGCTTGGAGGAGCAGGTTCATGAGCAAGGCTAAGAAGCGAGAGAACGACATGACGGTGAAACCGAACTCATTCCTCTCGGCGGCGTTGAATCCGCGGTGGCTCGGGTTTTATGTACTCCTCGTACTCCTGATCTTTTTCAGCGTTCGATTCAACGTCACGTTCTTTAGCTTGTCGAATTTTCAGGCGATTATGAACAACGAGTCCGTGGGTGCGATTCTTGCTTTGGCGCTGCTGATTCCACTCGTGGCCGGTCAATACGACCTGTCCTTTGCGAGCAACCTCACGCTCTCGCTCATTACGGTGACCGGTCTTTTCCAGCATGCCGGTGCACCGGTGTGGGTGGCTGTACTGGCCGGGATCGGCGCCGGCGGGCTCGTTGGATTGATCAACGGGCTCAGCATCGTGTACTTGCGTGTGAACTCATTGATCACGACTCTGGCGACGGGGAGTATTGCGCTCGGAATTGCCCAGTGGTGGACCAACGGCAGGATCTTCTCCGGCGGCGCACCGGAAGGGTTCAGTGAGTTTGGCAATAGCTACGTCGGCCCCGTGCCGATGTCGGCGATCATCGCAATTGCCTTGGCGTTTCTCGCGTGGCTCATTCTGGAGCGCACGGCAACCGGCCGCTACTTGTATGCGATCGGCAATAACCCCGAGGCCGCGCGCACTATAGGACTGAGGGTCTCCTCGATCACGGTCGCGGCAATGACCGTTGGTGGAATACTCGCCGGGATAGCCGGCGTTGTCGCAGCGGCAAAGCTTGGATCTGGGAACCCGACAATCGGAGCTGGCTATCTGCTTCCCGCGTTCAGCGCCGTGTTCCTTGGGAGCACGATTTTCCGGCTGGGTCGCTACAACGTCGTGGGAACCATGGTCGCAGTGTTGTTGCTGGCAGTCTTGCTGAGCGGGCTGACGCAGTTTGGTGTTCCGTTCTATGTCGCGCCGTTGTTGACGGGTGTAGCCCTCCTTGGCGCCGTGGCTGTCACTCTTGGCCGGCAGTCACGGAAGCAGAGCGGCTGAGCGGCTGTCGTCTCCCACGTCTCCATGAAGCGAAAGGTCCCACGAATGAATGCACTAACCCTCGATCTTCTGAAGCCCATCGAGACCATAGAGCTCTCGCATGAGATGGTGCGTGGAATGCCGAATCACTCGTCTCACCCGGCGTTTGACCTTGTTCCCTACTACCGGCACGGCGACTTCATGATTGAAGGAGGCTACGGTGGCGCGAATGAGCTATTGCTTATGTCTGGGCACTCTGGCACTCACCTTGACTCGCTGGGGCATGTAACGCGTGACGGGCTTGGCCTAGGCGGGATTCCAGCCGCAGATTTGACGGCCGGTCTCGACGGGTTGGCGCGGCTGGGAATTGACACGGTCAAGCCGATCATCCGCCGTGGAGTTTTGTTGGACGTTGCGCGACACCGTGGTGGTGTTTTTGATGGGCGAGAGGCGATCACTGCTACCGAACTTGCTCAGATTGTCTCCGCGCAGGGAACTGAGTTGAACGACGGCGATGCTGTACTGCTGCACACCGGCTGGTCACAGTTCTGGGACACGCCAGAACGATACATGGGGAGTCCAGATGGCTCTCCCGGTATCGATGTCTCCGGCGCAGATTTCCTCTGTGACGCCGGCGCATTTCTCATCGGCGGCGAAACTGCCGTTGTTGAGCAGCAAGCCCCAGGCGTGCACGAACTGCCCGTTCACATGCGTGCGCTCGCGGACCGCGGCGTGCACCTACTGGAGAATATGAATCTTGCTGAGTTGGCCGAAAGCGGTGTGACAGAGTTTGTGTTTCTGTGCCTTCCGCTTCGGCTTAAAGGTGCAACAGGCTCTCCCGTGCGAGCCGTCGCGGCCATCCAGCGCTAAAGCTTAGTTCCAGTCGAAGAATCCTCGGCCAGACTTCTGGCCAAGTTCTCCCGCCGCGACTTTGTCGCGCAAGATTTGGGGCGGTTCGAACCGCGGCCCAATTTCGCGCGCTAGATACTCCGAGATGGCAAGACGCACATCAAGCCCCACCATGTCCGTCATGCGAAGCGGTCCGACGGCGTGCTGATAGCCAAGCATCATCCCCTTGTCGATGTCGTCGGCACTAGCAATGCCGTCCTCCACCATGCGCATGGCTTCGAGCCCGATTGCTACGCCAAGCCTGCTGGTGGAGAATCCGGGAGAATCGCGCACAACGATGGGGTCTCGTCCGAGCACATCCTCAGCCCAATTGCGTGCGCTTGTCAGCGTGCTCTCGGATGTCGCGTCACCGGTGACCAGTTCGATAAGTGTTGTGTCCGGAACCGGTTGAAAGAAGTGCATCCCGAGAAAGCGCTCCGGGTTGGCCAAGGGCTGAGCAAGAGAGTTGATACTGAGCGAACTCGTGTTGGAACACAGGATCCCGCCCGGCTCGACCAACTGCTCAGCGTCCACAAGCACAGACCGCTTGAGGTCGACAGATTCGGGGACAGTTTCGATGACGAGAGCCGCGGGTAAGACCGTGCTCGCTGAGGTCGTCGCGATGAAGTCTGCGGCGGTTTCCGAGACACGACCTCGCTGCGACAACTCGCCAAGAATTCGCCCTCGCGCCTCGAGCGCGCGCTCCTCGTTTGCTTCGACGAGTGTGACCGGGTGCTCCCGTTCAAGGAATGCAATGCAGATTCCGGCGCCCATTTTGCCGCCACCGATCACCGTGACAGACGTGTTGGTGCTCACAGCTTTACCGCCAACTGCAGGCCTCCCGCGACATGAAGCACTTCGCCGGTAATGAACGCTGATTCTGGGCTCATGAAAAAAGCAACTGTCGATGCCACATCTTCGGGAGTGGCATTTCGGCCGAGCAGAGTTTGATCGGCCCAGCGCTGAAACGCTTCGCGGCCTACCGGAGCAAGCGGGGTATCCACCGGGCCAGGTGCAACGACATTGCACGTTGCCCTGCTGGCCGCGAGGTCAAGCGCGACGGAGCGAGCAAGTCCGACTAGTCCTGCCTTCGTCGCCGTGTACGCGGGGTTGCCGCCCGCTAGCCATGTCCGAGAGCCGATCATGACGATGCGACCGCTTTCACTTTGTTGAACAAGCGAAAGCGCGGCTTTGGTCACGAGGAAACTGCCCCGCAAATTGATGTTCATTGCACGGTCGAAAGTCTGTACATCAGTGGCAGCAATATCGCCGACCGGAAGGATCCCCGCATTGTTCACAACGCCGTCGAGGCGTCCCCACGTTGACTCAATCTCTTGCACGGCAGCAAGGGTGCTGGACTCATCTGTGACATCAAGGTGCACCGCCATAGTGTCGGGGACTTGCTCGGCGGCAGCCTTATTCTTCGCGTCATCAATATCGCCGAGGGCAACACGCCAGCCGTCTTTTGTTAGCTTTCGGGCAATGGCCGTGCCGAACGCACCGGCACCCCCGGTGACAAGGGCTACTCGCCGTGTCGAGTCGTTCATCCGTATGGTCCTCTCGTTGTAGCGTGCCGGCCGTTCAGGGGCTAGCTAAATCTGTTTTCTGGATCAAAGCGTGGCTCGCCTCCGACAATGGTGGCGAGCACGTTAATGGACCCTATGCGTCCGGGGTCGACCGTTGTGGGGTCGTGAGACAGTACGGCGAGATCGGCGAGCAAACCCTCAGCAATTCGCCCTTTGAGGTGTTCTTGCTTCGCCGCAAAGGCAGAGTTCACCGTGTATGCGCGCAACGCTTCCCGTGCGGGAACGGCTTCGTGCGGGCTGAACGGCATTCCCGAGGAAGTGAGTCGTTCAACCATTGCTTGCATCCCCAGCAGAGGAGCCCCTTGAACAACCGGACGGTCCGAGCTGCCCGGCACCACGAGTCCGGCGTCAATAAAGGAGGCATGTCGGTAGGTCCAGGGCAGTCGATCATTCCCCAAACCGGCAGCAACGCCGTCACCGATTTCATAGACGAAACGCCCCTGCGGTGAAGGCACGATACCCAGCGAGGCCATGCGGCGCAGCTGATCAGGCCGCACAACGGACGCATGTTCAATGCGGTGTCGGTGGTCGGAACGCGGATGAGCAGCCACCGCGTCGGCAATCACGTCAAGGGCAACATCGACTGCGTGATCGCCGATGGCGTGCACCGCGAGTTGCCAGCCGTTGCGGTGGGCTGAGCGCGCGCGTGGGCCAAGATAATTCTTGTCGAACTGCATTACTCCTGAACCGCCGTGGTCGGTGAAGTCGGTGGTGAGGGCCGCAGTTCGGCTCATGAGCGCGCCGTCTGTGAACATCTTCAAGGCGCCGAGGGAGAGCCATTCATCACCGAAACCCGAGCGAACGCCCAGATCAAGCGCCAGGTCGAATCCGTCGCCTGCACCGACTTCCACGGTATGCAAGTTTTCCATGGCGACCATGAGTTGAGTGCGTACCTTTAGTTGTCCTGTGTCGAGGGCATTCTGGTAGGCGGCAAGTTCGATCGTGCTGGAGCCAACAACCGCGGAGTCCCCGATTCCTGCCTCGGACACTGAGGTGAGGCCTTCTGAAAGGTAGACGTCGCTCGCTCGTTCTAGTGCGCCCGCGATGTCCTCGAGTGAAAAGGGCTTGAGCAGCGCGCGGAACGGAATCATGGCTTGTTCGCCGACCAAGCCGTTGGGTGCCCCATCGGCAAGCCGCTCGATAAATCCTCCGTCAGGCACTGGGTAGCCCGCGTCCATTGCGCCAAGCGACTGGAACACTGCCGTGTTGGCTACAAGCATGTGGGTGGTGCGGTGGTTCACCATCACGAAGTGGCCAGGGGCTGCCGCATCCAAGCCCTGACGAGTGGGATGACCCCCGAGTAGTGACTGGTCATAGCCAGACGCGACGATCCATTTTTGTTGGGGGAAGCGTTGAGCCTGATCCCGAATCTGGTCGTAGAGAGCGGTAAGAGAGGAACACTCGCCCGCGTCGATCTCGAGAAGCTTGCGACCAAACGTTGCCATGTGGTTGTGGACGTCATGAAAGCCGGGAACGACTGTTGCGCCAGCGAGATCAACTACCTGCCTGGCGGGAAGCTCGACGACGTCTGAATCCACACCCACGATTCGCCCGCGCCAGATACCAATAGCTGTTGCAACGGGGTGATCATCATCCAAGGTGATGACCTGCGCGTTGATGAGAAGTAGGTCAAGCATCACCTTCCACACACTATGCCCGCCGCCGCGCGGACTCGAATGTCCGTCCCGGCGTTCTGGTGCTCAAGATTGTACGGAATGGAGTGCACGCTCACGCACTCGGCTACGTACCTTGAATAGACGATCGAGAAAGGATCGAGACTTCGCTGATGAAGAGCAACGCCCATCCGTATATTCCCAACGCGACGCCGCAAACCAAAGCGGAGATGCTTGAAACGATCGGTGTTGACAGCATCGAGGATTTGTACTCCAGCATTCCCGCCGAGCTACGCATGGATCGACCCCTCGATCTGCCTCCCGCGTTGACCTCTGAACACGCGCTCAAGCGGCACATGTTGACCGTTCTGGATCGAAATGTTTCCACTGCAGAAACACTGTCCTTTCTCGGGGCCGGTTGCTACCAACACCACGTTCCCGCAGTGTGCTCAGAAATCAATACCCGCGCAGAATTCCTCACCGCCTATGCCGGTGAACCATATGAAGACCACGGCAAGTGGCAAGCAATCTTCGAGTACACCAGCTTGATGGCGGAGCTGCTCGAGATGGATGTGGTTACCGTCCCGACCTACGACGGTTACCAAGCAGCTGCCACCGCATTGCGCATGGGCCTTCGGTTGACTGGCCGGAATCGAGTACTTGTCTCGGAAGCGATGTTGGGCGCCAAGCGAGCCAAGATCGACGCCTATCTCGAGGGGGCTGGCGAGGTCGTATCCATGCCGGTAGACCGCGAGACCGGTCAACTGGACCTTGAGGCGGCCAACTCTCTCCTCGACAACACCGTTGCCGCGATCCTCATCGAAACGCCCAACGCTTTCGGAGTTGTCGAATCGAACGCACGGCACCTTGCTGAACAGGCACACAAGCTGGGCATTGTGGTGGTGTGCTCTACCGATCCGCTTTCCCTGGGATTCTTGCCGGCACCGGCGAGCTGGGGGGCTGACATCGTCTGCGGCGACATTCAATCGCTGGGACTGGGGATGCACTTTGGTGGAGCAAACGGCGGGTATCTCGCAGTGCATGACGAAGAGCGATTCGTGTTTGAACTGCCATCCAGGCTCTTTGGACTTGCACCAACAGTGGTACCCGGTGAGATCGGCTTCACGGACGTTGCCTATGAGCGCACCTCATTGGCAATGCGAGAAGAAGGGGTCGAGTGGGTCGGAACGGCGGCAGCGCTGTGGGGGATTACCGCAGGCGTGTACCTCTCACTGATGGGACCCACGGGGATTAGTGAGTTGGGTGAAACCGTTGCGGCAAACACGCGATACGCCATTGAAAAGCTGTCAGCACTCGAGGGGGTCGAGGTTCTTTTTAGAAACTCACCGCACTGGCGTGAGTGCCTTGTGCGCTACACCAACAACAATGTTGCGAAAGTGAATGATGCTCTGCGGGAGCGCGGCGTGCTCGGCGGGGCCGACCTGACAAGCGAATTCCCCGAAATTGGGCAGGTTAGTTTGTTTTGTTTTACGGAGGCACACGATGTTTCAGACATTGACCTCCTCGTTGCGGAATTGACGGAGGTTCTGTCATGAACGAGAGCCTAAAAGTCGACGGCCCGCTCACGCCAAAATCTACGCTCCGTGACTATCACGCTGCCCAGTGGGATGAACCGCTCATCTTTGATTTGCATGGTGACGGTCAGCGCGGTATTCAGGTTCCCTTGGCCGCGCCAGAACTACGGCGCGCTTTGGAAGAGTCCCCGGAGGCGGCCGTCCGGAGAGACGCGTCACCAAAGGGCTTGCCCGAGATCGGACAAGCGCAGGTGCTTCGCCACTTCTTGCGACTGTCGCAGGAAACACTGGGCGCTGATCTGAACGTCGATATCGGACAGGGTACGTGCACCATGAAGTACAGCCCCAAGATCAACGAGCTGTTTGCCGGGTCACCGAAGAGCGTTGATCTGCACCCGCTTCAGCACGAGTCGATGACGCAGGGCACTCTTCAAATACTTGCTGAATTGGAAGAGTACCTGTGTGAGATTTCGGGCATGGACGCTGTCTCATTGCAAGCCGGCGCCGGGTCTGCCGCGATTTACTCGAATGTAAAAATTGTTCAGGCATTCCACGCGCATCGCGGCGAAGCAGAGCAGCGAGATGAAATAGTCACCACGATCTTCTCGCATCCGTCGAATGCGGCCACCGCGCGGACAGCCGGGTACAAGGTGATTACCTTGTATCCGGGATCTGACGGGCTCGTCGATTTTGACGCCCTCAAGGAGGTGTTGTCAGAACGCACAGCGGCGATCATGATTACGAATCCTGAAGACACGGGTATCTTCAACCCTCGGGTCGCGGACCTGGTTGCTGCCGCACATGAGGTTGGTGCGCTGTGTGTCTACGACCAAGCCAACGCCAACGGGGTGCTTGGCATAACACGAGCCCGCGCAGCGGGATTCGACTTGTGCCACTTCAACTTGCACAAGACGTTTTCGACCCCGCACGCGTGCGGTGGACCGGCAGCGGGCGCGATTGCCGCCACCGCAGAACTAGAACCATTCCTGCCGGGTCCACGAGTACGGCAGACCGAGGGACGCTACCGCCTGGAGCCTGCCGGTCCTCTGGCCACGGCGCCAGCGCGACCGTTCTATGGTGTGATCCCCAACTTGATCCGCGCGTACGCCTGGATTCGCGCACTGGGCGGCGAAGGCCTCCGCGAGGTCGCTGAGATTGCTGTGCTCAACAACAACTACGTCTTGCACAAGTTGACTGAGGAGTCCGGGGTCTCTGCTTCCTACATCGTCGATGGCGTCCCGCCAATTGAGCAGGTTCGTTACAGTTGGGCGCAACTTACTCAGGAGACCGGGATTACCACTGGTGAGATCGGACAGAGGCTTGCTGACTTCGGCATGCACTACTGGACAAGCCACCATCCCTACGTCGTACCTGAACCGGCAACGATCGAGCCAACGGAATCGTATTCTCGGCGAGAGCTCGATGAATACGTCGCATCCTTGAAGCAAGTAGCCAAGGAGGCACGGGAAACTCCGGAGATTGTGCGAACCGCGCCGCATCGGTCCAGCGTGCATCACATCGACCCCGATACGGTCACGGATCCCGAGACCTGGGCGACCTCATGGCGCGCATATCGCCGCAAGTATCTCGAATCAAGTGACGCTGTTCCGGCTCATTGGATCGCCTCACCGGATGCGCCAACAAAGGCGCGGCCCCCGAAGGCATTCCACCGATGAGCAAACTCCGCTGTGGGCTCATCATTAATCCCGCGGCGGGTGTCGGTGGCGAGACCGGATTTCATGGCAGTGACGGTGACGCGGTGCAGAAGGCGGCCCAAGCGCAGGGTGCAGTCTCGCCAGCCCCTCAGCGGGCTGAACGGGCGCTAAGCCATGCGATGCTTCTGCTAGACGGGGAGATCGACATCGTCACCGGCGGGGGTGTGCTCGGTGAAGAAGCTGCGAGTCGTGTCGGTCTGACCCCGACCGTCGTGTATCAGGCAGGCGGCGAGCAAACTACAGCGGCAGACACCATAGCCTTAGCGCGGGCACTGTGTGAGGCAAAGGTGGATGTGCTTGTCTTTGCTGGAGGCGACGGAACTGCGCGCGATGTATGCGATGCGGTCGGCGCCGAGATTCCGGTTTTAGGCATCCCTGCAGGCGTAAAAATGCACTCTGGTGTTTTTGCGATTACGCCGGAAGACGTGGGGTTCGTCCTTCGATCTATGGTGATGGGGACCTCGTCTACCGAACTTGTCGAGGTTGTCGATATTGATGAGGATGCGCGACGAAGCGGAGTTCTACGGTCTCGAATTTATGGTCACGTCCGCATTCCGCGTGCGCCGAAAGGAATACAACGGGGAAAGCGAAGCTCGATGCCCAGTGGCCCTGAAGTGTTACACGGAATCGCCGCGGAACTAGCGGATCGAATGCGGCCCGGAGTGATCACGGTCTTCGGTCCAGGAACAACGACACAGGCGTTGGGTTCGGTGTTGGGACTCGAGCTGAGTCTGCTGGGAGTCGACGTCGTGTGTGACGGGGCACTGATTGGCCGTGACGTCGCAGCGGGAAAGCTGAGTGCGCTTGTGGGCGACAAGCGGTTTCTCGTGGTTGTCTCACCGATTGGTGGCCAGGGTGTGATTTTCGGCAGGGGAAACCAACAGATCAATGCAGAGGTGCTGGAACGCCTGGACCGGCGTGATCTCGTGATCGTCTGCACACCGGAAAAACTAGGCCAGTTTGCGGGCCGTGCCCTTCTTGTCGATGCGCCGAACACCGAACTCAATCAGAAGTTTGCTGGCCCAGTACGGGTTGTGACGGGATACCGTCAAGAAGCGGTACTGCGCATCGCCTAGCGGAAGGCTACTTTCCCCAACCACCGGGAGGGCCGAGAACCAGCAGTACCGTCACGATCGCAACAACCACCACGATGAACACGGTGACCAGAAACTTCGGGTGGTTCAGGAACCAGCGCAACAGCCTGCTGATCCACGTGTGGTCGCGGGGGTCATCGGTGGCGACGGTGCGCCATCCGCCCTCAAGCTTGTTGTTCTTCTCCAGCCAACGATCAAACGGGATGGTCGCGTAGGGGATGATCGCTGTGAAAACTGCGCCGATGATGAGCTTGATGGGCCAGTGCTGGTTCACTCCCACGAGCACAGCGGTAGCCGCATACGTGACGAATACGAGCCCGTGCAGGCTTCCCGCGATCAGCACGGCGATGTCGATCTGGAATCCGTACTTCAGAATCATGCCGCTGATGAGTAGCGTCCAGGTCACCGCCTCGGCGATGGCGACAACACGATAGAACGATCGCGGAGTTATCTGGGAAGGGATCACTGTGGTGGAGGCGTTTGATGTCACTGACCCATCCTGACAGATGCCAGCAGTGAATCTGTCAGCCGAGGAAGCACGACCCGCGGTTCGCGGCCTCGTTAGGCTGGTAGGGCTGCCAACAGGAGGAATATCCGAATGTTCGAATGGACCAACTGGTGGGGAACGATTGCGGCAATTGCACTCGCCCTCATCGCCAACTTTGCTCTTGCCCTGATCACGGGAGTGATTCGTGCCACCGCGGGTAAGAGAGTCCCGTGGCTAGGAGACATCATCCGCACGGTGAGCCCGCGCGCTCACGTGCTCGTTCTCATTATCGGGATCTGGACCGCCGCCGGTCTCACCGCCCCAGCAACCTTCAGTTGGTGGCCGACGGTGTCACGCGTGTTCTTGATCGTCTCGGTGTTTGTGGGAGCGTGGTTTCTTTCCGGGCTCGCCTCCTTCGGCTTCGGGCGGATGATCGCTCGCTACTCCGTTGACCAGGAGAGCATCCCGGCAGTGCGGCGGATGCGCACGCAACTCAAGCTCGTGCGCCGACTCGTGAACGCGCTGATCGGCGTGCTTGCGGTTGGCATCGTGTTGTTCTCGTTTGAAGAAGTGCGCGCCGTGGGTACGAGCGTGCTCGCCTCAGCGGGCATCCTGAGTCTCGTCGCAGGACTCGCCGCCCAGTCCACGCTTGGCAACCTCGTCGCAGGAATACAACTTGTCTTTAGTGATGCCATTCGCGTGGATGACGTGGTTGTTGTCGAGGGCGAGTGGGGCACGATCGGTGAGATCACTCTGTCCTACGTTGTCGTCTACATCTGGGACGAGCGCCGCCTCATTCTGCCGTGCACCTATTTCACGTCGGAACCGTTCGAGAGTTGGACGAGGAACAGTTCCGACATCACCGGAACCATCTTCTTAGATGTTGACTGGCGCATCCCGGTGGATGAGTTGCGAAAAAAGTTCCTGTCCATCGTCGAACCCTCCGAGCTGTGGGACGGACGAAAAGCCGGCGTGATCGTGTCCGACGCAACCGGAGGTTACGTGAAGGTGCGTTGCACAGTATCGGCAAGCGACTCGGACAAGATTTGGGATTTGCGGTGCCTGGTTCGCGAAGAACTGGTCGCCTGGATCCAGAAGGCCCACCCGGATGCCCTTCCGGTCACACGTGTCCTGATGCCGGGAGATAATTCCCAGTAGCGTTGTGCGCCGAGAGGCGCGAGGCACTCAGTCTCGACCGGTGCCTCAGCTTCCGCCGAAACTAGTCGGGCGGTAGTGCCGCGCTCTGGTATCGCCGGGGTTTTCCTTCCCCCAGTTGCGCGACCGTTTCGACCGCCTCGACCGTGACCTTCTGGCCGAGCAAAGCTGACAGGGCGTCGTAGATCAGTTGCCGATTGCCATCGGCTATCCGCGCGGCAATGCTTCCATCGGCATGCTGCTGGACGCTCCACGCCAGTGCGCCCTGCGACTGCAACTGCTGGGTGAGGTCGACGCACGGCACAATGCGTCCGTCAGCGGCGAGAAACCGTGTGTGATCGCGACCCTCGAGATCACCAATGCCCACGCCGCCATCCGGAAGCGTGAGGAGCCTTCCGAAATCACCGGTGCGGTACCGCACGAGAGGAAGCAGCGGATTCTCGCCCGCGGTCACGACGAGTTCGCCGATCTCTCCTTCCGGCACGGGCATCCCGTCCTTGTCGAGCGACTCGACGAGGACGCGTCGATCTAACACGCGGAAAGGGCCGTCATCGGTGCGCACGGCTATCGGGCGCGTCTCGTGCAGGCCATAGATGTCAAACACTGGCGCGTCGAACGCGGCTTCGAGGGCCGCGCGAAGCGGAGCGGAGAGCGCCATGGCCCCGGAGAAAATTGCGAGAGGGCGCACGGTGCCGACGAGGTCACTGGCCAACAACTCGTTCAGACTCGAGGGGTTCCCGCTGATGATTTGGGGGTTGGCCTCGGCCAAAAAGCGAGCTCGTGACGACTCGTTCGGCCACCACGAGTGTTCGAGATTCAGTCGCACCATGGCGCTGTGCGCAAAACTACTGATCACTGAAACATAGGTGAAGGCCTGCCTCTGGTGAACGAGGTGTGCCACGGCCACCCGCTCCTCGTCGGGCTCCCAGGAGAGACCGCGCGCGACGACGAGTTCTCGGAGCAAGTGAAAGCCGCGAGCGACTTCTTCGCGGTCATCCGGGAGGACAAGTGCCGCACCCGTCGTGCCCGAACTCGTGCCGCCCACCATGCGATCAAGATCGGCATCCAGCGGGATAAAGGAAGCGAGGTCTTCGGCGAGGTCGCGTCGCTCGATGAGCGGAAAGTCGCTCACGTGGTTCAGCCCAGGATGGCGTCGGTAGCGCAGTAGCTTTCGGGCCCTCTCCAGATGCTCCTCGAGCCAGTTCTCCGTTGGCAAGGGCCTCCGTACACGATCAAGCTCGTGCTCTGTTAGCCGGTCGCCGGTCGCGTGCACCCAGACGGGGGCATGCGGATGGCCGCGCCAGCGCTCCAAGCGGGCCGCGCCGGCCGCCGTGAGAGTCGGCCAGCGTTCGCCGTCAGTCAGCACCGCGCTATTGCCCGGTTTGTAGTCGGGCAGGCTCAGCGGGTCGAACTCGTCTGGGTCGTCTGGTGCGTCTGGGCCGTGCGGGTCGTGCGGGTCATTCACTGTTGTACCTTGCGACAGCTTCGCTCGCGCGCGCCTCAGCGAGCCGTCGAGCAATTTCGGCCCGATGGCGATGTACTTCGAAGGCCTCGGCGAGTGCCTTTTGGCGACTGAGAGAATCGCGCGCGGCAAGCAAGGCGCGAGCAGTGTCGCGGTCTTCCCCTGCCGGAAGAAACCCGCTCCAGAGCAAGAAGGTGCGCACGGCCTCTTCGCGACGCTCGTCGTCCCACAACCACGTTTCTGGATCGGAGACGGAGGCCAGTCGCAGGGCGAGCGCATCGACGGCGGCAAAGCGGTCTCCGCTTGCGAGCGTGGGAGTAAACGGGCTGAGCGCCTCTTCGCTCGCGAACAGCCACAGCCCCACCGCGGCACCCGACCGCACCCGGGCATCGTTGGCGTAGGCAGCGCAGGCAAGTTCGCCGGAGCCAAGAATGTCGCCAGCCAGAGCCACAATCGAGACCGCAGGATCCAGAAACGGCCGTGGCGTTGTGGTGAGCCTGGCCGCGAGCTCAATCGTTGCTGGCCCCTCGACGGCGGCCTGCCACGCATCCTTTTCGTCGTGCCCGGCTTCCGCCCAAGCTTGGAGTAGTTTCTCGGTCTTAGCCACGAAGCACCTCCGCCAGTGTCGCGCACACGCGGGGCGCGTCTTCCATTGATTCCAAATACACGACGTCGTACCCGGCGGCGTCTGCGAGCGGCGCGACCTGGTGCGCTGTGTCGCGGAGAACAAGGGTTGCAGTGGAAAGCTTGCTGCGCACCGCAGGGGCCACGTTCACAAACTCTTCGTTCCCCTGGCCGAACATGGAGACGAGGCCGTCGTCAGAGATCACGATCACGTGGCGGCGCACGCGTTCGTCCGCGGGAGGCAGGTGTTCATAGCGGGTGCCGAAAAGGTCGAGGGGGAAGGCCGTCCCGTTTCCCGGATACCAGGCCAACGCGGAAATGACACTCGCGTGATCCCGCTCAAATCCGGTGGTGCCCCCGACTTCATTCGGCCCGGAGAAGACGGTCACGCGCACCCGGCCTCCTCCGCGGAGCACCGACAGCGCGAGGATGGTTCCGGCGAGAACCGCAGGGGAACCCTCTCGCGGGTCGGGCATCGACCCGGAGGCGTCCAGGTACAGGTCAAGTTCGATACCGGCCTCCGCGGCTTCAGCCTCGTCATCCAGGAAGGAGCGTTGCAGGGTCGACACCCCCGGAACGATGTTGGGACCGCGGCGCAGCGTTGACGGCCAGTCAAGATCCGCAAGGTCATCACTGAGCTCCCACAGCTCGAGCGGGCCTGGCAGCGTGCTGGTGAGCTGCGAGGTGCCTCGCTCGGTAAAGGGGCGAACCCAGCGGGACGCCTCGGCGCGATACCACGCGGCCAACACCGCGTTCTCGCCTGAGGGACCGTACAGTGTGAGCGTTCGCGCCAAGCCAAGATTCTGCCCGCGCGCGTCATCGTCCACTCGGGGATCACGAAGCACGGGAATATCGAGATCACCAAGGTCGGGAAATGGCTCGTGCAGGCGCCGGTCCGAAAACAATCGGCCAAGCTCACCCTGAGTGGCCGGTATCGCCTCCGCAGCGCAGTCGCCGGCCCCGGTGCCGTCGCGATGGTCGGAATCCGAGCGGAGGTGCTCCTGCTCGGCAACATAGGGGGCGGCGATCATGCCAAAGCGCAGGGCTCCCGAGATCGCATCCCCCGCAAACGTGCGAACCACGCGGGCGAGGGAAACCGCGTCGACTTCTGGATTGGTGACCATGGTGGCGCTGAGTTCGTCATCGATACGTTGACGTTCGCGGCGAGCAGCGCGAAGACGTCGTTCCATATCGCGGTATTCGCCTTTGATCTCCGAAAGGGGCTTTTCTTCGATGGGCGTGGAGTGCCGCGGAAGGGGATCGGGAGGCGTGGCCGGGCACAGCGTCTCCGGGGTCAGATCCCAGAGCAGCTCGTAGGTTCGGCGATATGCCCACCACAAACGATCGTCGGAGGTGAAGCCAACCTTCGAGGTGATGCCGAGAAGACGCACAATCCCCGGTGTGGAATCCGCACCAGCGGAGGTTCGGCGCCGCTGAAGAATTTCCACGCGGGCATTCACGAGCAGGTCCGTCCACAGGTTGGAGAGCTTCGCCAAGTCCTCGTCTCGCACGTTGGTTACCCCGGCAGCAACAAGTGCGCGGGCAATCTGGTGTCGGATCTTCAGCGCGTCCAGGCGCGTACTGGGCGCGAGTGCGTGATGCCCCAATTCGTGCGCGAAAACGCTCTCCCATTCTTCCGAGGCTCCCAGCTTCTCCAGCATGGCGCTATTGACGGTGACGGAAGGCGGAAACGCGAACCAGGCAAGGGCACTGTGCGTGATGTCGGCCTCGACGGGCAGGTGCGGGTCGTGCATGCGCACGTTCCAGAGCTTTTGCGCGCTCTCCCACGCCTCCCTCACCTTGGGCGAGAGAACATCTACGGGAGCCGGTGTGGGATCGGTCACCGCGGAACGGGTGCTCACGGTGAACTCTCCACGTGCAACCAGGCGAGGTAGGAGTCTTTCTTGAGTTCGAGTGAAACGAGTTTGTTGGCCTTGGTGTTCTTCTTCGGTTCCGTGTGCAGGGGCGTCAACCGGACTCCCCACACGTCGAGGTCTGCCCGCCACCAGTCCTCTCCCGTGAGGATCCCGAACGAGCCCGCCTCGGCAAGCGGTCGAGACTTGGTTGGCGGAGAAATCCACGGGCCGCCGAGACCGGCGAATCCGCCGAAAGTACCAACGTATCCGTCGTGACGTTCGCGGTCGGGCCACCAGTAGCGGTCGAGGGCTTGCTTCTCGAGGAAGGTGTCGAGGTCGGTGCCGGTGTCGATGCCGAGCACACGGGTCGCCGCGGCACGCACGCTCGTGTTCGTGAGTGCACCAGCTCGAGACAGCGCATCCTCGCGTAGCGCGAGCGCACCGGCGCGCCATCCGGCCACGGAAACCAGGGTGAGCAAATCACCTCGGTCTTTGGGCACGCCGCCCTCAAGTCCTTGCGCGAGCGACGACAGAAACCGGTCAGGGTCTGCCCCCTGCTGTTGCACGTTTTCCTTCAGCACCGTCCAGTCGAGATCTTCGACAGCAGGGAGCGAGTCGGGAACCGCGAGAGGCTTGCCCGACGCATTCGCAAGGTGACCAGCCGTCCTGATCATGACGACGATTTCAACCAGGTCAGATAGGCGGAGTAACGCTGGTGTACGTATTTCAGCGTGGTGAGATCGTCAAAGTCTCGCCCGTAGAGTTTGCCGGTGGCGGCGATCCGCCGAATGGCGCCCTCGACCTCGGTCAGCCGGCGAGAGACTTCGACCGCAGAAACGTCGTCGAGTCCCTTGTTGAGTTCCGCAAGTAGATCGTGCACTGGGTCTTCGTGTTCCCGATCGAGAGCAACGAACTGGCGGCACGATTCGGCGAAAATATCGTGCAACCAACTCGCCGGGTCGGTCGATAGTTCACGCTCCGCCCCCACATCGAATCGTGGATGCGTGAGGTTGGGCTGAAGCTTGCCGCGCAGCACGAACGGCAAGACCGCTTCAACATCACCCAACGAGACTTCCGCTGATCCGCGGAACCACGCGACCGCTTTCGAATACAGAATCAGTGTTTGCAGGGCGCGTACCGAAAGGCCGTTTAAGGTTTGGGCGCCGAGATCGGCCGAAAGGTCTGCTCCCGAGTTCGCCTCAATCGCTTCAGCGACGCGCCCGCCCGCCGTCGTCACGGTGTCTTTCGTTCGGTACTCGAAGCGTCGCCCACCGTGTTGGACAAACTCGAAGTGGCTGTAAAAAAACTCCAACTTTCGGCGGACGTCCGCCGGGATGGGCACTGCGCGGATCTGATCCCGCACCGCCGCTTGTTCGTCGGGGGTGAACACTAACTCAGACGGAACATGGTCTTCCGGCTTTTCGCCGGCCTCGATGCGCGTGACCAGCTCGTCGAAGAACCGGCTGTTGAAACTTGCCACCTGAACCGTGACGTTCATTCGGTCCTTCAACGCCTGAATGACGGGGAAGGTCCCTCCGCCCGCGTCATCGTTTGCCGTGAAGAACCAACTCTCGGTGCCGGACTCTGGGCTCGTGCGCCGCATTTGGTCGTGGCTCTCGACGTACCCTTCCGCGACCATGGTGAGCAGCGCGGACTGAGTCTTCGTCGGAATGCGGTTGTACTCGTCGATGATCTTTACTGGGCGATTCAGCCACTCCCGCCAGGCGACGGTGATCTCGTTGAGTCGCGAAGCCGACATGATGTCGCGGGGCAGGGGAATGCCGACCAAGTCACTCACGGTCAGTTGTGGTTGACCCTGTTGGATAGCGCGGCGAACATCCTCTGATGAGGAGCCGGAGAGCACCCCCATGAGGACCGCAACGGTGGTCTTCCCTCGCCCGGGGCCGCCAATGAGCAGGCACTTTCCGCCGACGGCGAAGGTGAGCAGCGGCATGAGTACCGTCGAGGAGAAGGAAGCGTCGGTCGGCAGCGTGAGCTGAGCGCCAGCATCGCCAAGCTCGAAAGTGACGGGGGCTCCGGTCGAAAATTCGAGATCGTAGTAGGGCGAAATGACGGCACTGTTGACAATCCAGTAGTAGGCCTGTCGCAGCTTCTCGTCGAGACCTACCGCTCCCGGCTTGGCCGGAGTGAGCAAGTCATCGACCGTGATCGCCGTGGATTTCGAGTCGGATGTGGGCGTCGTCGGGGAGGCCGAGACCTTCTGCCAGCGCTCTGTCATCGATCCAGCCTACTGGCGAGCGTCGGCCGGTTCGGAGCCACTGTGCGGCGAGGCTTGGTAGATCGCACGCTGCTCTTCTGCGGAGAGCGTTTCGAGTGAATCCGCAAACGCGGTGTGCTGGGCGTACACCGGTTCCAGTGCTGCCAACGCTGCGGCGACCCGTTCAGCAACACTTCCGCTCACTTCGACAAAGGGCACCGATTGCGCCTGAAGCACGGCGCGGAATTGCCGCGTCATGTCGAAACGCACCTCCTTGCCACAGCGAACTTCGTCGTGTTCGTACGGAATCTCATCGCCGGTGAGGATGTAGAAAGTGGGTTGGTGAGATTCGGCCCTCGCGAAGATGTGTGCGGCCGGAGTGCCAACATGGTGTTCGTGCCACAGTGCCGTCGCCAGCACGTCGGTGTCGCACACGATCACGGGCTTGGGAGCCGTGCGACGCGCGGCGTTTTCCATGGCGAGTTGACGTTCCACCACGATGTCGAATTCGTCGGTGCGCCACGGCGCAAACGGGCCGCCTTCCCGAGTGAGCGAATATTCGCGACCGTATTCGGGCACCCACTCAGTCCGCAAGGTCTCGGCGAGCGCCTCAGCGAGGGTGGTGGACCCGGTCGACTCCGCTCCGAGGACCACAACACGGGCGGTGAGCGACGCGCGAACGCTCGGGGGCAATTCGGACCAATGGCCGGCGAGATCCGCTCGGATTGCCGTGCCAGAAACCGGGACGGTCAGCCGTTCTGGGTCAACAGAAACCCATTCTGCGGACAGCCTTCTGGCGAGCTCCTCCCCATAGGCGTCACTCGTGAACACGGCATCGACTGGCTCGTGAAGGAGCGACTCGATAAGCCTCACGTGAATATCCCAGGCCTCCTCCGACTCGTAGTCGACGGGGGCATCGTCCATTGCCGAGACGACGCGCGCGGTCGGGTGTTCTTCGCGCACCCAGGCGGTGCGGGTCTCCAGCGGAATGGATTCAACGGACGACCCGAGCACCTCCACGGTGAGGGTGTCGCACATCCGAAGGGCGTGTCGAATGAGAAGAGAGTGTCCAGCGTGGAGCGGATAAAACTTGCCGATCACCACGCCATGCCGAAAGCGTTTCGGGGTCACGTCAACCTCGCGCGTCCCCGGATACCGCCACCAACTCCCGATCGAGAGTGGTGCGCTCGATCCGGCGCCACGACACGAACCCGTAGATGCACATCACGATGAACAGCCCATAGAGAACCGCGATAACCACGAGCCCGGTGGCAATGGACAGTCCGATGAAGGCGACGTCGATAGCGATCCACACGAGCCAGTTTTCGATCCACTTGCGATTGAGCATGTACTGGGCGACGAGGCTTCCTGCCGTGGTTGCGGCATCGGCGACGGCGACCTGCGAATCGGTGAACGTGACGAGCACCCACCACAACACCGCAGCACCGGCGAGTCCGGCCACAATGAGTGTGGGAATCGCACGAGTGGGAGTGTGGCCAATGTAGGCGCGGCTTTGCTCAAGTCCGCGCGACCACCGCCACCAACCGTGCAGCCCAAAGGCGAGGAACACGATCTGTAAACCTGCGGAAGCGTAGATTCCGGCCGAAACGAACAGCACAACAAACACCAGGTTGTTGAGGATGCCGATCGGGTAGTTCCAGATGTTGCGCCGGGCGGCCAGGAGTACGCACACCGCACCGGTTGAGAATCCAAGAACTTGGGGCCATTCAGCGGCGAGCCATTCGATCATCCATTGAGCGTATTGCACGCAGGAGTGGTGTTGAGCGTGGAGTGTGCGCTCACGGCCTCAGAATTGGATCGCAAGCCAGTTAGGGCTGTACCGTCCAGGAGGGAGCTTCGTCGGTGCCGGCCGCTTCGTCTCGCTCAGCATCCGCTTTTGTGGGCTGCACAGTATCGGCCGCATGGTGGACTGGCGCATAGATGGTGTAGAGGCGTAGCGGTTTGTCGCCCGTGTTGATGACGTTGTGCCATGTACCGGCGGGAACTTGAATCGACCATCCGTCAGAGACGTCGTGACGGAAGTCGAGCTGATCCTTGGCAGGGCCCATGACCGCTTCGCCTGTGCCGCCGTCGATTCGCAAAAACTGGTCGGTGTTGGGGTGGGTTTCAAGTCCGATAGATTCCCCGACGGGGATTGTCATGAGGGTGACCTGCAGGTACCTACCCGTCCAGGCTACGGTGCGATAGTTCTCGTTCTGGAGGGTGGCCTCCTCGATATTGAAAACGTTTGGAGTGGCGTTCTTGTCGAGGGAATTCATTGTTCAGCTCTCCTTTTTACCGCGAAGTCATTAAGGCAATTGCGGTCGCGACTCGTCGATGCGCTCACGATAGCATCCACCCTTTTGTTGCTCCTGAGTGGCTGTTTTTCCCAGCAGCTCAGGACGCAGGGAGGAAACTTTGTGCGAAGAACGCGGCTAGCTCGCGGGTCGCTGTCAACGGCAGCACGTGCGCGACGTACTGGTCAGGGCGCACAATGACCACGGCGCCGTCGCGGGATATCTCGCGTGCATCGAAGATCTCGTCCGAAGGCAGGGTTGCGTACACCTTCTCCCAGTCGGTGAGCTCCAGTGGCCCGGTCTTCGGCATGAAGGCCGAGGGCACCTGCATGAGCTCGACCTCCTCAAACCGCTGCTGGTAAATGACCTTCACGTCAAAGACGCTGTCGATGTCTGTCCCAGCGGGGGTGTGCCGCGCTAGGGGTGACTCGGGTGAGCTGGACAACCACGCGGCCCAGTCGCTCAGCGCGGATGGCTCACCTGCTGCTGGGGCATCCGCGAACGCGTAAATGCGCCAGCGGCCGTCGGCCCTCGCGTGGTGGCCGAGGTGCACGGTATTGCCATCGGATACTCGAACAACCTGAGCCGACTTGAAACGTCTACCAACCGGGTAGCCGGCCGCCAGCGCCTGATGGTCCGCGGAACCGGTGATCATCGAGGGCGTGTACTGCGTCATGAAGCCGGAAGGAAATTCGGAAGTTCTTAGGTAGTAGTCCGCGAGGTCGCCCGGATCGGCAATTTCTTCCGGTTTGCGGGCCATGAGGGTCGACCACTCACGGTCGAAGTCAATGAGTTGTTGTGCGACCGGCTGACGTTCCGCCGAATAGGTCGCCAGGAGCGACTCGGGGCTGAGTCCGGAAAGCACGAGGCCGAGTTTCCAGCCGAGATTGAACCCGTCTTGCATCGACACGTTCATACCTTGCCCGGCTTTTGCGCTGTGGGTGTGGCAGGCGTCGCCCGTCAGAAAAACTCTGGGCGTGCGGTGTTCGTCGCCGACGGCTACGTCGTCGAATTTGTCGGTCACACGGTGACCCACTTCGTACACGCTGTGCCAGGCAACGTTCTTCACGTCCAGCGTGTACGGGTGCAAGATCTCGTTTGCCTTGTCGATGATGGCCTCGACTGGGGTGTCGCGCACGCGGTGTTTGTCGTCCTTCGCCACCTCGCCCAAGTCGATATACATGCGACACAGGTATCCGCCCTCGCGGGGGATGTGCAGGATGTTGCCGGCCTCCGAGTTGATCGCACACTTGATGCGCCAGTCTGGGAAGTCGGTGTTGACGAGCACGTCCATGACGCCCCACGCGTGCTCGGCGAAACTGCCGACGTGTTTGCGTCCGATTGCGTCGCGCACGAGGCTGCGCGCCCCATCACAACCCACCACATACTTTGCGCGAACTGTTGTCTCCGCACCCGAATTGTGGTCGGCAGAGCCCCGAAGCGTCACGGTCACCGGATAGTCGTTGTTCGCGTCACTCGCTACAGAAAGACCGGCGAATTCCATCCCGTAGTCCGGGCTGATTCTGGCTGGCCCCTGCAAGGCCGCCTCGGCGAAATAGTCGAGCACGCGCGCCTGGTTCACGATGAGGTGCGGAAACTCGCCGATGTGTTGCGCATAGTCCTCAGTGCGCGACGTGCGGATGATGTTCTGCGGATTCTTTGGATCCGGGCTCCAAAAATTCATGTGGGCGATGTTGTACGCCTCATCAATGATGCGCGGCGCGAACCCAAAGGCCTGAAACGTCTCCACGCTGCGTGGCTGGATGCCGTCAGCCTGACCCAAGACAAGGCGCCCGTCCCTGCGCTCCACAATGCGTGTGGTGATGCTTGGAAACTGCGACATCTGCGCGGAGAGCAACATGCCGGCTGGACCGCTGCCGACGATTAAGACGTCAACTTCGTCCGGCAGCACGTCGGGTCGATCTATTCCCGTGCCGCGTGCCGGTTGAATGAGAGGCTCCCCCGACACATAGCCGTGGTGGTGGAACTGCATGAGACCCCTCGATCCACTTCGTTGTCCGATTCTCCGCGAATAGAGCATAACCGGGGGTCGCCCGATACACGCCAACGGAACCAGATCAGTACAGTCCTTCGGAGGATTCGGCGCACGTGGCGTGTGCCGATGACGCAGTGCTTACGCGAGTGCGAGGGAGTGCAGTGCGCTCGTGAAGAACGTGAGACCGTCCGTGCCGTTGCGCATCGCGGCATCCGTATCGGGGCCGAAGCCCTCTTCTGTCGCGTGCTCCGGGTGCGGCATGAGCCCCACCACATTGCCCCGCTCGTTTGAGATTCCCGCGATGTCGTTCAGCGAACCGTTTGGGTTTCCCTCCAGGTAGCGGAACACGACGAGCCCTTCACCCTCCAGGCGAGTGATTGTGTCGGCATCAGCGAGATAGCCGCCCTCGCCGTTTTTCAGAGGAATGGTGATCTCGGCATTCGCGTCGAAGCCGTTCGTCCACGCGGTCGAGGTGTTTTCGACGCGAAGCTTCTGGTCGGTGCAAATGAACGATCCGTGGTCATTGCGCACGAGGCCACCGGGCAGAAGGTGCGCCTCGACCAGCATTTGAAACCCGTTGCAGATTCCCAAAATGGGCATGCCCTGGTTTGCGGCATCGATCACTTCACTCATGATCGGGGAGAGACTCGCAATGGCCCCGCAGCGCAGGTAGTCGCCATAACTGAAACCACCGGGGAGCACGAGAGCGTCCACGCCCTGAAGCTCATGGTCGCCGTGCCAAAGCGCAACCGGCTCGGCACCGGCGAGACGGATGGCGCGCTGCGCGTCGCGATCGTCCAGCGAACCGGGGAAGGTGATGACCCCGATGCGCGTCACTGAGATGCTCCGGCTGCGGCACCCTCGGTGTCGAGAACCCTCACTGTCACAACATCTTCAATGACCGAGTTGGAGAGCAAATCGTCGGCCAGTTCGCGGGCCGCTGCGAGAGCAGCGTCATCCACTGGGCCGTCAACGGTGAGCTCAAAACGCTTACCGATGCGCACATCAGTAAACGGCGTGGTCCCGAGGCGTGCGAGCGTTCGAGCCACGGCTTTTCCCGCCGGGTCAAGAAGCTCAGCTTTGGGCATGACCTCAACAACAATGATCGGCACGAGCGACTCCAGCGAGAAAGTAGGGGTGAATGCTTTGAGTCTACCGGTCGTGGTTTTGGTGAAGGTGTTGGCGGGTTGTAGATTCGCGAGACGATGACAAACACCTCCCGACCGTGGCCAGCCCTCTGGGCTCTCGTCATCGGTTTCTTTATGATCTTGGTCGACACCACCATTGTGTCGGTGGCAAATCCTCGAATTATGGAGGGGCTCAACACTGATATTAATTCGGTGATTTGGGTGACAAGTGCCTACCTTTTGGCGTACGCGGTGCCGCTGCTCATTACCGGAAGACTCGGGGATCGGTTCGGCCCAAAGAAGCTCTATCTCACCGGGCTCGTCGTGTTCACTGCCGCCTCAGTGTGGTGTGGATTCTCCGCTGACATCACTATGTTGATCGCTTCACGCGTGCTGCAAGGGTTTGGTGCGGCCATGATCACGCCGCAAACCATGGCGGTCATCACTCGCATTTTCCCTCCGGAGCGGCGGGGAATCGCTATGGGAGTGTGGGGGTCTGTCGCGGGCATTGCCGTGCTCGTTGGTCCGCTTCTTGGCGGGATTCTCGTTGACACTCTCGGGTGGGAGTGGATCTTCTTCATCAACCTGCCGATTGGCATTGTCGCGTTCGTGCTCGGGTGGCGGTTGATTCCCGTGTTGCCCACCCATCCGCACCGCTTCGACATTTTGGGTGTCGTTCTCAGCGCGGTCGGAATGTTCCTCGTTGTGTTCGGACTGCAGGAAGGCCAGAGCTACCACTGGGGAACCATCGTTGGTCCGATCACGGTGTGGTCTCTGATCATCTCGGGTGTCGTCGTTCTCGGACTCTTCATCGCGTGGCAGGCGATCAACAAAAAGGGTGAGCCCCTACTGCCCCTTTCGTTGTTTCGTGATCGCAACTTTTCGCTCGCGAGTGCGGCAATTTCGACGGTCGGCTTTACGGTCACGAGTTTGTCGGTGCCCCTGGTGTTCTACTTCCAACTCGTTCTCGGGCTCTCGCCGACCGAATCCGCGTTCATGCTTGCCCCGATGGCACTGGTCAACGCGGGGCTTGCGCAACCCGTGGGCCGTCTCGTAGATCGAGTTAATCCGCGTCACGTTGCGTTCGTGGGGGCCGCGCTCATGTCGGTCGCGCTCCTGTGGTACTCGGCGATCCTGACGCCGGATGTGTGGATCGGCTGGCTCTTGTTCCCGAGCGCTGTCCTCGGAGTTGCGAATGCGTGTGTCTGGTCACCGCTGTCGACGACGGTCACCCGCAACCTGCCGCAAAGTCAGGCTGGCGCCGGCTCCGGCGTCTACAACACAACCAGGCAAGTTGGCACGGTGCTCGGCAGTGCGTCCATCGCGGCGCTCATGCAAATCCGTCTCGTTGCGGAGCTGCCCGGCGGCACTCTGACCGGCGCTGAGCTGGGCGGGGCACTGCCGGATGCTTTGCGTGACGGGTTCAGCGCGGCAATGTCGCAATCGCTCCTTCTGCCCGCAGCGGTGGTGATGGTGGGAGCCATCATCATCTTGTTCTTTGCCAAGCCACAACAAACGGTGGCGTGGGGGCACACGGATGGCCCGCCACCGCAGGCCCGCTAAGACGCGTTTAGCGCGGCGGCATCCTGCACGAGCCGTTGAAAAGCGGTGGCGTCAATTTCGTCTCCCTCGCGGAGATCGAGTGCACGCCGGGTGCCGGCAGTCAGGCTGGAATTGAAGACACCGGAAGGGTCAGAGAGCAAGGCGCCCTTCGCGAACGTGAATTTGACCTTGTCCTTGTAGGTTTCGCCCGTGCAGATCATTCCCCCCAGGCTCCATACCGCCACTCCGAGAGGATTTGTTGGCTTCTGCCACTTGGTCTCTTCGACCACGGTGGGCAACGCCTCCCAGATCAGTGCGCGAACGCGCGACAACAGGTCGCCACGCCAGTCGCCCATCGTCGCGATGATCTCGTCAACCGCCTCAGAGGGTGCAGGTGCGTTGGCATCATTCATGCCGCTCACTCTAGTTGCCCCGAGCGCAAGGGTCGAGAGGGAATCTCGGTGCCCAATCTCGTCGTCCAAAGGGATTAGCTGAGGTGTGCAGCGAGCAGTTCGGCGGGCACGGTATCTAGCGCGAAATCGACCCACTCTCGGTACCCTTGTGCGCTCGGATGGAAGCCATCTGATGCCCAAAAATCTGGGGAATACGGTGCGGGTTTGGGTATCGCAAACACGCCAGACATTCCGGCGACCGCGGTGCGCGCACCCTCGTCGAGGTTTGCAGCATGAAGCGCAAGGTTCCACTTCACCGGGTTTTTTAGGCTCGCGAACCGGTCAAATCGGGGCAGGAGCGAGACGAGAATGAGCGCGCTCGGGTTCGCGGCGCGCATCCTTTCGACAATGTCTTTGACATCGCGGCGGAAGGCACGGCGAGAGCGCAGCCCAAGTGCGTCGTTGGCCCCGATCGTCAGGAACACGAGGTCGAACTGCCCGGCTGCTGCTTCTGCCACGTAGTCGGTGATGAGGTCACGGGCGGTGGCACCGTTGCGGCCAATCGCATCCCAGGTTGCGCCACGCCCAAAACGATCATGAATGGATCGGGCGAGATTCCCGGGTAGTGCAGTGTTCTGGGTTTCCGCGCCGACCCCCGAAGCGGTCGAGTCTCCCAACACGAGCAGTCGCACGGGGCGAGGGCCAGCGAGTGATCCAGTCCAGGGGAATGCCGCATCGGGCAGCCGCGGAATCGTGCGGCGAAGCATTCGGGACTGTGCCAACAAAACGGGGGCGAGTGGAATAGCGATGACCCGGCTCAGGCGTTTCACCCGGAAACGCTCAGCTCATCGTGCTGAACCGGTGGGACGAGATTCTGGTCGCGGCGTGGAGTGAGATGCACACCAGCAATCATGCACCGCACCGAACCCCCCGAGAGTTCCACCGTGCGCACATCGACAGCCACAATGCGGCAACTGCGTTCAATGATCGCCCGCTGTGCGGCGCTCAGGCTGACCTCGGCGCGAGTCGACATTGCCAGAATTCGCCCGGAACTTCCCGTGAGTTCGATCGCGTTTCCGGCGAACTCGCAGATCTGGTCAAAATCCAGATCGATGATCGTGCGGCCGCCGGCCCCGAGGCGATCGATGATCTCCTCGCGCCGGGCATCCGACTGGATCATGGAGGTGCCAGTTAAAACGAAGTCGGTGGCGATGCACATGAGCACGTTCGTGTGATAGATCGCGGTGCCGCTGGGGTCGACCGCGTCAAACACCATTGGCTCGTAGCCAAAGTTCGTGCAGAACCGCTCCAAAGCGATCGGGTCTGCGCGGTTCGAGCGCGCAACGTAAGCCACACGTTCGTCGTTGTCGAGCACCATCGCTCCGGTGCCTTCGAGGTAGATGCCGTCGACTTCAAGCCCCGAATAGTCCACGATGTTTTGCACCCGGTAGGCAGACTTCAGCATCTCGAGAATGTCGTGGCGACGCTCCACTCGGCGGTTCGGCGCGAACATCGGATAGGTGGCGACGTGGCCACCGATGTGAGTCGACAACCAGTTGTTGGGAAACACACTGTCCGGGCGATCCGTTCGGTCATCCTCGAAAAGGTGAACCCGTACGCCTTCGGCCTCCAGCGCCTCGGCGAGCGATGTGGTCTCCCGGTAGGCGGCAGCGGCACGTTCTGCCGACTGGTTCGGCGTGGCCGACTGGAACACGTTGTCAGCGGCGGTGACCGGATTCACATCAAAGTGATGCGGCCTAACGAGGATGACCGCCGAGGGTGCCTGCGCGCTCACGGTCAGCCCCCAACGGGAGCGAACGCGCCCACGAAGCCGAACAAGTCTTTGGGGTCGTCGGGGTTCGCGACGAGGTCAATGTCGGTGTAGAAATCGGTCGCGTCCACCGAGTCGCGGACGTATCGCAGCGCCGTGAAGTCTTCAATCGCGAAGCCCACAGAGTCGAACATCGTGATCTGCTCAGCGGAAGTGCGACCGGGCGCTTCGCCGGTGAGGACCTGCCAAAACTCGGTGACGGGAAAGTCCTCCGGGCGGTTCTGGATTTCACCCTCGATGCGAGTTTGCGGCGGGAATTCGACGAACACGGTTGCCCGGTCGAGAATCGCGGGATCCAGCTCCGTTTTGCCCGGGCAGTCGCCGCCAATCGTGTTGAGGTGCATCCCAGGCTCGACCATGTCGTCGGTGAGCACTGTCGCGTTCGCCTTGTCTGCGGTGCACGTGGTCACGATGTCCGCGCCGGCGACGGCCTCCTTGCCTGAGGTGGCAACCGTGATGTCGAAACCAAGGGGGGTGAGGTTACGGACGAACTTGGCCATCGCCTCCGGGTCGGTATCCCAGACACGAAGGGTGTTGATCCCCGTTTCTGAACGGATTGCGCAGGCCTGAAACTCGGCCTGACTTCCTGCGCCGATGAGCGCCATCGTTGTGCTGTCCGGCCGGGCGAGGGCCTTCGCGACCATGGCGGAGGTGGCCGCGGTGCGCAGTGCCGTGAGCACGGTCATTTCGGAGAGGAAAGTGGGGTAGCCGTTGTGAACGTCAGCGAGAACTCCGAACGCGGTCACCGTCTGGAAGCCGCGGGCCGGGTTCGACGGGTGCCCATTGACGTACTTGAACCCGTAGGTTTCCATGTCGCTTGTCGGCATGAGCTCGATAACCCCGAACGGTGTGTGGCTTGCCACGCGCGGAGATTTGTCGAAGCTTTGCCACCGTCGGAAGTCCTCTTCCAGATAGCCAACCAAGCCGGACATGATCGCGGTGGGGCCGTGGTGGCCAATCCAGCGCACCATGTTGTGAACATCGACAAAACGGGTCATTCAAATCTCCTTGCTTCCGCTCTCACGCTAAGACCAGACGATATGCAACGGCAAGAACGATAATGCTCACCATGTGACCATTAGTTATACGAAATGGTCACTACAATTGCACACTATGAGCAAAACCGTCCTGGATGACACCGATCGTCGACTGCTCTCTGCCCTGCGCGAAGACGGGCGGATGCCGGTAGCCGAACTTGCCCGCCTTCTCGGTGTGGCCAGGGCGACCGTCACAGCACGAATTGAGCGACTCATTGCCTCGGGAACAATTGTTGGGTTCACCGTGCGAGTGCGCGACGAACTTGACCCGCTCGCGGTGCGCGCCACGACCCTGATCGAGGTGGAGGGGCGCACAACCGACAACGTCATCCGGCGGTTGCGCGGGTTCCCAGAGATTCGGTCACTGCACACCACGAACGGGGGCTGGGACCTTGTTGCCGAGCTGGGTGCCGAAACGCTCGCGCACTTCGATGCGGTGCTTGGACGCATCCGATCGATCGAAGGCGTTGTCAACACGGAGACGAGCCTGCTGCTCAGCTCTGTGCTGCGCTAAGCGGTGAGCCGTTCGATAAGTTCCCGATACCGCGCGGCGGTGAGAGCGACAATGTCGTCTGGGAGCATCGGAGGGGTGCCCGAACCGTCCCAATTCGCGGTGAGCCAGTTGCGCACCAACTGCTTGTCGAAACTGTCTTTGCGCTCGCCGTGACTCCAGGCGGCCGCGTCCCAGTAGCGACTGCTGTCACTGGTGAGCACCTCGTCCGCGAGAGTGATCGTGCCGTCTGAGTCTGTCCCGAACTCGAACTTGGTATCGGCGAGGATGAGACCGCGTTCTTCCGCAATGCTGGCGGCGCGCGTGTAAATGTCCAGGCTCAGGGAGCGAAGGGCCTCAGCGGCTTCCGTGCCGACCAATTCGACGGTGCGCTCAAACGTGATGTTTTCGTCGTGCTCGCCCATCGGAGCCTTAAAGGCGGGTGTGAAAATCGGATGCGGCAACCGGTCACCGAACGCGAGGCCGTCAGGCAACGCAATCCCGCACACGCTCTGCGAAGTGTCATATTCGGCCCACGCGCTGCCTGCAAGATAGCCGCGAACGACACACTCGATGGGGAACATCGTGAGCGTGCGAACCAACATTGCGCGATCGGCAACTGATGCGGGGATGGCCTTGGTCGGGCTGTCGTCGCTGACGAGATGATTGGGAACGCCGTCAAGCTTGTCGAACCACCACAGACTGAGGCGGGTGAGGAGAGCGCCTTTGTCGGGAATGCCCGGCTCCAACACGTGGTCATTGGCACTTACCCGGTCACTCGCAACCATGAGCACGTGCCCTGGGTGCGTTGGCAAACGGTAAAGGTCACGCACTTTGCCGGAATAGTCGAGCTCCCAGCCACCCATATCCTCACTCACACTTTCATTATTCAGGAGGTTGCGCCGCTGGCGTGACCATCGGGAACGAGTTCGCCCTCGCCAAACCCACAACCTCGTGACGTCGAAGAGCGACTAGTGGGCAACGCGGGCAGCGATATCCGTGCGGTAGTGCGATCCCTCGAGTGTGATTTTGTCGAGCGCGCGGTAGGCGCGAGCCCGGGCCTCGGTGAAGTCTGCTGCGCGAGCGACGACGCTGAGCACGCGGCCTCCCGTTGCGATCAATTGGTTGCGGTCGCGGGCAGTTGCCGCGTGCAGGATTCGCACGCCTGGCACGGAGGCAGCATCCTCAAGACCGGAAATTGCCCGGCCCGTCTGCGGGTTCTCCGGATACCCCTCGCTCGCGAGCACCACCGTCACGCACACATCGTCGCTGAACTCCAAGGGCGGCAAATCGCCGAGCGAACCCGTGGCAGAGGCGAGCAACAATTCACTCAGCGGGGTGACGAGCCGCGGCAAGACAACCTGCGTCTCGGGGTCTCCGAAGCGCGCATTGAATTCGATAACGCGCAGGCCTTTGGCCGTGACGATGAGTCCGCAATAGAGCAGGCCACTAAACGGTGTGCCCTCCGCGGCGAGCTGGCGGATGACGGGGAGCGCGACCGTGCCCACGACTTCGTCCACGAAACCGGCGGGCAACCACGGGAGAGGCGAATACGCGCCCATTCCCCCTGTGTTCGGACCAAGGTCACCGTCCGCGACACGCTTGTAGTCCTGGGCGGGAGACAACGGGACCACCGTCGATCCGTCGGCAAACAAGAACAGCGACACTTCCTGGCCATCGAGAAACTCTTCGATGAGCACCGGCCCGAGCTGCAGGTAATGCTCAGCGTGGGCGATGGCGGCGTCGCGGTCGTGCGTTACGAGCACGCCCTTCCCTGCAGCGAGCCCATCTGCTTTCACAACGTACGGCGCGCCAAAGTTGTCCAGTGCGGAGGCGATCTCCTCGAGCGTGGAAGCGTGGACGGCCTGCCCGGTGGGAACGCCCGCCTCGTCCATGATCCGCTTAGCGAAAGCTTTGCTGCCTTCCAACTGGGCCGCCGCTTTGCTTGGACCGAATACGGGGATCCCGCGTTGCCGCACCGCATCGGCCACGCCTGCCACGAGGGGCGCTTCCGGCCCGATCACGACAAGCTCGATGTCATTGTCGGCAGCGAACTCGGCAATGAGCTGAGGGTTCGCCGGATCGAGGGCAATGGTGGTGGCCTCGTCGGAAATGCCCGCGTTGCCTGTCGCAACAGTCACGTCGTGTCCAGCGTCTTCGAGAAGCAACGCCGAAAGGATGGCGTGCTCTCGCGCACCGGAGCCAAGAAGGAGGATTCGCACCTCCACAGGTTACCGGCACGACCTTCACAGTGTTGTTCAGCTAGCGTGGAGTGATGGGTAAAGCGAGAATCGTCGCGATCGTAGGCGAGGCCTCGGTGCGAACAGTTTTGTCGACAACTATCGAAACGAGCAAAGACGCCACCGCGATGGCCGTGCGCTATTTGCTGCAGATGCTTTCGGACCGGGCTCCGGGAAACACCCTTGAAGTACGTGTTCCTCCGTACGGCGCTGTGCAGTGTGTCGAGGGTCCCAACCACACGCGGGGAACCCCGCCGAACGTGGTGGAGATGGATGCCGAAACCTGGATTGCGCTAGCGACCGGGTCCCTTGAATGGTCCGCGGCGGTTGCTGCCAACAAAGTTTCTGCGTCCGGATCGAGGGCAAGTCTCGAAGAGTTGCTCCCGATCGAATGGAATGCGGGACAATAGGGGAATGACCGACACACCACGCGACGCTGAGGGCGAAGAACGCGCGACGGTAACCATCCGACGTGCGCCAAAGTTCTCGGTTTTTGTTGTGGTTGGTGCGCTCATTGGGTTTCTCGTCACACTCACGTTGACCACCCTCGAGCCTGCCGATCCCGCCGTGGGTTTCGCGGCGACACTCGGCTACTTTTCGCTCATCGGTGTGCCTATCGGGGGCGTTTTTGGAGCGGTCATTGCGATTGCTCTCGACTATCGGGCAAGTCGTCGGGCAGTGCCGGTGATCGCGAGTAAACTGGCGATGCATGCCGATGAGCCTGCACCCGAAATCCACAACTCTTCACAACACAGCGCACAGCGCAGCGACGGTTAGGGGTCCCCGTTTTGGCCGGTGGCGATGGTCGGCTTAACCACGATTTACTCCCCGGAGAAAAGGGACCGCAGGACGCGTGTGGCGTCTTCGGAGTCTGGGCTCCCGGCGAAGAAGTTTCTAAACTCACCTACTTTGGGCTCTATGCGCTCCAGCACCGCGGTCAAGAGTCAGCCGGAATAGCCACGAGTGACGGTTCCAAGATTCTTGTCTACAAAGACATGGGGCTCGTCTCTCAAGTATTTTCCGAATCGTCGCTGAACACCCTCGTTGGCCACCTCGCGGTTGGCCACACTCGGTACTCCACGACGGGTGCCTCAAGTTGGCAGAATGCTCAGCCCACGTTGGGTCGAACCGCTGGCGGCACGGTCGCCCTCGGCCACAACGGCAACCTCACGAACACGATGGAACTTCTTGAGCTCGTGCGCGAGCGGCATCCGGAGCTCGGCGGGGAAATTTCCAGGGGCAACACCACCGACACGGCGGTAGTGACTGCTTTGTTCTCTGGCGACCTTGACCACACTCTTGAAGCGACAGCGATGGAGGTTCTGCCCCTGCTGAAGGGTGCGTTCTGCCTCGTCTTCATGGATGAGACCACACTGTATGCCGCGCGCGACCCGCAGGGTGTTCGCCCTCTGGTACTTGGCCGCCTTGAACGTGGCTGGGTCGTCGCGAGCGAGACTGCAGCGCTCGACATTGTCGGTGCATCCTTCGTGCGCGAAGTGGAGCCGGGCGAGCTCATTGTGGTTGACGAGAACGGTTTGCGCTCGCAGCGGTTTGCGCCGGAAAAGCGGGCCGGATGCGTCTTCGAGTACGTGTACTTGGCCAGGCCGGATACCACCATCGCCGGGCGTGGAGTGCACGAGGCGCGGGTGGAGATGGGCCGCAGACTTGCCGCCGAGCATCCGGTGGAGGCCGACCTTGTCATCCCCACGCCGGAATCGGGAACGCCCGCGGCGATTGGTTATGCGGAAGCCTCAGGGATTCCGTATGGACAGGGTTTGGTGAAGAACGCCTACGTTGGGCGCACGTTTATTCAGCCTTCGCAAACCATCCGCCAGCGGGGAATCAAGCTCAAACTTAACCCGCTTCGCGATGTGATTAAGGGCAAGAGGCTCATCGTCGTGGACGACTCCATTGTGCGCGGCAACACCCAGAGGGCACTCGTTGCCATGCTGCGGGAGGCCGGCGCCGCCGAAGTGCACGTGCGTATTTCGAGCCCGCCGATTACCTGGCCGTGCTTTTACGGGATTGATTTTGCTTCGCGCGCAGAGCTGCTGGCCCCCGGGCTCAGCAATGATGAGATCCGGCAGACGATCGGTGCAGACAGTCTTGGCTATCTTTCGGAAGACGGAATGATCGCCGCCACGGAGCAGCCACGCTCCAAGTTGTGCACGGCATGCTTCACAGGCAAGTACCCCATTCCGCTTCCCGAAGCGCACCTCATTGGCAAGAATCTTCTCGAAAGCGAGACCTCAGCCCGCGAACTCACGCCAACATTTGGCGATCCTGGAAGGCAAGAATGAACTTTTTCTTTTCGCGCGGAGTAACGCGCGATGTCTGAAGCGTACGCCGCGGCCGGGGTAGACACTCGGGCGGGGGACCTTGCCGTTGAGCTGATGAAAGCTGCGGTGGCGAAAACCCACGGACCAGAGGTCCTTGGCGGCGTCGGCGGATTTGCTGGTTTGTTCGACGCGAGTGCTCTTACTGCGTTCCGGCACCCGCTTCTTGCTTCGTCCACGGACGGGGTTGGCACGAAGGTTGCGATCGCTCAAGCCCTCGACAAGCACGACACCATCGGTCAAGACCTTGTCGGCATGGTCGTGGACGACATCGTGGTTGTGGGCGCTGCGCCACTCTTCATGACTGATTACATTGCGTGCGGGCGGGTTGTGCCCGAGCGCATCGCCGACATTGTGGCGGGAATTGCTCGAGCTTGCTCGGCCACCGGAACCGCACTCGTGGGCGGAGAAACCGCAGAACACCCTGGCCTTCTCGGGCCGGACGACTACGACGTCGCCGGCGCCGCTGTCGGTGTTGTCGAGGCGGATGCTGTGCTCAGCCCGGAACGTGTTCGGGACGGCGATGTCGTGCTCGCCATGGCCTCGTCAGGGCTGCACAGCAACGGTTTCTCGCTCGTGCGGCACATCCTTGCGCAACGGGGCATCGGCTACACCGATCATTCAACCGAGTTGGGTGGAGTGGTGGGCGAGGTGCTTCTTGAGCCGACCCGCCTCTACACGTCGCCACTCGTGAGCATTTTGAAGCGCGTGCCTGGTGCCATTCACGCACTCAGCCACGTGACCGGCGGAGGTATCGCGGCAAACCTTGCCCGAGTTTTGCCTCAGGGAAGCTGGACCGAGTTGGATCGCAGTACGTGGTCGCCTGACCCGGTGTTTCGGGTTCTTTCCGACATGGCCGGGACGAGTCTGGAATCGGCGGAGGGTACCTGGAACCTCGGTATCGGCATGATTGCGGTGTTGGAGGCGAGCTCGGTGGATACGGTCACGGAACTGCTTGATGCTGACGGCATCCGCGCGTGGCCGGTCGGAGTCGTGTCAACGTCGTCGCGCGCGCTCGACGGATTTGAGCAGGGCGCAAAGGGCGTCGATGGCGGCGCAGTCCGGCTGAGCGGTAGCTACCGCGACTGACACAGAGGTCAAGCGGAGAGATTCAGAAGGAAACGGTGACGCAGTAGTTAGGCGTGAGCGCCGTTACCCTGCTCAGTTTCCTCACCAGCGTGAGAATACTCAGGCCACTTTTCCATGGCCTCATTCTGCTCGGCGTGAGTGAGTTCACGTTCGAGCGCGTCGTAGTTGGTGTTGGGGCTGAAGTACTTCAAGTCCCTAGCAACCTTGGTGTGCTTAGCCTTCTGGCGACCACGTCCCACGGGTTACCCCCTTACGATTCTTAACCGAGTGCGCAAAGTTGTGCGCGGAACTCGCCAAAACGAGTTCCAAAACTAACTCCAAACTTTAGCATGTAGCCGCAATCTCAGGGCGACCACGGGTGAGCCGGGTAACGTACTTGTGTGACCTCACCCCTTTCGCATCCCTCGGTCGTCGTCATTGGTGGCGGTCAAGCGGGCCTTTCGGTGTCGTTCTACCTGAAACGGCTCGGTCTTGAGCCGGCCAAGGACTTTGTGGTTTTGGATCGCGGCCCCGAGACGGGCGGAGCGTGGCAACTGCGCTGGGAGGCTTTGCGGGTCGGTTCTGCCCACCGCATCAACGATTTGCCCGGAATGGATGCAGTGGGAATCTCTTTCGAGCAAGCCGATCGGACGCTCCCGGCCAAGGAGGTTGTCGCCGATTTTTACCGCCAATACGAGGAGTTCTACGAGCTACAAATCGTTCGTCCGGCAAACGTGCAGAAGGTTTTCAATCGAGATCTCAACCTGGTCGTTGAGTACACGGATGCTGCTGGCGCCGAACACGAACTCGTCACTGATGTGGTGGTGAACGCGACCGGAACGTGGGGTTCCCCGTTCATCCCGTGGTATCCCGGCCTTGACTCTTTCTCGGGCAGGCACCTGCACACGAGCGACTACTCCTCTGCCGAAGAGTTTCGCGACAAGAACGTTGTGGTGGTGGGAGGCGGCACGTCCGCGATCGGTTTTCTCCTAGAGCTTGAATCGGTGGCAGCATCTCTTTCGTGGGTGAGTCGCCGAGATATTGAGTTCCTTGACGAGAGTGAACTAAATCTTGAGGCCCGCGAGTCGTCTGTGGCGATGCAGGATGAAGCGGCCAGAACCGGTCGCGCCTTGCCGAGCATTGTGAGCGGAACCGGCGTGCCACGCACGCGGCGGATTCAGGCGGCAATTGATCGCGGTCTTCTCGTGGCGAAGCCCATGTTTTCTTCGATCGAACCCGACGGGGTTCGCTGGGCAGATGGAACATTCCAGAAGGCGGATGCAATTCTGTGGTCCACTGGGTTCCGCCCAGAATTGCGGCACCTTGCTCCGTTGAAACTGCGCGAGAAGGAGGGCGGTGTGACGGTCGGCAACGGTTCGTCCTGGAAAGATGCCCGTATATTCTTCGCTGGGTATGGGCCGCAAGCGAGCACGATCGGCGCGAATCGTGCCGGGAGGCAGATCGCCCGTCAAGTTGTGGCAACCCTGAGCAACCTGTGATCACACCCTGATCAGCCGCCAGAACCCCGACGAAGCCTCAGTTGATTCTGGGCGACCCTAGCCGGTGAGAAACGCGGCGAGACCCGCAAGCAATCGGTCGATATCGTCTTCGTTTGTGTACGGGGCGAGACCAACGCGCAGCCCACCGTCGTCCCCAAGGCCGAGGCGTCTGCTCGCCTCCAGCGCATAAAAGTTTGACGACGGTGCGTCCACACCGCGCGTCGCCAGAAATTCGTAGGCGTCCAGGGTGTCGCGACCGTCGATGGTGAGGAGAAGTGTCGGCGTGCGGTGCTGTGCTCGCGAGTGCACAGTGATGGCGGGTAGGTCCGCAAGGCCCGCTTCGAGTCGAGCCAGGAGTTGATCCTCGTGTTTTTCTAGCCTCGCGAAAGCGTCGCGAAGTCGTTCCCGACGAGGGGCCGCCGACAGTGAAGAGTTCGTGTCTGCGGTGATGCCGAGCGTCGAGAGATAGTCAACGGCGGCAGCGACTCCCGCGAGCATCTCGTAGGGAAGGGTGCCGAACTCGAACCGCTCTGGCACGTGATTGGTGGAAGGTAACAGCTTGTCCGGGTGCAGGGACTCCAGCAGCTCCGGCGAGGCGGTAAGCGTACCAAGATGTGGACCGAGGAACTTGTAGGGCGAACAAGAATAGAAGTCAGCGCCGAACGCGGCCATGTCTGCGACCGAGTGCGCAGTGAAGTGGACGCCGTCCACGTACACGAGCGCTCCCACGTCGTGGGCGGCTGCGGCGATCGCGGCGACGGGCGGCTTGGTTCCGATGAGGTTGGAGGCGGCGGTGACCGCGACCAGCTTCGTTCGGTCGGACAGCACCGTGCCAATGTCATCGAGTTCCGACGTCTCGGGGTTGAAGTCAAGCCACCGCACGGTCGCGCCCACGTGTTCGGCGGCCTGAACCCACGGTCGAATGTTGGAGTCGTGGTCGAGCCTGGTGACGATGATCTCGTCGCCAGCACTCCACGAACGTGAAAGCAGCCGCGAGAAGTCGTAGCAAAGTTGGGTCGCACTTCGGCCAAAGACGACCCCGCCCGGGGTGCCGCCGACCAGGTCAGCAATCGCGGAGCGGGCATCCGTCACGGTTCTCTCCGCGTTGGATTCACCCGTCGTTACGGATCCTCGGTTGGAGAGCGGACCGCGAAGTGCCTCGACGATTGCATCGCTCACCTGACTGGGGGTTTGCGTGCCGCCGGGGCCATCAAAGTGGGCCGAACCGCGAAGAAGTGCAGGGAAGTCGGCTCGAACCGACGCGATGTCATAACTCATGTTCTGAATCTAGCCCTCCCATTAGCTCGCAGCGACGAAGTACCCAAGCACGCACGCTCCGAGTCCCGCTACGAGGTTTAGCGCGACACTGCCCACGGCGGAGCGCCAGTGGCCGCGCGTGACCAACTGAATGGTTTCCACACTGAAGGTACTGAAGGTGGTGAGACCGCCACACACACCCGTGAGGATGACCAGTTGCACTTCCGGGGAAGCCGCTGACGCGTGAGCGAGCCCAAGCACAATTCCACCCAGGCCAGAGCCGACGATGTTGACAAGGAGAACCGTCCACGGAAAGTTCTCCGCTTTCGAGACGCGAGAAAGCAGCACAGATAGTCCGTACCTGAGTACGGCAGCGAGACCGCCTGCGACCAGCGTGACGACAACCACGAGCGGGCTCACTCGTCGACCCAATCAATCGGTGTGGAGACTCGACCTGTTTGCGACCCCATGCGCAGACCCAGTGCTGCTGCAGCGAGGCCGACGACGAACGTCAGCGCGAAATAGGCCACGGCGAAAAGCCAGAGCCCGTTGGTGCCGTGCGCAACGAGCGAGACCATGACCGCTGAGTACGTGGTGAAGGAGCCGATCAACCCGGTGCCGATACCGGCTTTTAGCCACGGAGCCGCGCCGGTCCAGAAGCGGGTCACCACAAACCCGAGCGCGAACGAGCCGACAACGTTCACGAGAACGGTGCTGTACGGAAATCCGGTATCGGTGTGCGGAATCAGCGTGTCGGCGAGTAGCCGAAGACCCGTGCCGATCATGCCTCCGGCAAGGACCGCGAGGAGCTCTCTCACGCTAACTCCGCTTTCGTGTGCTGATCGTGGCGGGTGGCAGCGGTTTGCGAACAACGCTGCGGCGAACGGGCTCGCCGCGTCGATCCTGCCCGGGGAGTGGTCGACCCGGACGGGAGTACAGAACCTTCGACGAATCCAGTAGCCACGGCACGAGCGCAATGGTAACCCCGTGGCAGAGCATGAGTTTGTGGCGGATGCGGCGGGCCTTGTGATTGTGGAGGAAGTTTTCCCACCAGTGGCCAACGATGAATTGCGGCATGTAGACGGTGACAACCTCGGAGCCGTGGGATTCGCGACGCGCCTTGATGTACTCGATCAACGGAAAACTGATGTCCCGATACGGAGACTGGACCACCCGCAACGGCACCTGAATTTTCATCTTCTTCCACCGCTTTCTCAGCAGTGCAGTTTGTTCGTCATCGATGGAGCAGTGCACCGCTTCAATACTCACGTGCCTGGCCGCGATGGCGTAGTCGAGGGCCTTGAGCGTAGGTTTCTGCAGCGTGCCGACGAGAACGATGGCGTGATCGCCGTTCGAACCAAACACGGTGGTGTCGTCGGCGAGAAGGTCGTGTTCGACACCGCGGTAGTAGCGGTTGATTCCCCGCATGAGGAAGTACAGCACTGGTCCGATGGCGAAGACGATCCACGCCCCGTGCATGAACTTCGTGACCGTCACGACAAGGAGAACCGTGCCGGTGAGAATCGCGCCGAACGAGTTGATGGAAAGACTGCCGATGATCTGCCTACGGTTCGGTGCCCCCTCGCGCAGCAACCGAAGCCAGTGCTTCACCATGCCGGACTGGCCAAGGGTGAAGGACACGAAAACGCCGATGATATACAGCTGGATGAGGGCAGTCAGGCTTGCCTGAAACGCGACGAGCAACACAATGGCGCCAAGGGCAAGAACGAGAACGCCGTTGGAGTAGACGAGGCGATCGCCGCGCGTGGAAAGCGACTTGGGTGCGTAGCCATCCCGGGCGAGAACAGACCCGAGGAGGGGGAAGCCGTTGAACGCGGTGTTGGCGGCGAGGAGCAACACCGCCGCGGTGGTTCCTTGGAGGACATAAAACAGAATTTGGGTGTCCCCGCCAAACACCGCCGCGGCCAGCTGGGCCATCACGCTGCGCTGAGGTTCGGTGGCGCACTCCGCCCACCCGGTGAGATTGCACGGATCTTCCGAATAGTGAACCTGGCTAATCACCGCAAGCGCCGCGACTCCCACGAAAAGGGTGATCGCAATACCACCCATGAGCACGAGGGTGCGCTGCGCATTGCGGATCTTCGGGGCGCGAAACGCGGGTACACCGTTTGCCACGGCTTCCACGCCAGTGAGGGCGCTACATCCGCTGGCAAACGCGCGGAGCAGCAAAAGCACGATTCCCACTTGAGTGAAGTTCTCTGCTTTCACCGCATACTGCGCCGAGTCCGCGAGGGGCGCATCTCCGAGGAGGGTGCGAATGATGCCAACCACGATCATGAGCAGCACACTCGCGATGAACAAATAGGTGGGAAGCGCGAATGCTTTGCTTGACTCCCGCACACAATCCGGCTTTCTCGCCGAGGTTTTTGTGGGCGACTTCGAAGTCTCCGCCGCCAGAAGGGTAGGCCTTGATGAGTTGACGGTAGGAGGCAACAACCGTGACCAAAACGACCACGACGGCCGTCGCGACCCACGGGGTGAAACTCAAAAAGCTGAGGCCTCCCAGCGTCAGAATCATGAGCAGTTCCTGCGGCCCGTAGGCGACCGAGGAGAGCGCGTCGCTCGCAAAAATGGGAAGGGCCAGGTGCTTCGGAAGCAGTTGGCCTTCAAGTTGCTCTGAGGGCAGTGGTTCGCCGATCAGCCATCGTTTGGGTGAGCGGACTTGGTTAGTCACGAGGAGCGACAATACTCCTATCCAACCCCCGCGCAAGACGCGCGTGAAAGGTAGATTCAGGACATGACCGAAACCGCTACTTTTCCCCAGGAGCCCACCGAGGTCGCACAAGCGCTTATCCGCATCAGTTCGGTGAATCCGGACCTCGTTCCCGGGGGCTCTGGAGAAATAGAGATCGCTAATTGGTGTTCCGAATGGCTCTCGGAACACGGGTTTGAAATGCATCGTCTTGGCACTCAGGATCGGCCGACCGTGGTCGGTATTGCACGCGGTACGGGCGGCGGGCGGTCTCTCATGCTTAACGGCCACCTCGACACGGTGGGCGTGGCGGGGTATGACGGGGATCCCTTTGCTGCTGAGGTTCGGGACGGCAAGCTTTTTGGCAGGGGCGCCTTCGACATGAAGGCGGGAGTTGCGGCGGTCATGGTCGCTGCCGCACGGGCGCGCACTGCGAAGCTCTCTGGTGATGTGATTGTCACGCTTGTCGCCGATGAGGAGTTCGGCAGTCGAGGCACCGAGGATGCGCTCGCCGCATTCACGGCGGACGCGGCGATTGTGACGGAGCCAAGCGAAATGAACCTCGTTCTCGCACACCGAGGATTCGCGTGGTTCGAGATTGAACTCACCGGCCTGGCCGCGCACGGATCCATGCCCCACCAGGGTGTGGACGCCATCGCGCACGCGGCCGCCGTCATGAACGCGATTCGCGACGTGCAGGCCAGCTATGACGCATCGCCAGCGCATCCGCTTCTCGGGCACGGCGCGGTGCGGGTCTCGATGATTTCTGGTGGAACGGATGCGGCAACGGTGCCGGACACTTGCACTCTCACGATTGAGAGGCGAACGATGCCGGGCGAGACCCCGGAGGCTGTTGAGGCGGAACTGCGCTCCATGCTGGAGAGGGTCGCCGCCGCAACGAAGGACTTTCAGTTCACGCTGCGAATGCTCGTGGCGCGCAGCGCGTTTGAAGCCGACCCCGCGTGGCCGATCGTGCACGCGGTGACCGCCAGCGGTGCCCGTGTGCTTGGCGCGCCGCTTCCCACGCGGGGTGAGCCGTTCTGGACGGATGCGGGACTGATTTCTGAGGCGGGCATTCCGTGCTTGCTTCTCGGCGTGGATGGTGGCGGGGCGCACGCAGACACGGAGTGGGCAACCACCGCTTCCATCGAGCAGTTGACCGAGGTGTTGGAGGACACGATCCGCTCGTTCTGTGCGTGACTTTTCCTTTCTCCACTGTTGCCGCACCTCGTGAACAAAAACCGCGCTTGACATTGACGTAGCGTCAATCTTTAGTGTGGTGACTGAACACGTCAGGAGGCGCACATGGAATGGTCCATTCAGGACATCGCTCGGTTGTCGGGAACGACGAGCCGAACCCTGCGCCACTACGACGACATCGGGTTGCTGAAGCCCAGCAGCGTCGGCGCGAACGGCTATCGGCGGTACGACGACGAAGCACTCACGAGGTTGCAGCGCATCCTGTTGCTGCGCGACCTCGGTCTCGGCCTTCCCGCAATCGCCGAGGTTCTTGCCGGACAGACGGAGCACACGGTGGCCCTTGCGGCTCATTTGCGCTGGCTACAGGAAGAGAAAGAGCGACTTGACCGCCAGATCGGCGCGGTAGAAGTCACCATGACGAATTTGGAAGAAGGGAAACAACTCGTGGCAGAGGAAATGTTTGACGGGTTTGATCACACGCAGCACCGTGCTGAAGTCGAGCAGCGGTGGGGCAAAAATGCTTACGCAAAGGGTGACGAGTGGTGGCGTTCACAGTCCCCGCAGCAACAGCAGGACTGGAAGCGAAACTCCGACGAGCTCGCGGCGGCCTGGATCGCTGCTGCGGCCTCCGGGGCGACCCCAGAAAGCGAGCGTGCTCAGGCGATTGCGCAGCGGCAGTTCGAGTGGCTGAGCAACATTCCGGGAACTCCGGGTGCGGGCACGACCGGCCCCACGAAGGACTACTTTTTGGGCCTTGGCGAGATGTACGTTGCCGACCCGCGGTTCGCGGCAAACTACGGCGGCACAGCAGGGGCCGAGTTTGTTCGAGACGCCATGACGGTTTACGCGCAACGGGTCCTCTAGCGCGGGGAGAGTGACGGGAGCAAGCCTCCCGCTGTGCGACGATTAACGGGTGCGCTACGTCGTGTTCGCCCTCATTGCGGCGATCCTTTTCGGAACCACAGGAACGGCGCAAGCGCTCGGCCCTGAGGGTGCTTCTTCGCTGTCTGTGGGGGCGGCCCGCATTGTGCTCGGCAGTGCTGGCCTCGCTCTCGTCGCATGGATTCTGTCGCGCAGAAAACGCCGGGCTTTGCGTGACCCGCGGCCAGGCCACCCCATTACCGACATGATCACCCTGCACATCCCCGCACTGCCCGGTCCGGAACGGCAGCCGAAGTTTCGGGTTTCTGGCCGCACCAAAAAATTCTCGTGATTGCGGTCGGCGCAGTAGTAGCGATTGGGCCAGGCCGGAATTGGTGACCCTGCGGGCCTCCTCCTGTCGCTCAGCGCCGGTGCGTGTTACGCGATTTACGCGATGTCGGCAAAGCAACTTCTCATCGAAGGCTGGACTCCCATCGGATCGGTCGCCGTGATCTTCGGATGGGCTGCCGTCGCGGCTATCCCCATCCTTCTTTTGTCGGATCTGAGCTGGCTGGCGAGGCTCGACGGCGTAGCTTTGGCGCTCTGGCTTGGCGTTGTGACGATCACGGTGGCCACTCTGGGGCTCGGTGAACCGTTCACGGCAACTCTGCTCGGCGTTTTCGTGTTGCACGAAACTTTGCAGGGCACCGCCATTGTGGGCTTGGTGCTCGTGGTGTTTGGGCTTGTGCTTATTGGGGTGCTGCGGGCTCGACGGTTGGCGCCGAGTGCTCCGTCACTGAAAGGGCTGCCGGCACCATAAGGAACGGGATGGTTCTGTGCACGAGTGGCCCGATGAGCAGGGCAAACGCGAGTGTGCCGAATCCGACGTTTCCACCGAGAATCCAACCGATGATGAGGACGACGACTTCCAGCGAGGTCCGCACGATCCACAAGCGGATTCCGAATTTTGCGTTGATCCCGGTCATGAGTCCATCACGTGGGCCGGGCCCAAAGCGCGCACCAATGTAGAGGCCGGTTGCGACGGCAAGAAGTAAGAGGCCTGCGGTGAACAGCAAGATTTGTACCCACAAGACGTTTTGCTCTGGGATCAACCAGAGCCCCACTTCGGCACTTGGCCCGACAAGGAGTGCGTTCAGTACTGTCCCAATCCCGAGTTTTTGGCGCAAGGGAATCCAGAACAACAGCACGACGCCACCGACAATGTTCGTAACGAACCCGAATGGAATTCCGGTACGCAGGGAGAGGCCCTGTGCCAGCACATCCCACGGCGAAAGGCCAACAGCCGCGCGCACCATCATGGCGATGGCGATGCCGTAGAGGAATATGCCCAGGAGCAACTGGGCCCATCGTCTGGTCATCACAAACGTCGGCGGCATGTAAGTATCCAATACCCAAAGTGGCCTTATATCAAGAGGCCACTTTGAGTAGAGTGGCCTTATGGTATCCGTTTCTGCGCGTGGACTTGCGACACTCCTCGGCGACTGGCGATCGGCATCCACCGGAGCTGCCTATTCCGTGCTCGCCGAGCGCATCCGTTTGCTCGTGCTCGACGGCCGTATCGCCTACGGCACACGGATGCCGGCAGAGCGCGAAATTGCCGCGCAGCTCGGGCTCAGTCGAACCACGATCACTGCCACCTATTCTGAGCTGCGCGAAGGTGGTTACCTCGACAGCCAGCGCGGATCCGGCAGCACGGCCCGCATCCCGCAGAGTGGCTCAGTTCCCGCCGAAACCGCCCTTGGCGGTTACCTCGATCTGACGAAGGCAACATCCCCCGCAAGTAGTGGCCTTGGCGAAGCAGCTAGCCGCGCGGCCGCCGACCTTCCCGCGTATCTGGGCGGCAACGGGTTCGACCTGCACGGGCTCCCGGTCTTGCGCGCTGCCATCGCCGAACGCTACAGCGCGCGCGGACTCCCGACGGAGCCAGAACAGATCATGGTCACGGTCGGTGCTCAACACGCGATTGCCCTCCTCGCGAGGGCATTCCTCGACCGCGGTGCTCGCGCCGTCGTTGAATCCCCCAGCTACCCTCATGCATTCGAGGCGCTGCGAATGACCGGGGCTCAGCTATCGACTGTGAACGTCACCACGGAGGAGGGCTGGGACCGTGATCGGCTTGACGATCTGCTCAGCGAACGTCCGGCCCTTGCCTACCTCATGCCGGATTTCCACAACCCCACCGGCCGATCAATGGATGCTGCGCTCCGGCAGGCCACGGTCGACCGGGCAGAATCGGTCGGATGCGTGATCGTGGCAGACGAGACCACGGCAGAGCTCGCGATTGACGAGCACGAACCCATGCTCCCGCTTGCGTCGCTCGGACCCGTCATCACCGTGGGTTCTCTCGCCAAGACGGTGTGGGGTGGCTTGCGTATCGGCTGGATCAGAGCCGAACGCGACACCATCCAGCGACTTGTTCGGGCACGTCCGGCAGGTGACCTCGGAACCCCCGTACTGGATCAACTCTTCACCGCACACGTTCTCGCCGACTACGGCTCGATGCTCGCGCAACGTCGCGAACACCTCCGCGCTGGGCGGGACCGGCTCGTGGCGTCCCTGCGTGAGCGACTTCCCGAGTGGAGCGTGCCCGATGTTTCCGGTGGTCTGACGTTGTGGGTGAACCTTGGCGCACCGGTAAGCACGTCTCTCACTCAGGCGGCGCGCGATCAGGGACTCTTGATCGCTGCGGGGCCACGGTTCGGGGTTGACGGTGCTTTTGAACGGTTCCTAAGGATCCCCTTCAGCTATTCACCAGAAGAAACCGACCGCGCGGTGGACGCGCTCGAAGCAGCATGGGCGAGCCTGGCACCAGGCGCGACAACAGGCACGCCCTTTCTCGCTGAAGTGGTCTAATTCGCCCAGCCGAGCACTCGTCAAATGCACCGCGCTTTGGTTCTTCGCAACTGAGGGTGGAATACTGTGGCGTGGCACGCGGTTGTGCGCCTCAGCGCACCTCTACCGATAGCGCCATTTTCAGGAGTCATACCTTGCACTTACTTTCTGTCTTTAGCCTCAGAAACCGCGCGCTTATCGCGTTGGTGACGATCGTCATTGGCGTGTTCGGTGGCCTTGCGCTCACCTCGCTCAAGCAGGAGCTCATCCCTTCGGTGTCGTTCCCGCAACTCGTGATTGTCACGAGCTACCCGGGTGCTGCGCCGGATGTCGTGAACGACGATGTCAGCACGCCGATTGAGACGGCCATCCAGGGCGTCCCCGGCTTGGAAAGCACTACAGCAACGTCAACATCGAACCTGTCGTCGGTGTCTGTTTCGTTCGCGTACGGCACGAACCTTGCCACGGCAGAGCAGAAGATCCAGCAAGCAATTAATCGGATCAAGAGTGTGCTGCCAGAAAACTCTGACCCGCGCATCATCACCGGAAGCATCGACGATTTTCCGGTCATCCAGATCGCCGTCACGAGTGACCTGAACGAAAACGACTTGGCGGCGTTGCTGCAGTCGTCCACCGTTGTGGAGCTTCAGAAGCTCGACAACGTGCGTGAGGCGAGCCTGCAGGGCGCGGTCGGCCAGCGCGTGACCATTACTCCGGACACCACAAAGCTGTTCGCGGCCGGGCTCAGCACTCAGGCGATTCGCGACGCACTGAAGTCGAACGGCGTCTTGCTGCCGGGCGGCAGCATCACCGAGAATGACTCCACCCTCACGGTGCAGTCGGGGTCCCGTATCCACACTGTCGAGGGCATCGCGAGCCTTCCTTTGGTGGGCGCGATCACGAGCCCGGCAGTAAGCCCAAGCGCAAACCCTTCGGACCCAGGAGTCGGTACAGAAGTTGAGGTTGTCGAACCGACACCGCTCACGATCGCTGACGTAGCGACGGTCACGCTAGGGAACAACCCCGTCACAAGCATTTCCCGCGTGAACGGTGATGACGCACTCACGATCGGTGTGACCAAGACACCGGATGGAAATACCGTCGCCGTGTCGAAAGAAGTGCAAAACGCGCTTCCCGACCTGCAAGCAGCACTCGGCAGTGGCACGACATTCACCATCGTGTTTGACCAGGCGCCGTTCATTCAGCAGTCCATTGATGCGCTCGCAACGGAGGGCCTCCTTGGCCTGCTCTTTGCGGTCGTGATCATCCTGATCTTCCTGCTGTCGGTGCGCTCCACCCTGGTGACCGCCATCTCGATTCCGGTGTCGATTCTCATCACGTTCATCGGGATGCAGGCGACCGGCTATTCACTCAACATCCTTACGCTCGGCGCATTGACGATCTCGATTGGTCGAGTAGTGGATGACTCGATCGTCGTTATCGAGAACATCAAGCGGCACCTTGCTCTCGGACAGGAAAAGGCCGAGGCGATTCTTACCGCGGTCAAGGAGGTTGCTGCGGCGATCACCGCGTCCACGGTGACCACGGTCGCGGTCTTCCTTCCGCTGGCGCTGGTGGGCGATATCACCGGAGAGCTGTTCCGGCCGTTCGCGCTCACGATCACCATCGCGCTTGGCGCGTCGCTGTTCGTTGCTCTCACGATTGTTCCCGTGTTGGCGTACTGGTTCCTTGGAAAGCCCAAAGCGGCTGCCGAGCCCACCCCGGAGTCGGACGAACCCGTTCACTCGATCGAAACGGCAGATGGTCACCTCGTGTCCCGGCGCGAACTGCGTGAAGGGGTTGTGACGGCAGAAGACGAGCTGGAAAAGCCCACCAAACTTCAGCGCGGGTACCTTCCAGTGATCAAGTGGACGCTGAAGCGACCGCTGGCCACCATCCTTGCCGCGATGCTTGTCCTCGGTGGCACCGTTGCGCTCGTGCCGTTCCTGACCACAAACTTCATTGGCGATAGCGGCCAAAACACGATCAACGTTGACCAGTCGCTGCCGTTGGGCACAAGCCTTGAGGCGAAGGACCGGGCAGCGTCAAAGGTCGAAAGTGCGTTGCGCGACATCGAGGGCGTCGACACTGTGCAGTTGACGATCGGTGGCGGAAGTTCGCTCGCCGCGGCGTTCGGCGGCGGTGGCGGAATCCGTTTCTCGATCACCACCAACCCAGATTTTGACCAAGACGAGATGCAGAAGACGGTGCGTGAGCGCCTCGACACGCTGAGCGATGTCGGGTCGGTTTCGCTGGCCAGCTCAGGTTCCGGGTTCTCCTCCTCGAGCATCGACATCAACATCACTGCCTCCACACAGGGCGACCTTCGTGATGCAGCGAGCAAGGTATTGGATGCGGTTCAAGACCTGTCGGTCACCGCAGAAGCCACAAGCAACCTTGCGGAGACCCAACCGTTTATCGCTGTGGTGGTTGACCGAGACAAGGCCGCGTTGGCCGGGTTGAGTGAGATTGCCATTGGGTCCATGGTGTCCCAGGCCATGCAGCCTTCCCTTGCCGGGTCCGCCGTAATCGACGAGAAGACGCTGTCGATCTATCTGCAGACCGCCGATTCGCCCACCACGATTGACGAGCTCAGCGAGTTGATGATCCCGACCACGAGTGGGCCTCAACCGCTTTCCGAACTCGCCACAGTGGAGAAGTCCGACGGTCCCGCAAGCATCACCACCATTAAGGGGCTGCGCGCGGCGACGATTAGCGTCACACCGAATGGTGCGGACGTCGGTACAGCCTCGATCACCGTGCAGGATGCGGTTGATGCACTTGACCTCCCCGCGGGCGCTACGGCAACTCTGGGTGGGGTTACATCGCAACAATCCGATGCGTTCAGCCAGCTCGGCCTTGCGCTGCTGGCCGCCATTCTCATCGTCTACGTTGTGATGGTGGCGACGTTCAAGAGCCTTCGCCAGCCTTTGCTACTTCTCGTTTCCGTGCCGTTCGCGGCCACCGGTGGCATCATCCTGCAGGTGATTTCGGGCATTCCGCTCGGTGTTGCCTCCCTCATCGGCGTGCTCATGCTCATCGGGATTGTGGTCACGAATGCGATCGTGCTTGTCGACCTGGTGAACCAGTATCGGTCGAGAGGCATGAAGGTGGGCGATGCGCTCGTACATGGCGCAAGCCGACGACTCCGGCCCATTCTGATGACCGCGCTCGCGACCATTTTTGCGCTCGTCCCGATGGCGATTGGCCTGACCGGACACGGCGGGTTCATTTCTCAACCGCTCGCGATCGTCGTGATCGGTGGCCTTGTGTCGTCGACACTGCTCACGCTGATTGTTCTTCCCGTGCTCTACTACCTCGTCGAAGGAGCAAAGGAGCGCCGCGAAGACCGCCGAGCGGCCAAAGCGGCAGGGGCAGCGGAAACGCCAACACTCACTCCAGAGCCTTCGCAGGCGTAGGAGTTTTAGTCCGCGAGAGAATGTCCTAGCCCTTTCGGGTCTGGCAGTGTAACGTTGACAAGTCGGCTCTAGACATCGCGTGTTCACGCGAATGGGTTTGTAAGTCTGCTGGGCCGGTTCCCCTGGGTGTCTTCATAGGCATCCGCATGTGACGGGGATAACACGCAAGTGAACGGTCCTGGCCAAAGACTGCCCGGGTTCCTGCAGTAAGCACTTTCAATTCGTTGTGCTCTGCCCTGCAATTGAGATAACCCGGAAAGAACTATGCCGAATTACAAGAAGAATCCCACGCGCCCAGCGCGTACCGCTGCACCGAGCCACAAGCCCGGCAGCAAGAGCCCGAAGCACCGCGGATACCGTCCAGCGGAAGCGTCAGCCGCGCCGGCCAAGAAGCGTTGGAATGCCGACGACCGTGCCAAGCGTGCCGACAGCCACACCTCAGCTCGCGGCGGAGATCGCCGCACCGATCGCGGTGCAGGCCGTGGTGCAGACAACCGAACCGATCGCCGTCCCGACTGGCAGCCGCAGGGAACTGCGCCGCACAAGGGCCGCAGCGACCGTTTTGACCGCACCGATCGACCCGCGCGCGGAGGCCGTCCAGAGCGCAATGGTCGGTTTGACCGCAACGATCGGCCGGCCCGTACTGACCGTTTCGATCGGAATGACCGGTCGAGCCACACGTCACGTCCGGACCGCAACTCACGGTTCGACCGTGACGACTCGGCCCGTCCGCGTTACGACCGCCCAGACCGCAATGACCGTTCTGACCGCAATGCGCGTCCAGATCGCAACACTCGTCCGGACTGGAACCCGCGTTCTGACCGCACGCCCGCCGAGCGTCCGAACTCGGATCGCCCGCGCTATGACCGCGACGACCGTCGCTCAGACTCCGCGGGCCGCGAATCGCGCACTGACTACAACGACCGCGCCCCCCGCACCGACCGTCCGGCGCGCACTGACCGCAACGACCGTCCGGCACGCACGGAGCGTCCCACCCGCGATGATCGGCGCCAGTCCTATGACTCACGCCCGCCGCGTAACGATCGCCCGAGCTACGACCGTCCGCGCCATGACGGCCCGCGCCGTGATGACCGTTCACAGCAGTTCGAACGCCCCCGTCGGGACTCAGACTTCTACCCGAAGCGTGACGAAAAGCCAGCAGGCAGCGATCGATACACGAGCCATGAAGATGTTGTGCTTGAGCGCCTCGAAGCAGACGCAATCCAGGCATCCGATGTCGATGGCCTGACGTTCGCGGATCTTGGCATTGGTGGAAACATTGTTCGGGAACTGGAATCCCAAGGCGCGATGACCCCGTTCCCGATTCAGGCCGCCACGATTCCGGATGTCCTGAAAGGCCGCGACGTGCTTGGCCGTGGCAAGACCGGTTCGGGAAAAACCATCGCCTTCGGCGCGCCGCTAGTGGAGCGACTGATGGAGAACGGTGGCGGCAAGGGCCGCAAGCCCGGCCGCAAACCACGCGCGCTCATTTTGGCGCCCACGCGTGAACTCGCCCTGCAAATTGACCGCACGATTCAGCCAATTGCCCGCAGTGTTGGCCTGTTCACCACGCAGATCTACGGTGGAGTTCCTCAGCACCGCCAGGTCACTGCACTCCAGCGCGGCGTTGACATTGTCATCGGCACACCGGGGCGCATTGAGGACCTCATCGAGCAGGGTCGACTTGACCTCAGCCAAGTAACCGTCACCGTGCTCGACGAAGCCGACCACATGTGCGACCTTGGGTTCCTGGAGCCGGTGCAACGCATCCTCAAGGAGACGGCCCCCGGTGGTCAGAAGCTGTTGTTCTCCGCCACTCTTGACAAGGGCGTTGCCGCCCTCGTCAACGAATTCCTGGTGGACCCGAGCGTTCACGAAGTGGCCGGCGAAGACCAGGCCTCATCGACGATCGACCACCGTGTGCTCCTGATCGAGCAGCGGGACAAGCGCGCAATCATTGAGCAACTCGCCTCGGGCGAAGGCAAGACCCTCATCTTTGCGCGGACACGCGCATTCGCTGAGCAACTTGCTGACGACCTCGCCGATGCGGGGATTCCTGCGGTGAGCCTGCACGGCGACCTAAACCAGGCCCGTCGTACCCGCAACCTCGAGCGTCTGACGAGCGGCCGTGTGTCCGTGCTGGTTGCGACAGACGTTGCCGCGCGCGGGATCCACGTGGACGATATTTCCCTGGTTGTTCAGGCTGACCCGCCGGACGAGTACAAGAGCTACCTGCACCGTGCGGGTCGCACCGGCCGGGCAGGCAAGGCCGGAACTGTTGTGACGCTCGTGAACCCGCGTCGTCGCCGCAAGATGGACGAGCTCCTTGGTCGGGCGGAAATCTCCCCGCAATTCAATAGCGTGCGCCCCGGCGATGCTCTCGTGGGGGAACTCGCTAAACTCTGACATGCGTTTGCGTGTGGCGCGTCGTCTACTACCCGATTGAGCGTGAAGCAACACACTCCTGTGATGCCTCACGGTCAAAGTTTGAGGCATCATGCAAGAGCTCGTTTCGATCGGCATGCCGGTGTTCAACGACAAGCAGTTTTTGGCACCGGCACTTGAGGCTTTGCTTGCCCAGTCGTATTCGCACTTCGAACTCATCATTTCGGATGATGGCTCGACCGATGGAAGCGAAGCCATCTGCCGTGAGTATGCTGCCAAGGATCCGCGAATACGGTACATCCGACAGCCAGAGAATCTTGGTATTTCGCGGAACATGATGTTCTTGCTTGCGCAAGGACGAGGCGAGTACTTCATGTGGGCAGCGGATGACGACCTTTGGCACCGCGATTTCGTTGCGGTACTGCATGCTGCGCTACAGGAGAGCCCGACGACGATTTCTGCGTTCACCCCGTACTTCTTTGTGGATGAGCGAGGTGACCGGGTAGTCAATCGGCCACAGCGCGCCACCGACTATTCGGCGCCGACTGCATATCAGCGACTACACAAACTCATTAGAATTTTTGACGATGGGTTTGGGTACGGACTGTTTCGACGAGAAGCTATTGCGCAGGTTCAGTTCCCCGTGTGGTGGTGGGTCAACAAGGGCTGGGCGGGCAACAACATCTACCCTTCGCTCTGCTACTACCTTGCCAAGGGGGATTTTGTTTTGGCGGGTGACGAACCGATGTTGTTCAAGCGAGTGAAGAACAAGGTACACGTGAATCACACTTTCGCTTACGGCAACAGTTTCGTTCGAGGCTATTTTGCGGCGGTGTTGTGGAAGTTCAACCTAATGGCAGCATCGGTGAACCAAATTGCTCGAGCAAGCACGACGTGGACGGCCGTTCGTGTCCTTCCGTCGATGCTTTTTCGCTGGGTGATGTGGCCGGCACAGAACCAGTTTGTTCGGCGTGCAAAAAGCTTGAAGGAACGAGAGATTTCGTTTTTCTAAACCGATTCTCCGCTTGAGCGTGTTCGCTTAAGCGATACCCTCGGTTGGAGCTCGTGACGCTTTTCTCGCTCTCAGCAATTCGCGGCACTCCGCCAGAATTCATCGGAAAGACCTTATGACGCCACATCAAGAACCTGCCGCTATGCCTGACGCGGTAGAGATTCGAGTGACGTGGCGGCGCAGTGTCGTGATGAGGATCACCCTCACCACTACTCTCGTGCTCTTGGTCGCGCACATTGTCACGTCGTGGATTTCGCAGTCGATATTGCCTGGTGGTGGTACGAAGCAGCGAATTTTGGGTCTCTTCAACATGGATCACGAGGTCAGCTTCCCAACCTGGTGGAGTCAGACACTCCTGTTGGTCGCTGCGGCGTTGGTGGTAGTTATTGTGGTTCGTGTACGCGCTACGGGTGTCGGCGCCCGCTGGATCAGCTACTGGATTGCCTTGGCCGCCTTTCTGCTTTATGCGTCGATCGATGAGGGGGCGTCGATCCACGAAATCGCGGCAACACCTCTGCGGCGTGTGTTGAACATTGGCGACGGAATTCTTGCGAACGCCTGGGTGATTCTTGGCCTCGCGGTCGTGGCCGTTCTTGTCCTTGTGTTCTTGCGCTTTTTCTTACATTTGCCTTCCGCTACGCGGTGGCAGTTTGCGGTTGCGTTGGGCGTGTACCTGTGCGGGGCCGTCGGGTTCGAGATGGTGGCAGCACTCGTTATGACGAGCGCGGCCGGAGCAACACCCTTCTCTGTCACTCTCTTGCAAGGCAGCGAAGAGTCCCTTGAGATGCTTGGTGCGATTCTGTTTATCCGTGCACTGCTCACGTATCTGATGGTGCAGCAGACCCCGCCCCGCGTAGACGCTGAGCCTGACGCTCCAACGGCGTTGTAGTACGCGCACGAATAGTACATAACCGTGGCGAGCGTCACGGTTTTGTACTACGGTGGCGTGATGTCCGAATCCACGACGCACGAGCGCACCATCGAAACCGAGATCGTCACCGATTTCAAAGACAAAATGAGTTACGGGTCGTATCTCCAATTGGACGAGCTTCTTAACGCGCAGTCCCCGGTGACCGATCCTGAGCACCACGACGAGATGCTGTTCATCATTCAGCATCAAACGAGCGAGCTGTGGCTCAAACTCATGCGCCACGAGTTGCTTTCCGCGAAAGCGCTCATCGCCAACGACGAACTCCAGATGGCGCTCAAGCGTATTGCCCGGGTGAAGCACATTCAGCGCCAGCTCACCGAGCAGTGGTCCGTGCTGGCAACACTCACCCCTTCCGAGTACGCGCAATTTCGCGGTCAACTGGGCAACGCCTCCGGGTTCCAGTCGTACCAATACCGTGCCATCGAGTTCCTGCTCGGCAACAAGAATGCCGGCATGTTGAAGGTTTTCGAATCGCATCCGGAAGCGCACGATCTGCTGGAAGAACTCCTGCACGCGCCGAGTGTGTACGACGAATTCCTGCACTACCTGTCCCGCCACGGCCACGATGTGCCCACAAGCGTGCTGGAACGGGATGTCACAAAGGGCTATTCGCTGTGCGAGGAACTCATCCCCACGTTCAGCAAGATTTACCAGGACCCGGAGAACCACTGGCTCGAATATGAAACCTGTGAAGAGTTCGTCGACCTCGAAGACAACTTCCAGCTCTGGCGTTTCCGCCACGTAAAAACTGTGATGCGGATCATTGGCACCAAGCGGGGCACTGGTGGCTCCAGCGGAGTCGGGTTCTTGCAGAAAGCGCTTGATCTCACGTTCTTCCCTGAGCTGTTTGCCGTTCGGACCGAAATCGAATGACAACCGTCTTTCGGGTGGACGAGTGTTGGCTGAACGGCTGGCACGGTAGCACCACCGTTGTTGCGGATTCGAGTGGGTTTCGCCTTGCGTCGAAAGACGACCCGGCACCAACTGAGCATCTGGCGGGAACGATCTTCCCCGGGTTTCGGGATGCTCACGTACACCTCGGCCTTGCCGACGCCTCGGCGTTGCGCGCCGGCGGAATCGCTGTGGTTCACGACTTTGGTTGGGAGCTGGAAGCCGCCACTCGGTGGCTGAAAGAAGATGTGCGCGATGGCAACGTGAGCCTCGGCAGCGCGTTTCCTGAAGTGCGCATTGCAGGGCAGTTGTTGACGGTGCCGGGCGGGTATCCGACGGCCAGCGGATGGGCGCCACCCGGCGCGTGCAGAGAAATCGCCGCCCTGGACGAAGTCCCGGATGCGGTCAGCGCTCAACTCGCGGCGGGCGCGAGCTTCATTAAAGTTGCCCTCAATTCTGAAGTCGGCCCCGTGTTTGACGACACCACGCTCAAGGCAATTGTGGAGTACGCCCACACACGTGGAGTGACGGTTGCCGCGCACGCGCAAGGGATGGGGCAGGCCACTCGCGCGCTGGACGCTGGCGTGGATTTGCTCGCTCACGCACCGTGGAGTGAGCATCTCTCCGACGATGTCATCGCTGCCATGGCCTCGCGGATGGCGTGGGTGAGCACTCTGGACATCCACGGTTGGGGTTCTTTCACACGGGACTTTACGACCGCCAATGACAACGTGCGCAGGTTCCACGCGGCGGGCGGCGACATCCGGTACGGCACCGATCTGGGCAACGGCCCCCTTCCCGCAGGGATCAACGAGCGGGAGTTGCTCGCCCTCGAACACGCAGGACTTGGGCTCGATGCACTCGCGGCGGCAATTGCGCCCGCAACAGAATCCGGTACCTTTGGCGGACGTATCAGCTGCATCACAGCCGAGCGCGATGATGCCCCGGCGCACTGGCTTTCCACCGCACACCTCATCGACTCACAGCAATAGAAGGAGCACTTCGCATGACCCAGTCGCGCGCGCAGGAACTCGACAGCACAGACCCGCTCTCGACCTACCACGACAAGTTCATCCAGTCTGAGGAAGTCGTGGCCTATCTCGACGGAAACTCCCTTGGCCGACCCACAAAGGTGAGCGCGCAAAAGCTCGCTGATTTCGTGACGAACTCGTGGGGCCCCCGACTTATTCGCGGGTGGGATGACAGCTGGTACAACCTTCCGCTTACCGTGGGTGACCGGGTGGGCGAGACGACGCTGGGGGCTGCGAGCGACCAAGTGTTCATCGGCGACTCGACCACCGTGATCCTTTACAAGCTCATTCGTGCCGCACTCGACGCGCGCCCAGATCGCAACGAGATCATCGTCGACACCGACAACTTCCCGACAGACCGATTCGTGCTTGAGGGCATTGCGAAGGAGTGTGGGAAGACCCTGCGCTGGGTGCGTCCAGACCCGAACGCGGGTGTCACTCCTGAGCAGGTCGCAGCGGTGACGGGGCCCGAGACGGCGCTCGTCGTGCTCAGCCACGTGGCGTACCGATCCGGATTCCTCGCTGACGCACCGGCGATCACGGCGATCGCTCACGAGGCAGGCGCGCTCGTGTTGTGGGACCTGTGCCACTCCGTCGGGTCCGTTCCCATCGAACTTGACGCATGGGGTGTTGACCTCGCGGCCGGATGTACCTACAAGTACCTCAATGGCGGACCTGGCTCCCCGGCGTTTGGTTACGTGAACGCCCAGCATCGCTCCTCATTCCGTCAACCAATCCAGGGTTGGTTGGGGACGGCCGAGCCCTTCGAGATGGGTCCGGAGTACGTACCCCACGCGGGTGCGCGACGCTTCCTCAGCGGAACCCCTTCGGTCATTGGGATGATCGCGCTCCAAGACATGCTCGACCTGATCGCTGATGCGGGCATGGAGGCGATTCGGAGCAAGTCCGAGAAGTTGACCGAGTTCGCCGTCGAACTCGTGGATGAGCTTCTCCTTCCGAAGGGGGTCGAATTGTCGTCTCCCCGCGATCCGGCGCGACGCGGAAGCCACGTCACCATTGATCACCCTTCCTTCGCGGACGTGAACGCCCGCTTGTGGGCGCGCGGAGTCATCCCGGATTTCCGCAGACCGAACGGGCTTCGGCTGGGGCTTTCGCCACTGACCACGAGTTTTGCCGAGGTTCAGGTTGGCGTCGAGGCGATTGCTGCCGAGCTGACGTGATCCTCGACGATTTCGATTCGCGGCCAGGCAGCGCGACCTCGATACTGCGAACCATCATCGGTTCGTATCTTCGACGCCGTGGCGGATGGATTTCAATTGCCGAAATCATCCGGCTCATGGATGCCGTTAGCGTTTCGAGTTCGCACGCGAGAACCGCCGTGCTGCGGGTCAAAAACAAGGGTCTTGTGTTTCCCGAGGTTGTTGACGGGCAGTCCGGCTACCGGCTCAACCCCGAGGCCGTGCCAATGCTGGAGCGCGGTGATCGAAGAATTTTCACGCTGCGCCAGCAAAAGAATGGCGATTCGTGGTGCCTCGTCTCCTTCTCGGTACCCGAGACGGAACGTTCAGCACGGCACCAGTTGAGAAAGCGACTTGCGTGGATTGGCTGCGGAACGGTTGCCACGGGGCTCTGGATTTGTCCGGCACTCCTCACCGATGAGGTGGAGGAAATCCTTGAAGACTTGGGGCTTCGAAACGCCGCGACCATATTCATCACTGATACCCCGCAAACGGCGGGGCCGCTCGCCGAGTCGGTGGCTCGATGGTGGGACCTCGATGAGATTGCGGAACTTCACCACAAGTTCATTGACGCTTTTGATTCTTGGGGGCATGAGAGTGACCACCGCCGCGCCTTCGCCAACTACCTCACCGTGTTGGACCGTTGGCGCATCATCCCGTACGTGGACCCGGGCCTTCAGCCGTCGGTGCTCCCGCCGGACTGGCCAGGATTTCGCAGTGTCGCACTTTTCGACCGGTTGAAATGGGAACTGGGAACGGAGGCCGATCTGTTTGTGAACGGAGAGTCACGGCGTTCACAACGCTTTACGCGACTGCCAACATCCCCGCAGCAATGAGGGCGAGTACAAGTCCTAACGCTTGGACGGTGGCGATCCGTTCCCGCAGCACGATCGCGGCGAGAAGGATGGTTCCTGCAGGGTAGAGCGCGGTGAGCACCGAGATGATGGTGAGATCACCCAGTCGCAGACCGATAAGCAGGAGTGCATTTGCCGTGGCGTCGACGACTCCCGCCGCGACCGCGATCCACAGGCCAGCCCGCCATCCGGGGCTGAGCATTCCGATCTTGGGCGCCGTCACGCCGGATCCGGCGGGAACCGGTGTCGGTGACTGGCGGGCGCGACGACGCGTCCACAGAATAAGCACGCCAATCACGAGGAACATGACAATGCCGTTTACTGCACGGTTGGCAATGAGTGGAACAAGCCCCGCATCATCCGGGGTGAGATCGATCAGGATGAGGAAGACACCGATCATGGCACCGGCCCCGACGGCCATCGACAGCGCTTTCAGGGTGGGGCGAACTGCCCCTTCTTCCTTTACAAAGCCAACCAGGACGACCGCGACGAGAGCGATGCCGATCGCTACGTATCCGATTAGCGGAAGACGATCTCCGCGAAGAAGACCTGCCGTCAGTGGCACGAACGCAGATACGAGAGCGGCCAGCGGCGACAGAATACTCATCGGACCGATCGCGAGGCAGGCGTACAACAGCGTGATGGCGACAGCGCCGGTGATTCCTGAAATTCCGCCGTACAGCATCGCTTCCCAGGACCAGCGTCCACCGATGAACGCTTCGGCAGCGAACAGCGCGACGAGGCCAGAAACGGCGCCGATCGCGGTGACTCGGATCGAACTCATTCGTTTGGACGCGAGGCCGCCAAGGAAGTCGGCAGAGCCGTAAACCAGCGCGGCAGTGAGGCCGACGAGAACTGTGAGCATGAAAGACCATCCGGAGAGTTGATCTCCACTGTAAGGGTTGGGTTGACCTCCATATTTCACCGGGTCTGGCGGCCATAGTTTGTGGATCACGCACGGTGAATTTCCACTGCACAGGTTCGCGATCTAGCGTGGAACTAGCAAAACGATGACAAGGAGTCGTAATGACCGAAACCGCGTCGCGCAACCAACTTTCCCTCGAAGTAGATGAGCACCTCGATAGTGCTGCTGTCGTGAGTGGCGCCAACCCCTCAATTGACGTACCGAGCTTGAACAGCATGCTCATGGGCACGTGGGGCGAGAAGCGTCGCGAGGCTCGCGAGTTCGTGAAGGATCCGGCGCTGCATCAGAAGGTGGGCCTCTCGCTAGAGGAGCAGCGGGAACGGGTTCTCGCCCAGCTTCACCTTCTCGTTGACAACGGGGCTGTGCACCGTGCTTTCCCGATCGCCGTCGGCGGTGAAGAGGACAACGGTGGAAACATCACCGCGTTCGAAGAACTCGTCACCGCGGACCCTTCGCTCCAGATCAAGGGCGGCGTGCAGTGGGGGTTGTTTGGTTCGGCGGTCGTGCAGCTCGGGACAGAGCGTCACTACCCGCTTCTTCCTCCACTCATGCACCTGGAGGTGCCTGGCGCATTTGCCATGACCGAGATCGGGCACGGTTCTGATGTGGCAAGCATTGCCACGACCGCGACCTACGACGAGGCCACCCACGAGTTTGTGATCAACACACCCTTCCGTGCGGCCTGGAAGCAGTACCTCGGCAACGCTGGTCTTCACGGCAAAGCGGCCGTCGTGTTCGCGCAGCTGATTACGAAGGGCGTGAATCACGGTGTGCACGCGCTGTACGTTCCGATCCGCGACGACAACGGTTTCCTCCCCGGAATTGAGGGTGAGGATGACGGCTGGAAGGGCGGCCTGAACGGCATCGACAACGGCACGCTGTGCTTCAACGATGTTCGCGTGCCGCGTGAAAACTTGTTGAACAAATACGGTGATGTTGCCGAGGACGGTACCTACACCTCGCCGATCGACAGCCCAGGTCGACGCTTCTTTACGATGCTTGGCACACTGGTGCAGGGCCGAGTGTCCCTGGACGGGGCGGCGACGGCGGCCTCCGCGGTCGGGCTGGCTATCGCCATTCGCTACGGCAACGAGCGTCGGCAGTTCACGGCCGGAGGAACGGACGAGCAGGTACTGCTCGATTACCAACGCCACCAACGGCGCCTCCTTACGCGCTTGGCTACGACGTACGCGCACACGTTCGCTCACGATGAGCTTCTTGTGAAATTCGACTCGGTGTTCAGTGGAAAGACCGACACCGATGAAGACCGTCAAGATCTTGAAACCCTGGCGGCGGCGCTCAAGCCGCTCTCCACCTGGCACGCTCTCGACACACTTCAGGAGGCCCGCGAAGCCTGCGGTGGTGCAGGGTTCATGGCCGAAAACCGACTTGTGGGGTTACGCGCCGATCTTGACGTGTACGTCACGTTTGAGGGTGACAACAACGTGCTTCTCCAGCTCGTGGCCAAGCGCCTTCTCTCCGACTACAGCGACAAGTTCAAGGACGCAGACATGGGCGCTTTGGCGTCCTACGTGGTGGGCCAGGCTGCGGATGTCGCGTACCACGGCACCGGATTGCGCACCGTCGCGCAGACCATCCGCGACTTCGGTTCGACTGCGCGCAGTGTCAAGGAACTGCAGGAAACGAACGTACAGCGTGAACTGCTCACCGATCGGGTCGAGACGATGGTTTCTGACATTGCCGGCCGACTGCGTGGAGCGGAAAAACTGTCGTCTGAAGAGGCCGCTGAGCTGTTCAACTCGCAGCAGGACGAACTCATTCAGGCTGCTCGTGCCCACGCAGAATTGCTTCAGTGGGAGGCGTTCACTCGTGCCGTGGAAACGATCAAGGATGACGGTACTCGTCAAGTGGTCGAGTGGCTGCACGACGTGTTCGGACTTGGACTCATCGAGAAGCACCTGTCGTGGTACCTCATTCACGGCCGACTTTCCCCGCAACGTGCTCAGGCGATAACCGCGTACATTGACCGGTTGCTTGCCCGCTTGCGTCCCCACGCACAGGATCTCGTGGATGCGTTCGGATACGAACAGGAACATCTGCGCGCAACGATCTCGTCGGGGATCGAGGCCGAGCGGCAGGAGGAGGCACGCGAGTACTACCGTGCGCTCGCGGCATCCGGAAACGCTCCCCTCGAAGAGAAGGCGCTGAAGGCGAAAAAGGCGAAGAAGAAAAAGTAGTCCGCTACCCGATCTACGCTGGAGGGATGACTACGGTTGCGCCCTACGGTTCCTGGGAGTCGCCCATTACGGCGGCCTCACTCGTCTCTACTGGACACCCCATTGGCGGTGGCGCTTTTGTCGGGTCGGACGTGTGGTGGCTCGAATCCAGGCCGACCGAAGAGGGCCGACTTGCGGTGCGCCGACGCGACGAGAACGGCGAACCGGTCGACGTCTTACCTGCGCCATGGAACGCCCGTACCCGCGTGCACGAGTACGGGGGTGGCGCGTGGGTGGCCACAGACGACGGCATCTTAGTGTTCGCGGAGTTTGGCGATCAGCGGCTGTATCGGCTTGAGCCGGGTGCCACGGAGCCCATGCCGCTCACCCCGGAAAACGAGGGCATGAGGTTTGCTGACTTTGCCGTTGTCGGGGACGACGTAATTGCGATTCGGGAGACGCACCACGACGGCGATCTCCACCGGGATATCGTTGCGGTCCCCATGGATGGCACGGCATCCGCGAAGGCCAGCGCAATCCGCTCGCTCGTGTCCGGCTCGCGTTTCCTCGCGTATCCGCGTATGTCACCGGACGGCACACGCCTTGCCTGGATCTCGTGGGAGCACCCACAGATGCCGTGGGATGGAACCGAATTGCGGGTGGGAACCCTCGTCGACGGCGTGGTGCCCGAGTTCGAAACTCTTCTGGGCGGAACCGTAGAGTCGGTGTTGCAACCGGAGTGGGTATCGGATGACGCGCTGTATGTGGTGAGCGACCGCAGCGGGTGGTGGAACCTCTACAACGTTGACCCCGACGGCACGGTAACCGCGCTGGAGCAGGTGAGCGCCGAAGTGGGCGGACCGCTCTGGCAACTCGGGGCGAGCTGGTTCTCAGTGCTTGCCGACGGTCGCGTGCTGCACACGAGAATGAACGGCACGAGCAGCCTTGCCATCCTCGATCCTGCGACGGGCAATTCCACCGTGCTAGAACTTCCGTTGGACACCATCTCCCTCAACGATGTCCGCGGAGATCGGGTGCTGGTCACCGGCGGTAGTGCCCGCCATGCACCCGGGCTGCGTGAGTTGAGTCTTGCCTCGAACGCCGTCACTGAGGTTCGACTCGACGTTGACGACCTACCGCCAACCTCCTATCTCCCTGACGGTGAAGCAATGACATTCACCGGGACGCGTGATGTCCACGCGTTTGTGTACCGCCCCCGCAACCCCGACTTCGAAGCACCGGCCGGCGAATTGCCGCCGTTCATCGCGGTCGTGCACGGCGGCCCGACATCGCACAGTGCTTTGGCGATGCGCCTCAACTATGCGTATTTCACGTCACGCGGAATCGGCATCATTGACGTCAACTACGGTGGCTCCACCGGGTACGGGCGCGAATACCGGGAGCGTCTGAACGGGCAATGGGGCATTGTCGATGTCGAAGACACGATTGCGGCGATCAGCGGGCTCGCGGATGCCGGCATTGCCGATCGCAATCGACTCACTATCCGTGGTGGTTCCGCTGGTGGGTGGACGGTGCTGGCCGCACTAGTCTCGTCCGATGTATTCGCGTGTGGTGTCTCCTATTACGGGGTCGCCGACCTGCGTGCGCTCGCGGAAGACACGCATGATTTCGAATCACGGTATCTCGATGGCCTTGTCGGCCCTTTGCCTGAGGCGGCGCAGGTGTACCACGATCGGGCTCCAGTGAACCGGGTCGATGGACTCTCTTGCCCGGTGCTGCTCCTGCAGGGGCTCGACGACCCGATCGTTCCTCCCGCGCAGGCCGAAGCGTTTCGCGACGCACTTGTGCAGAAGGGCATCCGGCACGCCTACCTTCCTTATGAGGGTGAGTCGCACGGGTTCCGCAAGGCGGAGACGATCATCCACTCGATTCAGTCCGAGCTGTCGTTTTATGGGCAAGTCATGGGGTTCGACACCCCGGGCACGCCAGAGCTGGAGCTCTGGAATCCGTAGCCGGCAGTTGGGGCGGCAACACCGGTGGAGTTCTGAACAGGTGCGTTCACAGTCTCAGTGGTCGCGGCTAGCCTTGGTGACATGACTTCCTCCGTTGACACCCTGCACCGGGTGTTCGGATACGAAGAGTTTCGCGGCGACCAGGCAGAGATCATCGAGCATGTGGTTGGTGGTGGCGACGCGCTTGTTCTCATGCCCACCGGCGGCGGGAAGTCTCTCTGCTACCAAATCCCGGCGCTCGTGCGCGAAGGGACCGGTGTAGTCATCTCGCCACTCATCGCCCTCATGCAAGATCAAGTGGATGCGCTGGCCGCACTTGGCGTGCGCGCCGCCTTCCTGAACTCGACGCAGGGTGCGGAGGAGCGCGCTCGCGTCGAGCGCGCCTACGTGGCAGGTGAACTCGACCTGCTGTATCTCGCGCCGGAACGGCTCACGATTCCTTCGACCGGCGAGTTGCTAGACCGCGGCGTTGTCTCGCTATTTGCCATCGATGAGGCGCACTGTGTGTCGCAGTGGGGTCACGATTTCCGACCGAATTACCTTCAGTTGTCGATGCTCCATGAGCGCTGGCCAGCGGTGCCCCGCATCGCCCTCACGGCCACCGCGACAGAGCAAACCCACAAAGAAATTCAGAAGCGCTTGCAACTGGGCGAGGCCAGACACTTTGTCGCGAGCTTCGATCGGCCCAATATTCAGTACCGCATCGTGCCGAAGGATCAGCCGCAAAAACAGTTGCTCGACTTGTTGCGTACGGAGCACGCCGGAGATGCCGGGATTGTTTACTGTCTCTCGCGGGCCTCTGTGGAAAAGACGGCCGCGTTCTTAGTCGAGCAGGGCATCCCCGCGCTGCCGTACCACGCGGGCCTCGACGCGCGAGTGCGTGCCGCAAACCAGTCACGGTTCTTGCGCGAAGACGGCATGGTGATGGTTGCCACGATCGCTTTTGGGATGGGAATCGACAAACCGGATGTGCGGTTCGTAGCCCACCTTGACCTCCCGAAGTCCGTGGAGGGGTACTACCAGGAGACTGGCCGCGCCGGTCGTGACGGATTGCCTTCCACCGCGTGGCTCGCCTACGGCCTGCAGGACGTGATGCAGCAGCGGCGCATGATCGAAACATCCGAAGGTGATCTCGCTCACCGGCGGCGGCTCAGCGCACACCTGGATGCCATGCTCGCATTGTGCGAAACCGTGCAGTGTCGGCGCATGCAACTTTTGGCATACTTCGGTGAGTCGTCAACGCCCTGTGGAAACTGCGACACGTGTCTCACGCCGCCAGAGTCGTGGGACGGAACTGTCCCCGCCCAGAAATTGCTGTCCACGATCGTGCGGTTGCAGCGCGAACGCAATCAGAAGTTTGGGGCAGGGCACCTCATCGATATCTTGCTCGGCAAGCAGACGCCGCGCGTTGACCAGTACGGTCACGATGACTTGTCGACGTTCGGAATTGGAACCGACCTGTCCGAAACGGAATGGCGCGGGGTGGTGCGACAACTTTTGGCACAGGGGCTTCTCGCGGTGAACTCGGATGGTTTCGGAACTCTCGTACTCAGCGAGGCGAGTTCGGGTGTGCTGGATGGCTCCCGCACGGTGGCATTGCGCCGGGAGCCCGAAAGAACAACCACGCGTTCGCGGAAGAAAGCGAAGAGCGCCGGAGCTGATTTGCCCGAGGCCGCGCAGCCGGTTTTCGAGGCGTTGCGTGAGTGGCGTGCCGCCTCCGCGAAGGAGCAGGGTGTACCCGCGTACGTGATCTTCCACGATGCGACATTGCGCGAACTCGCGACGCGCCATCCGTCAACAACGGAAGAGCTGGGCACCATTACCGGCGTGGGCGAGTCGAAACTTGCCAAGTATGGTCAGCAGTTACTTGAGGTGCTGGGGGTGGACGCGCCGGCGGTGCCGTAGCGTCCTTTAGCATCGACGTATGCGAACTTTTTACCCCGAGATTGAACCCTACGAACACGGCCAACTCGAGGTTGGTGACGGTCACGCCATCTACTGGGAGACCAGCGGCAACCCGGAAGGCAAACCGGTCGTGTTCCTGCATGGGGGTCCTGGGGGAACCAGCGGGCCGAACAACCGCAGACTGTTTGACCCAACCAAGTACCGCATTGTGCTTCTTGATCAGCGTGCGACCGGCAAGAGCACACCGCACGCGAGCGAACCGGATGCCGACCTCGCCACCAACACGACGTGGCACCTTGTCGCCGATCTAGAGAAACTGCGTGAACACCTCGGAATTGAAAAGTGGCAAGTGTTTGGTGGCTCGTGGGGAAGCGCATTGGCTCTCGCCTACGCCGAAACCCATCCGGATCGGGTGACCGAGCTTGTGCTCCGTGGGATCTTCACCCTCCGCGAGAGCGAGTTGTTCTGGTTTTATGAAGGCCCTGCCGGAAACCTGTTCCCTGAGGTCTGGGAACAGTTCGTCGCTCAAGTCCCCGAGGCCAAACCCGGCGGATTCCGCGCTGCGTACCACGAGCGTCTCTTCAACCCGGATCCGGCAGTGCACACGCCGGCAGCCATCTCGTGGGCGACGTGGGAAGCTTCCGCGATCACCCTGCTGCCGCGCCCCGATGTTGTGGCCACGTTTGCGGAACCAAAGTACGCTGTCGCGTTTGCGCGCATCGAGAACCACTTCTTCCGCAACCTGGGTTGGTTCGAAGAGAACCAGTTGCTTCGGGATGCGCACCTGTTGCGTGACATTCCCACTGTGATCGTGCAGGGTCGCTACGACGCGTGTACGCCTCCCGTGACAGCGTGGGAGTTGGGCAAGCAGTTGCCGGACGCCGACTTCACGATGGTTCCGGACGCGGGGCACGCGTTCGACGAGCCGGGCATCCTGAGCGCGCTCATCGAGGCGACCGACCGGTTCGCGAGCACTACGCGGTAGTCGCGGGTTTTCCCGTCGCCTCCTCGGCGTCAGTGTCTTCGTGTTCTGGACGCCCGCTGTCGAGGCGAAGAGTAGCAAGTAGCCCGAGCGCCAAGAATCCGGCAGCGGCTAACGCGGAGTAGCGGGTGCCGTCGCTAAATGCAGCCTGAGCGGCCGCGTAGACGTCGGCATCCTGATCGGCAAGGCCGGGGATCGCGTTGCCTGCACTGTCGACCACGGCATTCACGATTTGGGTTTTAGCTGAGTCCGGAATCGACGTGTCGTCCAGTCGTGCTTGAAGTGAGGTGCCGACGCTTGTGAACAGGATGGTGCCGAGGATGGCGATTCCGAGCGCGCTCCCGACCTGGCGAGACGTGCTTTGCGTTCCGGAGCCTTGACCACTCTTCTCGACGGGAACATCCTTCAACACGACGCCGGTGAGCTGGGCGGTGGCGAGGCCGATTCCGAATCCGTAAATGAATAGCCCGATAGCGATTGACCACCACTGTGTCGTGGGGGCGATCACGAGCGCAACGATCACGATGCCGACGATCTCAAAAAGAATGCCTGCACGCACAATCCAGACCGGCGACACTTTGTTTCCATAGCTGCCGGCGAAGCCACTCGCCACGAAGGAACCGCCCGCGAGGGCGAGGATCACAAAACCGGTTTGGAGTGCGTCGTATCCGAGCACGTTTTGGAGCCACAACGGGAGCGACAAGATGATGCCGTACTCGCCGAGCGAGACAATCATCGCCGCAATATTCCCATTCCGGAATGAAGGGATGGAGAACAGGCCGAACGCGAGCATCGTGTTTTTGCCCGCGCGTTCGCGATACACCCCCCACCAAATGAACCCGGTGACAGCCAGCACTGCGATAAGGAAGATGATGGGGATGGGCGAAAGTTCGAAGGGCCATTTCCAGGATCCGATGTCCGGCACGTTCTCCGTGGTCCACCATCCGTAGGTGCGGCCTTCAATGAGGCCAAAGACGAGTGCGCCGCTCGCGATGACGGAGAGCACGGCACCCACGATGTCGACACCGCGCGCGCTGGGCTCACGCGATTCCACGACATACAGCGCGATCCCGATGAGGATGATGATCCCGAGGGGAACGTTGATTCCGAATGCCCATCGCCACGAGAAGTAGGTGGTGAGCCATCCGCCGAGCACGGGGCCGACGGCCGCCATTCCACCGATCGTGGAACCCCACACAGCAAAGGCGATGGCCCGATCGCGACCACGGAAGGTGGCGTTGATGATCGAGAGCGTTGACGGCAGGATCATGGCACCGCCGACGCCCTGAATGACCCGGAATCCAATGAGGGTGTCGCCGCTCCACGCAAACGCGGCGAGCACGGAGGACAACGCGAAGAGGATGACACCGATGATGAGCAGGCGGCGACGGCCGATCCGGTCAGCGATGGTTCCGAACATCAAGAGGAGCGCGGCAAAAACGAGGGTGTAGCTTTCTTGCACCCACTGCACTTGGGTGGAACTGATGTCGAGCTCGTCGACGATCGACGGGATGGCAACGTTCACGATGGTGGAGTCCGCGATGATGATGGACACCGCGAGGCTGATAGTGACGAGGCCGAACCATTTGGCGCGTGGGGAGGTCATGTTTCCGCTTTCGTTGGAATTCGTCAGCCAGCTTAGCAAATAGTAAGCCTGCTGAGTAACATCGGTTTCGCGGTATCCTGAAGGCATGGAGGAGACGGTAGAACCGCGCGAAGCCGACCACGGCCCGATGGCAGAATGGCCGACCGGGCGACTCCTGTCGACCGCGTCCCGTCTCGTCGAACACGCGTGGCTTGACGCGCTTGATGAACTGGGGCTCTCCCACGCAGGCCTCATCGCACTGCACCTTGTGGGCGAGGAGCCCACGAGTCAGACCGATCTTGCCTCTCGTGCGCGGGTGGAAAACCAGACAATGTCACGAACCCTGGATCGGCTCGAACGCGAAGGATTCATCGCCCGTGAGCGTGACCCGCGTGACCGCCGGCGACACATCATCACACGAACTCCGGCGGGGGCGAAGGCGTGGGAGTCCGCGCGAAACCTCGAAGCAAACGTGTTTCCCGAACTGAAAGACCCAGAAGGGTTGCGTGCTTCGCTTCTCGAACTGATCCACGCCGGTACCGCACGCCGCTGGCACCCGTAGTAACGTCATTTCATGACATTCAACCCCGACTCCAATATCGGTTCAGGCAAGGTCAGCCGTCGGGGCCGCAACACCGGGTTCGCCGTGGGTGGTGGCGGAATCGCCGTCGTTCTGCTGGCACTGATATCCCCCATGCTCGGAGTGGATCTCACTCCTCTCGCCGGAATGTTCGGGGATTCCGGCACGTCGCAGTCCACGACATCCGACTCTCTTGAACAGTGTCAGACGGGTGCAGACGCGAACGCGAACGTAGAGTGCCGCATGAAAGGCGCAGCGGCATCTCTTGATTCCTACTGGGCAGGCAAGTTTGCCGCTGAGGGGCTCACCTATCGATCGCCATCCGACTTCGTTCTTTTCACAGGCTCTACGAGCACCGGATGCGGTACCGCCTCCAGCGCGACCGGCCCGTTCTACTGCCCGCCGGATGAGTCAATCTACGTGGACACCGGATTCTTCGACGATTTGCGTGGACAGTTCGGCGCGAGCGGCGGCCCACTTGCCGAAATGTATGTCATCGCGCACGAGTGGGGTCACCACATCCAAAACGTGCTCGGTACGATGGACAACCTGAATTTGCAGCAGTCCGGGCCGACTTCTGATTCGGTCCGCCTCGAACTGCAGGCCGACTGTTACGGCGGCTCGTGGGTGAAGGACGCGTCGACCGTTGCTGATGCCGGCGGGGTGCCGTTCTTAGAGCCGATCACGGATCAGCAGATTAGGGATGCGTTGAACGCGGCGGCCGTGATCGGTGACGACCGCATCCAAGAACAGTCCACCGGCCGGGTAAACCCGGAGCGATGGACGCACGGGTCAAGCGACCAGCGCCAGAAGTGGTTCGCGATCGGGTACCAAAACGGCCCGCACGCGTGCAACACTTTCGAGGTCAATCTATAGCCCTGACGGATACGAGACCGTCGGCTATCGGCGCCAGGCAAACGCAGTGGGGCGTGCGCTCCGCTGATTGTCACACGGAGCGCACGGCCACTAGCGTCGTCTCGCTCATGTTCGCGCTTACGCTTCGGGCGTGCCGGACTTTTCGTCGGCGGCCATCTGCTCGGCAACCTGCTTGTGGACGTCTTCCATGTCGAGCCCACGAACGGCGGTAAGCACTTCGTCCAGTGCCGGGGCCGGAAGTGCGCCGGGCTGCGAGAACACGCGGACGCCGTCGCGGAACGCCATGAGCGTGGGGATCGAGGTGATGCCCATTGCGCCGGCGAGTGCCTGCTGCGCGTCGGTGTCTACCTTGGCAAAGGTGACATCGGTGTTGGCCTCGCTGGCCTTGTCGTAAATCGGGCCGAACTGCTGGCACGGTCCGCACCAGGTGGCCCAGAAGTCCACCAGGGTGATGCCTGGGGCGGTGACGGTCTTTTCAAAGTCTTCTGCTGTTAGGTCTACTGTCGGCATGTGTTTCTCCTCTTTGCTTCGCTTTCGTCTCGTTCTTGAACAACGTTACGGGTCGCAGAGGTATTCCGCAGTGGTGTGGCGGCGTCGAGGCTACTTCTTCTTCGCGGCGGCTTTTGCTGCCTTTTTCGTTTCGCGCACGAGCCTGAGCGACTCGGCATCCGTCACGTCGGCGATGGAGCGGTGTGAGCCAGTTTCGCCATAGTGGCCGCTCGCTTCGCGCCAACCTGGTGCCGTGAGTCCTCGCTGTTTGCCGAGGAGGGCGAGAAATATTTTGGCTTTCTGTTCTCCGTAGCCGGGCAGCGCTTGAAGGCGTTTCAGGATCTCGGCACCGTCGGGGTCGCCGGAAGTCCAGATTGCTTCCGTGTCACCACCCCAGCCGTCGCGCACGGCCGTGGCGAGCGCTTGCACGCGGGCGGCCATCGAGCTGGGGAACCGGTGCACCGCGGGCGAGATTCGGAACGCTTCAAGGAATTTGTCCGGGTCGCAACTGGCTACGAACTCGGGATCGAGATGGCCGAGACGGCCGAAGATTTTTGCTGGCCCGGCGAACGCGGTCTCCATGGGCACTTGTTGATCGAGAAGCATCCCCACCAACAGGGCGAAAGGATTGTCGGTGAGCAAAGTGTCGGCGGCTTCGTCGCCGGTCAGATGGAGGCGCATGCCGCCATTCTTTCACTGTTGACCACGAAGCTCCGGTGAGTGAATGCGATTATGGAACTACCGCAACGATTGGAGCCAAGGATGACGAGCCCACTACTCACGGTGTCGGAGCTCGCGGCGCTTCTTGATGGTGTGGACACTGGCGATGTGTCGACAACGAGTCCGGCGCCCGTGCGGGTGCTTGATGTGCGGTGGAGATTGCACGAACCGGCCGGGCAGCCGCTGTATGAAGCTGGTCACATCCCGGGTGCCGTGTATGTGGATCTCGAGACGGAGTTGTCTCGTCACGGTGAACCACAGGAGGGGCGTCATCCGCTGCCCTCGGTCGAAATCTGTCAGGCCGCAGCGCGCCGGTGGGGGCTCAACGATGGCGACACGGTTGTCGTGTACGACGACTGGAACAGTCAGGCCGCCTGTCGCGCCTGGTGGCTTCTGCGGTATCTGGGAGTCGCTGACGTGCGCGTGCTCGACGGGGCGCTCTCGGCGTGGGTGGATGCCGGGCATCCGCTTGCTACCGGATCCGACGACATGACCACTGTGACGCAGGGAACAATCACGCTGACTCCTGGGCACGAACCCCTGCTGGGCACAGACGATGCGGCAGCGCTCGCAAGGAGCGGTGTGCTCTTGGATGCCCGTGCGGGTGAGCGCTACCGGGGCGAAGTGGAACCCTTGGATCCGCGCGCTGGCCACATCCCCGGCGCGATCAGCGCCCCGGCTTCCGAGAATCTCGACGAGAACGGCCGCTTTCTTGATGTGAAGGTGCTGCGTGAACGCTTTGCGGCGCTCGGGGTTAGCCACGATCGCGAGGTCGGTGTGTACTGCGGTTCCGGTATCACCGCCGCGCACGACGCTTTGGCGCTCACTCTCGCCGGTTTTCGACCGGCACTCTTTCCGGGTTCCTGGTCGGCGTGGTCGAACCAGCCCGAGCGCCCGGTCGCTACCGGAGCAACGCCCTAAGGTTTAAGCGCGTTCGCAATCGTGGAGACGATGTCTTTGCGGGCCGACGCGCCGATGGCTGTGGGCAGCAGTGGGTAGACGTGCAGCTGTCCGTCCATCTCGGTGTAGTCGACTTCGACACCGGCTTCTGTAGCTTTTGCCACAAACAAGCGAGTATCCGGGTTCAGGATGTCGTGCGTTCCGCTGTAGATCGTGAGCGGGCCAAGCCCGGTGGGGTCACCGAAGAGTGGGCTCACGACGGGGTCGATGAGTTCGCGGTCGCCGCGCCAGAAGTCCGCGAGCACCCTGGCGCCGGGAGTACCGAGCATGGGGTCGTTGGGTTGCACCGCCGGGATATCTGGGTTGGTGATGGTCAGATCCACGGCGGGCGAAATGAGCACAGTCGCCGGCAGAGTGACGCCTTCGTCGCGGAGATCCAACGCTACGGACAGCGCGATTTGGCCGCCGGCAGAATCACCCGCGAGTGCGACGGAGCCATACTTTTCGCGATTGGCGTGAGCGAGGGCAACGACTCCGGCAGCAACATCCGCGGCGGTGGCGAACGGGACAAGCGGGTAGATCGGAACGGTGACGACGGTCGAAGCTTCCGCAGCAATCTGGGCCGCGAGCTGCCAATGGAACGACACGATCTCGTTCACCCAGCCGCCACCGTGCACGTAAATGACACTCCCGACCGGGGCGCTCTTCGTCGGTGTGAGCGTGTACACCGGCCAGTTGCCTTCGTGGCGAACATCGACGGATACGTCAGCGCCAAGATTCTTCGGAGGCCCATAGGGCAATGGGCGCAACGCACGTTCGTGAACGCGCTCGTGTGCGCCCTCTTCGGAGATGAAGGGTTTGTTCCTTCGGGTCGCGCGAATAATGAACGGAACCATCCCGTTCGGTACGGACACCATGTGCGCTCCTCTTGGTCGACACCGCAATGCTACGCACTCACACTTCGCTATGCCGAACCCTTAAGTGGACTGGCGTCCGCAAGGTGGCGTGACTTGCGCGAAATGGCCCTTCACGCGATCACGGAAGGGCAGAAACTCGCAACTGACGTGTGGGGTCACGACGTGCCGACTAATGGTGGCTCCGACCGGCATCGATCCGGTGACCTTTCGATTTTCAGTCGAACGCTCTACCAACTGAGCTACAGAGCCTTACTTCTCCGGAACAGTATCCCAGAAAAGTAAGGCACAGCCACTGGCGAGAGTGGCCGTGCCTTGCGACCCTGACCGGACTTGAACCGGCGACCTCCGCCGTGACAGGGCGGCGCGCTAACCAACTGCGCTACAGGGCCTAGCTATTAAGTTACGTGTCTTTGTGACCCCAACGGGATTCGAACCCGTGCTGCCGCCGTGAAAGGGCGGTGTCCTAGGCCACTAAACGATGGGGCCGTGAAGTAACGAACCTTCTTAGCTACCGACGCTCAAGCATAAGGTAGAGCACGGCTTTTGCCAAACGCGCAGTTCCGGCCACACCGTGTCGCATCCGTCGCATCCGCAGAACACGCGAGTAGGTTCAAGTGAAACTTGAAGCTTTCAGGTACTAGTTATGTTCTACAAGGCTTGTTAGTGTGACTGTTGTTAACAATGTTACTGGCGTGACCTGAGGGGTTGAAGCCAGGGAGTCGGGGAAACATGTCGGAGACGCAACGTCCGCGTCGCTCGCGCGTGCTGTGGTGGCGCAATCGAGTATTTACCTCCATAGCACTGTTGGGGATGGTCTTGGTGGGGACCGTGGCCACGCCGTTTGCCGCGCCAGCATCCGCCGCCGACTACCCGAGCTGGTCCGATGTTCTCGCCGCACGAAACAATGTGGCTAAGGCACAAGCGTCGATCGCGAAGATCGAGGCACTTCTGAAACAGCTCGATGCCGACCAAAAAGCAACCGAAGCGGTGGCGATCGAAAAGGGCTACATCTTCGCGGATGCGCAGGAAGCGTTCGACGCGCAAGACTACAAAACCCAGCAATACCAGGAGCAGGCGGATGCCGCCCAGGCGAAAGCCGACGACTCCATCAAACGTGCAGGGCAGTTGGCTGCGCGACTTTCCCGCGCCAGCGGTCCAGACCTTTCCGCGACACTGTTCTTCAACGGTGACAACGCGAAGGACATGCTCGCCCAGTTGGGCATGGCCAGCAAAATCACTGACCAGTCGCAGGGTCTCTACGACCGTGCGATTCAAGACCAGAAAACGGCGCAGTCGCTCACCGACCAAGCCAACGTTGCGCGGGCCGCTCTCGAAGAATTGCGGGACGCCGCCGAAAAGGCACAGATCGAAGCTCAGGCCGCCGCAGACGCCGCCGCAGCAGCACTCGCTGAGCAGCAAGCCAATAACGCCAGGCTGCAGGCACAACTGGCCACGCTCAAAACCAAGCAGGTCCACACCGAAGCGGAATACGTCGCGGGTGTGAAGGAAGCGTGGGGCGCATCCGGTGCCGGCGAAATCTCCGACCAGGGCTGGGCCCGACCCGCATCCGGTCACGTGACAAGCCCGTACGGTACCCGCGTGTCACCGTGTTCCGGATGCTCGTCCTTCCACCGCGGCACTGACATCGGCGCGAGCTGCAACTCCCCGATCTTCGCGGCGAGCACCGGCAAGGTAATTTACGCGGGCTGGTATGGCGGATACGGCAACTTGGTTCTCATCGACCACGGCGGCGGAGTTACCACCGGCTACGGACACATTGTGAGTGGCGGAACACTGGTGGGCTACGGACAGCTTGTCGGGGTCGGGCAGCAGATAGCCAAGGTCGGCACCACCGGTGCGTCCACTGGCTGCCACCTGCACTTTGAAGTGCGCGTGAACGGCAGCCAGATCGACCCTGTTCCGTTCATGCGGGCGCGCGGCATCAGCATTCAGTAAGCGTGGGTTGCTGCGCCGAGCTTGGCGCAGGTGGTCGCGAGCGGGCCGAAACCTTCGACGTGCTTAGTGGCCCTCGGTCTTAAACTTCTCGAAGCCGGCTACGACGATTGCCTCGGCTTCGGCGGCATCGCCCCAGCCTTCGGTCTTCACCCACTTGTTCGGTTCGAGATCCTTGTAGTGCTCAAAGAAGTGCTCGATCTCTTTGCGCGTGTACTCGGGGATGTCGTTCACGTCTTGGATGTGTTCCCAGCGCGGGTCCTTCGCAGGCACGGCGATCACTTTGGCGTCAGATCCGCCGTCATCCGTCATGTTGAATACGCCGACGGGGCGTACCGAGACACCGACTCCCGGGAACAGCGGGTACTCGAGAAGGACGAGCACGTCCACTGGGTCGCCGTCGAGACCGAGCGTGCTTTCGAAGAAACCGTAGTCTGCGGGGTAGACGAAAGTTGTGTAGAGCACGCGGTCAAGGAACACCCGACCGGTCTCGTGGTCAACCTCATACTTGTTGCGGCTCCCGCGGGGGATCTCGATGATGGCGTCGTAGAAGGCCATGGGGGTTCCTTTCGTGCGGGCAGGTGCAGCAATAAGGTTACTGGATGAGCACCCGCCCCAGATTGACACCCGCCGTCGCGGATGTGCGTCGCGCCGTACGGGAAAGCTTCGACGTGTTGTTGAGTGGTTCTGGGGCTGGAACTGCGGTTGGTACCGAGGCGGAGGACGTGCTCGTGCTGGTGGCGTTGAGTGGAGGCGCAGACTCGCTTGCGCTCGCCGCGGCGAGCGCATTTGAGGCGCCGCGCGCTCGTGGTGGTGCGGGCGTTCGGGCCGGAGCGGTGATCGTTGATCACGGGTTGCAGGACGGGTCGGCAGAAGTCGCGGAGCGCGCAGCTGTGCAGGCGCGTGAGTTGGGGCTCGACCCCGTAGTGGTGCGGCGGGTTGATGTGGGGGCGTCGGGCGGTCCGGAGGCAGCGGCCCGCGAGGCGCGGTATGCGGCGCTCGCGGCGGCGGCATCCGAAACCGGGGCGTTTGCCGTGCTGATCGGCCACACGCTCGATGACCAGGCGGAAACGGTGTTGCTCGGTTTGGCGCGCGGGAGCGGGTCGGCGAGTTTAAGCGGGATGGCGGCAGTGAGCGCTGCGGAAGGCGCGGGCGTAGGCGAGCCGCTCGTGTATGCGCGGCCGATGCTCGGCATCCGCAGGGCGACGACGCAGCAGTTTTGTGTGGATTCGGGACTCACGCCGTGGAGTGATCCGCAAAACTTGGATCCGGCGTATGCGCGCGTGCGGGTACGCGAGAGCGTGTTGCCGCTGCTGGAGCGCGAGCTGGGCCCCGGGATCGCGGTGGCGCTGGCCCGCACGGCCGACCAGGCGCGAGAGGATTCGGAAGCACTAGACGTGTTTGCCGAGGAGCAGGTGGAGGAGTTGGCCGACCACGCGGAGGCGGGGCTCTCGCTCAGTGTCAAGGGGCTCGCACACAACCCGGCGGCGTTGCGACAGCGCATCATCCGGTTGGCGGTATCGGCCGAGTTTGGGGTGTCGCTGAGTCGTGCTCACACATTGGAGGTGGCGCGGTTGGTGACGGACTGGCAGGGGCAAGGCGAGCTGCATCTGCCGGGCGTTAGAGTGGTCAGACAGGGTGGCTTGATCGTGTTCTCCGCTGCGGGGGACGACGCGCAGGCCCGTGGCTGATCGAGCGAAGGAACGCCAGCGGAATGATTATCGACGACGTCGCGGATGACCTCGAAGACGTGCTCCTCACCGAGGGCGCCATTCTCCAACGCATTGCTGAGCTGAGCCGCGACATCGAGAAGGATTACGCGGGAGAACCGCTCCTTCTCGTGGGCGTGCTGAAGGGCGCCGTCATGGTGATGGCGGATCTCGCGCGCGAGCTGAAGCTGCCGATCAACATGGACTGGATGGCGGTGTCGAGCTACGGTTCGGGCACCCAGTCATCGGGTGTCGTGCGCATCCTGAAGGACCTCGACTCGGACCTCACCGGCCGCCGCGTGCTCATCGTGGAAGACATCATCGATTCCGGCCTCACGCTCTCCTGGCTGCTCGCTAACTTGCGTAGTCGCGGGGCGAAGTCGGTCGACATTCTGGCGCTGCTCCGCAAACCGGATGCCGCCAAGGTCGACGTGGATGTGAAGTACGTCGGTTTCGAAATCCCGAACAAGTTTGTGGTCGGCTACGGCCTCGATTATGCGGAGAAGTACCGCAACCTGCGCGGCGTTGGCGTGCTCGCGAAGCACGTTTACTCGTAACGCACTGTTCTCAGTTCCCCACAGCGGGTTCGCCGCATGCCGGGAGACAATGGGGTTATGAAATTCTTCTCCGACCCGGCGCTCGAGGCGATGGCCACCAGACGGTCGGTGTCAAAGGTCGGCCCGGAGTCGCCGACGGATGCGGAACTTGCCGAACTTCTCGCTGCCGTGACACCGGTGGCGGACCACAAAGCGTTGCGCCCATGGCGTCTCATCACGCTGCGTGGCGACGACCGGATGCGGCTCGCGAACGCACTGGATGCCGCCGCTGGTGTGACGCGCGAACCCGGTGAGTTCAACCCGAAGCCATTTCGCGCAGAGCTGCTGATCGCGATCGTGGCGAGCCCGCAGGAGCATCCGGCCGTTCCCGACTGGGAGCAGCACGCGACCGCGGCCGGCGCCGGTCACCTGCTCGAACTTGCGCTCTGGCTGTCTGGCTGGGGTGTGATGTGGCGCACAGGCTTGCTCGCGAATTCGTCGCCCGTGCGCACGGCGCACGGGCTCGCGGACACCGAGAAACTCTTGGGCTGGCTGCATGTGGGCAACATTGACGAGTCATTCCGCGCGCGGTTGCACTCCTCCAGCCGCCCGGCGCTCGACCCACAGCAGTTCTTGGGCACCCTGCCGAAGTAGCTAACGGTGCCGCGCTGGCAGTCGTGCGATGCTATCGGTGTGGAAATCCTCTGGCAGGCCGTGACCGATGTCTTGGCCGGGTTGAACCCGGCAAGCTATCTGGCGCTTGTCCTTGTCGTGGCCAGTGTGTGCCAGTGGGCGGCGTGGCAACTGCGGGTGCCGTCGATCCTGTTGCTGCTCATCGCAGGTTTTGGCCTGGGCCAACTGGTCACCCCGGATGCGGTTCTCGGTCGCGAGGTGCTGTTCGGGGCCGTGACGTTAGCGGTGGGAATCATCCTGTTCGAGGGCAGTATGACGCTGCGCTTTCGCGACGTGCGCGATCTCGGTCGCCCGGTGTTGCGACTGTTCACCCTGACACCGCTGATTGCTTGGGCGTTGATCACCCTCACCGCATGGTTATTGGGTTTCGCGCTCGAACTTGCGCTGCTTGTTGGCGCCATCCTCATCGTCACGGGGCCGACGGTGATCGCCCCGATCCTGCGCATGCTGCGACCCACCCGGCGGGTGGCGGCCTTGCTCAAGTGGGAGGGCATCGTCGTGGACCCGATCGGGGCAATCCTGGCCGTGCTGGTGTTCCAGGGAGTGCTGTTGGTGCGGGACGGTCAGCCGTTGCCGCTCCTGATCGGTTCACTGCTGTTGTCCATTGTTGTTGCCGTCGTGCTCGGGTTGGTTCTGGGTTGGATTCTGGAACAACTGACGCGGCGCCATCTGATTCCCGACTTTCTGCACGGTGTCGTGTTCATCGCGTCCGCGATTGGCGCACTCGTGGTGTCCAACGCGATCCAGTCGGAAAGCGGATTGCTCACCGTCACCATTCTTGGCATCTATCTGGGCAACCGACCTGAACTGCATTTGCGCCACGTGGAGGAGTTCACCGAGCACCTCCAGGTGCTGCTCGTGGGCGTGCTGTTCGTCATGCTGGCCGGGAGGGTCGCTCCGGATGCGGTGGCCGCGATCGCGCCCGCTGGCCTGATCTTCGTCGCGGTTCTTGTTCTCGTGGTGCGGCCGGTGAGCATCCTTGTGGGCCTGTGGGGAACGCCGGTTACGAGGCCGGAACGTATTCTGCTGTCGTTCATGGCGCCGCGAGGCATTGTCGCTGCCGCCATCGCGAGTATTTTCGGGCTCGAGTTTTTGCACGCGGCGGAGAAAACTGCGCAGGCTGCGGCCGAGGCTGCCGGTGATGAGGCGACCGCGTTGCAGGTGCGGGCTGACAGCCTCATGGAGCTGGCGACGCAGGCCGAGGACTTGGTGCCGCTCGTGTTCTTCGTGATCGTGTGCACGGTCGCGATTTACGGGCTCGGCGTGGGGCGGCTCGCGGAGCGGCTTGGCCTGGCTACGGCGTCACCGCAGGGCGTTGTTTTTGTTGGTGGTGCCAGCTGGATGGTGGAGGCCGCCAAGGTCCTCGACGAGGCAAAGGTAACGACCACTCTCGTGTCGCGGGACTTTGCCAAGCTTGCGGGCGCTCGTCAGGCGGGGTTGCGCACGGTGACGGCGAACATCCTGAGCGACTATGCCGTGAAAGACATGGAACTGCCGGGCATCAAATCGCTGATCGCGGGCACTCCGGACGATGAGATGAATGCGACCGCCGCGCGCGAGTTCGCGCACGTGCTTGGGCGCGCGAATGTCTACCAGCTCGCGCGCACCGACGAGGGCCACGGCGGGCCGACGCGCACGAAGGCGGCACCCCACCTCAGTGCCCGCCACTGCTTCCAGCCGGCACGCACCCACGACGAGCTGAACGGGCTCATCGACAGTGGCTTCACGATGAAGCGCACCAAGCTGACCGAGGAGTTCACGCTCGACGACTTTCGGGCTCGCCGCGGCGAGGAGGCCGTGCTCATGTTCACCCTGGATGGCGGTGACGTGACGGTGCTCACCCCCGAATCGACGGTGCCTCAGGATGGTGTGACTTTGATCTCGCTCATACCGCCGGAGGTGGAGGGGTGACCCTGTCGGTTGAGTAGGAGCCTTCAGCGGCGTATCGAATCCACAGGTCAGTGAGCCTAGAATCCCGCAGGCTCCGACCGCGTGACCTCTCCGCTCAACCATTCGACCGCCCCAGTGTCTGACATCAGTGAAGTGCACCGCTTTCACCGCCGGTTCGCAGGCGCATGGTCCACCGCCACGACAAATGAATACGCCGGCCGCTTTCATGACGTCGGCCAATTCGTTCCAGGTCCACCCGGGATAGTTCTCGTTTACGTGGTCCCGTGTGAAGCCGCGACTGATCGGGATGATGTGGCCGTAGCCCAGAAGACGGTCGATCTGGATTCCCGTGCGGTGCTCCGCATACTCATCCCATTCAGATACGGGAGCTTCCCCGGCCGAGTTGGGCAGGTTGGGTGAAGGCTTGTTGATGTCGGGCACGAGTGCTCCTGTCCGTCAAGCTTGCGGCGCGAGGACCCGCGCCACCCGTTCTTCCCCCGAGGCACCCGGTCGATGGAACGGGTTGTCGTGCGGCCAGTCAGGTACCGAAATCCGCAACTCTTGAACGTGCTTTGCACTCTAGATCGAGCCACTGACATGGGGTAAGAGCTCAAGTTGAAGGTGCGCTCACGGAGGACGGCCTGAAGGGTGTTTCGTACGTCAACAGTGGCCGCATATGGCAGCCGCGACTAGCGAGCAATCGGGGTCGAGGGTAGGTCAACCTTCAACTGGAGCTAGTTGACGAATAAATCGGACCTATTTGCTGTCTAAGGGGCTCGAATAATAATCCTGGCTCTTTGGGCCGACTTGACTTGGCCCTAAAGTTCGGGCTGGCGCAATCGCGGACGTCGATGGCTCCCTAGCCCGCCGCGGGGTGGGATTTCTGCTTCGACTGAGGAGAAGTTCATAATCTTTTCGCAGCATCGAAGTTTTCGTTGTCAGTTTTGTTCGATCGGTCTTCAAGAGAGGAGCTTTCTCGATCGCTTCACGGCAGAAGAAGATCAATCGGTCGACGATCTCAAAACTCTCTTTCGCGCTCAACGGTTGGGTCTCGACAGTCAAGAACCCCTTTTCCTCGAGTTCACGCAATTCGATTTCTGTCCCGTTGACCATCCAGGTCACTCTTGCTGTCTCTTGACGCCGTTGACACGCCAACGACGGTTCATCCTGTCGAATGGGGTGATCGATCCGTGCCTTCTCGGGCTGCTTTACTTTGGCGCCTCTTGAATTGCTGGCACTGCCAGGTAGCGCCATTGCTCTCCTTCGGACTATGTGGTCAGCAATGAGGCGGGTAAGTTACCTCGATGCTTCAACACAATCAAAAGTTTAGTCATGAGCATTACCCCAGTTCTAGGGTAGTGATTTGCTTCGACTGCAGCTGGCACTTGCCGTCTCTACTGATTGCTGCTCGCGCAAATGCGTTTTGGGGCTGTGGCCTGGTTGCAATCGCACGCCTCAACTTGTCGGGTGGCCCCAGGAAACGGCATTTTTCATGCGAACGTCAGACACGCAACGAGGTACGGGCGCAAGCTACGGATTCGAGTATGAAAACCATCAATGTCAGTGGTCCTCCCTAGTCTGATCTACTCGCAATTTTCGCGGGATCCTTGGCCGAACGGAGCTCCACCATGACTGACCCGAACTACACTGCGCTGCTCATCATCCTTGACCGCTCCGGTTCGATGAGTTCGATTCGCGAGGACATGGTTGGCGGGCTGGAGGAGCTCATTGCGTCGCAAGCTGCAGAGCCTGGAATGCTGACCATTGACATCGTCACATTTGACGATCAGATCGAGCACACTCATTCGTTTGCTCAGCCAGACAATGTGAAGGTTGAACTGGTACCACGCGGGTCAACGGCGCTATACGACGCGGTCGGCGTGGGGATGAACGGTTTCGTTCAGGCGCTCGCCCAGTTGCCCGAGCACGCACGGCCAAGCACGGTGCTCGTCACCATCGTCACGGATGGCCAGGAAAACGCCTCCAGAGAATACACACCCAAGTTGGTCTCGCAAATGATCACGCAGCAGCGGGAACATTCCGACTGGGATATCTCGTTTCTCGGAGCGAATCAGGACGCCATTTTGGAGGCCCGAAAGATCGGAATCGGCGCGGATCACGCGATCACCTACTCGACCACCAGAGCTGGTGTCACGTCTGCACTTGCAGCCCAATCTCGCAAGGCCGCAAACCGCAGGATGGGTAGGATGACCGGCTTTACGGAGGAGGAAAGGGGCGATGCTCTGGACGACGATTCAACTCTGTGATCAGCTAAATGTAGACGGGACCGAATGGCATCGCCTAAGCCCAGAGCTCTTCACTGCCTGTTTGAACGCTAGCGGACCGAGTGGCTACATTTACACGGATCTGAATCACATCACCCTGTTTTGCGGAGAGCTTCGAAAAGACTGGGTGCCAACCCCAGCTGAAAATGTGGTTTGCACCGACTTTGACGGTGGTGACTGGCTCACTGGACACTGTGATTGCAATGGCCTCTCCGGCTAGAAGATCGTGGACTCCTTGATCGAATGAGAGCACACCACTCGAGAGAATCGACGTTGTGAGATCCATCGTCTGTACCGCGCTCCCGTCAGCAGCCCATTTCCAAGACTTTCTGCGAGGTTCAGCCTTTGTTCGTGAAAGGGCGGCCGATCGAATGACTTCTACTGCTGCGGGATTGGGATTGCTGCCGCGCAAACCCCATACGTTCGGAGCGAATCGTTCCATCCACTCGGCATAGGTGGTCCAAATGCCGTAGGTGCCGCTGGCGATGCCCGCGTCGGCACACGCCTCAGTGAGCGATTGGCGATCCATAACTTCATAGTGTGAGGCTTTCAGCACGTCAATCATTGTCGCTGTGACATCTCCAACTACGTCGTGGTAGTCGAGTGGCTCGACAGGTCGAACGAGATCTCCTTCAACTTCAAAGAACGGGCTGGCGTCAAAGAACGCGTGCATTGCTGTCGTCGGAGGCAAAATGTCTAATTTGCGAAACTTCCATAGCCTTCGTGCGCCTTCGTGAATTGATGTAACTGTTTGTGGGGAGTTTACGGAAAGCACAGTGCGGGCCGTATTGACGAGGCGATTGGAGTGCAAACCGTCGACCTCTCTTTCCACCCAAAGCCACTCTCCCGCCCACCTCACGGTCGATTCCGATTTCAGGATGCGCCGGATGTCATTGGAATTTAGTGGATTGGATGGGCTCGCCAGTGCTTGTCGGATCTCTTCTACGGTTGTCATTCCGAAAGCGCTGGTGTGCCTTTTAGCGACAGCGATGGACTTCATCACGGGAACGTCTGATTCCTCGACGAGCCAACCATCGGCCACGACGAGATTGGTCCCAATCAACTCTTTCGGCGAGGTGCCAATCAATTTGAGAATATTGAGAAAGCCGTTTCCTGTGAGAGTTTGTCGAGAAAGGCCAGATCGAGCCAGCCGTCGACCAATTGGTTCCAGCACTGGTGAGTGTTCAGCGAGACAAGTGGCAACTTCCTTGACGTTATTCAAGGTAGCGCGTCGGGCGTAGGGGGTAACTCGAGCCATGACTTGGCGTACTCGCTCCCGGGTAACTCCCGCGACTTCGCCCGCTTGGTCGAGGGTCGCAACGCTCCCTAGCGCTCCAGCCCTCATCGACATTGCGGAGACCCAATCAGCGCTTGGTTCCTTTCCGAATGCTGCCGTATATGCCTTTGAAAGGAGAATCTCGAGCTCGTCTTCGAGCGTGAGTGAAATCATGGTGTTCCGTTCGACTTACTTGCCGACGTAAATGTCGCTGCACTTGTCATCAAGTTCAAAGTGATCCGGGCGCGCTGACCACCAGTGAGACCTAACTCTGAGACTAGTGGCCCAAATCCCCAAAGCCTGGCATTTCGTACTGAAATTCGGACAGGCTTTGCGCTTCCACCAACTGTAAATTCTCGCCCCTCTATGAGTTCCGAAACCGCTTTAGGCACAGCGACCACCGGGCTCGGGTTTCGCGGCGTTGAGAACTCAATCTCAAGAGAACCATCCTTTCCCCAGCCAAACGTTGTCGGTCGAGGCCTCGCAACGAGCCGCGGTTTGACGAGCGTGTTCGAACTGCTGGATACCGCTTCATCGTTTCCCCGGAGTGCCCAGGTGCCGCGACCAAGGCGAATAACTGCGGGATGCTGACTCAACGCTGTTGCGATCGTCGTTGCTTTGAGGCCGGCCCGTTCGGCCGCCGAAAGCAGTTCGAGACGATCGACCCCGCCTAGTCGATTTTTCAGGGAGTTCAGTAGAAATCGTGAGACTTGGTCGAGAGCTTCGTCTTTGAAGACGCCGATTGTCACGGGCCCTTCCACGAAGTCCCGGGGGCTTACAATGAATCCACCCGCGGCCTCAGTCCAGTGCCGCATTGAGGCCACATCTGTTGGAAGCGGCGCATAAGGCGGCTTGTCGCCTGCTCGCGCCCATGCGGTGAGCACCTCATCCCAAGCAAGTGGCCCGGTCATCGTAAGGAGTCGGCGAAGGGCGCGTGCGGTTGCCGGGGTTTCGTTGGTGGCCGGGTGCCCCAAAGTGTGGAGGAGGCCATCAGGCCCAGCCCCCAAGTTATCGGGTTGAGCGCGGAGAGACGCAAGTAACTCATTGCGCGCGCGTCGAACCGTTTCGCGCGATACGCCAGCTTCGGCGGCAATGACGTCAAGGCTGGGGCGTTTCCCTTCGCTCAGGCCTAGGGCTCGAAATGCCATAGTTGTCTTTTCAGGGGACCAATTGCGGGTGGCCGCGAATGCCGCGCGACGCAGGCCGTCATGCCCACCGCTCTCAATTTGGTTCACACTACTATCTTGACACACGGTAGTAAGTGTGCGATATTGCTATCCGGTAGTAAGTGTGCGAACTGAGGCGACGAGATGAAACTGACGAAGAAGGATGTGGCAGTGATAGCCCTGTCGAACCTTGGCGGATCAACACAGGTGATTGACACAGAAGACGCAGCTATTGCTGCGCACGCGATTGACCCCGTTGCGTTTGGCTGGAAGAAGTACAACGACCGAGTCGATCTTGACTCTGTTCGCACCACGCTTCGTCACGAGGGCGAGGGCAAGAACCCCCGTATTGAGGGGTCAATTCAACACGGATGGCACCTCACTCCACAGGGCGTGAGCTGGTTTGAAGCGAACAAGCTCGCCATCAGCGATGCAAACATCACTGTCGTAGGCCCCTCTGTTGCGGCTCAACGATGGCGCTCGGAGACTCGGGAGTCGGGCGCGGCAGTCAACCGGATTCAGACATCAGACGCGTTTCGCCTTTGGACGCAGGGCAAGGAATTCACACACCGCCAAGCGGCGGATGTGTTTCGAATCGATGAGTACACCCCATCGAAGGACCGAAGCCGCAAGGCCGCGCAGCTTCAAGAGCTTGCTCGCGGTGACCAGGAAGTTGAAGAATTCATGAAAATCGCGATTCCAGCTGCGCTGGCATTGCGCGCGCCAACGGGGCGCCAGGAAGGTGGCAAATAGTGAATCAGCTCAGTGTTATTACCCATGTTGGCCGTGACATCATCCAGTCTGCTCAGTCATTCAGAACTCCTGAAGCAGCCGTCTGGGAATACGTGGTCAATTCGCTTCAGTATGTCGATCAAGGAACGGTGCCCCATGTTGGCGTGACCGTCGACCCCAAGGCCAAGACAATCAAAGTCGAGGACAACGGCTCGGGGATGGACCTAGCCGGGCTTCGCCACTACTTCACCATGCACGGTGAAAATGTTGAGCGCCGCAAAGGTGTCCCCGGTCGTGGCAAGTTTGGCACTGGAAAATCTGCTGCATTCGGGATCGGTGCCGGGTTCACACTGTCGACAACAAAGAACGGTAGGCGACAAACGGTCAAGCTCGATCGTGCCGTGATTGAAGCTTCGGAGGGGTCGCAAGTCCCAGTCACGTTTGTTGAGCAAGATGCCGATGCTTCTGGCGAGCCAAACGGGACAACCGTTGAAATCTCTGGCATTTCGGTTCGATTGGCAAAGGAGCCGGTCGTTGCCCTCATTGAGCGCCACCTTTCGGCATTTCAGGGTTCCCCGGTAGTGAGCGTGAACGGTCGGGTCTGTGAAATCGTGCGACCAGTTGCAACACTCACGCGCACTTTCACCCCGTCTCCGGAACAGGGCGCCCTGCTGGGTGAGGTTGAACTTCAGGTATCTGCAGCAGCCGCGCCGCTCGACGATATACACCGCGGCGTGCAAATCACAATTGGGGTGGACAATTTGATTGCAGTCGAGGCAGCCGGCGTTGACGCCAAGGAGTACGGCAAGTTTCTCTTCGGCCATGTCGACTGCCCCGAACTCGACAATCCTAAGTACGAGCCGCAGGCGGCCTACACTAACGACCGCAGCATGAAGCTCAATGTGGCACATCCGGTTGCGCTCGCACTCATTTCCTTTATCGGTTCGAGTCTCGAGCAAGTTCGTCAAGAACTCGTTGTTGTTGGCCGCGAGGCCAAGGCAGACGCGGATGCGAAGCGTCTCCGAGAAACTACGAACAAGATTGAGGAAATCCTCAACTCCGATCTCAAGGACTTCAGAGAGAGGGTAGAGGGGTTAGGCAGCACAACACGTCGTCGCACACCCCTCGATGGCGTCGCCGGGGGTGCGGAGGAGGACCCCAAGGAGAAAGTCGTGGACCCGGGTGGCGAGGACAGGGGCCGAGAGGACGGTGTCGGCGGTGAAAACGTTGACGAGCCCGTTCCAAATCCAGAACCGGAGCCGCGCCCCCCAGCCCCGCCCGGGCCTGAGAAGCCCGGTGGAGAGAATGCCTCACCCGCTGCGGTCGTTGATCCGGAAGGCGATGCAAATATTACCTCGGCAGGTACCGGGCGCAGCCGTCCTCGCGGCGGCCTCTCCGTGGACTTTGACCACTATGGTGGCGACTATGATCGCTACCAATGGGACGCGGAGGATCGCCGAATCACGATCAACCTTGACCACCCGGTGGTGAAGGCAGCGAAAGCGCTCCCTGACGATGAAGCAACTTTTCGACGCCTCTGCTATGAGATTGCGTTTACCGGCTATGCGGTTGCGCTCGCCGATCTTCAGTTTGAGCGCGATCCCGCTCGAGACAGCAGCGACGCTACGTTCGAGATTCGTGCGGCACTTCGTCGGGTGTGGGCTAACGCCGGAGTCTTGTACGCGGTCTGAGAGGCCTAACATGGTGAAGAACTTCACGGTCGGCAAAGTCGACGTTGAAATGCTCGAAGGAGAGCAGGTGTTCAAGGGAGTACCGACAAGCGAGTGGCACGGCAACCGACAGGAGATTGAGGGGAAGGCCGTTCTCGCCAATCTGAAGGCGGAGGACGGCCTTCGGGCCCAAGTCGCGCTGGTCGTGTGGCCCGGCGGCACTGAGTGGAGCCTGCGCTTGAGCGATCTTCTTGCCGGTCCTTCCGACTACGACCGGCTTCGCGACGCTGGCGAACTTGCTCCCAAGGTGGTCGGCGACAAGCTTGTCGCTCGCATCCGGGCTCTCCGCTATAAAGACAAGGTCCGTGCAGGGCTCGATACCGTCGAATGGGGCCAACTAGACGAGTGGGCCGGCCAAGACGCCAGCGCCCTTCTTGCGAGTCTGGGTGCGACGCGCACAGGAACGTACGTCGAGTTGTGGCCCGCGGCAACACGGTTCAAATCCGAGTCTGCGGTTGAGGTCGACATCGCAAGCCCCGCCGCGTTTTTCGGGCTCTACGCGCTCACTCGCGTCATGCCCATCATGACTGGGCACGGTCGCGACGGTGTTGAGGTGATCAACTAGTGGGGCAAGTACTGAATCTCGCAATCGAGAAGCCAGTAAGCAAAGAGCTCGGTGAGCTCGTCCGCGGTTATTACACGATGATGCGGGTTCTCGGCTTCGACCTCGGACTGCGGGCCCAGAGGGTGCTCTCACCTTCGCGCGGAGTGGGTTGGTTCCCGAGCTTTATCGCGGGCCGCAAGCAGAGCGATCCGAAGCATTTTCCATCAACTCACACGTTCGAATATCGAGACCCTGCGTTTATTCTCAAAAACTACGCGCATGACGTCGACTCTCCTTACCGCGAAGTTTTCGGCTACACCGAGGAGATGGGGCGCACGGCAAAGAAAATCAATTGGGCGCGCAATGCTTGGTCACACTTCGGCCAGGACCCCACCCTCGAAGACCTGGTGGAACTCACGCAGCATGTGAGGGAGTTTGCGCAAGAAGCTGACCTCGAATCATTGGGTGCTTACGTCACTTTGCTGTCGCGTCTGAAGCGAATCAAGACCGGCCAGTATCAACCAACCGCCGAAGAAAACCGGCAAACTTCGGAACCGCCGACCGAGTCGAAAGTGATTGAGCCAACACTCGAGCCTGATTCCTCTACCGACCTCGTAGTTCCGGATGACGCCCCGCGCCCGCGCATCGGCGGCATCTGGAATGGTGCAATCCCTGATGCCCGCTTCAAGATCACGAAGACCGGTGACATCGTCGACCCCCACACGTTCGAGTCCCTGAGCGCTCGCGCAGGTGACGACTTTGCGCGGAAGGTGAAGCAGTGGCTCGCAGTGCCACCGCGCGGCAACGAAGTGTGGGTAGCGGAGGACGGCGCTATTGGCGGCTGGATCAACGAGTATCCGAGGCTCCTTGGTTATGTCGGCACAGACCCGGCGGACGATTTCCCGCGAGGCTTCTACCTCCCGGAATACTACGAGGCGCACGGTGAAGTTGTCGTGGATCTCGAATCCGGTGCAGAGCTCGAATCCGGGGTCGCCGCTAGTGTGGAGCCTGGGACGTTGCTTCGGGTTACCACCTACGGCGATGTCGTCATCATCGATGATGCCAACGGGATAGTGCGCCTCGCCACTGTCACCCCCGCCGAGTGGTTTTCAGGGCATCTGGGCTGAACGGTATTGAAGTGGGAGATGCAGTGACGCACGAAAATAATCTTGCCCTCATGGGCTCGCGCACGATTGCGTGGAACGACGAACTGCCGCAGGGTTTGACTGCCCTCGAAGTGGTGCTCGGTCGTGACGAGACTGGGGTCGGTGAGGTTCAGGTCGCCGTTGCGAAAGCAACTACTCGGCCGACGAAGGGTCAGCTTGACACTGCCTGGCGCACGCGAGGATTGAAAACCGCGATGCCTGTGGTGGTTGCCGCCGTTCATGCCGATGGCGTGTGGCTGTACGACGCCAAGGTAGACCCGCTCGGCCCGCTGCCGTTGGAACAGGCGGCGCGTCAGCTGCAATCCGTACTTGATGAGCGTGACTGTATCGCGGCTCAACAGCAGATCGGGGCCATCCAGCGGGCGTATTCATCAATCGGAGCCGGTGGATTCGCCAACAACTTCCTGTTCGCCACCTACCACCTTCGCGTGAACGTGCCGCGTCGCCCCGACTGGGCGGCGGCGCGGGAACTGTCCGCGCCACTTCTAACGAAACGCGGCAAGGGCCTCATCACGGCCCTCGGGTTCGACGCCGAATCCGTCAGCAACGCGTCGACCAGCACGCTGATTCTTCGTTCGACGTCTAGGTCTCGCCGCGCGGTCGCGGTGCTTCTGGATGAGTCGGAGCAGTTCGATCAAAAGAGTCCTGCTTACCAACTTTCCCCCGTCGCTCATGGCCTCGAAGTGGCCGGTCGCGAGGAAGTACCGTGGCTCATCGTGCTGCGGCAGTCGACCTTGCGGCTTTACCCAGGGCGCGATGGTGTCGGTGTCGGGCAGCGTGGACAGTCGGAGACGTTCTTCGAACTCGACTTGGCGTTTGTCGACCCGGAGTTTGCCGGGCTCCTTTCCCTTATCTTTTCAGCGGACGCGTTAGAGAAGGGCGGTTCCGCGGACCAGATCCTTGATGCCTCCGGACGCTACGCGGCCGACCTCGGCGCGCGCTTGCGTGACCGCGTCTATCTCGGCGTCGTGCCGACAATTGCGCTGGCGATTGCCGACCGGCTTCCCCAGTTGGGAGTCGCGGCGGACGCCGAGGGGCTCAAGGTTGCGTACGCGCTCACGCTGCGCATCCTGTTTCGCCTGCTCTTCCAGGCCTATGGAGAAGACAGCGAACTCCTGCCTGCGCGACGCAACACCTGGTATGACGCCAACTCGCTGCAAGCCTTCACGTCGCGCGAGATGTCGACGGATGCTGCGGACTTCAGCGACTCGGCCACCTCGATCTGGCAGGACCTGCGGCAGGTCTGGGACGCGATCTTCAGTGGCAACCAACGCTGGGGGGTGCCCGCGTACGGCGGCAGCCTGTTCGACCCCGACACCGACGAGGGCGCGCTGCTCAAGAAGCTGGAGCTGCCAGACAGTGTGCTCGGCCCAGCCTTGCAAGCGATGCTCACCGAGGTGACCGAAGACGGCGTTCTCGGCCCGGTTGACTTCCGTTCATTGCAGGTTCGGGAATTCGGCACGATTTATGAGGGGCTACTTGAGTCGTCACTTTCGCTCGCCGACACTGACCTCGCGGTCAACAAGGCAGGAGCGTTCGTTCCGGCGAAGGATGATGACGAGGTAGTGGCGGCAGCCGGTACGCCGTACTTCCACTCCGCATCGGGAGAGCGCAAGGCCACCGGCTCCTACTTCACCCCGAAGATTGTCGTCGACCACCTCATCGAACGATCGGTCGCGCCCGCGCTCAACGCGCATCTCGGCAATGTGCGGGAATTGTTGGAGGCGGGTAAGGGCCGTGAGGCGGCCACCGCCTTTTGGGACTTCCGGGTTGCAGATCTCGCGATGGGTTCGGCGCACTTCCTTGTGGCCGCGGTCGACAAGATTGAACGCGGGATGCGTGACTTTCTCACCGTGACTCCGGTGCCCGAGGTTCGCGCGGAACTCGCGCGGTTGGCGGAGAAAGCACGGGAAGCCCTTGGCGACGACGCAAAGGCGGCCGAGGCCATCACCGAAGCGCAGTTGCTGCGTCGACAGGTTGCGCGACGTTGCATCTATGGTCTCGACATCAACCCGCTCGCGGTCGAGCTGTCGCGCCTCGCCATTTGGATTCACACTTTCGTTCCTGGTCTTCCGATGTCGAGCCTGGATCATGGTCTGGTGCTCGGGAACTCACTGACCGGGATCGGCACGGTCGATGAAGCGCTGGACGCTCTTGACCCTAAGCGGATGCCAGGTCAGCCCGGCTTTTTTGACGACGTGATTCTTGATGAGCTTTCGCGCGCCAAGGTGCGTCTCGCAGACTTTGCTGCCGCGAGCGAGGCTGATCGGTCAGAGGTTGCGGCGGGAGCCAAGCTGCTCGCGGAAGTGAAGTTGGCTAGCGATACGGTACGGCAAATATTTGACGCCGCTGTCGCTGTTCGCATTGGTGACATTCCTGCGAAGGTGCTGTTCACACGCGACGAGGTGGAGGAGCTACTCGCCAATCCGGCGGTCGCGGCGGTAGCGGAGCGGCTCAACCCGGCGCACATGCCGTACCTCTTCCCCGAGGTCTTCCTCCGCGACGACCCCGGGTTCGATGTTCTGGTGGGTAATCCTCCGTGGGAAAAGGTGAAGATCGAGGAGCATCAGTGGTGGGGGCTGCGCATTCCCAAGCTGCGGAGCATGCCTCAGGCACAAAAGAACGCCGCGTTGAAAGAGTTTCAGTCGGCTCGTCCAGACCTCATGAGGCAATATCTCGCGGACGTTGCCGCCACGGATGCATTCCGTGCGGTACTCGTGAAAGGCCCATACCCAGGCATTGGCTCAGGTGGCGACCCTGACCTCTATCAAGCCTTTGCATGGAGATTCTGGCGGATGGTCCGGAACGGGGGACGCGCTGCGAACGTACTCCCACGGGGGGCTCTTTCCGGGTCAGCTCTTGCCGCGTGGCGGCGAGAAATCCTTCGCGACGGCGCATTCGTCGACGTCTGCTTTCTGGAGAATAAGGCCGAATGGATCTTCAAACTTCCAAACGGGACCCGCCTGACAGTTGCGCTCACTGTCATCGAGCGCGGTCGCGATCATCTCGCACGCTTCTGCGGTCCGTTCGCGAGTGAGGCAGAGTTCCTCGCGGGCTCGACCTCACTGACCGAGGTGGCTGCTGCGGAGTTCCAGACCTGGTCGTCAACAGCAGCTTTTCCGCTAATCCCGGACCCGAAGTCGGCAGAGGTTTTCCAGCGAATGAAGCGGAGTCCAAAATTTGATGAGACTCGGCCCGATTGGAGCTTTCGGCCGGTCAATGATCTTCACTCGAGCGGTAATAAGACGCTTTATCAATTTGATGTAGACGAACCTCGTGGGCGCTTTCCCGTCGTGACGGGTGCGACATTCAGTATCTGGACGCCAGATGCGTCGACGCCATACGCATATTCAGATGCCGGAGAGCTCCGCGACTTCCTCAGAGCAAAGCTCGATCGAGCTGTGGGAAACTCAAGATCTGCTTATTACCGAATGACGTTTCCGCCCGGCAGCTTGCCGCAGGACGTCCCCCGTATTGCCTTTCGAGACGTGGCAAGAGCAACTGACACGCGGACGATGATTGCAGCTCTATTGCCGCCCGAGTCTGCGGCAACTGAGAAGGCACCCATCATCCTCCGCCGGGCAGGGACGCCTAGCACGGAAGCGTACTTGCTTGGAGTGTTGTGCAGTATTCCTTTCGACTGGTTCCTGCGGCGGTGGGTAGAGGTGAAGGTATCTTATGAACTGCTCAACATGACACCAATTCCGGCCTACGTCTCCAGCGCCAGGCTGGACAGTCGCGTTGTTGAGATCGCGGGTCGCCTCGCTGCCGTCGACGATCGCTATGCCGAATGGGCGACCGAGGTCGGGGTCGAGGTGGGCACCGCCAACGACGAGCCGGTGAAGTCTGACCTCATTGCCGAGCTGGACGCTCTCGTCTCCCTTCTCTACGGCCTCAGCGAAGAACAGGTCGAACATGTCTTTGCGACGTTCCACCGTGGCTGGAACTATCGCCCACGACTGGATGCGGTACTTATGCACTACGCGAATTGGAAGGAACGTCAATGATCAAGACAGATACGCCGAGTGCAAAAGACTTGTTCGAGCTTGAGGTCCACTACGAGATTCCGCCGTTTCAACGCCCGTACGTGTGGAACAAAGAAGAACAGTGGATACCACTGTGGGAAGACATCGTCAGAGTGGCGGAAAGTCATTTGGAGGAAACAAAGCGCCGGCCGATATCCTCCCACTTTCTCGGTGCGGTCGTGTTTGAGCTGACGGAGGCAACGTCAACCGGGGTAAAGAAGTTTTACGTCATCGACGGTCAACAGCGTCTGACCACACTTCAACTGCTCCTTGACGCCGCGCAACAGGTGTTCGAGGAACTTGGCCATGCGGACGAGTCAGAACTTCTCGAGCAACTGATTCTGAATAGCCGCAAGAAACTCACTGGTACCCAAGAGCGATTCAAAGTATGGCCATCCAAGATCGACCGGCAGGCGTTCCAATTTGCGATGGATCCGGAGGCGGATAAGGAAGCTCCCGTCAGTTTGATTTCCAGGGCACACACATTCTTCGCCGACGAAGCAAGAGGGTGGCTGAACGGCGTCAGTGACGACCCTGAAAAAACCGTTCCGGGAGACCCGGCCAGTCGCGCAGAAGAGCTCTGTACCACACTCATCGGACGGCTCTCCATGGTTTCGATTGACCTAGGCAAAGAGGAGGATCCGCAGATGATCTTCGAAACCCTCAACGACCGCGGGACCCCACTTCTGGAAGCTGACCTCATCAAGAACTGGGTATTTCGCAGAGGGATGGAGTTGAAGGCAAATGTCGACCGTTGGGCCGAAGACATCTGGCAAGAATTCGACGATGAGTGGTGGCGAGCGGAAATTTCGCAAGGCCGTTTCAGCCGGTCGCGGATCGATATCTTCCTGCAGTATTGGCTAATTTTTACCACCCTCGCCGAAGTCAAGTCGGAGTATGTCTTCCGAACCTTCACCGAACACGCCGAAGATGAGATGGCCACGCCGGCAACCGCCGAAAAGTTCTTGAAAGGGCTGCGATCCGACGCTGACACGTATCGGAACCTCAGCACGCTGGATCCCACCACCGCCGCAGGAAAGTTCAACGATCAAGTCATTGAGGCGATGGAATCGGCAGCAACGATGCCAGTATTTCTCTGGTTCATCTCGCCCAACAACAAGATCCCAGAAGACCAGGTCGAACTCGGCTTAGCGTCCCTGGAAAGCTGGGTCACAAGAAGGACCTTGCTTAGGTTCACCTCCAAAGACGTGAACCGACTGATGGTTGCCAGTCTCAAAGAACTTTCCAGCGAGCCCAAGGCGAAGGCGGGGAAAGTATTGAGGGACTTTCTGTCGGCGCAAACGGCGGAATCCAGACGCTGGCCCTCGGATCAGGAGCTGGGAACTAAGTTCCCTGAGGCTAAGGTCTATTCGCTCATTAAGGGCTCCAGACTGATCGCGGTTTTGCGAACCGTGGAGAAGCATCGCCGATCCCTGACCTCAAAGCACGAGGCTATGCCCATATCCGACGGGCTATCGCTCGAACACGTGATGCCTAGAGGATGGCGCACGTATTGGGATGAAACTCCACCGCTGGAACCAGAAGCCGCGATAAGAAGGGACGAGCTTGCCGATAGTATCGGCAACCTGACCATCATCACCCAGTCGCTCAACAGCTCACTGTCTCATCGTCCATGGACAGATCGAGACGCGAAACCTCTGAAACAGGGGGGTGAGGCGGGGAAAGGTAAGCGATCTCTCCTTCAGAAATACAGCCTCCTGATCCTGAACAAACAAATCGTTGACGACCATCAGGAGGCGTGGACCGAGGCGGACATCATTGCGCGCGGAAAAGCGCTTTCCGACGACATCGTCGCGATCTGGCCGGGACCGGATAAGAAATTACAGGCTGCCGCCATGGAGAAGTCGCGCGAGAGCGGGGAAGCGGAGAAATGACCGAGCAGCTCCCAGTCTTCGCCACGAACAAGATCGCGCCAACGATGACGGTGGGGGCGGAAGTGAACCGTCTGCTCCGAGTCAATCGCGAAGCTCTGGCCACACCGCCGAGTGCGGCAATCGCGACCGCATATGTGAACCCAGCGGGGTTCCTGATCATCGCGGAGGAACTGGAGAAGCTTCCGCGCATCCGCATTCTGCTCGGGGCGGAGCCGCTTCCCGACCCGCAGATCCGGCTCGAACCTGATGCGACCTCTCGCCAAAGGCTGCAATCCGCACTTTCCGACCACGACTCGTGGCTCAAAGTCGAGCGTGATGCGCTGGGGTTCGAGATCAAGTCGACCCAGTCGGCCAAGAGACTTGTCGCCTGGCTGCGGGCGGCCGACGTCCTCGGCGAACCTGTAGTCGAAATCCGTCGGTACACGGGCGGCTTTCTGCACGGCAAGGCCTACATCAGCAATCATCCGACCCACCCGGCCTTCCTCGCGGGCTCCAGCAACCTCACGCTCGCCGGGCTCACCCGCAATGCAGAACTGAATGTCGGCGCATCGGGCACCCACGGCTCCACGCCGCAGGTCATCGAATGGTTTGAAGAATGCTGGGCCGACAGCGAAGAATACGACCTCGCTGCACTCTACGAACCGCTCTGGGCCGAACACCGCCCCTGGACAATCTTCCTGCGCATGCTGTGGGAGCGGTACGGCGCACACCTCGATGACGAGATCGATGGCCCAACACGGTTCGACCTCACTAAGTTCCAAGCCGACGGGGTCAAGCGGATGCGTCGCCTCCTCGACGAGATTGGCGGCGTGCTCGTCGCCGACGAAGTTGGCCTCGGAAAGACCTACCTCGCCCTCGAAGTCATCGCTGCGGCAACCGAACAGCAACGCCAACGGGTACTCGTCGCCGCACCCGCGGCGCTCAAGACGAGTGTGTGGGATCCGCTACTCGAGCGTTACGACATGAGCCGGCGGGTGAAGGTGCACTCCTATGAGGAGATCCGCAGCCGCATGGACCCAGACCACCCGAACCACAAAGAGTTCTTCGATCGTGCCGAGGACGCGGCGCTCGTCATCGTGGACGAAGCGCACAACCTGCGCAACGCGGGTGCCGCCAGATCGGCGGCACTCGACCGGATTATTCTCGCCGGCAAACATCCGAAGAAGGTCGTGCTGCTCACCGCGACACCGGTGAACAACTCGCTCATTGACCTCGAGACGCTCGTTAAGTACTTCATTCGTGACGATGCCCGATTTGCCGCCATCGGCATCCCGTCGATTCGCGAGTACATTCGTGCTGCTCAGAAGCTCGACCCGGAAGCGCTCACGCCCGGTCACCTGTTCGACCTCATGGACCAAGTCGCTGTGCGACGCACCCGCCGATTCGTCAAGGACAATTACCGCGGTGAGACCGTGCCTGGTCCTGGCGGAAAGAAGATCGCCGTCGAATTCCCCGACCCGAAGGTGCGGCGAGTCGACTACGAACTCGATGCAGCAGGTGAGACTCTCGTTGGTGCGGTGACGTATGCGCTGCATATTCCCGAGGAAGAGGCGCACGCAGCCTCCTTCGACGTGCGGCGCGGGGACCCTGGGCGACTGCTTCTTTCACGCTACGCACCGAGTGCGTACCTCAAGACGGCCAAGCTCAACGCAACCCAAGTGTCGAACATGGGCCTTCTGCGCTCCGCAGTACTCAAGCGGCTCGAATCATCACCGACCGCGCTCGCGTCAACCCTGGGAGTACTGATTGCCGCGCACGAGGGATTCCTTTCCGCCCTCGACAAGGGTTTCGTGCTCATCGGCGGTGCACTGCGGGACTACGTCAGCTCGGAATCGGAGGAGCTAGAAGAAATCATCGAGTCCCTCGACGAAGACACCGAACACCAAGCGACCCCTGCGAGCGACTACAACGCCGACGTCCTCACGGCGGATGTCGAGCTCGACCTGCAACTTCTCCGTCGCCTCCGCGAATTGGCCCTGCTTGCCGCGCGGGATGGGGAGCCGAAAGTGGGCCGTCTCCTTGAGGAGCTCCGCGCGATGTCCACGGCGGCCGAGTCGGTGAGTTCGAAAGGTATCTCTTCGTCTGACCGGCGCAAGGTTATCGTCTTCTCCACCTATGCCGACACGATTCGTGATCTTCATGGGCGCCTTTCGGCGGCGCTCGACGCAGCCCCAGACGACTCCGCGCTCGCTTCGTACAAGGGTCGGCTCGCTCCCCCGATTATCGGCGAATACGCCTCCGGCAAAACCGGTGGTATTCACCAGGCCACCAGAGCAAACGCCATCGCAGGTTTTGCACCGCGCACGGCGGGCCGCCTCAATGATGATGGAAACCCACTGGACGAGGACGAGTTCGACATCCTGCTCACGACGGATGTTCTCGCGGAGGGTGTGAACCTGCAGCAGGCTGGCCAGATCATTAACTACGACTTGCCGTGGAACCCGATGCGGATCGTGCAGCGGCACGGACGTGTGGATCGAATCGGCAGTGAGCACTCGGAAATCCACCTTGGCGTGTTTTTCCCGACGGAGCACCTCGATGAGTTCCTGCACCTCGAAGACACGCTGCACCGCAAACTCAAGCAAGCGGATGCCGCGGTCGGAACAGGAACAGTGCTGCCCGGCCACAACACGTTCCCGCCGCAGGATCATTACGATCTCGACGATCTGGTGGAATCCATTCAGGAGCTCGTCGAGGAAGGCGGCGGTTCAGCGGCCGGCTCGGGTGAGGAGTATCGCCGTCGCCTCTCGAACGCGCTGAAAGAGGAACCAGGATTGCAGGCGCGCCTAGAAGAATTGCCGCACGCGATCGGGAGCGGGTTCGAAGATCCCGCCATCGAAGGGAACGTGTACGTCTTCTGCATGCGGATGGGTAGTAGCGACAGGGTGTGGTTTAGGAATGTCATGGCGACCCCCGAGTGGTCGCCCCTTGTCGACGCTGAGGGAAAGTGGGTGGTCCAGGACGACACGCTCGCCTCACTCGTTACCGCTGACCCCGGCAAAGCTGATCGCGCTCGTTCGCTGTCGGATGCTGCCTTCAGCGGTGCGTACGAAGCCTGGGCTATTGCGCGCGATCATGCACACGAGGAGTGGATGAGGAGTACGGATCCGAATGCGCTCGCCACTGTGCTTCCCTTGTCGTTCCGGGAGGCCGCTCAGATTGCGATCCAGCACGGAGGCGTTCTTGGGGGCGCTGAGCAGGGCGAATTGGTGCGACGACTCAAGTCAGTGCCAACAACAAAGGCGTCCCGTGCGATGCGGCAAGCACTTGGTATCGGTGGCACGCCGCCGGAGCAGGTCGCGGAAATCATCAAGGTGCTCGACCAGTTCGGCATCCAGCCAGCAGAGAAGGTGGAGCCGTTGCCGGTGATCGAACCCGACGAGGTCCGGCTCATCGCTTGGATGGCGGTCACCGGTACGAAGGAGAAGCCGCATGAGTGAAGAAGAGGAGTCGGCTCCCAAAAGCGATCTTGATCCTGTCGGTCATCTCGACACCGTCTCGCAGCCCGCTAATTCAGTCGGCGAGCGAGATTCGGCAGCCGTGACCGGCGAGCCCAACGCGCAACGCCGCATGACGTCCGGACCGTTCGAGATCGCCTTTGAATCACGGGAATCGATCTCCTTCATTGGCGCCTACAACGGTCGACCCGTGGTGTTCCGTCTCGCAATTAGGGCGGCAGACGGGCGCAGTTACGAAGGGCTTACCGTCGAGCTTGCACTGAGCAGTCTGGGTGAGACACTGGCGGACCCTTGGCTTCGCGAAGTGGACAACATTGGTCCAAAGCCAATCACTTGGTCGAGTGACGAGTTCAAAGATTTCCGCCTCGACTCCAATTCGTTCCTGCAGATCACGGCTCGCCAGCACGCGGAATTCTTACTCACCATTCGCCGCGGCGATGAGGTGCTTTCCAGCTATCGACGGGGTATTGACGTTCTTGCCCCTGATTCTTTTGCCACGGGGTATCCGCTCGATGCCTACGCTATCGAGCTTGCGGCGCTAGTCCAGACGCAAGAACCGGCATTGCGACCAGTGCTAGAGCGGGCCGATCAGCTCTTAAAATCACGGTCAGACTACAAGGGCCTAAACGGCTATCAGTCGGCAGACGGCGGCGATTTCGACTACGTCGACGCAATAGTAGGAGCAATTTTCGAGGCTGCGCAAGCCACGCAAATTGTCTACTCGAACCCACCGAGCTCGTGGGAACTAGGCGATACCCCCGGCCAGCGTGTTCGTCGCCCTGGACAAGTATTGTCGGAACGTGTTGGCACATGCCTCGACACCACCATTCTGATGGCAGCCCTCATCGCTGCCGTTGATATTTTCCCCGTTATATTCCTAGCTCCTGGCCATGCCTTCGTAGGTTATTGGAGGGATTCACAGTGGCGCCGTCACCCGCAATCCTGGCGTCTCACCGACGGTCGAAACCTCGTCGATTCAGGGCTCATTGTCCCCATTGAAACAACTCTGCTTCCTTCACAAGATGCGACGTTTTCGCAAGCACTCGCAAGCGCAAAGGATGACTTTGTCAAGTTTTCTGACCTAGACGACCCGTCTGAGATAGCCGAAAGCGTTGCAATCGATGTCGCAGTGGCTCATCGCCGGGGCACAATTCCGATTCCTGTACGTGTGCCACACGAGGACGGGACTGTCAGTCTCATCGAGTACAAGGCCCAAGAGCTCTCAATCGATTTGCTCGACAAAGCGATTGCCGACAACGCATCTACAACTGCTGGTCTCCAATCCAACGATGCTCCTAAACGGGTCAAAAGGTGGATGGATTCACTCCTCGACCTGAGTCTCAGAAACCCACTTCTCAACTACCGGTTTCCGGCTGCGACAAGTGTTTCTCTCATGATCCCGGATGGGTTCCTTGGCCGTCTGGAGGACATGCTCCAAAGTGGTGCCAAATTGAATCTTTCGGCAAACACGCTCACCGACGGGAACGGTCCGGCGAGGCTGACATCCCGACACACCCTCCCTGAGGTGGGCCGCGAGATCGCGACGGAATATCTGGTGGCTCAGCAGACGCTTCTCACGTCCGCAACATCCGACATCTTCATCCCACGAATGCGCCGAATGCAGTCCGCTGCCCGCTCAATTATCGACGAGTCCGGTTCAAACCAGCTTTACCTCGCGCTGGGAATGGTTGCGTGGATGCCGGAGGGTAAGAGTGACGAAAGATCTGCCCCGCTGATACTTCTGCCGGTCAGCTTGAAGTCCAGCAACCGCTCGCGGGAGTTCGCCCTCGAAATCGACCCCTCGGGACAGGTCACCCCAAACTTCTCACTCGCCGAGCGCCTCAAGACTGACGCGAACCTTAACCTTACAAAGCTCGTGGAGCCGGACCTAGACGACGCTGGCATTGATGTACCCGGTCTCATCTCCCATGTTCGCGACGAGTTTCACAAAGCTGGACTTACCGACTACCGCGTTGACGAAAGCTGCACACTCGGGTTCTTCGACTTCAGCACATATCGGCTATGGCGAGATCTCAAAGAGAATTGGCCCCGCTTCGAGTCCAACAGTCCATTGGTGAAGCACCTGGTCGAAACTCCGACTTCACCGTTCATTGATCCCGTCTCTGGCGAATCTGCAACCGATCTCGACGACTTCGCCGCCTCCCTACCCGTGCTCGCTGATGGCTCCCAGGCGATGGCCGTCCATGACGCCATGGAGGGCAAGACGTTCGTGCTCCAGGGCCCTCCTGGCACTGGCAAGTCTCAGACCATCACCAACCTTCTCGCGCGGGCGCTTCATTCTGGGAAACGTGTTCTGTTCGTTGCCGAAAAGCCGGATGCGCTAGCAGTGGTGCGGGATCGGCTGGTGAAAGTCGGGCTTGGCTCCTTCGGCCTCAACCTTCACGACAAGGGTATGCGCGCAGCCGACGTGCGCCAGCAGATCAGTGACGCGCTCGGCGTGGCTGCGCTCCCTGACGCAACAGGTTTCGAGGCCGCAGAGCGGGATATCGGTCGTACCATCACACCCCTCCAGCGGTACCCCGAGCGGCTTCACAACGCCGGAAGGCTCGGCGAATCCGCATACTCTGCACGCGACAAGGTGTTGGCGATTCCGGTTGAGACCGCACTTCCAGTACCGGCCGCGTTCATCAGCACGGCATCACTTGAGCAAGTGGCTCAGGTGCGCGAGAGCTTTGCGGAGGTGCGCGACCTCGCCTCGAGCGCGGGTAGCGCCAGAGATAATCCATGGTCTTTTGCCCATGTTGGTCCAGCAGGATTTACGTCGGACATGAGGGACCAATTCACACAATCTATTCAGCGCGTTCGAGATGCGGTGACGCGCATCCAAGCCGCCCCGGCCGCTGCTCAGTACCTCACCACCGTGGAATCACTGGACGAGTTGGTGGCTGCGGCGCCCCTCGCAGAGCGTCAGATTGATCTGGCACTCGTCGACGCGAGCGTTGCTGATGCACCCACCGCCGGCCGCAAACATGTCATTGACACGGTTGACAGTTTCAGTGTTGAGAAGCTATTCCCGGGTGCGGCGCCGCAAGCACTGGATGCACCAATCTCAGATTTGCGCGACGCGGCCTCAACGGCGCTGAAAAGCTTCTTCATCGGCCGGAAAAAGCGCGTCACTGCTGCTGCGGAAAGTGTGCAGGGCTATCTCGCCGCAGGCACTGTGCTGACCAAGGACAGCCTCATTCCGACCATCTCCGAGGTCGAGAAGATTCAGACGCAGGCGAGGACATATCTCGACTATGTCCGGCAAATCCCGGGTGTCACCCTTCCGCCCACGGTGAATTTGCTTCGACCTGAAGACCGGGAAGCTATCGCCAACAGGCTAGGTCGAATTGACAGCGACATTTCTCTCGCTGCCCAGGACGGGTCGGCCTCCAAATCCCGCATTCGCTCTTTGGTGAGTGCAGGGCCAGATGCCAGCCAGGCGATTGGTGCGCTCGCGGTGGCGCTCGCAGAACTGCTTCCCCTGCTGGGAACGACGGCGGACTCAGTTCGTCTATGGCTTGCCGGTCGCAACGTTGGCGACGTGCTACTCCGCAGTGCTGATGCCTGGCAACGCGATGCAGCAGAGCGAGACTTTCTGCAGCTTCGTAGATGGCTTGCCTTGCGTGATGTCCTCGATTCGCTCGAGATTGTAGGCCTCTCGGAGGCAGCTGACGCCGTTGCCTCCGGCAGCGTGCCCGCGCAGGATGCGGATATGGCGTTCGAGCGCGGGTATCTCGATGGTGTGCTTCGCCGGCAGCTCGATGACGAAGGGCTTGATGCGTTCGACGGCGCACAACACGACACTTTTGTTCGTGGTTACAGTGCTGCCGCCGAACGCCTTCGCCACTTGAGCCCAGGGGTCTTGGCGAACGACATGATCGGAAGCCGGGGATTTGACGCAGGTGTCACTGTTGGCGCCGTCGGGGAGTTGAAACGCGAACTTGGCAAACAGCGTCGGTTCAAGCCGATTCGTCGGCTCCTGAAGGAGCACTGGCAGGTAATCTCTCGTGCGACGCCACTCGTCCTCGCGATTCCGGATGCGCTCGTCCGCTTTGTGGACGGCGACCTTGAGCCCTTCGACCTCGTCGTCTTCGATGAGGCATCACAGATCAGAACGGCGCACGCGATTGGCGTTCTCGGCCGCGGGCGTGCTGCGGTAATTGTTGGTGACGACAAGCAAATGCCTCCGACATCGGTGGCCCAGGTTCGGGCAGAAACCGATGAAACCATCGACGACGAGGACGGTGACGATGTTGAGCAGGAGAGCATCCTCACTGAGTGCATTCAAGCCCGAGTGCCGGAGACTAGCCTGACGTGGCACTATCGCAGTGAAGACGAGTCGCTCATTGCGTTTTCCAATCACGAGTATTACTCGAGCGAATTGAGCACCCTGCCGGCGCCAAGCCCCCGAACGGGCGGAAAGGGATTGAGCTTCGTCCGGGTGAATGGTCGGTTTATTCGCACAGGGCGAGGTGCAGGCGACGGGGCGGGTACCAACCCGGAGGAGGCCGCGGCAATCGTCGAGGAGATCGTGCGACGCCTTCACAACCCAGAGCAATCGAGCTACTCGATCGGAGTCGTGACGTTCAACCGTCCCCAACAGCGGCTCATCCAAACGCTGCTTGTGGAGACCGAGGATCCTGTCGTTCTCAATGCAATCGACAAAGATCTCACGGACGAAGCGGTCACGATCTGGAACCTCGAGACTGTTCAGGGCAGCGAGCGGGATGTCATGTTGTTTTCCGTGGCGTTCAGCAAAGACTCCTCAGGAAAGCTTTCGCGCAACTTCGGCCCGCTCAACAATATGGGTGGTCAGCGCCGTCTGAATGTCGCTGTCACGCGCGCCAGGCGACAGCTCATTGTGTTTTGTTCCTTCGATCCAGAGGATCTGCGCTCGGAAGGGTTGGCGGAGGGGCTCCAACACCTCGAGCGCTATTTGCGGATCGCGCGGGACGGATTCGAGTCTGACGGTGCCCTTTCGACGCGTCGTCCGTCTGCGCCGGACCGCCACCGCGATGAGATTGTCGCTGCTCTCCAAGCTCGCGGACTTCGCACAGCGGCGAACGTGGGATTGTCTGAATTCAAGGTGGATATTGCTGTTGCATCGTCAACACCTGCGGGAGAGTGGAGCGTGGGCATCCTCACCGATGGCCCCGCCTGGCGAGCGAGAAAGACGGTCAGTGACAGAGACTCGCTTCCCCTCTCGTTGCTCGCCGAACGGATGGGCTGGCCTGCAGTGACGCGGGTGTGGACTCCCGACTGGTTGCGGGACTCCACCGCAGTCGTCGATCACGTAGTCGAGCTTGTGCGGGAGGTTGAGAGCGGCGAGCGACCGTTGGCGGCGACGCCGACGAAGGCCGACGAGGCGCAAGCGCCACAGGTGACGATCATGGAAACTCCTGCGCACAGGCGTGCGTCGGTTGCGGCGGCGCCATCGCTCAAAGAATCTCCACAATTTGGGGACGTGCCGAGATGGACTTCGTGGGAAACGCAGGACATTCAGCCAGCATTCATACTCGAGCAACTTTTTGATCGCCGCACCCAAGAGTTTTTGCACACAGTTGTGGCGGACATCATCCGCGTTGAGGGCCCCGTTCACGCCGACCGAGCCGCGAAGCATATCGGCCGGTTGTGCGGGCTCGCGCGCGTACGCGAGGTTCGAGTCGACGCGATAAGGGATGTGCTCGCCCCCGCATTTGCCGTCAGCAAGGACGGTTTCTATTTCCTGCGGGATGACGGTCCCGAAGGCTATCTGAAATGGTCGAAATCTGATGATTCTGAACGAGTGGTTGACGAGATCAGCCTCGTTGAAATTTCAAATGCGATGGCAGATATCGCGCGGATTGGTCTTGGGGCCTCGAGGGAGGAGCTAATCAACTCAGCAGCCGCGGCGTTTGGCTATCGTCGAGTCACCTCGGGAATCCGTAGCCGGATGGATCGCGGAGTCGACGAAGGACTGCGCAGGGACGTGCTGCGAGAAGAGGGCGGCTATCTCGTTGCCGCTGATTAGGTCAGCCAATGTCGGTGGCCAGTTGTAGTCTGTTCTACTTTTCGAAAGGACCCAGATGCACGAGATCAAATGTCCGCACTGCAGGAAGACATTCACCATCGACGAGGCGGGATACGCCGACATCGCCAAGCAGGTTCGCGACAGCGAATTCGACAAGCAGCTGCACGAGCGGCTTGAGTTGGCGGAAGCAGACAAGCAAAAGGCGATTGAGCTTGCGGAGTCCAAGGCCGCTAGCGAGCTGCAGAAGGTTGCTGCGGCCAAGGACGCAGAAATCCAGGAACTGAAAGCGAAGCTTGACGGCGGTCAAGTCGCACAGAAGCTCGCGGTGACAGAAGCGCTGGGGGCGCTAGAGAAAGAGCGCGACACGCTCGCGAACGAACTGAAACAGGCGAAGCAAGACAAGCAAGCTGCCGTGGAGCTGGCCCAGGCGAAACTTGCGAACGAGTTGCAGACAGCCGCAACGACCAAAGACGCTGAAATCCAGCAACTGAAAGCCAAGCTCGACTCCATCGAGATGACGAAAAAGCTTGAGGTTGTCGAGGCGCTCGGCGCGGTCGAGAAAGAGCGTGACGTGCTCAAAGGGGACCTGGAGCGAGCGCAGTTTGAGAAGACGCTTGCCGAGTCGTCACTCAAAGAGAAGTACGAGACGCAGATCAAAGACCGTGATGACATGATCGAACGCCTCAAGGATATGAAAGCGCGACTTTCGACCAAGATGGTGGGCGAAACCTTAGAGCAGCACTGCGAGACCGAATTTAATCGCATTCGCGCCACGGCGTTCCCGAAGGCGTACTTCGAGAAAGACAACGACGCGCGCCGCGGCAGCAAAGGCGACTACATCTTCCGCGAAACGGATGACGCCGGTACCGAAATCGTCTCCATCATGTTCGAGATGAAGAACGAAAGCGACGGCACCGCTACCAAGAAAAAGAACGAAGACTTCCTCAAGGAGCTTGACAAGGACCGCAGCGAGAAAAGCTGCGAATACGCGGTGTTGGTGACGCTGCTCGAGCCCGACAGCGAGCTCTACAACACTGGGATTGTCGATGTGTCGCATCGGTATCCCAAGATGTTCGTCGTCCGGCCGCAATTCTTCCTTCAGATCATCACCCTCCTGCGAAATGCGGCGATGAACTCGCTCCAATACAAGTCGGAGCTGGCACTCGTCAAAGCCCAAAACGTCGACGTTTCCAATTTTGAGAGTGCGCTCGACACATTTCAGACCGGCTTTGCGAAGAACTTCGACCTCGCGTCGAGGCGCTTCCAGACGGCCATCGATGAGATTGACAAGTCGATCGACCACCTTCAGAAAACGAAGGACGCGCTCCTCGGTACGGATCGCAACCTCCGGCTTGCGAATGACAAAGCCCAAGACTTGACGATCAAGAAACTGACGCGAGGCAATCCGACGATGGCCACCAAATTTGCCGAGGCGAAGGCTGAAGATGAAGCCGGTGCGAAGTGAGCCGACGAATCCTTCCCCGCGGGCGATTGTGAAACGGTCGACATGTACTTGTTGAACGACACCGCGCTCGTCACGAGCGCGAGCGACCTCACCCAGGCGTCGAGTTGCGAATTTGGCTTTCTCCGGGTGCTGGATACGAAGCTCGGCTGGTCCACAGACCCGGTGCCAGACGACGACCCCATGCTCAAGCGTGCGGCTTCACTCGGCAATACACACGAGGAGCGATTGCGGGATCGCTACCTCGCCACCTACGGTGACGCGATGGTCGAGTTTGATCGCCCAGAATATGGCGCTGAGAGTTTGCGAGATTACGCAGCGCGCACGCGCGACACGTTGCTGAACGATGCGCCGGTCGTTTTCCAAGGCGTGTTCTTTGACGAATCCGACTCAGAATTGCCGTTCGTTGGGTACGCTGACTTTCTCGTCCGCCAGCCCGATGGCCGCTATCGCGTCGTCGACACGAAGCTTTCGCGACATATCCGCGTCACCGCGCTCCTCCAGCTCGCCGCGTACCACGAACAGCTTCAGAAAATTGGCGTGTCCGTCGACGACACCGTTGAGCTGATCCTCGGAAACGACGAGTCAGAGACCGCCGAAGTGAGCGACATTGCTCCAGTCTTTCGGCGGCGTCGAGCGCGAATGCACGCGATGATCGCCGAGCACCGCGCCGAGGGTCACCTCGTCGATTGGAATGATGAACGCTATGCGCGGGATGGCCGCTGTAAGTTCTGCACGGAGCCGGCCAAGAACGCCAACGACTTGTTCACCGTGGCAGGCTTGCGCGTGGGACAACGAACGAAACTCATCGCGGCCGGAATCCGAACGCTTACTGACCTGGCGGAAGCAGCCGAGCGCCCTGACGCATTAGAGATTGCGAAGGCGACGTTTGCCAAACTTCACCTTCAGGCGAAGCTTCAGAACGTTGCAAATCACGGTGACCCACACGCACCTCCACCCGTTGAAGTCGTCAACGCGCTACCAATCGCGAGCCTGCCAGCGTCGAACCCGGGTGACCTGTTCTTCGACTTTGAAGGCGACCCGATGTACTCGGAGCCTGGTGTGGGTGGGGTGCCTCGATGGGGTCTCGACTACCTGTTCGGCTGGGTCGACGCCAAGGGCGACTTTGACTGTCTTTGGGCACACTCTCATGCGGAAGAAAAGGAAGCACTGCGCGACTTCTTAGCGTTTGTCACCGAGCGCCGCCAGCAGCATCCAGGGCTCCACATCTACCACTACGCCAGCTATGAGAAGACACACTTGTTGAGCATTGCGGCCAGGCACGGCGAGGGGGAAGCGATCGTCGACCAGCTGCTGCGCGACGGTGTTCTCGTCGACCAGTATCCGGTTGTCATGGGTGCGCTCCGAATCGGAACGCCGTCGTATTCGATCAAGAAGCTTGAACCGCTGTACATGGGCGAGGAGGAACGCGCGGGCGTCACGAACGCGGTGGACTCGGTGGACCAGTATGTTGCCTCTAGCGTTGCAGCGGCTGCAGGCGACGAGTCGCTTGCGAACGAAATTCGCCACGAGATCGCGAGTTACAACGAGTATGACTGCGTCTCCACACTGAAGCTGCGCGACTGGCTGCGTGCTCTGCCAGAAGTACAGGACGTGAACGCGGATGCCGCCCCGCCAGAGTTTGATGGCGAAGTTTTCGAGCCGAGTGAGCTTGACCTGCAGCTGCAAGCATTCGGGCGCGAGGCTGAGGAACGCGGGGACACTGCTAGCGCGAGTGCCTACCGTTTGGCCACTGCCGCGATTGACTTTCACCGGCGTGAAGTCAAGAGTTTCTGGTGGGAACACTACGACCGCCTCGAGCAACCCTCCGAACTATGGGAAGAGACTCGCGGTGTATTTCTCGTGGAAGAAGGCTCCCTTGCTCGCGACTGGCACAAGGAAGGCAGGCAGCGCACCGAGCGCCGACACCTGCACCTCCGCGGCCAGTGGGCCCCCGGGAGTAGTGCACCGCGGCCAGGCGGCGACGTATTCGTCGTCTACGGTGACCAGCTCCCATACATGCCGCCCGGACATCGCCCGGGGATGCGCATCGCGCGCAACGTGAGTTTTCTTGATCCGGCGGACGACGAGTGGGGCATCCTCGTGGCCGAAACTCGACCCGACGACGTCGAGAGCTGGGATGAAATGCCCGCCCACGTCACCCCGGGCGCACCCCCTCGGGCCAACAGCATTGTTGCCGCAATCGAAAACTGGGGCCAGTCAGTGGTTGATGCAAACCCTGAGTGGCCGGGGGATGCCATGTCAGAGTTGCTGCTGCACAAACCTCCGAGCGAGACGATTCCGCTTGAGCCGATGAGTGGTCCGGATGACGGCGTGCGCGCCGTGGTCGCCTCCCTGCTCTCGCGGCAAAGTGGCTACCTCGCGGTGCAAGGGCCGCCCGGGACGGGCAAAACCTACCTCGCAGCTCATGTCATCCGGGAACTGATTGAGAAACATCACTGGCGCGTCGGTGTGACGGCGCAGTCCCACAAGGTGGTCGAAAACGTCCTCGATGCGGTCGTTGTGGATGCGCATCTTAACTCAGAGCTTGTCGCGAAAGCTCCCTCGACAGAGGCGGGCGCCGGCTACTACGACGGCAGCCCGTTCACCGAGTTGCCGAAGGATGGACACTTGGCATTCGCGGGTGAGCATTCGGAGACCGGCTATGTGATTGGTGGCACCGCGTGGGACATGACGAACCGCAAACGAGTGTTGGAGCGGCAGCTCGATCTGCTCGTCATCGACGAGGCTGGACAGTTCTCGCTCGCCAACACCATCGGCGTCGCGATGAGCGCCAAGCGCATTTTGTTGCTCGGTGACCCGCAGCAGTTGCCGCAAGTGAGCCAGGGCATCCATCCTGCCCCCGTGGATGGCTCGGCGCTCGGTCATGTGATTGGTGACCACGCTGTGCTTCCGAAAGAGTTCGGCTACTTCCTCGAGGAGAGCCGCCGCATGGATGACGCGGCCACCCAGCCCGTATCCCGACTCTCCTACGATGGGCAGCTTCGGTCGCACGCATCCACTCAGGGGCGGATGTTGGGCGGCGTTGCCTCCGGGCTGTATCCGGTGCCCGTCGAGCATGCGGACAACTCCACCTTCTCGCGCGAAGAGGCCGACGAAGTGGTCGCGCTCGTTCGCCGCCACCTCGGTGCAGCCTGGACGGACGAGCCCGGCAGCGAGCCGAAGCCACTCGATGAGAGCGGCATCATTGTCGTCACCCCGTACAACGCGCAGGTCGAACACATTCGCGACCGGCTCGATGCCGCGGGGTATTCGAAGGTGCAAGTGGGAACGGTGGATAAGTTCCAAGGCCGCGAGGCGGTCGTGTCGATCGTGAGCCTCGCTGCATCCAGTGCCGACGATGTTCCACGCGGGCTCGATTTTCTGCTTTCCCGCAATCGCCTCAACGTGTCGATTTCGCGGGCGAAGTGGGCGGCGTACCTTATCTACTCGCCGCGGCTCCTCGACTTATTGCCGCGGAGTACGGAGGGTGTTGCTACCCTCAGTCGCTTCATACGGCTGACTGAAGATGAGGAAGCTCAAACGGGATCCGTAACGTTTTGGTGAGCCCAAGCAAGCAAGTGCTCGCTAAGGTGAATTTATGGCTCGAGACCTCTGCCGTCAGCGGAGCCAATGAGGGATGACCGTGAATGCTGACTCGAGACGTCTTACACAGCGAGTTGAGGTGCCGCTCGATGTAGTAGTCGACCCTTGGGAATGGGCACTGGCCCTCCCGTACCGAGCCATTTCGGATTCAAGCCGAAGTTTAGTAATGCCAGTTTCGCCTAACACCTTTAGCGACGACTACGAAAATCGGGAACATCGATTCCGTCAGGCGTGTGCTTACTACACGTCGCTACAGTCGTTTCTCACATATTCGTTCGGCTGGACGCGTCACGACAAAGGCCTTCTTTGGTGGTATTCGCAGAATTGGCCCACCGAGGACGAGCGACTCGCATTGGTGAAAGACATATGGTTCTCTGATGGCTCGCTAACTGGTTATTTGGCATGGGTTGTTTCACGGATGAATAGTTCACCAGAAGCATCCCTTATTCCTCTAAAGCAATGGGCGAAGCGCCCAGACCTTGCGCCCGCGACTGTGCCCGAAGAGTGGGCAATCAAGTTCAGCGCGGCACTTCGAGAAGGCATCTGGACTGGCGGCTACGACCCAATGCACCTTTGGGGCGGCGACCACGCGGGCACCCCCTCCGGCCGCGCCAACTTTGGCGAGCACCAGGAGACACTTACGCCGGCTCGATTGGTAGGAGTGGATATGGGTTCGCGCACTGCAACTTTTGTGGCCGAGAAAGTTGATGGCTGGTACAAGCGCCTTGCTGAACTCGGTGGCGACCTGCCCAAGCTCCCTGGTGATGCGAGCTGGTACGTCGATGTGTTCGTCAAGCCGATCGGAAGTCTCGGTATCTATCGCCGATCACGCGAGACGGGCCTTTGGTTTTCAGGAAAGCACCGTTACCACTCTGTTGGGAACTAATCCAAACCGGCTCTCCCTTCACTTCCAAAGCCAGACGAGTGGCATGAGTCCCGTTTGAAGAGTCTTGCTCGCTATGGTGAACCCATGGTGCGAATGATCCCGCCAGAACCACGCGGCAAACCCAACCGGTCCGAGCGGGCGCTGTTCAGCGCGTTCGAAGGGATCCTCGACCGACCAGATTGGGTCGTCATCCACTCATTGGCGATTGGTCAACACCGCGCAGGGCTGAGCGGCGAAATCGACTTCCTCGTGCTCGTTCCGGGCAAAGGGATCGTGATCATCGAAGCGAAATCACCCGCCTACGTTGAATACAAGGCTGGCCGCTGGCATCTCGACCGCACACCCAGCCCGAGCAAAGATCCGCTCCAGCAGCTCGATGGTGCCCGCCGAAGCCTCCGTCGCCTTCTCAAAAATGCGGGACTCCTGCAAGGCAACGAGCCCATCGCGCGCCTCGTCTGGTTCACCTCGCTCGGACGCTACCAGTTTGTTAACCGCACGCCCGGCGACCTCCAGTTTTTCGAGTGGGAGCTCGGATGGCAGGAAGACCTCGAGAAGCCTGCGTGGCTCATCGAAAAAGTTCTCGATGAACACCTCGCCTGGTTCAACGAAGTGGACGAAGTCGCCATCGATCCGGCCAGCATGACAGCAGAGCATGTCGCCGAGATTTCCACCACACTGCTCGCCGACTTCACGGCATCCCGCAGCAAAGCGGATGACAGGCGCGACCGCGCCGACCGCGAGAAACGCCTACTCGCGGAACAGAAGTTCGCACTCGAGCTGCTCACCACCAACCCGCACATCTACTTTGAAGGCCCCGCCGGCACCGGCAAAAGCTTCCTACTCGTTGAAGCTGCCGTGCGCTTCGCCCGCGACCTGCGCATGCCGACGTTGCTCACATGCTGGAACGTGCTCATGGCCGAAGAGCTCAGGAATCTCGTTCGGGGGCGCACCCAACTTATTGACGTCGACGACCTCAACACCGTCATGCTCCGAATCTGCGGCCTCGCCGCAAACCCCACGGATGCCGACGACACCTGGTATCGCGAAACCCTCCCGCAGCGGGCGCTGAAAGCCGTCACTGAACAACCCCACCTCGCCAAGTATCAGGCGTTGTGCATTGACGAGTTTCAGGATGTCGCATGCGAACCGCATGTGCTCAACCTGGTTCTCGCGCTCACCGCCGCGCCGGTGGCATACACCCCGGTGGTGCTCGCCGGTGACGACCGCCAGCAAATTCTCGCCGGATCCGGAGAACGGGAATCCTCGGTATCGGTCGCGCGCACACATTTGCCGGCGCTCGTTCACGCCAGGGTGCGCCGCAACTGCCGAATGCTGCCCTCCATCGCCGATAGCGTCTCGAAATACCTCGACCCCGCCTTCACGTTCACCGGGCACCGGATGCCCAGCACGCTGCCCGGCGGATTCACGCGCGTCGAGGTTGAAGGGCCACCGAGGTCGCGGCACTGGCCTCTGCGCTCCGGGAGCTCTTGGTCGACTATGAGGCAGACGACATTGTTGTGGTCAGTCCTTTCGGCGGCAACGGATCACTCGCGGCCAGGGTGCTGCGCGGTGAGAGAAAGACCGCCGACGAGACCTGGTTGCGCAAACAACTCGCGCACGAGGGCGGTGCCGGGCGGGTGCGCTGGCACTCAGTTTCCAAGTTCAAGGGCCTCGACGCGGATGCCGTCATCGTCACCGACATCAACGACACCGCAAAGACGTGGGTCGAGTCCGCGGGTCACTCGTGGGATGACTTCCGTTATGTGGCCGGGAGCAGGGCGAAGTACCGTCTCATTCTGCTGGACGGACTGAGCCCCACTCCCTAGGCCCTAGCGAATTAGGTCACTCGCGCGAACAACTCGGCCAGCTTGCTGCTCAGTTCGGCCCGACGAGAATCACTCCTGCTGCGCCGCGTCGCGCCTTGAGGAAGGACATGAACGAGAACACGATCTCATCGAGTCGATCCGCCTGCCCGCTGGCCGGCCAGGTCCACCGGACGTGCCCGGGTACGTCGAGCCAGCCGTCCGGTCCCTGTGCAGTGAACACGTCGTCCACGGAACGGTAGACAGCGATCCTCGGCGCATCGGCGTGCTCGCCCCGGTAGTCGAACTCGATCTCCTCACCGAGGCCAATCCCGCTCACTGCGGTGCGCAGATCACCGCGGAGCCAGTGGGCTCCGTGGAGTCCCGGAATCCAGTGATTCTCGCCAAGCCATCGGTAGGCCCGCGCGCGAGTCATGACATTGCAGATCGAACAATTGGCGTGCATTACGTCGCCCCTCTTCCGGGCCGAAGCCCATCGAAACTTGCGCAACACCGAATGGTGCCTCGCCCGTTCTTCCCCTGGGGCACCCGGAAGTCGATGGACTCGGGTTGCCGCGCGGCCAGCCAGGTACTGAAAGCCGCGACTCCTGAACGTGAAAATAAGGCTAGCGAATGCCCCCGACATCGGTTGGGGCGATGTCTCGAAGAATGCCTGAGTGACTAGCGGGGCATTCTCATTGGGCCGCAACTAACCGCCGCCCGGGACGGACGTTGGCGCTGGCGTCGCGGCGAAAACCAGAAATGGCTTTCGCTTTTAGCTCCAGCGCGCAGTTACGCCCCCAGCAAACACGCGACGGGGATACAGAAACGCTCCGGTAGCCTTGACGCAGAAAGGTGCCGGGCCCATTTCCCGGTTCGCTCATGGACTTTAAGCGTTTTTTCCGCGGCCCGTTTTTGTACATCCTGCTCGCGGTCGTCGTGCTGTCTGTGGGCTTCAGCCTGTTCGCCAGCCCCGGCTACAAGGGAATCACCACCCAGCAGGGCCTTGAACTGCTCTCCGATTCCAAGGTGGAGTCCGCCACAATCGTGGACACCGAGCAGCGCGTCGACCTCATCCTGAAGAAGGCCGGCTCCGAAGGCAAACAGGTTCAGTTCTACTACTCGGTGCCGCGAGGCAGCGACGTGGTCGCCGCCGTCAACAATGCGGGACTCAAAACCTATGACGACCAGGTAGACAAAGCCAACTGGTTCACGTCCATGCTTGGCCTGCTCATCCCGTTCCTCCTTATTGGTGTGATTTTCTGGTTCCTGCTCAGCCGGATGCAGGGCGGCGGCAACAAGATCATGCAGTTCGGCAAATCCAAAGCCAAACTGGTTTCCAAAGAAACACCCCAAGTCACCTTCGATGATGTCGCCGGCGCGGACGAAGCCATCGAAGAGCTCACTGAAATCAAAGACTTCCTGCAAGAGCCCGCCAAGTTCCTGGCCGTCGGCGCACGCATCCCGAAGGGTGTCCTTCTCTACGGCCCTCCCGGGACCGGAAAAACGCTTCTCGCTCGCGCCGTCGCCGGTGAAGCAGGCGTCCCGTTCTACGCAATCTCCGGATCCGACTTCGTCGAAATGTTCGTCGGTGTTGGTGCGAGCCGCGTGCGCGACCTGTTCCAGCAAGCCAAAGAGAACTCCCCCGCCATCATCTTCGTCGACGAAATCGACGCGGTCGGCCGCCACCGTGGCGCCGGCATGGGCGGCGGGCACGACGAACGCGAACAAACCCTCAACCAGCTTCTCGTGGAAATGGACGGCTTCGACGTCAAAACCAACGTCATCCTCATTGCCGCCACCAACCGCCCGGACATCCTCGACCCCGCACTCCTGCGCCCGGGCCGCTTCGACCGCCAAATCGGCGTCGACGCCCCAGACAAAGCTGGCCGCAAAAAGATTCTCGAAGTGCACGCCAAAGGCAAGCCGATGGCGGAAGGTGTTGACTTCGAAGTGCTCGCCCGCAAAACCCCAGGGTTCACCGGTGCCGACCTCGCGAACGTACTCAACGAAGCAGCACTTCTCACCGCACGCTCCAACGCGCAACTCATCGACAACCGCGCCCTCGACGAGGCCGTCGACCGCGTGATGGCCGGCCCCCAGCGCCGCACCCGCGTCATGCGCGACCAGGAGAAACTGATCACCGCGTACCACGAGGGCGGCCACGCCCTCGCGGCGGCATCCATGCGGCACACCGACCCGGTCACCAAAGTCACGATCCTGCCGCGTGGTCGCGCCCTCGGCTACACGATGGTCATGCCAACAGAAGACCGCTACTCCGTTTCGCGCAACGAACTGCTCGACCAGCTCACCTACGCGATGGGTGGCCGTGTTGCCGAAGAAATCGTGTTCCACGACCCCACCACCGGCGCGAGCAACGACATCGAGAAGGCCACCTCCATCGCCCGCAAGATGGTCACCGAATACGGCATGAGCTCGGATGTCGGACCCATCAAGCTCGGCCAGTCCAGCGGTGAAGTATTCATGGGCCGTGACATGGGTCACGGACGCGACTACTCGGACGGCCTCGCCGAAAAGGTTGACGCCGAAGTGCGCAAACTCATGGAGCAAGCCCACGACGAAGCGTGGAAGGTGCTGAACGACAACCGCGGCATCCTCGACAAACTCGCCACCGACCTGCTCGAAAAAGAGACGCTCGACCACAACCAGCTTGCTGAGCTTTTCAAGAAAGTGAAGAAGCTCCCGGAGCGTCCACAGTGGCTCTCCAGCATCGACCGTCCGGTATCGAAAAAGGCGCCGGTGTCGGTTCCCGCGAAGGCGGCTATCGACGCAAGCGCTGGCGACGTGGATTCAAAGCCAAACAAGCCCAAGCGCGCACCGCGACGCAAATCGCCCGGTGTAGCGACGGCTTAGCGAGGGTGTAGCGAAAGTCTCATGACCGCCGAAGACGCCGGAGTCGATGGTGAGCGAATCGACAAACCACGGATACGTGCTGCCGTGAGTGAACTGCTGGCTGCCATCGGGGAAGACCCGTCACGTGCCGGACTTCTCGACACTCCGGGCCGCGTCGCGGACGCCTACGGCGACTACTTTTCCGGCATCCACAACGACCCGCTCGACCATCTGGCCGATACCGAGCTAGTCGGCGAATCCGGGCACCAGGAAGGCGAACTCATCCTGATGCGGGGGATCGAGTTCCGCTCCATGTGCGAACACCACCTGCTCCCTTTTCTTGGCGTCGCCCACATTGCCTACCTGCCCAAGCAGCGCGTGGTTGGGCTCGGTAAACTTCCCTCTGTGTTGGACACACTCGCCTCCCGGCCGCAAGTGCAGGAGAGACTTACCGAGCAAGTAGCAGACGCGATCGAAACCGGGCTCGATCCTCTTGGCGTTTTGGTTGTGCTCGACGCCGCCCACGGATGCGTGACCTCGCGCGGTGCACGCCAGACGCGCAGCAGCACCGTATCCCTCGCCACTCGTGGCGTACTCAGCGACCCGGCGGCACGCGCCGAGGCCATGGCACTCATTGGGAAGGCCTGACACATGGCACGCACAAAACGCAGTCGCAGCCAAGGCGGGAGCGACCGGCCCATCATCATGGGCATCCTCAACGTCACCCCAGACTCCTTCAGTGATGGGGGCCTCTACAACACGTTCGACGATGCCGTCGACCATGCCGTCCAGCTCATGGATGCCGGCGCAACCGTCATCGATGTCGGCGGCGAATCCACCCGGCCCGGCGCCGAGCGGTTAGCAGTCGACAAAGAGCAGGCCCGTGTTCTCCCCGTCATTCGGGAGCTTGTTGCGCGCGACGTGCCGGTAAGCATCGACACCATGAACTCGGCGACCGCCGCCGCCGCTATCGACCTCGGCGCGGTACTCGTGAACGACGTCTCCGGCGGACTCGCGGACAAGAAGATGGCGCGGCTCATCGCCGAGAGTGGGATCGAGTACATCGTGATGCACTGGCGCGGGCACAGCGCCAACATGGATTCCGCCGCCGTCTACACGGATGTCGTGCGCGACGTACGCAACGAACTGAAGCACCGTGTCGCCGAACTGATCGTGGCCGGCGTGCGCCCCGACCGCATCATCCTCGATCCCGGTCTCGGCTTCGCCAAGACCTCCCAACACAACTGGCAACTTCTCGGTCGGATGCGCGAGCTCGAAACGCTCGAACACCGCATCCTCATCGGCGCCTCACGCAAACGGTTCCTCGGAGAACTTGTACCGGAAGACGCCCCCACAAGCGACCGCGACCCGGCCACCGCCACCATCAGTGCCCTCGCGGCAGAATCAGGCGTGTGGGGCGTTCGCGTGCATGACGTTGCCGGCACCCTCGCCGCACTCGAAGTGTGGGAAGCCTGGAATTGTGGCCGTGTCCCCACGCCTCGGGCGCTCGGGAGCGGGCTGTGACCGAAGACAGACTCACCCTCACCGGGCTGCGGGCAACCGGCCACCACGGTGTGTTTTCGCACGAACGCGCCAACGGCCAAGAGTTCGTCGTTGACCTGGAAATCGCGACAGACCTTGCCGCTGCTGCCGCCTCCGACGACCTCACCAAGACCATCCACTACGGGATTCTGTCCGAGCAGGTTACCGCGGCGATCGAGAGCGACCCTGTCGACCTCATCGAAACCTTGGCGGAGCGCATCGCCGAGATCGTGCTCGCCTACCCGTCGGCAGAGTCGGTGACCGTCACCGTGCACAAACCGAACGCACCCATCACCGTGCCGTTTGACGATGTGGCCGTGAGCATTACCAGGAACCGCCAGTGACGGGGAACCGCGCCGTTTGGGTTGCGCTAGTGGCGGGAGTAGAACGGTGACCAGGATGCGCGTCGCGCTGCCCGCGGTAGTCGCGCTCGGCAGCAACCAGGGCGACCGGGAAGAGTTTCTGCGTGAAGCGGTGCGCGAAATTCACGCCCTCGACGGTGTTCGAGTGGTGGCCGCTTCCGGCCTTGTGGAGACGCCCGCGCTGAAACCGGATGGCGTAGACGAGAGCGCCCCAAGTTATTTGAACGCGGTCATCCGTGCTCGCGTCGCCCTCAGCCCCGAAGACTTTCTCGCCGCATTGCACGGCATCGAAGCACGACTCGGGCGGGTGCGCGAGGAACGGTGGGGTGACCGCACCGTCGACCTTGACCTCATCGACTTCGGCGGCCTCACCCGCAACACCGACACGATCACGCTGCCGCATCCGCGCGCCTGGCAGCGCGCGTTCGTGCTCGCGCCGTGGCTGCAAGTGCAACCGGATGCGGTGCTCGTCGGGCACAACGACGGGCACGACGACGAACAAGGCAAACCACAACCTGCCTCGAGCGGCCGCGTCGCCGACCTGCTCGCCGCGACCACCGATCGGGTCACCGAGTATCCGGCCGCACCACTGTTTGAGGAGCGCACGTGAAACGCACCCGCGTCACCACGATGATCGTGCTCGCCGTGGTCGGTATCGCCATCGGCGCCCTCGTGGAACTCGCACTCCAAGCGACCGGAAGACCGATCATCGGGCTCCCGGTCACCCTGGCGGTCGCCCTTGCCGTGATCGGAGGCATCGTCGTCTCCATGGCGGTTCCGATCCGCCGCATGACCCGCTCCAGTAGCGCTCCCCGCGTCGACCCGTTCTATGCCACCCGCATTGCCATGCTCGCGAAAGCATGTGCGGTCACCGGTTCGCTTATCGCGGGAGTCGCCATCGGCGTGCTCGCCTACCTGCTGACCAGAAGTGTCGTCGGGGTAGGCTCAGTGACGCAGGCGATTGCGACACTCATCGGTGCCGGGGTTCTCCTCGCCGGGGGGCTCCTCGCCGAACACATGTGCAGCATCCCGCCACGGGACGACGATGACGAACCCGGCGACGGTCCCGTCAAAGCGTGACAGCCGAACACCCCAGACAACTCGCGAGGACCCCATGGCAGATCGACTCGAACTCCCCGGCGTCAACTGGCAGCGTGTATCACCGCGCCTCATCGTTGCCGAATACATCAGCGCAGTGATCACCACCGCCGTGTTCGCCGGCATCGTCACCTGTCTCACCCTCGTGATCTGGCAACCGCTCGTCTGGCTGTACGTGCTTGTCGGGGTGGTGGCGATCTTTGCGTTCGTGCTCATCCCCGCTCGCGTGAGATCCATCGGGTACCAGTTGCGCGACGACGATCTGCTGTTTTGCCGCGGCATCATGTATCAGCGATTCGTTGCCGTGCCCTACGGGCGCATGCAACTTGTCGACATCAACCGCGGCCCGCTCACCCGGATGCTCGGCCTCAGCGAACTCAAATTCGTCACGGCAGCTGCCTCCACCGGCATCACCATTCCTGGGCTGCGCGAAGCGGATGCCGATGAGCTTCGCGACCGGCTCGTCGCGCTGGCCGAAACCCGCCGGGCGGGGCTGTGAGCGAGGAACCGACCTCCGAACGCCAGCCCGACGCGTTCGACAGTGAGGGTACCGCCCCGCTCTCCGAAGTCGGGAAGGTGCCGGCAGGCAAGGCCGGCGACCTCGCGGACGGTGAGTGGCATCGGCTGCATCCCGCCTCCCCCCTGCTCAAAGGGGGAATCGCGCTCATCGCGATCCTCGGTGTTGTCGTGGCCAACCTGCGGGAACGCCTCATCGACATGTTCGTGCCCAACTTTTCATTTCAGGGCGACCCGGTCGACTACATCCTGAATCGCGGGCTCATCTGGTGGGTGCTCGCGGCCGTCGCGGTCGTCCTCATTGTGCTCGTCATCGGCTTCTATGCCTCATGGCGTATGCACCTGTTCCGCATCACGGATGAAGTCGTGGAGGTGCGCAGCGGCATCCTGTTCCGCACGAACCGCAAAGCCCGGCTTGACCGCATTCAAGGCATCAACATTGTCCGACCGTTCTTCGCGCGACTGTTCGGTACGGCAAAACTTGAAGTCACTCAGGCCGGTCAAGACGCGAACGTGCAGCTCTCTTACCTGAGTTCGTCAGCGGCAGATGCCTTGCGCCTCGAAATCCTCCGCCTCGCTTCCGGCACACAGGCGGCGGGCCCGAGAGAGTCAGGCAGTGCCGTGAGCGAGCCCACTGGGGTGAACTCAAAACTTGTTGAACGTCGCGTCAACGAGTTCCTTGCTCCCGAACTCAATCCGGATGCGGCACCGCCAGAGTCTGTCGTCAAACTGAACTTGGGACGACTTATCGGATCCCTGGTACTCAGCGGAGCCACTATTTTCCTTGTCCTCGGTATCGTGGCCGCCATTGTTTGGGTGGTCAGGAGCGGTGACGCCTTCCCGCTCTTGTTCACAATTCCTGCCGTGATTGGTTTTGGGAGTTTCTACGTCGGACGCTTCACGAAGTCGTTGCGGTACAGCATTGCGGGAACGCCAGACGGCATCCGCGTGGGATTCGGTCTGCTGTCCACGAGCAACGAAACGCTTCCCCCAGGGCGCATCCACTCCGTGCAGGTGCGCCAACCCTTGCTGTGGCGTGGGCCCGGGTGGTGGGAGATCAAAGTGAACCGCGCAGGGCACTCCTCCACGAAGGGGGCGAGCGGGCAAGAAAACACCACGATTCTTCCGGTCGGTGACCGCAACGATGTGCGCCGCGTGCTCGAGCTCATGCTTCCCGAGCTGCGTGCGCAAAACCCCGCGGGTGAGCAGCGCCCCGACGGCAGTGCCGAAGCGGGCAGTGGAGCAGAGGCGGACGGCGGGTCCGCCGTTGCCTCAGACGCCGAAGCAACAATCAACGTCATCTATTCGGGGCTTGAAGCTCGCGGTCGCGAAGGGGACGGCTTCACGAACTCGCCGCGTCGTGCCGCCATCCTGCGCCTGTTTTCGTGGCGTCGCAACGGATTCGCGATCACTTCCGGTTCTCTCGTCTTGAGGAAGGGCGCCATCTGGCGCGAACTCGTGATTGTGCCGCAGCCTCGACTGCAGAGCGTCTCCATCAATCAGGGGCCGCTTATTCGCGCACTGCGCTTGGCGATCGTGCACCTGCACACCGTGTCCGGGCCGATCAGTGCCGAAATTGGGGCGATCGACCGGGATGACGCCGTGAAGTTCTTCGAAGATGTGTCGCGCGTTGCCGTTTCTGCCGCCCAGTCGGATACGACCCACCGCTGGCGGTCGGGGGAGGCTCCCGCGTGAACCGTCCATCCGGGCGCCTCGGAGTTGGCATTGTTGGCGCCGGCCACGTCGGCGCGGTCCTCGGGGCTGCCCTCGCCGGTGCAGGTCACGCCATCGTCGGGATCACCGCGGTCTCCCAAGAGAGCCTCGATCGGGCAGAAGCGATGCTTCCCGGGGTGCCGATCCTCACCGTGCCAGAAGTGGTGGAGCGCAGCGAACTCGTCGTGCTGGCGGTGCCCGAAGCCGAGCTTGCAGCTCTTGTGGATGGCCTCGCTGCTGCGGGAACCTGGCAGGCCGGGCAACTCGTCTTGCATACGGTTGCTGGGCTCGGTGTTAGCGTGCTTGCCCCGGCGATGGCACAGGGCGCGATTCCGCTCGCGCTGCATCCGGCCCTCGCGTTCACGGGGACAAGCCTCGATTTGGCCCGCCTGCGCGAATCATTTTGCGCGGTGACCGCGGCCGCCCCCGTGCAGCCGATCGGTCAGGCACTGGCGGTAGAGCTCGGTACTGAACCCGTGCTCATCGCCGAGGCTGATCGTGCCGCGTACGGCGAAGCGATCGAGACGGCGACCAGGTTTTCTACCGCCATCATCGGCCAGGCCGTTGCTTTGCTTGACGGCATCGGAGTGGAGTCGCCCGGCGCTGTGCTCGCATCCCTCGTACGATCGACCGTGGACAATGTACTTTCGGATGCCACCCTTCCGGTATTCGAGCCCCCGCAACAGGAGGACGAATGACCGACGTGTTCGAAACAGTGGCGAGCCTGCGCCTGCGATTAGAGACCGCAGGCACTGTCGCGTTCGTGCCGACCATGGGCGCGCTTCACGAAGGACATCTCACGCTCGTGCGCCGCGCCGCGGAGCTTGCTGACACCGTCGTGGTGTCGATTTTCGTGAATCCGCTGCAGTTCGGTGAAGACTACGACCTCGAACGCTACCCTCGCGACCTCGATGCAGACCTGGATCAGTTGCCAGACGAGGTACTCGTGTTTGCCCCGTCTGTTGATGAGCTTTACCCGTCCGGCGAAACCGGAACCATGGTGACCGCGGGCGAGGTTGGAACCACGTTCGAGGGGGCAAGTCGTCCGGGGCACTTCGACGGCATGCTCACCGTCGTTGCGAAGCTGCTCAACATTGTGCGGCCCGACGTGGTCGTGTTTGGGCAGAAAGACGCGCAGCAAGTGTTCCTTGTGCAGCGGATGGTGCGGGACCTGAACGTACCCGTTGTGGTGGATGTCGTGGAGACCGTGCGCGATAGCAACGGTCTCGCACTCTCCAGTCGCAACCGGTTCCTCCGCGAGAAAGAAGGTGTCGCCGCCCTCGCGCTATCGCGCGCCCTCGCGGCGGCCGCCTCCGCCGACACCCGCGAAGACGCACTTCGTGCATCCCAGCAGGTTCTTGATCAGGAAAGTGGGGTTGACGTGGACTATCTCGAACTTGTCGACCCGACCACGTTCCTGCCGGTGAGCGAACGGTACAGCGGACCGGTCACCGCAATTGTGGCCGCCAGCGTTGGCGACATCAGACTGATTGACAACCGTCAGTTCGACTTCGACTGAGTACTGCTGCCCACGCAAACCCACACCTGCTGTGCGCCCCGGTCGATCCGTGGTCGATAAACTTACCAAGACTTGAGGAGACGCACTTTCATGACCGACACCACCGCATCCGGGCCCGAGCAAAACGAGGCCGAGCTGAGCGACTCCGAAATGAGCGAGCAGAAGGCTGTGCGGATGGGCAAGCGCGAACGGCTCATCGCCTCCGGCGCCGAGGCGTACCCGGTGGAGTTGGCGATCACCGATTCCATTCCGGCGGTTCGGGCACGGTTTGGCGACCTCGAAGCGGATGCCACCACCGACGTCACCGTGGGAGTTGCCGGCCGCATCGTGCACCTCCGCAACACCGGGAAGCTGTGCTTCGCGTCGCTGCAGAGCGGCGATGGTTCACGGATTCAGGCCATGGTGTCCCTTGCTGAAGTGGGCGAAGACTCGCTCGCCGAATGGAAAGACCTCGTCGACCTCGGTGATCACCTGTTCGTGTCCGGTGAAGTGATCTCGTCCCGCCGCGGCGAGCTTTCCGTGATGGTGAAGGAATGGAAGATCGCGGCGAAAGCGATTCGTCCGCTGCCGAACCTGCATAGTGAACTGAATGAGGAGACCCGGGTTCGCCAGCGCTACCTGGACCTCATCTCTCGCGAAGCAGCACGCACTACCGTGCGCGCCCGCGCCGCAGTGAACGCTTCACTGCGCGCCACCTTTACCGAGCACGAGTACCTCGAAGTCGAAACACCCATGCTGCAGACGATGCACGGCGGGGCATCCGCACGCCCGTTCGTCACGCACAGCAACGCGTTCGACACCGAACTGTTTTTGCGGATCGCACCGGAACTGTTCTTGAAACGCGCCGTGGTTGGTGGGCTGGAGCGGGTCTACGAAATCAACCGCAACTTCCGCAATGAGGGCGCCGACTCCACGCACAGCCCGGAGTTTGCGATGTTGGAGGCGTACCAGGCGTACGGAAACTACAACCAGATGGCGACCCTCACGCAGGAGCTCGTGCAGAACGCGGCGCTCGCCGTCTCCGGCTCCCACGTGGTGACGTGGGTGGACGGGACGGAATACGACCTGGGTGGCGAGTGGGACTGGGTCTCGATGTACGAGTCGCTGAGTGAAGCGTCCGGGATCGAAATCACGACCGAAACCTCCGTAGACGTATTGCAAGACATGGTGGATCGCCTCGAACTTGAGGTGCAGCATCCCACGGCGGGCAAGCTCGTGGAAGAACTGTGGGAGCACTTCGTGAAGTCGAAACTGGAACGCCCCACGTTCGTGGCAGACTTCCCAGCCGAAACATCGCCGCTCGTGCGTGACCACCGCTCAAAGCCGGGCCGGGTAGAGAAGTGGGATCTGTACATTCGCGGCTTCGAGTTGGCAACCGGATACTCGGAGCTTGTCGACCCCGTCATCCAGCGCGAGCGTTTCGTCGCGCAGGCCAAGCTTGCCGCGAAGGGCGACCACGAGGCGATGCCGCTGGACGAGGAGTTCCTCACGGCGCTCGAACACGGGATGCCGCCGAGCGGTGGAATGGGCATGGGAATTGATCGCCTGCTGATGGCGATCACGGGTCTCGGAATCCGCGAAACGATCCTGTTTCCGCTAGTGAAGTAGCCTAGTTACGTGCTGGAAGACTACTGGGCCAACGCGATCTATTCGGTCGCTCCAACGATTCTTGTCGGGCTCATTTTCTGGCTCGTCATGAGGGCGATCGTGCGCGCCGACCGCACCGAGCGCAAGGTGTACGCGAAGATCGAGGCCGAAGAGCGGGCGAAACGCGGGCTTCCGATCGTTCCCGCTGCTGGTGTTGCTTCGAGTGACGCTGCGCCCAATAACGCGGAGCCCAGCGGTGTTGTACCTAAGTCGACCCGTTAGAAGCCAACTGGCCTACCGATTCACGGGCTAGCTGCGCGGTCGAAGTTGGCCGCGGGGCAGTTCCGGCGCAGGGAGTGCGCGGCGTCCGGTACTCGCCAACTGACCGAAGCGACCGCCCGGTTCTGCACCCTCGATCACCTCGGTCATCCAGGTGGTGCGCGACTCAACAATCTCTTCGTGGCTGCGCCCCACAAAGTTCCACCACATTACGATCGCTTCGCCGAAAGGTTCGCCCCCGAGCAGCAACATGCGTGCGGGGGCTTCGCCCGTCGAGATCGTCAGGTGCGCGGCACCCGGTGCACGGTAGCCAATATTCGCTGCGGGAATGACGGTGCCGTCAAGCGTGACGGATCCGGTGTCCACGAGAATGCCGTGTTCAAAAGTCGCCTCGACCGGCACGCGAATCGTAGTGTGCGCGGGCAGCTCGAACTGTGCGCCGACGATGGGCGTGAATGCGCTCGCGGTGGAGTGATGCCCGAGTAGGCGCCCGAGAAAAACGTTCACGCTCGCGCCCTCGTGGTCGAACACTTCGGGTACGAATCGCTCAAACATCGGCTCACGCGTGCGGGCGGATTCGGGCAACGCAACCCACAACTGCACTCCGTGCAGCGTTGTCGTCTCTGGGGTTGACACCTCCGAGTGCTGGATGCCGGCGCCTGCCGTCATGAGATTCAATTCGCCGGGCTTCACGAGCGCGTGCGCACCCGTCGAGTCGCGGTGCTCGATTTCGCCGGAGAACAGCCAGCTCACGGTTTGCAGTCCGGTATGCGGATGCGGCGGCACAACCATTCCGCCCGTCTCGGCCACGTCGTCCGGCCCGTAGTGATCGGCGAAGCACCACGCGCCGATGAGCGAGCGACCGCGCTGCGGCAGTGTGCGGCGGACGGTCATCGCGCGAGGTCCGCCGAGCGGAACGTCACGGGGAGCGAGCAGCTCAACTTCGCTCAGGGGAGCTGGCTCCTGCTCGCAGAGAAGCTCCTCGGGATCGGCTTCAAGATTGCTCATATCGAATGGTAGTCCGCGTCCTGTGATCTGCGCCCAGGCTCTGTGCTGGCGAGGCCGGGCCAGTCAGAGTTACTCGCGCGGTGCGAGTACGAGAAGGTCACCGACGTCACACTCGAGTGCCTCGCAGATGGCCCGGAGCGTCGAAAACCTAATCGCCCTCGCCCGATCATTTTTGAGCACCGAGAGGTTCACGATGCTCAGATCCACGAGTTCGGCAAGACGGGTCAGCGTCATCCCGCGGTCCTCGAGCAGTTCCTCCAGCCGGCACCGGATGCCGGTGAGCTCCGCCTCCTCGCTCACTAGACGAGACCGTCCGTGTCGCGCTGCAATCGTCGAGCGCCCAGATACACCAGTGCCATGAGCCCAAGAATCACACCGAGAACGAGCAGGGGACTATTCACTGAGCCGATATCGAAGTGAGGCAGCTCAAGCCACGCACCGGTGGTTCCTTCAACGGGCTCCTTCTGAAACGGTGTGGCAGCGAACGCCAGTTCATCGGCAGTGTGCCGCAACCACGGTGAAAACCAGGCCGTCACTATCGTGAGCAGGGACACCACGAGCACGCCGACGGATGCCGACACCGTAAACGTGCGCCCGGTCCACAGCCGGCGACACAGCAGCAGAATCGTGATTGCGCAGGCGACGAACACGACGGTCGTGAGTCCGATCGCGACTGCGTGAAGCACTCGAGAGGTGTCGGTGTTTTCGTCGGTGTTTACTAAAACGCTCCAGTATTGGGCCGTGTTGAGTTCGTTGGCACCGGCAACATCCGCGGGCATTCCCTGGAAAGAATCGAGCGCGGTTTCGATCGAGTAGCCGCCCATGAACACGTAGGCGATCCTCACGATGTCGTTGAGGATGACTGCCAGTGTGGTGAGAACCGTCACGATCGCAACGGCCACGAGCAGCACGCGCCCGCTAATGCGCCCGGTGTGGATGGATGTTTCTGCAGACATTGGACGAGTCCTCCCGGCTACTAGTTAACGACTGTCGATAACATATCGATTATCGATATATTCCGCAACTGTCAAGGCTCCGCAGATTTACGAAATGCAGGAGTTGAGAAGTTCCAGTCCGGCAATCGTGGGGGAACCATGCGCAGAAACCGCCGGAACTCCTGCATTTCGAAAGAGGCGGAGGCGGGAGCGAAGCGCAGTGGCACTCAGGAAAGCAGTAACGCCTAGGGCGAACAGGGGCAGTATCTACAGGGTTCGCTCGTTACTCTCTTTGTAAGGCACCACAACTGCACGGTGTCCAAGGAGATGTGAAATGTTCGAACGGTTTACGGATCGCGCCCGCCGCGTGGTTGTTCTTGCCCAAGAAGAGGCAAAGATGCTCAACCACAACTACATCGGCACGGAGCACATCCTGCTCGGCCTCATCCACGAGGGTGAAGGCGTCGCCGCGAAGGCGCTCGAGTCGCTCGGGATTTCGCTGGATGCCGTGCGCGAGCAAGTGCAGGACATCATCGGCCAGGGTCAGCAGCAGCCGACCGGGCACATCCCGTTCACCCCCCGCGCCAAGAAGGTTCTCGAGCTCTCCCTGCGCGAAGCGCTGCAGCTCGGCCACAACTACATCGGTACGGAGCACATCCTGCTCGGTCTCATCCGCGAGGGCGAGGGCGTTGCCGCTCAGGTTCTCGTGAAGCTCGGAGCGGACCTCAACCGCGTGCGCCAGCAGGTCATCCAGTTGCTGTCCGGATACCAGGGCAAGGAGCAGGTGCAGGTTGGCGGCTCAAACGATCAGCAGGGCGCTCAGGCCGGATCGCAGATTCTTGACCAGTTCGGCCGCAACCTCACGCAGGCTGCCCGCGACGGCAAGCTCGACCCCGTGATCGGGCGCGAGAAGGAGATGGAGCGGGTCATGCAGATACTCTCCCGCCGCTCCAAAAACAACCCTGTGCTGATCGGTGAGCCCGGTGTCGGAAAGACCGCAGTCGTTGAAGGTCTCGCCCAGGCGATCGTGCGCGGTGACGTGCCCGAAACCCTCAAGGACAAGCAGCTCTACACGCTCGACCTCGGAAGCCTGATCGCAGGAAGCCGCTACCGCGGTGACTTCGAAGAGCGCCTCAAGAAGGTCATGAAAGAGATCCGCACGCGCGGCGACATCATCACGTTCATCGACGAAATTCACACGCTCGTGGGTGCCGGTGCCGCTGAGGGTGCAATCGACGCGGCCAGCATCCTGAAGCCGCTGCTTGCCCGTGGCGAGCTGCAGACGATCGGTGCCACGACGCTCGACGAGTACCGCAAGCACTTCGAGAAGGATGCCGCGCTCGAGCGCCGCTTCCAGCCCGTGCAGGTGCACGAGCCCACCCTGCCGCACACCATCAACATTTTGAAGGGACTGCGCGACCGCTACGAGTCCTTCCACAAGGTCTCGATCACGGATGGCGCACTCGTCTCGGCCGCGAACCTGGCCGACCGCTACGTGAGCGACCGGTTCCTGCCGGACAAGGCCATCGACCTGATCGACGAGGCCGGCGCACGCTTGCGTTTGTCGATCCTGTCTGCTCCGCCCGAGCTGCGCGAATTCGACGACAAGATCGCCGGAGTGCGTGGCCAGAAGGAAGCCGCCATCGAAGAGCAAGACTTTGAGAAGGCCGCGAGCTTGCGTGACGACGAGAAGAAACTTCTCGGAGAGCGTTTGCGCCTGGAGAAGCAGTGGAAGAACGGCGAATCCGGAACAACCGGTGTTGTCGATGAGGGCATCATCGCCGAAGTTCTCGCCGCCGCGACCGGCATCCCCGTGTTCAAGCTCACCGAGGAGGAGACCGCGCGTCTCGTCTTCATGGAGAAGGCGTTGCACGAACGCGTCATCGGTCAGGAAGAAGCCGTCGCGGTTCTCGCGAAGACCATCCGCCGCACGCGTGCTGGTTTGAAGGACCCGAAGCGTCCGTCCGGTTCGTTCATTTTTGCCGGCCCCACCGGTGTCGGAAAGACCGAACTTGCCAAGGCGCTCGCCGAATTCCTGTTCGACGACGAGAACGCGTTGATCTCACTCGACATGAGTGAGTACGGCGAGAAGCACACGGTGTCGCGACTGTTCGGTGCCCCTCCCGGATTCGTCGGATTCGAAGAGGGCGGCCAGCTCACCGAGAAGGTGCGTCGTAAGCCGTTCAGCGTTGTGCTCTTCGACGAGATCGAGAAGGCTCACCCGGACATCTTCAACTCGCTCCTCCAGATCCTGGAAGAAGGCCGGTTGACGGATGGCCAGGGCCGCGTCGTCGACTTCAAGAACACCGTGATCATCATGACCACGAACCTCGGTACGAAGGACATCACGGGAGGCCCGGTTGGCTTCCAGGTGGAAGGCGACACCGCCACAAGCTACGACCGTATGCGTGGCAAGGTTGTGGAGGAGTTGAAGAAGCACTTCAAGCCCGAGTTCCTGAACCGTGTCGACGAGACCATCGTGTTCCCGCAGCTCAGCAAGCCGGAACTGTTGCAGATCGTGGACTTGTTCGCGAAGCGCTTGAGCGACCGGATGATGGACCGCGACCTCACGGTCGAGCTCACCGTCCCCGCGAAGGAGCGTCTCATCGAAGTCGGGTTCGACCCGTCACTGGGTGCACGGCCACTGCGTCGGGCTATCCAGCGCGAGGTCGAAGATCCGCTGAGCGAGCGCATCCTGCAGGGCGAGCTGAACGCGGGCGACCACGTACACGTCGACTTTGTGGATGGCGAGTTTATCTTCAAGACCACGAGGCAGATTGGCCGCGAGAAGATCGACGAGTTGGAGGCCGCAGAGGCCGGTAAGTAAGACCACCCCTGGGTACTCAATCCTGACTGACGCAGGTCGGTCAGCGCGGTTGACGCAGGCAACCCAGGGAGCGCGACGGTGGCCAGAAATGGCCACCGTCCTCAGCGCTCGCATGCGTCGATAAGATCGGTGCATGACGTTTACGGTGCGCCCGGCACGCACGAGCGACGTGTGGTTCATCCGTGAACTGGTCGGCCCGCTCGTGCAGAGCCGCGTTTTGCTCGGCAAAGAGACCGTTGTCTACTTTGAGGCAATTCAGGAATTTCGTGTCGCGGTGGATGCCGACGGGAACCCGATCGGGTGCGGTGCCTTGCACGTGATCTGGGAAGATCTTGCCGAGGTTCGCACACTGGCCGTCTCCACAGAGTGGCTGGGCAAGGGCGTCGGGCGTGCACTATTGGACCAGCTTGAAGCGGATGCGAAATCGCTTGGCCTAAGTCGCCTGTTTTGCCTGACCTTCGAAGTGGACTTCTTTAAGCGAGGCGGTTTTGAACCGATGAGCGACGATGCGATTGACCCACAGGTGTACGCAGAGTTGGTGCGTTCACCGGATGAGGGTGTCGCCGAGTTCCTTGACCTTGCCAGAGTGAAGCCGAATACTCTCGGCAACACTCGGATGATCAAGCGAATCAACTAGCGGCACGCCGTCAGCCGCAACAGGTAAGCACCGCATCGCCGTCTACCCTTAGGTCATGTCGACGTTTCGGAACCCCGTCGGCCCCCAGTCAAGCAACGTGTACTGGCGGCGACGTATTGTCGTTGGCCTTGCCCTGCTTGCGGTCATCGTGATTGTGCTTTTGCTCTTTTTCCAGCCGCGCGGCACAAGTGAACCGGCTCCCGATCCTTCGGAAACGACTCCGCAATCTCAGGCTCCCACCACCTCAGATGAGGCGTGTGCGGCGGGTGCGGTTGAGGTGACGGCGGCGACCGACAAGTCTTCATATGCCGCGGGCGAGAACCCGCAAATCACACTGACCCTCACGAATGTGGGAAGCGCCGCGTGCACCATCAACGCGGGCACCTCCCAGCAGGAGTACCTCATCACGAGTGGTGAAGAGCTGTACTGGAGTTCAACTGACTGCCAGACCGAGGCGACGGATGCGCCGGTCATCCTCGATCCGAACGACCCGAAGTCCACGGCCCCCATTGTCTGGGACCGCACGCGATCTTCGCCGACGACCTGTGAAGCGGATCGCACGAAGGTGCCAGCCGGCGGTGCCAGCTACCACCTGAATATTAATTTGGGTGAGCTCAAGTCGAACGACGTGCAGTTCATTCTGGAGTAGTGCCGGTCCAACTCGCGTGACCGAGAACTTGACGGGGCGGTAGTACACAGCGAGGCAGTCACAAGCATGGTTGCCCGGCAGTTAGAAGCGTGGCGTACTAGTGCTCGTGACTGCGCTTGCAAACGCGAGTGCGATGCCTTTTTTCACTTGGCCGACATCCGAGTCCAGCACGGTCGTGAAACCGAGCCGTTTCGCTTCCGCGATGCGCTGTTTCGCGTTGGAGACGGGGCGGACTTCTCCGGCGAGGCTGATTTCGCCGATTGCGGCGACAGTGCCGGGTAGTGCTTTCTCTTTGTGGGCGCTCGCAAGCGCGAGAGCAATCGCAAAATCGGCGCCGGGTTCGGTGATGCGGATACCGCCGACCGTTGAAACGTACACGTCAAAATTGCTGAACACGAGGTTGGCCCGCCGCTCCAGCACGGCGAGCAGCATCGCCACCCGGGAGGAGTCGACCCCGTTCACGACACGCCTGGGCTGCGGGGCGTTGGTCGGCACGATGAGCGCCTGGACCTCGACGGGAAGCGAGCGTCTGCCTTCCACAGAAATGGTGACGCAGGTGCCGCTCACGGCTTGCTGATTGCGACTGAGGAACAGGCCGCTCGGGTCGGCGACCTCGCTGATGCCGTCGCCGGTCATTTCGAAGCACCCGACTTCATCCGTGGGGCCAAAGCGGTTTTTTTGGGCGCGAATGAAACGAAGCGCCGTGTGGCGGTCGCCCTCGAAGTGGCACACCACATCCACGAGGTGTTCGAGCAGTCGGGGCCCGGCAATCGAGCCGTCTTTTGTGACGTGGCCGACAAGCAGAACAGGCAGGTTGCGGTCTTTTGAGACTCTGATGAGCGTGGCAGCGACCTCGCGCACTTGGGAAGGCCCGCCGGCAAGTCCTTCGCTTAGCGAGCTGGAGACCGTTTGCACCGAGTCGACGATGAGCAATTGCGGCTTCACTTGATCGATTTGGCCGAGTACTGTCGCGAGATCGGTTTCGGCCGCGAGAAACAGGTTCTCGTGGAGACCACCGGTGCGTCCGGCGCGCAGCCGAACCTGGCTCGCGGATTCCTCCGCCGAAATATAGAGCACGCGCTGACCGTTGTGTGCGGCGCGGCTGGCAACCTCAAGCAGCAGCGTGGACTTTCCGACACCGGGTTCACCGCTCAACAGGATGGTGGCACCGGGCACGATGCCACCGCCCAGCACGCGGTCGAACTCGGCGATACCGGTCGGCCAGTGTGAGACGTCTTCTGCGCCGATGTCGGTGATCGGGCGGGCCACGCGTTCGTCGGCAAGTCGCACGGCCTTCATCGAACGTAGGCCGCCCGTGGATTCGGCCGCGTCTACAACGGTTCCCCAGGTTTGGCATTCGCCGCAACGACCCACCCATTTCACGGAGGTCCACCCGCACTCGGTGCAGCGGAAGTCGGTCGTGGGTCTGGCCATGGATACAGACTACGACCGGCCGGTGTCATAGGTTTCTTCGGCCACTTTTGATTGTGCAGTGACAATCAGGTTGACTGTGGCCATGAAGATCAGTCAGGTGACCATCGATGTTCGCGATATCCAGAGCGCTGCCGACTACTATGGTTCACTGCTTGGGCTCCCCGTGACGATCACGGAACACGGTGCTGTGGTTCAGGCTGGCCGCACAGCGCTTATTTTGCGGGACAACCCAGAGGCAGAGGGTGGTCACCATCTTGCGTTCACCATCCCCTCGAACAAGTTTTCGTCGTCAAAAAGTTGGGTCGCGCAACGCACTGAAGTGATGTCGAAGGGCGGCGAGGACGAGTTTGAATACGATGCGGGCTGGAATGCTCGGTCGTTGTACTTCCCCGGGCCCGAAGACTCCGTCATGGAGTTCATCATTCGCCGCGACCTCGGAAATGAGTCCAGTGGTGAGTTTGCCGCGAACGATATCGAGTGCATCAGTGAAGTGGGAGTGGCCGTTCCGGATGTCCTCGACGCGGTAAATACTCTGTCAACGGGAGCCGGGATCGACCCGTACGGACTCACGCCACGGGACCGGTTCTCTCCGGTGGGCACAATCGACGGCCTCATCATCTTGGTGTCCCCGAATCGTGCATGGTTTCCCGCGGATGATGTGGTGTCACAGCAGTCCCGTGTCGTGATCGACGCGACGGGTGCACGGCCAGGGACCTATCCATTCGGGGAGCTGAGCACGCTCGTTATCTCGTAGCGGGGGTGGGCTTCGTGTTCGCGAGGTACTCCAGAGTGCTGAGCGCGGTGAGGTCATCGGTGATGATGAGCGAACTCAGTCCTGATCTGGCCAACCCCACAAGGGCGAGGACTTTGTCGTCGCCACTCAGCATGGCGATGGAGGTCGGGATTCGTTTGAGCTGCTCCATGCTGACAGTTACGAGCCGGTCAGTCCACTCGTGCGGGACGCTCTTTCCGTTCACGTCATACAGGTGTCCGAGAATATTTCCGACCACCCCTGATTCTGCGAATTCGCGGGCGATGGCGTAGTTGTCGGACCCCGTCCACGCGAACGTGGACGTCCGTAGCATTCCTGGAGCGCCGACTCCGTACACTGCTGCGTCCAGGCGGTCCCAGCGGTCCGTCGTGGCGCGCACGGTGTCGTTGGAGAGGATCGAGCGTCTGGTCTCTTGCGTGTCGCACAGGGCGGGTGCGTGCAGTGGGTATCCGATCGAGGTGAAGCGGTCAGCGAGGCCGCTTACGATGGTGTTGGAGTCAAGGTGCGGATAGGCTGCGTTCCATCCACCCATGAGGGGAAGAACGCCTAGCCGTGGGCGCGGCGTCTTGTTCATCGAGGCGAGCATCCCATTGACGGTGTGCCCGGCAGAGACACCGATGAGCCCGTCAAAGGGCAAGCGCTCTAGGACAAAGGGTGCGGCGGCTGCGCCACAGATTCGCGCTTGCTTCACCGGGTCGACCCGGTGGCCAGGGGTGATGATGAACGTTGCGCCCAACAGCGCGTGTAATCGTGACGCGAGCTCGCCGAAGTCGGAATCGGCTGTTGCGACGCTGATGGTCACGACTTTGCGCTCGCGTGCCAGCCGGTTCATTCGCGAGATGGTGGCCGGGGACAGCGATGTAATCTCGCTAATTTCTTTGAGTCCGAGCTCCCGTATGTAGTACAAGTGCGCGACTAAACGCAGCATGGAGTCGTCGTGACCACTCGCTTTCCGAGCCATGTGAGTTCCTCTCATCTTTTATTGTCGCGCTCGTGAAACTTTAACTCGCCGCGTGATCACGGATATATATCGATTGTTCTTGACACCGCTGTTTCGCGACTGGTAGACATTCCCTTAGTGAATAGATTCTTGTGAAATTTCTTTCACAATGTACTACAAGATGCGAGTGAGAACAATGAAGATTTTGATCGCTGGTCATGGTGGACTGCCGGATGCGTTGCTAGCGAGCGCCCGGATGATTGGTGGTGAACTCACCGAAGTTGATGCAATCTGCTTGCATCCCGGTGACACTCCGCAGATCTTGCGAGATCGCATGATCGAAAAACTGGAGGAGTTCCCCGCGGAGCTGATCCTCACCGACCTTGCGGGTGGAACACCCGACAACGTCGCGAATCTCGTGATGAAGGCAGGCAAAGGCCCGAGTGTACAACTCATCGTCGCGGGTGTTTCGCTTCCGCTGCTGCTTGAGTTCGCTCTCTCCGGGGTTCAGCTCGAGGAACTCAACCTCGAAGAGGCGATCGCCGACTCAGCAGCGGTCATCAGATTTCGCAGTCAAAAAAACTGAGTAGCACAATCCACGCCAAGGCAGGACCAATGTGCAAGGAGGCACAAACTAAATGACACTATCTCTCGTAAGGGTTGACGACCGTCTCATCCACGGCCAGGTCATCGCCGTCTGGTACCGAGCACTCGGTGCCGATGTGATTCTCGTCGTTGACGACGAAACCGCAGAAGACGAATTCCTCGCCGAGGTGCTGGTACTCGCCGCACCTGGTGGAGTCGACGTCGAAGTTTATTCAGTTGAAGATTCGGCAGCTCGTATCACCGAGCTCGCCACTTCCAAAGAACGCGCCTTTGTGTTGGTCCGGAGCCCCATTTCGGTCCTTCGCTTGGTGGAGCAGGGAGTGCCCATACCACTGCTGAATATCGGTGGTATGGGTGCTGCATCAAACCGTTCAAAGCTGTACCGCAACATCTCTGCTAGCACAGAAGAGATTGATGCGATGCATGCTCTCGAACGACTGGGAACCAAAGTGGAGATCCGCATTGTCGCGGACGACAATGCGGTTTCCTTCTCATCAGTTGCCCCAGAGGCAACCAACTCGAATGGAGTGTGAACATGGTTAAGAATCCGAAGGGAGAACGCCGGCTGACACGCGGCGGAAAGATATCACTGGTGATATCTACCCTCGTTGTCATCATCGGTATTCCCACGGCGGTTCAGGCAATGACCCTGACTGAGACTGAGCCGACAACAGTCGTCACAATCTCGCTCTTCCAATCAATCCTGATTGGGCTCGGCTACTACCTGTCGCAGAGTCCGTGGATTGTGGGTCTGAGCTTCTGGACGTTGAACAGGCCGCTAGTCGCAGGACTCCTCGTGGGCCTCATTCTCGGTGACCCGGGACAGGGCGCACTGATTGGTGCTGCGATCAACCTCATCTACCTCGGCTTTATTTCGGCAGGTGGCGCCATTCCAGGTGACCCAGGCCTCGCCGGTTGGGTGGGAACGACGATTGCTCTTGCCGGAAACCTGAACTACGGAGCGGCGCTCGCAATTGCCGTGCCGATCGGGTTGCTGGGAACAGTGATCTGGAACGGCCGTATGACTGTTGACTCGATCTTCATGCACATGGCTGACCGAGCTGCAGATAAGGCCGATATCGGCGGTGTGGTCCGTGCGAACGTGATCTACCCGCAGGCGTGGCTCTTCCTCATCACGTTTGTACCGGTGACCATCGCGGTCTTCCTCGGTGCCGCCTTCATTGGTGACGTGATCAACGGATTCCCAGTGTGGTTGCTGGGTGGCTTGGCAATTGCTGGTGGAATCCTTCCGGCAATTGGTATTGCCATGAACATGAAGTTCATCTTCATGGGCTCGGCGATTCCTTACTTCTTCGTGGGATACCTCGTGATGGTTGTTCTCGGCAACGAGGTCTCGATCATGGTCCTCGCGGTTATTGGTGTTGCGCTGGCCTTCCTGCACGTCATCTTCCTTGGTGACCGTGCAGCGAATGCAAGCAAGCCAAAGTCGGAAAAGATGCGCAAATCAGAAGAAACGGAGGCAACTCGATGAGTACCACTGAGGCCGCAACAAGCGGTGAAAAGAAGATTACGCGATCGGATTTGCTGAAGTCTTGGCTGATCTGGACATTCTTCTCGCACTCCAACTACAACTACGAACGACTTCAGGCATCAGCATTTGCTCATGCCATGACGCCGATCATCAAGCGGTTGTATGGCGGAGACAAAGAACAGACCAAGGAAGCGTTGCACCGCCACCTTGTGTTCTTCAACACTGCCCCTGACTTCGGTGGCGTCATCCACGGCATCTCGATCGCCATGGAAGAGCAGAAAGCTAACGGAGAACCCGTCACCGACAACGCGATCACGTCTACTAAGACGGGACTCATGGGGCCGATGGCAGGTATCGGAGACACGATCAGTCAGGGAATTGTTGTTCCGCTGCTGATCGCGCTCGGAATCGGCGTTACCGGTCTCGGTTCCGCTGTTCAGGAAAGTGGAGACCTCACCGGCGTTACGGGCAACCCGCTCGGACCAATCCTGTACTTCGTCCTCATTGTTGCCTTCAGTCTGACTGTTGGGTACTTGTTCTATACGCAGGGCTATAAACAGGGTCGAACCTTTGTGACATCCGTCCTTAAATCAGGGCTGATGGAGAAGGTGATCCTGGGAGCCAGTGTCCTTGGAAACTTGGTACTCGGTGGGCTGACGGCGTCGTTTGTAAACGTCTACGTGGGTTGGACCCTGCATGTCGGTGATACCCAAGTTCGCGTCCAGCAAGATGTGCTCGACAAGATCCTTCCGGGGCTCCTGCCGTTGGCACTCGTTGTGTTGACGTGGTGGCTGCTCAAGCGCGGATGGCACCCAATCAAGCTCCTCGTGATCTACGTGATTGTTTGCATTGTCGGTGCAATCCCCTTCATGGGGCCGCAGCCGCAGTACATCACTGACGCGTGTGGTTCCTCCATCCTGCAGCCGTATGGCGCATGCCCGGATCCGCTTCCCGCGGAATCCGGCGAGTAAGGATAACTAATGTCGGATCAGCGACTCGCGAAAAAGCGGGCTACCCCCCGCTCGGCTGCAAGCATTGGCGCCCTGCTCGCGCTGCTTGCCGCCGCGTCCTACGCGACCGTGAACGCCCTATTGCGTTCTGTTGCGGCGGATGTCGACCCCTTCGCGGGTTCGCTGATCCGGCAGATCCCTTTGCTGGTGTTCGCAACGATTGCACTCATAATCTTGCGACCGCCGGCACTGCGGCCCCGCTCGATCGAATTCATTGGGGCCAAGTACGTTGCCCTGCTCATGTCCGCCGGTGTGGTGAGCTTCCTCCTCGGAAACGTCCTCCTGTTTTCCGGCCTGGACTGGGTTGGGCTGGCCGTCGCGACTGCCGCAAGCCAAGGCGGCATTGTGATCGGCGGCACCCTGATCTCGGCGCTCATCTTGCGTGAGCCGCCAACCCGCTGGCAGATCGTAGGTGTCAGCACTGTGGCGGTCGGCCTTGCCGTTGTTGCAGCCCCAGGATTTGCCAACGTCCAAGGTGGAATTCTCGCCATCCTTGGATTCCTCTTCAGCTTCGGTGCTGGCGTCTGTTACACGATTGCGAATGCCGCTAGCCGCACCGTGCAGCGTCAGCCGCGCACGTTCGTCTCCGCCTTGGCGATGACCAACCTCGGTGGAATCATCGCCTTGACCATTGTTGTGGCAGTGCGAAGCGGTGCTCGATTCGACCTCGCCTACAGCGCGCTGACCCCCTCCCAAGTTCTCATTCTTGCCCTTGCCGGAACCGTCAATGCAATAGCGCTTGGCTCCATAACTCTTGCTGTCCGGTTTACCACCGTCACCGCCACCAGCGCGGTCGGAAGTTTGGTGATCGTCTTTGGCATCATCATCGCGTGGCTCTTCTTCCATGAAGAAATCGCCGTCGCCGTGTTTACCGGTGCAGGAATCATCATCCTAGGTGTCCTCGCAGCACAAATACGATCACCCAAAAAAGTGGATAAGTCCACAGAACCAACGCAGAACTTTCCCACTGCAATCAACCCCAACACAGATGCTCTTGAAGCAACGGAAGAAGGCAAAAAATGACAAGCAAAGTAGACACCGCAGCGAAGAAGAGCTTTAAGGCCGGTGCGATTACCGGGGTCGGCGAAGTCGAACTTGTCGACGTTCCGATGCCAACCCCCGACTTTGGCGAGGCACTTATTCGCATCGAAGCAACGGCTATTTGCACCTGGGAACAGCGCACGTTCAGCGGTGCACAGTCCAACAAGTTCCCCTTCATTGGTGGGCACGAAATCGCCGGAACGATCGAGGCTCTTGGCCCCGGCTACCGCGGCCCACTCTCGGTCGGTGACCGCGTAGCTGTCGGTAGCGCCTCCTGCGCAAGCTGCCACTGGTGCTACATGGGCAAGGATCGTGTCTGCCCCGAGCACTACAGCGGCTCGGTTAAGTACGACCAAGGATGGGGCCCGGGCGGATTCGCCGAAATGAAGATCCACCCGTCAGACGGTTTGTTCCTGATTGGCGACGTTCCAGCGGAAATCGGATGCCTCGCGGAGCCACTGTCCTGTGCACTGCACGCCGCCCGTCTGGCTGGAGTTCAGGTCGGACAGGACGTCGTCATCCTCGGCGCCGGGACCATGGGGCTCATGAACCTCATCGCCATGAAGAAGAACGGCGCACGCGTGATCGTGTCCGAAATCGACGCGGACCGACTCGCGAAGGCCAAGGCGATGGGCGCAGATGTGATCATCGACGCATCGAAGCAGGACCCGGTTGAAACAGTCAAGGAACTCACGGACGGTCGGGGAGCTGACATTGTGGTCGCTGCAATCGGGCACCGCGTCGCAAACGAACAGGGCATGCAGATGATCGCACCGCGCGGCACCTTTGTGGTCTTCGCCTCCGCACACCCGGAGACGCCTCTCGAACTCAGCCCGAACGTTGTACACAACCAGGAGCACCGCGTGATCGGTGTCCTTTCGAGCGAGAAGCAAGACTTCCACATCGCGACGAAGCTGATTCGCCAGGGCCAGGTCGACCTGACGCCGCTCATTCAGAACAAGTACCCGTTGTCGGACTTGAATGGGGCGCTCAGCGAGGCGATCCTGCCCGGTACCTACCGGATCATCGTCGAGGCGTAACAGCCCCGACCCGCCACGCACAACAATCACCGCAATCACAGCAAACACAGCAAGAAATAAGGGAGATTCACAATGAACCGCAAAATGAAGCAGATCTTTGGTGCCGACGGACGCATGTTGATGGTCGCCATGGACCACACCGCCTTCCTGCAGGCTCCTGTTGACGGTCTGGTCAACTACGGAAAGACCATTAGCGACTCGGTCGCCGCGGGCGCGGATTCCTTCCTCGCACCGATCGGTTCGGCTCAGCGTTTTGACGAGGAATACGGTCGTGCCTCCGTTGTCGTGAGTGTTGACACGGCAGCGCCTTTCAATGCTCACGCAGTGAGCCGTGCGCTTGCGATCGGCGCCGACGGCGTCAAGGCGATGGTGTACCCGTTCGGAGACGACGATGGAGTGAACCGCTCCGCCGCGCTCGCCGCTCAGGCATCAGCGGTGGGCCTGCCCTACCTCGCTGAGCCAGTTCCAGGCGGGTTCTCCCGCACGGACATGCGTACCCCGGATATCATCGCCGCAGGTGCTCGGGTCGCCGCTGAGACCGGTGCCGACATGGTGAAGACGTTCTACACGGGCGACCCCAAGTCGATGCGCAAGGTTGTCGACTACGCGGGTGTGCCAGTCATCATCCTCGGTGGCCACGCGAAGGACACTCTTGAAGAGTTCTTTGGTCCGATTTGGGACGCCATCAACCACGGTGGAGTTCTCGGCGTTGCCGTCGGAACGAACATCTGGACGTCGAAGAACCCCGGTGGGGTTGTTCGTGGACTGAACGCGATCTTGCACGAGAACGCGACAGTCGAGCAGGCAATCGCGGCGGCAAAATAATGAGTGCCGACGTATCGAAAGATGCTCGCTGGGCGCTGCTGGATCAGACACTTCCCATGCTCATCGATGGGGAGTTGATCACTGACGGTGAAACGTCGGACATCACCTCCTCGCGCGATAAGCGTGTTGTGGGAAAGTTTGCCGTACCTGACGAGGCAATGGTGGATCGCGCCGTTGCCGGCGCGCGTGCAGCAGCCCCCGGGTGGGCAGCCCTTACCGGTCTTCAGCGGGGAAAGTATCTGCTGAAGATTGCCGACATCATGGAGAAGCACGCCAAGGACTTCGAGTTCCTTGACGCCGTGGACATCGGCAAGCCGGTTACGGCAGTGCGATACAGCGACATGCCTGTGTCGCTGTCGGCGCTGGCCTACTTTGCCGGACGCGCTCAGGACCTCAATGGCCGGAGCGTCGACGTTGGAGACCCCATGGTGAGCCACCGCTCACGCTTGGAGCCCTACGGTGTCGTCCTCGAGGTACTTCCGTGGAACGGTCCGTTGTGGACTGGCGTTCAGCGGATGGCTGCAATCCTCGCCGCAGGAAACGTGGCGATCATGAAGCCGTCCGAACTGGCCTCAGCATCCTTCACCTATCTCGCCTCGTTGGTCGCTGATGTGCTCCCCAAGGGAGTCCTCACGGTGATCAACGGCCGCGGGTCGAAGGTGGGCGCGCAACTGGTCAAGCATCCAGATGTTGCCATGGTGTCGTTGACCGGTGGAATCGAGACTGGTGTTCGGATTCTGCAAGACACTGCCGCACAGGTGAAGCGTGTGTCGCTCGAGTTGGGTGGAAAGAACCCGAACATCGTGCTCGACGACGCGGACCTGGACACGGCCGTCATGTGGAGCACGATGGGTGCCTTCTCGAACTCGGGTCAGGTGTGTGTGTGCGGGTCGAGGATTCTCGTCCAGCGCGGCATCTACGAAGAGTTCAGCACACGGCTAGTTGCGGAAGCGAAGTCCCGCGAGGTCGGCGATCCACTGCTGGAGAGCTCGGCGATGGGTCCTGTTGTTGGGGAAGACCACTACAACAAGATCTGGAGCTACATCGACGGTGCAGCTTCTGCAGGCGAAGGTGAACTCCTTGCCGGCGGCGAACGCTACACGGATGACCTCCGTGCCGGCGGTTGGTTCGTACCTCCGACGGTGTACGGCAACGTGGATGCCAGCTGTACGATCGCGCGCGAAGAAATCTTCGGGCCGGTTGTGACGTTGACTCCCGTTGACGACCTGGATGAGGCACTGTCCATCGCGAACGACACCAAGTACGGTTTGGCGTCTGGCGTGTTCACGACCAGCGTGGATAGCGCTGAGAAGGCCGCTCGCGAACTGCAGTCCGGACAGGTCTACATCAACCAGTGGTTTGCCCCCGGCGGGCTCCAGGCCCCGTCACACGGTTACAAGACCAGTGGCTATGGTGGGGTCGGTATCGAGAAGTATCTTCAGACGAAGAACATCTTCACGCGCACCAGCCCGCCGTCCGGTAACTGATGACTGAGAAAGCGACGGAAAGCGAATTGGAACTCAAGGAAGAAGCGGGCATCGTTAGCGCCGAAGTGGTGGTGGGATCGATGTCGGGTCTCCACGCCAGGCCGGCGGCCATGGTGGTCGCGCTCGCCGGAACGCTTGAACCAGCGGTAACCCTTCGCAAGCCAGACGGAATGGCCGTGAACGCGCGCAGTATCGTCAAGGTGCTCTCCCAGAATTTCTGCCACGGCGATGTCGTCGTGGTGGAGTCTTCGGGCGATGGCGCTGAGGCGTCTGTGCGCGAAATGGCCGAACTGGTAGCGAAGGAACTCGACAATGAAGATGCCGTCGAGGGAACAGATTAGGACAAGGCAACTGCTGTGAATTACAAGGGGCTCGGCGTCGGCCTGGGCATTGTGGTTGGTCCGGTACGGAGGATGTTTAACTCCGTACCGGAACCAACCGATACCGTTTCCGTTTTGGCAATCGAGGAGGAGCGAGACCGCGCAAAGGTCGCGCTCGAGCAGGTTGCCGCAGAGTTAGAATCACGCGCAAAGCAGGCCGGTGGTGACGCGCAGGATGTGCTGTCGGCTCAAGCGATGATGGCGCGCGATCCGGATGTCTGGGATGACATTGAAGCGCAGCTCGCGCTCCGCAAGACTGCGGAGTGGGCGGTGTTCAAGGCATTCGAAGCATTTGTTTTGATGTTGAAGTCGCTCGGTGGCACGCAGGCGGAACGCGCGACTGACCTCGTGGATGTTTCTCGACGCACGATCGCCACGATCATGGACGTCCCTTACGGGGACGTTCCTGACGCGGACGAACCGTACATTTTGGTTGCGGAGGATCTCGCGCCGGCTGACACGGCAATGCTCGACTTGAGCCGCGTGCTCGCGCTTGTCACTTCTGGTGGAAGCCCGACCGCGCACACGGCCATCCTCGCCAGGGCGAAGGGGCTTGTCGCCGTCGTTTCGGCGGAAGGTGTTCTCGACATCCCGGACGACGAGATCGTGGTGGTCGACGCCGCAGAAGGAACGATCGAATGCGCCCCGGATGCCGCTCGAGTGGCTGAGGTGCGCGAGCGCATGAACCAAGAAGAGGACGAGGGCGATATGAGCCCCGGGCATTTGTCCGACGGCACTGAAGTTCCTCTCCTCGCCAACGTGGGCTCGCTCAGCAATGTGGAGAACGCCCTCGCCAAGGGCGCAGAAGGTGTCGGTCTTCTCCGCACCGAATTCATGTTCCTCGACGAGCAAGTTGCGCCGAGCGTGGAAACGCAGACTGCGCGTTACTCGGAGATTCTTAGCGCTCTGGACGGACGGAAAACGGTCGCCAGGACTCTGGACGCGGGCGCGGACAAGCCACTCGCGTTCCTCCCCTTCGACAAGGAGGAGAATCCAGCGCTGGGCGTGCGGGGTATTCGTACCGTGCACAAACACGAACAGTTGCTGCGCGATCAGCTGGGTGCCTTGGCTGCTGCGGCAGAGGCTGTCGAAGCTTCCGACCTGTGGGTCATGGCTCCGATGGTTGCCGACGCTGTGGAGGCTGAACAGTTCGCCATCTTGGCGCGCGAATGTGGCGTGAAGACGGTTGGCGTCATGATCGAGGTCCCGTCGTGCGCTGTCCTCGCGGACCAGGTGTTCGACGTCGTGGACTTCGTGAGTATCGGCACCAATGACCTCACGCAGTACGCGCTCGCCGCAGATCGCCAAAACGGCGCGGTGGCCACCTATCAGGATCCTTGGCACCCATCGGTGCTGCGGCTCATCGGTATGGTCGGTGACGCGGCGACGGCATCGGGCAAACCGCTCAGTGTGTGCGGTGAAGCGGCATCCGATCCGCTCCTTGCGGTGATTCTGGTCGGGCTCGGTGTCACGAGTTTGTCCATGGTTCCAAACGCGCTCAGGGACGTCAGAGCGACTCTGTCCAGGTACAGCATGGAAGAGGCGCGGATGCTCGCCCAGATCGCGGTGAACGCGAAACACGGCGGAGAGGGCAGGACTCAGGTTCGCGCAGCGCTTCCACGCCCACCGCGCTAACTATTTCGAAAAGGAAGGCCTTAACCATGGATAACGCCGCACCAAAGGTAGTCGGCCTGCGCTTCGAGTTGTTTGTTACCGACGTGCCAGCCACGATCACCTTTTTCGAAGCGACGCTTGGTCTTGTACCGCCGGAGGGCTGGTCGTACGACGCCTACGTTCCTCTGCAGTCTGGGCCGGTGACAATCGGCGTGCAAACGGCGGAGAACCTTCGCGCGGAGCATCACTTCAGCAAGGAGAATCTTGCTGGCCCCCGGGGAGTTGGTGTTGAGATCGTCATCGAGGTGGCCGACGTCAACGCTGCTTTCCAGCGCGCCCAGTCGGCCGCGGCCGAGCTTGGTGTGGGTTGCGAGCCTTTGGTGGATCGACCGTGGGGCGTTCGAGACTTCCGTCTCATTCACCCCGACGGGTTCTACGTGCGCGTCACTGAGGTTAAAGCCGACTGAGCGTACCAGCGCGGGCGCGTGCGAACTCCGGCCGGCAGCAATAAGGCTGGCCGGGTCGAGCAGCATCCCGTCGTGTACTAAACTTTGTCCCGGTACCGTGTCCGAGCGGCCGAAGGTGCAACTCTCGAAAAGTTGTGTGGGTTAACGCCCACCGTGGGTTCAAATCCCACCGGTACCGCCATGTGATCTCGCAAGACATAGGAAACTCTCGAACCCTCAGGGGTTCGGGAGTTTTTTGTTGTGTTGGGGTTGGTAGTCGCGTTCTGTGTCGATGGTGAGCTCGCGGAGAAGTTCCCCTGTGGTGGCGT